>OIFD01000001.1_pt1 | contig 879122 bp, 790 predicted proteins | sample 1582021 | NCBI WGS metagenome assembly OIFD01 (sample SAMN07501059, study PRJEB24779) | human gut metagenome | isolation source: stool | host: human infant | place: USA: Pittsburgh, PA | reverse complement strand
TTTCGCACCGAATGCCAAGACCGAATGGTCTTGGACCGCAATGATGAACGACAAGTGCAACACGGGTGTAAGCAAGCCACTGGCTAAGACCGGTGTCTCTATGTTTGGCACGGCTGCTGGCGCACTTGCCCTCCTGTTCGCAGGTGGCACGATGCTAGCGTTGCGTCGCAAGCAGGCATAGGTTCATCTAGCTGAACTTACTGCAGATAAAGTTTTGGCCCGGATGTTTGAAACATCCGGGCCAAAACTTTTCTACCTGAAATAGGTTAGCGCCGCGCGGGGCAAACTGTTTAGTCGCGAGTTAGACGACGGTGCGTTACGCGGTGTGGGCGTGCAGCTTCTGGGCCGAGACGCTCAATCTTGTTCTTCTCGTAAGCTTCGAAGTTACCTTCAAACCAGTACCAGTTTGCGGGGTTCTCCTCAGTGCCTTCCCAAGCAAGAATATGGCTGGCTACACGGTCAAGGAACCAGCGGTCGTGAGTGACCACAACAGCACAGCCGGGGAACTCCAGGAGGGCGTTTTCTAGGGACGCCAAGGTTTCAACGTCGAGGTCGTTAGTTGGCTCGTCCAATAGAAGCAGGTTGCCGCCCTGTTTGAGTGTTAGTGCTAGGTTCAGGCGGTTGCGCTCACCACCGGAAAGCACGCCCGCGGGCTTTTGCTGGTCGGCACCCTTGAATCCGAACGCAGACACGTATGCGCGTGAGGGAACCTCAACGTTGCCAACCTCCAAGTAGTCGAGGCCATCAGACACGACTTCCCACAGCGTCTTGTTCGGGTCAATGCCTGCACGGGTTTGATCCACGTAAGAAATCTTGACCGTCTCGCCGATCTTCAGATCGCCACCATCGAGTGGTTCAAGACCAACGATCGTCTTGAACAGCGTGGTTTTACCAACACCGTTGGGGCCAATCACACCAACGATGCCGTTACGCGGTAGCGAGAATGACAGGCCGTCAATGAGCTTGCGATCCCCGAAGCCCTTTTGCAGGTTCGAAGCGTCGATAACGACGTTACCGAGGCGCGGGCCCGGCGGAATCTGGATCTCTTCAAAGTCCAGTTTGCGGGTACGCTCGGCCTCTTCAGCCATCTCTTCGTAGCGAGCCAGACGGGCCTTTTGCTTAGCCTGCCTACCCTTTGCAGAAGTGCGAACCCACTCGAGCTCGTCCTTCAAACGCTTCGCGAGCTTGGCGTCCTTCTTGCCCTGAATCTGAAGACGTTCCTTCTTCGTTTCAAGGTAGGTGGTGTAGTTACCCTCGTACGGGTACAAACGCCCGCGGTCAACCTCAGCAATCCACTGTGCCACGTGGTCTAGGAAGTAGCGGTCGTGAGTTACTGCAATGACTGCGCCCTGATAGGACGCCAGGTGCTGTTCCAACCACAGTACTGACTCAGCATCAAGGTGGTTAGTGGGCTCGTCCAGCAGGAGCAGATCCGGCGCCTCAAGAAGTAGGCGGCACAGCGCCACGCGGCGACGCTCACCACCGGACAGTACATTCACGGGCGTGTCTGGCGGCGGGCAACGGAGCGCATCCATCGCCTGGTTGAGTTGCGATTCAAGATCCCAACCATTCACCGCGTCGATCTCGGTTTGTAGCTTGCCCATCTCTTCCATGAGGGCATCAAAATCCGCATCCGGATTAGCCATCTCTTCCGAAACCTCGTTGTAGCGCTTCAGTTTCGCTACCGTATCGCCAACACCAAGCTCCACGTTTTCAAGAACAGTTTTGTCCTCATCCAGTGGGGGTTCCTGCTGCAAGATACCAACCGTGTATCCGGGTGAAAGACGAGCTTCACCGTTTGACGGCTCGTCCAGGCCGGCCATGATTTTCAAAATCGAGGATTTGCCGGCACCGTTGGGGCCAACCATGCCGATCTTAGCGCCCGGGAAGAACGCCATCGTCACGTCGTCAAGAATTACTTTGTCTCCGTGCGTCTTGCGCGCACGAATCATTTGGTAGATGTATTCCGCCATGCCATACCTTCACGTTTAACTAGGCTTAGTCGAGCCTAGTGTACGTGAACCGCCGGCCCGATCCAACGCGGGCCGGCGGATTTTCACGGTTTAGCGGGTAGCTAGTTCCTTCACGGGACGGCTGTATGCGGCCGTACCATACCCGAGGTCGTGACCGATGGTCGTAGCGGTTATGACCAGCTCTGTCCCTCTGCTTCCACTCTGCGGGTTGGACCACTCGTTGACTTCGAGCCGACCAGTTACAATCACCGGCTGTCCCTTTTGCAAAGACTGGGCCGCGTTCTCGGCTAGCTGACCCCACATTTTGACCGTGTACCAGGCCGTAGACGCATCATGCCAGTTCCCGGCATCATCACGCCCGCGTCTGGTTACGGCCATACGCGCCCTCGCCAGCTTTGATCCTGACGGCAGGGTTTTCAGATCAATGTGCGATCCGAGGCGGCCACGAACGGTAATGGTCACTGCGTCTGCTGAGAACGTCTTCAACCTCGACGAGGTTGGCAATGCAACAGTTGCAGTTGTGGTGTTGCTATCTGCAACCACGGTATCGGTGTTCCAAGTTTCTTCCATGATCTCTCCTATGCTTCGCCACCGCTGCGCCTAAACAGCAGAAACCCGCTGCCTAGGGATGCAAGGCCAAACGCAGGCAAGAACAGGCTGGTAGCTCCGGTTTTTGCAAGTGTTGGCGGCTGGTCGACAGTGGCTGTAGTTGGCGTGGTAGTTGGCTCAGTTTCGGGCTGGGTAGTGGGTTCAGTTTCCGGCTGTGACGGTTCGGTAGTCGGCTGAGTTGTGGGCTCGGTTTCTGGCTCTGTTGGCTGCGTGGTTGGCTGCGTGGGAGGAGGCGGGACGCTCACGGTTCCGCTCGCCTCAAGTGAGCTTTTATCCCACGGCACTACCACCAGATCCTGGTGTTTAGGGTGTTCCCAAATGTTGATTTTGTCCGCGGGCAAGCCACTGACCTTAACGCGAACCGACACCTCGCCAGGATCCGAATATTCTGCCTGGGCACTGATAGGCTCTGCGGCGCTTGTAAGGGTCTTCTTCACCTCGCCGGCACTTGCGTGTGTGAAAGTTACTTCCATGGGTAGTCCCTTGATCCACCCAGCTTTGCCCTTGACCCCTAGGTTTTCGATAGTAACCACGCCGTCCTTGTATGAAACCCACGGTTTTAGCGTGTATGGGCCAGCAATCTGTTCGGCCTCGGCAACCATCTGGCGAGCAAGCGCGCCACCGTCGTCAAGGTTCTCCATGGGAAACCTGCCATAGGTTGAAAGCTGGCTCTGCACCGCAAAGCTAAACGACTTCGCGTGATGCCCGCTCTTGGTAACGTCCTTTGCATAAAGGTGGTAGAGCGCGGCAACTACCCAAGTCTTATCCGCGCTCATCACCGTCTTAATATCGGTATTGCCAATGGATGTTGCGGTATTTCGCGGGGTTGCTTGACCAACCTGATAGGTCTTGAACGCAGCGTCTTTTGGCGCTACCGGAGCGCCTTTACGAAGCTGATCATCGCCGGCACACACCCCGTAATAATCTCCTGATTTAGCAACGAATAGTTGCCCCTGTCCGAGCAGTTGCCACGGTTCTTCCGCCGCGAGCGCCGCCGGCGCACTTAGGGTTAGTGTCGCAAACAGAGCCGTTGAGGCCGCTAGGATTCGGCGCGTTCCAGTTTTCATATGAAGTCCTCTCAACTAGGTGGGTGACTTCATGATGCGAAGCGCAAACCACGCTGGAAACACCGCGAGGTTTTGGCTGTGGATACAGCTTTGCGCGGTCTCCTTGTGGAAACCGCGCAAAGTAGGCGTTAAGAGCTACGTCTCGAGGTTGCCCTACTCGATGTTTGGAATGCCAAGGGCTATAACCTCGGCGGCAACCTGCCTGGCCTCTTGTCTGCTGGGCCCCTCCCCCTGCGGGAAGAGAACGCGACGATAGTAGACGAGTTCTTGGATGGATTCGAGGATGTCCGCAAGAGCGCGATGGCCACCGTGCTTAGCCGGGGCTTCCTCAAACGTGCGGTGATACCAGCGTTTGGCGAGCTCTTTGATGGAAGACACGTCGACTACCCGATAGTGCAAGTAGTCGATGAGCTCGGGCATGTCGCGCTCTAAGAACGCCTTGTCGGTCCCAATCGAGTTACCGGCAAGGAGCGCCTGGCGTGGCTGCGGTACAAATTTCTTTACGTAGTCCAAAACCTCGCGCTGGGCTTCCTCAAGTGAAACACCGGTTTCAAACTCGTCGATCAGGCCGGATTCGGTGTGCATGTTGCGTACAAAATCCCCCATGTTGTCCAGCGCTTCTTGCGAAGGCCTAATGACAATGTCTATTCCGGGGTCTACAACGTTTAGCTGCTCGTCAGTGATCACGACAGCTACTTCAACAAGCCCATCTTTGTCAAGATCAAGGCCGGTCATTTCGCAGTCAATCCACACGAGCGGACGGCGTGGTTTTTTACTCATGCCTTCTACTCTAGTGATTTTTAGGCAAACTTTTTACCGTCGTTACTACCGTGGGAGATACGCGCCTGGTTATTGCCGGCGTTCACATGTGGGACGGCAAGACTACGTATTCGTATATTTCCATAAGATGTGGGCCATGGAATCCGATTTTCAACTCAGTGCAAAAGATATTGACGAGGCTGCGCAGCGCCTGGCCAAAGTGGCAAAGAAAACACCTTTGGAGCACTCCCCCAGGCTCAGCGAGGAAGTGGCCGTACCCGTTTATTTGAAGCGCGAAGACATTCAGCTGTGCCGCTCGTTCAAGGTTCGCGGGGCATACAACAAGATTGCGTCCCTCAGCGAAAGCGAAGCGGCACGAGGTGTTGCAGCTGCGTCCGCTGGAAACCACGCTCAGGGCGTGGCATATGCGTGTGCGACGTTGAAGATCCGCGGCAAGATCTTCCTGCCTTCCAACACTCCGCGGCAAAAACGCGATCGCATTGCCACCATCGGTGATGGATGGGTTGAGCAGATCATAGTTGACGGCACATTCGACGCGGCAAACGCGCAGGCTATGGAAATATCTGAGCGAGAAAACCTAGTGTTTGTTCCCGCCTACAATGATCCGATGGTTATAGCTGGCCAGGGCACCATCGCCGTGGAGCTAGCCGAGCAGATTCCGGCAGATACCGACTGTGTTCTGCTTCCAATGGGTGGCGGAGGCCTCGCTGCCGGAATCGCGCTGTGGCTAAAAACTATGCGCCCCTCCATCAAAGTGATTGGCGTAGAGCCCGAAGGGGCTGCCTCCATCAAAGCAGCATTGCGCGCGGGCAAACCCGTATCACTAGACCAGGTTGATAACTTCGTGGATGGCACAGCCGTGGGACGCGTTGGTGACGTTACATTCCCGATCCTGCGCGAATGCCTTGACGACGTAATCGTTATTCCCGAAGGCGCAGTGTGCTCTGAAATGCTTGACCTGTACCATTCCGAAGGCATTATTGCCGAGCCGGCCGGCGCTCTCGCCTCCGCTGCTGCACGCCGATACCTCCCCCACATTCCCAACGGACCTGTTGTAGCCATGGTTTCCGGCGGCAACAATGACCTGTCTCGCTACGCCGAAGTGCAGGAGCGCTCGTTGCGTCACGAGGGGCTGCGTCACTACTTCCTGGTGACCTTCCCCCAAGAGCCGGGTGCCCTACTCGGATTCGTTCGCGATGTACTCGCTGAAGATCAAGACATCATCCACTTTGAGTACACCAAGAAAAACAACCGTGACACGGGTCCAGCACTCGTAGGCATTGACCTTGGTCGCGCCGCAGACATTCATCAACTGCGACGCAGGATGGCGTCCTCCCCCCTGCACGTTGAGCCGGTACCTCTCGACTCAGAAATATTCCGCCTGCTCATTTAACGCATTTGGTTCACTTCGGTGAACCACCTAGAATAGGCGTGCAAACAGGCGCGAAAGCGCCAAGAGCCTCCGTAGCTCAGTGGATAGAGCAGTTGCCTTCTAAGCAATTGGTCGCAGGTTCGAATCCTGTCGGGGGTGCACAGCAAAATGGGAAAACAAAACGAGCCTGGGAAAACCCAGGCTCGTTCTTTAACTATCTAAGACTAGTCCTCGATCTCGATAGCACCAGCCTTGTAAGCCTTTACAAGGTGACGAGGCACTCGGACTTCGCGGCCCTGCACACGGATAGTCTGAAGCTCAGGGAGCTTAGCCTTCCACGACGACCGGCGAGTGCGAGTGTTCGACCGGGACATCTTGCGCTTAGGTACTGCCATAGCCCGCCCGCTCCTTCACAATCAAAAAGAATCGATCAATTACCAAGGTACACTTTGCCACGAATCGCGCCTAAAACACCACTGTAAACAGTGTGATTCGCGTGATAGGCGCGTTGGCAACTGTTCTAGCTTAGCAAATTCGCCCCCAGCCACCAAAGAACGTGCGCAATCTCGCGCATCTTGAGTTGGGCACCGCCGCTGTGCCAGATATCTGCAACGCCCTGCATACAATAGGAGGTAAGGAGGGCACATGCGCGGCGTTAAGACGGGAACCTGGGTTCGCAACCGGTTAGAAATCCAGCGGTCTGAGTTCATCACTACTTTGGCACAGACAGCTACCGAAGAAGATGCACGCGCTTTCATTGCCAGCATCCGCGAGGAGTTCCCTGACGCTACGCACAACTGCTCTGCTTTTGTAGTTAAGCCTGAAGGCTCAAACGAAATCGGGCACTCGAATGACGACGGCGAACCCTCTGGAACGGCTGGCGCTCCCATGCTCGAGGTATTCCTGCGCGAAAACCTGGTGGGCGTAACCGCGGTTGTAACCCGCTACTTTGGCGGCGTACTACTGGGCGCGGGCGGCTTGATTCGGGCGTACTCATCCTCCGTCTCCGAAGCGTTAAAACTTGCCCAAATTGTTGAGTTTAAGGACGTACTCCGCTTTGAACTGGACGCTCCGCACGCCTACGCTGGGCGAATCGAAGCGGACCTTCGCGCCCGCGGGTTCAACATCACAGATGTGGCATACGGACAGTTCGCGACGATCACCGCCGCCCTAGAACCCGCGCGGGCAGGTGAGTTTGCGAGCCTGGTTGCCGAGCTTTCGGGTGGAGAAATAACCCCGCGTGCGATCGAGTCAACAACCGTTGAAGTCGACGCGTCGCGATAGCACCACTATTATGGTCACGTGACCATTATGAAAATTGTTTTTACGCGACTTTCTAGCACCTTTGTGTGCACGCAGTGTCTTTAGGGTGCCCGCTTGCCCGGAAATCGACGGCGCCGGCACCCAGCTTGAGTTCACGAATTTGAAACTTTTGAAGATAGACACACAGGAGATTTCACATGGCTAACATTGCCAACAATGTCACTGAAACCGTAGGACGCACTCCCCTCGTTCGCATTAACCGTATGGCCGAGGAAGGCGCAACAGTTCTCGCAAAACTGGAATACTTCAACCCGGGATCGTCAGTCAAAGACCGCATCGGCGTAGCAATCGTAGATGCTGCCGAGAAGTCGAGAGAGCTTACCCCCTGCGGCACAATCGTTGAAGCAACCTCGGGAAACACTGGTATCGCACTTGCCATGGTTGGCGCGGCGCGCGGCTACAAGGTAGTCATCGCAATGCCCTCCTCAATGAGCGACGAGCGCAAGAAGCTGATGCGCGCATTTGGCGCTGAGCTCGTACTCACTGACCCGAAGGCCGGCATGGCAGGCGCGGTAGAGGCTGCGAAGAAGATCGTTGCGGAGCGCCCCGGCTCGATCCTAGCCTCCCAGTTCTCCAACCCGGCTAACGTGCAGATGCACGAAGAGACCACCGGGCCCGAGATTTGGGCAGACACCGACGGAAACGTTGACGTGGTTGTAGCCGGCGTGGGAACGGGCGGCACGATCTCTGGAGTTACGCGCGCCCTCAAGAAGAAGAACCCGAACCTCAAGGCCATTGCGGTTGAGCCGGCTGAGTCTCCCCTACTTACCGAGGGCACTGCTGGACCGCACGGCATTCAGGGCATCGGTGCGAACTTCGTACCGGACAACCTTGACCGCAGCGTGGTTGACGAGGTCGTAACGGTGAAAACCGAGGACGCCCTGAACACCGCCCGCCGCGCAGCCAGCGAGGAAGGTCTGTTTGTAGGAATCTCCGCTGGCGCTGCCCTATGGGCCGCTCTCGAGGTTGCGAAGCGCCCCGAGTTTGCAGGCAAAACTATTGTCACGGTTCTGCCTGACACGGGCGAGCGTTACCTCTCCACTCCCCTGTGGGCGGACATTAAGAAGTAGGAGCCATGTCTAAGAAAGCGTCCCTGCCCTCCCTCTTGCGCGAAGACCTCGAGACGGCGCGCCAGCGTGATCCGGCCGCGAGGTCCAACCTTGAGGTTGCACTGGCCTACCCCGGTGTCCACGCCATGTGGTCACACCGAGTAGCACACAAGATGTGGAGGTCGGGAGCGCGCCTACCCGCTCGCGTACTCTCATCGATCACGAGGTCCTTCACCGGCATTGACATTCACCCCGGTGCACGTATTGGCCGCCGTGTATTCATTGACCACGGCACGGGCGTAGTGATTGGCGAGACCACGAGTGTTGGTGAAAACGTGGTGATCTTCCACGGCGTCACCCTGGGCGGCGTGGCCATGGTGAAGGGCAAGCGACACCCAACCGTGGGGTCAAACGTGATGATTGGCGCGGGCGCAAAAGTGCTTGGCCCCATCAAGATTGGTGATCACAGCAAGATCGGCGCAAATGCGGTAGTGGTGCGCGAGGTTCCAACCGAACACGTAGCGGTTGGCATCCCGGCGCATAACCAGCCGCTTTGCGACCAATCACGCGAAGCCGACCTGATTGTGGATCCCACACTATACATCTGAGCGGCTACGCTTTTACGCCGCTGATCAAACGCGCATCCATAACTTTTTGGGTGCGCGTTTGTGTTGCCCGAGTGGTTTTAACCCACAAATCACGCAAACGGAACTAAAGTATAGATATGTCACAGCTCACACTTAATGCCAGACTGAAGTCGCTAACCGACTTTGCACGCCCGGCCGGAATTGAGCTAGCGACCATAACCCGCTATGACATTCCGGCCCTCGCAGCCCTCAACGTGGTTGCATATGACCTGCCGGAGACCGCGGAAAGCCTGTACGAGTCAATCGACCAGATGCGCATGTGCTTTGGCGGAGAGTTCGGCACTCCCCTCGACGATTCATTCATCGGCGCTTGGGCCGATGGTGATCTCATTGGCGCGATCTTCGTGACAATCGGGACGCCTTGGGACGATGCCGATAAGAGTCCATACATCCTTGACCTGATGGTCCACCCCGACTATCGCGGACGGGGCATCGCAACCGCCCTTATCGGCGAGGCCGCCGGACGCGTGGCCGCTGCCGGATACGAAGACATGTGCCTGCAACTGGATATGCGCGAGGCCGCGAGCGCTACCCGGCTCTACGACTACTTGGGGTTCCAAGAGGCCTAAACGCTGGGCGTGGCTCACGCTCCTACCGCTGGCAGGAGGGGCACCAGAACAGGCGCCTGGTGGCAACGCGCTTTTCTTGCACGGGCGCCCCGCAGTGCAAGCAAGGCTTGCCCGTGCGGTGATAAACGTAGAAGCGCGAGGCCTCTGGATCCGCTTCCAAGGGCGGATTTGGCGCATCGCTGGGATCGACCGTGGTGATAATGCCCGTTTGCACGCCATCTTCCATGAGGATCACAAGGTCATCCCACAGCTGACCGATTCGTTTTATCGAGGTGTTTACGCCCTTGCGAAACGGAGATATGCCCACGCGAAACAGCGACTCGGCGCGATAAATATTGCCTGGCCCGGCGATTATCGACTGGTCCATCACCAGTTCCCCTATGTCTCGCTTGCGCCCGCGCACGTTAGCGATGAACTGGCTACGCGCATTTGGCGTGGGATCTAACGGGTCTGGCCCCAGGCGGGCAATCACGTCCTCGACCTCGCCCGCTGATACAAGTGCGCAGCGATTCGGTCCGGCCAGATCCGCAACCTCACCGGCAGATGCAATGCGCAACCGCACCTGACCAATAGGCGCAGGCAGATTCCCATGTACCTCGCGAAAACGCCACTTGCCGTAAAGCCCCAGGTGGATATGGACAAAGCGCTCCCCCTCGAACTCTAAGAACAGGTGCTTGCCGTGTGCGCGCGCACCAACCAGTTCGCTCCCATTCACCAGGTTTGCGCCGGCCTCGAAACGCCCCTGCGGTGACTCCACCACCAAGCTTTGGCCCGCAAAATCGTGGGAAAAGCGGCGGGCAAGACGATGCAAAACGTGTCCTTCAGGCATGACACATTGATATCAAGGGGATCAGCCCGGCTCAAACGGGAGCACAAAATGAGATGATTAAAACATGAGTAGTTTTAGTGGTAGCGCAATTTTGTGGCAGGTATTTCCCCTCGGCGCTCTTGGCGCACCGGGTACAAATCCGGAAGTTGAGGGGCGGGATTACCAGCCGCCGCGCACACTACGCGACCTTGAGCCCTGGCTGGATCACGCGGTCAGAATCGGCGCGAATGTATTGTCTTTAGGGCCCATCTTCCACTCTTATTCGCACGGATACGACACGATTGACTACTACCGAATTGATCCGCGCCTGGGCACGCTTGCGGACTTCAAATCACTCGTCGAGGCCGCTCATGCGCGCGGGGTGAAAATCGTGCTGGACGGGGTGTTCAACCACGTTGGCTCGCGCCACCCTCTGGTGGAGGGACTGCGCAATGGCCCATCTGAGGACGCGCAAATGCTTCTGCCCAACTGGGATGGGTGGGCTGAGGGAGAATTGCCCTCCTACCACTGTTTTGAGGGCCACACCGGCCTCGCCACACTGAATCACGCCAATCCGAGGGTGCGCGAAGCCATTACAAACGTGATGAACCACTGGCTAGACCTGGGCGCTGACGGCTGGCGGCTGGACGCCGCGTACGCCATGGCTCCGAGTGTTTGGACCGACATTTTGCCAAAAGTGCGAAGCCGCCATGCAGACGCGTGGATCGTGGCCGAAGTCATCCACGGCGAATACGCGGACATGGTCAGCGAATCAGGATGGGATTGCCTCACTGAATACGAGCTATGGAAAGCCACCTGGTCCGCGTTAAACGACGCGAACTTCTACGAACTTGACTGGACTCTGGGACGTCACAATGAACTGCTGGACACGTTCGTTCCCCAAACCTTCATTGGAAACCACGACGTCACGCGCATTGCTACCCAACTTGAAAACGAGGAGCAGGTTGGCGTGGCAGCTGCCATCTTGTTCAGTGTGGGCGGGGTGCCTTCCATCTACTACGGGGACGAAATGGGCTTTACCGGCCTTAAAGAGGAACGCCTGGGCGGCGATGATGCGATCCGTCAGCCACTGCCCGCCTCCCCCGAGCAGGCCATGCAAGACCCGCGAGCGCAGCGCTTCTTCCACTGGTACGCCTCACTATGCGCGATGCGGCGCCAACGCCCTTGGCTGTGGCATGCGCGAACCAAGGTTGTTCACCTGGAGAACGAGGTGATGCGCTTTGTCAGCTACAACGGCGACCAGGCGATCACGGTTGTGCTGAACATTTCTGACGCTTCGTTACCTCGCGGCAGTGAAGTATTACAAGGGTGCGGCGAGCCCATTGCCGGCCAGTTTGACAACAACGCACTACGCCCAAACGCCTACGCTATTTTTGATGGGGCGTGTGGATCAGACTTACATTCATGACCGCGGACTTGTTCGGCTCGACAAGTAGCTCTTTAGCAAACTCGGGCCGGTTGTAAGCGTTGGTCATGAACTGGCAGTACTCCAAGGCAAGAGCCTCACACTGACGGTGCTTTAGCGCCTCACCAGTAAACAAATGGAAGATACCAAAACCGCGCGCGCCTGATCCCGAAACCGCAGCTTTGAGTTGCGTAGTTGCGCCGCTCGGGTGATGCAAGGTGGCTACCGACGTAGCTTCACCACCCGTGCTAACAGTTAGGTCAGTAAACGCCTTGTCCATCCCGCTCAGATCATCTAGCACCAACACTCCCTTGTTCGGGTCGAATGTTGGCGCCGGAGCGAATGCCTCGTCTCCCTCGAACGGAATAAGAGCATCATTGGTCATGATCTCCGTGCGCGCCTGCATGGTGAGGTAAGCACCCTCGCGCCCACCGTCGTAGCGCACGTATGGGTGCCAGCCGAGTCCAATCGGAGCGGGAGTGGTTCCACGGTTAGTTGCCGCAAGACGCATATTCAGCTGCCAACCAGCGGGCGTTTGCGCGATCTCGTAGCGCACCTGCAGGCTCACCGGGCAGGGGTAGGCCACGCCATCTTCAAACGAGTTTGCAAGCTCATCCTGCCGGACTGCGGCTGACATCGTGATCCAGCCCGGGCCCGTACCAATCACCTCAAAAGTACGATCCAGGAACAGCCCGTGCAAGCCTTCACGTATCCCGTCCTTATCGGGGCCGAGGTCAAAGTTTTCTCCCTGCCAGGAATACTTCGCGTCTCTAATACGGTTAGACCACGGGGCCAGCAGCGCCGAGCGAGCACCGTTTCTCTCCTCAACCTCTTCGGCGTTTTGATATCCGTCAATCACATCGAAACGCCGCTCACCCGCGGGCACCACCCACGAGGTGATAAGCCCCCCGCGCGTGCAAAATGTTGCGGTAGATTCCCCGGCCTGGATTTCAACGAACTCGATATTACTCACGGCTCCCCCTAACTGGTTGCTTATAAGATATAGCGCCCCGGGCAACATGGCACCGGGACGCGGATCTTTACTTCGGAAGTACGATACTTACGAGCTTCGGAGCCCGCACAATCACCTTCAGCGGATCACGGCCATCCAGAGCTTTAACCGCGGCTTCAGTTTGCAAAGCCAACTTCTCTAGATCTTCGGCACTGATCGATGGCGCCACCTCAAGACGAGCCCTCACCTTGCCGGCAATCTGGACAACGCAAGTGACCTTCTCTTCTTCAAGTAGCGACTCATCCTCTACAACCGGGAACGGCTCGCGCGCAAGCGTGCCCTCATGCCCCAGCTTGTTCCACAGTTCCTCTGCGATGTGCGGAGCGAGCGGCGAGGCCATCAGCACCAGCGGTTCAATGGCTTCGCGCGGCACGCGGTCAATACCCGTCAGGTGATTATTGAGGACGATCATGCGAGCAGCCGCGGTGTTCATCCGCATGTTCTCGTACTCTTCGGTAACGTCCGCAATGGTGCGGGCAACCAGCTTCTTCGTTTCGAGGTCAGCAGGATCATCCGTCACGGTAACCGCACCGGTCTCCTCATCAACCACGTTGCGCCACAGGCGCTGCAAGAAGCGGTAGGAGCCCACCACCGCGCGCGTATCCCACGGGCGCGAAACCTCGAGGGGGCCCATAGACATTTCGTACATGCGGAACGTGTCCGCACCGTACTCTTCACACATGTCATCGGGCGTCACGATGTTCTTAAGCGACTTACCCATCTTGCCGTACTCGCGGAACACCTCGCGACCCTTATAGGTCCAACCGGTTTCCTCATCGCCCTCGACCTCATCGGCCGGCACGTACTCACCGCGGGCATCCTTGAAAGCGTAAGCCTGGATGTAACCCTGGTTAAACAACTTGTGGAACGGTTCCGACGAAGACACGTGGCCCAGATCGAACAGCACCTTGTGCCAAAAACGCGCGTACAGCAAGTGAAGCACCGCGTGCTCCACGCCACCGATGTAGAGGTCAGCGCCTCCCGACTCGCCCTTGCCCTTCGGGCCCATCCAGTAGGCCTCGTTGGCCTCAGACGAAGCATACTCAGTGTTATTTGGATCCGTATAGCGAAGCTCATACCAAGACGAACCCGCCCAGTTTGGCATCGTGTTCGTATCACGGTGGTACTTCTTCAAACCGTCGCCAAGGTCCAGCTCCACCTCAATCCAATCCGTTGCGCGCGAAAGCGCTGCCTCCGGCGTGGTATCCGCATCATTAGGATCGAAAGTGCGGGGCTGGAAGTTATCCAACTCCGGTAGCTGCACCGGCAGCATCGACTCTGGAAGAGCATGCACGCGCCCCTCCTCGTCATACACAACCGGGAAGGGTTCGCCCCAGTAGCGCTGGCGAGAGAACAACCAGTCACGCAGGCGATACGTAACCGTCGAGTGGCCAACGCCCTTTTCTTCCAACCATTTCGTGATACGAGCGATCGCGTCAGCCTTGTTCAGGCCGTTGAGCGAGATTTCATCGTTTTGCGAGTTAACAATCAGACCATCGCCAGTCCAAGCGCCCTCACCGTCAAAATCCTCATCCGGCTGGATAGTGGTCACCACGTCAATGTTGAAACGCTGCGCGAACGCAAAGTCACGATCATCGTGGGCCGGCACAGCCATAATCGCGCCCGTGCCGTAACCCATCAGCACGTAGTCCGCAACGAACACCGGGATCTTATTTCCATTAACCGGGTTGGTACCAAAAATACCGGTGAACACACCCGTCTTTTCAGTACCCTCCGCGAGGCGCTCATCATCGGTGCGGGACTTCGCCCACGAACGATACGCCGCCACGGCCTCGCGCGGGGAGGCATAGCCGCCCGTCCACTCTTCGCGCGTGCCTGCCGGCCACTGGCTTGGAACCGTAAGTTCTTGTGCCGGCGCGTCTTCGCCGCCCACCAGCTCATGCTCGGGAGCAACCACCATGAAAGTTGCACCAAACAAGGTATCGGGGCGCGTGGTGAACACCGTCAGCTGGGTGGATTCAGTGACCTGGCCTTCCTCAACCTCAAAATGCACGGTTGCGCCAGTGGAGCGACCAATCCAGTTGCGCTGCTGCGCCACCACCTTGTGGGGCCAATCAACCGTATCCAAATCCTCGGCCAAGCGATCAGCATAAGCGGTGATACGCATCATCCACTGACGCAGACGCGACTTGAAAACCGGGTAGTTGCCGCGCTCGGAGCGGCCATCGGCAGTTACCTCTTCATCTGCCAAAACAGTTCCGAGGCCCGGGCACCAGTTAACCGGGGAGTACGCCACGTATGCCAGGCGGTACTCGTCCAGAAGGTCGCTACGCTCCCCCTCGCTCATCTGCGCCCACGGCTTGTGCGGCGTTTCGCGTTTGCCGGATTCGAACTCTGCAACGAGCTCGCTAATGGGGCGAGCCGAACCTACCTTGCCATCACGACGCTTAGCCTGCGGGTCATACCACGAGTTGTAAATCTGCAAGAAGATCCACTGCGTCCAGCGCACAAACTCGTCATCGGTTGTTGAAATCGAACGACGCTTATCATGCGACAGGCCAATGCGGGCGAGCTGGCGGCGCATGTTCGCAATATTGTTCTCGGTAGTGATACGTGGATGCTGGCCCGTCTGCACGGCGTACTGCTCAGCTGGCAAACCAAACGAGTCGAAGCCAAGCGTGTACAACACGTTCTTATCCTGCATGCGCTTGTAGCGCGCAACCGTGTCCGTGGCGATGTAGCCGAGGGGGTGGCCCACATGCAGACCTGCACCCGACGGGTACGGGAACATGTCTAGCAGATAGAACTTTTCCTTCTGGGCTAGCGAACCTTCAAGATCGCCTTCTGGGTTATCAGCCGCGAACGTCTGATTCTCCTGCCAGTACTGCTGCCAGCGGGCCTCAATTTTGGCCGCGAGCGCCGCGTCGTAGCGGTAAGGATTATCCCCTGCGGTTTGCATGCTCAATTTGACCTCGTTTCATCTGTCAATCCGACATTTACACTACCCCACTAATGGGGGTTCTTTAGAATCGGGTGGGGCGAAAAATGGGCAAGCTTGTACCACAATGGAAGTATGACAATTTTTGAAAAAATTATTTCCGGCGACATTCCCGGCAAGTTCATCTACTCCGACGAAATTTGCGTTGTTTTTGCTGACATCTCCCCCGTTCGCCCCGGCCACGCACTCGTGGTTCCGCGTGAGGCGATCAGTGAGTGGACTTCCCTTTCCGACGAGGTAGCCGCGCACCTGTTTAACGTGGCCAAGCGCATTGGAGAAGCGCAAAAGAAGGCCTTTGGTGTGGAGCGAGCCGGCCTGTCCATCCTCGGCTTTGAAGTTCCCCACACGCACCTGCACGTCGTTCCCCTGCGAAGCGAGGCGGATATGAACCCGGCAAACGCGAAGCAGGCGACGAATGAGGAACTGACCGAGAGCACCGAAGCTCTGCGCGAGGCTCTTCGCGCCCTCGGGTATGGAAACAATGTTCCCCCGCGCATTGACAGCGCAGAACTTGCCTAAGCCTTAGCCAATTCAAACGATTCGGCCGGTCGGAATGTTCCCGACCGGCCGAACTGTTTCAAACTGCTTAGGCTGACTCAGCCCGTTCCGGCGTTACTTTGATGCGCGCGGCCAGAGCCGTGGAAATATCGAGCCGGGTGCCCTCCAGTTCCACAGTTACCTGGCCAGCAATATCCGCGCGCTCGACTACGCGCAGCTTCGCTCCGGGCAAGATGTCGCGCTGCTCAAAGTAGCGCAGTACTTCGGGCTCCCCGTCACGAATACGCACAATCTGCACGACCTCATCCAACGGCGCGGCAGGCAATGTGAAGCACGAACACCTGTGTACAGAGCCGTCCTTACCGGGAATCGGATCCCCGTGCGGGTCAAAACGGGGGAAGCCCAGAGCCTCATCAAGCTTGTCTATGAACCGGTCAGAAACCGCGTGTTCAAGCTCGTGTGCCTCAAAATGTAACTCGTCCCAGGAATAGCCGAGGGACTTGTACAAGAAAGTTTCTAAAATACGGTGGCGACGCACCATCTCAATGGCTTCTTTGCGACCTGCTTCGGTGAGCCTGACCTTTTGATACGGCTGGTGATCCAACAGGCCAGCATCCCTCAGCTTGCGCACGTTTTCTGAGGCTGTGGAAGGAACAACCTCCATAATCGCAGCTAGTTCAGTTACGCTAACGCCCTCATCGTCCCACTCCTCTACCGAATAAACGGCCCGCAGGTAGTCTTCCCTAACGGTTGACAGCTCACGCTTTCCGGTCACAGGAGGCCTCCGATTTGTTCAGTCATTGTAAACAGCACGACGATAAACACCACTAGGTGCAAGCATACGATTGTTGCCCACGAGTAGCGCAGCATCGTTTTGCCCGTTGCGCGTGTACCCTCGAATGCGGTCAGAGCCGCGGGTATGAGTACCGCGCTCACGATAATCGTTGCCGACCACACCACCATGCAGTACGGGCAAAGCGCAAAAAAGTTTGTTGCCGACTGGTACAAGAAGTAGCCCACAAAAACAAGGCCGCAGGCCGATCCTAAACCCAGTAGCATTGTTGCCGGTTTGCTCAGGCGAGTGCCGAGTAGCATCACCGCGCCGATTGCAACCAGTGCACCAAAAGCCGCGATTCCGAGCGCGGAATTGGGCACAGTGAGCAGGTGCGCCTGCGGCGACATCAGGGAACTGCCGCAACTGATCAGCGAATTCAGGTCACACCCGAGCGCGCCGTCCGGGTCTCGCAAGTGACCCAGCTCTGTTTCAAGTAGCCCAAGGGAAGCGAGCAATCCCATTGCCGCACCCAAAACAACTACAGCAGTGTTTATGAAGCCAACCGGAACGGAATCTTTAACAACCGCTTTATCCACGTGATTTCCTTACCTCGACTCCCAAATACTACGAGATAGGACGCTCCCCTCGCTTCTTTTGTACCAAACGGCTGATGTGTCTAAGACCGCATTGGATGATTTTGCAGTCTTATTAAGAAACGCGTAAGGTTTTTATCTGCAGGCGCCGTTAGCTCAATTGGCAGAGCAGCTGGCTCTTAACCAGCGGGTTGGGGGTTCGATTCCCTCACGGCGCACCAAATTTCCCCGACTCCGGTCGGGGTTTTTTTACTGCCCGCTGTCGAAACTTATCTGGGCCGGTCTTCGTAAAACGCCAAGACCGGCCCAGATAGTAGCTCAACACTCGAGAGCCATTAGCTACTTCAAGTTGTAGGTCATGTCTTCGAGTTCGACACCCTTCGTTTCTGGAATATGTTTAACCACCAGCCAGATCAAGATCGCGCCCACGACTGCATACGAGAAGTAAGTACCGGATAGGCCGATGTATTCCTTGGTGACCGGGAACAGGAAGGTGATTAGTGTTCCACCAATCCAGTTTCCTGCGGTTGCCAGTCCCAAGCCAGCGGTTCGAATCTGGTTCGGGAAGATCTCTCCGAGGAACACCCAGAGGACCACGCCCCAGGTACCACAGAAAATGATGTAAACGAGATGAACACTAACAAGGGCGACGAATGCCCAAGCTCCCGTCAGGTTGAGTGCGCCCGTGTCGGTGGTGGTTCCCTGAGTGAAGGTGATAGCAGCTACGAGCATGGAAACGAACATGCCAACCGCTCCCCAGAGCAAAAGCGGACGACGTCCGATCCTGTCAATCACCGCCATGCCAATCAAGGTCATAATGATGCCAATGACTGAGGTCAGGACAGGAATAAAGACAGATAGATTTCCAGTGAACCCTACAGTCGTCCACAGGTCTGTTGCATAGAGCAAAACGTTATTGATTCCAGCCATCTGAATTAGGAACGCAAAAGCGAGTGCGATCCAAACCACGGGGCGCAGGCCATATTTGTCGTCACGTAGGTCAGCAAACCTCGGCCGGTGACCCGAAAGCGAAGCACGAATCTCAGCGATGCGCCCCTTGGGGTCCGAATCTGAACCAACCGAAGCGATTATCTTTTCGGCGTGGTCTTCTTCTCCGATTGAGACGAGATAACGCGGAGATTCCGGCAACGAAAGAACGAAGAAGCCATACAGCAAAGCAGGAATTAGCTCACTGATGAACATCCATCTCCAAGTATGTAGCCCAAACCAAGCAACTGCGTCGGCCGAACCGGTCACTTTAACCAAAATGAAATTCGTAATAAAAGCACCGAAGATACCGAAAGCGATTGCCAGCTGCTGTAATGTTCCAAGCCTTCCACGCTTATCCGCAGGTGCGATTTCAGCAATGTACGCAGGAGCGATTACCGCCGAGATACCCACACCCAGGCCACCCAATAGGCGCCACCACGTCAATGCTTCGAAGCTGAACGACAAACCACTCATTAGAGCAGAGATAGCGAACAGAACCGCTGCGGTAACCATGACTTTGACACGCCCGATGCGGTTCGCAATTCCGCCCGCGATAGCAGCACCAACGGCAGCGCCCAAGCTCACGATTGAGACAACTAAGCCCGTCTGCCACGACGCTAGAGAGAACCCGGTGTCGGCTCCCGAAACGGATCCTATCGCCCCATTAATAACGGCTACGTCAAAGCCGAATAAGAAGCCGCCGAGCGCGGCCGCTCCAGCAATCTGCAGGAGTCTATTGTTCTTGCTCATAAGAGTTCCTTTCAAAGGCTTGAGTGTGAGCTAATTGGTGTGGCAAGAAAAGAACGTATTGTTTCCTTAACCCGCGTCCACGTAACGGTGTTTGGCACGGAGAGCGCACCATGAAAAGTACCCGGGAACATATGCAACTCCACGGGAATGCCCGCATCGGCTAAATCCTGGGCGAAACGCACGCCTTCGTCCCGAAGAGGATCGGCAGGATTGACAACGATGAGAGCCGGAGGCATCTTCGCTGCTACTTCCCGCGAAGGCACATAAGGCGGGACGGTGGTCGGATCACCCAGATAATGACGCCATGCTGACGTTGAAGCAGCGCGTGTCCAGATTGGACCATCCTGATAGGTGTCGAAAGACTTCGTAACCATACCCGGTTCGAGGCACGGCTCTAGCAAAACAATTCGATCGACATTCGCGACCATCCCCTGTTCTGCCCCCAGTGCTAGAGCCTGCTGCGCCAAACCTGCGCCGGCCGAATCGCCGTAAACATAGAGCGGTATTTTCGGATAGGTTTGCGCAAGATAGCGCAAAGAACTGAGGCAATCTAGAGCCGCAGCCGGCCATGGGTGCTCTGGCGCCAAGCGATAGTCCGGGCTAGCGACAACCGCACCATCAAATACATCAATCAGCTCACTATTGCGAGCATCATCGTAACGGGCAGCCCCAGCTATGTACCCACCGCCATGAATTGAGAGAACAACAGATCGCGGATTACCCGCACGTCTCAGACATCGCAACACGAAACTGTCATTATCTGTCTGCTCCCCACTGTCGAGCACAACCTCATCGACTTCAACACCTTCCGCAGGAGACACGTCAGACAAAAGCTCTTCGCCGCGTTGACGCATGGTCAGATAGTCATCAGTATTTTGCTTCGGGGTCGCTTCAATAACATCTCGCAGTTCCGGCGCAATGTAGGGCTCAGGCAGAGGCCCGGACTTTGCGTAGCGATCGAGGAATGAGCCCACAAGGCGATAAAACTCTTCAGGTTGATCCCTACGAACAGTATGTGAAGCGTCGGAAATCAGCACCGAGCTGATCTGAGAGCTTCCCAGGTTCTCAAGCTCTGAAAGCCCCTCTTTGCCGAAGAGCACATCATCTTTATCTCCCGTAACCAAAAGCGTGGGAACCTTGAGTTCCTTAAGCACGTCGCGACCGCGCATTCCAACGACACCGGTGGCGGCAAAACGGCGATCCACCTGTGTCTTCCCTTGAGCCCACGCACCATATTCTGACGCCGGCCACGCCGTATACACCTTCATGAGTTCAGTGATGGCCTCACCGACGTGCTCCGTGACCAATTCTTGACGTTTAACCAACCCATCTGCTGCCTTACGGTACAGCTCCCACTGCTCGTCCGTTAGAAGCGCGGGATCCTCGAGCACTAGCGCCTGGACTATTTCTGGAACATCACGAGCGATCACGGAAGCAACCGCCCCGCCTAGAGAGTGCCCCATGAGCACGACCTTGCGACTTGTGCTCTGCCTGGCTGCCTCCACTACAACTGAACGAATTTCAGCGACGATGGCCTTAAAAGGATCAGCCAGTTCGGCATCGAAGAAATGTCGCGATAAACCATGTCCAAGGGTGTCAAGCAGGTATATTTTCCACTCGTCTTTCCAATGCTGAGAAATGTCGGACAAAGACGCGGCGTTATCGGTCACGCCATGCAAAGCGACGATAACGCCCTTAACCTCGCGGCCCGATACCGAATACGATATTCCGTGATTAGCCATCAAGATTTCCTTAATCGAGAAACAAGGGCACCAGCGCCCTAGGGTGACACAAACCACCCTAGGGCGCTGTATACTGGCTGTCAAGCACTGATTTATCGGAGGCCTCCTAATGGAACCAAAATACGCGAAGGTCTACGACGCTCTATTGGAGCGCATCGCAAAGATGAACCCTGGCGAGCGATTGGACAGCGAAGTCAAGCTCGCCTCTTCATTCAACGTTTCCCCAATGACCGTCCGTCGCGCGCTCATGCTGCTTAATCAAGACGGTTTAACAGTTGGCATTCCCGGACGGGGCACCTTCGTAACAGACCCCAAATCAACGCCCAACACGTCTCCTCTGGCCGCGGAGAACAGTTGGAATGCTTCAGCTACACTCCTCACTTATCCCAGACTCGTCTCCGCACTACTACAGAAGGCGGACGACACTGAACGGAAGCTCTTGAATACCACTGAAGAACCTTTTATTGCGCGCATCCAGCGCTCCCACTACCTTGACGAGAACCATACAAAACTCGTGGGCATAGAGGTTGGAATTGTTAGAGGCGACGTCTTCCCAGGCATACTCGGACTCGATCTATCTCAAAACCTCAGCGAGCTTCTTTTAAGCGACCATTGGGAACCTAAACGAGAGATAACAACGTCGCAGACCATTCGTGCAACCATGTCTAACAAACTTGAAGCTGAACAACTACATATCGCCGAACCAGCGCCCCTGCTAGCTCTTGAGACCTCTTTTCTCGACGAAGCAGGGAAAACGTGCGCAGAGATCACAAGCAAGTTCCTGGGCGAGCACATCGAAATCACCCTCTAGAAGTTACGTAGACACTGGCCAAAGTTATCGCCGGCGCAGTGAACCTACACTTCCGTCCTTAACCGGTTAAGCCGCTACCAGAGCAGCCTCGCGTCTGCGCTGGATGCGTAGCGGCAATAGTTCAGCTCCAGCCATAGCCGCAACAATCAAGGTCCCACCCAAGATCAACCGGAAGGTCAGGCTTTCGCCGCCGAACGCCACCGCGAAGGCTGCGGCGAACAACGGTTCCAACGTGAAGATAATCGCGGTTGAGGTTGGATTAATATGCGCCTGCGCCCAAGTTTGCAAGAACAACGCAAGCAAGCTTGCCACAAACGCCATATAAAGCAGCGAAGCCCACTGTCCCGCAGTAGAAGGCAACGTAACACCACCGGGCAAAGCAAATAGGAACCCGAGGGCGCCCATACTAATCAGCTGAATCACCGTCAGGTCGAGTGCGTTCTCCTTACTGGTCCAGTGTCCTAACACCACGATGTGGAGGGTGAACATGAGAGCGCCGAGCAACGTCAAAAGCTCGCCAAAGCCAACCGCCAGACCATCCAACGTCAGCACCATCAAACCACCCGTGGCGATCGCAATGCACCCCCACGTTGCCCGAGGGATCTGCACCCCAAACATGAGCATCAAAACGACGGGAGTAAGAACCACATACATGCCGGTAATAAATCCAGACACAGAGGCGTCCGTGTACTGCAGACCAACCACCTGGAACAACTGGCCAAGCATGAAGATCGCTCCAAGCAACATTCCCTTGCCCCAAAGATCCTTCGAGACCTTTTTCAGAGCACGATAGCGCACCGCCAATACCACAACTGCGGCAATAACGAAACGCGTTCCCAGAAAATCCAGCGGCGGAACAGCGCTCACAAGATCCTTAATCAGGAAGAAAGTAGAGCCCCACACGGCAGTAATAAAAACAAAGGCCAAGACAGCAAGCACAGTGGCAATCTTTTCTGAATCGAATCCTCGCCACCAGAACTTTTCACCGGAATCCCAGTTAAGTCCCATAAAAGTTGTAGTTGCTGTTTCTAACCTGTTTTCACCCTGCCTCAACACAGCTTCCCTTCAACTCATCGCAGAAAACACTAACGACTAAGTGATTATATCCAACTTAGCGGGCATAAAATAACCCCTTCAAAGTAGCCAAGCCGCGCGACTTCGTCTTACACTTCAAACTTCTCCAGTTCATATTTTGAGTTATTTTGCGCAGTTTTTCGTTTGGCGGTGTTCCCAAGATCGCACTTTGCGCGTTTGTATTTTCAACTTCGCCAGTGTTATGATTTTCAAGTTGCATTCAAGAGCGTTCTTGGCAACATGCGCCGTTAGCTCAATTGGCAGAGCAGCTGGCTCTTAACCAGCGGGTTGGGGGTTCGATTCCCTCACGGCGCACTTTACATATCCCCATCAGCATTTCCGTCTTCACTGAGAGCAATCTATGGTGCGTCGTTTAACATCCGATGAAGAGCGCCTGATTAATGCTGTTCGTGCGCAACTAGCCTCGCGAAAGAAAACCCAGATTAACGACGAGGTTATCGAGCAAGTAACCCGCCTCGTAAAATCTCTCACCGGCCCCCGCAAATCGATCACCGACGCGGTTGGCCCCGTGTGCTCCACGGCAGACCTCGTTGATTGGATGGGCATTTCGCGTCAAGCCGTAAACAAAGCCGTTAAAGAGTGCCGCATTTTTGGTGTCCGCGAGGGCAACGGCTCGTGGATGTACCCCACCTGGCAACTCACGTCTAACTTCCAAATCGTAAACGGCCTACCCGAGGTTCTGGGCCGCCTTGATGGAGCCATCAGCACCGTTGAGATCGGCCGCTGGTTCATATCCGCACACCCCGAGCTAGAGGGGCTCTCCCCCGCCAAATGGTTGCAGCAGGGGCGCGAGGTACGAAGCGCCGTACGAGTTGCCGAACTCCTCGCCCGCAAGCACCGCTAGGTAGCCCGGCAACTCCTACAGCAAACTACTCACAGCCAAGTTCGCTGCGCAGACGAGCCACGTGACCCTTCGCGCGAACGTTATACATCGCGTGAGTAACCTTCTTATCCTTGCCAATCACCACGGTGGAACGGATAACGCCGCGCACTAGCTTGCCGTAGTTCTTCTTCTCTCCAAATGCACCCCACGGCTCCATGACGCTCTTGTCAGGGTCCGACGCCAACGGGAAGTTCAATCCTTGCTTATCGCGGAACTTCTCCAGGGCCGGCATCTTATCCGGGCTCACGCCAATCACCGTGTAACCACAAGACTTCAAAGAAGACAGGCTATCGCGAAAATCGCAGGCCTGCGTGGTACAGCCCGGCGTGGAAGCGCGCGGATAAAAGTAGACGACTACGCCCTTTGCGGCCTTTTCAAGCTGGTCGTACAGGCTGATTGTGCCTTCGGTCGAATCAAGTTCAAAATCTGGGGCCACCTGGCCCACCTCAAAACGTGTCATGCCTCCATTGTGCACAAAGCCAGCGCAACGAGCGCGTTGAAAGCCAGATCTGGCCGCTATACGAAATCCTCAGTACGTCCCCACTGGGCCCGGCCCAGCTTAGACAGCGGGTTCAACTTCGCGAAAGCAACCATGCCGTCCTCGGCCATAATTTGACTGTCCGTATGAATCGCCTTCACCTTGCCAACGGTAAGAATCGCCGTTTCTACCTCTACGAATGAGTGGACCTCGCACTCAACTGCAACGCGCGCGTCATCCAGCATTGGCGCGTTCACGTTCGGAGCCTTCTTCCACGTCATACCCACCGCGTCTGCCTCAGATACCCCGGCGGGCAACTCCTTGGACGTCATCGCAACCTGTGGCTTGTGATCCACACTCGCAATATGCACCGTGAAAGCCCCCTCGCGCTTGGCGTTGCGATAGGAATCCTTCGGAGCGCGCGAAGTGAACTGGAACATCAAAGGATCCGTACAAACCACAGAAAATAGAGCATACGGGGCGAGGTTTGCAGACCCATCCTCGTTAAACGTTGCCACCCACGCGATAGGGCGCGGAACAACTAAACTCATTGCAAGCTTATAGCCATCAACCGGCGCTTCATCTTCCGGCTTAAAAACGACGCGTTCCACGTAACTCCCCCATCCGTAGCAGCTCCTACCCACACAGGCTACATGGTTGGGTAGCCACCCGGTTACAAGGTGGCGGGGAAAAGAAAAGCCCCGGACATAAGCCGGAGCTGAAACGTGCCCGAGAAGGGACTTGAACCCCCACGTCGCTAGGACACCAGAACCTAAATCTGGCGCGTCTACCAATTCCGCCACTCGGGCAACAGGAAAAAGCATACCAGGCGTGAGGCCAGACTCGTCAAATCAAGCCAACGTGATCTACACCCCGCAGCTTGCTCTTCCCGCCGCGTCGTTCAAAGCGCGGCATTTCAGCCGCGCGAAGTCCGCGTTAACCCGCTGCCACAGCGGGTCTATCCAGGCGCTGCGTTCCATCAATAATCGACTGCGCAAGCACCCGATTACCGCGATAGAGCACCAGCGTCTGTCCCGGCGCAATACCGCGCACAGACTCCGCGAGCGTCACCCGCAACCCGTCTTCGAAACGCTCCAACCTCTGAATTGGAGCAGGCCTGCCATGCGCGCGCATCTGTGCGTAAAGACACTCGTCATCATCCGTACCGAGGGGCTGCGCTTGAGTTGTGCGCACGTCACCCTCATCGTCGCTAGCATCCCAGGTCAAATCGGTAGTGATAACAACGTCTACACTCAGCAACTCCGACGGGCCCACCACAACCTGATTCACGTCCGGACGCGTTCCCAAAACGTAACGGGGACGTCCATCCACAGCCGGCCGATCAATACCAAGCCCCTTACGCTGGCCAACCGTGTACTCAAAGTAGCCACGGTGCTCACCGAGCACATTCCCGTCCGTATCCACAATCTCGCCCGCAGATTCACCAAGGCGACGGCGCAAAAATCCCTGCGTATCACCATCGGGAATGAAACAAATATCAAACGAGTCCGGCTTATTAGACACTTCCAGGCCGCGTGCCTGCGCTTCCGCCCTCACTGCCGCCTTGGAAGGCATCTCCCCCAAGGGAAAGATGACGCGCGAGATCTCTTCTTCTCCCATCACTGCAAGAACGTAAGACTGATCCTTTGACACGTCCCGCGCTCGCAACAATTCATAGTGATCTCCGTGCTTCTCCGCACGCGCATAGTGGCCCGTCACAACCGCGTCGTAACCCCGCTCGCGGGCGCGGACCGTGAGCTCACGGAACTTCACAAACTCGTTGCAACGCACGCACGGGTTAGGTGTGCGGCCAATGCGGTATTGCTCTACGAAATCTGAAATCACGTTCTCTTCAAACTCGTCGGCCAGGTCCCAAACCTCGAACGGGATCCCCAGCAACTCGCACGTCCTTGCCGCATCCGCACGATCTTGCGGGTTAGCGCAACCACGCGAGCCAGCGCAGCTATCCCCCTCGGTTTTCAAAGCCATATGCACGCCGGTGACGTCATAGCCCGCTTCTACCGCACGCGCGGCAGCAACAGCCGAATCAACACCGCCAGAAAGCGCTGCAATAACCTTCATACGCGCCTACAAACCCTTCTGCCTCAGCGCAGCAAGCGCCTCGGGCACAACCTCATTAATGTCACCCACAACACCGAAATCGGCAATCTCGAAAATCGGGGCATCCGGATCATCACAGACCGCCACGATATGACGGGATGCCTGGATACCGCACGCGTGGTGCACCGCTCCGGAAACGCCGAGGCCGATGTACAAGTTAGGAGCAACGCTCACGCCTGTTTGACCAATCTGCGTGGAGCGATCGATCCACCCTTCATCCGCCGCCACGCGGGTGGAACCCACCGCCGCGTCAAGTGCATCCGCAAGCTCATTCACCAGCGAGAAATCGCCGTCTGTGCCGCGACCGCCACAAACCACAATCGGGGCCTCTGTCAAAGACACGCGGCCCTGGCCGCCCTCCTCAATCGAATCCACGACCTTAACGCCAACAGCAGGCTGTGAGTACGCGACCTTGATAGGAACAATTTCAGGTTCAGTGGCAGTGCCAACTTCCTGGGCCTCCACCGCGGACGGGCGCAAACCGATAACAGGAGTGCCTCGCGTAACCTTGAACTTCGTAGACCACGTGCCGGCCAGGACGCTCTTTTGCGCCTCAATCTGACCATCCACAATGCCGCAAGATGTCACGTCTACAACCGCGCCCGATCCCAAGCGAACCGCTAGAGCTGCCGCTACTTCCCGGCCGCGATAATTCGAAACGTTAAGCACCGCAGCGTACTGGGCCTCCTGGCGCGCCACCTCAAACGCTGCATCCGTCACAACTGCTGCTACGCGCGGCGAAAAGCCCTCCAAATCAGGGGTAAAGACGCGCGCCACGCCATACTTACCAAGCTCAGAGACCTGCGGAGCAGGATTGAGCGCAATCGCGTCAATACGACCAGAAGTGAGCGAACCCGCCAACGTAAGCAACTGCTTAGACGGTTCCGTCAGTACAAAACCTTCATCAATGTTCCCCGTATGATCCGTGATCACCAGGATCGGAGCTGAAATCTTCTCCACTACTTCAACACCTTCTCAATGTACTCAGCCAGCTTTAGGCCGCCACCTACGCCAGACACAACCTCGCCGGCCGCGCGCTCTGACTGTTCACTAGCCTCCAGCACCATCGTGCCCGCACCCTGCTTGCCGATCACCATGGCATCCGGATCAGCTACATCGTCAATATCATCAAGCGACCACACGTCCAACGGCTTCTTCCGCGCCGCGCGCATGTCCTTGAAATTCGGGAAACGCGGCTCATTTACCTGGTCCGTCACCGAAACCACAGCAGGCAAACCACAGCGCAACGTGTCCGTGAAACCATCCGCGTGGCGAACAGCCTGCACGGCGCCCTCTTCAATAGAAAGCTCAGACGCAAGCGAAATATAGGGCCAACCTAAACCAGCAGCCACAGCCGCTGGAACCATCGACGTCATACCGTCCAAGCTAGCCATACCCGTAATAAAGAGGTCAATCGGTTCCTCCTGTGCGAGCTTGCGGGCCACAGCCGCAAGAACCTGTGCGGTACCAATCGCATCAGAACCAGCCAAACGATCATCAGTTACAACAATCGCGCGATCCGCACCTTTTTGCAGTGCAAGCATCGCCGAATCCTCGGCATCCTCTGGCCCCATAGTCACAGCAATGACCTCGCCACCAAGCTCTTCTACAGCAGCTACGGCCGCCTCGATCGCATTTTCATCAAGCTCATTTAGAGTGTCGTCCTCGCCACGAACCAGACGCCCATTTTCAATTCGGCGCTCAGACATGACATCGGGGACATGCTTAATACTGACCAAAACTCTCATACCCAATACAGTGCCACAATTTTCCCTACGTTGCCGTATCCAAAATGCACTTGTGACCAACCTTAAGGGCGTGCAAACACTACGAAAGAGCAGGTTTATCCGCGAGCGGGTATCATCTTTGCGGTATATGAAATAGGTGGCAACTAAGCTAAGAGCCACTCACAAGGAGACGTTGGATCACAATGGCGCAGCAACAAACGCACGCAGCCCGAGAAAACTGTGGGCGCAGGGGCGATCTCGCCCCCTCAATTCAGCACCCCACCAACCTCGGAGCCACACCCGTGGCAGGCGGCGTCGATTTTGCCGTAGCCGCTCCCGATGCGAAGAACGTTGAGCTATGCATTTTTGCTGACGCCTCCCGCCACAGCAAAGAAACCCGCTACGACATGACGCCCCACGAAGGTGGCATCTGGTCCGCGCACCTACCGGGCGCCGGCGTTGGCACTGTGTACGGATACCGCGTTGACGGCAAGTGGGATCCAGAAAGCGGCTCTACTTTCAACCCCAACAAGCTTTTGCTGGACCCCTACGGCAAAGGCATCGAAGGCGAAGTGGTGCTGAGCCCCGCCATCCATGCACACGAAGTAGACGACAACATGTTTCCGTCCTCTACCCCCTACAAGCAGTCAAAAACCGACTCGGCTACCTACATGGCGCGTTCTATAGTGGTGCAAACCAACGAGTTCGCGGTATCTGCAAAACCGCGCACACCGTGGAACGAATCCGTCATCTACGAGCTGCACGTCAAAGGCTTCACTAAGCAAATGCAGGCCGTCCCCGCCGAACTTCGCGGCACCTACGCAGGCCTTGCCCATCCCGCCGCCATTGCGCACCTCAAAGCGCTCGGTGTCACCGCAGTTGAACTACTTCCCATCCACGCTTCCTGGAACGAGCCCTTCCTCCAAGGCAAGGGGCTTTCCAACTACTGGGGATACTCCACTCTTTCCTACTTCTCCCCCGAACCTCGCTACGCCACCAAACAAGCGCGCCAGCTTGGCGCCCAAGCCGTACTAGATGAAGTGCGCGGCATGGTCTCAATCCTGCATGAACACGGCATCGAAGTGCTCCTAGACGTGGTCTACAACCACACCTGCGAGGGCGGGCTTCCCGGCCAGATGATCTCCTGGCGCGGGTTCGGCCAGCAACTGTACTACCGCCACACCAACGAACGCCCCGCGCAGATGATTGATGACACGGGTTGTGGCAACACCGTGAACTTCGACGAATCCCTCGTCATCCAACACACTCTCGACTCCCTGCGATACTGGTCCGAAGAAGTAGGAGTTGACGGGTTCCGCTTCGATCTTGCTCCAACGCTCGGCCGCCACGCGCACGGCTTTGCCTCCAATCACCCGTTCTTCATGGCCCTTGCAGCTGACCCCGTCCTCAATAAGCAAAAGATTATTGCCGAACCGTGGGACATTGGCCCGGGAGGCTGGCAAACCGGAAACTTCCCCCTACCCTGGTCCGAATGGAACGACCGCTACCGCGACACCATCCGCTCATTCTGGCTAGCCGACTTTGCAAACCTTGAAGCCGGCCGCCAAAGCCAAGGCCCCAACGAGCTTGCAACCCGCATCTCCGGTTCGGCCGACCTGTTTGGCGAAACGCTCGGCAGGCTGCGCCCCGTTCGCTCCTCCGTAAACTTCATTACCGCGCACGACGGTTTCACCCTGGCTGACCTCACCGCATACAACCACAAGAACAACTTCAACAACCTCGAAGGCAACATGGACGGCACGTCCCAAAACCTCTCGTGGAACCATGGGGTTGAAGGCCACATGAACCGCATTCCGCGTCCCTCTGACGTGGAACAAGACACTCCCCTGGGCATGCTGGATTCCGTGTTCTACGCCCGCGAGCGCTCCATGCGTAACCTCATGGCTACGCTCCTTATTTCGGCCGGCACCCCCATGATCACGGCCGGAGACGAGATTGGGCGCACCCAGCAGGGCAACAACAACGCCTACTGCCAGGACAACGCCATCTCGTGGGTCAACTGGGACATGGATTCTTGGCAGCACGACCTCTTTGAATCAGTGCGTTACCTGATTGCCCTGCGCGCTAATCATCCGGTTATGCGACCAAACTCGTTTGCCTCCGGGAGCACGAGGTGCGGCGACCAAATCGCCGACCTGTCTTGGTACACGGCTAATGATCGCAAGTTCAAGCCGGAAGACTGGCATAAGGTAAAGCACCGCACTTTGCAAATGTTGCGCTCAGGCGCGCCCTGTAACGATTCTGACATGCTCGTGGTTTTCAATGCGACGCTGAACTCAAAAACGGTCATGCTTGCCAAGGGCCGGGGACACAACTACCGTCTTGTTTTTGATTCGTCTTGGACCAACCCGAGCGAGGGCGGGGTTATTACCGCTTCTGACCACAGTGGCTGCGATATTGCAAAGCCCGGGTCCATGGTGCACATAGAGCCGCAATCCCTGCAGATTTATCTGTCCGAGTAGTGCGATAGGATGAGGCGCGTGAGCAACAAAGCTGAAGAAACCTTAAGTAAGAGTACAGATTCCGCGTCTTTGGCCCGCGCTGTGGAGCGTTCCGCCGAACTCAACAAAGAGATCGACAAGGACCCAAGCCGATTCCGCATGCTAACCGGTGACCGTCCAACCGGCCACCTGCACCTCGGCCACTACTTTGGGACCATTAAGAACCGCATTGAGCAGCAGCAGCGCGGTATTGAAACCTGGCAGCTAATTGCTGACTACCAGGTGATTACCGACCGCGACGGCGTTGGCCCGCTACGCGAACGCGTGCTGTCGTTACTTACCGACTACATTGCAGCTGGAATGGACCCCGAGCGCGCAACTATCTTCACGCACTCCGCTGTACCTGCCCTGAACCAGCTGATGCTCCCATTCCTGTCTTTGGTAACCGAGTCCGAACTACACCGCAACCCCACTGTCAAAGCTGAGCTTGACGCCACCGGCGGACGAGCAATGTCGGGGCTCCTCCTCACCTACCCGGTTCACCAGGCAGCCGACATTCTCTTCTGCCGCGCAAACATCGTTCCCGTTGGGCAAGACCAGTTGCCGCACCTCGAACAAGCGCGTGTCATTGCGAACCGCTTTGACCGTCGCTACGGCCGCGCAGACAAGAACAAGCCTGTCTTTAGGCGTCCCGAAGCTCTACTGTCCAATGCTTCGCACGTCCTCGGTCTCGACGGCGAAAAGATGTCCAAGTCTCGCGGCAACACCATTGAGCTGCGAATGAGTGCCGACGAAACCGCAAAACGTCTCAAGAAGGCGAAAACGGACGCCGATCGTGTCATCACCTATGACCCGGAAAACCGGCCCGAAGTTTCCAACCTTCTGCTGATGGCATCCATGGCCTGCGGGGAAAGTCCCGAAGCCATTGCCGATCAGATCGGAGACGGCGGTGGTGGCGCCCTCAAGGCCCGCGTAACCGAAGACCTCAATACCATGCTCGCCCCCATCAGGGCGCGTCGCGCTGAGCTTTCTGAAAACGAGGACTACCTGCTTGAAGTCCTGCGAAAAGGCAACGAACGTGCAAACGAAGTTGCAAACGAGACACTAAGTGACGTCCTAACCGCTATGAATATGAAGTACTACTAAAACAATTCACAAAGCCTTCGACGAGTCTAAGGAGCCGGACCGATGTCAGTAGCCAAAGCGAAGAACACCACTTCGACCATGAAGAATCCAGTTCCCCCTCGAGCGCGGATAACGCGCATCCCTGCAACCGAGGTGTTCCCGGTAATCGAACAGGGACTTTGGCCGGCAAAAGCAACGGAAGGTGAATCCTTCCCCGTGCGCGCAACCGTGTTCCGTGAAGGACACGACGCGCTCGGTGTAGAAGCCGTTCTGATAGACCCGGAAGGCAACGAGCACATGCGTGCCTACATGCATGACATCGCTCCGGGCCTTGACCGCTATGAGGCGTGGCTCATGCCTGACCGCCCCGGCGCGTGGCAGTTCCGCATCGACACCTGGTCCGACCCATACACCTCCTGGGCACATGACGCCGCCATCAAAGTAGCGGCCGACACGGACGTTGAGCTCATGCTTGAAGAAGGCGCCCGCCTTATGGAACGCGCCGCCGATGGACGCCCCCGCCCCAAGGGAAGTCGCAAACAAAAGGGACCGGACAAGGCCGGCAAGGCAGTGCTACTAGAGGCAGCCAAGTTACTACGCGACGAAAGCGCCTCGCCCCAAACGCGGCTATCCGCAGGCCTATCGTCGAGAGTGCGTAACGTGTTCCGCCACTTCCCACTGCGGGAGCTGTGGACGCGCACACGCACCTACCCGCTGAAGGTAGACCGCAAGGCCGCGCTGTTCTCTTCCTGGTACGAAATTTTCCCTCGTTCCTACGGCGCACACCGCGACGAGAATGGCGACTGGGTGTCCGGCACGTTAGCTGGAGCAGCCCAGCATATTCCCCGCATTGCGAACATGGGCTTCAGCGTCATCTACCTGACCCCCATCCACCCCATCGGCACAACTTTTAGGAAGGGACGCAACAACACCCTCGAAGCCGGTCCGATGGACCCGGGATCGCCATACGGAATTGGTGCACCAGAAGGCGGACATGATGCTATTCATCCCGACCTTGGCACGTTTGAAGACTTCGACAAATTTGTTGCCAAAGCGCGCGAACACGGCATGGAGGTAGCGCTTGACCTTGCTCTGCAATGCTCGCCCGACCACCCGTGGGTCAAGGAACACCCCGAATGGTTTAGCGAGCGTGCAGATGGCTCTATTGCCTACGCGGAAAACCCGCCCAAGAAGTACCAGGACATTTACCCACTGAACTTCGACAACGATCCAGAAGGTATCTACCGGGCGGTTCGCGACGTTGTTCAAAAGTGGATCGACCACGGAGTAACCCTGTTCCGCGTGGACAACCCCCACACTAAGCCACTGAGCTTCTGGCAACGTTTCCTAGCCGAATTTAACGAAAAGCACCCCGAGGTGATCTTCCTTGCCGAAGCCTTCACGCGGCCTGCTATGATGCGCACGCTTGGAGCCCTCGGCTACCACCAGTCCTACACGTACTTCACTTGGCGAACCACCAAGAAGGAGCTGCTGGAATACTTTGAAGAGGTTTCCAAAGACACCGCCCACGTGATGCGCCCGAACTTCTGGCCCACCACGCACGACATCCTCACCCCGCAGATGACCACCGGAGGCGCCGCAATCTTCGCCCTGCGCGCGGTTCTTGCAGCCACCGCATCCCCCTCGTGGGGCATCTACTCCGGATATGAGTTCGTAGAGAACGTGCAGCGACCCGGGTTTGAAGAGCAAATCGACAACGAGAAGTACGAATACCGCCCCCGCGACTGGGAAGATGCAAACAAGTACGGCATCGAAAACCTACTCACTTTGCTAAACACCGCACGAGGCCGCCACCCGGCCCTCCAACAGTTGCACCGCATCCAGGTGCATGAGACCTCGGATGACCGGCTACTTTGCTTCTCAAAGCACGTGCCCGCAAAGTTCAGCCCCAACGGTGAAGAAGACACCGTCATCGTTGTTGTAAACCTCGATCCGCACAACGCGGTTGAAGGTTCTGTCGACATCGACCTATCAAAACTCGGTGCCACTATCAACTACGGCCCGAACGGCCCCGTCCTGAACGTTGTAGACGAGCTCGATGGCATTGAATACCAGTGGGGCGAGCACAACTACGTTCGCCTTGAGCCGTCGATCCGTACCGCGCACGTCCTCGCAGTGCGCCCTGCGAGCAACTAAACACCGCGGGGGCGCGGCGTTCCGCGCCCCCGTCGCATAAAGACATCTTAAGGACAACCATGACCCTATCGCCGCGAGACAGTGCCCCAACCGGGGCTATCCCCTTGATTCCTCGGAATGGCGACAACGCCACCACCCGCGAAGTTCCCGAAGAACGCGTGGTAGCCACGTTGCCTACGCCATCCGAAGATCCGCAGTGGTACCGCACCGCCGTGTTTTACGAAGTGCTCACCCACTCATTCTTTGACTCCAACAACGACGGCACGGGCGACTTTAAAGGTCTCACGGAAAAGCTCGATTATCTGGCGTGGCTGGGCATCGACGCGATCTGGATTCCCCCGTTCTACCCGTCCCCCATGGGCGACGGCGGATACGATATTTCGGATTACACCAACGTGGATCCTCGCTACGGCACGATGGATGACTTCCGCACGCTAATGGAAGAGGCTCACAAGCGTCGCATCCGCGTGGTAATCGACATGGTCATGAACCACACTTCCTGTGCCCACCCCTGGTTCCAAGCATCGCGGCAGGATCCAGCCGGTCCGTACGGAGACTTCTACGTATGGCGAGACCGCCCCGCCGAATACCTGGACGCGCGCATCATCTTCATCGACACCGAAGATTCCAACTGGACTTACGACGAAGTTCGCGGCCAGTACTTCTGGCACCGCTTCTTCAGCCATCAGCCCGACCTCAACTTCGAGAACGCGGCCGTGCGCGAAGCTATCAAGAACACAATCCGCTTTTGGGCTGACACGGGCGTAGATGGATTCCGCCTTGACGCCATCCCCTACCTCTACGAGGAAGACGGCACCAACTGCGAGAACCTGCCGCGCACCCACGACTTCATTGCCGAACTACGTGACATGGTCGACGAGGAATACCCCGGCACCCTTCTGATTGCAGAAGCAAACCAGCCCCCACATGAAGTGGTTGCATACTTCGGATCCGATTCTAGGCCCGAATGCCACGTATGCTTTCACTTCCCGATCATGCCCAAGATCTTCGCAGCGCTACGCGAAGAAACCTCCAAGGGAGTGCGCGAAGCTTTTGCCGCAACCCCGCCCCTTCCCAAGGGCGGACAGTGGGGTACTTTCTTGCGTAATCATGACGAGCTCACCCTCGAAATGGTCACCGACGAGGAGCGCCAAGCCATGTACGGCTGGTACGCACCCGAACCGCGCATGCGTGCCAACGTGGGTATCCGACGCCGCCTCGCCCCATTACTGCGCGGCTCCAGGCGCGAAGTTGAACTGGCGCACGCCATGCTCCTTTCATTCCCCGGCTCCCCGTTCCTCTACTACGGTGACGAGATCGGAATGGGAGACAACATTTGGCTAAAAGACCGCGATGGGGTGCGCACACCCATGCAGTGGGATTCAACTCCCGGCGCTGGCTTCTCTAAAGGCGACCCCGCCACGTTCTACCTGCCCCTCATCGAAGACGGACCGTACGCACCGGCCGCTGTCAACGTGGCAGAACACCGATCCCGCCCCACTTCAATGCTCAACTGGCTACGCGGCATGTTAGAAGTGCGCAAACGCTACCCCGTGTTCGGCATTGGATCACTCACGCTACTGTCCACGTCAGACGACGCCGTCCTCGCCTATCTGCGTCGCGACGAGCGTCAAACCGTGCTGTGCGTGAACAACCTGTCTACCACTTCTCGCTCAGCCACCATCCAGCTACCCGGCATGGGCGGCTGGCACCTGTATGACACCGCCTCTGGCAATCGATTCCCTGACATTCGCGAAGACGAAACTATCGACATCACGCTTGGACGCCACGGTTTCTACTGGCTCGAAGCCACATTCCTAAACGAAGAAGACGAAGAGGAGTAACCATGGGCGCTTCATGGCCAGCAGACGTAAACCTACTAGACCAAATCGACACCTGGCTGTACAAACAACGCTGGTTTCCCGGAAGCACCGGCGAATCGGTTCGCCTGGTTGCCAACGTTGACCTCTCAAGCTACTCAGCTGACCCAGCCAGCAGTGAAAGCGAGGACGCACTCGAGCCGGTCTGGATCTCCATCATTCAAGTGGGCGAAACCTTCATTTCCATACCGCTCGCATACACCGAGACCAAACCCGACTTCGGCCTTATTACCGAACTTCAAGGCGCCTACCTGATTGACGGAGCATACTCTCCCGCGTTCCTTCGGGCGTGGCTACGCAAAGCCCACGCAAACGGTACGCTCAGCCCCATTGAGCCGCAGCGCGCCGACGAAGTGCTAGTAAGTCTGGTCGAAGAAGCCGAAAGAGCGTTTGTACTGACCGGAGAGCAATCCAACACCTCCGTACGCTTTGGTGGCCCATTTGCCTGCGTGTTGAAACTGCTTCGCGTACTTCACCCCGGTCTACACCCCGAAGTGGAAGTGACCCTAGAGCTTGCAAAACTGGGTTGGACGCATGTGCCAAAGCCCATCGCCTACCTGGAAGAAGAGTTCCAGCTGGAAGGGCTGCGGGGCAACGTTGTCCTTGGTTTCGCCGGATCGCTGGTTAATAACGGACGCGACGGGTTTGAACTTTTCGTTGAAATCGCAGGCAAGAACGAAGACCCAACGCCACTTGCCCGCGACCTTGGAACTGTAACCGCAGGACTGCACGAACACATGGCAAAAGCCTTCGGCGAGTTTGCACCCGCACAAGCTGAGCAGCTCAAGAACCGCCTGCGCGTCAACCTGGCTGCGGCCGCAGCCGAAGTTCCGAGACTACGCGAAAGTGCCCTCATTGAACCTCTCGAAGCCAAAATCGAAGGCATCGGGAATATCGAAAACCTGCCGCCCATGATTCGAATTCACGGCGACTACCACCTGGGCCAAACCCTACTAGGCGAGGACGGATGGGTAATCCTTGACTTCGAAGGCGAACCACTACGCCCGCTGGAAGAACGTCGCGAACCCGACTTCGCACTTCGCGATGTTGCCGGCATGCTCAGATCTTTTGACTACGCCGCCGCCAAGGGAGGCGCAAACCAGGCCTGGCTACATGCAGCGCGCGAAGCCTTCATCGACGGCTACACCGGCGGCGGAGGCCTTGGCAAAACTGAGAGCGAGCTCAGCGCCGTTCTCGAAATCGAAAAAGCGGCCTACGAAGCCGTCTACGAGTACCGGATGCGGCCCGACTGGATCTGGATTCCAGAAAACGCGCTTACTCGACTTGCAAAATAATACACTCTCATAAGCGCAAAAACTGGGCTCATACATGGAAGAATTGCAACTATGAACGCGACACCATACCCCGTAGATCCAGCAACCCTTTCAGCTGTTGCTAACGCAACCCACCATTCACCTCACTCGGTGCTTGGTGGCCACATCCACGACGGTGCGGTAACCATCCGCGTGGTCAGGCATCTGGCAGATTCCGTCACCATTGTCACCAAAACCGGTGAGTATAAAGCCACCCACGAGCAAGACGGCATCTGGACAGCAGTTCTGCCCTATGAAACTGTTCCCGACTACCGCCTGCGCGTCACCTACGGGGATCAAGTCGTTGACTCGGACGACCCCTACCGCTTCTTGCCCACCATCGGCGAAATGGACCTCTACCTCATCGGAGAAGGACGCCACGAGAACCTCTGGGAAGCCCTCGGCGCACACGTTCGCACCTTCGAAAGCGAACTGGGTGAAGTACACGGAGTGTCGTTCACCGTCTGGGCTCCCAACGCTCGCGCTGTCCGCGTAGTTGGTGACTTCAACTACTGGGACGGCACCGGTAGCGCCATGCGTACTCTGGGCGCCTCCGGCGTGTGGGAACTGTTCGTTCCGGGCGTTGAGGTTGGTGCCCGCTACAAGTTCGAAATCTGCGGGCCGGACGGCAACTGGATGCAAAAAGCGGATCCCATGGCTCGCGCCACCGAGATTCCGCCCGCAACCGCCTCTGTTGTTACCGACAAGTTCCACGAGTGGTCCGACCACGAGTGGATGGAGGCTAGGGCCGCCAAAGACCCGCACACCAGCCCCATGTCCGTCTACGAGGTGCACATTGGATCATGGCGCCAAGGACTGGGATACCGCACCCTGGCCGACGAGCTGGTCCCCTACCTCAAACGCATGGGATACACGCACGTTGAGTTCATGCCCGTCGCTGAACACCCATTCGGTGGTTCATGGGGCTACCAGGTGACGTCCTACTACGCGCCGACCTCTCGGTTTGGCACGCCAGACGACTTCCGCTACCTCGTCGACAAGCTACACCAAGCCGGCATCGGCGTCATCCTCGACTGGGTGCCCGCCCACTTCCCCAAGGACAGCTGGGCACTTGCCAGGTTTGACGGCACCGCCCTGTACGAGGATCCGGACCCGATGCGCGGCGAACACCCAGACTGGGGCACGCTTGTGTTTAACTTTGGACGCCGCGAGGTGCGCAACTTCCTGGTGGCCAACGCCCTGTACTGGCTCGAAGAGTTCCACATCGACGGCCTGCGCGTCGATGCCGTGGCGTCCATGCTCTACCTCGATTACTCGCGTAACGACGGCGAATGGCGTCCCAACCAGTACGGTGGCCGCGAGCACCTCGAAGCCATCGAGTTCATTCAAGAAGCCAACGCCACAGCCTACCGGCGCAACCCCGGCATTGTTATGATCGCCGAAGAATCCACCGCGTGGCCCGGCGTTACCGCCCCCACCTCGGGTGGCGGCCTAGGCTTTGGCCTTAAATGGAACATGGGCTGGATGAACGACACCCTGCGCTACATGCAGGAAGACCCGGTAAACCGACGCTGGCACCACGGTGAGCTCACGTTCTCCCTCGTATACGCGTTCTCTGAGAACTACGTCCTGCCGCTCTCACACGACGAAGTTGTGCACGGCAAGGGCTCCCTCATTTCGAAGATGCCCGGCGACAAGTGGCGCCGCCTCGCCGGCCTGCGCTCGCTACTGGCCTACCAGTGGTCGCACCCGGGCAAGCAGCTGCTGTTCATGGGCCAAGACTTCGGTCAAGAATCCGAATGGTCCGAAGCGTACTCGCTTGACTGGTGGCTCATGGATGACCCCGGTCACCGCGGCGTAAACCGCCTTGTTGCCAGCTTGAACAACATCTACAAGAACTCCCCTGCTCTGTGGGATGACAACTACACGGGCTATGAGTGGATTGAAGCCGGTGACGCCGACCATAACGTTATCTCCTTCATCCGCAAGGGCAAGGACGAGGCAGGCGACACCGACATTTTGGTGTGTATCTCCAACTTTGCTGGTAACCCTCACGAGGGCTACCGCGTGGGCCTGCCGTTCTTAGGCAAGTGGGAAGAAGTTCTCAATACCGACGCTGAAATCTTTGGCGGTTCCGGTGTTTGTAACATGGGCCCAATCATTGCCGAGGATGTTCCCTGGAACGGGCGCCCTGCCTCTGTTGAGCTACGCGTGCCGCCACTAGGCGCTGTTTGGCTCCGTCCAGTACGCAACTAAGCGCAAAACAATAAAGTGGCGGTGGGATCGTTTTGAACAGATCCCACCGCCACTTTTGTTCTTAGCGGCCCTGCCGTTAGAACAGCAAGCTTGAAAGACGCGCGCGAGCCGTCTTCACCCGCGGGTCAACCCCCAAAACCGTGAACATCTCAAGCAAACGCTCACGAGCGGCCTCGAACGCCGCATCATCACTGCCCTTCGAGCGGGCAATGACATCGAGCAACGTATCAAATGCGGCCTCTACATTGCCCTCAACAAACGCCGCATCCGCGAGTGAGAGCTCCGAACCATCAGAGTCTTCACGCACGCGCTTCGCCAGTTGCAAACGCGCGATGGACTCCTTAGCCACCTGGTCTTTAGGAGCCTGAGCCAGAACCTTTGACCACTGCTCGATAGCGCCCTCCAAGTCGCCCGCGTCTTCAGCTTCCAAGGCGGCCTCATGTAGTGGATTTGTTTTTGGACCAGCCGGGACATCAACCATGCGCCCCGTCAAACCAGCATTAGCAGCAACCTTGAGCAGCTCGTTAAACACGGCAACAATCTGGTCCTTCGGCTGCGCTCCCTGAAACAGCGGCACCGGCCGACCACCAATCAAGGCGACAACCGTGGGGATAGACTGCACGCCGAACATTTGCGACAACTGCTGGTTGGCCTCCGTATCGATCTTCGCAAGCACCACGCGACCATCGAGTTCACGGATCACATCCTCCAAAATCGGAGTTAGCTGCTTACACGGCTGGCACCAATCGGCCCAAAAGTCGATCACAACCGGCAGGGTTTGCGACAGCTCAACAAGCTCTTGCAAACCCGCCTCGTCCACGTCACGAATAATCGGACCCGTAAGGCCCGCATCAGAAGGAGCCTGCGTAGCCGCGGCAGACGCAGAATTTGCGCTCACGCCCTCCAATGAAACGGCACCAAAGGTATCAGCAGGCAAAGACTCGCCAGACATCACAAACCTCTTTCAATCGCTAAACTACTCAACAACGCGATACGAACCGAGAATGCGCTCCGCACCGATCGCATGAATCAACTCGCTAGAACCCTTGGGAGGCACAATCAGCGCAACCGAAGCCAGGTACGTGACCTCCACGGGCTTGTCATGAACCTCCGGATCTTCCATCAGATCCGCAATGGCGCCGCCAAGCTTGATCTTCGCATTGTCTTTAGCGCGCTCGTACGTAACCGTGAACGAAATATTCCCCGCTACAAGCGCCGAACCGTCAACCAAAGCAACAGCCGTTAGCGGTTTTTCTGCAGGAGTTGCGGCAATCGTTACCTTACCGTTCTCGCCCAATGAATCGTTCAGCTTTAGCTGATCCTTATACGCCTTGGTGAAATCATCATCAGCAAACAGGTCAGGCTGATTCGCCTTATCGTCTAGCCGCGCCGTCCACTCGGTCAGAGCCTCCTGCGGAGACAACACAAAACTATCCGCATCAGCAGCCACCACCGGGGACCCCTCGGAAACCGCAATAGTTTGAAGCGATTCACCCGGGAACATACGCACCCAACTGGTCAGCTTGTAATCATCACGAGCGTTTTCCTGCGTGATGAAGCCAATCTGTGGCAACTCACCTTCGATGGTCTTTGTGGGCGCAATAATCGCGCGCGGCCAAGTATGCGACTGAGTCACCGTGGCTGCCGTCTCATCCAGATCAAGACTCGCAACCGCCTCCTCACGCGCCTTCGCAAGCCTATACATCGCTGCCCGCATAGCGAGAGCCGGATCCTTCACCCGCGGCCCTAGCAGGCTCTCATCCAGGGCCTCGTCCCCTGCGGCCAACGCGGCCTCGACCTCAGAAATCAGCGTCGTAACCTGCACTTCGTCCAGGTTCGGTTGCTCTGATTCACTCGTATTCGTCTCTGTTGAGGGAAGCTGGGGAACCTCGCTTGAACACGCGGCCAGCCCCGTGGTGGACAACGCCAAAATCAGTAGCGCTGAAGGTATGGTTTTCCTCATTCGTCCTCCCCCTTCTTATCCGATTCTGCATCGTCTGACCGCGGAATAACCGGGATCAGGCCCGTAGCAAAGCTCTGGCCGCCCATTGATACTTCGGCCTCGCCGCGAGCGCGAGCCTCACGAATTGCGCGCCTGGATGGGAGCACGTGCGTCTTTCCGCCAATGGTGGTGGTGATCTCTGTGCGCTCCTCATCTACAGGGCGTACCTGACGCTCAAGCAGCGAAACTCGCCGCTGGTGGTCTTCCTCTGCCTTTACGCTGTTTTGAACAGACGATTTAGAGTTCTCCTCGCTCTTCTCGCTATCACGCGCGGATTTCGACGCCGAGTCCTTGCTGAAGGAGGACTTCAAATCACTGAACTTCTGCAAAGCGCGCTGTCTGCGCTCGCGAGCTTCTTCAGTGCGCGCATGTTCCTTACGAGTGCGTTGAAGCGCTAGGAATGGTACGAGGCCAAGCAGTAGCAAGATTAAGCCGATAACCGTAAGAGCGATGATCCACGCGCTAGAAGCATCACGCTGCCAAGTCAAAGAAATCTTCGGCGCCGGATCAACTCCATTTGTGGCCGCTAAAATGACCAATCCCGAATCATCCGCCGTAATATCCCACGACAGCGAATCCTTGCCGGTTTTCACATCCAGCCACATATCCGACTGCGCCAGAGCCTGGTCAAACTCGTCAGCGGCGAACTCGTCTGCATTAGCCTCGGGCATCTCCCCGTCGTTCTTGGTGGAAGCAATGACCTGCCACGATGACAAGCCCGTCAGCTGCGTATTAGGAAGCTCGCCAATCCACGCCTGCGCATCAGCATCACGACCAAGCGCCAACACGATCGGCTGGCCGGGCGCCTCCGCATGAACCGTTACCTTGGTGTCAACCAGCCCAAGCAGGCCAGAAACCGAGGTCTCATACGGCGTTTCTGGACGCTCCGCCTGTGCGGTGACCGTCGAATCAGGACGCAATACCGTTGCAAACAGCAGACCGGCAATCACCATAATTAGGCCGAGTGCCGAAAGTGCAATCGGGATCCCCTGCCTCTTAGTAGGTGTATTCACCACTAATCCTCCGCAAAAATGGATGTACTTACCATCCAGATTAGGGGCAATCGCGGCCACAGACCATTTAGATCGTAAAGTAGCGACCAAAACCACGAATTATAAACTCTTTGCCCTACCTTGCCGTTCACGCTGAGCGCCACGTTTGTTTTACACTAGTAACAGTGTGATTTTTTGGGGCACTTTTATTTCGAGGAGATTTCGTGAGCGAAGAGCAAACAGATTTTCCAGTTGTCATGCGAGGCTACGACCGCATCCAGGTTGATGAACAACTGCAGACTCTCATGACCGCGCTATCCGAGGCGCGCAGGCGAGCAGAAGTTGCGGAGAACCGGGCCAAGAGCCTCGAAAGTGACCTCGAAGAATCGCGAAACCGATTGGAGGAGCAAGAACGCGCCTCCTTCTCTGGCATCGGCGCACGCGTTGAACAGCTCCTGCGTTCTGCTGAAGAACAAGCGATTGCCGTCACCACGAAGGCACAAGCAGAATCCGACGCCCTCCTGGAACGCACACGTACAGAAACCCAGCGGCTCTCCTCGAGGGCAGAAGCAGAGGCTGAAGCTCTCCTATCCGAAGCACGACGCGAAGCCGCCGAACGCGCATCTCGCGCCCAGACCGAAGCGGAAACTCTCCTCACCAACGCGCAACACCGTGCCGATGAAATGGTTGCGTCGGCGCAGCGCGACGCGGCTGCGCTCCGCTCCGAAACCAACACCTACGTAAACGACGCTCGCGCGAGCGTTGAACGCGAAGTTGAAGTCATGCGTGCTCGCGCACAAAAAGACACTGTTGAAATGCGCGTTGCCGCTGAACAGGAAGCCGCCCAACTGCGTGCCGACGCCGGCGCGGATGCCCAAGCCGTTCGTGAAAACGCAAACGTGGAAGCCAAGCAGACCCTCGAATCTGCACGCAGCACCGCCGAAGCTTCCCTTGCCGCTGCCCGCGACGAATCCGACAAGGTCACGCGAGAGGCACGAGCCTTCCTCGAAGCCGCGAAAGCGAAAGCGAGCGTTGCACGCCAAGAAGCCGAACAGGAGATCGCCAACCAGCGTGCCAGTGCACGCGAGGCTGACGCCGCGGCACACGAGCAAGCACGCGAAGAAACCACCGCGATGGTATCCGCCGCACGCACCCAAGTGAGCGAAGCTGAAAAGCACCTGGCAGAAACGCTACAGCGCGCAGAACGCCTGCTTACCGACACCGATGCCGTTGTGCGTAGACGTCAAGAGGACGCTCGCCGTAGCGCTGAAGCAATCATCGCTGCTGCTGAGGCCGAAGCCGAGCAACTGCGCGAAACCGCGCGTCAAGAAGCTCTCAGTGAACGCGCCGCCGCCCAGCGCACGGTTGAAAAGCTTACTCGCCAACGCGAATCGGTTGCCGCATACCTTGACGAAATGCGCGGACTTCTTGGTTCCTCCGCCGCCCGTAGCATTGCCGGGCTGGCTGAATCCGAAGAACGTACCGAACCAGCCTCCCCCGCACTCTTCGACGATCCGGAAAAGAAGTAGACAAACCGGCGGAACCCGATAACAAAAATCGCACTAGATTGGGTTGGTGCTCGGCAAGGAAGTGCCGGGCACCAACCCAATTTTGATTCTAGTAAAAGTTTGAGACCCCGCTATCCCAACAGTGCGGATGCCAATGACGGCGCGCATCAACCCCAACTTCAAGACCAAACGCGCCCTCCTCACGCCATACAACCACGTGGGGCGACCCAACAGTAATCGGCCTATGGCAGCCGGGGCACGTGTACTCCTTAGACGCGCGAGATAGGCGCTGGACACTAAATGTGCCCGATCTACGCTCCACCTGGCGTGGCATTGACGCCAACCTATCCATATTCAACGGGCGATGCGGCCTGTTATACGGACGTTTACCGCTACGGCGAGCCATTAAACCTCCCTCAAAAGTAAAGCGCCCCGGCAAACGCCAGGGCGCCACTACCCACGCGTTAAACTGCCACACCGCGACGATACACGGTGACCGGCTCCAGGCTATCACTGACAACCACAACATCAGCCTTCATGCCCTGACGCAAACAACCGATTGTCTGATCGCCAATGATCTTCGCGCCTTGAACCGAGGCCATGTAAACCGCATCCACCAGCGGCACGTAACCGCCCTGGGAGAGCAGGCGAACCTGGTCAAGTAGGTGCGAAGTGCCGCCAGCGATCGCATCACCGCCGGTAAGACGAGCAATACCATCCTTCACGGTCACAGCCTGCGGACCCAGCTGGTAAGAACCATCGGGCATGCCGGCGGCAGCCATCGCATCCGTAACCAATACCAGGCACTCGCGGCCAAGCGTTTCATACACCGCGCGAACTATATCCGCAGCCAGGTGTACGCCGTCACCAATCAGTTCCAAAACTGCGCCATCGCGCGCCGCATCAGAAATAAACTCAGGCACCGGGCCCGGATCACGATGGTGAATTGGCCTCATTCCGTTGAACAAGTGCGTAGCGGTAGCCTTCGGTGAACGCGGAGCAACCTGAGCAAGCTTTTCCCGCGAGTACTTGAGTGCGTTGCGAACCGCCTCCGGACCAGCATCCGTATGCCCCCAGGACGGAAGCGCACCGCCCTCGATCAACGCTTCGGCAACCGACCCCTCACCGAATGCGCCCTTCTTCTCCGGAGCCAGCGTCATCGTCACGCAATACCCCTTAGAAAGCTCAATCAGTTCTTTGGTGAGCTCCACGTCCGGCTCAATGATGTAAGTAGGATCCTGCGCACCCTTGCGCTCAACCGAAACGAATGGTCCTTCAAAATGAATACCGGCCAGCTCCCCCTTTTCGCACAGGTTCGCCAGCGTTACCGCGCGCGAACGGAGCACATCCGCAGCTGCCGTCACCCCTGAAGCCACCAGTGAAGTTGTGCCGTGCCTGCGATGTTCCATCACCGCAACCATCGCCTGCTCTTCGGTGTGCGCATTAGGGAACGACTCGCCCCCACCACCGTGGCAGTGCACATCCACCAAACCGGGCAGAATATAGCCGTCAATCCGCTGCGCGCGAGCGGCCTCCCCCTCGGTCAAAATCTTCGATGCCACGCCACATTTTCGGATAACTTCGTCAAAAACCACCGCGCCGTCGGAGATCACTTCCGATTCCGTTACCAACCGCCCGCGCAAAATCTTAGGCTCGCTCATTTTCAAGCGCTCCTTTGCATATGTTCAAACCAGAAAACTAAACACTTCCAGTTTAATAACACATCACTTGTCTGACGAGCTAATGATTAAAAGAGTCTCGAATCAGAGTCATCCATTCCACGCATCGCATCATAGTCGAGGATCACGCACCTAATCCCCCGGTCCTCAGCAAGCGTGCGAGCCTGGCGAGTGATCTCCTGCGCGGCAAAAATACCTGTAATCCCCTTCAACAGCGGATCACGTGAAAGTAGCTCGAGGTAGCGGGTCAGCTGCTCTACCCCATCAATTCCGCCGCGGCGCTTGATCTCAACCGCAACCGGATCGCCCTCATCTGTGCGCACCAAAATATCTACCGGACCGATTGCAGTTGGATACTCACGGCGAACCGTCCACCACCCCTTGCCCAGAAGCTCCGGCTGATCTGCCAGTAGCTCCTGCAAGTGTGCTTCCACCCCATCCTTCGTCAGGCCCGGATCAACGCCAAGATTCTCCTCGTGATCCAAAAATACCTCACCCACACGGATCACCAGCGTGTCATCCGTCTTCTTAGCTTCCACCACCCAAACTTCGCTCACGCCAGCCTGGGCCTCAGTTTCGGTTGGTTCCTGCACGCGGACATTACAAGGCGCCGTCATCCAATTGAGCGGCTTATACGAGCCCCCATCCGAATGGATCAATACAGAGCCATCGCCTTTAAACATGAGCACGCGCTTAGCCATCGGCAAATGCGCATCCAGGCGGCCAGAATAATCAACAGCACACTCAGCAATAACAATTCGCACCCACCCACCCTAACAGCGCTACCGGGTGCAGGCACAAAAAAGCGCACCCTACGGTGCGCTACATCAGTACGCTAGTACTCTTCCCGAGGCCGCGGAGGGCCCGACTCAATCCAAGAAACAAGGCCGTTATACCACTCTTCACGCATGGCCAGATGTCGAACACTGTCACCGTACGTGAGCACAACCTCAACCACGCCCTCCTGACGGTGAATCGGGGCAGATACACTCATTCCCTCGCGCGGCATTCGCAACTGCGGCCCAACTAGAAAACCAACTAGCCGAAACCACTGCAAATCCCGCTGGCCAAAACGAGCCATTCCCGAAATCCAACCCGCGGACGCATCCGGCCGGTACCAACACTCAAAAGTACCCACAATCCGCCCAATCCGACGCACGCGAATCAACAGCACCAAAAGCGCGATTAGAGCGACTGCTAGAAGAACAACAAGGAGGGCAACCAAGATGCCACCTAGAACATTCATGATTGCCCTCCTTCTGTTTTCAAATCCTACTGCGCGAAGTTGCCCTCTTCGACAACAATCGTCACAAAGTCGGAGTCAACCGAGGCGAAGCCGCCCGATACTTCCACAATCTTACGTCCTTCGGACTCGGTTTCAATTGCAACCGAACCGGGACGAAGCACTGCGAGAAGCGGAGCGCGGCCAACCAACACGCCCAGGTCACCTTCAACAGATGGCACCACCACGGAAGAAGCCAGGCCATGCCATAGTCTTTCCGTGCGGCTCACCACCTCGACTTGGAGCATCTTAGACTTCGCCATCTACTTACGCCTTCTGCAGCTTCGCCCAAGCGCGCTCAAGATCATCGATACCACCGATGTTGAAGAACGCCTGCTCGGGGATGTGGTCGTACTTACCCTCAACGATGCGCTTGAACGCCTCAATCGTTTCGTCAAGCGGAACCGTGGATCCCTCAACACCCGTGAACTTCTCAGCCATGTAAGTGTTTTGGGACAGGAACTGCTCAATGCGGCGTGCACGGGCAACCGTCACCTTGTCTTGCTCGGAAAGCTCATCCACGCCAAGGATTGCAATGATGTCCTGCAGTTCCTTGTTCTTCTGCAGAATCTGCTGCACCTGCGTGGCCACGTCGTAGTGCTCCTGACCAACGTAGGCCGGGTCAAGAATACGAGAGGTGGAAGCGAGCGGATCCACAGCCGGGTAGAGACCGCGCGAAGCGATGTCACGCGAAAGCTCAGTGGTTGCATCCAAGTGCGCGAACGTGGTTGCAGGAGCCGGGTCCGTGTAGTCATCCGCGGGAACGTAAATGGCCTGCAACGAGGTAATCGAGTTACCACCCGCAGAGGTAATACGTTCCTGGAGCTGGCCCATCTCATCGGCGAGGTTCGGCTGGTAGCCCACTGCCGAAGGCATACGGCCAAGAAGTGTGGAAACCTCCGAGCCTGCCTGCGTAAAGCGGAAGATATTATCAATGAACAGCAGCACGTCCTGGTTCTGCACGTCGCGGAAGTACTCCGCCATCGTCAGACCGGTGAGCGCGATGCGCAGACGCGTGCCCGGCGGCTCATCCATCTGGCCGAAGACAAGTGCGGTCTTGTCAAACACACCCGCCTCGTCCATCTCATGAATGAGGTCGTTACCTTCACGGGTACGCTCACCCACACCGGCAAACACCGACACACCACCGTGGTCTTGCGCCACACGCTGAATCATTTCCTGAATCAGAACGGTCTTGCCAACACCAGCACCACCAAACAGGCCGATCTTGCCACCCTGCACGTACGGGGTAAGAAGGTCAATAACCTTAATGCCCGTCTCGAACATCTTGGTCTTTGGCTCGAGCTGGTCAAATGCCGGAGGCTGGCGGTGAATCGGCCAGCGATCCTTCACCTCAACCTGATCGGCCGGGTAGTTCAAACACTCGCCGACGACGTTGAACACCTTGCCGCGAGTCACGTCGCCAACCGGAACGGAGATCGGGCCGCCCGTGTCGCGAACCTTCGCGCCACGAACCAGGCCATCGGTGGGCTTCAAAGCGATAGCACGAATGAGGTTGTCGCCAATAAACTGAGCAACCTCAAGCGTCATCGTGAACTTCTGACCGCCCTCACCAGTCGAGGACAGGTCAACATCCACCTCTAGCGCGTTGTACATTGCGGGCATCTGATCCGGTGGAAACTCAACGTCCACAACCGGGCCAATCACGCGGGCGATGCGCCCAACACCCGTAGTGTTAATAGATTCTGCAGTCATGTTTATTCCTTGTCCCTGCCTCAGCCATTCGATAGAGCGTCGGCACCGGAAACTATCTCGCTGATTTCTTGCGTGATCTCCGCCTGGCGGGCCGAATTCGCCAAGCGAGTGTAGTCTGTGATGAGGTCTTCCGCATTGTCCGTAGCGGTATGCATCGCGCGCTGGCGAGATGCAAGCTCCGAAGCAGCAGCTTGAAGAAGCGCGTTCCGAATACGGTTCTCAACGTAGAGAGGCAGAAGCGCATTCAGCACCGCTTCCTCACTCGGCTCAAACTCGTACTCGGGGAAAGCTAACTCAGGATGATCCTCAAACCCGAGTTCCCTCTCCCGCTCCTCATCGCCCTGCGGCGTATCCACAACCGTTAGAGGAAGCATCTGGCGCACCTCGGGAACCTGCGTCACCATGTTCTTAAACCTGGTGAACACGAGGTATACCTCCGAAACACCCTTCTTTGGATCCTCTTCCAGGAAGGCCCTTAGAAGTTCCTTACCAATGGAGTGAATGATCTCCTCAGACGGAGCATCAGACTCGCCCTCCCACGCCTTTGCCGCATGAATGCCGCGGAAGCGGAAGTACGAGCCCGCACGCCTGCCAGCCGTGTAGAGCACCGGCTCCTTGCCCTGCTCACGAAGCTCCTCAAAAAGCTTCTCAGTTTCGCGAAGAATCGTCGCGGAGTAAGCGCCCGCCATACCGCGGTCAGACGTCACCGCCAGAACCGCCACGCGTTTCGTGTCCTCACGCTGGTGCGTAAGCGGGTGGTCCATTCCCCCGTGAATCGCTACAGCAGCAACAGCCTGCGTCAGAGCCTTCTCATAGGGCCCCGCCTGCGTTGCCTTAGCGCGCGCCGCGCCAATTCGAGAAGCAGCGATAAGCTCCATCGCATGAAAAACCTTCTTCAGCTTTTCCGTTGAAGCTATACGCTGTTTAATCTCTCTTAGACCTGCCATTGATCAGGCCTTCTTACCGCGAACGATCTGCTCTTGCGTGCGCTCCGCTTCTGCCTCGCCGTCTGCGGCTTCGGGTGCCAGACCCTCCGCGGAAACGAACGAGCTGTGGTAGGCCTCAACGCCTTCCTTCAACGCTGCCAGAGTGTCATCCTCCAGCAGGCCCGTTTCCTTGATGGTCTTCAAAACACCAGTACGCGAACGCAGGTAATCAAGCAGGCCCCTTTCAAAACGAGCAACGTCAGCAACTGGAATATCATCCAAGTAGCCGTTGGTGCCCATCCAGATCGAAGCAACCTGATCCTCAATCGGATACGGGTTAGCCTGCGACTGCTTCAGCAACTCCATGAGGCGTTCACCGCGGGTCAGCTGCGCCCTGGTGGTCGCATCAAGGTCCGACGCGAACATCGCGAAAGCTGCCATTGAGCGGTACTGCGCAAGCGTGATCTTCAGCGTGCCCGAAACCTTCTTCATGGCCTTAATCTGCGCGTCGCCACCAACACGCGACACGGAAATACCAACATCCACTGCCGGACGCTGGTTGGCGTTAAAGAGGTCGGACTGCAGGAAGATCTGGCCGTCCGTAATCGAAATAACGTTCGTTGGGATGTAAGCGGAAACGTCGTTCGCCTTCGTCTCGATGATCGGCAGACCCGTCATGGAGCCACCACCGAGTTCATCGGAAAGCTTCGCGCAACGTTCAAGGAGGCGCGAGTGCAAGTAGAAGACGTCACCGGGGTAAGCTTCACGGCCCGGCGGACGACGGAGAAGGAGCGATACCGCGCGGTATGCTTCCGCCTGCTTCGAAAGATCGTCAAAAACAATGAGGACGTGCTTGCCGTCGTACATCCAGTGCTGGCCAATAGCCGAGCCCGTGTACGGAGCCAAGTACTTAAAGCCTGCCGGGTCCGATGCTGGGGAAGCCACGATCGTCGTGTACTCCATCGCGCCGGCCTCTTCGAGGGCACCTCGAACAGCTGCGATCGTTGAGCCCTTCTGGCCAATAGCCACGTAAATGCAACGAACCTGCTTCTTCGGGTCACCCGACTCCCAGTTGGCGCGCTGATTCATGATCGCGTCAAGAGCAATCTGCGTCTTACCCGTCTGACGGTCACCAATGATCAACTGACGCTGACCACGGCCAATAGGAATCATCGAGTCAATAGCCTTAAGGCCAGTTTCAAGCGGTTCGTGCACCGACTTACGCATCATCACGCCGGGAGCCTGCAACTCCAGTGCGCGCATGCCCTCAAGATCCGTGATCTCACCAAGACCATCAATCGGGTTACCCAGCGGATCAACCACGCGACCGAGGTAGCCATCACCTACCGGAACTGAGAGGACCTCGCCGGTGCGACGAACCTGCTGGCCCTCCTCAATGTTCGTGTAATCGCCGAGGATGATGACGCCGATTTCGCGAATATCGAGGTTCGATGCAAGTCCGAGAGTTCCATCTTCAAAGCGGAGGAGCTCATTGGCCATAACGCCAGGTAGGCCTTCGACGTGTGCAATACCGTCAGCAGCTAGGGTGACGTGGCCGATTTCCTCCACAGCGGATTCCGACGGCTCGTAGGATTCTACGAAGCTGTCCAGAGCCGCCCGGATTTGTTCGGGCCGGATAGAAAGTTCAGCCATTGAGCTTTTCCTTACCGTTTAGAAATGTTGAAAACATGGGGTTCAGCGCACCAACTCTCGTTTAGCTTTAGCCAAGTTGGATTTCACTGTTGCATTGATGCCGTCACCATCTACCTCGATGTGAAGACCGCCAAGGAGCGACGGATCCACTTCGGTATTAACTGCAACGGCGCTTTGATACCTAGCTTCGAGAATCTTTTGGAGACGCTCGACCTGGGTTTGAGATAGCGGGGATGCCGATGTGACCGTGGCGAACAAGCGACCGCGACGAGAAGCCGCCTGGTGCGTGATTTCGCGGATCAATGACAGCAACCTGCCATGAATTGAGAGGCGAACCTGACGTCGCAACAGGCGCGACGAGAACGGAGTGAGCGCATCTGCGAAGAAACGTGCCGCAAAATGAGCACGGTCATGAGCAGAACCGACACCCAGATCAGACAGATTAATGCGAAGCTCGCGATTATCCGCAAGGAAGTTATGCACCGCGAAAAGCTCTTCTTCAACCTGCTTCAGCTGACCGGCCTGCGCAGCAGCACTAAACACCGCTTCATTGCCGAGCTGTTCAGCCGCAACCTCAAGGTCACGGGAGCTCGACCAGCGCTTGCTGGCCAGAGTCTGCATGATCTCGATAGTTTGGGGCTCAACTCCGTTGGCCAGAAGATCATGCGCAAGCTGGCGCTTGTCCGCCTCGGTTCTGCCCGGATCGGTAAGCGCGTGAGCCACGCGCCCTGATTCACGCAACAGGTCCGAAATTCCGTAAAGATTTTCGGCAACCGCCATTGCATCAGCGTCCGAGCGCAAGGCATCAGTTAGCACCTTGAGTCCAGCCTGGTAGCTGTTCTCACTCGCTGCACGCATTTAAGACTCCTGTACTGTAGTTTCAGATTCGAGATCGTCGAGGAACCTATCAACAATACGAGCCGTAAGCTCGCTGTCCTTCAGGTGTTCACCAACAATCTTCTCTGCAAGTTCGGTGGCAAGAATCCCAATCTCAGACTTGAGTGAGATTTCAGCCGCCTGGCGCTCCGCCTGAATCTGACGCTGTGCGTTCGACAAAATGCGCTCAGCCTCAGCTTCGGCCTCCTTGCGCGCTGCCGCCACAATCGACTTAGCGTCTTCACTAGCGTCGGAACGGATGCGACCTGCATCAGCATTCGCAACCTGGATCAGCTCTTCAGCCTCACGCTTTGCCAGCGCCTCGGCTTCCTTCGCCCGATCAGCTGCGTTCAGCCCTTCTTCAATCTTTTGTGCACGCTCATCTAGGATCGCGTTGAACTTAGGAAGTGCGTACTTGTAAAGAACAAGTCCGATGATGATCAACACAATCAGCTGCCATACGATGTCGTATAGCGGCGGCAATAAAATGTTGGGCTCTTCTGCCGCCTGAGCTGTTGCGGGTAGGATCGTCATGCTAGAAGATCAATCCCGGAACAAGGCCGATGAGGCCCAGCGCCTCAATAAGAGCTAGACCAATGTACATGTTCGTCGAGAGCTTGGATGCGACCTCCGGCTGGCGGGCGGTAGCTTCCTGCGTCTTGCCAATCATGTAGCCCAGGCCAATACCCGGACCAAGCGTTGCGATGCCGTAGCCTACTGCTGCGATCGAACCAGTCATGTTTGCTTTCCTTCTCTATGTTGCCAAGGCGCTTTTGCGCCAAGGAGTCTGTTTTTGGCTTACTGCCTAGTGGGTCTCAATAGAAGTCTTGATGTAAACGGCCGTCAGGATCGAGAAAATGAATGCCTGCAAGCCGGCCACGAAAATCTCAAACGCGGTAATACCAATCGCGCCTGCGAACGTTAGGACCCCAACGCCCTTCAGCGCACCCGCGGCCTCGAAGAACAAGAAGTGGGTTCCAAAAAATGTCAGAGCGAGCATCAGGTGCCCCGCCAGCATGTTTGCCAACAAACGGATGGTCAGCGTTGCCGGACGAATGATGAACGTTGACAGGAACTCAATTGGCGTTAACAAAATGTACAGAGGCCAGGGCACGCCCGGGGGAAATAGCTGATTCTTAAAGAACTGCCCAGCGCCCAGGTGCTTAATACCCGCGCCCACAAACACCACGTACGAAATCAGTGCGAAACCAAGCGGCACAGCCACCACGGACGAGGCCGCAATGTTCAAGCCCGGGATAACACCCGTAATGTTCATGAACAGCACGCCAAGGAAGATCACCGTGAGGATCGGCGCGTACTTACGCCCGTTCTTCTCTCCGAGAGTCTCAATCGCAACCTTGTCGCGAATGAACACAATCAAACCTTCGAGAATCGACTGTCCCTTAGTGGGGATCAGCTTCGCCCTCGATGCCCCAATCGAAAATACGAGCACCAGAAGTACCGTAGCGATAAGACGAACGAGAACCAAACGGTTCATTTCGAAGATCGTGCCCTCAAAGGCAAACGCTGGAGGGAAGAAGTCCCCAATTCCCGGCATCGCTGAAACTGGTCCTTGACCAGCCATTGTCAAAGCGGACGACACTGTTGCGGAGAACAGGATGCACCCCCTGGTAGAAGTGTTACGGCCCTGCACCGTACATGAGGAATATACCCCATACTGTATACGGTATGAGCTCGCCTAATGCCAAAACCTAGATAATGCTATCAGGATCACTCACGCCCGAACGCACATTTTACTATTCTTTTTCATCCTTAGGCAGATCTATGGTTGGCACTTTAGAGCTTGCTAACGTCCACGTCTGCACGACTGCCTGCGCAATCACCGAAAGGATGAGGGCGAGGCCCAGCGCCGTATGGTTGAGCCCCGTCAGATTCTTCACAATCAACACGGTTGTAATGACTACCACGACCTTGAATAGGTAGTCGCCCACCATCAGAGCAGCCTGCGAATCCAGATTCTTCATCGCCAGTGACATGGTGAACCAAGTAACCAGGGCGAGCAAAATACCGACCACTCCCCCAATAAGGCCAGAAACACCCGCCAAGGCGCCTCCGGAGAAATAAGCGACAGCGCCCGCCAGAACCGCGACAACCACGGAAACTTTCAAAACGTTCTTCACAGTTTTTGAAACCGCGGCGCGAAGCGCATCGGTGGGTACTAGCGGTGTAGACATTCGCGTCACTTCCTTTGCATCTTCTGCCGCAAGCCCGGCAAGAATCGAACCGTAAACACAATACTAACGATCACCGCAGGAATCGCCACGGTGGCTACCTGCTTGAGGCTGAACACGATAAGCGCGACCGCAGAGAACGTAATCACAGCGGTCCACAGATACATGATCATCACGACCCCCACCTGACTGTGCCCCAGGTTGAGCAGGCGGTGATGAAGGTGCATTCGATCCGCTTGGAACGGTGATTTACCGGCCCGTAAACGCCGGAAAACAGCCAGAGTCATGTCTACCAGCGGAATGACTATCACCAGCAGGGGCAGAACTATAGGGAGCAAACCGGTAATGACCTGCTCTGTGCCCAGCACACTCGGATCAATCTGGCCGGTAACGATAATGCCCGCGGCTGCAACGATCGTACCCAACGTAAGAGCGCCGGAATCTCCCATAAAAATTGAGGCCGGGTGAAAGTTGTGCGGCAAGAATCCAACGCAAATGCCAACCAGTACCGCAACAATCAGCGACGATGTCGTAGCGTAGGTCAGCGCCCCGGTAACGCGGGTAAGCATGTAGGAATACACGAAGAAAGAAAACGCGCCAATCCCTACAACACCTGCAGCCAGACCATCCAACCCATCTACGAAATTCACCGCATTCATGATGGCCACGAACATGAAGATAGTTACGAACAGTGACAGATTAGAAGAACCGATAGTAATACCGAATATCGGAAACGAAATCAGCTGCACGCCAAAGTAGGCCATGAACACAGCAACCAAAATCTGGCCTGCCAACTTGGCCAGCCAGTCTAGCTCCCAAATATCGTCCACGAGGCCCAGCAATGCGATTGCGAGCACCCCAATCATCACTGCCCAGGGTGTGCCCGTTTGAAACACGGGATCGAAATAGTCCAGCCGAGACGCGAGCAGCATGGCAACGATAAACCCTATTGCCATTCCTACACCGCCAAGACGAGGTGTTGGCACGGTGTGCACGTCCCTTTCTCGAACTGGCGTAAGCACGCGCCACTCCAGCGATAGGCGTCGCATTATCGCGGTCATCACAAACGTGATTCCCGCCGCTAGCACCATCACTAGAATGTAGAGCTTCACTTGTTAATAAGCACTTTCTGACCGCAGGCCGCCTCGATGTCTGCAACCGAAATCATGCCGGCTCGAAGCAGAACCGGAACGTCATCCGTAACGTCGATAATTGTCGAGGGTACAGGGCCTGGAGTTGGCCCCGAATCGATGTAGCAATCAACGCCCTCGCCAAAATATTCTATTGCCTCTTCAACACTTGTTGCCGCAGGTTGTCCGGTCAGGTTCGCAGAAGTCACCGCTAGAGGACCAACCGCGCGCAAAACTTCCAGTGTTGCCTCGTGGTCAGGCATTCGGATTGCAACCGTGTCTTTAATATCGCCCAGATCGAAACGGATCCCTTCTGCGGCCTTCACGATCAGTGTGAGAGCGCCCGGCCAAAACGCGTCTATCAGGCGGTGTGTGACCTCATTCAGCTGCGAACTCACTCTGGCGGCATCCTCCGGATCCGCGATGAGCACCGGCGGGGGCATCTGTCGCCCCCTCCCCTTCGCGGCTAACACTGCATTTACCGCGCTAGTTGAATACGGGTCTGTCCCAATGCCATACACCGTGTCGGTAGGCAAAACCAACAAGCCACCGGCCTCAACAATCTTCTTCACGGCCTGCGCATCAGAGGGCGAAATTCCCTCGCGCGCATCCACTTTCATGCTTTCCATTATCTACATTCACCTAACGGTTTTTGAGCTACAACAAACCGGGGGCGCTCATTCAAATCCGCGAGCGTGAAAACGTTCGCGAACCCGGCGTCTCTCGCAATCTCGCGAATGGCCTCCCCCTGCGTGTCATCATGTTCCATGCCGAATCGTCCGCCCGGTTTCAAATACCGGTAGATCAGAGGAACTAGGCCGCGCACAAAGTCCAGGCCGTCATCGCCCCCACCCCACAGGGCCTGTGGGGGATCAAAATCGAGCTCCGGCGCCAACTGCCTGGGCGGCACGTAGGGAGGATTAGATACCACTAGATCGAATTTGGCCTCCCACTGCGGGTTGAATATCAGCGCGTCGCCTTGAATCACCGGCACCTTTAGGCCGAGGGACTCGGCATTAGCGCGAGCGGCCGCACAGGCCTCCTGCGACTTCTCCAATGCAACCACATCCGCGCCGCGCGTATTTGCCGCAACTGCTAACGCAAGTGCTCCCGAACCGGTGCACAGATCCAATACCGCGGCCGGCTGGCTCCCAATAGCGTCAATTGCCCATTTCGCCAGGACCTCTGTTTCGGGCCGCACACAAAACACGCCGGGACCAGCCCCAAGTTCGAGGCCATAAAACCACATTTTCCCGAGCACGTGCTGTAGCGGCTCGCGAGACGCCCGACGCGCAATCATCGCCTCTATTTCCCACACATCATCCGGCTCGATCTCGCGCGGCCACATATACATCGGTTCGCTGAGTGTGGCCTCAAAAATCGCACGTGTATCAGCCTCGGCGCTATCGACACCGGCACGGGCAAGGGCTTGCACCTGCTCGCGAAATAGGCTCAGCGGGTTCACTACTACTCTTTTGACTGACCCGCCGCGTCCATGCGTTCCTGCTCATCCATGACGATGGCAGAATCAATCACCGGACCCAGGTCGCCATCGAGCACGTTCGACAAGTTATACGCCTTGTACCCCGTGCGGTGGTCAGCAATGCGGTTTTCAGGGAAGTTGTAAGTGCGAATACGCTCCGAACGGTCCATCGAACGTACCTGCGACTGGCGTACCGCAGCTTCCTCCGCCTCGCGCTCCTCACGCTGCTTTTGAATCAAACGCGCCTTCAACACGCGCATAGCAGCCTCACGGTTTTGAATCTGCGACTTCTCGTTCTGCATCGACACCACGATGCCCGACGGAATATGCGTAATACGCACCGCCGAGTCCGTTGTGTTCACCGACTGCCCACCCGGACCCGACGAGCGATACACGTCGATGCGCAGATCATTTTGATCAATCTCGATCTCTTCATCGTCGTCCTCGACTTCAGGAACCACAATCACGCCCGCAGCGGAAGTGTGCACACGTCCCTGCGATTCCGTAACCGGCACTCGCTGCACGCGGTGCACGCCGCCTTCGAACTTCAAGTTCGCCCATACGCCGTCCTCCGGCGCCACATTACCTTTCGAAGCAATAGACAGCGAGATTTCCTTCAAACCACCCAGGCCCGTAGGCGTTGAAGACAACTCCTTTACCTTCCAGCCCTTCGTCTCCGCGTAACGCGTGTACATGCGAGCAAGATCAGCCGCAAACAGCGCCGACTCCTCGCCGCCCTCACCGGCCTTCACTTCCAAAATCACATCATCAGCATCAGAGGGATCACGCGGGACCAACGTGCGCACCAGTTTGTCGTGAGCCTGCTCCAGAGCTTGCTCCATACCGGGCAACTCCGCCGCGAACTCATCATCGAGCTCCGCCATCTCCTGCGCCGCCTCAAAATCTCCCAGCGCCTGCGTGAACCGATCGGCAACCGCCTTCACTGCGCCCAGCTCTGAAAAGCGCTTCGCAAGCTTGCGCGAACGCGCCCTATCGCCCAACACCTGCGGATCAGCAAGTTGAAGCTCAACCTCCCGATACTCCTGAAGCAAAGGCTCAACCGCCTGCAACTCGTGGCTGTAATCTTGACCCACTTGGTCCTCGCTTTTCATCAAACTGGCCGGCTTAGCGGCTCCCTACGTCCAAAATACAGTAGCGGCGCCACGCCCCAAACCTGGGCGCGGCGCCGCCAAAAAATAACTAGCGCTTACGCTTACCGTAGCGAGCCTCGAAGCGAGCCACGCGACCACCGGTATCAAGAATCTTCTGCTTGCCGGTGTAGAACGGGTGGCAGTTCGAGCAAACATCAACGCGGAGCTCATTTTCGCCCAAGGTCGATGCCGTATCAAACTCATTGCCGCAGGTGCACGTCACGTGCACTGCCTTGTAATCGGGGTGTACACCCTGCTTCATGGTTTTCTCCTTAAGGAATTCGAGGATGCCGGGTCCAGACGCTTAATTCGCTGGTGAACCGGAACCGCCGTTTAGTTTGCCAGGTTTGGCCACTAATTTCCAGGTGGCCGGCCGTACAATAGATCACTATTTACGGCCGGCCCCCTCATTACTCTTTTGGCGTTGTCTTCGCGATTGCCATGAGGAACTCCGCGTTGTTTTGCGTGTCCTTCAACTTGTCAAGCATAAGCTCAAGCGCCTGCTGTTGATCGAGCTGGCCAAGCACACGACGCAGACGCCACATGATGGCAAGCTCTTCCTTCTTAAACAGCATCTCTTCACGCCTCGTACCCGACGCGTTGACATCAACCGCCGGGTAGATGCGACGCTCAGACAGCTGGCGCGACAAGCGCAGCTCCATGTTGCCCGTGCCCTTGAACTCTTCGAAGATAACCTCATCCATCTTCGAACCAGTCTCCACAAGAGCCGAAGCGATAATCGTAAGCGAACCGCCCTCTTCGACGTTGCGTGCAGCACCAAAGAACTTCTTTGGCGGGTACAGTGCCGAAGCATCCACACCACCGGACAGGATGCGGCCAGACGCCGGCGCTGCCAAGTTGTATGCGCGGCCGAGGCGCGTGATCGAATCGAGTAGAACAACCACGTCGTGACCCAGTTCAACCAGACGCTTAGCGCGCTCAATTGCGAGCTCTGCAACAATCGTGTGGTCCGAAGCGGGACGGTCAAACGTCGAGGCAATGACCTCACCCTTAACCGTGCGACGCATATCGGTGACCTCTTCAGGACGCTCATCCACGAGGACAACCATCAGATGCACATCCGGGTTGTTCTGCGAAATCGCGTTAGCCATCTGCTGCATGATGATCGTCTTACCGGCCTTAGGCGGCGAAACGATGAGGCCACGCTGCCCCTTACCAATCGGAGCCACGAGATCAATGATGCGCGGCGTAATTGCCTTCGGCGTGGTCTCAAGACGCAGGTGTTCATCCGGGTAAAGCGGGGTTAGCTTCGAAAATTCGGGGCGTTCGCCAGCCTGCTCGACCGAAATGCCATTGATCGAATCAACCGCAACAAGGGCGTTGTACTTCTGACGCTGCCGCTCGTTCTGACGCGGCTCACGGATAGAACCAACAATCGCGTCACCCGGACGCAGGTTCCAACGACGCACGTTGCCAAGGGTTACGTAAACGTCATTCGGGCCAGGTAAGTACCCGGAAGTACGAACAAACGCGTGGTTATTCTGTACGTCCAAAATGCCGGCAACCGGAATCAACACGTCATCTTCTTGCAACTGCGGCTCTTCATCATCGCGACGACGCTTCGTGCGATCCCGACCACGGCGCCTACGACCACGGTCATCGCGGTCCCTGCCATCGCGGTTGTTATCGCGGTTGTTGCGCTTGTTTCGCCTGCGGTTTGAGCCGTGGTCGCTATCCGCTCCATCATCGGAATGCGAATCCTCTGCCGAAGGTAGCTTGATCTCATCAAGCAGGTTCGTAGTGCCAGCTCCGTCGTGCGAATCTTGCGGCTCACCCAGCTCCGCCTTCACATCCAACTGGATGGCTGCCGGGGTTCCCCCATTGCTCTCCGCACGGCGACGCCTACGACGAGGCTCAGCGGAGTCCTCTTTGCCGGTTGACTCACTCTTGGAAGCAGAAGTCGAATCCTCACGCCTATCCTCTGTGCGCTTCTGCCCAGATTTAGACTGCGGCTTTTCTTCCGACTGCGGTTTCGATCCCTGCGCGCCTCGAATCGCTGCTAGAAGCTCGGCTTTACGCATCTTCGCCGTGTCCTGAAGTCCCATTTCATTGGCAACTTCACGCAGTTCAGCAAGACGCATCTGCGACAGCGGGCGCTTTTTAGTAGTTGGGTTTTCGCTCAACGAATTTCCTTACTTTTACCGGCCATAGGCCATGAAAGACTGCTATTAAAGCAGGAGCGTTTCCATCATTGATACAGGAAGAAAGAGACACAAAAGATGAGAATGCATTCTTCCCGGCGATAAACGCAAGATGGAAGATTTAGATAGCTAACAGTAGTTAGCAGTGGCTCAACGAGCCGCTCCTAATGCTATCAGCAAAACACTCGTTTTGAAAATATACACAAACTGCGAGGACCTACAGGCCCGCAATTGGGCTCTCCCCGCCCTCACGAGAAGCCGCCATAGACGTGCCAGCCGCCGTAATACCAGGATTCTTCACCGTCCAGCCGGCAGCCTTCGCCTCGTCCACAAGTTGCGGATCAAGCGTTCCAAACACAAGCACCGACGGGCCCGCGCCGGAAACCACAGCGGGTAGGCCCTCGCCTCGTAAATACTGCACCAGATCGTAAGTTGATGGCATCGCCTTAGCGCGCTGTGCCTGGTGAAGGCGATCCTCAGTCGCATCCATCAGATGTTCGAGCGGCGCCTGACCCGAAAGAATCAAAGCAAGAAGCGACGCCCTAGAGAGATTAAACGTGGCATCTTCGAGCGGAACTTGCTTTGGGAGCGCTGCCCGGGCCTGTTTGGTTGAAACCTCGAACTTTGGCGTTAAAACCCAAGCATCAAGGTCTTCGCGCGGCGGCCTCACGACCGTTTTCGCTTCCTTCCCCATCCAAGAGAACGTTACTCCGCCAAAAATAGCTGGGGCAGCATTATCCGGGTGGCCCTCAATCTGCGTGGCCAACTGGAATACCTCGTCCAAAGACATCGATTCTTCGCCCACCAGGCCGCGCGCCAACATTAAACCAGCCACTGCGGCCGCCGCTGACGAACCCATACCTGCGCCATGCGGAATCCGATTACGCGCCACCATCCGCAACCCGACCTGCGGCATATCCAAGTATTCGAGTCCCTTGCGCACCGAACGGACAATCAGGTTGTCTTCACCCTCGGGAACCTTCCCCGCGCCGTGACCCATCACCTGCACGAACGTCTCGCCCACAACCGCGCGTAGCTCGACCTCGTCAAAAATACCGAGCGCCAAACCCGCGTGGTCAAAACCTGGCCCCAAGTTTGCCGACGTTGCCGGCACCTTCACCCGAACAAAATCATTTGTGAGGCGCATTATGCCTCACCCTCAATTCGAAACACCGATGCGACCTCAACCACTACGGGCAAATCGCGTAGCTTAGCGAGAACATCATCCATGCTCTTCCCGGACGTGGCGCTGGTAGACAGGGTTACCCGCGTGGCCTCCCCCGGCTTCGTCATCTCTTGCGAGACAGTGATCAGCGAAATGCCGCTTTGCCCAAACACGCCCGCAACTTCGGCAAGCACGCCCGGCCTATCTGCAACCAGCAGAGAAACCTGGAAGCGAGAAGATGCCGTGCCCGGACTCAAAATCGGTAGTTTCGCGTACCGCGATTCGCGCGGCGCATGGCCCCCCAAAACACGATGTGAAGCGCCCGCCACCAGGTCAGACAGTACCGCCGAGGCCGTGGGCGCGCCTCCCGCACCCTGACCATAGAACATAAGGCGGCCAGCAGACTCGTTGTCCAATAAGATCGCGTTAAATGCACCAGAAACCGTGGCCAGAGGGTGCGAAACCGGGATCAAAGCGGGATAGACCGCCGCAGTAATGCCTTCTTCACCAGTCGCGCTAGAACGCTCCGCCACCGCGATCAGCTTAATTACCATGTCCGACTTCGCAGCCTGCGCGATGTCCTCCGCAGTAATGCTACTAATTCCCTGCGCCTTAACATCTGCCATCGAAACGCGCGTATGGAATGCGAGCGAAGCCATGATCGAACACTTCGCAGCCGCATCAAGCCCCTCAACGTCGGCCGTGGGGTCCGCCTCGGCAAAACCGAGTTCCTGTGCCCTTGCCAGCGCATCCTCGTACGTTGCACCCGTTGTGGTCATCTGGTCAAGGATAAAGTTAGTAGTACCATTCACGATTCCAACCAGGCGATTCACCCGGTCACCCGCGATCGACTCACGTAAGCCATACACAATCGGAATTGCGCCGGCCACGGCAGCCTCGTAATAAAGATCCGTGTCGTTTTGTTCCGCAAGCTCGTAAAGCTCCGCTCCGTGCTGGGCCAGTAGAGCCTTATTGCCAGTAATCACCGTTGAACCATTACCGAGGGCGCGCTTCACGTACGTGAACGCAGGCTCAATACCGCCGATCAGTTCGATCACAATGTCGGCCCCGTCGATCGCCTCATTCGCATCCGTAGTGAGCAGAGCAGGATCAACCTCAAAATCACGCTTCGCGTTCACATCGCGCACCAGCACCGACTGAACCTGCAAGCGCGCTCCAGCCCGTGCGGCCAAATCCGCCTGGTGCTCTTCAACCAGACGAATAACCTGCGAACCAACCGTACCCGCACCTAGAACGGCAATCTTTTGAACACTACTCACTTTTCCTCCACAAGTTCAGCGGTGTTTAGCGCGGCGTCACGCGCAAACAAATCCTCGAGCTTTTCTGGATAAATCAACCAATGCGGCTCTCCCATGCCCACGCCGAGCGTGCCCGGACGAGTCAGCATGTTGTAGTTCGACGACATCGAATGCCCGTACGCGCCCGTTGCGGGCACAGCAAGCACATCACCCTCGTGAATATCACCAGGCAATGCCACATCAGAAACCACCACGTCGCCGGACTCGCAGTGCTTACCCACCACGCGAGCCAAACACAGCGGCGCATCCGAAACTCTGTTAGCCAGCAGCGCCGTGTACTTCGCTTCATAAAGAGCGGGACGGATGTTATCCGACATACCCCCATCGACAGAGACGTATAGGCGTGAGCCTCCCTCAATCGGCACATCTTTAACCGTGCCCACCCGGTACAGCGTCACCACAGCCGGGCCAATCACCGACCGCCCCGGCTCCACCGACACATGCGGCACTTTAAGATCAATCTTCTCGCACGCCTCGCGCACAGCGCCCGCGAGCGTGCGAGCAATATCCTTTGGCGCGAGGGGCTGAGGGTCCGCACCCGTGTACGTGATCGCGTAGCCGCCACCCAAATCAAGTTCGTGGCAAACCACGCCCTCATCAGCCAACTGCTTTGCCAACGACAACAGGCGCGAGGCGGACTCGGCAAACGCCTCGAGGTCACGAATCTGGGAGCCAATATGGGCATGCAATCCCATGAACTCAAGCGAATCATGTGCCGCAATTTTGCGGGCAGCCTCCAGAGCCATACCCGACGCCAACGACAAACCAAACTTTTGGTCTTCATGCGCGGTTGCGATGAACTCATGACCGCCAGCATGCACGCCTGTAGTCACCCGTATCATCACGCGGGCGCGGCGGCCCAACTCACTGGCAATGCGAGCAACCCGCTCCACCTCGCCTATTGAATCAACCACAATTCGCGCAATGCCACGGGTTCCAGCGCTGACCGCCAAACGTAGTTCTTCATCCGACTTGTTGTTGCCGTGCAACCCCACCAGATCGGGATCCGCGCCCGCACGAAGCGCGAGTGTGAGTTCACCCAAGCTCGCCGTATCCACGCCCATGCCGGCGCTGGTGACCAGTTCAATCACGCGCCCGCTCATCAGCGCCTTAGCCGCGTAGTACGCCGAGCCCCCGCCCATGCCATAGCCGTCCCAGAATTCCTCGGCCATAACCGTTGCCCACACGTTCGCGCGGCCATGCAGGTCGGCTTCGTCCAGCACGTACAGCGGCGAACCGTACGACTGCACCAGTTGCGTAGCGCTGACTTTACCGAGCGAAAGCTCAGTTCCGTCATGCCTTGCACTCCACGGCCACAGATCGGGCCGCTCGCTTGGCCGCGGCGCCAAAAGATTATTGAGGTCGTGGCTCATCCCGATAGTCCCTACATGCGCTCTGGGGCGGACACCCCGAGTAGGTCCAAACCGTTACGCAGAACCTGCGCCACCGCGTCGTTCAACCAGCGGCGAGCCACGTGACCAGCATCAACCTCTTCGTCCGCACGCGGCGTCACGCGGCACTGCGCATACCAAGTGTGGTAAGCGCCAGCAAGGGTTTCGAGGTAACGCGCCACGCGATGCGGCTCCAAAAACTCCGCTGCCTGAGCAACCACCGTTGGGTACTGCGCGAGCACGCCCAAAAGTTGCCCGTCGGCCGGGTGCGATAGCGCCGCCGGATCAAAGTCGCCGCTACGCGTAACGCCGTGTTCCTCCGCGTTGCGCGCCACGTTAACTGTACGGGCATGTGCGTACTGCACGTAGTAAACTGGGTTGTCATTCGTATTCTGCGACAGCAGGTCAAGATCGATGTCGAGGTTTTGATCCATTGACGCGCGAGTAAGCGAATAACGAGCCGCATCCACACCGACCGCATCCAGCAGATCATCCAGCGTCACGATCGTGCCCGCACGTTTGGACATGCGCACCGGTTTGCCGGAGCGGACCAGGTTAACCATCTGACCGATCAGAATCTCCAGGTTCTCATGCGGCACATCGCCAAACGCCGCACACATCGCCATCATGCGGCCGATGTAACCGTGGTGATCCGCACCCAGCAGATACACGGCCTTATCAGCTCCGCGAGCCCTCTTATCCAAGTAGTACGCCAGATCGCCCGCAAAATAAGCCGCGTCGCCATCCGACTTCACCAGCACACGGTCCTTATCATCACCAAAGTCGGTGGTGCGAAGCCACAGTGCGCCATCCTTTTCAAAAATGCGGCCGCGCTCACGCAAAATCCGAATCGCCTCATCCACTGCGCCGGACTCATGTAAAGAATCCTCATGGAAGAACACGTCAAACTCAGACCTGAACTCCTTTAGCTTCACCTTAATCTCGGTGAACATGAGCTCCACGCCGCGAGCGCGAAACGCCTCCACGGCCTCGCTTTCGCTCAAGTCCAGCGGATTTGACTCGCCAGCCGCAAGCGAGTCAGCGATCACCTGCTTCGCGATGTCCTCAATATACTGGCCGCCGTAACCATCCTCGGGCGCCGGCTGCCCCTTTGCACGCGCATACAGCGAACGGGCAAAACGATCAATTTGCGCACCGTGATCATTGAAGTAGTACTCGCGAGTAACGTCCGCGCCAGCTGCCTTCAACAGACGTGCCATTGAATCGCCAACCGCCGCCCAACGCGCGCCGCCAAGATGAATAGGGCCGGTTGGATTAGCCGACACGTATTCCAGATTTACATGCTTGCCAGCCTGCGACTCGTTTCGGCCGTAATCATCGCCCGCCTCCAAAATCGTGCGTGCGAGCTCGCCGGCCGACGCCGCATCCAAACGGACGTTAATAAAGCCCGGGCCCGCTACCTCAGCCTGCGCAATACCGGCCTGGGAAGCCAAACGATCCGCAATAATCTGAGCGAACTCGCGCGGATTCATCCCCGCCTTCTTCGCCAGACGCATCGCGATATTCGTCGCCCAATCACCGTGCTCACGGTTACGCGGACGCTCCACCGTTACATCCTGCTCGATGTCCTCGACGTCCAAATTAATCGCACCGTCGCTAACGGAGCCGGTCAAAACCTCATGGATAAGCTTTTCTAAATCTTTAGGAGTCACGCCCCCAATCTTAAAGGCAAACCTCCGCCCCGCGTAACCAGCGCCCACCGAGCGAACAAAGCCACCCGAAGTAGAGGCACGCAAAAGGGCAGGCTCGCAACCGAACCTGCCCTCAAGCTCACATAAATCAGTGCTTATTCTCGTACTCGCTCATCAAACCAATCCGGTAAGCGTGACGAGAATCGCCCGAAAACTCCGTTGCAAGGAACACGTTCACAAAGTGAGCAGCCTCTTCCATCGTGTGCTGACGGGCACCAATTGCAATAACATTCGCATCATTATGCTCGCGAGCCAACACCGCAGTGGCCTCATTCCACACCAGTGCGGCGCGAACACCCTTCACGAGGTTCGCGGCCATCTGTTCACCGTTGCCACTACCACCGATCACGATGCCAAGTGAACCCGGTTCAGCCGCCACGGCCTCACCACAGGGAATACACATCGTTGGGTATGCGTCGAGCGCATCGTACTGCGTTGCACCATGGTCAACGACGTCGTGGCCCGCCTCCTTCAACATTTCAATCAGGTAGTTCCGAAGCTCAAATCCAGCATGATCAGCTGCAATATGCACGCGCATTGCGACCTCCAAAGAAAGATTGTTTACCTAATTATTACACGAAGCCGCGGAACATAGTTGAAAAGCAAAATATGGCCCATCAAAAGGGCCTTTACCCGCTCACGCCACAAAACGAAAAGCGCCCCGAACAATGACTGACGCCGCGGATTTAACGTCCATTCTTTCCACGCCTTTCAGGTTTCCTCACTTTCCCTGCCTTCACAATCCACGCCGCTTATTTCACAACCACAAGCCCAACCTGTTTCGTCTCCGCCCGACGCGTAGCCAACAAAATTCATGACCTGACTCGCGAAGACATCATGTCCAACCCTTTTATCGACGCTCCCAACGAACCTCGCCGCCAACGACGCGGGCCGTGGGCATCATCTCCAAGTAGGCAGCGACATGCTGCGAAGCGATGTGTTCGGGATGGATATGAGCAATCAGATGTGTAATACCTCGCGTTGCAAGATGGGAGCTAAGCAGTTTCGCAGCCTCTTTAGCGTATCCATGTCCCTGCCAGTGTTTCCCAATTACCCACGCGATCTCTGTCGCATCGCCGCAGCGCGGTACAGTTGCTTGGACGTATCCGATCGGCTGTTCACTCAAACCAAGAGTGACGATGAGATTGATCCATTCTTCGGTACCGTCGCTCGAGCCACCTCTGCTCTGGATCGCATATCGTCGTGCAAGCTCATTGGCTGAGGGAGGCTCACCACCTGTGAACGTGTACAAGGAACGGTCGGAAAGTACGATGGCCATCTGAGTTGCATCCTCGACACGAAGCCGCCTTAATCTGACAGGCATTTTCATTGTTATATTCCACCACGCAGTATTCGATCTGACGCTATAGAATTCACGTCGCTGCCGACGGCTAACGTCAGAAAGCGAGACATTCTAGAATTCCTAGGCATGGTGGTAGCTTACCTTTCTTGCACCTCAACAAGACCGTGCATCCAGTATCAGTCTAAGAAGGTCAAACACGGCGTTTCGGTTAGTACAGGGCGAAACAGGCAAGCTCGCTACGTGGCTAGTAACGTCCACCGATGTTCTGGCGGAACTCAACGTTATTGGCCTACGCGTCGATGTATACGTTTATGCGGGACGGCGAGAGGCTTGTTCCTCAGCGTTTATCTTGCCTGAAACGCTCACAAAACGAAAAGCGCCCCGAACAGGACTCGAACCTGCGACCTTCTGCTCCGGAGGCAGACGCTCTATCCGCTGAGCTATCGGGGCCTGGCTATCTGAAAAGCCGTTGTAATCGTACCAGTCAGGCCAAGAAACCGTTAAATGAGACCGGCGATCACAAGGACTTGCGGGCGCGAATAATCTCACGGACCAAAACCGGATCGTCCGAGATGATCGCATCAACACCAGCATCAAGCGCTTGAACAATCTCTTCTGGCTCATTCAGCGTCCACACATGCACCCCAATCCCAAGGGAATGTGCAAAACTAACAAAACGTTTAGACACCAGCCGGATAGGACCGATCTTTAACGGAATTTGTGCGGCCACCACTCCGAGGCGCGGCCAATTCTGTCGTGTAACCAGACGCGGCGTGTGCGTCTGCACCGCAAGGAACAGACGCGCAACCTCCGCTTGCCCCAGCGAAGTACTAATCTCTGGTGCAATCTCGCGAATACGTTGCAGGCGGCCCGAATCAAAAGAGGCTACACACACTCTATCCATCGCTCCGTGAGCGCGGATGACCTCAATCATGGGACGCCAAACGTCCTCTTCTTTCGCATCAATATTTAGCTTCAAATGAGGGAAAGCCCGCAAAACGTCAGCGAGTAGAACCGGGCCCCGCGCAGAGTCGTTGATCGTCATGTCTTGCAACTCTTCCAACGTGTGAGCCGAGACAAGACCAAAACCGTCCGAAACTCGATCCAGAATCGGGTCGTGTATCAACACCACGTGGCCATCAGCCGTCAAATGAGCGTCCGTTTCCACGAAGTGAAAACCGAGCCTATCGCAATTCTCGAATGCTTCCCACGAGTTTTCCGGAGCCAAATTAGCGCCGCCACGGTGCGCTACAACCAGCGGGGCTCCTCTACGAGGAACGTCATACATAAACTAGTCACAACCTTGGCCTGGCTGGCGAGCATTATTTTGTTGCAACCACACCATCGGATCCACCAGTTGATCGTCTTTATCATGCACCTCAAAGTGCAGGTGCGGGCCAGTAGAAGTTCCCGTATTACCCACCGAAGCGATCCGCTGTCCCGCGCTTACCTGATCCCCAGCCTTCACCAGGACATCCTCGGCGTACATGTGCGCGTAACCGGTGTAAAACACCTCTCCATCGGACTTAGTGTGCTTGATCAAAATCCAATAACCGTAGCCCTCCATGGGCTCTGATGCCTGCACCACGCCATCTGATGCAGCAAAAATAGGAGTTCCATTCGGGCTGGCCATATCCAGCCCCTCATGCAACTTGGAATACCCCAGAACCGGGTGGAACCTATATCCGAACGGGGACGCAATATTGAACGTTCCCTCAAGTAGCGGCCAAACAATAGGCGCGGATTCTGACACCGAACGGTTACCGTTAGCAGGCATCACCTGTAGGCACTGCGAAATCTCAAGGGGGGTGCGAAGCTTTGCCCTGGAGGCCGCGCCTGCAACCTCACGCAATCCCTCTGCCTCTGCAACAACGACATCAGCGCTTTTAGCCCACGAGGATTGTGCGACCGGTGAAGCTACCACCTTTGAAGGTAGCGCAATTGAAGTATCTGGCCCAACGAAACCAGTTAGTGGAACCGCCACGGTGGCTGCCGCAACCACGGCTACAAGACCACCCTTCAAAAGACTCAACCAACTAGGTTTTTGGATCTTGCGCTTCGAAGACGCTTCTGCCTGCTCACGAAGCTGACGACGCGTAGGGAAAGGCGAGCCATTTGGAGAATCATTCACAGGCAAAATAACTCTTCCCTTCCCGAAAGCATGTAATAACAGGGTGACTCACACGAACTCACGCGGTGAATACATAACGAACTTATAACGCTGGGCCGCGCGGATCAACCCGTTTGAAAAAGCTGTGTACAGACTCACGCCCATCACTTCAAACCGGCACCAATGAGCTACAGACCCAAGTTCGACTCACGCATCCAAGTTGCGCTCGATGAAAACATCCTCACGCTGTAGCGAGTCTCTAACCTCGCCAACCAACTCTTCAATAACGTCCTCTAAGAAAAGCACGCCAACCGTCTGACCATCCTTTACAACCTCTGCCAGATGCGTACCCGAGCGTTGCATGATGCGCAACGCATCCTCGACCTCGTCACCTGCTTGCACAACCGGCATCTCCCTAAAACGCCACTCATCCAATGGCAAGTCCCGCTGATCAGGGCCCGCGAACAAGATGTCCTTCAAGTGGATATAAAAGACCGGCATGCCTTCTTCATCCACCACCGGGTAGCGTGAAAAACCAGTTTTTGCGACCTCGCGCTCCAGTTGGGCAGGCGTCACGTCACGTGGCACGCTCACCAGCTCATCTACCGGCACCATAACGTCACCAGCGCGCTCCTCCGAAAACTCGAGCGTTCCGCTCAGCAGACCGATCTCGTCATGAATGGTCCCTTCCTGCTGGGATAGCTCGACGATCGAAGCAACCTCCTCGGCGGTAAACGACGCGGCAACCTCATGGCGTGGTTCCAAACCGAACAAGCGCACGAACCAGTTCGCAATATGATCAAGACCCACAACGATGGGACGGAATACGTGCCCAATCGCAACCAGGGGCGGCGCCAGAATCAACAGCGCCTTATCTGGGGCCGACACCGACATGTTCTTCGGTACCATCTCCCCGAAAACCACGTGCAGGTACAGCACCAGTAGCAAAGCCAAAATAAACGCAACAGCATGTGCAGACGCGGCTGGAAGTCCCACGGAATGCAAAGGACGCTCCACAAGCCTTGCAATGGCGGGCTCTGCAACCGCACCCAACGAAGTCGAAGCGATCGTGATGCCAAGCTGGGAGATCGACAGCATCAACGAAACGTTCTCAATGGCGTACAGGGCCGTCTTGGCGCCTCGTTTCCCCTCGTCTGCGAGCGGCTCTATTTGCGCCCGACGTGAAGAGGTAACGGCGAACTCAGCGGCCACAAAAAACGCATTCAAAAGTAGCAGCAACAGCGTGATTAGAAGGCCAGCGGTGATACTCATTTGGTATCCTCCCTGCCCTCATCCGTTGGTTCTGGCTCAGCTGCGCGCACCAGGATCTGATCTATGCGGCGCCCATCCATGCGCAAGATCTCTAAAGTCGTGTTTTCAACCTGCACCTTGTCATGAGGCTCCCCGATACGACCGAGCTTGAGCATCATGAACCCACCCAGAGTCTCGTACGGACCATCCTCGGGAACGAAAATGCCGGTACGTTCTAGTAGCTCATCGGGACGAAGAGTGCCGGGCACCTTCCACGAGCCATCATTTTGGCGTCGAATGCCGTGGCGGCGACGGTCGTGCTCATCAGCAACTTCACCAACAATTTCTTCCACCACATCTTCCAACGTGACGATTCCGGAGGTGCCCCCGTATTCATCCACTACCACCGCGATTTGAAGACCTTCCGCGCGAAGCATGAGGAGCAACGGAGCAAGCGCAAGGGTTTCCGGCACGCGGAGCACTTCAGAAGTGAGCGAGGAGGAAAGCACGGACACTTCGCTTCGCTTATCCCAAGGAACCGCGATTGCGCGGCGAAGCGACACGAAAGCCACGATGTCGTCCGAGTCATCACCCACAATCGGGAAGCGCGAGTGGCCCGTAGTGCGCGCAAGCTCAACCACGTCAGCCGCTGAGGCAGACTCACCCAAATAGACCATGCGGCCGCGATCCGTCATAACGTCGATCGCCGTTAGCTCTCCAATACCAATCGACTTGGTAAGTAGCGTTGCAGTCGAGGTATCCAACGTGCCCTCCTGCGCGGAGTGGCGCACAAGCGCGGCAAGCTCTGACGCGGACCTCGCCGATGAAATCTCTTCCATCGGCGTGATCCCCATAGCGTGCAGCACCCCGTTGGCAGTATCGTTCAACACCTTAATAAGCGGGTGCAGCAACTTTGTGAATGCCGCCTGTACCGGCGTAACAAGGCTCGCACTGTGGAAAGGATCAGCAAGAGCCATGTTCTTTGGAACCAGCTCGCCAAACAGCATCGAGAACGCGTTGATAAAGATGACGGACAGCGCCACGGCGATTGTGGTTGAAAGGGTGAGAGCGAGGCCGAAGCTTGTAAACATCTTCGTGAACAGGTTCATCAAAGACACTTGCGTGGTGTAACCCAACAGAATGGTTGTTAGCGTAATACCCACCTGCGCACCCGAAAGCTGGGTGGACAGGATACGCAGTGCTTTAACAACCTGCTTCGCTTTTTTGTCGCCTTCATTCGCTCGTCGTTCCACAGACGCAACATCTAGAGCCACATATGAAAACTCTGCGGCAACAAAAACAGCGGTGCCCAGCGTGAGAACGACTCCGAATAGGAGCATGAGGACGTCATATATCACCGGCTCATCACCGGCCTGGAACTTCGGGGAGGTTCATCTTTATGCATCTATCCCAGCTTAACCGCATTTGCGCCTACCCGCTCAAATAGGTGTTTAGAGCCTCATTTGCCCTCGGTCAGATCACCTCGAGAGGACGCTTCTCGGGGCCACTAATTCCTTTCAACTTTTAAGGTCCAAGCCATAGGTGATTATCAGTTGAGCAAATAACTGTAAAATCTCTCTATATCAAGAGAAAACGGGGATTATTCGTCCTAAACTGATTGAAGTTGCAACGCCCGATCACCATCGAAGCGATCAACTGGAATCGTTGACAATATCGCGAGCCCAAGGAAACAGGAGCGATGACAGAATACACACCCGGCCCGATTCAAGCAGCACCCCGCCCTCCGGCCCCGCCTGCCCCTCATGATCCGTCGAGGATTTCCGCAGACTCCGCTCCCGTAGAAGCCTCTGCTCCAATCGCCGCGTCCGCGTCACGTTTTAACCCGAACGCTATCGACGAAACCCGCGCAGACCTCCCTCCCATTCCTAAATCCAAGGTCGCTGAGGCAACGTCGCCATACACCCGCCTTGCAAAAGCTCGTGCCGCGTCAATACGGAGCAGCGAGGCACGCTCAGAGGATGAGACCGAAACCCTAAAGGGAGCGTTCCGTGCCGTTGCGAAGAACATGGAAAGCTCCCTCGAGGTGCCCACTGCCACCTCGGCCCGTCAGATTCCCGCCAAACTCTTGATTGAAAACCGTGCCGTTATTAACGGCCACCTCGCCCGCACTCGCGGTGGCAAAGTTTCTTTCACCCACCTCATCGGCTACGCGCTTGTTGAAGCCCTGGTAGAGATGCCTTCAATGAACGTGCGATACACGTTCGACGATAAGGGCAAGCCCGCCGTTGAACACCTCGCGCACGTTGGCTTCGGCCTCGCAATCGACATTCCTTTGAAAGATGGGAACCGCATGCTCATGGTGCCCGTCATCAAAGAAGCCGACACGCTGACGTTCGCCGAGTTCGTTGCTGCCTACGAGGACATCGTCAAGCGGGCGCGCGAAGGCAAGCTGGGTGCGGGCGATTTCCAAGGCGGTACCGTTACCCTTACGAACCCGGGAACAATCGGAACTACGCACTCCGTTCCCCGCCTCATGAAGGGGCAAGGGTCGATCATTGGTGTAGGTGCAACGGACTACCCCGCCGAGTGGGCGGGAGCCTCGCCGCAGCGCCTGGCAAAAATGGGCGTTGGCAAAATCATGACGATGACGTCCACCTATGATCACCGCATCATCCAGGGCGCAGCTTCTGGAGAACTTCTGCGAATGGTGTCACGCAAGCTTGCCGGTCAAGACGGATTCTACGACCGCGTGTTTGACTCCATGCAGGTTCCGTACGTTCCTTACCGCTGGGAGCGCGACAAGGAATACAACGAGGAACGCGAGAAGGGTAAGCCCGCACGCATTGTGGAGCTAATCCACGCCTACCGCGTTGCCGGTCACCTCGCCGCTAACACCGACCCGCTCGACTACAAGGTTCGCCGCCATCCCGACTTGAATCTGTCGACGTACGGGCTAAACGTTTGGGACTTGGACCGCTCGTTCCCAACCGGCGGATTTGGCGGACGCGACCACATGACGCTACGCGAAATCCTTGAACAGTTGCGCGACACCTACACCCGCTCGACCGGCATCGAATACATGCACATGGTTGATCCGGCCCAGCGCGAGTGGATCCAGGAGCACGTTGAGAAGCCTTGGGAGAAGCCCACACTTGAAACCCAGCGTCACATCATGACGATGTTGAATAAGGCAGAGGCTTTTGAGCATTTCTTGCAAACCAAGTACATCGGCCAAAAGCGATTCTCGCTGGAGGGCTCTGAGTCACTGATTCCACTTCTGGACCGCGTACTTTGGGTGGCCGCCCACGATGGGATCGCTGAGGTTGCCATCGCAATGGCACACCGTGGCCGCCTGAACGTGCTGGCCAACATTGCCGGCAAATCTTACGGCCAGATTTTCTCTGAGTTCGAAGGCAACCAAGATCCTCGCTCTGTCCTTGGATCAGGTGACGTCAAGTACCACCTTGGCACCGAAGGCATTTTCACTGCGGATGACGGCGCGGCAACGAAGGTCTACCTTGCTGCTAACCCGTCCCACCTCGAGGCTGCCGACGGCGTACTGCAGGGCGTCGCACGCGCAAAGCATGACAAACTGAACGAGCCCGGCTGGCCGATTCTGCCAATCCTCATCCATGGTGACGCCGCATTTGCCGGCCAGGGCGTGGTTTACGAGACCCTGAACATGAGCCGGGTGCCCGCCTACCGCAACGGCGGCACGCTTCACGTGATCATCAACAACCAGATTGGCTTCACCACGCCGAACACGGTGGCGCGCTCCACGAAGTACGCAACCGACATGGCCAAGGGCCTGCAGATTCCAATCTTCCACGTAAATGGTGATGATCCGGAAATGGTTGTGCGCGTTGCAAAACTTGCCTTCGCGTTCCGCCAAAAGTTCAACAAGGACGTCATCATCGACCTGGTCACCTACCGTCGCCGCGGACACAACGAGGGTGACGACCCGTCGATGACCCAGCCAGTCATGTACTCCCTGATTGACCGTACGCTCACGACACGTGACCGCTACACGAAGGACCTCATCGGCCGCGGCGATATTACCGAGGAAGAGGCCGACAAGGCACTGGCCGAATACAACGCGCTACTGGACGAGATCCTCGAAGAAACGAGGAGTGCGGACAAGGCCGAGGTATCGAGTGAAGCCGTTGCCGGCCTGGAGCGCCCCGAAGCGCAGCGCGCGGGCGAAGGCATGATGATTGGTTGGGAATCACCAGTAACCCGCGAGGTTATTGAACGCATTGGCGATGCGCACCTGGCCATCCCAGAAGGGTTTACACCGCATCCCAAGCTTGCAAAGCTCCTCGAAAAGCGTCACAAGATGTCGCGCGAAGGCAAGATCGACTGGGGCTTTGGCGAACTGATCGCTTTTGGTTCGCTACTCATGGAAGGCACCCCGGTTCGTATGTCCGGTCAGGACGCGCGCCGAGCCACCTTCGTGCAGCGCCACGCCGTCCTCCACGATCACAACGATGGTCGCGAGTGGACGCCACTGAACTTCCTGGTGGATGAACAGCCTAAGCTTGACATTCACGACTCAACTCTTTCTGAGTACGCGCCAATGGCGTTCGAGTACGGATACTCGCTGGAGCGCCCCGAAGCTCTCGTTCTTTGGGAAGCCCAGTTTGGTGACTTTGCCAACGGCGCGCAGACCGTCGTTGACGAGTTCATTTCATCCGCGGAGCAAAAGTGGGATCAGCGCTCCTCCGTGACGCTGTTGCTACCGCACGGATACGAAGGCCAGGGACCAGATCACTCCTCGGCACGCATCGAGCGCTACCTGCAACTGGCTGCGGAAGAAAACATGTGGATTGCCCAGCCGTCCACTCCGGCAAACTACTTCCATCTGCTACGCACGCAGGCGTACAAGCGTCCGCGGAAGCCGCTCATCGTGTTTACGCCCAAGCAGCTGCTACGCCTCTCTGCCGCTTCTTCCGCAGTTGAGGATTTCACCTCCGGCCACTTCCAGCCCGTCATCGGTGAAGCCGACCAGACCATCATCGCGGGCGCGCAGGCGGTTAATCGAGTGATCATGTGTTCGGGCCGCGTCTACTACGACCTCGTGAAGGAACGCCAGCGTCGCGGTGACAACAGGACAGCGATCGTGCGAGTAGAGCAGTACTACCCGCTTCCGCTCGATGAGCTGAAAGCAGCGATCGCGCCGTTTGGCGACGCCGAACTGGTCTGGGTACAAGACGAACCGCAAAACCAGGGCGCTTGGCCGTTCCTGGCACTCAACCTGTTCACGCAAATCGACCGCAAGGTCAAGGTAGTGTCTCGCCCGGCGGCCGCATCTCCGGCAGCTGGCACCATGGCCCTACATAAGTACCAGCACGAGATTTTGATGGACGGCGCGTTCGAACGCTAAAACACCACGAGGCGGGGCTGGCGTTAGCCGGCCCCGCTTTGCGTGTATTGTGAAGGGCTGAAGGAGACGATTGTGAACGAAATCAGGCTTTGCGTGATTGGGGACGAACTCGTAGCGGGAACGGGTGATCCTCGTGCCCTCGGTTGGATTGGAAGAGTGCTTGCACGCACCAACGTCCCAGAGACCATGAACGTGTTTCCCCTTGCCATGCCGGGAGAATCCACCACCGAAATGTCACAGCGCTGGGAAAACGAGTGCATGCCGCGATTCAAGGATGGGGCAGACAACCGACTTATCATCGCCGTCGGTAAACAAGATGTGGAGACCGGGCTTTCAACACCGCGAACCCGCCTCAATCTGGCAAACATGGTGGATGTTTCAACCCAACTTGGTATCAAAGTAATGATTGTTGGACCTCCCCCACTTCAAACCTCCGATTCACGGCAACTATCCGAGGTGGTACGTGCTTGCCGCGAGGTGGCTGAACGCAGGTCCATCCCATTTGTGGACACGTTCTCGCCCCTCTTAACGCACGACCAGTGGCATGACGATATCGCGATGTCACAGACCGGCCTGCCAAACCAAGCGGGCTATGGGTTACTGGCATGGATCGTGCTACACAACAACTGGTTCGAGTGGATAGGCCTGCCTCCTCGTGCATAGAATCGGTTAGTCTAGTTTTCCGTATGAAGATATGTGAGTGATATGCAGTCAAATACGCAGTTAGGGGTTCTAACTGACAGGTTTGGTCGTGTTGCTCGCGATCTGCGCGTCTCTTTGACCGACCGATGCAACCTGCGTTGCGAATACTGCATGCCCGCCGAAGGTCTGGAGTGGCTTCCAACGGAAAACACTTTGAGCGATGAAGAAATCCTGCGCCTGATTCGTGTCGGTATCGAAATGCTTGGTATCGAGCAGGTGCGCTTTACCGGAGGGGAGCCTCTACTTCGCCGCTCGCTTGAACAAATCGTTTCGCAGACCAAGGCCATGACTACCCATTTGGGCGCGCCGCCACAGATTTCGATTACCTCAAACGGACTCGGCCTCGATAAGCGCGCCGAAGCGCTTGCCAAAGCCGGCGTGTCACGGGCCAACATTTCGCTCGACTCGCTTGACCAGCAGCGGTACGCAGCTATCGCTCGGCGGGACAGACTGGCTGACGCGTTGCGGGGCATCGAAGCGGCAGACCGGGCCGGAATGAGCCCAATCAAAATCAACGCCGTTGCAATGAAGGGCATCAATGAAGACGACATTGTCGAGCTTCTGGCCTTTTGCCTCGACCACGGTTACCACCTGCGTTTCATTGAGCACATGCCACTTGGCCCCGCTCATTCATGGAAACGCGACCAGCTACTAACACAGGCCGACATTTTGGAGCGCCTTTCAACGAAGTTTGAACTAACTCCTTCCTCGAAGCCACGCGGTTCAGCGCCGGCAGAGCTTTGGAACGTAGCCGCGAGCGCAGACCACCCCGCCGGGGATGTGGGTGTCATCGCATCTGTAACGAACCCGTTTTGCGACGACTGTGACCGCACGCGGATCACGGCTGATGGGCAGATTCGCACTTGCCTATTTGCAACCACGGAAACAGACCTACGCGGCCCGCTAAGAACCGGAGCAAGCGACGAGGAGTTGGCAAACATTTGGATGGGTGCCACCGAACAGAAGCAAGCCGGGCACGGCATGGGCAGACCCGATTTTCAACCCCCGAAACGCACGATGTCAAGGATTGGTGGATAGTGGCTACGATCCGTTTCTTTGCCGGCGCGGCCGAAGCTGCCGGACACTCAACCGTTAGCGTCGAACCTGCACCAACTGTTGCGAGACTACTCCAGCAGGCTAGCGAGGGAAATGACGTGCTCGAAAAAGTTATCTCCCGCTCTCTGCTACTGGCTGATGGCAAGAAGGTTCTTCCAACCGATTCCGCCGCATCAATCGACACACTCGACGTGCTTCCTCCATTTGCTGGCGGATAACTAAAACCTCATTTGCAGGCGTTACTCGAAACTCGAGTAACGCCATTTTTCTTGAGACAAGCCTTTAGGCGAGTCAATCGACACCGTAGTTCGCTCATCTTAAGGACGAGTTTACTAACACGATCGTTTTTAATTTCAACACGGTTTTCTATTTGCGAAAATGCTGAACGCCACTTTCTGGCGGAAACATAGGTATCTGGGTCACACCAAATTAGGCGGCCATAGTATTTAGGAAAAGTTGCAGATTTGAGGAGGAAATCGTGTCCTTGGCCGACGTTAAACCACGAGAGGGTACACCGGGCCCCTCCCGTCGTTCATTCTTAAAATGGAGCGCCGTCGCCGGAACCGCGACCGCGCTAGCCGCATCCCCCGCAGTGTTCTCCGGCAAGCCGGGCGTTGGTGAAGCAAACCAAGCCTTTGCCGTTGAGGGCCACCCGGAAGCAGAAAAGACAGTTTGGAACGCCTGCGTTATCAACTGTGGTTCCAGGTGCCCACTTCGGCTACAGGTTAAAGATGGTCAGGTTGTTCGCGTGCTTCCAGATAACACGGGGGACGACGGCCTATTTACCCGTCAGATCCGCGCGTGCGTACGCGGCCGCTCAATGCGTCAGCGCATTCACAACCCCGACCGGATTAAGGTGCCTCTAAAGCGTAAAGAAGGCACCAAACGTGGCGAAGGCGAATGGGAAGAGATTTCCTGGGACGAGGCTTTCGACCTAGTTGCCGAACGCTTGAAGTACACGTACGACACGTACGGCCCACAGGCGGTCTACCGCAACTACGGTTCGGGCACTTGGAACGCACATATTGCAACCAGTGCAGGATGGCAGAAGCTGTTCAACCTCATGGGCGGATACCTCGGTTACTACGGTAACTACTCCTACGCTCAGATCGGCACGATCACCAAGTACTTCTACGGCTCCCCCGACGAGCAGATTTCAAACTCGTTCGAGGACGCCGCACTGCACTCCGACCTCCTCGTCCTTTGGGGCAACAACCCGATGGAAACGCGCATGTCCGGCGGTGGCCTCACGTTCACCTCACTGTGGGCTAAGAAGCACGGCAAGTGCAAGATCATCGTGATTGACCCCCGCTACTCCGATTCCGCGCAGCTACTGGCCGATCAGTGGGTTCCGATTCGCCCCGGAACCGATGCCGCTCTTGTGGCCGGCCTGGTTCACGTGATGCTCGAAGAAAACCTGCACGACCAGGCGTTCTTGGACAAGTACACGATTGGCTTCGACGAGGATCACATGCCGGAAGGGGCGCCAAAGAACGCCTCTTACCGCTCCTACATTGAAGGCAAGGGCGAAGACGGCATCGAGAAGACCCCTGAGTGGGCTTCCAAGATCACCGGCATCCCCGCGCATACAATCCGCCAGCTCGCCCGCGAGATTGCAGGTGCAAAGGCCTGCAACATCTCCCAGGGTTGGGGGCCGCAGCGCCACGCCAATGGCGAGAACCAGGCAACCTCGATCTACCTGCTCGCTTGCGTGACCGGCAACGTCGGTATTGCAGGTGGCGGCACGGGTGGTCGTGAAGGCTACTACTGGCCAATAACCAAGTGGCTTGACAATGGTGAAAACCCCTGCGAGGCGCAGATCTCTTGCTTCGGCTGGACTGACGCAATCGATCACGGCGAAGAGATGACCGCAACCCGTGACGGTGTGCGCGGCGTAGACAAGCTGGACACCGGCATTAAGTTCCTGCTGAACTACGGGACCAACATGCCGGGCTCGCAGCACGCGGACCTTAACCGCACGCGCGAACTTTTGCAGGACGAAACCAAGTGCGAGTTCATCCTCGCCATCGACAACCAGATGACGCGAAGCGCGGAGCTTGCAGACCTGGTCCTACCTGACACCACCACAGCAGAACGCCACGACCTCGTGCCCTCCGAATACACGGGCGACATGGCCTACCTGCTCATCGTGGATAAGGCGATTGATCCGCTATACAACTCGATGCCCGCATACGAGATGGTTCGCGAGGTTGCGAAGCGACTCGGATTTGAAAAGGAATTCGAGGACGACCTGGAGACCCTTGCACGCAAGATGCAGGCCGAAACGGTTCGCGAACACCCCGAGTTCCCAAGCTGGGACGAGCTACGCGAAATCGGCGTATACCGCTACCAGAACCCTGAGGGAACAACGATTGCGCTAAAGGAGTTCCGTGAGGATCCCGAAGCAAACCCGCTAGAGACCCCATCGGGCAAGATCGAGATTTACTCCACGCAGCTGGCAGAAATGGCAAAGACGTGGGAGTTCCCCGATGCCAAGCCGGGCGACGAAATTTCGCCAATCCCGAAGCACCTTGCAACTTGGGAAGGTGCGGAAGAAGCACGCACAAACGAGGAATATCCTCTGCAGTGCATTGGTCACCATTACAAGCAGCGCACGCACTCCACCTACGGCAACCTGTCGTGGCTTAATGAAGCGCACCCCCAGATGGTGTGGATCAACACCATCGATGCCAAGGAGCGCGGCATTGAAAACGGTGACCAGGTATTAATCCGTAACGATCGTGGACGGGTTCGCATTCAAGCACGAGTTACCAGCCGTATCGCTCCCGGAGTTATTTCCCTTCCTCAGGGCGCGTGGAGCCGATTCGATAAGGACGGCGTGGACGCCGGTGGCGCAGTCAACACGTTGACTAGCTGGCACCCAACGCCGGTCTCTAAAGGCAACGGCCAACACACTGCCCTCGTTCAGGTAGAGAAGGCTTAGGAGGTTTATTGTGGCTGCAAAACTTGGTTTTTACTTTGATCAGACCGCTTGCAACGGATGCAAGGCCTGCCAGATCGCTTGTAAGGACAAGCACGACACGCCCATTGGTGTGAACTGGAGGCGCGTAGTTGAGTACACGGGAGGCTCTTGGCAACAAGACGGTGACACCTTCACCCCGAACGTGTTCTCTTACTACACTTCCATCTCTTGTAATCACTGCGAAAACCCGATTTGTGTGCAGGTATGTCCCACCACCGCAATGAGCCAGGACGAAGACGGCGTTGTTACCGTTGATCCGGGTAAGTGTGTTGGGTGCCGTTACTGCGAATGGGCCTGCCCTTACTCGGCCCCGCAGTTCAACGCGGATCTGGGTTACATGACTAAATGTGACCTCTGCTCTGACTACCGTGCTACGGGACAAAACCCCGCGTGTGTAGATGCCTGCCCCTCCCGTGCACTGGACTGGGGACCAATAGATGAGCTACGCGAAAAGTACGGTGACGTCCAAGCCGTAGCACCGCTACCAGATCCATCTATTACCAACCCGAACCTAGTAGTTACACCCCACCGCGACGCTCAACCGTGGAACAATCCCTCCGGTGAGATCGCTAACCGAGAAGAGGTCTAGAAAGTGAACGTTCATGAATGGCCATTAACGGCTTTCACCATTCTTGCGCAAATGGCGGTGGGAGCTTTTGTCACGCTAGGTCTAGTAAACCTATTCGCCCAGACCAAGTACTCATCCAAGACCGTAGACCGCTTGGCCAAGCCGGCCCTCTACGCAATCGGACCGGTCATGGTTCTAGCATTGCTTGCTTCCATGTTCCACCTTGGCAATCCCCTGAATGCGCCCAACGCGATCCGTCACGTCGCCACTTCGTGGCTGGCACGTGAAATCCTGTTTGGCGCTGGCTTTGCCGTACTTGGATTCATCTTTGCGGCTGCCACCTGGTTTGGCTGGTTCAACGCAAAAATCCGTAACGCACTAGCTATCTTCACCGCCATCTGGGGCCTGGGGTTCATCTGGGTAATGGCCCACGTGTACATGCTTCCAACCGTTCCCGCATGGAACCACTGGACCACCCCCGCCACCTTCTACATCAGCGCCGCTCTAACCGGTAGCCTTGCGATCGCTCTGGCTTTCAGTGCCTGGCCGATTGTCTCAACAAAATGGCCCAAACTGGACCACGCCCTCACCGGGGCTAACAAGAGCTCGAACGATCCGGCGCAGGCACGTGCAGATATTCAAACCGAACGCGAAACTATCAACCTGACCAATCAGGCAACTAAGTGGATCGCAATCACCACCATCGCGATGCTTGCACTCCAACTGGTGGTTGGCACCTACGCCGCTGCTAAGCCGGCCGGGCCCAACCCCGCCGAGGTTGATCCATCGCCAACCTGGTACGCCATTCGCCTCGTCCTGCTTATCATCGGAGCGGGCATCATTGGCCTCTACCTGACCCTAACCACCCACAAGAACCTCGAGGGTAGCCAGCACAAGCCACTGCTAGCCCTTACCCTCACCAGCTTTGTCCTCGTAACTATCAGCGAGATCATCGCCAGGTTCCTCTTCTACGGAGAGATGAACAGGATCGGAATATAAGCCGGTAAGGACACACGTTTGAGGGCCACAAACACTTTGTTTGTGGCCCTCAAACTATTATCTGCATCAACACTAGCTTTGAATGTCAGCTATACCCGTCCACTCGTGGTTACCATCTGGAAAATTCTGTTTCTTCCAAACCGGTACGCGAGCCTTAATCTCATCTACAAAATCACTGGTGGCATTGAACGCCATTGAGCGGTGTGAGGCGGCGACAACAACAACCATCGCCGTCTCCCCCACTCGAACATGCCCAACGCGGTGAACCGCGGAAACAGCATGCACGCCCTCGCGGCCCGCAATCTCCTCAGCAATCTCACGCAGAATCTCCTGCGCTATCTCATGCGAGGAATACTCGATTGACTCCACGTCCCTACCCTGGTCATGGTTTCTAACCACACCGTTAAACGTGATAACTGCGCCAGCCTTGTCATCCGTGGTGGCAGCTACGACCTCGGCCTCATCAAATGGTTCCGGGTTAATCTCAACGCGAACAACGCGGCCACCGCTCACTTAGATTCCTCCACGAAATTTTCCTCAATATCAGCAATCAGAGAAGTGATTTTAGCGCGTGCCGTTGCCACCGTGGTTTCATTGTCACCGCCAGCCGCTCCGGCAGCCAGGCCAACCAAGAAGGCGGTGAGCGGGGTGCCTGGACGCGAGGTGTTATGCGCAGTCATCTGCGCAAGCTTCAACAAATCGACTTCTAGGTCCAGCACGACATCCTTATCCACCTCGATTATCTGCGCGGCGCGCGTTAACCACTCACGCATACGTTGCATTTTCTGCGGATCGTCGTTGCGCCCCATGTAACCTCCCAAATCTCAGTGAGCTAGATGCTCTTTTAATACTGTAACTATGCAATTCTAAGCCGCGCCGGGGTCAACCGCTCACCGAGTACGACAGGCACCGGGCATACACGATTAGATAAACTAAGAGAAAGTAAACATTGCAACTAATGTGAGGAATGGCAGGCATGACCGTTTCAGCTGTGGAACAGGCCGAACGCATCTCGGCAGCTGGCAAAGTAGTATCCCAGCTTTATCTAAGCGCTCCCGCAGACGAACTACGCGAAGCGATGTATTCCGCCCAAATGCTAAGCGACTGGCCCCTCACTGACTCAAATTCTATTCAAGGAGTGCGCACCCTTCTTAGCTCGCGCCCCGAAAGCGCAGAAGAAATCAAGCGCGACCACCTCTACCTATTCGTTGGAGCCGGCCGAGCCCTCGCGCAACCGTACGAATCCGTACGCACCTCTGAAGAAGGCCTCGTTTTTGAAGAAGAAACGTTTGCCGTGCGCGCCGCCTACGCGAGGTTCGGGCTTCGCGCCCCCAACTTTAACCGCGAACCCGATGACCACATTGGCCTCGAAATTGCGTTTTTGAGCGACCTCGCGGAACGTGCTGCCGAGCAACTAGGGGCCGGCGAGGACGCGGAAGAAATCCGTACGGCAATGCGCGACTTCCTATTTGACCACCTCGACCGATTTGCGGGAGGAGTTGTTGAGGACATACGCAAACACGCAAAAACTGCCCTGTACAAGGCCGTTGCTGAATTCACGCTAGGTTTCATTGCCAGCGTTCGCGCATTTGTTGAAACAGAAGGCGCAAATGCGGTCAAATAGTCTTACTAACACAGCAATATCGCGAATAGAGCTCCGCTCATGAACGCGAGTCTGCTTAGATGGATTAGCGATGAGGAACCTGCCATAACTCTCATCTGCGGCTCGGCTACCCGAACGTACAGCAAATCCACTACGCCCCTTCGCGTTGAAGGATGCATTGCCGACACCCCGCTGTCCCTCGCCCCGCAGATTCTAGCTTGTGGCGCAGAAGCGCTCAGCGTTGATGTGGACGCTTGCGAGTGCGCAAACCGCGAGCGGGCGCGAGAACGCTTCGAGGCATGGCAGAGGCTGCTCGGGCCAAGGATCAGTGAGTATCAAGGTAAACCCCCGCGATTCCGCCCTGCACAGGAGGTCTTGGCGAACTCTGCTCCAGTTTCACGGCGGGCACTGTTAGGGCTGAGCTCGGATAGCTCATTGCCCGTGGATATTTCCGGCAACGAGAGTGCGCAACTGAGCGCTGCCCTCGCAAGCCTCGGAATCGAGCCTGAAATAGCTGACGAGTTTGCGGCCGCCCCAGGCGCGCCGCGCCTGAAGGTCAGTGGTTGCACTGCCTGCGGCGTGTGCGTATCCGCGTGTCCAACCCACGCCCTCGCCCTTGAAAATGTCAACGAAAAAGGTAGCACTACCGCTGTTTTGATACACGACCGCACGATCTGTGAAGGCACTGCTAGATGTATCGAACTATGCCCCGAAGGTGCGATAAGCCGCGGGGACACCCTTTCCCTAGCTGAGATGAAACGCGTGGAAGTTGCGCGCGTGCAAACCGCGAAATGCCGCAAATGCCAATCGCTATTCGAAGATGACGGTGAAGATCTGTGCCCCACATGCAGGCGCGTTGAGCAAGATCCGTTTGGGTCCTGGCTGCCGCCCGGTTTTGAAAGGAAGTAGAAGCGAAATGAAGTTCACTCACCTTAACAATGCGGGCGAGGCCCACATGGTTGATGTCACCGCAAAAACGCCTACCGTTCGTGAGGCAACCGCGATTGGGAAAGTCACCGCATCCGAGGCAGTAATGCAGGCTCTGCGCGACGGCACCGTTCCCAAGGGCGATGTGCTGGCAGTTGCACGCATTGCCGGCATTTCGGCAGCTAAACGCGTACCCGAACTATTGCCATTGGCGCACACCATTGGCGTTCATGGCGCAGCGGTTGAGCTGGATCTGCAAGACGATCACGTTGCGATCAAAGCCACCGTTCGCACCGCGGACCGCACCGGCGTAGAGATGGAGGCTCTTACGGCTGTCACCGTTGCAGCCCTCGCAATCATCGACATGGTGAAAGGTGTGGATCGCTCCGCAGCCATTGAAGAGTGCAAGATCATCGCTAAGTCTGGAGGCCGATCCGGCAACTGGGTGCGCGAGAAATAGCGGTTAGTGGTCACCCCCATCCACTTGAGCCAAGATGTGGGAGGCGACCGTCACCACAACCTCAGCCGCGTCGCGAACACCGCCGGTTGAGCCGGGCGCATTCACCACGAGTGCGCCCTCTTTTGTTAAGCCAGCCAAGCCGCGCGTAATGAGGGCGTGGGGAGTGTGTTGCAATCCCTTAGACACGATCGCACTCATTAGATGGAAAAGCTCGCGCCTAATGAGTGGCGCCGTGGCCTCGGGGGTGAAATCGCGCGGCCCTACCCCGGTGCCGCCAGTAGTTAACACGAGGCGAGCTCCATCAGCTACGGCCTCACTAATCGAACGCTGGATGGCTTCTATAGAGTCTGGAACTACCACAGGCGCCCCCGTGCTAAATCCCGCCTCCCGCAGAATCTGCACAGCAACGGGCCCAGATAGGTCTTCATACACCCCTTGGGATGCGCGATCCGAAATCGTAATTACGCAAGCTTTCAGCTCCACGGCGCCTCCTTGATGCGCTAGCGTTTTTCACGTCACTGGTTTTAGCTTACGGTTTACCTATGGGTTCACGATACGAACGCAACATTCTAGTTAAGGACTTCGGCGCGGCAGGTCAAGCAGCCTTGCAAAATGCGCGCATTGGCGTGTTAGGGGCCGGAGGATTGGGCTCGCCCGTCCTCTACTATCTTGCGGCGGCGGGAGCCGGCTACTTAAAAGTGGTGGATTTTGACGCCGTTGAGGAATCCAACCTGCAGCGCCAAATCTTGCATGACACCGAGCGCATTGGGTGGCGTAAAGCTGAATCTGCGGCTAGAACGCTCCGCGTGCTCAATCCCGAAATCACTGTAGATACTGTCTGTGAACGTGTAGACGCAGACAACGCAGCACGTATTTTTGGTGACGTGGACGTGGTTGTCGAAGCCTCGGACAACATGGAAACAAAGTTCATGCTGGCCGATTACTGTGAAACCTCCGGCCAACCGTTGGTGTGGGGCAGCGCAGTGGGAATGCAGGCGATGGTAACCACGTTCGCTTCGCGCCCGCTTGCCGCGGATCCCAGCGAAAAAACGGCTACTTTGCGCGAGCTGTACCCGCAATTGCCAGATCCGCAGACCACCCCCACAGCTGCCACGCAGGGCGTGCTCGGCCCCCTCGTTGGAGTTGCCGGATCCCTAATGGCGATGGAAGTTATTAAGATTGTGTGTGGCATACCCGGGGTGCTGGTGCGCCGCCTCGCTCTTATAGATGTGCGCGAAACCGGAGTTAGACTCGTCGAGTTTTAGGAGAATCCTTGATTAGCGTTGAAGAGTACGTTTCGCAAGTAACCGCGGGTATTGCTCCCCTTCCTGCCGAAGAACGGCCCCTGGAATCTGCCCTCGGCACCACTTTGGCAGCGAGCATCGAGGCCCGAGTTGCCGTACCGCCTTTCACGAACTCCGCGATGGATGGGTTTGCGGTACGCGCAGATGACGTGCACGGAGCGTCAAAAGATGCCGGGGTGAACCTGCCTGTTCTCAAGGACGTTGCCGCCGGCAGCACGGCTAACGGTACGCTAAAGCCCGGTTTTGCAACGCGCATCATGACGGGCGCTCCCCTGCCCGAAGGCGCCGACGCGGTGGTGAAAGTTGAAGACACCAACATTGAGCCTGGCCCGGTGCAAATGCCAGATCAAGTCACCATATTCAGTGCGGTCCAGCCCGGAACAAACGTACGTAAAGCAGGCGAAAACGTTGCCGTTGGGGATCTTATTCTTGAGGCAGGAATTACGGTTACTCCCCAGGTGTTGGCAGCGGCCGCCTCGGTAGGCTACGGGAAGCTACCGGTAATCCCGAAGCCTAGGATTGCGATTATTTCTACCGGAACGGAGCTGCAGGATCCGGGGAGCGAGCTCGCTCACGGGCAGATTCCCGACTCGAACGGGATTATGCTCGACGGTTTAGCACACTCGCTGGGAGCAGAAGTAACGTATCGAAGTCGCACCGGCGACGAGCCTGAGCATCTTGAGCAGATGTTCACCGAGGCTGGGCGCTGCGCGGACCTCATCATCACTTCGGGTGGAGTTTCTGCCGGAGCGTTCGATCCTGTCAAAATCGTCGGTAAGACACACAACTTCAACTTCGAAAAAGTAGCCATGCAGCCCGGAAAACCGCAGGGGCACGGCGTCATTAATGTGGATGGCCGGGGTGTGCCCGTCATGTGCCTACCCGGCAATCCCGTGTCGGTCTACGTATCATTCATGCTATTCGTGCGCCCGATTATCGGCATTCTCGCCGGCCGTCCCGGAAGCAAGCTACAGGCGGTTCCCGCTCTGGCCGGCGCGTCGTTCAAGTCTGCCAAGAATCGGCGTCAGTATGCCCCCATGCGTGCCGAGCTCAGCACGAGTGGCATCACGGTTTACCCAACCCACTCGCAAGCCTCCGGCTCGCACCTCATCGCCACCTTGCATCAGGCTACCGGCCTCGTGGCGGTTGCGGCTGACGTAGACGAAGTGGCGCAAGGCGACCTCGTGCAATACATTCCGCTCTAAACCGCGCTCTCGCCTGACCCCGATCCCACGAAACCTTCTCATATCACCAACGCGACATAGCGCAAATGCGGCACTCATGCGATAGTAATACCGCATTTGCTGGTATATGGTTTGGGATATGAAAGATTTACGAGTATCAAATGTGGCCACACTACTGGGCGTATCCACGGACACGGTTCGACGCCTGGTAGAAGATGGCACGATTAAAGGCACGCGCCAAGATGGGCGCATTCTGATCGACGGCAAGTCCCTGGTTGATTACATTCGCCAAATCGCAGCGCAGGACGAGCGTTCTACGCATGGCACGGAAGTTAACTCCATCCGTAACCAGCTGACCGGCATCGTCACAGACATCACCTCCGATAAAGTCATGACCCGAGTCGAGATGATTTGTGGCCCGTTCCGAATCGTTTCCCTAATTTCCACCGAGGCTGCACAAGAGATGAAGCTCGAGGTGGGCTCGCTCGCCGTTGCCGGCGTGAAATCCACCAACGTTTCTGTAAGCCTTCCCTAGATTCACAATGAGGATGAACATGAAGAAAACAGCTAAAATTTTTGCCACCCTCGCCGCCGCATCGATGATGCTCGCAGCATGCTCGGGCTCTCCTGCCCCGGCAGACAAGGAAGGCGCCGAGCCGCAGACGCTAACCGTTTTTGCTGCGGCCTCGCTAAATAAGGTCTTCCCGCAGATTGCTGAGGAAGTTTTTGAGCCCGCAAATGAGGGCGTGAAGGTGTCCTTCTCGTTCGAGGGTTCCTCCACACTCGTGGACCAGCTCAAGAACGGCGCCCCGGCAGATGTATTCGCCTCTGCTGACACGCGCAATATGGATAAGGCAACGGATGCGGACCTCGTTGAGGCGCCAGAACCGTTCGCACTGAACACGCTTACCCTTATCGTTCCGGCAGGAAATCCGGGCGGCGTTACCGGCCTCGACGACTCTTTGAAGTCTGCAAACGTCATCAAGTGCCATGTGGAAGTACCCTGCGGCAACCTGACCAACAAGGTGCTTGACGAGGCTGGAATCGAGCTAACACCGGTTTCCGAAGAGCAGAAGGTAACCGACGTGCGCGGCAAGATCGAGTCGGGTGAAGGTGATGCAGGCTTTGTCTACATGACCGACGCAATCGCTGCCGGCGACAAGGTAGAGATTATCCCCATCGACGTCAAGGGCGTAAACGAGTACCCCATTGCTGTTGTAAAGGATTCTAAGTCTCCTGAACTCGCACGCAAGTTTATTGAGGCGGTGCTCTCCGACGAGGGCCAGGAGCTGCTGAAGCAGTACGGATTCGCCAGGCCATAGTCCGCAAGCAACTGAAGAACACAACCGTCCCGGCATATTGGACCAAGCGCCGCTAACCCTGCCACGTGAAACCAAGGTGCCGGGACGGATTGATAAGTCATAGGCATTGCAAAGGTGGAGCATTTTGAGTAGGCAGCAAAGCACCAGCAGGCGTGAGACCGCGGCGGGACCGGCACCCTGGCTCGCAGTTCCGGCAGGGATAGCGCTGGCCTTCGTGGTCGTGCCATTTATTGGCATGTTCGCCGAGGTGCAGTGGGCAGACCTCCCTGCGCTGTTGGCCGGTGAAGCTGCACGAGACGCTCTTTGGCTGTCCCTCAAAACAACTTTTGCCTCAACTATCATCTCGCTAATTCTTGGTATTCCCCTAGCGCACATCCTCGCCCACACCAGCCACGGTGCACGCGCAAGTTTGGGTAGCGTCTTACGCCTGCTGGTCACGCTTCCTATGGTTGTGCCACCCGTCGTCGCCGGCCTTGCGCTCCTGGTCACGTTTGGACGCCGCGGCCTCATCGGCTCTTACCTGCACGTGCTGGGCATTGATATCGGCTTCAGCACCATCGCAGTAGTTATGGCACAAGTGTTTGTATCCATGCCGTTCCTCGTTATCTCACTCGAAGGCGCACTGCGCTCACGCGGACGCGACCTCGAAAAAGCGGCAAACAACCTTGGAGCTTCTCGCACTCGCATATTCTTTGAAATCACGCTACCCCTTACCGTTCCTGCGATGGCCTCGGGCACAGCGCTAACCTTCGCGCGCGCCCTTGGCGAGTTCGGTGCAACCATCACGTTTGCTGGCTCACTGCAGGGCGTTACCCGCACTCTCCCCCTCGAGATCTATCTGCAACGCGAAATTGACACCGCCACTGCCCTAGCCCTCGCGACCGTGATACTTCTAGTTGCTGGCCTTGTAATCGCTATAACTAGCGCTATTTCGAAAATATCTGCAAAGAGATCCAGCGAGGAGGCGCACGGAAGGGAACCTGAATCTGCGCGCCAGAACCAGTTGGACACCATGTGCGCGTTGAGCGACCTCGATATGTCACTACAGCAGTGGGAAAACGCGCCCGTTGGGATCGAAATAAACGCGGACGTATCCAAGCGACATGTTCATATCGATGCCAAACTGAAGCGAGGCGCTATTACGGCCATTGTTGGCCCGAACGGCTCGGGCAAGACCACCGGGATAGAGCTGATTGCCGGAACTCTAACTCCTTCCAGTGGAAGCAGGAGCCTAAACCTGGGCGAAGATCCCACCATCGTATGGCTAGAGCAACGCGCGCTCCTATTCCCGCACCTAACCGCCTGCCAAAACGTGGCGTTCGGGCCGCGAATCAGAGGCCTTAGTTCCGAGGCGGCAACTAAACGAGCCCTCGCTGAGCTCGAAGCCGTAGGTTGCTTGCACTTAAAAGACCGCCTGCCGAGTGAACTCTCCGGAGGCCAAGCACAGCGCATCGCAATCGCCCGCGCCCTAGCTGTAAACCCCGATCTCGTTTTGTTAGATGAGCCTTTTGCCGCCGTTGACTCTGAGATTGCCTGGCCCCTTCGCCTGGTGCTGCGCGAGCGTATTCGTGCAGCCAAAGCCACCGCCGTGATGGTCACTCACGATCTCACAGACGCCGCATTCATGGCAGATCAAATCATCACCCTGGAAGAGGGACAGGTTAGCGAGAGCGGATTCAAAACCCAGGTCTTGCAGGCCCCCTCCTCCGCCTTCCTAACCCGTCTTACAGGCGCAAACACGGTTACTGAGGGCAATCAAGTCTTGGTGGTTCGCCCATCCGATTTCCGTGTCGAGGCTGGGCACACCGAAGGCGGAATCCATGGGCAAATCCTGCGCCGCGTGCTTTCACCAACTGGCGAGATTGCGATTATCAGTGGCGAGGACGGTGAGCTGCTCTCCGTATCAATCAACGCCTACAACGTCGATCTGCTTCAACCGGGCAGCGCCGTAACGCTTCACGCCCAGCCGGTAGAGTCCCTGCAGTAAACCGGGAAACAGCGTAGAAACCAAACAAAAGAGGCTCCCGGAAAATCCGGGAGCCTCGAAGCTTTTGCTTAAGAGTTGGGTCGCTTGCCGTGGTTAGCGGCGCTCTTGCGACGTGCCCTGCGTTTGCGGCCTCGCTTGCTCATTTCGACTCCTCTACCTACTTCATTAAACAGCTTTGCCATTTTCGCACAATTTGCGAAGTTTTAACAGCCCGGCCTAAGCGAAATCATCGAAAAACACGCAAACGTGACTAAATCAACCCGAAACTAGTCCCACTGCCGCGTAATATGCGTGACTCGCACGCTTGCAACCACGCGCGCGCGAAGCGATGATGGCGCCTGCTTCTCGTAGCACTTACGCATCAGCTCACGCACGTGCATCTCCGCATCCACCCGATCCGCGCAGTGCCTGCACGTCTCCAAGTGCTGTGAAAGGCGATACGCCAACTCATCCTCCAACGCGTCATCAGCAAACGCGTAAAGGAAGGAGCTCAGTTCCTCGCAGGGATCGCAATCATTGTTGTTAAGCATGATCCTCCTTCACTCCAATTCCCATTCGTTTCGCATAATCTGCAAGCGCCGTTCGAAGCTGCGCCCGACCGCGATAGATTCGTGACATCACAGTGCCAACGGGGGTACCCATGATTTGGGCGATCTCTTTGTAAGAAAACCCTTCAACGTCGGCCAGGAGCACCGCCTCGCGATACGTGTCAGAAAGAGACTCGAGGGCTTCGCGAACCGTGTCGTCTGGTAGCGAGTCAAGCGCCGCAGCCTCCGCGGATTCAAGGGCGACCGGATGGTGACTGGAGGCATCAACTAGTTGCCAGTCCTGCACTCCCTCATCGGAGGTTTGTTGCGGCCGCCGCTGATTCTTGCGGTAGGTGTTAATGAACGAGTTCTTCAAGATTCGATACATCCACGCCTTCAAATTGGTACCCGGCTTGAATGTGTTGAACGAGCTAAATGCACGCACATACGTGTCCTGCACCAGATCTTGAGCATCTGCCTCGTTACCGGTCATACGAAACGCCGCCCCGTACAGCTGGTCTAGCAAAGGGAGCGCCTCTTCTTCGAACCGCGCGCGAAGCTCGGCCTCGTCTACCTGTTCCTTCTTGTCCATCACCATCGAGCATACTTGCACCTCCAACAATTAAGGCAACAACAAAGCCCCCATTTTTCTTCCAACCTCCACTAACGCTGAGATGTAGGTAACATGGACCTATGAAGGTTTTACGGATGATTGCAAGGCCACTAATCGTGGCGCCGTTTATTATCGATGGGCTTTCAGCAGTGAAAGACCCAGATGCCCACGCACGTCAGTTCCAGAAGGTTTCACCCTACCTTGAGCGTTTAGGGGTACCTCCGGTAATCACATCGGATGCAAAAATGGCCTCGCGCGCACTCGGTGCTGTCACGGTTCTAGCGGGCACCAGCTTTGCGCTTGGCAAGGCTCCGCGCACCTGCGCAGCCATCCTCGCAGCCACCGCTGTTCCGATTGCACTGGTTCAAAACCCCGTATGGACTGCCAAGGACCACGCCCAAAAAGAGCGCTACCGCCGTGGTTTAGAGCGTTACGGCACAGCCCTAGGCGGCCTAATTCTTGCAACAGTTGACCGCGAAGGTGAGCCCTCCAAGACCTGGCAGCTTGCTAACTGGCGCGAACATCAGCTGGCTCTAACGCAGGCGCGCAACGAAACGTGGGAAGCCGCTAAGGAAGCATTTGACGCCTAACCCTTGGCTCGCGCCACAGGCCACCAAGCCTGTTGATAGCGATGTCACGATTCCCGGTTCGAAGTCTTTGACGAACCGGGAACTCATGCTGTCGGCGCTGGCGACTTCCTCCTCTACAATTTGCGGCGCACTTAGCGCCCGCGACACGCGCCTCATGGTTGAGGCGTTGCGCTCCTTGGGAGCGCAGGTCGAGACCGGAGCTGACAACTGGGCGATCACTCCCATTCCAAGCGTTCCCGGTTCTACACCAATCAGCATTGACTGCGGCCTTGCAGGAACCGTCATGCGATTCGTCCCTGCCCTTGCCGCACGCTGTACGCGACCAGTGCGCCTCACGGCTGATAGCCAGGCAAATGCCCGCCCGATGGCTGGCCTGTTCAAGGCTCTGCGTTCCATCGGCGTGAGCGTTACACATGAGAGCGACGAAACCTTCCCCCTCACCGTGCAAGGCCCAGCGCGCGTGCGTGGCCCCATAAGTTTGGATTCATCCGCCTCGTCCCAATATCTATCCGCGCTGTTACTTGTTGCTCCGTTGCTAGAAAGCGATCGGGAGTTTATAGAGATTGAGCTAGAGGGCACACTTCCATCGCGACCACACGTAGAAATGACGCTTGCCGCGATGCGTCTACGTGGCGTAGACGCCGATTGGACGGGTGAGCGCACACTGCGGGTTAAACGCGGCGACATCAGCGGACGCGACGCGGTGATAGAGCCAGATCTTTCTAACGCCGGCCCGTTCCTCGCCGCCGCCGCAGTTACCGGCGGCCACGTTCGCATCCCCTACTGGCCGCTCCAAACCACGCAGGCAGGCAACGAGTGGCTACCTATTTTGCGCCAAATGGGTGCCGACGTAAACCTCGTGCCGCAAGGCACCGTGTACGGCACGCTGTGCCTGCGTGCCGGCGAACTTCAAGGATTTACTGGCGACATGTCCCAGGTTGGGGAACTCGTTCCTACACTTGCCGCAATCTGCGCGTTTGCAACCGCCCCCTCAACGATCACGGGAATCGGGCACCTTCGCGGACACGAAACCGACCGGCTAAAAGCGATCGCCACTGAACTAACCAAACTGGGTGTGCTCGTTGAAGAGGGAGCCGATTACCTCAGAATTGATGGCACAAACGGCTGGGTGGAAAACCTTCGTGAACCGACTCTGCTACATTCCTACGCAGATCACCGGATGGCCACATTCGGTGCCATTATCGGTCTGCGCGCCCCGCAAATCTACGTTGATGACGTGGAAACCGTGGCGAAAACCATGCCTGATTTTGTAAACCTATGGACGAAAATGCTGGAGCTAAATGTCTAGACGAGACATTGGAACCGACGACCCGCGCGTAAAAGTACGCCCCGGAAAAGGCTCGCGCCCGCGCACCAAGCGGCGCCCCAGCTATGAGGATGCCCCCACGGGACGCGTGATTGCGGTTGATCGAGGTCGCTACCACGTTATTGCCGAGGACGGCACGCGTGTCACCGCTGTGAAAGCCCGCGAAATTGAGCGCGGCGGCATCGTTGTGGGAGATAGCGTAAAGCTGACCGGCGATCTCACGGGACGCAAGGACACTCTGGCGCGCATCGTGCAGGTAAACGAGCGCGAGAGCGAACTCACGCGCTCTGCGGAGGATGCGGAGGCAAAAGGCCGCGAGCGCACCATCGTTGCCAATGCCGACATCATGGTGATCGTGGTGGCGAAGACCAATCCTCCGGTTCGGCCCGGGTTCATCGATCGGTGCCTCGTTGCCGCCTACGACGCAGGTTTAACACCGATAGTGTGCCTCACTAAGGCTGACCTGGGTGATCCGGATGATGTTGCCACGTTCACGGCCTCGTTGGGCATCGAGACCTACACTGTGTCGATGATGCCGGATCACCCTGCACATGCCGGCTACGAGGAGGTCATTGACCGGCTGACCGGGCATACCTCCGTGCTCATCGGCCACTCCGGGGTGGGTAAATCCACGCTCATTAACGCGATTATTCCAAACGCGGACCGGGCTACGGGCCACGTCAATGAAGTGACGGGGCGCGGACGCCACACCTCCACCTCCGTCGTGGCTCTGCCGATGCCGGGCGGTGGCTGGGTTATTGACACTCCGGGCGTGCGTGGCTTTGGCCTCGCCCACGTCGAGCCACACACCGTTGTTGCGGCATTTGAGGAACTGTGGGAAGTCACCGAGGAATGTCCGCGCGGTTGCGAACACCTCACTGACTCTCCAGATTGTGCCCTCGACGACTGGGTTCGAAATGGAGCTGAGGGCAAGGATATTCGCGAAATGCGCGTCCAATCGGTTCGCCGCCTCCTGGCCTCGTTGAAGGTGGCGCAAGAAAAACCCTGGGAGAACTAGCGCGCGTACATGTCGACGAAGTTCGAGATGATTTTGTGTCCGGGCGCAACGTCAACGTCAATGCACTGATCGATGATGCGCTGTTGGTCATCCGGCTGATAGTAGCCTGAAGCGGCATACCCGATGATGCGAAGCTTCAGGGCAGGCCAATCGAGTTCGGGATGGAACTGCGTGCCGTACATGTTCTGTTTTACCTTAAACAACTGGATTGGGCAGGCCTCGCCGCGCGCCAGAAGCGTTGCCGATTCGGGCAGTTGCTCGCATGCCTCCTTGTGGCCTACATAGGCTCGGAATGTGTTTGGAATTCCGCGCGTTATCGGGTCTTCACGCCCCTCTTGCGTGAGCTCAATGACGGGGGCAGAAATAGATTCACCATACTTTTCTGAGATCTTGCCACCCTGGTGACCAAGCAGGGTACCCACGCCATAACAGATGCCAAGAAACGGGAAATCCTTTGCAACCAATTGATCCATGAGGCCTTGAAGCTCTGCTTCTACACGAAGTTGCACATGCGATTTCTTCTCAATCGGGGAGAGCGAGTCGAAGGGAGATCCGCACAGGATCACGCCGGCCCACTCATCCAGGTTGAGCGGCGGGAGCGAACTCTGTTCAAGCCGGTGCCAGACCAGCTGGTTTGAGTCCAGCCCCGAAAGTTTTCTCAGCATTTCGACCTCGGAAGTCAAAATTGCGGGCTCGGTTCGCGTTGTGATCATTAAGAACTTCGCGTTGGATTTCATTTGCTCAGCTTACGGGATTACCCGGCCATGCGCGCCCGCGCGGGGGTAGTTTGGACACATGGATAAGACTTTGCATGGCAGTGGACAAAATATGGCATCGGCCGCGGATTTAAAGCTGGCACACGCCCTCGCAGATCGCGCTGACGCGGTAACGCTGGACCGCTTTCAATCGGATGATTTGAAGGTAGCGACCAAAGCAGACCGGTCTCCCGTTACCGACGCCGATCAATCTACTGAGGCCGCGATTCGCGAGCTACTGGCCACCCATCGCCCGGACGACTCTATTTTTGGCGAAGAAATGGGAGTTACCGGAAGCTCTACGCGCCAGTGGGTGATTGATCCGATTGATGGCACTAAGAACTTCCTGCGCGGCGTACCCGTGTGGGCCACCCTTATTGCTCTGGCCCAGGATGGCGAAGTAACAGTTGGAGTGGTATCTGCCCCAGCCCTTGGCAGACGCTGGTGGGCGGGCAAAGGCCTCGGCGCCTACGTAGGAGTACAACAGGCACTGCGTGAGTCTTCAAACTGTTGCGGCACTAATGATTGCTGCGCTGATACGCCACCTTCGGGCGCATTTGATTATGTGAGCGCCGGGCAGCGCATTCACGTATCTACCATCGACCGTTTTGAAGATGCCTCACTGTCTTACTCTTCCTTGTCAGGATGGAAGGCACGCGGCAAGCTAGACCATTTCTTGGACCTTACTGATCGCATGTGGCGAACTCGCGCGTACGGCGATTTTTGGTCTTACATGATGGTGGCCGAGGGCGTATGCGATATTGCCGCAGAACCAGAGCTAGAAACCTACGATATGGCGGCCCTTGTGCCCATCGTGACCGAGGCGGGGGGCCGTTTCACCTCTTTGCTGGGCGAGGACGGACCGTGGGGTGGCACGGGGGTTGCGACTAATGGCTTGCTCCACGATGAGGTGCTCCAGATACTGGCGTGGGAAGAGGGACTGTAAAATTTTTGTCCGTACCGTTCGCTAACCTGTAGGCATGAAGTTAATTCACACCGCAGATTGGCACCTGGGCAAGACTCTACATAAGCAGTCGCTGGAAGGTTTCCAAGAGACATTTCTTGACCACATGGTCGATTTGGTGGACGATGAGAGGCCCGATGCGCTCCTAGTTGCCGGGGATGTTTACGATCGCGCGATTGCCCCGACCTCGTCAATGAATCTGCTCGAGGATGTACTGCAGCGCCTCAGTGAGCTCACTCAGGTCATCATGATTCCGGGTAACCACGATTCTGCGGCCAGATTAGGATTCGGATCGAGGCTGTACACAGAGCGATTAAAGATCGTTTCGCGTACTGCAGACGTAGGGAAGCCAATCGTGATCCGAAGCGGATCCGAGGTGGCAAACGTCTACCCTATCCCGTACCTGGAGCCCGATATAGCTCGCGTTAGCCTCTCCGATGAGGTCGATGACGCTGGAGTTCTCACCAGCCTTGCTCGCAGTCATCAGGCCGTTATGGAGGCCGCCCTGCGGCGCATAGACGCGGACCTCGCAAAGCGCGAAGGCATGGGCATCGCGGTGATTCACGCGTTCATCGCTGGATCCGAAACCAGTGATTCTGAGCGCGACATTTCGGTTGGAGGTTCGCAGTCGGTTACCCCCTCAACCTTCAAGACTATGGGCGCAGACAAGCCACTTTCGCGCGGGCTTTCCTACGTTGCCGCCGGTCACCTACATCGGCCCCAGCAACGCGACACTGATGGGCCGATCATCCGCTACAGCGGGTCTCCCCTACCCTTTTCATTCTCCGAAGCACGCGACAAGAAGTGCACAACCATTCTTGAAATTGAGAACGGAGTTGTTGACCTGCGGACCGTGCCCGTGCCCCAAGCTTATTCCCTCCATCAGATCCGCGGGACCATTGCAGAGCTTACGTCCGATGTACCCGAATGGGCGAAAACCGGATTCGCCCACGTTGAGGTCACTGACCTCACAAGGCCTGAGCATCTCCACGAACGCATTAAAGCTAGTTACCCCAATGCTCTGCTGATTCGGCATACTCCTCCGGCCTCGCAAATCGAAGGAGCGGTAGCTGTAATCGAGAAGAAAACGCCACAAGAGCTTGCCGAAGAGTTCTTCGAACTCGCGCTTGGACGCAAAGTACTGCCTGGAGAGAGCGAAATTATTGAGCAAACGTGGGAAACCGTGTTGCAGGAGGAAGAGTAATGCGACTACTAACACTCGAGTTTCAAGCGCTCGGCCCCTTCGCCGGACACCACCAGATTGACTTCACCCGGTTCGAGCCATCCGGCCTATACCTTCTGCGCGGACAAACCGGTTCGGGTAAATCAACCATTATCGACGCCATCACGTTCGCTCTCTACGGCGATGTTGCTGGCGGGCAAACCTCTACGCGTGACCGATTGCGCTCCAACTTTGCCAGCCGCGACACCGACACGTTTGCGCGGTTGCGCTTTGAAACTTCGCACGGCGCGTTTGAAGTCACCAGGCGTCCTTCCTACACCAAGGAAGGTAACAAAACCGCCACGCCAGCAAGTGCCGTCCTGGTAAAGCTCGACGCCAGCTACGACCCTGTTACCGATCCTTTCTGCGGAACAGGTGAAGAAGTAGCGACCAGGGCAAAAACCGTCACCGATGAAATTACACGCGTCGTAGGCCTGGGACTAGACCAGTTCCTCCAAACTGTGGTTTTGCCGCAGGGCAAATTCGCCGACTTCATCCACTCCAGCCCAAAGGATCGCAAAGACGTCCTCGAAGACATTTTCGGCACAGAACACTTTCGCCGTTTCACTGAATCCTTGGCCCTGCAGTCGAAAGCAGCGCGCGCCGAGTTTGACGAGCAACGCGCTGCCGTAGCATTTCAGGCCAGCCAAATCTGTGAAGAAGCCGGTGCGGCAGTCAGGCTGGCCAACTACGAAGAGGCAATCGGCCGCGCACTTACTATCTCTAGAGAGCTCGAGGCTAAAGCACGGCAGACCGAATACCAGCTATACCGCGCCATTGCCGACGTACGTGAAGTGGAAGCCACCGAAGCTGAACGTGAGAGGGTTGAAACCACCACGCTCCGGTGGAAAGCCGCAGCCAAGCAGCTCGCCGCGCTCGAAGAAACCGTCGATGAGCACAAGCAACGCGAAGCCAAGTTAAAGCACGCACGCGAAGCACTTGCACTTAACGCAGACCTGCTTGCCAAAGAACGTGCGGCCACAGCTCTCGAACAGGCGAAAACAGGCGCATTTTCCAGCATTGATGCAATTAACGAAGAGGACGCTGACCTGCGTAGCACCGCGCGTGGGGCCCTCGATGGCACATCCTGGGAAGCGATTCGTAAGCGAGATGAGGAACTTACCAGCGAACTAACTCGGCTCGAAAAAACCGAGCAGAACATCGAGCAATTAGAACTTTTATCCACCCAGATTGAAGAGCTTCGCGCGACCATTGTCGAGCTGAAACAGTCCGCATCGGGCCGCCAAGCCGAGATTGATCAGTTCCACCAGGCCGAGCAAAAGGTTGAAGCCGCCGTTGCTCAAATGGAGCAACAAGGACATAGCTACGCAACTCTCGTAGATCAAAGGAATGAGCTCTCACTGCGTCTGGAAGCTTCCAAGAGCGCCGACAAAGAAAGAGCACGCCTGCTTGAAAGCTCTGCAGAAATTGGACGCAAAGCAAAGAAACTTGAGCAGGCTCGCACCCAGGCACAAGATCTAGCTGCAAAGTGGATAAACAACTCCGCTTTAGAGCTGGTTGCGAAGCTTGTCGATGGAGAAGAATGCATAGTTTGCGGGTCTACCAACCATCCTCACCCGTACGAGGGCTCGCCAACCGACGTTCAGCGTGAAGAACTTGACGAAGCCCGGGCCCTCGTAGCGCGGATCGAAGCGTCTCTTACTGCAACCCGAGAAGATCACCAGCGCATCGTTGAATCCATCAAAGAACTCAACAAGAAGGCAGGCGCGGACACCGCGTCACTGCAGATAGCGTATGACGACATCGATACCCAGGTTGTAGCGGCCAAACAAGCAGGCGACACCGCCAGCCAACTGCGTAAAGACCTGGCCGAATCCCGCAGTCAAATTGAAAAGTACAAAACACAGATTGCCAGTGATAACGTCAAGATTGCGGCGAATACCAAAGACGTAGAGAATAAGACCGCTGAAATTGAGCGTCTCTCGCAACTGATACAACAGGCGCGTGGTTCCTTCACGTCCGTAGCCGAACGACGCGAAAGCATCGTCACTAGGCAAGACCACATTCGGCACATAATCAAAGTAATCACCGCATTTGAAGATGCCCACAGCCGGTACACCGAAGCTGCGGCCGTGCTGGCCAAAGCCCTGGCAAATAGTGCCTTCGCCTCGGCTAATGAAATCCAAGAAGCGCTACTGCCCCAGGCTGAAATCAATGCGCTAGAAGAGCAAATCTCCAACTACAACCTGACCAAACGCCAAGCGGGCGCCACTATCGAAGAAACCGAGCGATCCGGGCTTGTGCGCACCGAATATCCCAAACCTCTTACTAACGCGCTATCTCGGCTTCGTCGTATCCACGAAGAAGCCACCAGCACACACGCCCTCGCAAAGAATGCTCTCACTCAACACGAGGAGCAAGTGGGCAAGCTCAGAGCAGGGACAGAGAACCTGCAGACGTTAGAAAAGGAGTTGGGACCAATCCGACGCCTCGCTGAGCTTGCGCAGGGAGCAAGACTCGAAGATGGCACCCCAATCCCCTTCGACACCTGGGTAATCATGCGTCAATTCGAACGCGTACTTGAAGCCGCCAACCCTTACCTAGAAAGGTTCTCTACCGGACGGTACCAACTGCGCAGAGTAAGCTTGGACGCTTCTAGGAAGAGCCAGCAAGCCGGACTTGGACTTGCAATCATCGATTTGAACACAGACACCGAACGTTCCCCCGCATCGCTATCTGGCGGCGAAACCTTCTACTCCTCACTCGCACTTGCCCTCGGCCTCGTAGAAGTAATCTCATCTGAAGCTGGTGGCCTGGACCTCAAATCAATGCTCATCGATGAGGGGTTTGGCTCACTGGACCAAGATGCGCTAGATAAGGTCATGATTGGTCTTCAGCGCCTGCGCGATTCTGGGCGAACCGTAGGCGTAGTATCACACGTAGCCGAAATGCAACAACGCATCAGTGACGGCATCGAAATCAAACATGCAAAATCGAAAGGATCAACACTTGTAATCCACGCCGCCGACTAGCGCCACCACACTTGAAAGCCATTACTATTCGTGCGCGTTCAACGCCTGGCAGAGCTGTGCGCGCTCACTGACGTCAAACCACTCCAAGAAAGCGTCCATAAGCTCTTCCACCGCTTCATCAGCTTCCTCTTGCGTAGCAGCCGCACATGCGCGACGAACCAGTGGCTCAGACTCAAGGCCGTCCACCAAGATAGCCTGCGCATTCTCCCACACCGGCTCCCCCTCAAGGGCTACCACAATGCGTCTTTGTGTGGGTTCCTCTAAATCACGCACAAGCTCCAGCGAAATCAAAGAAGCTGCCACGGCCGCTTCGTACTCGAACCACTCCCGCTCTTCCGCACAGGTCGCTCCAGAAGATGGAGTAACCAATTCGCGGACAGGAAGATCCCCACAAAGCTCCGAAGCAACCAAAGGCAAGAAACAGCGCATAAAACGAGTTTAAAACAGGGCCAAACTATTTGCGACCAAACAACTTGAACCCAGACCGCCTCGATTTACGCCTACTCCGCCTGCGCGCCGGGGTAGACTCGCCCTGGCCAGTACCAATCAGATCAATAATCTGCGCGATCCCAACGCCAAACTTCGACTCACCAGATGCCATAACCGTGGCGGCAGAAAGCACTGCCTCATCCACATCCGTGCTGTCCTCAATCACCACGCGAGGGGTCACCGGAGCGATCGAGGCAAGTACAGTATCAATCGGGCGACTCACGGATCCACCCGTACCCGCAGATCGTGCTCGATTTACTACCAACACGTCCGGACGCACTCCGGCTTCTTCAGCCTCGTACAGAGTATGCGTAAGCCGGGTCAATCCAATTGCATCACCACGAGCCACAATCAGAACTACATCTGCATCCTCTAAAACCGTGCGGTTAATGTCTTGTGGCGTTGGCACAAAAGTTAGCTGCGACGGATCATCATCAGCAAGACCGTCAGCCAGATCTACAACCACGTCACCCAGCTTGCGCAGTTCGCTCAGCACGTCCGCAACAACCTCAGCGCGAAGCATCCTCCATTTATCCGCGCGCGTGAGGCCAGAGAGCAAGTGGAAATGCTCATCAACCAGCAGGCGCGCATCGTCCAAAGCCAAACGGGTCAGTTCACCCTGGTTGCGCAGATTCGAAGCCTCCAGCAGGCCCGACTGCGGGGCGTCAAACCCCAGCATGAACGCCAGCGAAGGGGCATGAGCATCGGCATCAACGAGCGTTACCTCGCGTCCCGCAAGCGCCAATGCGTGAGTCAGATTCAATGCCACCGTAGAGCGCCCCGGCGCACCCGATGTGCCCCACACCGCGATCAAACGTCCTCGATAATCAACAACGTCGGTAGTCTCCGCGGGAGCAGAGAACACTTGGCTCTCTTGCCCCATCATCCAGTTTTGGATCCCCATCGTCAGAGTGTCGACCACAAACTCAGCACTGGATGCATCACAACGCGCGTCCTCCCCGATGGAGGCTGCCGTAATCGGATCATCAACCACCAGCAGAACAAAAACGCCGGCCTCGTGAAACTCATCTACAACAGAGCGATCCAAGCCGGGAGCTCCGCCGCGTGCGACCACAACCGAACCGATTCCCGCACGCACGCACGCTCGCGCTTCCGCCAAATCCGCACACCTGCGTTGAACTGAAAACTTCGACGACTGCGCGTTGAGTTCCCGGATCACTTCCGTCTCAAAGGGCTCGTCAAGCCAAACAATTACACCCTTAACCGCCATCGCTACCCCGCGGGAACCACAATCAGGGAGCTCTTGGACCCCGTTGCCGCCAAGACGGTATCCAAATCCGACTCGGGCACAGAAATCTCAACGCTTTGGGCGCGATTAACCAGCGTGGTGTCCGGCTCCGAAATCGAAAGAATAATAGCCGAGGACGCAATCATTCTCGGTTCCGTTTGGCTACTGAGCGGCGTATCCGGCGAATCTACGGCCCACACCTCGACCGTAGAGCCTGTGGAGACGGATGAAGGAATACGTGTAGCCACGTTTATTACAACCTGTCTGCGATCGAGCGAAGCCGCGCTTGCTACCGCGTCACGAGGAAGCAATTCGCCTGCACTGAGGGTACGCGTTGCCACGGCTCCCTCGGGCAGCGCTCCGGCCTCCAAATACGCCGTTGACCCCGTACGGGCGGACACGATTGAAAGAGCAGAGGCTTGAATGGGCTGGCCTTGCGCAACCGGAGCGTTCAACTGGTAAACGCTCTCCCCTCCGCGAGCCTTTTGCACCAGCCATGTAGAAGCCAGGATTGACACTACAACCAGGGCAAGTCCAAGAAGAAACCTGGGATCAGTAAACACGTGTGAGCGACGCGCTCTGGGTAAAGCTTTAGACACGTGACAATGATGCAGGAATTTTTGCCGCTTGTGGAAGATATCCACAGTTTGGTCTCGGTAATGAAGACTAGCGCCCCGAATCACGCCACTTCTGATAGTTAATTCGCGGTGCTTTTACACAACAGTGCGCGCGGACTATTCAGAACTGACACGAAGTGAGACAATATAGACATGAGCCAAAGATTCTTAACCATTGCAGACGTTGCCGAAACCCTTAACCTGTCTCAGTCCGCAACCCGCGCACTCCTATCGTCGGGCGAGCTCCCGGCCATACAGGTGGGCGGGAAACGAACGTGGCGAATCGAGGCCTCCGAGCTTGAACGCTACATTGAGCGCCAGTACGCCGCCACCCGCGAGCGCATCGAATCGGGCAAGATCTAGGCTTCCCACAAATCTGCAGCAACCACCAATCTGCTTAGAATCCCGGCAGGAGGCGAATGCTAAACAGGTGAGATAGCGACACCGAAGAGACCCCGCCTTCGTACCCTATATCCACGTGGTCCTTATAGACGGAAACTATAAAACCGGTTAGAGAAGTTGCTCCCACCTGCACTGCCACGCGGCGACGCTGCCGCATAATTTGGCGCAATATAGCGGATAGCCCCAAGCGCTTGTCTATAAGACTGGGCTCTGGCGCCACTCTTGCAAGGCCTTCAACAACCGCCATCGACGTGGTAGAGACCAGCTCCTGCACTCCCCCATCCTCAAGCAACACCCACGCCGGGTTTGAGCGCACTATTCTTCCCTTCGCACTGACGCCAAAGGGAGAGAACACGTTGACTTCGAGGCCTTCTGCGGCCCGCAACCGATCTGACATCCCCGCCGAAACCAGTTCGGCCTCGGCAAGCTCCGCTACCTCTTCACGGCTTTGCAGGGCCTCTTCGCCTGCGAACTCTTGCGCAAGAGCGGCAATAATCGTTTCGAAATCCATCTCCTGATTGAAACACATACAGAATTCAACATCGGGTTTTCCACCAATTTTCGAAACGCTATTGACTTACTAACCCCTGACATGCAAACATCAATCATCATGAACCGATACGAACTAGCACGAAAGAGGGGCAATGGAGTCGAATAGGAACTCAAAATCTAGCGCAAGCATTGCGCTGGTCAGTGCCGCCGCGTTCACTGTTACCGCGGCCGCCTCACTCTCGATCGCGATAGACAACTCAAGTGCGGCAGGCCTTCTTCAAACCGATGCGAATGCGATCTTGCATAGTTCTTTAAACCCAAACGCGTTGGCCCTACCACTGATCACCGCATTTCTTGGCTTTGCCATCGCCACACTGTCGCTGTGGAGTCTCACTTCCCTGCTAGTTACTGAGATCCTTCTTATTCTTGGCAGGCGAGGCACACCCGTTCAGCGCCTACTCGAACTCGCGGTTACCACCTCCAGCCCTTTGGTTCGATCCTTGTTGAAGAAGAGAGTGGCAACGCTTGCAGTGTCGGCATCTTTCGTGGTGAGCATTACCTCGGCGTTTGCACCGGCTCCAGCAACGGTTCAAGACAACCTGGGGTGGCAGGCAGTATCTGCACAGGAGACTCGTCCGTCCCAAACGAGCGTTCCAAGCGACCTCACGCTATCTGACCCATCGGCGCCCACCGCACCGACGCCGCAAGCTTCGCCGCCTACTCAACAAGCGGAAAAGAACACTAGCCACGGCGCTAACCTCCCGGCCTCACATACACATCTGGTCAACGAATCCTCTAGCGCTCAAGCCATCGATGTTCTGCCACAGACACACAAAAGCGCGAATGCGCCCGCCGGGAAATCTGAGCCGGACATTGCCGCGGATGAACAATACGTTGTGCGCAGCGGGGACTCCCTGTGGACCATAGCCGCCCGCCATTTACAAAGCAGTGATCCCACCAAGATTGCTACCGAGTGGCACAGAATCTACAACCTAAACAAATCCGTTATTGGTACCGATCCCGACCTCATCTATCCGGGAACAACTCTGACCTTGCCTGAGGAGGACCTCTAATGTCTACAGCACTTGCAACCCTCGAACCCGTTTACGAACCCGTCAAGCTACGCACTGTCAAGGGCGGCAAAAGCCCTGCTAGGCGGCCCTCCGACATCAAGATCAAGCGCGCACCCAACCCCGTACGAACCCTCAACGGAATCTTGCCGAAGCCCGCACCTACGGGGCGCCACTGGGCAATGATTGAGGCATCGTGGGATTATTCAAAACCCGAGGCTGAAATTGACACCATTGGGAAAGCAGAGCAACTTCCCGACGCACGTAACTGGAGCCGCGCCCTAGCACTCGCGATCGTTGAGACACTCAGCGGACAAAAGTATCCAAGCGCGCTAGAACGTTTCGTGACCCCAGACCTTTACGACGCGATCGAACGAAAAGTTGCTCTCGCTACCAGACTGGATGGGCCGGCGGGACGCTCCGCTAGAACAAAAGCCCTGTCTTCCAGAGTATGCGTGGTCAATGAATCCATTGCGGAGACCACACACGTTGTCGTTAAGGGAGAAACCACCCGAGCCGTTGCCATTCGCCTTGAAGCTCGCAGAAGACAATGGGTAGCCACCGCCCTTGAAATCCTGTAAACGAAAGCCCGCCACCTGCGAATGCAAAAGGCGGGCAATCTTAAAACGCTCTTAGCGACGCTTGCGCTTTTGCGCTCTGCGCTGCGCGCGATTCATCGCGGGGGCGGCCCCATCCGCGGACGTAGTCGGAGCCTGCCCGCGGCCGCTCGGACGGAAAGCAGAACCCTCATCCGGGATTCCATCCGAATCTCCGGAGCCGGCAGGGCCAGACATTTGCATCTTTCCGAAGTGAGAACGGCCCACATCGCCCATCACGTTGTCACTCTTAGGCTGATTCAAAGCCTTTGCCTGACGAGCAACCGCAGACGCCTTCGCTGCATCAAGCTTCTCCTCCTGCTGTTGCAACGCAAGCTCAAACTGGCCAGCAAACGAGAACGCGAGCTTCACAGCCTCCTCACGGATGCGCTCCATCATTGCCTGGAACATCTGCGCACCCTCAGACCCGTACTCAACCAGAGGATCACGCTGACCCATCGCGCGAAGGCCAATACCTTCCTTCAAGTAATCCATCTCGTACAGGTGCTCACGCCACAACTTATCCACCGAAGCAAGCACAACGCGACGCTCCAAAGCCCGCATCGGCTCCTCCCCAAGCTGGGACTTAGCTAGTGGATTCGCGCTCACCTTCTCAGAAATCTTGTCGTACTCATTGTGAATATCCGACACGTACTCAAACACGAAATCCTCGGCCGAAGCGCCCGTGCCCTCGCCTACTGCATCCACAATCTCCTGCGGACGAATCGACACCGGATAATACTCATGTAACGTCGAGAACAAGCCGTCGAGATCCCAATCCTGTTCATCATCCGACGGAACGTACTGGGACACCACCTGACGCACAAGCTCTTCCATGAAGAACTTCATCTGCGGGTTCATGTCTTCACCCTCAAGAACCCGACGACGCTCACCGTATACCGACTCACGCTGGCCGGTCATCACATCGTCATACTTGAGGACGTTCTTACGAATCTCAAAGTTACGAGCCTCAACCTGGGCCTGCGCCGAAGCGATGGACTTTGAGACCATCTTCGACTCGATCGGCAAATCCTCCGGATAGTTGCCTGAAGCCATAATGCGCTGGGCAAGCCCCGCATTAAACAGGCGCATCAAGTCATCTTCCATCGACAGGTAGAAGCGAGACTCACCCGGGTCACCTTGACGGCCGGAACGACCCCGCAGCTGGTTATCAATACGGCGCGACTCATGCCTTTCGGTACCCAGCACGTACAGGCCGCCAAGCTCAACAACCTCATCGTGCTCCGCAGCGACGGCCTCCTTCGCGGACTCCATCACCTTCGGCCACATCTCGTTGTACTTGTCCGCATCCTCCTGCGGATCCAATCCCTCCGAAGCCATGTGAGCAAGCGCAATATGCTCAGCGTTACCGCCAAGCATGATGTCCGTACCGCGGCCAGCCATGTTCGTGGCCACCGTGACAGCACCCTTACGGCCCGCCATGGCCACAACTGCGGCCTCACGCGCGTGCTGCTTAGCGTTCAAAACCTCGTGCGGAATGCGGCGCTCTTTGAGCATGCGCGAAACCAACTCTGACTTCTCCACCGAAGTCGTACCAACGAGTACGGGCTGGCCCTTCTTGTGGCGCTCCTCGATGTCCTCCACCACGGCCTTCATCTTGCCCGCAAAAGTGGGGTAAATCAGGTCCGACTGATCCTTGCGGATCATCGGCCGGTTGGTCGGGATGGGCACTACACCAATACCGTAGGTAGAAACAAACTCCGCGGCCTCAGTCTCTGCCGTACCGGTCATGCCAGCACGCGAACCCTCTGGGTACAGGCGGAAGTAGTTCTGCAACGTGATAGTAGCGAGAGTCTGGTTCTCCGCCTTAATCTCCACTCCCTCTTTAGCCTCGATCGCCTGGTGCATGCCCTCGTTATAACGACGGCCTGGCAACACGCGGCCGGTGTGCTCATCAACAATCAGCACTTCACCGTCCTGCACGATGTAGTCCTTATCGCGCTTAAACAGCTCCTTGGCCTTAATCGCGTTGTTCAAGTAGCCGATCAGAGGGGTGTGCGCGGCGTCGTACAGGTTATCAATGCCAAGCTGGTCCTCAACCTTATCGATGCCAGGCTCAAGAATGCCGATAGTGCGCTTCTTCTCATCAACCTCGTAATCAACCTCAGGCTCGAGCTGGCGCACCAAACGCGCGAACGTCATATACCAATCATCCGCGTTGCCCTGCGCGGGCCCCGAAATAATCAGCGGCGTACGCGCCTCGTCAATCAAAATCGAGTCAACCTCATCGACGATCACATAGTTATGACCGCGCTGCACCATGTCTTCAGGCACCTGCGCCATGTTGTCACGCAAATAGTCAAAACCGAACTCATTGTTGGTGCCGTACGTGATGTCGCAGTTGTACTGCTTGCGACGCTCATCGGGCGTCTGTCCCACCAAAATACACCCGCAAGTAAGACCAAGGAAACGGTAAACGCGGCCCATCAGCTCCGACTGGTAGGAAGCCAAGTAGTCATTAACCGTAACCACGTGCACGCCCTTGCCATCCAGCGCGCGTAAATAAGCTGGCAACGTTGCAACCAGCGTCTTACCTTCACCGGTCTTCATCTCCGCGATGTTGCCCTTATGCAACGCCGCGCCGCCAATTAGTTGCACGTGGAAGGGGCGCAACCCCAGCACGCGATCCGCCGCTTCGCGAACCGTTGCGAAAGCCTCAACTAGCAAGTCATCAAGCGTCTCGCCCTCTTCTAGGCGCTGCTTGAACTCATCGGTCTTCGCCTTGAGTTCCTCATCAGTGAGGTCCCGAAAATCGTCTTCGAGGGCATCAACCTGATCCGCAATCGCTTCAAGTTTGCGAAGGGCTCGGCCCTCGCCCATCCTCAAGATCTTGTCAATAATAGACACGGCGCTCCAAAAGTTGTCCTTACACAGTTGGTTCCCATTGTAGACCGCCAGTCACGTGAGCGCCGCACCCGATCGGCCTGAAGATGATCGCAGTACTACCTGGCCTGAACGGAGAACCCACGAGCTCACGCCCACTCATCGCGAGCCCTACACAAAAAAAAGGGGGGCGAGGACTGCTCGTCCTCGCCCCTGGTAGTGAAAACCTATTCGGCTTCAACCTTCGTATTCAAACGGATCACACCGTACGTCCAACCCTCGCGATGGTAAACAACGCACGGCTGCATCGTCTCTTGATCAATGAACAAGAACCACGGGTGGCCCACCAGCTCCATCTGATACAGAGCCTGATCAACCGTCATTGGTTCAGCCTCATGCAACTTCTGGCGAACAATTACCGGCGAATCCCCAAGCTGTTCCTCTCTTGGCTCACCGATCTTCAGATCCTCAGCCGAGCGCAACGTATCGCGATGTGCCTCCTCCTTCAGATCCTGTTCTGCCTCCGGCTCTTCATAAATTCCGCCTAGCTCCGGCGCAATCGGAGCGTTGTAACGCCTGCGATGATCCTTCGCACGATCACGTGCACGACGCAGACGCTCAAACAGTTTTGCGGTTGCAATGTCGACCGCCGCATATCGATCCGAGCTGGATGCTTCCGCTCGGATGATTGGGCCCTTGCCAAAGACTGTAAGTTCAATCCGCTCCGCGGTCTCAGCTCGACGCGGGTTTGGCTCGTGAGTGAGCTCAACGTCAATACGCTGTGCGCGCGGATAGAACAGTGTCACCTTTGACACTTTCTCTTCTACGTACTCGCGGAAATTCGGGTGGATTTCGGCATTGCGTCCGACAACTGTGATGTCCATGGTTCCTCCAGGAATACGAGGGAAAAATCCCAACTGATTCGCCAGACACACATCGCGCCTGGCCGTGCGTTTAGTTACCACCCCCTACCAGACGTTTGCGGCAAAAACCTTGCTAAGACTTTGCCTGGTTACTTAAGTTTACCCGAACTTCGTGATGGGCGTCACTTTAGCGGATGGCAATTGTGAACATCCGCGAGCGTTGTTCCCACAAAACATTGACCTCCTGCGTATTCCACAGCCTTACGGCAAGCCAGCATCGTGGCTCCCGTTGTAACCACGTCATCCACGAGGATGCACTGCGCCCCGCGTAACTCCACCAATGCACTTACCTTGCCGCTGCGTGCGCGACGCTCAACGCCCGACTTGCCGGCCTGCGTGGACCCCCAAGCCTTGGTGAGCACCGGAGCAACCATTACGTCGACCCCTTCGCGATCAAGATGAGATGCAAACCCGCGAGCGATGTGCGGTGTAACCATCAGGCCGCGCCACGCCCTCGTCCACTGGGATGGAACCGGGACAATGAGCAAGGGGTTACCCGCGAGAGGAACATCCACCACTGCGCGATGCGTCATCCACCCCTGCGCCAGCGACACTCCTGCCTGCACCAACCATTCTTGTAACCTGTTTGCCCGGTCATGTTTCGCAGCGAGGATGATTCTGCGTAGCGCTCCCTCATACTCACCAAGACTGATTAGCCGCATCGCCATTTCGCCCTCCACCAGGCCTGCTCTGGCAGGGCGTTTCGCTATGGCGGCGCAACTAGAACACAGCGTCGTATCCCACGCACCACAACCCGCGCAAGAAGCCGGAGCGACGATATTTACTAACTCGCTAAACAAAGCCAACACGAGGCAACAATAACTAGGTACGAAAGTAGCAATAGCTCCCACGAGTGAAGGTGTGCAAACACAAGGGCGTAGCGCCCCTGGGGAAAGCTGTCACCTTGAGCTCAATATATGGGCGATGATCTAGTGCGGGTAAGACTCCTCCACGAGGTCCGTTGTAGAGCTACGCCAAGACACACCAAACCGCGAGTAAATCACCTCATCTTTGGTGTCCAAAAGCACCGCCTGCGGGGTGGCACCTCCCGAAATCCTAATCGCATCTGCCGGCGCTTCGAGCGTTTCAGGCACCGAACCAAGGCTCGAAATAGTGACCTTGCCAGCCTCATCGCCGCGCTGCAAAATCAGTGCCGAAGTGTTGCCAGCCCACGACACGTCCAGCACCTCAGCTGCATCGAGTTCCACACGCCGAGGCACGTCAATACCCGCGGGTTTGCCTTGCGCATTACGTTTCACGGCGGCCATCCACACGCTGGAAGAGCCATCCCCATCGCGGCGCAACAATGCTCGCGCGCCATCTGGAGAAATCGAAATACTTTTTATCGAGCGATCATCCTGCCATGGAGATGCGATCCTTACTGAATCATCCCCCGCCGGGTTCGTAGCAACGACCTCGTTGCCCACAACCGTCCAAATCCAGTCCAGTCGATCGATCGACGGGCGCGAAATTCCCTCGCCCTCTAAAATCTGCACCGGTTTACCGCCCACGCGGACAGAGAAGAGCTTATCGCCGTTAATGAAAGCCAACGGACTGGAATCAACGGGACCAACCGAAGCGGCATGAGCTCCCGGCTGTTCACTAGCAGGAACCACCACAGAAGTGAACGACCTATCGCGCAGAACCAAACCCGACTTGTTAAAACCAACGCGCTTATCCATTGCCCACGTGGGGCCGGCCGGGATAGCAACATCGTCCAAGCGCATACCGTTGTTTTGCACGCGTACCTCAGTCACGCCCGGCACCTGCGCCAGCGTTGAAGTTACCTGCCACTTCAGAGCTTCCTGTTGCTCTGAGCTAACCAAGTACTCTCCCTCTAGCTGCACGTCCGCAACGCCAGCCGTTACCGCAACCTGTTGAAGCGGGAGGCGCGCCCCCGCGGGGATTGCCGAAACCACAGCCGAAGCAATATCACTAGAAGGTCCCTCAATAAGCGCCTGCATCAGGTGAGACTCCAAACGGCGCACCGGATACCAGCGCCTATCCGGCACCAACGCGCGATAGTCGGGCGCAAAAAAGTACACCGAAGCCTGCGTGTACACCGCGTGGAAAGAGGACTGAGATAGAAGCACTCCGTCTGGGAGCTCATCAATGCGCCACTCGCCTAGCGAATTCGTTGTGAGCTTATACTTCAACGACGTCTTGGATGAGGCAGCCTGCTCCTCATAACTGCCATCAGGAGTCACCACGGCGTTAACTCCTACCGACACCGAGACCGTACTCGCATCCCCAGTCACGAACGGCGTTTGATCATCCGAATAGATCTGCACCTGCGATTCCGGACGCCACGCGGCCTTCGCACGATCAGTCAGATACGAGCGTGCCACCTGAAAATCATCCGACAAGCCCGCCGCAGAAGCGCGCAGAAAATCACGTACCAAAATGTCGGGAGTGGACCCAGCAACCGGGCCGTAACCTTTCAAAACCAGCGATTCTGCATCGGGAATATCTCGCTCAAAACTTGTAACCGGCCCCGAAGAAGGTAGCGACGAACAGCCCGCAAGCACCAGAGTGCAAGCCATGACCATAGTCAAAATCTTGCGTCTCATCTCTCCTCCCACAACTTCAGAGGCGTTTGCGCAATCTCAACACCCTGCCGGCGCGGAACTGTCACCATGAACGCAGCGCCTCGGCCGGGCTCTCCACACACCTCTATCTTGCCGCCGTGCAAAGCTACGTCCTCACGGGCAATAGACAACCCCAATCCCGTACCGCCGGTTGTTCGCGTGCGCGCCGGATCCGCACGATAGAAGCGTTCAAACACGTGCGCGCGCGTCTCTTCGTCCAAACCAACACCGAAATCACGCACACGCACCGACGTGGCATCCGGATCTGAACCAACCTCAACCTGCACCGGGCCACCCTCGGCATGCTCAATCGCATTCACTAAGAAATTACGCAACACCCGCTCCATGCGGCGACTATCTGCCTCGGCTACATTCCTGCCCTCACCAGAAATGACCTCTACCTGCACTCCAAGTTTGTCCGCAAGCGCGCGATTCGCATCCACAACCTTTTGCGCCAGCTCCGTGAAGTTCACGTCATCAAGTTCCAGCGAAGCAGACTTTGAATCGTAACGCGAAATCTCTAGCAGGTCCGCCAGCATTTTTTCGAAACGATCCACCTGCTGGTGAAGTAGCTCCGCCGATCTAGCTGAGATCGGGTCAAACTCTTCGCGACTGTCGTAGAGCATCTCTTCTGCCATACGAATGGTAGTCAAAGGGGTACGCAGCTCATGCGAAACATCCGACACAAAACGCTGCTCCAGCTTCGACAGCTCATCATACTCCGCAATCTTGTCAGCCAATGAGGACGCCATGTTGTTAAACGCGCGCCCGAGCTGCGACATCTCATCCACGCCATCAGCACTCACGCGCACACTCAAATCACCATCTGCCAGCTGCGCGGCCGCCTCCGCGGTTCTACGAACCGGCCTGAGCAGACGATAAATCATGTAAATGAGGCCCGCACTAAACAGTAAAATCACGGGCACCGATCCGATTACTAATGTGCGCATGAGCATCGAGATAGTTGCCTGGTCGTCACTGAGCGAATAAACGGTGTACAGCTCATACTCACCCGCGAGCGGTAGCGTTACGATATCGCCCACAATGATGCCCGGGCTAGGCTTGCCAATACCAGTATCAATCTCGACCGACTGGTAGTACGGGCCACCTCCGCCAGCTGTCATCTTGCGCATTTGTGGCGTAAGCGCATCAATCACATTGCTATCGATGAGGTCATTAATCGCAAACGTTGCCGAAGCGCTGGGTGCCCGCAGCAACATCGTGCCAACAGCGCCCGCACCCGTAGCCGAGGATCGAAGCGACGAAATCAACTTGTGCGCCAGATCTTGAACCTGATCGGGAGTGGTAGCAGTGGACTGGTCAAACGTGGATTGCGCCTGCGCTAAACGAACCGTGGCATCATCAAGAACCTGCTCACGTCGCTGCTCGAAAACCTCCGTGCGCACCTGAAACGTCACCGCTACAAACAGTAGCGACAACAGGGTCAACATGAGCAATGTCATGCCAACCGCAACCTTTAGCGACAAGGACTTGCGAATAAACAGAATAGGACGGGCATCTTGGAACGCCCGCACCAACTTGGAGTCGCTCGCCGCCATCAGCTACGCCGGTGTTCCACCCGCACGGTAGCCCACGCCCCGAACGGTCACGATGAGCTCCGGATGCTCCGGATCGCGTTCTATCTTCGCGCGCAAACGCTGCACGTGCACATTAACTAGGCGGGTATCCGCAGCATGCCGGTAACCCCACACGTCCTCTAGTAGCTCCTCGCGAGAAAACACCTTCCACGGTGCCCTCGCCAATGCCACAAGCAAATCAAACTCAAGCGGAGTCAGAGCAATGGGGGCGCCGCCGCGCGTCACCTGGTGGCCCGGCACGTCGACCTCCAGATCACCGACCTTCAATACCTCATCGACGTGCTCATCACGGCCTCGCAAACGCGCCTTCACTCGTGCGACGAGCTCCTTTGGCTTGAACGGCTTAGGCACGTAATCATCCGCACCCGCCTCTAGGCCAACGACCACGTCAGTCGTATCCGAACGCGCGGTCAACATCACGATAGGCACGTCAGACTCAGCTCGGATCTCCTTACAAATCTGGATGCCATTCTTGCCTGGTAACATCACATCCAACAAGACCAAATCCGGCTTAACCTGGTGGAAAACCTCAACAGCCGTCTGGCCATCATGACAAAAAGCGGTCTCGTACCCCTCCGAAGAAAGTACGAGGCCAATCATCTCTGCCAAGGCAACATCGTCGTCCACAACTAACACGTTCGCACTCATATAACGATATTGTCACGACACCTAGAATTTTTCACGCATTAGAAGCGCTGGCGCGTTAGTGTGATGAGTCTCCATCTTCTACTCCGCCATCAACCACCCGGAAGTTCGCGCGCCGATTCTTAACACGCATAGACTCCGGCTTAACAGAGGGAGGCTGCGGCGCAGGGTTCTTACGGGGTGCGGGGCGGTTCCCCACCTTGCGCACAAGATCTGCCAGCGCCATCAGATCGTCCGGTGAAGGCGGTGCGGGCTCAAAATTCGTAGCCAGGCGAATCACCTGCCAGCCGCGCGGGGCCGTGAAATTGTTAGCGTGCATTTCACATAGCTCCATGGTTCCGGGCTCTCGCGAAGGCGAAAGTGGTCCCAAAACCGCGGTGGCCTCGGAATAGTCATAAGTCAAAGTAGCCACCGCAGGCTCGTTACAAGTGGTCTTACTACACGCACGCATCGCATTCACACCTCCAAGAATAGGAGAACTACAGCACTTGTACTACCTGTCCACGCGACAGGTGGGTAAAGTAAGCCCCATGCGCCAAACTAGAAGACGCCGTGATCGGCATGGACGAGGAAGCCGCGGCCCCCTTTTTGTTCCCGGCATTCCCGCACGGGCTAACTGGCGCGAATCCTTTGACCAAATCGTAGCGCTGCAAGTAGGTGAAATCACTGCGCGCCACCCCGAACTTGCACGCATCGAGATTGGCATCGATGAAGTTCCAACCTCAAACCCGGCCTCTTGGGAGCACCACTCCGTGGTTCTGTGCCGCGCATTCCCCGAAAACCGGCTCGCGCGTCTTGCACCCCGTCTCGTGCTCTACCGGCTCCCCATTCAGGCTCGAGCAGGGCGCGTATCCGTTCGCCAAATGGGATCCCCCTTGCATGCCCTCGTGAGAGGACTGCTGGTAGAAAACTTATCCGCACTCAGCGGCCTTTCCATGGAGGAAATCCACGGCGGCCCCATTGAGGACATCTAGCGCCACCGGTATCCGACGCGGTTGCTAACTGAACCGATTGGCCGTTTAACGCGGGGCGATGAAGCGGAACGTAGGCGTTCCTGAAGTGGAATCTTGCAGCGCAAGAGCAGAAATCAGATTACCTGAGGTAACCTCGGAAAGCGCATTGACCGACGCGTGGATGGGGGCATCAGCATCAATCTTTAGATCCGATCCAGATACGGCCTGGCTGATCACATGCCCGGCTGCAAGGCTGATTGCCTTGCCGTTCACGCGCACCGCGACGTCCTCATCGCTGGAATTGGACAGGAAGAGAGTGTAAGAAACCCCGGACGCCGCGGGAAGAGGCTCGTGGTAGGTCGTTGCCGCATCTGCGGGCATCCACACGACGCGATCAGCTAGCGCCTTGCCGTCCTGATCCTTCTTACCGGTCATGTATCCCGATGCGGAAGCCAGAAGGGGCTCAGTTGACTCGATGAGCACGCTAGCGTATTCATCCTCGAGACCATCGAGATTTAGTTGGAACACCGCGCCGGGGTCAATCACCACGTCATTGCCGCCGGGAAGCGGCGCCCTACCCTTCTGCGAGAGCACACTGAGAGTAACCTGTGCTTCCTCTTCTCCCACATTTTGGAGGCGAAGCTTCGGCTCCTCCAGTCCCTTCACAACTCCGGATATGAGGGCAGTTTTTGTTGCAACCCTCGATCCGGAGACGTGGTCGAGGCCGCGAGGGGTGAGGCCCGCGGTGCTGATAGTGCGGATCGTTGCGGCCACGCCCGGGCCGGACGCCTGCACCTGTACGCCCAGGCGTTCCTCGTCGGGGAAGAAGGCTGCCAGGTTCACCGTCTCAATTGAGCCTGCCCGCACGGTGAATGTGGGTTCACCCTCAACCGGACCAATGCTCGACCACCCGCGCAACGTAACTTCGGAGGCCTGCTTAGACGGGTTCATGACCGTGAGCAATGCGGCTTCACCAACCGTGGTTGCACCCACGTTAAACCAGGAATCATTACGAGCCGTCTGGCACTGATCGAACACTAGGCCGCGCACATCCTCGGTATTAATTTGGCCCAAAATAGCCGAAGGCGCTTTGCTTTCTACCGTGGAATGCACAGATAGGCCGATCGGATTTTTCGATTCAAATTCGATGCCGCCTTCACCTTTTGCGCCCGCGATCTCCTTGCCCGTTACGAGGTCTACGGCTCGAGTCAGTTCAACGCCTGAAATATCGGCAACGAACACCTTAGTGGGGGTCTTGTCGCCGAACTCAGTTTCGATACCCGCTGCGCATGCGAGTTCATAGGTCTGGTCAGGTAAGGTCACGACCTCAGAAATTTGGCGGCCAACGTCCTCGCCAAAATCGATGCTGGACTGCGCAGTTGCCACCAAGCCGAGCGCAACCACGGCAAGCCCGCCGGTAAGTGCGGCGCCACCGGCCCGGACGGCTGAGCGCGCTGACCATTTACGCTTCATTTTGGCGCCTCCTTCTACGGATCGGCGCACCCGCAATCAGCAGGCTCACAACCGAAAGAGCGCTAAGGACCCACCAGATAGGCATCCATTCAGCATGGTATGCAACTTTGACCACGCCGTTCGCTCCGTCCAGTTTGAACGCCTGCTGCCAACCGTGGTCTGCGACGTCCAGCAACTGGGCACCAACCGTGGCTCGCCAGTTAGCATCGGCACGTTCTGACAGCACCAGCGTAGCTCCCGGGCCATATTTGTACTTTGAAAGATCTACGGACGCACCAACTAGACCGGAAGGGACGGGCGTGATTTTTCCTGAATCGTCAATATACATGCGAGCCGGCTCTAGGCCCGAGGGGCGCATTCGCCACAGAAGTCCAGCCTCAGATTCACCCGCTCGCTCTAGGTACTCATTCGAGTCGAGAGCCGTCTGAGCCGCCGTGTAAGAGGTTCCCTCCCCTGACAATGCGATCTGATCCACTGCGAAGCCAAGCAGGCCCGTTGGCTCAGCATTGTTCAGGACTTCGGCTACCGCGCGAGAGAAGTCAGCGTCCGCTTCATCGGGATTGGCCAGCGCCTGGGCTACCTCACCTTGCGGGAGATACTGCATGTTGATCGCGTCTTCGAGGCGGAACCGCGGCGACGAGTCCTCCAGTTCAACGCCGTCACCACGGCGGAGTTGTGCCCGCACTCCCTCGTCATTTACATGCATCACGAGGAAGCGAGCGTGGCGCGGGTAATCCTGCGCGTACTGCGCAGCGGCAGGCGTCTCATACTCTGGCGCAGCTGTGATAGCGCGCGGACGCGCTCCATCAACCGTTATTCCTGCAGCCCACACCGCAACCGGGGTTAGCGCAACCACTAATGTCAAAACCAGGCCCGCCGCTGCCAGCGGCCAAACAACCCGTTCAAGGGCGCTTACACGCGACTTGAGAACAGGCACGGGAGTCGCAGCTTGTTCCTCAAGATGTTCGGTTTCGGACTGGTCCGGTTCGACTTCGTCCACGGATTGCGCTGCGTCCACCTCAGATTGCTCGACATCAGCCTGGGCAGCCTGAGCATCAGCCTCGTCTAAGACGTCTTTCTTGGGTGCGTTCTGCTGCGAACGCTCCTTGGCTTTCAAGCGACGCTTTGCGGCTCCGTCAAGGCGGCGACGCGAACGGTACGAATAGAGGCGCTCTTGTAGAACCAGAGGACGCAGCAGGCCCGACCACGCAGCAATCATGCATATGCCCGCAATGGACAGAGCCGGTCCTGGCCAAGCAGCAACCAGAGTCCCGTCAAAGGCGATGACTGTGCGGGCTGCCACAATCGCAATGATGAAAGCGATAGTGCCCGTCAAGTAGAAGAAGCGGGTACGTATCCAAGCGTGCGAAAAGTTCACAAGAGCAAGCGTTGCGCCCAGAACGCACAGAACGCCGGGAGCCAGAGCCAGCCAAAAGCCCACGCTACGCGGATCCAACACCAGGTTTTCCGGCAGGCCGAGCACACTCAGCCAAGTTGGTGGGGCATCAAAAGCGAGTGGACGACCCGAATCGGCAAGCAGGAATCGGAGCGCTCTTGATCCTCCGATCTGAACGGCCGCAATCCACGTGGGTAGCATGATCGCCAGGGGTGGCATAGCTGCGAGTAGCGTCAGTTTCCATTTGCGAGGCCGCACGAGCAACTGGACGATCGTAAACAGTACGAGCGCCAAACCTGCCCATGGTGCGGCGGCAACCACCACCACGAGAGCAGCTGACGCGAGCGCGGCGTAGCTGGTAGCCAAAGCACGATCTTGCACCTCAAGTTCACCGTCTTGCGCGCCGCGGATCCGCAAAGTGACGCCCAGGCTCAGCATCCTCATCCACCCCAGGAGTACCAGCGGAACAGCCACGTGCACCATCACTGCTGCCATACGCCCATCAGACCAGGACAGCAAGAAAGTGGGAAGCGAAATCCAGATAGTTGCGAACGCAAACCGCCAAATCGGCCGGTGTGTGAGCGTGCTCGTAGCCCAGAACATAGCGAGCCAAGCTGCCAGCGGAGCTAGTAGCCAAAAGCCCACCAGCACGTTTTTGGGGCCGATACCGATTAGAGCAAATGGGGCAGATAGAAGCGCCCAGACCATGAGTAGTGGATCGCCAGGTCCCGCAGCTCCCGCGCCACCAACAACCCAGCCGGCCCACGCCTCGTGCCACAGTTTTGTAAAGGAGGTCGGCAGATTTGCCCAAGCTCCACCCGTTATACCGTTCGTGAGCCCGCTACTAGTAAAGAAAATTGCCACAAGTAATAGCAACGTTCCGACCCCAGCGGCGACGTTTGATGCAATCTTATGTTCGCGAAGTAGCTTAGCTGCTACCGGTTCAAGGACTTCAACGGGCTTAGGTTCGCGCTCTCGTTTAGCCAGCGTGCGCTTGGCCTTTGTGATGGTCAGGTTTGATTCCTCGAGACTCGCGAGAGCTTTCGCAGGAACCTTACGAGTGCGGGCCAAGCGCAGACGCGCTGAGATCGCCTGAGGAATCCTGCTAAACGCCCGCGCAAAGCCAACCAGTTCAAGCCAGGCCAGGTCAGGTTGTTTGGTAAACAGGCGCATAAGTGCGCGCAGGAGCGTCCAAAATGGGAGCGAAACAAGCATTAGGACGAACAGGATAGGTGGATTCGCAACCATCGCGTTGTACAGTTGCGCGCCGCGCCGTAAGCCGAACGAACGGTTAACGTCCGCTTCCTCACCCTCACGGACATCCCGGTAACTGCCACGCGCGTGCGCGATCTTTGCCCCAGGAGCAACCACCGTACGGTATCCGAGTTGGCGGGTGCGCCTACACAGTTCAAGGCCGTCGCCAAACGGCCCTAGCACAGGATCTGGCCCGCCGGTCAGTTCCCACACCGCTGCTCGAATCAGCATGCCAGCCGTGCCAACCGCAAGCACATCCGAATCTGAATCATGCTGGCCCTGGTCAATCTCGCCCGGCATCAAATAGTCGAGGCGGCGGCCCGAACGAGACGCCCGCACCCCCACCTCAAGCAGGCGATCCGAGTCAGACCAGGCCACCTGTTTTGGCCCAACAATGCCTACGGTTAGGCCGCGAGCGCCCTCGGCAATAAGATTCGCAAGAGCATCCTCAAAAGGCGCGCTATCGTCATGCAAAGTCCAAAGCCACTGGGCCTGCACTATTGAAGGATCCGCCGATACCGCCTCGTGAATCGCATCACCAAAGTTATTCGCGCCCGGCGCGTCGATTACCTCAACACCGTCAACCGCGGGGAATGATTCTTTACCAACGCGCACCAGCACAATGCGCTCAGGCAGATGGGACTGCCCCAAAACCGCGTCAAGAGTGCGCCGCAAGAACGGCGAATTCGCGGGGGAAACAATTAGTGCTGCAACGCTTTGGTCAGCCACTTAGAAGCCTTATACTGCGCGGCGCTTAAGCCGGCGGCGTTCGCGCTCCGACATTCCACCCCAAATTCCAAAGCGCTCATCATTTTGCAGGGCATATTCAAGGCACTGAGCGCGCACTTCACAAGAAGCGCACACCGCTTTGGCCTCCCTAGTAGAGCCGCCCTTTTCCGGGAAGAAAGCTTCGGGATCCGTCTGCGCGCAAAGAGCCTGCTCTTGCCAAGCGAGAGGACCGTCATCAAGGTACGCGCTTTCATCAAATGAAAGCGGTCCTTCACCGAGAATATTCCACACGGTCTTCCCCTCACTTAGATATCGTCTTAATGAATTACACGCGTGTTATACACAATAGTCAAACCGTATGGTGTATGGAAAGTCTTTGAGAACTTTTCCACTCGCCTGAGCGCTCATTTTCGTTTGATATTACCCACAGCTGCGTCAAAATTTGCATTTCACACAGATAAGGTCTGTGCCCTCCTATGCTCGACTTCCCCAGCGTATGACTTCCAGCTATGCCTGTGAGAATCTAGGATCATGCTTGACCCTAACGTTTTGACCTGGATGGAATCCACGCCATCGGCAGTACTTACTTGGTACTCACAATCTGGACGCCTTGAATTTACCGGCCCCGTCATGGCACGTTGGCTTGCAAAAACTGCGAACTACGTTGACGAGGTGCTCGGCGGAGAACAACCCGGCGTGGCCCTAGCGCTTCCCGCCTCTTGGCGAACCCTGGTCTGGGTCACGGGAGCAGGACTTGCGGGAGGGGACGTATCCATCACTGCCGAGTCTGACCTTTCTAGTTTCGACATTTTCGTAACCAGCAACGAGGAGGAGGCCCGCGCAGCCGCCGCCGACGATCCAGGCCTCATCGTATTACTGCAGGACTTGGGCATGATGGCCCTGGAATGGAGCGGTGATCTGCCAGATGGTGTATCCGACGCGATCGCAGAGGTGGGTAGCCAGCCCGACGGCCTTGCTTTCGCTGGAGCCGTTCCCGCACGGCTACCCCAGGGCGAGCCTAGCCCCTCCCTCGAGGCCGGTAACCAGCCTGTAGTGGTGTGCGGCGAGCCTTACATCGGCTCCATCTGGGAGGCATGGCGCCTGCAACGGCCAGCAATCTGGATCGAACCAGGCCTCGACACCAACACAATAATGGCGCAGGAAAACCTCACTTAGTTTTCCTGCGCCTACGCGCCGCGCTACTGCTACCTCAGTTGGAACTGGCTACGGCTGTGCCTATGCTCTGGCTAGATGTCAGCTACGGTCCGCTTACGCGGATGGAACACCAGTCCTTTCAGGCCGGCCTTCACGAGGCGAAGCTTGAGCGGCAGCGGGATCTGGCGACCGCGCATTTGTTTCAGCATGCTCTCCCCAATCTGAGCGACCATGGCGGGGTTTCGTAGCGACCATGCGGCCGACACTTGGTTGCGCACACCGTATTCGAACTTCCAAATGTTCGATTCGTTGACCTGCCCGTAGTTCACGCCCAAGTTCTCTGCCAACAGGTGATCGACCTTCGAGCTGGGCACGTAAATGCCAGGGCGGAACTTAGACAGACGCGTGGTGTACTCGGAGTCGTCGTACCAGATGAAGTACTCGCGGTAAGGCAGGCCAACTTCCTCCACACCCTCACGCGTCACGAGGCAGGATACGAAAGAACACGACTTCACATCCACGTGGTTCTCCCCATCAATGAGGGGGCGCACCCAGTCCCACACGGTTTCAGGCGAGTTCATCTCACACATGCTGCCGTCCGTCCAAAGCACGCTAGAGCAGGCAAACGACGGCATCGCTCCGCGACGCTTGGTGGCAGCGTCAATACCTGCGAGCAGTTCTTCTAGGGCTTCAGGCTGCGGAACCGTGTCGTCATCCATCAACCAGAACCCGTCAAAGCCGCGCTTGTATGCTTCTTCGATGCCAAGCGTGAAACCGCCCGCACCTCCCGTATTGTTAACGGAGGTGATGACAGCGTAAGGACGCTTCCACTCGCGACTGAGCAGGTATTCGCGAGTGTCATCAGTTGAGGCGTTGTTAATAACAAGGATCTTGTCAACTGGACGAGTTTGAGCTTCTAGGCCCGCGATTGTCTTCTCCAACAGCTCACGGCGATTGAATGTAACAACTACAGCTGCGACTTTCACTTCGCTTCCCTGCTTTCTTGCGCGTCGAGTTCCCTCATGATTTGCGCGTAGTGGTTTTCAAAGAATGTTGTTGCTGACTCTAGGCTACGCAGACTGTCGAGTCGGCTGCGCTGCTCTGCAGCCAGTCTACGCACGAACTCGGCGTCGGATACCAGGCGCGGGAACAGGTGCCTGGCCGCGTTGAAGAATGCAAGAGGTTCGCGTGGAAGCAACGCGCCCCGAGCGATGACGGTCTGCTGCGATCCAACATCGGTAGATACCACCAGAACGCCGGCCGCGTCTGCCTCGATTGTAGTTAGAGTTAGGCCCTCATTTTCAGACGTGATTACGAGGACATCGATATCGTCAAAAAAGTCTGCAACCGGCCCCCAAGGGCGACGCTCAATGGCGGCATCGAGGCGCATACGGCGGATTTGTTTCGACACAATCTCTTCGAGTTCGCCATCGCCCTGCATAACGAACTCGAACTGCCCTAGATAGCGTTTGTTCAGGTATGCGGCGAGAGCAACGAACAGAACGGGCCTCTTTTGCGGAGATAGGCGGCCCAAGAATCCGAGGCGCAACGGACGATTTGTTGGCAACTCAACTGGCCGCGGCTGAGCCTGATCAGAGGTGAATGTCGTGAGCGGACGGTATACGACATTCTCCGAGTCAACACCGCCCTCACGGTATAGGCGCTGCAACTGCGGGGAGATCACGTGGTGCAGGTCCACGTATGCACGCGCACCGATCGAGGCTGACACGAAGCCGCCACCGCGGTGCTCAGAAATATGCGTGCTGTCTTCAATACGCATGCCCGGGTAAAGGGACTTCACCAGTGGGATCATACTGTAGGCAAAAATAGAGTGGTGAATGTGGATACGGCCGGGCCTATGCGTAGCCATGATTTCAGTGACTAGGGCCGGCCAATTGCGCCGCGGCACAGCCTGGTCAATCAGGTAGATAAACCGCGACATTGACGAGGCGAGATTGAGTTGCCGCTGGGGCGCACACCGGTCAAAAGTGAAGATTAGGTTGAATCCGGCGGCTTTGGCGATGCGAGCCTGCTCCCACGCCCAGGCCTCTGCTCCCCCGGATTCCGCCCAGTGCATGGCGATCCACATGGTTTTCGAGTTGAGGTCTCCTCCGGCCTCGCCCGCACGCGTCATAGCTGGCAAAACCTGCGGCTTGCGGCCGCGCCCGTGCGTGTTGCGATACTGGCGATACACATCGAGCGTGAGGGGCGCCGCGTGGTAGACCTTCGTGTAGGTCTTCGCAACGAGTGCGGCCAGCTTGGAAGTGTTGAGCTCCATTTTGAAGTTGGCCGGCTTACCTACTAACTCTGCGGTAGGCACTGCCATCATGATGCGTTCAAGCGGAACATCGGTTCTGCTTTGTGCGGTGATGACGCCCACCTCAGCGCCATCCTCGTAAACATGTTCGAAGGGTTTTTGAAGCTCAGCCGGGTTGGACATGGGCTCCACATTTCGACAACTGAGGACAACCTCAATCCGTTCGTGAAGTAAAAGCAAGGGGCGAAGCGCACTCTCAATCCATGCATCATCGAGCCGGCCAAGGATGTTCTCACCCTCTTCGCTGAGCATCACGGTGAACTTGTATGCGGGGAAAACGTCGGCTAGCCGTGCTGCTAGCTCCTCGCTATTTTTGCTCACTACGCATCCTTTCAATCGCTTCGTCCACGGTGCCATCGACAACAATTTTGCCTTTTTCAAGCAAGATGCCGCGGTCACAGATATCTGCAATCATGTCGAGGTCGTGGCTAACAATCACAAGAGTGGTGCCAGCGGCTTTCATTTCTTGCACGCGGGCGAGACACTTACGTTGGAACGGTTCGTCACCAACCGCGAGGATCTCATCCACGAGGAAAATGTCCGGGTCGGTATGCACAGCAACGGAGAATGCCAGGCGCAGGAACATGCCGGAGGAATAGAACTTAACCTCGGTGTCAATGAACTTCTCGATTTCCGAGAATGCCACAATCTCGTCGAATGCGTCCTCAACTTCCTTCTTAGACATGCCGAGGATAGCGCCGTTCAAGTACACGTTCTCGCGGCCCGTGAGGTCGGGGTGGAAACCTGCTCCCACCTCGATCAGACCCGCTACCTTACCGCGCACGCCAACGTAGCCGGAGTCCTCGCGTAGCACGCCAGAGATCAACTTCAAACAGGTGGATTTACCCGAACCGTTATAGCCGAGTAGCGCAACCGTGTCCCCCTCGTTCACGGTAAAAGACACGTCGTCGAGTGCGCGGAACCGTTCTGAAATCTCAGAGCGTCGCCCAGTCATGGACCAGACGAGGGTTTCTTTCAGCGTGTGGGTGCGTCGGATGATGAACTCTTTGCGAACGTTCTCGACCTTGACCACAGGGCGCGGCTTGTGACTGTTATTCTCCGTACCCATTAGAGCTCCTGCGCAAAACGTGGATCAAGTTTTCTAAACACAATCTCGCCAACCAGTAGCGTCACAACTGCAGACACGCCCGCAATGATGCCCCACATGAACATGTCGGGAGGTCGCGTAGCTGCCTCTTGCATCATCGTTGGCTCCCAAAAAACAATGTGGAACATTTCCACGATTGGGGTCAGAGGGTTCAGTTGATACAGCTTCCACAACCAACCATCACCAAGGAAGTTGTAAACCATTTCCCACTTGTACAGCACTGGCGACGCCCATGTGGTGACCATGAGGATGAGTTCAACGAAGTTTTCAGCATCTCGATAGAACACGTTGAGAGCGCCCATCAGAAGCCCAACGCCAAGGCCGAAGATAGTTAGAACTAAGAACACGTAGATAAAAAGCCCCAATTCCATGAGGCCGGGCCTCCACCCAAAAATGAGGGCGCCGCTGGCAAGGATCACCAGCTGCGGCACAAAGTGCACAAACGCTACCCACGTGGATGCTACCGGGAAAAGTTCGCGCGGCAAGTAGATTTTCTTAACTAGTGGAGTGTTCCAAACTACCGAACGAGTGTCGTTGTTGAATATCTCAGCAAAGTAGTTCATCGCAACAACGCCAGCAAACATGTAGATCACGTAGTTTTCAATGGCGCGATCCATGCCCATGAACTTGCCGATAGCCAGGTAGAACACGAGGAACTGGACTGCTGGTTTCGCGTAGCTCCACAGCATGCCCAGAACGGAACCGCGGTAGCGTACCCGCAGCTCCTTGTGCACAAGAAGAGAAGCGAGGAACCGCTTATCGAATACTTCCAGTAGTCCTCGTGACCGTCCAGGCCTTACGAACTCGTCAGTGGATGTGGTCAAACCGGCTCCTAGTTCTCACCGTCAAGCAGTGGAGCAAGCTGGTTGTCCCACATCGATAGTGCAGAGGCAATGGCCATGTGCATGTCCAAGTACTTGTAGGTTCCCAGACGGCCCCCGAAGAACACCTTATCTTCGCCATCCATTAGCTCGCGGTAACGGGCCAGACGCTCGCGGTCCTCGTCTGTATTGACCGGGTAGTAAGGTTCTTCGTCTCGGCTTGCAAAACGCGAGTATTCGCGCGCGATAACGGTCTTGTCAGCCGGATATTGTTTTTCTCGCTCGGGATGGAAGTGGCGAAACTCGTGAATGCGAGTGTAGGGAACGTCCTCGTCTCCGTAGTTCATGACGGAGGTTCCTTGGAAGTCGCCAGTGTTCACAACTTCGATTTCGAAGTCGAGCGTGCGCCAGGTGAGGTCGCCTTCGCAATAGTCGAAGTAGCGGTCTAGCGGGCCCGTGTACACTACGGGAACCTTGCCAACCACCTTGTCTTTAGACAGCTCGTGGGAGTTGTCAAAGAAATCGGTATCAAGGAAGACATCGATCAGGTCATGGTCTGCCATTCGTTCCAGCCAAGCGGCGTACCCATCCGTGGGCAGGCCTTCATAGGTGTCGGAGAAGTACTTGTCGTTGTACGTGTAGCGCACGGGCAGGCGCGAAACGATGGAGGCCGGTAGCTTCTTCGGATCGGTCTGCCACTGCTTGGCTGTGTACCCCTTGAAAAATGCCTCAAACAAGGGGCGCCCCACCAGGGAAATACCCTTGGATTCAAAATCTTTAACGTCAGAGTCAGCAACTTCAGCGGACTGCTCTTTAACCAGTGCACGCGCTTCATCGGGTGTGTATGCAGCGCGGAAGAACTGGTTAATAGTGCCCAGGTTTACAGGCATTGAGTACACCTCGCCGCCGACCGTGGTTTTCACGTGGTGAACGTAGTTTGTGAATGAGGTGAAGCGGTTGACGTACTCCCACACGCGTTCGTTAGACGTGTGGAATAGGTGCGCGCCATACTTGTGGACTTCAATACCCGTTTCAGGATCAGCCTCGGAATAGGCGTTTCCGCCGATGTGGCTACGACGCTCCAAAAGCGCAACTTTGAGGCCGCGCTCTTCTGCGCATTGCCGCGCAATTGTTAGGCCAAAAAGGCCCGATCCCACAACTACAACGTCATATTTCAAGGCAAGCTCCTATTTCTTGGCGTAAGTACGCTCCTCTAGTTTAACCGCGTCGGAACCATGAGAGGGTTCCAACCCCCTGGTACAAGGATTTTCTTACGACAGTAGGAATGAGTCGATAGCCAGCGCGAATCACCACGTTACGCAAGTATTGCGTCGGAGTGACGAAACCTATGCGCAGGAGGTTGCGTTGTAGTTCGAGTTCGGAGTCGAACAGGTCGTGCCCTCCCCTGCGCGCGTATGCACCGGCCCCTACGCGGTATGCAACGAGGGGTTCTTCTATGTTGGCGGTTCGAGCTCCGGATGCAATCATGCGGGCAAACAGCCAGTAGTCTTCCATTCGGTCCAGGTGCTGATAACCACCTGCGCGCTCTAGCGCGCTTTTGCGCATAAACACGGTTGGGTGGTTAAACGGATCGCGAAACCTGGCTGTTTTGGCAATGTCTTGATGCTGGGCGGGAAGGACACGAATCATGCCCCATTGGGTTTCGTCATGCTCGAATTCGGCGATGGCGGATCCAATGAGGTCGCGCCCACGCATGAGCGGAAGTTGCTTGGCAAAGCGCTGCGGCAGTGACACGTCATCAGCGTCTGCGCGCGCAATGATTTCGTGCCTAGCGACTTTCAGTCCAGCTTCGAGGGCGCGAGCGAGCCCTTGGTTTTCGGCCAACCGCACGACGTCAATGTGCTGGCCGGCGATGTCGCTGGCCCTATCGATAGTTTCTTGTAACTCATCTGGTACAGGCCCATCTTGTACGAGTACTACCTGGTCGGGTTTCAGGTTCTGTTCACGAGTGATTGACACAAGTGCACGCTCAAATTGCTGCGGATCATCGCCCGCATAAACGGATGTGAGGACAGTGAAAGGTTCGTCCTCGCCTGCAAGAATTTGGGGCGCGGCAGCTTCGAGTGCCTGAACGTCGTTCGTTACTGGCGTGTGAGCGAGGACCTCGGCGGTGGTGCGCGGCGGCTTCCTTCCCTGCTTTATGCCTTCTCTAGCGAAGCCAAGTAGAGCTTTCGGATCGGCCGAGTTCTTTACGGTCAATCCCCAACGCAGTACAGATTTGCCGCCATATAGAGCCTTCTCAACCGGGTTGAGCGCATTCGAGCGCGTGTACATCCACAGTTTGTTACGCACCTCGTTTACAAAGCGTGGACCAGGATCGGCCGATGAGTCTCCAAATTTCTTAGTCTTGTGCACCACCACGGAATCGGGCACGTACAGCCCAACGCGGTGACGGAGCAGCCGTGCGGTGTACTCGAAGTCGTCATTCCAGAGGAAGTAGTCAGCTTTCGGTAGACCGTCTTCGTCGATGGCTCGCCGGTCAATCATAATTGAAACGAAGGAGGCCGTGCGGATAGGCACAGTGCCGATTTCTTCGGCTCGACGAGCAAGTTTCGGATCGAGCAGGGGGCGCGGTCGCGGACGGTTCATCGGGTGTTCCCGCCCGTCTGTCCAGATCGCTTTGGACGCGAGTAGGGCCGGCTGGCCCGGGTACCTCCGGCGCGCTTCTAGGAGCCCGGCGAGGGCTGTCTGGGTGGGGACCGTATCGTCGTCCATAATCCACACGAGGTCCGCGTTCCAATGGTTAACGGCTCTGGCAATGCCGGCAGCAAAACCTCCGGCACCTCCAAGATTCTCAGGCATAGTGAGAACTTCATCCACTACCTGGTGATCTTGAGCGATGGCGCGCGAGTTGTCTGTAGAAGCATTGTCGATAACCACAACGACCTCGGGAGCCCGAGTTTGAGAGGCAAGTCCATCTAGAGTTTGGACCATTAGATCCTGGCGATTCCACGCCACTACTACCGCTACAACGCGGGGTTTAGTGGTTTTCACCTTTCTCCTTTGCTGACCCAAATCTGATTAATCCTACTGGGCATTATCGCACGTAGTGATTTCGTATAGTGCGGCTCCCCCACCTTCAGCAACAAGTTTGAACGCATCGGCATGCTCGTGGGCAACTTGCAGACCGGCATATTTTGTGCCAACTGGGTTTTCTGGCCAGTAGATGATGTTGTCGGTGTAGAAGTAGCGGATGTGGTTGCGTTTCAGCAGAGCACAAATTTCCGGATCGGCTTGGGCAGATAGTTCGAAGTGCAGACCGATTGAAATAGCATCGTTGCTCCATTGGCCTTCGATATGTCGGTAGAGGACGTCGCGGCCAGTGAGTGCGTATACGAGTGGAAGGCCCGTGCGCGGATCACCAACAATCACTTCCCCTTCGCGAACATATTTCGGCAGTGTTTGGATGAAGCGGAGTTCTTCAGGATTCGCCAGAGGGTTGAGGTCAGATTCGTTTTTGAACTCGTAGTTCAGGTGCAGTTGGGAGGATCCAGAGTAGTATCCCAAGTTGTTCGTGCCTACGATTAGGCCCGCGACCATGACGACTACAAGCCCTATACGCGCCGGTACTTTTTGTCCGATCTGACCGACCATGTTCACAATGGTGTTGAAGATAAACCAGGTGCCAATGCCAGCGATCGGGGCGCCGAACAGCGGGACGATGGCGCCGAGGCGAACAGGGTCGGAGTACCAGGGGCCCACGAGTGCGTAGCCGGGAATGTTGACCACTGCGGACGCAACGAACAGATAGCTACCTATCCCGTAGGTAAATACCAGCCACCGCATGTGGGGCATGGTAAGCGCAACGATACCGCCAATGATAGTGAGGATGCCGAGAGCCCAATCTATGTATGCGTCGCCGTACCCCATCCAAGAGAGTTGTGATTCGAAGATGACGCCAAATGATTCGCGTTTGAAACTTCCAATAGGTTCGCGCGCCCAGTTGGTCACGGTTTGCCACGCGGGATGGCTCATCGCGAGGTATAGGACGCCGGCAAGCCCAACCACACCCGTGATGAATGTAGCTAACTGTCCCCTACTGAGTTTTAACGTGCGAGCAATCAAGCGGATCAAAAGGTCGATCGAGAGCGTTATGATGGCGAGAAGCGATACGAAGATTCCGGTTGGGTGAATGATCGCGATTCCGATAGCACCGAGCAGGCCGATAAAGGAGGTGCGTAGTGCCATCGGCTTTTGGTTGGTGCGTCCAAACCAGTCTGCTAGCGCTATGACGATGAGGGGAATAAGTGCGTAGGCATAGACGGTTGGCCAGAGTACCCCGTAAGATGCGGGACGTTCCGGAAACGATGAAAAAGTGGCTGCGAGCAGAGCGGTAAAGATAGGTAGCGCAGGGGCTTTGGGAAGGAAGATGGAGCTGAGCTGAGCAACCGTGAGCGGCCAGAGGACGCATGAGATAACTATGACTGCCGCGTTGGTGGCTACGATGATATTGGTATCGCCCACCATAGTGAGTGCAACGAGATCATGAAATCCCGCGGGATAAAAGCCGCCACTGTTGGCGTGCCCCTGGTCGAGCGAGGTGGCAACGGCCGAGAGGTTAAGGGTCGAGCCATTGCCCGTTTGGAGGATCCAACGGATCGCTGATAAGTGGAACACGCTGTCCCAGGTTTGGCTTGGATATTCGGGCCTATCAATACCGCTGATGAAAGCACCCACGGCGAAGGGTAGCGTGATGAGCATGCCAGCAATGGCTGGCCAGATGGCAGGGTTGGCGGGGATTTTGCGCGTGGTTTGTGGTGACTGCGGCGAACGCGAACCGGTGTGCTGCCGGGTTAGGTATCCGATTAGATACGCGAGGGTAGCAATGATCGCTGTTGCCCCTAGATACAGGGGCCAGCCCCAACGCACGCCGATGAATGGACCAGATATAGCGGCTATCCCGATGACACCCGCAGAAGCTAAGGGCGCGAATGTAAGGGCGCGCCACTTGCCTGGACGCAGGGCTGAAGTTACCACTAATCCCGGCCCCCACAGTGCCGCGACTGTGAGTAGGGCCGGGATTAGAGCTGGAATCCAGGCGCTGATCAAGGTTTAGCCTTGAGCGTCACCGATTACGAGGCGCGGCGTGCCCTTCCATAGCTGCGGGTCAGTTACGCGACGGCCGTCAAACAGCACCTTAATGCCGGGCAAATCAGTCGGGGTGATGGTCTTGTATTCGGGGTGATCCGCCTGCACGATGGCGGCATCAACCGGCTCACCCATCTTGTAAGCCTCCCAGCCAAAGCCGGCGAGTTCCTCGTCGGTGAACATCGGGTCATGCACAAGCACTTTAGCGCCACGCCTGCGCAGTTCATCAACAGTTGCAAAAACGCCAGAGAACGCGGTTTCCTTCACCTTGCCGCGGTAAGAAGCGCCTAGCACAACAACAGTCATATTTTCGAGGCCACCGAGAACGCTCTCGAGGCGCTTAACGGAGTATTCCGGCATGGAAGCGTTGAATGTGCGGGCCGTGCGGACGATCGAGGCGTGCGGGTCGGTGGATAGGTAGAGGCGCGGGTAAACCGGAATACAGTGTCCACCAACGGCAATACCGGGGCGGTGAATGTGCGAGTAGGGCTGGGAGTTGGAGGCGTCGATGACTGCCTGCACGTCGATGCCCTGCTGGTCGGCAAATACTGCGAACTGGTTTGCAAGGCCGATGTTAACGTCCCTGTACGTGGTTTCAGCGAGCTTCGCCATTTCTGCAGCTTCAGCGGAACCGAGGTCCCACACTCCATTGGGGCGGTCCAGGTCAGGGCGCTCATCGAATTGAAGAACTGATTCGTAGAACGCAATGGCCTTCTTAGTGCCTTCCGCGCTTAGGCCGCCGACGAGCTTGGGGTAGCGGCGAAGGTCGGCGAATACGCGACCGGTAAGAACCCGTTCTGGGGAGAACACGAGGTGGAAGTCTTTGCCCTCTTTAAGGCCGGAGATTTCTTCAATCATTGGCTTCCAGCGACCACGCGTAGTGCCCACCGGTAGTGTGGTTTCGTAGGAGATGAGCGTACCGGGCGTGAGGTTTTCTGCCAAAGACTTGGTGGCTGCGTCCATCCAGCCGAAGTCCGGTTCCCAAGTTTCGTCATTGACGAAGAGAGGCACTACGAGCACAATCGCGTCAGCGTCCGGGATTGCATCAGAGTAGTCGGTGGTGGCGCGCAGCTTTCCTGCGGGAACGAGCTGCGAGAGTTTTTCCTGTAAGTGTGCTTCACCCGGGAAAGGCTCTTTCGCATCGTTGATCATCTGAACGGTCTTCTCGTTCACGTCAACGCCGATTACCTCATGGCCAGAATCTGCGAACTGTACGGCCAGGGGCAAACCGATCTTCCCCATGGCGACTACGGCGATACGCATGCGCTTCTCCATTTCAAAGATTTTCAAGAATCGAGTCACTGCCAAGTTTAACACCGGGCCAGTCGTCATTTAGGACCCTCCTAGAAGGCCGCGGAACGTGTTGCATATGCTTCAAGAACACTCTCACTGCCCATATTTCGGCGACCTGATTGGCCTCACAAATTCGCACTTTCCCGAGGTGCATCATCTAATACGCACGATCGAACCCGCTTAGGAAGACACGCACAGGTTTTTCGTGCGGCGCAGATTCCCCCCATATACTCGCTTAGAACGTTGTCTAATGTTGATTGGGTTTGTTGTGAGCGCGGCTTTTCTGAAGTCAGTATCCGAGAGCGAGATTGACCGTTCGATACCTTTTTCAGATGGTCGAAAGTGGAGGGACGAACTCCACGGAATTCGTGGTATCGCAATCCTACTGGTGGTAAGTTTCCACATTTTTGGCAATGGCCGGGTTTCGGGCGGTATCGACATTTTCCTTGCTATAACCGGCTTCCTTGCCGTCCCCTCATTGTATCGGCGCGCTGTGGCCGGAGGCGGGTTCATTCCGCTGATGTCGCGTTTCGGCGGATTAGCGAGGCGTCTGCTTGTTCCGCTAATACCAGTGTTGCTGTTCATTGGGATCGTTGGCCCATTGGTATTGGGAGCAGCTTTCCATCCGCAATTGTTTACCGAGCTGCGAGCATCCGTGCTATTCGCTGAGAATATTGAGCTGGTCAGATCTCAACTTGCCTATGATGCAGCCGGCCCCGGCACTTCTGCTTTGCAACACTTGTGGTCCACTTCGATCCAAGTTCAGTTCCACATCCTGATGCCGTTCGTATTCATGCTCTTAACTGTTCCATTGGTCAAGGCTGGACGGGATCCCAAAAAAGCTTTGATGATCTTCCTCGGGATCGTCACAGTTGGATCGTTCCTTTATGCATGGTGGCATCAAGGTGTGTTTCAACAGGCGAACTACTTCTCTTCTATCTCTAGGCTGTGGGAACTAACGCTGCCTAGCATCCTTGGATTGACCATTTCGAAGTTCCGGCTTAATAGCGTGACGAGGGCCTGCCTGACATGGGTCGGTCTAATCATGTTGCTCTCCACTGGGTTTTTGTTTGACGGCGCTTCGGTGTTCCCCGGGCCGCAGGCACTCCTTCCTGTAGGCGGCCTGCTCCTCTTCCTCACGGGTGGAAAGAGCTACACGAGTTGGGGCGGTGACCGCCTCGTTCAGATCCGGCCCATCAAGTTCCTGGCAGACATCTCATACTCGCTCTACCTATGGCACTGGCCGGTAATCATCTTCTACTTGAACTATTTTGCCAAACCTAAGTTGGGCGTTTTCGATGCGCTGATCGTATTCACTGTGAGCCTGGCTCTCGGAACAATGGGCAAGAAACTCTTTGAAGACCGAGTTGCATCTTTATCCCTATTGAAGAACAACAACGTCGCCGTTCTTCTTGCCATCACCGTGATGATCACAGGCGCGGGAATATTCCATTGGGCCACGCAGGTGAGCGAAGCCCGTTTAGAACAACGATTAGCCGCTTATAAACAGTCCGTCGCCAACACGGAGCATCCGGGAGCGCAAGCTCTGATATTCGACCTCGAAACAGCACCAGCGAAGCCCATTCCTGACATAGACATCGCTCTAGTGAAAGTGCCTGAAGTGTACTTTTTCGCTCCAGGCAACTCGGACAGTGAAGAGGCGTGTGTTCCTGCCAACAGCACAAACCGTACTTTTCCAACTACTTGCGAGTTTGGCGCCGAAAACGCACAGAAAACTGTTGTGCTAACGGGCGGCTCCCACGTTGGACAATGGTGGCCTGCGTTTGCGGAAATGGCAGCGCAATATAATTGGAGACTCATTCTTTTGGAACGAAGCGGGTGTCAACTAGGCCTGGATCAAGATGTTTACGAACCTGAGCTGGACATCAATAAGCAGTGCATTGAGTGGAATAAACAAGCCGTCGCCATGCTTCGTAACGAAATCGAGCCAGATCTGATTGTCACCCTCGGCACTTCCTTACAGCACGGCATGCCGGAACAAATACGTGAAAGTCAAGCGACTGCATGGCAAGAACTCGAAGGAATTCCTCTACTCCTTTTGCGAGATAATCCGATTTTTACCTTCAATCCATCAGAGTGCCTACAACAAAGGGCAGATTTAAGGAAGCCTCAAACCTACAGTCGATGCGCACCTCGCAAGGATGAGTACCAGTACTCTGCCGAATTTGATCATAAACATCCCGCTAGCTTGGCATCTAATGGTTACTATCTAGACACCACCGAAATCTTGGAAGTTGATGGCGAGTTTCTGCCGATCATTGGAAACGTAATAGTCTGGCGTGACACGCATCATGCAACAGAGGCCTTCGCTAGTACCACTCGCCCATTCTTCGAACGAGCCCTCCAAGATTTCGTGCCTGACCTATTTCAATAGCACCCACTAACAGCGTTGGACCTTTCGTAGCAAGGGCAATCTTTTGGCATAACCTGTGTGATGCGCGCCCGCCAAGTCTGTATGGGCAAACGCCTTGTATAAGATTGAGGCATGAAAATCATGTCTGTGGTGGGCGCGCGCCCTCAGTTTGTAAAACTTGCTCCGATTGCGCATGCCTGTGAGCGTGCTGGGGTAGAGCACGTCATTGTTCACACGGGTCAGCACTACGATCCAATGCTGTCGGATGTGTTCTTTGAGGAGTTAAGCATCCCTGCCCCTGACGAGCACCTTGGGGTTGGTTCTGGCTCGCACGGCGTGCAGACGGGCGCGATGTTAGCCGCAATGGATGAAGTGATTTTGAAGCACGAACCTGATTGGGTGCTGGTTTATGGTGATACCAATTCCACCCTTGCGGCTGCATTATCTGCAGTGAAGCTTCACTTCCCTATTGCGCATCTTGAGGCTGGTTTGCGCTCGTTTAATCGGGAGATGCCAGAAGAAATCAACCGCGTACTCACTGACCATGCTGCTGACCTCCTTCTTGCTCCTACCGAGGTTGGGGCGAAGCACCTTGCCAATGAGGGGCTGGCTGACCGCACTGTGGTTGTGGGCGACGTGATGACGGACGTGCTGGTGGAAACCCGCGCTAAGGTTGCGGATAAGCCGAGCCCGATTATGCAAGAGTTTGGTTTTGCTGAGGGCGAGTATTCGTTGGCTACGATCCACCGCCCCGCTAACACCGACACTAAGGCGCAGTTGGACGCGGTGCTTGATTCACTGGGCAAGGTGGACCACCCGGTGGTGATCCTGGCGCATCCTCGCCTGGTGGCTAAAGCCAAGGAACACGGCTTAACTATTGAGCGGGGGAACCTAAAGGTTCACGCTCCCCTGGCCTACCCTGATCTAGTTGCCTCTACAATGCACGCTCGCGGCGTGATTACCGATTCGGGCGGTCTGCAGAAAGAAGCGTTCCTGCTACGCACGCCGTGCACCACGGTTCGCCCACAAACGGAGTGGGTAGAAACTGTTGAAGCTGGCTGGAATGTGCTCGTAGATGTCGGTGCGAAGCTAGTTGAAGCCGCGTCCCGTCCGCGTCCGGCCGATACTGATATCGCACCATACGGTGATGGCCACGCAGCTGAGCGCGTAGTTGAAGTGTTGCGAGAATATTCAACGAAGGCGCAATGATGCGGGTGAAGACAAGCCCATTAGCTCACAGAATTTCCATATTTTCTGCAAGCGCTCTTGGCGCGGTACTAGTACACCTGGTTGTACGACTAAAAGCTGGCGTCTATCCCTTCGGGACGTACAGCGGCAGAGTCCACGATTTTGGAGCACAATACCTGCCGTTCTATTCACGATTTAGAGATCAGATTCTCCAGGATAGCGGACTTTCAGGGCTGACTTTCTCATGGAACTTGGGATTAGGTGTCTCTTCGATTCCGGACTACGCCACCTATCTTGGCGGCCCAATAACACCTCTTGTTCTTCTGTTGGTTCCACGTCATCAGATACTTGCTGCTTTTCTTATCAGCATTTTGGTAAAAGTCGCTTTAGCTGCCGGCCTCATGCGACTTTTGATGCATTATTTGAGGCCAGATTTCACCGGCATCATTCCGCTTATAATCTCTGTTGGATACGCGTGCTCTAGCTGGGTGTTCGAACTCGGACAGTTCATTCCTCAGTGGCTCGACGTCTTATATGGGATCCCGCTACTCTTTTTTGCCGCGTTAGAAATGCGCAAACCAAGACCCAGGTGGATCCTGGTCGGCGGCGCGGTGGCTCTAGTGTGGTGGGCAAATTATTACGTGGCCTTTATGGCCAGTATTGTGGCGGGCCTATTCTCCATCACCTTGGCGTTGGGGTTGGATGGTTTCAAACAAGGGCTAAAAAATGTGGCACGCTTTGTTGCAGGTGGCGTCCTGGGTGTGGCCACTACTGCCCCTATCCTCTTACCCACCATTAATGCCTTGTTTCAAGGCGTAGGGTATGAGTCCGTAGAAAAACTCATTATTTTCGGCAAATCAGTTGCTGGAATCCGAACACTGCCGTTTACGACTACGATTACCTACGAGCCACCGCTGTACACAGGTTTTGTCGCGTTAGCGCTCTTTGCCGCCTTCTTTTTTACCCGAGATTTGACTTTGCGCTTCAAGATAGTCTGGCTGATCACAACTGCGGTGCTGCTTTTGTCTCTGACTAATATGAAGGCACAAATCGTTTGGAACCTGTTCCAAACTCCGCATGGTACGCCATATCGTTGGGTTTTTGTCATCACCGCTTGGGTGGTAGTGACGGCTACTTTAGCGTGGGAATCAAAAACCGGTAACAACCGGTTGGGTAATGGCAAGCAACTGGATGGTCCTAACTGGAGCCAAGTTGTCATCGTTGTGCTACTTGGTCCAGCTATCGTATTACTGCTGCTAAAGCGCTGGAACCTGGTTGGCTTCCCCACTGCCGGTCGCACGACCATGGCCGCCTACGTGTTTTTGCTCTGTGCCTTGCTCGCCGTCATTATGGTTGTCAGATGGTATCCAATCCGCAAGGCGGCGGTTCTGCTTGGGCGCGCATCTACAGCTCTGCTAGTGATAGCAGTTAGTTTTGAATATGTTGAGACGGGAGTTCTTGTAGATAAGGAGAGCATTCCTCGATTCGAGATAATTAACACTAGCGTTGAAGCCAAACGCATCGAATTGAGTGAGCGCCTTGTTGCCGCTGAGTGGCCCACCCACCGGCTAGGTTGGATACACGATGACTTCACGGATTTTCACGCTACTGACAACTTATCTGCCCGCTACATTTACCCTGGAACTGACTACTACTCGACGGCAGTCACGTCTCAGTACGCCAACTCCCTCACCTCTTTGGGAATGGTGACGAGCAACGGAGCGCGTTTCTCGTGGCTACCGGAAGACTCCATCCTCAAGGGCGTCCTTTCAGTTGCCTCCCCAAATGGCCTACCGACGCTTCCGATGGCTCGGGTCTATCCCGACCAGTTCACCCCGAACAACAGTGCAATGCCCACAGAATATGAAAGCCGTTCGTCTCTTAGTAACGCACCGAATCTGTACCATTTCGAGCCTGTTAGCGTTAAAAATGCCGCGACTCTTGCAGAGGAAACGGAACTGCGCGAGGGCGAAACCTACTTGTTTTCCACGTCATGTAAGCCGGGAACAACAGTATTTGCCGGAGTGCATCGCTATGACAGGATTTCCGACGCCCCCACGGGATATCACATCGAGGAAGTAAACGGTGTTGCCGCTTCGTCGGACGGCCTGCTGGGCGAGATCGGTCAAGCTACGGAAGCTACCCAAAGTTTTACGCTGCATATGGCAGCGGACAGAACACTAAATCAAAACCTGTTTGTTGGTTGCGCCGATATTAGTGAGTATCTGCGCGGCACAGAGAAAATTGTGGGCCCATCTGGCCTTGTGATTCAGGCAGAAAAGGTAACGGCTACTTTTGCGCAACCTGTTTCTGGCCAGTTCGTCTTGGCTACTCCTGCGGTTGATGGGTGGTCTTGTTCCGCTGATAACAAGCCGATTCCGGTGTCTAGTCGAGCTGGTTTACTATCTGCAGTCGTTTCAGATGCTACGACCATTCAATGCGGCTTCACTCCCCCGCTCTTCAAGGCTGGGATCGGTATAGCAACCCTAGCTCTCCTCCTACTATTTACGCCGAGTCTGGTAGCTAGGCTGCGCAGGAGTCAAACACATTCGACTGAGGGAGATCAGCCCGCCGCGTAAATTAAATATGTCGGGAGCAAAATGCGGTTGCACAGTCATTCTGACTTATGCAACCGCATTTTCATTACCGATCGAGAATAGAAACTTACTCGATACAGGCCTCTTGCCTGCCTTCCAAAATGCAGGTGGTAGCAGTGCGTTCGAATGGGTAGTAGTCGGGGCGATCAGGCGAAGAACAGAAGTTGATCTTGTAAATCGCTGCACTGCCACCCTGGTCGACTTTTTCAAAGCCGTTTCGCAGCGGCACGTTATAAAGCCCCGGGCGCATCATGTCTGTATCCCGCCCGTTATAGTAAGAAGGCTTATCCGCGTAGAAGTATTCAATCCCATGCGTTTCAAGAATCTCGCAGATACGAGCATTCGTCTGAATATCTTTGAAATTTTGCAACAGGATAACATCGTCTCGATTACCCGGACTGTTAGGGTATGGCCAAACCGTTTTCACGTTAGACAAAGGTTGTAGTAACGCGGCTCCAGCCGCCGGGTCACCCATCACCACAGCATCCGGTGGAAGAGTTTCCTTTGCTCGTTTAATCATCGCGATCTCGTCCTTATCCGCCAAGAATCGGACGTTATCGCGATCGGGATAGAACGCCTGATGAACGCTTTGTGCGATTGCTGGAGCTATCCATGCATACATTAGTAGAGTAGAGAGCATTACTACCCCCCACCTGTAACGGCCCACTCCGGCACCTCTAGCGACCACTACCTTGTTCCAGATCGTGTCTGCCAGAAGGGCGAACAGCGGAACCACGAAAATGGCAAGTGCCGCCTTAGGTCTGTCCGGATAATTGTAGTAGAGGCTGGTAATACGGCTCAACCCTGGAATCGGGAAGAATGTGCCAATCACGAGAAGCCACTGCGATAGCCAGCCGGCAAGCATAATCCAACGGCGCCGCCTGTACGCAACAAACAGAGCCGCTAGAAGCAACAGAAGCACAAAACTGTAGAAAGAAAGTGCCCTTATTCCCCCGTAGGGCATGTAGAGCGTGGCACTGGCAAATAGCTTTTCTGGAGCAGAATCCCACCCTACTTTAGGGAATCTATGAAACAGGATATTTCGAGCAGGAGTTGGCCCATCAACAACGAAGACCATCAGATAGAAGAGGAACAGGGCGCCAGCAATATTCCGCGCTGCCCTCTGTTTGTTTCCGCGCTTATAGAAGATGACTCCGACCCGAATAAGCTCAAATAGCAGATACACAAAGAAAGCGAAAGAGGGCAAGAGCATGGTAGACGGGTGAATCCCGATTAAGCCCAGAATGGGAACCGAGGTCACAAACAGCACCGCAAAAATTGACCCCGCAATGTTCCGAATCGAAGTCAGCCTTCTAATGGTCTTTGTAGCGTAATACCAAAGCGCCATCATTCCGGGCATCATGACCATTCCCAGAACGAATGGCCACAGCGTAGTCTCTAACTCCAACCTGATCATCGCGATAGGTGCGAGTACAGACCCGAGCAAGCTCCATTCATACAAGCTCTGTTTACCGCCAATGGCAACCGACCAAGCTCCAACCCCGACAAGCCATACTAGTGGCGTTATTATAAGTAGCGCATTAGCGGCAATGAGGGCTTGACTTGGCCCATTAGTCACGAGGCTAAGCATTGCGTGCCAAGTGTTTGGGTAGTACCACCCGGCATCGCTCAAACCCGCCATGGTTGCGTTCGAGTTAAGGGGCGAGGCGTTGCCTGACTTTTCCATGAGCCACAGCTGGTTGTAGTGATAGCTAGAATCGCCACCCTGCACGATGTCAACGGGACTGATCGTCAAGATGATTGGAAGAATTACTGCAATCCAAACAATTATGGTCATGGTCAGGCGAGATGCGACGCGCCTACCCGACAGGTCACTTTGCGGAACCATGGCCGCAACATTTTTACCCAAGCTGGTCCGCGCCAGAATCCAAGCGCCCACCACAGCGAGCACGGTGAAGCCAATAAACGGTATCAGGCCCCATCTAAATGGAAACAGACTATTGAAAAGCGACCATAAAAATATGAGGCCAACACTCCACGCCGGCGCAGTGGCTAACCGCAGTATTGGTGAGGTTCTTGGAAATAGAACTGTTGATATGGCCGCTCCAGGTATCACTATTATCGCCAAGACCGAAAGGAGCATTGGCAAAACAGGAACCCACTGACTTAAAGTTTCCAAAAGAGTCCTTTATCGTAAGTCATTTCGCAGTTCTATCGGCAATGTAAGTAGCCACGGCGTTCCCCACTGCCTTCATAGATCGGTTCTCTTCTACCCATTTGTGCAGGCGCTGCGGATCTCTCGTCCCACATGCTTCATTGAGCAGAGTATCCATGGCTTCAAGCACCGATTCCTCACTATAGGGCACACAAATGCCGAGATCATTATCTTCAATATCGCCTATTGCCGGCCCCACACCAGCATAGAGAACAGGAGTTCCGCATGATAGAGCGGTTAGCGCTTTGGTTGGGTACGCAAGGTCATAACCGATTCCCGGCTGAATAGAGACACAACTAGCAATAGCCTCACTCTGCCAACTAGCTGCTTCCTGGGGCGGCACGGTCTTTTGGACTATTAGGGGCTCATAGTCCGCACCCGTCGCTTGCGCCTTCTTTGCAAGCCTGTCCGCAATCTTTTCAAGTTCGGGGACGCTGTCTCCCCTTGTCAAATAAAGGAACTGAACCTCACGGTCTGGATTCCAGAACTTCTCAAATGCGTTCGCGAACAATTCGGCGCCCTGCCACCCTGAAGCTGTACCCGCATAGATGAAGTATGGATGCGAGATGCGCATCCGGTTCTTTTCTTCTGGAGTAAGCTTTGAAGCCTCCGGATTGAAAAGCTCGGTGTCTGCACCATTTGGCACAACTGCCACCGACTTAGCGCCCATCTCCTGCACTCTTTGCGCTACGCCGTCAGATACGGCGATGCAACCGCGCGCTCCCCTAATGGCGAAAGTCTCGATGCTTCGTACCGTCTTCTTTACAAAGCCGGGAACATCCATGCTGTCTGTTGCATCAGACCACACATCGGCGGCATACCAAAAGTATGGAATACCGCGAATCGCGCATGCCACGCGCGCAACCGTTCCGGTAGTTGGAGGCGGCTCAACCAGGATGAAGTCGACTTTCGGCATTGTGAGTAGCTTCAAGAAAGCTTGAATATCAAACGAGGCGTATGACAGGTAACCCTTGACGTAACCTTCTTTGTCGCGCAAGACAGGGACCCGACAGATCGTGCTATCTGGTTCAGCCTCAACACCCGCGGGTGGTTCAGTGGTAAATACGCGAACCTTCGATCCTGCTTCTTCCAATCCGCGTTTTACTGCCTTAAGGCGTAGCGATGCTGCGGACGGTTCAGGCGCAAAAATTCGGCTAACAATGAGCCCCGTAAGAATCATGATTCCATTTCCTCATATGCGCAAAGAGCTTGTTCATAAACATCGGTGTGGAGTTTTGCGTACGCGTCTCCTGAGAACCTCTCGTAGGCTACCCGCCTTACCTCTTCTGGTTCTTTAATGACACGGCCCGAGGCAAAATCACGCATCGCATCTACCAGCGCATCGTGATCGTCGATTGGCACCAGAATTCCGGTTTCCTCTTGGACCATGTGTGCGCCGCCTAAACTTGCTGATGCAATTACGGGAATGCCTAATGCTTGGGCTTCGGCAAAAACCATGCCAGCTGTTTCGCTTGAAGACACTAAAACCAATACGTCTTTAGTAGAAAGCACGCTCGGTAGTTCATCGCGACTGACTTGGCCAAGCACATTCACTGCATTTGCAACCCCATTTTTTTGGGTGAAAGCACGCACCTCGTCACACCGATGTTCAGACCCTCCGATAATGTCTAAAGAAGCGTCATACCCTTCATTCAGAAGGTCTTTAAGTCCAACGATGGTCTCTTCAACACGCTTCCAACGGTCCAAACTAGAAATGTGAACGAACCGAGTTTTACCAGGAACTCGTTTATGCAACGGGTGATCATAAAACCGTTGCGGAACAGGCAGCGTTCCCACACCGAATTCAGCTCCGTATTTTCCCCCAAGTTCCTTCGCAAAGTTCGAAGAGACCGCAAGCCTAAAGTCGGCATCTTGGACCGCACGTTTTATCGCTTGGAAACGTGGATAGTTCTCATTGGCGTCTAGTGTTGAGCCTCTGTGCTCCGTGATACCAAACGGAATATCCCAATATGCAGCCATGACCTTTGCTGTGAGGATACCCGGGAAAACGGATTGCGCGTGAATAATGTCTGGTTTGCCCCAATGCTTCGCATAGGCTCGGGCAGCCTCAATCGCATGAAGTTTAATAAGAGTGTAGTCTCCAGGCAGAATTCCGCGCGGTACTGTCCTCACCGTCTGGCGTATTACACGCTTGTCGCGATCTATCTGAAGCTGGCGGTTCCCCTGTTGCCAAAAGCTCTTGGGGTTTAGGTAGTAGACTCCTACTTCGTGCCCATGCTCTTGAAGAACTTCTATGGCCTCTTCGAAAAAGTGCCCATTAAGCGGAAACTCAGGGCTCGGGTACCACGACGGTGTCCATAAAACGTGCATTATTGAACTTTCATCAACAAATCAGCAACAGCTCGTGCACGTGCACGCCAAGTATTGTTCGACCTGTCGGCAAGCACCTTGTTTGTGTACGCAACCACTTCCTGTTCATCTTGGTTCAAGCGTTCGAACAAGTTCACAAGCGCTTGCTCTTCATTAGGAACGGTCCATCCCCAGTCGTTGCGCGAAACGACTTTAGCTGCCAAAGTCCCGTCAGTAGCGATTATCGGTTTACCGCGCCCCACGTACTCATACAGTTTGAAAGGAACGGCGAACGACCAGTAGTGAGTGGGATCAACCGCAATCACCGCTACATTCGCCCTCGCATAGTAGTCATCCAGATGGCTACCTTTGGCGTGCACTACCCGCACGTTAGATTCACGAATGTCATATTCGTGCTCAACGGCCCTCCAGCGATCCTCATCTGTACAAATCGTGAGTGTAACCGAGGGAACACGCTGAACGGCTCGCACCAACTGGTGCAAGTTGTAATGAGCACCGATACCGCCAACATAGAACATGTTTAGAGGTGAGGGGGACGCTGGCACGTCTACCGGTTCACCGCCCGGAGGTAACTCTTTTACCTTGGCAACGCGCAGTTGAGGAATCTCTTGCGCCATTTCATACGAGGGCACAAAAATTATGTCGGCGTAACGCTTATAGAGTGCTAACTCATACCTGTACAGTGCGCGCATTCCTGTTGCGAGTGGTTTACCCACTCGCTCCTCGTATTCGTCATACACCCAATACAAGTCGCGGTAAAAGACCGACGTGGGCACACCATATTTTTTCAGCGTGCGAAAGATTTGCGCATCTAATAGCAAATGCGGAAAGTGGTTGGCATCTCCAATCATTGCGGGGATTGTTGCAGATTCTGAATACATGAACGCGAACTGTTCCCCACCAGCTAGCTTCGCTTTCAGCTTACGGAACTTCGCTCTTCTAACCGAGCTCTGTCCCGTCAAGTCAAAAACTTCAAAACCTGCATCTTTGAATGCCTGGAGCATTCGGCGCGGGCGGATCGCAGAAGCGGAGACAGACTCGTAGTTGAGCTCATACGCGGCATGGTAAATCATCCTTACCAATGTCAGAAGCCTCGCTGCTCAATACCGCGCTTGTACAGATCGATATACGAGGTAGCAATCGTATGCGGCTCAAAACTATCGCCAACCGTTGCGGCAATACGCTGCGCATCCCAATCAGCGGTATTTTCGAACAGGTCGACAACCGCGTCGGTATATCCGCCCGCATCCTGCACGCTCATGAGCCTGCCAATCGCCGGATCAATGTACTCCCCGTGACCGCCGTTAGCTCCTACAACTAGCGGGCGACCGTTAACGATCGCCTCGGCAGCAGCTACGAAGAAGTTCTCACCTTGCGTTGGGCCAATGAAGATATCAGCTTCCGCGAGCGCCTTTTGCACCCCAGCTTTGTCGACCGTCCCAGGGAATTTCGCGTTAACACCCAGTTCATCAGCAAGCGAGATGGCCTCGCCGCGCAACGGTCCATCCCCGAGCCAAGTTAGTGTGGCCTCGAAACCGCGTTTTCTGAGCTCATCCAACACTCGGACCGCGAGCAGAGGATCCTTACGCTCAACTAGCGCTCCAGTAGAGATCAAACGGATAACTCCGTCACGCTCACGCCGCGCTACCACCTTTTCGGGCGAAGGAACCTGACATGGAATAACCTCAACCGGCTTTGAACCGCGGATGCGACGGAGCGGCTCTGCTAGATAATCGCAGACGGCAACAGCAACATCTGGAAGTAATTCCATCTTCAAGAGGGCAGGGCGAAGTTTTTGCCATGACGCGGGTAGAGTTTGCGGGTTGGTTATCCCAGACCAGTGCTCGGTGTGCACCCAAAACTGCTTGGGGCGACCGAACACGAACGGCTCGATAGCAGAGATTGCCTGGGTATGTACCACATCAAAATCTTTAATTAATGGCGCTATTTCAAGACGTGCACGCACGATGTCTAACGGATTGGAAGTGCTCATCGGCACCCGAATGGTTCTAATCCCCGAAACAACTGTCTTGCGGCTTCCGTCATCTTCATGGGGAGGTACCAAATGCACAACGCTTAAGTCCACGCCCGCTTCACGCAACGCCTGACTATCTTTCAGAACAAACGCGCCCGAACTCGGATTCACCTGCGTGGGAAACCACGGCGTAACAATGCCAACGCGCATTCCGCTCTCCCCAAATAGATATCTAAGATTATTTATTCATCCTAACCCACCCTGTGAGTGAAGACGAGTATTCAGCATCCATACGCCTAGCCTGTAAGCTTAGAAAGGCCAGTCACGAAAGGGATATTCAGTGAAGATTGCGGATGCACCAAAGTGGGAACAGTTTGATGTGCCAAACGGGCACCTGTGGTGGCGTTCAACCCTAAATGTGGCCCCCGAGCTTTTAAGCGGTAGTTCAATCAACGATTTTGTCGCGGCTCAACGTGGAAACTGGGCGGCGATCATTCAACGCGGCGATCACGTTTGGGCAATCACGGATGGTTTGCGTTCGTTCCCGATTCTTTACACGTACATCGACGGTGAGCTGACCCTGTCCTCGTCCCCCGGTGAGCTAATCCAGATGATGAAGAAACCTGTGCGCAATGAAGAGGCAGCACAAGAGTTTCTTCACACCGCATTCGTACTTGGAACCGATACGCTCATCGAGGATGTGCAGACGGTACCAGCCGGAACAATCGCCGAGTTCAACTCATCTAAGGACGTTCGCTTCACTGCTCACGCTAGCGCGTTCAACCATGAACAGACACAAAATGATCCTGATGCACTAATGGAAGAGTTCTACCAGACCATTCTTGAACTCACTTCCAATTTTGTAGATGATGCGCGCGGCCACCAAATTTTAATTCCACTTTCGGGCGGCGCAGACTCACGCCTGTTCATGACTGCGCTAAGAGAAGTTGGCGCCGACAATGTACTCGCGTTTACTTACGGCGTAAAAGACTCATCTGAAGCAGAAATCTCGCGCATGGTCGCAACCGGCCTGGGATACGAGTGGAAATTCGTGGAACTAGATCCTGCCAAGGTACGACAACGCTGGTACAGCCGCGATACCACCGCGTTTTTGAAGGATACCTGGAGCGGGAACGCCCTTCCTCACATCCAAGATTGGTATGCATTGGGCGAACTTAAGAACGATCCGGATGTAGATCCGCTCGGCGTCGTTAGCCCTGGACACACGGTGGTGGGAAACGAACACGACGCGTGGGCTTACGATCCGAGTCTAACGCTTGGATATGCCGACATGGCGCGCGTACTTGCCGAGCATCACTTCACTTTACAAGGCGACCCGGAATTTGCGGCAACCCACAGCTACTCGCGCGATAAGATTTCCTCATTCTTGCAGCGCTACTGGCCTGATGCAGATCAACTGGACAAGATACTGGTATTCATTCAGTTCAACCTGCTAGAACGTCAGGCAAAATACATCAACAATTCCGTTCGAGCATACGAGCATTTTGGCTTCCAGTGGGCAATGCCCATGCTTGAAGCCAAGGCATGGGACAGTTGGTTCACCGGCACGCCTAAGGCCTGGGGAGACGACCGCGAACCGTACATCCGCTTCACCAACGAACGTTACGAGCATGTCTCCGGAACTTCCCTGCCCAACTTCGGCGGCCCCGCTGCACAGTTGGATCCCACGTTCAAGAAGACACTCAAGAAAGCCCTCAATCTTGTTGGACTGTCAGACGTTATTGAAAAAGCCTACGCGGCACATGTGACCCGCCACCATCCGATGGCATTTGAAGCACTCACTGGAAACTTAACGCCCAGACAACTGGATTGGAAGTTACTAAAGGGCAGGACGATCCTGGGAATATACAGCAAGCTTTTCTTGGAAGGGACGTGGACGCCAGAAGGCGCTGTGCTACCTCCAAGCAAATGATCCATGCCTTCGGCCAGGCCTAGGGCAAAGTGCTAGACGGAATCCTCGGTGGCGAGTTCGCGTCGATCAAATCGGCGGGCTGCGAAAACAGACATTACGGTCATTGCAACCAAGAATGCAGCCATAATTGCTCCCATAACGTAGACGGTTCCAAGCAGATCCAGTGGAGACAGAAGCAACCAGGTCAATGGACCGATCGTGTAAAGGATCGAGTAGATCAACAACCAGTGTTGCGTACCAGTAACAACAAACATCGTCGAAATTGGTGAGGTGATGAGTAGCATCGCCATCCATGGGATAAGGGCACGTGCAAAATAACCCGACTGGCTAAAATCTGCTCCAAACAAAATCGGTAGCAGCCACGGCGCTACCAGCCACAGAAGAGCGAACGGAACAACTCCAATCAAAATTGCGCGTTTGATTACGTTCTTAACTTCCGGCAACATTTGGCCCGGCTCGATCGTAGAGAGCTTTTGGAAAAATACCTGTGAAACAGCTGAATTGATCAACATCACGGGGACATTTACTACCTGGTTCGCGATGTTGTACTCGCCAAAATCGCCAATGGAGACTCGTCCAATAAGCAGATTAATGCCGTTGATTCTTACCGCATCAATCAGCACATTCGGGCCATTCAATGCAGGCATCTTCCAATGCTTGCGGGCAAGTTTGCGCATTGGGCGAGCCCCGGATACATCTAGCGTGCGCAAATCCTTAGCCCGGATCCCAAGATTAAAGAAGGCATAAGCCTGCCCAACAATCTGGCCACCCACCAGGCCGGGAAGAGTATGGATACCTGCCCATCCGAATACCACCTGACCGCTACTGGTTCCAACCTGTTGCACCACGCGGTTTTTAGCGATGGTCTTGTAATCAGTTTTCCGGTTATACCAATACTGGAACAAAGTTGCGCCTGCCATAAAAAATGTGGTCAGGCCGGCTAGAGGCATCCAGCTTGCAACCGTTTCAGAATAAAGATTGGCTACAACATCACGTAGAGGGAACGCCAAAACAGTTATTACTAACGAGTTGATCGCGATCAGGCGTAGCGCCAGCATGGCGACTACCTTTGCGTCGCGATCGTCCTTCTCAAGCATCAACGCCATATCGTAGCGGCCAGCAGCTATTGTGACAGCGATAGCCACTATCGAGTTGAAGGTACCCAACTCTCCTAATGTTTCACGCCCATAAAGCCGGGTAATGATCATCATCATGAAGAAGACAACCATCTGTGCAAGCGCCGTACCCGTCACAAGTGTCAAGACGTGACGAAGAAACGGAGAAGAAGCCGCGACACTCTTCACATACGAGCTAATTCTGTCGAACAACAACTCCCCCTAACCACAGTCAAAGATAAGGACAGGGGCAGCCCCGCTCCAAATCGAAGCAGAACCGCCCCTGCACCAGAGCACTGAACTACAGCTTCACAGCCTCACCAGACGCGGCCGAATCTAGCATCGCCTGAATCACCTTCATAGTCTGTAGCCCCTCACGCATCGTCACGTGCTCCGTGCCTGTGCCTAGGATGGCATCACGGAAATGCTCATGCTCAACGCGGAGCGGCTCGCGCTTAACCAGAGCAAAACGCGTAACCTCGCCCTCAGACACGCCGCGGAATGCAGCGATCTGATCCCACTCAACCGGGAAACGACCATTCTCGTAGAACGTCAAATCAGACATCGCGGTATCAGCCACAAGAGCGCCGCGTTCACCCGTAACAATCGTGATGCGATCCTTGAACGGAGTAAGCCAGTTAACCAGGTGGCTAACCAGTACACCATTCTTAAAACGACCGGTAGCCGACACCATGTCCTCAAACTCGCGACCCGAGCGGTAAGCCGTCTGAGCATAAATCGACTCGTACTCAGAGCCTGCAACCCACGCGGCCAAATCCACGTCATGCGTTGCCAGATCCTTCACCACGCCCACATCTGAAATGCGAGCCGGGAACGGGGACTGACGGCGAGTCACAACCTGGTAGACCTCACCGAGGTAACCCTCCGAGACCAAACGTCGCATCTCCAACAACGCTGGGTTACAGCGCTCCACGTAGCCAACCGCGCCAACCACGCCAGCCTCGTCAAACGCCTTCACCATTGCTTCGCCCTCTTCAAGGGTGGAGGCCAGCGGCTTTTCAACCAGCGTGTGCACACCGGCCTCAGCCAGCTTCATCACGGCCTCGGAATGGTAAGCGGTAGGTACAGCCACAACAGCTGCATCAATACCGACCTCGAGCATCTGCTCAACGTCCGGCAAAACCTCCATGCCGCGAGCCACATCAAAGCGGTCACCACTCGGATCTGCGAGCGCAACTAGCTCAAAGCCCTCCGTCTCACGTGCATTACGAACGTGGTGGCGGCCCATGGAGCCAATGCCAAGAACACCAACTCGAATATCAGACATTAAGCACCAGCCTTAGCAAGAGCATTCACGGCCTCAACGATGCGATCCAGGTCAGCCTGAGAGAGCGACGGGTGAACCGGAAGCGAAACCACGGTCTTCGCGGCCTCTTCGGTTACCGGCAGATCAAGGCCCGGAGCGTAGGGAGCGAGGGAGGGCAAGCGGTGGTTTGGAATCGGGTAGTAAACGCCCGAGCCAACCTGGTACTCGTCGCGCAACGCCTCCATGAAACGATCGCGGTCAGTATCAACCACGCGAATCGTGTACTGGTGGTAAACGTGCACAGCCCCCTCGGCAACAGCTGGGACAACAACGCCCTCAAGGTTTTCTGAAAGGAACTTCGCGTTCTCCTGGCGCTTCTGCGTCCACGCGCCAACCTTCTTCAACTGTTCGCGGCCAATCGCAGCGTGAATATCAGTCATGCGGTTGTTCAAACCAACCAGCTCATTTGCGTAGCGCTTCTCCATACCCTGGTTGCGCAGCAAACGGCTATTGCGTGCCACCTCGGGATCCGTGGTGGTGATCATGCCGCCTTCACCGGCAGTCATATTCTTAGTCGGGTAGAACGAGAATGCTGCGAACGTACCGAATGTTCCGACCTTCTTACCATCCAGTGAAGCACCGTGAGCCTGCGCAGCATCCTCGAACAACATGAGGCCGTGTTTGTCTGCAATCTTCTTCAGATCATTCATGGGAGCTGGGTGACCGTAAAGGTGGACGGGCATAATCGCCTTAGTACGCTCCGTGATAGAAGCCTCCACGGACTTTGGATCCAAGCAGAAATGCTCGAGATCGATGTCCGCAAACACTGGCTTGGCACCTGCAATAGCAACGGAGTTGCCGGTAGCGGCGAACGTAAACGAGGGCACAATGACCTCATCGCCTGCGCCAATACCAGAAGCCAACAAACCAATGTGAAGAGCGGAAGTACCGGAGTTCACGGCAATCGACTCGGCCCCCGGCGTCATCTGCTGCGTGAATTCCTCTTCAAAAGCAGCTACCTGCGGGCCCTGCGCAACCATGCCAGAGCGGAGAACTGCAGTAACGGCTGCAACTTCTTCCTCACCAATCAATGGTTTTGCTGCGGGAATCATCTCTCGGGTCATTACTCGCTAACCTCTCTTAGCTCACTATCGCTAATCTGTTCAAAAATTTGCCCAGTCTTTGGGCACTTGAAACGATTTTCACTACCTTCAACCGGTTGTAGCCTCACGCCACTTTGCCCAACCCAACCAATCCGGCGGGCTGGAACCCCGGCAACCAATGCAAAATCTGGCACATCCTTCGTGACGACCGAGCCTGCCGCAACAGTGGCCCACTCGCCAACCGTCACAGGAGCCACACACACCGCGCGGGCACCAACAGAAGCTCCACGCTTTAGCGTCACGCCCACGTGATCCCAATCAGACGCACTCTTTAGCGAGCCATCCGCATTAATCGCACGCGGGAACAAGTCATTAGTCAGGACAGCAGCCGGGCCAACAAAAACGCCATCGGCAAGCTCAGCAGGCTCATAAACCAGGGCATAATTCTGCACCTTGCAGTTATCCCCCATCTTCACGCCCTCGCCAATATAAGCGCCGCGGCCAACAATGCAGTTCTTTCCGATCTCAGCATTTTCGCGAACCTGTGCGAGGTGCCAGATTGAAGTTCCCTCACCAATCTTCGCCTCAGCTGAAACGTCTGCACTATCGACTATTCTCGGCATAAGTCCTCCGTTCAGTTACAGTCAGATTCATTCTACGCTCATAATCACAGTGAATAGCGGCGGCTAATCAGCGTTTTTACACTTAAAGATTGTAAAGTGGTTAGCGATTAGAGACGTAAATTTGAAGAATCACAGGGCACACATGCAACTGACAGACAAAACATGGCTCGTTGTTCCCCTATACAACGAGGGCAAAGTCGTGCGTGAAGTACTCACAGAAGTACGCAAAACCTTCCCGAACATCATCTGCGTTGATGACGGTTCAAATGACAACTCCATCGCAGAGGCCCTCGCAGCCGGCGTCAAAGTTGCCGTCCACCCCATTAACCTTGGACAGGGAGCCGCCCTTCAAACCGGGTTCAGCTACGTACTCGAAAACACCGACGCAAAATACGTCGTGACCTACGACGCCGACGGGCAGCACCGCATTGAAGACGCGCTTGCCATGCTAAACGCGGCAGAGAGCGAAGACCTCGGCTTCGTATTTGGATCACGCTTCCTTGAAGGCAAAGCCGAAACTGGAGCGTTCAAGAAACTCGTTCTTAAAACCGCAGCATTCGTCACTCGCATGCGCACCGGCGAGCAACTTACCGACGCACATAATGGTCTTCGAGTAATCCGCCGTGACGCCCTGGAGCAAATCAAAATCACCCAGAACAGGATGGCTCACGCCTCCGAAATCGTGTACCAGCTATTCGACACTAAACTCAAGTGGCGCGAAATGCCCGTGCACATTATTTACACGGATTACTCGCGCTCCAAGGGCCAATCACTACTAAACTCGATCAACATTTTGGTCGAACTAATAATGAAGTAGGAGCGGAAATGTCAGCAATATTTGGATCACAATGGTTCATTAAACTCCTGATCGTCGCCATCCTACTGATAGCGACATACTTCATCATGAAACCCGTTAAATCCGCACAGCACCTCGCAATGCGCCGGCTTTCAATGATGATCTTCATTGCATTCGCAGTAATAGCCGCGCTATTCCCCGCGCTCCTATCCCGCGTCGCAGTTTTTCTTGGTATCGGACGCGGCACTGACCTGTTGCTTTACGGGTTAACACTTGCATTCTTTAGCACCCTCGTCACCGCATACCGCCGTGACGCTGCAGTCGAACGTAAGCTCACCCAACTAGCGCGCACCATCGCTCTAACCACCGTTCGCGACGGCGAGCCAAAACCCGAGAAGTCCACAGAAGCCGAGGACTAACGTGAACGAGCGCGAAACCAATCATCTCCAGGAAGAGGCCGTTCGCAACCTGGTACGAGACCAGGGCAAGCGGACCCTCACCAGTGGTCCCAAACCAAACAGGCGCCGCCCGCGTTCAGCACAGAAGCCTCGGCACACCGTGTTCCGATTCAAACGACACACTCTGCGAACCATCGGCGCAGCCCTTTTTGCCATAATACTTTTTGTTGGCACCTCGGCTGGGCTCTTGTACTACGACCTATCAAACCGGGTTGCAAAGTCTGAATTACAAGTCGAACAATTTGCTCCTCGTAACGAAGCACGTCCTCCCGCGGACAGCTTTGATGGGCGCCCTGTGAACATCCTTCTGCTTGGAACTGACTCTCGCGTTGGTGAAGGCAACTCCCGGTACGGGGACGATGACGACGCCTCCATGCGAGCAGATGTGACAATCATTGCGCATATCTCGGAAGACCGCTCACGTGTACAGCTCGTATCCATTCCACGCGACACTATCGTGGACATCCCCTCGTGCGTTCTCAAGGATGGAACCGAAACTTACCCGCAAACCGGGCAAATCAACTGGGCCATGTCCATTGGCTCCGAATACAACCAAGAAAACCTTGATGCCGGCGTGGGTTGCACCTGGCGAACCGTAGAAGAGCTAACCGGCATTCCCATTGACGGCTTCATACTGTTTGACTTTGCAGGGTTCGAAAGAGTCATAAATGCCCTTGGCGGCGTAGAAATGTGCTTCGAAGAAGACCTTTATGACGAAGCTGCGGAACTCAATATATCCGCCGGATGCCATGTACTCAACGGACATGATGCCCTCGCCTACGCCAGGGCGCGGAAGGAAGTTGGAAACGGATCTGATATTTCGCGCATTGGCCGCCAACAAGAGCTGATGGGGCGCATCTTCCACACCGCCCAATCGCAAAACTTGCTGACGGATTTCCCGAAGCTCTATGCCTTCTTGTCCGAATCTCTGGACATCATTAAGACGTCTTCAGACTTCTCGCGGATAAACACGTCCATGGGTCTCGCGTACTCACTATCCGGGCTTTCAGGTGATGGCTTACAATTCGTAACCATGCCACTCACCGAAGCACCTTGGGACCCCAACCGCGTAATTCCTACCTGGCAAGCAGACGAGCTTTGGGAATCCATCCAAAAGGATGCGCCCTTGCCTTCCAATATTTGGATCACTGACTCTGAAGGCAACGTGGTATTCCTCGAAGAACCTACCGAAACCAATCCAAACGGGGAAGGATTTGAAGGCTCCGACGGCTCTCAAGACGAGTATCTGAGGGACAATGATGGTGAGGGAGGGGGCCTGTGAACGACGGCGAGCCTCCCAAGAGCATCCCACCTAGCATTCCACCGCGAGAAGGCCGTAACCGCCCCTCCACGGAAGGTGCAAAACGCGTTCAGAAGAAGGCTAATGGACGTTTGAGCAACGGGGCTACTGCTCCTAAAGCCGGCCCAAACTCAGCGTCAAACTCGCACGGACGCTCCGCTTCCTTCCCAGCGAAGCGTAACTATCGCAACTCCCAAGTTGCGCGTGACGGCGTTCCCAGCCAGCGTGAGCGCTCGACTAACTCTTCCGCCACACAAAAACCGATCCCGCCCCGCGAGCACAAGCCCCGCGTGGATCGCGCGTCATCTCAGCCGGAAAGGCGGCAAACTCCGCCCTCATATGCACCGGCATCAAGCCGATCGCGCGAGCAGGTTCCTCCCTCGTACGCGCCAAACCGGCACTCATCTACATCGAGAACACCAATGGAACCAGCGCGCACCAACCGCGCAGTAGCGGCCTCCTCTGCCTGGAAACCACAGCCTCGTCCAACCGCGCCCACTGTACCGAGCGCACCTCAGGCCGGCGCCGCCCGACGCAAACCAAACAGGCGTCGCCGCGCCATCGTAACCGTTCTGGTAATGCTGGCAATACTGATTGGATGGCCCTTGTTACTGCTCAGCTGGGCGGGCGGAAAAGTCGAACACGTAGATGCCCTGAGCGGGGCCGGCGACACGCCGGGAACTACCTACCTAATTGCCGGGTCAGACTCGCGCGACGGTACACAATTCACCGACGAAACCGAGGGACACAGGTCGGACACGATCATGCTGCTTCACCGTGCTCCCAACGGCAACGCCTACCTGGTGTCGATCCCCCGCGACACGTGGGTTGATATCCCCGAATACGGGGAAGGCAAAATCAACGCCTCATTCTCATATGGAGGCCCCGAACTGCTGGTAGACACTGTTGAAGAACTCAGTGGCATCACAGTTGACCACTACGTGGAAGTGGGAATGCAGGGCGTTGTCGACATCGTGGATGCTATGAACGGAGTTGAGCTCTGCCTCGACTACGACGTTGATGATCCTCGCTCCGAACTCGTGTGGCAGGCCGGTTGCCACAACGCGGATGGGCGCACTGCTCTTGCCTTTGCCCGCATGCGCTACTCCGATCCAAATGGGGACATTGGACGCGCGGAAAGACAACGTCAGGTTATCGGAGCAATCGTTAAGACGGCGGCCCTTCCAACGAATTCCTTGAACCCTGTGCGGCAAATGAAGATATCCTCGGCCGCAGCTCAGTCTGTGACCACCGACCCGGATACATCGAGTCTTGAACTTGCGCGAATGGCATTGGACTTCAGAGCCGCAACGTCGAGTGGCAATACGGGTACTCCCCCGATTGCTACGATTGCGTTCGAAACCAGTCAAGGATCTGCCGTGTTGCTTGACGACGATGCGGATGAGTTCTTCCGCAAACTCGCCAACGGCTCCCTTACCTCCGCGGAGCTAAACGCCAACGGACTTCCCTAGCGTCGCTTTCAAACAGTTGCGGGGTGAGCGATCCATACAGATCGCTCACCCCGCTGTATTGAACTACGAAAATCTAGTTCTTCTTAAACAACTCGTTAGTGGCTGCAACGTCAATCTTGCGGGGACCTGCCTGCCAAGCGCTCCATGCCGACTCTACGATCTGTGCAACATCATACTCAGCGTTCCAGCCCAGATCTTCCGTGATACGGCTAGCGTTGCCAATCAACTGGGGTGGGTCACCGGCGCGGCGATCCTGCTCCTCAGCCTCAAAGTTAATGCCACTTACCTCGCGACACGCATCGACAATCTCGCGTACTGAGGTGCCCTTGCCCGTACCCACGTTGTAAACGTTGTGCTTTAGATCCGACTCGGATGCCAGGGCATCCAGCGCGTCAATGTGAGCGCGCGCCAAATCCTTCACGTGGATGTAATCGCGGATGCATGTGCCATCTTCCGTAGGATAATCCGTGCCGAAAATGGCGGGAGCCTTACCGCGTGCCAAGCGCTCAAAAATCATGGGGATCAAGTTTAGTGTTGCTGGATCTCCCAAATCATCCCAGCCTGAGCCCGCCACGTTAAAGTAGCGCAAGCCGATCCAACGCAAGCCCCAGGCGCGCTCGCAATCAGCCATCATCCACTCGCCAATGAACTTCGTTTCGCCATAGGGATTAATCGGATGCTTCTCGATGTCCTCGTTCACTACTTCAACCGGTGGCATACCGTAAACCGCCGCGGAAGAGGAAAAGATCATCTGGTTCACACCAGCCTTTTCCATAGCCAACATCACGTTAGCCATGCCGCCCACATTCTGTTGGTAGTACCAGGCAGGGCGCGACACCGACTCGCCCACCTGTTTGCGGGCCGCAAAATGAATCACGGCCGTAACGTCCTCGTCCACCATCGTGTTCAACAAGGCCTCGCTCGACGCCGTATCTGCAACGTCAAGCTGTACGAGCTTAGCGGAACCAATGCGATCCTTCGTTCCATACGATAGGTCGTCAACAACCACAACCTCATCGCCGCGTTCCTGCAAAAGCCTAACTACATGGGCGCCGATGTAACCGGCGCCGCCAATCACCATAATGCTCATAACTACAGTCTAAAACTCTCACTAATTGGTTTCTAAAGATCGTTGCAAAGTCTGGTTTTTCTGACTGGACTGCTCGGCCAAATCCTGCTGGAAACGCTCCATCTTTTGTTGCAGCGTCTGATCTGACATAGCAAGCATTCGAACCGCGAGGAGGCCCGCGTTACGCGCCCCGCCAACCGAAACGGTAGCGACGGGAACCCCGGCGGGCATCTGCACAATCGATAACAGTGAATCCATACCGTCGAGGTATTTGAGCGGCACAGGTACGCCGACAACCGGCAACGGCGTTGCCGAAGCGAGCATACCCGGCAGGTGTGCGGCTCCCCCAGCACCGGCAATAATCACCTTTAGTCCACGCTGTGCGGCTTCCTTGCCGTACTGCAACATCGCCTCCGGCGTGCGGTGGGCGGAAACCACGCGTGCCTCGAACTCAACGTCAAACTCGCGCATGACCTCAGCGGCCTGGCCCATGACCTTCCAGTCCGAATCAGACCCCATTACGATGCCAACTTGAACCATGTCGCTCACTTTCCAAACAGAATATCGATGGCCTTGCCCGCCTTGTCACGAGCTGTCTTCACATCAGCGGCACACACCGTTACGTGACCGAGCTTACGCCCGGGGCGCACGCTCTTTCCGTACAGATGGACGTGGACTCCGGGCAGCTGCTTCAGCACGTCCGGGAGGGCATGAGAGGCATCCTCGTACTTAGAACCAAGCAGGTTCTTCATCACCCAAACCCCCGGAATCGGAGTGGTTTCACCAAGGGGAAGATCCAAAACCGCACGCAAATGCTGCTCAAACTGACTGGTCAGCGCACCGTCAATCGTCCAGTGGCCCGTGTTGTGCGGACGCATTGCAAGCTCATTGACCAACAGAACTGGCTCCTGACCATCCACAACAAACATTTCAACGGCCAGGACGCCCGTCACTCCAAGTTCGCGCGCAATCAGATCACCGACAGCTTGCGCTCGCGCCGCGACCTCTTCAGATAACGAGGGGGCTGGCGCAATCACCTCAGAGCAAATGCCGTCTTCTTGGATCGATTCCGCGACCGGCCACTGCTTCACCTCACCGGAGGGCGTGCGCGCCAAGAGCACCGCAACTTCGCGGGTAAACGGCACCTTTTCCTCCAGCAACACCGGCCCGGTAGCCAGCCAATCATCAACGCCGCGAGCGTCCGCAACTACTCGAACACCCTTGCCGTCGTAACCGCCCGTCGGTGTTTTTGCGATAACGGGCCAGCCGACCTCATCGCCAAACTCCGCCACGTCCTCGCGGCTGGTAGCCTGCGCCCACTTGGGCACTGGCGCCCCAATTTCCTGCAGTTTCTTGCGCATGGCGAGCTTATTTTGCGCATACAAAAGGGCGCTTGCCGGCGGCTGGATAGATATACTGGCGCACTCGGCAAGGATCTGGGGCGGGATGTGCTCATGCTCGAACGTAAGCACGTCGGCGCCCTTGATCAACGACTTCATGTCATCGAGGCTCTTCGGATCACCCACGGGCGCATTCACGGTGACCTGCGCGGCCGAACCGTCACTGGCTTCGACCATGGTTTTTAAAGTAATTGCCAGCTCAGTTGCTGGAGGGACCATCATTCTGGCAAGCTGTCCGCCGCCAACCACAGCTATTGTTCGACTCACCCGTTCAGCCTATCGTGCACGGCTCGATAGCGGCGGCCCGTCTCACCTGCAGGCCGCCCCCTCGCTTTAGAATCTGCGCTTGCGCCTGCCCACCGACACCAGCATTCCCTCTGGCATCACAACGTCCGGGTCCAAGCTGGTTGGCATTGCCGGTAGTGAGACAGTGAAGACTGCGGGTTTTGCCTGCGTCAGTTCTAGCCGGCCGCCCGTTCCTTTAATGAGGTCGCGTGCCAGTGGAAGGCCAATGCCCGTAGATCCATGCGCAGAGACGCCCTTTTCGAAGATCATGTCCGTCATGTCTTCGGCTATGCCTTCGCCTTCGTCAGAAACGTCAATCAGAACTCCACGCGACGATGTTCCCTTGCGGCACACCACTCGGGTTGTGCCCGCCCCGTAACGGAGCGAATTCTCAATCAGCGTTGCCAAGACCTGCGATAGCACCGATGCTGACGCGAGCACGGGCTGCGCGGCCTCGTCGGTGAAAATCAGCTCTCGGCCCTCTGCCTCGAATGTTTCCTCCCACTCTTCGCGCTGCTGATTAAAAATTTCGAGTACGTGGATTGCCTCCGCGTTACCTCCTGCGCTCTTGGTTGTGGTCAGAAGGTCGCCAATCACCTGCGTGAGGCGCTCAACCTGTTCAAGGCATACACGCACCTCACTTTGAATCTCCGGATCGTCCGTGATGAGCTCGATCTCCTCCAAACGCATGGATAAAGCGGTGAGCGGCGTACGCAACTGGTGTGAGGCGTTGGCAGCGAACTGGCGTTCCGCAGCAAGCCGGCCAGCCATGCGCTCCCCTGTGCGCACAAGCTCTTCTTGGACGAGATCAATCTCTTCAATACCGGAAGGGTTCACGCGAGCCCGAACCTGTCCGGAACCGATTTGCTCTGCCTGCGCAGCCAGATAAATAAGGGGCGCGGAAATGCGCCGTGATCCACGCAAAGCTAACCAATAACCAACTGCAAGGGAGGCCATAATACCGGCGAGAAACACCGCAACAAGGCGCGCGATTGAGAGGATTGTTGGCCATGCCGAAATCTCGCTACGTACCGTGGTACCCGACGGCAAGACAACTGAGGCGGTCATGCGAGGAGCCCCAACATGTCCTCCTCTTTCAACAAGGCCGGCTTCACCCGGATTGTTCACACGCACGTACGCGCCGCTGAGCAGATCGTTTCCCAGCACCCAGTTGTCAAGGTTGCGCTGGGTAAGGTCATCCCCCGATTGGATTCTGCGCTCAACCATATTGCCGAGTAGTTGCGTGCGCGACTGAAGATTATGCTGTGCGGACTGCCAAACCAGACCGCCGCCAATGAAAAGCGAGGGAATGCCCAGAATTAAGACCGCCACGGTCACAGCCGTGGCGATCATTTTAATAACGCGTGCGCGCATGTGTTAGGCCCGCTCTTTTTCGAACCTGAATCCCATGCCGCGAACGGTGGTGATGTAGTGCGGATCCGCAGCGTCGTCGCCCAGCTTGCGACGTAGCCAGGAAACATGCATGTCGAGCGTCTTGGTGGAACCGGTAGGATCCGAACCCCAAACCTCGCGCATCAGCACGTCGCGCTCGACCACATTGCCCGCCTCACGAACGAGGACGCGGAGCAGGTCGAATTCCTTAGCGGTTAGCTGCAACTCACGATCTTTCACGAATGCGCGGTGCGCACCCACATCGACGCGAACGTCCTGCACGGTGAGTTCGCCATCAGCCTCTTCGGTTCCCGTGCGACGCAACAGTGCGCGAACACGGGCAAGTAGCTCTGCAAGGCGGAACGGCTTTGTCACGTAATCATCCGCGCCAGCGTCAAGGCCGACAACCATGTCGACCTCGTCCGCACGAGCAGTCAAAATCAAAATCGGGGTGGACAGCCCAAGTTTGCGCACCTGGCGAGCTACATCCAGCCCGTCCATATCGGGAAGTCCAAGATCAAGAACGATGAGGTCGGCACTATCAACCTCGTTTAGAGCTCCACGACCGGTGCCGTGTGCCCTAACTTCGTAGCCCTCACGGCCAAGCGCGCGAGCTAGGGGCTCTGCAATAGCAGGATCATCTTCAACCAAAAGAACAGTAGTCACGCTTTTATAGTAGGCCATATTTGGGCATTGCACACGCCTTGAGGAAGTAAAATGTAATGCGACATCAAGATACTTTTTACTATTTGAGCGTGCCTGTAATCAGTTTTTCGCTACATATAGACGTTTCCTATACGAATTGTTCGCGAAATTGAATGATTAAAGTTTAAAGAGATTCAATTGGCAAATGTTCAACAGGTGGACGGTCTTCAACGCTCACCTGGAACGGGACTACCCGGCCCACTCCTCGCAGATCAGCTTCCTTGGCTGCCGACACGCGATACCAAGGCCCAGCCTCGCCGCGCGCGATCTTGCCGGCGGTTTCTCCGTCGGTAATGATTTGCCCAACCGGAGCTACATCAACCAGCCGCGAAGCGAGATTCACGGGCGGCCCAAAGACGTCCCCCGACCTCGAAAACACTGCCCCCTGCACAATCGATGCGCGTACGGGCAACATTTTGCGCATACTGTTTAAGCGCTGCATCAGTTCGGTAACTACGCGCAGTCCGGTTGGCAGATCATCAGCGATGTAGAACACGGCATCGCCAATCATTTTCACTACGCGCCCTCCCGCGGACGGGATCACGATGCGGCACACGGTTTCGAACTGGTCGATCAGGTCAACGAGGTCCTCTTCGGGAAGTGAAACGGACGAAGACGTGTAGGAGACCATGTCCACGAAGCCGAGCGTGCGAATAAGTGGGAAGCTGTTTGTTTCCCGTTCGCGACCACGGTGCGAAACTTCCTGATCGACGCGCGTAATGATTGATTCAAGTTGGCGTTTCCAAGAGTAAATGAGCTCCTCTTCAAGGAAGGGCAGGAATTCGCGGAACTTGTCTAACGTGACGAGCCTGGCGGACGTGTCATCTAATGTGTATCTGCGCGCCACGTCATCGACGAGGGCCTCCATCTGCCACAGCACGAGCCTGTCTGTAATGTGTGCTTGCGCGCGAACGAGCGACAGCCCGGTCTGCAGGTCAATGCGACCCGAGTCGATCAGATCGGACCAACGCTGGTATGCCTTGAGGTCCTGCGTGGTGAATACAACCTCTCCTTCGACAGCCGGAGCGAACCCCATGGCAACCCAATAGGAATTAACGCGGGTTACTGGGGTTTCGGTGCGCGCCGCTATATCTGCTGCGCTTAGCGTTGGTTCGCCGCCCAGCAGGATCTTCCTGTAGGACCCTGTAGTTGAAGGCGACTGACCGGCGTCGGGGGTGTTATGCATCACCTCAACTCTAGTCTTTTGGTGAGCTGGTTAGCGACTGTTTAGAAACCTGGCAGCAGCCACGGGCCGTTTTGCGGTTTATTTCGCGCTATCCATTGATTTATTGTTGGATTTCGCCTTATACTTACTTGTCCTTAACAATCGCATTTTGGTTGCGCTGGTTTTCTAAAAATATTTTGGAGGCCGCCACCATGAGCGGGGTTAGGGATGGAAAACTACATAGGGGGATGATCGGTTTCGACAGCGATCTTCAATCGATGTGAAGCGGGCCGAGGATGTCTACTGACCTCGTTAACCATGTATTCAAAACAATAGGTGCTGAACAGAACCGCACCGACTTTGCCCTCGCTGCCTAATCTAGCGAGCAAGTCCGTCAGCCCAAGCAATGCTCTGAGTTTGGTTCCTGGCGTCGTTTTATGAGCCACTGGGTTGCCGCCGTGTTGGGAGGCGGTGACCGACACTTTCTCAACTGAGCCACCTAGTTGCAGGTTTGCATGTTGCTAGTGGCTGAGAAACTTATTGCAAACTGCGCCCGGAGAAGAAATTGGGGTGGATCGTTGGACCCGGGTTCAATTCCCGGCATCTCCACTACTGGCCTCCTAGCACCCGCTGGGAGGCCTTTTTTTATGCGGTAAACGCCCTGCAAGGCTTGAGTTGGTGCGAAATTTGCATCTATCAGAACGACGACAAACACTCATTATCCCTAATGAACATGCACGTTCACCAACTACGCCTCGCTTCAACATTTTCGCGGATTCGCGCAGTAGATATTTTTTAGAAGACACCACCCACGATTCATTAGCCAGTACGGAAATATTCTTCCGGTTAGTCGCCTGGCAAGAAACGCTCGTCCCCTTTACCCACAGAATTGACAGAATAGAATAGCAATATGCGGCAGAGAGATATTATGGATTTTTCTATCGATGAAATCGGCGGATATGTCCTAACATCTGAAGAGAATGAGAAGTACTCAGATCAAGATCTAAAACAAAAGCTCGCAGATCTTGGTTTCCCGCGCGCGTGGAGAAACATCATTCCTCGCCTTCGGGGTGAGATCAGCTGGGACTACAACGAGTTCTACGAATAGGATTTATGCCTCCTAAAGCTATGCCTTGATAGGCGTTTCATAGTTTTACCCCTGGCCCGTTTGGGCTAGGGGTTTTGGTGTGCCCGAAACGGGTAGGAAGGAACAGCCCTGAAAGACGATGAGAACCGTATCTTCCGAGTCAACGATGACTAAACAGCTCATCCCATTCCAGTAATTCCTTCATTTCAAGCACTTTTCTCGATAGATTGAGCTCATGACAGACAAGAATTTAATGGATCGCACCACCGAGGAGTTTTTCGGATACGTTCTCACTCCTGAGGAGAACAAACTCTATTCAGACGAAGACCTGAAGAACAAGCTACGCGACCTGGGATTCCCTGAGCGTTGGCGCGATGCAAATCCACGTCTTCGCGGTGAAGTGAGCTGGGATTACGTCGACTACTACGAGTAGAAATAAGGATGGACTCCTCTAGCTCATCAAAAATTCACAGTTTCACTCCGGCCCGTTCGGGCCGGGGTGTTGTTATAACCTAGACAGCTCGGCCGCCGAATAGCACGATAGCTGCAAGGGATTGCTGGAACGCACGCCGGGCACGGACCGCTTGTACGGTATCGCACCCGGCGGCATTGTTAGGCAACTAGTGCCTCACTCCCCGCTAGCTTCGCTTTCCACCGCAGATTTGCGGGCATTCTCCACCACCTGCTTGAACAGTTCCTTTACCGCAGGATCGTCAACTGTCGAACCTGGAATCATGAACCCGTCCGGATGCATGGGATTGGTAGAGCACTGACCATTAGGCTTGGACGTCAAACTGTACAGCCTTACGCTTTTTCTATCGCCAACGCAAAGTGCTGTACCCTTCTCGCGGAACTCGATCCGGGCGTCGGGATGCTTCCTCACATAGGCCAACATATTCTGAAGTTCTTCTTCAGAATGATTCCAAAATGTCCACACCTGCTCATCGTTCCCGAAAGTAACGTAATTACCCTCGACGCCGATGATCTCAACCGGATAGATCGGGCCTCTAGTAGAAATCTTTGCCTGGATCCAATGCGGCCTATGTCCCGCAATCATCAACTGGCAGGGGCTAACAGGGAAAAGTGGGTCCTTGCTCATAGTGAGCTCCTTAAAAATCGCGCGTCCGCCAAACTTCTGTTTAGCGGCGGATCTTCCCTCAGGGGCACCGTGTGCGACACGCGGTTGCCAGCCAACTAGCCGAGGGGCTTAACGTTGGACTTCTTGATCCACCGACAGGATACCCCAAACGGAGCACCTGTCAAGGCATAGCTGTTAGGCTTGAGCGAAGCTCTTACACAAGTGAGGTCGAAATGGATCAGCAACAATTTGATGGCCTAGTAAAGCTCTTCGAGGAAGCCAAAGATGGCTCTGGGAACCCGCTTCAAATGGAGTATCTGCTCGTCAAACAGGGCAACAGCGAATACCTCCACGCCTTCCGCGGACACACCGGACCGTCAGATATTCGATCGATCTCTAAGACTGTCCTCGCCCTCGTTCTAGGCACCGTCATCGAATCGCGCGACGATCTAACCGAAGACACACCGGTATGGCCGGTGCTCAAGAACCTGTGCGAAGTCAAAGACCCAGAAAACCTTGAAAAGTGGCAGCACATCAAAATCAAACACTTGATGAACCACACCATCGGGTTTGACCGCATCTTGATGATGCGCGGCGACATTCAAGACATGGACCCCGCTGATTACATTAACTACATCGTCAACGAACCAATCGTGCACGAGGCGGGAACTTACTACCTGTATTCCAACGCAGGCTTCTACCTCATGTCTATCTACCTGCAAGAATTCCTTGGTGAGGACCTAGAGGACTACATCAGGCGCGCGCTATTTAACCCGCTTGGCATAACCGATTACAGGTGGGAGCGCTACGGAAAATACCTGGCCGGGGCCACCAGACTATGGCTCCTACCCCACGACATGCTGAAGATAGGCGAGCTACTACTTGAAGGCGGCAAGGGCATTGTGAGCCCACAGTGGATTGAACGCATGAAGCAATTCACCGCTTTTACCCCCCGCGTGGACACGCCTACAAACCCGTACTTCCGCCGTCATGCCTACGGCTCCAGCCTGTGGCTCTCCAACCGGGGCAACATTTTCTTCGGCCACGGAACCGACGGGCAAACCCTCGCAATCATTCCCGAACGAGGCGCCGTGGTGATCACTACCGCAACTCAAAAGGACGTGAAGCGGCTAGAGGAACTCGTGGACAAGGCCGTGGAGCTGCTCTACTAGCGGCCGCTAATCCTCGTCACGGATAATCAAGTGGTGGGGTGTTGCTCTTACACTAGAGCAACACCCCACCACTCTTAAGCCATCAACCTGCTTTCACGCGCGGCGGTCAGGCCCGATTAGCGCACCTAATTAGCAGCCGGGTTATCAGCCATTCGCGCGTTCACGTCTGCGAGGTCATTGTAAACATCCGCATTCGCCCAAGCGAGGAACGCCTTCTTGAACACCTCGTAGTACTCGTTGTATACCGCATGGTTGTCTTCGTTCGGGTAGATAAACCCGCGCGTGTGCACCATGTTGTCCACCGCCACGTCAACGGAAGGCAGTGCTCCCGCGCCAACACCGCCAAGAATCGCAGCGCCGAGCGCAGCACACTCGGACACGATCAGGCGCTCAACTGGGCGGCCATAAATGTCGGCTTGCACCTGACTCCAGAACACAGAGTTCGCGCCGCCACCCGAGAGGCGAATCGTCTCGAACGGCTCCTCCATCGCATTTTCCATTGCCTCCACGCTCATGCGCAGCTCATAGGCCACACCCTCGAGCACGGCGCGCGCGGAATGAGCACGAGTATGGATCTGCGTAATGCCCAGCATGCCGCCTCGCGCATTGTCATGGAAGTACGGATTCGCCTGCGAGTTGAAGAACGGGAAGAAGATCAGCCCATGCGAGCCCACCGGCGCCTTCGCCGCCTCAAGCGTGATGAGATCGTACGGGCTCAAATCAAGTTCAGCGGCCGCTCTTACCTCCGGCTGGCCGTAGGTGTCACGCCACCAGCGTAAGACCGCGCCCGCGGCGTGTGCAGTGCCCTCCATGTCCCAACGGCCCGGGATCGAATGAGCTCCAAACGACACGCCGCTTTGCAGATTCGCAGCCATGTTCGGAGCTTGGTCAAGCTGGGCAACCATGACAGCAGCCGTGCCGAGCGACAACTCTGCCAGCCCCTGCCTATTCACACCCGACCCTACGGCAGCACACTGCTGGTCACCGCCGCCCGGCGAGAGCACCGTGCCCTTCGCGAAACCGGTCTGTTCACTGGCCTGCGCGCTAACCTCGCCGATAGGGCGAAGTTCGTGCAATAGAGGTGGCATCATGTCTAGGTCAAGTCCCGCACGGTCAAATAGTTCCGGCGAGTATTCCAAGGTTTTGATGTCGAACATGCCGTTGTAGTTAAGCGCAGACGCATTTGCAAACAGCTCGGTTGATCCAAGCTTGTGTAAAATCCACTCTTGCCCGTTAACTATCTTCCAAGTCTTGGCATAAACCTGCGGCCAGTTCTCTTTCAGCCACATCAGTTTGGGATACACCCACAGGCTGGAAATGTTCAAGCCTGAAATTTCGTAATAACCCTCCTCGCCAAACTCCTCCTTCATCCAGCGAGTCTGCTTGCCCGAGCGCCCGTCAGACCACACAATCGCGTCACTGAGCGGATTCCAATCCTCATCAATCGGAATGAATGAGCCGCGCTGTGACGAAACTCCGATCGAAACAATGTCTTTCACATCGCCCGGGAACGAGGCTGTTGCCTTCCTCGCGGCATAACAAATACCGTCCCAAAGCTCATGCATATCCTGATCCACCCAACCAGGATGAGGATGCTTAGTGCGATATTCCTTGTAACCGCTGCTAATGATCTTGCCGGCACCATCGAAAATAATGACGCTTGCGCCTGTTGTTCCTGCGTCAATACCGGCGAAATACTTGCTCATGCCTTCACACGCCTTTCGTCGTTAACCACACCTTTGTGGCCGTCCCATCACCATACGGGAACGAGGAGGCGATTTGGCGCTTTCTCAACTAAATGAGAATCCGGCGTCCCCATTGTAGGCGGGCGCATGCGCGGAGACCTGTCTTAGCGGTGATTCAAAGCCTCTCGGGCGCACTCAACCAGAGGAGCAATCGAGTCACGGTTCGTGTGATCGTAGCCCTGCGCAATATTATCGGCCACGGCTACAGCCCACTCTCCGCGGTCGCGGTACTTCTGCACTCGCTTAGCGAAGATCTTGAGTAGCGTCTTTTCAGCTGCGGGTAGGCCTTCATAGCGGACCCCGCCCTCGAAGTAGAAGAATGGGAACTCACCCTTTGCCAGCTCGTTCCTGGTGAACGTGCGGGCTGCGCACTTCCAATCTCGGTCCGGGTGCTGCGGCGTTCCCCCGTTTGCCCACACGATTACGCGACCTTGATTCAAAATGCCGGCATCTTTTGCCATCTTGCGGAACTTTCTGAAGCCGCGGATGATCGCCATTCGCACGCCAGCGCCGTAGACCACCAGGTCATATGACGCTAGGTTGATGCGGCCACTCTTCACGCCCTCGACTACCTCCGACAATGGGTGAAGATCAGCCTCGAGGTCTTCTGCGATCCAAGTCCCATAGGTCTTAGAAAATCCGGTCAGGGTGTTGTAAATGACCAAAACTCTAGGTGCGCTTTTAGCTTCATCCGCCATTGTTTCCATCCTTCATTCATGAACCGCATACGAATATACACGGCTAAGACCTCGACTTTTTGTTGAAATACAGCGTTTTTTACGACAACCGTGTCAGAAAACCAGCGACGGAAAAACAGCCCTAAAAACAAACTTTCATATATTTTGTGGGTTTTCGCAGAAATCCTGTTGATTTTTGTTAATCGTGTGGATACTCTGATGGTGCATTCAACGAAGAATGGAGATTCTAATGACACCTGAGAACAAGCACCACCTGGGTGCCGGCCCCCTTGTTATTGCTATCGACTCGTCCACCACGTCCACCAAAGCGATCATTGTCGACGCCACCGGACACGTGCTGCACACCGCGAAACGCAACATTCAGTTGCACACGCCCGCGATGGACTGCTACGAGCACAACCCGATTCGCTGGTGGGAAACCACGCGAGACGCGATTGGCGAGGCAGTGGCGGCGCTCTCCCCCACAGACCGCGAGCGCATTGAAGCAATCGGCATTACGCACCAGCGCGAGAGCTTCGCACCTTTCAAGGCCGATGGCACACCGCTTCGTAACGGAATTTTGTGGCTTGACGGCCGCGCAACCGAGCAGATCCGCAAGTACGGTTCTGCACACATCCACCAGCTGTCCGGCAAACCTGCAGGCGTGACCCCCGCGATCTACAAGATGGCTTGGGTTGCCCAGCACGAGCCGGAGGTGTTTGAGAAGGCCGACAAGGTTGTCGACGTCCTCGGCTACATCACTTTCAATCTGACCGGGCGCTGGGCTTCTTCACAGGCGGCCGCGGACTCGCTCGGCCTTTTCGATATTGAAAAGCGCGACTACGCGGATGAGCTTCTTGAGATTGCAGGCGTGCGCCGCGATCAAATGTCTGAGCTTGTTGAACCAGCTAGCCCAATCGCGATGCTCAAGGATGACCTGGTGTCCGAATGGGGCCTGTCAAAGTCGATTCCAGTAATCGCCGGCCTTGGAGATGGACAGGCCGCCGGTATTGGCGCGGCAGCAGTTACGCCGGAGATTGGTTATCTAAACCTCGGCACCGCAGTGAATGCAGGTGTTGAATCCCCGGTCTACAAGTACGATCCAGTATTCCGCACGCATGTCTCAGGCATTCCCGGCAACTACGTATTTGAGGTCCTGCAGTCTTCTGGCTCCTACCTGGCCGGCTGGTTCCGCAAGTCGCTGGGAGACCCGAAGCTCCTGGGCGAACCCGATCCGGCTCTGGATGAAGCAGCTTCAAAGATTCCTGCCGGTTGCGAAGGTCTCGTGACACTCCCCTACTGGAATGCAGTGCAGTCCCCGTACTGGGATTCCGTTGCGCGCGGCGCCGTGGCGGGCTGGCGCGGCACCCATTCGCGCGCCCACATGTACCGTTCGATCCTCGAGTCGATCGGCTTCGAGATGCGCTACAACCTCAACCACATCGAGGAAGGCACGGGTGTGAAGCTTCAGGGCCTACGCATCATGGGTGGCGGCACTCGCTCCAAGCTGTGGCGCCAAATCATGGCCGACTGCACGGGCCTGCCCCTCACTGTCTGCCTCGAAGATGAAACCTCCGCCCTCGGCGCCGCAGTTCTTGCAATGGCGTCCACGGATGCGTACGAGGACGTCCAAAGCGCAGCCGTTGGCATGGCCCGCTATGGCGATACCATTGAGCCAGACATGGATGCGCATGAAAACTACAAGGAGATTGCGGATATTCAGCACGAGCTTTACCCGAAGCTCAAGGACACTTTCGAACGCCTCCACAATCTTTCCTTGAAATACCCATCCACGAAGCCCGAGTCCCCTGCGGCTGAGCTTTAAAGATACGGAAGGAACAACATGTCAATCATTACCGTACTGGGCGCCGGAGCTATGGGTTCTGCGCTGTGCACGCCACTCATCGATTCGGGCTGGGAGGTACGCCTGTGGGGAACGTGGCTCGACGACCACCTCCTCGATGCGATTGAGGGCGGAAAGCCGCACCCACGCACCAACGAGCACGTAGCCGAGGGCGTCAAGCTCTACCGCAGTGGAGAACTTAACGACGCGCTCGAAGGCGCTAACGTTGTAGTCATGTCGGTGGCTTCTGTGGGCGTCGAGAAGGTTACGGAGCTAGCCCTTGACGGCATCGAGAAAGCCGAGGCGCTTTGGCTGACATCCAAGGGTTTTAATGAAGGTCCGGATGGCAACATCCAGCTACTTCCGGACGCAATCAGGCGGATTGCTAAGGCTAACGGCAAAACCGTTCCACCGATCGTTGCAATCGCTGGTCCCGTTAAAGCCAATGAGTGCGCGGCACGCAAGCCCACCGCAACGATCTTCGGCTCGAAGGACAAGGACCTGGCCACGCGTTTCGCTCGCGAAGCCCGCTCCGATGTTTACTGCATTGAGCCGAGTGGCGACGAAACCGGTGTGGAAATCTGCGCTCCCATGAAGAACGTGTATGCCATCGCCCTTGGTATCGCGGATGGCCTTGAGGAAGGAACCGGGGTTCCACACCACAACCTCAAGGCAGCAACGTTTGCGCAGGCTGTGCGTGAGATGTCACTGCTTGGACAGTCGCAAGGCGCAGATCCGGCAACCGCTTTCGGTCTAGCGGGCGTTGGAGACCTGGAAGTCACCGGCCTGTCGGGGCGCAACAAGGTTTACGGCGTACGCCTAGGCCGTGGAGAAACCGCAAAGGAGGCTCTATCCGAGATGGATCGACTAGAGCAAACCGTTGAGGGCGTACCGGCAGCAGGCCTGGCCGTTGGCTTTGTGAAGCAACACGCGCCGGACCTCGTGGACGAACTTCCGCTACTAGCGGCTGTAAGTCGCATCATTTCGGGAGCTGTAACCGACGTCAAGACGGAAGTTGCAGCCGCGGTACTCCCCAAGAGACCGTAACTTTTCCCCTTGGCCCCGCGAACCTGACGGATCGCGGGGCCAAGTTTTAGTATTGAATAGTCTTCTAGACTGAAGCAGTATTTCAACTAGGGAGGGCAGAAATGGACAAGAGGAGCATCCACGGACCTAAAGCCCGCAGAAACTCCATACTCTCCCACTTGCTGACCCACGGAAACTCCACGATTGAGCAACTCGCAGAGCTTCTTTCTGTATCGCAAATGACCGTCTACCGCGATGTTGCCGAACTTGAATCACTGCAACTGGTACAACGCAGAAACGGATTGATCAGCCCCGCGGCATCCTCGCTGTCAGAGTCCTCTGCTCACCTGCGCCAGCAGGCGAACCGGCCCCAGAAAAAACGCCTCGCCAAGGCCGTGATGAAACACATCACGCGCGGGATGTCACTACTAGTTGACGATTCCACCTCCAATATTTCACTCGTTGAAGACCTATCGGAGGTTACTCCTATAACGGTTGTCACCAACGCGGAGTTCATCGCCAAAATTGTTCGACCTCAAGAAGACGCCAAGCTCATATTGGTGGGCGGAGAATACGAGCCCTGGGCCGACTCCTACTTTGGAGACATCACCATCAAATCGCTTGACCAGCTGAGGGTAGACCTCTGTGTCATGTCCGCCACCGCTCTCACCACCACGCACGCCTTCCACCCGGACCAGCGAGTGGCGGATGTTAAGAGGCAAATGCTTGCCTCTGCAGATAAAAAGATTCTCGTCGCCGATTCCAGCAAGTTCACCAAAAACGCGCTCTATAAAGTTGGGCCGCTAACTGATTTTGACCTTGTCATTACAGACTCTGAAACTCCAAAAACCGTGTTAGAACAGCTTGCCGATCAAGACATCCTTGTTGAAGTCGTGCGGTAGATCCTCTTTAAGTCGGACTCTTTCCGCAGGTGGCAGGCGTTCCGATCCTATGCCTCAGCAAACGAAACGTGACCCACCTCGCACCCTATTTGTAATGATTCTCAGGCTTAACTGAAGAAAATTATCAGGATGCATACAGATTCACGCTGCTTAATACTCTTTGGTAAATAAAAGAACTGACGCAAAGGAATATTTTCAGATGTCGTTTGTTAAACGAGCTTGGCTTAACGTCTCTCGCAAATTAGCCAAGTCGCTTACAATCTTTCTAGTTTTATTAACCGCCTGCACGCTTCTTCTATCCACCTTCGCGGTGCGAGAGGCTGTGGCCCGCACGAGCGACGAGGTGGGTTCAGAACTACTAGCTGGTTTCTCGGTACAAAATAATCAGCGCACTAACCCCGGCACTGCTCGAGGCGCAGGAAACGTTTCTCGCGCCCAGATTGAAGCAATCGCCAAGCTTCCGGGCATCACGAAGTACGTGGCTAACATGAGCTCGGTGGCAGACATTGAAAATGCCGAGATTTTCAAACTAGATGGCGCAGCATCTGACTATTCACAAGAGAGAGAAGAAAAGTTTGGCAACGCCGTGATGGTGAACGCGGTGAACAAGTCAGACCTCGCCACCCCCTTCCGCGCGGGAACCTTCACCCTGGCGCAAGGCCGTCACCTCACCGACAATGATCACCACAAAGTGATGGTGCACGAAGAGTTTGCAGCTAAGAACAACCTGAAGGTTGGAGACACGCTGCGCATGCGCGGCAACATTTACGACCCGGACAACCGGTTCCAATCCGACGCCGCTGTTGATGCAGAGATCGTTGGCACCTTTAGCGGCAAAAACGCTCGCCCGGCCGCGCAGCGCCTAGAGCTATACCAGAACGCTATATTTACCGACCTTGATACAGCGCGGACCTTGAACGGCACTACGCCCGAAAATGAGATCTACCAAGATGCTGGCTTCTTCGTTAACAGCGTCAAAGACGTGGACAGTGTTATGAAAGCTGCCGCAGCTCTACCCCTAGATTGGGACCACTATGAGCTAGTGAAGAACACGGACATGCTTGGAGCACTGGCGTACTCGCTTCAAAGCATCAACTCCCTCGTTAATGCCACTTTCATTGGCACCCTGATTTTCACCATCGTGGCACTCGCACTGGTCCTCGCCCTCTGGATGAATGAGCGCCGCAAAGAAACAGGAATCCTGCTGGCCGTAGGCGTAAGTAAGGCCAAGATCTTCGCGCAGTACTTGACGGAGAACATTTTCGCTTTCGTTGTAGCCGTCGTAGCATCGTTTGGCACTGCCACCTTGCTTGCGCAGAAGCTGGGCGACGGCATTGTTTCGCGCGCGTCTGCTCAAACAAGTGCGCAACTTAACGGCGGTCAGAACTTTGGTACCGACTTCTACACCTCCACGATTCAAAAGACTGTGGATCACGTGAACGTTGTAATCGAACCATCGCACCTGGTCATGGTTGGGGTTGCCGGCCTGATTCTCGTAATCGTTGCGACCCTGATTGCTTCGGCACCGATGCTTTCGAAGCGTCCAAAGCAACTGCTAACTCAGATCGGTTAAGTAATGCAGTTTTGGACTCAAGCGGGTTTGGCAGTAAGGCGCCACCCCAAGAAAAGCGTCACGCTGGCAGCCATCATTTTCGTTATTTCAGCTGTTTTCATACTGCAGGGCATAGTTAGCGCAACCGTAAACACCGTAACGAACGCGGCTACCGAGCGAATTGCTCCCGGATTCACGGTTACTTCCACTGCGGGAGATTTCCAAGAAGAGGCCGCACAGAAGCTACTAGATTATGACCGCCTGACGGGCCACAACTTTGTGCTACACACCGCGGCAGAAGCGCAGCAGCTCGGATTCGTTTCCGTAACGGGCGCCAGCGACGTGAGCAAGCTACCGACTTTTGCAGAAGAAGATGCCCAGATAGATGAGGCTTCTTTGCAGAAACTGCAGAGTACCCAAAGCATCATTTTGCCTGAACTGATTGCGCAGCAGCTGGGTATAAAGGCTGGCGACAAACTGACGCTCGGTAAGGACTCTAGCGAAGTTGAATTAGAAGTTGCGGGGGTTTACAAGCAGGATATTTCTGGCTCTAAGAACCCTGACGTGTCGGTGTATGCAAGCCTAGAAACTGCACAAAAGCTGGCGGGCAAAACGGCGGTTTCCAGCGCCACCTACCTAACCAAGGCAGAAGACGTTGACCACGCAATCAAGTTCGCGAAAGAACACGCCACGCAAGGTCTAGAGGTTGCTAGCAATACCGGAGGCGCCGCAGACCTGCTGGGATCGGTATTCGGCTTTGCAACCCTACTGTTGCGGTTGTTGCGCGTCATCTTAGTTTCAGGCGGATTGATCCTGGCTTTCGTACTCGCATTCTTTGTGCGTTCACGCATCCACGAGATCGGGATCTTGCTAACCATTGGTTTTTCGAAACTGCGGATCTTCGCCCAGGTTGCCACAGAGCTGATTATGCTGACTATTCCAGCGTTCATTGTTGCACTGATTGCCAGCGAGATCGCGGGGCATTTCCTCTCCGCACAGATTTTGCAGTCAGCTACTGACGGACAGATTAGCGCCGTCCCGTTGAGCGCGCTAAGCAGCTCGGCTATTGCAGCTTTTGGTGGAATCATCGCCATTGTGCTGGCGGCCTTGCTTATCGCGATTCTCCCGATCTTGCGGCTTCCACCTAAACGGATTTTGGCCAAAATGAGCTAACCCCTCGCCCACTACTTTTCACTTACAAAATAGGAAGATTTCCATGACCACGCTAAAACTTGAAAACGTATCTTTTAACTACTTGGCCGGACAGAAGAATGTCCTCGACAACATCAGTGTTGAGTTTGAGTCCGGGAACTTCTACGCCATTATTGGCAACTCTGGAACTGGTAAGTCAACGCTACTTAGCTTGTTGGCGGGCCTTGATGCTCCCACCCAAGGAACCATTTCGATGGATGGCGAAGACATTGCTAAGCGCGGCTACACGCACCACCGGCAGCACAACATTGCTTTGGTGTTTCAGAATTACAATCTGATTGACTATTTGACTCCGCTGGAGAATGTTCGCCTGGTGGATTCGAAGGCGAAAGTTGATTCGCTTTTGGAGCTAGGTATTTCTGAGGAAGAAGCGAACCGTAACGTGATGCAGCTTTCTGGTGGGCAGCAACAGCGAGTTGCTATTGCGCGCGCACTGGCCGCAAAATCGCCCATCATTCTTGCCGACGAACCTACCGGCAACCTCGATGGCGACACCGCTAGCGAAATGGTGGCTATCCTGCGCAATCTTGCCCACGAGCAAGGAAAGTGCGTCATCGCTGTTACGCACTCAAAGCAGCTGGCACGTGAAGCTGACGTGGTTTACCGCCTGAAGAACAAGAACCTCGTCAAGCAATAACGAGCAGAGGCTTGCCGGTTCGGCTTAGCAGCAGCCGGCAAGCCTCTGGAGATACCTAGCAAAGGGGCGCGCACCGTCTGGTGCGCGCCCCAACCGCATAAAGGCCCGCCTTAAACGAGGATGCTTAGCGCGTTAGCAAACTCAGCTTCGCTAACCTTCATGAGCGAGACAAACGACTCATAATCCTTAGCTCCCTGCGGAATACGTAGCCCATGTTTTATGACGAAAGTATCGTCACGGGGCTTCTCGTTATTCTCATATATGGAGCCTTTATTAAGCCACAGCTTATGAGCACGTGTTTCACCGCCTTCGGGATACAAGAAGTACCCCACGCGTGCATCAAACCTATACATGTATGCCAAAATCTGTAAGTAGTCTCGATTGCGAATAGTCTCAATCGGCTTATATTTCGCATCTGCGATTATCCGGTTATCGTGATCCCTACTCACAAAATCGGGGTAGACCCATCCGGAGCTATTCGAAAACAAATGATGCCGCCCCTCTGAGCTTTTGTTTCTTGGGTGGAAGTAATCTGCACTAATGAGCGAGTTCACGTACTCTTCCCACAGCCAAGCGCCGTCGAAAAGCACGCCGTAGATTTCTCTCTTGCCTGAACCAACAAAATGTTTGCGCTGCTGCAGAATCAACAGACACAGTTTTTGCAAGCTTGCGTATTCGCGAAAATAAGCGTGGCGTATCAACCGTTTCGTGTTCTGGTTTATAACTCTTCTGCGTTCATATGCTCGATACGGCCCAGTCACTTCTCGCACTAGTCGCACGTCATCTTTTACCTGCGCCAAAAGAAATTTGCCGTTCGGCTTTAAGCTGATGACCTCAATGGTATGCCGGACTAGCTGCATCATCGCATTGTCAAAAGAAAATTGGCGTTCGTTAAACTCAACCTTGCCGGTGAATGGAGTGTTTTCTTTAATGTGGCGAGCGATGTCAATGGTTCCTCTGATCGTCGCTTCATTACGCTGGTAAGTAACGTACTGCTTGTACAGGCCCTTACGCATCGCTTGCTTCAAAAAGCGTGGAAAGAGGAATATAAGATACTCGAATACCTGGCCGTCGTGGTCAAGATCGGTATTCAGGTCAACTATATTGGGTAACCCGAATACGCGGGCCAACAAGTAACGGAAGAAATGGTCTTCTGTGTGGTTACTAAAACGAGATTTGATTGTTAACCGCTCATCTCCAAAACCGATAAAGCCCATCAGGTTGCTAGTTCTGTACTCCCCGCGTGAGTGAGAAATGACGACATTCTCCGCATCCAAATCTTCAGATTCTTTGAGGGCGTCCTGTACTATGAATACGCCTTCGGATTCAAGATCGCGGAAAGGTTTATTTGCCAGTTTTCCAAGTAAACGAGGAGTCTGCGCGACCTGCTCGGGCAATAACAACGAGTTGTCATTAATTTTCAGGTTTTTCATTCAACGCGCTTTCAGAAGTATCAGGGTAGCCGTATGCCTTCGCAAACTTCGCCATGATTTCTGCTTCACCATAGAGCCCTTGGACGTATTCACGCAGGAGCGGCTCGAGGTAGTCGGTCCAGAGTTGATCGAAACTTATGTCATCCAACTTCAAGAAGTACGCGGGCCCTATTTCATAGTTCTCATTCAGGTCTTCCACGCCGGTTATAACCCGGTTAAGCGCAGTCATCCGTTGCTGAGCCTGCACGCGAACTTCGGGATCATTTATATTGTCTAAAATCGCAATCTGATCCTGGGCACGAAGTTCAATGAAACGGAAGCGCCTACGCATAGCAAAATCGAAAGAATCAACTGAACGATCTATATCGTTCATCGTTCCAATAATGTAAACATTTCGTGGAATGTAAAACTTCTTCGTCTGATCCAAATGGAGGTTGAAATATTGGGTTGCTACCCCGCCGCGTTCACCTCTATACCCTGGATCGACAGCGAAGAATAGCTCACCGAAAATCTTGGAAATCTCTCCGCGGTTGATCTCATCAATAATGAACACGTACTTCTTTGCTTGAATCGGCTCGACTTGGCGAGCAGACGGAGTCTTCATGAACTTTTTGATCTTGTTACAAAGAACAAAAATGTATGAGTGTTCATGCTTGTGATTCACGGTATTAAGGATTCTCTTCAGATCCTTGACTTTTCTAAGTTGCCCCTCGTCTGCAAGAACGGCTTCTATATCAGCCAGGTTTAGAACGATCCGACTCGTAACCTGATTTCCGGGGATAGACACATGCACGCGTGTGTCATCCACGTTTGTTACAAAAAACTCGTTTCCATTTGTTGTCTTAAAAGGAGTCACACCCAGATCGATTGATTCAAAGAAGTCTCCCATTGCCTCTTTAACGGAGCTTTCCCGACGGATCCGGTCACCCGACTTCTGCCTATCCTCATAGTTTTTACGGGCCTCGTCCACGAACTTCTTGAAAATCCCATCCTGAAGTTCGAATCCCATCGTGCCATCATCATTGATGCGAGGGCGAAGCCCTTCTACGAAATCCGAGTAGTCGTAGCTTGGGTGGAACTGAACAAACCCAACTTGTCGTTTTTCGTCGTCCTCAAGCTCAGTGAAATCTTGAGTTCTTCCCTCAGAAATAATGTCAGCCGCTATCTGCCTGGCCAAATATGTCTTGCCTGTTCCGGGAGCGCCCCTGAAAATGATGTTCTTGGAATCGATGAGGGTCTGGGAATACTTATTCCGAAGAACGGCGCCCTCAGCAGTAGCGTCTTCCTCTTCCTCATTGGCCAACTCCACATCCCCAGCGTCAAAGCTACCTTTTTCCCGGTAAACAAGTTTAAATTTGTCACCTGGGTTGCCGAATCGCTTCAGACATTCCTGTACCAAGTGAAGGGTTGAGAAGATGTTCCAACAATGGATGACGAAGCTACCCTGATCGCTGCGATTATAAATTAGGGTGGCGAAAGTATTTTGCCCGCTATAGCGCTGATACTCCTTTTTGCTGTAGAAAATACCTCTGTACTCGGTAGCGTCTGGAGATTCCTTGCCAATAGGAAACTGAAGCCGTTCGTCCAAACTGAGCTGTTTGATCTGCTGCTCGTATAGCTGGAAAGCCAAATAAGGTAGCGTCATATTGGAAATGTGGCGTTCCCGAGGCTCCCTAGCTCTCTCTATCTTTTCGCCCTGCGCATTTTCAAACCAGACGCGCAAAGGCTTGTACTGGTCCCCCATTTTGAGATCATCCATTGTGAAACGAGGATCAGTTGAAACTATGTTTTCAGCGGTAATCGTCAACGTGAACTGCTCGAGCGCCTGCGTAGTTGATTCGGCTTCCAGCTCTAACAAGCTATCTGATACCGCCATCGGTATTCCCTTCTGTGCATTCAAACCTGTTCAAACTAACGACCTCGCGGTGTGCGCGGAGCATTAGGACCCGTTTACTATCTTAGAGATCTAACACAGGTAGCACACTGCTTCGTCTTGTCCTCTCATTCCAAAGTCATGTAAGCGCTCTGCATGTTGCATTTCTTATTACCGAAGCGGGCTTCGGGTACATCATCTAGCCGCGCGTCTTCATGTAGCTAAAACCGGATCACGACTACTGCTTTGCCCTCTATTTTGTGGGATGACACACGGCTGGCTTGCTGGAGCGCCAATTTAGAAACAGATCCAGAAGACATTCAGAAGTTTCTAAATTTTTTGCCAGAAACGGCGGTTATTTATAGAAAGTCAATTTTCGACACGTCGGTTTTAGGGAGCATTTTTACCCAAAGAACGGTTCTCTAAAGTAACAGTAAAGGAGAAAACTGAGTGTCTAAACCTTCACGAATCGTGGGGCTTGATGTAGCGCGATCACTCGCGATCATCGGAATGATAGTTATCCACATGGCCTCCCTACTTTGGAGTACCAAAGTAATGCTCTCTGGCCTACCTGCATCATTATTTGCCATCATCGCCGGCGCTACCATGATGATTATCGGTAGAAACTACACCAGTACCACTTTCTTACGGTTAATTGCCCGAGGTGCCTTGATCATTCTCATTGGCCTGGCACTACTTCCCGTTGGTGGCGAGATTCAAGTGGTCCTCATCGTAATGGGCGTAGTAATGATGCTGGTTTCCTGGATTCCCGCATTGGGAACATGGTGGAGGCTCGTTCTATTTATCGCCGCCACAACTGCCGCGACAATTGTTTATGCCCCTATCGAACTGCCACAGATTTATCCGCTACTTGCATGGATCGCATATTTCATTGGTGGCATGCTTCTTTTCGACGTGTACCTGCGCGGCCGACTACAGCGCAACCCCGCTGCGAAAATCAGCACTAACACTCGACTGAGCTGGATCGTAACCACTATTAGCGTTGTTGTCGCTGGTATCGGCATCTATTTCCGATTTGACCCAAACATTCCCAGCTGGCTCAGCTTTACCGGTCACACCGGCGTCCTAGGCGAGATCATCCTCTCCGTTGCCGTCGCAGCCGTGGTGATCCACCTGTGCCTGATTGTAGGAGACCACTCACGAATCGTGGTTTATCCCTTCGCAGCCATGGGAACAATGTCGCTAACCATTTACATTCTGCACATTCTCACCGCTTTCTACTGGCAGCAAAACATCGCGTTGCATTCCACTTTGTCAGCAACCGGTTTCATCGTATTGTTCCTCGTCGCAGCCAGCCTTTGGAAGAAGTTCGTAGGACAAGGTCCTGCTGAGAAACTCGTTGCCACCACAATCAAGGCCATTGTTCCTTCCAAGAAAGAGAATTAACCGTGAAAAAATCATCTTTTTCGATCGCGGCCATTGTCAGCGCCACCCTACTAATGACTGCCACTCCAGCCTTCGCACTCGAATATGGCGATCCGGCACCAGAAAATGCGGAAAGCAGTTCCGTTGCCGCGCTCAAGATGGGCAAAATCGGCAACTTCGGTGACTGCACCGGAACGCTCGTTGCAGACCAGTGGGTATTAACGGCACGCCACTGCCTGGAATCTGTCAATAATGAAGGAACCCAGGCACGCATCGCCGGGAAAGTCTACAACGCTGATTCTTGGGCTCTTTCGCCCACATCTGACGCGGGGTTACTTCACCTGACTGAAAAAGTAACTAACGCTACCCCAGCGAAAGTCTCCCACGACATCCCCACCCCTGGGCAGACGGGAACTCTTTACGGTTGGAGTAGCAGCTCGTCCATGGCGCGAACAGGACAACTGCCAATGGCCAAAATGGTTGTTAAAGAACTGCTAGGCGGCGCACCGTCTGGTTCTGACGAGCCATCCGGTTCCGAGGCGCCTACCGGTGCTGATGCGTCTACCGAAACTGCCCCGCCACAAGCTATGCAGCCGGGAGCCAAAATGCCTGAATCCGGCCAAACCGAGTCTAATCCTGAGGGGATGGAGAACGCCCCAGCCGACAGCTCTATACAGCCTATGATCGAAACCTCCATCTTGGATGTGCAATCAGTTTCTGGAGCTGGTATGCAGGGCGGCGACTCTGGCGGCCCATTCTTTGTTGACGGCAAGCTTGCAGGGCTCGCTACCGCAGGAACTGCCAATGGCGACCCGGACTTGCCGTCCCCCAGTGCCGCAATCACCACCATTGCAGGCACCGCTGAATGGATCGACAACATTGTCTCTGGCCGCGACACCCAAAGCGTTCTGACTGCAGAGAACACTCCTGCACCACCCAAAACGCTTCAGACCAGCGGCGATAACATTTGGGGCTACCTTGCAATCGCATTCGTAGGCCTTGCTGTTGCGGCAGCCGGATCACGTATCCGTAATGCGCGCCAGTAACAACACCTACGCAATCGCCTGCAAATAGCGACCTATTAGCCGCCTCTCAGAAAATGCTGGGAGGCGGCTACTAATACGAGCAGTTTCACAGCAACCCGGCGCGCACCCCACCTCTACTAAGGCTTATTACCGATCAGTATTTCTGAACCTACCGGGGCCGTAGAAAGCCATTTGCCGGTCACCCCACCATGCGAGGAACTCCTCCGCAGTTTCACCATTGTGCTCGCAATCGAAAGCGGAATCGAATGACGCGATGATTCCCTCACTCGCCTCGGCAAGCGCCGCTGCGACCAGCCCATAACCTGTCGAAGCCACAGCGGGGCCACCAAAGTTCCTGTATTCAAACCAGTAATGGTCTTGATCCAGCACCTTTGCAAGCTGATCACGAGGAAGCAGATCCTCAAATTCTTCCACTATGTCCCACAAGCCAAGATGTTCTGGCTTCGACTCGAATGGGTAAACCAAGTCCTCCTCACAAATTCGGTCATCATCCTCCACAGGCAAGCAGCTGGGCCACGAGCTGGAATCCCACTGCCCGTTAATCCAGTAAGCAAACCCCAAATGCATCCGTGGCTCCCACACCACGTCTGTATCGACATAGCGAATTTCTGCATCATCACCTGGATAAAAAGCCTTCACCTCGATCGTTGCCCCAACGCGGTACCTGTCGAGCAGGCTTTGGAACAGTTCTTGTGTGCGGGCGCGCGTTTGTTCAACTAAAGGCATGAAACCATTGGTTGGATAAACTTCGATCGTCGTTGACATGCCACCATCTTACGGACCGTAACAACAGTTTCATCACCAAGGAGCCACCAGAGGGCAAATACTCATGTGGGTTAAAGATCGGTTTGAGACGCTGAGAGAAAGTTTTACTTCTTACGTTCGTGCACTTCTTGTACTCGATCCGCGTGACCAGTACAGAAATGGGTGCATACCAACAAGCTTGTCCCGTTTATGACGTTCCGAACTAAGATCAGGAATGCTCAATCGCCTGGTCGGATAACATTGTGTAGGAGATTTTGATTGCGGGGACTTTAATCTGCTTGAGATTATCGCTCACCGACGAAACAGCTCGTCATGTGATCCTGTTCGTTGAAAATAGGCAAACCCGCCGTCAGTTTTCCAGATAACTAGCCAGTCACCCGCATTTGCAACGTGGCACTCATTGCTGCCATCCCACTCGCCAGAGAGCCTGTGCATCCGGTGCCTGCGTTTTAGGATTTCAATAGATTCCTGCGTATTGTCCAAAACCAGATCAACCACAGATTCCAGTTCTGCAAGGTCCCATTGCCGCTTGATGACCTTCTTTTTCAGATCTCTGCTGAATGCCGAGGTGAACTTCGCCTGTAGACGCCTGCTCATGCCAAGGCTGCTTCGATAAGATCGCGGCCAGTCATATAGCTTTCGCTACTGCCCGAGGCAATCATTTCCCGAGTCTCGCGGATAGCTCGGAGACTTTCCTCGTTTGGACGCTTGTAATCGAGAGACAAAGGAATCGAGTTGGTATTCACCATTTCCGTGAAAAACGCTCGCACGACGGAAGACAGGTCAAGCCCGTAGGATTCCACGACACTTGCCGCCCCGTCCTTCAACTCACTATCAAGACGGATAGTCAGATTACTTGACGCCATTTTCCCTCCATTCACAGTTTGCACTCACAGCTTACAACGCTTGTTAGTGCGCAACAAGGTGATGTGTGCCCATTCAACTGCCGGTAAACGCGCATTTTCGCGTCCCTGTGGCTATATCCGTCAGCGAAAGGGTAAAACTCAACACCCCAGGTAAGTCCCAAAGCAAAACAATTCCGGCCCAGCTTAGGCACCCACCGCGTGACTGTTTCTTTCTACCCATAAGGACATTATAAAAATGGGGGGGGGCGCTGAGCAGAAAACAATACTCGGAGCATCGTTCAGCCTCGCCTCGCATCAACGACCTCTGGACATTCCTATACCGCCTGGCCCTCTACTCCGTTATCTACGGAACCCTGCTAACCTTGCGAGGCCCCTTTCCGAAACGATCGCCAGAGAAGAAAATGAGCGCAGATACCGTTCCAAATGCCTAACAAGCCGCGTCAACGCATGTCGATTCGTCTACCTTTCCAGTGATCCGTGAGCCACCGGTCGTGGCTAGTAATGATCAATGTGCCCGTCCAGCTTAATAGTGCCCTCTCAAGGGCTTCCATTGAGGCTAAATCAAGATAATTCGTTGGCTCATCGATAACGAGTATGGCAGGAGCAGATGCAAGGGCAGTCGCAATTTGCGCGCGACGTTGATTGCCGGCCGATAATTCTGGAACGGGTATGGACCACATTGCCGGATGCAAGATTCCTTTGCCAACTTCTCCGACTCCATCGCGCCAAACATCGGTGTTGAAGCCTGCGTCATTTTCTTTAGGTAAATGCTGAGGCACAAGGCTGATCGATTCGTCGCGCGCAATAATTCCACTCGCTACGGTCCCAGCAGGTGGTTGCCCACTATAGATCCAGTTCAAGAGTGTAGATTTTCCGGAGCCATTCGCACCTGCGACCAGCAAATGTTCACCGTACGAAATATCAAAGCTAATGGCGTTCAGGCGATGCATAACGAATGCTTGCCTGCACGATACTGCTATTCCTGTGCGCGTGGCTGGAGCCTCAAATTCGAATGACAAGTTGTAGATACGTGGTTTGCGTACCTCTTGACTTATTAGGGACTCTAATCGCTTGTCATCGTTTCGCATTCGACGTTCAGCCGTTGCGGCAGCGCGATCTGCGAAATATTTCTTCGCCTTCCCTTCAGCTGTTGCTAAACGAACTCCGCCTCGGGAGATTCTGCTGGATTTCTGCCTATGTTTTGCCAACCTGCGTTTTTCGCCTTGTTGTAAATCATGCAGCTCATCATGTTTTTTCTGGGCTCTGATTTTTTCTTTCAGGTAGTTGGAATAGTTTCCCACACACCGATAAAGACTCGACGTTTCACACGTTCCGTCAACCTTCGCAACCTCGTTCCATACAGTCGTGTCCATGTCGTAGATGACTGTTGCTGTATCTTCAATGAAGGCACGATCATGGCTTGCCATCAAAACCGGACCTTTCCAGTCATTTATCGTCTCGGTGAGAAACCTAATCGCTTCTACATCAAGGTGATTGGTAGGCTCATCCAAAATCAACACTTCAGGTTTCAAGATGAGAGTGGCCGCCAGCTGCAGGCAAACTCGCTGGCCTGGAGATAGCGTCCCAACATGGCGATTAAGCCCAGAATCTGTGAAAGCGCTCAAGCCCAGCTCGGCCAATACCTCCGCGACCCGCGCGTTCAGCGTCCAAATGTCGAAGCTTGTCATCTGGGCTAGTAGCTGATCATATTCTAGCCCCAATTCAACGAGATTCGCGTCGGCCTCCAGCCGATCAGCTACGTAATAAAAGTGGGTAGCAATGCTTCGAAGTGGATGCAGCGCCGCGTCGAGATATTCACCGATACTCCCATCAAACTGTTCAGCCTCAGGCACTTGGAACAACTCTGTTGCGAGTCCACTAACTCTTGCCGTACCCATTTCGGGAGCCAGATCGCCAGATGCGATCCGAAGCAACGTGGTTTTCCCGCACCCATTGGGGCCGATCAGACAAGCTCGCTCACCTTCACCAATATGCAGATCAATACGGTCCAATACTGGCTTAGATGAATAAGAAAAAGAAACATTATCGAGGTTGATTGCAGGCATGACGATCTCCAGGACGCAACGATTGTTAGGGCGGCGTCTTAGCCAGGCTGAGTAGAGATCACAAAACCATCGGACATTGCTCCTCGAGAAAGCAATAAGTATGAATTCTAAAATTCAATATAGTCGAACTCCAAGCTACTATCTACCAGTTGGAGTCCCCCCCCAACTCTCTAGCAATGGCTTTACTCAATAAACATCAAGAACTCGCGCTCCGCGCTTTGCAAGCCTTGCCCCCCAATCGTGCCTATTTTCTACTCGCGTCCAAGATAATGGGCACATGAGCAACACCAGCAGACCACTAAACGGCCTACTAATCGGCACCGCATCCGCAGCCACCCAAATCGAAGGGGGCGACACCAACAACAACTGGTACGAGTGGGCACAAGGCCCCAACATTGCGGACGGTTCAACGCCGTTTCGCGCAAACGACCATTGGAACCGCTGGCGCGAAGACAACGAACTCATGAGCGAACTCGGGTTCCCAATCGCCCGCATTGGTCTCGAATGGTCACGCATCGAACCCGAACCAGGCCACTTCGACCATGCGGTAATTGACCGCTACCGCGAAGAACTTGCAGACCTAAAAGAACGCGGAATAAAGCCCCTCGTGACGCTCCACCACTTCTCCAACCCGCTGTGGCTAGAGCGAAACGGACAGTGGACAAACCCGCTCAGCATCAAAGCATTCCTGCGCTACGTCCGCTACGTTGTGCGAGCACTTTCCGACCTCGTAGACGAGTGGGTAACAATCAACGAACCCAACGTTTACGCCACGCAGGCACACCTATTCCGCGAAGGCCCGCCTGGAAACGTCAGCATGCGTGACACTCTAAAGGTTATGCGGCACATGGCCATTGCGCACCTATACGCCTACGAACTCATCCACTCCATCACACCGGATGCGACAGTCACTATTGCTCACCACCTGCGTAGCTTCGCTCCCCTAAACCCAAACAATCCGTGGCACAAGTTCCTCACCAGCGCAGACTCCTACCTGTTCCAAGATCAACTAACCGAAGCATTTGGCAAAGGTAAGTTTGGGCCGGTAATGGGACGCTCACCCGTACCCGAGGGACGCTACGTCGACGTCATCGGCCTCAACTACTACTCGCGCACAGCCGTTGACGGGCTCAAAGACGGCACATTCCCGGATGTTCCGCTCAACGACCTCGGCTGGGAAATCTACCCGCAAGGCCTCGTTGAATGCTCCAAAGACCTAAATGAGAGGCTCGGCGTTCCCGTCTGGATCACAGAAAACGGATGCGCAGACAACGGCGATGCGAACCACCTCGAAAGCTTCCGGCCAAAATTCCTTGCCGACCACCTGGGCGCGATCCTTGACTCCTCAGTACCGATCGAACGCTACTACCACTGGTGCTTTGTGGATAACTGGGAATGGTCCGATGGGGAAATCCCCCGCTTTGGAATCGTCTACAACGACTACGAAACCCAGCGACGCATCGTGAAACCATCTAGTCGTATGCTCAGCGAAATCGTTAAAAGCGGCGAGCTGAGTAGCGACATAATAGCGCGCTACACCGCGGGTCAAACCTATCGCACTCCAAGCACCATCAACCGCGTTGGAACCAAGCACACGAGCGACCCGCAGGAGAAACCGTGAGTGAGCAACGCCCGCTGGTAACCCGAGGCTGGATAGCCTCCTTTGGCATCATGTACCTGGGTGTAAACATCGCGTGGGCCGCGCCCTCCCAGCTCCTGATCGCCAACCAAATCCTCGCCTGGCACCCCGCCGACAAAGAGGCACGCCTGGCATTCATCATGGCGCTCGGAGGCTTCCTTGGCCTCATCGCCGGCCCCCTCGTTGGCATCTTCTCTGACAAAACCCGCAGCCGGCTAGGCAGGCGCGCCCCCTGGATCATCATCGGCTCCATCGGTTCGGCAAGTACTCTGCTTGCAATGGCATTTGCGCCTGGCTACGTGTGGCTTGTGGTTGGCTGGTGCATATTCCAAATGCTGGTTGCCGCGCCCGTCACCGCCTCGCAAGCAATCCCACCAGACCGGGTGAACCATTCCCAATACGGGGTAGTTTCCGGCGTCATGGGAATCAGCTGGACGATGGCTCTAGTGGTGGGCACGCTACTGGGCGAAAGCCTGTCTATCAAGGCCGCCTACATCGCCAGCGCTGCACTCATGATCCTGCTGTGCCTGCCCTACCTGGTCAAACACAATCAGACATCATTAAACACCCAGCCAACCGAAGGCGCGTTCGCCGGCGCAATCATGGAAGCCGAGGCTGCGGGCGGGCTCACCACCAAAGAAGCCACCGGCATTGCCGCTTACCGCGACTTCGCGTGGGTATTCATTTCTCGCCTTGCCGCCACTTTGGGTAACACGGTCGCGCTTTTTTACCTGCTTTACTTCCTGCGCGACCAAATCAAACTTGAGGACCCCGACCTGGGTGTACTGCAGCTAACCGTCATTTACGCTGTTGTCGTTGTTTTTGCCTCAATTATCTCGGGTAAAGCATCGGATAAGGTAGGGCGGCGCAAACCGTTTGTGCTGTTTAGCTGTCTTGGCATCGCCGCGGCATGCCTGCTCATGGCGTGGGCAACCAACTACACGATCGTGATCATTGCAGCCATCATTCTGGGCGCCAGCTGGGGCATCTTCACAGCCATTGACCAGGCGCTAATCAACCAAGTTCTCCCCTCCGCTTCAAGCCGTGGGCGTGACATTGGCATCATGGCCATCGCGGTTGCCACCCCCAACCTGGCCTCGCCAATGCTCGCCGCATTCGCCCTGCTAGTACTGGGCGGCTATCCCGGCCTCTACGTAATGTCAGCATCGCTTGCAATAATCGGCGGAATATCCGTAATGATGGTGCGAGGAAGCCGGTAAGCGAAACCGAATAAGCGAAACCGAATCAATCCGGACTCAGGCCCTTGAAACACGAAAGTTCAGTGCCCGGCCTGCGTTAGGCCGTGTACTGGAGGGCTATGCGATCTTCCGGATGACGGTCGTTCACGTAGAGGACGGCGAGGAAGAACCACTCCGCTGGCTTCATCAAAACCCACACGACATCGGCCGCCCACTGCGATCTGATCAGCTTGGCAACCGGGAAACCATACGTGTCATACAAGCGGCGAATAACCCGATGAGTTCTAGGCACGCGCTCTTCCAACACCTGCTCAAACGCATTGGCCACAAGCAGCTGGCGATTCACAACCACCGGCCTACCATGACGCAGGCCCATGCGAATAGGTTTTACCACCGCTCGGTGTCCGCCGGCGGCCACAGTGCAAAGATAGTGCTCGTCAAAAGACACATTCTGGGGAGCAACCTGCTGCGATAGATTCCAGTCGCTGGTCTCGGTAAACGCCCTCACCACCATGCTCGGCGATTGGCCAAACAAAGCTAGAATTCCGACCACCACGGCAAGTAGCGGGAGCGCTACCACGAACCCTAGAAGCGGCCAGCGTTTCGCATCCGCCACCATTGCATCCAGTTTGCTCAATACCGAGGAGCCATCGATGCGGCCTCGTCTATCTTCATCAGCTTCGTAGGCGCGAACTTGGATGGCAACTACTTTCACCACAATCGCAAGCACGGCCAGTAGAGGAAGAATCAGCAACGCGTCGAGGGACTTTTCAAAGGTGGTGATCTGGATAGTCCACGCCAGACCGAACGCGGCGCCCAAGTAAAGCCCCGCAATCGCGAGCACAACCACGAGGGGCGGCAACTGCTTCGCCTCATTAAACCTCAAAACGAGGAACCCGAACACGAACAGTAGCGAGATAAACAGCACGTGCGACCACGCCCGCGTGTAAATCGGCGCGTGGGTCTGGTAGTTCACCAGCTGAACGTGCCAGTCCGCAGTAGGCACAACCTCTTTGAAGAACCCCAGGTATATGAACTCATAAACCACTATGACACACAGGGTCCAAACGTCCAGACCCGCGTCGAGAACCGGCAAGTCCTTACCGCTCACGGCTTTGGCCGCGCGGATTATTTGGCTGACAGTCAGCGCCACTGGGTAGCCTGCCGCGAGCGCTATTAGGGCTCCTCCAAGCAGAATCTCAACCAGAATCTGCCCGAGAATCTGGCTCGCATCCGAAGGAGGCTGGGATGCGAGGATGGCAATCGCTCCGGCAACTCCGATCAACAGCGCCAAAACGACTCGCGAAAAAGAGGGGTGTTTGCTGGCGTAGCGGTACAGCTTCACTTGTCCTCCTCTCCTGCAAATACGATACACGCGTTTTATGGAGCCTTGAACTAACGCAGGGATTTGCGGTCACGTATTGATTCGAATACGCAACAGGGGCGCGACTTCAGATAGTTTGAAGTCGCGCCCCGCATATGCGCATTGTTAGCGAATATTGTCGATCACTGGTGTAAGTCTCCCTACAACGAGTGGAACCCTACCGGACTAGTCCTCCAGCCAGGCGATGATATTGACCTGCGCAGAGTCAACCTTCTCGATGCGTAGGGGACCCATCGTGACCAGCTTGAACTTAGGTGAATCACCCAGCGCCACCATCGACATGTCTTCAACAGCGGTGATGAGGTGGTCCGAGTAGTTGCCTAGTAGCCAGTGGTGAGCCTCAGGGCCGTGATCATTAAGCGGCGACGCTACCGAGAGCCAGTCCATGCCCACGCAACGCAAATCCGGGAACTCCTGCGACAACCACTTTGCCAGCTCCGTGTGAATAGCTAGACCTTCACGCTTGTAGATCTCAGGATCCTCCGTACGATACTTCTCGAATCCCGTGCGCAGTAGCAAAAGCCCCTTGCCCTTAAGTTCTTCAGCGAAAGGCTCTACATCTTCCTTGGTGATGATCTCGCCAGGCTTGCACTTATGCGGCAGATCAACAACTAGTACCTCATCACCCATGTAGACGAAATACTCCATGGGAAGATCTTCAAAGTTTGTACCAGTGGTATTGAAATGATGCGGGCCATCCATGTGCGTGCCGAAGTGGTTTGGCAGCTCCATGATGTAGGCGTTGAAGGGATATCCATCAACGCCAGCTTGGCGATCCTGCCTGAGCTTCAGCACCGGCTCTCCGGGGAAAGCAACATCATTTTCACTCATTTTGTGTGACAAGTGTACGAACACCTTTGTTCTCCTTCACTGTTAACTCGTCAAGGTTATTTAAAACGAACATCTCTTGTTCTCAGAGCTCTGACCTCTTGTGTCTAAGCATACGTGACCTGCGCGAACATGTAAACGGATTAAATAAAATTGGGATGATCGGTGATGCGCCGGGCTCCTGCAGTGGTCGACCTTAGAAATCGTGCATCTGGGCGCGTCTTGTAATACTGGCTTCATGTGGATTTCTAACGCGCGCGACCAGTTTGCGGAAAAGATCAAACAAAAGGTGGCGGGGCCGGATAGACAGGCTCGCGCTGATCTGATTTGGCGCACTCCCGGTGAACGCTGGTTCACTAACGATGATCCGATAACCCGCGTGAATGGCGCTCCCACTATGTACATGGCTGGCATCCGCGCCCTCTTGTTGCAAAGCCTACATCCGCTTGCAATGGCTGGCGTTGCCGGGCATTCGGGTTACCAGGATGACCCTTGGGGTCGATTACAGCGGACCGCAGAGTATGTTGCTACCACAACGTTTGCGCGGATTGAGGACGCCGAAAAACTGATTGCTCACGTGCGCCGTATCCACACGTTAGTGAAGGGAGAACTACCTGACGGCAGGGCATACGCAGCGTCGGATCCGCACCTACTAACCTGGGTGCACTGCGCTGAGATTGAGTCATTCATGATTGCCTACCAGCGGTTCAGCCCAACTCCCCTAACACCTGAAGAGTGCGACATGTACGTGGCACAGTCAGCGATTTCTGCACAGCTGCTTGGCGTAGTTGATCCACCTTTGACTGTGGCTCAGCTTTACGAGAGGCTTGCGGCTTACGGCCCCGAGTTAGAATTCTCCGCCGCTACCGCTGACGTTATTGACCTGCTGATCAATAACCCTCCTTTGGAGCTCCCGATGAGGTGGGGCTACGACATGCTGAAGGTTGGCGCTATTTCGCTACTGCCAGATTCAACGCGAACACTGCTGGGTCTCGAGGACTCAAACGAGCCTTCGCGAGTTAGCTTGGAGGATTTTTTGTGGAGGCGACCCGTTGCGCGCGTTGCTATTACCGCTTTGCGCTGGACGGTTGGCCAAACGAAACTATCGGCCGAGGTTGAACGAGCGGCAGAACAGTAGCCCACCATCCGTGGGCCGCCTGACTACGACCTGGCGGCACTCTTCATCGACTACCAACTAGCAACCAAGAAACACGTAAACACATTCTGGATGCTAAAGGAGCACTAGCGGAAGCGCTACGGACCTATTAGACCAAGCGGGCGCCTAGGCGAACAGCTAGTTCTTCCGCATCCGCTGGCGTGTCCACATCCATGCAATACCAGTTCCTGTCCACAACTTTGACCGGCTCAAGTGCGGCAAAACCGTGGCGAATCGAACCATTGCGCTCTGCGGGGACCTCGCGCAAAGTAGCAAGGCGATAGCAGCCATGCAGAAACTGTGGCCACGCCCTCGCATCCTTCGGAACAGGGACAGAAGCCTGGGCCTCGTCAATCTTGCTACAAAGCTCGCCCCAAAGCCTGGGTGACAAAGGGGCATCACACGTCATAAGGGCAACTATCGCGCTACCCGGCAGGTCTTTAAGTGCGGCAACGCCCGCGGCTAGGCCCGCGAGCGGACCCCCGTAGGGAGGATCTTCAAGCGTTAGCTCCACGCCTTCGCGCACCGCCAACTCGCTTGGAGCCACAACAACTATTCGGCCGTCAAACCCGGTGCGGTCAATCTCATCTAGAACAATGTCGATGAGGCGAGCGTTGCCGATCTTGTAGTCAGGCTTAGATACTCCCCCGAGGCGTTTGGCAGTTCCACCGGCGAGGACGATAACTGCGTCTGGAAGCTGCAAACTTTAACCTTGCTGCGTTGGGTCTACCGGAGGTTGCCCCTGCACCGGGCCGGTTGGATACTGCCCCTGTGCTGGCTCTGCAGGAGGCTGCGCGCCAGAGCCGACCTGCGGATTACGCAACTGCATAAGTGTGAACACCGCGCCCACGATCATCGCGATGCCTGCAAGCGTCAAGAAGATAAGGCCGATTCCAATCGAGGCGCCAGTGTCGCTAAGACCGGAAATGCTGCCAATACCATCGATCACGCCAAAGAGGCCGCCAATCAGACCAACCACGCCAGCGGCAATGCGAACTCCGCGGCTTGCAGACATGATCGTTGCAATTCCCAGAGAAATGACCGCAAGCATGAGGATCAGCAAGAATACGCCCTCATTGCCCACAAGTTCACTGAAGTAGTTGATGGAGAAACCAAAAATGTGAGCGATTGGCAGGAACAGCGAGATCAGGCCAAGCACGCCCGCACCCGTCAGGATTATCGGACCGTAAGCGAAAATCTGGCCCTCACTTGATTTGCCCTGCGTTTCGCGCACCGAGTTCTTCGCCACCTCGAACGCTTCGTTGGCCGCGGGGGCCACCTTGTGGTCGTAGAAGCCTTTCATTCCTGAGGCGAACTGCTTGGCACCGTCCTTAATCTGCTGCATGGATGCGTCAGCCTGGTTCGGGGCCGTGTTGGCCGCCTGCGGACCGGATTGCGTGGCCTCAGCCTGAGGGCTACTAGGTGCCGACTCATTTTCTGGCTTCACTTCCGGCGCGGGAACGCTCTCGCGCGGCGTTTGCGATTCTTCAGGCGTAGGTTCGGGCAGATTCTGGTCGGTCATAACTTCCTCCTGGATAGACCTCACACGTGTCGTTCGCAGATTATCACCTTACCAATGTCAAGAAACGGTGGATTTCAAGAAATCAGTGACGGATACCGTTCGGTTTCGCATTATTCTCCGAGTAAGGAAATGGAGCCGAAAGCGAAATTTCACGCTTATGTAGCACTTGTTAGGCTATACGATTCCTAAGCCTGATCAGAACCATTATTTTGCTCTGATCGGCGCGCATCTTGCTTGAAACGTTGAGAATTCTGAAACTCCTGGAACTGCTGAAACTCCTGGAACTGCTGAAACCGTTCGAACTGACGAAGCTCTGCGGCAAGGTACGCAGGAGCTGGCATATAGGCAGGGCGTTGCCGAAGAGTCAATACCGCTCCCACAATAACACCACTTGCAACAACCAATGGCACCAGCCAATCGATAAACATGGCATCGTCAGAACCCATAGCCAGGAGAAGCGCCAAAACGCTGGTGATCACATTGAGGATGCCCGTTATCAGTCCTACCACACCGGTCGCGGTCATGATGCCACGCTGACGACTAATCTGCGAGCCAATTGCCATAGCAACAGTAATTATGAACGGGAAGAAGAGGAACATTCCATAGATCGCTATGGCCCGACCGGTCACCATCGGCAGAAAAGACACTACGAGCGCCAAAAATGCAAAGACCAATAACAGGAGTGGCCCATTACTCTTGGCTTTTTCAACTGCGTCCTGCCGGGGATTCTCAAGCGACAAATTATGCAGAGCGTTGTGTTCGAACGGCTGCGGTGGCTTACTTCCATCGTATGCAGATGTGTATTCATTGAAATTCGGTTGGCTCGCGCTATTCATTAATGCTCTCCAGAAGCGGACAAGGTTCGAGACTTGTTCGTAGGTTACCAGTTTTACAACCGGGGAATTTCGGATTACCGTCACCTATCTGAGCGAATCGATTACCTTCGCGAATACAAAATCTACAAAGTGAGATTTTATCCCCCCTGAGGCCGGGCACCCCGTAGTGAGATATTCGTGGGACGCAATATTCATTTCAGTTGAGATTTCTACTCATACGACTTCTACCTGCATGCGTTTGTAGGTGCGACAAATCTTTGTCCGTGTAGCTCATTAGAGTGATTCAAAAGCACTTTGCGGTGTTTAGTACGTCGCGGCGCAGAATTCGGCTCTGCGAAGAGAATCGATTGTACCCGTTACTCTGGCGATTATTCGCGTTCGGATAGAAGGAGAGTTTATGGCCGCTAAGAAGAATAGGAAGTGTCCAGAACATATCCTCTGGGACACGGCCGACAAGCTGCGCGGCAATCACGAGCCATCTGGCTCACTCAAAAACTCATGGCGCAGCTCTTCGACGTGGACGTCAGAACTGTGAATGAACATTTGAACAACATCTTCAATTCCGGAGAGCTAGATGAAACCGCAACTATCCGGAAATTCCGGATAACTCAAACTGAAGGCGCACGCCTCCACGACAAAACACCAGGTGGAGGAAGTCAAACGACTTTTTCGCAAAATAGTGGCTCAAATGGAGAGATGTCGCATAAAAAGCACTTAAAACTAGACTCTGCCACCATATTTTGAACAATAGAAGTATGGAAAATAGCGAAAATCGAGACACGCAACATACGAAACCAGAAATAACAGATACGCCACCAACGGAAAATACAACTACCGCAACCTCTGAACTTGCGGCGCTACTATCCGAAGAAGAACAAATCAACGCGGCAGACCTACAAGAAAAGCCCGTTGAACTAATCTCTGAAACTGAAGATCAATCCATCAGCTGGCCGGTAGTTATCCCCGCCATGCTCCTCATCCTCGCAATCGTGGTTTGGGGCCTTGGCAAACCAACCAACTTCGAAGCCACCGCAAACAGCATGCTCACCTGGGTACTAACCAACCTTGGCTGGGCGTTCGTACTCTTCTCAACCATCTTCGTCATCTTCGTCATCGTCATCGCCGCCTCCAAATTCGGCAAGATCCGCCTCGGAGCCGCAGACGAGCAACCGGAATTCTCTAACGCATCATGGATCGCCATGATGTTCGCAGCCGGCATGGGCATCGGCCTCATGTTCTACGGAGCATCCGAACCCCTCGCCTTCTACCGCGACGGCGTACCAAACCACGCCCCGCGCGAGGTAGGTACCGCCATGGCATCCGCCATGTTCCACTGGACCCTCCACCCCTGGGCCATGTACGCCATCGTCGGACTCGCCATCGCCTACTCCACCTACCGGATCGGCAGGCGCCAACTCATTTCATCGGCCTTCATCCCACTCATCGGTGAACGCCACGCCAATGGAGCAATCGGCAAAACCATCGATGCTCTCTCCATTTTCGCAACCGTATTCGGAACCGCATGTTCACTGGGCCTCGGCGCCCTCCAAATCCGTGCTGGCCTAGAAGTTGCCGGCCTCGTAGAAGATCCAGGCACCGGCCTCATCGTCACGATCATCGCAGTGCTGACCCTTGCCTTCCTACTCTCTGCAATGTCTGGAGTTGGCCGAGGCATCCGCTACCTATCCAACGTCAATATGATCCTCGCGAGCCTCCTAGCACTGGCAGTGTTCGTACTGGGTCCCACCATTGCGCAGCTAAACCTCCTACCCGGCTCCGTTGGCGCATACCTATCCCAATTCTTCGAAATGGCAGGCCGCACCGCAGCGTCGGCAGACGGCACCGCCGGCCCCTGGCTATCCGGATGGACCATCTTCTACTGGGCATGGTGGATCTCCTGGTCCCCCTTCGTGGGCATGTTCATCGCCCGCATCTCGCGCGGCCGCACCATCCGCGAATTCTGCATGGGCGTAATGCTCGTGCCAGCCGGCCTATCAACCGTCTGGTTTGCGATCTTTGGCGGCAGCGCCATCTTCCTCGAATCCAAAGGTCAATCAATCTGGGGTGACGGCAGCGCGGAAAGCCAGCTGTTCAACCTGCTTCACCAGCTACCGGGAGGCTTCTTCTTCGGCATCATCGCCGTCGTCCTCCTAGGCACCTTCTTCATCACGTCAGCGGACTCGGCCTCCACCGTCATGGCATCTATTTCACAAGGAGGACGCTCCTCCGCCTCCCCGTGGTTAGCCGGAATCTGGGGCCTACTCACGGCATCCATTGGCCTGACTTTGCTGGTCTCCGGAGGCGACGGTGCGCTTTCAAACATTCAATCCGTAACCATCGTTGCGGCCACCCCATTCTTGTTCATAGTTGTAGCGCTCATGTTCGCAATCGTTAAAGACCTTCGCAACGACGTGGTCTACCTAGACCAGCGCTCGCAAGAGGCATTCCAACGCCAGCTGGCCATCGAGCGCCGTCACCGCCGCGAGCGCGAAGAGATTCGCCGCCGCAACAAGGCCATCCGTCACGCCGTAGGCGTAGACAGGAACCGCAAGAAGAGATAACAAACGCGGCTAAATATAGCGACAAGGGCGCGGGAGGTGACTCCCGCGCCCTTCATCAACTCAAAACTTAACGAATTCCCTTCGCGAACCTTTGAATCTCGCGTTGAGCCTCGCGCTTATCCTGCGCTTCGCGAAGCGCCTGCCGCTTATCCCACTGTTGTTTACCCCGGCCAAGACCAATCAAGAGTTTTGCCCGGCCCTCAATGAAATAAAGCTCCAGCGGCACAATCGTGTACCCCTTCGCCTGAGCCTTCATGCCCCAGCTCAAAATCTCACTGCGATGCATCAACAGTTTGCGCTTACGCGTCGGCGCATGGTTATTCCAAGTACCCTGAAAATACTCCGGGATATTCGCCTGCCTCAGCCAAGCCTCGCCCTCATAAATCTCAACCCAAGCCTCAGTAAGCGAAGCTCTGCCCATACGCAGCGCCTTCACTTCCGTGCCCGTCAGTACAAGGCCAACCTCAAGCCTGTCCTCGATGAAGTAATCATGCGTCGCGCGCTTATTGCGAGCAATTACCTTCTTAGCATCCGCCTGCGCCTTAGCTTTTTGCGCAGGCGTCAACTTCTGCTGTCCAGACTTCGCCATAACAGCCTTCCTCAAAATCAGACCCACTTGCAACGGGGTCTGCCATATTACAGGTAATTCGCCGGATCAACATTGGTACCGTTAAGAACCACTTCATAGTGCAAGTGGCAACCCGTAGAGGCACCCGTGCTACCCACGTAGCCAACTACCTGACCGCGCGAAACCGTTTGTCCAACCGAAACCGCGGCGCTTTGCAAATGAAGGTAGTACGTCTGATACGAATTTCCACCAATCAAACCGTAGTTCAGCGACAAATAATTACCGCCCGTCGGTGACCACGTCACCAAGCTGACCACGCCGTTCGCAGTTGCCAACGCCGGCGTTCCACACGGAGCCGCAATATCGGTACCCTCATGCAAGCGCCACGTTTGGTAAACCGGATGCCACCTATAGCCAAACGGCGACGCCAACGGATAGCGTTGTCCCAACGGATAACTCAACACACCAGAAGTTTGCACCCCTCCGCCAGTAGCCGGCGGCGGCGTTTGGTTCTGCTCCCACTCGAGCTGCTTGCGACGGTTCTCCTCATCAATGCGCGCAATGTTCTGGCGGGCAACCTCATACTCGCGTTCCGAGGCCGCTAGCTGACGTTTGGCCTCTTCCCGCACCTTCGAAACATCATCCGCCCGCTTCGCTTCCGTCTGCTCCAGGGACTGTAGCTCGCCAAGCTTGGTTTCTGCGAGCGTCTTCGACTCAGACGCAATCCGCTCCGCATTCTCCGCCTTCGCCTGAAGCTTGCCGATACGATCCGTGAGCGCCTCCTGGCGGGCAGAACGGTTACGCTCCACTGCCAAACTATCCTGAGCGGCAAGCAGCGCACGAGACTGTGCAACCGCCATCGTCTCGGCCCCAGCTGCCCTCCTCGTAATATCCGCCGTAGACTTCGAAGTCATCGCAATCATCAACGGTGAAGCTGCAAAATCTCCAGAACGATACACTTCGCGGACCATCAGCGAAATACCCTGCCGAGACTGCGTTGACTCCGAACCAGCCTTCGCGATCTCCTCGTCAATACGCGCCTTATCTTCCTTAGCCACGTTCAGGCGATCCGTCACCTGTTCCAACTCGCGCTGAGCGCTCGCATACTGGGCCTGAGCCTTATCCAACTCATCCTTAGCTACCGGCAGATCCTTACGAACATCTTCCAGCTTGCGGTACATCTCCTTCAGATCATCATCGAGACCCGCAATTTGCTCTTCAAGATCCGAGCTTTCATTCGCCGCCTGATCGCGTTTATTAACCCAATCATCACGCTCCGCAGCCACAGCGGACACGCCAGAAAGCGCCAACACCGCGCTAGTGAAAGCCGCAATCGCAAATCCAAAACTACGTCGCATGACCTACTCCTTACGCCTTCGTGTACTTCGCCAACGACACTGCCGAAGCAATAACTGCCAGCAAAATAGCCAGCACAATCAGGCCCGGAGCCACAATCAAAAGCTCCCTGGTACCCACGAACCTCGTCCATGCGAACGTACTTGCAAGCCACGAATTCACAAACAGATGCAATCCACCCCAAAGCGCTGCCACCGCACCAATCGCGCCCAGCAGAGCGGCCAAGGCTCCCTCAATCATGAACGGCAACTGGATAGTGAGACTCGACGCGCCCACGTAACGCATGATCGTCGTTTCCTTCTCACGCGACATTGCCGAAAGACGAATCGTGGTGGTAATCAGCAAAATCGCCGCGACCGTCATAATGCCAGCCAGACCCAGCGACAGATACTTCGCGTTATCGATTACATCGAACAAAGGCTCCACAATCTCACGCTGATCCTTCACCTCCGCAACGCCCGGAGCACCCGAGAACTCCTCCTCAAGCAGGCGATACTGCTGCGGATCCACCAGCTTCACACGGAAAGACACCCACATCATGTCCTCCGTCAGCCAATGCGTAAACGGCGTGCCCTCGTAAAGCTCCAAGAAATTCTGGTACGTGTCTTCCTTCGACTCGTAGTAATACTCCGACACGTAACTAGACAGTTCAGCAGACTCCAACTTCGCACGGACGGCCTCAACCTCCTGCTCGGTGGCCTCCTGCTGATTACACGACGCCACCAGGTCATCCTTCGCACACATGTGGATCGACACCTCAATCTTGTCGTACCACTGCGACTTCATCGTGGAAACCTGCATCTGTGCCAGCGCCGCAATACCCACAAACAATAGGGACACGAACGTCACCAGCACAACGGAAATCGCCATCGCCTTATTACGCGACAGGCCCTTACCGACCTCAGAAAAAATAAAACGCGCTCTCATTTACTACCCCTGCGTCCCGTATACGCCGCCCTTTTGATCACGAATCACGTGACCATCCGCAAGCTCAATCACGCGCTTACGCATCTGATCCACAATATCGGCGTCGTGTGTTGCCATCACCACGGTTGTTCCCGTCGCATTAATGCGCGTAAGCAAGCGCATAATGCCCAGCGACGTCTCTGGATCCAAGTTACCCGTAGGCTCATCAGCTAGTAGCAACTGCGGGCGGTTTACCATTGCGCGCGCAATCGCAACACGTTGCTCCTCACCGCCCGAAAGCTCCCAGCGCATGCGGCGTTCCTTGCCATCCAGACCCACAAGCTCCAAAATCTCTGGAACCTGCGTCTCAATCTGGTGGCGCGGCTGGCCCAGCACCTGCATAGCAAACGCCACGTTCTCATACACGTTCTTGTTCTCAAGCAACTTGAAGTCTTGGAAGACCATGCCGATCTGGCGACGCAAATGCGGCACCTTCCACCGCGACAACTCGCCCACATTCTGACCGAGCACCCACACATCCCCAGACGTTGGACGCTCCTCACGGAGCACCAGCTGCAAGAACGTGGACTTACCCGAACCGGACTTACCGACCAAGAACGCGAACTCTCCGCGCTCAATCTCAAGGCTCACATCATCAATCGCGGGCATAGCACCGCGCGTATAAACCTTTGTTACCCTGTCAAAACGAATCATCAGTTCACCTACTGCTCCTGGCCGGCCTCAGAATCTTTACGCCACCGAATACCAGCATTAATGAAATCGTCGATCTCACCGTCGAACACGGCCGCCGTGTTGCCATTTTCATGACCAGTTCGAAGATCCTTCACCATTTGATACGGCTGGAGGACGTAGCTTCGCATCTGATCACCCCATGAGGCCTTCACATCCCCCGCGAGCTCCTTGCGAGCCGCCTGCTCCTGCTCGTGACGTAGTTGCAGCAAACGCGACTGCAAAACTCTAAGCGCCGCCGCGCGGTTTTGAATCTGCGACTTCTCATTCTGCATCGATACGACAATGCCCGTCGGAATGTGCGTCATGCGCACAGCCGAATCCGTTGTGTTAACCGACTGGCCACCCGGGCCCGACGAGCGGAACACATCCACCTTCAAATCCGAATCCGGAATATCAATGTGGTCCGTCGACTCAATCAGCGGAATAACCTCCACCGCGGCAAACGAAGTCTGACGCCTACCCTGATTATCAAACGGGCTAATGCGAACCAGGCGGTGTGTGCCCGCCTCCACCGACAACGTGCCGTAAGCATACGGGGCATTCACCTCGAACGTGGCGGACTTAATTCCCGCCTCTTCCGCATATGAAGTGTCCATCACCGTGGTCGGGTACTCGTTGCGTTCCGCCCAACGCAAATACATGCGTAGCAGCATCTGCGCGAAATCCGCGGCATCCACGCCGCCCGCGCCCGACCGGATAGTGACCACCGCTGCGCGCTCGTCATAATCTCCCGACAGCAGAGTCCTTACCTCAAGATCCGACAAGTCCCGCTGGATCTTCTCTAGCGAAGCTGTCGCCTCTTCAAGGAGAAGCTCGCGATCCTCGCCTTCTTCTTCACCCGCCAGCTCAACAATCGCCTCGAGGTCATCGATGCGCTCCCCCATTTTCGTAACGCGCGCAAGCTCAGACTGCACGTGCGACAAGCTAGACGTCACCTGCTGCGCCTTCTCTGGGTCATCCCACAAATCAGGTGCCGCCGCCTGCTTCGACAGGTCCGCGATCTGCTCACGCAACTGATCCGGGTGCGTAACCGCCACGATATTCGCGAAAGTTAAGCGCAAACTCTCAATTTCCTCGGGGAACTCAATACTCACGCCTCCACCTTATGGCATTAATACAGTTTCGCCGACGCCACCACACGGACAGTCAAAGGTTGATTAATGAAATCCAGCACGCTACCAAACACGGGCATCGCCGGATTCATCGCGAGCTCCACGCGAACCTCTCCCCCGCTCGCCGTTGCGCTCTCCAGCCATGCGGCTCTACCCACGTCGCAAGAGGTTGTGCGCAATTGGTTGAACGTGGCCGTTGCGCGGTCGGGCACGCTGGACTGAGTAACCTCGGCAAAGCCGTCCTCGTAATAACTGGAAGCAGACGCTACCCCCGCTACCGATAGCGCCACCCAATCCGCGCACGAAAGTAACTGCCTGCGCTGCACGTGCACCGTCGTTGCCGCAATCGATGCCAGCACCAGCGCCACCACCAGCAGTGATAAGCCGAGCACCAACAGCGTGATTCGCCCATCCTCGCCGTCTTTGCCGCTAATTAGCCCTGGCGAGAGCTGTCGCAGCCTCGTACGCCCTCGTGTCATTTACGCTACCTCACCAGCTCGATCCGATTCACCGGCACCTGCGCGCTTGAAATTATTGGAACAGTTGGATTCAAAACTCTTGCGATGGCGTCCGGAATCAAGGGCAACGCCACTTGCGTGCGAACCTCAATGTTCACGAACTTAGCCTGACTGCACGGCGTTGGGTCACACGCCACTTTGAGACTGTGGCTACCGCTCACGCCATAGTCGGTGAAAATCTGATTCACCTGCCGCTCCACGTGCACGTGCGCTGCCGGATCATTCGCCAGCAAACGGCCACTCTCGCGCGTGGCAGCGTCCGAGGCGAACACCGCAGCTTGCAGTGCCGCAACCGTGAAGATGAAATATGCGACCGGGATCAAGATGATCACCAACATCGCTACAAACTCCACGGTTGCCTCCCCTGCCTCCTCCCCGCGCGGCGATATCTTGCGCAACTTTGCAGTTACATGATGGGGCGAGGCCGCCGAACACACCGCTTGGAGCTGAGCTGTTTCACTGTTGCAATGCCAAAACCTACGGAACACGCTCGCGTTCCTTCCACGAAGACGCCGATACGTGCAACGTGTTTGCAAAACCGAATGGGCCTAGCAGGGGTAGCGTTGCATCCACCTCGACGCGCACTACCGGTTGCCCATCCACGGCCGTTTCAAACACACGAACATCGCGCGAAACATCACTTCCGAGGGCAGTGTTCAGCAACTGCGAAGTACGATCCGCGCCCTCGGCCAGCGTTGCCCCCAACAGTGACGCCCTCCTTGCCCCCTCCGATGCCGCATCTACCGCAACATTGCGGGTGTGCAGAGCAAATGCCAACTGCAACAAACCGAGAACCACGAACACGACCAGCACCTGAACGAGCACGTGCCCCACAATCTGCGAGCCGTCCTCCCCCTGCGCATTATCGTGGATTCTTCTCATGGCTACGGGCCGGTAACACCTGCAATCGCGGTTTGGAACAAGTTCGACAACGTGGGTGAAGCAATTGCCCAGATCGCGGTAACTAGACCAGCAGTCATGAGCGTCACTAGCACCCAACCGGGAACGTCGCCGCGCTCTGATTCTTCGTCTGCGAACCACAGGTAAATGAAAGTGAGGATTGTATTCATGGGATTTTCCTTTCAAGATTTCTAGAAGCGGAGTGCAACTAGACCTGGATAAAGAGCAAAAACTACTGTCACGGGCAAAATGATGAAAACCACGGGGAAGAGCATTGCTACCTCGCGTTTTCCGCCCGATTCCATTAGGGCTCGGCGGGCCTCATCGCGAAGGTCTCTGGCCTGCTCGCGAAGCGTTGTTGCCAGCGGGGCACCTCGCTCCATGGACGCGACGAGGGTGTCAAGCAGGCGGCCAAGCTGAGGTGAACGCGTGGTGCGGCGCAGCTTTCCAAGTGCCCTCGTCACTGACGCTCCATTATCAATGTCTTCAAGGGTTGCACCCAACTGCGTAGCAAGTTCAGGGCCGACGATTTGCTGTACTCTACGCAGCGCGGCTGGCACAGACTCGCCGGCTGATACCGAGAGGGCAAGTAGCTCAGCCGCATCCGCAACTTGGCTGGATACTTTTCGCGAGATCGCGTTCACCCGCACCGTCAAAATACGGTCAAACACCATAGCGCCGGCAACGAAACCTATCAGCATCATTACGATCCACTGCAATATCGACACCGGCCTTGCCGCCGCGATTGCAAACGTCACGAGCGTCATGGCCGTCACGCCTGCTATACCAGCTAAGAACTGTTGCAGACGGAAACGCTCTAGCGTCGTTTTTGATGAGAGGGCATCCAAGCGGTCCGTCACCGACACCGCGGTCGAACCAAGCTTTTCCCACAGCGGGGAAATCCAACCGAGCTTTGGACGCGTCCTACGATCATCACGCCCAGACGCGAGAACTCGAACCACCAGGCGTTCACGCGAAGCCGCCACCGCGCGCGCCGTCATCAGCACGCCCAAGCTGAACATGCACCCAGTCAAAATCGCCCAAGACAGCATTTACACACCGTCCAAACGGCCAATGAGCCTCATCAGCCCATACGCGATCAAACACGCCAGGCCGCCACCAAACAGCACCAGAAGACCCACTGGCTTCGTGTATGCAGAAGCCGCATCGAGCCTCGTCGAAATCATCACCAGCACAACCCAAGGGGCAGCCACTGCCAGCCTCGCCGCGTTCACCGTCCAAGACTGGCGCGCAAGCAACTCACCGCGAACCCGCACGTCATCGCGTAGCACCGCCGACAAGTCACGCAACAAATGGCCCAGCTCAGAACCGCCCACCTCGCGCGCCAACTTCAGCACCTCGAACAGGCGTGTAGCTCCCGGATCTGACAGGTCGCACTGCACTCCCTCAAGCGCGTCAATAAATCTGCCACTCGCCCGGTACTCGCGCGCAAACCTTTCAAAATACGGGCGCGTTACCTCCGGACCGTTGTGAGCCAACTGCACCACCGACTCCGGGAGAGTTACGCCCGCGCGGATGGACGCCAGCACCGAATCCACCACGTCTGGCCACGCTTTACGCACCACGTCCGCATGCCGTTCAATGCGCGCATACAACCAAGCCGGGGCCAGCGAAGAAGCCGCGAGCGCCACCGCCAGCGCCACCGGCCACGCCCTCGTAAGCCCAAGAATCAGTAGGAATACAACTAGTGGCACGGCAACAAGGACAACGCCAAACACGTTTGTTTCAGATTCGGACAGGCCCGCTCTAGTTCCCAATGCGGCAAGTTTTGAACGTGATCTTTCTTTGCGTTTTGGCATGGGGGTGCTGATAGACCAGTAGATAAGGAGGATGCCCAGGGCAAAGGAGGCTCCAAGAATCATGCTCACGCGAACGCCTCCTGGAACTGGTTCGTTGCAGACGATAGTTTCTTAGAAACCAGATCACTCCCGTTCCATTCGAAAAGTGTGGCCGCTGAGATAACACTTCCGTTAGCACCTTCAACGCGCACGATCTCTTGCACGTGACGCCTGCCGTCCCCGTCTCGCACCACGTGTACAACCAAATCGATGGAGCTACCAACCGTCGGAATGACGAACGCGGAAGTGACATTCTCGCCGGCAAGTAGCGGCAACAGGCAAAGCTTGCGTAACGCCTCACGAGCCGTGTTTGCGTGAATAGTTGAAAGGCCCGGAATACCCGCGTTCAAAGAGAGCAGCATGTCGAGCGCTTCAGCGCCGCGCACCTCGCCCACCACGATTCGATCTGGACGCATACGAAGCGACTCGCGCACCAGGTCTCGAAGCTTTACCTCGCCGTGGCCCTCAATGTTGGCCGAGCGGGTTTGCATCGCAACACAGTCTCGGTTGGGCAGGTTGAGTTCGAATACTTCCTCACACGTGATGACGCGCTCTCGCGGCGGGATTTCTCTGGCGAGTGCGCGCGCAAGCGTTGTCTTGCCCGCCTGGGTTGCCCCAGCGACCAGCACGGTGGCGCCATCTTGGACAGACTCGGACAGAAACCGCGCGGCCTCTTGCGTGAGGGAACCAGCTTCTACCAAATCCCACAGCGAACGGTCCAGGTGCAGATGCTTACGAATGTTGAGCGACCATTCGCGACCCGCAACTGGAGGGATCACCACGTGCAGCCTCTCCCCACCCGGGAGCATTGCATCCACAAATGGAGCAGACAGGTCCAGCCGCCTACCAGAATGGTGCAGCATCCGTTCAACGAGGTCCTTCACGTCCTCGGAACTTAATATCACGGGTGTCAGCTCAGACTGTCCGCGTCTTGCCACAAACACTTTTGACGGCGAGTTTACGTAGAGCTCTTCAACCTCGGGATCATCAAGATACTTTTGGAGCGGGCCGTAACCGCCAATATCGGCCATAAGAGCGGTAGTTACGGCCTGGCGTTCTTCTTCATCATCAACGGTGTAAACATCAAACGAGCGGTCCACAATGCTACGAAGCATCTGCGAGTTCGTAACCGGGTCAAAACCGGCGTCAGCAACCGCCCGGCGTACCCACTCACCCCGTGCACCCTGCGACATTGCGGTCATGCGTCCTCCACCTGTTTTGGTAGACATAAAGTACCTGATAGCCAACGGTAAATACACATGCCCGATCAAAATGTGGATAACTGGGCGTTAGGGCCTTACGGTAGTATCTGTGAGTTTTCAAATTTCCCCTCTCGTTCTTGCCGCACACGCAACCGCAGCAATGCCCGGCCTCAAGATCGTTGGTTTGACCGAGCCGTACGATAATGACGGATCGATGGCACGCCAGGGCGTGGTTGACACGCAGGGTAATCGTTGGGTGATTTGCACACCTCTGACTGACCAAGCAGGGGCAGATATTCAAGCCCAATCAACACTGCTACGCATTCTGCACCGCTCTTACGAGAAGGGCTTTTTGCCGTTTGATGCTCCTGTTCCCGTGGCAAACAAGAACAGCGCGGACGTGCGCGTGATCGTGCACCCTCAAATGCGGGGCAAGCCGGGCTCTTGGGAAGACATGGAAGACTCCCAAATGCTTGTGCGTTCCATGGCTAAATCCATCGCGGCCCTGCACAACCTGCCCGCTGAGGCGATTGAGTTCACCGGGTTGCCCGTTTATTCAGCCGCAGAAGTACAAGCGCGGCTACGTCGCCTACTTGAGGAGGGCGTGGCAGCCAGCACGCTGCCTCCAAATCTGTTTGAGCGTTGGGACAACGCCCTGAACGATGAGAGCTTGTTCCGATTTGAGTGTGTTCCCGTGCACGGAGATTTGGGGCCCGATTCTTTCCTCTGTTCGGCCAACACGGTGTCTTCAGTTTCCGCATTCGCTTCAGCTCATCTGGGCGATCCCGCTGAAGACCTGGCATGGATTCTGTCTGCATCTGCGCATACGCAAGACGAGTTCTTGACTGCATACCGTGATTCACGCAAAGGCGAGTCGGACCTGCATATTTTGACGCGCGCCAGCCTGTGGGCAGAACTTGCCCTATTGCGATGGCTGTTGCACGGCAAGCGGACCGACGACGAGGCCGTGATTGCTGACGCCAAGCAGATGCTGAAAGATTTAGCTAACGAAGTTGGCGATGACGCTTTGGTGCCTGGGCACGCTCATAGCGCCCAGGAGGACACCCCGTTCGACCTGCGGGTAATTGACGAGGTGTTGCCAGCTACCACGCAGGTCGATCCGAACGCTCCTACGGTTAATCTCAGTACTATTTTGAATCGTGAGGATGAGGACTAAAACTGTTTACAAGTTGATCCCACTGCTGCTCGAAGTTGTAATCTCCGAGGAGTTTTTCCAGGTCCTCTAGACGGAGTATCCGCTCGCTCGGCTGCGTGTCTGGGCCTCCGAGGAAGACCAAAACAGCATCTATTTGCGACTGGTCCACGCCCTTTTGTTTGGCCAGAGCTCGCCGATAGATCTCAAGCTGCGTGGCGTACTGGCGCAGGTACAGGCTTTTAGATCCTAGTCTGGGTGGAGCACCGGTCTTCCAGTCCAGGACCACCCATTTGCCATCGCGGTTAAGGACCACGTCGTAACGACCACGGATAGTTACCCCGCTCTTGGTGTAGGCAAAATCCGCCTCAACGGCGTGAACGCCTTCGGGGTTGTTCCCCACCACTTCCCTGGCGCGCTTAGTGAGTTGCTCGAACAACTTTTTCTCAGCTCCAGTCAGACTCTGCATGTCGCCACTGTCACCACTGTCCGCTACCGAATCGATATCTGTTAGCGGCTTGTTAGTTGTGGGCTCAAGAGCATCGTCGAGTTGACCTGCTTTGGCCAGCCACTGCTCCGCCCAGTTGTGGAATGCCGTTCCAATTTGGGCGGCCTTGCTTGGCTCATGCGGGATGGGCCGGCGAACCTGCATCGCATAGCGGTAAGGATCGTCCAGTAGTCCAAACGCTTGTGTGGCATTCAGCCGGTCTATTTCGATCACAGGAGCCGGAGTGCGAGGGCTATTTTGTCGTGTTATTGCGTCTCGCGCTGAGTGAACAAGTGTTGCAATTTCACCGTTATTGCCACCCGCTCCGCTTTCGACAGTTTTTAGGAGATCGTCAATTAGCGCATCAAAATCAGTGTTCTCATCTGACTCTTGATAGTACATTTCCATAGCCCGATTCACGGCTTGTGCCGCGCCGGTAATGAGCTGCCGCGATTTAGAAGGCATGGCCGGGAAGACAGCCTGATCCGTGAGGCATTCTTCTGGCTTAGTGGCATCTTCTAGCTTCAACACCACCGGCTGCGGGATCTCTTCTCCAGCCTCAGCTACGAGGTCTTCTACAGTAACCGGAATGGCCAGCGGCTCTGAAGCTTCGGATTTACCCTGCACCATTTGCATGAGGTAACGCGAAGGCACCAACTGGGTTTGACCCGCATACCAGGAGCCCGACAGCACAAGCTCATCTGATGCTCGCGTCCAAGCGACATACGCGAGGCGGCGAGCCTCAGCCAGTTCATGCAGGCTTAGTTGCAGACGATATTCATCGAAGGTTTCCTCTACTCCAACAACATCTAGGCCCGTCATCTCGGGAAGGGTAGGCAAAATGACCCTGCCCTCATGAGTACTATCGAGGCGCAGACTGTACGGGATCTCTCCCAGCTCCGACGTCCAGCCACTGGATGGTTGGATAGCAGGCAACGGTCCGTTTAAATCAACGGTTTGTTTAAGCGCAGCATTTCGGGCATCGACCACGCCGGGGAAATCTGATTCTGTTAGGCCAACCACTACAACCTTGTCCCATTCCAAACCTTTTGCTTGGTGAATGGTTAGCAGTAGCACTACCCCTTCATCGGGTTCGCTAACAGGCGCTTCCAACCTCTCTTCTGTCTCGAGGGTGGTGTCTATCCATTCCAGGAAATTCTTCACCGAAGCATACGGAGTTTCGGCTTCGTAATTGGCAGCGAAATCAATGAATGCGTCTATTGCGATTTCACCCTGGTTGTCAAACGGATCAGACGCAATGTCCAGGTCAAGGTCAAAAATCTTGACCACCTTCGAGATGAGTGTGGTTACGCCGGCATCCATGTGTTCGCGGACAAGGTCGAGGCGTCTAGCTAGGAGGCTCACACGACTATACGCTTCAGGACTGAACCCTTGCCTACCACGCTTTTTCCATCCAACCGTTGGAGGTGTCAGGACCGCGTCGAGCAGAAACTCAACGCGCAGATCCGCACCCGCTTCCGGTTTGTCAGTGTTGGCCTTCGCTCTATCCACGTCACTAACAATGGTTTCGGGATCTCCAGCATCAGATATTCGCTGTTTGCCTTGTTCTCTAGCCCAGTCCCACAGGATCTTTATATCTGCGGAAGACAGGTCAAGGTTTGCAACCAGACGCATCACAGCCGCACCATTGTCAGGCACTGCGAGGGAGCGCATGACAGCAACAATGTCAGTTACCGCCGGCTCTGTTAGAAGGCCCCCAACACCCACAATCCGCGCATTCACGCCCAGCTTTTGAAGCTGAGCATAAAGGGGTGCAAAGAACTTTCGTTTGCGCGACAAGATCGCAATCGATGGCTGTTTCTGACCGGCCGGCACGTTTTCTTGCCAGCGCTTGATAAGACGCGCAACCAGTTCGAACTCCTCGTCGCGCGTGGATGGGAACATGTACTTCACTACGCCGCGCCCCGGGTGTTTTGGATTGGCACGCAGGCTCTGCATTTCGATTTGGCTTGCCAAATCCATGTGTGCAAAGGCTTCTTCTCGTGCTTGGGTTTCAACCTTGTCGGCATTAGAAACCACGTTTGCGGCTTCCAAAATGGCAGGCCAGTTACGCCACGCATCGCGAAGCTCAAGCACCCCGCCTCGGCCCTGCGTGTCAAAATAGGGCAAGAACATTGAAAGCGAAGCCGCTGACGCACCACGCCAACCGTAAATCGCCTGGTTTGGGTCCCCGACCGCAGTGGCGGCAGTATCTCTAAACAGGCTGGAGAACAGCTGGAGCTGACCAACCGAAGTGTCCTGGAATTCATCCAATAGAACAGCGCGGTATTGGTCACGCAGTTCAGCGCCGATGGTCGGATTCGCGTCAATAATTTGGCGAGCCAACGCCAACTGATCCGTGAAATCAATCAGATCGTGTTCGCGCTTGTAATCCCAATATCGCTGTACCAGAGGCATCAATAGCGCTTTGTCTTCCATGCGCGTCACAAAACTCTTTGCCGAGGCTGGAAGTGCCGTGCGTTGTCTTCCAGTGGCGCCCGTCCCCGGGCCCGCAGATTTAATGGCTGCCGCAACACGTTCAAAATCTTGTGCGGCCCGGGCAGGAACAACTTGATGCTCGGTCAGGCTTTGCGAAAGAGACAGTATGGCATCTCGCATGGTCGAGGCCTTCGCTCCCTGTGGTAGCGGCCCGGTGTATTCCTGCAAAAGACGCTCAACTACCTGCCACGCACGAGCTTCGCTGAGTTGGATTACGGACGGGCTTACCCCGATTTGAAGGCCGTACTCGCTAACTAGATTCTTTGCAAACGAGTTGTAAGTAGCAACGGTTGGTTCCAAGCCGATCGTGTCTGCTTCCCCAAGTAGTCCCGCTTTTCGCATCAAATCAAGCTGCCGCAGGATACGTTCGGTGAAGTTCGCGGTTGCTTTACGCGTGAAAGTGAGGCCAAGAATTGAATCAGGCTCAAGGCCGTCACGATACATGAGGTAGAGGGCACGCAGCGACATCACTTCGGTTTTTCCAGACCCGGCGCCGGCAACCACGAGAGTGGGAACGCTGTCAGTTTCAACTACTTTGGCCTGGTCCGGCGAAAGCATGATCTTCTTCTGTCCCGGTTCAAGCTGGGCATTAAGAGTCTCTACAAACTCCATTGCATTGAGTGTCACTACAGGGTCCTCCTTCCTTCATCTTGGGCTGGGCAAATGTTTTTCACCGGACAACTTCGACATATATTCGCGTTCGGTGTTGCTAGGAAGGTATTTCCTGCCGCTATTTCCGCAGCAAGTTTTATGACCTCTGCCAGTCGCTCTCGCTGATCTGAAACAACCGGGTCACTATCCTTGCGTTCACCCTTGTTAAAGAGGGAATGTTGGATGTACTTGTCTGGAGATTTTTCCCTAAGTGCTAGTAAACGAGCCTTCTGCACGTTCTCACCGCGAGCGTTCAGCGCGAACTGATAAGCTGCCAGTTGCAGGTGGTTCTGCGTTTCTTTTTGTGATGGGACTCTGCCCGTCTTGATGTCTGTAACGACTACACCATCTTCAGTGTGTTCGAGCCTGTCGATTCGGCCCGCGATGCGCAGTTTGGTTCCACCAATATCAACAACTTGCGCAAACGGGTGCTCGATGTCGACCGTCTTGCCCTTCCAAGCTTCGAGATAGTCGGCAAGCTTCTTGACCTTCTCTAATGTGCTTTCATATTCAGCCATGCCAAGGGAAGTCTCTCGGTCGAAATACTCGTCATCCCAGAGCTCATCCAAGTGCGATTTAAGTTCTTCAAAGTCTGCTTCGGACCATTCTTCTGCCAACTTGTGGACCAGATTTCCTGTCAAGATCGCCTCACTTGCAGGCACTGAACCACCGTGGCGCGTCAAGAACCATTTGGCAGGACAATCAATCAGGGTCTCAATTTGTGAGGGCGAAAGCGTAACCATCTGCTTAGACTCATCTGCCGTGGGAGTGAGCCCACCGACACCATTCCACACGCGCGGATTAGCTTGGTCTATGCCCGCTAAAGCAAGTAGTGCGAGGAGGCTTGCATACAGGTGGGCATCGTCTTCTACTAGGCGTTGCGCTAGCTTTTGGCGTAGCGTACCCACCAATGATCGCGTATCGATGCCTGACGGCACCGGGGTTACCGGAAGGTGGTATCCGTCAATCAGAGGAGTTCCTACCCATTTAGCTAAGCGGTAGACGAATTGAGAGGGAACGTCATCCTCATTTTGCACTGCCGATACATGCAAGGCGGATTTGGCCCTCGAAACCGCTGCTGCGAGCTGGCGATACTCCTCGGTTAACCTAGCCTTCCTTCTCGCCCTCCCCGTATTCCATGATTTTTGATTTGCCCACTCGTGCGGGCTCAGGGAGCGCAACTGTGCGATGTCGCCAGCCTGACTCAGCTGGTCACGAAGAGCTAAGTTTGGCCAAGTGCCATCTTGCATTGAGGCCAAGTAAACGACGTCCCACTCCTGCCCCACGGCCTCAGATACCGTCAAGATCTGCACGCCAATGGGCCGCTTGCCTGTCTGTGCAAGAGTGTCTGTGGGCAAACGCTGCGAAAGGAACTCACTGGAGAAATGCTCCGCACTCGCTCCCGGATTACGTTGTTGCCACACGTCCGCGCTTCTAAACAGCGACACTACGGCGTCCAAGCGCTCATCAAACACGGCCGAGTCAGTGCCCGGCCGAATAGCGCGCTGACGCCATTCCTCAGTGACATCTGCTAGTTCCCAAAGCTCCCACAGGGCAATCTGCGGGCTTTCACTACGGACCTTACGCCCAAGTTTTAGCAGGTCGAATGCCTTTGTGACATCATCTAGTACTTCTGCCAGGCCAACTTTGCGGACGTATTCTTTCAACGCCTGGACCTCGGGCTTATCAGAAGCGAGGTCCTCACACATTTGCAGGACCGACTTTACGTCCGCATCAATACGCGCCCGGTACACATCGCTTAGTTTGCGTAGCTTGGCTGTATGAGCGTTTACTAGTGGGCTTCTAAGTAGCCGGTCAAAAAGCTCAAAATCAGTAGGGCCAAACGGATCTGAGCTGAGCAGCAAAAGCAAGATCGAGGTAGTCTGATTTGCCGCATACACCGTTGCGCGGCTTCGAATGGTGCTCTCAATACCATTACGCATCAAACTGAAATGTAGGCGCTTCACATCCGCACTATTGCGAGTGATAACGACCTGCCGATCCAGTGGCACGGATCTGCTGATACCGAGACCACGCCCCAATTGGTAGCGCGTAATCATGCGAGCAATCGCATTGGCCTCCTGCGCAGCAGAACCGTAGGTATTAACTGAAAGACCAGAGCTATCCTCTCTAGAATCAACCGCGCCCATTAAACGATGGCGCGCATCATGGCGGACAGTGGTCTGCTCCGAAACTCGTTGCACGACAGCTCTAAGTGTCTGGTTTCCTCTGTGCGTAGGTCCAAGGTAAAAGCTCTTTGCCCCTAGTCGATCTGCAAAGCGAACATCCAGATGAGGCTCACCACCGCGATACACCGAGACAGCGACATCAGAGTCTGCGGTCACCACAACCCGTGTTCCAACCGCGTGTAGCGCTTCGAGCAAGCTTAGCGTTGCCCGCGTACAATCCTGCAGGTCATCGACCACTACCGCCGCAGGTGCACCCAGATTGGCCACCACTGCCTCACTGCCAGCGTCCTCGTGCCAACGGGTTATGATCTGTGCCGCCCGCTCTTGCAATTCGGCAGATTCAAAGTGGCTCACAGTATCACCGGATTCACGCAAGGACTGCTCCTGCCAGATCTGCATGAGGCGCCCGGTTGCCACCCAAATTTCGCGCTCTAAATCGTGGCCCACGCTCTCTAGTTTGTGACCGTCCCAGCCGGCCTCACGTGCCCTGGCCATGAGGTTGCGAATCTGCATGCGAAACTCGGGCATCCCCAAAGCATCATTCAACGATTCTGGCCACTCCACCAGCTGCGCTTCGATGGCTTCGGCCAGTGCCAAGTCTTCCTGCGCGCCCGTTAGCAACTGCGGGGCCGGCTGCGGGTCCTTGCGTTCTACATACCACTTCGACACGAACGAATACGCGAGCGCAACCGGCGTGCGTACAGGCCGCACAATTCCAGGCAGAGCATGCTCCCCCGCGCTTTGCAACAGATCTACACGCAGCCTGTCCGGTGCCAAAATAAACACATCACCGCCCAACTTTTCACGTAACTGGTGCGCAACTTCGATAGCCACTGACGTGCGGCCAGAGCCTGGGCAACCGCGGATAACTGCCGGCCCGTCATGGCTGACCACTTGATGAACCACTTCTCCGTTCGCCTGGTCAAGCACTCCGAAATCTGCGGGACGGCCAAGAGCAAGCCGCACCTCGCTACAAGTTTGCGCGCGATTTGTTGTCATGGTTGTATTCCACCACAGGGGTCGGACAAAAGTTTTGAAAGTGGCATCGCCCGTCGCGAAAGTGCCTCGTTATGCCTACGATAGGAACAAACGACGATAGGAAAACTATGATCATTCAGATTGGGATTACCGGCGTCACGCGCGAGCTCTCTTTCGAAGTGAAGATGAGTGAGGACGAGCTGTTTGGCAAAGTTCGCGAAGCGCTGGAGGGAAAGACGAACCTTGAGTTCACCGACGCGAAAGAACGCCGCGTCATCATTCCAAGCGACAAACTCGGTTACGTCCTCGTAGCTGAATCTAAGCGCGGGCCGGTGGGCTTCACCGTATAACAACGCCAATCGAAAACGGTCGGACCAAAAGCGAGGTCCGACCGTTTTCGATGCAAGCGTTTTCACGCGCGAGGCCGCCTGGCCTCCGCCCCATCTAGGCGTGCAAGTGCACGGCGGAGAGGCGCTCCTTGTGAGCCTTGGAGACACGATCCATTAGCTCATCCGCATCGGTTCCCGAAATGATCTCCGGGTTGGTGAACAAGAACGCGCGCACAAGCGAGAGGGCCTCGCCCCCCACTCGTCTGGTCCATAAAGACAGACGTGCCTCAAGCTGTTTATCAGCTGCAACGGCCGGCTCAAGACGTTCTCGAACCCAATCACCATGGCCAAAATCGTTTACGTCTTTCGCGTATTCTTCCTGCCCCTGTAGGTGCGCGATTTCGCGTAACGCGTCCGTGAAAATACCGATAGCAACATACGTCTTTGTCATGCGCTCCCACCACGTGGTTGGGCGCAAGCGCGCATCAATATCATCCAAAAGGCCCTCGTATGGCGCGATGGCCTCGGCAATATCTATGTCAGAGCGCTCGGCAACTTTACATACGTACTTGAAGTTCTCCCACGCTTTACCCGACATGTTCGCCATGTCTACGTGCTCCCAAGCTTTTGGCGCCTGGTCACCATCCTTTGCAAGACGAGTTTGCGCCGCAATCGCCGCGTAAGCTCCGATGCCCAACAAGTTCTTATAAGAATCGTTACTAGCAATCAAAGTAGCCTCCAAAGCCTTAGCCCCTTTGCGAAGTTTCCATTCCATACTACGTTGAGGACCCAAAAAGTAACCGGTTTGGGACGAGTTTTACACCGCCGCACACTGCTTAGTGATCAACGGCACTAAACGCGCGCGCCCCAAAAATACTGCTACCCTGAAGAAGAACATGCCGTTCGCACCGGAATGGTTTTTGGCACGCAAAAGATTTTTCTTTAATGAATTGCGCGAGCGGTACCACACCTACTTTCACTTTGTTGAGGCTCCCAGGGCGTGCAGGCGAGCTCCAAAGTGAGAAAGACTCACGCTACTTTGCTTGACAAAACTGAAGACACTAAAACCTACTCTGCCGGCGTTGTAAACCTTGAAGGCGTTGCCCTTCCAGAAAACACAGATGAAGCGAAAGCTGACATCGAAGGCGACGTCACCAAAGAAGAACTAGCGCAAAAAACATTTGCCGATTTTGGTGTGGCCGCAGATTTCGCGGAGGCACTGGCCAAAAAGGACATTACCTACCCGTTCCCTATCCAGGCTCTGACACTACCCGTCGCTTTAGGCAAGCGCGACATCATCGGCCAAGCCAAAACCGGAACCGGTAAGACCCTCGGCTTTGGCCTGCCCCTCCTCATGCACGTTGTGCGCCCCGACGACCCGGACTACGCGAACAAAGTGCACTTCCCGGGCCTTCCCCAGGCCCTCGTAATCCTGCCCACGCGCGAACTGTGTAAGCAGGTGACTCGTGACCTTCGCGAGGCGGGAGCTAACACCTCCATTCGCGTAACCGAAATCTACGGCGGTGCAGCCTTTGATCCCCAGATCGAGCAGCTCAAGAGGGGCACCGACGTCATTGTGGGAACGCCGGGGCGTCTCATTGACCTTATGAAACGCAAGGTCCTAAAGCTCACTAACGTGCACACGCTGGTGCTTGACGAGGCCGACGAAATGCTGGATCTAGGATTCCTCCCCGACGTAGAAGTCCTCATGTCGCGCGTTCCTGCGGACAGGCACGTCATGCTTTTCTCAGCCACTATGCCGGGCGAGGTGGTGGCACTGGCTCGCCGCTACATGCGTCAACCAACCCACATTCGCGCCCAGGATCCTGAGGATTCCTCTCCCACTGTTGCCAGCGTCAAACAAGTGATCTACAGGTGCCACGCCCTCAATAAACTCGAGGTTGTCTCGCGCATCCTGCAGGCACGCGGGCGCGGCCTCACCATCATTTTCACGCGCACTAAGCGCACCGCCGCATCAGTATCGCGAGACCTTGCATCGCGCGGCTTCGCCACCGCGGAGCTACACGGGGACCTCGGCCAGGGGGCTCGCGAGCAATCCATGCGCGCCTTCCGAAAAGGCAAGGTCGATGTGCTCGTAGCAACCGACGTGGCCGCGCGCGGCATCGACGTTGACGACGTCACACACGTGATCAACTACCAGTGCCCCGAAGATGAAAAGACCTACGTACACCGCATCGGCCGCACGGGCCGCGCTGGCGCATCCGGCACCGCTGTTACGTTCGTGGACTGGGACGACGTACCGCGCTGGCGCCTCATCTCTAACGCGCTGGGCCTAGGGGTGCCCGAACCACTGGAGACCTACCACACCTCCGAGCACCTCTACACCGACCTTGACATCCCCACGGACGTCACCGGCAGACTTCCCCGCAGTGAGCGCACGCGCGCCGGGCTTGAGGCAGAAGAGTTCGTTGATGTTTCTGGCAAGGGCGAGCGTGCCCGCGGACGGGGAACCCGCAGGTCCGGCTCACGTGGGAGAAGCGGACAAAAGCGCGAGCGCAAGCGCACCCGTCGCGGCGGCGCCGCCTCTCACAACTCGGGTGAACGCAAATCAAGCCGAAGCAAATCAGCCGATCCTGCGCGGGGCAAAGCCAGGGAAAACCAAGCTCCCCGCCGCAAACGCACCCGCACGCGCAAGAACTCAGCCGAGTAAGCGCAAGCGCAGCAAAACGCCTGCCACCGATACTTAAGGCCGCTAGGGCCACAGAATCGAGAGCCTTCCTTGGCTCTCGATTTCTTGTATCACCTCAACAGGCGTGGTGTTCTCCCCCAACCGGTTGGGCTTACCCGTGCCGTGATAGTCAGAAGAACCCGTCACCAGCAAATCGCGCTCGCGGGCCACCTGCAGCAGAAACTCCTGATCCTCGGCCGGATTGTCGCGATGGCGCACTTCGAGGCCGGCCAAACCGGCCTCGACCATGTTGTAAATCGCCTCCATGGGAAGCACCTTTTGGCGGGCGCGAGCCCGCGGATGCGCAATGATGGGAACTCCACCTGCTGCCCGCACTTTTTGTACAGCCACAACGGGGTCCTCCGCCCACAAAAATTGATAGTAGGGGCCGCGCGGGTGCAGTACCTGCGCGAACGCCTCATCTCGCGTGGAAAACGAGCCCGCCCTGATCAGCGCGTCTGCAATATGCGGGCGTCCCACCACGCGCACGTCTCCGCCGGTCCCCTCAACCACGTCATCCCAAGTAATCGGATAGTCCTGCGAGATTTTCTCAACCATGATCTTCGCGCGGTCACGCCGTGACTGCAGCACCTTCTGGCTGGCTTCAACCAGCGCGGGATCTTGCGGATCATGCAGGTAGCTCAACAAGTGAACCGTTATCCCCTGCCAGGCGCAAGACATTTCCATACCGCGAAGCAGAGCAACACCGGCTGCGCGAACTTCGCCCGCAGCTTCTCTATGACCGGTGGTGACATCGTGATCGGTAAGCCCCACCATGTCCAGCCCTGCATCGGCGGCCCTGCGCATCAGTTGCGCGGGCGTGTCCGTCCCATCCGAATGATTTGAATGAGTGTGCGGATCTATCTTCAACATGCCTCCAGCTTAAGCGGCCCTCTAGCGGGATGACTATTGACCAGCAAAGTTAGACAATAGGCACATGAGTGAAAAAGAATCAGTAGAACAATCCATGGCCGCGCGCGGCAACAACCGTTCGCGTCGCCCCAACTCGCAAGCATTCAAAGACTTCATTGGCACTAACTGGGGGCCACGTTCATTCGAATTGCCGGCCCGAGCAGAGGTTGCTGACTATTTGCAGGCCCGTCACGACCTCGTTGGCGAAGCTTTTAAAGGCGAGCGCCTAGTTATCCCCGCCGGTGGATTGAAGGTGCGTAGCAACGACACGGACTACAGATTCCGCGCTCATTCCTCATTTGCTCACATGACGGGCCTAACGGGAGAACTTGAACCGGACTCAGTTGTAGTGCTTGAACCCACCGAAGAAGGATCCGCTCACACGCATGAGGCCGTTCTTTACTTTAAGCCGCGTGCCTCACGCTCATCCGAGGAGTTCTACGCGGACTCGCGCTATGGCGAATTCTGGGTGGGGGCACGCCCCTCATTAGAAGAGATGGAGGCGCTCACCGGCCTGAAAGTGCGTCACATTGATACACTTCGCGACTCGCTTTCAAAGGACGCCGGACAGGTTTCCTTGCGCGTTGTGCGCGAGGCCGACGCCAACATGACCGCCCTGGTTGACGAGATCCGTCAGCAAGTGGGCCTACCCCACGGCAACGACGCGCAGGCAATCGATGGTGCCCTCCAGCAACAGCTCTCTGAAATCCGTTTGAAGAAGGACGCGTGGGAGCTTCGCGAAATGCAAAAGGCTGTCGACGCCACTAAGGAAGGCTTCGAGGAAATCATCAAGCAGCTTCCGCGCGCCACCAACCATCCGCGCGGTGAACGCGTTGTGGAGGGAGCATTTGGTGCTCGCGCCCGCGAAGTGGGCAACGGCCTGGGTTACGACACAATCGCAGCGTCGGGTAACCACGCAAACACGTTGCACTGGATCGATAACAACGGTGAAGTAAAAAACGGCGACCTGATCCTGGTTGACGCCGGCATTGAGCTCGACTCACTCTACACCGCAGATATCACGCGAACGATGCCGGTTAGCGGAAAGTTCACGCCGGTGCAGGCAAAGGTTTACAACGCTGTACTGGACGCGTGCGAGGCTGCACTGACCGTAGCGAACAAGCCGGGCGCTCGCTTCCGCCACGTGCACGAAGCCGCGATGGAGGTCATTGCCCAGCGCTTGGAAGAGTGGGGCATCCTGCCTGTTCCAGCTGCAGAATCGCTGAAAGTAGAGTCCCAACTTCACCGCCGTTGGATGCCGCACGGAACCAGCCACCACCTCGGTTTGGACGTGCACGACTGCGCGCAGGCAAGGCGCGAAATGTACCTGGATGCAGTGCTGGAGCCCGGCATGGTGTTCACCATCGAGCCCGGCCTTTACTTCCGCGCTGACGACCTCGCAATTCCCGAAGAATACCGCGGTATTGGCGTGCGTATTGAAGATGATGTTGTTGTGAACGAGGACGGCTCTGTCACGCGCATTTCGGAGGATATTCCCCGCACGGTAGCTGACGTTGAGGCCTGGATTGAGCGGGTGCAAAACTCCTAGAACCCCCGATAACGTCTGTTCAAAAAGACTTCAGGCAAATAAAAATTGCGGCCAAGCGGCCGCAATTTTTATTTGCCTCTACCCGGCTTACCGGTTCGGGTTATCATTTGACTCGCCCGGCTGGCCTGCAGAGTCACTCGACTCCGATTCGGGCACCTCGCCGTAAGCAGGCTCTGCCGCATCTGCCACGCCCGCGCTTTCAGACGCTGCCGGTGCTGGTGTCGCCGACTCTGGGCCGCCGACACCAGACTGCATGCGCGCCTGGTGGGCTTCACGCTCGCTTGGGCTGAGGCGCACGCCGTACTTAGGTTGCTCTCCGGGGCGTGAGCCGAAGGCGCTCGGCTTAGACAAGTCCTCGACAGGACGGGTCGGCTGGGGATCGCGAGTCAGGTTGCCCGGGGTGCCTCGCAAAACTTGGCGGAACTCACCGGCTCCCTCTTTCGCTAAAATTGCGTAACGCGCGGCAACCACTTGCGTTGCCGACGTGAAATCACGCTTGCCCCGGCTCAGCGCATACGGCACCGACGCTAGTGACATTCCAAACACGGCGCCCATAGCCATGCCAACGATAACGATCGCAAGCGAAGCATTGGGAGCCCAAAGCGCAGAAAACAAGCCAATAAACAGACCCAGCCAGATGCCGGAGAGGAAGCCATCCCACAGTACTTTTCCCCAAGTCAGGCGTCCTGTGATGCGCTCTACCAACTGCAGGTCCGTGCCCACGATCGCGAGGCCGCGCACATCGTAAGCCTCGTCAGACAGGTGATCGACGGCCGCCTGGGCTTCCGCGTAGGTGCGGTAAGAGGCCACCTCCGTGCCCTGCGCAGGAGTTGGCAAGCCGGTAGCAGAAATTGCTTCAATACGTTTCATACCTTTACTTTTGCAGATTAATCTGCATGTTGCCTTATCAAGTGCCAACTTTTCACTATGAGATGAACCCTTTGGCACTTGTCAGCCTGCTAGCGCCTCAAAGCGGTGCCCGAAAGCTCATGATGGCTAGGTCGCGGCAGTCAGAACCCGGATTTATTAGAAGACCTGGGAGGTGAGTGTGTCGCTTCCCATCGCGCGGCCGGCGCCGCTTTCGGCCGCGCTCAGCTACCCTTGAAGTGTGAGCACTTCAGAGCACAAACTCGCCCCGCGTGGCATACGCGTATTCGTAGGAAAAGTTGCTGGAACCGGCGTTTTTGACCCCATCGGAGACCAGGTGGGGCGCATTTATGACGTCGTTTCCATCATGCGAGTGAATCGCGCACCCGACGTGGTGGGCTTTGTTGTGGAGGTTTCAAACCGACGCCGCGTTTTTGTTCCAATCTCGCGCGTCACCGCCATCGAACCGGGTGCGGTTATCACCACGGGCCTGCTGAACATGCGCCGTTTTACCCAGCGCGAGGCCGAAACGCTCATCATCTCCCAATTGTTTGACCGCGTGGTATCCATGCGCGATGGTTCAGGAGAGGTTCGCATTCGTGACGTGGGCATGGAACAGCGGCTGCCTCGCGAATGGCGAGTAACGGAACTATTCGTAGAACGCGTTACCAAATCAACGTTTGGTTTTAAACGCGCGGGCGAGAGCATGCTGGTGTCCGTTTCCGACGTGACGAAACTGTCCACCCAGGTTGGTGTTCAGGACGCCACCAGCCTTATCGCGTCCACGCATGACATGAAGGCCGCAGACCTCGCTGACATTATTCGCGACCTTCCCGAAGAACGCATGTACGAGGTAGCCTCACAGCTTTCCGATGAGCGCCTCGCTGACGTGTTGGAAGAGCTCCCCGAGGATGACTCGGTGGCGATCCTCGAACGGCTCCAGGCGAAGCAAGCCGCAGATGTGCTCGACGTGATGCAGCCGGATGACGCCGCCGACCTCATCTCTGAGCTAGCGCCCCTAACCGCGCAGAACTTGCTTAACCTCATGGAGCCCGAAGAGGCCGAGGACGTGCGCCGACTCATGCGCTATGACGATGACACTGCCGGTGGCCTTATGACCACCGAGCCCGTGATTTTGCCGCCGGACGCAACTGTGGCCCAGATGCTGGCAAACGTGCGAAACAAAGACATTCCACCCGCCCTCGCCGCCATGGTTATTGTTGCGAGGCCGCCGCTAGAAACTCCTACGGGCAAGTTCATTGGCGTGGTACATATTCAGCGGGCACTACGCGAACCACCGCAATCGCTACTCGGAACTATCGTGGATACCGACATCGAAACAGTTGATCCGCAGCGTTCCATCCGGTCGATCACCAAAACGCTTGCAATGTACAACCTGACGGCCGTTCCGGTAGTGGATGAGCACGGGCACGTACTGGGCGCTATTTCGGTTGACGACGTGCTCGATAACCTATTGCCAGAAGACTGGCGCGATCTGGATGACGAGTTTTAAGGGGGTTTGAATGGCTGAGCGACTAGATACTCCGCTAACCAGGCGACGTTGGCTACCGCGTATCAACCTTGAATCCGAGGGCGTAGGGCGCGTAGCTGAAGCTATCGCCCGCTTCTCTGGTACCCCGCAGTTCCTCATCTACCTAACTATCTTCGTGTTCGCGTGGCTGGGGTGGAACACGTTTGCTCCGGCTCACCTGCAGTTCGACAAGGCCGAGCTCGGGTTCACTGCCCTCACATTGATGTTGTCCCTGCAGGCCTCCTATGCGGCTCCTCTGATTTTGCTTGCGCAGAACCGCCAAGATGACCGCGACCGCGTTACTGCCGAACAAGACAGGCACCGCGCCGAGCGTAACCTTGCCGACACCGAGTACCTCACGCGCGAGATCGCGGGATTACGTCAGGCCTTGGGCGACGTTGCTACCCGCGACTTTGTGCGCTCTGAGATACGCGACCTGCTAGAAGAGATTTTTGAACACGACCTTGCTCGCGATAAGTTGCGCGAGACACAAGAAAGCGACGAGGTTAAAGAAGCTGACGCGGATCAGTAGCCGCTCACTCAAGTTATAACCGTTGCCCGCGGTGGTATGCGGGAATAACGGGCGGCGCTCAAACGCACGCGCGAATGACTACCCGCGACCCTTAAAATCAACTCCGCAACTTGCTAACTACTCTTCGGATGGATCTGCATCCGGCTGGCTAAAGCTGGCAAGCGCATCTACAACGGTCTGAGCGAAAATCTTCGCGCCGTCATCATCTGGATGCACGTAGTCAGAAGCCAGCAGGTCAGTGTGATCGCGAATCGCGGCGTTCCAGTCCGCTACCCGCACAACATCGGAATGCTTCTGAGCGAACTCGCGAATGAGGCTCGCCGACGGTTCAACCCAAGTGGTTCGCGCGGGCCCAAAACCAGTTACGAGAACGAGGCGCCGATCCGGCCCGATGGTTTTTAGCATGTCATCAAGCTGGCCTGGGTCCACCGGTCCGTTGGTGGCCAGAGCAACCACCACGTACGTGCGCAGTGATCCGTCCTCGGCAGCGGCATGCATGAGGTCAATGCCCTGGTACACCCAGCGCGACACCTCTGCATCAATCTGCACGCCCGGTAGCAATTCTTGAAGGTGCTCAGCCGACGCGACCGTCACGGAGTCGCCGTAAACCACTGTGCTCTCCCCTGTAGCAGGGCTCAACGTCGGCTCCGGCTCTTCTGTGGGAGCCTCTGTTGGGGCCTCCGTAGGTTGAGAGCCGCCCTGCAACGCATGCTGGCCACGCTCCACAGCAATCTGCGCCTGCGTTTTCTCGGGCGCCGAAAGTAAGAAACCAAGTACGGTGCCAACCACCACAACAGCGACGAGGCCGGGCGCCATGATCCGGCGGTAGCTTTGCCACTGCGGAGCCTTCGGCATTGGCGTGGAAGGGTCGATCAAGTCCCACGAGGGGCCGAGCCACCGCTTAATAGTTGCGCCAATCCCCTCTTGCCGCATGGGAACCTCAACGTATCGATACGAGAGGGTAGCGGCCAACACCGACCCGGCAATAACGATCAGCGCAATCAGTATCACGGGTGCGGCCGGCAGCATCTTGCCGGCGATTACCCACAGCGGCCAATGCCACAGGTAGATCCCATATGAGCGCTCCCCCAGCCACACCAGGGGGCGCGCGTCCAACAGGTTTGCGAGGAGGTGGCCGGGCCCGCCCGCCTCGTCAATCTGCGGAAGGAAGCCCTGAATCAAACCCAGGGTAGCCACCACCGCGATGAGAGTGCCCCACGGGTACACCCACGCGCGGTCATCGGGAATGAGGAACCAGGTGCTCACGATGATGGCAAGGCAAATCCATGCGAGGAGGCCGCGCAACCACTTTTGCCACCCGGCCGCAACCTTGTCCGGCATGCCCATCGGGTCGGTTGCCACCATTGCGAGGGCCGCGCCGAGCATCAGGCCAAAAGCGTGCGAATCCGTACCCTGGTAGGCGCGCGTGAACTCGGTTGTACCCGAAACCCAAAAGGCCATCAAACCGGCCGAAATTACCGCGAGTGTCAAGGGCACCGCAGGGCGCCACTTGGGGGGCAAGAACAAAATGCCCACCACCGCTAGCGGCCACAAAAGATAAAACTGCTGTTCCACAGCCAAGGACCACACGTTTGTCCATAAATGTGGCTGTGCCTGGTTGAAATAGGAAACGCCCTGCGAGATTTCCACCCAGTTGTATGAGAACGTGAGGACGCCTACGAACTGCGGCAAAATGCCCACCAGCAGATCGCGATTCAAAAGGCCGGCAACGATCAGGGTTATCACCGACATCAGCCCCACTGCGGGGAGCAGGCGGCGAATGCGGCGCAACCAGAACGACTTCAAGTTGATGCCGCCAAATCGCTGATTTTCGCGGATTAGGAGGGCAGTAATCAAAAATCCAGAGAGGACGAAGAACACGTCTACGCCCAAGAAGCCACCAATCGCCACTCCTGGAATCAGGTGGTAAGCGAGCACTGCAGCGGCCGCGAGCGCGCGTAGCCCGTCCAGTCCGCGAACTCGCCGAGCGGGGGTGCGCGCCTCGGGTCGGCGTGGAGCTTGCAACTCCTGCTTGCCCATTACGGCCGACGCTTGTTTGCGCACTGGTACACCATTCACCTATTGCAACCCGCCTCGTAAACTAATAGCCCCGAGATTTTCTTGACTCTTAGACTAACCCCGTAAGGCATCCCATCCATGGACCGACTAGTATGGCGTGTATGAGTATCCTTACAGAAGAACAGGTGCGCGAAGCGCTCAGTTCCGTCATTGACCCTGAAATTCAGCGGCCAATCACCGAGCTGAACATGGTGGGAGATATCGAAATTGACGGCGGCAATGTGATCGTCAACATTTTGCTCACCACCGCGGGTTGTCCGCTTAAGCACACCATTAACGAGCAAGTTGAGAAGACCCTTTCTGCCCTCGAAGGCGTGACCGGTGTGCGCGTCATCATGGGCGCCATGAATGAGGAGCAGCGCAAGGCTCTACGCGAACAGCTAAACGGCGGCGTTGAGGAACGCGAGATTCCATTCGCCCAGCCCGGCTCACTAACGCGCGTCATTGCGGTGACCTCGGGGAAGGGCGGAGTTGGAAAGTCCTCCGTAACCGCAAACCTCGCAGCGGCAATGGCAAAGCAAGGTTTGAAGGTTGGCGTGGTTGACGCCGACATTTATGGTTTTTCAATTCCTCGCATGATGGGCGTTGAACACGAACCGCAGGTTATTGACGGCATGATCATTCCGCCTATTGCTAACGGCGTTAAGGTCATGTCGATCGGCATGTTTGTGCCGGATGGCCAGGCAGTTGTGTGGCGCGGCCCCATGTTGCACCGCGCAATCCAACAGTTCCTTGCAGACGTGTTCTGGGGCGACCTAGATGTGCTTCTGCTTGACCTTCCGCCGGGCACGGGCGACGTTGCCATCTCTATCCCGCAGCTTCTGCCCACGGCTGAGATCCTGGTTGTAACCACGCCGCAACTGGCCGCAGCCGAGGTTGCCGAGCGCGCCGGATCCATCGCGGGTCAAACTCGCCAGCGCGTTGTTGGCGTAGTGGAGAACATGTCTTACCTGCCCCAGCCTGACGGCACGCACCTGAACCTATTTGGTGAGGGCGGCGGATCTACCGTTGCGGCGCGCCTATCCAGCGCTCTTGGCTACGAGGTGCCGCTACTTGCACAGATTCCGCTAGATGTGGACCTGCGCGAAGGCGGAGACGAGGGCAAGCCCGTTGCCCTGTCCGAATCGCCCGCATCGACCGTGCTGAATGACCTTGCCGCAAAGCTTGGCAAGCATGCACGCGGCCTTGCAGGGCGCCAGCTGGGTGTAACTCCCAAATAAGACCGGCCCTAGATAAGCAAAAGGTGGTGGAGCAGTTCAGATGAGCTACTCCACCACCTTTATCCAAACTATTTTGATTCCGGGCGCGTAAATATGGCTACCCCGTGTCTATTTTCCGCGCTTCAGCGTCTTCGCCCTTGTCTTCATGGTTGGCGAGGATGAGGTGCGGATCCGCCTGGGTTTGACCGGCGCCGCAGGTGCGGGAGTCGGCCTGGCCTGAGTAAGCTGAACCCCCTCGGCCTTCGTTGCCGATTGCGCTGGCATCTTGCCGGTACCACTCGATTTAGGAGCGGACGGTCTAGATGAGGGCGGTATCGGGGAAAGCGGATTCATGAGCTTCTTCCACTCATCCATCTCCTCTTGCACGGCCTCGCGAATCAAACGACGCGGATCATACTGGCGCGGATCGAGCTTTGACAGATCAACCTGCTTGAAGTCATCCCCCATCTGATCATCCAGCGTAGCCCGCCACTTCGTGAGTTGTAGGCGCGTACTCTTCACAATGCGCGTCACGCCCTTTGCCACCGCCGGCATCCTCGAGGGGCCCACAACCAGCATGATGACCACAAGGATCACCAAGAATTCACCGCCACTGATTGAAAAACCCATAACCCCATTCTAATCGTGCACGAAACTATTAGCCCAAGACGATAAACTATACGCAACTGCGCAAAATTTTTCGGGAAAGGGGCGCATCATCGCTACCGATAAGGCACTCAGCTGGTCCTACTGCGAGGAATTCGTACCCGAGGGCGAGGTTTTAATGGCCACGCGCCTCCAGGCCGAAGAGCTCGGATGCACGCCCATCTCACCTGGCACCGGAGCAACCCTGCGCTCCCTCGTTGCCGCGTGCGGCGCCAAAGCAGTAGCCGAAATCGGCACGGGCACGGGCGTTTCCGGACTGTGGCTACTATCCGGCATGAGCCCAGACGCCGTCCTCACCAGCATTGACTTTGACGCGGAACACCATCGCGTTGCCCGCGCCGCATTTGCCGCGGCGGGAATGAGGCCACCGCGCACCAGGCTCATTACCGGGCGCGCACTCGATGTGCTCCCCCGCATGGCCTCACGTACCTACGACCTCATGTTCCTAGACGGAGCCGTTAGCGAAACCCCCGAATACGTTGAGCACGCAACGCGTATGCTCCGCCCCGGTGGTCTCATGATCATTGCGCACGCCCTCTGGCACGACCAGGTAGCAGACCCAGCCAGGCGCGAACCAGACACGGTTGCCATGCGCCAGCTGGCCAAAGATATTGCGGACTCCAGCAACTGGGTCACCCAGATCCTCCCCGTAGGCGATGGGCTGCTCGTGGCCATCCGCCGATAAACAAAGCCAAACAAAAATGGTGCCGGCAGATGGCCGGCACCATTTTTGTAAACGCTAAGAAATCGCCTCTTGAAGTTCCTTCGCAAGCACCTTCGCTTCATCAGGCGTGAGCTCAACAACCAGGCGCCCACCACCCTCAGAAGGAATACGCATCACGATTCCGCGCCCCTCCTTGGACGCCTCCATAGGGCCATCTCCAGTACGAGGTTTCATTGCAGCCACGTGTAAATTCCTTCCCCTCGTCTACGGGCGATCACGATTTAAGCCACCCTATACCCCCTTCATTCTATCGCGACACGTGAGTTTCGGCATGAGAGAGCGCAAAACTGCCCGCATTCACACCACTACTGGTCACATTCACATGCGCTGATCGCGCGGGCGTTTGATGTCGTCAGCCAGGAAGTCTTCTATCACCGCCATGGCCTGCTCGGGCGTATCAACGAGATGGATCAAATCCATATCGTCCTCGTGAATCATTCCCTCTTTCACCATCACGTTTTGTAACCAATCCACCAGACCGCCCCAGTAGGAGCTATCAACCAGCACTATTGGGAAACGGCGAATCTTCTCGGTCTGTACCAGCGTGAGCGCTTCAAACAGCTCATCAAATGTGCCAAAACCACCCGGCATAACCACAAAACCTTGCGAGTACTTCACAAACATGAGTTTGCGCGTAAAGAAGTAGCGGAAGTTCACGCCCAGATCAACCCACTTGTTCATGCCCTGCTCGTGGGGTAGCTCAATGCCGAGGCCAACCGAAACTCCGCCTGCCTCAACTGCTCCCCTATTCGCAGCCTCCATGATTCCCGGGCCGCCGCCCGTAATCACAGCTAGGCCCCGCTCGGCAAGCATCCGGCCCATCTTGTGCGCAACCGCGTAATCCTCACTCTCGTGATGTGTGCGCGCCGAACCGAACACTGAAATCGCAGGGCCCACCTCTGAAAGCGCGCCAAACCCCTCCACAAGCTCGGACTGGATACGAAGCACGCGCCACGGGTCCGAATGGATCCAATCCGCATCAGACTGCGGCTTCAGCAAATACGCATCGGTGGTCTCTTTGGGCACCTGCCTACCCCTGTACAGGAGCGGGCCGCGCCGGTAAGTTGGACGTTTCGTTTTTGGGCTCACTTTTTCTCCACAATCAGTGCAACATTCTGGCAACCTCGGACAAAGTGCCCGAAATCGATGGATAAACCGTGTATGCCGAAGACAGCTGATCAACCGTCATACGGTGTGTCACCGCGAGCGTCAGCGGGAAAATCTGCTCTGATGCGCGCTCGCAAACGATCACCCCACCCGTGATCACACCCGTGTCAGCTTCGGCAAAAATCTTCACAAAACCATCGCGAACACCCTGCATTTTTGCCCGCGGATTACGCGCAATAGGTAGCTGCGCGATCTTGATGTTCATGTGATTCGACCTCGCCTGATCTTCGGTCATACCAACCGTGGCAACCTCGGGCAAGGTGAAAATAGTGGAACCAACGAGGGACACGTCCAAGGGCGTCACTGCATCTCCAAGGGCGTGCCACATTGCGATGCGCCCCATTTGCGCGGCCACCGAAGCCAGCGGGAACACCCCCGTGCAATCCCCTGCCGCATACACGTGCGAGGCAGAGGTGCGCGAGACCCGGTCCACCTCAATGTGGCCGCGCTCAGTCAGACGAACCCCGGCTTCCTCCAAGCCAATCCCCTTCGTGGACGGCACTGAACCCACCGCGATCAACACGTGGGAGCCGCTTAGAACCTCGCCCGATTCCAGCTCAACCTCAACGCCTTCCCCTGTGCGCCTAGCGGCCTTGGCGCGCGCATGGCCTTTGATCACCATTCCGCGCCTCTCAAACACGTCTTCGATCAAGCGAGCCGCGTCCTCATCCGCATTGGGTAGCACGCGATCACGCGAGGACACCAGCGTCACCTTAGTGCCAAGCACCTGGTATGCGCCCGCAAGCTCAGCGCCCGTCACGCCTGAGCCAATCACAATCAAATGCTCCGGAGGCTCCTTCATGCCGTACAGCTGCACCCAGTTCAAGATCCGCTCGCCATCAAACGGCGAGCCGGGCAATGCGCGCGGGCGCGCCCCCGTGGCGATCAGCACCACGTCGGCACGTAGCGTCATCTCGATCTGGTCCCTAGCGGCCTCTTCCCACCCCTTCGACACGAATACCTCGCGCGTACCATCGGGAAGTAGCGAAGCCCCGATCTTGCCCACGCCGTCAACCACGTTCACGCCCAGGGCCTCGAGGCCCGCGCGAATGTCACGGGACTGGGCGCTTGCCAAAGCGCGCACGCGCTCATTAATCCTCATCAAATCAGCCGTGGGGCTATCCGTTCCCACGCCGATACCGAGCTCTTCTGTCTGTTCTGTTTGCGTCAACCACTGTGCGGTAGCAATGAGCGTCTTAGACGGCACCACATCGGTCAGAACCGCCGCACCACCCAAGCCCTGGGCTTCCACCAGCGTGACCTTGGCACCAAGTCGAACCGCAACCGTTGCGGCCTCATAGCCACCCGGACCGCCGCCAATAATTACGACCTTCGAGCCCTCTCTAACCGGCGACGCTGCCGGCTCAGCCCCAAGGCGGTGCGAACCTGAATCTGCGGCGTGCTCGACGCTAGTCATACGATCAATCCCTCACTAAAATTAATAGGCTGCTTCCCCATTGTTACCTATCAAATGGTTCACCATCACAATTTTCCAGTAAAATAGATGGTTATGAATGAAACCAACCAAAACAATGAACTAGACGTTAATGACCCTTTTGGAAAAGCTGAAGAAGCAGCGAAATATATCGCGGATCGCACCGGCGTAAAGCAGCACGACATCGCCCTTGTCCTCGGATCCGGATGGGGCGGAGCAGCCGAACTTATCGGCAAAACCGTAGCCGAGATTCCTGCCCACGAAGTTCCCGGCTTTTCCAAGCCAGCAGTTGAAGGCCACGTGGGACTAACCCGCTCCATCGAACTTCCCAGCGGCAAGCACGCCCTAGTCCTCGGATCACGCACGCACTACTACGAAGGACGCGGCGTACGCGCCGTGGCCCACGGTATCCGCACCGCCGCGGCAACCGGCGCGAAAATCGCGGTACTCACCAACGGGTGTGGCGGCCTGCATCCCGAATGGACACCGGGCCAGCCCGTCCTCATCAGCGACCACATTAACCTCACGGCGGCCTCACCCCTCGAAGGCGCAACGTTCGTTGACCTGACCGACCTGTACTCGCAAAGGCTTCGCGACCTCGCCCACGAAATTGACCCGACCATTCCCGAAGGCGTCTACTGCCAGTTCCGCGGGCCCCACTATGAAACCCCCGCGGAAGTGCAAATGGCGAAGGTTCTAGGCGCCGACCTGGTTGGAATGTCTACCACCCTTGAAGCTATCGCCGCGCGCGAGGCGGGGATGGAAGTACTCGGCATTTCCCTCGTTACTAACCCGGCGGCAGGCATCTCAAAAACTCCCCTGTCACACGAGGAAGTAATCCAAGCCGGACAAGCCGCAGGCCCGCGCATCTCGGACCTGCTTGCCAACATTGTCCGCAACCTTTAATAGCGCCCGACCGGGCGCCCCAGCGCATGCGCTGTTACCGGAAGGAAACCCATGGCGACATTCAATGAACGCCTAATCCAACAGTGGATCGACGACGATCCGGACGAGAAATCGAGAGCCGAAATAGAGGCTCTCCTCGCCGCCTACAAAGCCGGCGGAGAAGGAAGCGGCGAAGCTGAAGCTGAGCTGACCGACCGCTTCGACGGCACCCTCGAATTCGGCACGGCTGGTCTGCGCGGCAAACTTGGGGCCGGCCCCAACCGCATGAACCGCGCAGTCGTTATCCGCGCGGCTGCCGGCCTCGTCGCCTTCCTCAAAGAAAAAGTTGGAGACGACTTCACCCTGGTTGTGGGCTACGACGCCCGCTACCAATCCGACCAGTTCGCAAAAGACACGGCCGGCATCGCCACTGCGGCCGGCGGGAAGGTCTACCTGTTCGACCAGCACCTGCCCACACCCGTCACCGCATTTGCACTCCGCCACCTAAACGCGGACGCAGCCGTCATGGTCACGGCATCGCACAACCCGCCCCAAGACAACGGCTACAAGGTCTACCTAGGCGGACGCGCCGTCAATGATTCAGGCCAAGGCGCGCAGATCGTACCGCCGTTCGATGCGCAAATTTTCGACCAGATCAAGGCAGTAAAGTCGATCAAGGCCGTGCCGATTGCCGAGGACGGTTGGGAAACCCTGGGCAAGGACATTCTGAACGAGTACCTGACTCGGGCCGCATCGCTAGTCCCCGCCGGAGCAAAAGACCTGCGGATCGTCCTGACCTCCATGCACGGCGTGGGTGGCGACACCTGCCTCGAAGCTCTTCACCGGGCCGGTTTCGAGGACGTGCACATCGTCAAAGAACAGCACGATCCAGATCCTGACTTCCCCACCGTTGCGTTCCCGAACCCGGAGGAACCGGGCGCCCTGGACCTGTCCTACGAACTCGCACGCAAGGTTGATGCTGACCTCATCCTCGCCAACGATCCGGATGCTGACCGCATGTCGGCCGCCATCAAGGATCCGCGTGCCGAAGGCGGCTGGCGCCAGCTGGCCGGTGACGAGGTAGGCACCCTGCTGGGCGAAAAAGCCGTGCGTGAACACGCCGGAACCGACGCGGTGGTGGCCAACTCCATCGTGTCCTCCCGCCTGCTATCCCAAATTGCCGCGCACTACAACGTGGCCTACAAGGCGACACTGACCGGCTTCAAATGGATCTCGCGCGTGCCCGGCGTGGTATTCGGCTACGAGGAGGCCCTGGGATACTGCGTTGACCCAGACTTTGTGCGAGACAAAGACGGTATCACCGCATGCCTAGAGCTCGCCCAGATGGCAGCTGAGCGCAAGGCCGCCGGCTCGTCGCTACTGCAGGCGCTGAACGACCTCGCACGCCGCCACGGCCTTTACGCAACCGCTCCCCTGTCCATCCGCGTCTCGGACCTCTCCCTCATTCCGAAGGGCATGGAGAACCTGCGCGGAGGTAGTCTCAAGGAGCTTGCCGGCTCCCCGTTGGCGTCCGTGACTGACCTGTCGGAAGGATCCGAGGAGCTTCCACCTACAAACGGCCTCGTGTTCCTATCCGAGCGCGGCGACCGCGTTGTGGCCCGCCCATCCGGCACGGAACCAAAGCTCAAGTGCTACCTCGAAACCATTGTTGCGGTTCCCGAGGGTGCCAGCATGGATGATATTCGAGACGAAGCCGATCGCCGTCTTGAACTCATGAAGAAAGACATGCGCGACGCACTCGGCATTTAGTAGCTAAACGCCAGTAGATGCGCACAAGATTGGGCCGGGCATTACAAATGCCCGGCCCAAAACTCTTGTTAGCTCAGATTAATCATCCATGCCCGCGAGGATAGCCTTCGACGAAGATAGACCCAGGCGGGAAGCACCAGCCTCGACCATCTCCAGCGCGGTCTTGGTATCGCGGATACCACCCGAAGCCTTAACGCCCAGACGATCGCCCACGGTATCGCGCATCAGCTTCACAGCGTGGACCGAGGCTCCACCGGCCGGGTGGAAGCCCGTGGAGGTCTTCACGTAGTCAGCGCCCGCAGCCTCGGAGGCCTTGCAGCAAGCCACGATCTCCTCATCCGTCAGCGCGGCAGACTCAATGATTACCTTCAACAGCGCGCCCTCGCTGGCTTCGCGAACAGCGCGAATGTCGGCCTCTACCTCGTCAAACTTGCCTTCCTTAACAAGCTTCAAGTTCACAACCATGTCGATCTCCTGCGCGCCCAGCTCAACCGACTGGCGAGCCTCTGCGGCCTTGACCTCAGGCATGTGCGCGCCCGATGGGAAACCACAAACCACGGCAACCTTCAGGCCCTCAGGAACCTCAATCGGCAACTGGTTTGGCGAGACGCAAACCGAGAAAGTACCCAGCTGTGCACCTTCCTCGATCAATGCCTCGACGTCCTTCGCTGTCGACTCGGGCTTCAACAGGGTGTGATCGATCATTTTTGCAAGTTCTGCACGCTTCATTTTCTTTTACATTCCTTCCGGTATCACAGCAACGAGTACGCGCTGCCAATTTCCAAACGCGCGCTCGCGTGTGCAAGAGCGGGAGCGAGCAACAAAATCGCTCCACTCCATCGTCCAATATTTGCCCTCAGCGGGCTCAAAAATCTCTATCTGATCGCCCCTCATAGAGGCGGTAATCACGTGGCGGGGAATCACATCTGCAAAACACCACGGTTCTTTTACCTTCAGTGTTCCCCCGCCCGTGAAGAATGCGACGTCCTCGCCCCGTTTAAGGGCAGACAACGCCAGATCCTCAATGCCTGGTATCCATGCGTATCGCCGATACTTTAGGCCTGTAGCACGGCTCAGCAGGCTCGTCATCGCCCACGGAGACGTGCCCAAACTTCTTGGCCAGGGCATTCCCATGCGCGAGGCGATGCGGTGAACGCGTTCCTGTTGCAAAGCTGCCTCGGCCGCGTTCATGTCCGCATACTTCTTGACGGAAGGCACGTGTTTTGAAGCCACCTGGAGGGCGGCCGCAATGCCACACGTCGTATCCGTAGCCTGCCTATGCATCGGTTAGCTAATCCGATCAAGCACCACGGAGGCGCGCTCAGCCGGCTTCTCATCACCGATGTCGTAGCCGCCTTCCAGCGTCTGCAGTGCGCGCTCGAAACGCTGTGGCGTTGCCGTGTGCAGCGTCATGAGGGGTTGACCCTTAACCACCCTGTCGCCCGGCTTTGCGTGAAGCTCGATACCTGCAACGGCCTGAACCTCCTCGCCGGCGCGAGCGCGACCCGCGCCAAGACGCCAAGACGCCACGCCCACTGAAAGCGCATCGAGGCGGGTTAGGTACCCATCCCGCTCGGCAACAACATCGTGCGTGTCCTTTGCAACCGGGAGCGGAGCATCCGGATCGCCACCCTGAGCGGTGATCATTTCCCTCCAGCGGTCCATTGCACGCCCATCCTTCAAAGCGGCCTCAATATCCGCATCAGGCTTTCCAGCAGCGGTGAGCATTTCGCGAGCAAGCTCAACGGTCAGCTCAACAACATCCGCCGGCCCACCGCCCGCAAGAACCTCAACGGACTCACGCACTTCCAGGGCATTACCAACCGTAAGACCAAGCGGAGTGGACATGTCCGTGAGGAGCGCGGAGGTCTTGACGCCATGATCGGTACCAAGATCAACCATTGTGCGGGCAAGCTCGCGTGCCTTGTCAAGATCCTTCATGAACGCACCCGAACCGACCTTCACGTCCAAAACGAGTGAGTCGGTGCCCTCCGCGATCTTCTTCGACATGATCGAACTGGAAATAAGCGGAATGCAATCCACGGTAGACGTGATGTCGCGAAGCGCGTACAGCTTCTTATCTGCGGGAGCAAGGCCTGAACCGGCTGCACAGATTACGCATCCCGGTCCGGCCAGCATGTCGATGACTTCCTGGTTGGATAGGTTTGCCCTCCAACCGGGAATCGACTCTAGTTTGTCGAGAGTGCCGCCAGTGTGCCCGAGTCCGCGCCCAGAAAGCTGCGGGACAGCCACGTCAAATGCGGCAACCAGCGGTGCAAGCGGAAGCGTGATCTTGTCTCCGACACCGCCCGTAGAGTGCTTATCTGCGGTGCGGCGCGGAAGCGAGCTGAAGTCCATGCGCTCACCGGAATTGATCATTGCGAGCGTCCAGCGCCCAATCTCGGCGCGCGTCATTCCGTTTAGGAAGATCGCCATCGCCATGGCAGCCATCTGTTCTTCACCCACGTCACCGCGAGTGTACGCATCGATGATCCAATCGATTTCTTCGGGGGTTAGTTCCCCACCGTCACGCTTGTGACGAATAACGTCTACAGCGTCAAAAGTTTTCTTCATGTTATGACCTTTCAACTTCGTCGAGGTCGTCTGGGCCGAACGCGTCCGGAAGGACCTCGGCCATTGTCTGAATGCCCCTCGGCATCTTCATAAGAAGCTGCTTGCCTCCGTGCTCGTACAGGATTTGCCGGCACCGGCCACACGGCACGATATAGTCACCATCCTGGTTGACGCACGTGAACGCTACGAGGCGGCCTCCGCCTCCATTAATGAGGTCGGAAATCACCCCGCATTCGGCGCATAGTGTGACTCCTAGGCCCGCATTCTCCACGTTGCAACCGGTAACAATGCGCCCGTCATCTACGAGCGCGGCAGCGCCAACCCGGTAGTTCGAGTAGGGAGCGTAAGCTCTTTTGTTCGCAGCTACTGCCGCTTCATACAGCTTGGTCCAGACTTCATCAGTAATCTCAGTCATGGTTTTCCTTAGGGTGCTCCGTTAGCCCCCAAAATTTTGGGGGCTAACGGCAAATTGATTCCGGTTTACGGGTACGGTTTACCTTCTGCAGCAGGAGCGCGGACTACTCCGACGAAGCCAGCAACCGCGAGGATCGTAATCACGTACGGGATCATCAGCAAGAACTCGGATGGAACATTTGAGCCAACTGCCTGCATGATGGCACCAAGGTTCGTGGCAAAGCCGAACAGGAGGGCCGCACCGAATGCGCCCTTCGGGTTCCAACGGCCAAGGATCATCGCCGCAAGGGCGATAAAGCCGTTGCCGGCAGCCATGTCCTTCGAGAACGCGAGGCCCTGACCGATCGTGAAGAATGCGCCACCCAGGCCGGCAAGAGCGCCGCCCAGTAGCACGTTCATCCAACGCGTACGGTTTACCTTGATACCCACGGTGTCAGCGGCACGCGGATGTTCACCACAAGCCCTCATGCGCAGTCCCCAACGGGAGTTGAAGACCATGAACTGCAGGATGATTACCGTGAGGAACATCAGGTACACGAGGATCGACTGGTTGAACAGGATCGGGCCGATTACCGGAATGTCCGCAAGTACGGGGATCTTCAAGTTCGGCAGACGGTTAACCGAGTTCAAAGTCTCCGCGTTGTACTTCAGTACCGTGGAGTAAAGGAACGAGGTTAGACCAACCACCAGCATGTTCAGCACAACACCCACAATGATGTGATCGGTGCGGAAGTTGATAGTGAACAGTGCAAGTAGCACGGCAACTAAAGCGCCCGCGATTGGCGCGCCAATGAGGCCGAAGTACGGATTCCCCGCGACGGAAGCCACAACCGCGCCAAGGAAAGCACCGAATAGCAGCTGACCTTCAATCGCAATGTTAATAACGCCGGAACGTTCGTTGACTACACCAGATAGCGCGCCGAATACGAGCGGCGTAGCAAACGCTAGAGCGCCGGTCAGCAGTGACACGGCCGGCAGGTGTGCGTCCTTGCCCGCAATGGTGGAGAGCAAGAATGCGATCACGAACGGTACGGCCACGGCTACAAGTAGCCAGCCGTTTACGTGCTTACGTTCCTTAGCCAGATACCAGATGTATCCAGTTACGGGTACCGCGATTAGCACCATGATCCACGAGGTCAGACCGGCTGGAAAAGTGGTATCCGGAATGGTGAACCACGAGGTTGCGCCCGCCCACGAGACCGTTGAGTTTCCCCTGGTGGTGAACGCGATGAGTACCGTGAGGACTGCCATTACGGTTGCTGCGATCGGGTCGCGCAACTGCATCTTCAGGCGAATGTCATCGCCTGCCTTCTTATGCTGAACTACGTTTTCAGTGCTCACTTTGCGGCCTCCTTCTTAGCTCCAGCCGAGGCGCGCGCAGCCACCTTTCGCTTATTGCGGTAGTACTGAACTGCTTCAGATGCCGCAATCAACAAAACGATGATCGCCTGCGTGACCTGAACAATGTCCACAGGAATTCCAGCGGCTGCCTGCATGGTGGAACCGCCTGCAGCGAGTGCGCCAAACAGGATGCCGGCGAGAACGGTGCCGAGCGGCGTTGATTTACCAAGCAACGCAACCGTGATTGCGTCGAATCCGTATGATCCGGCTGTAGCGCTGGTAAGGAACTTCTCGGTGCCCAACACGGGAGCTGTACCGGCAAGACCGGCGAGACCACCCGAAATCACAAGCGTCAAGAAGATGACGCGCGGAACGGAAATACCGGCCGTACGCGCTGCGTGCGGGTTTGCACCAGCGGCGCGAAGTTCGAAACCAAACGTGGAGCGTTCCAACAGCCACCATACGAATACGGCAGCCAGGATCGCGATAATGAATGAAAGGTCAAGACGGTAGTTTGAGCCAAGTAAGCTCGGGTACGTGGCCGTGTCGGCAACGTACATTGACTTACCTGCCGAACCATCACCCTTCATGAACTCCTGGCTCAGCGTCCACGAGAGGAACAGTAGAGCAATAGAGTTCAACATGATGGTCACGATAACTTCATTTGCGCCAACCTTTGCCTTCAAGAAGCCCGGGATAGCGCCCCACAGAGCACCACCCAAAACAGCGCACACGATCGCAACAATGAGGTGCAGGACAATCGGAAGGTGCAGGTGCATGCCCACTACTGTGCCCACAAAAGCACCCATGATCAGCTGGCCCTGCACACCGATGTTGAACAGGCCCGCGCGGAACGAAACCGCGATTGCAAGACCGGCAATAATCAGTGGAACCGAACGAGTTAGCGTCTCAAGAAGAGGTTTGATACCAACCGCGAAGGAATCTGCCTGATAGTTGTAGATAGAACCTCTAAACAGCGACGAGAAGAAGCTTTGGAACGTGGATCCAGCCGCTTGGAAGAAGTCCGACGGCTGCGCAAAAAGATAACCGGCAGCGGTTTGGACGTCCTCGTTGAAGATCACAACAATCAACGCGCCAAGCACCAGTGCAACAGCAATAGCACCTAGAATCACGGCCGTATTGATCGAGAACAGGCGCTGCGTCAGCCGGCTACCGAAAGGAACCTTGTCAGATTCCGCCTTCTTTTCTGCCGGCTTTTCAACTTCGCGCTCTTGCCCGTGGATCTCACCAGGCAGTTTCTGGTTAGTCGGCTGCGGATTTGTTTCCTGACTCATTCGCCAGCCTCCTCAATCTTCGTTGTATGAGCCTGCGCCTGCGCCTCTTCAAGAGGCACACCAGCCATCATGAGGCCGAGCACAGAACGCGGCGTACCCGCCGGAACAATGCCCACGATCTTGCCGCGGTACATAACCGCGATACGATCAGCAAGCGCATCCACCTCGTCAAGCTCTGTAGAAATCACCAAGACAGCGGTGTCGTTGTCGCGCTCTTGCACGATGCGTTCGTACACAAACTCGATGGAACCAACGTCGAGGCCACGAGTGGGTTGTGACGCCACGAGGGCCTCTAGATCGCGCGAAAGTTCACGCGCCAAGATAGCCTTCTGCGCGTTACCGCCAGAAAGCGTAGAAATCGGATCGTGGATTGATGTCACGCGAACGTCAAACATGTCGCGTAGTTTCTCCGCGTGTTTTTCCACCACCGCGGGCAACATATTGATGCCCTTGGCAAAAGGTGCCCGATCGTAAACGTCTAGGATCATGTTCTCTGCTATCGAGAACGAGGCGATCATGCCGTTTGTTGACCGGTCTTCCGGGACGTATCCAAGGCCCTTCTTCTGCAAACGTTCCTTGATGGTGAATGCGGCAAGATCTTCACCGCTGATCTTAATGGAGCCAGAGTTTGGCTCAATATCACCGAGGATCGCTTTGGCAAGCTCAGTTTGGCCGTTGCCCTGCACGCCCGCTACACAGACGATTTCGCCCTTGTGAACGTCCAGGCTTACCCGGTCGAGCAGGATGTTCCCCTCTTCGCTTACAACCGACAGGTCCGAAACGGATAGTCCCACTTCGCCCAGCTTTGCCTCGTTCTTATCAACATCAAGCTTCACGGGGCGGCCAACCATCTGGGAGGCCAATTCGGTTTCCGTGGACTGCGGGGATGCCTCACCAACAACCTTGCCGCGCCTAATCACCGTGATTCGGTCTGCAACCGCTCGCACCTCACGTAGCTTGTGGGTAATGAACACGATTGAAGTGCCCGATTCCTTGAGCTGAACCATGATGTCCATGAGCTCATCGGTTTCTTGCGGCGTGAGCACTGCGGTGGGCTCATCCAAAATCAGAACCTTGGCCTCGCGCGACAGCGCCTTAATGATCTCCACGCGCTGCTGCGCGCCAACTGAGAGATCTTCAATACGCGCATCCGGGTCGATATCAAAACCGAAACGAGCCGAGAGCTCGTTAACCAGTTTGCGTGCCTTGGTCTTATTTATAACGCCAAGCGCTCCAGTGGGCTCGTAACCGAGGGCTACGGATTCCGCCACTGTAAAAACAGGGACCAGCATAAAGTGCTGGTGCACCATACCAATGCCAGCTGCGACCGCATCTCCGGGGCCGCTGAAATGAACCGGCTTATCATCAATCAGGATCTCACCGCCATCTGGCTGGTAGAGACCATAAAGGACATTCATCAAAGTTGACTTGCCCGCACCATTTTCACCAAGAAGAGCGTGAATCTCCCCAGGCTCGACGGTGATGTTTATGTTGTCGTTAGCGACGAGCGGACCGAAAACCTTGGTGATGCCTCGAAGTTCGAGTTTCACAATGTTTTCCTTCGTTTCAAAGCGCCCATAAAGCCAGGTAAGGCCCGGATGCCGAGAAGGGCGCCCGGGCCTTACCTACTTGTATTGGTCAGCTCTGTAAATTACGGCTGGTTCTTGGTCTCAACCTTGATCTTGCCAGAGATGATGTCCTGCTTAATCTGCTCAACCTCGTCCTTGAGCTCTGCAGGAACCTTCGAATCGAAGTCGTGGAACGGTGCGATCGAAACGCCGCCGTTCTCGAGATCGCCAACGTACTGCTCCGAAGTCCAGTTGCCATCAGCAACAGACTTGATCGTGTCGAACACTGCCTGGCCGATCTCCTTCATCACCGAGGTGAGGATGTACTGGCCCTGTTCCGGCTGGGTGAGGTAACCGTCAGCGTCAACCCAGATGACGGAAACGCCGTCAGATTCGGAAGCAGCGGTGAGCGCGCCAGCGCCAACCGGACCAGCTACTGGCATGACAATGTCAGCGCCCTGGTTAATCAGCTGCTGAGCGGTGTTCTTACCCTTAGCGACATCAGAGAAGTCACCGGTGTAGGAGCCTTCCTGGCTCTCCATGTCCCAGCCAAGAAGCTTCACGTCGGTCGAGTGGACCTCGTTGTACTTCATCATGCCGCCTTCGAAGCCATCAGCGAAGATAGCGGTCGAAGGAATCTTCATGCCAAGGAAGGTACCGATCTTACCGGTCTGGGTCATGCCCGATGCGAGGTAGCCAGCGAGGTAGCCGGCCTCAGCGGTGTTGAACACAAGTGCGCGAGCGTTCTCCGGCTGGTTCTCGAAGGTCGAGTCAACTAGAGCGAACTTAACGTCCGGGTGCTCAACAGCCTTAGCCTCAAGCTGAGCGGCCATCTTGAAGCCAACGCCGATGATCAGGTCACAGCCCTCATCCACCATCGTGGAGATGTTCGGATCAAAATCAGCATCCGAGTTCGACTCAGCGGTCTTCACCTCAACGCCGAGTTCCTTCTCAGCGCGCTTCAAACCTTCATAGCCCGACTGGTTAAACGACTTGTCGTCAAAGCCGCCCTCGTCAGAAACCATGCAAGCCTTGACATTGCTTGCACCCTGCGCGCCGCCGGTCTCGCCGCTTGCGCCTTCGTTACCGCCTTGATCCGGGGCCGAACCGCAAGCTGCCAGCATCAATGCTGCTGCAGCAGCAACCGCAGATACCTTAATCGTTTTCTTCACAGTTCCTCCTGTGGAAAGGTTTTAGAAGTTTGACGAGTCTCCCCCGCAATCTGGCAAGGTCCGCTCGTATGCACGTAACAGTATAACCGATATAGAAGGCCCCCAGAACTCTGCTTCATGATCGTAAGCGAACAGTTATATTTGCGGCCTGTCTAGCCGAATCCGCACATCACACGTCAAGCCGAATAAAAAAGCGGATTGGGAGACCCCGTCTCCCAATCCGCAACAGCTAAGTGGCTAACTCGGCGAGGATTACTCCTCTTCCGCAGCCTCTTCCTCTGCCTCAGCTTCGCCTTCAGCAGCTTCGCCCTCTTCAGTCTCTGCAACCTCAGGCTCCGGAACTTCCTCAGCAGCAACGATCGAAACCAGAACCTCTTCCGGATCCATCTCGTGCGTTACGCCCTCAGGCATTTCTAGCGCAGCAACCGTAAGGCTATCGCCCTCGGTCATGCCCTCAATGGAAAGCTCGAAGCTCTGCGGGATAGCAATAACCGGAGCCTTGACCAGGATCTCGAAGTGCTCCTGGTTAGCAACCATGTTGTCCTTGACTTCGCCGTGGACGATCAGCGGGACAGTAACCTCAACCATCTCATCGCGGCGAACCGCAAACATGTCAACATGCAGGATGTCACGACGAACCGGGTGACGCTGAATATCCTTAACCAGAGCAAGCTGCTCATTGCCATCGAACACGAGGTTAACAAGAGCGTTCGCGCTGTCCTTAACTACAAGGAACGTCTCGTGGCCAGGTAGATCAAGGTGGATCGGATCAACAAAATCAGAGTAAACAACGGCCGGAACTAGGCCGTCGCGGCGTGCGCGACGGGCAGCGCCCTTACCAAACTCGGTGCGAACCTTCGCTTCCATACGCGTAATATCAGCAGGCATTTATCCTCCTAGGATCTCTCAAAATGAACGTGACCCCGGATGGTGGTGCGAAACAATGCGTTTCGAACGCCCTGTCGATAACGGCCAGCAACGCCAGCCCTCGCCGAGGCAACTTCAATAGTGTAGCGAAATTATGCGACTCCGTCGAATAGCGACGTCACCGAACCATCGTCAAATACCTCACGAATTGCGCGCGCAAGAAGCGGGGCAATGGAGAGGATGGTTAGTTTATCGAACCGCTTGGACGGGACAATCGGAAGAGTGTTGGTCACAACCACTTCCCTAGCGCCGCATTCGGAAAGACGCTGGGTTGCCGGATCAGAGAGAACGCCGTGGGTTGCAACCACAATCACGTCCTTAGCACCCGAAGCAAGCAGAACCTTCACGGCCTCTGCAATCGTGCCGCCCGTATCAATGAGGTCATCCACCAAAACGCACTCGCGGCCCACCACGTCACCAACAACCCGGTTTGCAACCGCAACGTTTGGACGAGTGGTGTCGCGAGTCTTATGAATGAAAGCAAGGGGAGCTCCACCCAGCTTCTGCGACCATTTCTCCGCAACCCGAATACGGCCAGCATCAGGAGAGACCACCGCAACATTAGACAGATCCACGCGGGTACGGACATAGTCAACGAGGACTGGCATGGCCCAAAGGTGATCGACCGGACCGTCAAAGAAACCCTGCGCCTGAGCCGCGTGTAAATCTACCGACATGAGGCGGTCAGCACCGGCAGCCTTGAAAAGATCGGACATGAGGCGGGCCGAAATGGGCTCGCGACCAAGGTGCTTCTTGTCTTGACGTCCATACGGGTAGAACGGTGCCACAACGGTGATGCGCTTCGCGCTTGCACGCTTGAGCGCATCAATCATGATCAGCTGTTCCATAACCCACTTGTTGATGGGCTCGGTATGCGACTGGATAACAAACGCGTCACAGCCACGAACAGACTCGTTGAAGCGCACGTAAATCTCACCATTCGCAAAATCGTATGCCGTGGTGGGTAGAACACCCGTTTGAAGCTCCTCGCCAACAGCCGCCGCAAGCTCAGGGTAGGCTCGCCCTGACACCAGGATCAGGCGCTTTTCACCGGTGGTGATAATTCCAGTCACTTTAATTTCTCCTAAATGCGGTTTTGCAGCTGTTGGAAGGCGGGTAGAAGAGTGCCTGCTTCAACCAACGCGTCGAAGGCAAAGCAGTACGGCATGATGGAGCCCTCACCGACTTCTACATTACGTAGCGTCGTATGAGGGCCAATTTCAGAATAAGAATCAATAAAAGTGTTGCCTTCGAGGATGCAGCCCGGCTCAATCGTCACATCCGGCGCGATTTCTACATCAACATCAATCCACGTTGAGGTTGGATCAACCACGGTTACGCCCCCGCGCATGTGTTCTTCGAGGATTCGCCGGTTCATTTCCGCACGAAGCTCGGATAGCTGAACGCGGTCATTACACCCCTGCGCCTGCCACACGTCCTCAAGAATGAAAGCTCCACACCTGCGGCCCCGCGCAATAGCTGCTGCAATGGTGTCGGTCAGATAAACCTCACCCTGGTCATTATCCGTCCCAAGCGTAGGTAGAACCTCGGCGAGGAAAGCCGCATCAAACGCGTAGATTCCCGCGTTAATTTCCCGCACAGCTAGTTCGTCTTCCGAGGCGTCGCGGTGCTCCACGATCTTCGTAACCGCACCCTCTTCACGAATAATGCGGCCATAACCCGTGGGGTCTTCCACAACTGTTGTTACAACCGTAACCGCATTCTTCGCACTCTCGTGCGCCTCCCCCAGCTCGCGCAGCGTCTGCCCGGTAAGCAGGGGTACGTCAGCGGACGTAACGAAAACAGTTCCCGCGAGCTCATCCACGTGCTTCGCGAGTTCTTCCAATCCGCACTGAACGGCGCGACCCGTACCCGGAATCTCATCCTGATCTGCAATCACAGCATCCGGCGCGAAATCCTGCACCATCTGCGCCACGCGATCACGCTGGTGACGAATCACCACAACCTGTTTTGCCGCCCCGGATTCTTCTGCCGCAACCATTGCGTGTCCCAAAAGCGGGCGCCCACACATTGGATGAAGAACCTTTGGAGTATTGGACTTCATACGCGTGCCCTGACCTGCCGCCAGGACGATTACAGCCAACGGGTTACTCACATTCCCATCCTTTTGGTTTTGTAAAACCGCGAGAGTTACGTCAACACCTCCGATCTTAATAGGAACAGAGGCGCCGAGGCGAAAATTTAGGCAGACTCAACAAATTTTTGGGATGAAACGGGGCAGACAAGAAAAACTCCCACGCGTTTGCGTGGGAGCAACCGTTCCGCCCCTAGGATTCGAACCCAGACCTCAAGGCACCAAAAGCCTGTGTGCTGCCGTTACACTAGGGCGGAAAGCCACAAGTCATTGTGCCATACTTTAAAGCTGAGCACCTAAACGAAACCGGTGCCAGTGATCGAAGTTAAAATGCCCGCGAGGGCGGAGGAAATAAAGTGGCTGCGAAAAGGACCAGGCTGAGCGCAATCGAACGCCGTGAACAACTCATCGCAACCGGACGTTCCGTTTTTGCCGCCCGCGGTTTTGACGCCACCACGGTAGAAGAAATCGCGAGTAAAGCGGGGGTAACAAAACCCGTTGTGTACGAACATTTTGGAGGCAAAGAAGGCCTCTACGCCGTGATCGTGGACCGGGAAGTACAGCTCCTTGTCACCACTATCACTAACTCGCTTAACTCGGCGGAGCACCCGCGTCGCATCGTTGAGAACACCGCTCTTGCCCTCCTGGACTACATTGACGAGCACACCGACGGCTTCCGCGTACTCGTTCGAGACGCTCCCCTAAACCGATCCGAAGGCTACTACTCCTCCGTCATCGGCGATGTAGCAAACAAGGTTGAGCATCTTGTTGCCGCCCGCTTCAAGGAAGCAAAACTAAATGCTAAAGCCGCCCCAATCTACGCGCAGATGCTGGTTGGACTAATCGCCCAAGTTGGTCAATGGTGGCTAGAAGAGCGCAGCCCCGATAAGAAGACCGTGGCCTCTCACATCGTTAACCTCACCTGGCTCGGACTACGAAATCTGCACCCCGATCCGCAGCTACTTAGCGACGCTGATTAAGGTGAACTTCAAAATCAACGAAGACAAGAGTCTTGATTTCAAGTATCTTTGAAGCGTGAGTGAAAACAAACGCATGCCCGTCCCAACTCCGGACGACGAGGTTGACCGCATCGTCAGCTCTTGGCAAAAAGAGAGGCCCGACCTCGACTCCACTCCCATGCTCGTTTTCTCGCGCATCACGCGACTGGCCCGCCACCTCGACCTCGCGCGGCGAAACGCGTTTCTTTCGCACGGCCTCGAGCCTTGGGAATTCGACGTTCTGTCGTCCCTACGCAGGTCTGGTAGCCCATACGCGCTCACCCCGGGCGTCCTCATGAACGAACTACTCGTCTCATCGGGAACCATGACCAACCGTATCGACAGGCTGGAAGCAAAAGGGCTTGTTGAACGATCTCCTTCCCCGTCGGACCGGCGCGCCGTCCTAGTGTCGCTAACCGTCGAGGGCCGCAAACGCGTGGACTCCGCGCTCAAATCACTACTTGACGACGAACGTAACCTGCTGGTTGGAATCAGCGAAGAAGATGAGCAGAGGCTTTCACTACTGTTGAAGCCGCTACTACTCGCATTCGACGCTTAACGTGTAGGGCACACCACGCGTGCCTGCCAGCTTCATTACCTAACATTTTCGACCCGATTTGTACCCGACTAAGAGGAAATCGTGAGCAACGAAAACATTAACCAACAAGCTCCCACGAGCCCTACGCAAAGCATTCACAGCACCCGCTTTGACGGACCGCCCATCGCGATCGACGCGCGCGGCCTGACCAAGGTTTTTGGGAATACCATTGCAGTTGGCAACCTAACCCTGGGCATCCCGCGCGGATCCTTCTTTGGCCTAGTCGGCCCTAACGGAGCAGGCAAAACTACGTTCCTTTCTATGGTTACGGGCATGCTTGTGCCAGACGCTGGAACCGCATACATTTCCGGCGTAGATATTTGGGATAAATCCGAAGAGGCCAAGGCCATGCTCGGCGTTCTGCCCGACGGATACCGACTGTTCGACCGCCTCTCCGGCGCCGCCCTGGTGGAATACATGGGAATGCTCCGCGGGCTCGATAAAGACACGTCCCGCACTCGGGCAAAAGAGCTACTCGAAGCGCTCGGCCTTGAAAACACCGGTAAGAAACTTGTAGCCGACTATTCGCAGGGCATGACGAAGAAAGTTGCGCTGGCCTGCGCCCTCGTACACGGCCCGAAAATCGTTGTACTTGACGAGCCGTTTGAATCGGTAGACCCGATATCCGCGGCCGGTATTCGTAGCCTCCTAACCGAATTCGTAGAAGCCGGAGGCACCGTAGTGCTCTCCTCGCACGTTATGGACACGGTAGAAAAACTGTGTGACCACGTGGCGATTTTGAATCACGGTCAAGTGCTAGCGGCCGGCACCACCGAGCAGGTATCAGCTGGTAAGAGCCTGGACGAGCGCTTCCGCGAGCTCGTAGGTGGGGTGAAGGAGACAGGAGGTCTCGATTGGTTGCGTCAATAATTGGCCTTAAACTTCGCTCTTTGTGGAACAACCTAACCCAAAAATGGTGGAAGTTAGTTCTCGTTATCCTAGCTACGCTCTACTTTGGCGCATTCTTTGGTTTCATGCTGATCGCGCCGCTACTGATTCTTGATGCCAGCCTCTTAATCCCATTCACCAAAGTTGCCCTGCTGGTGGCCAGCGCTAGCACGCTAGCGTGGGCAGGCGCTCCTCTATTTGGTATGGGACTAGATGCCACAACCGCGCCAAAGTCCTTCGCCCCTTATGTTGCGCCAACCAGATCTTTGTCTAGAGCGCTCCTTTACGCCTCAGTAGCAGGGCCGGCCGGCCTCATAACACTCCTCGTTTTCGTCGCCGGCACCGCGGGACTATTCAAGGTAAATGAGCCACTTTACGGCGTTCTATCCATCGTGCTGATGCCGTTTGCTCTGGTCTCCCTTGCCCTCGTATCGCGGTTTATAAGCTTCTGGTTTGCTGCCCGCGTTGAGGCCTCTCAAGGCCGGCGCGACCTCATGCAAATGGTTGGCGTAGTCCTGTTTGTGGCAATCATGTGGGGATTTTCCTACTTCATATCGACCTTTGCAGAAGGCGGAATGAACCTCGACATTGGCACTTTGACAAACATCGCGAAATGGACACCATTCGCTGGCATCGTTTCTATTCCCTACCTTCTGGCAGGCGGTGAGCTCATCCCCGCCCTCGTGCAAGTGGCTTACGGGGTAGCAATCTTTACGGTACTAGGAGCTGGATGGCACTCGCTGGTTCGCGGCGAAATGGTGGGACGCAAACACGAACTCACCGATGCGACCAAGCAGGCCGTGGCCGCGGGGCAAAGCGTAGTGGATCCGACTTTAGTAGCCACTGAGGTCAACACTGTTGCCGGCCTAGACCAACAGCTGAAGTCTCTAAACTTCTGGCTGAAACTGGGCCTCAACCCACCCACCGCTGCGCTGGCAGCCCGCAACCTTCACATGTGGGTGCGTGACGCGCGCCTAGCGCCCTCCCTCATCATCATGCTGATGATGCCGATTCTTGGTCTCGGCTTTTCGCTAAGCCCAACGGGTGCGTCCACGGGCTGGTTTTTATTCGTATTCACTCCCCTGATCTTCGGTCAGACTGCGGGTATGTTGCTCTCATACGACTCAACCGCCTACTGGATGCATGTCAGCGCGGGTGTAACCGGACGAGCCGACCGCTTCGGGCGCCTCTTTGCATCACTTCCCGCTCTAATCGTGGTTTCCATATTCAACGGCGTTCTGGCATCCATTGCACTACCAATCGGAATGTCCTGGCTAGCGCTGACCATCGCCTCGTTCTCACTGGGACTGCTTACCGCAAGCCTGATGTCTGCCATAACTGGATACCGCGCATTTGGCGTGCAACCTCCGGGAACATCAGCCATGTCTACCAAGGGCACGGCAAACCAAATGGCCACGTTTATTGGCGGTCTGGTCGTATTCACACTCGGTAGCTTGCTGATGGTCCCAGCAGTTCTTGCATACATCTACCTTGGCCCCATCATCACCGAGGCCGCGGTTTATCTACTGGTATTGGTATGGACGCTAGGGATCAGCTACGTGGCACTGCGCATCGGAGCAGGCCTGCTCGAGCGCAACCAGGCCGCCATCTTGCAACAGATCAAGAGCTGGCCCGGCCATTAGACAGAGACTACTTGGCGCGTTCAGCGGCCTCTGCGGCCTCTAGCCACGCCATTTCTAGCTCATCATGCTCGCTTTGAGTATCTTGAAGTGCGGCCGACACCCGGGCCATCTCGGCAATCTGATCCGCGGAGGACTCCGGGTTGGCAGCTATCTCTCCCAACTGGGCCTCGTACTTCTCTATCTGACTGGCCAGGCGATCCATCTGCCGCTCGATTCGGCGCGCTTCCTTCTGCGCTTCGCGGAACAGCTGCGCGTCGGAAGTTTTTGGCGCGGCCAAAGTTTTATGCGCGCCGTTTTTGCCCGGTTCTTCGCGGTTAGTATCTGACCACCGCGACGTCCCCCTACCGGCCACGCCACCCATGCCGGCCTCGCGCATCTGCAAATACTGCTCCACACCACCGGGAATGGCACGAAGCTTGCCGTCACCAAATAGAGCAAGTTGGTGAGTGGTAGTACGCTCCAGCAAATAACGATCGTGAGAAACCACTACCAGCGTGCCGGGGAAGGAATCCAGCAGATCTTCCATGGCCGCAAGCGTGTCAGTGTCGAGGTCGTTGGTAGGCTCATCCAGCAAAATCACGTTCGGCTCCGACATCAGCAAACGGATCAGCTGCAACCGGCGCCTCTCCCCGCCCGAAATGTCAGCAACCGGGGTCCACGCCCTACTGCGCGTAAAACCGATTCGTTCAACCAACTGGGAGGCAGACACCTCCCTATCGCCAATCATCACCGACTGCGCCACGTCAGCCACGGCCTCAACCACCCGCCTATGTGCGACTGCGTCTAGTTCATGCGTATCTTGCGAAAGCGTGCGCACCTTCACTGTTTTGCCGCGCTTTACCCGACCCGAATCGGGCTCCACCTCGCCACTAAGCAGGCGTAGCAGGGTGGTTTTACCCGCACCATTCACACCCACAATTCCCACGCGCTCAGCCGGAGCTAGACGGTAAGTCACGTCCTCAAAAATCGTGCGCTTCTCATCGCCCTCGCCAAAAGCTAAAGACACGCCTTCCAGGTCAATCACCTGTTTGCCCAGACGCGCGGTAGCCATGCGTACAAGTTCAACCTCATCGCGCGGAGGAGGCTCATTAACGATCAGTTCTTCCGCGGCCTCAATACGAAAACGAGGCTTCGAAGTGCGCGCGGGCGCGCCGCGGCGCAACCAGGCGAGCTCCTTGCGAAGCAGGTTTTGCCGTTTTTGTTCCGCGAGAGCGTTTTGGCGAGCCCTCTCCGCCCGGGCCAAAATATAAGCCGCGTACGAGCCTTCGTACATTTCGATTCGGCCCGGAATCTGCGGCCGAGAACCACCCGGATCAATACCTGGCACAACCTCCCACACGTGGGTGCACACCGCGTCCAAGAACCAGCGGTCGTGCGTCACCACGATCAGAGCACCACTATTACGGCCCGAACCATCGCGCGGCCCCATCCGCTGATTCAAATGTTTAGCCAGCCAAGATACGCCCTCAACATCCAAATGGTTCGTGGGTTCATCCAACACGAGGACGTCCGCCGGGTGCCCCTGCACGACGCCTGCAGACAAAACTCGCGCCAAGTTCACGCGCCTGCGCTGACCTCCTGAAAGCTCACTCATTTTCGCTTCCAGATCAATATCAGCCAAAAGCCCCTCATGAACATCCCTAATCGCGGGCACAGACGCCCACTCGTGGGCTGCAAGTCCGGGATGAACCACGCTTTGGACCGTCTGGGCGCTGATGACGTCGCGCTGAGACAAGTGCGCAAACGTGACACCATCGCGCACAATTATCTGGCCGCTATCTACCTCACGTTCGCCCGCGAGCATATCCAACAGCGTGGTTTTGCCCGCCCCGTTTGGGCCGAGCACACCAATGCGATCTCCGTCTGCCACCGAAACCGAAATGTCGGCCAAAATCTTGCGCGAACCACCTATCGCGCCAATGCTCTGCGTTCCAAAAAGATGTGCCACTACTCCACCTTTGCCGGCTGCGCGGGGCCAGACACCACCAGCGTGTTCTCCACCTCGGGCGCCTCTGCGAGGCGCTGCTCAATCTGGCGGGCATGTTCAAGGCTAGTTGCCAGCGCCGCTACCGTTGGGCCCGAACCGGACAGTAAAACTGCGAGCGGCCCGGCCTCTTCAATCACCTTCCACGCTTGCCCAAGCGTAGGGTGCATACTCAAAGCGGTTTCCTGCAGATCATTTTCTAATAGGCCCACCAGTTGCTCAGCACCTTCAAGCACACGCCAATCGCCCTCGCGCAAACTAGTAGGTAGCTTGCTCCGACCTCTGCCCTGTACGTCAAACTCTTTGAACACGGCCGGCGTTGAAAGCCCCTGCCGCATCGTGCACATCACCCAGTAGTGCTCAGGCGTATCGGGCTGGTACAGTCGCGTCATGTGGTCCCCATATCCCAGGCCCAGGCTAATCCCACCCTCCAAACACGCCGGCACATCTGCGCCAAGCCCACGGGCAATCTCATGCATGCTCTCGCGATCGAGGTTTAACCCCAGGAGTTTATCAACCGCTACGAGGGTTGCGGCCGCGTCTGCGGAACCTCCGGCCATTCCGCCGGCTACCGGGATGCTCTTTTCAATTTCGATCTCGAGGACGTGGCCGTCTGGAACCGCTGGAATACCAAGCTTTGCGGCCTCCAAAATCAGCGCTCTTGCCGCTCGAAACGCCAGGTGTTTTGTAGGTTCCAAATCCGATAGGTCCGCGCCCAGCGTGTGCACTACGATCGGCATGCCGATTCGCGCAGATTCATCGCGTTGCGGGCGAAAACGAACGGTTGCTCGCTCCCTAATATTCAACGTTTCAAAAATGGAATAAAGCGGATGGTAGCCACGTTGGTCGGGTTTACCTACCAAAAGGATAAGATTCAGCTTTCCCGGTGCGCTCGCTGTGATCACTAGGCGCCCTGCTTCAACTCGTTGCGGGCCTTAGCTAAGGACAAGAATTGGTCAATATCCAATACCTCACCTCGCGCAAGCGGGTCGATACCCGCGTTTTCTATCAATGCGGCCACGTCCACATCCGCCCACTTCTTCAAGGCAGCGCGAAGGGTTTTGCGACGCTGAGAGAACGCGGCATCCACAACCTCAAAAAGTTCTTGGCGAGTAACACCCGCCTGCTCGGCAGCCGGCAAAGCATCCGCCTCGTAACGCGAAATTCGCACCAGCGAAGAATCAACATTTGGGATGGGCCAAAAGACGCGCCGGGAAATAGTGCCCGCTAGCTCAGCGTCACCATACCAAGCGACCTTGACGGACGGCACGCCGTAAATTTTTGACCCTGGATTGGCGCTCAGGCGCTGCGCAACCTCAGTTTGCACCATCACTAAAAGCTCACGGATGGATGGGAAGTTATCCAATACACCTAGGATCAACGGCACAGCCACGTTGTACGGAAGATTTGCCACGAGGCGGGTGGGAGCCTCCCACTCTTGCACCTCTCCCTCAATAGGCTTCGCCTCATTCAGACGATCCAAAGTGGTGACCTTAAGAGCATCCGACTGAAGAACCCGAAGCGGCGCACCCGGCGCATGCCCGGCTACAGTGGCCGGCAGAGCCGTTGCCAAAACTGGGTCAATCTCAATCGCCGTCACGCGCGCGCCGGCCTCCAACAAGCCCAGCGTTAGAGAGCCCAGACCCGGACCAATCTCCAACACGTGTTCCCCGGCTACAACATTCGCAGCCTTTACAATCTTGCGAACTGTACCGGCATCATGAACGAAGTTCTGACCCAGCGTTTTTGTAGGTTGGATGTGAAGAGCGGCGCAGATCTCGCGCACATCCCTTGGCGTCAACAACTTAACTTCGCTCATATAACCATTCTACCGGGCAGACACAGACACAAATTACAAGGGGAAGTGGTAGCTGAGCCACCACTTCCCCTACTAGACGCTTTAGTTTATCGCAGTCCAAGCATTGACGAGCATGCCGGCCACTGTCCCCAACCAGCGCGCTGCTGGAGGATCTGGGCTCGCATCGTCTGCTCTTCAGCCGAAGCATCCGACGGCAAGCCACTGCCGCCTACCGCTTGCCACGTAGGTAGCGAGAACTGGTAGAGGCCGTAGAAACCGTTACCCGTGTTCGTGCCCGGATTGCCACCGGACTCACACTGAGCCAGCGCGGCCCAAACACCGGCCGGCGCGGAACCCGTACCCGAGCCCTGCTGCGGAGCGGCCGCTACAGCTCCAGCCGGGCGCTTCTTGGTTCCATGTTCAACGATCTTGTCGGTAGGCTCTTCACGATCTTCAGAAACCTTGGCAGAAACAAGGACCTCACTGCCACGCTTCTGCTCGTACTTTACAGTGGTGATCTTGCCCTTCTGGCCCTCTTGCACCACGCGGGATTCACCCTCGTACAGCTCATCCGTGTCACGCTCAACCGTCTTGAAATCAAGTTCCTCGACGTCGGTTACAGTGCCGCGCGTTTGGCGCACGATGTTCACCTTCACGTCGCCGTCACCGGTTTCTAGGAAGACCTGGTCAATGGGTGAAGGAGTAATGTTTGCTGCTTCAAGGATCTCAGGAACGGTGGCATCCTCAGGAACCTCAACAGACTTGGCATTGCCGTCAACCACAACGCTTACAGTGCCAGCCTCGTTAAGAACTGCAGGCAGGGCCTCGCGAACACTCGAACGATTCGCAGCGATGGCAACATTGCGGCCCGAATCAGCGAACACGCTCATCACGCCCTCAAGCGAATCGGCGGTGGACCAAACCTCAGAGCGGCCCTTCTCATCGCGAATCGTGTAAGGCTTTGCAGACGTGAACGTAATCGTCTGGCCCTTTTCTACCGGAGCGGAAACTGCGGGGGTTACGAGATCATGCTCGCCAACCTTTACACCAGCCGCCTCCAGCGCGCCGCCAACCGTGCCGCCCCAGACCGTTACAACCGAAGTTGCACCATCAGCGTTCACCAGGACGTCGGTACGCGCCGAAGCAATCGAAACGCCAGCCGTCGCTACGAGGGCCAAAGCAGACGCAGCTGCAACGGATTTAATGGTCGTTTTCGATGCGTTCGTTGCCCAGCGGGTTGACGCTACATTGTTGAAAGCCAAACTTTTACCTCTTGAGTAGATAACTAACTACTCCCTACCGTAACCAGATCGTTATAGAAATGGGAAGCTAATCCGCCGGCAAATTGTGCAAGCTCACACAAAGTTTGTGCCTTTACTTACAAAGCACTTCAAGCAAAAAAGACATTGCCATACACTGCTTCACTATTTTTCTGTAACTGCTCGAGGGCGTCCTCCTCACTACGCTCCCACATCTGCGCGATGAACCGAACCGTATGCGCAATAACGTATGAGGCGTTCGGATGACCGCGATACGGCACGGGAGTGAGGTAAGGAGCATCTGTTTCTACCAGAATGCGGTCTGGTGATAGTGATTTGAAGGCCTCGCGCAGATCATCGTTAGCCGCAAACGTTAGTGATCCGCCAAACGAGGCGTACCAGCCGTTCTTCTCTACGTGCCGAGCCAGGTGCGTTCCACCTGAAAAGCAGTGGAACACGATTGGCGCGTTCCCCTTATCTGCACCCGTGTCGTAGAGGACGTCCAAGCACTCCTGATGTGCATCTCGGTCATGGATCTGCACTGGTAAGGAACGCTCAAATCCCATGCGCAAATGAGCAGCAAACGATTCCTTTGCAGCGATAAGGCCTGCGTCGGCCGTGCGGAACAGGTCGATACCGGTTTCTCCCACAGCCACAATGGACGGATCATCCAGCCGGCTCTCCACCGCGGCAAGAGCCTCATCTAAAGGCACGTGATGATCCTTCAGCTCATGCTCCCAACCGTCGGCGGCCACGTCCAACACACCCGCGTGTAGCGGCGCCTCATTGGGATGGAGCGCAATAGCTGCACGTACCCGCGGGAAACCAGCCGAGTCACCAAACTTGTGGGCAAGCTCAATGGTGGGATCAAAATCTGTAATCTCACAGCCCACCGTAATGAGCCCGCGGACTCCCACCTGGTACGCGCGATGGAGCTGTTCCTCAAGGGGAAGCTTGACGCCGCCAGCTTTGGGGATTTCCCACTCCCCAATGGGCAGATGCGTGTGATTATCGAGCACAGGACCAGCTAGAGCCGCAGGGGGCTCGGGCCAGTTCCGAGGCTTTTTTCTACTCATCCTTCACTCCGCCTTCATACATTTCAGCTGTTTCCAAGTTTTCCTCGTTAGACTCCCCCGCTTCGGCCAAGGCAGGTTCATCCTGGGGCAAGTCACTCTTGGCGATCTCACGCTCGTGCTTGCGCTTCAACTGGCGTTGCCTGGTTTTCCGCTCAAAAACAATCAAAGCTATCAGTAGCAATAACGCGAGGGCGCTGGTGAGTTGTCCCGCCCGCAATCCGATAGGCGTGAAACTCATATGCACCTGGTTATCACCCGCTTGCACCGGAATCAGCATGAGCGAATCATCGAAAGGCTCTATCTTTACATTCTGCCCATTAACTGTAGCTTCCCAACCCGGATCGTAAATGTTGCTTACCAGCAAGTAGCCTGCCTGGGGTGCGCTGATGCTCAAATCCATAGAACGACCGCCCCGCTCAATCTTCACGGGGGTGGCTTTCGCCTTCGCAACGGCACTTTCATAAACCGAATCATTCATTACGCCGGCTTCGAAGCTAACCGTGCCGGACTTGTCTTTCTCGGTCTTGAACTCCACTCGACCGGTATCGCCCGCGTGCAAAACGCCCAAGTCAACCAGACCATTCTTTTGGGTACTTACCTGGACCTTCTGTTCATTCCCGGTGTAAACCGAAACGTTTTGCACCTTCACCGTTCCAGACTTGTAGGCGAGGAAGTAGTGGCCATCCTTTTGCGCTGTAACCCTCACGTTTGCAACGGCCTGTCCGGAAGAAGATTCAATCTTGACCTGCTGACCAAAAGGCTCGTTAGATTGCTCAGACACCGTGCCCGTGGTAGCTGAGAACTCTGCCTTCACCGTCTCATACAGGCCGGAGGTGCCAAACGCAGCCTCGTACATCCTCGCTTGATTGGTAAGGAATCCCTCGGCTCCGGTTTTGAAATCTTTGGCCGCGCTATCAACCAGGAACGCATTAGGCAGGGCGTCCGCGTTCTCGTAAACATTGAGACTGGTCGATTCGTAGTAGGTCGGGTAGTCAATCAACTGCCCGCGCTCTTTGTCGCTGGCCATCACATATTTCACGCCCAGGAAGGTATCGAGCGGTTTAGCCGGATTGTAAGCGTAGGAGTTAATGCCGTTAGTGGATAGGCCAACGTCCTCCATGAGTTTCAACTGCGCCTGGCTGAATGAAGAACCAAACAGCGTGACACCGTCATAGCCGTAGAGGAATGCGTCGTTATAGGTCTTGCGATTAGCGAGCTCCGCCCGCGGATACCCGTCATTGTCAGTCTTGATCTTAGCGGCAACCTCGCGCACATCCCGGGGGAAGTCGCCCGCGGCATAGCCGTCGCGATTGCCAAATACCTGCCCGTCTCGCACATCTTTAATGCCCACAATTGATGAAGCCAGTAGCTCCATTGAAACCAGGCCGATCATGGTTGCTACCGCAACACCTCGCGCAGCAAATATTCGCGGCGTCTTTCCCAGTTTCAAAGTGATTTCTTCTCGCCTTGATACAGCCGCAAGAACTGCAACATACAGTGCGCTAACCGCGATTGTTGCAACCATCGAACGCGCGGTCACAGCCTCTTTATCGATGCGATACATAACCAGGGCAAGCAGACCTATTCCGGATGCGATCTTCGCCAGCGGAAGCGGCTCGGTTTTGAGTGCGCGGAAAGCGTCGGCGGCCATTACAACCAGGAGGAACACGGCGGTGAACGCAAACCGGTGGTTCAACTGATTCGGGTAGTGCATTCCGTGCCAGAAGAAATTCAACGAGTTGACCGACAAGCTGAGCGCCATGACGGTCAACAGAATTCCGTTAGCAACCTTCACCTTTACGGAAATGCTTCGAGCCAGGAAATACGCCGGGATCAACAGCAGAACGAGGGTTCCAGCGTAAATGTTAGGAAGACCCTCGCGCACAGCGGGTGCAGACAGGAACATCTGCCGCCCAAACAAATCAATGGGCGAATACATGAAGTCCACTTTGTCTGGCCACGCATCGCCGTATGCCGATGTGTGTTGCAACTTCAAATAGACCGGGATTAACAGCGCGGAGGCCAGAGCCGCCCCAAACACGGACGCCCCACCAAACAAGATTGCTTTGGCCACCTGATCTCGCCAACGTTTGAACGGAACGTTCTCAACCAGAAGGACCAGGAAGTACAGGGCGACAAAAAGGACCGCGAAGAACGCCGCGTAATAATTTACGAAGAGGGTTATGGCCGTGAAAATCACGTACGGCACAAGCCGCTCGTACTTGACGATCAACCACGCGCCGTAAGCGAGGAGAGGCAGCATGATCTGCACGTCTAGCCACATGATGTTCCAAAAATACGCGAGCGTGAACGAAGACAGCGCGTATCCGAGGGAGAACAAGACAGCAACCCACGGGGTGTGAGCCCGGCCGCGACGCAAGAAGAAATAGCTGGTGTAGCCCGCCAGGCCCGTCTTCAAAACAACGTCGAACAGCACAAAGTTAGACAGTTGTGAAGCGGGGAACAACAAAATGAGCAGGTTTATTGGACTTGCCAGGTAGTAGGCGAAAAGCGAAAGGAAGTCGGTGCCCAGGCCCCCTCTCCACGAATACAGTAGAGTCTCAAAGTTTGACAGCTTGCGCTGATATTCAGCGAGGAACGGCGCGTACTGATGGTACAGGTCGATAGTGAGGATGTGCCGGTTGCCGCTGGGCCACACCCCCGACACCTGAAACGCGATGAAAATGATCAGTGCCGGAATGATGAATGCGGCAATACCCGGACGATTCTTCGGAGCAAACCATGCTTTCGGATTCAACAGCGCGTCCTTGAACCTGCGCGACCTGCTTGGCACTGCAGATTCAGCGGCTTCCGACTGTTCAGACGCGTCTACGGGCTGGATACCCTGCTCACTCTGCTTTGAATGCGCTACCAGCACGCCCTCTGGCACCGCGTCCTGGGGCGCTGCGTCGTCCGGCATAGAAATCTCCTCGCTCATCACTACACTGCGACAACAGTATTTTGGCAGACTTGCGCCCCATCAGCACCCACCTGCCTCAAGAACCGGGCTCCCTATAAGCATTTGGGGAGGGCAGCGCCACGCACTGCCCTCCCCAAAACATCGCTTTAGGAGGCTACTCCCACTCGATTGTTGCCGGCGGCTTCGACGTCACGTCAAGCACAACACGGTTGATTTCCGGGACCTCGCTGGTGATTCGCATCGAAATGCGCTCCAGTACATCAAACGGCACGCGTGCCCACTCCGCGCTCATGGCGTCCTCAGAAACAATCGGGCGCAGAACAATCGGATGACCGTACGTGCGCTGATCGCCCGTGACACCCACGGACCTTACATCAGCAAGCAGAACAACCGGGCACTGCCAAATAACTTCGTCAAGGCCAGCATTCGTTAGCTCCTCGCGCACAATGTAGTCAGCTGCGCGCAGAACATCCAGACGCTCCCGAGTCAGCGCGCCAACCACGCGCACACCCAAGCCGGGGCCAGGGAACGGCTGGCGCTTCACCATAGAGGCCGGCACCCCAATCTCGAGGCCAAGCTCGCGAACCTCATCCTTAAAGAGGGCGCGCAACGGCTCAACCAGCTCAAAGTTTAAATCCTCAGGCAGGCCGCCCACGTTGTGGTGCGACTTGATGTTTGCCGACCCTTCGGCTCCGGACTCAACCACATCGGGGTAGATCGTGCCCTGGACGAGGAACTTAACTTCCTCCCCATCGCGATCAGCTTCAGCCACGAACTTCTTCTGCGCATCCTCGAACACGCGAATGAACTCGCGGCCAATGATCTTGCGCTTCTGCTCCGGTTCGGTGACATCCTTCAACGCGTTCAAGAAGCGTTCGGACTCATCAATCGTGACCACACGAATACCCATCGTAGCCGCGTAGTCGCGCTCAACCTGCTCGCGCTCTCCAAGACGCAACAGGCCATGATCCACGAAGAAACAGGTGAGCTGATCGCCGACAGCCTTGTGTACAAGCGCCGCTGCAACCGAAGAATCCACGCCGCCAGAAAGCGCGCAAATCACGCGCGCAGAACCAACCTGCTCGCGGATCTTCTGAATCTCACTATCAACGATCGAGGCCGCGGACCACTCGCCCTCAATACCGGCAATATCGCGCAAGAAACGCACAATCTGATCCTGACCGTGCTCGGTGCGACGGATCTCCGGGAGCCACTCCACGCCATACAGGCCGCGAGTTACATCCTCGGCTGCCGCAATCTTCGACTTCTCCGTGCTCGCGCTCACGCGGAACCCATCGGGGAGCTCCTCTACGCGGTCAGTGTGAGACATCCACACATCCTGGTCGCCATCAGCGCCAAGCAGTTTCGAATCCGAAACCGTCACAGTTGCGCGGGCACGACCATTTTCAGGAACATCTCCGGGGGTAACCACACCACCCAGGGCATCCACCATCACGTGGAAGCCCGACGAAATAGCAAGAACTGGAACCCCAGAATTAAGAATGTCCGCGTCAAACTTAACGTGCGCGGACGATGGACCACCAGAAAGAATAATCGCAGCAGGATTCTTTTCACGGATCTGCTGCGCACTATAAGTCTGGGGAACAATCTCGGAGTAAACATGGGCCTCACGGACCCGGCGGGCAATCAGCTGCACGTTTTGTGCACCTAAATCGACCACCAGAACCGGGCGATTCTTCATTTCATTTGCGTTAGTCACAGCTAAATTCTACCGCGCAAAATTTGCCTTCCGTCACCGCGTCCCAAAATTAGGGCAGAATATTAGACATGGCACACAAGAAGTCGGCAACGTCGCTTTCAGAAGTCTTCATCCGTAAATGGGGCACGCGCAAGCTCAAACCCCTTACAAAAACCGAAAAACAAGCCATCGACGCCATCAATCACGACTTCCTTCAAGCCGCCAACGAAGCCGCCACCGCGGCTCACTGCCCCGACACAGCGTGGTTAATATCTCTTTGGACCAGCCCTCGTGACCTCGGAAAACGAAAAGGTCCAGACCTACCTGACCTTGACCTGGTACTCGCCGCTATCAACATCATTGAAAACGAGTACACCAACCGCACGCGCACACTACCGCGCCGCAAAATTCGCGAGCCCCTTGCCCGCATGTGGCAGGCCCACGAGGCCCGAAAAACCAATCCAAACTGGGAAAAACTTACCGACAGCAAATCCCGCTGGTACACCACCGAAGACCTGCAACAGTGGTACAACAACGTAGAAGAGGGCGCCAAGAACCTTACCGTTTTACCCACCCGCACCTACCCGCACGCGTTTGTGCAAGCCGTGGCGTGGGTGGAAGCGTGGGACGAGTTCCTTAAACTGCGCGGCCACATCGGTGAGCGCTTCTCACTACGTGAAGAACTAACCCGACTGCACAACTGGCCCGGAGACCAGTGGAATACCGGCGATGACTACGAGTCCGCCCAAAACCGCTTCCATCGTCGGCTCGCCAAAGCTCAAAAGCGCGTTGCCGACCCGTTGCGAGACCAGGTGCTTCGCCGTGCCCTCTATCTGCGCGAAGGCCTGCTCACTGAACCCGTTGATCCTCTCGAATGGTTTCTAGCCTCCGCCTCATACACAGCCATCAACCCCGGCGTCATGATTCCGTGGACGCAAAAGGACTACAACGCCCTTGGCGATCTGGTTGATAGCTTTGAAAACCTGCGCCTGCGCTCCAAACGCAAGTCGTTCGACGCCAAGAAGTCGGACCTTAAACTAAAACTGACGTCCATTGACGAAAGTGAACTAACGTGGGTATGCGGACCGCAACAAATGATTGACCTGGATGAGGACGTCGTGGCTGCCCTCCCTCCCGGATGCGCAGTGAAGCGGCTTATCGTCTCACGCAAGCACCCAATCGGGCCGGACTGGATGGTGTACTGGGTTGAATCTGAAGATGGCGGCGCCAAACCTATCCTCAACCTCGTTGAAACTGCGAAGTTGCGCCCGCCAATCCTTTTCGTCTCAGATGGCACGCCCGCGAACCTTGCCTCGCTGGTATCTGAACACCTTGATAGCGCCTTCACTATCCCCACCCACCCGCTGAGCGTGTGGAACAAACCCGACCACCCATTCTGAAAAATATCTGCCGCGCGTTGACGTACAGTTTAGGTGCAGACCGTAAGTTTGAACTTCGCACAATAAAGCCCCTGTGACTAAATAAGGAGTAGCACGTGAGCCTCACGATTGGAGTTGACGTAGGCGGCACCAAGATCGCCGCAGGCCTTGTTAATGAAGAAGGTGAAGTTCTGCGCACGGAAGTTATACAGACTCCTGCGCAAGAAGTTGACGCAACCGCGGGCGCAATCGCCACGCTGGTTGCAAAGCTGCGTGAGGGCGAGGAAGTAAGTGCCGTTGGTATTGGAGCCGCAGGTTTTTGCGACGCCGCGCGCACTTCGGTTGTGTACGCGCCAAACTTGGCGTGGCGCAATGAGCCGCTGGCTTCAAAGATCACGGAGGCAACAGAGCTTCCCACTGTGGTCGAAAACGACGCAAACGCGGCGGCATGGGGCGAGTTCCGTTTCGGAGCTGCCCGCGACGCGAAGAACGCGATTGTTATCACGCTAGGTACTGGCATTGGTGGCGGCATCATCGTTGATGACAGGCTGGTGCGCGGTTATCAAGGATTTGCCGGCGAGGTTGGCCACATGCAGGTCAAGGCCGGAGGACGTCGCTGTGGCTGCGGAAATCGAGGTTGTTGGGAACGCTACGGTTCGGGCACGGCTCTCGTGCACGAAGCTCGCGAAATCGCCACTGTTGCACCCGCGTCTGCGTTGCGACTGCTAGAAATGGCTGACGGTAACCCGCAGCAGATCACCGGGCAGATGGTTACGGCCGCTGCGAAAGAAGGCGACCCGGTTGCGCTCGACGTGGTTGAAACCATTGCGGAGTGGGTGGGCCGCGGGCTTGCTGACCTCTGTGCCATCCTCGATCCGGAAATGATCGTGCTAGCCGGCGGCGTCGCCTCTGCGGGAGAGTTGTTGCGTGCGCCCGTCCAAAAGTCGTTCGAAAAGAACCTTACTGCCCGCCTGTACCGCCAGCCTGCCCAGATCACACTGGCTGAGCTTGGCGTTCCCGCTGGCCTAATCGGCGCCGCCGACCTGGCTCGCCAATCGGGTTAGCATCAAAGTCGCTCAAATAGAGGGGCGCGGTGAACTATCCTTACGGACTCGGTTCACCGCGCTCCCCTTTTACTATTCGTGTTGCCAGGCTCTCCACAAGGAAGCGTATTCGCCGCCGCGAGCTACAAGTTGATCGTGTCTGCCGAGCTCCACTATGCGTCCGTCCACCATCACCGCTACGCGGTCCGCGTCGTGAGCCGTATACAGCCGGTGCGCGATCGCAACGACGGTTCGCCCCTCCAACGCCTTCCCAAGGGAACGCTCCAACTGCCTTGCCGCCGTTGGATCCATCAGCGAGGTAGCCTCGTCAAGAATCAAAGTGTGCGGATTCATGAGGACAATACGGGCAAGCGCTAACTGCTGGGCCTGCGCTGGGCTGAGTGTCAGAGCGCCCGAGCCGACCTTGGTGTCCAACCCATCCGATAGCTCCTGTACCCAGCTGGCCGCCCCCATGCTTTTTAGGACATGCCACATCTGTTCAACCGTGGCGTCCGGTTTTGCGAGCCGGAGGTTGTCCGCAATCGTTCCAACAAACACGTGGTGCTCCTGCGTCACCAGGGCCACGTTTTGGTGCAACTGGCTTTCCGTGAGTTCGACTAGAGGAACTCCTCCAACCGTTACCGACCCGGAAGTGGGCGGGTGAATACCTGCAATCATCCGGCCGAGTGTGGACTTGCCTGCGCCTGACGGCCCCACGATTGCGAGGGTCTCCCCCGGCCTCAGCTCTAAATCAACCCCGTGCAAAACGGGATGTTCCGGCCGGTACTCAAAGCTCACGTCTCGTACGCTTACAGCGTTCGAGGTAGGCTGCTTGCCCGACGCTATCCTGTCCGATTCCACCTCGTCCACGCCAAAAATACGGGCCAACGAGGTTGCCGCACTTTGAAGCACATCCACCCAGTAAGAGAGCTCGTCGAGCGGATAAGAAAGCTGAACTCCGTAGAGCGCGATCGTGGTCACCACGCCCAGCGTGGCGTAACCGTTTGGAATCGCCCATGCTCCGGCTAAAGCCACCAACAGCGCCGGGGTTTGCAGGAAGAAAATCACTGCGTTTAACAAGAAAATGCGCAGGTAAGCGGTGTAGCGCTCCAGATTCCAAATTTGAGTGATAGCCACGTCAAGGATATTGTTTCTAACCCGGCGCAGGTTCAGTGCATCAACCGTGGAATGCTGTTCAACCGTCTCCGTGGTGATGCCAGAAAGCGTCGCCCACTGTGCGGACTCCGCCTGGTAGCCCGGCACAGCGCGGCGCATGTACCAACGCAACACAAAAATGAGCGGAATCAGCGGAGCCAGAAGTAATAGCGCCAAAACGGGAGCAAGCGCAAATGCAGCAGCATAGGTAACTACCACAGTGAACACGATCATTATGATCCGGTAGATTCCACGCTGGACCAGAAACTGGATGCGGTCAATATCGTGAGTTGTACGCCCAATCAGGTCTCCCGTACCTGCCGCTTCCACAACAGACAGGGGCATATGGGTAACCGAATACACCAGATCCTCACGAAGCTGGGCAAAAACCGCCTGGCCAAATACGCGCGAGAAATACTCGCCCAAATAAGTCAGCAACAACTGTGCGGCCACTATCGCCCCAATAATGATGAGGTAGCGTGTCACTTCCGCGCGAGTAGTCCCCGCCACGATCAGATCCAAAAGTCTACCGATGAGCCACGGGGTTGCCACCACGATTAGAGACGCCACAACTTGGAACACCAAAACCGTGGCAATTAGCTTGGGGAACCGGCGGATAACAGCCCAAAACCTCGAGATCACCTGCGGGCGAGCAGCGATGGGAAGCTTCATTATTCTCCTCCCTGAGCGCGCTGAACAACCTTTTGATACTTAAGACCGCTCTCCTCGCGCCTTAGCGCGCGATCCAGCAGTTCATCGTGAGATCCGCGAGCCACTTCCTTGCCGTCCTCACCAATAAACACAACCTCGTCGCACTGTTCTAAAACCAATGGGGAGGAGGTTACTAGCACCGTGGTGAGCTGCTGGCGCCGCGAGCGCAACCGGCTGGCAATCCGCGCCTCTGTATGCGAATCCACCGCGGAGGTAGGCTCGATTGCGATTAGCACATCCGCGTTTGTTGCGAGGGCGCGCGCAAGTGCAACGCGCTGGCGTTGCCCACCAGAGAGCGTGCGGCCCTTCTCTGCCACTGCTCCGTTCAACGCCCCAGGAATGGAATCCAGCACGTCTTGAGCGTCCGCAGTCCACATAGCGTCTAGCAGAGCCTCATCCATCGCATGCTCCCCCACCTCAACTTCGGGGCGCTCCTCGCGAATCCGGCTATCCAGATAGGTCTCAAAAATCGTGTTCTGCACCGTCAGCGGCTCGCGCATATCTGCCCGATCAGCCAGCAGATTATCTCGCAAGCTTCCCCTAAACAGGTGGTCGTGTGCCGACGCCAGAACAATGTGCTTGCGCACCTCATCTACCGGGCGATCACGCAAATCATCTTTGCCAATAAATACCGGGTTCTCGTCGTCTACCCGACAAAGCCTTGTAGCCAGTTGCGCGGAAACATCCGGATCAGCAGCAACCAGTGCGGTAATAGCGCCGCCCTTCACCTCTACGCCGCTGATACCGTCACGCAGAGGTTGCAGATACCGGCTGTCCGCTGAACAAGAACTCGCTTCGTCTTCCGAGTTGTTGTCCACGTTCTCGTTAGCGCCGGTCCGGTCACGCACGCTCGATTTCAGCTCCTGCACGCGAGCCACCTTGCGCAGTCCCACCCACGCACGCGTGCCCACCTGCATCGCTCCTACGATTATGAACAGCGGCGTGGCCAAGTACCCGGCAAAACCGTAAAAAGCGATCATCTCTCCGGCAGATAGCTGGCCTTCAAAAACCAAGAACGCTGCGATTGCCACTACCGCGAGAGCGAATGCGTGCGGGACTCCCTGCGATGCGGCGCTTAGCAAAGCCTGCGGGCGGGCAGCGTGAATCCCTCGACGACGAACCTCTTGCGACAACTCCCTGTAGCGCTCGTTGAATACGTCTTCCCCTCCAATTCCGCGCAAAACTCGCAGACCGGTCACAACATCCGTGCCGATATTAGTGAGGTCGCCTTGCGCATCACGCTGGGATTGCTGGCGCTGCTCGAGCGGTTTTATAAGCAAGGACAGACCGCCAACCACCACCGGCATTCCGATCAGCACCACTAGCCCCAAGGGAACTGAGACAGAGAACATCAGAGCGGCAATCACGACTGTTGTAATCAGGGACGCTGCCAGATCTGAAATGTAAGCAAAAAGTGCGCCAATATGGTTGGAGTCGGTTGTTATCGTGGCAATAATGTCTCCGGTTGCCATGTCTGTTTCTGTTTGCCCGCGCCGGTTTGTCACGTGATACGAGGACATTCGTGCACTTCCAGCTTGGGCTTGAAACCAAGTTCCGATCTCGAATACTTGGTACAACCCCGAGAACACGGTTGCGATTAGAATCAGCGAGAAGAAAACCACCGCGGGGCGAATAAGGTGGCTACCCAAGCCCATATCCAGGCCGGCATCCAGAAGGAGCCCGAGCGCCCAAGCCAACAGAGCTGAAGACACCTGCGACAGGGTTGCCACCAATGTGGCGCCAAGAAGCAACCACTTATTCTTACGTAAGAGTCCTAACAAGATCCGCCTAGGCGAGGCCTCCATATCCACAGGATCACCCAATGGAGGGCGCAAGAAAGACGGCCACCAGCCAGGCTCTTTTGCCACCGTGGGAAGCTCAATACCGTTCCTACTGGCAAGACCCCGGCTTATGGCCTCGTGCCTTTCGTTAAAACTCATGTTGTGCACCCGCGTAACGTTACATCACGAGTGCTATGTATTCACTACTCAAATGCGACTTTGGTGCCTTGAGACATTTTTGACTCTACTTTCATGGTTGTTTTTAACTACCATTGGAAAGAGCCATAAAAATATTCTGAAGGAGATAGTTTTGGCACGCACACTTTTCGTTGCCTCGCCAGAGCCTCGCACCGGTAAACCAATGGTGACCATCGGGCTGGCTTCATTTTTTATTGAAAAAGGTATGAAGGTTGGCCTCCTGCGCCCCATTGTGCGAGACCGATCCACAGACGCGATGCTGAACATCTTCAACAACGGCACCGTCATTTCTGGACCTGCCGTTGGCGCCCTCACCTATGACGAGTACATTGCGGACCCTGATTCCGCTTTGGAAAGCATTGTGCGAACACACCGCAAGCTTTCTGAAAACGTTGATGTTGTCATAGTTTCAGGTTCCGATTTTGAAGGCGTCGTTGGTTTTGACGAGTTTGAGTTCAACTGCCGAGTAAGCGCCAACATTGGGGCACACATGGCCGTTGTTCTATCCGGTATTGACCGCACCCCAGAAGACGTGATGGATGCCGGACGCCTAGCCGTGACTACGGCTCGCCAGGAGTTCGCCCACGTGGCGGGTGTGGTTATAACGCGCGTTCCAGAGGAAAATGCGGATGACTACCGCCGCAAGGTGGAGAAGATCCCCACCTACGTGATCCCGGAAGACCCGTTGCTTACCGCCCCTCGAGTCATCGACATCATGAACTCCACCAACGCCACACTGGTAAATGGTGACCGCGCAAACCTGCTTCGCGAAGCCGAAAACGTCCTCATTTGCGGCATGAACTCCACGCACGTACTTGAGCGACTACAAGATGGTCAGATCGTTATTGCCGCAGCGGATCGCCCTGAGCTTTTGATGACCGTTGCCGCAGCTCACGCGGTTGAGGGCAAGCCGAGCCTCGCCGGCCTCATTCTAAATGGCGGTTTTGAACTGTCTGAACAAGTGATGGACCTGGTTGGCAAACTCGTTCCGGACCTGCCGATTATGACGGTTTCTACCGGCACTTTTGAAACCGCGGACAGGGTTTCGCGCACCCGCGGCCCCGTGCATCTGCACACCCCTCGCAAACTTGAGCGCGCTATCGAACTGGTTCGCAAATCGATCAATCCGGCCGCAATGGAAGCCATTTCTGAGGCTCCTGGCACCGCGCACGTCACTCCGCTCATGTTCCAGATTGACCTGCTTGAAAAGGCTGCGGCCAAACGCATGCGCATAGTCTTGCCCGAGCCCGAGGATGATCGCATTTTGCACGCTACCGACACGATTGTGCGGCGTGGCGTTGCCGACGTGATTCTGATTGGCGATGAGGAAGCGATCCGCGCCCGTGCGGGCGAGCTGGGCGTCGAACTGGCAAACACACAAATCGTGTCGCCGCAAGATCCGGAATTCTTGGAAAAGTATGCGGCCGAGTTTGCCCGCCTGCGCGCAAAGAAGGGCGTGACCTTGGAGCAGGCGCGCGAGAAGGTTCAAGACGTTTCCTACTTTGGCACCATGATGGTGCATATGGGGGATGCGGACGGCATGGTTTCAGGCGCTGCCCACACCACGGCTCACACCATTGTGCCGTCGTTCCAGATCATCAAGACCAAGCCCGGCACCTCGATCGTGTCTTCCACTTTCCTCATGCTGATGAAGGATCGCGTACACGTTTACGGCGACTGCGCTGTGAATCTGGACCCGTCGGCCGAACAACTTGCCGACATCGCGATCTCATCCGCTGAAACAGCCGCCCAATTTGGGGTGGAGCCTCGCGTTGCGATGATCTCCTACTCCACCGGCACGTCCGGCCACGGCCCGGACGTGGACAAGGTTCGTGAAGCCACCGAACTCGTGCGCCAAAAGGCACCCGGCCTTGCCGTTGATGGCCCGCTTCAGTTTGACGCGTCCATCGATCCGGTAGTTGCCTCGCAGAAGATGCCAAACTCGGACGTAGCCGGCAAGGCCACCGTGTTTATCTTCCCCGACCTCAACACCGGTAACACCACGTATAAAGCCGTGCAGCGTTCCTCCGGCGCTGTTGCCGTGGGCCCCATCTTGCAGGGCCTCAACAAGCCGGTTAACGACCTTTCGCGTGGCGCCCTCGTGGAAGACATCATTAACACGGTTGCAATCACCGCCGTGCAAGCCCAAAGCATCAACAACGAGCAGAACTAGACAGGAAGCAACCAATGAGTGAAACTCCTCCCCGGGTGCTTGTTATCAACTCCGGATCCTCATCGCTCAAATACCAGCTGGTAGAGCCCGAAGATGGCGTCTCCATCGCCTCGGGTATCGCTGAGAGAATCGGCGAACCCGTGTCTCACACCGAACACCGATTCGGAGACAAAGAGGTTGCGATGGACCAGCCGATCCTCGACCACACCGCAGCACTGCGCGAGGCCCTGCGCCTGTTCGACCAGGTTGGACCAAAGCTCGAGGAAGCCAATATCGTGGCAGTTGGACACCGCGTGGTCCAAGGTGGCAGGTACTTCTCTGGCCCCGCCCTCATAGACGACCAAACGCGCAACCTAATCGACCAGTTGTCCCCATTAGCCCCGCTACACAACCCCGCCCACCTAAAGGGCATTGACGTAGCGCGAAAGATGCTTCCAGACGTTCCTCACGTGGCGGTTTTCGACACGGCGTTCTTCCAGTCTTTGCCCGACGAGTCGGCAACCTACGCGTTGGACAAGGAAACCGCGGACAAGTACTCGATCCGCCGCTACGGCGCGCACGGGACCTCGCACCAGTACGTCTCTGGCCGAGTCCATGACCTGCTGGGCCGTAAACGTATCCGCCAAATCGTGCTCCACCTGGGCAACGGCGCGTCCGCTTCCGCAGTTGTAAACGGCGAGGCCGTAGACACCTCGATGGGCCTAACCCCTCTCGAGGGCCTTGTGATGGGCACGCGAACCGGTGACATCGACCCGGCGGCTGTGTTCCACCTCATGCGCAACGGCGGCATGAAGATCGATGAGATCGACACTTTGTTTAACAAGCGCTCCGGTCTGAAAGGCCTTACCGGCGACAATGACATGCGTAGCGTTCGCGCCCGCGCAAACGCGGGAGACAAGGAAGCCCGTCTTGCCCTAGACGTCGTACTGCACCGCCTGGTCAAGTACGTTGGCGCCTACGCTGCCGAAATGGGCGGCCTGGACGTTCTCACGTTCACCGCAGGCATTGGCGAAAACGACTCGGCTCTCCGCCAGGAACTGTGCGACAAGCTGAAGATGTTCGGCATCACGCTGGATCCGGTTGCAAACGTTTTGCGCTCAAAGGATCCGCGCACAATCTCGGCCTCCGACTCGAAGGTGCGAGTAATGGTTGTGCCTACAAACGAGGAGCTAGCCATCGCCCAACAAGCGATGTCGCTGCTTGACTAAAACATTGTGGCGCCCCGCTCTCGCGAGGAATCGACCGAGCTGTTCGGTTTTCTTCGCGGAGCGGGGCGCCATTTCAATTTGGGCTCTAAAATCGTAATCAGGGATAACCAAGCCCTGCTTTACCTGCCATTCGTGAAGGAAAAACATGTACGACTTTCACTCCCCCATCGCAAACGGGTTTGCCCGTGTAGCGGCCGCCAACATCCCCATCAAGGTTGGGGATCCCGCCGCGAACGCGATCAGCATCATTGAAGCCGCCAACCTGGCGAGCGAAGCCGGAGCAAGCGTAGTCGTGTTTCAAGAGCTCACGCTGGTAGGAGTAACGGCAGACGATCTGCTGTTCCAAGACACAATGCATGAGGAATGCGAAACTGCAATAGAGACCATCAAGCAGGCCTCCGTAAATTGGCCCCTAGTAGCTCTGTTTGGCACTCCTCTACGGGTAAGTGGCAAGACTCTGAACGCCGCAGTCGCTGTCACCCGCGGCCAAATAGTAGGAATCTGGTTTGATCCCGTTCAAAATGATCCGATGCGAAAGCGCTGGTTTAGTTCCTGCTCTGATGCCTCCCCCGCCTACTCGGTCATATCGGACCAGCCGCTATTTTCTGCGAGCGAGACACCTCTGACGATCCAGGACGTGCCCGGCCTATCCATCAGCGTGCAACTGCAGGAACCGATCGACTACCAGATGCAGGCAAAGCATGGCGTTAGCCTAGTTGCGAACTTGGGCGGGGCACCCGCGTTTGCAGGAACTGCACGGCATCGTTTGGCCCGGGCACGTGAGGCCTCGCGAACCGCAAAACTCGCGGTTGTGTATGTGGGCGCAGGCGAGGGAGAGTCCACAACCGATTACGCGTGGGACGGGCAGGCTTTCATCGTGGAGGCCGGCGAGGTACTGGCACAAAACGACCGGTTCGGATCCGGTGTACGCCTCACTTATGCCGATATTGATCTGGCTCGACTACAGGCAGAGCGCAAGCTTTCAAGCCCGACGCAAGAGGAAATGTTTGCCAGCCAACAGGTGCGGGTGCAACCGCGGGGCGACTGGACGCTAGAGCGCAGGTTCCCCCGCTTTCCGTATTTGGATACGGATCCGGAGCTTTGGAAATCTGACCTAGAGGATATGTTTGACCTGCAGGTCCAGGCCTTGATGCGCAGGCTTGAGGCCACCGGCAACCCGCACCCGGTTATCGGCATATCCGGTGGGCTGGATTCTACGCTTGCCCTCCTCGTGTGTGTTGAAGCTATGGAGCGCATGGGCCGGCCTCGCACCGACATTTTGACGTTCACCATGCCGGGCTTTGCCACCACCTCGCACACGAAGAACAATGCGACAAAGCTGTGCGAGGTTCTGGGCACAACGTTTGAGGTGATCGATATTCGCGATACCGCCCGCCAAATGCTTGCCGACATGGGGCACCCGTTTGGACGCGGCGAAGAAGTGTATGACGTGACGTTTGAGAACGTGCAGGCGGGTCTGCGCACCGATTTCTTGTTCCGCATTGCCAACGGCAGGCGCGGCCTGGTGATCGGTACGGGCGACTATTCGGAGCTCATGCTCGGGTGGTGCACGTTTGGCGTTGGTGACCACATGTCGCACTACAGCGTGAATCCGGGCGTTCCAAAAACGCTTATGCAGCATCTGATCCGTTGGATTATGGCCTCGAATCGTTTTGGCGAGGACGTTAATGACACGCTGGATTCGATTTTGAACACCGAAATCACACCGGAGCTGATCCCCACGCGTGAAGGCGAAGAGGCCCAGTCTACGCAGGCAATGATCGGCCCTTACGCGTTGCAGGATTTCAACGCCTACTATCTGGTTTACCTGGGTTTGTCCCCAGAACTCACGGCTTTTCGCGCGTTGAATGCTTGGAGCAACGCAGACGAGGGCGTTTGGCCTGACGGTTTAGAAGCAGCGGATCGCGCCGAGTTTGACCTTCAGCAGATCCTCACGTGGGAGCGCGTGTTCCTGCGCCGCTTCTTCACAAACCAGTTCAAGCGCTCCACTTTGGCAAATGGCCCGCGTGTACTAGAAGGCGCGAATCTGTCGCCTCGTGGTGGTCTGATGCTCGCATCTGATCTTTCGCCTGTGCCGTGGCTTGCGCGCATAGACAAGCTGGCTGATAGCCTCGGCATCGAATTAGAAAAGAGGTAGCCGTGACTGCACTACTGTTGGTTTTTGGGGCCCTATTCATAATGGCTGCTACCCTTGGCGTGGCTTTGATTGCGAGCATTGTGAAAGAGGATGCCTGGCAAGGTTCCGCCCTGCGTTTGCCCGTGCGGTCCGATGATACCGAGGTGGTTCGTCACGTGCACCGCGCATCTCTGCCGATTCTGGGTGCCCTCGTGTTTATTGCTCTGGCACACGGAGCTACCTTGCTGATCCTAGCTTTCTACCCTTCAGTGACCGTGGCAGTGAAGGTGGCAGTCATCGTCGCGGGTGTCGTAACCGTCGGAGGATTAGCGGCCACGATCATCTCTTACGCAAAACATCCGCACGTCAAGCGCTAAACCGCGTTTATAGTTTTGCCCCGAGGCCACTTGAATAGCCTCGGGGCAAAATCATTTTGGACTAGTCCTGCACAGATTTACGCTCTTCCAGCACAACCGTGGAGGCAATGACTAACGCGCCTCCGATCGGCAAGATCACAATGGGCGCCAACAGGGACGTTGCGACAATCGCCTGGCCGAGCAGCGGTGGCAAGAGCAGGAACGAAAGGCGCATGAGCCAAGAGATCACCATGAGGCCAACCCCCGGTTTCAATCCGGGCACGTCGTCTGCGGCGTTCATTGCCAAGGGAACGGTGGTAGCCGCGCCAAAGCCCGCTGCGGCGAAGGCAATGACGGTGACAAAGATGTTTTGGAATAGGAGGGCCGCGCTCATACCAACAATGATGAGAGTGCCACCCATCAAAATGGTGCGCTTTGCCCCAAGCTGATCAACAAACCTGTCCCCCGTGACGCGACCCAGGAAGTGGAAAGCGAGCATACACACGTATGCTGCGGGCGCGAGGGCCGCGCTGGCCCCCAGGTAGTCACGCATGTAGAGCGTGGACCAAGATTGCGCGATGTCTTCGACGAGCACACCGGAAATCGCCAGAAGTAGCAAAAGCGCAATAACGAGGGGAACAGACCAGTTTTTTGCAGAGAGCCGGTGAATACTGGGCTCGTCTTGATCTGCCCCGTCACGTCCCGGGAGGGTGTACTTGCTGGCGATGAGGGCAACAAGACTGAAGAGGACTCCGGCAAATCCGATGTGATAGCCGATTGGAACGGCTAGCGCGGTGGCTACCATGGCCATCAGTCCTCCGGTCATTGCACCCAAGGACCAGAAGGCGTGAAAACTATTAATAATGGAACGTCCGTAGCGTTTTTGTACGCGTAGGCCGTGCGCGTTTTGGCCCACGTCAACGATTGCATCCGTCGCGCCGCCAAGTGCGAAAAGGATGGCGAATGGGACTACGAGGATAGCTCCCCCACCCTGCGCGATAGCTACCAGGACCGCCGAAAGAGTCAGCGCGATTCCAATCAGGAACGTGCCGTAGGCCGCGACTTTAGCGGAGGTGAAGCGCTCCACGAACTTCGCGGCGAAGGGGCCGCCAATGATGGCGCCTAGCGGGAACGCCGCAATGATCAGGCCGTAGCCTCCCGCGGTTAGTTCGAATGCGTCTTTTAGTTCTGGGAACCTCGGCGCGAAGTTTGCAAACAGTGCGCCGTTGGTGAAGAACAGCGCGGTTACGCCGGCGCGCGCTCTAGCGACATCAGCAGAAACCAACTTGCCTTGACCTTTCAAAAGTGGATCTCGGTTGATTGTGTCAAAGTCAGCGCGCACTTTCCAACCAGTGATTATGCGAGGAAACCAGGCTTCACGGATAGAAAAGGCTCGCGCCCAACCTTGCTGGACGCGAGCCTTATTCCGCTTTGTTAGTTGGCCTTCGGGTGGGTCATGGACGCCACGTCGAGGGCTTCATCAAGCTGTGCTTCGGTGATCTCACCGCGCTCTACGAATCCGAGGTCAATCACGGCCTCGCGAACCGTGATGCCCTTAGCTACGGAGTGCTTGGCGATCTTCGCGGCGTTCTCGTAACCGATGATGCGGTTGAGCGGGGTAACGATGGACGGCGAGGACTCGGCAAGCTCCTTGCAGCGTTCAACGTTTGCGATCAGGCCGTCAACCGTGCGCTTTGCGAGGACGGTGCAGACGTTGCCAACGATGTTGATCGACTCTAGGATGTTGCGAGCCATGACGGGCAGCATCACCAGCAGGTCGAAGTTGCCCTGGGCGCCAGCGAACGCGATCGCCGCGTCGTTACCGATAACCTGGGCTGCAACCATGACGGTGGCTTCAGGAACAACGGGGTTAACCTTGCCCGGCATGATCGAGGAGCCCGGCTGCAGGTCAGGCAGGTGGAGCTCGCCGATTCCGGTGCGCGGGCCGGAGCCCATCCAGCGCAGGTCGTTAGCGATCTTGGTTAGTGACACTGCGATGGTACGCAGGGCGCCGGACAGTTCAACGAGGGAGTCCTGGGCGGCCTGGGCTTCGAAGTGGTTGCTGGCTTCCTTGAATGGAAGGCCCGTGTTCTCGGCGATGAGCTCGATGACGCGCTCGGAGAAGCCGGCCGGCGTGTTGATGCCGGTGCCCACAGCGGTGCCGCCAAGAGGGAGCTCATACAGGCGCGGGAGGGCGGCGTGCACGCGGTCGATGCCGTAGCGAATCTGAGTTGCGTAGCCGGAGAACTCCTGGCCAAGCATGATCGGGGTTGCATCCATCAAGTGGGTGCGGCCAGACTTCACAACGTCCTTGTACTCTTCAGCTTTGGCTTCCAGCGATTTCGCGAGGGTTTCAAGCCCGGGCAGAAGAACCTCATCAACGGCTTGTGCGGCAGCGATGTGGATTGACGTGGGGAACACGTCGTTAGAAGACTGCGACGCATTTACGTGGTCGTTCGGGTGTACCTTGTCACCCTTGATACGGGTGGCGAGGGTAGAGATGACCTCGTTGGTGTTCATATTCGAGGACGTGCCCGAACCGGTCTGGAAGACGTCGATGGGGAACTCACCGTCGTGCTTGCCGGCAATGACCTCTTCGGCGGCTTCGCGGATGGCGTCCGAGGTGGCCTGGTCGATGACGCCGAGCTCGAGGTTGGCGATAGCGGCAGCGCGCTTCACCTGGCCGAGTGCGGCGATGTGGTGATCGGAAAGTCCGCGCCCGGAGATCGGGAAGTTCTCAACTGCACGCTGTGTTTGTGCGGCGTAGAGGGCGTTCTTGGGAACGCGAACTTCACCCATCGTGTCGTGCTCAATGCGGTATTCGATTTCGGTCATTAGTTCTCCTTCATCGTTGATCGCGCGACGTGCGCGCTCTTACTTCTATTGTCTAACACGGGGGCCATGCTGGGGGCGGTTTGCACGCATGCCCAAGCAGGCTATGCCGTATCGAATATTGGTGAGGAACCTTTAGTGCGGTTCGTAGGGCGCCACCACCATGTCTACGCGTTGGAGTTCTTTGACTTCCAAGTAGCCGGTGGTTGCCATGGTGCGGCGGAGCGAACCGATGTAGTTAACGGTGCCGTCGGCCCGTGAGGAGGGACCGAAGAGGATTTCTTCCATGCTGCCAACCGTACCGACGTGTACGCGGTGTCCGCGAGGAACTTCGGGGTGGTAGGCCTCCGATCCCCAGTGCCATCCGCTGCCGGGGGCTTCTTTTGCGCGAGCGAGGGCTGCGCCGAGCATGACTGCATCCGCGCCGCAGGCGATTGCCTTGGGGAGGTCTCCGGAAAGCCCGATGCCTCCGTCGGCGATGATGTGTACGTACCTACCGCCAGATTCGTCGAGGTAGTCTCGCCTTGCCGCGGCTATGTCTGCGAGCGCTGTTGCCATGGGTGCGTGAATTCCGAGGAGTTGGCGGGTGGAGTGCGCGGCTCCCCCACCAAAGCCAACGAGAACGCCGGCGGCGCCGGTTCTCATGAGGTGTAGGGCGGCGTTGTAGTTTGCTACGCCGCCCACGATGACGGGCACTTCGAGTTCATAGATGAAACGCTTTAGGTTTAGTGGTTGTGCCCTGCTGGATACGTGTTCGGCGGATACCGTGGTGCCGCGAATGATGAACAGGTCTACCCCGGCGTCAACAACGTAGCGCCAGTACTTTTGGGTGCGTTGCGGGGAGAGCTTGCCGGCAACTACAACTCCGGCCTCGCGAATTTGGCTGAGGCGCTCGCCAATGAGTTCAGGTTTTATGGGCTCGGCGTAGATTTCTTGAAGCCGGCGGTTTGAGGCGCGCGCGGGCAGTCCGCGGATTTCCTCGTAGACAGGTTCGGGGTCCTCATACCTGGTCCATAGGCCTTCGAGGTCGAGGACGCCGATGCCACCCAGCTTGCCTAGTGCGATCACGTTTTCGGGGCTCATGGCCGAGTCCATTGGCGCGCCCAGGACGGGAATGTCCACGTTGTACGCGTCGATTTGCCAGGACGTGTTCACGTCTTCGGGGTCGCGCGTGCGCCGGGAGGGGACGATTGCCACGTCGTCCAGCGAGTATGCGCGGCGGGCTTGTTTGCCGCGTCCAATGTTAATCGTCTCAGTCACACTTCCATGATACGAGCCTTACGTGACGCTTGTTGAAATAGTTGTCCGTATGGGCATATAAGCTCTACGTAGTGAAACATTAAGGAGGATCCATGTCTTGGATTGCCGGCCCGTTCGTGGGTTTTGATACGGAGACTACGGGGGTTATTCCAGGTAGTAGCCAGCTCGTTACAGCCTCGATTATTTTTCGAGGTGAGGACGGCGATGAGGTTTCGAATTGGCTGACTGATCCGGGTGTTGAGATCCCCGAAGCTGCTCAGAAGGTGCATGGGATAAGCACCGCGTATGCGCGCGAGCATGGGCGTCCTTACCCTCAGGTGTTGGAGGAGGTCGCGCAAGTTCTGACCCGCGCGCTCGGCAACGGTATTCCCGTGGTGGCGTTTAATGCAGGGTTTGATCTGGGCCTGATGGAGGCCGAGCTTGCCCGCATGCAACTACCCACGCTAACGCAGCGTTTAGGTGAGATCCGCCCGGTCATTGACCCGCTGGTACTCGATCGCGCACTTGTTCCCAGGCGGCGCGGTAAGCGTACCCTGGCAGACCTGATGGAGGCCTACGGCGTTAGTGCCGATGAGTCTTTGCACGACGCGGAGGTGGACACGCGTGCAACTTTAGATCTGCTGAAGCAAATGATTCGCAAGCACCCTCGCCTGGCCATGTACAGCCTGGACAGTCTGCACGAGTACCAAAAGCAGGCGCACGCGGTTTGGGCCGCTGATTTTGAGGCTTTCTTGCATAGCAAAGGCCGGGAAGCCAATATCAACCGCACCTGGTTGGTTTAGCTTCCCGGCCTGCTTCTACGCTAGTTCAGCTTAGCTACCAAGCGATTCTTTGCCCGCTACCCCTCGTTGATGTGGTAGTTCGGGGCTTCTGACGTGATCTGAATGTCGTGCGGATGCGATTCGCGCAGGCCCGCTGGGGTTACGCGAACAAACCGGCCGTTCTCCTTTAGCTTCGCGATGGTGGGCGCGCCAAGGTAGAACATCGACTGGTGTAGGCCGCCAACCATTTGGTAAATCACTGCGGCTAGCGAACCCGAGTAGGGCACCTGGCCCTCTATGCCTTCGGGAACGATCTTGTCATCCGAAGACACATCCGCCTGGAAGTAGCGGTCCTTCGAGTAGGATTTGCGTCCGCGCGAGCTCATTGCGCCAACGGAGCCCATACCTCGGTAACGCTTGTACTGCTTACCGTTGGTGAATACGAGGTCTCCAGGAGACTCCTCACAACCGGCAAGCATGGAGCCAATCATCACGGTGTCAGCGCCCGCAACGAGAGCCTTTGCGATGTCGCCCGAATATTGCAGGCCACCATCAGCGATGAGCGGCACACCCGCCGGCTTGCAAGCAAGCGATGCCAAGTAGATCGCGGTTACCTGAGGGACGCCAACGCCTGCGACCACGCGCGTGGTGCAAATGGAGCCGGGGCCTACGCCCACCTTCACCGCGTCCACGCCCGCGTCGATCAGTGCCTGTGCGCCTTCGGTGGTGGCAACGTTTCCGCCAATAATGTCGATGCCAGCAAAACGCTCATCGGACTTGATCCGGCGAATCATGTCCAGCGCCAACTGTGCGCCGCCGTTTGCGGTATCAACAACGAGGACGTCTACGCCTGCTTCCGCGAGCGCCACTGCGCGATCCCACGAGTCGCCCCAGTAGCCCACTGCCGCGCCAACTAGAAGGCGACCCTCGCCGTCTTTTGCCGCGTCCGGGTATTGCTCGGTTTTAACGAAGTCTTTAACGGTGATGAGGCCGGCTAGGCGCCCCTGGTCATCAACGATGGGGAGCTTCTCAATGCGATTCTTAGCGAGGAGTGCTTTCGCATCTTCGCGGCCGATCCCAACGGGCGCGGTGATAAGCGGCGTGGGAGTCATGTGCTGTTCTACCGTTGCGGTTGCCCATTCGCTCGGAGGAATGAAACGCAAGTCGCGGTTGGTGATGATGCCGTGAAGCTTGCCGTCCTCGTCCACAACGGGCAGGCCGGAAACTCGGTAGTGGCCGCACAGTTCGTCCAGCTCCTCGATGGTGGCTTCCTTGTGGATTGTCACTGGGTCGCTAACCATGCCGGATTCGGATCGCTTCACCTGGCGCACCTGCTGCGCTTGATCTTCGATAGACAGGTTTCTGTGCAAGATGCCGATGCCGCCCTGGCGAGCCATCGCAATAGCCATGCGCGCCTCGGTAACGGTGTCCATTGCCGCGGACAGCATCGGGATTTTAAGAGTGATGTTTTTTGTTAGCTGCGCAGTCGTATCAACCTCGGAGGGCACAACATCTGTGATTTCAGGCAGTAACAAAACGTCGTCATACGTTAGGCCGGTAAGGGAAAAAGGATTATCGATCATTTCGCTCACGCGACCAGTCTAACGCAGAGCGCGCGATGGTCTCATCCGCGCCCGCATAGTGACGAGAAACTTCTTATCGCCCAAAATCCGGCCGGCGTAGAGGTTGCCCGCCGGACGCAGTTAACCTCCTCCGCCTCGCGGCGGGCCAGCCTCTTGCTGGACTCAGGCCTCAATTGGCGAGTTTCACCCTGAGGGTTGCAATCTCAAACGGGTCCAGATTGAACTCGAACGCACCCGAAACTTCACGCACCTGCACACCCAGGTCCGAGTCTCGGTAGCGCAGATCTTGGCCGCGCACGCTCGCCGCTTCGGGCCAGACCAGGCGCGCAAGAGCGCGGCCGCCACTCGCCTCGTATGCACGGATGATTACGTCACCAGAGCCATCGTCTACCATGCGGACCGACTCCACTACGGCGCCATCGAGGGTGAACAGTGGGCTGATCTGGCCGGGCACCTCGCGCTGGCCAAGGTTCAGCATTTGAGCAAGCGCCACTGCCTGTTCAATGGATGCGGCGGGGACGAGCTGGAAGTTCCACTCGTGCACGCCTTGATCTTGATGCGGGTCGGGGAAGCGTGAAGCGCGGGCCAGCGATGCACTAACTTCGCTCCACGTCCCCCGCTGCCCACTGGAGTGGCGCGCAACGCTCCACCCGTACGTGGCGTCGTTGGTGATAGCCAGGCTGGCGCTCGTATCCGCCAGGCGCAACCAGCGGTGTGCGCTGACCTCAAACTTGTAGGCCTCCCACGAGGTGTTCTCATGTGTTGGACGCGTAATGTAGCCCATTTGCGTCTCGTACTGCGCGTGATCGGTGTGGATGTCGACCGGCATGGCAAGCTTCAAGATCTTCTCGCTCTCATGCCAATCCAGGCGTACGTGCACATCGAGGGAGCCCGATCCGGGTTGCAGAGTCCAGGTGACCTCGGCCTTCGAGTTAGAGAACTCGGCTGTTGTACGCACTCTTGCGGCGCCGTCAGTGCTTTCATAAACAGCGTTCTTTGGCACAATCACCTGCTTGGATCCGCGGTAGAACGGGTCGAGATCCCACGCGTCCCACTCATTGGGGAAGTCTTGGAATAGGTGCAGTTCCCCGCCGCGTTGGCCCGCCGGCACGTACTCGCGCCCCGTTTCTTTCTGTACTAGCGAGGTCAGCAGGCCCACCTCGTCAAACTGGGCACGTAGATATTCATTTTCGAGCAGGTGCCCTCGTACCTGTACCGGCACCGCCTCAGTTGGGGCGGCAGCGGAAAGGGCGGGAACACCGTGTGCCGTGAAGCTCGAAGCATTAGTTAGTGCCGGGGTTTCGTCCTCGACAAGTGCCGTGAGCGAGCGGGCGATAATAGCTTCGAGGCACTCTTGCACGCGATCGTAAATGGCCGCAACTTCGCGGTAAACCCATGCAACGGATGTGCCGGGCAGGATGTCATGGAACTGGCACAGCAGCACGTCACGCCACACAGCTTGCAACTGTTCGTGAGGGTATTCCACGCCCGCCCGCACGCTTGCCATCGTGGCCCACAATTCAGCCTCGCGAAGTAGTGATTCGGCGCGGCGATTATTGCGCTTGGTTTCAATCTGGGAGGTAAATGTGCCGCGATGCAGCTCAAGGTAGAGCTCGCCCACCCACACGGGCGGATTCTTGTACTCGGCCTGGGCGCGTTCAAAAAACTGCACGGGTGATTCGATGACGGTACGGGCAGCGCCAGCCAAGTCAGCAAAGCGTTTGATTCGCTCCATCATTTCGCGAGTGGGGCCGCCTCCCCCATCGCCGTAGCCAAACAGTAGCGCCGAGCTGTTGGCACGCCCCTTGTCCTTAAAGTTCGAGGCGGCGTGGGCAAGGTTTTGCCCGGTAACCTCCGAACCGTAGGTGTCTGCGGGCGGGAAGTGCGTGAAAATGCGCGAACCGTCAATCCCCTCCCACATCAGAGTGTGGTGCGGGAACGTATCAACTTGGTTCCACGAGATTTTTTGAGTGAGGAAACGGTCAATCCCAGCTAACCGCGCAATTTGCGGAAGCGCGCCCGAGTAACCAAACGAGTCGGGCAACCAGATCTCTTCGCACGTGGCCCCCAGTTCAGATTCGAAAAAGTCCAGACCTTCGGTTAGCTGGCGGCACATTGCTTCACCGCCGGGCAAAACCGCGTCCGGCTCCACCCACATGCCGCCAACCGGAACGATAGCTCCGGCCTCCACCTGCTTCTTAACCCGTGCAAACAGCTCTGGGTCTTCTTCTTTCAGCCACGCCACGTGTTGCGCGGCAGGAAGGGCAAAAATCAAGCCTGTTCCGTCCTCGATAAGTCGCACCACGTTCGCGATAGTGCGCGTGACCTTTCGGCGCGTTTCGCGGATGGGCCAAAGCCAAGCCGAGTCGATGTGCGCATGCCCCATTGCAGACAGGCGATGCGCATTCGCGTAGGCCGGCGTGGCCAGAATCGGCTTCAAAACCTCAGACGCGGCGTGCGCGGTACCCGCTACGTCATCGAGATTTATGAGGTCGAGGGCCTCGCTCATCGCCAGCAAGATTTTCCAACCCCACGGGTCGTCTTCTGCAGTAGTTTCTGCCAGTTCCACAAGCACAGATAGGTCCATTGCGAGGCTATAAACGTCTGCTCGCAGTATCGCGAGGTCTGCACGTGCCAGCCTGTACTGTGGCTCATTCCCACTGGTGAGCTTGTCGCCATCCTCGGTCACGGGGAACAGTGGGAGCGGGAGGATAAATGGGTTTGCGGCGGCTTCAACATAGAACACGTGCGAACCCGCGCCGGGCACGGGAATCCAGTTATTGCGCGGGTTGAGGGCTTTTACAATCTGGCCGCTCTCGTTGCGCACAAGCGCCTCGCACTGAAAACCGGCAAACTTATCCAGCCAGCCGAGGTCAAACACAACCTCTAGGCGATCCTCGCCCTCTAACGCGAGCGGCGCAGCGTCAACTTCCAGGCGGAACCACACGGTCTCCCACGGCTTGCCCCACTCTGCTCCAATCTCAATCGGTTTATACGAGGCCGCCTTCGCCTGCTCAAACGGGACGGGTTCGCCAACCGCGTCGCCGCAAGCCGGAACCACCCAGTGGCTAACTGACACGTCGGCTACCGCCTCGTGCTGGGCGGGGATAATCCTTTCGCGCAGCGTACGGCGGGCGCGGTTTAACAGGATTTCGCGATTGTCGTGCATGGAACACCTCCACAACTCGTCATTGAGCGGCCTTCACCCTACCATTTATGCGCAGGGCCCCCTCAAAGATCTTTCGCTTTTCTTGGCCAAGCGGCGGCCTTTTTACGCGATAGCTTCCTTGATTGCGCGCGCAAACGTGGGCGCAAGTGGAAGCTCGGGCAGCAGCAACATTTGGGCCACGTGATAGGCATCCGGTTTGCCCGGCCAGGTCACGGTGGATGGCTGATTATTCTCATCTAGCTCATGCCACCAGCGGCCCGGTTGCTCAATCAGGTAACTCTCGCAATACTCCCACCAGGCCTCAGCGCGAGCCTTCAGATCTTTTGCCCTCTCAGCATCGCCAGCCGCAAACCCGTCGTTTCCTTCGAGGGCGCGCGCCAGCGTCACGGCCGCCCCGATCGCTTCACACGCCACCCAGTGCATGCGCTCGCGCGCCACGGGCTTGCCGTTTTGATCAATGGTGTAAACGAATCCGGGGGCACCGTCCACGTTCCACCCGTCCACTACTGCGCGGTCAAACAGTTCGAGCGCGCCCTCTAGCATCCAGTGCGGCACTTTTTCTCCGCTACGCGCCAGCTGCGCCCCAGCGTGTACGGCAAGGCGAGCCCACTCAAACCCGTGCCCCGGTGTGAAACCGAACGGACGGAACGGATCCTTGGGCCGATCCCGGTTGTAGTCCGGCAGCACGTTCCAGTTCTCATCGAAATGCTCGGGCACGTGCCAATTGTTCTTCGAGGCTTCCTCAACAACCCAGTTGAGTATCGCCACCGCACGGTTTAGCCACTGCCTCTCATCCGTCGCGTCATATGCGGCCAGGTAGGACTCAACGGTGTGCATGTTCGCATTAACGCCGCGATACTTTTCGCATTCCACGAACCCACGATCATAGCTTTCGCGCACCTTCGCCTGGTCGCCCTCCCACCAGAACTCGTCCTGCACGGAAAGCGCTAGGTCCAAAAGGTCCGAGGCCCCCTCGATACCCGCGATTTTTGCCGACGAGGCCGCTAACACCACAAACGCGTGGGAATACGCCATTTTTGTGCCATCAACAATATGCACGTTGTCAGCGTCATGCCCAATGGCTGAGAACCAGCCTGAATACTGCTGGTCGAAGAAGTATGTGGCCAGTGCTTTCACGCCGTGGGTGGCCAGCACATTTGCTTCGAGGTCGCCCATCATTGATGCCAGTGAGAACACGTGCGTCATGCGGCAGGTGATCCAAAGTTCTACGGGGCGCGAGGAGTCAACGGTGCCGTTTGCATCCAGGTAGCCAAAGCCGGTTGGCACTTGGGAGGCTTTTGCAAAATCGATTAGGGCATCAAACTGCGCGGCGCGCGTATCCGAATCGAAAGTCATCTGGCATTACTCCAATCAAGGCAACGGAATAATACTAGTTAACCCCAACGTTTTCAGGGATGGAGCAGTTTCGAGCTGAATCCACGGCTTCCTCCACACATGCGGTTAGTGTGCGCAGGCGCGTGGCGCCCGGGGCGGAATCCAACGGGCAGTGCCGGCCAACCAGAATCAGGTTTGAACCCCCATCGTCCACACCCTCGATAACTTTTTCATCGGATGAAAGCAGGCCGATGAGGATGAGGACGTGCGCGCCAAAACTGTCACGGTATTCTTTGATCGCTTCGCTAACGTCTTGGGGGCAAATGTCGGGGCCTTCCGCGGGCGCAGTGACGGGGACGATGCGGGCGGGAACTCCCTCCCATTCGAGGGCCACGCCCACAATATGGGCACGCAGTTCATGCGCGGCGTCGCAGACAATGAGGACGGGGCATGCATCCGGGAATCCCGCGGCGTGTTCCGGCGCTTGCTTGGCTACCTGATACACGGCATACAGTGTTGCCTGCGTGATTAGCGACCTAGGAGCGATGCCGGGTTTATCTCCTTTGGGCGGGTAGTAGGTGCCGCGCATCGCGGGGCCAATGTACTCGTGCCAGGTATGGAGTAGGCCATCTCGGGAGATCAACACGTCAAGATTGCGCTGGAGGGAGTTGAAGTCGCCGCGGTGCGCGGTGTCGAGGATTGACTCAACCGTAATTGCAGATTCACTATCGGTGAGTACTTCATCGGAGGACTTGATCGCTTGCGCCGCATCCGAGGGGAACACACCAGAGCGCACAAGGCGAACCATTCGTTCAAGCCGCTTGAGCTCAATCTCGTTATACCTTCTGCGTTTGCCTGGTTCGCGTTTTGGCCCTAGCCCGTAGCGGCGCTCCCACGTACGGATCGTAGACGCGGACACACCCAGGCGCTGCGCAACCGTTGCAATGGTTAGCGGTGCGGGATTCATATGCGCGCTTAGATCTGGGCGGGGCATTGTTCATCTCCAGTTTGGACAATTCTCAGAAAAGTTTAAGGTGCATCACCTATTAATATTGTTACGCCCGAAGAAGCGAAGCGCCACCGGAGCCTAACTTCTTAAAAGTTTCGAACAATATGCGGAAGGGTCTTGAACAACTTTTGCATAACTAATAATATAGGTTCTGGTTGCAGACAGAGGCGATATGAAAGGAAGCAGAAGGATGACAGATATCTCCAGGCTTCCCGGTCCCGTAGCGGATCGGTGGGATTGGCAATACCTCGGCGCGTGTCGCGACATGGACACAGAACTTTTCTTCCACCCGGAAGGTGAGCGCGGCTCAACTAGGCGCCGCCGCGCGGAGGCAGCCAAAGCAATTTGCGCCTCTTGTCCCGTACTCGAGCAGTGCCGCGAGCACGCCCTGCGCGTACAGGAACCATACGGCGTATGGGGCGGCTTGACCGAAGAAGAACGGCGCGAAATTATTAACCGCAAGAAGCGCTTCCGCGTAGCATAAACGCAGGTAGCTTAAGCATCACAAAAGCATCCCACGCCAATGGCGTGGGATGCTTTGTTAGAAGAGCTAGTTACTTCTCAACGATCGCGAGGACATCGCGAGCCGAGAGAATCAAGTACTCCTCACCGCGGTACTTAACCTCGGTGCCGCCGTACTTGGAGTAGATAACAACGTCACCTTCGGAAACATCCATCGGAACGCGGTTACCGTTGTCATCAACACGGCCCGGACCAACTGCAACAACGGTGCCCTCTTGCGGCTTTTCCTTCGCAGTATCAGGAATAACAAGGCCTGAAGCCGTAGTCTGCTCGGCCTCAACCTGCTGGATCACAATACGATCCTCAAGTGGTTTAATGGAGATCGACATTGGCCAACTCCCTTTCACATTCGTAGTTGAACTGCACGCATTTGCTGCATCCGCCGTCGCGGGTGGTCGGATACGGTAAGCGTTACATATACAAGATTAGATCCTCGATTAGCACTCTTGCAAGCTGAGTGCCAAAAGCTGGATGAAGGAGCCTCGTGAGTGTTTCTCCCGTTGAACTGGTTCTAAGGCCACTCCCCTGGCAGGTTTTGGGTGACCTGCAAGAGATCCCCGAAGCTGAGCGGGAAAGCGCCCTCGCAAATTTTGAGCTTGAAGCGGGAGAACGCGCGGCTGTGCTCACGCAGCTGACCTTGCGCAGCCAAGCCGAAGATAAGTTGGGCGAGTTTGCGCGCGCCATGATTTTCACGCGCGACGGCCTTGAACAGGCAACGAGGTTGCAGGTGGCCGCGATGCACGCCGCCCGGTTCAAGGACGCGGGAATCACCACGGTTGCGGACCTGGGTTGTGGTATTGGCATTGATTCCCTGGCGATGGCCAGCCTGGGCTTGCGCGTGCGTTCGTGGGATATTAATCCAGAGGCCGTTGCCTGCACCAAGGTTAATCTGCGGTTTATGCCCGACTGCGAGGCCAACCTGGGGGATGTAACCACCCTCGATATTGAACATTTGATCAGTGAGGGCGTGCAGGCAATCTTTGCTGATCCGGCCCGGCGCACGGGCGCTGCGGCTGGCGGGCGGCGCATCAGCTCCCCCGAGGAGTGGTCCCCTTCCCTCCCTACCGCGCTGTCTTGGCGCGAGCCGCTTCGCCAGGGCGGCTTTGACGCGCTGGGCCTCAAAGCTGCACCGGGCTTGGGCTACGAGCACATCCCCTCTGATTTTGAGGCCAACTGGGTTTCCGTGGACGGGCAGCTACTGGAGGCGGGCCTGTGGAGCCCGGCACTACAAAGCCACGGTCCGGGCCGCTCCGCCACAGTAGTTAGGGGTAGCGAAGCATTTACTTTCAGACAGGCTTGCGACCCCTCGGAGCCGGCCAAGCAGTTGGAAAGCGCGGGCCTGGGCACGTATTTGTGGGAGCCTGACCCGGCGGTAATTCGCGCTGGCCTCATCGCCCAATTTGTAGACAGCACGGCGCTAGAAGGCCCGATTTCGCCATCTATTGCCTATCTAGCCTCAAACGAAATCGTTGCGGGGAAGGAAGCCAACGCGCTTAGCGGATTCGAAGTGCTGGACGTGACGCAACTGCGGCCGAAAGCCATCTCGAAGGCTTTGCGACAAATCGAACCTACCAGCGTGGAGGTCAAGAAGCGCGGGGCGGACATTAATCCCGCGGCCCTCCAAACGGCCTTGAAACGCATTTTGGCGCCGAGGACCAATTCTTATGACAATCCCATTACCGTTATTGCCACACGGGTTGACGGGCGTCACCAGGCAGTCATCGCGCGCCGCCTCGACCTTTAAACTAGGCTCTTACCAGAGAGCAAGCGACCAACATAGGATCACCATGCATTTCAACGAGTCCGAGCGCGGCCTGATTGGCGTGGAGTGGGAACTCCAGATGATCGATAAGGACACGGGCGACCTCAGACAAAGCGCCGATGCCGTCATGGACATCGTGGAGTCTTTGGGCGACGTGCCACACATCCACCGCGAAATGCTTCTCAACACCATTGAGATCACGTCAAAACCGCGCCGCCTCGCCTCCGAATGCTTGGACGACCTGCTTGAGAACATTGCGATCATCCAGCCGGTGACCACACCAATGCGCATCGACCTGGCAACCGCGGGCACGCACCCCTTTGCAACCCCCGCATACCAGCGCGTTACCGACACGGGCCGCTACAACGACCTCGTGGAAAGAACGCAGTACTGGGGCAGGCAGATGCAGCTGTACGGCGTTCACGTGCACATCGGCATTGAGGACGCCGCCAAGGTTCTGCCAATCCTCAACGCCCTACTCACGCGGTTTGCGCACCTGCAGGCGCTGTCTTCTTCCTCGCCATACTGGGCGGGTGAAGACACCGGGTACGCCTCGAACCGCGCCATGTACTTCCAGCAGCTACCCACCGCAGGTATTCCGCGCCAGTTTGAGCAGTGGGACGACCTCGAGCGTTACGTTGAGGACGTGACGCGAACCAGCATTATTAGCGACTTCTCTGAGATTCGCTGGGATATCCGCCCCTCGCCAAAGCTGGGAACCATCGAGATTCGCGTGTTTGACGCGGCTACGAACATTCGCGAGGTGGGCGTGCTCGTCGCCCTCACTGCCACGCTGGTTGAATACTATTCGCGCATGTACGACCGCGGCGAAGAACTGCCCCGTATTCCCGACTGGTATGTTGCGGAAAACAAGTGGAGAGCGTCGCGCTACGGCATGGAAGCCAACCTCATCGTTGACGAGGCGGGCAACCAGGAAGACGTGACAACCACGCTCCGGAATATGCTTCCCGAGCTGCTACCCATTGCCGAGGAGATCGGTTGCCGCGATGAGCTGGAGCATATCCACGAGATTATGCGCAAGGGTGCGGCCTACCAGCGGCTCACGATTGCGGCGGCGCGACACGAGGACGGTCCGCGAGCGATGGTCGAACTTATGCAAGCCGAGTTCAAGGCCGGCCACCCGATCGACCCGCTTACCTTCCTGGCCAGCAAACCCAACGAGCTCAAGAAAGAAGTGCGCAGGCAGTAGGAGCCGAGGCTATCCGATAGCAACTCTTTAGGGTAGGGCAAATAAAAGTAGTTGGGACAAGAACTGGAGGTTCTTGTCCCAACTACTTTGGATTCCAAAGGTAAGTTTCCTTACTCCTTTGTTTTACTGGTGTGCGGTGAACAGCTCAGTCCACTTAGCGACAACCTCATCTCGGTGTTCGGTGAGCCACTCAACATCCCTGTCTACCCACTTGATGGTGTCGGACTTCGGCAGGAATTCAGATTCGTACGGTTCCTTGGTTGTCACGCGAACGGTGCCAACTCCTTCAGCGAAAGCAACCTGACCTTCAGGGCTCATAATGTAGCTGATGACTCGCTTAGCAAGGTCCGAGTTCGGACCGCCCTTGATCACCGCTGTTCCGAACGCGGTAGCACTCGTGCCCTCCTCCGGGTAAACCATGCGAATGTTGTCGGTGCCCGACTTCAACAGCGACGCGATGCCGTCTTCATAGGTCAGTCCCACAACGTACTCTCCGTCTGCTACTGCAGTGAACGGAATAGATGACGAGGATGCGATCACGAGGTCATTGCTCAATAGGTTATCGATGTACTTGTACGCCTCATCACTACCGTTGCCAAAGACGGCCATGATGTTGGAAATGTTGTTCCAGGCCGACGAAGACGAAGTGGGATCCGCCATGGTGATGCGGCCCTTTAGCTTCGGATCAAGCAAATCGGCGTAGCCCTTGATATTCAGCCCTAGCTCTTTTTCAAGGTCGGTGTTAACCGCAAATGCCACAGTCGAGAGGTGGTCTACGTTGTAGAAACCGTTTGGCGAGTGGTAGGCATCTTCAATGGTGTCTTCATAATCTGACAGCCAGTGCTCGAAAATGTCGGAGTGCGCGTCTCCGTTAGAGACGTCTAAACCGCCCCACATCATGTCTCCCTGCGGGTTACCCGCTTCCGACTTGATACGTGCAGTCAGTTCGCCAGCAGAGCCATTCACGATCTCAATATCGATTCCGGGAAACTCTTGCTCTAGAAGATCCGAGAGGACATTGAGGTCATTCTCCGTCATCGAGGAATACAGCACGAGGCGATTATTCTCCCCGTCCGCAGTTTCACCTCCTCCACAAGCTGCTAGGCCAACACTAGCCAATGACAGAGCACCGGCCACGGCGACGGCTTTTCTGAAACGCATTGTTACTCCTTATAGTTTTGCGGATATTTGAAAACCTCTAAAGCCTGACGTCTTCTTCCTTTGTGAACTTCAAGTACACAATGAGAATGACAGCTGTGATAAGCGTCAATACCGCAGAGAATGCGGACGCAAGCCCGTAATTTCCTCTTGTGATTGCCACATATGCAGACATCGTCAGGGTTATCGTCTGGTTGTTGTACAAAATAATTGCGGCTGACATTTCAGTCACGATGGTTACAAAGCTCAAGATCGCACCCGATGCAATCCCGGATCCCATTAGGGGAACGGTGACCTTCCAGAAGGTCTTCAGCTTAGATGCCCCCAAGCTGCGCGATGCCTCTTCCATCGAAATCGGCTGATGCATCAACGAGGCCGTTGCAGAACGGATGGTGTATGGCATACGGCGAATAACCAGAGCAATGATCATAATGGTCATAGTTCCGGTTAGGGCAAGTGGAGCCGAGTTAAACGAGATCACAAGAGCAATACCGATGACCGCGCCAGGCATGATGTAGGGAATCATAGACGTGGTGTCGATGAAGTTATTGATCGCGCTAGGTCGGCGAACCACAAGGTATGCGATGAGAATCGACAACACAATGATGATTACCATCGAGATTGCTGCCAGTACGAGCGTGTTGTAGATCGAGCGCTCAAGCAGACGGTTCGCGGCCTGCCGGTATGAATCCAGGGTGTAGCCCGGCAAGAAACGGGATTGGGAGTTCTTGCGGAATGACAGGTACACAACGTAGAACTGCGGGAGCAACGCAAATGCGATCAAACCATACTGGTAAATGTAGATGAGGGCACCGCCGATGCCACGCGGCTTCTTGGGTTGGATCGGGCGACTGGAGCGCAGCTGGAAGTTAAACTTTCCAGCAACGTACTTCTGAATGAGGAACACAATCGTCGTGACGATCACGCCAATGATTCCAATTGCTGCCGCAAAGTTGTGGTTCTGTCCTGTTTCACCTAGGTACTGGTTGTAAATCTCAACCGTAAATGTCCGATAGTTTTGTCCAAGAAGTAGCGGAGTACCAAAGTCGGCGAATGTGCGCATGAACACGAGCAGGGCGGCTGCGAGTAGCGTCGGAATGGTGAGGCGCAATATGACCTGCCAGATCCGTTTTAGCCCCGTGCTTCCCATCAAAGATGCTGCCTCAAGCAAAGATGAATCGATGCTTCTAAAAGCAGCGTTCATGTATAAAGACACAAGGGGAAATAGCTTCAGACTTAAGACAATAACCAAGCCCCAGAATCCATAGATGCTAGGTGGCTCTATGCTAAGTGTTTGCTTAAAGAACTGTGTGATCAGGCCGTTTCTGCCGAGTAACAAGATCCATGCGTACGCGCCGATGAAGGGTGCGGACATGACGGATAGGACCGCACCAACGAAGAGCACCTTCCGCCCTTTCAAGCTAAAGAAAGAGTAGAAGTAGGAAAACGGCACACCAATTAGCAGCGAAACCAAGGTGACGGTAACACTCAGCACGAAGCTGTTTTTGATGGTCTGAAAATAGTACGAGTTCGCAAAGAAGCGGTAGAAGTACTCTAGGGTGAACTCACCTTCGCCATTAACTATCGATTCGCGCAGAACGTTGAAGAGCGGATATACAAGGAAAAGTCCAAATAACAGAAGTAAAGCAAGCGAAACGCCGCTCCACATATCCAGCTTTGGCAACCGCCTACGCTTTTGTTTCACTGCCCCGCCAGCGGAGACAGGGCTTGCAGAAATATTCGCGCTCATTAGTTTTCCTCACCACCGCGCGCGGCCACTGTAAGCAGGTTGGTAGAGCCGTCTGCTGAGAAAAGATTGACCTTGTTGATTTTTATATCGACGTTAACTTTTGCGCCGTCAGCGTAGGAGTCATCTAGATCCGACTCTTGCTCGGCCTCGATAGCAGTACCATCTTCTAGCCTGAGGAAGTACCGGATGGAGGCACCCAAGTACACCGAATGCTCAACTACAGCGGGGACACTCGTAGACGTGGGTTCGGGGGTAATTTCCAAGTGCTCAGGCCGAATGGAAGCAATTACTCCTTCATCCTTGGTCGCTATTAAACTTTGTGCAAACGGTTGGGGCAGATCAATGGTTTGGTTAGCCAGGTGAAGCTTCAGGCGATCCCCAACATGCTCCAAAGTTCCAGAAACCTCATTCGTTCTGCCAATGAATCCCGCAACAAAGGTGTTGGCCGGGCGGTGGTACAGCTCGCGCGGGGTTCCAATTTGCTGGATTACACCTTCCTTCATCACCGCAATACGGTCGGACACCGCCATTGCTTCTTCTTGATCGTGGGTGACGTAAACTGTGGTAATACCTACGCTTTGCTGGATCTCGCGGATCACTTCTCGCATCTCCACACGCAGTTTTGCGTCTAGATTGGACAAAGGCTCATCCATCAGCAACACGTCGGGCGACGTAACTAGTGCACGTGCAAGCGCAACGCGTTGTTGCTGACCGCCAGATAGGTTGTCGGGCATTTGGTCAGCCCATTTATCTACGTGCACTAGATCAATGTATTTTTGGGCTCTATCGTGAATGTCTTTTCTGGGGAACTTAATATTCTTTAGTCCAAATTCCACGTTCTTACGAACCGAAAGATGGGGGAAAATAGCATAGTTTTGAAACACCATGCCAATGCTGCGCTTGGCGGGATCTACGTCGTTGATCCTTTGATCATTAAAGTAAATGTCACCATCCTCAATGGAGTTAAAACCGGCGATCATACGCAACAAGGTGGTCTTACCGCATCCGGAAGGCCCTAATAGGGTGAAAAATTCACTTTCTTTGATTTCCGTTGTAAGACCGGGGATAACAGTCACGTCCCCAAAACGTTTCACAACATCATTTATTTTTATAGTTACGCTCACATCTACTCCTGTTGGCCTTCTGTGATTGTGAATGCGGCCGCAAGCAGGTTACTCATTGCTTGAACAATTAGGGAAAGCGGCTTTGCCTTCACGAATAAGTTCCTTGGAATGAACCAAGTTTACCCAATGTTAACCTCGAAGTGATGTCACAGTAACCAATTTGTAACCTTTGTGATACCAAGAGACCTACTGAACTATCCGAAACACCTCTTAACGCCCCATTTTCGACAGCTAGAAATCATGCATTGGCAAACTAACCGAGCTTGAGGATGTCCCCTGGCTGGCATTGGAGGACCTCACAGATTGCGCTGAGCGTAGAGAACCGAATCGCGCGCGCCTTGCCCGTTTTTAGAATCGACAAGTTAGCCATCGTGATTCCCGTGGCCTCGGATAGCGCGGTGAGCGTCATCCCTCTTTGCAAAAGCACAGCATCTAACGTCACCTCAACGCGGTGCGGCAATGGTTTAGACGACATAGTCGAGCTCCTCCCGCATGCGCGCCCCCTGCCTAAACGCCGCCCACAGCGCCAGCGCCAACACTCCTGCAAAGAACAGCGCCATGGCAAGCAGAGGCTTCTCCCCCACGACGAGAGTGCCGGACCCCGGGTGCACGGCCTCTTGGAACGCAATCAGGTCCTGCTGCAGGGCAGACCTAGCCGCATCGGAGACAAAACCACAGACAACCCCACCTAGCGCAAGCACTATGCCGGTCACCCCCATAAGCCGCACGGTGTGCCTCTCAAAAGCGCGGCCCTTACTGATTGCCCGGATAACCGCAGTGCCAATAACGAGGCCGGCCGCAATCACTACGGCAACAAGGACAGCCTCAGCAATAGCAAGCTGAATGCTAGTGGCAGAGACGTAGCTTAGCGGAACCTCCGATTCGCCCTGCAAACAGAAATTCGGCAAGTCGCAGGCGCTAATTGGAGCGCCGCCAAATACGCGTTTCCCACTTGCCAGTTCAATAACCGTCACCGCCTGACCGGCAATAACCAGTAGCGAGAGCACCCACACCAGCGCAACCGCAAACCAGAACGGCACTTTTTCAAGTCGAGACATCACGCCCTCCTTATTGTTTATCGATATTATTGTTTAACGATAAATCCAGGTGGCATCAAAGTCAATAGCACCAAAAGAACAGTTACTCACACGAACTGGGCACTGCCGCTACTCAAGTTCATGGCACTACGTCATTAAAACCGCAGAATGTAGGCGTTTACTCGCGGTTCAAACTATCCTTTCTGTGGCTGACATAGACACAAAGGGGAAACATGACCGCCGCGCAAGAGCTCACGCCCACCGAACCGAAGAAGAAAAGCGGCCTGGCCGCCATCAACGAAGACGAGTTTGACGCCCTCACCGTCATTGGAGGCTGGCGCGTTATCGTCGAGGCCGTGACCCCTACGATCATTTTCCTTGTTGGGCTGAATCTCACGGGAGACTACCTGCTCCCCGCGGGCCTGGCTCTTGGTTTCACGTCGATCGCCGCGCTCATACGCCTGATTCAGCGACTCCCCGTGCGACCTGCCCTAATTGGAGTGCTCAGCATGACCGCTTCGGTGTTTGTGGCGTGGAAAACCGGACAAGCCGTCAACGTGTTTGCCATCTCCATCTTGAAGAACACGTTCTACGGCTCACTCCTGCTGATCTCCATCCTGGTGCGCTGGCCGCTACTCGGCGTCATGCTCGGAGCAGTGCGCGGAGAGAAAACCCGTTGGCGTAAAGGTGAAGAGTGGAAGCTCACCCGCCTGCGCTACTACCAGATCACATGGATATGGTTCTTCGTGTTCGTAGCCCGCCTCAGCGTTCAAATCCCGCTCTACTTCACCGATAACGTGCAGTGGTTAGCACTCATGAAGCTGTCTCTGGGAATGCCAGCGGACGTCGTAGCGGCGTACTTTTCTTGGAGGCTTTTGCGTACGCTACGCCATCGTCATCTCATCTAGCGACATCTGCGAGTCCGGCGAGAACTGCAAGGTTGAGGGCTCCACGCCGTTTCGCACCAGCTGCGAACCCATTGCCGCGATCTGTGCCCCATTGTCCGTGCAGAAACGGATCGGCGGAATTCGCACCTCAACGCCAGCCGCGTTTGCGCGCTCAGTCAAAAGTTCACGCAAGCGCGAGTTTGCGGAAAACCCGCCTCCAACCACAATCGTCTTCACACCGTGGTCAAGCGCTGCCTGAACAGCCTTAGCCGTCAGCGAATCATTAACGGCCTCGCTAAAACCAGCACAAATATCAGCCTTGCTGATCGACTCACCGCGAAGTTCCTTGGCCTTCACGTAGCGCGAAACCGCGGTCTTCAAACCCGAGAAAGAGAAGTCGTAACGGTAGCGCTCCTTGTCACGCCCACCCGAAAGGCCGCGCGGGAACTTAATTGCTTCCTTATCGCCCTGCTGCGCCAGCCTATCTACGTGCGGGCCACCCGGATACGGTAGCCCCAGCAGGCGGCCAACCTTGTCGAATGCCTCGCCGGCCGCGTCATCGAGCGTGCCGCCCAGCTCGCGCACATCGGTTGCAATGTTGTTTACGAGCAAGAGGTTAGAGTGCCCGCCCGACACAACCAGCCCAATGAACTTATCCGGAAGCGGCCCGTGCACCAGCTCATCTACAGCCAAATGCCCCAGCACGTGGTTCACCCCGTACACGGGCACACCCAAGGAGGTGGCCAGAGCCTTACCCGCGCAAATCCCAACCGTTAGCGACCCCACCAGCCCGGGCCCTGCCGCAACAGCCACAGCATCCACGTCTGAAAGCTGAACTTCGGCCTCCTCTAACGCCGCTTCAAGAGTGGGCAAGAAAGACTCAAGGTGTGCGCGCGAGGCTATCTCGGGAATAATGCCGCCGTAACGCGCGTACTCGTCCATCGACGTGGCTGTACGATCAGCCAACAGCTGCCCGCCGCGAACCAGCGCCACGCCAGTCTCGTCACACGTCGACTCAATACCTAAGACCAAAGCATCTTTCATTTCCATCACCTCAAGCATTCTAAACCCTGAGCGGCACAATCCCACACCAAAACCTATTGCTTACCCGCTCCATTAGTGTGAGACGATAAAAGTATGAAAGGACTAGTATTTCTCGACCTTGATGGAACCGTTGTTACCCAGCACCAAACCGTCCCCGAATCCGCGCGCGAAGCGCTGAAGAAGGTGCACGATAACGGGCACACCCTGTGGATTTGCACGGGCAGGTCAGCACCCGAGATCTATCCGTGGCTGTGGGATCTAGGCTTTCAAGGATTCATCGGCGCAAACGGCGCTCACGCCCGCCTTGACGGGGAGGACCTTTTTGATCACCGGCTCTCTAAAGAGTTCATAGAAGAGGCTGAAGCTTACTTCCGCGAACACGGCATTATGAGCCTGTGGCAAACCCCTGATGCGCTTCATCCAGCTGAGGGGTTTATGGAAATGTTTTTCCAGTCCACACCCGAAGCAGTTGAGCGGTGGAGCGCCTACATAGACCAGGTCACCCCGTACGTCAAGAAGGGACTTCCAGCGGGCTCATCTAAAGGGATGATTACCATTCCCCCAACCTCGGACCTCACGATCGAAGACGTTAACGAACGCCTTGGCCCGCAGATTCTCATCATTCCCGCTTCGGTTGATACCGGCGTGGCAAATACGGGAGAGGTGATGCTATCGGCGTACAACAAGGGCACAGGACTTAAAGAGGTGGCCGAAGTGCTTGGCTTCCCCATTGAGCAAACGGTAGCTGTTGGGGATGAACTGAACGACCTGCAAATGGTCTCCACAGCCGGCATGGGCATCGCCATGGGCAACGCCGTCCCAGAAGTGAAAAAGGTAGCGGATTTTGTCTCTACCCACATTGAAGAGGACGGCCTCGCAAACGCCCTCAAACACGCGGGCCTGTACTAGCCGCCACGCTACGAAAACAAAAAGGTGGCTTCGAGATAATTCTCGAAGCCACCTTTTACTTGGCCAATACGGCTTGGGTTACACGCCCTTCAGGACGGCCTTTCCAAGCTGGCGGTTCAGCGTAGAAATAACATCCAGCGGGATCTGCTTCGGGCAGACAGCCGCGCACTCACCAATGTTCGTGCACGTGCCAAAGCCTTCCGCGTCATGCTGGTTCAGCATGTTCTTCACGCGCATAAGGTTCTCCGGCTGGCCCTGCGGAAGCAGGTTCAGGTGGGTTACCTTAGCCGAGGTGAACAGCATTGCCGAAGCGTTCGGGCAGGCAGCCACGCAAGCACCACAACCGATGCAAGCGGCCGCCTCGAACGCGCGGTCAGCGTTCTGCTTCGGAACCGGCGTAGCGTGAGCGTCCGGAGCTGCACCCGTATTCACGGAAATGTAGCCACCGGCCTGAATGATGCGATCCAAAGCCGAACGGTTAACAACCAAGTCCTGAATAATCGGGAATGCAGTTGCGCGCCACGGCTCGATGGTGATCGTGTCGCCATCGTTGAACGAACGCATGTGGAGCTGGCAGGTGGTGGTGACCTCCGGGCCGTGTGCAACGCCGTTGATTACAACGCCACACTGGCCACAGATGCCCTCACGGCAGTCCGAGTCGAATGCGATCGGCTCTTCGCCAGCCTCGAATAGTTCCTCGTTGAGGATGTCCAGCATTTCCAGGAACGACGAGTCTTCCGACACATTGTGTACTTGGTATTCGTGCATCGCGCCAGCATCTTCGGGATTGGCCTGGCGCCAAATCTTAAGGGTGATGTTCACTTGTAACTCCGCTGCTTAAGCTCGATGTTGTTGTAAATCAGGTCTTCCTTGTGCAGGGTCGGAACGCCGTCGGCGCCAAACTCCCAGGCAGCCACGTAGGTGAACTTGTCGTCATGACGAAGTGCTTCACCTTCAGGCGTCTGGTGCTCTGCACGGAAGTGACCGCCACAGGATTCCTCGCGGTGCAATGCGTCAATACACATCAGTTCACCCAGCTCGAGGAAGTCCGCAACGCGGCCGGCCTTTTCCAAAGACTGGTTCATCTCGCCCTTGGTCTTACCCGGAATGCGCACGTTGTTGTAGAACTCTTCGCGAAGCTCGCGAATCATTCCAATAGCCTTCTTGAGGCCTTCCTCGTTACGCTCCATACCGCAGTACTCCCACATGATGTGGCCGAGTTCCTTGTGGAACGAGTCAACGGAACGGTTACCGTCGATCGACATGAGCTTATCGATACGAGCCTGCGTGGAATCCAACGCCTCCTGAACGGCAGGCGAGTTCTCGTCAAGCTTCTCAAAGCCGAACGCACCAGCGAGGTAATCGTTAATCGTGTTCGGAAGAACGAAGTAGCCATCGGACAGGCCCTGCATGAGCGCGGAAGCACCCAGGCGGTTAGCACCGTGATCCGAGAAGTTAGCCTCGCCAGCTACGAACAGGCCCGGCATGTTGGACTGCAGGTCGTAGTCAACCCACAGGCCGCCCATCGTGTAGTGAACAGCCGGGTAGATACGCATTGGAACTTCGTACGGGTTGTCGCCAGTGATGCGCTCGTACATGTCGAACAGGTTGCCGTACTTAGCGGAAACCGCGTCCTTTCCCATGCGCTCAATAGCTTCTGCGAAGTCTAGGTAAACGCCGCGTGCAACGCCGTTGATCTCCGGGCCCACGCCGCGGCCATCGTCACACATGTTCTTCGCCTGACGCGAAGCAATATCACGCGGAACGAGGTTACCGAACGACGGGTAGATGCGCTCCAAGTAGTAGTCGCGATCCTCTTCCGGAATATCGCGCGGATCCTTCTTGCAGTCCTCAGCCTTCTTCGGAACCCAAATGCGACCGTCGTTACGCAGCGACTCTGACATTAACGTCAGCTTCGACTGTTGGTCACCGTGCTGCGGGATGCAGGTTGGGTGAATCTGCGTGTAGCAGGGGTTACCAAAGTAGGCGCCCTTGCGGTGTGCACGCCAAACAGCCGTACCGTTACAGCCCATCGCGTTGGTGGACAGGAAGAATACGTTGCCGTAGCCACCCGTCGCCAAAACAACAGCATCCGCCGTGTAGGTCTCCAGCTCACCCGTTGCCATGTTGCGAGCAACGATACCGCGAGCGCGGCCGTCCGAAACAATGAGCTCAACCATCTCGTGGCGGCGGTGCTCCACCACCGTGCCCGCTTCAACCTGACGTTCAAGCGCCTGGTAGGCGCCAATCAAAAGCTGCTGGCCTGTCTGGCCACGAGCGTAGAAGGTACGCGATACCTGCACGCCACCGAACGAGCGGTTATCTAGCAGGCCGCCGTACTCACGAGCGAATGGAACGCCCTGGGCAACACACTGGTCGATGATGTTTGCCGAAACCTCAGCGAGACGGTAAACGTTGGTCTCACGAGCACGGTAGTCGCCGCCCTTAACAGTGTCGTAGAACAGGCGGAATACCGAGTCGTTGTCGTTGCGGTAGTTCTTCGCAGCGTTAATACCACCCTGCGCAGCAATGGAGTGTGCGCGGCGGGCGGAATCCTGGTAGAAGAATGCGTCAACGTGGTAGCCCATTTCGCCAAGCGAAGCAGCGGCAGCGCCACCTGCAAGACCGGTACCAACGATGATCACCTTGAGCTTGCGTCGGTTAGCCGGGTTCACGAGCTTTGCGTTGAACTTACGGGTTTCCCAACACTGTGCTAGAGGCACATCCAAAGGTGCCTTGGTGTCCGCGATTTTCTCGCCTTCGCGGTAGAGGCCGTGGATAAGCTGATCAGTCATTTCACGTTCCTCAAGAAATAAAGCCGAATGCGATAGCGACCGGCGGCAGCATGAACATCACGAACACGATTGCAGCAACAATGCCACCGATTACAACAGTGACGTGCTGGGTGTTACGACGGAGCCAGCCCATGGACTGTAGAGCCGACCAAATGCCGTGACCGATGTGCATTGCAAGGGTTCCAACAAAAACGGCGTACAGGACAACGAGGGCCGGGTTAGAGAAGGCTCCAACCATCCTCATGTACGGGGACATCTCGCTTGCTTCGAAGCCAGCGGGAATCGTTGCCGTGGTGAAGTGGAGAATATGGAACACAATCATGAACAGCAAGATCACTGCGGATACGCGCATGGTGCGCGCAGCGTAGGAGTCTGCAACGTTCTTCTTAACCGAGTAGCGGTCGGCGCGTGCCTTCTTGGAAACGTACCAGGTGTGGAACGCGGCGAGGATGTGCACGAGCGCGAACAGAATCATCGCCGTGCGGAATACAACGATCAGTCCACCTTCAGGCAGTAGCGGATAGAAGGCGTCCCCCTTCAACCAGTGAGCGTAGTGATCGTACGCCTCCTGGCCGAGGAACATCTTCAAGTTTCCGTACGCGTGGACGATAACGAACATGACGAAGAAGAGGCCGGAAATTGCCATTAGTTGCTTCACGAACACGTTCGTGTTCCAGGCGCGGCGCTTCCTCGTTTCGAGATTTTTATTGGCCATGTATTCAAGGGTACATACGTGAAACGCAGCTCATGTCGTATACGATCGTCACGCTGGTGCAGGACCCTCGCACATATTCCTACTTTTGGGCTATATGGCGCGAATTAGCGGGCTTTGTTCTGCCACCCCGACCGAGAGGTTTGAGGCCACTTTGCGCCTTGTTAACGTCATAAAAATATGTCTATTAGGCAACACTTGGGTTTCATAATGACCGATCGTCATCAAACCTGTCGCAACCAACTGGTTTTTACGCATTACGAGATTGCAATTGGGGCAGTGTTTACCTGCCCACCTATAGGCCCAGCTCCATCACGACGGCTTCTTCGCTGGGTGCGCGATAGTAGCGCGGAATCCTTGCGATCTGCTTGAAACCGCGCGATCCGTATAACCCGATCGCGCTGGCATTAGATGCGCGGACCTCCAGCATCACGCGACTAACCCGGCGCTGTGAGCGCTCTATGCCCGCCACGGATTCGCTGACATCCTCGCTCGACGTGTCGCCGCTGGCAGGATCTGCCATCGTGCGATCACCCTCCAAAGGCATCAGGTAGTGCACCTGGCTCGGCGTGAAAAACCGGGCGCTTCTAAGCACCTGCAACAGGTGATCGAGTAGTGCGCCCGCTATCCCCCGGCCCCGATATTCTGGTAGCACGCCTATGGTCAGCACATCGGCCACCTCGTTTATGGAAGCCCCCGCGGCGGCAATCAGCACGTCGCGGTCAAACATTCCAAAGTGGATGCGATCTGGGCTAGAGAGCTCCGCGATCCAGCTGGCGCGGCTCCACTGGTCGGCTTTTGAGAAAACCTGCTGCTCAAAGTGCAGCACCTGTTCTAAGTTCGCCGCGGTTAAAACCACCGGGGCGGGATCCAGGCTCACTTCTTTTCGCCGTGAATATCCGGGCGGCGCAGATACTGCGGATCTACCGGAAAGTCCTCCACCCCATTTTCAAGGCGAGCGCGCACAATCCGCGCAGCCACAGCCACGTCAAAACCTTGAGCGTCGCGAGTGCTCGGCAAAGCGTCGGAGTAAATCTGGCAGGCCGGGCCCGCGAACTCAACGCCGCTACCTTGGAACTTATTGGCCACAAAATCTGCGGTGTTTACGGCAGGGCCTTCAAGTATCTCAACGTCGTTTGGGCCAGCTGCGCGCACGTGCGCCCAATACACCTCGTGACGGCGAGCATCGGTCACCACCACAATCTCGGCGCCTGCGGGCATGTCATCTAGGTAAGAGCGAGCCAAAACCTCAAGCGAACCAATCCCGCGCACGGGAATCCCAGCCACGCGGCCAATTACTCGAGCGGTTACGAGGCCCGCGCGAAGCCCCGTGAATGGAGCCGGCCCGGTACCGACGATCACCTGATCCAGGTCCGCCTCTTTTGCTGTCTTGCCAAGCCCCGCCTCACTGATCGAAAGCGAGATAAGTTCGGCAAGGCGCTCAGCGTGAGCGCGAGAGTTGGGCTCCGTATTTACCGTTGTCCCGGCCTCGGTTACAACCGCAACTACCGCACCACCGGAGGTATCAATGCACAGGTCTTTCATGCGTATGCTCCCTCAACTGCCTCGCGAAGCGTTTCTTCAAGCGCGTCCTCACCGGTCCAACGCGGACCGACCGGGTTGAAAGTGACCTCACGAATGTTGGAATCAGCGTGCTCCAAGTTTTCACTCAACTCGTCCACGGCGACAGGGTTCTTAAAAGTCACTTCAAGGCGGTTCGGGGAAAGCGACTCGGTTTTACCTTCGCCCCACTCAACCACAAGAACGGACTCCTCCAGCGCGGTGTCCAGATCCAAAGTTTCTAGATCGTCAAGATCCTTAATGCGATACGCGTCCACGTGCACCAAATCCGGATCGCCCTTATGCACGCGCGCAATGATGAACGTGGGGGAAGCAACGCGGCCCTTCACGCCCATAGCGCGGCCAAGCCCCTGCGTGAACGTGGTCTTACCCGTCCCCAAATCGCCGGTGAGCATAATCATGTCGCCCCCGCACACAAACCGGGCAAGAGCGGCCCCCAAGCTACGCGTATCATCCGCGCTTCTTGCAGTAATCGTAAACATGGTCTTCCTTTACGTATCAGCGCCGCTCTAAGAGTACGCTCTTGGCACGCGCGCACCCAACCGAGTAATGATCTCGTAGTTGATAGTGCCGCACGCCTGCGCCCAATCATCCGCAAGCGGACACTCGGGCGTGGTTTTTGAGTTGGGATTGCCAAACAGCACCACGGTGTCGCCGGCCCGGGCGGGCGGCTCGTTTTCCTCCGCGGGCCCAAGGTCGATCACAAACTGGTCCATGCACACGCGCCCAACTACGTGCGTGTCGATCCTCCCCGCCTGCGTATAGACGCTGACCGGGCCTTTGCCCGCAGCGTGGCGCGGGATACCGTCCCCATATCCAAGAGGAACCAGGCCGAGCCAGCGATCCGTGGGAGCAACCCACTGCCCTCCATATGACACGGTTTGCCCCCGCGGGACGCGCTTGACCTGCACCAGGTCAGCCTTCAATGTCATCACCGGTTGCAACCCCAAGTCCAGCGAGGGCGTGTTCTGCGGGTCTGGCGAAAGTCCGTACAACCCAATGCCGTCTCGCACCATGTCGAAATGGGCGTCCTCATGCCAGATCTGGCCCGACGTTGCCGCAAGGTGGCGCTCAAAACCGGCCAGGCCAGCCTCTACAGCCGCCTGCACTGCCTCGTTAAAAATCTTGATTTGAAGGTCGGTGGCCCGCTTGCCTTCCGCACCGGCTTCGTCCGCGCGCGCCAAATGCGACCACACGCCCACGATCTTCGCGTGTTTTGCCTTGCTTGCCGCGAGCGCGAGGGCAGGGAACTCTGTGGGGATCGCTCCTCCGCGGCCCATCCCCGTGTCCACCTTCAGATGAATACGAGCTGGCAAACCTTGACTCTCTATCAAGTGAAGCTGGTCCAGGTTAGACACGGACAGTTCAATGTCAGCTTCAATCGCTTGGCGAATGGCGGCTTCGTCAGACACTGGCAGGATCCAACTGAAAATACTGACCCCATCAATGCCCTCTTGTTTGAGGAAACTACTGAGATCAAGAGCCTCGGCAAGCTGGGCGATACCCAAAATGTCGTAGCCTGCGCGGGCAAGCGCGCGAGAAACCTCGTGGCTACCGTGCCCGTAGGCGTCAGCTTTCACAATCCCCAGGTGGCGAGCCTTCCGAGCGAAAGTGCGCATGCGCGCGGCATTTGCCACAAGCGCGGCAACATCGACCTCGACAACCGCCGGATAGTGCGCTAACTGTTCACTCACTGTCATTCTCCTCGAGACTATGACACCACTGGGACGCTACTTCTGGGCGGCATCCGTTTTGCTGGCGAACACCACAAAACGCTGCCCCGCATAGTTCAACGCCACAAACAAAATCATACCGAGACCCATGGACAAGTTATCCGCAACCTTCACCGAAAGCTCCGAAGTAAGCGCATAAACCAGGGGCTTAGCCAACCCGTAGGCAAGCAGGTAGCACGCCGCAATATTCACAATGAACAGCCACACTTGACGCAGCGAACGCTCCTTGTTTTGGAACGTGAAGTACTTATTCAGCACGAAGCTCACAATCGAACCAATAATGTAGTTCAACGCTGAGGACACCCAGTAGCCAAAACCCAGCCAGTTATACGCCAAGAACATCACGGTTGTGCCCACAATCGTGTTCACAATGCCCACCAGGATGAACTTCCACGTAGTTGCGTCAATCAGCTTGCGGCGGGCTTGGCCCGGCGCTGAGGGCTTTGCAGGTGCCGAGGGGCCGGATGCAGGTGGCTCGGACGGGGGTGGGATTTGCGGGTTTTCAGTCACAGAGCCTCCCGGGCAGAATTCTTATGCGAACGCAGGGCCTGCCCAAAAGCGTCAGGCAGATTGCGCGCAATATCAGAAGCCGCTATCGGGCGGCCACCTTCCAAACCATAGCCTGGACGCAGAGCAACCCCGCCGGCCTGCCCATCCACGTCCTCGAATCCAGCTGCACGCCGCGCCGCCACCCCGTGCAACCAAACAGCGGCCGCCACCGCGCGCGTCAGCTCCTCCCAATCGAGGCGGCCCGCTTCCTCCTCGACGCGCGCCTGCACGCCGGCAAGAACACCCGCAATCGCACCGGCGAGGACGTCGCCTGAGCCGGCCGTGCCCGCCCATGCCGGAGCCTGCGCCTGCACAAACACGTGGCCGCGCGGGCTCACAATCAGCGTGGCAGCACCCTTCAACGCAATTACCGCGCCAGATAGCCCAGCCAGGCGCATAGCGGCCTTGATTGGGGCTTCCTCCACGCGTTCACGCGTCCATTCAGATTCATCCAGGATAGACAGCGCCGCTGCGGCCTCCCCCGCGTGCGGCGTCCACACCATCTGCTGCGCCGCCGCGTGACCGGAGCGCACCAGCTGCGCCGCCACCGAAATCGCGCCCGCATCAACCACCAGGGGAACTTCCGCCTCAAAAATCTGTTTAGCGATCCGGCTACGATCCTCCAAGTTTTGCGGGTCCATACCGCACCCAACCGCCACCGCTTGCGCGCGTCCGTCCACTGTTACAACCTCGGGAGCGGTAGCCAGCACCAGGGTGCGCGTAGCTTCATCAGTAACGAGGCGGATCATGCCGGCCCCAACTCCGCGTGCTCCCAAGGTAGCCAAGACCGCCGCACCCGGATACTTCTGCGAGCCCACCACCAGGCGCACCACGCCACGTGAATACTTATGATCCAAAGCAGATGGGAGTGCAACAACCTCACGCACGTCAGTGCCTTCAAACACGCGGGCAAAATGAGGCCCCAAATCGAGCCCCAAATCCACTAAGCGAACCTCTTGCTGGTAGTAGCACGCGGGCGGGAACACCGCCGACGGCTTCAACGCGCCCATCGTCACCACAATGTCAGCGCGCAGCGCATCTGCCGGAACCGTACCGTCCGGTGTTGCTAGTCCCGACGGCACGTCAACCGCCACCACCTTGCGGCCAGGCAACTGGCCCCGCACCTCTTCTAACGCGGCAACAATTGACGCCAGCGGTTCCTTCAGCGCGCCTTCGGTGCCCGTGCCCACAAGCCCGTCGATCCAGACAGTTGCAGACGCAAGCAACGGCAACACGTCAGCGGAGGTCTTAGTAGGCTGGCAGATTTCTACCCCAGCCGCGCGCGCGGCAGTCAAAGCACGCTCGTGTGGATGATCACTAAGCACAACGGCTTTTGCGGGCACGCCCTCACCACACAAGAATGCGGCTGTATACAACGCGTCTCCCCCATTGTCACCGCCACCCACAAGCGCAGCTACCTCACCGGCCTGGTACACGTCTTGCACCGCGCCTGCAACGCCTCGCGCCGCTACCTTCATCAGCTCATCTAGGCCCGTAGCCTTCACAGCTGCGGCCTCCCTGGCGCGGATCATTGACACGCTAAAAACTCGCTGCATTTGCCCTCCTCAACTACACAACTTTACGTCCTAAAACAGGGCGCCATCACCCGAGGCGAAAAAACGCGAAAAATCAGGCAAAATAGTTGCGTGCATTCGAACCCGCCTGCCCAGCTCTACGCAGAGCAATCACCGTTCCAACGTTTCACACGCGAAGCCTGGAGAGACCTTGCAGATTCAACGCCGCTACCTTTAACCATGGAGGATGTTGAGCGGATCTCCAGCCTCGGCGACCCAATGGATCTTGCGGAAGTGGATGCCATTTACCGCCCTATTTCCGCGCTTTTGCAGATGTATGTAAACTCGGCGCGCAGACTGTCACACGACCGGCATTATTTTCTGCGCGAACCCCACCGCCCTCCGGTCCCATTCATTATTGGCGTGGCCGGATCGGTAGCGGTTGGTAAGTCTTCAACCGCGCGACTGTTGCGAGAACTGTTGCGCCGCTGGCCAAACACTCCCCGCGTGCAACTAATCGCAACGGATGGGTTTTTGCTGCCCAATGCCGTGTTGAAAGAGCGGGGCATAATGGCGAAGAAGGGCTTTCCAGAATCCTACGACCGCGCGGCACTGATGAAGTTCATGGCCGACGTGAAGTCCGGCCAGTCCGGCGTCACCGCCCCCGTTTACTCGCACCTCACTTACGATATTGTTTCCGGCGAGCGTGAAGTGGTGAACCAGCCGGACATCCTCATCGTTGAGGGCCTAAACGTCCTCCAGGCGGCAAGAACCGCGAAAGACCAGACGGGCGCTGTAGCGGTTTCGGACTACTTTGATTTTTCGATTTACGTGGACGCAGACCAAGACCACATTGAGTCTTGGTACATCAACCGTTTCTTGAAGCTACGTTCAACTGCGTTTAGTGACAAGAACTCGTATTTCCGCGCCTACGCGAATCTGACGGACGAGGAGGCCGTGGCGCGCGCCCACGAAATTTGGAACACCATTAACTTGCCTAACCTAACGGACAACATCCTGCCCACCCGCGAGCGCGCTACCCTCGTTATTCATAAGGGAGCAGACCACCGGGTTAGGGAACTGCGGTTACGCAAAATCTGAAACTAGGTTTAGAAGAAAACACCTATGGCACACCAGCACTCACATATTTCTCGCACTGCTGAGGCTTCAACAACTTCGCCAAAGGCGCGTTTGGTAATCATTGTTCTACTCGCATTCATTACGGCTCTGACCGCTGTTGGCGCGTACGTGCTACGGCCTGACTGGGAGGGACTTGAGCATGTTCAGGCCCTCACGGGTTATCAAACCGCACCGGGCGTTTCGCGGGAGCAGGCCAAAATTCTTGAAGTGGAGCACCGGTGCGAGAGCGCTGCTCTGGCGGCGAGCGGAGCGCATTCTTGTGTGACGCTTACCGTCCGGCTGACCACGGGTGAGGATGCGGGGAAAGAAGCCGTGATGGAATCGCCTGGCCCTGCCGCCGCCTCGCACCTGTCTGTAGGAGACGTGATTCAGGTAATCAGTTCGCCCGGCCCAAATGGCTCTGCGGTCTACAGTTTCACGGGGATTGAGCGTAATCTACCCATCCTTCTTTTCGCGCTCCTGTTTGTTGTGGTTGTGCTGGCCGTGGCGAGGGCGAAGGGAGCTATGGCGCTGGTTGGGCTTGCGTTTGCCGTGCTGGTGCTCGTTCGATTCATGTTGCCGTCGCTGGCGTCGGGAAGACCCGGGATTCTCGTGGGCGTGGTTGGTTCAACTGCGATCATGCTGGTTGTGATTCATGTTGCGCACGGTTTTTCGATGCGAACTGCCTCCGCAATGTTGGGCACGTTTGCGGGCCTGTTGTTGGCTGCTTTTCTTGGCACCGTTGCAACGAGGTTCGGGCATCTGTCCGGTTTTGTTGACGAGACTGCGTTTAACTTGTCCTCAAGCCTGCCGGGCCTGGATATGAGCCAGCTTTTGGTTGCGGCCATTATTTTGAGCGGACTGGGCGTGTTGAACGATGTGACGATCACGCAGTCTTCTGCAGTTTGGGAGCTACGCATTGCCTCCCCCACTTACACGAAGCGAGAGATCTACTCGAGTGCGATGCGCATTGGGCGCGACCACATTGCCTCCACGATCTACACGATAGTGTTTGCCTACACTGGCGCCGCATTGTCTTCCGTCATGCTGATTGCACTGTTTTATGACCAGTCTTTATCGGACCTGTTCGCGGTGGAGAGCCTAGCGGCCGAGGCCCTGCAAATCTTCGCGTCCGGCAGCGCCCTCATTTTGAGCGTGCCCATCACAACTGCGATCGCAGTCGCAGCCGTACGCGGACCGCAAGTGCCCGCAGACACGCAAACGCCGGGAGCACAACAAGTGCTCCCGGCGTAAGGTAAACGTCAGTAGTTCTAGAGCGACAGGCGTTCCTTCACCACGTCGGCGATTAGGCCGGCCTCGTGATCAGCCTGCTCCTGGGTTGCTGCCTCAACCATGACTCGCACCAAAGGCTCCGTGCCCGACGGACGCAGCACCACACGACCGGTCTCGCCCAGTCGCTCCTCAGCCTCACGCACTGCAGCCACAACTGCCTCGTCATCCGTGCGCTTCTTATCCACGCCACCCACATTGATCAAAATCTGCGGCAAACGCTTCACAAAATCTGTAGCCTCGGCCAGCGAACGATCCGTCTCCTTCAACATGCGTGCGATCAACAACGACGTCAGCACACCATCACCCGTGGTTGCATGGTGAGAGGCGATCACGTGGCCGGACTGCTCGCCACCCAGCGTGTAGCCCTTCGCTCGCATCTCCTCCAACACGTAGCGGTCACCCACAGCCGTCTGAACCGTCTTAATGCCCTGCTCCTTCATCGCGAGCACCAGGCCCAGATTCGACATCACCGTGATCACCAGCGTGTCATCAAACAACTTTCCACGCCTACGCAGATCCAACGCCAACGCGCCCATGATCTTGTCACCATCAACCAGGTTGCCCTCAGCATCAACTGCCAAACAACGATCCGCATCACCGTCATACGCCACACCAAAATCAGCCTTCGACGCCACGGTGAACGCCTGCAACTGCTCCGGATGAGTAGAACCGCAATCATGGTTGATATTCCTGCCATCAGGCGACGCGTTAATCACCACAACGTCAGCCCCGGCCTCGCGAAGCGCCTCCGGACCAAACCAAGATGCCGAACCGTTAGCCGCATCAACCGCGATGCGCATACCCCTGAGCGACGTACCAACCGCACCTACAAGATGCTCAATATACGAAGACGAGGCGCGCGAATCATCAAACTCGATCTCGCCAACCGCTTCGCCCACCGGGCGCTCCCACGGTTCGCCAATCAAACGCTCGATCGTGTCCTCAACACGGTCCTCCAACTTAAAACCGCCGTGGGCAAAAAACTTAATACCATTATCCGGCATCGGATTATGCGACGCGGAAATCATCGCACCCAGCTCAACGTTCTCCGTAGCCGTCAAATGCGCCACCATCGGAGTAGTAGCCACGCCAATACGCGTCACATCCATACCAGCCGCCGCCAAACCAGCAGCCAGCGCATGATCCAAGAACTCGCCCGACAAGCGCGTATCGCGGCCAATAATTGCGCGAGGACGCGACCCCGAACCATTAGAAGAACGCGCCACATACCTAGCGGCAGCCTCCCCCAGTTCCAACGCCAAATGCGGGGTTATATCCCGATTTGCAAGCCCACGTACACCATCAGTACCAAACATCCGAGGCATAGCATTCCTCCAATCGCGGGCTACATGCGCCCTCTAACAAACAAGAAAAACGATACTCCTAAAAAACTTTTACCCCACAATCATATGAGCAAAACACAAAAAAGAGGCCCGCACCACGTGGTGCGGGCCTCCAAAACGCAATCAGCCAAACATTAACGCTTGGAGTACTGCGGAGCCTTACGTGCCTTCTTAAGACCAGCCTTCTTGCGCTCCGTGACACGAGCGTCACGAGTCAAGAAACCAGCCTTCTTCAAAGCCGGGCGGTTAGCCTCACGGTCAATCTCGTTGAGCGCGCGGGCAATGCCAAGACGCAAAGCGCCAGCCTGGCCAGACGTACCGCCGCCATTAATGCGAGCAATCACGTCAAAACGACCCTCAAGGTCAAGAAGTACAAAAGGTGAGCGAACCAGCTGCTGGTGCAACTTGTTCGGGAAGTAGTCGTCCAACGAACGACCATTGACCTTCCACTCGCCAGTGCCCGGAACTAGGCGCACACGCGCAACGGAGCGCTTGCGACGGCCCAGGCCAACACCCGGAGCGGTAATCGACTGGCCAGCGCCAGTCTTCTCGGTCTCAGTTTCAGTAGTGTACGAGCTGGGGGCGTTCTCCTCTTCCAGCACGTCGATATCGGTGGTCTCAGCCACAGTTCTCCTCAGTTTTACTTACTGGCGTCCACAGCGCTGGGCGCTTACTGGGCGACCTGGGTGATCTCGTAGGGAATCGGATTTTGAGCCGCATGAGGGTGCTCCGGACCTGCGTAGACACGGAGCTTCTTCATCTGAGCTCGACCGAGCTTGTTATGCGGGATCATACCGCGAATAGCCTTCTCAACAGCACGCTCAGGGTACTTAGCAAGAAGTTCACGGTAAGAAATCTTCTTCAAACCACCCGGGAAACCGGAGTGGCGGTAAGCGAACTTCTGATCCAGCTTGTTACCAGTAACGGCGATCTTGTCAGCGTTAATAATGATGACGAAATCACCCTGATCAAGGTTCGGCGTGAAAGTAGGCTTATGCTTCCCACGAAGTAGCCTGGCAGCCGCAGCTGCCACACGGCCGAGGACGAGGTCAGTGGCGTCGATAACGTACCACTTCTTGACGTCGTCTCCGGGCTTAGGAATATAGGTGCGCACGGGCGTGGCCTTCTTCTTCTAATTCGGGAGCGCCGCAATATTCAATGACGAATAATTGCAACCGCTCACATTCAGGTATTGCTCGCGTCATTGCGTCTGGGCGTTAGACCAGTGAGTGGGAAGTTCTGATCCGCGCACACTAGACGCACAACGTCTTACAGCTTAACGACCTAGCGGATCAGCGTCAAAGGAACAGCGCCCATTAGTGGCGTATTACTCATAAAACACGCTGGCGTCGACCTATTAGCAGCCGAGCGACCTCAACCTGCGCGTTCGTTTCTGCTGGTCCGCCCATTCGTCCTTACCAGGATACTCCACCGCAACCAACGTCAGGCCATGTGCGGGCGCGATCGGCACCGAATGAGATCTGCTGGGCTGTTCCACCAGCTGCCTAACCCACCCGCGTGGACGCCGCCCGCGTCCTACCTCTATAAGCGCCCCCACCACGGACCTCACCATCGAATGACAAAAAGCATCCGCCGACAAGCGCACGTCAATTCCCGTCGAGGAGCGCTCCACCCTCACCTCTTCCAAGGTGCGGATAGTGGTAGCCCCCTCCCGAGGCTTACAAAATGACAAGAAATCGTGCTCCCCTAGCAGGCAGGTTGCTTCTGCCTGCATGACGTTCACGTCCAACTGCGCACCAGTCCACCACATCGTTGCGCTGGTGAGGGGATCGTTCGTATCCACCCGATCTGAAATGCGGTAGCAATAGTGGCGCTTAAGTGCACTAAACCGGGCGTCAAAATCAGCGGACACCACCCGGACAGACTTCACCACCACATCTGCGCCAGCACCCTCACTGCCGCGCGACAACAAGCCGTTCAAGCGTCCCTGGAGGGCCGCCATCCCGGCCTCAAAATCACCCTCACGGTTGAGCTTTGAAATACGGCTTTGCTCCACGTCAAAGTTCGCCACCTGAGCCGCCGCATGAACACCAGCATCAGTACGCCCCGCCACCGTTAGCGTCACCGGCATGCGCAAAAGAGTTGCCAAGGCCTCCTCAACCTCGCCCTGCACCGTGCGCAAACGCGGCTGACGTGCCCAACCGCGAAACGCTGTCCCCAAATACGCCAGATCTAAACGGACACGCACCACGGGCTCTACGGCCTGCTCAGCTACGGGTGGCGCGGCTTGCTCTAAACGTTCCAAGCTCGCACCCCACCACGGATTCCCGCGTCATTAGGCACGATCACCACATCATCACCCAAATGCTCGCGGTGAGACGGCGTAATCCGCACCCCATTGCCTCCACCGATATACAAACGATCCCACATGTACATGGGACGGAGTGCAGCTACCGTGCGGCGAACGCGACGCGACCAGTGCGCGTCCCCTAGCCGCAACCGCTCATGCTCACCCAGGTAATCGTCATAGGTCAAACCCCAGCGGATCGGCCCCTGCGATATCTCCGTATGCGGCGCAAGCCTGCCCGCATCAAACACGGCGTTTCCCAAACCGGTACCCAGCGTAATGATCATCTCTAAGCCCGTGCCCGCAATCGCCCCAGCACCCGCAACCTCCGCATCATTCAGCACGAGCGTAGGAACCTGTAGGCGCTCCTCCAACCCCCTACGCATGTCAAACCGCGACCACAGTTGCACCAACTCGGGCAAAACCTTAGAGCGAGGGCCATCCTTCGTAATGTAATGCGGCGTCGCAATCACCACACCGTGGCGAATCATGCCGGGCATACCCACCGTCACGCGATCCGCACGGGGCAGATGCGCCGCTAAATCCACAATCGTGTCAACCAGTAGCGCCGGCGGCAGAGGGTAGGGCGTGGCGGTTCGCACAGCCGGGGCGATCATCGTGCCGTTCTCATCCAGCACCGACGCCTTAATTCCACCCCCGCCGCAGTCAACAGCCAGGGTCAAAATCTCACTCATGCTCCCCATCCTAGCGGCCCGCAACCTGCGCAAAACAAAAGGAGGGCGCGGACCAAACGATCCGCACCCTCCTTGAAGCAGTCAGACTTACTTCTCGGTTTCCTCAGCAACCTCGGCCTCTTCAGCCTCAGCAGCCTCTACAACCTCTTCAGCCTCTTCAGATTCAGGAGCCTGGGCGGCCTCCTGCTCCTTGACCTCGTCCTCAGCCGCCGCAGCCATAGCTGCAGTCTTGTCGGCCTCCGCGATAACAGCCTTCTTCTCAACCTTCTCGGTCACGATAGAAATCTGAACCATCGGAGCGTTGTCGCCACGACGATTGCCGAGCTTCGTGATACGGGTGTAGCCACCCTGACGCTCCGGATCAATCGACGGTGCGATCTCGTCAAACAACGTGTACAAAACGTCCTTATCCGAAATCGTCTTAGCAACCGTGCGACGAGCGTGAATGTCACCGCGGCGAGCCTTGGTGATCATCTTCTCGGCAAGCGGCTGCAAGCGACGAGCCTTAGCGGCCGTCGTCGTGATCTGTCCGTGAATGAACAGTTCCCTGGCGAGGTTCGCCAGAATGATTTTTTCGTGCGCCGGGCTTCCACCCAGACGAGGGCCCTTCGTAGGCTTGGGCATGATTTCTCCTATAAAACTTCTGTGCGATGCTTACTCGTCGCTGAACTGGATAGAACGAGGCTGATCAGTGGAACCACCGGGCATTACTGCGTCTTTAAGCGTCATGCCAAGACCAGCAAGCTTCTCCCTGATCTCCTCAATAGACTTCGTACCAAAGTTACGAATATCCAGAAGGTCAGCCTCCGAGTGAGCAACCAGCTCGCCAACGGTCAAAATACCGCGGCGACGCAAGGCGTTGTAAGAACGGGACTGCAGCCCAAGCTCTTCAATCGGAAGAGCCAGATCCTGCGCAAGCGTCTCATCCGTAGCGGACGGACCAATCTCAATGCCCTCAGCCTCAGTATTCAGCTCGCGAGCTAGACCAAACAGCTCAACAAGCGTCTTACCAGCTGAAGCAAGAGCGTCACGCGGCGAAATGGCCGCCTTAGTCTCGACATCAACGACGAGACGGTCAAAGTCCGTACGCTGCTCAACACGAGTAGCTTCAACCTTGTAGGTAACCCGCAAAACGGGGCTGTAAATCGAATCAACCGGGATGCGAGAAATCTCTGCATCCGCGCTCTTATTCTGAGCAGCCGAAACGTAGCCACGGCCACGCTCCACGGTCAGCTCGATCTCCAGCTTGCCCTTCTCAGAAAGCGTGGCAATGTGAAGATCCGGGTTGTGAACCTCAACCCCGGCAGGAAGCGTAATATCTCCCGCCGTTACCTCACCGGCCTCATCCTTACGAAGGTACATGACAACAGGCTCATCATTCTCAGACGAGAGAACGATCTCCTTGATGTTCAGGATAATCTCGGCGACATCTTCCTTAACGCCCGGCACGGTCGAAAACTCGTGCTGAACGCCATCAATGCGGATAGACGTCACAGCCGCCCCCGGAATGGAGGACAGCAAGGTACGACGCAAGGAGTTACCCAGCGTGTATCCAAACCCCGGCTCTAGGGGCTCCAGTGTAAAACGCGAGCGGTAGTCGCTAACCTTCTCTTCTGTCAGAGTGGGTCGCTGTGCAATGAGCACGTCTGTGATCCTTTCTGCTCAACATCCGCCATATGACATTGAGCGGTGTTACCAGCACTTGCTGGAACAGGTTTGGCGTTGAATAACCGGGAGGCTAATCAACATCGACGTGGAGACTCAAAGGTCTCGATGAAACGCTCAGACGCGGCGACGCTTCGGCGGGCGTGCACCGTTGTGCGGCTGCGGGGTGACATCCTGAATGGAGCCAACCTCAATACCCGTTGCCTGAAGCGAACGAATAGCAGTCTCACGGCCGGAACCCGGACCCTTAACGAAAACGTCAACCTTCTTCACACCGTGCTCCTGGGCGCGGCGAGCTGCGGACTCCGCAGCAAGCTGAGCAGCAAACGGGGTGGACTTACGCGAGCCCTTAAAACCGACCTGGCCGGAGGAAGCCCAAGAAAGGACAGCGCCGGTTGGGTCTGTGATCGACACGATCGTGTTATTGAACGTCGACTTAATGTACGCGTGGCCGTGGGGCACATTCTGACGAGTCTTGCGCTTACCCTTACGAGCCACCGATGAACGCTTAGTAGTAGCCATAACTTATTCTCCTGCGAGTAACAGCCAACCCCGTGGGTTAGGCCTTCTTCTTTCCGGCAACAGTGCGCTTCGGGCCCTTACGGGTACGAGCGTTCGTCTTGGTGCGCTGACCGCGGACCGGCAGGCCACGACGGTGGCGCAGACCCTGGTAGGAACCAATCTCAATCTTGCGGCGGATATCAGCCTGAACCTCACGGCGCAGGTCACCTTCCACCTTGTAGTTGCCCTCGATGTACTCACGGAGCTTTACGAGATCCTCTTCAGTGGCGTCCTTTGTACGCAGATCCGGTGAAACACCGGTTGCGGCCAAGGCTTCCTTAGCGCGCGTGCGGCCAACGCCGTAAATGTAAGTAAGCGCAACTTCCAACCGCTTCTCGCGGGGGAGGTCTACGCCGGCAATACGTGCCATGTTTTCACTCCAATGGTGAAGTAGGAGGTGGTCACTTCATCATCTAGGTTCTAATCCCCAGCCCCGGCCTCCTCAACCGAGGGTCTCGCACCCGGGAAAATACCCCGGAGCGGCCGATGAAATGCTTATTGATTTATAAAACAGCTTTGGGCTTAGCGGCCCTGGCGCTGCTTGTGTCGCGGATTGTCACAGATGACCATAACCTTGCCGTGGCGACGAATCACCTTGCAGTTGTCACAGATCTTCTTGACACTCGGCTGTACCTTCATGGTTCTACCTCCACCGAAAATCGGCTTAGTGTCGGTTTTACTTGTAGCGGTAAACGATGCGTCCGCGCGACAGGTCGTACGGGCTAAGCTCGACGACGACGCGGTCCTCCGGAAGAATACGAATGTAGTGTTGGCGCATCTTTCCGGAAATATGTGCCAGAACTAGATGCCCGTTACCAAGCTCAACTCGAAACATCGCGTTAGGCAGAGCCTCCACGACGGTTCCTTCCATCTCAATGACGCCGTCTTTTTTCGCCATATCCTCCGTCTATCCCCTACAGGTCGTTTGGAAACCCCCAAAACTGAGGGCGAGCCTATGCACACCGGATTTCGGGTACAGATTATGGCCCAACCATCGAGTTTATAGGATATTTGATGGCCTGGAAAGGCCCCGAGCTTGTTAAATCACTCACGCGCTGAGCGGCGTGGGTTTCACCCCGTACGGAGCCAAACCGGCTGCGCCGCCATCTGGAGAAGTCAGCACCCAAACGCCCTGACTTGTACGCGCGATAGTGTGTTCCCAATGCGAGGCCAAGCTTCCATCCGAAGTCTTAACCGTCCAGTCATCTTCAAGCACAAACGTTTCAATACTTCCATCGGTCAGCATTGGCTCTACCGCCAAAACCATGCCCGGTTTAATTCGTGGTGACAGACCGCGTGGACGGTAATTCAATACCTCTGGCGCCTGATGCATTGCGGTGCCGATACCGTGCCCCGTGTACTCCTCGATGATTCCGGCCTCCCAGTTGCCGTCGCGGCGCTTCTCCACCACTTCTTCAACCGCGTCGCCAATATCGTAGATGCGCTTCCCCTTCGCAACCGCGGCGAGGGCAGCCCACATGGATTCTTCGGTCACCGAGTTCAAACGACGAGCCTCATCCGAACCGGCTTCATCGCCGCCCACAATCATCGTGAATGCCGCGTCGCCATGCCACTGCCGGCCTTCGCGCTCCACGTAAGCCCCGCAGTCAAAAGAGACGAGGTCACCGCGCTCCAGCCGCGTCATATCCGGGATGCCATGCACCACCGTGTCATTCACCGAGATGCAAACCGTTGCCGGGAAACCTCCGTAGCCAAGGAAGTTTGACTTCGCCCCGTTCTTTGCAATCACGCTTGCCGAAACTTCGTCCAGCTCTAGCAATGTCACACCCGGAATGGCCGCTTGACGTAGCGCCCTATGAATATCTGCTACGACCAGCCCGGCCTCACGCATCCACAAAATCTGCTTATCGGACTTCAGCTCAATTCGAGACATACCAACCTCAACACGTATAAAGCGGTGAACCCGCTGAAATCTCAGCGGGTTCACCATCATCAAACTACTTTTCTAGCAAGCCGTGCTCGATGAGCACCTTGCGGATGCGTTCCCACACCTCATCAACCGTGCCAACACCATCCACTTGCACCAGTTTATCCTGGTCCGCATAGTAGGTAACCATCGGTTCCGTCTGATCCTTATACACCTCAAGGCGGCGACGAATCACCGGCTCAGTGTCATCAGCGCGTCCCTCGATCTCGGCCCGCTTCAACAAACGCTCAACGACCTCATCAAGTTCAACCGCAATCTCAAGAACCAGATCCAAATCGCGCCCCGTGGCGGCAAGCGCGTCACGCAGGTAAAACGCCTGTTCAACCGTGCGCGGATAGCCATCAAGCAAGTACCCGCCTGCAACGTCTGGCGCCGACAAGCGGGCCTCCACCATCGGGTTGGTAACCGAATCGGGAACAAACTCGCCCGCATCCATGTAAGACTGCGCTTTTTGCCCAAGTTCAGTGCGGTCCTTCATGTTCTGGCGGAAAATCGCGCCGGTAGAAATTGCGGGGATCTGCAAAGCCTTGGCAATACGCTTAGCCTGCGTGCCCTTCCCCGCACCCGGTGCACCAAGAATCAAAATCGCGGGGCCTGCATTTGCCCCATCTGGAGTTATCACTGGAGGAACCCTTCGTAGTGGTGCTTTTGCAGCTGCGAGTTAATTTCCTTAACCGTCTGCAAACCAACACCAACGACAATCAGAAGCGTTGTTCCGCCAAACGGTAGCTGGCCAGCCTCAAGCTTCAAAGGAATGATCGCAAGAGTTGGGAGCAACGCGATGATTGCGAGGTAGATAGCGCCCGCCGACGTAATACGACTCATCACGTAACGCAGGTAATCAGCGGTTGGACGGCCCGCGCGAATACCGGGGATAAAGCCGCCGTAGCGCTTCATATTGTCCGCGGTCTCTTCCGGATTGAACGTGATTGACGTGTAGAAGAACGCGAAGAAAATAATCAAGATCGCGTTCACCAGCATGTACATGGCGCTAGTGGACAAGAAGTTACGCTGAATCCACAGGACCCAATCCGCAGTTGGCTCACCGAAGTTAGCAATCATCGGAGGCAGAGCAAGAATAGACGTGGAGAAGATGACGGGGATAACGCCCGACATATTGATCTTCAACGGAATGTAAGTGGCGGAACCACCCATCAAGCGGCGTCCAACCATGCGCTTCGCGTACTGAACTGGAATACGACGCTGCGCTTGCTCCACATAAACCACTGCCAGGGTGATAGCAAGAATGAGAGCCACGATCCAAAAGACCTTGCCCCATCCGCCACCGCGACCGATAGACATGAGGCGAGCAGGCAAAGTTGCCGTGATCGACGTGAAAATAAGGAGCGACATGCCGTTACCAATACCGCGCTCCGTAATGAGCTCACCGAGCCACATGATGACGCCAGTTCCAGCGGTCATAACAATGACCATCAGAAGGAACGTGACCGGACCTTGATTTGGGATCAATGGCACGGAGCAGCCCGGGAACAGACGGCCCGACATCGCCAGCGAAATGATGGTCGAAGACTGGAGGACACCCAAGAAAATCGTCAGGTAACGCGTGTACTGCGTGAGCTTAGAACGCCCCTGCTGTCCTTCCTTATGAAGATCATCAAAACGGGGAATAACCACGCGAAGAAGCTGAACGATAATCGACGCCGTAATGTAAGGCATGATGCCGAGCGCAAAAACCGACAGCTGTAGGAGCGCGCCACCGGAGAATAGATTCACCAGATCAAGAAGCGAGGTCTGATCTTGCTGTGCCAAACAAACCTGAACATTCGGAGTTGAAACACCCGGCGTAGGAATGAATGAGCCCAGCCTGAACAATGCCATGACCATCAGCGTGAACAGCATTTTGTTCCGAAGATCAGGTGTTCGGAATGCCTGTGCAAATGCGGAGAGCAAGCGTCCTCCTGGGATAAACAAATCAATTCAAGCGTAATCGATCTTAGACTAGCGCATCATTATGCTAGGTCTGAAACCAGATTAAGCAAACGGTAAAAGTGCGGCCCGACCATACTGATCGGGCCGCACCTCATCTCAGACAGCTGACATTAGCGAGCGGAAATAGATCCGCCAGCAGCAGTGATCTTAGCTTCAGCAGAAGCAGACCACTTATCAACCGTGATGTTGAACTTCTGGGTGAGCTCGCCCTGGCCCAGAACCTTCACTAGTTCGCCACCGCGAACAGCGCCCTTGGCTACAAGATCCTCAACGGTGACGTCGCCACCCTTGGGGAACAGGGCCTCAATCTTTTCCAGGTTAACAACCTGGTACTCGACGCGGAACGGGTTCTTGAAGCCACGTAGTTTCGGAAGGCGCATGTGCATAGGCATCTGGCCGCCTTCGAAACCAGCGGGAACCTGGTAACGAGCCTTCGTGCCCTTGGTACCACGACCAGCGGTCTTACCCTTCGAACCTTCACCGCGGCCAACGCGCATCTTGCGCTTGTTGGAACCGGGTGCCGGCTTAAGGTCGTGGAGGCGCGTGATCGAGTATTCTTCACTCATGGTCAGTCGACCTCCTCTACCTCGACCATGTGGCGGACGGCGCGAACCATACCGCGGTTGGACTTGTTGTCCGGCAGAACAACCGACTGGTTGATCTTACGCAGACCAAGAGCACGCATCGTGGCGCGCTGACGCTCGGGACGACCAACATCGCCGCGAACGCGAGTAATCTTCAGATTCTTAGCCACTAGTTGCTCACCCCTGCCGCAGCCTTATCGTTCTCGGCCTTCTCAGCAGCAGCGCGACGCTCAGCTTCACCCTCCGCGCGAGCGCGAAGCATGGAAGCTGGAACTACGCGCTCCAGCGGAAGTCCGCGACGCGCAGCAACAGCCTCGGGAACCTCAAGTTCCTTCAGCGCTGCAACCGTGGCGCGAACAATGTTGATTGCGTTCTGCGAGCCAAGCGACTTCGACAGAACGTCGTGGATACCCGCGCACTCAAGCACTGCACGAACCGGGCCACCGGCGATAACACCAGTACCGGGGTTTGCGGGACGTAGCATAACAACGCCCGCAGCGTCCTCGCCCTGAACCTTGTGCGTGATCGTGCGACGGATCATCGGAACGCGGAAGAAGTTCTTCTTAGCCTCTTCAACGCCCTTTGCAATAGCCTGAGGAACTTCCTTAGCCTTGCCGTAGCCAACGCCGACGGTGCCTTCGCCATCTCCAACGACTACAAGAGCCGTGAAGCTGAAACGACGACCACCCTTAACCACCTTAGAGACGCGGTTAATAGTAACTACACGCTCAATGTACTGGTTCTTGTCGTCACGCCGGTTGTTGTCACGGCGCTGATCGCGACCTGAGCGGCGCTCGCGACGCTGCTCGTCGCGTCCCTCAGAGTTTTCCTGATTTTTAGCCATCAGTGTGTTCTCTTCCTTTCGTCGCTTCTTACAGCGTCAGGCCGCCCTCGCGGGCACCCTCTGCTACAGCGGCGACACGGCCGTGGTACTTGTTGCCACCGCGGTCAAAAACCACAGCGGTGATACCGGCATCCTTAGCACGCTGAGCGATCAGTTCACCAACACGGCGAGCCTTCTCAACCTTCGTGCCCTTGCCATCAAAATCCTTTTCCAAAGTGGAAGCGGATACGAGCGTGTGACCAACCTGGTCGTTCACAACCTGCGCAACCATGTGGCGGTTAGAGCGGGTCACTACCAGACGAGGACGCTCCGCAGTACCGTTAACGTTCTTACGAACACGCTGGTGACGACGCTTGCGGGCAATGAATTTGCCCTTGCCTTTAACCGTGTAAGCCATTACTTACCAGCCTTTCCAACCTTGCGACGTACCTGCTCGCCGGCGTAGCGAACGCCCTTGCCCTTGTAAGGCTCGGGAGCGCGAATCTTGCGGATCTTCGCAGCGGTTTCACCAACCAGCTGCTTGTCGATACCGGAAACAGAGAACTTGGTCTGGTTCTCAACCTTGAACTCGATCCCTTCCGGAGCCTCAACGACTACCGGGTGGGAGAAGCCAAGCTGGAACTCAAGGCCCTTGCCCTTCGCGGCAACACGGTAACCCGTGCCCACAATCTCAAGTTCCTTGGAGTAACCCTGGGTTACACCAACAACCATGTTCTCAATCAATGAACGCGTAAGACCGTGCATTGCACGAGCTTCACGATCATCATTATCGCGAGAGACCTTAACCTCGTTATCTTCGATAACCGCGGCAACCGGGCCCTTCACGACGTAGCTAAGTTCGCCCTTCGGGCCCTTAACCTTAACTTCGCGATCCGAAATCGTAACGTCAACACCAGCGGGGATCGGGATCGGAGTCTTGCCAATACGTGACATGAATAGTTCTCCTTACCAGATGTAGGCGAGGACTTCCCCACCTACTCCCCTGTTGTATGCCTCGCGGTCAGTGAGCAGGCCGGACGAAGTCGAAAGAATCGCAACGCCAAGACCGCCACGAACACGCGGCAGGTTGGTGGACTTTGCATAAACGCGCAAACCAGGCTTAGAGACGCGCTTTACGCCAGTGATAGCGCGCTCGTGGTTAGCACCATACTTGAGGTCAAGCGTCAGAGTTTTACCAACGCGGGCGTCCTCTACCTTGCTAGCGGCAATGTAGCCTTCCCTAACAAGGATCTCAGCAATAGCTGCTTTGAGCTTAGAATGCGGCATCGACACCGACTCATGCTGTGCCGAGCTCGCATTACGCAGACGCGTGAGCATGTCTGCGATGGGATCAGTCATTGTCATCGGGGTTTCTCCCCTTCCTCAACGCGGTTTCCAAAACTGCTTATCAGGATTGGACCTGCGATGTAGTCGTTACCAGCTGCTCTTAGTCACACCCGGAAGCTCGCCGTTAAGAGCGAGTTCACGCAGGCAGACACGGCACAATCCGAACTTGCGGTACACCGAGTGCGGACGACCGCAACGGTTGCAACGCGTGTAAGCACGAACCGCAAACTTGGGCTTGCGGGCGGCCTTTACTTTCAAAGACGTCTTCGCCATTTGTCAGTTCTCCTTGAGCGGGAAGCCCAGGCCGCGCAGAAGCGCACGACCCTCATCGTCGGTTTTGGCTGACGTGACGATCGTGATGTCCATGCCACGAACGCGATCAATGTTGTCCACATCAATCTCGTGGAATACGGACTGTTCCGTCAGGCCGAACGTGTAGTTGCCGTTACCGTCGAACTGCTTCGGGCTTAGACCACGGAAGTCGCGAATACGCGGAAGCGCAAGAGAGATCAGGCGATCCATGAACTCCCACATGCGGTCACCACGCATCGTGACGTGCGTGCCAATAGGCTGACCCTCACGCAACTTAAACTGCGCGATCGACTTACGAGCCTTGGTAACAGCCGGCTTCTGGCCGGTGATAACGGTCAAGTCGCGAATCGCACCCTCGATAGCCTTCGAGTCACGAGCCGCATCTCCAACACCCATGTTCACGACGACCTTAACCAGGCCACCTACCTCCATGGTGTTAGCGTGCGCGAAGTCCTTCTCCAACTTCGGGCGGACCTCATCAATGTACTTTTGCTTCAAGCGAGGGGTCATGCTCCGATTTCCTTTCCAGGTTCGAGGCCGCGCTTGGTACCACCACGAACCACGCGAATCGGGTTGCGGTTAATACGCTTGCCGTTCTCGTCGCGCTCAACGCGGAAGCCAACACGAACACGCTTCTTCGTATCCGGATCCACAAGAGCCACCTTGGAAATGTGGATCGGAGCCTCAATGTGCTCAATGCCGCCAGTGGTAGCGCCCTGGGCAGACATGCCCTGGCGCGTGTGGCGGGTCTTCACGTTGATGCCCTCAACGAGGACCTTCTGCTCGGCTGGGAACACCTTAATAACGCGTCCCTGCTTGCCCTTATCGCCAGGCGCTAGAGGAGCAAGCCCCTCGGCCTCGCGGCGCTTGTTGCGCTCATCAATCTTCTTCTGATCGCTCGAGCGACCAGAGATGACCTCTACCAGGTCACCCTTCTTAATTTTTGCTGCCATCAGAGCACCTCCGGTGCGAGTGACACGATCTTCATGAACTTCTTGTCACGAAGCTCACGGCCTACGGGGCCAAAGATACGGGTACCACGCGGTTCGCCATCACTCTTAAGGATGACAGCTGCGTTTTCATCGAAGCGGATGTAAGAACCGTCTGGGCGGCGGCGTTCCTTGCGGGTACGCACAACAACTGCCTTGACGATTTCACCCTTCTTCACGTTGCCGCCGGGGATAGCGTCTTTCACGGATGCGACGATGGTATCGCCAACACCCGCATAGCGCCGACCCGAGCCACCGAGGACACGGATGCACAGGATTTCCTTAGCTCCCGTGTTGTCGGCAACCTTTAGTCGCGACTCCTGCTGGATCATTCGTTGTACTCCTGTCGTCGAGCTGGTTCTCATACACGCACAAAATGCGCTTGAGCCTGGCCGAACGTATACGGACTTGTGCGCGAAAACTCGCGCTATGTTACCTCTTCACTTCAGACTCGAGCACACCAGGAAACCATCGGTGCTAGGTCTCTGAAACAAAGCAGGCTGGGTCTTACAACGTGGGCGTGGTGGGTTAAGCCACTCAGTGCTATACGCGCACGTTTGGAAAAATGCGCACACTGCCACTGCTGCAAAGACTGCAACCCCAACAGCTTACGCTACTTCCCCACCCAAACCAAAGAGAGGGCGGAAGAAAAACCCTGTGCCTTTGCTCACCCACATCATAAATAAAGAATGTAGCCACCCATTAGGATGGCTACATTCTGAAAGGTTGCAAGTAGAAACTACTTGGCTCGCTCGATTACCTCGACTACGCGCCAGCGCTTCGTCTTGGAGAGAGGACGAGTCTCCATGATGCGAACCAAGTCGCCAACACGGATCTCATTGGTCTCGTCGTGCGCCTTAACCTTCTTGGTACGGGTAACAACCTTGCCGTACAGAGGGTGCTTGGTGCGATCCTCGAGCTCTACCACGACCGTCCTATCCATCTTGTCGGATACGACGTAACCGCGGCGAACCTTACGGTGGTTACGAACTACAGGCGTTTCGCTCACTTAACTCACTCCTCGCTATTCGGTGCGGTGCGAATACCGAGCTCACGCTCACGCGCCACAGTGTAAATACGGGCGATGTCACGGCGAACAGCCTTAAAGCGGCCGTGATCCTCAACCTGTCCTAGAGCCTTGGAGAAACGCAGGTTAAACAGCTCTGCCTTAGCCTTCTCAAGCTCGCTCGCAAGCTGGGCGTTATCCATCTCGTCGAGCTCAGCCGTCGTTAGACCCTTCTTGTCTGCCATTATGCGTCACCACCCTCACGGACCACGAACTTGGTCTTAATCGGGAGCTTGTGCTGCGCGCGACGCATAGCTTCACGAGCTACGTGCTCGTCAACACCAGCAAGCTCAAACATGACACGACCCGGCTTCACGTTAGCGATCCAGAACTCCGGAGCGCCCTTACCGGAACCCATACGGGTTTCAGCAGGCTTCTTCGTGAGCGCGTGGTCCGGGAAAATGTTGATCCAGACCTTACCGCCACGCTTAATGTAACGGGTCATTGCAATACGAGCGGCCTCAATCTGACGGTTCGTGATGTAGGCGGGCTCAAGAGCCTGAATGCCGTAATCACCGAACGCAATCTCAGTGCCACCCTTCGCCATACCCTTACGGGTCGGGCGGTGCGGTTTGCGGTACTTAGTCCGCCTTGGGATAAGCACGACTAGGCCTCCGATCCAGATGTCTCAGCCTTCGGAGCAGCTTCCTCAGCTACCTCCTGCGGCCTCTTATTCCTGGGCTGATCGCCACCACGACGCGCGCCACGACGGCCGCGGCCACCACGACGGGCGCCACCGCGGTTACCAGCCTCCATAAGCTGCTGCTGGTACTCGCGCTCGGTCACGTTGCCCTTGTAAATCCAAACCTTCACACCAATGCGGCCGAACGTCGTACGAGCCTCGTAGAAGCCGTAATCGATGTAGGCACGCAGGGTGTGCAACGGCACACGACCTTCACGGTAGAACTCGGTACGAGACATTTCAGCACCACCAAGGCGGCCCGACACCTGGACACGAATGCCCTCGGCGCCACCGCGCATAGCGGACTGAATGCCCTTGCGCATTGCGCGACGGAACGACACGCGAGCAGCAAGCTGCTCCGCGATGCCCTGCGCAACGAGCTTCGAATCAAGCTCAGGGTTCTTAACTTCAAGAATGTTCAGCTGAACCTGCTTGCCTGTCAGCTTCTCCAGCTGCTGGCGAAGACGGTCAGCCTCTGCACCGCGACGGCCAATAACAATGCCGGGGCGAGCAGTATGTAGGTCAACGCGAACGCGATCGGTAGTGCGCTCAATAACGACCTTCGACACGCCAGCGCGCTCCAAGTGCTCGTTCAGGAAGTCGCGAATCTTCACGTCTTCAATCACGTAGTCGCTGTAACGCTGGCCTTCCGTGGTGGAGTCAGCGAACCAGCGGGAGCGGTGCTCGGTGGTAATACCAAGCCTAAATCCGGTGGGGTTAACCTTCTGACCCATTACCGGCCTTCCTTCCCTTTGTCGTCCTTCGTACCAACCACCAAGGTGATGTGGCTCGTGCGCTTCAAAATCTGAGCTGCACGACCCTGCGCACGCGGGCGGAAACGCTTCATGGTTGGACCCTCGTTTACGTAAGCCTCAACTACGTAAAGATCCTCTTCCTTGAAACGCTCACCAGCGTTTTCAGCCTTCACTTTCGCGTTGGCTATAGCACTCATCAGAATCTTGCGGATATCTTTTGCGACAGCCTGCGGAGCGAACCGCAGAATGTCCGCTGCCTCCAAGGCATTCTTGTTGCGGATTTCATTCACAACGCGACGTGCCTTGAGGGGCGTGACGCGTACGTAGCGCGCCTGCGCCTTGGCTTCCATTAAAACCTGCCTCACTTCTAGCTACAAGACCAGGCTTAGCGCCTGCGTGCCTTGCGATCGTCCTTGTCATGGCTACGGAAGGTGCGGGTCGGAGCAAATTCACCGAACTTGTGACCAACCATTGCTTCCGTAACGAAGACCGGCACGTGCTTACGGCCGTCATGCACTGCAACAGTGTGCCCCAGGAAATCCGGGGTAATGACGGACCTGCGAGACCAGGTCTTAATAACGTTCTTCGTACCCTTATCGTTCTGCTCATCAACCTTCTTCAGGAGATGCTCGTCAACGAAGGGTCCCTTCTTTAGACTGCGTGGCATAATCCAGCTCCTCTATCAGCGCTTCTTGCCGGTCCGGCGACGGCGCACAATGAGCTTGTCGCTGGGCTTATTCGGACGACGGGTACGGACTTCGGGCTTACCCCACGGGCTAACCGGGTGACGGCCACCAGACGTGCGACCCTCACCACCACCATGCGGGTGATCGACCGGGTTCATAGCAACACCACGAACGTGCGGACGGCGTCCCTTCCAACGCATACGTCCAGCCTTGCCCCAGTTGATGTTGGACTGCTCGGCGTTGCCAACAGAACCAACCGTTGCGCGGGCCATGACCTCAACGTTGCGGATTTCGCCAGAAGGCATACGCAGCTGAGCGAAGCGGCCTTCCTTTGCAACCAGCTGAACAGAGGTGCCAGCAGAACGTGCGATCTTTGCGCCACCGCCAGGGTAAAGCTCAACAGCGTGAACCACGGTACCAACCGGGATATTACGCAGCGGCAAGTTGTTGCCCGGCTTAATATCTGCGCTTGGACCAGATTCGACGATGTCGCCCTGATTCAGGTTTGCAGGAGCTAGAATGTAACGCTTTGCACCATCGGCGTAGTGCAGCAGAGCGATACGAGCAGTACGGTTCGGATCGTACTCAATGTGAGCGACCTTAGCCGGAATGCCATCTTTATCGTTGCGGCGGAAATCAATCAGACGGTAGGCGCGCTTGTGGCCGCCACCGCGGTGACGAGCCGTCACGCGACCCTGATTGTTACGACCGCCGGTCTTGGTCAGCGGGCGAACCAGAGACTTCTCCGGAGTGCTCCGGGTAATCTCCACGAAGTCCGCCACGCTCGAGCCACGACGACCAGGAGTCGTGGGCTTGTACTTACGGATTGCCATTATTTGTAACCTTCTTCTTCGATGACTCAGGCGAGATCGCCGAAGATGTCAATGGTGCCTTCGCTTACAGTAACGATGGCTCGCTTCGTGTTGTTTCGACGGCCAATGCCATCGCGAGTGCGGTAGCGCTTGCCCTGTCGGTTCTGCGTAGCAACGTGGCTTACCTTCACATCGAAGATCGCCTCGATTGCCTGGCGGATTTCAGTCTTGTTCGCGCGCGGATCTACAAGGAACGTGTACTTTCCAAGATCCATCAGACCGGAAGACTTCTCGGTGATAACCGGCGCGAAAATAATGTCGCGGGGGTTCTTCGACTTTTCGAGACTCACTTGTTGTCCTCCCTCGATGCAATGAAGCTTTCAAGAGCGTCCTTGGTGAACACAACATCTTCCGCGTTGATCACGTCGTACGTGTTGAGTTGATCCGCCCAAAGAACGTGAACGCTAGGAAGGTTACGAACCGAAAGACGGTTCAGGTCGTCCTCACGCGTTACAACCACGAGAGCCTTGCGACCGTCAACGATCTTGTCAAGAGCTACTCGAGCGGTCTTGGTGGACGGGGCATCGCCCTCAAGGAGGCCGAGAATCACGTGCATGCGGCCACCGCGGAAGCGGTCCGAAAGCGCGCTGTAAAGAGCTGCAGCCTTCATCTTCTTGGGGGTACGCTCAGCGTACGAGCGCGGCTGCGGACCGTGCACAACGCCGCCACCTACCCACTGCGGAGCGCGGATCGAACCCTGGCGAGCCCGACCGGTGCCCTTCTGACGCCAAGGCTTCTTACCACCGCCGCGGACCTCGCCGCGGGTCTTGACCTTGTGGGTTCCAGCGCGAGCTGCACCCAGCTGAGCCTTAACAACCTGGTGGATCAGCGGAATATTAAGATCTACGTCAAAGTACTTTGCAGGAAGCTCGATCGTGTCAACCTTCTTACCCTCAAAGCCCAAAACGTCAATAGTCAACTTAGCCATTTATAGTTCACGCACCCTTCACAGAGGAGCGAACCAGAACAACCGCGTTCTTCGGGCCAGGAATAGCGCCGCGAATGAGCAGAAGACCCTTTTCAGCATCAACTGCAAAAACGGTCTGGTTCTGGATGGTACGACGGACATTGCCCATGCGACCGGCCATACGGGTGCCCTTAAATACGCGACCAGGGGTCGAAGCACCACCGATAGAGCCCGGCTTACGGTGAATCTTGTGTGCACCGTGGCCGCCGGGACCGCCGGCGAAGCCGTGACGCTTCATCGTGCCAGCAAAGCCCTTGCCCTTCGTGTTACCGGAAACATCAACTTTGTCTCCAGCAGCGAAAACGTCCGCAGTGAGCTCCTGGCCGACCTCAAATGAATCAGCTTCAGAAGTGCGGACCTCAACGAGGTGACGGACAGGCTTAACGCCAGCCTTTTCAAAGTGACCAGCCAAAGGCTTGGTGATACGGCGAGCATCGATCTCGCCAAATCCGATCTGTGCGGCAGAGTAGCCGTCAGTCTCTTCAGTGCGCACCTGCGTAACGACGTTGGTGCCCACCTGCACGACCGTCAAGGGAACGACCTTACCGTCGTTATCCCATGCCTGGGTCATGCCGAGCTTGCGGCCAAGTAGCGCCTTTACGGGCGCAACCGCCTGCTTGGTGTTTTTAGTCATGTCTGCAGGTTTCCTCAGAGTTTAATATCGATTTTTACGTCGGCCGGAAGGTCGAGTCGCATAAGCGAGTCAACTGCCTTCGGCGTCGGGTCGATGATGTCAATCAAGCGCTTATGAGTGCGCATTTCAAAGTGTTCGCGGCTGTCCTTGTACTTGTGGGGCGACCGAATAACCGTAAAAACGTTACGCTCGGTCGGCAGCGGCACCGGGCCCACTACCGTCGCACCTGCGCGCTGCACAGTGTCGACGATCTTGCGCGCGGAGCTGTCAATGACCTCGTGGTCATAGGACTTGAGCCGGATGCGGATCTTTTGTCCCGCCATGCCGTCTTACCTCTCTTAAACAGCTTCTCACCGGTCCCCGCGCTCGGGCGTGTCGCTTTTTCAAGCAACTTCGCGCGGTGGCTCCCCATTGGAGGAACTGGACCGTTTTCTTGTGATCAAGAACATGGAGCATAAAGCCCCTCAGCAGATTGCATATTCATGCTCTCCACTGTTCGCCCTCCCGAGATAACTCTCCCGTTCGGACACAACCACACCAGTTTGACAGATTTAAGCACTGATTCCAAATGATTTGGAATTTAGTGGTGTGATTCTCAAAAGCATCGCTTGCGGCTGGGCCGCAACTCCCCCATAAAGCAGCAACCGCGACGTCCAGCCACGCCATCTTAAACGTGCACGAGGTTGTAACACGGTGCCAGGCAAAAGTGATGGGGAGCAAATAAGTTGTGGCCCAAAGCGCTTGCTTTGGGCCACAACTAAAAGTCAGTCAGACTTAGGAAAGAACCTCAGTCACACGACCGGAGCCAACGGTGCGGCCACCCTCACGGATAGCGAAGCCGAGGCCCGCCTCCATTGCGATCGGCTGAATAAGCTCAACCGTGATCTCGGTGGTGTCACCAGGCATAACCATGTCGGTGCCCTCAGGCAGCTCGATGATGCCGGTAACGTCCGTGGTACGGAAGTAGAACTGCGGGCGGTAGTTGGTGAAGAACGGCTTGTGACGGCCACCCTCCTCCTTCTTCAGGATGTAAACCTGACCCTTGAACTTGGTGTGCGGGGTGATCGAACCTGGAATGGCTACGACCTGGCCACGCTCAACATCCTCACGCTTGGTACCGCGAAGAAGCAGACCACAGTTCTCGCCTGCCCAAGCTTCGTCCATCTGCTTGTGGAACATCTCGATACCGGTAACGGTGGTCTTCTGCGGCTCGCGAATACCGAGGATCTCAACCTCAGCGTTCAGCGGAAGCTTGCCGCGCTCAACACGACCGGTAACAACGGTGCCACGACCGGTAATGGTGAAGACGTCCTCAATCGGCATGAGGAACGGCTTGTCCATGTCGCGCTCCGGGGTCGGGATGTACTCGTCGACGGTCTCCATGAGATCCTCAACCGACTTTACCCAAACCGGGTCGCCCTCAAGAGCCTTAAGAGCGGAAACGCGGTGAATCGGGGTGTTGTCGCCGTCGAAGTCCTGCGAGGAGAGCAGCTCGCGGATTTCTTCCTCAACGAGCTCAAGCATCTCTTCGTCATCAACCATGTCGGACTTGTTCAGTGCAACAACCAGGGTCGGCACGCCAACCTGGCGAGCAAGCAGAACGTGCTCGCGGGTCTGAGCCATCGGGCCGTCCGTTGCAGCAACAACGAGGATAGCGCCATCCATCTGGGCAGCACCGGTAATCATGTTCTTCACGTAGTCAGCGTGACCCGGGGCGTCAACGTGTGCGTAGTGACGCTTGTCGGTCTGGTACTCAACGTGAGAAACGTTAATGGTAATACCACGGTCGCGCTCTTCCGGAGCGTTATCAACCTGGTCGAACGGGGTGAACTCGTTCAGTTCCGGGAACTTGTCAGCCAGTACCTTGGTGATCGCCGCGGTCAGGGTCGTCTTACCGTGGTCAACGTGACCGATGGTACCGATATTTACGTGCGGTTTGGTACGCTCGAACTTGGCCTTCGCCACTTGTGTCCTCCTGGACTCGGGTAGATAAGTTCTTGTCAGCTTAGTGCTACAAAGTAGCCTAACACCTGACTTCGAATACTTCCTACAGGGTTTTCATTAGTGTGGTCTTTATAACGCCACTTTTTGGCTAGATCAGGCTCTTACTGGCCCGAAGCGTTGCCAATGATTTCCTCGGCTACTGCACGAGGAACCTCATCATAGCTATCGAACTGCATCGAGTAGACTGCGCGGCCCTGCGTCTTCGAACGCAAGTCACCCACATACCCAAACATTTCCGACAGCGGAACGAGTGCTCGCACAACCTTCACACCGGAAGCATCATCCATCGACTGGATGGTGCCACGACGGGAGTTCAGGTCGCCGATAACGTCGCCCATGTACTCCTCAGGAGTGCGAACCTCAACAGACATGATCGGCTCAAGAAGCACCGGAGATGCCTTGCGGACACCCTCGCGGTACACCATTGCGCCAGCGATCTTGAACGCCATTTCAGACGAGTCAACATCGTGGTACTGGCCGTCAAGCAACGTAGCCTTCAAGCCAACCATCGGGTAACCAGCCAGGACACCAGTCTGCATGGCCTCCTGGATACCGGCGTCAACCGACGGAATGTACTCACGCGGAACGCGGCCACCAGTGACCTCGTTGCCGAACTCGTACGTCTTCTCGCCATCCAGCGGGAGCGGCTCGAAGCGAACGATCACCTTTGCGAACTGGCCAGAGCCACCAGTTTGCTTCTTGTGCGTGTACTCAACCTTCTCAACGGTCTTGCGGATGGTCTCGCGGTAAGCAACCATCGGCGCACCAACGTTAGCCTCAACCTTGAACTCGCGACGCATACGGTCAACAAGAACATCAAGGTGAAGCTCGCCCATACCGCCAATAACCGTCTGGCCGGTCTCCTCATCGAGGCGAACCGTGAAGGTCGGGTCTTCTTCGGCCAGCTTCTGAATAGCCGTACCGAGCTTCTCCTGATCCGCCTTCGACTTCGGCTCAATAGCCACGTGGATAACCGGATCCGGGAAGGTCATCGACTCAAGAACAACCGGAGCGTCCTGCGCACAAAGCGTGTCGCCCGTGGTGGTGTCCTTCAAACCGATGAAAGCGTAAATGTGACCAGCGTGTGCAACATCTACAGGGTTTTCCTTGTTGGAGTGCATCTGGAACATCTTGCCGATGCGCTCGCGCTTACCCTTGGTCGAGTTCATCACGGTCTCGCCGGATGCAACCTTGCCCGAGTAAACACGAATGTAGGTCAGCTTGCCGTAGAACGGGTGAACAGCAACCTTGAACGCCAGAGCAGAGAACGGCTCGTTCTCATCCGCGTGACGCTCAATAACGGTCTCTTCATCTCCGACCTTCGTGCCCTTAACGGAAGGCACATCCAGCGGCGAAGGCAGGTACGAAACCACGCCGTCAAGCATGACCTGCACACCCTTATTCTTGAAAGCAGAGCCACAGAATACCGGGTAAGCCTGCGAAGAAATGGTGAGTTCACGAACGCCAGCACGAATCTGATCGTTAGTCAGTTCACCCTCTTCAAGGTAAATGTCCATGAGCTCTTCGTTAGCCTCAGCAGCGGCCTCGATAAGAGCCTCGCGGTACTCCTCAGCCTCAGCCTGAAGCTCCGCCGGAATCTCTTCCTCAACCACGCGTGCACCATAAAGATCGTTGCCATCCTCATCCTTCTCCGGGAAGTAGACGGCCTTCATCTTCATGATGTCAACAACGCCCTGGAAGTCGGCCTCCGCGCCAATCGGGAAAGCCATGACGATCGGGGTTGCACCCAAACGGTCCTTAATGGTCTGAACCGAGTACTTGAAGTTCGCGCCCAGCTTATCCATCTTGTTGATGAAGCAAATACGCGGAACGTCGTACTTGTCAGCCTGACGCCACACGGTCTCAGACTGCGGCTCAACGCCTTCCTTACCGTCGAACACCGCTACCGCGCCGTCAAGCACGCGCAGCGAACGCTCCACCTCAACGGTGAAGTCAACGTGTCCGGGGGTATCAATAATATTGATCTGGTTGTCATTCCAGAAACAGGTGGTAGCAGCGGACGTAATGGTAATGCCGCGCTCCTTCTCCTGCTCCATCCAGTCCATCGTGCCAGCACCGTCGTGGGTCTCACCCAGCTTGTAGTTGATGCCGGTGTAGAAAAGGATGCGTTCTGTAACTGTGGTCTTGCCAGCATCGATGTGAGCCATGATGCCGATATTGCGGACCTTCGTGAGGTCGGTGAACACCTCTTGTGCCACGTGTGTTTCCTTCGCTTGTTAGATCTACGAGCAGAGCTGGGATTACCAGCGGTAGTGAGCGAAAGCCTTGTTGGACTCCGCCATCTTGTGCATGTCTTCACGACGCTTCACAGCGCCACCAAGGCCGTTGGATGCATCGAGAATCTCGTTCATGAGGCGCTCGGTCATGGTCTTCTCACGACGCTGACGGGAGAAATCAACCAGCCAACGAAGAGCAAGAGTGGTACCACGCGAAGAGCGAACCTCAACCGGAACCTGGTAGGTTGCGCCACCAACACGGCGAGAGCGAACCTCAAGAGCCGGACGAATGTTCTCAAGCGCGCGCTTCAAAACAGCAACCGGATCCTGCTCAGTCTTCTGTGCGACGCCCTCAAGAGCGCCGTAAACAATCTTCTGAGCAACAGAACGCTTGCCGTCAAGCAGAACGCGGTTAACCAGCTGGCTAACAACCTTCGAACCGTAAATCGGATCCTCAACTAGAGGGCGCTTGGGAGCTGGACCTTTACGAGGCATTACTTCTTCTCCTTCTTCGCACCGTAGTGGGAACGAGCCTGCTGACGACCGCGAACACCCTGCGTATCGAGGGCGCCACGAACGATGTGGTAACGAACACCCGGGAGGTCCTTCACACGACCACCGCGAACGAGCACGATCGAGTGCTCCTGCAGGTTGTGACCCTCACCGGGGATGTAAGCCGTGACCTCAATACCCGAGGAAAGGCGAACACGAGCCACCTTACGAAGAGCCGAGTTCGGCTTCTTAGGCGTGGTGGTAAATACGCGAGTGCAGACACCGCGGCGCTGAGGGCTTCCCTTCAGTGCGGGCGTTGCTGCCTTCGCCGGCTTGGTGCTGCGTCCCTTGCGCACCAGTTGCTGGATGGTAGGCACTACTTCTCCGTCTTCCTTAAACAACAAACTTTTAGTATCGCGACGCCGAAACGCTTACGCGCTACCCCTCGTGGACACACTGGTGTCCGCCGGGGCCGGCCCGCCAACAGCCTCACAGTCGCATATCGTGAGGGTTAAGGATGACGTCCGGAGCTCAGACGAACAGTCAAAGAGCCCACTTGTCAGAAAAATCTGAACGGTGGATACCCGGCGACGCGGGCACCGTCGTCAAATATAAGGCTTTTTGCCTGCAATGGTCAATACCAAGGTCTTTTACCCGCGCCTATTGTGCCTGATCTAACAATGTAAACGGTAAAGAACTCCCTCCCGCCCGACCGCCCTGATGAATTAGTTTCGCCCCCTCTGCAGAGGGGGCGAAATCTAAATGCGCTTCAAACCGGATTAGCGGAAGTCGCTATCCGAGAACGGAGCTCCAAAGTCGATCGAGTCGAGCGAAGCGAGGAACGCCTCATCGACCTCACCAACCTGGAAATCAGCCTCAACGTAATCCGCGTTAGCCATCGCCTCTGGCGTGGGCTCCACGTGAATCTTGTTGTAGCGCGCAAGACCCGTACCGGCCGGGATGAGCTTACCGAGAATCACGTTCTCCTTCAGACCAATCAACGGATCCGACTTCGCGCTGATAGCAGCCTCAGTCAAGATCTTCGTGGTCTCCTGGAACGAAGCTGCAGCAAGCCACGAATCCGTAGCCAGCGAAGCCTTCGTGATTCCCATCAGCTCCGGACGACCCGCAGCCGGGCGACCGCCCTGAGCCACAGTTGCACGGTTGATGCGCTTGAAATCGACCTCGTCAACAAGCTGACCGGGCAGAAGCTCGGTGTCGCCCGGATCATCCAGAACCGTGACGCGACGCAGCATCTGGCGAACAATCACCTCAATGTGCTTGGAGTGAATGTCCACGCCCTGTGAGCGGTACACTTCCTGCACCTCATCAACCAGCTGACGCTGTGTCTCCGACTTGTTGCGGATGCGAAGTATCTTCTTCGGGTCAAGACGACCCGTGGTGAGCTTCGTGCCAACCGCGATATGCTCGCCCTCCTCCACGAGGAGTTCTTGGCGACGCGAAACCTCAACCACAAAGTCGGCCTCGCCATCATCACGAGTGATCACAATCTTGCGGTTGGTGGGATCAGTATCATCGATGTGGACCTTGCCCGCTGCCTCTGCCATCGTTGCCTCACCCTTCGGGGTGCGAGCCTCAAAGAGTTCCTGCACACGCGGCAGACCCTGCGTAATATCCGCAGCCGATGCAACACCACCGGTGTGGAAGGTACGCATCGTCAGCTGAGTACCGGGCTCACCAATCGACTGTGCCGCGATAATACCCACGGCCTCGCCGATGTCTACGCGCTTGCCCGACGCAAGCGAACGGCCGTAGCAGGCCGCACACGTACCCGTAGCGGACTCACAGTAAAGCACCGAACGCACCTTAATGGTGGTGATACCCGCATCCACGAGCTTGTCGATCAAGACGTCGCCCACATCCGAACCTGCCTCAGCAACCACGTTGCCCTCAGCGTCCTTCGCGTCAGCCGCGAGCGTACGCGCGTAAGCAGTGGTCTCAACAGTGTCGAGGCGGTGTGCCTTGCCCTCTTCGTCCAGCTCGGCAATGTCCATGTTGATACCGCGACGAGTGCCACAGTCTTCCTCATGCACCACGACATCCTGCGACACGTCAACAAGACGACGCGTCAAGTAGCCGGAGTCAGCGGTACGAAGAGCCGTATCAGCAAGCCCCTTACGAGCACCGTGGGTTGCAATAAAGTACTCCAGAACCGTGAGGCCCTCGCGGTAGTTAGCCTTAATCGGACGCTCAATAAGCTTTTGCTTCGGGTCCGACACGAGGCCACGCATACCGGCCAGCTGGCGCACCTGATCCCAGTTACCACGAGCACCCGAATCAACCATCTGGAACAGGTTGTTGCGCTCAGGGAACGCCTCTTCCATCGCGTCTGCAACCTCACGAGTTGCAGTGGTCCAGATTTCAACCAGCGCGTTGTAACGCTCGTCTTCCGTGATCTTACCGATCTCGTAGTCGCGCTGAATCCGTGCTGCTGCTGCCTCGTGCTGGGCAAGAATCTCACCCTTATTTGGCGGCGTCATGATGTCATCAAACGCAATGGTGAGGCCAGACCAGGTAGACCAGTAGAAGCCCGCAGCCTTCAGCGCGTCAAGCGACTCGGCAACCAGAACCTTCGGGTAAAGCTCCGCAAGGTCGTTGACAACCTTGCCGAGAACCTTCTTGTTCACAACGGCCTCAACGTAGGGGTACTCCACCGGGAGAAGATCGTTGAACAGGGCACGACCAAGCGAAGTTTCAAGCTCGATCGGATCGCCCTCGCTCCAACCTTCCGGAGCAACCCAGTTCTTCGGCGGCACAATATCCGTGAAACGAATAATCGCACGCGCATTCAGATGCAGGTCACCGCGGTCAAACGCCATGATTGCCTCGGCAACAGAGCTGAAGTGAGGCAGGATCGGCTCACCCGTCTCCTCATTACGCGGAACTGGAATCGAAGAATCCGGGTTAAGCGTGAGGTGGTACAAACCAATGATCATGTCGTGCGACGGCATGGTCACCGGACGACCATCAGACGGCTTCAAAATGTTGTTCGACGACAGCATGAGGACGCGCGCCTCAGCCTGTGCCTCCGCACCAAGCGGAAGGTGCACAGCCATTTGGTCACCGTCGAAGTCAGCGTTGAACGCGCCACAAACCAGCGGGTGTAGCTGAATAGCCTTACCCTCAATAAGCTGCGGCTCAAACGCCTGAATGCCAAGGCGGTGAAGCGTAGGTGCACGGTTCAGCAAAACCGGGTGCTCGCGAATAACCTCATCGAGAACGTCCCACACCTCGGGGCGCGAACGATCAACCTTACGCTGCGCGGCCTTGATGTTCTGCGCATACTTCTTTTCAATCAGACGCTTCATAACGAACGGCTTGAACAACTCGAGCGCCATCTGCTTCGGCAGACCACACTGGTGAAGCTTCAACTGCGGACCAACCACAATGACCGAACGGCCCGAGTAGTCCACGCGCTTACCAAGAAGGTTCTGACGGAAACGCCCCTGCTTACCCTTAAGCATGTCGGACAGGGACTTCAGCGGACGGTTACCCGGACCGGAGACCGGGCGGCCGCGACGGCCATTGTCAAACAGGGCATCCACAGATTCTTGTAGCATGCGCTTTTCGTTATTCACGATAATTTCTGGAGCATTCAGCTCAAGAAGACGCTTCAAACGGTTGTTGCGGTTAATCACGCGGCGGTACAGATCATTGAGGTCCGAGGTGGCGAAGCGGCCACCATCAAGCTGCACCATCGGGCGCAAGTCCGGCGGAATCACCGGGATAGCGTCCAGAACCATTGCCTCTGGCACGTTATCCGTAGTGAGGAACGCGTTCACAACCTTCAAACGCTTAAGCGCACGCGTCTTACGCTGACCGGTACCGGTAGCAATAATCTCGCGCAGAGCCTCAGCTTCAGCCTCAAGATCGAAAGACTGCAGACGCTTCTGAATAGCGGCCGCACCCATCGCGCCCTTGAAGTAAATGCCGTAGCGAGCCTGCATGTCGCGGTAAATGAGCTCGTCACCCTCCAGGTCACCGACCTGCAGGTTCATGAACTTATCCCACACCTCTTCAAGGCGGGCAAGCCTCTGCTCGTAGCCACGACGGATCGCGTTCATGTCACGCTCACCAGCACGGCGCTCGCGGTCGCGAGTCTCCTGCTTGTTGCCCTTCTCTTCCATCTCGGCAAGACGGGCCTCAAGAGCCTCCGCGCGGGCATTAATGTCGGCCTCGCGGCGAGCCTCAATGTTCTTGCGCTCAACCTCAAGCTCGTTACGCAGGGTCGGCAGATCCTCGCGGCGAGCCTCCTCATCAACCTCAGTGATCATGTAGGCCGCAAAATAAATGACCTTCTCAAGATCCTTCGGTGCAAGATCAAGCAGGTATCCAAGGCGCGACGGAACGCCCTTGAAGTACCAAATGTGTGTCACGGGAGCGGCAAGCTCAATGTGGCCCATGCGCTCACGACGCACGTCCGCACGCGCTACCTCAACTCCGCATCGCTCACACACGATGCCCTTGTAACGCACGCGCTTGTACTTACCGCACGCACACTCCCAGTCCCGCGTAGGACCGAAAATACGCTCACAGAACAAACCGTCCTTTTCCGGCTTGAGCGTACGGTAGTTGATCGTTTCTGGTTTCTTTACTTCGCCGTGGCTCCACTCGTGGATGTCGTCAAGAGTCGCCAGTCCAATGTGAAGCTTGTCGAAAGCATTGGCGTCGATCAAAGTGTTTCCTTCTGTAGTACACCGGGTCCAGCGTTGGATGGTCCGGCTCCCCTGCCGCCCGCTGGAGCGGCAAAGGCGCCTTCCCGCCACCACCTAAAACCGAGGTGGCGGGTAGGCGGACTAAATGTCATCAAGCAGTGCGCCCGCATTCGGACGAGTGTCGAGCGTAATGCCGAGCTCCTCCGAAGCCGAACGCGCCGAATCGCTTTGGGTAGCAAGATCAATCGCGTTGCCGAAAGCGTCAAGAGCCTCAACGTTCAAGCACAGCGAACGCATCTCATACATGAGGACGCGGAAAGACTCAGGAATACCCGGCTCCGGGATGTCCTCGCCCTTCACGATCGAGTTAACAACCGAAACACGACCCTGCATGTCATCCGATTTGATGGTGAGCAGCTCCTGCAGAGCGTAGGCGGCGCCGTAAGCTTCAAGCGCCCACACCTCCATCTCACCGAAGCGCTGGCCACCGAACTGTGCCTTACCACCAAGCGGCTGCTGCGTGATCATCGAGTACGGGCCCGTTGAACGAGCGTGAATCTTGTCATCCACCAGGTGGTGCAGCTTCAGCATGTACGTGTAGCCAACCGCAATGCGGCCCGGGAACGGCTCACCGGAACGGCCATCGAACAACTGCGCCTTACCGCTTTCGTCAATCAGACGATCACCATCACGGTTAGGCAGAGTGTACGAAAGCAGGCCCTTCAAAGCCTCCGGCTCCAAACCGTCGAACACCGGCGTAGCAACATTCGTACGAGCCGGGGCCTTAATCCCCGCTTCTGGAATGTACTTCGCCCAGTTCTCGCCGTTCTTCACTGCCTCGGAAATGTCCCAACCCATCGCGGCAATCCAGCCGAGGTGGTACTCCAAGACCTGACCCAGGTTCATTCGCGGCGGAACACCCAGCGGGTTCAAAATAATGTCAACCGGCGTGCCATCCTCAAGGAACGGCATGTCTTCAACCGGGAGAACCTTCGACACAACGCCCTTGTTACCGTGACGACCAGCCAGCTTATCGCCGATCGTGATCTTGCGGCGCTGAGCCACGTAGACGCGCACCTTCTGCTGCACGCCCGGCTGTAGGTCATCCTCATCCGCGTTCTGCTCGCGAACACCAATTACGATGCCCGACTCGCCGTGCGGCACGCGCATCGACGTGTCGCGAACCTCGCGTGCCTTCTCACCGAAGATTGCGCGAAGCAGACGCTCTTCCGACGTCAGTTCGGTCTCACCCTTCGGGGTGACCTTACCAACCAGGATGTCGCCAGCCTCAACCTCGGCACCAATACGCACGATGCCACGCTCATCGAGATCCGCGAGCGCATCCTCAGAAACGTTCGGGAGGTCGCGGGTAATCTCTTCGTAACCCAGCTTCGTTTCGCGGGCTGCGATCTCGTATTCCTCAATGTGAATCGACGTGAGGAGGTCATCTTGCACAACGCGACGCGACAAAATGATCGCATCCTCGTAGTTGAGACCTTCCCACGACATGTACGCAACCAGCAGGTTCTTACCCAGTGCCAGCTCGCCGCCCTGCGTTGCCGGGCCATCTGCAATCAGATCGCCAACCTCGACGCGGTCGCCCTCGTTAACTGCCACAATCTGGTTGGTGCAGTTACCCGGGTTTGAACGGCCAAACTTCTCTAGGCGGTAGGAATCCGAGCCGCCCTCATCCGTCATAACGACAACGAGATCAGCAGAAACCTCGGTTACAACACCGGCACGCTTCGCGGTCACCATCTCGCCGGAGTCCATAGCGGCGCGGCGCTCAATACCGGTACCCACCAGCGGAGCTTCCGTGGTAAGTAGCGGCACGGCCTGGCGCTGCATGTTTGCACCCATGAGAGCACGGTTAGCGTCATCGTGCTCCAGGAACGGGATAGCCGCGGTGGCAACCGACACCATCTGGCGTGCCGACACGTCCATAAGGTCGATCTCTTCAACCGGAACCAGCGCCGGGTCCTCGCCCGCAATACGGCAGACCACCGAATCGTCAACGAAACGATTGTTCTCATCGAGCGCCGCCGAAGCCTGTGCGATCGGATGCGCGTTCTCTTCATCAGCCGTCAGGTAGTGGATCTCGTCCGTTACCTGGCCATCACGCACAACGCGGAACGGGGTCTCGATGAAACCAAACGGGTTGATACGCGCGTAGGTTGCAAGCGAACCAATAAGACCAATGTTTGGACCTTCAGGCGTCTCAATCGGGCACATACGGCCGTAGTGAGACGGGTGAACGTCACGAACCTCCATGCCGGCGCGATCACGCGACAGACCACCCGGACCAAGAGCCGAGAGGCGACGCTTGTGCGTTAGGCCAGCAAGCGGGTTGTTCTGATCCATGAACTGCGACAGCTGCGAAGTTCCGAAGAACTCCTTAATAGCAGCTGTGACCGGGCGGATGTTGATCAGCGAGGTCGGGGTGATCGCCTCAATATCCTGCGTGGTCATGCGTTCGCGAATGGTGCGCTCCATGCGCGCCATACCGGTGCGAACCTGCGCCTGAATGAGCTCACCCACAGCGCGGATACGACGGTTACCGAAGTGGTCGATGTCGTCAACCTCAAGCGGGAGCAGAACCGGCTCGCCGCCACGCATGCCCGGGAACTGGATCTGATCTCGCTCGCGGCCGCTGGCATTACCGCGCTTATGTAGCGCAAGCAAGTACTTGACCGTAGCCACGATGTCTTCAAGACGAAGCGTGGACTCGTCAAGATCAGCCTCAAGACCAAGCTTCTTATTGATCTTGTAGCGGCCAACCTTAGCCAGATCGTAACGCTTAGGCGTGAAGTAGAAGTTATTCAGCAGATTCTGTGCGGCCTCAGCCGAAACCTGCTCACCCGGACGGATCTTACGGTAAATATCCGTAAGCGCCTCTTCCTGAGTGGTGACCGTGTCCTTCTCAAGGGTCTCCAGCAGAACCGGGTAGTCCTCGAACTCAACGCGAAGTTCCGACTCGGTCATACCCAGCGCCTTCAAGAAGTGCGTCACCGGCTGCTTACGCTTGCGGTCAATACGCACGCCAACGGCGTCACGCTTATCAATCTCAAACTCCAGCCACGCGCCGCGCGAAGGAATAATCTTCGACGAGTAGATGGTGCGGTCCGAAGTCTTATCCGCGGCGGCCTCAAAGTAGACGCCCGGAGAACGGACGAGCTGGGACACAACCACACGCTCGGTACCGTTAATAATGAAGGTGCCACGCTCCGTCATGAGCGGGAAGTCGCCAAGAAACACCGTCTGCGACTTGATCTCACCCGTAGTCTGATTCATGAAGTCCGCTTGAACGTACAGCGAAGCCTCATACGTCTTGTCTTTTTCGCGGCACTCCTCAACGGTGTACTTCGGCGGTTCAAAATGGAACTCACGGAAGTCCAGCGCCATCGTGTTGCCGACATCTTCAATCGGAGAAATCTCCGCGAAGATATCCTCCAACCCCGAGGTTGTAGGTAGCTTCTGAGCGCCAGAAGCATTTGCCTTCTCAACCCGCTCACGCCACTCGTCAGTTCCAAGAAGCCACTCGAAGCTCTCCACCTGGAGGCTAAGGAGGTTTGGCGCTTGCATCGGCTCGCGCAACTGCGCGAAAGAAATTCGTTTATTCGTGTGCTTTGCGGCAGATTCGCTCTGTGCAGCCAAAGGGGATCCTTCCCTGCTTTACTAATAATCAGCGCGCACGCCTCGAACCCCTCGTGTGATCTATACCCAACCCACGCTCAGCGCATTCATTAATTGCGTGCAGGCATAGTACACCTCGGATACAGGCGTAATGATCAGAATATCTAAGAGGAGTTACGAAACTCTACCCTTCGGCGCGTGCAGTTCATCACTTTCACCAAAGCGTGTAACATGCCGCCTACTACCAAAGCGGTTGAAAACGACATCGCGAATCAGACCCACGAATGCGTCGTTGCCAAAATAAAAGGAGCGCGCGGGAAACCCCACGCGCTCCTTAGTAGCTTGAGCTAGAAACTACTTAACGGTGACGGTGCCACCAGCAGCCTCAATGTCAGCCTTAGCCTTCTCAGCATCTTCCTTCGAAACACCGGAAAGGATGGTGGTCGGAGCACCCTCAACCTTGTCCTTGGTGTCCTTCAGGCCCTCGCCCGTGATGGCCTTGACAGCCTTGATGACCTGGACCTTCTTGTCGCCAGCAGCTTCAAGAATGACGTCGAACTCGGTCTGAGCCTCAGCAGCCGGAGCGTCGCCACCAGCAACCGGAGCTGCAGCAACAGCGGCAACCGGAGCGGCAGCCTCGACATCGAACTCTTCCTCGAACTTCTTGATGAAGTCGGACAGTTCAACGAGGGTTAGTTCCTTGAAAGCATCAATGAGCTCTTCAGCGGTGAGCTTTGCCATTTTGGCACTTCCTTCCATTTATTCCTGCTGTAGAAGCAGATGTCAGTTTGATGGACCTCGGCACGGTACCGGGAATCCGGGGTGGCCTTAGGCCGCTTCTTCCTGCTTCTCGCGCAGGGCGTCGATGGTGCGCACAGTCTTGGTAGGCAGTGCGGCGAAAGCGAACGCAGCCTTGGACATTCCAGCCTTGAGGACGCCGGCGGTCTTGGCCAGCAGTACCTCGCGGGACTCAAGGTCAGCGAGCTTCTTAACATCATCAGCGGAGAGCTTCGCGCCCTCCATCACACCGGTCTTTAGAACCAGTGCGGGGTTCTCCTTAGCGAAGTCACGCAAAGCCTTCGCAGCGTCAACGACCTCGCCGTTTACAAACGCGATGGCGGTTGGGCCAACCAGGTCTTCTTCCAGGAAGTCGAAACCAACTTCCTTCGCAGCAATGGTGGCCAGCGTGTTCTTCACCACGGAGTACTGCGCGTTACCAGCCATCGAGCGACGAAGGGTCTTCATCTCCTCAACGGTCAAGCCGCGGTATTCAGTCAGCACAACAGCAGACGAAGAGCGGAAACGCTCCACTAGCTCTGCAACTGCAGCTTCCTTGTCAGGCCTTGCCATGGGCCCTCCTTCCGTGATCATCCGCCGGCCCAGAACAAACCCGGAACGGGGAATAAAAAATCCCCGGCGCGCAAGGCACACGGGGACAGACAAAAAGTCTCACTCGTTCACCTGCGCAGGTTCCATCTGGATTACACCTCAATGAGGTACCAACGGTCTTTGGCTACCAAGTAGGCTACCCAGCCGCGGCTACAAGTGCAAGCACGAAAACACCAAAAGAAGGCAAATATGAGCGGTTTAACAAGAAAACTGGCCCCGGTAAAACCGGGGCCAGTCACGTGTTTGAAGCTAGATTAAGCAGTCTTAACCACGACATCCAACGGGATACCAGGACCCATGGTTGTCGAAACAGTAGCCTTCTTAATGTAGCGGCCCTTAGAGGAAGCCGGCTTCAGACGAATGATCTCGTCGAACACCGCGCGGTAGTTCTCCGCGAGCTGCTCAGCGGTGAAGTTCGTCTTGCCAACGATGAACGCGAGGTTCGAGTGCTTATCAACACGGAACTCGATACGACCGCCCTTAATTTCCTTAACGGCCTTCGCAACATCCATCGTTACCGTGCCCGTCTTCGGGTTTGGCATAAGACCACGCGGACCAAGCACGCGGCCCAGACGGCCAACCTTGCCCATCATGTCCGGGGTAGCAACAGCGACATCAAAGTCGGTGTAACCGCCCTGAACCTTCTCAATGAGCTCGTCGCCGCCAACCTCATCCGCGCCAGCATCGAGCGCCTCTTGAGCGCGCTCGCCAACGGCAAAGACCAGGACCCTGGAGGTCTTACCGGTGCCATGCGGAAGAGAGACGGTGCCACGCACCATCTGATCAGCCTTACGCGGATCCACACTCAGGCGGAACATAACCTCAACGGTCGCGTCAAACTTGGTGGTCGAAGTTTCTTTAGCTAGCTTCATCGCGTCGAGCGGAGCGTACAACTCACCGGGGTGAATCTTCTCGACCGCTGCGCGGTAAGCCTTTGAACGAGTAGCCATATCTGCGTTTCTCCTTGCAGTTGTGGTGTCTGTGGGCGGCTATTGCCCTGCCACGAAATAGTTAGTGGAATCAGGCCTCAACCGTGATTCCCATGGAACGAGCGGTGCCACCAATGATCTTCATAGCCGCATCAACGTCATTCGCGTTAAGGTCTTCCTTCTTCAGTTCCGCGATCTCACGAACCTGAGCCTGCGTTAGCGAGCCCACCTTCGTGGTGTGCGGGGTGCCAGAGCCCTTTGCGACGCCAGCAGCCTTCTTAATGAGCTGAGCCGCCGGAGGGGTCTTGGTGATGAAGGTAAACGAACGGTCTTCATACACGGTGATCTCAACCGGAATGATATTTCCACGCTGAGACTCAGTAGCCGCGTTGTAAGCCTTCGTGAACTCCATGATGTTCACGCCGTGCTGGCCAAGAGCTGGGCCAACCGGCGGAGCCGGGGTTGCAGCGCCAGCCTGAATCTGGAGCTTAATCAGGCCGACAACCTTTTTCTTCGGTGCCATAAATTTGGGTCCTTTTACTTGTCAACTTTCCAAACTGCCATGTCGCAGATTTGGGCAGTGCCCCCTCTCAACCCCCGTGTAGCCGATTTTGGGCACACGAATGCCGAAAGGGTGCACGATCGATAATCATAACGCCCACGCCGCCTCTAAAGCCAGACGGCGTGGGACACATCACCCAGATGGTGACTAGTCGATTTTCTCAACCTGATCAAAGTTGAGTTCAATCGGGGTTTCACGCTCGAAAATCATGATCGAGAGCGTGAGCTTACGCTGCTCCGGGAAGACGCCAGAAACCGTAGCCGGCATGTTCTCGAACGGGCCGTCCTTAACCGTTACAGACTCGCCCACCTCGAACGTGATCGCCGGGGCAGTCACTACCTCGGCGGCCTCCTGCTGCTGCGCCTTCGAAACCCACATCGGGGCGAGCATATTAACGACCTCATCGAGGTATAGCGGAACCGGATCGCGAGCATCGCCCACAAATCCCGTAACCGCAGGAGTTTCCTTGACCACGCGCCAAGACTTCTCATTCATCTCCATGCGCACAAGCACATAGCCCGGAATGCGCACGCGATCAACCTGCTTCTTCTTACCGGCCTTCGTCAGTTCCGTTACGGTCTCCATCGGAACCTCAACCTGGTAAATCCAATCCTCAGCATTCTGCGAAACCACGCGCTGCTCAAGATTAGCCTTCACACGGCGCTCATGCCCCGAGTAAGAGTGAATGACATACCAATCACCCGGCAAGTAGGACAGCTCCTCGCGCTTAGCTTCAATCGGATCTACAACCTCGAGCTCCTCGCTTGGAGCCGAAGTAGCCTCCGCGGAAGGCGCTTCCTCACCAGTTTTGGCCTTGTCCGCAACCTCTTCCAAAGCCGATTCCTCTACGGCCTCGGACGCGACTTCTGGAGCCTGTTCGTCTACCAACTTCTCTTCAGTGCTTTCCTGATCCACCTAGGACCTCCTTGAACACTTCCTAAATAGGCTAAAAAAGTAACACACCCTGGGCGGAGCCTCGGGTGTGTCTATCAACGATATGAGTTTAACGCATAAGCGCGGGATTTACTATCCAAAAATCCAAACGCTCAACTGGCCAAACGCAAAATCAAGAAGACCTGTGTAAATCATGATCGAAACCACGAATACCAGCACGACCAAGAAATAGGTCCACCATTCTTCCTGGCTGGGCCAAATAACCTTCTTCAGCTCGGCAATGACCTGGCGAATGAACAGCAAGATGCGACCAAAAACGTTCAAGTCTTCCTTGACGTTTGGGTTCTGCGAAGACTTCGTCTGGTCTGACATCTTCTTCCTCCTGCATAAACTACAAAGAGCAGGGCAGGCGGGACTCGAACCCACAACCGCCGGTTTTGGAGACCGGTGCGCTACCAATTGCGCCACTGCCCTACGCTCATACCCGGCAAGCGAATATGTGCGACGTCAAGCATAACCCGACACGGCTACCAAGTCCAACTGTCACCCTCCAGTGCCAGCTTTGCGACACAAATAACAGTGGCTCATCACGTGCCGTCCAGTAATCGGGCCCGTCCTACTAATCCCGAGCTTCAGTGTTTAGGCTTAGCACGTGAGCAAAAATCGAGTATCAAAACGCCTGGGTGCCATTGCGCCATCAGCCACCCTCGCAGTATCAAACCGCGCAAAAGAACTTAAAGCCGCAGGCGAACCCGTTATCGGATTCGGCGCGGGCGAACCCGACTTCCCCACCCCCGACTACATCGTGCAGGCCGCCGTTGCCGCCGCGAATGAGCCGGCCATGCACAAATACACGGCCAACAAGGGCCTGCCAGAGTTGCGCCGCGCGATCGCGGAAAAGACTCTGCGAGACTCCGGCGTTGAGGTGGACCCCGAAACGAACATTCTGGTCACCAACGGCGGCAAGCAAGCTGTATTCCAGTCCTTTGCAGCCGTAATCGACCCGGGTGACGAAGTTCTACTTCCCGCCCCATACTGGACTACCTATCCCGAAGCCATCACCCTGGCCGGAGGCATTCCCGTTGAGGTCTTTGCCTCCGCCGAACAGGAATACAAAGTCACCGTCGAGCAACTCGAAGCGGCCCGCACCGAACGCACCAAAGCGCTCCTCTTCTGCTCGCCGTCTAACCCCACCGGTTCCGTCTACACTCCCGAAGAAGCCGAAGCCATCGGCCGTTGGGCGCTAGAAAACGACGTGTGGATCCTCTCCGATGAGATCTACGAACACCTCCTCTATGACGATGCGGAACCCGCGCACCTGCAAAAGCTTGTGCCCGAGCTTTTTGACCGCATCATCGTTATGAACGGTGTTGCCAAGACCTACGCCATGACCGGTTGGCGTGTGGGCTGGATGATTGGCCCGGCAGACGTCATCAAGGCCGCGTCCAACTTCCAATCCCACCTCACCTCCAACGTGTGCAACGTTGCCCAACGAGCTGCCCTCGCAGCCGTGTCCGGGGACCTCGCCGCCGTTGAAGACATGAGGCAAGCATTTGACCGCCGCCGCAAGAAGATGGTGGAACTACTCAGCCAAATCGACGGGTTCAAAGTTCCCACTCCGAAGGGCGCGTTCTACTGCTACCCCTCCGTTGAAGGCGTTATTGGGCGCGAGATTGCAGGTACGAAGATCGAGTCTTCCGCTGACCTTGCCGAAGTGATCCTGAACGAGGCCAAAGTTGCGGTAGTACCGGGAGAAGCGTTTGGCCCATCCGGCTTCATTCGCCTTTCCTATGCTCTTGGCGACGATGACCTTGTAGAAGGCGTAACTCGCATCAAGAAGCTTATAAACGGCGAGAACTAACCGCTTCCTTTCAATGGTGGCCAGACCCGCTTGTGGGACTCTGGCCACCATTCTTCTTGCCACGCACTTGCACTGGCCGAGCGTAAAGCGGGCGAAACTCAGCGCACTTTGACAAACTTGAAAACATGAAAGCTGAACTAAGGAAGCATTACGCGGATGATCCCAAAGCAACTGTTCTGATTCTGCACGGATACGCCGAACATCAAGGACGATACGGCCACCTGATTGACAGCCTGGTTGAAGCCGGTTTCGACGCCGTCACCTATGACCAGTACGGGCACGGCACCGCACCAGGACCTCGCGCCAGAGTTGACGTGGGCCAGCTCATCAAAGACCACCTCGAAGCACGCGAGCAGGTTCGCCAACAGATGCGCACCGAGGACCTGTTCCTATTCGGCCACTCCATGGGAGGCCTCATTACCGCCGCCTCAAACCTCATCAATCCACGAGGCGTCACCGGCGTTGCCCTCTCCGGCCCCGCATTCAGCACAGCCGGCGGCATTGAACGAGACAAAGTGCGTGCCGTTGCCAAAGCCGTACTCAAGTTCCCCGCAGGCATGCCCACCGCCTCGCTAGATGCCGCAGCAGTGAGCTCCGACCCCGACGTGATTGCCGCATACAAAGCCGACCCACTCAACTACCACGGGCGCGTGCCCGCCCGCACCGCCGCAACCATGATCTTGCAAGGTCTTGAAACGCTTGAGCGCGCCGACAAATGGCAAAACCCACTCATCATCTTCCACGGCTCCGACGACACTCTGGCAGACCCTGCCGCCTCTTGGGAGTTCTCGCAAAAAGCACGCATGGGCGGCGCCCCCGTTGAAATGATCGAAGTTCCCAGTGCTCGCCACGAGGTTTTCAACGAACCACACGTGAACGGAATGCTCATGGAAACCCTCAACATGTGGATGTTTGGAATCCTTCGTGCCAAAGCCATTACAGACCCGCAGAACTAGGGTTTAGGTAGCAGACGTAAGCCGCAGGAGCTGGCCATAGCGGCTCGCCTTAGGCGGGGCCGTAACGGTGACCTCAGAATCCATCCAGTCCGAGGTCTGCCCACCACTGCGCTCTCTTGAAGCGTGCCCTTGCTTCGGCCTCGCCAAAACGCAACGAGGTCGAAGCCGCGAGCGATAGCGTCACCGCCGCGCACCGCGCATACAGGTCAGTAGCTGCAACCTCCCGCTCGGCGCCTATTCGCCACGCTTCAAGAACCGTTTCAGACTCGGGGTACGAGCGGCATCGCCTTCCCGGCAAAAACTGATCCAAGCGAGTGCGCCACGGCTCGGTTGGGGATGCGGACACCCACCTGTTTGGGTTCAGAAAAGGTAACACCGACACGTGGGCCAACAAACACGCGTAATCGTCCGCGCGAGTTCCTGGACCCAGCGAATCCAAATCCAACACCGTGGAAATGCGCCCTCCCCTCGTCAACAGATTCGCCTCGAAGAAATCACCGTGCGCCGGCACCAGCTGCGGGTTGGGAGTCAACATCGCATCGATTTGCTCCACCAAACGTGCAGCGGGGGCCTCCAGATCCGGCATCGACTGTCCGATCGCCTTCGCATGGTGGCGCCGCCTATCCGTCCACGACTTCTGGCGCGGCAAATCCGCCACCGCGAGTGGAAGCGCGTCCAAAACCTCTTTTATCTGACCAAACATGCGCGCCGCCTGCAACGGCTTTTGCGAAATCAGATTCGCAAGCGGCGCCCCCTGCCCGTGCGCCTGCACAATCACGCCCTCACTAGGAGTGCCGAGCACGGGTGCAAACGGAAAGTCAGAACCCTCCAAAGTAGAAATTGCCTGCAACAGGGGCTGTTCCAAACCCGGCCGCAACACCTTTGCCCACGCGCGCGGCTGGGCCCCATCGCTCACGCGCACCATCGCCCTGCGGGTCGGGCGGTAAACCACCCTCTTCAAATGTGGATCAGCGATGTCAGTAAACGCGCGCACCTTCGCCGGATCGCTCGCCCAAACCAGGCCCGGTAACTCCGGATCCCGCGGTAGCGTCCACACACTAACCTGCACCGGCGCGAGCTCTGGATCCGCGCCGAGGATTTTCGGGTCCACCCGCAACGATGCAGCAGATCCGTGGCGTACCCGCTCCGTTGAGGCCACGGTCCAAACCGTCATCGCCTGGCCGGCGCTTGCCAAATGCACCTCGAACACGATGGAGGCACCCGCATTAGGCCGCGCATGGGTTGAAACCACCTGCCACGAAGCGACCTCGTAATCGCTCAAATAGCGCAAACCATGCAAGACCTGCCCAGGTGGCAGCGGGGGCGCCGAACGCAAAGCCGCGCCAATCAACTCCCGCGCGCCCTCGCCGGCCATGAACTCCAGCAATCTCCGATGCGAAATCACAATCCAATCCCATCACACAGGTGGTTAATTAGCTGTGTTTCGTGGAAGACTTTAGGCATGAAAGACCTAGCTGCCCTTCCCAAAGCCCACCTGCACCTACACTTCACCGGTGCGATGAGGCCCGCAACTATGGTTCAGCTAGCGCAGCAAATGCGGATCCGCCTGCCCCACCACCTCCTCGAAAACGACCCCATGCGCGTGCCCGCAAACTCGCGCGGATGGTTCAGATTCCAACGTTCCTATGACTCCGCCCGAGCACTCGTGCGCACCGAAGAAGTTATGCGCCGCATCATTCGCGAAGCCGCCGAGGATGACGCCGCCGAGGGCTCGCGCCGCCTCGAAATTCAGGTGGACCCCACCTCCTATGCCCCGTGGGTTGGCGGCCTCACCCCTGCCCTCGAAATCATCCTGGACGAAGCCAAAATTGCCAGCCGCGACACCGGGGTGGACATCGGCGTAATCGTTGCGGCCTCACGCATCCGCCACCCCCTCGACGCGCGTATCCTTGCACGCCTCGCCGTCCAATACGCCGGCGACCAACCCGGCGAAGTGGTTGCCTTCGGCCTATCCAACGATGAAACCGCGGGAGACACCTCCCAGTTCTCCGCCGCTTTCCGCATCGCGCGCCGCGGCGGTCTCAAAGGTGTGCCTCACGCGGGTGAACTACTAGGCCCGGCGCACGTACGCGACGTAGTCACCCACCTTAAGCCCCAGCGGCTTGGCCACGGCGTGCGCGCCTACGAAGATCCCGAGCTACTCGCCCGCCTCGTCGATGAAAACATTGCGTTCGAAGTGTGCCCCGCCTCCAACGTATCGCTCGGGGTGTTCCAAAACCTTGACGAAGTGCCCCTGCGCACCATGTTTGACGCGGGCGCCACCATTGCCCTTGGAGCCGACGATCCGCTGCTATTTCGCTCTCGACTGCTCGACCAATACGAGTTCGCCCGAGCCGCGGGATTCTCTGATTCTGAACTGGCATCGCTCGCGCGTTCTTCAATCGAGGCATCTTTGGCTTCACCCACCAACAAGGCACGCTGGAAGGGTGAGATCGACCAGTGGCTACACGGGCCAGACGACGCCGCTGCACCAGACGATTGCACGGGCGACGCGTTTCAACGCTGAAGGGAAGCAATGAGCGACTACACCGTCACGAACTCCGTCGTTTCCATTGGCGATGGGATCCTCATGCGAGTACACCGCTTTCGGCGCGACTTCATTGACGAGGGCGCTCCCACGTTCGTCCTCGTTCACGGCATCGGCGTCTCATCCGAATACTTCGTTCCGTTAGCACAGCTACTGGTTGAACATGGCGATGTGATCACGCTTGACCTGCCCGGCTTCGGTGACACCACGCGCCCACCCCACCCACTGTCCATCGCCGGATTTGCCGCCGCCGCACACAAAATCATGCGCTTCGAAGACGTAAAAAATCCCGTCATGCTGGGCCACTCGATGGGCGCGCAAGTAGTTACCGAAATGGCGGCACGCGATCCCGAGTGGATCAACCGCATCCTCCTCATCGGCCCGCCCGTCAACGCCCTAGAGCGCACATTCACCCAAGTGGGACTGCGCTTCATGCAGTCCTCCATCTTCGAACCCCTCGAAGTGAGCCGATTCGCGGTAGGCGCATACCTGCGCTCCGGCCTCCCCTGGTTCATGGAAACCCTGCCGCAAATGGTTGCCTACCCCGTCGGTCTGCGCCTGGCTGACGCCCGCGCTCGCACCTACCTCATGCGCGGCCAGCACGACGCTGTGGCACCGCGCGCTTGGCTTGAAGACCTACGCCTCGCCGCTGTCAGTAGCACCGGTGTAGACGCCCAAATTTTTGAAGTCGAGGACGGCGCGCACTCCGTTATCGTTGCGCACGCCGACGAGGTGGCCCGCGCCCTCATCGCCCTATCTCAAGAGCCGCCTGCAGAAAGCCTGACCAAAGGACAAACTGCGGCCGGGCAGGAGCAGGTCAAACAGCTTACCGAAGCCGCAGCCAGTCCCTCGCGCACGGTTGAAAGTGAAACCGGAGTATGGGAGCAGCTGCGTGAACACTCGGTAGCCTCTCCGCCGCTGTGGGCAGCCGTGCCGATCGCCCTCACCGATTACGCTCGCTCCGGCGTGCAGGCGGTGCGCGCCACCCTGATTCGCAGCCGACTTGCCGGGCAATCCGCCGAAGCTTTGCGACTAGAGGGAGCTCCAGTTTGCATCGGCATTCCCGGCATCATCGAAACCAGCGAGCACCTGCACGTTGCCGGTCACGCCCTGCGCGGCGCCGGATGGGACGTACACTTTGTGCCCGCCCTCGATCACCTAAACGGGCCCATTCCCCTCTTTGCCCGTAGGTTAGAAAAATACCTCGTCGATAAAAACCTGCAGGACGTTGTGCTGTTCGCACACTCCAAGGGCGGGCTCATCGGCAAAACCGTCATGACCGGCCCGCAGGGGTGGCGCATTCGCGCCATGGTCACACTGGGCACGCCCTACGCGGGATCTCCCCTGGCTAACTACGCCCCCAAACTGCTACGGGTTGCTGACATGCGCACCGATGCTCTCAGCCTGCGAACGCAGTACGAAGACATTCGCGTGAATCCGCGCATAACCTCAATCCAAGCCCGATGGGACCAGCAAGTGCCCACCGGCTCGTGGCTACCCGGCGCGCGCGTAGTCACTGCCAACATCTACGGTCACAACAACCTGCTCACGGCGCCCGAAGCCCTGCGAGTGCTCGTAGCTGAAATGGAACGTCACAAGCCACGCGTGTAAGCGCTGTTTAAGCGTTGGCCGCGAGCGGCGGCAAATCCCAACCCACGCGAACAGGTTCGGGAACCAGCTCGATCTGCCACTTCTTCCACACTCCATCGCGCACCGCTTCGGCAAGGTGTGCCACGTCCTCAAGGGAAGCCGACCCCGTATTCGAGATTGCCAGGACATGGTCCGAAGACAAAGCGGCCCCCGAAGCTGGATCCAACTTAAACCCGCGGTCAAAACCCGAATGATTAATCAACCAGGCAGCCGAGACCTTAACCACACCCTCCTCTACACTATCCACGTCAGGCACGCTACCTGCAGCCGCAACCTTGCGGACCGGGAACACAGGAGCGTCCTGCGGCAGTTGTTTAGCCGCGTCCTTCGAAATGATCGGATTTGTGAAGAAAGAGCCCGTGGACCACGTATTACGATTCGCGTCATCAAGCACCATCGACTTGCCCCGACGTAGCTCCAACACCGCCTCACGCACATCCCGCTGATCCGCTCGATCACCAACCTGCACGCCAAGAGCTTGCGCCAACTGGCCATACCCAATCGGCAAAGATAGCGAGGCGTGCGTGAACTGGAACTCCACCCACAACACAATCCAGCGGCCCGTTGGCCCCCACAAACGTCCCTGCGACAGCGACGAATCATACGTTGAACGCTTGAGCACCGACGTACGGTAGCCAAACTCTAAATCAGTTAACATTAGCGTCTTCCGGCGCTTCTCCAGCCGGTCATAAACACGGATCGCCGAGATCGTGTCCGCAACCTCTTTGCCGTAAGCCCCCACATTCTGCACCGGCGATGCACCCACAGTTCCCGGAATGCCAGACAGAGCCTCCAAGCCCGACCAATCATTCTGCACCGCAGCGGCCACGAACTCATCCCACGCCATGCCCGCATCCACACGAACCACAGCGCCGCCACAGCCCGTGTCATGCACCAGCGTGTAGCCCGAGCGGCCATCGCGCACCACAACGCCTGCAAACGGCTCATCCGCCACCAGCAGATTCGAACCACCGCCCAGCATCAATACCGGCTTGCCTGCCTCATCTGCGGCACGCACCGCCTCAACAATCTCATCCTCACTACGCGCGACAACAAAGCTTTCCGCTTCACCGCCCACGCCCAGCGTGGTCCAATCGGCCAGGCGCTTCGAACCCTCGTCATACTGACGATTCGAGTGCACCGACGTCACCGGACTCGGATTCGGCGTCCGTGGGAAAAAGCTACACGTATCCATATCGACCTCTCTCACGCCCGTTCACTAGGCGATGGCGCAAGCAGAGCCAAACCGGCAGTGCCTACGCCTCCTCATCAATATAACGAGCCAAGTACAAAGACAACAGCACCGGAAGCGCCACGAAGCCCAGCGCGCTGCGGTAGCCCACCCACTGTGCAATATGACCAATCACCGGCGGGCCAACCAAGAACGCGCCATAACCAATGGTGGCCAGCACCGAAATGCGGGCGGCCGTCATCTTCGGATCCGTTGACAGCGCTGAGGCCGCCGTGGGGAACCCCAGCGAAGCACCGATAGCCCAGCCCGCAATACCCGCCATAGCCAGCCACGGCCACGGCGATAGTGCAAACAGGATCAATCCCACTACCGCAATCGCGAGGAACACCTGAAGCATCGGGCGCGGGCTCCACCGCCGTTGCATGCGCGGCGTTAAAAGCCTAGCTGCTGTCAACACCGCCAAGAAAAAGGCAAGCGCTGCAGTACCCATCGCGTGCGAAACATCGAAACCATCAACAACCGCCAGAGGAATCCAGTCGTTTGCCGCGCCCTCTGTCAAGCCCGTTCCGATAACCATCACGCCGATCAAAATCGTGCGCTTCTCACGCCACGCAGCCTTTGTGCGCTTCGCGTTTGACGCACCCGACTCGTCCGTTGATATTGCTGCCACAATCCACTGGGGCACATACATCAGCCCCGTTAAAAACATGAGGACGATGGTTGCAACTATGACGCCCAACAGGTGAGCTCTTACCCCCACATGCAAGTACGTCATCAGCACACCCGATAGTGCAGCAGTTACCGTACCAATCGAGTAGGCAGCGTGATACCACGGCATAACTCTCCTACGCGAGAGCGCCTCAACGTAACCGGCCAAAATATTCATGGTCGTGTTTGCCACGGAAGTGCCGACATTTGCTACGAACAGAGAAATAGCGAGAAGCAAAATATTGCCTTGATCGAGAGTTACGATCACCGCCAACATTCCCACAGACCACAGTAAAAAGCCCGCCCACGCCGTCACTCGCGGGCCGAAACGACCCGCGATTGGTCCCGTAGATGGAAGTGCGATAACCGAACCCAACGAGCCAATCAGGAGGACGTTGCCTAGCATTGCCGGATCCAACGAAAAAGCATCCCGAATAGACGGGATACGCGAAAGAAATGAAGCGAGGGTGAATCCAGAAAAAAAGAACGTTATCGCCGTCGCATACGACGCGCGCGTGTACACAACTGAATCCGGCCTAGGAATATCCACTGCATCCCCCTCTTCTAACCTGATAGTACAGGCCCGCAAAGCGCAAACACGAGTTTGCGCAAAACAAAAGAGCCCCCATAACACTGGGGGCTCTCAAACCCGAACTTAGCGAGTTTCGCGGTGCAGCTTAGATGAGCGGCAACGCGGGCAATACTTCATAAGCTCGAGACGATCCGGCGTGTTACGACGGTTCTTCTTCGTAATGTAGTTGCGCTCCTTGCACTCCGAGCAGGCCAGAGTAATCTTAGGGCGAACGTCAGAAGCCTTGCTAGCCATCCCTTTTCCTTTCAATCTGCTCGGCGTTTCCTCATTGAGGATGAGCCGGTAGCGGGGGCGGGGCTCGAACCCGCGACCTCACGATTATGAGTCGTGCGCTCTCACCAACTGAGCTACCCCGCCGCTTGGGGGTTTGTAAACACTGCCTGTGCCCACAAACAGAGCCCCGAAAGGGAATCGAACCCTTGACCTTCTCCTTACCATGGAGATGCTCTGCCGACTGAGCTATCGGGGCAACGCGTGCAACTTTACTCGAATATAAGCCGCGGGGGCAACCCGCAGAACCGAGTTAATCGTCACACAGCCTTTCGGCTTGTGGCGGAGGAGGGATTTGAACCCCCGAAGCATAACGCGGCTGATTTACAGTCAGCTCCCTTTGGCCGCTCGGGCACTCCGCCATCGTCTCAAACATTCACAGCTTGGCGACGCCAATGAAGACTATCAAACCTGAACCACAAAACGCCAATTCATTCAGGCATAAAACCGCGGTTAGTGACGCATGTCCTACACGCGCGCCAACCGTGCCTCGAAAACCTAATATCCAGCCATCCGCTCAAGACGCTCAATGCGCTTTTCCATAGGCGGATGCGTGGAGAACAAACTGCGCATACCCGCTCCCCTGAACGGGTTAGCGATCATCATCGCAGCGGTAGTTTCACGCGACGGAGAAGGCTGTAGCGGCGACATTGTATTGCCACGCTCCAACTTGCGAAGCGCTGAAGCAAGCGCCAACGGATCCCCCGATAACTCAGCACCATCATGGTCAGCGTCAAACTCGCGCGTCCTCGACACCCCCATCTGCAGCATCGTGGCTGCAAACGGAGCCAACAGAATCATCAATAAACCCGCTATCGGATTGCCGCCCTCGTTATTTCGACCGCCGCCGAAGAAAAATGCAAACTGAGCGATCGACGTTATTATTTGCGCCATGCCAGCAGCTATCGTTGACGTCAAAATATCGCGGTTATACACGTGGCTAAGCTCGTGCCCAAGCACGGCCCTAAGCTCCCTATCATCCAATAGCTGCATAATGCCGCTAGTGCAACAAACCGCGGCGTTCTGCGGGTTTCGGCCCGTTGCAAAAGCGTTCGGAGTGCTCGTTGGGGCAATATATAAGCGAGGTTGCGGCTGGCCTGCACGCGCAGACAGCTCCTCTACCATCGCGTACAGCTGCGGAGCCTCCTGCGGTGTCACCGGTTGGGCCCTCATTGACCGTAGCGCCAGCTTGTCCGAATTCCAATACGTGTACAGGTTCATACCAAACCCAAGCACAATCGAAACGAACAACCAGGAACTATTGCCAGTGCCGCGAGAAATAACCCAGCCAATAAGCACCACCAGCGCCCACATAGCCGTCAATAAGCCAGCCGTTTTCAAACCGTTTTTACTCATACTCAACCTCAAAGATGCCAAATCCTAGGACTTACCCTAAATGTGAATACTTAAAGATTGCTAAAAAACCGCCGAATAACCCATTAAATAAGCCCGTGGGATGGCGACTTTAATCACCACCCCACGGGCTTAAACAGGGTTGAAAACTTTATTCGCCCGGCCGACCAATCAGATCCGTGTCCCCAAGATCCTGCCCCTGCGAGATGCGAATCATGGCCTCGCGTGAAACCACCTTCACGCGTTCACGGCCACCGCGGCCACCCACGACCTCACCGAAGTCTGCACCAAGCCTTTGCTCATACTCATCCAAAAGCTCCCAACCGTGCCACTCGGTGTAACGCACACCGCGATCCTTCAGTAGCTCAATCATCGCGTCATGCCCAACGGCTGCCGAAGTCGCATGAAGCTTACCCGCCTCCGCGTCCTCCACCAACATCGCAATCGTCTCTTGCGCATCCGATTTTGTTGAGCCAATCAGACCCACCGGACCGCGCTTCACCCAGCCGGTGGTGTAAAGACCCGTGACAGGCTCACCCGCCTCGTCAACCACGCGCCCAGAAACGTTAGGAATCACGCCGCGCTTATCATCAAACGGCACACCTTCAATCGGGCTGGAGAAGTAGCCAATCGCGCGGTAAACCGCCTGCACGGGCGTTTCCACAAACTCTCCCGTGCCGCTCACCGAACCGTCACCATTCAGCTTCGTGCGCTCCGTACGGATTGCCGCTACGTTACCTTGTTCATCCGCCACAATCTCACTAGGCGAATGGAACATGTGGATGTGAATGCGACGGCTGGCCGTGTGCTCATCCTCCATCGCGTAGTTCGTCAGCGTCTTCACAACCTGCTTCGTCTGATTGGACGCGCGGATGGCCTCCTGAGAGCCCTCGTCAAAATCAAAGTCTTCCTCGTAAACGATTACATCCACGTCTGGCTGCTTGCCGAGTTCGCGAAGCTCCAGCGGCGTAAACTTCATCTGCGCCGGGCCGCGCCTACCAAACACATGCACGTCCGTCACCGGATTCTTAGCCAGGCCCTCGTACACGTTCTGCGCAATCTCGGTAGTCAACATGTCATCCGCGTGCTTCGCGAGGACACGCGCCACATCCAGCGCCACATTACCTGCGCCAATGACCGCAATCTCCTTGGCCTCCAGCGGCCATTCACGCGGGTAATCCGGATGCGAGTCATACCAGTACACAAAATCCGCCGCGCCATACACCTGGGGCAGATCCGCGCCCGGAATGTTAAACGGCTTATCGCGATCCGAACCCGTTGCGAAGATTACGGCATCATAGTGCTCGTGAAGGTCCTCAACCGTAATGTCCTTGCCCACGTGCACATTACCGAGCAGGCGAATGTCACCGCGCTGCAAAATCTTGTACAGCGCCACAATGATCTGCTTAATGCGCGGGTGATCTGGCGCCACACCGTAGCGAACAAGACCGTAGGGGGCGGGAAGCTGCTCGAACAGATCAATTGCCACGTCCAAACCGGACTTAGACAAAATGTCGGCCGCGTAAATACCCGCCGGGCCGGCTCCAATAACAGCAACATTTAGTGGACGCGTAGAGCTCACTTACTTCCCTCGATCCTACGGATTAATAATGCAACCTATAGTTTACGAAAATGCGGGGCCTTATTTCTACAGGACTTCTCTCACTTCTGCCCCACCCCGCGCTTTTGTGCCGATAAAAAACGCCCCTTTTGCAAGGGGCATTTATACAAGTTCAGCTTGATTAAGCCATGCGGTCAACCGCCGCGTTGGCAAACTGAACCAGGGCTTCCTTCACCGGCGAATCCGGGATGGGCTCGAGTGCCTCCAAAGCTAGATCAGCCCATTCACGGGCTTTTACCCTCGTCTCGTCCAACACCTCGTGATGCTTCAAACGCTCCACAACAGAGGCAAGGAGGTCATCGTCAGTGAGGTCACCATCGTCGATGTCAGCCAAGAGTTTCTTGCCATCTTCATCCAGGAGACCGGCCTCCGCGCGCCTACGCAAAAGAAGCACCGGCATTGTGACAACACCCTCAACCAAGTCAGTTCCGGCGCTCTTCCCCGTCAGTGCTTCATCAGAGGCAAAATCAATCACGTCGTCAGCAATCTGGAACGCCACGCCAACCCGCTCACCGAAGACGCGCACCGCATCCACCAGCGCATCGTCCGCATCTGATAGCCAACCGCCAAACACCGCTGATGCGGCGATCAAAGAACCGGTCTTATCTGCCAATACTTGAATGTAGAAGTCGACCGGATCCGCGTCTCCCGGACCAAACGTCTCGTGAAGCTGGCCCATGCAGAGGCGCTCAAAAGTCTGCGCGTGATACTCAATGATCCTCTGACCCAGCTTCGATACCAAAAGCGAAGCCCGCGAAAACAATACGTCTCCGGCCAAGATAGCGCGGTTGTTGCCCCACTGTAGTTGAGTTGCAGTCACTCCCCTACGCTGTGGTGCCGCGTCCATTACATCGTCATGGTAAAGCGTTGCCAGGTGGGTCAGCTCAACCGCGGTTGCAGCTGCCACGATCTGATCAGAAGCAGGCTGGCCTTCACTACCCAAATGCGCACAAATGAGAGTGAGTGCAGGGCGCAACCGCTTTCCACCAGCTTTAGCAAGGTGCGAAAGGAGCTCGTGGATAAGGTCATCCGACCCCTTCACCGAATCAGTGAGCAACTGCTCAACTCGGGAGAGGTCGGATGACACCTGCTCTTCTAGAGCTTCAAGCGAAAACTTCGAATCCGTCACGGTAGCAATACAACCACATTTGCCAACGCATCAAGAATCGGCTGCGGGAACACGCCCAGCAGGATCGTTGCCACAGCGGCGACAACAACTGCAATGAACGTGTAGCCTTCCGACTTCACAACCACGGTGTTTTCACTAGGTTCGGTGAAGAACATGAGAACCACCAGACGGAAGTAGTAGAACGCCGTGATTGCCGAAGCTACGAGAGCCAGGATTACAAGGCCGGTATAGCCAGCGGAGATACCATCTGCAAACACTACGAACTTGCCGATGAATCCGGACGTTAGCGGGATACCCGCAAACGAGAGTAGGAAGATCAGCATGGCGCCAGCCACAAACGGCGACTTGCGGCCAAGACCAGCCCAGCGGGAGATCTCGGTAGCCTCACCCGTAATGTTCGCGTTCTCATCAGCTTGACGCACCAGTGCAACCACGCCGAACGCACCAACCGTGGCGATGCCGTAACCCAGCAGGTAGAACAGGACCGAACCCGCGCTACGCGAGGTGGCCGCCAGAACTCCAATGATAACGAAGCCGGCGTGAGCGATCGATGAGTACGCGAGTAGTCGTTTAATGTCGGTCTGAACCAGACCAACGAACGTACCGATCGCGATGGTGAGCGCTGCAACCGCTGCGAGGATCCAAATCAGATCCCATTCGAGGCGGACACCGATGGTCAGGTAAATACGAACCATCGTCGCAAAAGCCGCAACCTTAACGGCTGCCGCCATGAAACCAGTAATCGGCGTTGGAGCACCCTGGTAGACATCTGGCGTCCACGCGTGGAAAGGTGCGGCACCAACCTTAAACAGAAGGCCGACCATAACCATGAACACACCAACGATGAGCATCCAGTCCATGCCCGGGATCATCGGAACCTTGACCGAGATTTCGCTCAGGACCACCGAACCAGAGAAGCCGTACAGGAGCGCGCCACCCATCAGGACAAACGCGGATGCGAATGCACCGAGAAGGAAGTACTTCAGCGCAGCCTCCTGTGACAGCTGGCGACGACGGCGAGCCGTTGCCACCAGAATGTACAGGGGTAGGGAGAGCACTTCGAGGGCAACAAACAGTGCGATCAGCGTGTTTGCCGCGGGGAACACCATCATGCCGCCAAGAGAGAACAGCACTAGTGGGAAGATTTCAGTACGCTGGTAGCCCTTCGCGATCGAGAGGTCTTCATCCGACGAACCGGGGCGATCCGAAGGCTGGGCAGCAAATGCTCCATCACCGAGCTCAGAACGATCCGCGATTACGAGGAGCGCTAGGAACGCTACAACCAAAAGCAACGCCTGGGTTGCGAGCGTTAGCGTATCTTCGATGTACTCCCCGTGTGCTAGAGGAGTCTGTGCGATCTCGGTCCAGCGCGCCACGATGGCGACGAACGAGACCACTACCGCAATGATCGAAAGCAGAACCTGCGTACCGCGGCGGGCCTTGTGCGGCACAAACGCTTCAACAAGGACGCCGATTACAGCGGCTCCGAGAACGATCAGAATTGGGGCAAATGAGACCCAGGCGATCTGCGGGGCTTGAGTTACAAGATCCATTAGTTGTTGCTCCCTTCCGTGCCATCGAGCAGAGTGGATGCTCCGGCGCTGTTAACGAGCTCAATGCGCGGCTGCAGGTGCTCAATAGCACCGTCAGCAACCGGGTTGAGTGCACTTACCAGAGGAGCAGACCAAATACCGAGAACAACCATTGCCACGATAAGCGGGGCGATTACGCCCTTCTCGCGCATGTTCATGTCGGTGAACTTCTCTGCATTTGTTGGCGGCCCCGTGAAGATCGCCTGGTATGGGATCAACAGGTAGAGAGCCGCTAGAACTACACCCAGCACCGCGAAGATGGCGGCCAGCGGGTTAATCTTCCACGTGCCAAGAAGCACCATGAACTCGGGCACGAAGCCTGACAAGCCCGGAAGCGCAACCGAGGCGAGGCCGGCAACTAGCCAGGTGCCCGCAATGACCGGGGTTACGCGCTGCATGCCACGGTAGGCCGCGATCTCTCGCGTTCCTCCACGCTCGGTGAGGAAGCCGGAGATCAGGAACATCGCCGCGATCGAGACGCCGTGCGCAACCATGTAGAACATGGCGCCCACAAGAGCCACGTGCGAGCCGATGTAAATACCAAGGACCATGAAACCGAAGTGCGACACGGACGTGAACGAAACGAGTCGCATAAGGTCTTTTTGCCCAATGGCTGCCAGGCCGCCGTACAGAATCGAAATGACAGCGAGAACAATGATGACCGGAGCGGCCGCGCTCGAAGCATTCGGGAAGAGCGGCAGGGCCAGGGCGATCATTCCGTAGGTGCCGATCTTGTCGAGGACACCGACCAGCAGAACGGACGTGCCAGGCCGAGCAGCCGCAGCTGTATCGGGTAGCCACGTGTGAACTGGAACCATCGGGGCCTTAATCGCAAATGCGATAAAGAACGAGATGAAGATCCACATCTCTACGTTCGACGCCATCGGCGTTCCGGAAAGATTTTCCATGAGGAACGCGTTTGGACCGTGATCGGAAACCACCCACAGGCCGATAACACCGGCAAGCATGATCAGGCCACCAAACAGCGAGTAGAGCAAGAACTTCAATGCTGCTGCGCGAGCGTTCTTGCCACCGAAACGGCCAATCATGAAGTACAGCGGAATCAGCATCGCCTCGAAAGCAATGTAGAACAGAACCACGTCGCGGGCCGCAAAGATCAGCACCATGAATCCCTCAAGAATGAGGATCAGAGCCATGTACATGCTGGACTGGCGAGCCCCGTCGCGCTTGCCCGCGTCCTCGCGCCAACCGGCGATGAGGACGATAGGTACGAGCGCAACCGCGAGTATGATCATCGCCATCGCGAGCTGGTTAACACCAAGACCCCAACTAACACTGATCGCTGGAATCCAGTTCTTTGTTTCAGCGAGCTGGTAAGCATTAGCAGCAGACCAGTCGAGGGCGGCCGCAGCCGCAACGCCAAGAGCCAGCTCGACGATCGACACCACGAGGGCGATGGGGCGACCGATAACGCGCAACGGCGCCACGGTTACCACCAAGATGCCCGCGATCATTGGTAGGGCGATCATAATGGACAGCCACGGGATTGAAGCTGCCGAGATAACTTGCATTTCCATCAGTTTCCTCCGCTCTTAAATCCGCGTTGCCAAAATGACGACTAGAGCTAGTAGAACGCCACCTGACACGTACGCCGCGTATGAGCGGACATAGCCGGTTTGTGCCTTCGATACGGCCCGTCCGGTGCCAGCCGCAAGTTTTGCGAGGCCACGGACGATGCCGTCTACGAAGGAGTGATCTGCCGCGGTCACGCCACGCATGAGCGCCTGGCCGGGAACCATGAACAGACCTTCGTTGAGTTGATCCTGGTACAGGTCGTTGCGGGCCGCGTGAACGAGGGCTCCAGCTGCGGGTACAGCCTGCGAAACCTCTTCGCGTCCGTACTTCTTCCAGGCGTACAGCGCGCCGATAATCACGACGAGGAGTACGAGAACCTGGATTGCAATAACCGGTAGTACCGGCTCTGCGTGCACTGTTTCTCCAGTGACCGGCTCAAGCCAGGTAACGAACGTCGAGTTGATCGTGAGGAGACCGCCGAGGAACACTGCGCCAACCGCGAGAATAATCATCGGAACCGTCATTAGCGGCGATGACTCGTGCGGCTGGATGGGTTCCCCCGCCATCGTCTTAGTCCAGCGGGCCTTGCCGTGGAACGTCATAAAGAACAGGCGAGACATGTAGAACGCGGTGATTCCTGCGCCAACGAGAGCCACCGTGCCAAAGATCCAGCCGGGCCAGGAAGCCTCAATGTTGCCGAAGTTACTGGCTGCGAAAGCTGCCTCGATAATCGGATCCTTTGACCAGAAGCCGGAGAACGGCGGTACGCCAAGGATTGCGAGCCAACCCATCATGAAGGTGATCCACGTGATCTTCATTGCGCCCTTCAGGGCACCGAAGTTACGCATGTTCACCTGGTTGTCCATCGCGTGCATCACCGAACCGGCACCAAGGAACATGAGCGCCTTGAAGAAGCCGTGGGTGAACAGGTGGAAGATCGCGAATGCCCAGCCGATTGGGCCCAGGCCTGCACCGAGCATCATGTACCCGATTTGCGACATCGTGGATGCTGCAAGCACCTTCTTGATGTCATCCTTCGCGGTACCGACGATGGCTCCGAAGAGGAGGGTGATTGCACCCACGATTGCCACTACGGTTGCGGCGATCGGCGCTTGGACGTAGACGGCGCCGGAGCGCACGATCAGGTAGACGCCAGCGGTAACCATCGTTGCCGCGTGGATGAGGGCGGAGACCGGCGTGGGGCCGGCCATGGCGTCGCCCAACCAGGCTTGCAACGGGAACTGTGCGGACTTACCGGTTGCGGCAAGAAGCAGGAACAGGCCGATCAGAGTGGCCGCGCCCTGCGATGCGCCAGTTACCTCCGCCGATACCGTACGGAAGTCCACCGAGCTGAACTGGGCAAACATGACCATCATGGCCGCCAGCAGACCCATGTCGCCAACACGGTTCATGACGAATGCCTTCTTAGCCGCCGTGGCATATTCGGGAACGTAGTTCCAGAAGCCAATCAGCAGGTAGGAGGCCAGACCAACGCCTTCCCAACCGACGAACAGGATCGCGTAGGAGTTGCCGAGCACGAGGATCAGCATGGCCGCGATAAAGAAGTTCAGGTAGGCAAAGAACCTGCGGCGGTCCTTGTCATGTTCCATGTACGCAATCGAGTACACGTGGATGAGCGAGCCAACGAACGTGACCAGCATGACGAACGTCATTGAGAGCGGGTCCATGAGGAGCCCGAAGTTTACTGTGAAATCGCCAGCTGGGATCCACTCGAACAGGTTCATCTCCATCGAGCGTTCGGAGGGGGCCACGCCGAGCATCTGAATGATGATGGCCAGGCCGATACCGAACGAGGACCAGGATGCGAGGACGGCAAGCCAGTGGCCCCACCGATCAGACACGCGCCCCAGTAGGAGCAGAAGGATAGAAACCGCGAGTGGGATCGCGATCATCAACCAGCCCAGTGATGCTACGCCGGAGACCGCTGCGGCCTCGACGGGTGCCTGGGGAAGAAGCATGGAGTAATTCACCTTTCCTCCCTCAGTGCTTCAGTAGGTTGACCTCATCGACCGAGGTGGTGCGACGAGATCGGAAGATGGACACGATGATTGCGAGGCCAACCACGACCTCGGCGGCGGCAACGATCATGACGAAGAACGCCATCACCTGGCCGGTGAAATCACCGTAAATGCGGGCAAAAGTGATGAGGGTGAGGTTCGCGGAGTTCAGCATCAGCTCAACCCCCATCAGTGAGATCACTGCGGAGCGGCGAACCATTACCACTGCGGCGCCGATCGAGAAGAGGATCATTGCCAAGATGATGTAGTACGAGATGCTCACTGCTCATCCTCCTTAACTTCGGGCTCGCCGGCTTCGATTTCGGGGCGGGCCTCGTACTGGAGGAGACCGTCCGGGGCTTCCTCGCCGGCCATGCCCCACGTGCGGGCGCGGGCCACGCTCTGGGTGGCGGCGACGCCGTGGTACGGGTGCTCCGGCTGCTTGCCCAGGGCTTGCTCTCCGAGCGAACGCGCGAGTTCCGGATCGAGCGAACCGAGCGAGCGGTCAAGACCGCGCACGCGCACAACGCGCGGGATCGATTCTTCAACCGGCTTGTGGGTCTCACCAGAAATAGCACCCACGTCAAATGCGGTGGATCGAGCGAACACACCGGGCGCAGTGTACTGGCCGATGTGGCGGCCGGTTTCTGCGTAAGCGGACATCTTCGCGTCAACTACCTGCTTTTGCGTGCGCTTCGGGGAGAGGCGGTCGCCATGCGTTAGGAGGACCGCGCCAACGGCTGCGGTGATCAGTAGCGCACCGGCGAGTTCCATCGAGAACCAGTAGTTGGAGAACAGGGCGAGTGCCAGGTTCTCAATCGGAGCGTTCGAGTAGGGATCAACTCCAAACTCCTTGACCGCCGGGAGATTTGCCTTCCAAACCACTGCGGAGAGGGCAAACGCCATGGCGCCGGCGCCAATCACGGCGAGGACAATGTTGCCTCGGCTTTGGTTCTGGTAGTTATCCGTTGCCTGCAGGCCGATCATCATGAGGACGAACAGGAACAGCATCATGATCGCGCCCGTGTAGACCACGACCTGAACAACACCCATGAAGGGCGCTCCCTGCGCGAAGTAGAGGACGGAGAGGCCAAGCATGACCAGCACCATCGACAACGCCGCGTAGGCCGCCTTCTTGAAGAAGAGGACACCCAGGGCGCCGAGAACCATGATTGCGGCGGTGATCCAGAAGAGGACTGTCTCACCGGTGCCGATCGTGGTTACTGCATCAATTGGGGTCGGGTTCACTTACTCTCGCCTCCTTCGGTTTCTAAGCTAGCGAGAGCCATTTCGTTCTTTTCTGCGGCCTTCGCAGCGGCCTCCAGCGTCGGATCGTCTGGGCGGTGTTCACGCACCCATTCAACCTGCGCCTTGGTTGGGCCGGTTACGGCGCCGCGGTAGTAGTCACCATCGGAGAGCCCCTCCACCATCGGGTGCGGAGCGGCAAGCATGCCTTCTTCCATCGGCGCGAGGATCTGATCCTTCTCGAAGATCAGGTCGCGGCGGTGGTAGTCGGCAAGTTCGAAATCATTACCCATCGTGAGGGCGCGCGTGGGGCACGCCTCGATGCACAATCCACAGAAAATGCAACGCAGGTAGTTGACCTGGTAGACGCGGCCGAAGCGCTCACCTGGAGCGTACTGGGCGTCGGGAGTGTTATTGGCGGCCTCAACAAGGATCGCGTCCGCTGGGCATGCCCATGCGCAAAGCTCGCAGCCAATGCACTTTTCGAGGCCGTCTGCGTAGCGGTTCAGCTGGTGGCGGCCGTGAAAGCGCGGCTGCACGAAGGGACCCTCAAACGGGTACTGCTCCGTAACTACCGGGCGGAACATCGATGAGATGGTTACGCCAAAACCTGCCACCGGGGCGAACAAGTTGCCCCAGAAGCCCTTCGGATCGTGCTCGTAGAGCATCTCTTCGTTCTTGTCTTTACTCATCGCGCACTTCCTTCTGATCAGTTGCGGCGGTGGCGGCCGGCACCAAACCCGCCCGTGGGGACGGGGGTAGCTGCTGGCCGGGTAGCGGCGGTACAGGGTAGCCGCCCGCGAACGGATCGAACTCCTCGTCCGCCTTGACTTCAGGCTCGGGGCGATCAAACAGCCACAGGATGATCATGACAACGAGGAACACCGCTACGATTCCGCCCGTGATTGCGAGAAGCGAATCCGTTACCCACATGCGCACGCCCTGCAGCGTTGCAACAAGAACCAGCCAGACAAGGGAGGTTGGGATCAGGATCTTCCAGCCGAGCTTCATGAACTGGTCGTAGCGGAAACGCAGGAGCGTACCGCGGATCCAGACCATGCTGAAGAAGAAGAGCCACATCTTCAGGTTGAACCACAGGAAGCCCCACCAGCCGGAGTTGAAGTCGATAAATGGAACGTAAGACAGCCCAAACGGCGCATGCCAGCCGCCGAGGAACACCGTGGTTGCAACGGCGGACACGTTGAACATGTTGATGTATTCGGACAGGTAGTACCAGCCGAACTTCATCGACGAGTATTCGGTCATGTGCCCGGCAACGAGTTCACCTTCTGCTTCCGGAAGGTCAAACGGGAGGCGGTTTACTTCGCCCACCATCGAGATGAAGTAGACGATGAACGCGGGCAAGAGGGCAAATGCCCACCAAACGCTGTGCTGTGCCGCAACGATTTCTGAGGTCGACATGGAGCCGACCACGAGAAACACGGACACAAGCGAGAGGCCCATCGCAAGTTCGTAGGAGATGACCTGCGCGGCAGCGCGGACCGAGCCGAGGAGCGGCAGGGTGGAACGCGTTGACCAACCGCCTAGGACCGTGCCGTAAAGACCGATCGACGCGATCGCGAGGATGTAGAGGATCGCGATTGGGGTGTCAGCCATCTGCAGAGGCGTGGAGCGGCCGAACATGTTCACGTTCGGGCCCATGGGGATGACCGCTAGCACCATGAATGCGGAGAACGCGGAAATAGCGGGGGCAACGAAGTAGATGAACTTCTCTGCCTTATCCGTCCAAATGTCCTCCTTGAACAGGAGCTTCACGGCGTCCGCGAATGCTTGGAACAAGCCCAGCGGGCCTGCAACATTCGGGCCGGGACGCGTTTGCATACGACCAAGACCACGTCGTTCAACCCAGAGCGCCATGATCACTGACATGATCAGGAATAGCACGATGAACAGGGCCTTAAGTAGGCTCAGCCACCAGGTCTCTTCGCTGAAGTCAGCCGGCGCGGTTGTCGGTGGAGCAAACGGCGTAAGAGTTAGCGCAAGAGTACTCACCGGTTCACCTCCGTATTGGCTGCGATGGATACAACGGAACCATTTTTGGCGCCGAGAGTTTCATGAACGTGTGAGCCTGCCGAGCATTCGGGCAGCCACACAACGTCCTCGGGAAGGTCAGTCACAGCAACCGGAAGGGTGATCGCGCCTCGTGACGTAGAAACGCTTACGAGATCGCCTTCGGCTACGCCGATTGCCTGCATAGTTGCCACGCTCATGCGGGCAACGGATCGGCGAGCAGTGCCGGCCAGCTCTGGAGCGAAGTCCTGCATCCGGCCTTCGTCGAGCATGAGCTTGTGGGTGGCGAGGACAGCATTGCCAGCGCCGGGCGCCTGCACGGGGGCGGGCGAGATTGCCGGGCTGTCGATGCGCGAGCCATCCCACTCCATGAGCTCGTTGATTTCGGCGTGCGTGTCCTTCAAGGTTTCAACGCCGAGGTTCACGCCCATGAGGCCTGCGAGGCGGTGTAGCACTTCGCGGTCGGTTAGCGCGCGGGTTGCAAGAGCCTGGCCAAAGGGGCGCAGACGGCCTTCCCAGTTGATGAACGTACCGTTCTTTTCGGTCACCGGTGCAACGGGGAATACAACGTCTGCCATTTCGGTCAGATCCGTGCGGCGGACTTCCAGAGCAACCACGAATCCGGACTTTTCGATTGCGGATTTCAGGTTCTCCGGGTCAGTTACGTCGCGCGAGTCAACGCCGCCGAGGATCATCGCCGAACGAGGATCGGTTGCGGCTTCGGCCAGAATATCTACCGTGCACTTGGTGGGATCCGACGGAAGTTTGGCGCCCCACACGGCTTCCATGTCGATGCGAGCATCGGCATCCGCAGCACAGCGGCCAAATGGAAGCAGGTTCGGGTTCAAGCCAACTTCGAGGCCACCTCGTTCGCCGGCGCGACGCGGGATCCACGCGATGCGTGCACCCGTGCGGTCCGCGAGGCGGGCAACAGCGGTGTAAAGACCGGGAATCTCCACAGCGCGTTCGCCAACAACGATCACACCATTTGCAAGTTCAGTTGCGAGATCGCCGCTTACTGCGTCGAGCACCTCGGGTTCAGTGCCGGGAGCTGCGCGAAGCAGATCGGCATTCATCTTGCGAGTGGAAGGGGTGGTCATCGGAGCAACCACGGAAACCTTAACGGAGCCGGCCAGTGCGCCCTTGCGCAAACGCAAGAAAACGTTTCCAGCTTCATCTTCGGCCTCGAGACCAACGATGAGAACGCGGCCAGCCTTCTCAAGATCCTTGTAGGTCACGCCCAGGCCAGTGCCGGCAACACGCGTGCCAAGGAACTTCGTTTCCTCAAGCGAGGTGGCGCGTACGCGGCCATCAACCTGGTTGGTGTTCATGACGACACGCGCGAACTTAGACCACGCGTAGCCATCTTCAACCGTGAGGCGGCCACCTGGCAACAGTACCGTCTTGCCAGCTTCGCGGGCTTCCTTCAAGCCACGAGCCGCACGGTCAAGCGCATCCGCCCAAGAGGTGGGAACAAGCCTGCCGTCCTCGCGAACCAGCGGAGCGGTCAGGCGATCCTCGCCGGTGCTCCAGGTGAATGCGAAGCGATCCTTGTCGGTGATCCACTCTTCATTGACGTCAGCGTCCTCACCCGCCAGAACGCGAACAACCTCGCCGCGGCGAATGTCGATACGCGTTGCGGCGCCAGAGGCGTCGTGCGCAGAGACGGACGGCGTCGATACGAGGTCGAACGGGCGTCCCCTGAAACGGTACGAGGTGGACGTGAGCGCACCCACCGGGCAGATCTGAATGGTGTTACCCGAGAAGTAGGAGGCGAATGGGCGTCCGGATGTGTCGGCTTCCGCGGCACCAACCGGGCCGGCGTTGAGGCCGGACTCGTAACCGGGGTTGCCGAACGGGCCAGCAAATCCTTCGTCACTATTGATGTTCGAAGCATCGCTATGGAAGCCGAGGACGGCAGTGTCAAAGCGTCCAACCTGCTCCCCCATGAACTGGTGGTCCTCGGTTGGAGCGGTGCCGCCGCCGCGACCCTGCAGGTCAATGAAAGCATCGCCCGCAATCTGCTTCGAAAAACGCGTGCAGCGCTGACACAGGATGCAACGCTCACGGTCAAGCGCGATCTGAGTGGAGAGCTTGATGGGCTTCACGAACGTGCGCTTGGCGTCATCGAAACGCGAAACTTCGCGCCCCTCGGACATCGCCTGGTTCTGTAGCGGGCATTCGCCGCCCTTGTCACAGATCGGGCAGTCCAGCGGGTGGTTGATCAGGAGGAACTCCATCACACCCTTCTGGGCCTTCTCGGCTACCTCGGACGTGCGCTGCGTCTTTACCACCATGCCGGGCATGACCGTCATCGTGCACGAGGCCTGTGGCTTCGGGAACGGACGCACCTCACCAGAACGGTCCGGCGCCGCTACCTCAACCAGACACTGGCGGCACGCGCCAGCTGGAGCCAAAAGCGGATGATCGCAAAAACGCGGAATGCGGATACCGACCTGCTCGGCAGCGCGGATGATAAGCGTACCCTTCGGGACGGACACCTCAGTGTCGTCGATAGTGAGAGTTACCAACTCCTCACTCATCGGGCACCTCCTTTAGCAAAGTGGGCGGACGCTTCATACGGGAATAGTTCGCGCGCAGGCGTTGTGAGGCCGGCTTCGAACTCTTCGCGGAAATGCGCGATACCAGACTGGACGGGAGCTGCCGAAGCATCACCGAGGGCGCAGAACGAGCGGCCCGCAATATTTCCGGAAATCTCCAAAAGCTTGTCCACGTCACCGGGAAGTCCCCTACCCTCTTCGAGGCGCAGCAGGATCTGTTTCATCCAGTAGGTGCCCTCGCGGCACGGCGTGCACTTACCGCACGATTCGTGCTGGTAGAACTCAGTCCAACGAGTGACGACGCGAACCACTGAAGTGGTTTCGTCAAATACCTGCAGGGCGCGCGTTCCAAGCATTGAACCGGCAGCGCCAACAGACTCGTAGTCGAGCGGTACGTCGAGTTCTTCCTCAGTGAAGATCGGAGTTGAAGAACCACCCGGAGTCCAGAACTTCAGCTTGTGACCGTTGCGCATACCGCCAGCCATCTCAATGAGCTCGCGCATGGTGATGCCAAACGGTGCTTCAAACTGTCCCGGATTGTTAACGTGACCGGACACGGAGAAGAGGCCGTGACCGCTCGACTTCTCAGTACCCATCGAGGTGAACCAACCGGCTTCGTGCTGGAAGATTCCAGAAACCTGCGCGATCGACTCAACGTTGTTAACAACTGTCGGACGGGCGTAAAGACCCGCAACAGCTGGGAACGGAGGCTTCAAACGCGGGTGACCGCGACGACCCTCAAGGGAGTCAAGCAGCGCGGTTTCCTCACCACAAATGTAAGCGCCCGCACCAGCGTGCACCGTGATGCGGAGGTTGAAATCCCCTGCGGGTCCGCGTCCCTGGCCGATAATGCCGGCCTCTTCGGCCTCACGCACCGCGGCGAGAAGGCGACGGTAAACTTGCGCGACTTCGCCGCGCAAGTAGATGAATGCGTGCTCACACCTGATCGCGCGGGCCGTGATTGCCATGCCCTCGATCAAGACGTGCGGATTCGCCATAAGGAGCGGGATGTCCTTACAGGTTCCCGGCTCGGACTCATCGGCGTTAACGACCAGGTAGCGCGGCTTGCCATCATCAGGAGGAAGGAACGACCACTTCAAACCAGTCGGGAATCCTGCACCACCACGACCGCGAAGACCAGCGGTTTTCACTGTCTCGGTGATGTCACCCGGCTCCATCGTGAGGGCCTTCTCAAGCCCCTTGTATCCCCCGCGGCTGCGGTAGGACTCCAGGGTCCAGGAACGGTCCTCATCCCAGCCGCGTGAAAGTACCGGCGTTAGGACTCCGGGCTTCGAAAACGTTACGTCGCTCATTCGTCGCCCTCCTTATCTTCCTCTGTAACCGCAGGACGCTCAGCGGACGAGTACAAGCCGCCAACTTCCTGCTGAGGCTGTCCCTCCGCACCCGAGATGCTTGACGGGCTCATCCAGCCCTTCTCCTTCGCGATCTTCAGACCGCGCAAAGACGGTTCACCAGCCGACGGGCCCTCATCCACGAGGCCATCTTCAAAACCGGCTAGGAGCCTAGAGATTTCCTTGAACGTGGGCACCTGCTCCGGACCTCGCGTGGACTTGATCGGGCGCCCGGCCTCAATATCATCCACGAGGGCGATCGTTGATTCCGGCGTCTGGTTGTCGAAGAACTCCCAGTTGACCATCACTACGGGCGCGTAGTCGCAAGCTGCGTTGCATTCAAGGCGCTCCAGCGTGATCTTGCCATCCGCCGTGGTTTCGTCGTGGCCCACCCCGAGATGACCGGAAACGGCCTCCCAGATCTGGTCCCCGCCCATCACAGCGCACAGGGCGTTCGTGCAAACCCCCACGTTGTATTCACCGTTGGGGTGGCGCTTGTACTGCGTGTAGAACGTGGCAACAGCGGAAACCTCCGGGCGAGTAATCCCCAGAGTCTGTGCACAAAAAGTCACGCCATCAGCAGAAATGTAGCCGTCCACCGACTGCACCAAGTGCAGCATGGGCAAAAGTGCCGAACGCTCGTGGCCCTTAGGGTAGCGCGCCATAATCGCAGCGGCATCAGCACGCAGGCGCTCCAAAACTTCGTCGCTGTACATCAGCGATCAACACCTCCCAGTACCGGGTCAATCGAAGCGAGAGACACGACTACGTCAGCAAGCTGACCGCCCTCAGTCATCATCGCAAACGATTGCAAGTTAGAGAACGACGGGTCGCGGAAGTGCGCGCGGTACGGGCGCGTACCGCCGTCCGAAACAACGTGAGCGCCAATAACGCCCTTAGCGTGTTCCACCATTCCATACGCCTGGCCGGCCGGAACCTTGAAGCCCTCGGTTACAAGCTTGAAGTGGTGAATGAGAGACTCCATGGACTCACCCATGATCTCGCGAATGTGCGCCAGCGAGTTACCCTGACCATCCGAACCAATCGACATTTGCGCCGGCCACTTGATTGCCGGATCCTGCACCATAACTGGGTCACCCTCGCACTCATCAAGCTTGTCGAGAACCTGGTTAATGATTCGCAGCGACTGGTAGCACTCGTCGAAACGCACCTGCACGCGGTTGTACGCGTCAGACTTGTCTCGAACCGGAACGTCAAACTCAAGCTGGTCGTAACCGAAGTACGGCTGTGTCTTACGCAAATCGAGCGGAAGGCCAGCAGCACGCAAGCACGGACCGGTCATGCCAAGCGCCATCATCGAAGCGAGCGACATGTAGCCCACATCAATGTGACGAAGCTTGAAGATCGGGTTTTCCTGCGTGAGGTCCTGCAACTCCCCAATGTCATTGCGCAAGTTAGGAAGGAGCTCGCGAATGTAATCCGTGGTGCCCGACGGCAGATCCTGAGCCACACCGCCCGGACGCATAAACGCGTGGTTCATGCGCAGACCCGTGATGCGCTCAAAAATACGGAGCACGTTCTCACGGCCTCTAAAGGCGATCGTCATCATCGTGGTTGCGCCCAGCTCGTTACCACCGGAGCCGATTGCGACCAGGTGCGAACCAATACGGTTCAGCTCCATCAGCAGAATGCGGATCCAGTTAGCGCGCTGCGGAACCTCGTCGGTAATACCGAGTAGCTTCTCCACGGCCTGCACGTAAACAGCCTCGTTAAACAGCGGAGCCACGTAATCCATACGCGTGCAGAACGTTACGCCCTGCGTCCACGTGCGGTACTCCATGTTCTTCTCAATGCCCGTGTGCAAGTAGCCCGTATTCAGACGGGACTCGCGCACAGTCTCACCATCGATCTCGAGGATCACGCGTAGCACGCCGTGCGTGGACGGGTGAATCGGACCGAGGTTAACAACGATGCGCTCGTTAGAAAGACGCTCGATCTCTGAAAGAACATCTTCCCAGTCGCCGCCGCTTGCTAGAACCTCAGGAATATCGTCGATATCGAGTCCACCGGGCGTTGCGTAAAATACCGGTTTTTCGTTATTCATTAGTTGTACGACCTCCGAGTGTCTGGCGGCGGAACTGTAGCTCCCTTGTATTCGACCGGAATACCACCCAGCGGATAGTCCTTGCGCTGGGGGTGGCCTACCCAGTCATCGGGTAGAGCGGTACGAGTAAGGCCGGGGTGACCGGTGAATACGATGCCGAACAAATCCCACGTTTCGCGCTCATGCCAGTCATTACCCGGGTAGATCGAAACGACGGACGGAATCTTCGGATCCGAATCCGGAGCGGTTACCTCCAGGCGGAGCATGCGGTTGTGCGTCACCGAGAGGAGGTGGTAGACAGCGTGCAGTTCGCGGCCCACCGCGTGCGGGTAGTGCACGCCGGAAACGCCGAGGCAGAGTTCAAAGCGCAGATCCTGATCATCACGCAACCAACGGCAAACCTGCAGAATGTGCTCGCGAGGCACAAAGATCGTAAGCTCGTCGCGGTCTACAACCACGCGCTCAATGACATCTTTGACCTCAATGCCGGCATCCTTGATGAGTTCTTCAAGAATGTCCACAACAGAGTCAAACCAACCGCCGTAAGGGCGAGCCGATTCACCAGGGAGATCAACCGTGCGCGTGAGGCCACCAAAACCGGTGGTATCGCCAGATCCGCGAACGCCCCACTGGCCGTGACGGACGTCAACGACCTCGGGAGCCGCTCCGCCGCGAGTTGGGCTGGCCTGCTCGGCTACCTCGCCGAACTTCTTCGAGGATGGGGAGTTGTCGCTCATGCAAGCAGTCCCTTCATCAGATGAGTTGGGGTAGCTGCAAGAGCAGCTTCTTCCGCCTTACGCGCAACCTCAATGCGGTGAGCACCAACGGGCTCCTTACCGATCTGCTCACGCAGCACCATGATCGCGTTGATCAAAGCCTCTGGACGCGGCGGGCATCCCGGCAAATAAACATCAACCGGAACAACGTGGTCACAGCCCTGCACAACCGCGTAGTTGTTGAACATGCCGCCCGTGGAGGCGCAGGCGCCCATCGAAATAACCCACTTGGGTTCTGGCATCGAGTCATAAACGCGGCGAACGATCGGAGCCATCTTGTGCGACAAACGGCCGGACACGATCATGAGGTCAGCGTGGCGCGGCGATGCGCGGAACACTTCCAAACCAAAACGAGCCATGTCGAAACGCGGCGTACCCGCAGCCATCATCTCAATGGAGCAGCATGCCAGACCCATCGTTACAGGCCACTGAGAGTGCTTACGGGCAAGATCTAGAACCGCCTCAATGGAGGCTAGGCCAACGCCTGCGGGAAGACTATCTTCGATACCCATTTACTACTCCCTCCTATCAGTCCCAATCCAGGCCGCCGCGGCGCCACTCATAAATGAATGGAACCGTGATCAGCGCGATGAACGTAAACATGACAACGAGGCCAAACAGGCCCAACTTCCCGAAGGTAACAGCCCACGGGTAAAGGAAGACAACCTCGATGTCGAAAATAATGAACGTCATAGCCACCAGGTAGTACTTCACGGGGAAACGGCCGACATCAGCGTCGTGATGGATCGGGTCCACGCCGCACTCGTAGTTACTGGACTTGACCTTGTTCTTGTTAACGGGTCCCAGGATCGCGGAGGCTCCCAGGCCACCGAGTGCGACCAAGACTGCCATCGCAGCCATGATCAATATCGGGAAATACGGATTGCTCACTATGCCTCCAACCTGGCGGTTAACAAATCATTCTTTGTAGATTTTGCTGGGGATACCAAACGCTTAATCATACCTTTGGAACCACCTTCGCAAGAGCCGTTATCAGCTTGTCATCCCACTCTCCGCCCGAACGCTCAAAGCCGTCCGAAAGGAGTTTGTGAACGAGTTTCATGAGCCTGGGACGCGGCAGACCATACTTTGTGCAGGCGTGCATGATCTTCGGGTTCTCGATCAGCTTCACAAACACGCGGCCCAGCTGGTAATAGCCGCCCCAGTCTGCGGTCAACGCTTCCGTGTACGTTTCCATTGCGCGATCAAAACCCGCATCAGAAGTGCGGCTTAGCGCAGAAACAATAGATTCCGCGGCGTAGCGCCCCGCCCTCATAGCGGGGGCAATACCCTCACCATCGAAAGCAGAAACCATGCCGCCCGCGTCACCAACGATTACGAGGCCGTCGCGGTAGTGGGGCTTGCGGTTGAACGACATCGGCAAAGCGGCCGAGCGAAGCTGACCGATCTGATTCTCTTCGGTCATCTCCCACTCTTCGGGCAGGTTCGCGATCCAGGTCTTGAAGATCTCGCGATACGGCAACTTGGTTGCCTTTGACGTAGAAGAAACGGAGCCGAGCCCAACGTTAACAACGCCGTCGCCCAGCGGGAACAGCCAGCCGTAGCCGGGCAGAAGATCAGATTCACCGCGCTTGCCGCTCCACAGCTCCAGGTGCGAATCCATCCACTCTGCATCGCCCTTAGGCGACTTAAAGTATGCGCGAGCTGCCACACCCAGCGGGCGGTTCTCTAGCTTTTCAATACCGAGGGACGTGGCGAGGCGGGCAGCTACACCGCCGGCTTCAACAACGACCTTCGCGCGAAACTCGATTTCGCGAGCATCTTTACCCTTGCCGACCTTCGCAGTTACTCCGCACACGCGGCCAGTAGGAGTTTGTAGAGCGCCCGTAACGTTGAAACCTTCGTACAAGCGAACTCCCGCGGACTCGGCGCGGCGCGCTAAATCCTCATCCAACTGCATTCGGGCGCGCGCCATACCGAAGTTAGGAGCCGACTTCGTTTCTGGCCACGGCAAATAAATAGAGTGGCCGCCGCCAATTACATTGAGACCCTTGTTGCGCTGCCACCCCGCGGTGTCAACGCCCATGAGTTGAACCTCAGCAACCGCGGCTGGCGTCAAGCCATCACCGCAAATCTTGTCGCGCGGGAACGTAGATTTTTCTAAAAGAGCGACGTCGAGCCCCGCCCGCGCCAAGTAATAAGACGTTGCAGAACCTGCAGGGCCTGCGCCCACAACGACGACATCAGCACTGAAGTCGGACGCGTCAGCCAGCTCCACGTGTTCCTCCCGCTCGTTGCTACTCATATAACTTTTACCAAATTTGCATTCCTCTAGAGGCGAAATGCCCATATGTCCCTACCCTATCCACCAGGTGGGGTAGGTCCACAAAAGATACAGAAAAAAGGCGATTTGGCACGGGAAACGAACGCCCGGCCGCCGCAAACACAATCGTATTTGATCACAACCGTGTTACTTATTTTATTGATCACAGTGAGGCTATCGCGAAAATCGCGCATCAGCACTTCAGGGTTTGACAGCGCGGTGCAACGCGAGGATACCGCCCGTGTAGTTGCGGTACTGCACCCGCTCCCAACCGGCCTGGGCAATCATTTTGCCCAGTGTCTCCTGGTCATACCACTCGCGAATCGACTCAATCAGGTAGTCATAGGCCTCATCGTCTGAAGACAGTAGCTTCGCCACTCGCGTCAAAATTTCTTCCAAATAAAACCCGTAAACGGCGTTAAACACCGGCCAAGTTGGACGCGAAAACTCACATATCAAAAGGCGCCCGCCCGGCTTGGTCACGCGCGCCATTTCCTGCAACGCCTTCTCGGTGTTTTGCACGTTGCGCAGGCCAAACGAAATGGTCACCGCGTCAAACGAGGCATCCTCAAACGGCAAATCAGTTGCGTCCCCCTGCACAAACTCTAGTTCCGGGTGACGCTGGCGCCCGACCTCGATCATGCCCTCCGACAGGTCACACGCGATCACATGCGCACCGGTTTCCGCGAGCGCCGCCGTGGAACCACCCGTTCCGGCAGCCAGATCAAGGACTCGTTCGCCCGGCTTCAGGTTGAGGGCACGCACCACTCCCCTGCGCCAAATGTGCACCTGACCGAACGTCAACGCCTCGTTAGTTAGGTCGTATCGACTGGCCACTTTGTTGAACATGCCCGCGACCTCGTGGGGACGCTTCTCTAGCGATGCACGATTTACGTCTGAAGCTTTAAGGTCACGTTTTGCCATGAGATCTATCTTGTCACGGTTCTATGCCAGAGGTGAACTTCAACCGGGTGACGCGAAATAAGATCCTTCTTCGAGGGGGCATAATGCCTAGGATTTCAAGCAAACTCGATCGTTAGGGTGCCTGGCGCAACGAAAATACTAGGCCAGGTAGTATGGGATACCGTGACCGTATTGAACTCCGCACGACGATTTTGCCTTCGCGATCCGCATGCGCGCCCAAAACTGCGCGTTTCGATCAGCGAGGTTGGTGGCCCCTCCACATTCTCTGAGCTTCTGCACCGCGTTGACGGTGCACGTAATCTCTCGGTTTGGAGCGGGCCTGCACTCGCCACTGATGCTCAGCCAATCATCGTTGGAGACGGTATAGCACTTGCCATCGTTGCGACAGAGGAAGGTAGCTACGGCCTCGCGCATCCTACTTTCAAAATACTTTCACGCGCGCTACTGCCCAACCCGCGGCCAGAGAATCCCGGGATAGTTCAAAACCAGCCGCACATGCAGGTCGCGGGCCAAGACTGGCTGGCGCTAATCGCTGAAGCCAGCGTGAAGGGCGGCCGGGAGTTCTTAGCCCGGACGGGGATACACGCTCCGCTGGGGCTAATGTCATTTGGTTTTGCTCCCGGAACGCCAGGGGCGCTGGTACTGCCGCGCATCGCATGGGTAGCGTTGGGCGATGCCACGTGGAAGATCGAGACGGTTATTGAGGCAGACGGCGAGGACCTCCACCCAATCGAGGACGGCGCTGGTCAGCGCAACACCGAGAGCGAGAACCTTGATGGAGCGCCCAACTGGTATTTAGATCCGGGCACCATGTCACGGTCCGCATGGAAGCACGCGGTTGCCATGGTCGTGGACGAACTGCGCGACGGCCGGGCACAAAAAGCTGTTATGGCTCGCGATATTACGGCTCGATCTGACCATCCGATTAACCTATTTGCAGTTTTACAAGAGCTCGCTACGGCCTACCCCACTACCTGGACGTTTAGCGTTGCCGGCCTCACCGGCGCATCACCGGAAATGCTCGCATCCGTGCGCGGCGGACAGTTGAAGTCCCGCGTACTTGCCGGCACTTGTCCTCCGGGGGAGGGCGCCGCCCTGTGGGAATCAGCTAAAGACCGTGAAGAGCACGCCCTTGCCGTTCAATCGGTGGTGGACTCCCTGGCCGGGCTCAGCCGCGACCTCAACGCTCCCCGCCAGCCGTTCCTCTTGGACCTTCCTAACGTCACTCATCTTGCTAGCGACGTCACCGCCGACCTCACCGCGATTGAGGTGGGCCACGCGCCCGTTTGCGAAGCGGTTCGAGCCCTACATCCCACGGCCGCGGTTTGTGGCACCCCCACACAGGACGCGTTCGAGCTTTTGTCCAAGCATGAGCTGACCGACCGTGGACGCTACTCCGGGCCCGTCGGCTGGATCGACGGGGCGGGTGAGGGAGCGTGCGCGATTGCTCTGCGCTGCGGCCAGGTTCTTCCCGACGAGCACTCAATCCGCGTATTTGCCGGCGGAGGCATCATGCCCGAATCCATTCCCGAGGTGGAACTGGCCGAAACCGGGGCGAAAATGCTGCCCGTACTGCAGGCAATCGGCCTCGAAAACTAATCTTCGAGGCCGATTGGTGAAAGCTTAAAGCTTGCGCATTCGCCTAGTGCGGCGAATAGTCCGGGAGCACCACGTAGATCGCGGGGAACAAAATCACTGCGAAACCAATGGTCAACGCCAGGGGCGAGAAAGCGTTCAAAGCGAATGCAGTGAAAACGCCGCAAACTACCGCCGCTATCGCCGCCACAAGATAAATGCCGCCCGATTTGTAATACTCCGCCGCCAGCACATTTGCCATCACCGAAGCGACGCAAACCAACCCGGCCCACACGAGAGCTCCACCGATCAAAAGTAGCCAATCCCCCGCCCCGGCTTCGCCGCGCATGTAACGCGCTTGAAAGGGAACCTGTTCAAACCAAACGAGGAAAGGCAGGGCAAGGCCAGCTAGCATCACCAACACAATCGGAATGGTGTACTGACTATTTCGCTTCACGGGATCCTCCTAGACCGAGCGTTGCAAACCCAATGCTACACGCGCTGCGAGCCGCCCGTGCAGGTCCAAATCCGTGGTGAATGCGAGCTGGCCGAGTTAGCTACTTAGCCTTGAGGGCCACTTGGACCTCGGTGATCTCACCGCCACGAGCGATCCCCAACGTCACTGTGTCACCCGAGTTGTACCTGCGCACAAATCCCGTAAGTGCAGCGGAGGACACCACGTCGTTGCCATCTATCGACACGATCACGTCGCCAACCCGCAGGTTCGCATCCGCAGCCGCGCCCCCTGGCAGTACCGACTCCACCTTCGCACCCAGGCGAGTTTCCTCACCCACCTGGACCGCCGCAGTAGAGATGCTCACGCCAAGCTGGGCGTGCACCGCCTCGCCCTTCTCAATCAACTGCGTCACCACGTTCTTCACCAGGTTCACCGGGATCGCGAATCCGAGGCCGATAGAGCCAGCCGACCCCTCTTTACCCATCGACGCGATTGAGGAGTTAATGCCAATCACACGGCCCTGCGCGTCAAACAACGGACCGCCCGAGTTACCTGGGTTAATCGAAGCATCCACCTGGATAGCGTTTGTTACCACGGTTTCTGACTGCGGCGACTGCTGCAGGAAGTACGGGAACTGGTAGTTGAACTGCTCGCTTTGATCGTTTGGCACAGCCGTCTTCACCGCCACCGGGCGATCCAGCGCCGAAACGATACCGGTGGTCACCGTGTCCGTGAGACCCAGCGGCGAGCCGATCGCCATCACGGCCTCGCCTACCTTTAGCTGGCTGGAATCACCAAAGTTACCGGCAACCAAATCAGCGGGCGGATTTTTCATACGGATAACAGCCAGGTCCGTAGTTGGGTCGATACCCACAATCTCCGCCTCGTAAAGTCTGCTTCCGCTGGCGCGAACCGTGATTTTTGCCTGCTCGTTATTAACTGCGGCAGAAACCACGTGATAGTTAGTCACAATGTTGCCGTTGCTATCCCAAACAACACCCGAACCGGTGTCACCACCATCCCCCGTGCTTACTTGAATGGACACTGTGGCGGGACGAACCGCGTTAGCTACCGCCTGCCAGTCAGTGCCCTCTCCCGAAACCTGAACGGTTGGAGTCTTTTCACCCGACGGCTGCTGAATCTGCTGGCTACTGGCCGCAGGCGCATATGCTCCCGAAAACTTAAGCGTAGCAATCGTGCCACCAACCGCGAGGAACGCAGCAAGCAGCATAGCGACTATGAGGGCGCCCCAACCCGGCCCTTTCTTAGCCGTTTTGCGCGGCGCTGTCTGTACCTGAGAGGCATAGCCAAACGGCTGGCCATACGACTGCTCGGGTTGCGCCTGCTGAAAGCCCTGTTGCTCGTAATTCGCCTGACCGTAAGCATCCCGGTCGTATGCTCTCTGCTGCCCGCTAGCTTGCTGGTCATATTGTTGCTGGCCATACGCCTGCTGCGGGTAGGCGCCTTGCTGCGGATAGTTTTGCGCGGCTACGGGCGCGGAGTAGGCCTGAGGTTGTCCTTGCTCTTCTACCTCTTCTTGCTCACGTGGATCCTGCTGATCTGCGCCTTGCGAATCTGCTGTTCGGTAAACGTAGCGCGGCTGGTCCGGGGTTTTGATGGGCTCACCCTGTGGGGTTTCAGGGGTAACGGAATCTAGTTCGCCCTCGTAATCCCTGGGACGCTCATTCTCCATCGTGGCTCCTAAAAAATATCTGTACTTTTTTCAAAACAATGTACATGGTGGCCGGCTGTTCTGAGCGATTTCTTCAGCGCACCTGGGTTTTTTCTGGAAAAAGTGATTGCACGCCCGCGCGCACTCCGCTGTGGTCTGCCACCACGTGAATGATCCGCCCCCGCGGCCGGTCTGCGAGCGCCCTCGTTAATGTTTCAAAAGCATCTGCTTCAACCGCGTCATTGCCGTTTCCCTCCGCACCGTTTCGGGTGGAGGTGGTGAAGTCCGCGCGCACGTACTCCCAGCCGGTAGCGGCGGCAAGCGCCTCAAAGTCGAGGCTGTGCGCGACCGCAAAGAACCTTTCATAGACGGCACTTGGAGCTAGGCCGTGTTCGAGCGATTGGAAGATGCGTCCTCCCTGATCGTCTATCACCACCACGTCCACATCTGGCACGGACTGCCCCGCGGGGAGCAGGAGAGAGCCAATGTCGTGCATGAACGTGAGGTCCCCAACCAATGCGCGCACGGGGCAATCAAGGCCGAGCGCAATGCCTTTTGCCGTTGCGATAGTTCCGTCGATTCCCGCCTGGCCGCGCGCGGCAAACACCCCTTTTGCCCCGCTCCCCACGGGCGAATCCGCCGCCAGATCAATGTATCGAATCGAATTTGAAGCGCCGAGGACCAGGGCGTGACCGCCATCTTCCGGCTCAGCCGCGCGCGAAGCGTTTGCGTACGCGTCCCACACCGCGCGGGCGGCAATAACACCGTGCGGTATTGGGTGGCGGGTGCCTGAGTTGGAATCCGCCTCGCGCATATTGTTGCCGTGGCAGTTGCCTTCATGGAGGGAGGAAGCAGCAAGCTGACTGAGTTCGCGCGCCCGGATCCACTGGCCAACGTTTTGAGCATGCTCGGCCCAGCTTCTTGTCCACGCACCCTGTGGCATCTTCTGCCTGGCAGGGGCAAGTTGTTCCACCACTATGTCGGCGTTACCCGCAACATCTGGGTATTCGTGCGCGATCGAAGCGACAACCACCCGGGCCGGGCCAGCCAGCAGGCGCGAAACCGGGCGAGACAAGCTGGGATGGCCAAGCACCACGACCTGCTCGATTTCACCCGCAAACCGAGTCAGCATCTGCTGCTCGAATCCGCAAAAGGCAGCAGCTCCAAATGCGCCGGAGGAAGGCTCGGCCAGAAGCGGAATCCCGGCCGCCTGAGCCAGCTGCGCCGCCCCCTCGGCCTTGTCTCCCGCAACAATGACCGTGCGCAAATCTTGCACGGCATCCTCCCACGCGGTCACAACCGGCTGACGCCGCGCAAGCCGGGCGGGGATCCCCGCGTCTAAATCCGCTACCGCAGGCGCCCCCTCCGGGGTCAAAGGATCGCGGAATCCGATATTAATATGCGCCGGACCACCCGCCCCGCGCGCGCCCACAACCTGGCCCACCAGGCGGCGAACGCGCGCAACAAAGGCCTTCGCAGCGCCGTCCTCGGACACCGCGCGAGCATCCGGACTAATCCCCACTTCCGCCGGCACATCCAGCTGCGCCACCACGTGATTGCCAAACAGCCCAGATTGATCCGTGGTCTGCGACGCGCCCACGCCCCTCATCTCGAAGGGCCGATCCGCCGAAATCACAATGAGCGGCGCGCACGTGTGGAACGCCTCAATCACCGCTGGTAGCAGGTGTGCGGGGGCGGTGCCGGAAGTTGTCACCACCGCAACTGGAGCCTTCGAAGCCTGCGCCAAACCCAGCGCAAAGAACCCTGCGCTACGCTCATCGAACACGGGGTGCGCGCGCACCATCCCGCTACCCTCCGCACTAGCAATCGCATACGCGAGCGGCGCGCTACGCGAACCCGCAGCAACCACAAAATCGCGCACATACGGAGCCAACGCCGCAATCAACCAGCGCGCATCAACAGAAGCAGGCATAACCCTCCCCCGCCACTACAGGCAGTGAACCATTTCTTCAAGCCTAGCGAGCCATCGCGTCAGGTGCTCCGCCTCGTCACGCCTATGCGGCAAGAACGATACGGCGGCCTCGTCAATCTCGATTTCTTGAGGAGCAATAACCCCATCTACCGGTCGAAGCGGAGTCTTAGTGACGTCCGCCGTGAACATTTGCGCGGTAGCGAGTCCGCAGGCAAACGGAAGCTCATCCAGCGCCGCCGCGCACTCCACGCCGCGGGCTAGGCCCACCGACGAATCCAAAGCGGAGGAGACAACCGCGGGCAATCCCGCCCTCTCAGCCACGTCGATCAGGCGCTTTGCACCACCCAAAGGTTGCACCTTTACGATCACTAAGTCCGCAGCGCCCGCGCGTGCCACCGCCAGAGGGTCCGAAGCGCGACGCACCGACTCATCCGCCGCGATCCGCACGTCCACCTGCTGGCGAACGCGCGCAAGTTCCTCCACCGTTGCGCACGGTTGCTCCACATACTCCAGGTCCGCGCCGCCCCCACTCTGGCATGCCCGGTTCAGTTCGTGAATGGCCTCCAGCGCTTGCGGCACATCCCACGCCGCGTTTGCATCCACGCGGATCTGCCCCGCGGGGCCGAGGGCGTCACGCACCGCCTCGATACGCGCACAATCCTCGCTAATAGTGGAGTTTGGATCCGCCACTTTTACCTTTACCGTGCGAGCGCCACCCGAATTCTTCACGATGTCGAACGCCACCTGCGGATCCACCACCGGCACCGTTGCGTTAACCGGCACGGCCTCGCGCTTACGAGGCAGTGGCTCACTTTGCGCGGCCTCAAGCCCTGCACGCAACCACTGGGCGGATTCGCGAGCGTCATAATCCCAAAATGGTGAAACTTCCGCCCAACCGCCCGGCCCGCGCAAAATCAGGCCGTCACGCACTGTGATACGCCGAAACCTGTTCTTTAGTGGCAACCGAAAATAAAGCAGCCGATCAATTCCTTCAAACACGTTCACAACCGAGGCAGGAAGCGCCTCAATCGCGACCTCGAGAAGTCGGGCAGAATCAGTGGGGAGCGCATCATTCACAACCCCATTTTGCCAAACTTGCGCGTATTTCGTGGCGCCGCCGACCCCCGCTCATGTTCCCCTCAACACTCGATGCGCGGCAACTACAGATCAGCGCGGGTCCACGCCGGCTCGTGTGGGTAAGCTTGGAGCATGACGATCATCGCATTCGTATTGGGCCTGGCTGCCCTAATCGCAACCGTGTGGCTACGCAAAGACACGCCCTCGTCGCGGGCGTGGGAAACCGAAGATGGCATCGTGGATGAACGATTTGCCTTCGTGTTCCTCCCCAGTTTCACCGTCTTACTGTTCGGCCTGGGAGTAATCGGACTATCCGGCCTGTTCAACGAGTTGACCGGAGGCGTGTGGATACTGTTTATCCTCGGTTGTCTACTGTCCGCCGTCGGAGCGGTTGGCACCGTGGTCGGCCTGTTCTCAAATAAATACCCGCTGTGGCTACTGCCGAAGTGGAGGCTAGAAAGCCCGCACCGCAAGTAGGCCATCAAGTTCGCCGAGTCCACCTGCTTCAGCAGAACTACCAGCCCCGCCCCTACCCGCGTGTGAGAAAGGGGCGGGGCTGGTGCTTTGCTTAGCGGTTCAGGATCGCCATTGCGGAGCGGGGCGCGAGGACGGCATGGCCCGTCGCATCCGCCTGCGAAATCAGGTCAAACCCGGTAACGCCAGATAGTTGCACAGCCTTGTCAGAGTGGTTCATGTAGAACGTCACCGGTCCGCGTGCGACTCTCTCTACACCATCAGGCAGCTCCATGCCGCTCATATCCAGGCGCGCGAACGCACCGAGCACACGCATGAGGGCCGCTCGGACGGTAGCATCCAGATCCGTTGCAACGTACCACGCGCTGCCCTTGTCGATTCGCCTGCGCGTGATTGCCGGCCATCCTCCAAGATCTGACTCGTAACCAAACTGCGCCATCACCTCGACCTCGTCGTTTAGCCACATCGGATCAGTGAAGTCGCTGGCTTCCTTTGTTGCCATCACATACTCGCCCCACGCGCCCCCGCGCGGGGTTGGTTGCGGTGTACCAATCTGATCCAGCGCCCGCTTCAACTCTTCGGCGCGAACCTCCAAGTTGTGGAAGCCCTGCTTCGAAGGGACGCGCACCGCCCTCGTAATCCGGTCAACGCGCGGGTCCACTTCGTCCAGGTTTGGAATATTCCACCGCTGCGCATTTGGCGATGCTACGGCGTGCTGCGTAACGCGAACGCCTAGCAGATTTGTTAGCGCTCCCAAGTAGCCGCCCAAAATCGCGCGGCCGAATTCATCAACTACACCCGAGGGAGCCGCAACCAAGACGTGTGCGCCGCGGCGCGCTTCAGCCTGGAGACGTTCAGCGAAGTTCGGGTAGTCGATGAACAGTTCGGGAACTACCACCAGATCGTAGCCGGCCAAGTCATCTTCAATACCAACCACGTCAGCAGCGATGTTCATCTCCCACAGGGTTCGGTGCCACGCCCTGACCCCGTGCATGGCCGGCGGCAAGCTATCGGGGCCGATCACAGCGGCGCGCGCCTGCATGCTGTCCCAATCCGCCACAATGCAAACCTTGGCCTGCACCCGCTGCCCCACCACCGGGGTCAGACGACGCAAGTACTCACCGAGCTGCACAACCTCAGCCCAAGATTGCGCGTTCCTACCCGCGTGCGCCACCATCGCAGAGTGCATCATTTCAGCTCCGCCCGGGCTTTGCCGCCACTGGAAATGCAAGACGCCGTCCGCACCGTGCGCCACCCGGGAAAGCGACCAGAGGGCAAGCTGGCCGGGCCTCTTCGGACTGTTTTCAGGACGCCACTGCACCGCTCCGGGTGTTTGTTCCATCAGCAGGAACGGTTGACCTCCGCGGTATCCGCGCATGAGGGCAGAAGTGAACGCAACCTCGTGAGCGCTACCGGCTAGCGCAGGATCCGGGTAAGAATCGTCGGAAACCAGATCTAGATGCTTAGCCCACTCGCGCCCGTTAGTGAAGGGAAACTCGCCCATGAAGTTCGTAGTTACCGGAATAGAGGGGTTGACCTCCCTCACCTGCTTCGCTTCAGCTATACACAGGCCGCGCAACTGACTATCAACAAAGCGTGCATGATCCAGCACCTGCGACGAGTTGTGCTGTGCGGGCATCTTGCGCGGCAGGTAGACGTCGGTGAAGTCGCCGTAGGTTTGCGCCCAAAATCTCGTGTTCCACGCGTGATTCAGCGCGTCAATGGAACCGTATTTCTCACGCAGCCACGCCTGAAACTCCCCCTCGCAAGCATCGCAGTAACAGCCGTGGATGTGGCAACCGTACTCGTTGTTGATGTGCCACATGACAAGAGCTGGGTGGTTAGAAAACTCCTTCGCGAGTGCAGCCGCAAGCGCCACCGACTTTTCCTTGTACACGGCGCTGGAGGGGCAGTACTGCTGGCGCGAGCCAAAAGAGAGGCGGACTCCAACCTCATCTACGGGTAGGGATTCGGGGTGCTGACGAGCCATCCACACGGGAGGTGAGGCCGTACCGGTGGCCAAATCAACGTAGATGCCAGCGGCTGCGCACTGGTCCATGATTTCGCGGAGCCACATGAAGTTGTACTGGCCGGGACGCGGCTCTAGTTTGGCCCATGAAAAAACGCCGAGCGTTACCAGGTTCACCCCGGCTTCATGCATCAGTTCGATGTCTTCGCGAATGGTTTCAGCGGGCCACTGCTCGGGGTTCCAATCGCCTCCGTAGCAAAGTTCATTTGTAGGCAAAATCGGGTTCATTGCACAGTCCTTCTACTTTGAGGTTTATTCGCGTCCGAGGGAAGCGACCATAACGGCTTTAATGGTGTGCATGCGGTTTTCGGCCTGATCAAACACGATGGAGCGTTCCGACTCGAATACTTCGTCGCTCACTTCGCACCCGTTCAGGCCGTAACGCTCAAGTATCATCTTGCCAACTTGAGTGTTGATGTCGTGAATCGCGGGCAGGCAGTGCATGAATTTCGCGTCTGCACCGGCCCGATCCATGAGGGCCGCGTCCACGCGGTAGGGCGTGAGTAGGCGAACACGCTCGTCCCATACTTCCTCGGGCTCCCCCATTGATACCCACATGTCGGTGTGCACAAAGTTTGCGCCCGCAACGGCCTCGACGTCGTCGGTTACCGTAACCCTTCCCGAGGTCGAAACCGCTAGATCTTGAGCTTGTTCAACCAGCTCAGCGGGCGGCTGCAGGGCGGTTGGCGCGATGATGCGCACATCCATGCCCAGCATAGCTCCAAGAACGAGGAGGGATCGGCCCATGTTGTAACGCGCATCGCCCACGTAAGCGAATGCTGTTTCGGTTAGCGGCGCGCAGGAATGTTCACGCATGGTGAGGGCGTCGGCAAGCATCTGCGTGGGGTGCCAAAGATCGGTGAGCCCGTTGAACACGGGAACTCCTGCCCACCGATGTAGTTGTTCCACAGTGTCATGACTGTCACCGCGAAACATAATGGCGTCGAACATGCAGCCAAGCACGCGCGCGGTGTCTGCTACGGATTCTTTGTAACCCACGTGAGATGACGCCGGATCTAGGTACGTGGTGTTTGCGCCTTGGTCAAACGCTGCCACTTCGAAGGCAGACCGGGTGCGGGTAGACATTTTTTGGAATACGAGGGCGATTTGCAATCCCTGCAGATACTGAGTTTCACGCCCCTGGGCCTTTGCGTTCTTCAGATGCCCGGCAAGATCGAGCAGGTAGGTCCACTCGCTAGAGCCGAAGTCGAGTTCACGCAAAAAACTGCGTCCACGTAGAGGAAAATCCATGCGTCCAGTCTATTAACAGCACCTGGCGCGCGCAGGCATGTCCGCGCTTTCTTCATTGCCGAGGTGGCCGCTCCCCTTCCGTCTTAAATCACCTGCGAGGCTTCGAGGTAGCTAAGCGCGGGGCACGGCTACGGGGCGCCCGTTCACGTACACAACTTCAACATCGACCTCGAAAATGTCTTCCAGCACTTCGGGACGCACAACTTCATCTGGAGTACCGTCGGCTACTACCTCGCCATCTTTCAATGCAATGAGGCGATCTGCGTAGGCGCTGGCCGTGTTGATGTCGTGAATGACAACCACGGTGGACATGTTCTGGTTTTTTGTGGCGCGTACGAGGTGGCGCATCATGTCACGCGAGTGCCGCATATCGAGGGCAGAGAGCGGCTCGTCCAGCAGTAGGTATTTGGCGTCTTGGGCGAGGGTCATGGCAATGAATGCACGCTGGCGTTGGCCGCCAGAAAGCTCATCCAAAAAGCGGTCGGCGAGGCAAAGCATGTCCACCGATTTCAAAGCTTCAGCTACTTTTTCTTGGTCCTTTGAGCCGATGCGCCCCCGTCCATGCGGATGGCGTCCCAGCATGACAAGTTCGGCAACCGTGAGCCGAACTGAAAGATGATTTTCCTGCCTCAAAATTGCGATCTTCTTGGCAAGTTCGTCGCTTTTCCAATCTTTCACATCAATGTCGTCTACCAGAACGTGACCATCTGCAAGCGGAATAAGGCGCCCGATGCCGGAAAGGAGGGTGGATTTGCCTGCCCCGTTCGGCCCGATGAGGGCGGTGAGTCCACTATCAGCCAAGTTGAAGCTCACGTTTTTTACTACGGGATCAGCCCCGTAGGACATGGTCACGTTACGTAGTTGAATCATTTTGATCCCCTAACCAGCATGACCAGCAGTAGTGCGCCGCCGACCAGTTCAATCACAACGGGCAAAATGGTTCCTCCTGAAAGAACATGCTCCAAGATAGCTTGTCCGCCTACGAGGACGATGATGCCAATCGCGCTTGCGCCGGGTACGAGGTGACGGATGGACGTAGATCCGAGGGCGTGGACGGCAATGTTTGCCACCAGAAGGCCAAAAAACATGAGTGGGCCCACCAGAGCTGTGGCGGCTGAAACTAGCAGTGCGGAGGTTGCCAGCACGGTTTTAACTTCGCGGCTGTAGTTCAGCCCCAGGCACGTGGCCATGTCTGGGCCCAAAGCCAACACGTCCCAATCACGCGACCGTTTGATGGCGTAAGCCAGGCCAATCATGGTCACCAGCGCGGTGATGCCGAGTGCGCTCGTATTAATGGCGGCAAATGAAGCCGTGGAGAGGTCTTGCACGGTCAAGAACTCGTTAGGGTCCATGATGATCGACATCATCGTGGTGATAGAACGCAAAAGCGCGCCAACAACAATGCCAACCAGGACCAGCAGGTGCGTTGAAGCGCGGCCTTTGCGCATGATCGCGAGGAACATGGTGACGGACAACAGCGCCATAAGGGAGGCCTGCAGGGCAAACATGAGGGCGGGTGGAATCAGATTTGTTACGCGAGCGCTAAGGAAGAACACCAGGCTGGTTGCCACGAGGGCAAACATCGCGTCGAATCCCATGACGGAGGGAGAGAGGATGCGGTTGCGCGTGACCGTTTGAAACAGCACGGTGGCGGCAGAGAGAGCAACGGCCACCACCACTAGACCAGCAAGGCGTTTGATGCGCAGCGCCGCAATGATTTGCCACGCGTCAAGCGCGCCATACAGCAGGAAGAACAGCATCGCGATCACGGCTAGACCTACCGCGATGAGCACGCGCAGCCGTACGTCTTTAGCTCGTTTTGCCATGACCGCTGCGATGTGGGGAGCACTTCCAACGGCCGATTCGGATCGAATCGGGCGCACGAGGGGCAGGGCGATGGTGGTCATAACTTCACCGTTTTCAACAAGATAACGAGGAATATGGCGCCGCCAAGCACACCCATTACGACGCCAACGGGAATTTCGGCTGGCGCAATCAGGGTGCGTCCAAGAATATCAGCGATGAGAACAAAACCTGCACCGCCCATGGCGACGAAGGGCAGCGACCGACGCAGGTAGTCCCCCATGATGAGTGACACGATGTTGGGGACAACGAGACCGAGGAAGGGAAGCGACCCTGCTACCACGATGGTTGTGCCGGCCACGATGGCGACTATGGTTAGGCCGACACGAGTGACGCGGGCGTGGTTAAGGCCAAGGTTTGTGGAAAAGTTTTCGCCCAGCCCCACCACTGTGAAGCGGTCTGCGAACAGGTATGCGAGAGCGCACGCCCCGGCCACGATCCACAGCAGTTCGTAACGGCCGGAAATAGTGCCCGAAAAGTCACCGGTTAGCCATGCTTGCAGGGTGCCCTGCAGTTGAAATTCCCATGCGAGGAAGGTGGCTCCGGCTCCAATAACGCCGGATAAGACAATGCCAAGTAGTGGCACGATGATTGGGTCTTTGCGTGGGATGGAGCGGATCAGGGCGAGGAGCACCAGGGTTGCGCCGAGGGCAAAAATCACGGCGAATGCCATTTTCACCAGGATCGAGGCTGCTGGGAACATGAGGGTCACAACCAGCACGCCCAGGCCGGCGGATTCGGTGACGCCGGTGGTGGAGGGTTCTACGTAGCGGTTTTGCACCAGCATCTGCATGACCAGGCCGGCAACTGCCATGGAGGCGCCCGCAAGCACGATGGCGAGGGTGCGGGGAATACGCGACACGGTTAGAACTTGAGCTTCCGCGCTACTTAGTTGGCCGGTTATCAGATTTGCAATGGACAGGTCTGCGGTACCAACCGTTACGGATACGGCCATTAGCACCGCGAGCAAGACGGCGCCGCCAGCCAGCCCCAGAGCGTATCGGGACTGGTTGGCGGCTACCGGCTTAGCGGTTAGAGCGGGAGCGCTCATTTGGTGGCGGCCGCTACTTCTTCTAGCTCAGCCATGAAGTTGGATGCGCCCGTCATGACCACGTACCAGCGCTCTGGCGACAGGTAAACGATGTGACCGTTCTTAGCCGCGGGAGTTTCATTTACGAGGTCGTTGTCCAGAACTTGCTGCGCAGTGGTTCCAGCCTCGGTGTTGCCAACGGCCGCGTCGCGGTCAATCACGAAGATGTAGTCGGGAGCAAGCTCACGCACAGTTTCAAACGAGATCTTCTGGCCCTTGTGGCCTTCTTCAGCTTCGCCTTCAGTTACGGGCTTGAAACCGAACACGTCATAGATTGGCGCCCACCTGGACTGCGGCCCATGCATTGACACTTCTCCACCGTTGGTCATCAGGACCATTGCCGTGCCACGCTCAGATTTCTCGGCTTCAGCCTTGTATTCAGCGATCTTGGTAAGGAGTTCATCCTTGAGTTCCGCGCCGCGCTCGGTCTTACCAACAGCGGTCGCGAGCATTTCTACAGATTCAGCAGCGCGCTGGGAGTACCCATCCTTGTCCCACGGGACGGACGCGTCGATGGTGGTGAAGTTCTTGGAGAGCTCGTCGTAGAACTTCGCGGACCTCGCGCCCACAACCACGAGGTCGGGGTTCAATTTCGCAATGGCTTCTACGTCAGGCTCTTTCAAGGTTCCCACATTTTCGAGGGTGGAATAGTCCGTGCCCTGATCATCCTTCAGCCAGGTGGGGACAGACTTGACGGGCACGCCGGTCACGAGGTCTCCCGCGCCTAGCGCGTCGATGGTGTCGAGTGCGGCCATGTCGAGCACGACGATGGATTTGGGCTGTGACTCGATGGTGGTCTCACCCGCGTTGTGGGTGATGGTTGCCGGGAATGCGCCGGCTGCTTCAGTTGCGGTCTCCGTGGTTTCTGGCGCGGAAGACGTGCCCCCAGCCCCGCATGCGGCGAGGGCAAGGGACGCAACAACGGCAACGGCGCCGAGCGATAGTTTACGCATTAGATTTCACTTTCCTTCTTAACGTAGGTCAGGCTAACCTAACCACATCCCGAAACCTTTTTCAACTTTACGCAACGTCCACATTGCGTAAATACTGAAAGCTTTAGCAACCCGAGTTTTCCCCGACTTTTTGCGGGCTACAACCGTCACCGAACCTTGTTTGCGCGGGTCAAGTAGCCCCGAAAGCTAAAAATCGCGCGAGCAACTACGATGTACACATGAGCGCTTTACCCAATGTTTCGGACACTTTTGACCCCTCCCGCTGGCGTGAGGTGGAAGGTTTCGAGCTTACTGATATGACCTACCATCGCGGCATTTCGCGTGGAAAGGAAGACGGGGCTCCCGCCGGGGAAGACCTGCCCGTGGTACGCATCGCGTTTGATCGCCCGCACCTGCGCAACGCGTTTCGCCCCCACACCGTCGACGAGCTTTACGCTTGCCTAGATCACGCGCGCATGAGCCCTGACGTGGCGGCCGTAATCCTCACGGGGAATGGCCCGTCTACAAAGGATGGCGGCTACGCGTTTTGTTCGGGCGGAGACCAGCGCATCCGCGGCGCTGCCGGGTACCAGTACGAAAAGACCGATATTTCTGACGAAGCTGAGGTTTCGAAGCGCCGCCAGAACATGGACAACGCGCGGGCCGGACGCCTTCACATTCTGGAAGTGCAGCGCCTGATCCGCACGATGCCCAAGGTTGTGATTGCCGCTGTCCCCGGTTGGGCAGCAGGCGGCGGCCACTCACTCAACGTGGTGTGCGACCTGTCGGTGGCTTCCATCGAACACGCACGTTTTATGCAAACTGATGCGAATGTGGGCTCGTTTGACGCCGGCTACGGATCCGCCCTGTTGGCACGTCAAGCTGGGGATAAGCGAGCGCGAGAGATCTTTTTCTTGGCTCGCGAATATAGCGCCGAGGACGCGGAGCGTTGGGGCGTTGTGAACGAGGCCGTACCGCACGCGGACCTGGAAGCCACCGCGCTCGAATATGCGCGGATTATTGCAACGAAGTCTCCCCAGGCCATCCGCATGTTGAAGTTCGCATTCAACCTCGCCGATGACGGTTTGGCTGGCCAGCAGGTGTTTGCCGGGGAAGCAACGCGCCTGGCGTACATGACCGAAGAGGCGCAAGAGGGGCGCGACGCTTTCCTAGAGCGGCGCAGCCCTGACTGGTCAAGCTACCCGTACTATTTTTAACCATTTTCTTCTAGCCACTCCCCCAAGCAGACTGGCGTCTTGCCCGTTTGCGCGCCCGGCATTGTACAGGCGCCCTCGTACTTGAATGGATTTGTAATGACGTCGATGAACGCTACTGATTCTGCGGCCCAACTGATGATTGTTCCGGGAGGAACCACACCCGGCGCGGTGACCATGACCTATTCGGCGGCACACAAGCTGTGGGAGCTTTACGAACGGTTTGAAAAGACGGGTGTGCAACGTAGTCAGCGCATCATTTTGGCACCGCGAGAGGCCAACGAGGCTATGCCTGCGCGCGCGGCTCAAACCAACGCCGCGCTACAAAAACGCATCAAGAAGTTGCCGGGCAGCGTGGACGTGATCTTAGAGACCTCCGGCTCCACCACGGGAAATCCGCGGCTTGTGGGTCTCTCATTCGCCGCACTGGTAGCGTCGGCCCGGGCCACGCACGAGTTCTTGGGCGGACCGGGCCGCTGGATTGTGGCGCTCCCCGTGCATCACGTTGCGGGACTGCAAACCTTGATTCGCACTTGTGTTGCCGAGGCTTCGCCCATCATCGCGGACATGTCGGCAGGATTTGACGAGGAGGCCCTTACCGTTGCCTGCCGTACCGCAGCTGACGATGGAGATCACCGTGCCTACCTATCCTTGGTTCCCAAACAGTTGTATGACGCCCTCGAGGCTCGGGGCGAACTCGTGGAGCAACTCGCGCGTTTAGATGCGGTGCTGGTAGGAGGAGCAGGCACCTCCTCGAATCTGCTGGATCGTGCCCGCGCGGCCGGTATTAACGTGGTCACCACGTACGGCATGAGCGAAACCGGGGGCGGCTGCGTCTACAACGACACTCCCCTGCCGGGCGTGCAAATCCGGACGGTTGATGGCCGAATCCAGATTGCCGGCCCCGTCCTCATGGATGGATATGTGGACGGTTTTGACCGTCCATTCGACGTGGAGGATGGGCAGCGCTGGCTACGCACCTCTGACGCGGGCGAATGGGATGGCAACAGTCTGCAGGTGCTGGGCCGCGCTGATGACGTGATTGTTTCTGGCGCGGTGAACGTGGCCCCCACGCGCGTTGCGGACGTAATTGCGGCATCAAAGGACGTTGTCGACGTAGCGGTTGTTGCCCTGCCTGACGAGAAGTGGGGGCAGGTAGTGGCTGTCGCTATCGCCTCGCCTTCCATTAGGGCGAAGATTGACGAGGCCGGTGCGGATCTGCCCGCCCACGAAAATGAGGTGTACGCGAAGTTCGCCAAGCAAATCCGAGACCTGGTTGGCGAGCAGTTAGGGCGCGATCATGCCCCGCGAGTCATTGCGGTTGTGGACGAGCTTGCCGTTACGCCGCTAGGCAAAGTTGATAGGCACGCGGTGGGCGCAATGGTAGCGAATTTGGTTGCGTCTGAAGCCGCGTGGGTACGCTGAGCACATGGCGACTTTCAACGACTGGCTCGAAGGCGCACGCCTTCGCACCCTCCCCGCAGCAATCGCGCCCGTGCTTATCGGTATTGGGGCGGCCCATTTCCTAGGCGGATTTTCTGCCGCCCGCTCGATCCTTGCTCTGGCAGTGGCACTTGCGCTACAGGTTGGGGTGAACTTTTCGAACGACTACTCCGACGGGGTGCGCGGAACAGATGCGGTGCGTTCGGGCCCTCCTCGCCTAACCGGCGGGGGCAAGACAAGCCCAAAGGTTGTGCTCGCTGCGGCACTGGGATGCTTCGCGTTAGCGGGGGTACTTGGCCTCGTTCTGCTTTACATTTCGAGCCAGTGGTGGTTGCTAGTTCCCGGCATTGCGGCGGTTGCCGCAGCCTGGTTTTACACGGGAGGGCGCACCCCTTACGGCTACATGGGCGTGGGCCTGTCTGAGCTGTTCGTCTTCGTGTTTTTTGGCCTCATGGCCACGGTTGCAACCACTTGGGTGCAGATTCAGGTGGCGCCCTGGTGGCTGTGGTGCGGCGCGGCAGGTACGGGCATGCTCTCGGTTGCCCTGCTGTTTGTAAACAACATTCGCGATATTCCAACCGATTCAAAGACGGGCAAGAGGACTCTGCCGGTTCGCCTAGGGGATCGCCTCTCACGGTTCGTGTACGCGTGGCTGCTGGGCATTGGCGTGGTTATGACGGGGCTTGGTCTGGTACAAACCCGGTTCGTTCCGGCCTATTTGCTCGTGTTTGCCGCGCCCGTGCTCCTGATTTCGCGCAAGGTTCTAGCTGGAACGAAGGGCCGTGAGCTACTGCCGATCCTACGCAACACGGGCTTTTTAACTCTGTTCACCGGTCTGGCTGTGTGCATTGGCCTAGTCGTGTCCTAAGCCCGGCGAGCATATTCGCGGCCAGTGCATACAATGGTTAAAGACCTATTGAGGAGTGGGAAATGGCTAGGGTTGTGATCGTTATCTTGTCACTGGCAGTGACGGTTTTTGCTGTTGCTGACATTGCGCGCACCCCTAAAGATGAGATTCCCGCTCGAATCCCTAAACCGCTGTGGCTTTTACTGGCGATTTTACTGACGCCCGTGGGCGGTTTGGCCTGGATTATCGTGTCTCGCGTGACCCAAGCAGAGGCACGTGGTGGGCAGGTGAATCGTGGCTTTTGGTACTCGCAAGACTCCGCGATAAAACTGCCGCAACGCACCTACACGAACCAGGATCCGTACATGTACGGCGTGCCTGACGATGACCCGAATTTGGCCTGGCACTTGGAAAAGCAGATGCGCCAAAAGAGGTCGGAGAACCTCATGCGCGAGTTCGAGCGTCAGATGGACGAGGCCGAACGAGCAGAGGACCGGGACAGTAAGGACCTCGAAGCGCGAGACGTAGATTCTGAAGCAGAGGACCTGACCATCCCGAGCGGCGAAGGCACCTCAAACCACTCAACACCTGCTGATTCCTCGGATGCAGATGCTCCTAAAGACCAGCAGGGGCCAGAAGAAGACGAGGACGAGGGCGAGAACCTGTAGTTGGTCTCCACGCGATTTGTTCCCCGGCTTCAAAAGCACCAGCGCGCGTAGCTAAGTTTCCCCACAACCAATCAGATAAATCGGCTTAAACACGACCGTGGGGCCATCCCTTTTGGAATGACCCCACGGTTTTGCTCTTGGCTTCTAATGCTGGCCGTACACGTTTTGATACCTGTCATACAAGGAATCAATGTGGCGCTGCTCGATTGGAATCACGTCGCCAAGCTGTTTAGCGATGTGAACCGTGCGGGCAACCTCCTCAACCATCACAGCAGCCTTAACCGCGGCCTTTGCGTCCTTACCGATCGTGAAAGGACCATGGTTTTGCATCAGCACGGCCTTCGACCTGTGCCCGCGCAGAGTCTCCACAATTCCGCGACCAATCGAATCATCACCGATGATTGCAAACGGACCAACCGGAATCGGGCCTCCAAACTCATCGCCCATCATGGTGAGCACGCACGGGATCTCCTCACCGCGCGCCGCCCAAGCCGTCGCATACGTCGAATGCGTGTGCACCACGCCTCCAACCTCATCCATATGCTTGTAAACGTAAGCATGCGCGGCCGTATCCGAAGATGGCGAGAGGTTATCGGGCGTTCCATCCGCAATCTTCTTACCGTCCAGGTCACAAACCACCATGTTGTCGGCAGTCAGCTCGTCATAAGACACCCCGGAAGGCTTGATCACAAATAGGTCGGTGCCAGGCACGCGCTCCGACACGTTTCCCGCCGTCCACACAACCAGCTCCCAGCGGGGTAGCTCAGCGTGCAGGCGCGCAACGTTCTCACGAGTACGCTGAACGGCCTCTTGAACCTCTGCAGGCAGCTTCGATAGTTCAATCATCTAGTTGATCACTCCCATCTACTTCGCGCGACGCTCGTGAGCTTCACGCCGGATTCGCTTCAAATCGTGCATCACTTCGTTTTCACGGCCGAAGAGGTCATGCAGGTACTTGTAGTGCTTGTACAGCTCGTCGTACTGCTTAGACCTGGTCTCATCCGGCGTGTAGGCAGCCTTCTTCCGCTTGCCCATTGCCGCGGCAGCCTCTGAAACCGTGTCGTACAAGCCCGCTGCAACAGCACCGAAAATAGCGGAGCCCAGAGCCGGAGCCTGCGAGGACAGCGCCGTAGAAACAGGGAGCCTGGTGATGTCAGAGAACATCTGCATGAGGAACGGGTTCTTAATCAAACCGCCAGCAGCGATGAACTCATTGATCTCAACGCCATGCTGCTCAAAGTTCTCAATAATCACACGGGCACCAAACGCCGTGGCCTCCATGATCGCACGATACTGATCTTCTGGCTTCGTAGCCAGCGTCTGGCCAACAATCATGCCAGACAGGTTCGCATCGACCAGGATCGAACGGTTACCGTTGTGCCAGTCGAGCGCAACCAGGCCGTGCTCGCCAACCTCCTGCTTCGAGGCCTTCTCTGTGAGGAGCTCATGGAGCGAAATGCCACGGCTTTCCGCCTCTTCCTCGTAGGCCTTCGGCACACAGTTTTCAACAAACCAGGCGTAAATATCGCCAACAGCGGTCTGGCCGCCCTCGTAGCCCCACATACCATCGATAATGCCGCCATCAACGATGCCGAACACACCCGGCACCGGCTGGAAGTCCTTACCCGAAAGGACGTAGCACGAAGAGGTGCCCATAATCGCCGTCAACTGGCCCGCCTCGGTTGCCTGTACTGCGGGAGCGGTAACGTGGGCGTCAATGTTGCCCGAAGCCACCGTTACATTGCCGGAAAGGCCCGTGATGCGCTGGCCGCGCTCGTTCAGCGTACCTACCTTGCCGCCAAGTGGCAAAACTTCAGCGGCCATCTTCTGCGAGAACACTTCCCCAAAGTCAGGGTTTAGTGTCTTGAGGAAATCTTCGTCCGGGTACTTGCCATCCTGGTACATGCGCTTGTATCCCGAGTCGCCAGCCGCGTATGTCAGGTGACCGGTGAGGATCCAGGTGAGCCAATCCAGAGCGTTCACAATATGATCCGCTGCGTTGTATACCTCCGGAGCCTTCTCCAAAGTCTCCAAGGCCTTCGGCAGCAACATTTCTGAGGACAGCTCGCCGCCGTAACGCGCCAGCCAGTCCACGTTCCGCTCACGCGCCAACGCAACAATGCGGTCCGCCTGCTCCTGCGCGCCGTGGTGCTTCCACAGCTTCACGTAGGCGTGCGGGTTGTTCCTAAACTCTTCCTTCTCACAAAGCGGCGTGCCGTCCTTGTCAGTCACGATCACGGTTGCCGAAGTTACGTCAAGGCCGATACCGACAACGTCTTCCTTGTTAATCTTCGCGTCCTCAATCGCACCCGGAATGACGGTTGAGAGGACTTCCAGGTAGTCCCGAGGATCCTGGAGTGCAAAATCTGGCGGCAGCTGCTGGTTGTCACCCGCGGTCAGGGTGTGGTCCATAACCGCGTGCGTGTATTCCAACACTGCTGATCCGAGCTCGTCGCCATTGCTCGCGTCAACGACTACTGCGCGACCAGACAGAGTGCCCAGGTCGATGCCGATTACATATTTGGGTGACTCAGTGGTCATAGGTTCCTCCTTGAACTACTTGGCCTGTGGTCCAATTAAAGCTTGTATTTTCTAACGACTCGCCAATACCTGGGAGCCGGGTTTGCCCGCACGCCCGAAAATGGAGGGCGCGCGGGCAAACATTAGGCGTGTACTTGAAGTTATGCCTCGGGGTGGCGGTGCTTGCCCCAGTAGCCATCCGCAGCGAACAAGCGCTCGATGACCTCATCCAGCATGCCTGTGTCCGCGAGGACATCAAGCACGGTGTAGCGAGGACGAATCTGCTGCGCCTTGGTGTGCGTCAGGCGGAAGCGATCCCAATCGATCTCGATCATCTCGGGGTGGTAAGGGGCCTTAGCATCCTTCAGCATGCGTGCAGCCTCTTCCGGCGAGACCAGCTGGTCCTTCACGCGCTCCTTGATCTTTGGCCAAGCAGCCTTGATCTTCGTCAGGCGCTCGCGTAGCTCGTCACCTTCCAGGTGCTTGCCAAGGGTGTGCTTCACGGCCTCCTCAACGATGCGCTCGGACTGGATTTCGCGAACCTTTGCCTCAACTTCAGCCTTGGTGGGCTGCTTTGCTACAACCTCTTCAATATCTAGATTTTCGAGGTCCAGCTTGAGCGTCTCTTCCCAGATCGCACACGATGCGACGGTGCCAACGCCCACCTTGAAGCCGTGCGATAGCGGCGGCTCCCAGTCGAGGCCGTGACCCTCCATCTCCCAAACGTGGGAGAACTGGTGGCCTGCACCCGAAGCGGGGCGAGAAGACTGCGCAGCCTGCATTGCCAGGCCAGACATGATGTTGCCTTCACCGAGCTTCGCGATCGCATCCACATCACCGGAGGCAATAGCCTTCGGATCCGCGAGCGTGTCACGTAGCGGGCCCTGCACGAGGCTCCACACGTAGTCATCAATCGCTTCGATACCGAGCTCATCAGCCAGCATCCAGTCTGCGCCCGCCGGGATCTTTTCAATCAGGTCACCATAGCCGGTAGCCGTGAGGCGCTGCGGCGCGTTTGCCATAACCTCGAGGTCCGCAACTAGTGCGGCCGGGGCCGGGCAGTTACGCGTGATCTTGAAGCCGTCGCGCGAGATGGAAGCGCCAAACGAGGCGAAGCCGTCCACGGAAGCTGCAGTACATACGTTCATGTACTCGCGGCCCAACTCGCCCGAGGCGAGCTTGGCGATGTCGTTGAGCGTGCCCGACGCGATGGAGCAAACCACGGTCTCATCACCCAGCGGACGGATAACTTCGCGTAGCTTCGATACGTTGTCGTAGTCGCCGTAAAGGGTTGGCGTGCCCGGGAAAATGTACGGATCGGCAGCGAACTCAACACCCGCATCCTTAAGCGACTTCACTACCGCGTCACCGCACGCACCATAGGTGTTGCCATCCGCTACGACGAGTACCTTCTTGCCAGGGAAAACCCGGGCGAAAAGCTCGCCGGTGCGGCTTACCGCATCATGGTCAAAAAGGATTTCGCGAGTCTCAGTGGCTGTCTTTAGAGCAGTTTCGATCAATTTGCTTGTCATAACTTACTTCTTTCCTTAGTTGCTTGCTGCCACGTGGTCAACAGTCTTGTGGGTGAGCTCCTGCATCTGCGGGTACGCATCCATGTACTGCTGGAGGTAGAACTTGTATTCTTCGTGAGTTGCCATATTCGGTTCGATGCGGTCCTTCTCGTGAACCATGTTGCGAACCGCGTCCTCGATCGACTTGTACTGGCCGGAGCCAACCGCTGCGAGGATGCACGATCCGAGCACTACCGCGTCCCCAACCTCGGGAAGAACTACCGGCAGACCGGTAACATCCGCGTGCATCTGCATCCAGTCACGCGACTTCGTTGCGCCGCCTGCAGCCACCAACTCGGTTGGCTGCAAGCCCGCGTCGCTCATTGCTTTCAAAGTGTGTGCCGTGCCGTAGCAGACGGCCTCCTTGATGGCGTGGTACAGGTGCTCTGGGGTGTGGTGTAGCGACAATCCCCAGATGATGCCGCGTGCCTTCGAGTCGGTGTACGGCGTGCGGTTGCCCTGGAAGTACTCGTTGACGATGAGGCCATCCGAGCCTGGTGGAATGTGAGCCGAGGCCTTATCCAGGTACTGGTACGGGTTAAGTCCAACGCGCTCAGTTGCCATTACAACGTCACGAGCGAAGCCGTCCTTGAACCACTTAAGTACCGAACCGGATGAGACAAGGCCGCCCTCAACCGTGTACTGGCCCTTAATAACACCGTCCGTGTAGGAGCCAAAGAAGCCTTTACCGTGCAGTGGCTTGTCCGACTGGCCGTTGATGACCTGCGACGAACCGGTGGTGACCGCAATACGTCCCGGAGCAACAACGCCCATACCAATCTGGCCTGCCCACGCATCCGCACACCCCTGTGCAACTGGAATACCTGGAACTAGAGACAGGTGGCTTGCAGCGGCCGGGGTTAGCGTACCGATGGGAGTACCGAGGTCCAATACATCCTCAGGAAGCTTCTCGAATACGTCACCACAGCCGATGTGCTCGTAGAACTCTACCGGCCAACCGCCGTAATCGCGGTTGTAGTAGCCGCGCATTGCCGCGGAGTTAATATTAATGGTCCACTCGCCCGTCAGTTTGTAGGTCAGCCAGTCCGGGGCATCCAGCAGACGGTAGGCAGAATCGTAAAGCTCTCGATCGTTCTCACGTAGCCACGCGGCCTTGAACGGGAACCACTCTGCGGTTGCACCCAGCGTGCCACCACCATTGTAGAGGCGGGCCCAGTGATCGATAGTTGATGCGCGTGCAGCCTGCTTAGTTGCGCGCACGTCCATCCACATGATTGCGCGCGAAAGCTCCTGGCCGTTCGCGTCCATGGGCACAACCGTCATGGTCGTGGCGTCGTAGGAAATACCTGCGATCTTGCGAGCCGGAACACCCGTGTTGTTGAGTACCTGAGACACGGACGCGCCGAGCGCCTCCCACCAGTCGGCCGGAGACTGCTCTGCCCAACCCGGATGCGGGTGATAGGTACGATAAGGCGTTGCCGCAAAGCCAATCGGCTCACCCTTAAGATCAAAGATTGCGGCGCGGCAAGATTCCGTACCGAAGTCGATACCGAGCAGGTACGGACCTTCAAAACCCGGATTAACCATTGGATTTCCTTTCAGCATCATTGCTATAAGTTACGAAAATTCAGTGTTTGTTTCCCCGCCGAGGTCCGGTGAATGACCGCAACGGGGCAGACTCATAGGGGTTGAAATCGCGCGGCGTTTCCAACCGCTACAGGTCATGAGATTACGTTTTAGGCGTCGTCTTCCGTCCAGCCATTTTCTTCCCAGATGTCAGTGGGAATAAGGCGGTCGAGTCGATCAATCACGTAAGTGGGGCGATCCTTCTCGTCGAGTTCCGCGACCTCTTCGATCGTGGAATCACCCGTTAGAGGCATCGCCGAGTACATGCCGGTACGAACAGCCATCTGAATGTCAGTGTGGAGGCGGTCGCCAACCATCATGCAGTTAGTAGGATCCACATCGAGTCCCGCGATGGCCTCCTCCAGCATGACCGCGTTAGGTTTGCCGGCGATCATCTGCACTTTCGTGCCCGTGCATGCCTCAATGGCAGCGATTATAGAAGCACAGTCTGGCTCGCCTTGTCCCCCGGGGAACGGGCAGTAGCGGTCCGGGTTCGTGGCAACGAGAATCGCGCGCTTGTGGAACCAGATTGCGTCAAACGCGATCTGCAACTTCCGATAGTCAAAGGTGCGGTCATAGGAGGCTACGACAATGTCGATTTCCTCTGGATTGTCACTCATCTTGATACCTGCATCTTTGAAGGCATCAATCAAAGGCTGTTCCGCAATGGGGAATACAACCGCGTCCGGACGGTGATCTTTAAGCCACCGCGTCATGGTTACAACGGTGTTGGCGATTTCTGAAATATCGGTAGGAAGCCCAAGCTTGTTGAGTTTTTCTACGTACTGGCTCGGGTCTTTAGTCGGGTTGTTAGAAAGGTAGCGAACCGGAATGTTGCGCCTGCGCAACTCCTCAATGGTTCGTTTTACACCCGGAAGAAGGTGATCACCAAGGTAGATGGTGCCGTCCATATCAAATACGTAGGCATCGTAGAGTTTGGACGGAAAGCTCAAGGAAGTTTTTGTGTCAGTCATTTTCCCAACTTGTGCTTTGCAGTTGTTTTCGAAACGGCTTGTAAAAGGAAAGGAGTGCCGGGAGTATGAGCTACTGCCCGGCACTCCTTAACTGTTAGTTAGAGACCGTCTTAGGCTACGAGCGCGCCCAGAACGAGCACGATCGTGGTGGACGGCCAGATTGCGAATGCCGGCGGGTCAATGTGGGTGTCGCCGTGTGCGTAGCAGAGACGGTTACCAAGCTCTGCAATCGCAGCCGACATCACGCCGAATACCGCGCCAAGGATGAGCGCGAGAACGCCCGACTGAGTGGCTTCGAAGAAGGTAACGCCTGCCAGACCACCAATAATGGTGATGTGGTGTGAAACCGGGATCGTTACGCCAAACACGAGCAGGAAGATCGTAATAGCGGAGATTGCGAACGGTAGCGTCTTCGCGTTCGCCATTAGGATCGCAGCGGTATCCGGATCGAGCATGGCGCCAGCGTGGTAGTAAACCATGGTTGCAACGCCTGCACCGAAGAGGCCACCAAGGGCACCAATGGTGATCCACTGGCTCGGCTTCTCTTGCCAAGCAATCCAGCGCCTGTCACCATCAAGATTGCTTACCCAGCCGAACACGCCCGTCTTAGAGAAGAGAAGGCGAGCAATAATGCCCTGGAGCACAACGGTGAAAGCAACCGTATCGGTGTGCGAACCGAACCACGGGATCATCGCAATCAGGTTATTGATTACGTAGCCGAGCATACCGAAGAGAGCACCGACCAGGAGCACATCAGGCTCACCGAGTCCTGCGAGTGCCGTGTTAATGTCGCGACCCTTGCCTGTGTCTTGTAGACGGCCCTTCTTAGCCGCGTACGCCGCTGCTGAAGCAGCACCAGCAAATACAATGTGCGGGCCGAATACCGGGCCGAATGCCAGGTAGCTAAAGCCCACATCGGAGCCCGTTGCCATCGCGATGCCGAAGCCCACGAGAATCAGGATGCCCGTGAAACCGAACGCAAAGTTACCACCGATAGCGGCGCCGAAAAAGCCACCACCGGCCGCAGCGATAAGCCAGAACAAATCCATGTTTCCAAGGAATGTCAATGCTGCATCTGGAGTCATTTGTCCACCTTTTGTTTATGGATGGTCTAACCATCTGTAATGGGAATATTTCGAAAACACGCAACGTTGCGCGCACGAAAATGCTGACAGATAAACACTACCCGAGCGTGTGCACTTTTGCCCAACAATTCATCATTGTGCACATTTGCTCAGCTACGTGACCTACGCACACTCATTTTTCCCGGGTAGTGCTGAGATTTTAGAAGTTAGCAGCCGTCGTAAGACTCCAGCGCCTCAACCTTTTGCGCAGAAGGAGAGCTCGTATCAAACTCGTAGCCCAACCATTCCTTTGCGAGGCGCCTTGCCAACTCAATACCGATAACACGCTGACCGAACGTTAGAACCTGAGCATTGTTAGACAGGATCAAACGCTCAACCGAGAACGAGTCGTGAGCCACCGAAGCGCGAATGCCTGGCACCTTGTTGGCAGCCATTGCCACACCCATTCCGGTACCACACACGAACAGGCCACGATCAGCCTTGCCTTCCGCGATCATGCGAGCGGCCTTGACTGCAACATGCGGGTAGTCGATATCTTCACCGGCGTGAATGCCGGCGTCAATTACCTCGTCTACGCGCTCGTCAGCTTCGAGATCCTTCTTAAGAATTTCCTTGTAATCAAGACCTGCAGAATCCGCGGCAACAACTATACGAAAACCCATAAATGTCTCCCTCCTTGGAGCATGTGGCGTGCATCGTCGGCATCAATATATCACAAAATTTGTCATTTTTAACAAATCTTGTTTTAGAAATAACATCAACGCCTTGAACTCAGTATACAAATATGACCCCGATCACGGGGTCATATCGCAGCATTTGAAACTCGGGTTTCATATTTTGTTACATTCTGGCCTCGTAGCTTATTACGTCACGGCTTCGCTACTATCACCCTCGCTCCGGAATCCTGAAGCATTTGCACATCTTCCTCACTGGTCTGCGAGTCAACGACAATCACGTCAACATCGGCGAGCTTGCCAAAGGAATACATAGCGCGGCGCTTGAACTTAGTGTGATCCAAAAGCAGAATCGTCAGCTCAGACGACTCCATCATTTTTGCCTTCACCGCTGCAACGTCTGCGTACGGGTGGTAGACCGTTCCGTTCCTAATACCCGAAGCCGAGATCAAGCAGATATCGGCGTGCACGGCCTCCAAGTTTCTAATGGTTACGGGCCCCATGGTGGCAGCGGCCCAAGACTGGTATTCACCGCCCAGCACGAGCAGAGAATGACGTGATTCCTCTTCCAACTCACGGGCAACAAGTAAAGAGTTGGTGATAACCGAAATCGGGGCGCTATCTGCCAGCTCTCGCAATACCCACACTCCGGACGTCGAATCGTCGAGCATCACCGAACTGCCCGGGGGAATAAGCGCCGCAACCGCCTTCGCAATCTGCTTCTTTGAGGTGGCTTCCTGCTTCAAACGATACGAGGCCGTGGCCTCATGCAAGCCCGAGGCTGCTGCCACAACTTTCCCGCGATGCTTATGCAAGATCCCCGCCCCCTCAAGGGCCGCCACATCGCGGTATACCGTCATCAGTGACACGCCGGTGTAGGTGGCAAGGTCTTCAACCGAGACCTCGCCGAGCTCAATGACGCGTTTCGCTATCGCGCGCCTGCGCTGACTCTGATCACCCAGGTGCCGGTTCATCTTCGAAATCAGCTTCGATTCGCCCTCGCTCACTTTTGTTCCTTTCCTATTGCAACCCCAGCGTCGGAACTGCCCGGAACCATATCCGCGGCCCGCTCTAGAAGTTTGCCAGCCGGTTCCCAGTACGTCACTGATTTCAAAGTTGCATCTTCGAACTGCAAGCTGGTTAGCGACGCCAACGAGCATTCACGCTTTCGCGGATCATGCCACAGTGGGCGACCCTCCACGAACGAACGCAGTGTCCAAATCGGAAGCTGATGAGAAACCATCAGTACCTCCCCACCCTCGAACTGCGAAAGCGCATCCGAGGTGGCCGCGCTCATGCGAGAAACCAAATCCGAATACGGCTCTGACCAAGAGGGCTTCAACGGGTTCACGTAGCGCTTCCAATACTTCGGATGAGCCAGCATCAGGCGGTTACGGTTCACAGCCTCGCCCTCGAACGTATTCCACGCCTCCACCAGACGCTGGTCGCTCAGAATCGGCAGATCGTACGCGCGGGCCGTGGGCAGAGCCGTCTGCTGCGCGCGAAGGAGCGGCGATGACACCACGCCCGTAATCTCGTGGCCACTATCCACGAGAACTCTGGCTACCTCATTTGCCATCTGCCGGCCAAGTTCAGTCAAACCAAAGCCGGGCATCCTCCCGTACAAAATCGCTTCGGGATTATCCACTTCCCCGTGGCGCATCAAATGAATAACGGTTCGCAAGGCCGGCCTCCAATATCGTGACATATAGAAAAGGCCCCGCAAGTCGGGGCTTTTTCAAATGAAGAACTACTTCTTGTTGCGGCGCTGGTGGCGCGTCTTGCGAAGCAACTTGCGGTGCTTCTTCTTCGACATACGCTTGCGACGCTTCTTAATCACGGAGCCCATACGGCCCTCCTAAAACTATGGCCTTACCTTTAACCAAACATAGAGAATCTATAGAAAATTCGCCCAATTTGTCAAACAAAGCCCGCCCGTTATGACCCAGCTAACGGTAATCAGGCAAAAGCGCGCGCGATTCCCCCGCTCAATAACTGGTTTTCAACGGCGTGTGAACATTCCTCCTATAAATTAGTAAAGTTAGCGCATAAGTGTTTGAAGGAGGCAGCCTTGGATCCCTTTGCGCCTGGCGGCGAAACCGCCCCGCGGGACACCCCTGCCCCCAGCTATCCAAACATTGCGCCGGCCGCGATCTATCAGGCGCACGAGCCTACACTCCGCGAGCGGTTTCGAGGCAAAATCGACCATTGGGCGAAGGCCTACCCGGCGCGCCTAGCGATGATAGTTTTTGCCTCCATCATCGCGGTAACTACCGCGTTGCTCAGCCTGCCAGTCGCAACCCAATCCGGGCAGCGCGCCCCCTTTGCAGATGCCCTGTTTAACGCGACCTCTGCAGTTGCCGTTACCGGACTTGCCAGCGTAGATACTGCGAACTACTGGTCACTATTTGGCCAGATCGTGCTGGCAACCGCGATCTCAATCGGTGGCATGGGAGTTATGACCATGGCATCGATACTTGGCCTCGCGGTGTCTCGCCACCTTGGCCTCACTCAACGCATGCTGGCCGCAACAGAAACCAAAACGGCTGCTCTTGGCCAAGTGGGTTCGCTGCTCCGCATGGTTATCCTGACCGCTTTTGCCATGGACTTTCTACTATTCGCACTACTGTTCCCCCGCTTCCTCGCCCTGGGCTATAAGTTCACTGAGGCTCTCTGGTACGCCATCTTCATGGCCATCTCAATCTTCAACAATGCTGGATTCGTAGTCATTCCCGAAGGCCTGGAACAGTTCACTTCAGACCTGTGGGTCATCGCGCCGATCGTCGTAGGAACCGCGGTGGGCGCGCTTGGCTTCCCGGTCATCATGGATCTGACCCGAAACTGGAAGCAGCCCCGCCACCTCACGCTTCACAGCAAGCTCACGATCACCACCTACATCACGCTGGCTATCGCCGGATCACTGATTATCGGGGCTCTCGAATGGAACAACACGGGCGGCATGGGCGTGCTGTCCGTGCAAGACCGGATCGCGCACTCCGTGCTCGCCGGAGTAAACGGACGCTCCTCGGGAATCTCCATTTTGGACGAGGGGCAAATGCGCGCCACCACCTGGTGGATTCAAGACGCACTCATGTTCATTGGCGGCGGCTCCGCATCAACGGGTGGCGGCATCAAGGTGACCACTCTAGCGGTCCTCGCCCTCGCCGTCCTCGCAGAAGCGCGCGGTGACCGCGACATTGAAGCATTCGGACGCCGCATCTCCTCTTCAACTGTGCGTCTCGCGGTTGCGGTCACAATGATCGGCGCGTTCCTCGTTGGCGTCGCCACGATGATCCTCCTAGCCATCACGCCATACTCGCTGGACCGCCTGCTATTTGAAGCCATAAGCGCATTCGGTACGTGCGGCCTATCCACCGGCATCACCGCGAGTCTGCCCGACGCGGGCAAACACACCCTTTCTGCGCTCATGTACCTGGGGCGAACCGGCCCCATGACCATCGCTGCGGCCCTAGCCCTGCGCGAACGCCGCCGCGTGATTCGCCAACCGCAAGAAAACCCGATTATCGGCTAGAAGCCCCTACACGCCTTACACTTGAGTGGAACTGATATGAACTTGCGAAACTGCAGACGCAAAGTTTTAGGGAGGAAACGTGGCTGAATCCGATTGGAAACAATCGTCCGGCACGCTCGTAATCGGCCTAGGGCGCTTCGGATCCGCTGTAGCGGCCACGCTTGGGCGGCTGAAACGTGAAATCATGGCCGTCGAATCAGACCCGCGCAAAGTGCAGATCTTCGCCGGCCGTATTCCACTTGTGGAGGCCGACGCCACCAATATGGAGGCGCTTGAGCAGCTCGGCGCACGCGAGTTCTCCTCCGCCGTGGTCGGCGTGGGCTCCTCCCTCGAAGCATCGGTGCTTATCACCGCTAACCTAGTGGACCTGGGGATCCCCTCCATTTGGGCAAAAGCAACCTCGCGCGAACACGGCCGCATCCTGCGCCGCATAGGCGCCCACCACGTTGTCTACCCCGAGTTTGACGCTGGCCAGCGCACCGCACACCTGGTTGGCGGCCGCATGCTTGACTACATCGAAATGGACAAGCAGGGCTTTGCCATCATGAAAATGCGCCCGCCAAAAGAGGTGCAGGGCTTCACCCTGGAAGAATCTGACGTTCGCGCCAAGTACGGCGTCAACGTACTTGGAGTTCTGCGCCCCGGCCGTGCTTTCGAATACGCGTCCTCCGACACGCGCATCGACCGCGAAGACATCATCATCGTCTCTGGCGATGGCTCACTTTTGGAGTACTTTGCCAACCGGCCCTAGGGCTATTTCCCGGGCTAAAGCAACTACCTCGTAAATGAAAGTGGCGGCTTCCCTCAAAACTCTAAGGAAAACCGCCACTATTCTTAAGGCCTTAAAGCCGGGGCAAACAGCCGGCTCTAGCTAGTCCGCATCTTCTTTGGCTTTTGCCTTCCGGGCCTTCACGCGATCCTTTTCAAGATTCGCAGCCACGTCCTCCACGTAAATGTACTTGCCGCGGTCAAGACGCTCATATTCCTTCTGCTCAGCCGGGTTTGGCCGAGGTGGAATCTCCACCGGATCGGGCTCAATACGCTTCCACGGAATCTCATTCAACAGATCGTTAATAACGTTGATGCGCGAACGCTTCTTGTCTTCAGACTCAACCGTGCGCCAACGTGCCCACGGCGTATCCGTTGCTGCAAACATTGCGTCTTTCGCGCGCGAGTATTCCTCCCACCTTGTAATCGACTCCACGTCAATCGGGGAGAGCTTCCAGCGCCGCATTGGATCTGATGAACGGGAACGGAACCGCGCCTCCTGCTCATCTGCTGACACCGAGAACCAGTACTTAATCACGCGAATACCATCATCTACCAGCATGCGTTCAAACTCGGGGGCCTGGCGCAAGAACCGGTGGTATTCCTCCGGCGAGCAGAAGCCCATCACGCGCTCCACGCCCGCACGGTTATACCAGGAGCGGTCAAAAATGACTATCTCGCCTGCCGACGGCAAATGCTGAACGTAGCGCTGGAAGTACCACTGCGTACTCTCTCGCTCCGTCGGCTTTGGAAGTGCAACCACGCGCGCGTGGCGCGGATTCAAGTACTGAGTGACGCGCTTAATCGCAGAGCCCTTGCCCGCGGCGTCGCGCCCCTCAAACAGGATGATGATGCGTTCACCCTTTGCAATAACCCACTGCTGCATCTCAACAAGTTCAGCCTGGAGCCGCTTCAGTTCCTTCTCGTAAGCCTTCTTATCGAGCTTAGGCAGATTATCGTTTTGCGAAATACTATCGGTGCTTGACATGCCTCAACTCTAACGCGCGCAGCCCACGCCCTGTCCGGTTTGGCAAGATTACATAGCCAGACCCCTTGTTTTGGTGGTTTCAATCCACAAAGTAAGAGCGGCCAGATTTCTTGTCCGTACCCACTGCTAACCTTTTATTAACGAAAGAAAGAAGATGCTGTGGCGAAGAAACCTATCGAACACTTTGAGTGCAGCGAATGCGGCTGGACCACCACCAAATGGGTGGGTCAGTGCCGCGAGTGCAGCGCGTGGGGCACCTTGGAACAAACCCAGGTTGTGGAGGCCGCGCCGCAAGCTGGAGGTGCAAAGGCACTCACCCCATCTTCTCCCGCTGCTCCGATCTCGAAGGTGTCCGCCGAGGTTGCGCGCTACCGCTCCACCGGGGTTTCCGAGTTCGACAGGGTTCTTGGGGGCGGCATTGTTCCCGGTGCTGTGGTTCTACTGGCAGGCGAGCCGGGGGTTGGTAAGTCCACGCTCCTGCTTGACGTCGCCGCTCGTTCCGCTGCAGATGCGGCGGGAAGTGGTCCCGTTCTCTACATTTCTGCAGAGGAATCAGCATCTCAGATTCGCCTGCGCGCAGAACGCATCGGGGCGCTTCATGACAACCTGTTGCTGGCTGCAGAAGCAAACCTTGAGACCATCTTGGGACACGTGGACTCCACCAACCCATGCTTGCTGATAGTGGACTCTGTGCAAACCATTTACACGCTCGATATGGAGGGCTCCGCGGGCGGGGTATCCCAAGTGCGGGCGGTTGCAGCCCGCCTCATCAGAGCTGCGAAAGAACGCAACCTGCCCGTCATCCTGGTTGGCCACGTCACCAAAGACGGCGGCATTGCCGGCCCGCGTATTCTTGAACACCTGGTGGACGTAGTCTGCCAGTTCGAAGGTGACCGCCACGCGCGACTACGCCTACTTCGCGCCGTGAAGAACCGCTACGGACCTACCGACGAAGTGGGGTGCTTTGACCTGCGCGACTCCGGCATCGTGGGATTGCCAGACCCGTCCGGCCTATTCCTTTCCCACACCGGAACAACTACGCCCGGCACGTGCATCACCGTCACCCTGGAGGGGCGCCGCCCCATGCCAACCGAAGTGCAAGCCCTAGTTGCCCACACCAACGCGGGCAGTCCGCGGCGAACCACCTCAGGAATTGACCATTCGCGCGTAGCCATGATGCTTGCCGTGTGCCAAGCCCGCCTGGGCGTGGACACCTCCACCACCGACGTGTACGTGTCCACCGTCGGAGGGGCAAAAACCTCCGAACCGGCCGCTGACATGGCCACCGCCCTCGCCATCATGTCCGCCGCGTGGAACAGGCCCATCAAAACCGAGCTTGTAGCCATCGGAGAAGTGGGATTAACCGGCGAGATTCGAGCAACAGCCGGCGTGCAACGCCGTCTAACTGAAGCTGCGAGACTAGGATTTAAACAGGCCATCGTTCCCAGTACTGGAAGCGAAGACCTCAAAGCAGTTAATGGACTCACCATCTATCCGGTGGCCGACTTGGCAACGGCCGCCAAAGTCGGACTCACCCCACCAGACAACACAGGGCGCAAAAGAAAAGAATGACCATGACAACCGCAGAACACGAAACCATGCGCAAAGCCCTCAAGGCACTCGCCCCTGGCACCGACCTACGCGAAGGCCTTGAACGCATCCAGCGCGGGCACACCGGTGCCCTCATCGTGCTCGGCTATAACAAAGAAGTAGAAGCCCTATGTTCCGGAGGCTTCGAACTCGATGTCGCGTTCTCCGGCCCGCGCCTGCGTGAGCTTGCAAAAATGGATGGCGCAGTCATCATCTCTTCCGACTACAAACGCATCCGCCGCGCCAATGTGCAACTAATCCCCCACGCCGCCGTATCTACCGTGGAATCTGGCATGCGTCACCGCACCGCTGAACGCACAGCACGCCAAACTGGACTGCCCGTCATCTCCCTTTCCGCCTCAATGCGGGTCATCACCGTCTACGTCGGCTCTCTCAGGCGCAGCTTGGAAGAACCCGAAGCTCTGCTCTCACGCGCCAACCTTGCCCTTGACACGCTAGATCGGTACACGCAACGTCTTCAAGAAGACCTGGCCACCCTCACCGTGCTAGAGCAACGCGAAACTGTTACCGTTCGTGACGTCGCCACCACCCTCCAACGTATGGAAATGATCAGGCGCATCCACACCGAGATTTCTGGCTACCTTGAAGAACTGGGCACAGAAGGCCGCCTCATCGAGCTACAGCTAGATGATCTCCTACGCGGTTCCGCCTCCGAACGCGCCCTCCTAATACGCGACTACATTCGCCAACCAGACCGCATCAGCGAAGCCGAAACGGAACTGTCTAACCTCGATAGTGAAGGCATGGTTGACCTCTCCCGCATTGGAGCAGCAATCGGCCAGCCCGTAGTAGATGCATCCGACTTTGACCGTGTCATCTCTCCACGCGGCTACCGCTCCCTCACCATGGTTCCGCGCCTGCCCTGGAACATCATCGAACAACTTATTAAAAAGTGGGATACCCTCACCAAACTGCGTGAGGCCACTGTAGAAGAACTGCAAACCATCGAAGGCGTAGGCCCTTACCGCGCGAGCCTCATATCCAGTTCACTGAACAGACAGCACGCAGCGGCATCGCCCGAAGCCGTCGGCTGGTAGCTCACAGGCTCGCCATCTAGCGGCTACAACTACTCCTGCGGCTCCACAACCTGAACCAGCAGGTCGGCCTTAGCATCATCCAGATAGCTCACGTGCAGCACGTACGTGCCCGCAGCGCCCGCACTGCCCGCCTCACAACTCTCATAATCGTGGCCATCCCACGACAGCGTTGTATTCCAGCTACGGTTCGGGCCAATCAAAAGCGGAAGCGACGCGTCCGGCGAAGCACACTTCAAGGTGTCAACCAACTCATAGGAACCCGAAGTTACCCGCACGCCAAGTGACTTCGCTGACCCATCTGCAAGACACGCGTCCGCGCCCCGATTCGTCACCGTAACCGCGGCATTCCACGGGCCGCCAACGGGGATAGACCGGTCATAATTTGTAATCTTGAAATCCAGATCCGCAGCGCGACACTCTGCAATGGGCTTCACCGCGTCCTGTTCCTGCACAGCCTGCAGGCTCTGCTGGCGTTGCTCCAAGCTCTTCGTAGCCGAAGCACTCAAGAAATAGACTCCCAAGCCCAAAGCCGCCAAAATTAGGAGCACTACAGCGATCAAGCGCCCCCGCGTCAGCGCCACACCTGGCCGCGCAACCCGCGCCGAGCCGGATCCCCCCTTAGCGCTACGAGTAGTGGCCTGGGACTTGTTCGACTGTGCGGGCGGCTTTCTCGACACTGCAGGCCGTTGGCCAGCGGCCGCGCCACCTTTAGCGCTCTGCGGCGTTCCACTCGCGGGCCTGCGAGCCGAGGAGCTACCGCTCCTGCCAGAAGAGGACTGGGACCTCAAAAATGAATTACCGGACGGAGATCTGCGCGACGTTGAGGGGCGTGAGGATTTAGCGGACCTGCTACCACTACTTTGGGGCCAAACTTCCCAGCCGCCTCGGCCTTTGTCGTTACCATTCTTTGGAACCACTAGCTAACACCCTGCTCTACACCAGACGAACCCGCATCTTCGTCATCATCCAAATGGCACCAACGCTCAACCACGAACGCCACCACCAGTAATGCCGCGGCCCCTAAAGCCGACAAAATAGCGCCCAACATTGACGTTTGCACGTACTCGGCGTGCGCGTTACGGAGCATCGCCAGCACCGCTCCAAAAAAGAATCCGATCGCGGCGGCAGACACCCACGCCGCCGAATACGCGAACATCGCCACGTTCATCGCTCCCGTGGCACTAATGCGCCGAGGCTCTCCCTTTCGAAGCGCGTGCACCCGGCGTCCAAAATGGAACAGCACCGCAGCAATGCCCAAGAAAAGAAGTCCCGTGTACGCAGTGATCATGAGCGTTGGAAGTAGCACCGCTACCGCCGCCCCCACGGCCGTGGCAGCGGCAAATAGGATGACGATGCTAGATACGCTCAGCGGCTTCACGGCGTCTCATTCTTGTCGCGTCGCTTAACAATCGGAATGGCGCCCGTAACCGTTGGACGCACGATTGTGCGACGCGACGGCCGGGCCGGCTCCTGCGACAAAGGGATGAGGCCGGAGGCGAAATCCTCAGCCAAACCCGACTCGACGCGTGGCTTTTGCGCGGAAGTGTTCTTTTGCTGATCCTCGTCCGCCCGATGTAGCTCTGCCGGGTCGTCAATTATCCTCTGCTCCGCGCTCCTGTGCCAGCGTGGCAACGCGATCTTACGGCCTATAAGGGGCCGCGCGTGCTGCGTAGTATCAGGCAAAACCTGCGGCTGTACCGTTGCGGACGCAGACATAGGTGAGGAGGGTGTCTCCTCTTGCGACGCGGGTGCTGGCTCCGATTTTGGCTGAGACTTATCGCGCGGGGGCAACGGCATCCAGCGCGGCTTCGCCTTAGGGGTAAACACGGCTCCGCCGGGCGCAGAGGCCGAAGCGCGGCGCCGATACACCCGTCCTACCGGCGCCGTAGCGTCCTGTTGGATCGCTTTTTCCTTCTTCCCCGAATCGGGTTCGTGAGCGGCATCTTCAACCCAGTTGGTGGCAACCTGCTCGATTTCCTGATCCGCAGTTTCACGCACCAAAATATCTGCCCGGCCGTAACGGCCAACGCGTGCGTTCGGGTCAATCTGGAGCCAAGGTAAGAGCACGAATGCGCGCTCGTGGGCGCGCGGGTGCGGAAGCGTTAGCTTCGGATCATCACTGCGCAGTGACCCGTACGTAATAATGTCGAGGTCCAGAGTTCGCGGCCCCCAGTGCTCGGTGCGAACGCGCCCAAATGCGTTCTCGATCATCTGCGTGGCATTAAGCAGATTGAGAGGAGCAAGCGTGGTACTTACCTGCACGACGGCATTGTAGTAGTCGCTTTGTGCCTCCTGACCGGGCGCCAACACGGGCGCGGAGCGGAATAGTGCAGAGGCCCCGGTGACCGAAACATCCGGCATGGCATCGAGCATCAAAATAGCCTCGGCAAGCGTTTTTGGCGCGCTCCCCACGTTCGCACCCAGAGCGATAACCGCAGTAACGGGCTCCCCCGGAGCTTTTGTTAGCCCCTCGTGATCCACATAGGAGTTCACGAGGACGGCGTGTAGCGGCGACAGAGGGGACGTGACCGGAGGTTTTATCGAGTTTGGCGCCGGGCGCGGGTCCCCTACCTGCCAGCCCTGCATGGACTGTGCAATGGGAGTGCAAGCGGGGTTTTGCAAATCCTTTTCCAACTGCTCACTGTGATCAGCCAGCCACTGCTCGCGCTCGGCGCGAGCCATCGCCACGCTCATCATCTGCTCATGCAAAGGAGAATCCGCCGGACCGGGTTCGCGCGTCGATGTGGTTTCAAACTTCTGCGCCAGTTCATTAGCAGCGGCGCGCTTCGCCTCGTGTCTCGCGCTACGAGTACGACGCGCAGGCTTATCCTCGCCCTTTAGCGCACCTGCCGGCGCCTGAACTCGTCCGCGAGCGCTTCGCTTGCCGGGCTTCATAGCCCTCTCTTCTTGAATCGTTTGGCCACTAGCTTGCGACTGGGCCTTCGACACTGAAGATACGGACTCGAAAGAGGAGTTTCGGGCGCGCGTAATAGTCATCGAAACATCGGAAAACTCAAGATCCATCGGAGCGTGCGGCTTGTGCACCACAACTTGGACGATCTGGACCGCCTCGTACTTCAACACGACTTCGGCGACCTTCTGCGCGAGCGTCTCGATCAGGAATACGGGCGGCCCGGCAAGAACGGCGTTCACATCGGCGGCAACTTCGGAATAGTCAACCGTCTGGCTCAAATCATCACCGCGAGCCGCTCCTCGCGTATCCACATACATGATCACGTCAACGGTGAACTGCTGGCCCTCCCGGCGCTCAAACGCGTAAACACCATGACGTCCAGTAGCGGTAAGGCCCAAAATTTTTATCACATCAAGGCCGCTCTTCCTGCGATCCATAATGAGCCTCCCTTCTACCTACTGTTCTAGCTTATTTTACAGACGCGCGATTCCAATATTCGGCCGCGCGCAAAGCAGCCATATTCCCTCTGGCTTCATGAACGCGCACAGCCCAAGGGCGAAGCCGGGCGATTAATGCCGTGAGAGCAACCGTCATATCATCCACATCCGCCATGTCGTCACTACGAGTCTTTATGAAACGCTTTCGCGAATGCCCAATCAGAAGCGGAAATGGGGACTTTGCAATCATCTCATCAAGGCCAGCCAGCAGTTGCCAGTTAGCATCCATGGTTTTTGCAAACCCTAGGCCAGGATCCAACACGATCCGCTCCGGCTTCACTCCCGCGGCCAATACGACCTCAACCTGACGGTCAAGCTCGCGAAGCACTGTATCCACACTGCCATCCGTGAGGACATCCTCGTCTGGAGCTCCAGGAAGGCCGCGCCAATGCTGGATTATGCACACCGCGTCCGTCTGCGCCATCACCTGCGCCATCTGCGGATCCAAACACGCGCCGGACACGTCGTTAATGATTTGCGCACCGGCCTCGCACATCGCTTGGGCAGTTGTAGCGTGGACGGTATCTACAGACACCACCACGCCCTCATCTACCAGCGTCCGCACAACATCGGCTATACGAGCCGTTTCTTCACTCGCACTAATGCGCATCGAGTTAGGTCGGGTGGATTCTCCTCCCACATCGATGATGTCCGCGCCCTGGCTCACCAGTTCAAGGCCGCGCGACACCGCTCGATCTGTATCAAACCACTTACCGCCATCCGAGAAGGAATCCGGCGTGACGTTCACGATGCCCATCAGTAGCGTGCGGTTCTCGGGTAAAGAAACGCCGTTGAATCTCGGAGCCAAGAAACTCATTACTTGCGCCCCTCCATCACCAAAGTCATGATTTCCTGGCGGGTAGCGGGAGAGTTCATCACGCCCCGCAAAGCCGACGTAACGGTCCACGATCCCGGCTTACGTACACCGCGCATAGTCATGCACATGTGTTCGGCCTCGATAATCACGCAAGCTCCCTGCGGTTTTAGTTTATTTACGAGGGCGTCCGCAATCTGTGACGTCAAGCGCTCCTGCACCTGCGGGCGACGTGCGTACCCTTCCACCAGGCGAGCCAGTTTAGACAGGCCCGTCACCGTGTTGTTAGCCGGAATGTAAGCCACGTGAGCCTTGCCGTAGAACGGGAGCAGATGGTGTTCACAAACCGAGTAAAAATCGATGTCGCGAACCAGCACCATCTCTTCGTGTTCCACCTGGAAATGCGTCTCCAAATGAACCGACGGATCCTCTTCCAAACCGCCCACGATCTCTGCCCAAGCCCGAGACATACGCGCCGGCGTATCAATCAGGCCCTCACGGGACGGGTCTTCTCCTATTGCTACCAGCAGGTCGCGCACGGCACGCTCGACACCAGCCGCGTCATAAGTCATGACTATTCGCCCGGTCTTTCCTGCGGACTCGCCTGCTGCGGAGTTTGCGGCTTGGCAGAAGAATCCGAGATTCCCACTGGGTCTCCCCACTTGGCGCCCTCAACCGCAGCGTCCGACTGGTAGTTCCAAACCGGGCGCTCCTCCTGCTTGATTACGTCCTTGAAAATCTCTTCAAGCTCGTTCTCAGTCAGTGTCTCTTCATCCAGCAGGTGCTGAGCCAGGTTGTCCAACACGTGGCGGTTGCGCGACAGGATCTGCCACGCCTCGCGGGCCGCGTGATCAAGAAGTGCCCGGACCTCCTCGTCAATCACCGCAGTGATCGCATCCGAAGTCTCATGGCTATTGCCTCCGCCCTGCGCGCCAAACGGCTCCGTGTCAGCGGTGCCGAGCTTCACAAGGCCCAAACGCTCAGACATGCCGTAATCCGTAACCATCGCGCGGGCCGTTGCCGTGGCCTTCTCAATATCATTTGAGGCCCCCGTAGACGGGTCGCGGAACACCAGCTCTTCCGCAACGCGGCCACCCAGCGAATACACGAGGTCATCCAGCAACTGGTTGCGCGTCTTCGAGTAGCGGTCTTCCGTTGGCATCACCATCGTGTAGCCCAAGGCGCGCCCACGCGGCAAAATAGTCACCTTCGTCACGGGAGCCGTGTAGCGAAGCGCCGCAGCACATAGGGCGTGGCCGCCCTCGTGGTAGGCCGTGACCGCCTTATCGCGCTCGTTCATCACGCGCGTGCGCTTTTGCGGGCCGGCAATCACGCGATCAATGGCCTCATCCAAAGCGCGGTTATCAATCAGATCAGCATTTGAACGCGCCGTCAGCAACGCGGCCTCGTTCAACACATTCGCAAGATCTGCACCAGTGAAACCAGGCGTACGCTTCGCAATCTGATTCAAGTCCACATCCGCGGTCAACGGCTTACCCTTAGCGTGGACCTTCAAGATTTCGAAACGACCTCGCATATCTGGGGCCTCAACCGCGATCTGACGGTCAAAACGGCCCGGACGTAGCAGAGCCGGATCGAGAATATCTGGGCGGTTCGTAGCCGCAATCATGAGGACGTTCGTGCGGTCATCAAAACCGTCCATCTCCACCAGCATCTGGTTTAACGTCTGCTCGCGCTCATCGTTTCCGCCACCAATACCGGAACCACGATGACGGCCAACCGCATCAATCTCATCTACAAAAATAATTGCCGGAGCGGCCTTCTTCGCCTTATCAAACAAGTCGCGAACGCGCGACGCACCCACGCCCACGTACAGCTCCATGAACTCCGAGCCAGACATCGAGAAGAACGGCACGTTAGCCTCACCTGCAACTGCCTTCGCAAGTAGCGTCTTACCCGTACCCGGAGGGCCATACAGCAACACGCCGCGCGGCACCTTCGCACCCACCGCAGTGAACTTTTCGGGCTGGGCCAAGAACTCGCGGATCTCCTGAAGCTCCTCCACGGCCTCGTCCTCGCCCGCAACATCCGCGAACGTGACCTCCGGATTCTCGCGGTTAAACTCCTTCGCCCGCGACTGGGCAAAACCGCCCATCATCCGGCCACCCGCCGCGCGCGTAGTCAGCCAGTAGAAGCCGGCCAGCAACAGCAAGATCGGGATCATCAGTTGCAGAAGCGAACCAAAAAGACTCGGCTGCGGGTTCAGCACGTTATACCCGCTCTTCGCATTCGCGCCCTCAACCAGGCGAAGCATGCTCGGGCCCTGATCCTTCGAATATACGAAAGTGACCTGCTTGCCGTGGTTTACTTCCCGATCACCCTCAGAAGTCGGCTTATGCACGAAATCCTCAGTCAGTTTGAGCTCCACGCGCTGCGCCGGATCGTTCACCACCACGCGCTCAACCGTGTCAGAGCGCAGCAACTCCACGCCCTCATACGTCTCAATCTGCGCCGGCTGGAACAGCCTCCAAACCATCCAACCAACCAAGAAGAAGATCAGCACAGGCACCAGGGCGGCAGCCCAATTCGGCGAATTCTTCTTCTTCGACTTCGAATCCTTCTTGTGCACCGGTCGCTTCACGTAAGGACCCTTTCAAATAGCTTCGAGAAATTCTCTTAATTGTAAACGTGGGGAGCAAGAGTCCCAATGAACGGCAGATTGCGGTACTTCTCCGCATAATCCAAGCCGTAACCAATCACGAACTCATTTGGAATATCAAAGCCCACGTACTTCACATCAACTTCGACCTTAGCCGCCTCCGGCTTACGCAACATCGTTGCGATTTCCACCGACTCTGGGCCGCGCGAGGACAGATTCGACTTCAACCAAGCAAGCGTGAGGCCCGAATCAATAATGTCCTCAACAATCAACACGTGCTTGCCCGTCAAATCCGAATCCAGATCCTTCAAGATCCGCACCACACCCGAAGACTTCGTGCCCGAACCGTATGAAGAAACAGCCATCCAATCCATTTCCAACGGCGTAGAAATAGCGCGCGAAAGATCCGCCATCACCATAATCGCACCGCGCAACACACCTACTAGAAGGATCTCCTTGCCCTCGTAATCACGATCAATTTCCGCGGCCATCTCCACCAGACGCGCGTCGATCTGCTCCTTAGTAAACAGGATCTTTTCGAGGTCAGAACCCATGTCGGATGCTTGCATTTTCATCTCCCGTGAAAAGTTAGTGATAGGTACTTCCAGTCTTGCACAAATCAGCTGGTTTTCATTATTTTTATCAGCCGGCGAACAGTGCGATCTCGCGTGCCTTCCCCGCGCTCATTTGCGCGCGGTTCACACTGTTGTTCTCGCAGTTCGCATTCGGGTTCGCGTTTGGGTTCAGGTTCGCGTTCGCGCCAAGCCTTCACTCCGCCCGGCAAATCAATCGGGGCGCCGCCCTCATAACCAACAACCAACCTATCGAGGGCACTAACATGCGCCTGCGCGAGCTGGGACGCGCCCGCACGCTCCGCCGCATCCTTCAATACCCGCGAGCGCACCGCGGGCGGCAAGCTCGCCAAATCCTCAACTACCAGGGCTTCACCCGGACTCCAGCACCTGCCTGCCCACTCTTCCAGCGCGCTCGCATCCGCATCCAGAAGCTGCGCAGACCGCGCCAGTAGCGGCACGACATCGCGTCCAAGTGCTTCACCCAGCGACGGGATCACACGACGACGTACCGCTACCCGAGGCAGCGGACCTCCATCCGCGCGAGCCCAACCGCCCTGCAGACGGTTAGACGGATCTTGAACCGGCTCCAAGCCGAGCTCGGCGCACATACCCTCCGTGTCCCACCTACGCACCCCTAGCAGCGGGCGAACCCACGTGCGCGAGGACGGCGCGTCCTCGCGCACTACCTCCCGCATCCCCGACAGCGAACGCGCCCCCGATCCTCTGCCGAGCCCCAGTAGCACGGACTCCGCCTGATCATCCATCGTGTGACCCAAAAACACTACTGCGCCCGCACCCGAGTTCTCTCGCAGTGCCCCGTAGCGCGCTTCTCGCGCCGCGGCCTCTATGCCGCCTTCACTGCCAACGCTTACAGGCACCACGCGGGCTGCGATCTTCCACTTTTCTAACAACAGGCGCGTTCGTTCCGCCTCTTCCGCAGACTCATTGCGCAACCCGTGATCTACGATCACCGCGCGCACCTCAGCGCCCATCCGACCTCCCAAATCAGCCACTGCAAACATGAGCGCCAAGGAATCCGGACCACCCGAACAGGCAACCACCCACTCGCCCGGTGTTAAACCGTTACGCTTCACCACATCGCGAAGCGCCAACGTCACCGCCCTCGTATGCTTAGGCGGCGTAGAACCAATCAACTGAGAAACCATGAACTATAACTTCGCGAGCGCAAGGGCAAAATCGTCAATCGCCGGGCGAGTAAACACCGCACCGTCCTCCATACCGCTTGACTGCACGTGGAACGCCAACACGCGACCCCGCTTCGTCATCACAAAACCGGCCAATGACGAAACCTCATCGAGAGTACCCGTCTTCGCGTTCACCTGCGCACCCGCGAGATCCCCCTCGAATCGCTTATTCAACGTTCCCGAAAAATGGCCCACAGGTAAATCACGCACAATGTTAAACGCGGCTGGCACCCCCGCGTCCCGCAAATACAGTAAAGATTCCACTAGAGTTCGCGGGCTCACCCTGTTTTCCACGTTCAAACCCGAACAATCCACGGCGCTCAACCCGTCCGTATACACACCGGTGTTCTTCACCTGTTCCACAAGGTTTAGGGCGGCGTCCTCCAACGTCGAACCCGCATTTTGCGCCACACTACTTAAACGACACAACTGTTCGGCAAGCGTATTATCCGACTCCATGAGCATCAGGCGCGTCACCTGCGCAATTGGCGCCGACTCGACCTTCGCAAGCAGCTCCCCCTGCCCGTCGTACGGTTCGCTCGAGGCCTGAATCTCCACGTTTACGCCCGCACTGGCCAGCGCATCCTGAAGCACCTGGGCCACATTTGCCGCCGGATCATCGTAATAGGGCTGGTATCCCGGCCCCGGCAGCTCTCCGCGATCAATCGCAAACGGAGCCACATGCCCCACCCAATGTTCCAAACCATCCATCAATGCCGGCTCACGCGTTGGACCATCAAACATGTGGTCATGGAACACCAGCTTTCCCGCAGATCTTTGGCTATCTTCCAACGCTTTAGCCGTTGCCGCAGCTAAATCGGCAACACCAGCCCGGCCATTCACCTGCGGGCCGCCCGCGCCCTGCGCCAAAAGTAGATCGCCCTCCCCCACAAGGTGAAGTACGCCATCCTCATCTAAGAAAATGCGCGTGGCAAGAGTGTCAGCCGGATCTAAACTTTGCGCCGCGTTTATAGCCGTCAAAATTTTAATGGTCGAGGCCGGAGGCATCGGTATCTGCCCATTCTTATCCAGCAAGACCTCACCCGTTAACGCATCCGCAACGTATACACCCGGAGTGAACTTCTGCTCCCTACCGGCCTTCTCTAGAGCCTCCCACGCGGGCGCAAGCTCGCCAGGTTCAACAAGCGGCGCATCCTCGGCCATTTGTGCGCTAACCACGCTGCCAAGTTGCACAGATTCCCCCAAAGGAGGCTCTTTACCAACAATCGGTTTGGTGTTAGTCAAGAAACCGGGCACAACATCATTAATATCGGCGTAAACATATCCACCCACGCCCGCAACGGCTAAGAAAACACTTAGAATCACGGTAAGAGTTCTTTTTAACACGTGCCCTCCAGTCACTTGACACCCTAAGTGTAAAGCGTTTTTCACGGCCCCTAGTCAGGTAATCTGGAGATCACACTTAGCGAAGGGAAGAAACGGTGGAATTCGACGTCACTATTGAGATTCCAAAGGGCAACCGTAATAAGTACGAAGTTGACCACGAAACAGGGCGCATTCGCCTTGACCGCATGCTGTTCACCTCAACGCGCTACCCCGATGACTACGGATTCATTGACGACACGCTCGGCGAAGATGGTGACCCGCTAGACGCACTAGTCATCCTTGAAGAACCCACCTTCCCCGGCTGCGTAATCCGCTGTCGGGCTCTTGGCATGTTCCGCATGCGTGACGAGGCCGGTGGCGACGACAAGGTTATCTGCATCCCATCCGGCGATCAGCGCGCCTCGTGGCGTACCGAGATTGATGACATCTCGGAATTCCACCGCCTTGAAATCCAGCACTTCTTTGAGGTCTACAAGGACCTCGAACCCGGCAAGTCCGTTGAGGGCGCACACTGGGTTGGCCGCGAAGAAGCAGAAGCGGAGATTCGCCGCTCTTACCAGCGTGCCAAGGACGCCGGCTTCTAAACCCGGCCGCGCGCAAAACAATTGGTTGGAGGTTCGCCCTTGGGGCGAACCTCCAACCAATTGTCTATAGAACCACTTAGCAAACTCTGCGCTTGCCGCGCGGTATTACTAGCGGCGTAACCTGCTAATTATGGGCGGCCACCATACGGTACAAGGTCACCGTAGCGAAGCGGATTCAACCGAACGTAGTCACCCGGAACCGTTGCCTCAACCATCATGCCTCCACCGGCGTAAATCGCTACGTGGTAAATGCCGTTAGCCGAACCACCGGGACCATAGAACACGAGGTCACCCGGCTGCAGATTATTAATAGAAACGCGCTGAGTAGCCCAGTACTGCTGCTGGGAAGTACGCGGCAACGATACACCCTGACTGGCCCAAGCCGTCATCGCAAGACCCGAACAGTCATAGCCACCGGCACCGGTACCACCCCAGAGGTAAGGCACTCCGATGCGGGCCTTAGCGAATGCCACAGCACCCGGGCCACCTGAGCTAGCCTGAGCAGCCTCAGCCTCACGACGCGCCCGCTCTGCTGCTTCCGCTGCACGACGCGCCTGCTCCGCGGCCTCAGCCTGACGACGAGCCTCCTCGGCTGCACGTGCCTCCGCGGCACGCTTTTCCTCTTCAGACTTACGCTTAGCTTCGGCCTCTTCACGAGCACGCTTCGCAGCTGCTTCTTCTAGGGCCTTGGTGTTGTCTGCACTGGCCTGATCGCGCGCGGAGTTCTGGTTAGCATTCTCTGCCTGACGGGCAGACTCAGCCTGATTCACCAAGCCCTGACTGCGCTCGACGCGCGCCCTGCTAGCGGCCTCCTGGCGCGCATTTTGTGAACGCTCGATCTGCGCCTGACGCGCTTCTTCCGCCGCGATCGTCGTACCACGACGCTGCGCCAGCTGAGCGATCAAACCATCACGACGCTGCTGCACCTGCGCAACCGCCGCCTGCCTGCCATCAGCGTAAGTCTGGATCTCCTGCGAGCGCTTCTCTACCTCAGCCTGCGCCTCCTGCACGCGCTTCTCGGTAGCGGCCGCCTGATCTTCCATCGCCTTCGCAACCTGGTGCATAGCAGCCACGCGCTGGAGCTTCGCATCCGTAATCTGCGACACCGTGTCAACGATCTTGCCGCGGCGCTCCATGTCAGCCAGGCCATCCTTGGTCAAGAACGGAGCCAGGCGCTGGGCATTACCAGAGCCAGAACGATAAGTAGTCTGGGTGAGGGCCGCGAGCGTTTCACGCTCGCCCTTGTACTTGTCCCACGAAGACGCCACAGCGTCTTTCGCGGCCTTCGCATCGGCCTGCGCCTGAGCCAACTGCGACTGAGCAACAGCAAGTTCTTCAGCAACCTGCTGCACCCTCACGTTAGCTTCGGCAGATTCGGCAGATACCTTTGCAAGTTCTACCTCGAGCTGCGCAACCGACAGATCGCTATAGTCATCGTCAGCGACAGCCAAACCCGGCAACGCCAACACGAGACTTGCAGATACCGTAAGCGCAATCACCGCGCCTTTACCAAAGTACTTACTCACTGAACACGATCTCCAGTTACAAAACTCATCCACGAATGCGGACTGCTAATTACTCTTACCCAAGTTACCGCAACACCGCCCCTCATTTCCACAAATCGTAGCCGCAGTTACACAAATCCTCGGCGTGTCGCCTTGAATCTAAACATTTTTCGCTTTGAAAAGTTTGTTACATGACCGTTTCGAAATTGCCTAGCAGGCACACACGTATTTTACGGAGCGAGAGTTTAAGCTCGTTGTATGGGCGATATTAATCCGAAAGCCGGTTTTGGCAAGTATCCTGTTCCCCGCGCGGGCCAGTGGAGCCCCGACGTGCTCGGTCCCGGCTTTGAAGCACAAACCCTGCAGCTTCTACCCGATGATGAGGGCGAAGTCCTCGCCACTATCGTGCGACATGACGCCACCCGCGACCCCCACGCCCTCGAAGGCACCCCGAAAGAGCCAATATTCAAAGCACTCTACATTCACGGGTGGAACGACTACTACCACCAGCGCGAACTCGCTCGGCAAGTAGCCCTAGCAGGGGGACAGTTCTTTGGCCTTGATCTGCGAAAATACGGACGATCTTGGAGAAAGAACCAAACCTTTGGCTGGACGCAAAACCTGGCTGACTACGACGAAGACATCGCCGAAGCCCTACTAATCATGGGCGAAGACCTCCCCATAGTTTTGATGGGGCACTCCACGGGCGGCCTAACCGCGACGCTGTGGGCAGCGCACCACCCGGGGCGCCTGGCAGGACTGTGGCTTAACTCAGCCTGGCTAGAACTCCAAACTTCCTCTATAGCGCGCGTGCCCACAAAACAAGCAGTACAACTAATTGCATCGCGCGAGCCCCGCCGGGTTCTTCCCACGGGCGGTAACGACTTTTACGGTATTTCTCTACGAGGGTGGAACAAAGACGACGGAGAGATGCCAAGCGACCTCGTGCCCTACAAAGATGATCCATCCCTAGCCGGCTGGGGGCTTATTCCCGAGTGGAAGGCAACTGGACGGTCGATATACGCCGGCTGGCTTGCAGCCGTCATCACCGGTCACCAAGAAGTGGCAGGCGGGCTCGACATTGACTGTCCCGTTATGAATATTTCTTCCACGCACACTTATGAGGGCTCCGAATGGAGCTCCGACGCGCGCTACCAAGACACCGTGTTAGACGCGGACCTGATTGCCGAGCGCGGGGCACGGCTGGGGAAGAACGTCCTCATTCGCCGGTTTGGAGGCGTGCACGATCTGGCGCTTTCGATTCCTCCCGTTCGTCAGCAACTGTGGAGCGCCACTCTCCATTGGCTCCGTTCTAGCGTTTTAGGACAGGAAACTTTTGCGCAGACTGAGTCAGCCGACCTGTTCCGCCTGCGAGTGCCAAAGCCTTCGGACGTACAGCTAGCGCCAAAATAAGGCGCGGCGCGAAAGGCCTTACCCTAACGAGGATTAACCACGACGGCGGCGGCCCCGCCTCGGGCTACCTAAATTTTGGTATTCGTCTCGAATCTCGCGATTGATCTCTTCAAGAGACTCCGCAAGCGTCGGGCCAAGCGTGTCACCTAGACGCCAGTTTTGCCACCCGTCAAACCTGCTAGAACCGCTGACCATTGCTGCGGCCTCGTTCGGATCTTTTGTTGACCATCCCAGTGACGAAATAAGACCACTTGGCGCCAGTGTTGCCGTGTGCAAACCGTTTTCGCTCTGCCACACGAGCGCGGTGTCCTCTCCGAGAATGCCAGCAATCACCTCGAGGCCATCCACGTCCGGTTGAAGCTGTGGGATCTCTTGCGCAGACGGCTGCGGATCGGCTTGGCCCGCCTGCGCAGATTCAGCCTCGAACGCGGGTTCCGGCGCGGACTCTGCCTCTGCCGCCCCGTGAGCAGACTTGACTTCTGGCTCTACAGGCGCTGGCCTCGCCTCTGCTTCCGGTTCTACAGATTCGCGCGTAGCTTCTGACGGGGCAACGTCTTGCGGGGTGTCCTCTTCCCACGGGTCAAAGGACCGCGCAGCGGCCGAATGCCTACCGGTTGCTCCCTCAGCCTCTTCAACTGAATCCGTTTCATCACTATTGCGTTCAAGTTCAAGTGACTGCGGGGTAGATCCCAGAAGTAGATTTGGGTTGTGTCCGTATAGGCGCGGCCCCACCGCCTCAACGTCAATGAACTTGCGCCCATTCGACATTTCACGCACCGAAATTTCGTGAACCTCCACGCCCGACGACGCCAGCACGTCCAATGCGGGGCGCACAGAATCACTAATTTTCCCAGCCACGAGGATCAACCGCGGGCCGGGCGCGGGAGACGGCGGCATAGCATCACGAAACTTGGTCCACCCAGCGCGAAATCCCTGCATACCCGACGGGTACTGCGCCGCAAGATCATTCCACCCCAGCGAAGCGGTGTCAGCCAGACGAGACAGGGAATCGATCATGGTCTGCGAATCCAGTTGCTCAACCACCTCGATAGACACAACCTGCCCGGACGCGTCCAAAGCTGTAAGACGCGGCTCACCCCCGTCTCGGCCCGCTCCCACCTCGCCGGCATCTTGCCAAAAAATGGGGAAGAGCGGACGGCCAACGATCTCCAACACTTGCTCGCGCACCGACGCCAGAATGTCGCTAGCTATTTCACCGGGCACACTTCGGCCGAATTGGGCGGGGATCAGGTGACCATCATCAAATTCGAAAAGCGCCATTATCGTTCCGTCCTAGTTTGAGCTACCTCTATTGTGTCATGAACGCGGTGTGGTTTGACACCTCATTTCTTCGCTTGCAGACATCACGAGCTGGTCCCTGGACCGTTTTGGTTTTGTTTGATCAACGAGGCGAGATGCACACCGCCGCGCCCCGCCAACTGCCCCGCCTGGGTGCGGCAAGAAAATCCGTCCGCCAAATAAATCGCATCCGGGTGCTGGGCGAGGGTGGGAAGCAAAGACTGCTGCGCTACCTTCACCGAGGTCTCATAGTGGCCCGCCTCCATTCCAAAGTTTCCAGCCAGGCCACAGCATCCAGACAGTTTGATCAGCTTGGCACCCGCGCGGTTTAACAGGGTCTCGTCCGCGTCCCATCCCATCACCGAATAGTGGTGACAGTGAGGCTGGGCCACCACCTCTTTACCGGTCAAGTTAGGCATCCAATCCGTTGAATCAGGTCCGATAGGAGCAGGCGCCGTGAGGAGTTCTGCCAGCGTATAGACAGCTGAGCTAACTGCTTCTACCTCTGCATCAATATTCAGATCCAAAGCATCATCGCGAAGTACCGCAGTGCAAGACGGCTCCACCCCAACGATCGGGATGCCGGCAAGCGCAAACGGGGTTAGCTGCTCGACAAGCGTGGTGATTTTTTCACGTGCAGTATCGAGCTGCCCAGTTGTAATCCAAGTTAAACCACAACAAAGATCCTGCGGTGGTAGCAGCGGCGTATATCCGGCTGATACCAAGACCGCAATCATGTCTCGGGCACCCTCGTCATTAATGGACTGTGAGAACGAATCTGCCCACAGCACAACGTACTTCTTCCCGTTATTGGATCGAGGCGCAGAGCTGGCTTTACGCGCGCAAGTATGCTTTGGCGCCCAGTTGTTAAACAAATGGCTTTGCAAATGCGGCATCTGCCTGCGCGAGTCAATGCCGGCAATTTTGAATGCGAGATTTCGTATCGGAGGAATCTTCATTGCGGTATTAGCTATCGCCGCCATTCCGGGGATAGTGGCGGTTAGCCTGGTCCACACCGGCAGGCGCCCAAGAAGATAGTGCGAGGCGGGGCGCACCTTTCCCCGATAGCGCCGGTAGTAGACCTCGGACCGGTATTTCGCCATGTCAATCCCCGCTGGGCAATCCGCCGCACATGCCTTGCAAGCAAGACACAGGTCAAGAGCGCGCGTCACGCGCGGATCATCCCACGTTGCGATGAGCTCACCGCCTGCTAGTTCTTCGAGGACCCGCGCTCGGCCCCTCGTGGAATCAATTTCGTTCTTGGTTGCATTGAACGAGGGGCACATGAACTCCCCGCCCCCACTGTTGTCGGCGCGGCATTTAGACACGCCAGTACAACGGTGCACTGCAGTGGTGAAGTCCGCGTGGTCGTGGCGGAACTGGAATCCGGTTGCCGCTGGAATCGGTTTAGCGGCGGGGCGGCGCAACCCGATCTCAAGATTGTCAGGTGCTATCTCTTTTTGTAGTTGTTCAAACGCATGGTGATCCGGGTGTGAGCCCGCGGGCCCTACCAGGGGCTGCGGCCGTGTTAAAACTCCCGGGTTCATCAGGTTTCCCGGATCAAACAGATGCTTTACCGCCGCAAAAAGTTGGAGCATCTGCGGGCTGTACATGTATTTAAGTAGCTCGGACCTCGAGCGCCCATCCCCGTGTTCGCCGGACACGGACCCTCCGTACTTGCCCAGCAGTTTTGCACTGTCGATCAAGAACTCTTTAGATTTGCCAACTGAGGCCTGCGAACCAAGCGGCATATCTAGTCGAACGTGTACGCAACCATCACCAAAATGCCCGTACAGCAGCCCGTTAATCCCATAATTATCCATGAGGGCGGTGAAGTCCTCCAGGTAGTCACCCAGGTTTTCTGGAGGGACAGCCGCGTCCTCCCAACCGGGCCAAGCCTGCTCATTTCCGCCCACAACGTTGCCGTCACTGTCCAGTTCAACGGGCGTGCGGCCACCAAGGCCCGCGCCATCAGCACGAATACGCCACAACCGGGCCGCATCCTCCCCGGGCGGATAGATTGCAACAGCACTCGAGTTTGCACTACCAGCCATGGCTTGGGCACGCCTCATCGCATCATCGAGGTCTGCGCCGCCGATCTCGCACATGAGCCACCCCTCGCCCGCGGGAAGCTCAGGCACAGCGCCGGGACCCTTGTGTACGCGCACAACATCAACGAGGCGCTTATCCAGACCCTCAACGGCAAGGGGCTTATGCGCAAGGATTGCGGGCACATCCCGCCCTGCCTCGATCATGTTCGGATACCCAATGGCCACGAGGACCGGGGCACGCGGAATATCAACCAGCTTCACCTCTACCTCAAGCACGCACGCTAGAGTGCCCTCGGTTCCAACCAGCATGCCTGCTAGGTTGCCGCCATTCTCGGGTAGCAAGTACTCCAGGGAATAGCCGGACACCTGCCGGCCAAACCGGCCCATCTCGGTGCGGATGGGAGCCAAGTTCGCCTCGATCAATTCCTGCAGGCCGGGAACAGTGGCAAGACTGCCTTGGCCTGCAGTGAAGTGGCGACCATGCCCGTCCACAACCTCCAAAGACACAATGTTTTCGGACGTCTTACCCCACGCGGTCGCATGCGGGCCGCACGCATTGTTGCCCACCATGCCGCCGATTGTGCATCGGTTTTGCGTGGACGGATCCGGTCCAAAACGCAGCCCGTATTGACCCGCTGCTTGCTGTAGTGTTGCCTCAATGCAGCCCGGTTCTACAATCGCCGTCTTCTTTTGCGGATCAACCGAGATAACGCGGTTCATATGACGCAAGAAATCGATCACGAGGCCTGGACCAATCGCATTACCCGCGCACGACGTACCCGATCCGCGAGGCGTAATCGGCATGCCCAGATCCCGCGCAGTGTTGATAGCCAGAACGGCCTCCGCCTTATCTACCGGGGCAAAAACTACGCTAGGAACCACACGGTAATTGCCGGCGTCCGTCGAATATAGGGCCCGCGCCGTCGTAGTGAAATCGAGTTCGCCGCGAACCCGCCCGGACAGGCGAGAAGCAAACTCGTGCAAAACTTCGGTATCCGGCTGGTTAGGATCCGGATTATTCGGATAAAGCGTTTGAAACGATACAACAGGAGCGGTAGGCATACCTTCAGTGTGTCATGACTTTGCCTTCTTTTGAGGAAGTGTCCAGCCACAGAAAAGCAGCGCCCTTACGCTTTGCAACCCGGCGCCTTACACGGATAAGCCTGCTGAGCCACCACCGCCAACGCACTCAAACTAATCGAGTCGCGAAGCTCGCCCTCTCGGATCATCTCGCCCAACTGTCCTTTGGAGAACCAGCGCTGAGCCTGAACCTCACCATCGCATGCGTCTTTGGGCACGTCCTCGCCCGCCACTTCTACAAGCACAACAGCCACCTCGGACGCTAAGAAACCAGAATCTGGAAATACCATTCCCAAGAACTTGCCGGCCTCAGCGCGAATTCCTGTTTCTTCGTGTAACTCCCGCAGAGCCGTCGCAACCGGATCAGGGTCCGAAACTTCCGCCATGCCGCGAGGTAGCTCCCACAGTGCTCGCCCAACCCGGATGCGCTCTTGGTGTACTAAAAGCACGCGGCCCGTATCACGAGCGACTGGAACCGCTACGGCGCCGGCAAAAGAGGCCTCGCCCACGGTCACGCGGTAGTGCGTCTGGGGTTCTCCTGCGGGCGTGCTGCCGCTCCTACTGTCAACACGAACCGGGAAATCCGGCGCACTCCACTCCAGCTTCCATCCCTGCATTAATGCCCCTCCTCGTTACTCATTGTCAAAGTAGCAGTCATAGCAGATCCGCGAAGCCGGAAAAGTTCTGCCAAATCATCCCATGGCAAACCGGCAACAACACCCAAAATACCGGCAACCGCAACCGCAACAATCTGCGCGCCCGTAGACATATCCGTCAAGTCCGTCATCAAACCCAACGCAGAAATCACCACCGCCAACACGGACATCGACAAAACTCGCATGAGCGTCACGAACTTCCTATGCGAATGCGTATCCGGCGCGCTCACGGCCTCGCGCGCCGCGTAGGCCATGTCAAACATCGCCTGCCGTTCACCGCGTTGAATCAGGTCTCGTGCAGACTCGCGGGTTAGCGGATACAGTTGCGCGAACACTGGAGGCGCAATCACAAGCATGTGGTCAAGTATTTCTCCCTCGATCCGAATCGTCTCTGCCCGACGTGAGGAAAAAGCGCGGTCGCGCACTCGTTGCAGCCGCGAGCGGCCCGGTAGTGTGAGGCCGTAGCGCGCGGCTAAGTCCTCGTTACTAGAATCGAATGAGTTGTCGTAAAACGACAGGTACATTGCGCCGTCCTGACTGGCAATGGCGCGGTAATAGGCGCGCGACCACATGTCCATCGCCATTCGCGCCTCGTACCACGTGGTGTCCGTGTCGAGGGCGCGCGCGGAGCGATCTCGCGTGCTTGGAGCGGGCTCGGCCTGCCCCTCATTCGCGGTCATCCACGCGAAAACATTGCCCGTCACTTCTTTGCGGAAGTTTGACGTTTGCTCTAGGACGAATCGCGCCAGAGGCCTTGGTTGTTCATCCCCCAGTTGCTGCGCAAGCGTCTGCCGGAGTGTGCCCGGCACATCCAGAGTGGCAGTGCCCGTCCCTCGATCCCAGCGGTCAACCGCCACTAGGCCGTCAACGATGGCCTGCACCCACTGATCTTGCGCGCGGCGAATTAGCGCTTCAATGCGCTCATCTTCAAGCTCATTCGCATATTTTGTAAGGCCCGCTCCGCGTACCCAATGTTCACCAATCGCGTGACACAGCCAGTCGTTTGGGGCTGTATCCGCCATTGTTGCCATGCGCGCAGACGATGCCTGTAAGAACGCCGGCTCGCGCACTTTTTGAAGTTGCAGATCAACATTGACGAGGTCACCTTGGCCAGCCTTTGTTCCCCGCATTGCAGGCACTCTCCGGTCATTGTCTTTGCCAGAGCTACTGGTAGCTTGGTCGGGTTCAGGCTGGCATTTCACTTTGAGGGGAAGCACGGTTTCGGGACCTAGCCCCAGTTCCCTCGCAATGCCCTGCGGCCCGAGCGAGAGGAAGAAGATCCCATCAAACAGCTGATTACGATCGATCGTGAGGACGTCTCCGAGCAAGATTGCGGTTCGTAAAACTGCGATTAGGCGCCGCGTGGCTTCTGCGCTGCCATGCTGGCGCCACATGCTGGCTTGACGCACCGAGTCGAAGTCCGCCACCTGGATTTGTCGGGGTTTCTCACTGGCAATGCCGCCAGCGAGCCCACCTCGAATGTCTTTTGTATCCTGCACATTTGTGTCGCTCACGTAGCAATAATGACAGGCCTAACAAGGCCTCTCAAGGCCTACCTGCGCGCGCCAATAAATCCAGCGCGCCAGAGGATTCAAACTCGCGGCTCATGGCCAACTGCAGGGTTTGCGAGAACGTACTCGTCAAATGATTGTCATCCATGTAAACATACATGTCCCCCATCAACGCCGGACACCAATCCCCCGGACACAGCACGGGCGAAACATCCACAAACCTAAAGTCCAAGGTTTCCTGCATCTCAAAAATCAGCGGCAACCGCTTCGAATACACCTGCGCTCGCGGCGCACCGCACCGGGACACATCACCACCCGAGGCTGCGCATTCGAGCGGATTATCATCAAACCGAGGATTGTCACGCACACCAATTGCCGCCACACCCGCATCGTTTAAGCGCTCCACGAAACTCACCGCGCCCGGCGTTACCGCATCAACATCGCCCGCAACACTATCCGTCACCACAAACACCACCGCGTTTGGGCGAACATCCTCCGTTATCCACCTTGCCGAAGCCTCATACCAGTCCACGCAAGTCTGATCCGCAGTTTCTTCGGTAGCAACTCCACACCCGCCCATCAACAGCGCCGCGGCGTGCCAGTTTTCCTCCTGCGCTAACATTTCGAAAGCCGGCAAATACTGCTCCATGTGCGAGTTTCCCCAAAACACCACGCGCGGCCCACCCCCATCTTCCGCAAACATTTGCCTACACGAGTTCGCGTGGTTAGCGACATTGCCAAAATCTGGGTAGTTCGCAAAAACACCCTCACACTCGTAGGGGTAGGCTGCCCACTCCTGGCCCATGTCTGCGATCGCAGGAATCGGCTCAATACCATCACGCAACGTGTTTATGTCGGCCTCACCATTTTCATTTTCGAGGACGAGGGCACCCAAATACGGTTCCACCCCATCTTCGAAGCCAGCGCCACCTTCCTCAACACTGAACGTGTCAACGGACAGTTCCCGATTCATCCAACTGCCAACCCCGGCAAACACTATGGAGCCAACTGCCACAGACGCACCCACAACACCAAGCTTGCGCCACGCAGAAACATTGATTCGCGGGCTCAGCCGAACAGGGTCATCCACCAACCTCGTGAGCGCAACCGCAACGAGCACCGACACCGCGGATAGGCCCAGCCCCATCAGGATCGGCATAGTGTCAATCTCTAGCGCGGACAGTGTGAGCACAAAAATCGGCCAGTGCACCAGGTAAAGCGCATACGAGTTATCACCCAAAAACACGAGCGGACGCCAGGACAAAACGTGGGCCACCGAGGAGCGTGAAGTGGTTGTTCGCACGAACAGCAGCATGAATGCAGCGCCAAGCATGGGAGCAAGGGCCGCCGGCCCGGGATACGTCCCAATCGACACGAGGCCGAAAACCACAACCACGCCTACCCCAGCCCAGCCAAGCAGCGTGCTAGCGGAACCACTTACCCTGATTCGCGGCTCCAAAATAGCCACGATCGAGCCGATTGAGAACTCCCAGATCCGTGAGCGCGTATCAAAGTAGTACATGGCGCTAGAGCCGGCAACGAATTTGGTTAAGAGCCAGTAGAGGGACACGAGGGCGAGGAGGCTAAACACCACCAGCGACAGCTTTCGCACATCTATACCGGCAGGCTTTGCTACGCGGGCAATGATCCAGATGAGGAGGGGAAAGAGCAGAAAAATTTGGCCCTGCATACTCATGGACCACAAGTGCATCAGCGGGGACTGCAAAGCACTGTTGGCGGCAAAATAATCCACTGCTTGATGCTGCAAATACCAGTTCTGAAAGTAGAACAGGCTGGCCCAAGATTGTTGCAAGACCTCTAACCAGCGGGTGCGAGGCAAAAATAGGATCGCTGCGATCAACGTCCCAACGATGGTGACCAACAAAGGCGGCAGGAGGCGCTTAAAAATGTGCACCCAACGCTGCCAGAACGGTTGAACCTGCCCGCGTTCAGCCTGCCGCACCAGTGATCCGGTTAGCAGGTAGGCCGAAATCATAATGAAAACGTCAACGCCAATGGGCGAGCCCACATGCCAAGCGTGAAAAAGTAGCACCTGGGCTATGCAAAGCGCCCGAAATCCCTGTATTTCCGCGCGAAACTTGACCGGACGACTATTCATAGCCCAGATGTTAGCAAACGCATGCATGGAGGAGACGACGTGTACACATTCGGATCTTGGGGAATCCGGCGAATCACCATTCTCGGAACTCTAACGGGTCAATCGAAAAGACAAGCGTTTACTCCGTGCCCATGTTTCTTTCCCACAGTTCCGGCTAAAGAGCCCAGTACGGACGTCATGAAGCCCAAAAGCAAAATATAACGGTTTGGTAACTACTCTCCGAGGACTGGTCTACGCGTGTAGATCATGTTAGTTTTGTCACTGCAGAAGCGTTCTAACGCAGTTCAAAGGAGACCCGCGTGAAAGATAAAACAATCGACGCCGTTTACATGTGCGCCGGAGATACCGGATTTATTCTGGACAATTCCTTCGGCGGAATCCCCCAGGTTTGTTATTGGGGCCCAGCCTTAGGCGCTCTCACCCCAGCTGACGTGAAGGCAGCAGTAATAAGCAACCGAGAGTCTTTGGACGGAAACGCCCCCGATGATCACGTTTCCTCCACCCTCATCCCACTTGAATCCGACGGCTGGTTGGGACGCCCCGCGCTCGCCGGACACCGCGCCGACGGAACTAGCTGGTCGCCCCGCTTTAAATACGCGGCCATAGAACTCCCTGAGAATTGCCATATTGAAGACGGAGTCGCATTCGTCGACAACCAGCCCGTAACGTTCTCCACAACTTCCGATGGCTCACAGCTCGCTCTGAAGATTTTCGCGGAGCCGTTCGAACAGGGCCCACTGCGCATCCGCGCGGAGCTAACCAACCTCTCTGAGTCCGATTACCACTTGGAAGAGCTGGGCATCTCACTTAACTTGCCGCTGGAAGCTAACGAAATCTTCGATACCACCGGAAGGTGGGGCAAGGAACGCGTGGCTCAACGCCGCCCCGTAGTTCTAGGCTGTGACCTGCGCGAAGGACGCCACGGACGCACCGGCTTTGACGCTCCTGGCTTCACTTTCGTTGGCCCGAAGGGCTTCTCGTTCCGCCAAGGCGAAGTTTGGGGCCTGCACACCGCTTGGTCTGGCAACCACCGCACCTGGGTGGAAAAGTCAATCGCCGGCCAGCAGGTCATTGCAGGTTCGGAAGTGCTTATGCCCGGTGAAGTTACGCTGGGCAAGGACGAAACGTACTCAACTCCTTGGTTCTACGCCGTGCACGGTTACGGTCTAGACGACGCTGCCCAGCAGGTACACCGCTGGTTCCGCAGCCGCAAGAATCACCCAAAGACTGAGCGTCCCGTAACCCTTAACGTATGGGAAGCGGTCTACTTCAACCATGATCTTCCGAAGCTCCAGAAGCTCGCTCAAAAGGCTGCCGAAATTGGCGTAGAGCGCTTCGTCCTCGACGACGGCTGGTTCCTCGGCCGCCGCGATGACTTTAAGGGGCTCGGCGACTGGTACGTGGATGAAGATGTTTGGCCAGATGGACTATCGCCATTGGTTGACATGGTGCACAACCTCGGTATGCAGTTCGGGCTCTGGTTTGAGCCGGAAATGATCAACGAAGATTCCAACCTGGCCCGTAAGCACCCGGACTGGATCATGGCCGCGCAGGGAAGCACCGATGCAAAAGACCTACCGCTACAGTGGCGCCATCAACAGGTTCTCAACATCGCAATCCCGGAAGCGTTTGAGTATGTTAAAGACCGCGTCGTGTCGCTAGTACGCGAGTATTCGATCGACTACATCAAGTGGGATCACAACCGTGACCTGATCGAAGCGGGTAACACTCAGCTTGGCGGACGCGCTGGCGTATCTGCTCAAACACACGCTGTTTACCGCCTGTTTGACGAGATCAAGGCAGAATGTCCCGGCCTCGAAATTGAAAGCTGTTCTTCTGGAGGTGGCCGCGTAGATCTAGAGGTCTTGCAGCACACCGATCGATTCTGGGTATCGGACTGCATCGATCCGGTTGAGCGCCAAGAGATGACCCGCTGGTACAACCAGGTGTCACCGCCGGAGCTCATGGGCACGCACGTGGCATCAACTGAATCGCACACCACTGGGCGCCACTCCACTATGGCCATGCGCGGTGGCACCGCTCTTTGGGGCCATTTTGGAATCGAGTGGGACATTCTTGAAGCCACTGACAGCGAGATGTCCGACCTGAAGGATTGGATCGCGTTCTACAAGTTGAACCGTGACTTCCTCCACTCTTCGGACATTGTTCGTTGCGAAACACCCGATGAAACGATTTGGCTACACGGAGTAGTTACGAAAGATAAGTCTCGCGCGCTATTCCAAATAGTTACGCGAGGACGCTCCGCTATCTCTCCGCGCGGAAGGCTACGCTTTAGCGGATTGGATGATTCGCGTACCTACACTATTCGTCCGGTAATCGTTGGCAGTGAGCCCTCAGGGTTGGTGCCGCCACTGTGGTTTGGCGAACTTAGCCAACCCGCTGAAGATGGCCGGCGCTACTTTGATGGAATCACCACCACCGGTTCCATTCTCCAAAATTCTGGTGTGCAGACACCCCGTATACACACTGACCAGACGCTACTTTTCGAAATAGTCGAAAAGTAGGAAACCAATAAAGACGAAGGAGTCTTTTCACGATGAGAAAAGGGAAAATTTTCGTTGCAACCGTAGCAGCGTCAGCACTGGCACTCGGCCTAGCTGGCTGTTCAGGAGGCTCTGGCTCTGACGCAGGCGGTAGCGCTGACGGCGGATCCATTGACGTGTTCATGAACATGCCTACCGGTTCGCCTCAGGAAGCCAAGATCAAGGAGCTGACCGCAAAGTTTGAGAGCGAAACGAATTCAAAGGTAAATCTCACCATCGCGTCCTCTTCGTTCGAAGATGACATGAAGGTCAAGATGGCTTCGGATTCAGTGCCAGACGTGTTTTCAACGCACGGCTGGTCTGTTAACCGCTACAGTCCCTACTTGCGCCCATTGAATGACCGGCCTTGGGCGGAGTACGTCAGCAAGGGCCTCGACAAGGTCATGTATGACGCTGACGGAAACATCTACGCCCTTCCTCTTGAGTACTCAACCACAGGACTCTTGGTCAACTACGAAATCCTCGACAAGGTAGGTGTTGACCCGGATTCGCTAAAGACCTGGGATGACGTCGACGCCGCCATGCAGAAGATCAAGGACGAGCTCAATATTTCCCCGATCACTGCATCCGGTAAAGAATCCAACGCAGGTGACATTGGCAACTACATTGCTTCTGGCGCATTTACGCCCGAGCAAAACGAAGCGTTTAAGAATGGCGATTTCAGCACTGAACTTTGGGCTCAGGGCGTAACTTCGCACGTTCAGAAGTGGCAGGAAAAGGGATTCTTCAACCCTGACTACGTGTCCGCGACGCTTGACGACATGTCGCGTCAGCTAGCTGACAACACCGCAGCTTTTGCGATCTCTTGGCCGTTCGTTCTTTCCACGGCTTACGAGTACAACCCGGATGCAAACCTTGGCTTCATGCCGATGCCCGGCGTTGACGGACCGTACATGGTTGGTGGCGAAGGCGTGAGCGCATTCGGCGTTTCCAAGACCAGCCAGAACGAAGAGCTTGCTTTGAAGTATGTTGACTTCCTTGCACAGCCAGAAAACGCAAAGCCATTCCTTGAGGCCATGGGCGCTTACGCTGGCCTAACCAACGTTGAAGTAGACCTGGGCAACCTGCAGCCGAGCTTCGACAAGTACGTTGCCCCCGGCGAGATTCCGACCATGCCGTTCTTCGACCGTCTCTACCTTCCTAACGGCATGTGGAACACCATTATTACCACCACTGATGGCGTGATCAATGGTCAAATGACAGCGGAAGTTGCTGCTCAGCAGATGGCAGACCAGTACCAGACGCTGTACTCACAGCAGAAGTAATTATCTGCTTAGAGGTGGGGTAAAATCGCCAGATTTTACCCCACCTCACTACCACGATTAGGTGAACCATGAGTGATACAAAAACAGCGGTGCGCAGATTCTTTAAAGGTTCTTCTGTGAACCTAATGTATGTTCCCGCTTTAACAATCTTCGCGATCTTCCTCGTATGGCCCGTACTCCAGGGCGCATACCTATCCACCACCAGTTGGGATGGATACTCTCCAACTCTTTCCAGTGCAGGATGGTCTAACTACGCGAGATTAGTACGCGATCCCAACTTTCTTGTGGCAGTGCGCAACACGTTCATTTACGGAATTGGAAGCACGATACTGCAGCAGATCATTGGTCTCTTTCTAGCAGTACTGCTAGAGCGTTCCGGCAAGATTTCCAACAGCGTGCGAGCCATTATCTACCTGCCGGTCCTCATCTCACCGGTCGTTATGGGCACCTTCTACTACCTCGTATTCCGGTTCCGCCAAGGCGCGTTGAACGGGATCCTGGAAGCGTTTGGTGGTCAGCCCGTCGCATACCTTGCAAACTCCAACTTTGCTATCGCCGTAATCGTATTCATCAACTCGTTCCAGTTCGTTGGCGTATCGATGATCATCTACCTATCCGGACTGCAGTCGATTCCAACAGAAGTTCACGAAGCCGCCCAACTTGACGGCGTTAACGGCTGGCAACAGTTCAAAGACATCACCTGGCCAATGCTCCACCCGGCATTCGCAGCTTCCGTTGTTATTAACCTAATCGGCGGACTCAAACTCTACGACATCATTAAGGTTCTAACCGATGGAGGTCCGGGCTTTGACACCAACTCCGTTTCAACGTTGATTGGACGCACCTACTTTGGCAGTCAGGCCGCCGGCTACGCAGCCGCGCAGGGCGTGGTGCTGTTCTTCATAATCGTTCTATTCACGGTTATTACAAACCGCTGGCTTGATAGGCGCGCTACGAGGGTGGGTCTGTGATGAGTGAAAATAAGAATTCTTTGAAAACTCCTAAGTTCATACTTTTCCTCCTGGTACTGGTCTGCCTTGTACAGTTAGTACCTTTCTACCTAGGCGTGGTTGCGTCCTTTAAAGGTTCGCGAGATCAAAGCTCTGCGTGGGCGATCCCATTTGGAGAATCCACATTTGAGAACTTTGTCATCGCCTGGGAGCGCGGACACGTAGGCCAAGCCATTTTAAACTCGGCCATTGTTACCATCCTGGCTACAGCCATCGTGGTAATTGTTGGCGCACTGGCCTCCTACCCGCTTGCGCGACGCCGGACAAAGTGGAATCAAACTATCCTCATGCTGACGCTTACCGTCATGATGATTCCCCCGCTGTCCATCCTTGTTCCCTTGATCCGTCTGCTCAAGAGCTTCGGCATGATGAACACCTACATGGGCCTAGTTTTGCCGCTGGCAGCTTTCGCTCTTCCCCAGGCGATCTTCCTGTACACGCAGTCTCTGCGCGGTATCACCGGAAGTTTGGAGGAAGCCGCGAAAATCGATGGAGCAGGAACGCTACGAACCTTCTTTTCTATCGTTTTGCCGCTACTAAAGCCCGTTACAATCACGGTGGTTATCCTTACCGGCACTAACGTTTGGAACGAGTTTGCGCTGAGTAGCTACATCATGACTACAAATGAGATGCGCACGTTGGCCCCCACTATCGCGTCCTTCTTCGGCGCGGCCGGATCCAACGTGAACGCAGCAATCGCCGGATCGTTCCTGGGTGTCATCCCCGTGCTAGTTGCATACCTGTTCTTGCAAAAGTACTTCATGAAGGGCATGCTCGCGGGCGCGGTGAAGTAATGATCTCAAGGTGGTGGCAACGTGCGGGCTGAACCAAAACGTCGGGTAACTCGAGATGAGGTGGCCGCTCGAGCCGGCGTCAGCTCCGCCGTTGTCAGCTACGTTGTAAACAACGGGCCTAGGCCCGTAGCCGCGAGCACCCGGCTCAGAGTGCTTGAAGCCATCAAAGAGCTTGGCTACCACCCCAGTGGCACGGCAAGGGCACTACGGCTTGGAGCTAGGCAGACGTGCGGCGTTGTTATTCCCAACGTAAAGCACCTGTTTAACTCCGCCGTGGTGCACAGACTGGACCAAGAACTGTCGCGCCACAACCTCTCCATGCTGCTTTCCAACACTCATAACGATCCCGAAACTGAAAAAACCGTTATCAGCGAAATGCTCTCATGGGGAGTGGACGGTCTCATCGTTATGGTCTCAGCGCTCGACGACGACGACTGGCGCCACCAAAAACTTCCCGTTCCAGCCATTCTTTTGGACCGCCAGATTGGCTTGGAACACTTCACGACCCTTGGCCCCGATTTTGCCGAGGGAGGCAGAATCGCTACCCAGCATCTGATCGACCATGGGCACGAGCAAATTCTGGCTGTATTAGGTGGCTTATTTCCCGGCGATAATACTAGACTGGCCGGCTACCATCGGGCACTATCCGATGCGGGATTGCAGCCCCTCACCCCCATCATGACGTCGTGGTCACTAGAGGGCGGATATGAGGCCGGAAAGCAGTTCCTACAGCTAGACTCGCGCCCATCCGCCGTATTCTGTTTTTCTGACGCACTAGCTATCGGCTTCCAAAAAGCCGTAACAGAAGCTGGCGTGCGCGTACCTCAAGACGTTGCCATCATGGGCTTCGATGGCACGGACACCGTTAAGTATGTTCAACCTCGAATCACCACCGTAAGACAGCCCATTAACGAAATGCTTACCACCGCAGTCGAGACCCTCGTTAAAGAGCCGTACGAGCCTTTACCTGAACACGTGATTTTCCCTGTTTCACTGGTGCCAGGAGAATCTTGCGGCTGCCCAAGAATAGAAGGAATAGACTAATGGCCGCGTATTTTTCAGAAGAAGAAGTTCGCAGACGCATCGAAGAGCGCGAGCTGTACTGCGATGCCTACGAGGGCTTGGAAGGACTCAAGAGTGAGCGGGACCGGGCTAAGCGCCTGGTTGCGCGTTTCAATCGAACAACTGTTGATGATGAGGCCCTACGTAAAGAACTCATTGCGGAACTGTTTGGTGACAGCGCTACAAATGCGTTTCTCGAGCCGCCTATTTCGGTTGCTTACGGGCACCGCACAACTTTTTCTGGCAACGCTTATGCCAATACGGGTTTGACGCTTGTAGACGACTATGAGATCAACATTGGCAAGAACGTTATGTTTGGTCCCAACGTGACTCTAACGTCCACTAACCACCCGATTCACCCTAAGTTGCGTGAGGATGGCACGCAGTTTTCTGCTCCCATCAACATTGAGGATGACGTGTGGATCGGTGCGCACGCTGTTGTGCTTCCCGGAATCACCATTGGCAAGGGCTCTATTGTGGGCGCCGGAGCCGTGGTGACCAAGAACGTGCCGCCCATGTGCGTTGTGGCTGGAGTGCCCGCAAGAATCATCAGGCGAATCACCGATGAAGACCTGGAGTGGGAGTACAGGGAGCCGGGAACTTTGGAGTTCGAAAAGTAGCTCAATTGGCATAACACGCCGCCCGCGCCGAAACTTTTCGTTCCTTTTAATAGGGGCCCACTATCATTAGTTTCCACATAAATAATCGGAGGGGTGAGTTCCACGTTCTTGGGGCTCACCCCTCCGATTCAGGGTTTTACGCTAAAGCGATCTCTATATCTCCCCCGAGCGGATCTACCGTATCAAGCACATCAGCTGGAATACGGAAGACCCTGCCTGGTGCTGCTGGCCACGGTACGCGTTTACGTGCCACCTCCACGCCTCTTTGTCTCACTGATACCGTAGGCGTCGCGTCAAACACGTCAACCCACGCGATAAGACGATTACGAGCGACATCAGCCCCTCCGGGCACGTAAGTTCCCGGAGATATCCACCTAATAGGTCCGACGGGTTTAATTGCTATAGGACGTTCAGCTTTCTGTTGCCCGGACAGATAAGCTAGTACTTGATCAGCTACATATTCACCCTCAAGAGCGACTACATCTGCAGTTTCTACAGGGTGGTTCACGTTGCCAACCGAAAAAATACCGGGTACGGACGTCTGCATGGTCTGATCAGTCTTGGGGCCAAGATGATTAGGATCAATATCTACCCCCCGCTTTACCAGCAACTCATTGTCTGGAATCCAATCGCCTGTAAAAACGACCGTATCGCACTCCAATATGCGGCGTTGACCGTCCTCGTGCTCTATCTCGACGCTCTGTACTCGTCTCTTTCCGTTAATTCGAACTACCTTCGAGTTAGTAATTACCTTTGCTTGGAACAGGGCTCGCCCGCCCAAGCGGAACGCCGAGTAAGACTCCCCTTTAGGGTACTCAGTGACGAGTGCAGTCGTGTCACAACCGGCTTGCTTTAGGGTCATAACCGCTGACCAGCTAACTAATTCTGTACCGATCACCACAGCTCGTCTACCAACCTTTTGGTGGTATAGATGCACAAGGTTTTGCAACTGGCCCGTGGTGTAGATTCCAGCAGGCCTATCACCTGGAATAATTCGAGCAGGACGAGGCCTCTCCCTCGCACCGGTAGCGAAAACGAATACATCTGGACGTACATCATAACGGCCGTCAGGGGTTGTTACTTGAAGTGTTCTATCGTCACTCCAGCCGGTTGCCATTGCCTGCGTCATAAGTTTCGCACCTGCACGCAGAGCATCTTCCGTCAGTACCTTTGCGTAGGCAGGCCCGGACATGAAGCGTTTTCTATCTCGAATGCCATAACCTAAATGGTCGGCATGGCGTGGAATTCCGCCTGTGTTCTGTTCCCGTTCAATAACTAGAACCTCGCCATCGAGCACGGGAGCGAGCCGTTTGGCTGCGCTTAATCCAGCTGGTCCGCCTCCAATAATTGCAACCGTAGGGGTTAGCATCTGTTTACTCATTGTTACCTCCGGCAAGTTCATCAAAAATTGCTTGCACTTTTGCGCCACAGAAGAATCCTTGACAACGACCATTCATCGCTCGTGTGCGGCGTCTCAATCCGAACAATGTGGTTGGAGGAATTGGAGACTGGAACGCATCCCGGAGCTCACCTCGAGTCACCCTTTCGCAGAAGCACGCCACTTCGCCGTATTGGCTATCGCATGCAATTTTTTCGTCATCTTCAAATGGCCGAGTGAGACTTTCAGCTAGTGGAGGCATCTTGTAAGTGGGCGGCAAGTCCTCGCGCATCGTCAGGTCCAAGCCTGACTTTTCCATAAGCGAGAATACATACTCAGCAACCGCGAGAGCGGATGTAAGACCGGTTGATCTGATGGCAGCAGCAATTATGTAACGCTTAGAATCGTCGACCTCAATAAGGTAGTCTTTCTGGTTATTCGCAGCTCTTAATCCCGCGTATGCCGCCGTAACCTCCTCTTTCAAAAGCTTGGGCATTATGCGCGATCCCTTTTCATAAAGGAATTCAAAGCCTTCTTCTGTGGTCGAGGTGTCGGTCTTATCTGTCATGTCTTCCGAAGTAGGTCCAAGCATGAGGTTTCCAAACGCTGTCGGACTGATCAACACGCCCTTACCAGCTTTCGAAGGTGCTGCGAGAATGATCTTGTCTGTAAGAGGGCGTGACAGCTTGTCGAATACAAGTAGCTCTCCGCGCCTTGGATGAACCTTTAGACGATCGTAGCCGAACATGGCGTCGACACCATCGGATCCTAATCCCGCCGCATTGACAACCCAACGAGCTCTCAGAGGGCCTTGTGTGGTTTCTAGCTTCGTATACTCAGAACCAACATCAATGGAAAGAACCTTGTGATTCAGAAGTAGTTTGGCCCCTCGACAAACCGCATCCGTTGCATATCCGATAGGAACCGACCAAGCGTCTATCACAGACTCTCCCGGAACTACCAACCCACCAGTTGCTCCTGGGCCCAAATCCGGTATCTGTTCGTATACTTCTTCCGGCGAGATAATGTACGTTTCCTTGTACCCATTTTTCTCAGCCTTCTCTTTCAATGAAGGTAGCGACTCCGCTTGTTCATCATCCCAAGCAACGAGGATTGCGCCAGTAGTATCGACTCCGACACCAGCTTCCGCACAGTACTCTCTAGTTAGGTGATAGCCCCGCGCTACAAGCTGCGCTTCAAGCGTGCCTGGAGAAGCATCATAGCCCGTATGCAACAATGCAGTGTTTGCTTTGGAAGTCCCTTCAACTACATCTTCTCGGCTGTCAACTAGCGCAACGGAGTACTTGGTTCCTGCAAAAGCTCGCGCAATTGCTGACCCAACAACTCCAGCGCCGATAACAGCGATATCGTAATCATTCGACATTTGTTTCCCCTCCAGTGCGTTTTAGATCGACAGGGCTACTTGTTTCTGGCGTTTCGCGGACAACGGCTTGCGAGTTCGGATCAAATGCCGGGTAACGTTTACGCGCGATTACATACGCCAATGCTGTTGCAGAGATAGCGGCCACCAACTTACCCACGATCATCGGAACAATCATCTCTGGTGCCACACCTGCGGTAAATCCCAGATGATCTCCAAGAAGAGCCATTGCGGAAACAGCCCACGCGGTATTAATAAAAATCCCGCGCTTATCCATTTTCGACATCAAGCCGAAGGTGGGAATTGCATTTGCGAGGCTCATAACGATTCCGCCTGAAGCAACCTCGTTCATCCCCATAACTCGCCCGAACGCCGCTAGCGGTTTACGTGCGACTTTTGTAATCACATACATGAGGGGGAAAGCTCCCATCAAGAATACGCAAATCTGCGCTACGATAGTCAGTCCCTCCTCGATAGGCACTAGCTCCCAACCCGCAGGCATTATTTGCCAACCGGTCAAAAATTCAAACGCTACAATACCCAGCGCAATCGAGATAATAAAGACGAGTGCTTTGCCAAATCCCAAGAATCCTCGAGTCATTGCTTCAGGAGCTTTCCAAAGTCCAAATGCAATAAGCGCTGCGGCGATGATAATCGGAATGAGATTCTTCAGAATCATTACCACGCTGTAACCGGCGACTAAGCCGCCTGCTAGCACTCCTAGAGGAATAGTCACAACGCCGACCAGGACACCGTTGGCGAAATATGGACGATCCTCCTCTTCCACGATTCCTAGCCCCACCGGAATCGTAAAGACCACAGTGCAACCCAACATCGAGGCAAGAATCGCCCCAGCCAACATGGCAGCATCATCTGATTGCGCCATCTGAACTGCGAGGTGGAATCCACCCATATCGTTTGCGAGCAAGGTACCAGCAAACATTGATGGATCGGCACCGAAAAACTTGTATATAGGAACAATAACCGGATTCAGAACCTTAGCTAAAACGGGTGCTAGGGAAATCATTCCAACCATTGACAGCGCTAACGGACCAAACGTATTAAGCCCCTCTTCGAGCTGATCACCAAGCTCAAACTTGCTTCCAATAGCTCTGTCTAGCGCCGCAACTATCAGGGCAAACGCCATTATTATGACAATAATTTGATTCAATCCCATGATTACAGCTCCAAAGACGACTCGACTGCGGCACGCCACGCCGACCTATATGACTCGACATCATCTGCACTTCGTTGCGGTTCATAAGTTGCAGCAGGTTCCCAATCAAAAGGTCCTTCTTCAATTGTCAGGTCCGGATTCAGGGCCAACCGCATGCAGGCAGCGGTACCCAAAGCAGTAGCATGAGCCGATGGATAGGTATCGATTGGCGTTTGCAACATATCGGCCTGCGATTGCATGAGCACTTTAGATCTCGTCAGACCGCCGTCAACACGAAGCCTGCTAAGTGATTCGCCTAGTTCTCCGTGAGTTAGATCAGCCAGCTCCGCAATTTGTGCAGCGATACCGTCTAACATTGCCTTAACCACCTGTGGCTTGCCTGTAGATAGGCGCATGCCGGATAAAAAGGCTCCCGCATCCGGCTTCCACCATGGCGCTGCCAATCCTGCAAAGGACGGCGCAAATAGAACACCACCTGAATCCTCCGCTGCAATTTCATCCATCTGCGGAGCGCCGGTAATGATGCCCATCTCTTCTAGCCAACGCACTGCGGAGGCCGCTGTGTATACCTGGCCGTCGGAGCAATAATTTGTTTTGCCTCGGAGAGTCCACGCTACTGAAGTGGTCAGGCCGTTATCGAATCGAGGAGCGTCCTCACCCATATTTACAAGGATGAAAGCGCCCGTGCCGTAAGTGCACTTTCCTTCGCCTCGATTAAAACACTTCTGCGCAAACAATGCCGCCTGCTGATCAACGATTAGGCCACCTACCGGTACAGGCGAACCGGTGAACACACTCGTTTCTCCTACAATTTCATCGCAGGCTACAACCTTAGGCATACGTTCATTAGAGAGCCCGAAGATTTCAAGGAGTTTGTCATCCCACTGAGTTGAGTCAACGTTCAATAGCAAAGATCGCGAAGCGGTTGATACATCCGTTACGAACTCACCTGTCAGCTGATAAACCATCCAGGTATCGGTAGTAGTTACCACACCTTTGGTGGTGAGGTTTTCACGAAGCCATGTCATCTTCGGAGCGGTGAAATAACAATCCAGCACTAGACCGGTGCGCTGATGCACCTCATCCGCGAACTCTTGCAACCGTTCCACGACCGTTTGCGCACGGCGGTCCTGCCACACAATACAGGTGGTAAGAGGCTCGCCCGTTTCTGGATCCCACGCGAGGATGGTCTCACCTTGATTCGCTAAGGAGACGCCTTCAATGGGCAGGCCTGCTTTTGCCACAGCCTCTTTGCCCACCTCAATTATGGAGCTCAAAAGCTCTTGCGGATCCTGTTCCACACCCCCGTTTGCCAAATATTTCGGGAAAATTTCCTTCTCCACCACCGCGTGAACGCCCTGCTCATCGACCACAATCGCCTTCGACCCTGAAGTTCCCTGGTCTAATGCAAGAATAGCCACGTTGCCACCTTTCGTTATCACAGTATTGCTATCGTGCTTGCGACTCCTTCGTCGCTTAACAAAATCTCAACGGAATCAGCCGTTTCCGCAATTCTGTTCAGATTGTTGTTTTAAGCGTAAGTCCGTTTGGAATTCAACTCAACGAATGTGGAATAGTGTGGATTGTGACCATAAAAATTGCTCAAGAGCGACATCGATACATCATTCAGGAGATTCGGTCTAGCGGTAGTGTTTCCACACTAGACCTAGCCCGTACATTACGGGTTTCGGGGGAAACCATCCGGCGCGATTTCGCTTATCTAGAGCAGCAGGGTTTCCTTCATAGAGTTTATGGCGGTGCGATACTAACTGATTTAAAGGTAACCACTGAACCCGGTTTTCACGAAAGACGCGCAATCAACCCTCATGCTAAATCTGAAATCGGTCGAACCGCCGCGGAGTTGCTCAATGATGAGACTTCTATTTTTATTGACGTAGGCACAACCGCAGAAACCATAGCAGCCGCCCTACCCCCGCAATGGAAGGGAACAGTATTCACAAACTCTCTTCTCGTGGCCGAAGCCCTCCCCTCCCGCAACAAGGTAGAGACTATTCTCACGCCTGGAATTCTAAACCGGGAAGAGAGGTACGTTAGGGGGTCTTCTACCGCATTATTTCTAGACCGAATTCGTTTCGACACCGCATTCATTTCTTGCGGAGGAATTGATATTGCGGGCGCAACCGACTTTGACGCGGATACAATTGAGCTCAAGCGCATTGCCGCCTCAAGATCTAATCAGACTTTCATTGTTGCCGACTCGACGAAGCATAATCGCATGGGCACATTCGAGGTTTCGCGCTGGTACGAACTGTCAGGACTCATCACAAACGAATTCCCACCGGAGAGAATTCGAACGACTATAGTGCAATCCGGCGGGCGAGTAATAACCCCTAATATGCGTACCTGAGCCGTTCTGAAAAAGTTTTGTGGCGAACCTGCCCCGCATCACCCAACCGACAGTGGGCAGCCTGCGCAGTGGACCTTCACCTCTTGCGAAGTTCCACCGCCGCAGGCTCCCAATCCGGATGAGCACAGCGACCCTGCGCTTTGCAAGCGCCCCGACCGGTTCAAGTGATCTACCATCACTTGCGCAATCTCAACTCGCAGCCCCGCCCGCTGGGCGGCAGCCTCCAAAGTTGCGCCTTGCCTAAGCTCATCCATCAGCCGGTAAAGAGGCGGCTGGTTCCGGACAATCACCAGAACAGCCTACCAACCTGGAACACCAGCACTGCCAGCAACCAGGCTGCAGCCAGCTGAACGATCATTGCGCCTATCGTCCAGCGCGCCCCAATCTGGCGCTTTTGCTCCGCAACCGTAGCCAAACACGGCGTGTAAGTCAGAACGAACACCAGGAAGCCAAACGCTGCCAAAGACGCGTACTGCTCGCCCGCAGTCCTCTCAAATGATGCTGTTACCAACTCGGGCAGCGAACCAAGATCGTCACCCCCGTCCTCCGCGTCACCTGCCGCGGACTCATCCAGGTTGTAGGAAGTAACGATCGAAGAGATCAACGTTTCCTTCGCCACAAAGCCCGTCATCAACGCGCCAGTCATGTGCCAATCACCAAAACCAGCGGGCTGGAACACCGGCTCAAGAACGCGCGCGGTGGAACCGTACAAGGAGTTCTCCATCGGCAACTCCTCATCGGCAAAGGAGTAGCCCCTTGCCATCGGGATTGCGCTCATCAACCACACCACAAGAGTCATAACCACGATGATCTTGCCGGCACCCTTCACAAACGCCCAAGCCCGGTTCCAAGTATTTTGCAAAATCACGAGAATACGCGGCATCTGGTAAGCCGGCAACACCAGCATCAGTGGCGCCCTGGACTCCCCCTTCGTGATGAACGGCTTCAGCACGAGCGCTCCGAGCACCACCATGAACAGCGACAAAACGTACATCAAGAACACGATATTGCCGGCATTGTCTTCAAAGAAGATTCGCGCGATCATCAAATAGATCGTGAGCCTAGCCGCGCAAGAGGTATAAGGAATGATTAGCGTTGTAACCAAGCGCTGCTTGGCGTTTGGTAGCGTACGAGTTGCCGCAAGCGACGGCAAGTTGCAACCAAAGCCCATAATCAGAGGCAAGATTACGCGCCCGTCCAGGCCAATCATACGCATCACGCGATCCCCCAGGAACGCTGCGCGCGCCATGTAGCCAGAGTCTTCCAAGATCGCGATCGCCAAGAAGATCACGAACATAAGAGGAACGAACGAGGCAACTACGCCCAGACCAACTGCGAGACCGTTAACAAACAGCGACTCAACCCAAGTGCCGGACAAGCCCACGCCTGCGAACGCAAACTTCAAAAGGTTAGCTAGTGAGAAAGCGCCTTCGTCGGTGCTGGAAAACAGCCCATCGAAGAAGTCTTGCACGGGGCCGACCCAGCTGCCCGCAGCCTGGAACAAAAGCCACATGAGCAGGAAGAATACTGGGATACCAACCAGCGGATGAAGAAGGAGGGAATCAATCTTGTCTGAACGTGACGGTTTACGCGCAGAATCGCGTTTGCGTCCCGCCTGCTCCTCAACCCGCTCAACCCAGGCAAACAGTTTTGCCGCGCGATCAAACTCGGACGTATCAGCCAAGCGTGCCGCCTCCGCGGAAGAATCAGCCGGGCCCATACTTGTATTCTCTGCACGAGAGCATCCGCAATCTACCGCACTCGAGACCGGAGCGCCCTCACCAATACCCAAAATCTGCGGGGACTTCGACTTATCAATCTGTTCGAACGCCGCCTGTGCCGCCACCTGGTTAAAACCGGGAGCAGTTGGATCCGGCAGAATCGACTTTACGCGAGGCCGAGAAATCAGAGCGGAACGGATCATGTCTTCAACCGCGCGCACTCCCTGCTTCGTGCGCACATCCGCAGCCAGCACCGGGATACCGAGCGTGTTCGAAAGTGCGGCCGCGTCAACAACCTCACCCTCGTGCTCGACAACATCCGCCATCGTTATAACGCCAACCATCGGGCGCCCCGTTTGCGCTACCTGGCCAAGCAGGTACAAGCTGCGCGTCATTGCCGAGGCATCCAGCATCATGACCACAAGGTCAATCGACTGGCCCGACGCCATGTCCGTAGCAGACCCTGTTGCACCTGCCAAGGTATCGACGACGACTTGCTCGTCCTCAGAATTAGCCACCAGCGAGTAGGTGCCGGGAAGATCAATAACACGTGCTCCCAGCGCCGTAGAACGACCCTGCATGAGCTCCACGGTTGTACCCGGAGCGTTCACAACCGCCTGATGAGCACCCGTAACCGCGTTAAAGAAGGTGGACTTACCAACATTTGGGTTACCAACCAGCACCACGGTGTCACGGGGATGGCGAACATCCTTGACGTCTAAGAGAACAGACCTGGCCTGCGGGTTATCGCAAGACTGCGGATTTTTGGGCGAACACTTTGGGCAACTCACTTAACTAACTCCACGTCAATCAATTTTGAAGAACGATGGTCTACCGCGACTCGCGTTCCTCCGATATTTAGGACCATGCCTCCAAAGGCGGCGCGGTTTACGACTGTGAAATGCGCTCCTGAACGCAGGCCCAGTTCTTGCACCCGTAGCTGATAGCACGGTTGGATTTCAACATTTTGCAGCTGGCCAGTATCGCCGCGCTTACACTCAGAAAGTTTCACACCGAAAAGATTAGATACGGCATACCTAACCTGCAACGACCGTTGCGTAAATCAACCCACCTCAAGAACGCCAAAATCGCTTTTTCGCGTGATTGCGGGCAAATTTATCAATGCTCCAAATGCCCATAACCGTAACAATGCAAGAATTACCCAACAATATACGATCGTAAATGCCTGTTTTCATGAAACGTTTATGTTTCATAAATAGTGTTGGGGCTGGAGAAAGGTTTTAAAACTCTCTCCAGCCCCAACTACAAAGAAGCTGTCAGTTAAGCTCGTTAGCAGCCCTGATTAGCCCTCCATTACCGCTGCGCGGCCGGCCTCTAGACGAGCTACCGGAACGCGGAACGGCGAACAGGACACGTAGTTCAGATCCGTCTTGTGGAAGAAGTGGATCGAATCCGGGTCACCGCCGTGTTCACCACAAATACCGAGCTTCAAGTTCGGCTTAGTGCTTCGACCGCGCTCTGCACCCATGCGAACGAGGGCGCCAACACCCTCCTGGTCAATGGTCTCAAACGGGGAGACACCGAACACAAAATCCTGGATGTAGGTCGGGAAGATCGTGCCCTCCACGTCGTCACGCGAGAAGCCCCACACCGTCTGCGTGAGGTCGTTAGTGCCGAACGAGAAGAAGTCAGCCTCGGTAGCCAAGTCAGCAGCGGTGATAGCCGCGCGCGGAAGCTCAACCATGCAACCAAGCGGGAAGTCGTGCTCAACCCCGGCGGCAGCAATCTCGGCACGGATCAAAGCCTCAGCTTCTTCACGAACCTTGTGCAACTCGCGAACCGAACCAACGAGAGGAACCATGATCTCGGGACGAGGATCCAACCCCTCCTTCTTCAGCTTCAACGCGGCCTCAACAAGAGCGCGGATCTGAAGTGCGAACAAGCCCGGCAGCAAGATACCTAAACGAACACCGCGGGTACCGAGCATCGGGTTGGTCTCATGCAGACGACGAACCGCCTCAAGAATCGTGCGATCCTCGGGGGAAAGTTCCTCGCCCTGGGCGCGCTGCACCGCAGCCTTCACCTCAAGCTGGGTGAGGTCCGGAAGGAACTCGTGAAGTGGCGGGTCGATCAAACGAACCGTCATCTCCCGGCCATCCATCACGCGAAGCATGTCTTCAAAGTCAGCAAACTGGAGGCGTTCTAGCTCTGCAAGAGCATCAGCGCGATCCTGCGAATCGGCAGGTGACAAAATCACGCGCTCCACCAGGGCGCGACGCTCACCGAGGAACATGTGCTCCGTACGGCAAAGACCAATGCCCTCCGCACCGAAGCTCAGCGCGCGAGCCGCATCGTCTGGCGTATCCGCGTTGGCACGGACCGAGAGACGGCGCTTCTCATCGGCATGCGTCAAAATGCGGTCCACCGACTTAATCAGGTCTGCAACCATCTCGTCATCTGCGGCCGCTGCTAGACCAGCCTCAAGCCCCTCAGCAAGGTAGGTGGTCACAGCAGAATCCGTAACTGGAACATCACCGACGAACACCTCGCCGGTCATGCCATCAATACCAATCACATCGCCATTGCGCAGAACCTGGTCCCCAACCCGGATGAACTTCTTCTTTTCCTTAACAACCAGTTCCTCAGCGCCAACAACAGCAGTCTTACCCATGCCGCGAGCAACCACGGCCGCGTGCGAGGTCTTACCACCGCGAGCGGTCAAGATACCCTCTGCGGCAACCATGCCCGGAAGGTCATCCGGGTTGGTCTCACGGCGAACCAAAATGACCTTGCGGCCTTCCGCAGCAGCGGCAACGGCGTCCTCGTTATTGAAAACAATCTCGCCAACGGCAGCGCCCGGCGAAGCAGCCATAGCCTTCGTCAGCAAGGTCTTCTCAGCCTTCGCGTCGAACTGCGGGAACATCAGCTGGGTAAGCTGCTCACCCGTCACGCGAGTAAGAGCCTCATCCATATCGATCAAGCCCTCGTCAACCAGCTGGGTGGCGATACGGAACGCGGCGGCAGCCGTACGCTTACCAACACGCGTCTGCAACATCCACAGCTTGCCGTGCTCAATCGTGAACTCAATATCGCACAGATCCTGGTAGTGCTTCTCGAGCTTATCCATGATTGCAATCAGCTCGTCGTAGGACTTCTTGTCATGCGTTGCAAGCTGAACCAAAGGCTCCGTATTACGAATACCCGCCACAACGTCTTCACCCTGGGCGTTCATCAGAACATCGCCGTACACGCCAGAGTGGCCGGTGGAGGGGTCACGCGTGAAGCAAACACCCGTGCCCGAATCCTCGCCCATGTTGCCAAACACCATGGTCTGAACGTTCACAGCCGTACCTAGATCGTCAGAAATGCGTTCACGACGGCGGTAAATCTTTGCGCGCTCCGTGTTCCAAGACAGGAACACCGCCTCAATACCAAGATCAAGTTGCTCGCGCGGATCCTGCGGGAAATCACGGCCCGCAGCTTCCTTCGTGATCTGCTTAAACTCGGCGACGAGCTCCTTCAGATCCTCTGCAGAAAGCTCGTGGTCGAAGTGAACGCCGCGCCTTTCCTTGATGTGGTCAAGCGCATCCAAATAAAGAGCGCCATCTACGCCAAGCACGGTGTCACCAAACATCTGCACCAGGCGACGGTAGGAGTCCCACGCGAAACGCTCGTTACCCGAAGCCTTTGCAAGCCCCAGCACCGACTCATCGTTGAGGCCTATGTTAAGCACCGTGTTCATCATGCCCGGCATCGAGAACTTAGCGCCGGAGCGAACCGACACCAGCAACGGATTTTCCGAATCTCCGAGCTTGCGTCCCATCTTCTCCTCAACAGCAGCCAGATTCTCCGTGACTGCTGGCGCGAGCTCCTCTGGAACACCACCCTGCTTCATGTACTCACGGCAAGCATCCGTAGTAATCGTGAACCCAGGAGGAACCGGGAGTCCGAGCTTGGTCATCTCAGCAAGGTTTGCACCCTTGCCACCAAGCAAGTCCTTCATGTCCTTATCGCCTTCGGAGAAGCGGTAGACGTACTTGACCATTCGTGGCCTCTACTTTCTATAACCAGTTTGTTACATAGCCACACCATCGCGGCTAGTGCTCGCACACTGCCTCCAGGGTAACAACTTGGGGTCAAGTTGCGTTAACTGAGCCGAAGCGCTGCAAAAATGCCCACCCTTTGTGCAAGAATGACCTCCCGGCATTAGAACCGGGAGGTCACGCGCATTATTTACTACCTAGTTTCGCATTAGCGAACCGGAGTGAAAGTGAAGTGGCGCTCGCCTTCCTCACCCTCGGCGTCAACACGCACCGTGTCGCTGCTCTTGATTTCGCCAAACAGGATCTTCTCTGACAGCATGTCTTCAATCTCGCGCTGAATAGCGCGGCGTAGCGGACGAGCACCGAGCACCGGGTCGAATCCCTTATCTGCAAGCAGCAAACGTGCGGCCTCGGTCATCTCCAGCTTCATGTCCTGCTCGCGCATGCGCTCATCAAGCCTGGCGATCATCAGATCAACAATCTTAATGATCTGATCCTTCTGAAGCGGCGGGAACACGATCGTTTCATCCACGCGGTTCAAGAACTCGGGGCGGAAGTGCTGCTTCAGCTCCTCGTTCACCTTCTGCTTCATGCGATCGTAATCATTCGCCTGAGTGCCCGCGGCCTGGAAGCCCGTCAGCACGCCCTTATTAATATCGCGCGTACCGAGGTTCGTAGTCATGATGATAATCGTGTTCTTAAAATCAACCACGCGGCCCTGCGAATCCGTCAGGCGGCCTTCCTCCAAAATCTGTAGCAACGAGTTGAAAATGTCGGCGTGAGCCTTCTCCACCTCGTCAAACAGCACCACGGAGAACGGGCGGCGACGCACCTTCTCGGTAAGCTGGCCGCCCTCGTCGTAACCCACATAGCCCGGAGGGGCGCCAAACAGGCGCGAAGCAGTGTGCTTCTCTGAGAACTCCGACATATCCAACTGGATAAGGGCTTCCTCATCACCAAACAAGAACTCGGCAAGAGCCTTCGCCAGCTCCGTCTTACCCACACCCGTTGGCCCCGCAAAAATGAACGAGCCGCCCGGACGCTTCGGATCCTTCAAACCAGAATGCGTACGACGAATCGACTGAGACAAAGCGCGGACCGCGTCCTCCTGGCCAACAATGCGCTTATGAAGCTCAGCCTCCATGTTGAGAATCTTGTGCGACTCAGCCTCCGTCAGCTTCACCACCGGAATGCCCGTAGACATTGCGAGGACCTCCGCGATCTCAGCCTCGCCAATCTCGCCAATCGTATCCATATCGCCAGCGCGCCACGAACGTTCCTTCTCTTCGCGCTGCTCCGTCAGCTTCTTCTCCTCATCACGAAGCGCAGCCGCACGCTCAAAGTCCTGATCATCAATCGCGGACTCCTTATTGCGACGCACCTCAGAAATACGCTCATCAAGCTCGCGAAGCTCCGGCGGCGCCGTCATTCGACGAATGCGCATACGTGCACCGGCCTCATCCACAAGGTCAATAGCCTTATCCGGCATGAAGCGATCCGAAATGTAACGATCAGCCATCTGCGCCGCAGCCGCAAGAGCCTCATCCGAAATAATGATGCGGTGATGCGCCTCGTAACGGTCACGCAGCCCCTTCAAGATCGCGATGGTCTCTTCAACCGAGGGCTCTTCTACCTTCACCGGTTGGAAACGCCGCTCCAAAGCCGCGTCCTTCTCAATGTACTTGCGGTACTCCTCCAACGTGGTTGCACCAATCGTCTGGAGCTCACCGCGCGCCAACATCGGCTTCAAAATCTGAGCCGCATCAATCGCGCCCTCAGCAGCGCCAGCACCAACCAGCGTATGGATCTCGTCAATAAACAAAATAATGTCGCCACGCGTGCGAATCTCTTTCAGCACCTTCTTCAAGCGCTCTTCAAAATCACCGCGGTAACGCGAACCCGCCACCAGCGAGCCCATATCAAGGCTGTAAATCTGCTTATCGCGCAACGTCTCTGGAACATCACCACGCACAATCGCCTGCGCAAGACCCTCAACCACAGCGGTCTTACCCACGCCAGGCTCACCGATCAACACCGGGTTGTTCTTAGTGCGCCGCGACAGAATCTGCATTACGCGTTCCATCTCCTGCACGCGGCCAACCACCGGATCAAGCGATCCCTCACGAGCGGCATTTGTAAGCGAGCGACCAAACTGCTCCAACAACGCCGAATTCGTCTGCGGCTCACGCGCCGGACCGCCCACACCCACGGCCTCACGCCCGCCCCCAGCCTGACGCTGGTAGCCGCGAAGCAACTGGATAACCGTCTCCCGCAACTGACCCAAATCCGCACCAAGCTCAACGAGGACCTTTGTAGCCACACCCTCACCCTCACGGATCAAACCGAGCAACATATGCTCCGTGCCGATGTAGTTATGGCCCAGCTGAAGAGCCTCGCGCAAAGCGAACTCCAAAACCTTCTTCGCTCGCGGAGTGAACGGAATCGTGCCCTCCGGAGCAGAAGAGCCCTTACCGATCATCTCCACAACCGTAGCCCGGACGGCCTCCGGCTCAATCCCAGTCATCTCCAGGGCCTTAGCAGCAACGCCTTCGCCCTCCTCAATCAACCCCAGCAACAAATGCTCCGTGCCGATGTAGTTGTGATTGAGTCCGCGCGCCTCATTCTGCGCTAAAACGACAACGCGGCGAGCGCGGTCGGTAAACCTCTCGAACATAGTCAGCCTTCCTAAGAATCTACTAACTACACAGTAGAGGCACTGCTACATAAAATCGCGTTTGTTCACCATAAGCGAGAAACGCGCAGACTCATGCCTCCAGGAGTATCGTCACCGGCCCGTCGTTTGTGAGCGCAACCTGCATATCCGCCCCAAACACGCCCGTTTCTACATGCAGGCCGTGCTTTGAGCGCAACTGCTCAACCACCGCGTCCACCAAAGGCTCCGCCACGCCGCCCGGCGCTGCCGCCTGCCACGTGGGCCGCCGCCCCTTACGAGCATCCCCGTAGAGTGTGAACTGGGAAACCACCAGCACCTGCGCGTCCACATCAGTTGCAGACTTCTCCTCATCCAAAATGCGAAGCGAGGCAATCTTGCGCGCGATCGTCTCCACCTGGGCCGGCCCATCATCATGCGTCACGCCAACAAGTACGCAAAGCCCCTGGCCCGTGATCGCACCCACTACCTCGCCATCAACAGAGACTGACGCTCCCCTAACACGCTGAATCACAGCCCTCACAGTGACCGACCTCCAATACCAAAACCGCCCGGAGCGCCCGGATGACCCGCACCCGGCATTTCGCGGCGCGCCTTGCGAAGCTCCTCGCCCGGCCTCTCCTTAGGCGACGCCGATGAACGACCCAGCGGATCCACAACCACTTCTTGAGCTGCGGCGACCTCCCCCTCATTCGTCTGCACGTCAAGCTGCACGTCCAGTGGAATCGCGCGGCGAATCACCGCGAGCGCAATCGGTCCCCAATCAGCATGACGCGCAACCGAAGTCACCTGGCCAACCTTGCGGCTTTTGAGCATCACATCCGCACCCGGCTTAACCACGCGCGATTGCGACCCGTCAAGTTGCAACAGCACCAGCCTTCGCGGCGGTTTCCCCATATTCACGATGCGTGCCACGGACTCCTGCCCCGAATAGCAGCCCTTATTCAAATGCACTGCCGTGCGTAGCCAGTCAAGTTCGTGCGGAACAGTCTTATCATCAACCTCGCGTCCAAAGCGCGGACGTAAATCCTCAATCCGCAAGGCCTCCCAGGCGTTGCGACCAGCCCAACTGCCGCGCTGGGCCCACGCGGACACAAACTCTGCGAACTCCTCTCGGGCCACGCAGTGTAGGGCGCGGGTACGGCCCTGCGCGGGGTGAGCGAAATCCTGCGGAGTGTAGCTCGCCCCGCCCTCGGTCACGCCCGGCCACGGATCCACCCACGTGAACAGGTAGCCCGGCAGATCCGCTACGGACCGGCTCGCGGCCTGGCGCAAATCAGCCGCTCCCGCTTTTATGATGCTTCCAACAACCGCGATCTTGCTTGTCACGTTGCGTACTTCCACGCGCAACATGAACTGCATGCGCTGTAAGAACTCGGTTAAGTCCCCCGCCTTCGCGCCTTCCACGAGGAGCGTTGCTACCTGCCCGTCATCCACAATGCCAGCTGCAAAACTAATGCGCCCATTCGGATCCAAAAGGAGTAGCTCGCGCGATTCCCCCGGTTGCAGCGCGTTCACCACCTGCGACGAGATGGTAGTTAGCCACGAAAGCCTATCTGGCCCCGAAACCTGCACCACCCCTAAGTCCGAGAGGTCCGACAGCGCCTGCCCTGCCTCCAACTGCCACTGCTCGCCGCTCCAATCACCAAAGCGAGCCGGCACATCCTCATCAAACTCATCCGGCACGGCTCCGGGCATATCCAGCAGTGGAGAGCGCATCACTACTCCTTCTCAAACGTCTCGATCGGTTTCGCTTCCTCAACGCGGGCCACTCGGCCCGAAACCACGAAATCTCCCTTATCGGTATTCAAGGTCTCATTAAAGAAAATATCGGAGTTCACGAGGCCCAGCATCCGCTCGCCGAGCGATGCGGCCGGCGCCCCCTCCTTATGCACGGCCGTATCAATCAGCAGACGAATACGTGGGCCCTGCACCCTGCCCACCCAAAGCCCGGCAATACCGTCCGTGGACGCGGAAGTTACCTGCAGGTAGTTATCCTCCCCATCGGTGTCTTTGAGCACCTTCCAGTAGGCGGTTTCCTCACTGGCAACGCCCGAGCGGGGCAGCAAATCAATGCCCTCCAACGCGCCCACCTGCGCATCTACCTCCACCACCGCATCCGTGTTAAACACAGCGAGGCGAGTAGACACCTGCTCGCCCACCACCTGGCAATCAAACTCAAACGTCACCAAGTTACTGCCTTCCGGCGAGCTCTGGGTGCCCCAACCAACCCACGTACCCAGTAGCCAAGTTAGGGGCGCAACCTGACTGGGAAGATTCTGCGGAATAACGATCATGTACCCAGGCTAAAGCCGCGCGCGGACAATTGTTTGAGGCGTGCGGGCAAACCCGCACATGCCGCCAAGTTCTCAAAAGAGAACCGGCACCGATGGGCTAGAGCAGAGCGCCCACTCGCACAATCACGTAGATAGGCATCACTGCGAGCAGGAACTTCATTGCCCCGCGGGCGAACGCTCCCGCCTCGGAAATACGGCGATTATGCTCACCAAACAGCATGTCTACGATCACGATCACGCCGCCCACTCCCAAACCCAGCAGTGCGGACATTAGCAAAAGCGACACCTGCGGCGGCACGGCTGACGACGTATTCGCTAATGCGAAAGAGAGCAGGCTGGCGGGCTCGCCAACCGCAAGCGCAATACCTGTAACCGTAACGGCGCTAAGCGGCCCCAGAAGCAGCGCCCAGAGCGCGTTTGCCCCCGCGCTTGCGCCCAGCTGGTTACCCACCATGGTGACAATGAATGCGAGCGCAGCGGTGACCATAACGGCAGACCACAATTCCGACTCGCACAGCGTCACCCAAGCGCTGCCGATCACCACCACAAATCCACCAAACACCGAGGCCGATAGTGAATGGAGGAGGTCTGTGCGTGGAAGTGGCCGGGTGGCCTCCATGACCGCCGCCACCAGCACCACCATGCCAAGCCCTACGGTTGCCCACGCAAAATCATCACTTACGCTAATGGCAATCACCGTGACGATCCCGACGATCAGGATCGTCACCAGCGACGTGTAACGCACCGGAGTTTGAACCAGATCAGCCCAACCACGCGCGAAGACAACTATCGCAACCACGATCACAAGCATCACCACAGCCCTGGTGTCGAACACCAGGTTTGAAATCACGATGGACGCCGCCAACAAGATAGCGATCGTGGCAGAAAGATAACGAGCCGGGATAGACAAGATTTGCTGCGCCCTACCGCGAGTTTTCGTTCCCGCGCGGCGTTGCGACAAGCGCGCCCTCTTCAAGCTCTTAGACACGCGCGCAGACCTAGACGAATCCGCCCCCTCCTTCGGGGCCGACAAACCCGGCGTACCTAAACGCGAAGCATGCCTATGTTTGCTCAAATCGTTCTTTGCCTGATCTTGCGTATTCTTGTCATCCACACCCAAATGCTCCCACACTTTCAACTAAGAATCCCCACCACAACAGGCAATCTGGCATGCTCCAACAAAACCAACGCGCACTATGGGGCATTTTGAGGTGCGCAGTTCACAATATGCATTAGTATTGAAACAGGCACCGAACCAACTATGCCCCGGGCTCCAACTTCTGCCGCTACGAGCGGCCTTCGCGCCGACAGGCGCATTTTGGTTCGGTGTCTTTTACTTTGCGTTTTACGCCGCCTGCCGCGCTAGTCTTCCGCGCCTAAGCCATCGCGAAAACCGCGCGCCGCATTTGACTCAAACTTTAAAACCCCAAGCAAATCTAACGTTGCAGGCTGAACCTTTTGCGGAGCCAAATCAAAATCGCTGTCCTGCTCTTGCATTAGGAACACCGTTTCGGTGTCTCGCACGCATTCCCATTGAGAAATGACGTCCACCACCGCATGCTGAATTCCGGGCACATCGTCAGCGCGCAACCGCAACATCACGTCATACTCGCCCGTAGTCACCGCGTAATAGTCAAGCTCTGACAAGGCGCTAAGCTGCATACCGAACTGCTTCCATTTGCTCTGGTCAAGTGAGACGAACACAAACGCGCTCACCTTCTTGCCAATCAAGCTCGGATTAATGTCGATCGTGAACCGCTCAATAACGCCGGACTCCACCAAAGTATTAAGCCGCGCATACGCATTTGAACGAGAGATTCCCACGGCCTCTGCAAGCGCCGCAACAGACATTCGCGAGTCACGACGCAACTGACGAAGGATCTCCAAATAGGTTTCATCCAACTCAAATTCTGGATCTTTAGAATGCTCACTGCTCATATGCTGATTCTAGCGAGACACAATGTCTAAAACCATGCGGATTTTGAAACAAACTGTTAAAAATACCGCGGGATTCAAAACATCGCTCTTGTTCACCATAGTTGCATTCTTTTATCTGCATTTCACTTATAGAGCTAAAAACTCTTACAAAAAGTTAAACGGCGGATTACTGAAATAGGTCAAATCGGTAAAGTACACTAATGTTGAATTTGTATGTGACCAACGACCGCGTATTGGAGTATGACAAGTGCGTTTTTCAAGGTCCAACGACGACAACATCTTCTTCACTCTTTTCACCAAACAAGCCACTTTTTTGGTATCTGCAGCTGAGTTACTTGCAAAAATCAGCGCTGCAACTCCGGAACGTCGCGTTGATCTTCGCGACGAACTACACCGACTTGAACAATCCTGTGACGAGGTAACCCACGAGATTGCAGAGCGACTCAACCAAACGTTTGTCACTCCGCTCGACCGCGACGACATCACCTACATCTCCAGCCGCCTCGACGACTGCATGGACTACATGGACGAGGCCGGTGACCTCATCGTCCTATACAAGGTTGGCGTGCTCCCTCCCGGCGTGGCAGAGCAACTGAACGTCATTCAGCGTTGCTGCGACCTCACCGCCCAAGCGATGCCTCGCCTCAAAACCCTTGGCGGGCTACGCGACTACTGGGTTGAAATCAACCGCCTTGAGAACGACGGCGACCAGGCATACCGCAAAACCATCTCTGCACTTTTCGAAAGCGGACACGACGCCCTCGAAGTGATCAAGCTGAAGGACGTCATCGAAGTCCTCGAAAAAGCGATCGACTCCTTCGAAGCACTCGCAAACGGCGTTGAGACCATCGCGATCAAGGAGTCCTAAGCGGTGGATCTGAATCTCATCCTCGTCGTTGTTGTAATCGTCATTGCGCTCGGCTTTGACTTCACCAACGGCTTCCACGACGCGGCAAACGCCATCGCAACATCCGTGTCCACCCGGGCGCTAACGCCCCGCGCGGCACTCGCCATGGCGGCAGTCATGAACATCGTTGGCGCCCTGCTCGGCACCGAAGTTGCAAAAACTATCGGTGAAGGCATCATCGACATTCAGCACTTCACCATATCCAGTGATCCAACGATGCAGTTGCACGGGCTCGGGATCATCCTGGCCGCACTAATCGGCGCGATCACCTGGAACCTCATCACCTGGTGGTTTGGGCTACCGTCCTCGTCTTCACACGCCCTCATCGGCGGCCTTGTGGGCGCGGGCCTGGCGTCCTCCACCACCGTGTTGTGGGGCGGCATCACCATGCAGGTCATCATCCCGATGTTCCTCTCGCCGCTCGTAGGCTTCTTCCTGGCGTACATCATCATGCAGATCGCGCTGTACCTTGTACGCAACCTCGCCTACCACCGCACCATGCGTAAGTTCCGCTTCGCACAAACCGTGTCCGCCGCCGCAATGGCGCTTGGCCACGGCCTCCAAGACGCCCAAAAGACGATGGGTATCATCGTCATGGCCCTCCTTGCTGGTGGTTACGGCGAAACCCACAACGTGATCGTAGACGGTGAGCTCACCATCCCCACGTGGGTTAAACTCGCGGCTGCACTCGCAATCTCTGCAGGAACCTATTCCGGCGGCTGGCGCATCATGCGTACCCTCGGACGCCGCGTTATCGAACTGGACCCGGCGCGCGGCTTCGTTGCCGAAACCGTATCCGCGGTTGTCCTTTACTTCACGGCATTCATAGTGCACGCACCGATCTCCACCACGCACACCATCACCTCGGCCATCATGGGTGTGGGCGCCACCAAGCGACTCTCCGCCGTCCGGTGGGGCGTGGCCGGAAACATCGTTATCGCCTGGTTCCTCACCCTCCCTGCGGCCGCAGCAGTGGCAGCAATAATCTACCGATTACTGCACCTAGTGTTACCGTAGAGAACTGATGAGAATCTTTAACCACAATGCGAAGCCCCGCTACATTGGCGGGGCCCTCGCTTTAGCACTACTTCTATCCGCCTGTTCCACTACCTCAGCGCTCGAACTCGAAGCGGGGAACTGCTTGGACCTGCCTGACAACGCCGAGCTGTCCGCAGGATTCGAGCTGGCAACCGTCCAAACGGTTGCATGCACAAGCGAGCACGAAGCCGAGGTATATGCCGAAAAAGAGCTAACCGGTGACGAGTTCCCCGGCACGGACGCCATTCAAAACATCGCATCCGAGTTTTGCACCACCGAGTTCAAAACGTTTGTAGGAAGCGAAATCGGCACCTCTACCTTAGATATTTACCCGCTGATGCCTACCGCAGAAAGCTGGGATCAAGCAGGAGACCGCACACTTCTTTGCGTTGCAATCAGCCCCACGCCGGTTACCAACACGTTTGAAAACTCCGGCCTGTAGCTTCTTCAAACCCAACGCGAATCGCAAATTCCGCTAGCACAATAAAGCGAGGGCGAGGATTTAATCCTCGCCCTCTACCTTTTGAAAAATCTATCCGAAGCGTCCTGAAATATAGTCTTCGGTTGCCTTCTCAGTTGGATTAGAGAAAATCTTTGACGTGTCGTCAATCTCCACCAAACCGCCCGGCTCGCCCGCTGCGCGCAGGTTGAAGAAACCCGTGCGGTCCGAAACGCGCGCCGCCTGCTGCATGTTGTGAGTGACAATCACGATTGTGTAGTCATCCTTCAGCTCCATCATGAGGTCCTCGATTGCGAGGGTCGAGATGGGGTCAAGCGCGGATGCCGGCTCGTCCATCAGCAAAATATCAGGCGAAACCGCGATGGCGCGCGCGATGCAAAGCCTTTGCTGCTGGCCACCCGAAAGAGACGAACCGGGGCTGTTCAAACGATCTTTAACCTCTGTCCAAAGGTTAGCTCCACGCAAGGACTCTTCAACCAGGTCATCCTGATCCGACTTTGGCATCCTCTTGTTATTTAGCCTGATGCCAGCCAAAACATTTTCGCGGATACTCATCGTCGGGAAAGGGTTTGGACGCTGGAACACCATGCCAATGGAACGGCGAACCTGAACCGGATCCACATCCTTGTCGTAAATGTTCTTATCCCCAACCTTCACGCTTCCCGTCACGCGAGCGCCTGGAACGACCTCGTGCATCCTATTAAGCGTGCGAAGGAACGTAGTTTTTCCACAGCCCGACGGGCCAATCAACGCTGTGATTGACTTCGCGTGGATCCGCATATTCACATCTTTTACGGCCAAAAAATCGCCGTAGTAAATGTCTTCATTCTCAACAATGATCTCTTTAGCCATCGTTATTCTCTTTTAGCTCCTGCCCTTAGGCGCAAAGTAGTACGCCACGATTCGAGCAATCAGGTTGAACAGCATTACCAGCAAAATCAGCACCAGGGCGGCAGCCCAAGCCCGATCGTAGTTGATCGTCTCCACACAGTTCTCCAGCGCACCACAAGGAGCCAGACCCTGCGAATACTGGCGGTACACGTATACGGGAAGCGTCATGAGGCGCCCCTCGAACACGTTGTAGTTGATCGAATCAATCACGCCTACAGTCATAAGCAGCGGCGCGGTTTCACCAACAACGCGTGCGATTGCAAGCATCACTGCGGTTGTTAGGCCGGCAGCGGACGTGCGCAGCACGACCTTCACAATCGTTAACCACTTCGGAACGCCAAGAGCGTAAGACGCTTCCCTAAGCTCGTTAGGTACTAGGCGTAGCATCTCTTCACTCGAACGCACAACCGTTGGTATCATCAGCACCGACAGTGCTACCGCACCCATTATGCCAGCGCGGTATGCCGGCGAGACGAGCAGGCCGAACAGTGCTGCGGCGAACAGGCCTGCAACGATGGAAGGAATACCCGTCATCACGTCCACGAAGAAAGTGGTTGCGCGCGCAAGCTTAGAGTTACCCGCATACTCAACTAGATAAATCGCGGTTGCCAGACCGATTGGCACGGAGATGAGCGTAGCCCAGCCTGTGACCAGCAAAGTACCAATAATCGCGTGGTAGATACCGCCCGCATCCATGCCGCCGTACACACCATTCATCGAGACGGTGAGGAAGTACGGAGACAGGCGCCCCCAACCGTTTTCCACCACGATCCACAGCAGGGAGACCAGCGGAATAATCGCGAAAGCAAATGCCAGCACCACCAGCACGACCGAGCTCTTGTCAGCCAGCTTACGGCGCCTATCCAAGGCGGGATTGCGCGAAGCGAACGGGTTAGGGTTCGCTGTTGTTTGAGTTTCGACAGACATTAGTTGGCCCCCGAGAACTCGGCGCGTCTAGCAATAATCCAACGCGCAAGCATATTAACGATCATCGTGATTGCAAACAATGCCAGACCCGTAGCGATGAGGGCAGAAGTGTACGTGCCCGTGGCCTCGGGGAACTGTAGGGCAATGTTTGCCGCGATGGTGGAGTGCTTACCCGCCTGCAAAATGTTGAACGAGTAGCTCGATCCCACCGACAGCACCATTACAACCGCCATCGTCTCGCCAAGAGCGCGGCCCAAACCGAGCATTGCAGCTGAGATAATGCCGGAGCGACCAAACGGCAGTACCGCCATTTTCACAACTTCCCAACGCGTCGCACCAAGAGCCAATGCGGCCTCTTCGTGCGCCCTCGGGGTTTGCAAGAACACCTCACGCGCAACCGCCGTGACAATCGGAAGGATCATCACAGCAAGGATCAAGGAAGCGGAGAAAATCACACGGCCGGTTGTAGACACCGGACCTGCAAAAAGCGGGATCCATCCAAAGTATTTAGACAAGAACTCGTAGAACGGAACGAGCCTTGGAATAAGCCACATCGCACCCCACAGGCCGTAAATAACCGAGGGGATTGCAGCCAAAAGGTCAACCATGTAGCCGAGCGGCTGAGCAAGGTGCTTTGGCGCGTAATGGCTAATAAAGAGTGCGATTCCGATGGAGAGTGGCACGGCCAGCAACATGGCAAGGACAGCCGCCAGCACCGTACCGAAAATTTGCGGCCCGGTGAACTGCCAAATGTTTAGCTCTTCCGCACTGCCAACCGTTCGGATACGCACCGAAGAATCACTGATCGCCGGCCAGGCTCTCACAATCAGAAATGTGGCAACCGCCGCGAGAGTCACGAGGATCGTGACCGCCGCAGCAGTTGCCCCTGACCGGAAGATCTTGTTACCGATCTTCCCGGTGTTGTTCATTTACTTAGCCACCTGGATCATGTCGAGCGAGGACTTGATTTCGCCCTGCATGCTAGCGGAGATAGGAGCCGAACCAGCAGCCTCAGATGCCGCGGCCTGGCCCTCAGCGGAAGCCTGGAAGCCAATGAAGCTCTTCACTAGGTCAACCGTTTCCTGATCCTCGTAGGTGGAGCAGACGATCGAGTAAGAGACCAGAACTAGCGGGTAAGCCTTCGGATCCTCCGGCGTGCGGTTGATGGTCAAACCAAGATCGCCCTTGACACCCGAATCTACGCGCTCAGCCGAGTCAACAGCAGCCGCTGCAGCCTCGTTCGAGAACTTCACGTAGCCATCACCCGCCTTCAGCGCAACCGTGCCGAGTGAGCCAGCCTGCGACGCATCCGCGTAACCAATCGTGCCGGTACCAGCGGTCACAGCCTGCACAAGACCCGAGGTCTTGTCACCAGACTCGCCACCAGAAATCGGCCATGCCTTGCCGGCCTTGTGCGGCCACGCATCCGGGGCGGCCTTGCTCAAGTAGTCAGTGAAGTTCTGCGTGGTGCCCGACTCGTCTGCGCGGTGAACCGGGGTGATTGCCAGATCCGGAAGCTCAACATCCGGGTTCTGCGAAGCAATCGCCTCGTCGTTCCACTTGGTGATCTCACCGGAGAACACCTTCGCGATGGTCTCGGCATCCATGTTCAGGCTATCGACGCCCTCAAGATTGAAAATAACCGCAACCGGGGAAATGTAGACCGGCAAGTTAAGAGCGTCCGAGCCACAGCGTTCCTTAGCGGCCGTAACCTCGTCATCCTTTAGGACGGCGTCTGAGCCCGCCCAAGCAACCTGCTTACCAACAAACTGGGTAATGCCAGCACCCGAACCAACCGGATCGTAAGAAACGGTTACGCCCTGCTGCTGTGCCTGGTACTTAGCGATCCACGCGTTCATAGCGGCTTCCTGAGAAGAAGCGCCCGCACCCGCAACGGAGCCAGAAAGCGTTGTGCCCTCAGCCATCCCCGTCGAGGTATCGCCCTCATTCTGGGCAACCGGGTTATCCGAACCGCAAGCGGCAAGACCAAAAGCGATCGTGCCCGCTCCAAAGGCTAGAGCTACTCTAGAGAGTCGAAGGTTCATCACGTCAAATAGTCCTCTTCAATAAGGTATTCCCAAACGCAAACGCGCGGGAGAAGCTGCTTTTTGCAACCGCTAAAAAAGGTATCGACGTAAAGTTAAGGTCGGACGCGAACTAGGTAAACGGACGGTGAATTGTTAAAGCACACGCGGCCAACTTAAAACCGTTTGATGGTCCTTTGTGTTTCAAACGCCACAATTTCCGGAGTTTTCGCATTCGCGGCGGGGTAAGCCAGGTGCGCAACCAGCATTTGTGCAGGCCGTAAATAAGGGTCTTCCGCTGGAATCTGGCGAGCCAACTGACTGGCCGCAATCGCCTGCAACGGCTCGAACATTGCCGGTAGCGCCGGCCTATGGCCGCACACCACAACCGGCTGCGCCGGGCGCTGCACCAGGCGCTCAATCACCTTCGCCGCTTCCTCCGGCGCGGCCTGTGCGTGCTCCTGCGTAAGCTCCTGCGCGGTAACCAAGTTAAGACCTGCCACCGCAGCGTACGGCTCCAACGAAGACCTACACCTCACCCACGGACTGGACAATAGCCTCGAAACACCAAGCGCCGAGAAAATATCCACCAGATCCAGCGCCTCCACAACGCCGGTGCGATTCAACGGCCTCTTTGCCTCCGCGCCATCCCACTGCGCCCGCGTCAGCGCCGCCCCGTGGCGGACAATCGCAAGAGTTGCCGTTACCAGCCGGCCGGACTCCGCCCTCGCAATCACATCATCCAACAAGCGCCTATCACCGCGGCGCGTCAGCATGTCTCGCGCTGTGCGCGGATCCACCCAGCGCGTCAAATCAATCTCTTTAGCGGGTGCAGGAACCACTGGAATGCGCGAACGCTCCACTCCCCCGTGCGTAACCGGCGTGCCAATCCAGTAGTGCACTTCCTTTGTCTGCCCTGAACCAAGGCGGTAACGCTGCGTGTTCAGCGGGGCGTGCATTTGCACGAGCACGCCCGTTTCTTCCTCCACCTCGCGAACACCCGCCGCAATGAGGGGCTCGTTTATCTCCGCCTTGCCCTTCGGCCAAGACCAGTCATCATAACGAGGCCGATGGACGATCAAGACCTCGATCTCATCTGCCCTGTACTCTCGGCCGAACTCCACCGGCACATGCCGGTCTCGCGGACGCCAAACAATAGCGCCCGCAGACCTAACAATCCGGCTAGGCACTGGGCTGGGTCGAAATTTAGCCACGGTGAACTTTCAAAACTTACATACCACTGAACGCGTTGCCACTGCGGTGGCAATAGCCTTCAAGGTTGCGGATACGGACAAATCTGATTCGATTCTACCGGTTTTCACTCTGAGCTGTAAGAGAGTCCGCGCCCCGGCCATGCCCGCCGTTTGCGTAGCGCGGACAGGGTGCAAATGGCGGTGCTTGCACCTAGGCGGGCACGTCCACGCCCGCGAACGTTAGATAAATGAGCGCGAAGTTCAGCGCCACAATCAGGGCAGAAACCGCCGCCATTGCTATCTTCATGACCGTACCGTCGCGGTAATCCCCCATGACATCCTTACTGGCCGTGTACCAGGTGAGCGGAATGATCGCGAACGGAATACCAAACGAAAGCGCAACCTGCGAAATCACCAGCGCCCACGAGGGATTTGGGTACACCCAAAGCACAATCAAAGCAGGGATTAGGGTAACTAAGCGCCTCGCCCACAGTGGAACTCGCACATGTAGCAGGCCGCCCATGATCTCCGAGCCCGCATACGCCCCCACCGACGTGGACGCAAGGCTCGAGGCCAGCAAACCCACCGCGAACACCACGCCGATACCCGGGCCTAACACGGCCTCGATCGCGGCGTGCGCCCCCTCGATCGAGTCGGTACCCGCATGTCCACCCAGCGCGGACGCGGCAAGCAGCAGCAACCCCAAGTTCACCGCGCCCGCAACGATCAGAGCGAACACCACGTCCGTCCTCGTTGCGCGAAGCAGAATCTTCAAATTCCGATTCTTCTTATTGAACCGGTGATTCACCAAAGACGAGTGCAAATAAATCGCGTGAGGCATAACGGTTGCGCCCAGCATCGACGCGGCAATCAACACCGAATTCGTGTCACTAAAACGGGGAACGAGGCCGCAAACCACGCCGCTTGCCGAGGGCGGCTCTATAAACAACCCCGCTAAGAAACCGCCGGTGATAACTACCAGCAAGGCAACCACGATGGCCTCAAACTGGCGCTGGCGCTGCGCATTTTGGAAAATCAGCAACGACATCGACACTGCGCCCACAATCAAACCGCCCACAATCAGCGGCAAATCGAACAGCAACTGCAATGCGATAGCGCCGCCAATTATCTCCGCCAGATCAGTGGCTGCAGCAATCGTTTCGGCCTGCAGCCAAAACGCGATGCGGCGCCGCTTGGGCAGACGATCGCCCAGGATCTCAGGCAGTGAGCGACCGGTAACCAGGCCGAGCTTAGCGCTCTGATACTGCACCAGCACAGCCATCAGATTCGCGAGCACCAGCACCCACACCAGCATGTAGGAATACGTAGCGCCCGCCGAGATATTCGCAGCCACGTTACCGGGGTCAACATAGGCGACAGCGGCAACAAATGCCGGCCCCAACATGGGCCAAAGCCTGTGCTTGCGAACTTTCTTAACGGGCGCCACAGCGACCTCTTCCCACCCGAAGCCTAACGAATAACCCTCATCGTATTTCGGCTAACCGAAATCCTCAAGTGGCAAGGCCGCACAAAGCGTTAAATGCCCTTGTCTACAGGTTTTGCTCAATCCACTCGCGAGCGATCACATCAGCGGACTCCTGATCCTGCGACGAACGCACATTCAGATCCAGCAAACCATCGGCAGTGAGCTTTGCCTGCACCTTGTTAAGCACCTCGGCGGCCTTCGGATCAAGATCTGACACCGTTAGCGGCACCACGTGCGACGAGAGGAACATGCCCTGCGGATCGTCCAAAACCACAAGATCATTCAGCTTGATGTCCGGGCTGGCCGAGAAGATATTAGCCAACTGCACGTCACCATCAAGTAGCGCCTTCACCGTCAACGGGCCGCCCTTGTCCTCAATCGGCGTGAAATCAACATCCACACCGTAATGCTTCTTCAAACCCTTCGGACCATTCGGACGATTCTCAAACTCAGAGCTGCCGGCAACAATGATCTTGCCGTCATAGTTCTTCAAATCGGCAAGCGACGTGATTCCATTTTCTTCTGAGAACTTGCGCGAGACCACGTACGAATCCTGATCCGTAGCCTCGGCCTGATCCAGCACCTGCAATCCCTGCGGAGCGGTCTTCTTCAACTCCTCATAAATCGCATCCTTGCCGGTTACCTCATTATCCGGATTCCAGAACTGTAGCAGTGGCCCCGTGTACTCAGGACGAACGTCAATGGAGCCGTCTTCCATTTCCTTATTCAAAACCTCGCGCGCACCGATCTTGAAGTCACGCTTCACGGCGAATCCCTCGGCCTCAAGCGCCTGCGCGTAAATCTCCGCGATGATCTCATTCGAGTAGTAATTCGACGAGCCAATCACGATCGCATCTTCGGCAGGCTTTGACGCATCGCCCTGTTCAAACGAAGACGAACCGCCGCAAGCCGCGAGCGACGCCGTCAGGCCAACCGCCAACGCGGCGCCCAGAACACGTTTCAAAGACATAAACACTCCTACTATCGATACCTTCAACAAACCAAAGCGGGCGGCAACCCTTGCCTAAGCTAAACCGGTGCTTCTGCGAGCATGCCTTTCGCTGACCTTTATCGCAAGATGAAACGCCAAATCCACAAACAGAGCCAACAAGATCACCAGGATAGCGCCGCCCAGCATCTCGTCATAACGCCGAGCCGACAAGCCCGAAAATATGAACCGGCCCAAACCAGCATCCGCCACGTACGCAGCCAAAGTAGCCGTGGCCACCACCTGCAGCGCCGCCGAACCAACACCGCCCATAATCACCGGGCTAGCCAGCGGTAGCTCAACCCCGCGCACAATCTGCCACTCCGACATGCCCAGCGCGCGAGCCGCCTTCACCGCAGTCACATCAACATTTGCCACACCCGAATACGCGCCAGCCAACAAAGGCGGGATAGCCAGCACCACCAACACAATCACCGGCGCCTTCAAACCGATTCCCATCAAAAGGCCGAGCAGCGTCAGCAAACCGAGAGTTGGCACAGCCCTAGCAGCGCCGGCAATCGCGGCCACCACGCCCTGTCCCCTGCGCGTATGCCCCACCGCCACGCCCGCCGGAAGCGCCACCGCACTAGCAATCAACAGCACCACGAGCGCGATAGCCAAGTGTTGGCCCAGGCGCACCCAGATCCCGGACGCACCCAACCAGTTGCCCGGATCCGCCACCCACGCAAGCGCATCAGCCAACAAGTTCATCGTGCGCCCTCCTCATCGGCCGGCTCATCCTGCGTCACGCCCGCAACCACCAGCGGCCCCGGCCCGGGCCGCTCCGCCCTCTTCCACGGGAACAGTAGCCAACCAGCCAACACCGTCAGAGCATCCAGCGCGAGCGCCAGCACAATCGTGAGCACCAAACCCGTCACGACCTCGGCAATGATTCCACGCTGGAAACCATCCGTGAACAGCGTGCCGATACTTTGGATACCGATCACCGCACCAACTGTTACCAAACTGACCGTGTTCACCACAACCACACGCAGGCCCGCAAGGATGATCGAACCGGCAAGCGGCAACTCAATACGCCAAAACTTCTGCCACGGCGAGTAACCCATGGCCGTAGCGCTGCCCAACACTTCTTGCGGCACCGCCGCAAACGCGTCCGCGGCGCTACGCTGTAACAAAGCAACGCCGTAGATACTCAAAACGATCACAACCGCCGCTGCAGACCGGATCGAAACGCCTGTAATCGCCGGAATCACAATAAACATTGGCAAAGACGGCACCGCGTAAATCACGCTGATCAACGCAATCAAAGCCTCGCGCGTCAGCTTGTGGCGATTCACCATCCAGCCCACCGGCACGGCGATCAGCACACTAACCAAAATCGCGCTCACCGACAGCCACAGATGAAGCCAAACTAGCTGCGCAATCCACTGCGCGTTATTAGCCACCCAAGTCATTCAAGTGCCCCAAGTAGCCGGCCCGTAGCATCCTCCACAATCCTCGAATCACCCCGCACCCGCAACCTGCGCGCACCGGACGTGAGGCCAATAAATGACGCCACAAAATCACTAGCAGGATTCGTAAGCAACTCATCGGGGGTACCCCGCTGAGCTATCTGCCCGCCCGATCCCAGCACGATCACGTCATCAGCCAGGGTGAAAGCCTCGTCAATATCGTGGGTGACGAACAAGACCGTCTTGCCCAACTCGCGTTGTAAGCGCAAAACCTCATCTTGCAACTCGCGGCGAACAATCGGATCAACCGCAGAAAACGGCTCGTCCATAAGCAAAATATCGGGATCGGCGGCAAGTGCCCTGGCCACCCCCACGCGCTGCTGCTGCCCGCCCGAGAGTTGCGCCGGGTAGCGATTAGCCAACTGCGCCTCCAGGCCCATCAGATCCATCAGTTCGCGGGAGCGCTCATGCGCCTTGCGACGAGGCACGCCATTAAGGATCGGAACCGTTGAAATGTTGTCGATGATCGTGCGATGCGGCAACAAACCACCCGCCTGCATCACATAACCGATAGAGCGACGCAACTTCACCGGATTAACCGTAGCCACGTCAACGCCATCTATAAGAACCCGCCCCCGCGTAGGCTCAATCATACGATTGACCATCGACAACAGGGTGGACTTACCCGATCCTGATGACCCCACAAGCACCGTGGTTGAATGACTTGGCACGGTAAAGGACACGTTAGAAACAGCCTGTGTGCCCCCGGGATAGGTTTTTGACACGTCGTCGAACTCGATCATCGGTTCTCCTAGCTTCGCCTGACCTAATCGTATGTAAAACCGCGCTGGACACCGACGTTGAATCAGAAAAACTCGGCCATAAAGCGCCGAAAGTCACATATAGATATCCCGAGGACGCCGCGGGGCATCCTCGGGATCGCGATAATGCGGACCCGGCCGCTAGAAAACCTTCCTGCCCTTCACCCGCGAAGAAGCGTTCTCCATCAGCAACTCCTGAATATCAGTGAGCCTGCGGCCCTTCTTCCCGTGCGTGTGACGAACCCAAGAGCCATCGCCGCGCAAATGCCACGACGTCACATCGGCAGAGGCCTCCGTACGCAGCAGCTTCGACAGGTACGCAATCTGGCCCTCATCCGTAATACGCACCAGAGCCTCCACGCGTCTATCCAAGTTGCGATGCATGAGGTCGGCCGAGCCGATCCACACCTCTTCGCTACCCTCCGGTCCGAAACAATAAATGCGCGAATGCTCCAGGTAGCGGCCAAGAATGGAGCGAACCCGAATGTTTTCTGACAGATCCTTCACTCCCGCGCGGATCCCGCAAATACCGCGGACCACTAGATCGACGGGCACACCCGCCCTCGAGGCCCGATACAACGCGTCAATCACGGCCTCGTCAACAATCGAGTTCACCTTGATTCCAATGTAGGCTTCCTCGCCGCGCTTCTTGCGCTCAATCTGTTCATCAATGCGTTCAATCAGGCCCGAGCGGATCGACATTGGAGCAACCAGCAGGCGGTGGAACGTGGTGCGCGGAGCGTAACCGGACAGCTGGTTGAACAAGCGCGTGAGGTCCTGACCAACTTCGCGGTCGCAGGTTAGCAGGCCCAGGTCCTCATATCCGCGAGCCGTCTTGGGGTGATAGTTGCCCGTGCCCACGTGGCAGTAGCGGCGCAAACCATCGGATTCTTCCCGAACAACCATTGACAGCTTGCAGTGCGTCTTCAACCCAACCATTCCGTAAACCACGTGCACACCCGCACGCTCAAGCTTGCGCGCCCATGAAATGTTCGCTTCCTCATCGAAACGTGCCTTGATCTCCACGATAGCTACAACCTGTTTGCCGGCATGCGCGGCATCGATCAGAGCCTTCACAATCGGGGAATCACCCGACGTGCGGTACAGGGTTTGCTTAATCGCTAAAACCTTCGGGTCGGCCGCAGCGGTAGCCACAAAATGCTGCACCGACGTTGCGAAAGAATCATACGGGTGGTGGAGTAGCACGTCGTGGTTGCGGATGGACGAGAAAATGTCCCCCGCACTCGCAGACTCGTACTCAGCTAGTCCCTTTGGTGTTACCGGCACGTACTTGGGGTACTTCAAATGCGGCAAATCCAAGTCATGCAGATCGTTAAGCGCCGTCAGATCAAGCGGCTCTGGCAAGCGCAGCACATCCTGCTCTGAAATCTCCAACCGATCGATCAAGAAATCCAGCACCGTCTGCGAAATATCCTCCGCCACCTCCAGGCGCACCACCGGGCCAAAACGACGCCGAAGCAGCTCCTGCTCCATCGCGGTTAGCAGGTTCTCCGCGTCATCCTCTTCGACTTCCAAATCCTCATTACGGGTCACGCGGAACGTGTGTGACTCCAACACCTTCATACCGGGGAACAACGTGTCCAAATGTGCAGCAATGACCTCTTCGAGGGGAACAAAGTTTGTGCCCGCCTTCGTGGCCGCGAGGTCTTCCGTAGCTACGCCCTCAAAATCGGGCATAACAGACTCGACATTAACCAGGCGCGGCAGGGACTGCGGGACCTTAACCCGCGCGAAATACGTCTTATCTGTGGCCTCGTTTAGAACCACAACAGCAAGGTTCAAAGATAGGCCCGAAATGTATGGGAACGGGTGCGAGGGGTCCACCGCGAGCGGTGTCAACACGGGGAAAACACGCTTTTGGAAGTACTTCGACAACGCGTCTTGCTGCGCGGAATCAAGTTCGCTCCACGAACGCAGATGCAGACCCTCTGCATGAAGGAGGGGGAGGAGGTCCTCGTGGAACGACTTCACTTGGCGGGCTGTAAGTTCACGCGTCAGCTGGGTAATACCGTCCAGGATCTGGCGCGGGGTTAGACCCGATGCCGCGACCTTTGCGATGCCTGCCGCAATTCGACGCTTCAAGCCGGCAACACGCACCATGTAAAACTCGTCTAAGTTCGACGAAAAAATGGTGGAGAACCAGGCGCGTTCAAGGAGTGGGAGTTCGGTATCTTCGGACTGTTCGAGGACGCGACGATTGAAGCTCATCCACGAAAGCTCGCGGTCCGCAAACCTCTCTTTTGGCAGCTCATCTACCGCTTCTGGAGCCTTCTTTTTGACGAGAAGGAACATGTCCTTTTGCTCGGCAGATGCGAAAGGTGCGCCAGCCTGGTCTACGTTATCCAGGGCCTGCGGCTGTCCGCTGGGCGAAATGTTTTCAGCCATCGTTTCTCGGTCTCACTTTTCTATTCAGAACCCAAGGGGCATCAGATTAGCCGGCCATTTTCAGATCTTATCGCCGCTTCATCCAGTTCTTTAGCGGTTTCAACCAGCGCGCGAGCACGGCGAGTCACCATATTCGCCAGCCTGTCTTTGTCTGTGCGAATCCAGGTGGTGCCAAACGTTGCGCCCGATGCGAGGATCCTCATCACCAGCGCCGCATCGCGCAAGAGCTTAGACAAATCTGCACATCCGGCTCCCGTCATCAGCGCATTCAGTCGTTCAAAAAACTCGGCATCGTCCGGTGTTTGCGGCCGCGGGTCTGCGTCGTCCACTCCTGCGGTAAACGGCGCGTTCAGGCCCTCCACGAACCTCTCGTGGATCTTGATTGAGTCGCGCTGATACCACTCGTTCAACAAATACAGACGCCACAGCGCGCCTGGGAGCGTGAACGCGGGGCTGCGTTCCCACAGGTCAGAAACTATGTCCACCCCCTCTTCTTGGATTGCCGCAACCAGCTTCTGCACCGCGTTATCGCCAAACTCGTCATCAGCGAGGCCCAGCAGGGCGCGCGCGGACGTCATTGCTACCAAAGCCGCGGCCGCCGGATCCGAATCACCTTCGATCTTCTCGGCGTCCTCAAAACTGAGCATTGCGGGACGGTGGAATCTAGGCTGACTCATTGAACTCATCTCCTAACACTTGCAGTCTAAGTTATGCGAGGAGTTATTCGCTGACCACCGCGGTGGCGCGGATGATTTCAAACTGCACGCCAGACAATGAGGGGGTGTACAGCGTTAGGTCCCAGTCATCCCCGCTAGCAAGCTTTGAAGCATCTGTAGCAGGAATGGACTCTGCAGTGAGCACCCGGTAAGTGTACTGTTCGCCCGTAACAGCAGTAAACCTTATTTGGGCACCGTCTTGTAGGGATGTAAGGCCGCTAAAGCCCGGCAAGTAGCTTGATACCCCTATTATTAGGGTTCCATTGTTTGCAGCGCCGGCATATACTCCCGGAAACTTGGCCGTGTTGTCCATTGCGCTTAGCACTGGGAAGTCGCGACTAAAATCCGAAATAGTCAGTACGCCAACTACGTCTTGTCCGCGCACATTCAACCCGGGCATGGCGGGGTCGTTTTCTTTATTAACCACTGCGGGTTTAGGGTCGGGCATGATCTTCAGAGCTTGCCCCGCCAGAGCGCGCGAGTTGCTCGCGCCTGGCGACGCGAGCAACCACACAAGTGCCCCTACGGCCACTCCAACGATTAGCAGGCCTAGAGCCGTTAAAACTCTGCCTCTTTTTCGGCCCTTCGGTTTCATACCAATCGTTAAGAGCGCCTACGTAGCGCGAGCCCACCTAGTGCCGCGGCCATGGTTAGCGCGCCGAGCAAATACACTACGTAAACGCCAACGCCACCAGTTTTTGGAAGCTCAGTTGCAGCTGGTCCAGGGACCTTGACACCCACCTTCAAAGGAATAGATGAAAGGTTCAGATCACTACCTGGCGCCTGGTAGTTGTAACCGAAGGTTGACCATGCTATCTGGTCAGCCTCTACTCCGGTAGGATTCATGACATTCGCCTCAAAGGAGAGTGCCAGAGTCGATTCCCCACCGAACGAGAAATCCGAATCTTTAGCCGTTTCGTTTAGCACTAGACGAATCGATCTTGAGTTCCCAGTAGGTGTGGTGCTCCAGTTGGCAGTTGGCTTACCAGCCCAATCTTCAGCAGTGAACGCTTCCGGTTCCTGCTGATCTGAGTACTCGATTCGGTAAGCACTTGCCGGTAGCACCTTGCGAGTGCCATCCTTGCTAACTACCTCAACTTTCAAGTTCAGATTGTCAGCAAAGCGGACCGCGAACTCAGAGTCTCTTTCCGGAGCCGAAGGGAACGTGTAGTTATCGCCCACATACGGCAAGTTAGAAATCAACGTGATCCGCTTAACCGGGTCAGACTTGTTGTTCTTAACTTCCATCGAGTAACGGAAGGTCGAGGACGCATCTTTCAGCGTTATATAATTCGGCAGGTTATCCGGCGGCAAGGGCACGGACGTCGCGGCATTCGCAGGATTCGAGACCTCTTCCACTCGTTCCCAGGAGGACGTATACGCATCGCTACCGATCGGAATCATGGCTTCAGCCTTGACGGTCTTTAGACCCTTAGCCGTTTTGTAGCTTCCGGTTCTGCCGTAACCATCAACTGAGTAGTAGAACTCGTCAGCGAGATTCAAGTCAATCTCGGTGTTCTCGCCCTTCGTAACTTGCTTTGGATCATAATCTTGCCGATCCAACAGAGTGAAGAAAGCCGTATTGAAAGCAGCTGGGTAGTCATCCGATTGCTCTGGATTCTGATAGTCACCAGATTGCTTTGGATTCTTCGTGGAAAACTCCATTACAAGTGATTGACCTGTCCGGATGGCAACACCTTTTAGCCTATTGTTATAAGGTGCCATTGGCTTGTCAAAATTCTTATCCGCGCGCAGGTCAAACCTGACTCGCCCATCCTCTGTTGATTTGAGCGACAAGTGGAAGATAGTGTTTCCAGCCCGTATCGCTACCGGCTTCCCATCGACCACAATCTCCGTACTCATAACCTGGTAGGCAGGAACCATAGCCGAAATATTCACCGATGTAGGCTTGCCGTTATTCAGCTTCCAATCACCGAATGAGAAAAGCGCACCGCTATCGAGGCCCGAGTAGCTTCTATTTCCCACTCTCAGTTTGACATCACCCGTAGGCAGATAGTTCGGATCCCAAAGATCTGAAACTACGAAACCTTCAATGGTTTCCTTAGCCTCATTAGAAGCTTTGATCTCCCAATGCAAGGTATCGGCGTAAGCCGCGTGTGTGGGATCCGCAGTTCGTTCTCCGCCCGTGGACGTCTTGGCCACAATGGATTTTTCGATACCCGGAACCGGCTTATCTCGCTCCAAACTGACGTTAGAAGCAAGCCACTGCTCGGTGTCCGGCTTAGGCGAAAAGCCCTTATTAGAAGCCTGCTCATTATCCCAGATGAAACGCTTGCCGTCATTGAGAACCTGGTCGCCCTGCTCAACCGACTTGATGGAGGTATCCGGATTCACGCTCACGCCCTGCCCGGTCACATCGTCATAAGGCATTGCAACATTATTTACAGCAAAATCATCCGGGGCGTTCGGGCCAACCAGCACTATGTAGGAGAATGCGAGTAGCTCATTTGGATTCAAATAGAACTGTTGCCTCTCCTCGTCATATGCGAGGTTACCCTTCTGCCCATCATCTCCATTGGATACTTTGAAGATGATCTTCGAAGGATTGGCCGCATCTGCTAGCGCGGTAATAGTAGCGTTCTTTGGCTCCGCACCATCTACGGCGATAGGAACGTCAGAGCTCTTGGTCTGCCAGGTGCGGAAATTCTCTATGTCTGCAAGCCAGTCGATACCGCCCGGGTTATAAAAACCGTGCCCTTGAGTAAACTCGTGGGTTGTCGGGAAGAACGCTCTATACGATACGCCCTTGGGGAGCATGTCCTGAATATCATTCAAGAACAGACGCGATTCTCCGTCATTAAACAGCGACACGTAATACAGCGCGTAAGGTCCGTTAAATGACCGTTGTCCTTCGGGATCTGTTGCCGAACGAGAATACACGGTGCGCGCAGCTTTATCTAAATTCGGGTCGAGCATAATACGCGGCCCGTAGCCACCGCCGCCACTAACATAATTATAAGGACCGTAACCAAGGTCAAAACTACCCGTACCTAGCACACCCTTTTGTAGCGCGGCGTTAGCGTGCTTCCCTTCCTCGCCAGCCTTAGTGACAAAGTGGCTGACCCCATCGTTCATGGTCCGTACATGCCAATTGTTGTACAAAGTGTCCTTCAAATACTGAGCGACATAGGCTTCGCCGTCAGCACCGTCGGGGAACTGCAATGTTATGTAGGCGTAGACCTCACCCTTCACACTCAGCTTGAAATCATCACCCCACACTATGTACTGCTGCGTGTCATCAGCGTCATCAGCGCCATTGGGAGGAGTCTGGGAGACACTCCAGTTCTGAGCTCCCTCCACCGCGGTTCCGGCGGGGAACTCCACGCTAATGTCATCCTCCGTCCACGGTTTACCCGGAAGTGACTTAGGAAGTGCGTCGTAAACATCGGCGTTGGTGAAGTCGATCGCAGTATCCTGCGAGTTCGCTACCGAGACGCGGTACGTAATGGTTTCTCCCGGACGCACCGGACTTTGTTTTACTAACTCGTCCTCACCGGGCGTACTGCCTCGTTTCGTAACAATGTTCTTGGTGACGTATTGACGTGAAATCGGATGAGATGTCTCTGCGCTCGGAGGTTCACTGTTGCCAGCCTTATTAACCACATAGCGCGGTTCTTTATCAGTCGGATCCAGCTCATCAACCAGCGTCGAATAGTGAGCGGTAACGACCGCGCCTGGACTGTACTTCGAGGTATCTACGTACCACTGAATCCGAGTTTTGTCAGCCTTAACCTCGACATGATCTGCAATGAAATCATGCACTACATCCGTCTTGTTCGGAGGAGTTTCCACGAGTTCAAAAGTGACGTTATTGTATGTGCCGGGCTTATCCAGCACGTAGTAGTCAATCTTTTTTATCGTTTTCGTTTCTAGCCCAAGACCTTTCAGGTCAGGGTTTTTCTCGACTTTAGCGAGCAGCTTGTGCGGGCCAGACAGCTCATCAATAAGCGGCATGATGAAGCCTTCTGGGGATCCGGTGGCTAGCTGCACTCGAATCGAATAGTCGATCTTCTGACCGGAGTTAACTGCCTCATCCTTGGCCAGGTCAGAGAGTTTGCCGATCTTTGCCTCCGGCATCGCCTTGAACGTGGAGTTACTTGGCGTGTCTCCAAAATATGCCGTGTTCTTTACGTCTTCACCCGAATCGTTCTTGATCGGCTCGCCGAAAATATAAGTGTCTTTCACTGTGGCGTTGAACGAGAGTTTCAGCTCGTTGCCACCGTAAATCTTGCCATCTGGCACCGCCCAAGAGAGTGAATACGCGGTATCCTTCCTCACTGCAAAAGCGGCTAGCTTGCTCTCAATTTCATCAGCCGACAGCGGCTCCTCCGCGCCATTGCTCACCTTGAACGTGATGGAATTACCGGCATGTTTTATCTGCACCGTGGTTGGATCGGCAGTACACGCCGGGTTGTATGAGGGAGAAAGCTCTGCTGTTCCCCCAGAGGCAACCTGAACGTTAAGCTTTTCAGCACAGGGCACAATATTTGAAATGGTGATCGACAAGCCAGAAGACTCCGGCTTTTCCAGCACCTGCTTGACTTGCGCCGGCATCATGTAAAGAGTGGTGGGTAAATCGTCCTTCACTGTCGCAAGATCCAACGGGCCCGAACCAACGTTCTTGGCGCTAAGCGTGAACGGAACAGCCTGGCCGCGTAGGTAAATTTCTGTTTTCCCGTCACCCGCAGTCTTTACAAACTCGCCCTTGCCCGGCTTTACTTTAATCGACGTCGATACTTCATCATTGGTTGTCTTCGGATCAGTATGCGTGTAGTGTGCCGTCATTTCAACAGCGTTGTTTACCTCAACGGATCCGTCCTCAGGAAGCTTCTCGGCAACAAGCACATCGTCGGCAAAACGAAGATATAGGCTTCTGGTCGCTGTGTTCTTATTCCGGTACCAAGACAGTGTCAGGGTGCGGCCGTCGGCACTAAGCTTGCCAGTAACCTGGTATACCTCGAAGGTGCCATTCACCTTATCCCCTCCAAATCCCTGAATGCCAAGGATCGGAGTTCGCTTACCATCAATAGTGGGAGCAAAGACCTGATGACCTGCATATCCATTCGTCCAGCCGTCCAGTTCGTCGTCGGACATGATCCCAGTACCGCTGCTACTGTTCAGCCCGTCTCTGATCCCATGCTCATAGCGAGGATTGATCTTAAAGCCTTCGGGAACGGTGAACGTCTCTTCCACCTTGATCTTCTGGAACGGATCCTGGCCCACCTCACCAGTAGGCGGAGTGGGGGAATCTTGAGCCTTTCCAAGGTAGAGCTCGTACCTCAAATTATGTAGCTCATAAACTTTCTTGTCTGCGTTGTAGGCGATGGCTGGCTCTGCCGCATCTGGCCACACACCAAGATAACCACCCGCAGTGTGCTGCTTTTTAACAGCCTGATACTCTTGCCGCACCGTGTCCCACTTCGCTGCGTGGACACCACAACCAGGCTCAACCACCTTATTGCCTTCAGCCTCTGCCTGCTCCTTTGTGAGCTGCGCGCCCCAGATGCGGGCCGTGCCACCCGGCGATGCGGGCGAGTCGTACTTCGTCTCCAGATCTACAGAGAAAGCCTCACCAATCTTCGAGCCGGGGACCTCAATGTAATAGGTGTTCTCCGCACCTTCCGCTTTGCGGAAAAAATAGGGGTTTACCTTGTTTTCACTGTTCTGGTAATACGGCTCATCACGCACTTCCAGTTTCGAGCCATTTACCAGGGCGTAACCGTCCTTATTCGAAAACTCAAGGTAAATGCGGTGTTGCACGTTTTCTGCGGCAGCGGTGTTCGAAATACCGATGTGCTGCTTGAACGTCTCCCCCGTATAACGTTGCGCAACGCTATCAACCACCTGGGGATCCTTTTGCGTTACGGCCTGCGCGATTTCGATCTGCAAATCGCCAACCACCTGCGGGTTGACAGTAGTCTCATTCTTATCCGCCGGGCACTGCCCAGAAGCCCCAGCATCTGGGTTTGGCTCCCCCACCGGCTGCTCTGCGACAACGGTGTCCTCGCTAGTGGAAAGCTCGGTGGGCTCCTCGGGTTGAGTATCGGTTTCAACCGTCTGCGTCTGAACCTCAGGCGCCGCTGGATCAGCATAACCGGTAACGGGCATAACAAACATGACACCCAGGAGCGCAATAACGCTCACCAACGCGACAAGAATGCGTGTTCTCGCGGCTTCAACACCTCTAAACATGGCTACGCCCTCTCATTTCTTCCGCGCATGCGCCCTGCGCCTACAAGCACCAAACCAGTTAAGAACAACACGATGGCTACACCGCCAACTTTCCCGTCAATACCCGTTTTTGACAGCGGACCCTTTGGCTTCGGATTCTCAGGTTCAGGAGCAATGTTCGTCAGCGTGAAAACGTGATTATCCACGGCAGTTCTGACCTCGTAAGACCCGCTCAGCTTCTCGGCTACCGACCAGCGGCGCTCCCCCGTCTCGTCCTGCCACTCGAACGTCCAATCATTTTGCGCGCTCAGAGTTACGCGCTTAAAAAGCTTCCCATCAGCCAAAACGTCCACCTGGATCGAGGTTGGCCTGCGATCCTTTGACGCCTCATCCTGCCAAAGCTTGACCAAACGGTACTTCGTTGGCTCCACCTTCTGCGGCTCCAGCTTTGGCGCGACTACCACGTCGTAATCGAGCTCGCCTTCACTGCCCTTTTGTGGGAGAGAGAAAATCGCTGGCGACGCCACGTACCTATACGCCCCCTGCTTCACAGGAGCTGCCGTCATCAAATAAACGCCTACCTGCAAGTCCTGCATGCGGACCTGCCCCGCAGAATCGGAAGTGGCCTGCGCCGTTGGAGCCACACCGTCCCGCTCCAGCAGAGACTGCAACGTAAGCGTGGCGCTCGCTGCCACGTCAGGATCGCTCGGCTCGGTCGCATCAGTCAACGACTTCCAACCAATAGCCGTGGCGTAAGAATCATCTAATACGAAAGGCAAACCCGGGGCCATCTCAGCGATCCGGTACAGGCGGACCTCCACGCCGGGCAGCGGCTGGTTATCCACCGCGTGAAACAGGGCCGACACCGAACCCAGGCGGTCTGCCTCAACATTTTCAAAATCTAAAACATCGGGCCTTGAATCGGCGTGAGCCGGAACCAACGAAAACGCCAGCGCAATCGACAACCAAAGCGCTAATAGGCTACTTTTCGTCCGCATGGTCACTTTCCTTCCCCATGTGCCTGGGCGCATACACACTTCGCGTCCGGCGCAACACCACTACAAGCCCCACCACAAAAATAGGAACAGCTACAAAAGCTGCCACCAACACCGGGTCTACCCGCACAGCATCCGCCGCGATAGACCCCACAGCCGACAACTCGGTTCGCTCGCCAGTAACCAAAAGCCTATGAGTGTTAATCCCATACGGCGTGCAGGTAACCAGCGTCACCAAATCTCGATCAGCCTCGAGCTGCAGAGAGCCAACTTCCGTTGGTAACACCTCAACGATGTCGCTCACGCGATACGCCAGCTCTCGGTTACCCGTTCGGATCACAAAAATGTCACCCGGCTTTAGCTTGTCTAGATCCGTAAAGAGCTTGCTTGACGGCAAACCTCTATGACCTGTCAGTACCGAACGGGTTCCAACTCCACCAATCGGCAGCGACGTACCCGGGATATGACCGACACCCGCCTGCAACACGGCCTCGTCTGTGGTGTGGTAAATCGGCAGATTAACTCCCAACGAAGGAATCTGGATTGTTCCCATCACCGACGTGCCCGTGAAGTTCAGCATCCGTAGATACTGATCCATCTGCGAAGCAGGTAGCCTACCCGGCTCATAAACAAGCGCATCGTTATAAGCTTCCGCCTCATCCAAAAGACGCTCCACCTCAGTGGTGTCCAGTTTTGACACGGCTTCCTCATAACTAACCACCGCTGCTTTTTGCCTCTGGTGGTTATAAAAGTTAGCCACCGGCGGGTAGAGGAAAACCAGCAAGCCAAAAATGAACAAGGCGATTAACGCTATGTCTGAAAAACTTCGACGTCCCTTTTTCGTGCGCGGCGTTCCCGCCGGCGGCTTAGTTTGCCGGCGGGAACGTCCGCGCGTTGAAAGGGTCAATCTAATCGACCGTTACGGCTGGTATCTACGCTTTCTTGCGATTACGTAGAACGAAACCACCCGCAGCAGCAACCATCGCGGCTACGCCAACGATCGTGAAGATTGTGGTACCAATGCCACCCGTCTCCGGAAGCGTTGAACCCTTCGAGTTCTTAATCTGGAGCGTCGAGAAGCTGCCGTCTGCTGGAGACGCATCGGCCTTCTCACCAAGCTTTAGCTCCGTAACAGCAGGCTTCTGGCCCTCCTTAGCTTCAACCTTGGCAGTCAGCTTAATCGACGTGTACTTCGCGTCTCCAGAAGGAAGGTTGTAGCCAGTCGGGGCCTTGGTCTCTTCCAAGTAGTACTGCACGTCAGCATCAAGACCCTCAACGGAGAATTGGCCGCCATTGGGAACAGTAATTGTGGTGCCAGCATTAAGCTCAGCCCAGCCGGTAATCTTGCCGTTGCTGATCGTGGCAGCCTTGGTCTTGTCAGCGTTCACCAAACGGAACTCAGCGCCCTCAAGCTTAGTCTCAGGCTTGTCTGCGTCTACCTTCTCAGAATCAACCTTGTAGGTGAAAACGAAAACTTCCTTGTCAGGCGTTTTACCAGTAGGCTCGCCCTCATCGTCAGATGCACTCTTCGAGTACTCAACGTGCACCTTGTTAGGCTGCGGCTTACCAGCTTCAGACTTCTCGTTCAGCTTCGCGGTATAACGAACGGTGATCGTGGAGTCAGCAGTTACGCCCGGAACATCTTTCAGGTTGGCAAAATCAATACGGATACGCGTTCCGTCCTGGTAATCACCAGCATCGGCGATCTTTTCCGAAGTGACCGTGTATTTGCCCGCATCGACCTTAGTGGCGCCAACGTAAACCTCTACCGAATCAGCGTTGAAGTCGAATCCCTTTGAAAGCTCATCGACAAAAGCGTACTTGTAAGTCTTGTAGTCTGCGAGGTTCTTCGAAACTGTTCCCGTGAGAAGGAACGGTACGTCCGCGCCAATCTCATAGTTAGCCGTCACATCATAAGCGGTTTCACCATCATTAACCTTGCTTGCGTCGATTCCGGTAGTTTCCTGAACCTTCTTATCCGAAGTAGGAACAGAAGACTTCGATGCAACCTCAACCGGGCCAACAACCTGCAAGATCGGAGTAGTCAAAGCGGCGGCGTTGGTGTCCGTATCCACAACTACGTAGTAGCCGGGGGCAACTTTGCCGGTTTTGTAAGTAAAGGGAGCCGCATCGCCGGATTTAGTGAAATCAGCTTTAGTATCGCTTAGGTTCTTAGAGACCAGCTTTGCAAACGCAAGAGCCGTATCGCTATCTGCCTTCTCTAAAGCCTTTGCGACATCGGCTGCTGAAGAGCCTGCAGTAACGCCATCAAGAAGATTCGCGCCAGCCACAGCGGCCAAGAGCTCGGTGGACTTAACACCGGTACCCCACTCGATGTTCGACAGCACCTTCTTGCCGTCAACATCAGCTAGGTCACCCTTGAAGACCTGGTACGCACCGTAAGTGTGATCGCCTTCCTGGCTGGTCACAGTGATTGTGGGATCATCCGCAGCTTTCGCTAAGCCCGGGAAAGATACCGCCAACAAAAGGGCAAGTACCGTGGCAAACGCGACCGCGACTGCACGTACTCCCCTCTGCACGGAGATTTGTCGAGACATGAAATTTCCTTCTTTAGTTCGAAAGACGTGCAGTTCGCACCTTTGCAGGTTATCAAATTATTTTAAGACGTAGGACTCATTGCCTAGACGTAGAGGCTCAAATTCTTCCCCAACTCCGCACAGGCCACACTTGCAACACCACGCGGCCAACAAAATCCTCGCCCGCCACCTCGTGCAATGCGGAAGTATTGCCCTGGCCGATCACAACCAGCACTCCTCCCTCAGGCACCGTTGCCGGAAACGAAACCTCCGAGCGAGCTAAATCCTCAGGCGTTAACGCAGCTGGGGACTCAATACCGTTTACCGCCAGATGACCGTTATCGAGCACATCTACCTCATCGCCGGAAATGGCGATAGCTGAGCGGACCAGTATGCGGTTTCCGTGGAAGAACGCGACCGTGTCACCCCGACCAAAATCCACATGATGCGCGGCAACCAACACGTCATCCTTCTCAAACCCGTTTCCCGTGCCGCGGACCTGGAGAACAGTTACAAAAAACGTGGACAGAATGATTGCCAAAGCGCTCAATACCAGCGCCACCTCCGCAACCCGGAGGAACACTCGGGTGATCCGAGCTAGCGAATCCCATTTTCTATCTGGCATCACGCCGCCTTAGAACTAACCAGCAACACGCAAAAACAACTGCCCGCCCGCATTCTATTATGAGCGGCTGGATTCCTGCGCCGTTTGTGCCTGGATATGCGAACGTCCTACTGCATACTTGTTTATATGAGTAGCGATGTTCTTAGTTTGCGCTTGCCGAAAGACACGAAAAAGCGCCTCGACAGCCTCAGCGCTCAAACTCGACGCCCCGCCTCCGTTTACGTTCGCGAGGCGCTCGAAAAATACCTGGATGACCTAGAGGACTACTACCTGGCTGCAGAAGAGCTAGACGCAATCCGCGCCGGCAAGTCGAAGACCTACTCGCTTGAAGAAGTGAGGGCTGACCTTGGCCTGGACGATTAGAATCTCGAAGGACACGCTAAAGGAACTAGCGAGACGTAAGACGATGGGAAAACAGCTGTGGGGAAGAGTTCTACATTGGACAAGCCAAACAGTGCTCACACCCGCACCCGCGCATAGCTGACACCCAGTGAGCATTGCACGCCCCTGTGGTACAAGTTGGATAGATATGGGAGGCATTATGCGCACTTTTGACATTGAGCAACGCCAGCCTGAATTATTCCAAAACCTTGATGATCAACAGCGACTCGGCGTGCGCAATACGCTTGCGGCATTGTGGCATGAAGGATTCGATCTGACCAGAGAAGATGTCGAAAACCTTACCAACTACGCCGCGGGCATTATTGACGCTAACGAATACAGGGCTAGAGCACACGCAACGGCGGGCGCACACCACGGAAACGAGGAAGCATTATGAGCGTGTCAGCACAACCGCGTTTAGTAACTCAGGCCGCAGTACGCGAGGCCATAGCATTTGCAGATGCTGCGCTTGCTTTAGCTGGCCACACTGTTACTGACGCCTACATTAGAGATTTGCTCGAGCAGTGTTTATCTGGACAAATCAGCGACGCTGAATACCTCGCCCTAGCCACCCAGCACATCGACCGCACACAGTGATCGAACAACGTTACTACTCTTGGAACGACTACTACATTCCAGGAACGACCACCCTGAAAAACAAATTCGTGACGGCAATCCACCCCTTTGGGGAGCCTGATGCGAAGAAGCCAAGAACAAAAGGGAAACCGTAGCCGTGTCGAAGTAAAGGCGCTAACACGGTTACGGACGGGGAATGTAATAAGCCTTGCTGTATACGCGGAAGCTCCTGCTTTCGCAGGGGCTTCCAACGGGTGGGCCAACCGGGAATCGAACCAGGGCCGACGGGTCTTGCAGCTATCGCTCGCTCGATTGGTGCGATGCCTGAAGTTTGGCTGAGTTACCAGGCGCGCTTCCAAGCGAGCCACTGCCGTCGATCAACTAGACTCGACACCAGCAAGTAAAGGAAAAGACCATGAGCACGAACCAGTCCAACACTCCACCAGAAGAAACAACCGAGCAAGACTTGGCGGTCAAACCGGCTTGGTATAAGCGCCCGCCCATTATTGCCGCTATCGCAGTAGCACTAATCGCCGTGCTAGTAGCGGTTGGGTTGGCATGGAAAACCCAGGCAGATACCAAGAACGCACGCGAGCAATACCAAACAGCCCAAGCGAGCTATCAGCAAACCCTCACTGAACTAGACCAGACCAAGACGCAAGCGGCGGGCCTTATCGAACTCGCAGCGCAGCGCGCAAAAGACACGGACACTAAGGCCCTTGCCGAAGCGGTAGAAGAAGCAGACAACCTCAAAGGCATTGAGGCAAAGGATGCTTCCACGCTAGGACGGGAAAAAGCCAAGGAAGCCACAAGCGCGGTTAAGAGCGCGCAAGAGCAGGCTCAAAACGTACTCGACAAGCTCACCGCCTCGTTCAAGGACGTGCGCGAGGAAGTCGTGGGCAAAGCCGCAACTGAGTTTGACCAGGCAGTAAAGAACCTTAACGAGGCAATCGAGACGGCCGGTAAAGCTAACCGTGAAGGCGTAGAAAAAGAAGCGACCGACAAGCTTGATGCTGCGCTGAAAGAAGCTAAAGCTATCGACCAAGCCAAGCCAGAAACGCTAGAGGCCGTGGCCGACATTGAGGCCGCGTTTACTCGCGCTGACGAGGCGAGTAAGAGTGCTAAAGCCTTGAACGAAGCAACCAAGGCTGTAAATGACGCAGCGAAAGCCAAAGCACAGGCTGAGCAGGCGCAAAGCTCAGGCGGCTACGAACAAACCTACGACGGCAACTACGGCGGCAATGACTACAGTGGCGGCGGCTACAGCGACTGGAACACCGGCGGCACCGGCGGCTCCGGTAGTAACGACGTGTGTGGTGGTGGGCAATACTGCTACAACTCCGATCACCCCGAATGGATACAAGATAACCAGGATGGAAGTTGGCACCACCAACTGCCTCAAGATGGAAACGGCGATTGGACCGGCGATATTCAAGGCGAAGTCTGTGTAGGCGACTGCGACTGATTTGCCGAGCTAATCGCTAAGTATTCAGATGGCCCGTGGACATAGTGTCTGCGGGCCATCTTTGTGCGCGCACACTCTACGTAATAGGTGAAGGGCTTTCGAGCCTTTTAATGATCGATCATTAAACCTATTTGAAAGTGGAGTAGTAATGAGTATTCCTATAACCACGCAAGCTCAAGGCGCACCTAGCGCCCGTAAGGCAGGACTGGCCTACCGGCTAGCCCTGGCCTTTACAGCGCTTGCTCTTGTCTTTGCAGGCTCTCTAAATGCCCTACCTGCTCAAGCGGCAGGCTCTTGGGTGAGGGGCGTGCCTATTGGAGGAAGTGTTGGATGGCTTGGCACCTGGATTCCTTACCAAGGCCAGCCCGTGCCCGGTCTTTGCATCCAGGCCGACGCGGTAAACCCCTCAGCAGCGGTTGCGGCCACTCCGGGAGAACTGACCAGCCAACCTAGTCTTAACCGCCCGGGCGATCTGAGCGTGAACATTGCTCAGATGGCTTACATCATGAAGAAGTGGACTCCGAAGTCCCTAGAGCATTCCGATACTGACGTGGACGCGGCGGCTACCGGCTTCCTTGCACACGTGAACTTTGAAAGCTCACAGTTCGGCGCAGCCGCATCTCAACAAAACGTAAATGAGCTACTCCAGCTAACGCCCGCGAACGTGCAAAACCGCGCTCGCCAAATGGTTGCGGAAGCCAAGGCTGCCGGTGTAGTCGGTTGGGAAGCAGGGGAAGCAACCACTGATAATGGCATGTACGGCACCCTCGACGGAATACGTCTAGTTAATGGCAATGGCGTTGCAGTACCGGGCTATCCGTTCACGGTAACCCTAAACGGTCCTGCAGCGTTTGATGCAACTGGCACCAATACTTATAACGGTACTACCGCATCTACCCCCATTACCGGTATTAAGTGGCATTCAACTGGCAACGGCAAGGTTAGTGCAAGCGTAAAGTTCAAAAACATTGTTTCGCCCGTTCTTGGTCATTCTTCGCCTGGCGGTGGTAACCAGGACGTGATTTACGATATTGGGAAGCTCACGGCTAAGACGGTTGAGTCTCCGACTTGGGATGTCATCTTCGATTTCCGCCCACAAGGCATGTCCAATGTGGATACCGCTAAGGTCATTGACAGTGGCGCTGAACTAACTGACACGTTCACTCCAAACGCTGACCCGAACTACGGGGACGGCAAGTGGCTCAATATTAATGGCACTGACGTGCCCGTGAACTACCGTGCAAGCGTCTACTACGTATCCGCACTAGCTCCGGCCGAACAAGGCGATACCGTGCCAGAAGGCGCAGAGCTAATCAAGTCCGTCACCGTCAAGGCAGAAGGGCCTGAAACGGTGATTACCGCTAACGCGGGCACGGCTCCCAAGGACGGCTTCTACACGTGGGTGTGGGAAGTAAAGGCCGATGACCAAGACGCTGACTGGTCTAAATACATTAAGGCCGACTTTGTTGATGATTACGGTCTAGCCGACGAAACCACGTCGGTAAGGCACCCCGCCCAGATTGATTCCCAGCTAAGTGTGCGAGACACCAAGGCTGGTACTTACCTGGTAGATGACGTGTTTGTAACCGGCATGCCTTCCGATCACCCGAACTTTGAAGGCGCAGCAGGCTTTAAGGCAGACGAGAAAGAAATCTCTCACGAGGTGCTGTTCTTCCCCGCTGGCCTTGAGGTAACCGAGGCGAACCGTGACAAGGCTGAAAAGATCGGTGAAACCGTCACCATTCCAGCCAAGAACGGCTTCTACCCCAGCATTGGTGATACTTCCTGGATCGCTAAGAAGGGTGCGGACGGCAAGCTAGTCGCTGGAACCTACGTATTCATCTCTACCTTCGCTGGTGATGACCGCGTAGCCCCGCTAGCCACTTCTGTTGAGGACGTTACCGAGCAGTTCACTGTCGTAGCTGAGCCTGGTATTCACACCACGCTCATGTACGAAAAGCAGCGCGGCCCGGTCCCTGGATACGGCACTCGCACCCTTACCGACGTGGTTACCTACACCAACCTTGAACCCGGTAAGGAATACGAAGTAGTTGGCACGCTCATGGATAAAGAAACCGGCAAGCCCATGCTTGACGGTGCGGGCAAGGAAATCACTTCTACCACGAAGTTCACGCCTGAAACCGCTAACGGTAGTGTCGAAGTCGCCTTTGAGGTAGACGCGGCCCTGTTTGCTGGTAAGACCACTGTTGCCTTCGAGGAACTATTCCATGAGGGCAAGTCCATCACTATCCATGCTGACATTACCGATGAGAACCAGACAATCACGTTTGAGCCTGGACCGAAGCTAAAGACCACTTTCACCGGAGAAAACGGTGAAAAGACGTTGAAGCCTGGCAAGGACACCAAGCTGATTGACAAGGTGTGTGACGCGAACGACAAACTCGTTCCCGGCACCGAGTACACCCTCAAGCTCAAGATTCACAACAAGACCACCGGCAAGATGGTCAAGGTAGGCGGTAAGGAATACGAAGCAACCGCTAAGTTCACGCCACAAACCCCGCAAGACTGCGGGAAGGTAGTAGCCAACCTGGACACTACCGGCATGGCAAACACTGAACTCGTTGCCTTCGAATACGTCTACGACGTTGATGGAGAGCTAGTGGGCACCCACGAGGATGTAAACGACAAGGATCAGACCATTAAGCTCGCAGCCGCTGACAACTCTGGTGGCGGTTCAGCTAAGGGACTGGCCAAGACCGGTGTGAACACCGCAGTGCTAGGAGGCGCAGCACTAGCGCTACTAGCCGCAGGTGGCGCAGCCGCCGTTGCATCTAAGCGACGCGAGAACTAACCCCTCGCTATCTATTAATAGTTAAGGCCCACACCGTTTGGTGTGGGCCTTAACTGTGCGCGCCACCCTACGCAATAGATGAAGTCCCAAGCGTGGACTGCAACAAACACCGGTTACGAACAGGAAAAACAGTGTCTAGACTCAAAACACTCATAAAACTACGGCTATGACCATCACAGCCACAGCCGTGCTAGCAACAAGCGCAGGACTTGCAGCTAACGCCCAAGATGAAAAAACAAAAGGCGACGCGTTAGAAGAAGTTGGGCAAGGCTACCACCTACAAATCGATGACGATCTGGTTTGGTTTGGAGGATTGAAAAACCCAGACGGACATGACCCCCTCATCTGGTCCACCAGATTCACCAATAAAATCCCCTACGACTCGCAAGGCTACTTTCTTAACGAGACCAATGTTGATAACCACCAAGACCCGCAGGGGTCTGCTGAAGCTTTGGTTGATTCCGAGGTTTATGCCGCCAGGGTGACGGTGTCTTTCATTATGGCCTCGAACTCGATGGGGGTCAGTTTCCCGAGTCGGCGTTGACGTCTCCTGCGGTCGAGCTCCGCAGGCGCTAAAAAAGCTGCGCTGGTCTTCAGGATCTCGTTGGCCCGCCTCAACTCCCGGACCTCGCGTTCCAACTCTGTGATCCGGGCCTGGTCTTCGGTGGTGATCCCAGGACGAAGACCGTCATCGACCTCGGCGTGGCGGACCCAGTTGCGTAGCGCTTCGGGGTGGACCCCCAACTGGTCAGCGACCCGCCAGATCGCTCCACGACTCGTCTCCGGGTCCTTCCGCGCGTCCAACACCATCCGCGTCGCCGGCTGTTGCAGCTCGACGCTACACTTCCTCGGTGGTGCCATAACTCTCATCCTTCACTGATTTGAGAGCCTCCACCAGACCCGGGGCGATTCAGAACTCTATTCTCCTGGCCGGTTCCGGAGCCACACTCCTCGACTATGCCAACTGGGCAATCAAGAATCTGCCCTTCACAGTAGACGAAATATGGGACATGGCCAGCAAGAACCCTCGCAGTCTCCTGAGCCTGCACGACAACGATGAGGTGACAGTCAACCTGGCAGGAGGAAGTCTGCAGGTCTTGACGGTAAGATTACGGGGGAATGGTGGTCGAGTGACGGGGGAATGGTGCGCACAGAGGAGCGCCCCTTGATCTTGGCGGGATTCGAAGAACCCGGAAGAGTCGAGTGGTTAATACGGTCGTAAGCTACCGTGTGGCAAACAACGGGATCGCTGCCTCAGATGAACCCCGATCCACGTCCCCGGACAACTACCCCAGATTGGCGCCCACGAGCCACGCAAGCGGCCTAACGCCACTTGCCAGGGCATCTGCGAGGGCTCGGCTGAAGCCTTCGTAATGGCTGCCTGCGGCCCAGCCATCACCGACGCGGCGACCACTCGCTGATGCCACCGTCCGGCACAGCGCCGAATTAACTTGGCTCGACCCCTACCACGTCCTCGAAACCTGACAAGGCATCGGACGTCACCCGAATGGTGACCGGACCGCCCACGATTGGAATCCAAGGATCCAGCGGTGCGCGGCAATCCGCGAGCCAGCCATAGGTGGCGGGTTCAGCGATGCCCCTACATGCATCGTGCCAGACGCCACGAGAGAGGCGGACGACGTCACCCGGATTCAGGAGGAAAGCTACGACCTCATCAGCGAGGGGCGCCTCACCACCTGGAGGCGCGACCGCGAGAACGATCGGTGTTGCAATCGTGAACAGCGTCTCCGTCGTGTGGAAGTGGCGCTCCATCCGTGCAGTGGCGACATCTAGGGCCTCACCGACAGTGATACCCAGCGACGGTTCCTCATCGTCGGCCCCACGGAAGGCTGGATAGAGCGCGCTGCTGAACGCGTAGCCCTTGCCTGTCCGCGCACCGGACTGCGGCCAGTAGTCACCGAAAGGCGCGAAGGCCTCCTTGCTAAGTCGTACTGCTGATATCTGCATAATTACAGTCCTCTTCCGTGTTTCTAGTTCTTGTCTAATCCGAGCAGATCGGGGCGTACGCGGGCCCCTTGAAAGGCAACGTGCTCGCCGGCCGTCATTGCCGCCTTCTGGATAGCATCAGTGTGGGAAGTTCCCGCCCAAGCGTGGGCGCAGTAGGTTGCTGCGAAACAATCGCCGGCTCCGGAGGTGTCCACAGCTCGACCGCTTGTCGGGGGGACAGAGGGGAACACGTCCACAGTTCCGTCTCGCAAGACTGTTCTTATCCCACGTGATCCGAGCGTGATGATCAAATCGAAGTGGTTGCGCTTATGCCATCGCTGGATGTCTTCTCGGCGCTCCAAGAACGTCTCCTCAGCCACGAAAACCACGTCCATCTTGTCTAGGACGGCGGCGGTGTCGTCGGTCGGCCAATCAGACGCCTCGAGCGTGCAGGCCATCGGGCCTACCGCCGTACCCAGCGACAGGATTGCCTTCGCAGATTCTGGTCGCAGAACTCCGAGGTAGGTTCCGACGGATCCTCGCAGCGCCAGCCGTCTGATGGTTGAGACAAAATCGGCCCTCAAGCTGGCGTAGTCTTCGCCCGAGATCTTTGGGTACTCAATGAGAATCGTGCGATCGGTGTCCTCCGGCACGATGAGTGTGCAGACGATCGGATCGACCGATCCGTTCTGCACCTCTACCTCAACCAACTCCACACCACGCGAGATCAGATCATCATAATCCGTTCGAGCAAGCGGGTCCGTTGTCGCCAACCCGACTGCAACGACATCAACATCGAACAGACGTAAAGCGGCCGCGAAGTTTCCTCCAACGCCACCTCCGAGGGACTCAGAGTGAGGAACCACAATCTTTGCACCTGGAACAGGTTTCTCTGAGGTGAAGAGCATACGGTCGACACAGGGCAACTCGAGCCAAACAACGATGGGCATCATTGCGCTACCAGCTCACTAGCCCCATGGCTTCGACGGAACAGGATGATGCCCTTAACCGAAACCGCGACAAGCGTGGCCAGATAAGGCAGAATCAACGCAAACTCCGAGGGCATCTCCAGCCGCTGCATAGGCACAGCGATCGCGCCCATGAAACCAAAGAGTAGAGCTGCCAAGGCAACCAGCCCGGGGCGCCCCACGCCGAAGAGGACAGCAGCGACCGCTATGTAGCCTGCGCCGGCCGTCATGTTGATAGTGAACATGTGGAGCCCGGAAAGTGGGAGATACGCACCGGCCATGCCAGCCAAACCACCACAAGCCAGCAGGGCGTAGATGCGTGTCTGGTCCGGATGAACCCCCACGGCTTCGGCAGCATCAGGATTACCCCCGACCGCACGCATGCGCAATCCGAACCGCGAATGATAGGTCACGAATTGGGCCGCGAGAACTGTCGCTACGGCGACGACCATCATGATATCGAATCGGCCAAACTTGGGCAGATTGCCAAAGGTGGTTGAGACCAACTGGCCCGTTGCCCCGAAGAGCGCAGTAAGGAGTACCGCTGTAAGAGCCAGCATGGCCAGGTTGATCAAGAATCCGGTGACCACTTCGTCCGCTCGGAAGTAGACCGTGCTGATGGCAAAAATGACAGCGACGAGGAGCCCTGCTGCAATACCACCGAGCAGTCCGAGCCACACACTTCCAGTCGTGTGTGCCACCGAGAAAGCCCCAAAGGCACCAGCGATCATCATGCCCTCGAGTCCAAGATTAAACACACCGACTTGGCTGGCGAAAGATCCGCCCACCGCGGCGATGACCAAGGGGACTGCACTCTGCAACCCAGCAACCAGAATAAAGAGTAGGGTTTCACTGCCGAACATCGCGCATCGCCTTTCGCTTGAGTGAAGCAAATAGCTTCCGGGCCGGATCGACAGCAAAGACAAGAATTAGCGTCGCGGCCAAAAATTGAATCATGTAAGGAGAAACGCCGGTGAACTGGGCAACTGCCAACTTGCTGTTCTCAAGTAACCCAAGAAACAGCGCCGCTCCGACGACTGCCACGGGATGATTCATCGCGATGACTCCCGCGAGCAGACCGTTCCAGCCCATGTTTGCGAACGCACCGTCAATGTATTGAGAGAGCACCCCTTGAACTTCGAAGGCACCAACTAGACCACCAATCGAGCCGGAGAGGAGGAATGCACGCAACTGTGTCTTCTGGAAATCCACTCCAATCTGGCGGGCATAGCCAGGGCTCTCGCCGACCGCGGTGAGTTCATAGCCAGAACGGGTCTTGAGGACCCAGATTCCTGTTCCAATAGTGATGAGGATGACAATCACAATGGACCAGTTTGCAGATGACCCCGGGCTAAGCAAGCCGAACATGACATCGTCACGCACTGGAGTACTGGTTACTGTGATGCTCTCGCTGCCATCCGCGTTGCGAGCAAGAAAGAACTGCCGAACCATGAGGTTGCACAGCAGAACAGCCATGTAGTTCAGCATTAGCGTCGTGACGATCTCGCTGACGCGGAAGTAGACGAAAAGTAGCGCGGGTAACAGCGAATACATCATACCGCCAACCAATCCAGCTAGGGCTGTCGTTATGAGCCCCGGGATTCCCCCGAATGGGAGCGCTGCACCAACCACAGCTGCACAAAGTGCGCCGACGATGATTTGACCTTCCACGCCGCAATTAAAGATGCCTGCACGAGCGGGGATGATATAGGCCACGGCGGAGAGCAGAATGGGTGCGGACCACCGAAGCCAGTTCAAGGCAGAGTCGCCGGTAGCAAACGAGGCATCGGTGACCACCATCAAGAAGTGGAGCGGATTCTCTCCATTTGCCATCACGATTAGTAGTGCAATGCCGAGGCCTACTGCCAGACCGATCAGGTATCGAGCGATGACCTCAGCCCAAGAGCGATTTAGAGTTTTCATGATTCCATAAGTCCTGTCATGGCCGCGCCGATCTCCTCTGTGGTGACTGAATCAGCTGCGTAAACTCCCACGAGGTGTCCGTTGTAAAGGACGGCGATTCTGTCACTGACCTGGAAGATCTCATCTAGATCACTAGACACGAGAATGCAGGCGTCGCCGCTCGCAGCGGCTTGCCGGATCTCAGCCCGGATGCGCATAGCGCTCCCAATATCAATTCCGCGAGTCGGCTCCTCCAAAACAGCGACACGCGGTCTGGCACCGAGGTCGCGCGCAACGATGAACTTTTGGAGGTTACCGCCGGACAGTGACCCCGGCAGCACATCTGGCCCATCGGATTTGACGACTCCCCGTTTGATGAGGTCGTCCGTATGCTGTCGTGCTGCGACCACGTTAAAGAACCCACGTCGGTAAAAGCGTGGATTATCGTAGTCAACACCGACTGCGGAGAACCACAGTGGTTTGGTTGCTACGGTTGCCTCTTCGTTACGATCGGAGGGGGAACTCCTCAGACCCAAATCTCTGAGCCTGCGAGGTGTTGTACTTCCAGCCCAAGGGTAAGGAGTCAACTCACCATCGCCCTTGGAGATTGAAATCTCTCCAGAGAGAGGCGGTGCAAGCCCACTGATAACGGATACAAGTTCATCCTGGCCAGAGCCAGCAACGCCTGCAATCCCAAGTACCTCACCGAAGTTCAACTTCAGGTCGAAAGGACCCAGCTGTCGACTTCCTTCGTCGTTCCAGACTTTGATCCCGTCCAGTTGAACTGCGACCGCGCCCAGGGGTTGCTGTTCCTTATTGATGGTCGGGAGTTCTTCACCCAACATCAGCTTGGCGAGTGCTCGAGGGGTGAGGTCACCCGGTTCGGTTTCCGCAACCAGTTGCCCTCGCCTCATGACGTAGATCATGTCCGCGAGGCGCAGCACCTCGTTCAACTTATGAGAGATGAAGACGACTGACTTGCCAGACTCGCGAAGAGTATCGATGGCCTTGAAGAGCGACTCGGCCTCCTGAGGGGTCAGGATTCCGGTCGGTTCGTCGAAAATGATGGTGTCAACAGAGCGATACAAGACCTTCAGGATCTCCACACGTTGACGGAGGCTAACCGGTAGGTCTCGTACAAGGGACTCAGGGCGGATTGGAAGACCGAACTCCGCGCTGACATCGCCTACGCGACGGACGATCTCTCGCCGAGCCAACCGACCTCCGGTCACGGTCTCCCAACCCAGGCAGACGTTCTCCCACACCGTTAGCTCTGGCACCAGCGCCATCTCCTGGAAGACCATGCCAATGCCGCTTTGTGCTGCAACCCTTGCGCTGGTGAGGTCAAGGACCTGACCATCCCTGCGGATAGTGCCGGCATCCTTCTCAACAACGCCGGCCAGAATCTTTACCAGGGTTGATTTGCCTGCGCCGTTCTCCCCGACAATCGCAGTTACTGCCCCCGGTCGGATGACGACACTCACGTCATCTACTGCCTGTACAGAGCCGTATCGTTTCGAGATTCCCTCGAGGCTGATCTCACCCACGTTCACACCTCACCGGCAAGAGACCTTGACGGCGCCATCGCGAAGCTGCTGCTCCACTTGGTCCACCATCTCCTGAGTCTCAGGATCAAGAGCGTCGTAGTCACGCTGGTCGTAGAGAGGAGCTCCCTCAGTGGAGTCGTAGACGAACAAACCGCTCACGAACTTGTCTTCAAGAACGTTGATAGTGGACGTATACGTAGCAGCGCCAGCATCCTTAAGCGCGGACCAAGGAACGCTACCTTCCGCCACATCTCCCTGCCACGTGTCTGAGCCGATGGCCTTGATACCTCTGTCTGCAGCGCCATTGATGACGCCAAGCCCTGTCTGGTTAGCGGCCTGGAAGATCACGTCGATGCCCTCACCAGCCATCGAGTTAGCAATCTGTTGGCCCTTTTGCGGATCGGTGAAGGTTCCCGCGTAGTTGACGATGAAATCCACTGCGGGGTCAACGCTCTTCAAGCCAGCCTCAAAGCCGCAGGCCCATTCATTCACAACGCCCATGTCCTGCCCACCGACGAAACCAATCTTCTTGCTATGCGTCAGGCTGGCTGCAACCACACCTGCGAGGTAGGAGGACTGTGAAGAGTCGATCAGCACGGTTTGTACGTTGTCCAACTTTGGGTCAACCGCAGAGTCGATAACCAAGAACTTAGTGTCAGGAAACTCCGGAGCTACACGTGCCACAGCATTGCCTAGGTCGTCCCAAAGCACAGCAATCGGATTGTTGCCAGCTTGAGCTGCACTACGCAGCTGCTGCTCGTATGCCCCAGCCTGAACGCCTGGGATCTGCTGAGCCTTAAGACCCTTCTCCTGGGCCGCCTTCTCCATCCCTGCAAAGACAAGGTCAGCGAATGGATTCCCGGCAGGCTGGTTCATGATGAGTACGGTTCCGCCTCCTTGGCCGCTTGTCGGAACCTCAGCAGGATTCGGCTCCCCCACACGAGTTCCGCAGCCAGCGGCAAGGGCTACCACGGAGAGGGCCGAGATGAGGAAAAGTGAGATCTTACGCATGGTGCGTCCTTTCAATAAATGCTTCTGCGATTTGTTCCACATCGATGTGGTTGGCGGAACTGACCAGCTCTCGCCAGGGCTGCGGGAAGGCAGTCGGTCCGCTGAAAGTGCCGCCGATCGCGGCGGCCATACAGCCAACAGTGTCTGTGTCATCTCCGATGTTTGCGGAGTAGATTGCACAAAGGCGTCCGTCGCCTTTTGCTAGAGCAAAGATGGCGATTGCTGCGGGAACTGACTCCGACGTCGCGAGCCCCGCACCGATCTGGTTGGCAAGCTCGTCAAGGCTGGACCGCGGGTCATTCAGCTGAACAAGACCCAGGGCCTGCACGATGCGCCTTGCCACATCGGGCCCGGCAACCTCTCTACCCTGACGGAGCCCGAGTTCTGCACCCAAGCGTGCCCCTTCAGTCGCGGCACGGACAACATCGTCCACTGTGGATCCAGAATCAATCGCGACGCTGCATGCAGCAGCCACTGCTGCCGCACCGGCGATAGCCAGATTTGTATTGTGAGTTGGTCCACACAACGCGGCGGCGTTCGCTACCGCGGCCTCAAGGTCGCCAGGAACCATCCACCCAGCCGGGGCGGCCTTCATGGCACCACCGTTGCTGGCACCGGTAAACGACATCACGTCGCCCCGCCCGGCTTCAAGGGGATCGTGTCCATCTTGAATCATCGCCAGCGCCCGCTTGGTGCTCGGCCCAGCGTAGCGAGCGTAGCGGGGATCATCAGCCCATGTACGCATCGCTCGAACAGCCATCTCTACAGAGAAGTCACGCCCGCGAGCAACGTTCGCCATTGCCAGCAGAAGGGAAGCATCGTCCGTTATCTCCCCCGGGACCCTGTCCTGACCATACGGTTGCGCCTTGAGTGGCTGAAAGTCATCCATCCACCCATAGAGTTCGGCAATCTGTCGCGCTGTGAGGGTTTCAGTGATCGCACCCAGGGCGTCTCCGATGATTGCCCCGTAGATTCCGCCAAGTAGCCGTTCGCTCTGATCGCTTGTCATCAGTTACTTCCTGTCTTAGTCGCGTAGGTAGCAGTGAATGAGAATGAGGTGTGGTCATAGAAGGTCTCTGAGTACTCGATCTGTCCACTACGGGTGTACGCAGTTCCAGCGAGTAGCACAACGGGGGTGCCCCAGTCCGCATCGAAATGGGCCGCGAGTTCGTCATCCATGGAGGTGACCTGCAGCTTGGTCTCTGCAAAGACCACTTCTTCACCCTGTTGGCTAAACCAGCCATAAAGAGAGTTCCCAGCCGTGAAGTACTCACGGCTCGGAAGATCGGTGACGTCATCACGAAACCAGGAGCGCGTGAATATGCGAGTCCGCCCATCGAACTCCACACTCCGTTCGAGATGCAGGGCCGATGAACTCTGCAGGCGAGTGAAACGTCCTTGGACTCGATCGGGGACAGACTCGACGACCTCGAAGCACCATACCTTGGTCTCGAAAAGGACGCCCAGACGCCGCAGTTCCTGTGTGAATGAAGTCCACGTCGCCAGTTCATGTTGGATTGGTTCAGGGCTCACATACGTCCCACTGCCAGCCCGACGGTGAATCAGCCCAGCTGTCACGAGCTGTCCCAGAGCAGCACGAATGGGCGCGATACTGACGTCTAACTCGCGGGCGAGGTCTACCTCGCCCGGAAGACGTTCCCCTGGCTGGTAGTGGCCGCCCTGAATCCTGGCCACCAAGGTCTTCCGAATCTCCTCTGTGAGGGTCGCCTTCATAGGTCGTGAGGCCTCATTGCTCTCCATATCAAAAGCATGCACCACGTAGACGCGCTTGTCAAGCAATCCCTCAAATATGTCCCGATTCAGGCTGAATAACCCAATGCACGTATACGCATTTAGATGCTACTGAGCACGGAACGCCGACCGGGATCGTGCATGAAGCTCACGACGGCAGAACGGTCCTGGAGATCCTCATGGCAGTGAAAATCCCCAAAACTCGCTCCCAGAAGTGCGGCACAGCGCACGCTCTTTGCCGCACAGCACGAGGCCTGCGCCCTACCCGCACGATGAACCACTACACAGTCCGACAACCACCAGAGCAACCAGCACGACAGCCGTCAAGAGCACCCGGCGCAGATACGCAGGATCCGATGGCTTCGCGATCTGATCCTCAAACGGGCCCCTTCAACCCACTGCTTTCTGTGAAGGGCCCAAGAAACTCCCTAGATAACACAAGGCCGCACTCACGTTCACGACCACCCACCGCCTCGGCACAGACCGCGCAATCTCCTCCCTAGTGACTGTCCTTCCGATACCCCCCCAGGGGAAGTGCCACACACCTCTTGCACTCTCGGGGCATTTCAGCTGTAGGCCGAACAGTCTGGGGTTTCTTTTTGTGTGACGGCGTCTCTGCACAAGCTGACTGCGGGGTCGGGGAATGACTACCTGACCCGGCAGGTTGCTGTGCAGGACACCACCGAGACATCAGTTAGGGTCTGCTGAAGGTTTGATTGAGTCCGGGGGTTTATGGCGCCAGGGCGACGGAGCTTCTCATTATCAACGTCGACACGAACGGGCTAACCTCGGTACGCACAGGCCCGGGCAAGGCAGCAGACGAGGCAATCCGGAAACAGAAAATAGAGTTCGACACTGCCGAACCACAGCCCACCCCCAGCCTGAGCCCCAACCAGAACCTGAGCCCACGCCAGAACCTGCACAGCCAGCAGAGTCGGCAACCACGTCGGAGGTGGTGTCCACTTGCTCAAACAGGCACAAACCTCGCACCACTCGGCCTAGCCGCACTGCTAGCCACGGGTGGCGCAGTGACCCTTGTAGCTAAGCGACGCAAGAACTAACCCTCACTCCTCTATTAACCGTTAAGGCCCGCACCTAAAGGTGCGGGCCTTAACTCTGTGTGCGCACACCCTACGTAGCAGGTATGAGCGAAAACATTACTATTTACACCACTCCGCATTGCCCAGGTTGTGCCCTAACCCAACGCAAGCTAGACAAAGCAGGAATCACTTACGACGCTATCGACCTAAGTAAGCGGCCCGACCTGGTAGAACAGTTCAAAAACGAGGGCCTACTATCAGCCCCGATAATAGAAACCCAAAAGGGCCGCTCGTCCGGGTTTAACCCTGAACGCATCCGCGAAATCATCGCCCTAGCAGACCCCTACACCAAACCAAAACAGAGGGAGCAAGCCAACAATACTGGCAACCCCAGCGTTACCAGCAAGGCTAGCCACGCCAGGAACCCCAATCATTCTGCAAGCGCGGAGCAAGGCCAAGGGCGCGGGCTGTGAAAAAGTCACTAATCGCTTTCCTTTCGGCCCCGCTAGTGCTCTTGCCCCTAATGATGGCTGGAGGCGAAGCCGAAGGAGCAGGAGCGGGCCTGGACGGAGTGCCCCCTGAATACGTGCAAGCCGTGATGGAAGCGGGCAGTATCTGCACCGAAATCACGCCCAGTCTCATCGCCGGACAAATCGAGGCTGAATCCGGTTGGGACGCGGCAGCTGTTAGCCCAGCAGGAGCGCAAGGTATCGCCCAGTTCATGCCCGCCACATGGGCATCTAACGGGATAGACGCAAACGGGGATGGGGTGGCCGACCCGTTCGATCCTATCGACGCTATCGCTAGTCAAGGCCGGTTCATGTGCGGGCTAGTAGACACTGTGAAAGCCTACATAGCTAGCGGGCAAGCCGTTGGCAACGTGGTTGATCTTGCCCTGGCCGCATACAACGCAGGCCCTGGAGCCGTGCAACAACACCGGGGCATCCCCCCATACGCTGAAACGCAAGACTACGTAGCCAAAATTAAACAACTGGCCGGAAAATACACTCAAGGCAGTGTCTCAGCCTCGTCAGTAGTGGCTGGTGCTCAAAAATATCTTGGCACCCCTTACGTGTGGGGAGGCACCACCCCGGCCGGACTGGACTGTTCGGGCCTAGTTGTGCGCGTCTACGCCGACCTTGGCAAACCCCTCAACGTGCGAACCGCACACCAAATCATCACCCAAGCAGGCGCGCCCATAAATGAATCAGCCCTACAACCAGGCGACCTGATCGGCTTCGCCACGCCAGGCAGCGGCCACTACCACCACATCGGCATCTACGCCGGTAAAGACCCTAGCGGCAACCGGCTCATGATCCACGCCCCTAACGTGGGCGGACACGTCGAACAAGTACCCCTCGACACCGCTTATTGGCTTGGCATGCAATGGCAAGCCGTCCGCATCTAACCCAAAACCAACAAACCAACTACCAAAATTTTAGGAGTGAAACAGTGAGCTACATAGTACGAGCAGGAAATCTTGCAGGCCCCGTCAAACTCACCATGAACGATGACGGAACCTACCAAGGCCGCGCCACCGTGATCGTGAACGACCGGGCAAAAGACCCAGAAACCGGCAAATGGGAGGACGCGGCCACAAACGCCTACTACCTGAGAGTCCAAGGCCAGACGGCGGTGAAACTAAAAGACTTCCAAGACTTAAACGGCAACGCCGCCATCATCTTCACTGGCACCTACCGCGCCCGCGACTACACCAGTCAAGACGGGCAAGAGCGAGTAGCCCACGACGTGTGGGTAGACCACATCGGAGCAGACATTGCCCGCCAAGAACTACACATCATCACCCAAAACGGTAAAGACAACTAACCAGGAGAGAAAAATGGAAAACCAATACACCACGCTAGAGCTAGTAGAAACCCTCATCGAGCAGGTACAAAACCAGCAAGACCAGATCGAACAACTCACGCAACGAGTCCAAGCCCTAGAAGCTAAAACCAGCCAGGTAGGCAACTAACATGGCTAGTCGAAGCAAAGAAAAAGCCAAAGAAGAACGCGAAGCGAAACTCGCGAAAGCTCACGAAGAAATAGCCGCCGCAGCATCCCGGTTCAAAGACACCCAAACGTGGAAAGACATCCTGGACTATATGGCGCAAATGCCCCAGTACTCATTCCGCAACCTAGTGTGGCTCAACAACCAGGCCCGCAAGCGCGGAAGCATGGAATCTTCGTTTGCTTCCTATACCGCTTGGAAAAAGCTAGGTAGACAAGTCCAAAAAGGAGAAAAAAGCTACCAAGTTCTAGCCCCAGTCACCTACAAGCTACCCTTCCTAAAAGGTGAGGACCGGCCAATAGATAAAGACGAGCTAGATAAGTACGACAAGAAAGACATTATCTGGAAACGCACTGTCACAGGATTTACGGTACGTCCAACATTTGGCTACCACCAAACAGAAGGCGAGCCAATCAAGGGAAAAGACTTGCCCCAAGTAACCGGGCAGCGGTCCGAAGAACTCTGGCAGCGCGCTAAGCAGATCGTGGCAGACCTTGGATACAAGTACGAAGAAACCACGCGCAAAGCTCTAGGAGGCGCATACGGGGTAACCATGCGGCCGCTGATCGAAGGCCAAGGCGAGAAAACCATCGCTGTAGCCACCGACGCGCCCGAAGGCCACCAGTTCAAAACCCTCATCCACGAGATCAGTCACGCCCGCCTACACATGGACCAGGCAGACCAAACCGAGTCCATGCACAGGGGAATCAAAGAAGTCGAAGCCGAATCATGTGCCTACCTAGTCAGTAAATACTTCGGCCTAGACACGGCCGACTACTCCACCGGATACATCGCCGGATGGGCAAACGCAGACGAAGAAACCATCCTTGCCACCGGGGAGCGGGTAATCCAAAACTCCAACTGGATCATCGACCAGCTCAACCCGCAAACCCCCAGCGAAGAAGCTGTAGAAACTTTGCAGCGCACCCAAACCCGGCAGCAACAGCGCGTTCAGTCCCAAGTCGAACAAGCGCGCGAAACAACACCCGCACGCTCAAAACCGCCACTACCCGGCATTGGGGAAGTCCCGCAGATCAAGAAGCTAGACCACCCAACCCAGCACCCCACCACCAGGCGCACACCAAAGCAAACCACGAGCCTAGCCCTACACAGATAGGAACCAGAAAACAGGTAACACCATTAGAAGCGTTGTAGGGGCAAGCAAATGCTTGCCCCTACAATCGACTACTGTTTATGACTAATTCACATCAGTCGAACCACGCCACGAGAAACGCGGCCGCAACCAACTAGGTTGGTCATCCAATACTACAGCAGACACGCCAAGCCAGCAGACATATTTTCTCAGTAACTCGAGTTTTCACTGATATAACTTGGCATGTGTAACTAGGAGGGCCGGATCTCATCGATCCGGCCCTCTCAGGTTTGTCGAGCTTATTCGAGTGCTAACTTGCCCGGATTCATAATGTCGTTGGGATCCATCGTTCTCTTGATGTCTCTTAGGATATTCAGGCCGTTCTCTCCGATTCCTTCCTCGATCCAAGGGGCTCTCTCAAGCCCTGCACTATGATGGTGACAAATAGTGCCGCCAGCCCGGATACTAGCTTCGGTGAGATTTTTCCAGTGACGGGAATATGCTGCCAACACTTCATCTTGATCGGCTTTCTTGCCGCTTGCGATGACGTAAAGCGATGCGCCATCCCTGTATACGTGCGAGATGTGCCCCATTACTCTATCCATCTCTATGAGTGCTGCTTCGCGCATTGATTCCCAGACTGCGGGTAGCTTATCCCACGTAGCTGAAACCTCAACAGATTCAGCTATTCCGCCTTCATCACCAATTTCGTCGGTGAACCAAGAAACATCGAACCTCATCTTCTCCCAGTTGACGGCGGGTTCTGGACCTAGATTTCGACCTCCGTGTTTACTTGCTAGTTCTTCGACCTTGGTTTCCTGTGCAGCCACCACTTCATCTGCTCCCTCAAAGAGCAGGACCATTAGCCATTCGCCCTTGCTTTCAGAAGTGAATTGGGCATGTTTGGCCGTCCCTTCCACCGGATCGTAAATTCGCGCAACGGCCGGGTAGATACCTAACCACAATGTCTCACGAATAACATCGATGGCTTCATCAATAGAAGGGAACGCATAAGAATGGAATGTTCTCTGTTCCGGAACCTTGTAAGTCTTTAGAGTTACCTCGGTTATTATTCCAAGTGTGCCTTCTGAGCCAATAAATAGCTGCCGCAAATCAGGTCCAGTCGCCGATCTCGGAGAATAATGCGACTGGTAGATCTCACCATCGGGCAGGACCACCCTAAGTTCCGCGACAATATCTTCAACGTTGCCATATAGGCTCGAGAATGTGCCGGAGCCACGTTCGCAGATCGATCCAGCAACGCCTGCAATCGAGAAAGATTGTGGGTAGTGACCAACTGTGAATCCGCGATCACGTAGATACTCATCAAGCTCAGATAGGATGATCGAGCCCTGGACCTTCACGTGTCCGTTCTCCGGGTTAAAATCAAGGATCTTGTTATGTTCTCTCAGATCCAATAACACCCCGCCTTTAACCGGAATTCCTGAGCCAGAAACTCCGGAGCCTGGTCCTCGCACGATAATAGGGACCTGGTTTTGGTTGCACCAACGAACCATCTTCTGAATCTCTGCTTCAGTACGAGGCGTCACCAAAACTTCGGCTTCTCCCCACAATTCGCCCTTCCTATCAAGCTTCTGTGCCCGGAAGGAAGAATCTTGCGAAAGTTTGTAGAGCTCAGCATGGTCGAAGCTAACGCTTCCCACACCCTCCATATTTTGCAATTCTTGTATTTGTTGTTCCGTGAGCATAATGCTATTAACCCTCCTGAGGTAGTTTGGGAGTCCATCCCAACGATCGATCGATTGCGTCTCTCCACGCTTTACGCTGCGCTAGGCGTTCGGCTTCAGACATTTGCGGCTCAAAGCGTTGTTCCACGCGGAGCGTCTTCGCGGCGTCTTCGAGTGATTCCCAAACACCAGCATTAACACCAGCCATCCATGCCGCTCCACGCGCAGTAACATACGATGGATCACTTGTCCGCTCGACAGTTGCATTCAGCAAATCCGCAGTAAATTGCTGCAGGTAGTTTGATCTTGAAAGACCGCCATCAACCGTCAAAACAGAGACCTCGGTGCCAGCCATAGAAGTTATCAATTCCAGCAAATCCACGACAGTGTGCGCTATACCCTCGATTGTCGCACGAACTATATCTGCGGAAGTTGTGTGCCTTGATAGGCCGAAGACTGTACCACGTGCCTTCCCGTCCCAATATGGAGCAGCAAAACCGGCTAAAGCAGGTACAACGATCGTTTCCAACCCTTTCGACTCAGTACAAACCTTGTCGATCTCCGCCGCATTGCGAAGCACTTTCATATCATCGATTAACCATTCAATAGCGGATCCACTAACCCACGTTGAGCCTTCGATGATGTTTGTATTAGAACCTGCTGTTCGCCACGCAAAGCGATTATCAAGGCCGTTTGTATCGGTTACTATCCTGTCCCCAATATTGAAATCAATGAATGATCCAGTACCATGCGTGCATTTAACAGAGCCTGGTTTCAGTCCTCCGTGTCCGAAGAGCGCAGACTGCTGATCCGCCACTACAGCACGCACGGGTATCTCCGCACCAACCACGTCCGCCCTTGTGTAGCCGTAATCACCATCCTCGGGCAAAACAGTGGGTAAATCATGCACCGAAGCGCCATTACGTTCAATGAATTCTTGCCACCATTCACCGGTATGCTGGTCAAGCAGGCCCGTACTTGAAGCATTCGAGGATGAGGTGTAATCATTTCCGGTTAGCGCCTTAATCACCAAAGTGTCAGGCGTACCTATCAAGAGTTCACCTGTTCCTGAACGAGCTTTCAAGTCCTCGTTCTTAAACAGGTGCAATATGTGAAGGCCACAATTAGCAGCTGCCGGCATCAATCCTGTCCGCGCTGTATACTCCTCGCCCATTTCGGCTGCGAGTTTTCGTGCATCATCTGCGGCACGTGCATCTTGCCAACTAATTACTGGTGACAGCGGCTTACCAGTAGCCCGATCCATCACTGTCGTAGCTGTGCGTTGATTTGTTACGGCAAGACACTGGATATTTCGTTCGTTTGCGCGCGCACGTTCAACTACAGCCTTCACAACTCGAATTGATTTTTCAATAATTTCGTTCGGGTCTTGCTCAACAAAGCCGAACTGAGGAGTCGTGATAGCAAGCGGCAATTGTTCTTCATCAACGATTTTCGTTTCTTTGTTAAAAAGCACAGCGCGCGTAGAAGTTGTTCCTTCGTCCAAAACGAGAATATACGGTTCCACGACAATCACCTCCACACTTCTCGATAATGCGTCGTATTGGTCGTTATGCGACCAAGTTGCAGAAGATCGGTAACGACTTTATTGGCAATAGCAGGGGAAGCCGCTACGCCTGGTGACTGAATACCTGACACGTTATAGAATCCCGGTAATCCTGCCGCGGGACCGATAATAAAATCTTCACCGAAACTCGAAGCACGAGACCTAGCTTCTACTTCGACGACGTGTGAAAGATCAATCTCGGGATAGATCAGCACAGATTGCTCAAGTATCCAATCGATTTCTTCCTGCGTTGGCACGCAATGGAATCGATCTGGTTGTTCAACAGCTGAAGGCCCCAGACTAAGTGTTCCGTACGGGCGTAATGTGACGCCACCTCCCTTTGTGTAAGGGGAGGGAACGGGACCAGCGCCAATTCTGTATGGGGTGTCCTTATCATCGCGCACAATCACCAGAGTTCCTCTGCGGGCATGCAACGTGAAGTCTCGGACACCTGCTAATGCAGCAACATGGTCAGCAAACAGCCCCGCCACATTGATGACCAACTTGGTCTTGATGAAACCGGCGTTGGTGTCCACACCCGTCACACCAGTTTCGTCCTTCTCGAAACCGGTGACTGTCACTCCATAAAAAACATTTGAACCGACGTGTCGAAGAATCTCAACACTCTTTTCAGCCGCCTCTACAGCCTCGATGTATCCTGTTGTCGGTGTCATCAACGCACGTTTGATGTTCTTAGACATGCGAGGTTCAATTTTGCGTAGCTCATCACCCGAGATGATCTCAACCGGCACGCCTTTTGCCGCGCCGCGATCATAGTATTCCTCAATACGTTCGTCTTGATCATCGGTCAATGAGACAACAGTAGAACCTGTGCGAAGTAGCTTGATACCCAAATCCGACGCAAGCTTGTCCCACAACCGGTTGCCTTCTACATTCAATAGGCCTTTGAGTGTTCCGGGCTTAGGGTCAAAGCCCGAATGAACCATTCCGTTATTCAACCGAGTAGCACCGGTACCTGCCCTCAGCTGGCTCTCAAGCAAAACGACTCTATTGCCCAGCACAGCCAGCTTTTGCGCAACTATCGTGCCGACGATGCCAGCGCCGATGACTACAACGTCTGCTTCTTCCGGGACCGCACTCACGAAACCAGCTATTGGCGGAGTGGTGGCCATTTCCGGCGCATCCCGCGACGTCAGATCAACGATAACTTCTTTATCGTCACCTAACTCGTACCAAATATCTGAGAGCCTGTGCCCTACCTTCACTGCAGTATCCCATGTATCCGTTTCACCTTGAATACGAGGGCGTCCATTGAGCGAGCTAAGCTCAAACTGCAAGTCTGGGAACCGTTCGGCGATTCCATTACGCAGGGTGTCAATATCCGATTGATCAATTTCGGGCCTCGGACCAGCCCACTTCCCACTACTCATCATTTCCTCCAATCAGCTGTGCAAATTCTTTTGCCGCTACCAGTAATTCGTCCAACAACTTAGGATCAGGTCTGAAAGGCTGTTCTGCAGGCCACGGTAGAGACATCGACAAGGCGCCAATGACTTCCTCTCCTGCTTTTACAGGAACCGAAACGCAACAAATTCCCTTTTGGAACTCGTGCTCATCGATAGCGAACCCATGCCGCTTAATAGTTTCGATCTCTTCGCGAAGAGCAGCCGTCGAAGTTATCGTCTCTTCAGTGAGCGCAACTAACGGCCTAATAACGTAGGACTTGAGCAGGCGAGGATTAAAGGCTAAGAATACCTTTCCCGAAGCAGTCGCATGGGCCGGTCGCCTTGTACCTGGTATTGCTAGAGAACATTCGCCGTCCTTTGAATGCCTCTGAGCAGATGCGACAGTCAGTACACTTCCATGGTCATAAACAGTGCAGTGGACGGTGGTACCCGTAGACCTTGCCAGTCTCGTCACGTAGTCATCAGAAAGTGTTACAAATCGGCGCTGACGTGATTGATTTACAACCCATTGCCCTACAGTGTTGCCTAGCCTGTATAAACCGGAACCATTTCCACGCGCCTCGACGAGCCCGAGCTCTTGAGCATTCGCCAAGTGCCGATAAACCGTGCGCCTGGGTATACTGGTTTCTCGCTCGATAGTGGTCACGTCAGCACCGGCGGGGCCGGCACTAGATATGCAATCCAATATCGCAAAAGTAATGCCGACTGTTTCAATTTGTCCCCAGTGACCTGCCATACTGTGAATCAAACCACTTTATTTTGCATCTCATCAATAGATGTGCCAGGGAGTGACACTGGACCACACAATCGACAACTGATCAAGGCTACGGACACACTATTACACCCAGCACACCACGAACCGGACGCGCACAACACGGTCGCGGAAGAAGGGCAAACCTAATTACTCCGTAGCCGGATCTCCAAGCAAACGACAATCATTTCGAGCGCGACTCAAGTCAATCAACTGAACGATATCGTCAACCCGCGCGTTATATTACAATCCACGTCATGTACAGTGATTGCGTACACCCTGTCCCGTGGTTTCATGCGCGCAGCAGCGCTTTTCTGGCGGGGTGTACGGGATCGACCGATTAAAAACAACACGGATGTGATAGCCAATGGCAGGCAACGCCAATCTAGGTGCCGCAAAAGCTGCTAAGAACGATGAGTTCTACACGCAGTGGAACGACATTGAAAACGAGATGCAGGCATATCTTGAATACGACCCTGATGTGTTTCGAGACAAGGTTGTACTACTACCGTGTGACGATCCAGGTGCTAGCAACTTCACCAAATACTTTGCACTCAACTTCGAAAAGTTCGGTCTAAAGAAATTAGTCTCGACTTCCTACGCGCCTGCGTCTAACCCCGCTATCACTGAACAGGGACAGATGTTGTTGGACTTTGAGCTACACGAGGACAAGGACGAAAAATTTAACGAGGATGACACTTGGTATCGCGGTCGTATCTATGTTCTTGAGCGCGACATAGACCTCAACAATGATGGCCGACTCAATAAAGAAGACCTGCAGTGGGACTACCTCGACGGCGACGGAGACTTTCGTTCCGAGGAAGTCACTAAGCTCCGAGACGAAGCAGACATCGTTGTTACTAACCCTCCTTTCTCGTTGTTTCGTGAGTTCCTAGCGTGGCTGGTCGAAGGCGAAGTTAAGTTTTCAGTTATCGGTAGCAAAAACTCAATCACTTACAAAGAGGTATTTCCTTTAATTCGTAGCAACCAACTGTGGTTGGGTAATGGTTTCGCTAAAGGTAATGCGTACTTCCGCATTCCGCCAGAACTAGCACGTGATTTCGCCACCGGCGTGTATGACGACGAGACTTCAACCGTCCATTTCAGGAATATCGATTGGTTTACCAACATTGAGCATGGCCGACGCCACGAACCACTTGTACTGATGTCAATGGAAGATAACCTTATCTACGGTTCCAAGACTCTTCGCAAGGTGGGGTATCCGGAATACGATAACTACAATGCCATTGAGGTTCCAGAAACTAAGGGGATACCTAACGATTATGACGGCATGATGGGTGTCCCCATTTCGTTCCTCGACAAGTACAACCCTGAGCAGTTCGAAATTCTAGGAATTACTCAGGCCTGGGACGACCATTCGGGATTAAAGCTGAAAAACTATCCCACACAGATTCAAGTCAGCAAGACCGGCAAGAGGTCGAGAGTGGGCAAACTTAACGATGGCGCCGCCATTCCACATGACACTGAACCTCAAGATACTACGTATTACGAGGTTGAAGGACGCATATTTACTAAACCTTACTGCAGAGTCCTCATTCGCCACCGACGCGCCGAGACCAAGGAGGCTTAAGCCATGGAAGCACATCTTAACCCCCGCACAATCCGTGACATTGTTGCCGGATTCCATTACAACGAGCTCGAAGGCAAAGGTCTGTACGGTCTTGCCGGCAATCTGACCATCCAGCCTGAGTACCAACGCAACTACATCTATAACGATGGTAAGAAAGACGTTGCCGTCATTGATTCGCTGCTTAAGGGCTATCCACTTGGGCTGATTTATTTCAATCAGCCCAACGCTGATGAAGACAAGTTTGAGATTCTTGATGGCCAGCAGCGCATCACATCGATTGGGCGTTTCTGCAAGGACTTGTTCATCGTTAAAGACTCTGCCGGCAACGAGCAGTACTTCTCATCACTCAGCGAGCATCAGCAGAATCTGATCCTTGATACTGAACTGCTAATTTATGACTGCTACGGCACGGAAGATGAGATCAAGGAGTGGTTCAAAACCATTAATATCGCCGGGGTGCAGCTAACAACTCAAGAACTGCGCAACGCTGTGTACTCAGGTCCGTTCGTCACCGCTGCTAAAAAAGTCTTTTCAAATTCTGGTTCGGCAGTGATGTCAAAGTGGTTGAACTTTGTCCGCGGCGAACCTACCCGCCAGAAAGTGCTGGAAGTTGCTTTGGACTGGATTACACAACGCGAGGACGTGAGTATAGATAACTACATGGCAAAACATCGCGATGACACGGACTGCAAGGAACTGCAGACATACTTCACCGCTGTTATTGACTGGGCGGGGAGCGTGTTCAAAATGACAGATAGCTCCATGAGAGGAATTGAGTGGAACACGCTGTATGAGGAATACGGAAGTCGCGGCTACAACGCAACCGAGATGACTAACGCGGCTCGTGAGTTGTTGGCTGACTCAGAGGTTAAGTCGAAAAAGGGTATCTACGAATATCTTTTGGGTGGCGAGAAGGATACGAAATTGCTTAATGTGCGCGTCTTTTCAGAAGCCGTCAAGAAGCGGGTGTACAAACGTCAGACGGACGCGGCAAAAGAGAAAGGCATTTCTAACTGCTCGTTCTGTGCCCTCGGGCACGATGCGGTAAGGACGAAGATTTGGGAGCTCAAAGACATGGACGCCGATCATGTCACCGCTTGGTCAAAAGGTGGAGCGACCGAGGAGAGTAACTGCGAGATGCTTTGTAAGTCCCATAATCGGGCCAAGGGTAACGCATAGAGTGACTCATTAACCATGCTAATCGGTTACGTCCGCGTTTCCACGTCTCGGCAGGGACAGTCTCTCGATACGCAGCGGGAGCAACTTATGGCTGCTGGTTGCGATGCTACGCATATCTACGCAGACACTATCTCGGGAACCAAGTGGCAGCGTCCTGGCCTGGATGAAGCGCTGGCGTACATGCGTCCCGATGACACGCTTGTTGTGACGCGGCTTGACCGGCTTGGTCGTAATCTTGCGGAGACTGTGAACACCATTGCTGATCTTGCCGAGCGTGATATTAACGTCAAAGTTTTAGAGCCTGCTTTGGACACTTCACGGCCTGCTGACAAGGTGGTTATCAACGTGATGGCAAGCCTGGCGGAGTGGGAGCGTGACCTGCTTATTCAGCGCACCCGCGAGGGAGTTGCTCATGCACGTTCGCAGGGCCGGGTCGCTGGTCCGAAACCGAAACTGAGTGCAGAACAGGCGCAGGTAGCTAGAGAACTCGTTGATGGTGGTAAGTCGGTCAGCTCGGTGGCCAGAACGTTCAATGTTTCACGACCGACAATCTACCGAGCTATCAAACGCACCAAGCTCGACGCCTGACCCGATATTCAGTCGTGAGCATTTGTTACGGCGGAAGCAGGTCGCAAGCTGGTGATCGGTTCGTTATTATTCTGGCCGCGCGTTGCGCGGCCGGTTTCACGCGGTGCGTGTGCGACCCACATTTGGCTACCACCAAGCAGAAAGCGAGCCAATCAAGGGCAAAGACCTGCCCCATGTAACCGGGCAGCGGTCCGAAGAACTCTGGCAGCGCGCTAAACAGATCGTTACAGACCTTGGATACAAGTACGAAGAAACCACGCGCAAAGCTCTAGGAGGCGCATACGGGGTAACAATGCGGCCGCTGATCGAAGGGCAAGGCGAGAAAACCATCCTCGCCACCGGGGAGCGGGTAATCCAAAACTCCAACTGGATCATCGATCAACTCAACCCGCAAGCCCCCAGCGACGAAGCAGTCGAAACTTTGCAGCGTACCCAAACCAGGCAGCAACAGCGCGATCAGTCCCAAGTCGAACAGGCACGCGAGACAACACCCGCGCGTTCCAGGCCGCCACTACCTGGCATTGGGGAAGTGCCGCAGATAAAGAAGCTGGACCATCCAACCCAGCACCCCGCCGCCAGGCGCGCACCAAACCAAACCGCGAGCCTAGCCCTACACAGATAGGAACCGGAAAGCAGGTAACACCATGAGAAGCGTTGTAGGGGCAAGCAAATGCTTGCCCCTACAATCGACTCTTGATTTTGCTACTTCACATCAGTCGAACCACGACATAAACAGCGCGGCCTTGATGCTGCCAGCACACAAGAGTCGGACAATATCTAGCAATCTAGCAGAGGCTACATTTGCTCGTAACACAGCGTTTTACCTAATTTGCTCGATGTAGGGTGGGGGACATGAAACGAATTGTTTTCCAAGACTTGCGGCATGTCCTTGTTGATCCCTAACAGTACAGCCGTTTGGCGTACGCTTAGAGCTTTCCTGTGATTGGAGAGTAAAAGACCCCGTTGAGCTTAAGGGCCCAACGGGGTCTTTACGGCTCCCTTTCACGGTAGCTGCCGACTATTGTGCGCCTGGAAAGGGGCCGACTTTGGATCACTTTGTTAGGACTTGAGTGTCCCAACAAAGGCATCGGTTACCGTAACTGAGCCGTCAACTACTGACAAACCGAGCGCAGTCCCAGACGGTGCCGCAACACGGGCAGATAACGCTACATCGTTGACTAGGATAGTCGCAATAGAATCATCTACTAGCAGCCGCACGACGATCTCGTCATCAGAAAGATTTGCGGGAAGAGGCCTGTTCAGTCCCTTGTTGTTATAGCGGTTCCAAGGCCAGTTGGGGACGCGGTCAAAGTCTAGCTGGTTGTCATTGAAGTCGATCTCAAACGAATACCAGTCTTCATTGTCCGCATCTCCGCCGAACAATACAGAAACGGACCGTGTTCCCGGAGCTACGCGCAGGCGTGCGGCCAGGCCGTATGAACTATCGTCAATGTTGCCAAGTACTGATGTCTTGCGACCAGAAGTGGCCTCCAAAGACATGCTGTCTAGAGTTTCACGAACTTCAGTTGCGTTGGCCCATACCTCATCGGGGAATTTAACTCCGAGTGTGCTGTCCTCACGCTGAACCACTTCGAGTATGACCAATGTGCCGCCCCATTCAAAGTCGGCAACCTCGACATCGTCAGTCTTTGTGGCCACCCACCCAACAAGGAACCGCCTGTCTCCATCCGATACGCTACGTGCCGCATAGTACGAGCGGCCATCGAATGCGTCATCAGAGGGACGGCTCCACGGCCCGGTCGGGTTGTCGGAAACACAATAGATCGTCTTCGACTTCTCAGAGTATTCAGTTGTCAGCAGATACCATTTGTCGTCGATTTGGAATAGGTCCGGCATCTCATGCATGGTGTATAGGTCCGGGGCCCACAGGTCGCCCTCGAACTTCCAGTTCGTCTGATCCGCAGAGGAGAACCACACCGTACGTCCTGTGGCCTTGGTTGGTGGCCCATCGAGGCGTGCTCCAAGGATCATCATCCACTGCTGAGCATTGTCATCCCATAGAACAAAAGGATCCCTCCAGTTTTCTGGATCGTATCCTTCTGGTGGGGGCAGCTCGAAGCGGCCATCCTTCTCCCAGTGGATTAGGTCAGGACTCTTTGCCTCTAGGAGAACTTGGGAGGGGATCCCTGTGCCTACGCGGTCCCGGTTGTAACCCGTGTAGATAGCACGGTAATCCCCATCGGTACCTTCGTAGATGGAGCCCGCAAAAATGAACTGATCGACAGAATCATCACCGCCGCCAGGAATGGGCTCACCCTTGTCCTCATACTTGACAAAGTCTTTCGAGGTTGCCAGGGACCACCCGAACGGCTCGCCGAATGGCCCGGGGTTGCGTGTGTCTCTCTGATGGAAGAGGTAGTATACGCCATTGGAATAGAAGGGCATGCAATCACCAAAGGCGTGACCTTCTGGGTGATAGTGGATTTTCACTGATTTTTCCTTTCGGTTGGGTATTTAGCGGCCACCTAGGCCCGACAAAGCGATCCCAGATACCAGGTACTTTTGAACGAGGGCGACCAAAATAGCTGCAGGCAAGACAGAGATCGTCGAAGCAGCCATCAACATGTTCCATTGGTTACCTGTTTGACCCATGAACATGTTGAGGCCCAGCGGAACAGTTGCCATGTTGACGTCGGAGATAATCAGTAGCGGCCAAAGAAAACTGTTCCAATAGCCGATAAATGTGAATACTCCGAGTGTCAGCATTGCTGGTGCAGCAAGCGGCAAAATTATCTGGGTGAATACCCTAAACTTTGAAGCGCCGTCGATAGTAGCTGCCTCTTCAAGCTCGTCAGGAAGTGTGAGCATGAATTGCCGCAAGAGGAATGTTCCGAAGGCTGTGAACGCCCAGGGCAGGATGAGCGCGTAGTAGCTGTTCACCCATCCGAGCTTCTGCATCATGATGAACATCGGCACTATCAGAACTTCTTGAGGGACCATGAGCGTCATTAGATAGAGAAAGAAGGCCTTTGAGCGCCCTTTCCAATTGATGCGTGAGAATGCGTAGGCTGCCAAGGCCGAAGTGAAAACATTGAGGATGGTTCCTATCGTTGCCACTATCAGCCCGTTGATCATGAATTTCCCGAACGGAAGATAGTTCCATGCATCTGCGAAGTTGTGAAACTGGATTGCCGATCCAATAAGCGATGGTGGCGAAGCAAAGACCTCGTCAGCTGGTTTCAAGGCTGTGCTTACCATCCAGACGAAAGGGATTAGGAAAAGGAATGCAACAAATCCTAGAATTACCGTGGAGATCCAAGGACCAAGGTGGATCTTGCGTCGATATCGAACAGTTTTACTCATTGGTAGTTTACCCATCTGTCCTGGCCGCGGTACTGGATAAATGTGACGACCAAGATTATTGCGAATAGGCTCCAGGCTATTGTGGAGGCATACCCCATTTCGTATCCTTGGAAGCCACGTTGGTACAAGTAATAAACGAGCGTTGTGGTTGAGTTTCCAGGTCCGCCCGATGTCAAAATGAATGGCTGGGCAAATGTTTGTAGTGACGAAATTATTGTCATGATCACCGCAAAAAAGATGCTCGGCGTCAAAAGCGGCAGAGTTATCTTAAATGTACGCTGCCACCAGTTCGCGCCATCAATAGCGGCGGCCTCATAGACTTGTTGGGGAATCGATCCAATTCCCGCCACGAAAATGATCATGTTATATCCAAAGCCCTGCCAGATTGACATCATGATTACTGCGGGCATAGCCCAGTTCGTATCACCGAGCCAGTTGGGACCGGGATTCCCAAACAAGATCATTGATATTGAGGCGAATAAACCTTCGTTTGGGGTAAGAAGTAAACGCCACACAACAGCGTTTGCAACCATCGGGCTCACAACAGGTAGGAAGAAAACCCAGCGGAACAATCCTTTGAAATGGATACGACTTGAGAGCCAGAGTGCTAATCCCAAGGAGACAACGAGGTTCCCAATAACGTAGGCCACGGCAAAGTAGACGGTGTTCCACAGAACAGGCCAAAAGTTGGGGTCTTCAGTTAGGAGTTTCGACCAGTTTCCTATTCCTGCGAAAGAGGGTGAACCAATAAGGGGCCAGTCGAAGAAGCTAAGTACCAGTGATGCTGCGAAGGGGATAAGAGTGAACGCAAGGAAACCAATTGCGTTTGGTGTCAGGAAGGCAAGTGCGGCGCGTCGGTCGCGTTGTTCCCGGGTTGGTCCTGTGGGACGACGCTCGAGCTTTACCCTTTGTTTGAGAACGGCCACTTTTAACTTCTCTCTTGTGAGGTCCGGGTAGTAAGGCCTGCCCGGACCTCACATCAGGCGAGGTTGCAATCAGTCAATCTGACTCTGCACGTTTGTAAGAACTTCTTCAGGTGTGGATTGGCCGTTGAAGGCTTGGACCGCGTACTGCTGCAACAGTGAGTTCACCCGGTTCCATCCTGGAGAGGTTCGGAAGGGGTCAACCGTTTCCAGCGCAGTTTCAATTGCAGGACGTGCGGTGGGTACATTTGCAACTTCGTACCAATAGTCTTGCGCCGCCTTATACGCGGGGAATCCGCGACCCTCTTCTGCGATGTACTGCTGGCTTTCTGGGCCGATTATTACAGAAATCGCCTGCGCTGCTTCATCCGGATTTGCGCAAGAAGTGGTCACTCCGAAACCAGTTCCGGACATCGTTGTAATAGACGTGCCGTCAAATGCAGGCGGGGTGGTCAATCCGACCTCAAACGATACATTATCTCTCGCGTTGATCAACTGCCATGGGCCATCGATGACCATAGCAACATTGCCATTTCTCCACTGGTCTGCGGGCCAGTTTGATGCTCCAGTTGCTGGTGGAGCCGGAGCTACTTTTTCCTTAGTGACCAGGTCTGCCACAAAGGTGAAACCCTCCACGACCTTTGGGTTGGTAAGATCAGGCTTACCGTCCTTGTCCAGGTAGTTTCCACCGATAGAAAGTACATATGGGAGCCACATATCCGGAGTTCCGTCGACCGCGTAACCGTACTTGCCGTCCTTAGTAAGAGCGTGGGCAGCCTCAAGGAATTGCTCCTTGGTCCACCCTGGTTCGGGCGCATCTAGCCCAGCTTCGTTGAACATATCGACGTTATAGAAGATGACATAGGGCCCAAGGTCGTAGGGCACCGCAAGAAGATCTCCGTCTTTTCTGAGCCCCTCGACGATCGATGCCTCATAGTCTTCGATATCTACTAATCCTGTGAGCTTGTCATCGAGCGGGACGAACAACTCGCCCACGTCTGGAACACGTTGCGCCTGTAGGCCAGCGATACAGGGTAGATCATTTCCTGCTGCTTGAGTAGTCAGCTTGTTGTAATAATCCTTGTAGGCTGTGGTCTCCAGCTTGATCTTGATGTGCGGATACTCCTTGGTCACGCGGTCGGCTAGGTTCTGCCAGACGTCGACCTCCGCCTGAGAGTCAGCGGACATCGCCCAACGAAGTTCTACTTGCTCCGCGTTGCCCGAGGCACTGCCTGATTGATTTGTTGAATTTGGATCCTGTGTGTCTCCGCTTGAGCACCCGGCAAGGGCCAGGGCGGCAACGCCTAGGGCGGCCACGCCAGGTAGAATTCTTTTGAATTTCATCTGTCCTCCTAATGACAACGTTGTCAGTGTTCATAATACTATCTGCGCATGCGAGTGCGGTCAAGAGTGATGTAGGTCACAATTGAATTTGGGCTGCCAAGGTCCCTGCATCCCGACTATTAGTAATGTTTTACTCATTTTTTATGAGTTGATACCCGGGGCAGGTCGCGGATGTTACATTATCGATGAGGAAAGATATCGTTACGACTCTTGACAACGTAGTCAATTGTTGGATCAGCTGAGGGAGGCAAGCAATGGCCATAGAACGTCGCCAACCGACCATGATCGATGTAGCCAAAGAGGCGGGAGTCTCTTTGAAAACCGTCTCTCGTGTTGTTAATGCGGAACCCGGCACCTCTGTTAACACCCAAGAGCGGGTGAAGGCCGCAATCGAGACGCTTGGGTATCGGCGCAACAATGCTGCTTCTGAACTTCGATCTGGTCGGTCTGGACTGGTCGGTTTGGTAGTCGAAGACATTTCTGAACCTTTCCAGTCGGAGCTTGCAAGATCGATCGAAGAAGTTTTGGAACGAGAAGGCCTGCTGCTCTTATCTGCCTCCACGGGGGCAGACGTTGACCGCGGACACAAGGTCTTGACTGCCTTGGCCGAAAGGAGGGTTGACGGCTTGATCATTTTTCCTTCGTTCGATGACTACTCGTTCATGGAACCCCTCTTGGGTGATTTCACTCAAGTAGTTTTCGTTGACAGGCCCCCAAAAGGTTTGGCGGGAGGATCGGTGCGTTCAGATCACCGGGGGGGCGCTTTTGCGGCTACAAGCCGCCTAATAGATCTTGGACACACTCGAATTGCGTACTTGGGAGACCCGACGTCGCTGTATACCGGAGCGGAGCGGTTCGCTGGCTATATGGAGGCTCTAATCGATCACGAGCTTCCCTTCGACCCCGCCCTAGTCCACCTCCAGAATCCCGTGGGCGGGACAGTTGGAAACGCGTTCAAAGAGATAATGAGCCTAGAAGATCCCCCAACGGCCGTTTTCACTGGAAATTCGTTGACAACGATACATCTGCTACGTCATCCGGGGTTTGAGTCGGACAAAATTGCCCACATCGCATTCGATGACCTTCTCTTGGCGGATGTCCTTGCGGTCCCTCTCACCACTGTGTCTCAAGATGTCAGTATGATAGGCGCGACCGCGGCTAATATGATCCAAGAACGTATATTCGGCAATACAGGCGACTATGAAACAGTCGTGCTGCCCACACGACTAATATTGAGGGAATCCGACTTAATTAATCTGAGAAGTTGAGCAAATTGTGGCCATCATAAAGTCTGTTGATGTACCCACGCATCGCAGAATGGTGTCCCCAGAGTACCTAATCAACCTGGTCAATTAATAAGGTGCGGCGAAAATGAGGTGGCTATCGGGGTCACTCGTGGTATAGCTAAGCCTAGCACGTGCGGGCAGTCGATAATCAGCACGGTGACAGCAAGGACCAGGGCTTGGTCGGGATGGCCGATAAGGGTCCGGGTCACTGTCGTGATCACGGCGGCAACAACCGCGAGGTAGAACAGCAATCCAGCTGCCCGATCGGCCAGTGCTTGGGCTCGAGAGCGCGACTGTTGTGCCTCTTGGACGAGCCTGCCGATTCCGGCAACAGCAGTGTCATCACCGACCGCGGTGACACTGATTCGAATAGCTGAGGTGGCGGCAAGTCGGTCAGCGCGGTGGCCAGAATGTTCAATGTTTCACGACCGACAATCTACCGGGCTATCAAACGCACCAAGCTCGACGCCTGACCCGATATTCAGTCGTGAGCATTTGTTCCGGCGGAAGCAGGTCGCAAGCTGGTGATCGGTTCGTTATTATTTTGGCCGCGCATAGCGCGGCGGGGATCACGCGGCGCGTGTGGCGGCCTGGCGTGTGGAAAACCGACACTCGCCTGGTGTCGTATGTTTATCACAAGCCATGCCGACTGGCTTGCACCCAAGTGTGGACGAACATGCCGCCCACAAATGTGCACAACCCCTATTGACCACGCAAAGCGTGGCACTCCGCGAAGCATCATGGCCGAGACCTGTGCTCCCGTAGTTGTGCCCTGTCACTGCGGCTAAATACACACACGGGATCTGGCGATGCAGACTCAAATACGACCTTCTCCATCACTGCCAAAGCATTACCGGCCAAGTCGAGGCAGAGTCCAGCTGCTTAAGCATCAAAGCTACCGCCATGCACAAGACCTGCGTTCAGTGAGAAAAGTAGTTGCGAGACTCTTGAATCGCCCGTATCATGCTATACAAGGAACGTGGTTAAGCAAGGAGCGGTTATGTCTGAGTCACAGTTACGCAAGGGCGCTGTTGAGCTGGTGGTCCTTGGCTTGCTTTCGTCTCGCCCTTCTTATGGCGGGCAGCTGGTAGAACGTTTTCGCGATGAAGCGGAGTTGGAAATTTCTACAGGCACGTTATACCCGCTGCTTGCGCGCCTACGTAAATCAGGGTTGGTAGTTACCACTTGGGAGGAGTCTCCGGTAGGGCCACCGAGGAAGATTTACACGCTCGCAGAATCTGGAAAAAATCGCTTATTGCAAATGCGCGCTGAGTGGGAGGCACTTGATTGTGCTGTGAAGCGAACAACACAGGAAGGAATACGGTAATGAAGTGGTTCGGTACGGATGCCGAAGGGCAGACGCGAATTTTGGGGGTACCTGTCTCCGAAATGTGGTCGGGGCGCTCTGATGCCGCGCTGGATGGTTTTGAACCAGAGAATCCCCGTTTATTAATTCCTCGAAAATACGGGCTGGGTTGGGACTTTAACCTGGGTGCGGTTGGAGTGCGATTAGGATTACTTCGGCCCGATGATTCCCTACCGGATTTGGCCGACTACGTCCCCACACGCCTCAAGCGTGGCATCAGGCTCACCACTATTGCCGGTGGTCTTGGGGTTGCATTCTTGGCGGTACTAGTCAGTCGTGAAGAACAGGTTTTTGTCCAGCGGTCAGCATTCGGAGCGTCTCGGAAAATTATTAGTGGCAAGCAGGCTGCTCTAGCCCCAGTAGCCCTAACGGTCGTTGCAGCACTAGCCCCGAAGGTCATTCGACGCGACGATCCGGAATCTGAAGATGCCGTAAACTTGGCCAATCAGGCTGATCTGATGGGCATAGAAGCCATGTCTATAGCCTGGTTAATAGCAATGCGACGCGCTACTGGCAAGCAGAAAATGACCCGCCGGTCGATGGTACCCATTGTTGCGTTATGGCCCCTCGTTGCAGGCGCTTGCCAACTCACGTATGTAAAAACCGCATTAGCCAAGGTAGAAACCCGGCTGCACAATTCAGGAGAAAATTAATGCCCCCTTTTGACAAATTGTTAGAGTTGCCGACGCCAGCTTTAATAGGAGTTTGCATCCTTATGAGCGCGCAGCTGATAGCGATGATCTGGTCCCTGATCTTCTTGCTGCGCGATAAGAGAAGCCACATTGCCGGTTTGAATCGTCTTGTGTGGCTCTTGGTCATCATCTTTGGCCAACTGATCGGCCCAATCGCCTTTTTAGTCGTGTACTTTCACGAACAAAGACAGCTTACAGCTCAGCATGAATATGAACAGGTATCTACAGCTAAACATCACCGAGTAGATACAAGTTCAGTGGTAAACAAGCTATATCCAAAGGAATGAACATGGATTTAGCGGTATCTACTAAAGATTTGTCCAAGACTTTCGGTAAGCAAAAAGTACTAAACAACATAAATCTACAAGTTCCTACAGGCTCCTGTTATGGGTTTGTGGGAGCGAATGGGGCTGGCAAAACCACCACTATGAGGATCCTTGCAGGTTTGGCTGGGGCCAGTAGCGGTAGCGCCACCGTGCTGGGAGCTAGCAGGGGCAAACTTCCGGTAAGACCAATTCCCGGTGTGTCTTACCTGACCGATGTTCCCCAGATTAGCCCCTGGCTTAGAGCCAAGGATGCGCTCATCACTCTCGCTCGTCTTGGTGGGATCACCCCAGATCTCGCAGCCGAGAGAAGCGAGGAACTACTCAATCTGGTCAACCTTGACAAAGCGCCCGGAAGAATCGGCTCCTTTTCCAGAGGAATGAAGCAACGGATGGGAATAGCCGCAGCACTCGTTACCGCTCCGAAACTACTACTGATAGACGAACCAACCAGCGCTCTCGACCCGATCGGCCGAGCAGATGTTCTGGCGTTACTACGTGAGTTAACCGGCCAGGTAACGATAGTATTTTCCTCCCACATTCTCACTGATGTTGCGAAAGTTTCTACTCACGCGGGGATCTTGCATCGCGGTAATCTGCTTGTTCAAGGGCAGCTAGACGAACTACTCAATCAGAAAGCTAAACACGTTACGCTTGATGTCACGGTGCGTTCTGACGTTGCCACAGCCGTGTCTGAGGCTATCTATACCCTCGACCCTGGCGCAAAGATCAACCCCACCTTGACCGGCTTAGACGAACTTTTCAGCAAACTAACTAAGGATGGCGGTAAACAATCGTGAACACATCGCGTTTCAGATTGATCTGGCGCTATCAAGCTGTCTGGCTATTACGCTCCTATGGCACATGGATTACAGCCGGGATATTCGTTATCCTCGCTCTCACTCAAGGACTATTTACCCAATACACGCCGCAGATCATCAAATTTCTGGCCGGATCAGAAGCAACAGCACTAATAGGGTCCCTACCAGAACCTTCCTGGCAGCAAGCTTACGCGGGATGGATAAAAAACCTTACCCAAATTCTGACCGTAATCCTTGTTGCAATGAGCGCTTTTCGTTGCAGTGTGATTACCGGTAATGGCGACATCCCTTTTATTTTTCCCGGTAGCGTGCAACGCTCACACTACCTCATCAGCTTTGCTATCAGCAGCTGGATATCAACTATCTTCCTTTCCTTTGTCAGCGCTACATTAGCTTGGGCAGGAACATTACTGCTTTTCCCAGGTGCTAGTCCCACCCCGATCATATTGGCTAGTTTGGTTTGGGCTCTACAGATCATTCTCATTCACGCACTCCAGACTGTCGCAGCCACCGTTAAACAAGGTATCGGCATGCCACTTGCGGTCGGATTCGGGGCCTACCTCCTAATAACGATGTCAGCGATATTCATCCAGGAGGGCAACAAAACCCCGCTTGGCCTTGTCCCCATGATCAACAATCTCGCGCAAGACACACTAGAGACACCTTGGGCATGGCCAATAACCAGCAGCCTACTGCTAATCATTGCGCTACTTTTCACCGCCACCCACATTTACAACAGGGCAGAACTCGCCTAAAAGAAAACGCGGGTGACGAAATAGATCCGATTCAAAATAGGAACAGCATCAAAATTACGAGCGCGAATGAGTGTAAATGTAAAAGGCTACTATTTTCTCGCTTATTATTGGGGAGGGTAAGGAGGGCACATGAGGTTAGATAAGGTGGCCGTGGACGTAGAGGCCTTACCTTCTACCGAACCTCTGCGTATTGTGGCAAGGCACGCGCACTCAGTGTTTGCACCATTACGTTACCCTGGGGGGAAGGCGAAACTCGCCGGATTTTTCGCCGATATACTCGCTCACAACCGGCATATTAGCCGATATGTCGAGCCTTACGCCGGTGGTGCGGGAGCTGGCCTAGCTCTCTTGTTGACAGGACAGATTACCCATCTACATATAAACGATCTTGACCCGGCCGTATATTCGTTTTGGCGCTTGCTAGTAACGGACCCACAACGGCTCGTTAACTTCATTGATTCTGTCCCTCTAACCGTGCAAGAGTGGCATTGTCAGCGAGCGATTTACAAGGCTGGCTCCTCGCCTTCTGCTGAACTGGGTTTAGCATTTTTTTACTTAAATAGGACAAACCGGTCAGGAATATTAAACGCGGGCGTGATTGGAGGGAAGACCCAAACAGGAAACTACAAGATGGATGCCAGATTCAACCGGGATACTCTTGTGAAACGTGTGGAAGCGTTGATTCCCCATTTAGGAAGAATGACTGTCACAAATGAAGACGGCCGTAGCGTGATCAACGACTATGGAAATGACAAACAGACCCTGTTGTATGTTGACCCCCCTTACGTTCAGGCTGGGAAACGCTTGTATTTAAATGCGTTTGAAGATTATGACCACAAAGGGCTAGCAGCCACAATTCATGATCACCCTGATGGGAACTGGATCTTGACTTACGACGACCACCCATTGGTGCGTGAATTGTACGAGGGGGATTATTGCATCCCCTTGTCCATCAATTATTCCGCGCACAAGAAAACAAAAGCGAAAGAGATCCTGGTCGCATCAGTGAACCTGGCGCCGGTAGTAAAGGAGATTGGCCGCAATAGTGTAACTTAGCTACCAGGTCTCACCAACTACCACCCCTCTTGTATACAGCGTATTGTTGACACAAAAGTGCAAAGAGCACGGCATCATTAAATGCGCTTTTCAACGTATCTTCAGATAGATTGCGGTAAGAACCATGAGAAGCTGTGTTGCCAACTATTGTTGCGGACCTGACAAAGTTGCAATTCGTGATGGTCGATTTGGCTGAATGGAACCCTCCTAGTTTTGGAAACTGCTCGGATAGGTACCTTATAAACTCGCTATCACAGAGCCTGTCTGTAACCTGCTGAACATCTTCTTTAAGTCGTGAACGACCCTGTTGTTCCAGCTGCAATCCTTCAATATTGGACGCTCTCAGACCAGCCATAGTAAGTTCGAAGATTGGTCTAAGTGCTGGGGCTAGGACGTAGAGCTTTGTCTGTCTGCTACAAGATCCCCGCTGTGGAAGGTCCCCGTGTTTAAGGATCCCGAGGACTAGGGCATTGGCGTCCATAAAATTATTGCTATCGTCGATTCGCAGTTCTAGATGTGCGAATTTATTTCCAACATGGTTGGTGTCGTCGCGTTTGGCACCCTTCAGGCTTTGTTTTAATTGCTGTTGCAAGTCTGCATCGGCATCTTCGGGAGTAACGTTGTGGAGCTCTTTATGGTCTGCGATGTCACTATTGTGGTCATCGGATTGTTGTACGCGCGTCTGCGGTTGCGGGACTTCAGTAAGCGATGACACGTTAGAAGAGGAAACAGGAGCGGGATGATGTGGAGCCGGTTCATTGATGACCGCGCTTGACTCACCTGTGTGAGCCTTGCCAGTTCCGATAGGCTTCTCGTCGCATTCGAGATATTGCAAAACGTCCTCTAGGGCGTTTCTATCTCCGTTTAACGCTGGGTGTCGCGTGTTTAGCTTCGGATCTGCATCTGTCATCAGCGTTGCTAATCGCAGGAGCGCTTTCAGATTATTATCAGTGAGTGTGTTAGCTATCTCTGCTGTTGTTCCCTCTGGGGATAGAAGCCCGCTTGGAGCGAACTCTATTCCAACTTTGGCACGTATTTCATCTACCTTTAAGGCGTATTCGAGTGGGGATGGCTTAATCGTTTTTAATCGTTTGACCGATTCTTCATCCAAACGTCGCGCTAGCTCTTCAACTAGATGAGAAAACGATGCGGTTTGTAATAGGCGCTTGAGGCGCGAGCCTATATTATATCGCTCTTTGAGTTGTGCGATCGTAGTGCCCGCCTCAATTTGTGCGTAATAAAACTGTGCTTGCTGTTCAGTGCTCCATTGCTTTTTCGATGTTTTTGTATGAAGACGGGCGATATGTGGCTGGAGTTCTTCCTCCGAGTCAGCGACCATTACTCGGATTTGCGATGGAATACTCGCGTACCTGTCCTGATATTTGTTTTTGAGACGCTTATACCGGTGGGACTTGTCTGGCCCATATTTTTCGATCAACGTCGGATCATTCAACAGTTTGAGTGCTGTAACCCGCCGGTTACCTTCAACAACTTTGAATCTAGATCCATCAGCTACCACAAGGGGGAATTCATTATCCAGATAACCGTATTTGACAATCTCCTCTGCTAGTTCGAGTATCTTCTCATTCTCCAACATATACAGCACGGCTTGACGCTCGTCGGTTACGCGTATCGGCAGACGATAATTACGTAGGTCAAGCTCTAGTTCCTCCAGAGCTACTAACTTCACAGGCAAGGGACACCGATGCATTATTCTCCTAACGTTGGACTAAGTCTAAGCAAAACCTGTACTTATTACGCGCACTATCACCAGACTCTGCCGCGCTCGACACGAACTTCACATGTTTCGAATATAGCTATAACAGCACCTACGGATATGCGACTTTGCTCAATCACACGATGAATACTTGTTTATGGTGTGGAAGCAATCCGGGCTCACGCCTGTAATACGAGCCTAGAATCATTTCGGCGACCTCGTTAGCGGAGTTGGTTTACATCTATCCACTCTCATAAGGGGCTATCTGTCACCTGTTCTACCGCAACAAGATGCGTAGCCCAGGACCTCGCGCACCGCTTTCCGGTTCTCATCTTGATTCATTAGTCAGGCCGCTGAATCGATTTGGTTCGACATTAAATTTGTTCCTTTCAATTCACGACAGCCAAGTGTTAATGGCTTCATAACCGAGGCAAGTTGTGCGCATTAACGCCAACAACCAACAGACCAAATCAAACCAACAATGCGGCCACGCAAGCGCGCATACAAACTACTAATCGCGTCTTGGCTCAAGACGTAGCTGCACGCCGTCACACTTCAACATCGCAACGCAGGTGCAGCCTCTCCACTCTGTGCCGCCCCAACGCGTTGCGCAAATGGCGCTGGCGCAACGCAAACAGCGGACAAGTCACATCCATGTAGCTTGCAACCCACGCCAATCACGCACCCAAAGTGCAATCACGCCATGCTCTAGCGCGCGCAACAGCGTGCGTTACAGCACCTGGGTAGCGAGCTAAACGACTTGGTGCCTACCCCTTACGGCGTGGGCGGCTGGATTCCTGCTCCATTTGTCCCTAGATATGCGAAAGCCCCTGCTCTCGCAGGGGCTTTCGGCGGGTGGGCCCACCGGGAATCGAACCCGGGACCCACGGATTAAAAGTCCGTTGCTCTGCCAATTGAGCTATAGGCCCGTGCAGATCATTTTAACGCCTAGCAGGGCAACTGCCAAAACCTAAACCCATAACCGCAGCAACAAAAGAGGAGGGAGCCAGCGGCTCCCTCCTCAACAATGCGAAAACTAGTTCTTCTTAGCCGCGAAGCTCAAGTACAGGCTAATCAAGCCCATCGCAACCAGAATCGAAATGACCCACTCAAGAACAGAGCCGACGCCAATCGCACCCGCGATCCAGCCGCCAATACCTGCACCAAGTGCGCCAAGAATAATCGTCCACACAATACCCAGCGGCTGCTCACCCTTCATGAACAAGCGAGCAAGCGCGCCAATAATCGCGCCAACAACGATGTACCAAATGATAGCTCCCATTATGGAAAACCCCTTCTCAATGTCTCAACAAGCCTCGCGTACGCCAGGCCTTACACTTTCCAACCTTTCAGAAAGCGCGCCAGACTTCACGCGCTAACCCCAAATGAGCGATGATTCGCACAAAAATAGGGCAACCAAGACTACAGAAGTAATGTTTTAACCAAGCCCTGGTCAGGTTTCCTTAATGCCTGGTGCTTTCTTTTGTCCGGGCGAAGGAGGCCTGGACGCCATCCACACGGCTACTGACACGAACAACAAACCCACAACCGCGGGCCACGCGGGAAACTGCCGCAACACCACAGCCCCCACAACCAAGGAGGTTGCTGGGAGCAATGCGTTTAACAACGCGAATGTTGGCGCATCGATCCAGCTCATAATGACCTGCTCAATGGAATACGGAACCACAGTAGACAAGAACGCTACGCCCACCACCGTCCAAAAGATTTGCGCAGACTCGAACGCCGATAAGAAGTCGCCCGCCACCACCGGGAAATACACCAGCGAACCCGTGGCCGTTGCAATCGAGAGCGAAGTGAGGCCCGACCTTGCCCTCGCGATCCGGCGCCCAATGAGGATATAGCCCGCCCACAAGCCGCCCGCCAACATCGCCCACAAGAACCCGGACACTCCAGCGGAGCTAGTCCTGTCAATACCGAATCCGGAGATCAGCACCACCCCTGCGAAAGCCACCAGGCCCGCAAGTTTACTCAGCCATCCTCGCCCAAAAATCACGGCAACCACCACGGGGCCGAGGAACTCCAGCGAAACTGCAACACCCAAATCTAAACGAGCCACAGCCTCATAAAACGCTATATTCATTCCGGACATGACCACGCCAAACAGAGCTGACGCGCCCACCTCACGAAGCGTCAAATGCTCCCGCCACGGCCTGCGCCACGCCAACAAAACCAGTGCAGCAATCGTGACTCGCCACCACGCCACCGTCGTAGGCGCCATAACCGAAAACAACACCACCGCAAACGCGGCACCCGTGTACTGGGTTGTCCCGGACGCAATAAACAGCGCCGGCGCTAACGCGCGCCTTCCCGAACTATTCACCCGCAGTATGCTCAAACGAAAGCGACACGGAGTTCATGCAGTAACGCTGCCCCGTAGGAGTCTGCGGCGCATCATCAAACAGGTGCCCCAAGTGCGAATCACAATTCGCGCAACGCACCTCGGTGCGCACCATTCCATGCGAAGTGTCCTCAACATACTTCACCGCGGCGTCCTCGGACTTATAAAACGAGGGCCAACCACAGCCGGCATCAAACTTCGTCTGCGAGCGGAACAACTGCGCGCCGCAAGCGCGGCAACGGTAAATCCCTTCGCGGTCCTCATTCAACAATTCGCCAGTGAAGGGACGCTCCGTGCCCGCCTCACGCAACACGTGGTATTCCATCGGATTCAAGACCTCACGCCACTGCGCCTGCGTACGAGCCGCCGCATTCACATCAACCTTAGGAGTTTCCATAACTATTCCTGCTCCTCATCTTGAATCCGCTTCATCTCCGCCTCCACCAACTGCCGGGCGGACTCATCGCCACCAAGCTTATTGACCGCGGATTCCTCAGAAATATCACCAAGGCGAAGCGCCCGCAAAGTCTGCGTCTCAACCCGCTTGCGCTGCATTTCCTCCGAGGGGCCCTCCAACTTCTTCGACCGCGCCTCGGCCTCTTCACTTCCCGAATACAAACGATCCCCAACCGTTGACGTCACCGCGCTATCATCCGCGCCCCGGGCATCATCATTAGCGGGAACTTCCGGGCTCGTGTCCTGCTGGATCGCAAGGAGTTCTGCGGGCGACAACACGCGCGTAGGCTCCGGCTCGGCCAGCACTTTCGTGGTCACCTTGCGATCACGCAACCGCTTGCGACGCACCTTACTAGCCCGGTTCTTCGCCGCACGCATACGAGCCTCCTGCTTTGTTTGCGCCGGCGGCTCCTCAGGGTCAGGGCGCACCGCACTCTTCTCTCCCTCACGCTCGATATCGCGCAACTCGTTAGCGAGCTCCACAATCTCACGCTCGGAGCGATCCAGGTTAACTTCAACCACGTCCTCCTTTTGCACGCGAGTGCGAGTCAGAGCGTAAGGAGCATTTTGAACCACCCAATCGATCAAATGCTCGCGCATGTAACAACGCAAATCCCACAGGTCACCAGAGTTCCTGGCCGTGAGTGCAATGCGAACGAGCATCCACCCATCCGTTGCATCCGTAACCTGCACGCTAGAGCTGCGCCTATCCCACAGATCCGTTTCTTCAAGCAGACGCTCAACTTCCCTCCGGATCAAAGGCACGGGCGCACGCCAATCCAACTTCAGCTCCACAGTGCCGGCAAGCTTCGTATTAGCGCGCGTCCAGTTCTCAAACTTATTCTGCGTGAAATGGGTGGACGGAACAATGAAGCTCCGATCATCCCACGCCGCCAGCACGACGTAGGTCAGCGTGATCTCCTCAATCGTTCCGAACTGGTCATCAACCACCACCACGTCGCCCACACGAATCGCGTCTGTAAACGTGATCTGCAAACCCGCGAACGTATTCGACAGCGAATCTTGCGCCGCAATGCCTGCGACCAAAGAAATCACACCGGCCGACGCCAAAATCGAACCCATCGCTATTCGAGCCGATGGGAATGTCAAAATCACCGCTACCGCGCCCAAAATCACGACAACCAACTGCACGATTCGGCGCAGCATCTGAGCCTGAGTAGCAAGACGGCGCGAGCCCGTTGCCTCCTTACGATGCTTCGCGACGTCCTCAATGACGTACGCACCGGCGTAACACATCCAACTGACCATCACGATTGTGATAATCAGCAGCGTGTGCTGCAGGGGCGGAATCCATGTAGCCGCATCCGTTGGGAGCACCTGCACCATGTAATTCAGGCCAACCCACGCGCCTGCCACCAAGAACAGTGCGAAGAACGGGATCTTCACACGTCTTGCAAGCCAAGCGAAGTTATCGGACTTTCGCGATACCACCCGCAGCGCGGCCCACGCCAGCATCGCTATCACCAGCGAAACCAGCACACCAACTGCCACACCCGCGAATAGTTGGAGCAGGTTCAGCGCATCCTGTACAGCTTCTTCAGCGTTACCATCCATACTTAAAGAGTAGGGGCAGGAGCGGACATTTTCTTTTCGGCGCGGCATACCCACAACAACTTGAGCGCCGGTGAGAGGCTTCACAACTTCACGCTTTGCCAATATGAAGGTAAGTCGCGTAGACTTTGACGAGTCTGATCGCACGCATTGCGAGCAGAGGCCCCCATCGTCTAGCGGCCTAGGACACCGCCCTTTCACGGCGGCGGCACGGGTTCGAATCCCGTTGGGGGTACGTTGGCCCCGTAGCGCAGTTGGTTAGCGCGCCGCCCTGTCACGGCGGAGGTCGCCGGTTCGAGCCCGGTCGGGGTCGCCACTTCTACTAAGACCCGCAAGGGTCTTTTTTCATGCCAAAACCGCTCTTCTCGCGCCCCTCCTGAACCATTTAAAGAACGGGAGCGCCCCTACAAATTAGGGAGAGCATGCTCACACGCATAAACTTACGCACTAATTTGGCAAGGGTTCAAAAGGTCGGTAATATGATCTTCGCACCAAGGCCCCGTAGCGCAGTTGGTTAGCGCGCCGCCCTGTCACGGCGGAGGTCGCCGGTTCGAGCCCGGTCGGGGTCGCTCGGTCAAGGAAACTTGACCAGAGCCTCTGTAGCTCAGTTGGTAGAGCGTTCGACTGAAAATCGAAAGGTCACCGGATCGACGCCGGTCGGAGGCACAGGTAACCCTCGGAAATCCGAGGGTTTTTCTGTACCTAAGCCTCTAACGCTGGTACTAAATCAGAATCAGCGTTGGTGGACATTCGCGTGCACATCGCAAACAGCGGCCATTTCAACGACAATAGACACATGAGTGTACTCCAGGCCCTAACCACCCCCACCCAGCCCGCCATCATTGCCCGCGGCCTCACCAAAACCTACGGCAAAGGCAGCACCGCCGTCACCGCCCTCAAATCCGTAGACGTCACCATCGGACGCGGCGAGTTCACCGCCATCATGGGCCCATCCGGATCAGGCAAATCCACACTCATGCACTGCCTAGCCGGCCTCGACTCCATCACAAGCGGAGACGTAACCCTGGACGGCAACACGATCTCTAACATGTCCGAACGTAAACTCACCAAACTACGGCGCGAACAAATAGGGTTCATCTTCCAATCCTTCAACCTCATCCCCACACTCACTGCGCGAGAAAACATCACTCTGCCAGCAGACATCGCCAAGAAGACCGTCTCCAAAGAACGCTTCGACACCATCGTTGACGCCGTTGGCCTGCGCGACCGCCTCACTCACCGGCCCGCCGAAATGTCTGGAGGACAACAGCAGCGCGTTGCCTGTGCCCGCGCCCTCATCACCGAACCAACCGTTGTGTTCGCCGATGAACCAACCGGAAACCTAGACTCCAAATCTTCCACTCAGGTACTCAATTTCCTGCGCGAAGCCGTGGACGCCTTTGAGCAAACCGTCGTCATGGTCACCCACGACCCAACCGCCGCGTCACACGCCGATCGCATCCTCTTTCTTGTAGACGGACGCATCGTTGCCGAACTGCGCCAGCCCACACCTGACGCCGTTTTGGATGCCCTGCGCGAACTCGACACCCTGCGTGAAACCGACCCGCAAGACGAGGACAACCCTGGCGCGTACCCCGTGCCGAGCGAGGATTCCACCTCCGCGCCCGAGCCTGATCCCGGCGAGCACGAAGAGGTCCTCGAAAATCAAACCACGCCCCCCAAATCCGAAAGCTTTCAAGATGCCGAACGCCAACCCGGCGAAACCCTCGACGAAGCGCTACGGCGTATTGCGCCAACCGGTGAACTCGACGCCGAAACGCAAGACCTTCTGATCCGCGCGCAGAAACTGCTGCATGACCTTCCCGGATCCGTCATTCCCGAGGACGACCTTGAACTGACCGGCCAAATCCCCATCGTCAAACGCGTTAAACCCGAACAAAACAACGCGCAAAACGGTAAGGAGCAGGCGTGATCAAAATAGCCCTGCGTGACGTCTGGGCGCACGCCACCCGGTTCCTCATGACAATCTTGTCGGTGGTGCTCGGCGTTGCATTCCTCTCCGGCACGCTCGCCCTGCGAACCAGCCTCGAAGACACCTTTGTGCAATCCTTTGCCTCCACCACATTCGGCACCATTCAGGTGGAAGGTAACCCCATCTCCGACGACTCGAGCCAGCGCGCGCGAATCGACGCCGGCGCGGCTGACACAATCCGAAGCATTAACGGCGTTAAAGACGTCCAGCCCGTGTACATGAGTCCCATCACCGTGCTTCAAGACGGATCACCCGCCACCGGCGTAGGCACCGTCACCCTTGCCACCGGCGCGCTCACCGGCTTCACCCCCTGGACGATTGAAGGCAAAACACCGCGCAGCGAAAACGAAATCGCGTTCGAAGCATCCGCCTTGAAACGTTACGACCTTGCCGTTGGCGACCGGATCGAATACATCGCCGGGGGCGAAAGGCACCACGCCCAAATCGTAGGCATCGTGCACCTGGCCGCGGAAGTCTCGCCCATTAACATCATTGCTTTCGACCAGGAGACCGCGCGTTCGCTCAGCCAAACGCCTGAACTGGTAAGCGCCATCGCCGTACAAACCGAAATCGACACGGACCTGGGCGCCGCCATTCGCAACATCAAGAACAGCCTCGGAGCGGACTACACCATCAGGTCCAGCGATGACGCGATCGAGGAGGCCGCCGACAACGTCAAAGACACCCTTGGATTCGTCACCACGTTCCTACTCGTATTCATTGTCCTCGCTCTCGGCGTCTCCACCTTCATCATCGCCAACACCTTCCACATGGCCGTCAAAGCTCGGCAAAAGGAGTTCGCCTACCTGCGTGCCGTTGGGGCCTCTCCCCTACAAATCTTCCTTCAAGTTGCCATTCAAGCCCTGGTTATCGGGGTCATTGGATCCGCACTCGGACTCCTCGCTGGCACCGGTCTACTAACTCTGGCATCATTCGGCCTTCTCAAAGCCGGAATGGTCACCTCTCTTATCACCGCGCTACCCCGCGACGTCATCATTACCGCGCTGATTGTGGGCATCGCAGTAACCCTCGTTGGCGCGATCCTTCCCGCCCGCGCCGCCGCGCACACCCCGCCGGTAGAAGCCATGCGCGAAGTCTCCGGAGTACGTGAAGCACCGCTTTGGCCGCGCGCCCTCATTGGTTGCGCACTCATCGCAGTTGGGGCCGCAGGCGTCTACCTTGGCGCGAAACAGGCCGTTACCTGGGCGGGCACCTCCCTAGGACTTGGCGCGGGAGCCGTAGTCATCGGCGCGCTCATTGCCTCGCCAGCCCTCGCCAAAGGGATCCTCACCCTACCGGCCCTCGCATTGCGCAAAACCCGGCTCGTAGCGCTGCGCATCGGCACCAAGAACGCCGTTCGCAACCCGCGACGCACCGGCGCCACCGCCGGCGCCCTCATCATCGGCATGGGCCTCGTAACCCTTGGAACAGTACTGGCATCGTCCGTGCAGGCTTCCACCACCGAAGCCATCCAATCCGAGCTACACGCCGACCTCACCGTCACCCCCATCAGCCCCGGAGAATCCATCACCGATGAAGCCATAGCCAAGATCCGAGCCACTAAGGGCGTGAAATCTGTAGGAGACTCCTACACCAGCGCATTCGCACCCACCACCGTCGATGGCGAGACCTTCCCCCTTGCACTCACCACCGTGGACACCACCCGCCTCACCACAGACTTCAAAGTACCCATGGCCAGCGGCACCCTCTCTAACATCAACCGCGGCCAAATCCTGCTATCCAAGAACAGCGCGCAAGCACTGGGACTAACCGCTGGCGACGAGCTCACCGTCCTTGGCAACCTTGGGCCAAAAACCATAACCATCGGCGGAATCCACGACTCCACAATCCTCACCACGACCTCCCTAGTCGCACCCAATACGCTTGAGGAACTGGGCCTGACCGCACTGGGGCGTTCCTTCGTCACCGTCTTCAAAACCGACCTGCCCCTAGACGAAGTGCAAGAAAATGTTCGCGCAGCTCTCGCTGACCAACCCACCATCGCCGTATACACCAAAACCGACCTGGTCTCCGAGATCGGTAACACCATCAACACGGTGCTTGCTATCCTCTACGCCCTACTAGGCCTCTCCATCGTCGTGGCAATCGTCGGCATCATCAACACACTCGGACTGGCCGTCAACGAGCGCACCACCGAGATCGCGCTCATGCGAGCCATCGGCACCGGCAAACTCCAAATCGCCGGGACGATCATCACCGAAGCGATCCTCACCTCCCTATACGGCACCATCATCGGCATCCTCATCGGGCTTGGCACAGGCATCGGCCTGGTAGCCTACACCAAAGAAGTAGGCATCTCCGCGCTCTCAGTCCCCTGGGCAACCCTGCTTGCGCTACTCGCCGGAACCATCATCATTGGGATCCTCGCCGCCGTCGGCCCCGCACGGCGCGCTGCACGTGCACCAATTCTCGAATCCATCGCCTCCGAATGAGCATGTGAGTTTTAGCTAGAAAGCACCGCTATTTCAAGCGACCAACACCGTTTCGTGACAAACTAGGAGCAGTGTGCCCTGCGCACAAGTATTCGCAGCCAACAAGGCCGCAACACAACCGACCCACTCGAGGAGTTCAAGATGGCAGTCGACAGGTCCAAACCGGCCACGCCAGTAATTGTGGAGACAACGCAGTCTCGCCCCAACACAAGCATCGGGCAGCTAGTCAACGAACTGTCCAACCAGATCACCACCCTGATCCGCGGCGAGATCGAACTAACCAAGGTCAAAGCAACCACGCTTGCCAAGAAAGCCGGCGTTGGCGGCGTCCTCCTCGCAGGTGCGGGCGTATTCGCCCTCTACCTACTCGGATGGATCTTCCGCACCATCGAGCTTGGCTTCGCAAACGTTGTAGCCCCCTGGCTTGCAGCCCTCATTACCGCGGGCATCCTCCTGCTCATCGTTATCATCCTGGCAGCAGTTGGAGCCCTCCTCCTCAAGAAAGGCCTGGCAGACAAGCCGAACCCGGGCGACAACATGAAGCTAAACGTCGCCGCAGCAAAGAAGGGATTGAAAAAGTGAGCGAAACCCCTCGCACCGTCGAAGAGATCGAAGCTGAAATCCTGCGCACGCGCCTTGCGATGCAGTCCACCGTCAATGAGCTCAGCAGCCGCCTTAACCCGCGCGAACAAGCCAAAGCTGTTGCCACGCGCGCCGGCGAAAAAGCCGCTCAGTTTGGTCAAGATACGGCAGATGAAGCCAAAGCTGCCCTCAAGGGCGATCCGCGCGCACTAGCCAAGTTTGCATCGGTTGGCGTAGCGCTCGGCCTACTCGCCGGACTCAAGAAACTGCGCAAATAGATCCACTATTTGAAATCCAAACGCCGAACAACCGCGGAAAACCCGCAGAAAATCCCCAAGACATTTCTAGACGTTAGGATAATCTGTCCGATTTTCGTTAGAATAGGCGCTTGAAAGACCATTAGACGCTCAGGATTCCCACGGGAATCCGCAAGACACTGTGGAGGGGGTCGACGCCAATGGGGCGCGGCCGTCAGAAGGCCAAGCAAACAAAGGTGGCTCGGAAGCTAAAGTACACTTCTCCCGAGACCGACTTTGACGCTCTGCAGCGTGAACTCGCTGCTGAGCGAGGCGAATCGAACGATCCGTACGGGGATATTCCCCCGGCAACCGACGAAGACAACTGGGATGACTACGACGACTACAAATGAGTCGTAAAACCCAAAACAAATAGTCAAACGAAAATCGGGAGGGCAAGCGCCCTCCCGATTCGTTATGCTTGACTGGCCTATGACCGGGGCAGTTTCTAGAGTCGGTAGCTTCCCGTCAGTAGAGCCGCTCCCGCCTGCACTCCCTTAGCGCCCTGTACCAAGCGATCCGAATCCGCTACCTGCAGCGAAGATGAAGAGAGCTCGACGTCGCCCAGCACCCACGGCTCGCTGCCAATAGCCATCAAGAATCCCAGCGCTTCATCAGCTACGGCCTCATCCACAATCGCGACCATGCCAACGCCCAAGTTGAACGTCTGCTCCATCGCGGCCCAACTTACTGCGCCCAGCTTAGAAAGCGTTGAAAATACCGGCGGCATGGCCCAAGATGAACGATCCACTCGCGCAATAAAACCAGTAGGGATAACGCGCGAAATGTTCGCACCCAAACCGCCACCCGTAATGTGGGACAAAGCCTTCACCGCGCCGCGAGGAAGCGACTCGATCATCGCTAACATCTGCTTCGTGTACAAGCGCGTGGGCTCAAGAAGCTCCTCGCCGAGCGTGCGGCCAAACTCCGGCACTTCCCGATCAAGCTTCCACGTAGAATCAGCCACAATCTTGCGAACCAGCGAATAGCCATTCGAATGCAAGCCCGAAGACGAAATACCAATCAAGACATCGCCAACCGTCACGCGGTGAGCGCCAAGCATCTCGTCGGCATCAACCACGCCCGTTGCGGCTCCCGCAATGTCGTAGTCGTCCGGATCCATCAAACCGGGATGCTCCGCGGTCTCGCCACCAATCAAGGGGCAATCCACCTGCGCACAAGCCTGCGCCACGCCGCGCACAATATCTGCAATCTTCTGCGGCTCCACACGGCCCGTTGCAATGTAATCCGTCATCAGCAACGGCCTCGCACCCATCACCACCAGGTCATCCACAACCATCGCCACAAGATCCTGACCGATCGTGTCATGGATCCCCATTGCCTGCGCGATCGCGATCTTTGTTCCAACGCCGTCCGTAGACGAGGCGAGCAGGGGCCTCTTCATCCCCTTCAACGCCGACGCGTCGATCATCCCGGCGAAACCACCCGATTCTCCAAACACCGTGGCGTTATGCGACTTTGCAACAGCGGCCTTCATCAGCTCAACCGCGCGGTCACCCGCCTCAATATCAACACCCGCAGCAGCGTAATCAACCATCAAAACCTCACTTAGTCACGCCAGGTGTACCCGGAATCGGAGTTCCCGGCGGAACCGGCACCGGATACTGTCCATTAAAACAAGCTAAACACAAGCTATCGGCCGGCTGTCCCGACGCGGCAACCATGTCTTCCAGCGACAAATACCCTAAAGAATCCGCGCCGATCCACTCACAAATCGCGTCCACGTCCATAACCGAAGAAATCAGTTCCGCCCGCGTTGGGAAATCAATCCCAAAGAAACACGGCCAACCCACCGGCGGCGATGAAATACGCACGTGAATCTCACTTGCCCCGGCCTCGCGAAGCATCCTCACAATCTGCCTTTGCGTATTACCCCGCACAATCGAATCATCCACCACAACCAGGCGCTTGCCCTGCACAATGTCGCGCAACGGATTCAACTTGAGCCGAATACCGCGCTGGCGCAAACTCTGCGTAGGTTGAATAAACGTGCGGCCCACGTAACTGTTCTTCACAAAACCCTGCGCGTAGGGGATACCGGACTGTTGCGCGTAGCCAATCGCTGCAGGCGTGCCAGACTCTGGCGTTGCAATCACATAATCGGCATCCACAGGATGCTCACGAGCCAGCGCCGCGCCCATCTCTTGACGCGCCAAACTAATGGACCTGCCCGCAATCCTCGTATCCGGCCTAGCGATATACACGTACTCAAACACGCAGCCGTGCGGAGTAGCCTTACCGAACTTAAACGAGCGCATACCGTCCGAATCAATCGCGATCAGCTCACCCGGCTCCACCTCGCGAATAAACGACGCGCCCACAATATCGAGCGCAGCTGTCTCGGACGCAAGCACCCAACCCGTATCCAAACGGCCCAAAACCAGCGGGCGCAAACCGTGCGGATCACGCGCGCCATACAGCGTGCGCTCATCCATAAACACCATCGAGAAACCACCCTGAAGACGCGGCAACACGTTCTTCGCCGCCTCAATCAGCGAACCGCGTTCAGTTTGCAGCCCCTCCCCCAGATGCTGTTCACAGCCCTTCTCAGTGCCATAACCACCCAGTAGCGCCGTAATAATCTGCGTGCCCGTCGCGTCATCGTCAATCGGGCGATGCGAAACCTTATTTGCCAAATCGCGCAACTGGGACGCATTCGTCACGTTTCCGTTATTACCGAGCGCAATCGAACCCGTAGCAGTAGGCCCCAACATCGGCTGCGAATGCTTCCACTCAGCCGCCGTCTTCGTTGCGTACCGCACGTGCCCAATAGCCATATGCCCCTCAAGCGTTGAAAGAGCCTCGTCATTAAACACCTGCGAAACGAGCCCCATGTCCTTATAAACCATGATGCTCTTACCATCGGAAGCAGCAATACCCGCCGACTGCTGACCTCTATGCTGGAGGGCGTACAACCCGAAATACGTTAAGCGAGATACTTCCTCGCCCGGCGCCCACACCCCAAAAACGCCACATTCATCTTTAGGTTTATCCGAATCAGAAAAGTCTGCATCCAGCAGTTCATCTTCACGCACGCCCTCATCATTACACATTCACAAAACCAGTTGCGGGGCGCTTCAAAAAATGGACTCAACCGGCCTCAGTTGTGGACGAATCCAAATCTGGATAATCCTTTGGCCTAGCAAAACCATCGCGCGAACGCGGGTGCTTAATCGCGATTGCCCCCGCCTGCTCGTTATCAACCAGCAACTCATCAACCACCAGGTCAGCTGCCTCAAACTCCTGATTGCGATACGTTGCGCGCGCCATCAACTGCGCACCGATCGGCGACGACACCGTCTGCAACGCGACAATAAGCAAGGCTGCAGCAACCCACTGCCACGAACGCATAGACACAGCTGCACCCGTAGCCATCAAGAACACGCCCAACCACTGGGTTTTTGCCGAAGCGTGCATGCGTGAATACGTATCGCGCAAACGGAGCAACCCCACGCCGCTCACCAACATGAACGAAGCACCGCCGAGCAGAAGCAATGCGCCCAGCAGATCCCACACGGCCTCGAGACTAATCATGCTTCTCACTCGCCTTCTTCGACGCCTTCTTCGCGCGCTCGCCCGCATCGGCGATGCTCTTAGCCGACTGTTTCGAAGCCTGCGCCTCGCGGGCCGCCTTGATTGCCTCACGCTCCTCCGCGTGTAGCTCGCTTTGCGCCTCACGCATCAAACGCGCCTCCTGCGCGCGCAACTGCTCCGGCGTAGTAGCGGCGTCCGTAGTATCGCGCGGGCGCTCCGAAAAACGTCCCAGCGTTACCGAATACATGAATCCAACCATCGAGAACATGATGGCGAGCACCAGCACATCCGTGCGATCCGTTCGCACCGCAAGCACCAGCGTTATTCCCGCAGCCGCCACCGCAAGCACATCCGAGGCAACCGCCCGATCCATAATGCTCGGCCCCAATGTCAGCCGCACCAAAGTCATAAACGCGGTTGCAATCATCGCCATCAGAGCAACAAACAAAATCACCGTTATCAAAGTGCTCACAGCTTCACCCCCACGGTGTCCAACGTCTGCGCGGAAGCCAGTGCCTTCAACACGCGTTCCTCCTGCGCCAGCGAAGCCGCCCTCACGCCTTCAACGCCGCCCTGGGCCTCAAGATCGAACACATGCAGGTAAATGATGCCCTCGCGGCGCTTCAACTCAACCACGATTGTGCCCGGCACCAAATTGATCATCGCCGCGGTAACCGCCATCGTAATATCCGCGCTACTGCGCAAATCGATTCGCACAACCCCGCACTCATAATCGCGACCCGTCACAACTACGCTTGCAACGTGAACTGCCGCCTTCACCATGTCCACCAAGAACACGCCAGCAAGAATCAAACCCTGGCGAAGCCGAAAGTTTGCGAAAAACCGCGAGCGCGGCAAAGGGAAAATCAGCTGGATAAAGAGCGCTACCAGCAGGCCGCTCAGCAACACCAGTGGATCGAACTTCGCGAACAGTAGCGTCCACAAGACCAGCAACCACAACGTCATAGAAAGCGACAGCCGCTTTGACGCGAAAGCTCTCACCCTACTCATTTGCCAGCCCCGTCCTCGGGAATGCCGCCGAATAATCCCGCGCTAACTTCATCCCTAAAATGTGGCTCTGAATGTGCTCATTATTCTCGTCAACAATGAACGGAGCATGCCACTGGTAACTCCACAGCTCCTGTCCGGTCTGGCGCTTCTCTGGCTCCAGCTCGCGCCCGTCGCGGCTGTAATCCCGAATCAAATCCTCCTGCGCCGACTTCGCATAATCTTGCAAAATCTTTGGCGCATCCGCGGCGGCGAACTTCGACTTACCTGCCCCGCGGCCATCGTCTTGCAATACCGCGTGCAAGTAGGCGGAGCGCTCCATCTGATCAAGCGCAGCATTCGAAGCATACGCGTAGATCGGACCCGCCCCCGCAGTCATCGCAAACATAACCAAAATCAGCGAGGCCGCCGAAGCATACATCAAGCGCGTAACAGCCGACCCCTCCATCTCTCTTCGGGTACGAGAGTGGACCTGCATGCGGTCATCTGAATCCGCAATCCGCGAGATTGCCTCGGCAGCGCGTAGCGTTGCCCTCTGATACCTAGCCCCACGCACTTGAGCAAAATCAGTATCCGTCACGTGCGTATCAGACTTGGGCTGCCAAAACGCGAAATTCCACACCTTGATAAGCGCATACAGTGTCAGGAACGACGTGATAATTCCGGCGGCGAGGAGCGCGTAGCCTTCCCACTGGCCCTGCAACACCGACGACTGCGCAAGCCCCACCTTGCCAATGAAACCCGTAAACGGAGGAACACCAACGAGATTCAGCCCCGCAATCATGAACATGATCGCAAGCATCGGATGAGTTTTTGCCAAACCCCCAAGAGCGCGCAAAGACGTGGTGCCCTCGTGACGCTCAATCAGCCCAATAATCAAGAACAGCGTGGTCTGAACCAAAATGTGGTTAGCCGCGTAGAAGATCGCCGCCGCAAGCCCCACCTTGTTCACCACAGCAAGGCCCCAAATCATGAAGCCAATGTGAGAGACCAACACAAACGACAGCAAACGCCTCATATCGTGCTGCGCGATCGCACCCAAAATACCGACGATCATCGTCGCTATACCCACAACCGTTAGGAGTACCGACACGCCCTCGCCGGGGAACAACAACACCTGCAAACGAATCAGCGCGTAAATACCCACCTTGGTTAGCAAACCCGCAAACACAGCGGTTACCGGCGCCGGAGCCGTCGGGTACGAATTGGGAAGCCAAGCAGCAAGCGGGAACACTGCCGCCTTAATTCCAAACGCCACCAGCAAAACCAGCTGGATAGTAAGTGCAACACTTGGATCAATCTCTCGAAGACGCGTGGAAAGCTGCGCCATATTAACAGTGCCCGTAGCCGCATACGTCAGGCCAATACCAATCAGGAACAGCACCGACGAAACCAGCGAAACCACCACGTAAACCGTGCCCGCACGAATACGACCTCGCGTGCCGCCAATCGTGATCAACACAAATGAGGCGGCAAGAAGAATCTCAAAACCCACGTACAGGTTGAAAAGGTCACCCGTCAGGAACGAATTTGAAACACCCGCGATCAAAATCAAATACGTGGGGTGGTAGATCGCAACCGGCACATCCGGATCCTCATCCGCGAGATTCTGCGCCAGTGAATACACAAGCACCGCGAGCGTCACGATCTGTGAAACCACAAGCATCAGCGAGGACAGCCGGTCTGCCACCAGCGTGATACCCACAGGCGCCGCCCACGAACCCACGTCGAGCACCACCGGACCGGAGTTTGCCGCTACCGCTAGCGTGATGCCAACCACCAGCACCGTTGTCAGCGTCACCAGCGAAATCAGCTGCTGCAACTTCGGGCGGCGCACAAACACAAGGGCAAAGTCCGCCGCCAATAGCGGCAGCAGTACGGGGATAGGGAGCATCCAGTTCATCGGGCACCCTCCCCTCGGCTAGGCCCGTCCTCGGGCTCCGGCGCGGAATCCTCTACGGCCTCCGCATCGTAGAAGCGATGCGGATCTTCCTCACCGGTAACCTCATCTACCCCGTAGTCATCCACACGGTCCTTCGCCAACCTGCGCGCAAGCCGGCGATCCTCAACATCATCAACAACCTCGTCATGGCCAGACAAACGCCACGACCGGTACGCGAGCGCCATGCCAAACGCGGTAGTACCCAGGCCAATCACAATCGCGGTCAGCATCATCGCCTGCGGGAGCGGGTCTGCCATGATCGTTGGATCCACGTCCTCACCAAGCAAAGCCGGACGCGCTGAACGGCCACTCGCCGCGAGGAACAGCACGTTCACGCCGTGCCCCATCAGCGCCAAACCAATCAGGATGCGCGTTAGCGTGCGCTCCATAACCAGGTAAGCGCCCACCGCAACCAGCACGCCCGCAAGAATCACCACAACCAGGGAAGGAGTACTCACTTTGGCTCCCTCCTCACGTCGCTAAGCGCGCCCGCAGGCATCTTGTTCTTCACCTGCGCCTGCTCGGCCTCCGCGCGATCCTTATCCACCTGCCCACCAAGGGCCGTCACCAAATCCAAAACAACCGCCACAACCAGTAGGTACACGCCCACGTCCACAATCAGTGCCGACGTGAAGTGGACATTGCCGAGCACGCCGAAACTGAGGTCAATCTCCGTAGACTCCAAAACCGTGTTTCCATATGCCAGCGGCATCACCGCACCAACCGTTGCAGTGAACAGGCCAAAGCCCAGCAGCGCACCTGGATTCACGCGGCTGGCCTCACGCAGCTCGAACCGGCCTCCTGCCATATAACGCAACGTGAACGCAATGCCCGCGAGGACACCGCCCGCAAAACCGCCACCCGGATTGTTGTGACCCACCCAGAGCAACCACAGGGAAGCAACCAGCATCGTGGGGAACAAAACCCGCGTGCCAACCTCAAGAAGCAGCGAGCGCGAACGCGCCGACAGCATCGAAATTGCCGGCAACCACGCGCCGGGCGTCTTAGGCCTCTCGCGCTCCAACGTTGAGCTACGACGCACCAGATAAATCATCGACGCCACGCCCGTAGCGGTCACTAGAAGGACCGAAAGCTCACCAACCGTATCCCACGCGCGCGTGTCCACCAAGATCACGTTCACCACGTTCTTACCTGCACCAAACGAGTAAGCTTCCGCAGGGATCAAGTTAGAAATAGGTTCCGCAACGCGAGCCTGAGTAGCCACGATAGTTGCGCCCGTGACCACGATTCCTAAAACGCCGGCCAAACCTATGCGCGCCCAACGGGAAATCGCGAACGAACGCACCGAGAAGTTCTGCGGCAAGGAACGCAACACCAGAACGAACACAACCAGGGAGACAACCTCGACCAGCATCTGCGTAAGCGCCAAATCCGGGGCGCCATACGTCATGTAAAGCAGCGAAATCGCGGTGCCCACCACGCCGAGCGCCAACACCGCGTTGATACGCGAACGCGACCTCGCCGCCACAAACGCAGCCACACCCGCGAGCGCCACAATTCCGACCTGCGTAGCCGAATCCCATAAACGCAGATTGAGTTCGGATTGGCCGACCTCGACCAGGCCAAAACCAACTGCCGCTGCGAATACAGCGAAGATCGTGGTTATATCCCACGGCAAAGAACCGCGGTGGAACAAAGAGGTGATGAGCGATGCGAAGTGTTCCAACTCCAGCATTAGCCACCTGTAGATTTCGCTAATATGCAGGTGTTTAGGAGCCAAACGCCTCTGAATACGCGCAATGCGGGGGCGCTGCCATGCCATCCACACACCTCCGGCCAGAATCACTGCCGTGATCAGTGCGGGCCCGGGCCCGGACCAGAGCGCGATGTGCGGCTCGCCCACTCCTCCCTCGGTAATGTACTCCGTCAAAGTCTGGAGCCACGCCGGCTGGATTGCGGCGAAGGAAGCCACCGCCAACCCCACCACCGGGATCAGCGTGAGGGCGGGTAGCTGCGAGTTATCCATCTCAATCTTGATACGTTTGCGTCCAAATGCGCCCCACCAGTAGCGCCACGAGTACGCGACAGTAAGCACCGAACCGAGCGTCAAAATCACCAAGGCAGCAACATCAAGGCTCGCTCCTGCCGAATGAGGCGCGATGCTTGCAGCCCAGCCGGCACCAGTTCCCTCAAACAAACTGGTAATAAACGCCTCTTTACCCAAGAAACCCAGCAGAGGCGGCACGCCAGCCATTGAAAGCGCGAGCACCGCGGCGGACGTTGCCAGCACCGGCTGATGCTTGTACAGACAGTTAAGCTCACGCAAATCGCGCGTGCCCGTGGCCTTCTCTACCAAACCAACGCTCATGAACAACGCCGACTTAAATACGGCGTGCGCCACCAACATCGCAATGCCCGCCGCGTAAGTTGCGGCCGTGCCGTAAGCCATTGCCGCGCTCATCAAACCCAGCTGAGACACCGTGCCATAGGCCAGCACCAGCTTCAGATCGAACTGCCGCAACGCGCGATACGAGCCAAGGAGCATAGTGGCAAGACCGAGCGCCACTATTATCGGGGACCAGCCCGGCACATTTGTAAAGCCCGGCGTCAAACGCGCAATCAAATACACGCCGGCCTTCACCATCGCAGCCGCGTGCAAGTACGCAGACACAGGCGTGGGGGCTGCCATCGCGCCCGGGAGCCAAAAATGATGCGGCACCAATGCCGACTTGGTGCTCGCACCCAAAATGATCAGCAACGCAGCCACAATCACCTGTGCCGAACCGACATCGAGCACACCAGTGCGAGCATTTTCTACCAGCACGTGAACCGCGTAAGAGCCACCAGGGGCCTCTGCCACCATCACAAAACCGGCAAACATCGCGAGGCCGCCAAAGCCGGTGACTTGAATAGATTGGCGGGCAGCCGCACGAGCGGGACGATTATCAAAATGGTGACCGATCAGCAGGTAAGAAAATACCGTGGTCAGTTCCCAAAATAAATAAATAATAAGCAAGTGGTCAGCCGTCACAAGGCCGAGCATCGCCGCCGCGAACGCTGTGAAAATCGCAGAAAAGCGGCCCAAACTAGCCGCATTAGAACTGAAATAACGCGCCGCATACAGCATCACCAGCGTGCCTACGCCGCTCACAATCAGCGTCATCAACCACGACAGTGGATCCAGCCTGAACACCACTGCCAAAGAGAGCTCGCCCACCCAATTCCACACAAACTGCGGAGGAGAAGTGAACACCTCCCTCGTGTACGAAAGCGCCCACACCACCGCACTAAGCGGCGCCAAAGCGGTTAGGAACAGGACATTTCGCCCCAACTTTCGCCCGAGCAACGGGGCAAGACAAGCCGCCAACGCATGAAGAAGCAAAATCGTGACCAAAACTGTCCTCACTCGCAACGAAAGCGGCTAACTGGCTTATAGCCAGAATCAGACTAGCGAATTTTTGAGACGGCGGCGCAATAAAGCGATAATACGGACATGCCCTAAACCGTGAAGGAGCGAAGGCCATGACCCCTGCAACCTTGCGCGTAACCCTTTTTGCGATCGCCGTCATCGCGACCATCGTCGCGATCTTGACCTTCGTTCGCGCCCTCATAGTCATGTACCAGCGCGTTGCCACCGGTCAGAGCGCACCCGGCCGTCTCCGCCCGATTGGCCCGCGCCTGTGGATGACCATCAAAACCGTGCTGAGCCACCGCGAGTTCCGTGGCCGGCCCGGCGTTCGCATCGCGCACTGGTTCGTCATGCTCTCCTTCCCTATCCTGGCGCTCACTCTTGCTACCGGCATGGGTAAACTTCGCGCGCCCTCATTCTCCTTGGGCGCAATCGACCATTTTCCCCTGTGGGAATGGATCGTTGAACTATTCGCATGGACCAGTCTCATTGGCATCATCGGCCTTATCACCCTGCGTCTTGTGTCCGGCTCCGGCCACAACAACGAAGCAGAAGGAGAAACCCGCACCGGACAAGCCACCTCACTAGCATCGAGGTTCCTTGGATCCACACGCTGGCAGGCATACTTCGTTGAGCTCGTAGTGCTGACCGTGGTGCTCGCAGTGATTGGCCTGCGCGCCCTCGACTACGCGGCAGCAATCAACGGCGTAACCGACGAAGGCGGCCAACTAATCCTGAACCCCGCCTATGCCACGGCCCTGCACTACCCCACCACCGCATGGCTCGGAAACGCCCTGGCCGGCATGTCCAGCGCCGCCCTCCTCAACTCGATAGCCGTACTGTCATTCCTCAAAGTCATGATCTCCATGGCGTGGATGACCGTAGTAGGCGTGCAGACCAGCATGGGTGTGGCATGGCACCGCTTCCTCGCTCTCATCAATATTTATGCGCGCCGCAACGTCGACGGTTCCAAAACCCTGGGTGCGGCTTCGCCACTCATTGTGGAGGGGGCTCCGCTTCTGAGCGAAGAACAGCTTGATGACCTAGATGATGACGCGACGCTCGGCACCGGCACGCTTGCAGACCTAACGTGGAAGCAACGCCTAGACTTCATGACCTGCACCGAATGCGGCCGCTGCCAAGAACTTTGCCCCGCGTGGAACACCGGCAAACCCCTATCCCCCAAACTACTCACCCTGTCCCTGCGCGACCACGTGGCCGCCGTCGAACAGATGGAAGCCCTCGGAGACAAGGCCTACACCAAAGATGATGAAGGCAACGTCCTCGTCGATTCAAATGTTCCCAACACCGCGCACACCCCTGACGTTTTAGAAGCCCTAATCGCGTCTGGAAACACGGGCGAAACCGGCGTTTCTATGGAAGCCGGCCCGCTGATTGGCGACGTAGTTTGTGAGGATGCGCTGTGGGACTGCACGATGTGTGGCGCGTGCGTAGACCAGTGCCCCGTTGACATTGAGCACCTGGACACGATTTTGGGAATGCGCCGCCACCAGGTGCTGATGGAGTCCGCCTTCCCCCGCGAACTAGCGCGCCCGTTCCGTTCGCTGGAGACGAAGGCCAACCCGTACAACCAGGCGCCGCGCAAGCGCCTGGAATGGGCTAAGGACCTAGAGTTCGACGTGCCCGTCATAGGTGAGGACGTGGAGGACGCCAGCGAAGTTGACTGGGTGTTCTGGGTTGGTTGCGCGGGCGCCTACGACGATCAGGCGAAGAAAACAACGCGGGCAATCGCAGAGCTGCTGCACGTTGCGGGCGTGAAGTTCGCGGTGCTGGGTAACGCGGAGACGTGTACGGGCGATCCGGCGCGCAGGGCCGGCAACGAGCTGTTGTTCCAAATGCTCGCGCAGCAGACTATCGAGACACTGAACGAAGCGAACGTGAAGAAAATCGTGGTCTCTTGCGCGCACTGCTTTAACACGATCGCTAACGAATACCCCGAACTGGGCGGCACATTCGAAGTTGTGCATCACACGCAGCTGTTGAACCGCCTGGTTCGCGAAGGCGCCCTCACTCCCGTGCCGCCAAAGCCGGGCGAGGAAAGCCGCAAAATCACCTATCACGATCCATGTTTCTTGGGTCGCCACAACCAGATTTACGAGGCGCCGCGCACTCTGCTCGGCTCTGACCCCGCTCTTGAGGTTATAGAAATGCCGCGTTCGGGCGAGCGCGCAATGTGTTGCGGCGCGGGTGGCGCCAGAGCATGGATGGAAGAAACCCGGGGCATGCGTATTTCGCAGGCGCGCGTGGACGAGGCCGGTCAGACGGGCGCAGAGGTTATTGCAACGGCATGCCCGTTCTGCTCACAAATGCTGGGCTCCACACCCACTCCCGCAGGCGCACAGCAGGGCATTGAGATCAAGGACGTTGCCGTACTGATGCTAGATGCCGTGCGCAGGGGCGAAACCGAAGAGGCGTCCAAGTAGCCTCGCCCGCGAGCGCCCCTATTCGTGAACGCCCCTACTCTGGGTCGGAGATCAAGAACTGGTCTTCGTCCAGCATGTATCCGGCAGTAGACCTTGCGATAAGGCTGGCGATCAGCTCAATCTGGTCTTTGACGCGGTTGCGTTCAAAGCGTAGCGCGCGGCCGGGCCGCATTAGTTTATCCCGGTAAACCTCGGGCATGATCCAGCGGACCCCGTACTCGATGGCGCTGCCCTGCGGCCACTGCTCGAAGCGCAGAGCGGAGGGCGTGAAATCCGCGGGAGCAACGGTAATGTGCACTCGCGAGGTGTTCCCCACGGATGCGATCAGCGAGTAACCGCGCACAACAAATCCCTCGGCCGCAGCCTTCCTGTCGGCTTTCTGCGCGATTTCAGCGATGCGCACCAACTCGTCTTCAGGAATGTTGATCTTTTTCGCGATTTCTTCCCGCGTTTGCACGCGCTGCGCCGAATCGATGGGCGCCAGCTTCGCTTCTTCCAACCCGTTCACGATGTCGGGCAGATACGGACGTAGCAGCGCGGTGAGGTCTTCCTCATCCACCCACCTGGGCGCGTAAACCATCATGTCCACCGCACTGTCCGCGTCAGGTTCTATGTTGATTCGCGAGGGAGCGGCGTTCACAGCTCCGGCAAGGCGTCTGGCGATGCGGATAAGGCCGGCTAGAACTTCGAACTCTTTACCCGCCGGCATGCCGTCCGGGAAAGCGCGCGCGAGCGGGTCCGTGTGCATGAGGAAGTCCGGGGCGGCGCTGGTGCGAACAGCGGGTACGTCTACGATCCACGCCTGCTCCATGCGGGCGGGCGTGTTAAGCAGTGCGCGTTCTGTTTTGGTGATGCGCCAGGGGCCTGACAGGGTGGCACCTTCGGTGAGGCGGAGCAGACCGGGCGCAAGCCAGCCGGCATCCTCGGAAATAGAAACGGCCAGGGCCTCAAGCTCGCGCGGGTCCACGTCATCCCCGGTGACCAGAAGGTGTTTGCCTTCCGCGTCTTTGGGGCTCAGGATTTTGGCGTCCTCGAACGTGATAACAGGCATGTCAACGGATGCGCCGTGTTCGACGGCGTTGAGCTCGCCCGCCGCCGTGACGGTTAGGGCGCGGGCCCGCGTGGCGTTCACTTGGGTGGCGAGGTCTGGCATTGCCTGCGTGGCAAGGGAATCCGCCGACGTGGGTGTGGTTTCGCGCGGAAGCGTGTTGGATTGGTTTAGTTGCGCGAGCCGCTCGGCGATTGGGACACGCTCAGACTTGCTCATAGAACCTGCACGTCCCCTTCAATGTGGGGGCTTTGCGCGATCTGTACGCGTTCGAAGTTTTGATGCGACCGGGAGGCAGTGGGGCCGCGCTGGCCCTGGTAGCGTGATCCGCGCGCGCCCTTGCCGTATGGGGCTTCGGCCGGCGAGGACAGTTGGAAGAAGCAGAGTTGGCCCACTTTCATGCCCGGGTAGAGCAGGATCGGCATGGTTGCGGTGTTGGACAGTTCCAGGGTGACGTGCCCGGTGAAGCCGGGGTCGATGAACCCTGCTGTGGAGTGCGTTAGCAGACCCAGGCGGCCAAGTGACGATTTGCCTTCGAGGCGCGCGGCAATGTCATCGGCAAGCGTGACCTGCTCGTAGGTTGCGCCAAGTACGAATTCGCCGGGGTGGAGCACAAAGGGCTCGTTACCTACGTCCACGAGGCTGGTGAGCTCCGATTGGTCTGCGGCCGGGTCGATTACCGGGTACTTGTGGTTGTTGAACAGCCTGAAGTAACGGTCTAGCCGAACGTCGATGGAGGCTGGTTGCACCATGTTTGAGTCCCACGGATCGAGGGCAATTTTGCCGGCGTCAATGTGGGCTCGAATGTCACGATCACTTAGCAGCATGCCTTCATTTTCCCATGAAAACGAGGCGGCGTGGTAGCGCTTAGATCTTCTGCGTCTTTTGCAGGGTGGAACTAAGATGGATGGTGTGTATTTCGTTACAGTCTGACTTGAAGGAAGGGATAGACGATGACCGAGTACGCTGGCCAGTTTGATGATCAGGGCAAGAAGCCTTACGTGATCGATATTGAGAAGGAAACTCTTGATAATACGAATTTCCGCACAACCATGTGGACGGGTGAGCACATTCAGCTGACCGTCATGGAGATTCCGGTTGGCGGCGACATTGGCCTTGAGGTTCACGAGGACACGGACCAGTTCCTGCGTATCGAGCAGGGTAAGGGCCGCTGCGAGATGGGCCCGTCCAAGGATGACCTGAACTTCGTGAAGGAAGTTGAGGACGACTTCGCGATTTTTGTTCCGGCAGGAGCTTGGCACAACGTGACAAACATTGGCGAGGAGCCGTTGAAGCTGTACACCATTTATGGCCCGGCAGATCATTTGCCCGGTACGGTGCACAAGACGCAGGCGGATGCCGAGGCGGATCCGCACGAGCACTGAGCCGAGGCGCTTGCTAGAGCGGCTACTAGCCGAAACGGCGAGAGGCTTTAGGCAGGCGCTTAACTAAACAAATAAGGGGTGCGATGGGCATTTGCCCATCGCACCCCTTATTTGACCGGTGTTAGTGCGTTCTGCGCACCACCACGATTCCAGCTGCTAGCAACACCAGCGCGGCAATGCCGAGCGGCAACGTAGCATCTGAAACGCCCGTCTTAGACAGTCCAGTTCCTGGTTTACCAATGGTTTGCGAGGGCGAGCTAGGCGGCGTTGTCTTACCCGGCTCACTGGGCTCACTTGGTTCACTTGGCTCAGACGGCTTGGTAGGCTCGTCCGGCTTGACCTCATTTGGAACCTCGAACGGCTTGTCGAATGATCCCTCACCCTTTACCTGTGTCAAACCAGATTCCACTGTGTAGGGTTTTTCTACAATCCCAATAACGATAGGTTGTGAAAGCTTCACAAAACCTTCGGGAGCTTTCAGCTCCGTGATCTCAACGGTATTTTCTGGCAGGTTGACGGCATAGACCATGCCGTCACCATCGCTGACCGTTGTAACGGTGTTGCCCTCCGCATCCTGGTAGCTGAATACTGCGCCAGAGAGAGCGGTGCCCTTGTTGTCGACCTTCTTCAAAGCGACGTATGGCATGCCTTTCAAAGTGGCAAACGCAGCATACTTTTGCGCGTCAATACTGCCTTCGCCGCTTGCTTCCGGCGTGACGTTGCTTGCCAAGGCCTTCACCTTGTTCACAATCTTCTCTGCGTCCGGGTTTACTATGCGCAACATGGTTGGGTATTCAACCTTGTAGGCATACGGCTTAGTTTCAGCCGGCGTGTTCGGCAGCTTGAAGAGGATCTTATGCGTGGCGGCATCATACGAAATTCCGACCTCGCCATCCTTGGGATCTCCCTTGACAAGCTTCACAGCAGCCAAGTCCTCTTTACCATCCTCTGCCTTGGCCAAGTCCTTATAGTCGCCGTTTTCCAGCAACTCGTTTGACCTTCTCACCTTGAAATCGGCAAGATTTGGCTGGCCCTCGTCGTCAAGCGAGATCGCGATGTTCTTATCGAGCTCATCCTCGATTACAACATCCCTGAAATCTTGATCAAACGGCTTGTAAGTGAACGTCCAATCTAGCTTAGAACCGTTCACCTTCGGATCTTCCTTAGTGAGCAGATACGGTTTGATCTTCAAATCAGCACCATCATTGGCCAGGTTCTTGTCATCAGCCTTGAGAGAAACCTTATTCCGGTATGTCTCAAACTTAGACTGTGCGGCGTTCTTAACAAGCGTGCTAAAGACTTCCTCACTCATCTGCGCCTTCACGACAATGAAATAAGGAGTGCCTTCATAGTCAGAGAAGTTCCACGTCAGTTTGTCTTTATCGAACGTCACTTTCGCTTCGTCTGCCGTCACCTTCTTTTTAGCCCTACCCGGTGGCATGAAGGTTACAAAATCAGTGCTATCAGCTACCGTTACGCCACCGTGGTCGATGAAGCTCGGGGTAATCGGATTTGCCTCGTAGATTGCGAAATAATCTGCCCCATCCTCAGTTAGTGGCACGAGCGACAAGCCCTCAGGCAACACGTCTGTGACCGACCAGTTCTTTGAAACCCATTTGCCTGACGCTCCCACTGATTTTGCATACTCGGAGAACTTAAGGCCCGTCGGGTTAACATCGATCCGGAACAGTGCGGTCCGATCTTTGTAGTTGAAGGTCTTTGTCTCATCAACCAATGGAATGCCGGTTACATAGTCACGGTAACCGCTGTTCCAACCGTTCTTGGAAACATGTTCTATGTTGTTCAGATCCGTATCGGACTCAATCGTGTACTTATCTAGCAGGCGGCCTTCAAGCTCGTACTTGGCCGAAGACTTCAAAGCCTTCAAAGAATCACCCTTGCCAGTTACCAGAACAGCGGTGTTCTTGTACGTCTTTGAATAGGAGCCGGAGTCACCCATTAGGTCCAGCAAATCACGCACGTGGGTTTTTAGCTTGAAGGTGTAAGACTTCACCTCGGTGAAACCACTGATTTGAACCAGCTCGCCAATCTGCTTCCCGCCTTCATTGAAGAGTGGGAACGTCTTTGCCGCTAGGTTATCGCCCTCCCCGGGTTCGAGTGAACCGTCCAGATAACTCTGGTTGAAGTTAACGAAAGGCTCCCCTTTATCACCCTTCAAGAGCGCCTCTAGAGTTCCCTCTGGCAAAGCAGCGTCTTTAACGTTTAACCCTGTTTCATTCTTATAATCTTTTTCTGAGCCGTAGTAGAACAGCTCATAGACGTAGCGGTGTTCAGACGGGAATATCTTGGAGAAGTCGGTCGTGATACTCCAAGGAATATTCCCCTGGTTCAAGACATCATTCTCGTACGTCTTCAACGCTTTCTTGGTGATAGTTGCTTCACCGCTGTAAACCGGCGGGGTCACCGGGAAGATCACGTCGCCACAGGTATGAATCTCCGCGTCGTTTTGAAGCTTTCCAACCTCATCGTCCTTATCAAAAATAAGTTTTACCGTAAAGCGGTACTGCCCATTAAGGTCTTTAACGAACATCCAGTGGTTTTGCAGCTCTTTATACTTTGACTCTGGGGTAGCTTCTCGGGTTCCTGCATGCCAGTCAAGACCGAGATCGTACACTTCGTTTGTGTATTTTGACGTGTCAGGACAGGGCGCATTCTTGTCAGCAGGAAAGCCTGGGAAATCCTTGACGGCGTCCTCGCTCAAAGTTTCGATGTTCTCCTTGGGCACAGTCTTCCATTCGCTATCTTTGCCGGAAAGGCTGTGCTCGACCGTTAGCTCTTGACGTATCGGAGCTTTCTGGCCGCCTAACTCCGTACTGAGGATATCGCCAATCCATGCTGGCCCGTAGTCGAAGTACGGCGTTCCGGCCAGAATAGTCCAGATCATCGCCTTCTCGCCCGTGTCTTTATTTACCTCAACTCCCGAAAAACTCTTGGAGATTTTTGGTTTTTGGTAGACCGGGACCTTTGCTTCAGCGGTCTTCAAATCTTCGTGCGAGTAGGAAAGGTTAGCCAAGTTTTTGACTTCAGGAGTCTTAGGGTCTGCAACCTTAGTCTTAAATGTTACGGTCGCCTTGGGCTGGCCAAAATCTTCAGGGAACTCGTAGGTAAGAGTCTTCGCCTCAAAGACGGGAGCCTGTTTCGCCCCGTTTACTGTGAACGAGTCCTGGACGTACTCGCCAACTTCGCTTAAATCGTCGGTGAACTTCTCGCCAGCGAGGTTCTTGCCAGTGTTCGACCTCTTGTTTACCTCAACCGTCCAAAGGATTTCATCGCGTTTAGCCGGATCTACTATTCCGCCCTTCTTAGTGAAGTCGTAGCTGATCTCTTCAACAACCTTGGGAAGCTTGTATTCCTTGTCGAAAATTTTCACTACATCCTGCTGCGAGCCCGGCTCACTTCCTTCACCAGCGGCAGCTGAAAACTCGCCCGTAAAGGTGACGGCAACGTCTCTGCGGCCGTCCGTTTCATAATTGAACTCGTCGCTGTGGAAATCCATCCTAGCGGTGACACTCCGGTCACTACCCTGGGTGAGAGTAATAGTGCCGATTTGTTTTTCGTCATCTTCAGTGCCCGGCGCCTTAATACGAACGGGAACTTTCGTTCCGGAGGGATCTTTCGGCTTAAAGTTCTTGCCCAGGTTGAAAACTGCAAAGTCACCGTCGTCGATTTGCGTGTCTTCGGTAAGTCCGTTCGCAAGCGCCGGAGTATTGAGTTGCTCATTTTTTATGACGGAGAATTTGAAATCCATCTGGATTTCAAAAGGTTTCTCAGGATCAATGGTGTCACCCAGCTCCTTGCCGTCTTGCGTAACGACTTTGCTAGTCACCGTAACGGCACTGGTCTTATCCTTTCCGTCTGCTGCATTAGCCATCGAGGATCCAGGGATAAGAAGCCCCGACAACCCCAGCAATATAGACATAACGATAAAACCCAATAAGATTCTGGATCGGCGTAACAACATGTCTCCTCCACACCGCCAATAGCGTCCTGGCGTCAGAATATGCACCTTCGCGTAGTCTATTCCTCATTCTTTTTGCGCGGGGCAAAATGCGCGACATTGGTCCTAAATTACTCACCTTTTGGAAACGAACGTTTAACTCGCGTGGCTCCTCCGGCATTTCGCCACTATCTACCGGTGAACTAACGCCTCTGCGACCACAAACCGCGCTGGTAAACTCAAGCGCAAGATAACGAGATGGCCCGGTTCTGGCTTTGAAAGGCAGATCATGACAAACGAAATCCTCTCGCAAACTTCCACTAGAGCATCGGGCGATGGAGCCGGTCTGAATCCGAAACTCGCTGAACTCGCTGGAATAGCGGCAGCCAAAGGAGCCACGCTCCTGCGTAACAACGCAGTTTTGCCCTTGGAGGAAGGCAAGCCGCTGGCAGTTTTTGGGCGCGTGGCCCGCGATTGGATTGCGGTGGGCTACGGCTCAGGCGGCGACGTGAACCCACCCTACGTTACGAATCTGACGGACTCGCTGCGCGAACTCGGAGTTGCTGTGGATGCTGACCTGGCCGGCCAGTATGAGCAGTGGTGCGCGGCAAACCCCGTAGATCCGGGCGAAGAGTGGGGGAAGTGGCCGCTCTCGTTTGACGAGATGCCCATGCCGGATACGGACATTGAGGCCGCCGCATCGCGCTGCGACACGGCCCTGGTGGTTATAGGGCGCGCAGCCGGTGAGGACTGCGACTCTTTGCTACAGGAGGGCTCCTACTACCTCACTAATGACGAGAGATCCCTACTAGAGCGGGTGAATAAGGCGTTCGCTCGTACCGTTGCAATCGTCGTGACCGGCAACGTCATGGACTTGGCGTGGGCGGAAGAGCAAGACGTTGATGGCCTGCTACTGGCGTGGGCTGGCGGGCAAGAAGGGGCGCGCGCAATCGCGAGAATCTTGGTTGGCGAGCTGGAGCCGGCCGGGCGCCTAACCGACACGATCGCATACCGCTACGAGGACTACCCCAGCCACGAACACTTTGGCGATCTGGATGCGAACACCTACGTTGAGGACATTTACGTTGGCTACCGCTACTTTGAAACGTTTGCCAAAGAAAAAGTGCAGTACCCGTTTGGATTCGGCCTGGGTTATTCAACGCATGAGTATTCCGGCCAAACCATTCAGATTTGCGACGAGGGCGTGAGCGTATCCGCAACCGTTACGAACACTGGATCAGCGAGGTCCTGTGCGGTGGCGCAACTGTACGTGCGCAAACCGGGCCTATTGAACGGGGCGCCCGAGCGGGAACTCGTAGGATTTTGGCGCTCCCCTGACCTCGCTCCGGGCGAGAGCGCGCAGTTCACCATCACCGCGGCGCTACGCAACCTCACGGTTTACGATGACCAGGCGGACCGGGACACCAGCCACTGTTGGGTTTTGGAGGAAGGCAACTACGCCCTCTTCCTCGGAAATGATGTGCGTGAGGCGCGCGAGATCGGCAACGTGCAGTTTGACCGAAACGTTTTGGAGCGGCTGGAGCAGGCCGCGGCTCCCGTCGTTGCGTTTGACCGCTACGTTCGCGAGGCGGGCGCGGATTCTGTGAAGCTCGCACCTGTTCCGATGAGCGAGGTTGATTTAGCTGGGCGCATCACGCAGCGATTGCCGAAGTCCTCTGGCAATCCCGCGAGCGCCGAAAATGCGCGTTTCGAGGACGTCTTGGCCGGGCGCGTATCAACCGCTGATTTTGCGGCGTCGCTGTCTAATCGCGACCTCGCTGATCTGACTTACGGTGACGTGACCATGAACTCGCCGCTGGGCGCGCCGGGCAACGCGGGGGCTTTAGGAGGAGTTACACAGGCTTTGCGCGCCAAGGGGGTTCCTCCCGCAATCACCACGGACGGCCCCTCCGGGCTGCGTTTGAACGCGACCGCCACGCTACTGCCATGTGGGACTGCTCTTGCCTCCACCTGGGATCCGCAGCTGATCGAGCAAATGGCGGCTTTGCATGGCGAAGAGATGGCTCTGCTGGGTTCTGACATCATTTTGAGTCCGGGCATGAACATTCACCGCGATCCGCTGTGCGGGCGAAACTTTGAATACTATTCGGAAGATCCACTGATCACGGGCCACTTTGGCGCCGCGATTGTGCGGGGTGTTCAAAGCCGGGGACGCAGCGCATGTCCAAAGCATTTTGCGGTCAATAACCAGGAAACTAACCGGATCTACAACGATTCGCGCCTGTCCGAACGTGCACTGCGCGAAATCTATTTGCGTGGCTTTGAGATAGTGGTGAAGGACGCCAGCCCGCATTTCATTATGACGTCCTATAACAAGATCAATGGGGTGTGGGGCCACTACCACTACGACCTGGTACAGACCGTGCTTTTTGGCGAGTGGTGTTACCGCGGAGCAGTGATGACGGATTGGTGGATGCGGATGGCTCCGGACCCGAACTTTGCGGGCGTGTACGATTCGGCGTACCGCGTGCGCGCGGGCGTGGACGTGCTGATGCCCGGAGGTGACGTGCACCAGGGCACCACGCGGGAGGACTCCCTATTCGAATGCTTGGAATCCGGTACTTTAACGCGCGGCGAGGCTGAACGCAGCGCGGTGCGAGTGCTCGAGTTCCTCAAGATGCGTTACGCAACCCTGAGTTCAAAATAGGAAACGCTGTGCCGGCCCCGGAAGTAAGGGTCGGCACAGCGTTTATACGTGTTACGTCAACACGTACACACTAGCGTTCAAGCATTTTGCGTAGAGTACCCACGGTAACAAGTTGCTCATCGAGAATTGCGGGAGAACCCTTAAGAAGTTTTGCGGGCTCTTCCTTACTTCCCAAGCAGGACACAATCGCGGTTGCACCTTCGAAATCCTCGTTATGAGAGTAGTGCGATGGTGTGATAAGCACCTTGCAACCCGCTCGAGTGCCGGCAAGACAACCGATCCTCGTGTCTTCGACAACCACCACGTCTTCTGGGTTGAGTTCCAACTCGCCAAGCGCGTACAAGTACAACTCAGGATCAGGCTTAGAATGCGTGACATGCTCACCGCCGAACACCCGAATTTTTGCAGCCATCTCTTCGCCTACAACGTGTAGCAGAACCTTCTCTACGGATGCCACAGCCGAAGATGAAACCACAGCCACCGTAAGGTTGTTCTCCAGTGCTTCCTGAATCAGCCGCCTAACACCGGGACGGGCGGGCAACTTCCCAGAATCTACTATTTCGATAAACGACTCGGACTTGGACTTATGCAAAGAATTTACATAGTCCTGTCGCTCAGCTTCAGACTCCGGCAGGTCAAGGAAATCCCAATCTCGCTGATCCAGATAGTTGCGAATGCGGTTCTTTCCACCCCCGATTTTCACATACTCAGCGTATTCTTCAGGCTGCCACCTAAATGGGAGCCCGAATTTCTCAAACGTGTTGTTAAACGCAACCCGGTGTCCATCGCGTTCTGTCTCGGCTAGAACACCGTCGCAGTCAAACAAAATTCCTTTAAGCGTAGCCATCACGCACGTCCTTTAGATTGAAATATCTTCATATACCGTTTAGCCATGTCTCTAACCGCATCGTGTTGCGCCTGAATCAAGGCCAAAGGTTCCTTAGATTTCCAACTATCGATGCCGATCGACCCACAGCTAGGATCAAAATTCTCGGTTACAAACCTCTGAGCCGCCTCAATGTAAGCAACCTTCAAATCTGTTGAAATGTTGATCTTAGAAACACCGGCCTCAATAAACGCGGTGAAATCTGCGTCACTAAGCCCAGTGCCTCCGTGCAAAACGATCGGAATATCAGTACGAGCTGCAAATTCTCCCGCGCGCTCAGGCTGGAGTACCGGATCGGACTTATACAGCCCGTGAGCCGTACCCAACTGCGGAGCGAGCAGATCGGCTCCAGTGCGTTTTGCAATATCAACTAGTTCATCGACTGTGCATGAGCGGAGCACCTCATCAGTGCCCACGCCGTCCTCGACACCTAGGATGTTCTCGACTTCAATCTCTACTGTTGCGCCACGTTCGTGAGCATAAGAACAGATTTCACTCAAAACCGGTTCCACTTGCTCATCGGGAAGAGCAGAGACATCCATCAACACCGACGACCATCCGGCATCAATTACCTCTTTGCAAAGGTCAATATCCGGACAATGATCTAGATGCAAAACCACTGGAACCGATACTCCAGCAGAAGCATTTTCAGCTGCGCTCGTTATCTGTTGCAAGCCCCACTGCCGAACTGTCTTTACCGACAATTGCAGAATAACCGCCGATTTACACTCTTGCGCCGCGTCAACGACAGCGCGGAGAGAATTCTCATCAACCACGTTAATAGCAGGAACTGCGTAGCCGCCTTCGCGCGCCGAGTTACACACCTCGAGCAGTGATGAAAACTTCACAACAAACCTCCTTGTTTGACGCCTCTCAAGCGAGGCTCCTCCTAAAACAGATTACCGTCCAGGGAGTCGTAGCATTCAACAAATTTTTCGAATGCCTTATCGTATTCAGCGGCAACATCAGGGTTCGGCTCATAGCGCGCCGAAACCTTAACCGCACGTTCCGCAGCATCCTCGCAATCCTCATATGCGCCCACGCCCACGCCGGCGTACATAGCAGCACCGAGGCAACCAGCTTGATTCGAACTCAGAATCTCGATCGGATGCCCCAACGAGTCTGCAAGCATCTGGCTCCAGAATTCTGAGTTTGCAGCACCACCGACCAGGCGAATAGTGCCCACTTCGACTCCAGCAGCTTCCTGCGCGTTCAGGATGTCTCTCATCTCGAAACAAATGCCCTCTAGGACCGCGCGCGCAATGTCGTTCTTATTCGTCGAAAGCGACATACCAAATAGGTTGGCGCGAGCATCAGAGTTCTGACGAGCACCTGCCGCACCCGCAAGGTACGGGAGGAACGTAACGCCGGATGCGCCAATAGGCGAACGCGATGCCTCACGAGTCAACAGGTCATACGGATCGATCCCAACAACCTGACCAGAAGCGGTCTCAAGCTGACAGAAAGTATCCCTGTACCAGCGGAATGCCGAGGCAGACGTGTTAGAGAACGCTTCAATTGTCCAGTTCGGCATACCGTGGTTGGGCTTCACAATGAGTTTGCGCTTTGGATCGCGCATTGGCTTGTCCATCACCACGTAACAAGAACCAAACGTTCCCATAACCATGGCGGTGTCCCCGCCCTTGATGGCACCAGCTCCGAAAGTACAGCAGTTTTGGTCGTGCCCGCCTACACACAGGGCTACCCCGTCGGGCAATCCCGCCCGAAGCGCAATGTCACCGGTAACAGTGCCTACCACTTGTCCTGGAACCTTGGACAGCTTCGCACGCTTCTCTAGGGGAATTCCCACCAAATCGTGAATAGGCTTTGACCACTCAGCCTCATTCACATCCAGCATGCCTTCGCGCGATGCGGATGACAGGTCCGTCCAGTACTCCTCAGCACCCCAAATTTTGAGTAGGTACTCTTGCTCTGACAGAAGCCAGCGGGCGCGCTCAAAGTTCTCCGGCTCGTTATCCCTCAGCCAAGCCCATTTAGGCGCAGCAGAGTTCGTGTTCAGCGGGTCACCAGTCTCCTGATAGTACTTTTCGCTTCCATAGGCCTCACGCAACTCCTTAATGTACGGCGCTCCGCGCAGATCTTGCCAGGACACGAAGTCCCTCATCAAGAAGCCATCTTCATCAAGCATCGTTAGAAGGGGGGCTTGCGAGGAGAACGCCACCGCAGCTATGCGCTCACGCTTAACTCCCGATTTCTTTATCGCAACACGGCAAGACTCTACAAGAGGCGGGATGATGTCGTCGTATGTTTGCTCTACCCACCCCTCCTTCGGGAATCGAGAAGGGTACTCCCGATAGTCAGAGCCCAAGGCATTGCCGTCAAGATCAAATACAACGGTCTTACACCCCGTTGTTCCTGCATCTATTCCAACAAGATACGTTTCGGCCACTTCTAGTACCCCCTCTTGAGGTATTCCTCGTATTCTTTGACGAGGCGTGCAGCGCTACGCGTACCGATCAACGAGACGCCGAGCTTTTCAATCATCCATAGTGTGGCCGGCATGGTGAAGGTCCTCGGAACGCCCGAAACCTTCAGTTTTGTCTTGTCTCCAGAGAGGTTCTCCTTCATGATCCGAATCTGGTGCTCGGACGGGAAAGCCTCGGAACCCGTAGCCGTCTTCACATAGTCAATGCCAACTTCGCAGCACAACTTAGTTAGATCGGCGATCTGTTCATCGGTAAGGAACCCAACTTCAAAAATAAGCTTTGTAATTGCCTTGTCTTTACAGCGATCCACAAGACCAACGAGTTCTTTTTCGACCAATGAGTAATTGCCGTCATGAACTGCGCCAATGTTGACCACCATGTCAACGGCGGTCGCGCCTAGCTCAAGGCCTTCCTCAATTTCCGCAAACTTCATTGCGGTTGACGTGCAGCCGTACGGGAAGGAAATAGCGGTGCCGACTCGCACATCGCTACCCTTCAGAACATCCGCGACCACGGGAGTCCAGAATGAGTTCGTGTAGCATGCTGCCACTCCCGCGTCCCTCGCGGTTTGCGCATGCTTCCTAATGTCATCTTCGGTGGAACTTTGCAGATGCAAAGCCATGTCAAAATGTTTCGCGTATTGGGGAACTGTTAGCTCCATGATCTTCTCCCTTGAAGTCCAAAAACGCACCGAAAGGAGGTGCTATACCTGACTATACCTGTACATACAAGTGTGGGCAAGGGTTCCAGAAAGATCAGCTAAAAAGCGATTAGAATGCCTTGGTTTCTCCCGAGAAATTGAAGCGCACCTTCATGTGGCCACCGTGCAGCAAGAGCTTTGTATACTCAAACGCCCGGCCTCGCTCGTCGTACAGCGTATCTTCGAGAAGTAGCAGAGGGACACCTTCTCCACACTCGAGAATCTCACCTTCCACTTCAGACGCCGCAACAGCCTCTAAAGTCTCGTGAGTTTCGGTTGCCCTAAGCCCAAACTCATCACCGAGCACCGTACATAGCTGTTCATCCACCACATCGCACTCAAGCAATGACGGGGCAAATTTAGCCGGAATCCAAGACCTGTGGAGGCTTACCGGCTGATCTTCAATCTTTCGAAGGCGCACGATTTCAAAAACGCTCTCATCGGCAGCCACTTCCAATGCATCTTGAGCGAACCGGGGCGGCAGAATCTTTTCGAATTTTAGGAGCTCAGTCTGGGTTTTATACCCCATCCGCTCCAACTGCTCGCGAATCCCTCTATACATCGGTGAGCTTGCAGTTATCTTGGCCTGCGCAACAAACGTCCCCTTACCAGGAACCCTCTGCAACAACCCCTCATCCACCAAAGAGGAGACCACTCCACGTACCGTCATTCGGGATACGTTGAAACTCTCCTGCAATTCAGATTCTGACGGAATCCTCTCTCCAGGCTTCCACACACCTCTCGACAACCCATCTCGAATGATGTCGCCAATCTGAACATACAGAGGCGTAATCGAATCCCTATCGAGCTCGTACTGCATACGACGCACCCTCACAAACCTAATCAGCAGGCATGCGTACAGCACGCGCCCACAAAGCAAATGCCTGACATAACCCTACTAGCACAAGGCGAGCCATACGCGGTCCAACAACCTTGCGCGACCAATCCCACAATTACCGGAGGGAGGGAGAAAACCTCCCTCCCTCCAGCAGCAATCTTTAAGACTGCCCGGAAGCGGCCTTCATAAAGCGTCGCTGATAACTAACAACCTGATTTGTTGAGGTAAACCGAGCCAGATACTGCGGCTCAGCGGTAACGACGACCCTATCGGCCATGTCGCGGAACTCATCTTCCATCAACAACCGATCAATGTCCGGGTAGTTCATCGGACCTTCCATCGAACAAATGATCAGCCTGGTGTCATCCAGATTCGAGTTACGAAGAGCCCGTAGATTGTGGCGAACACCGTCTAGGCCATCGAAGCTAGCGGTATCAACATCAACACCCCGGTATGTGAGGAAGGTTTGCGCCATATTAATTAGCGCGAGGTCATCCGGATTGTCGTTTGCGCCAATGTAGTCATTTGCGACCATGTAATCCCTGAGCTGCGTCAGGAAATACGAATCATGACTCAGCTCGTAAGCCTTGAGCAAGCCGATCATTCGCTCAGTCTGCATCTTCCGGTGGCGAATAAATGAATTAATGAAGTACGGCCTTGCCTGCAGCGCCATTTGCGTCTGGAACGGTTCAAACATCAGGGTGAAGTTAACCCTATACCCTTCCTCATGAAGGCGTAGCGCAAGCTCATGCCCACGTAGTGCATCGGCCGTGGAACCCTTATCAAAGCCCAGCCCCAGACGTCCGTCGCCCTCGAGCAGTTCCTTGTAGTTTTCGTGATTAACCGGTCCCGTGTGAGGAACCTTCACCACGAGACGCCAAGGAGACAAAATTTCTTCGAAGCGCTTAACTTCTTCAAGAATTTTCGAGAAATCCTGCTCAAAAGGATTGTTTAGCTCTACCGAAATGTCGGAGCCAGGTCCAAGAATGTCGCCGATAGAAGTCATGACCTCGTCGCGATCCTTGTACTTGTTACCCACGTTAGCCTTTGGGTTATTTAAGAAGAGGTCATAAATAATTCCGGGGTTACAGGTCAGGTTTGCAAGTAAGGGAGCAACCGGGGCAACCTCGTACGGGTTGGCCGAGTCCGCCGAGTACAGCACCTTTGTGGGCCGCTCTTTCCCGTCCTTGTCCTTGGAAATATCGCGGACCAGGTCAACTTCGAGAACGCCTCCCTTCTTTAGGTGCAACTCGCGCCTAAAACCGGCAGGCGTCCCACCCTGCGCATCTCGGAAGTAGTCAACTACCTTTCGCAGCTCTTCGCCCACTTCAAGACTCTGAGCCCGCTTTGACAACCAAGCAAAAGTATCTAGATCAAGGGGCGTATCCAAGATCCGCTGGATATATTCCTCCTGATCCCTGTTTGCCTTAAGACCAAGGTCTTCTACCGTCACGGAGACGTTCGCTCCTAAAGTAAAATCACGCATCGAAACTCCTTCGTTCCATATCGACTATACCAGACTATACCGGTACAGCCGAGCGTGTCTACCTCATCTTAAATTTGCCTCCGTACGCGAACCCTCAGAACATGGGGCGGCTGGTCAAAAGACTACATTCGCGCATTGAAATTGCAGCCTCACAACCCCTCGGCTACCAATCTGCGTGCAGAAGCGGCGGCCTCTTCGATGGAATCGAACAGGTAGGTGGGCGAGCTTAGCGCATCGATTATGCCCACGCTTTGCGCGGCCTTCAGATGCTCGGGGCGCAGGCCCTTGATCATCGTTATGATGCCGCGTTCATTGAGCTCCACGAACACGTCCGCAAGTTGTTTTGCGCCCGACGCGTCCAAAATCCCCACGTGCGACATTGACAAGATCACCACTCCGGTGGAGCGGTGAACGTCGGAAAGCTCAGTGACGATGCGCTCTGCCGCGCCAAAGAACATTGAGCCGTCCAAACGGAAGTACGCGATCTTGTCATCGGTTTGCTGGCGTTCGCCCGGCAGCGGCAACTCCACTACGCCCGACAGGCGGGACAGGTGGTAGACCGCCCACAACACGGCGATCGCAACGCCCAAACCGATTGCAACCACCAAGTCGAACACGACCGTGATCAGTGCAGTAATCCAAAATACGAGGCCATCGCCGCGCGTTGACCCCAAAATCTTGCGCACACTAGATGTTGAAACCATGCGGAATGCGGTTACGAACAGGACTCCGGCTAGGGCCGCGAGCGGAATATGGCTCACGAGGCCAGCCGCGAGGTATACCACCGCGCCCAGGATTATCGCATGCACGATTGCGGACACTCGGCTGGTAGCTCCCGACTTCACATTCACTGCCGTACGCGCAATCGCGCCCGTTGCCGGCATTCCTCCAAAAATACCCGAGCCGATTGACGCCAGCCCCTGGCCCACCAGCTCCCGGTCCGGCTGATAAGAACCCTGCCCCGGCATTCCAGCCGCAACACGTGCCGACAGTAGCGACTCGATTGCCGCCAGCATTGCCACCGCGAACGCGGCAGGCAGCAACTGCCTCATCAATGAAAAATCAACATATGGAAGGCTTGGCGCCGGAAGGGAACTGGGGAGCTGCCCAATAGTTGGCACCGCAAGATTGCCAAAGAACGCCGCCAGTGACACCACGACCACTGCGACGAGTGAGGCCGGGAACGTTGTTGATATGCGGGAAGTCCCCACAATCATCAACACAGTAACTAGGACAATACCCAGAGTGAATGCGGAAACCGCCCAGTCCGCCGCCTGCACGGCCAAGAAAGCGCCATACAGCGAGTTCACGCCCGCCGGGATTTCTACCCCCATCGCCATCGGCACCTGCTGAAGCGCGATTAACGTGGCGATTCCCAGCGTGAAACCCTCCACCACGGACCAAGGGATCAGGGAGATAGCCTTGCCCAGGCCCAACAATCCGAACGCAAACACCATCAGGCCTGCCATCACCGACAGCAACATGATCGAACTTGCCCCATGCTGCGCAACTATTGGCGCCAGGATCACAACCATCGCGCCCGTTGGCCCCGACACCTGCACGTGTGAGCCGCCAAAAACCGCTGCAACCAGGCCCGCAACTATTGCCGTTACCAAACCGGCGGCTGCGCCCACTCCAGACGAAACCCCAAATGCCAACGCCAACGGCAGTGCAACAATACCCACCGTCACGCCTGCAACCAGGTCGCGGCGCCAATTCGCCTCGCGATAATCATCTGCGGACGGTAACAAAAACTTCAAGTGATCAGCTATCGAAGAAGACAACCGCACGTATTTATCCCAACCCGTTCAAGCCAAGAATTTTCATCAACACGCGCGAAATACAAGGAAAAACTAAACGGCGCGTGGACTCACCATGGTATCACGGCACAGAATTGATCTGAGGATACAATCCGGTTCGTATTCCGCACTGGTGAACAGGTGAGTATGGCCTTGAAAGGGTGATGCTCGTATCGGTTTACGTGCACGGTTAGGTACATCTTCCAGAATTTAGATAAGGTTAGCCTTGCCTAATAAGGATGGTGTTTGCATGGACGATAGTGCAATGGATCAGGTTGTTGACGGCGAGTATGGGTCCGCGAAGGAAAAATCTGTCGCTGGCCAGAACGCGATCCGTCAACTATCGCAGCCAGTGAAAGGCAAGCTGTTCGTCGCGCAGGTTTTGGCTTTTCTCTCTGGCGTGTTGGCTATTGCCCCGTATGTGGCTCTGGTGGAGCTTGGCAGAGAACTTATGCAAGACCAGGTGGACCCGGCGCGGGTGAACTGGATCGTCATACTCCTCGTCAGCGCATACATGGCCCGGTTGAGCTTATATTTTGTTGCATTGGGCGTGACGCATTTTATTGACCTGTCGTTGCGTAACCAGATGCGTCGGCAAATTGCCGCCCGAATGTCGGCTGCTCCGCTGTCGTGGTTTACCCGCGAGGGTGAGGGGAAGATCCGCAAGACCATTCAGGATGATACGGCCACGGTGCACACAGTAATCGCGCACGGGCCGATAGAGAAACTGAACGCGATCGTATCCCCGCTCGCCTTGTTGATGTATGCGTTTGTGGTGGATTGGCGACTCGCGTTGCTGTCGATTGCGACGATCCCGCTCTATGTGGGCATGTATGGCATGTCGATGCGTGGGATGAATGAGAAGACCGCGCAAATGGATACCAAGCTCGCTCAGGTTTCGGCAACGATGGCCGAGTTCGTTGCCGGTATCTCAGTGGTGAAAGCATTCGGCAAGGTCGGCCAAGCACATAAAGCCTATTTAGATGCAGCTAACGAGTTTTCTAAGTTCTACCGAGCGTGGTGTATGCCGCTGGTGTCGATGTCGGTCGCCTCATTTTCGTGGGTGTCGATCCCGGTGTTGTTGATCGTGAACCTTGGCGGTGGCGCGTTGATGATGAACGCCGGTTGGGTGAGCATCTACGAGGTGATAACGACGACGTTGATCGCCTTGGTGCTGCCGGGAGCGTTGATGACAGTCGCAACCATCGCCTGGTCTTACCAGCTTGCGGGATCGGCTGCGGTGCGCCTCGTTGCGGTGATGGAGCTACCGGCATTGAGCCAACCCGATGCACCACAGACACCACACGGTCATGATATCGAGATTCGGGGTGTGTCGTATACCTATGACGACACCCAGGCATTAGACGAGGTAAGCCTGAGCATTCCGGCAGGCACGGTGACCGCGCTGGTTGGCCCGTCGGGTGCGGGGAAGTCGACGTTGGCGAGTTTGATGGCCCGCTTTGATGACCCGGACGCTGGCACGATCACCATCGGCGGGGTTGATCTAAAGAGCATTTCCCAGGACGTGTTGTATTCGACGGTCGCATTCGTCCTGCAAGATGCACAGCTTATTCGCGACACCATCCACAACAACATTGCCCTGGGCGCGCCAGACGCAACCTTAGATCAGGTGCGGCAGGCGGCGAGAGCAGCGCAGATCGACGAGTTCATCATGAGCCTGCCAGATGGTTACGACACCGTGTTGGGAGAGGACACCCACGTTTCGGGCGGACAGGCAGCCCGTATCGCGATCGCCCGCGCGCTCATGGTTGATGCCCCAGTGTTGGTGCTGGACGAGGCGACGGCGATGGCGGACCCTGAATCGGAATCGAAAATCCAACAAGCTCTCTCGACTCTTGCCAAAGGCAGAACCGTGATTGTGATCGCCCACCGACTGGCCTCGATCAGGGGCGCGGATCAGATTGTCGTCATGGAACGCGGGCGCATTGCTGTGGTCGGTAAACACGACGAGTTGTTGGGTAATGCGCACTATCAGGCACTTCTTGCCCAAGGTGCATGCGAGGAGATGACACGATGAATCAACTATTGCTGCCACGCTTTAAGCGTTTGATGGAACCCGCCTCGTGGCGAGACCTTTCGGTTGGTCAAGCGTGGGGTGCGGTCTCAGGACTGTGTCACGGCTTTGCCCTGCTGACTCTGCTTCCCGCCGCAAGTGCCCTAGCAACCGGAATGCCGGTGTGGGGGCTGTCGTTTTCGGGCTGGCTCATCGCCTTGGCGGTGATCGCGGTGCTGGGCGTGGGCACGGAGTTTTATGGCATGCGCACCGGCTATATCGGCGCGCTCGGATTCATTCACGACGTCCATCAAGCGGTCGGCAACAAGGTAGCCCGCCTACCGTTGGGAGTGTTCGATTCGGGTAGCTCTGGACGGCTGTCGCGCATGGTCACCCAGGAAATGATGAACTTGGGCGAGTCGGCGGCACATTTTATTTTCTCTCTCGTCCAAAAACTCTCGGCCGTGCTGGTGATCACTGTGGGAACCTGGTTCTGGGATTGGCGACTGGGACTGACCTTGACGATCGCGTTCCCGATCATGCTTGCCTTCCTCCATATTTCCCGTGTGCTTCTTGATAAAGGTAAGCAGGTTTCCGAACCAGCCGAATCGGAGCTGGCGGCTCGCATGGTCGAATTCGCCACCTGCCAAGGCGCGCTGCGCTCCTGCCATGTCGCCGACGACTACCCGGCCCTTGATCAGGCTTTCGACCAGGCTGACCGCAAGGGTCGCAAAGCATTGTGGATCGAAACATTAGCGAACCTGATTAATGGGATGTTCGTTCAAGCGCTCATTGTGGTGATGATCTGGCTGACCGCCCAACTCGCCCTCGGCGGGCAGGTGAGCGCGTTGAACGCTGTGGTCACCATCGGCATGTGTCTGCGGTTCACCACTATGCTCCAAGACATCGGCGGATGTATGTCTGGGCTGGAAGAACGCCGCCAGCAGATGAACCACGTCGACAAGGTCATGGATGCCCCCGAACTGTCCGAACCCGATGCCTCTACACCGATAAACGCCCCTGGTGATGTTCGTTTCGAGGACGTCACCTTCGGCTACGATCCGGACACCCCGGTTCTCCGTGATATTTCCTTCCATGTCCCGCAAGGTGGCATGTGTGCCCTGGTTGGTCCATCTGGGTGCGGGAAGACGACGATCGCCCGGTTGGTTGCACGTTTCTGGGATGTGCAGTCCGGCAGCGTGCGCGTTGGCGGAGTGGACGTGCGCGAGCAGACCACCGAAGATTTGATGCGCCAGGTGTCTCTTGTCTTCCAAGACGTCTACTTATTCAACGACACTCTCGAAGCCAACATTCGCCTTGGCAACCCAGAAGCCACCGATGAAGAAATCAGGTGGGCCGCTGACCTGTCGGGCGTGACGGAAATCGTCAACCGCCTCCCAGACGGCTGGAATTCATTGACGGGTTCTGGCGGGCGTGCACTGTCGGGTGGGGAACGGCAACGCGTCTCTATCGCCCGCGCTTTGGTGAAGAAGGCCCCGATCGTGCTTTTCGATGAGGCCACTAGCGCGTTGGACGCGGAAAATGAAGCCAATATTGTTGCGGCGATGAATGAGCTACGCAAACACTCCACACTGATTGTCATCGCCCACAAACTTGAAACCATTCGACAAGCTGACCAAATCATTGTGCTCTCCCACGGTGGGCGTATCGCTCAGCGCGGGTGCCACGACGAGCTGGTCAACCAGCCAGGTCAATACCGCGATTTCTGGCAAGAACGCATCAACGCAGCCGGATGGCAACTCGTCTAAAACACAGCACGTATAAGCACATGAAAGGAAAAACTATGTCCACACCCACATCCTCGCGCCTCAACGCGCGCGACTTCATCAACATTGGCGTCTTCACCGCCTTGATGTTCGTCATCGTGTTTGCATTCGGAATGCTCGGGTTCATCCCCGCCGCCATGTATGCCGGTTTCCTGCTTTCTATCCTCGTTAACGGCATCGTCTTTGCGCTGTTCACAGCACGCACTCCGAAGATGGGGGCGTTGACAATCATGCTGATTATCATCGAAATCCTCTTTTTCGTGACCGGCCACTGGGTGGGAGGCATCGCGGTGGCCGCTGTATTCGGCCTGCTCGCCGACCTAGTCATCACCAAGGGACCGAAGAACGTTAAGGTTCGCGTTCCGCTGGCATACGCACTGTTTATTCTGCCGATCTACGTGTCACCGTGGATGCCGCTATTTATGAACCAAGACGCATATATGTCGCAAATCGCCGAACAAATGGGTGCCGAGTATGCCGCCAAGATGGCACAGGTCGTCACGATTCCGATTCTGCTGGGCTTCTTCGGCGTGATGCTCATCGTGGGCTGGCTTGCTGGTCTGTTGGGAACCAGGGTCGCGCGCAAACACTTTGAACGGGCCGGTCTTGTCTAAACTTCCCGACCCGCGCACCATTATCGCAGCGCTCGTCATCGTCTCCACCACGATCTACAGTGCCTACTCGCCGTGGTTCGTGTGTACTCTGGGCGGATTCGCCGCCGTGATGCTGACGAGCGCTGCGATCAACCCCAACACGCTCGTGCGCCCGAGCTGGGTGGCCGTCTACCTGGCCACGTTTGCGGTCCTCAGCGGGCTCGTCTTCGTGATACCACTGGTCTGGAAATCAACAGCCAGCGCGTTCCTCGTGCTGTTTCTGCAGTGGATGTGGCGATTCAGCGTCAGCGCAGGAATGGGAGCCTACGCGATCGGCGTAATCCGACCCGCCACCTTGCAAAAAGCACTCGCCAGCTCACGGATCCCGACCTGTTTCACGATCCCAATCTCGGTTGCCTTACGTGTGCTGCCCGTGATCGGCCACGAAGTTAAAGCGATCTCAGATGCCATGAAACTACGCGGCATGTCCGCGCTTTCCCTGCGTGCGGCGCAATACTTCACAATCCCGCTGCTATCGACCGTGGTACGCAGCGGGGACGAACTGGCATCGGCTGCCCTCGTGCGCGGACTGGGCGGAACCGCAAAGCCCACCTCAGTCACGGTCGTGAAATTCCGTGTGATCGACGCAGTCATTCTGCTCGTCGTTATCGGCTTCGCGATATGGAGAATCGTCCTATGACAATAGCCCAAGCAACTGGGGTCACCTTCACCTATCGAGGAGCAGACCACCCCTCAATCAATGGCGCCAACCTCACTATTTCGCAGGGAACTGTCACCTTGCTGTGTGGCGCGTCAGGGTCAGGAAAAACCACCGCACTACGGCTATTTAACGGGCTCATCCCGCACTTCCACGACGGCGACCTTACCGGAAACGTCACAGTCGACGACATTGACGTGGCACGAGTAGATCTATCAGAGCTTGCCCACCACTGTTCGACAGTGTTTCAAAACCCGCGCACCCAGTTCTACACCACCCACGTGCGCCAAGAACTCGCCTTCGGCCCAGAAAATCTCGGCCGCGACCCGCAGGAGATCTGTGCCCGCATTGACGAGGTTGCAGCCGAGTTAGGTATCGCCGACCTGTTGGAATCCCGCGTCACACAACTGTCGGGTGGGCAGATGCAACGCGTGGCCTGCGCCGTCGCCATGTGCAACAACACGTCGATGATCGTCTTTGACGAGCCAACCGCGAACTTGTCCGCTGACGTTATCGACCAACTCGCCACACTCATCGCCAGGCTCAAAGCTGATGGACACACCATCATCATTGCTGAACACCGGCTAAGTTTCCTTTCCGGGATCGCTGACCGTGTCTACTGTTTCGACAAAGGCAAGATAGCCCTCACCGCAACCGGCGAAGAGTTCTACGCCACGCCAGAGGCGGAACGCAAACACCTTGGACTACGGTCCCTTGTTCCCGTGCCCATTCCACAACTCCCGCCACCGGCAGGGAACGGGCTCACGATCGACAACCTCACCTTTGCCTACCGTCATGGAAACACAGTCCTCAATATTAACCACGTGTTGTTTCCGGCGGGGAAAATCACGGCGCTCCTCGGCCCGTGCGGTTCAGGGAAATCAACTCTGGCACGCATTGTTTGCGGACTAGAAAAAGCCAAACATGCATCCATCACACTCGGCGGACAAAAATTCGCCAGCCGAGACGCATATCTCGTCATGCAAGACCCCACCCGACAGTTGTTCTCAGATACCGTCATCGACGAAGTCACGCTCGGCACGACCAAAGCCGAAAAGCAACACATCGATGCCCACGCGATCCTTGAAGAACTCGACCTTGCCGACCACGAGGCTGATCATCCGCAAGCACTCTCTGGCGGGCAACGTCAACGTCTGGTTATTGCTACAGCGCTTGCTGCGAACAAGAAAGTTTACATCTTCGACGAGCCCACGTCCGGTGTTGGCTACAAACACCTTGTCGCGATTTCCCGAGTAATGCGTAAACTCGCTGACACTGGTGCCGTCGTCATTGTCATCACCCACGACGCTGAACTCGTTACCGAGGTCGCCGACCATAGCGTCCGCCTTGACCAAATCAACGCCTGCTCAGACATGTGTCTACAGGAGTGAACGAGGGATTCACGAGCCGAGTTTCTAGAAGGGGGTCATCATGAGCGAGCATCACCACGATCATGGGCCAAGCGCGCAAGAAGCCGCCACAGATTCACACCTGCGAAAAAAGCTCGCCATCGCATTCGGACTCGTGTTTAGCATCGTTTTGGTGCAAGCTATCGGCGCGTTTATGACGGGAAGCTTGGCACTCCCCTGGTCGATGTTGTCCACTCGTTGGCTGATTCTCTTTCCCACTGCGGCTTCTTTTTGTCATGATCGCGTAAGCGCTCAACAAAGTTTTCTATCTTGCCGATGTAACACTAGGTATTCTCAATAGCTTCAGGGTCATTACCAAGAAGAATATACACACCATTACAAGCGATTGAGCTGAATGACCTCGTGTTTGCATGGGGTTTTTGAGACGTTTGAGTTTGTTTGAATCTCGTAGCGACTAGACATCATAGTTCTGCTGAAGTCAATACCGCTTTAGCAGGGATTTTTATGGTTTTTGCTTCTAATCATAAAGAGATTATTTGCGGAACTCGGGATGGTAAAAACTCAGCAAAACTGCCGCAGCTATCAGGACTGCGCAACATGTCATTGGTAGCCACGGAGAGAGTCCGTAAAGTGCGGTGGAGGCTATCGGTGCCACTACATAGGCTGCACCATTGTTAGCATTAATCAACCCGGCTAGCCCACCTTGTTCTTCGGGCTTCATTTGCAAAGTAGGCGCCGTGTTGTAGCCAGGCATCGCCAGGCCTAGACCAAAGCCTGTCAAGATGCTGGCCACGATGAACAGTCCAAGATTTAGTGGATAAACCAAGAGTAGTAACCCGAGAAGAACGATTATTAATCCTCTTCTAAAGAGTTTTTTAGCACCCCAGTTTAACCTTGGAGCCACCAAGGCCTGCGCAAGTATCATCACCACACCCATTATTGACATGCACAAAGCGGTGAGCCCTGCTGTGGCGCCGGCCGCTAGATTCAAAACATCCTGCAGTAAAAAGCCGAAAAGTGTAGCCACGGTAGAAAAAGCGGTAAACATTAGGAAACCGCAAGCCAGGAACACGAATACTCTTGAATCAAAATAGGAAACTTTTGCCGGTTGAGCGACTTTTTCTTCGCCACCTGTGGGTTTGAATGTTAGCAGTAAAACGGCAACGCCTAAAAGCATGACCAGAGGCATCACCAGCAGGGGCATCATGAAACCTCCTATAGCTGCAAGGCTGCCACCCAATAAGGCTCCAAGAATAGACGAGAATCCTTGTGCAGCGCCCAAGACTCCCAGACCTTTTACCCGTTGCGTCTCATTGTAGGTATGAGTCACAACGTAGGTTTGCGCGGCTGGGGAAACTGATGCGATGGCACCGCCGTACAGCACGCCCCTAGTTATGACTACTCCTATGATCAACGCTATGCCGGTGAGCAGACCCTTAAATCCTAGCCACACCACCATAGCGAATCCGCCTAGAGCCAGGATTCCGGCAAGCATGCCAATAAGCAAGATACGCCGAGATCCCCATCGCAATGAGACCCGTCCCCACCTGGTGGAGGTAAGAGAAAACATTATGGCTGCTAACGAAATGGTGGCGCCAATGTGCCATTCCTTCAACCCGATTTCGCGCGATAGTGGAGCCAGAATTGGATTAAGAATCATCTGCCCCATATACGCCAGTAGCACCGTCAAAAACAGGGGAAACAGTCCCGTTATTTTTGATTCGACTTTCTCGTTTCGTTCATTAGTGGCGCACATTAAAACATCCTTTCCAAAGTGAGCTACCAATCAAGCTGAAACAATACTAGAACATTGTTCTAGTATTGTCGAGGTTGAGGGTATGCTGTTTTCGTGGGAAATAAAGACAAGCGGGTAAACACGGGTAGACGCGCCTGGCTGACGCAGGAAAAGATCATGTACACCGCAATGGAACTGACCCGAGAGTGCGGTCTAGAAAAATGGTCGATTCGTGACCTTGCGCAGCGTCTGGGAGTAGTTCCCTCTGTCATCTACCACCATTACCAAAACCGTGACGCCATTACCGCTTCTGTAATAGGCGAGATCACTAGCACCATCGAACTACCGGACGAGCAGCTGGAATGGAAAGATTGGTTCATCTCCCTAGCAGAAAATGTCAGGCCCGTCTTTCTTGAATTCCCCGGAGTCACCGACAAACTGATGTATGGACATATGAACGCCGCGTTTATACCAATCTTGGAGGTGGCTTACGAAAAACTACGGGACGCTGGTTTTAGCAAGTACATTCACATCGCATACTCAATTATCATCAACACGATGCTGTGGAGCATTACTGCTCGCAACTTGCGCAGCCCAACCAAGCAGGAACAGCGCCACGACCTAGGCCAAATGATTACCCAACTTCAGCCCCTAGCTGCCTGCTCCACAACGCTGGCTGTCATCATCCAGGGCTACTTAATTCCGCTAGCCAACCCGAAAAATGAAGACCGCATGAGTCAGGAATACTTTGAAATCATCATGGAAGTCGTACTCGCCGGTTTAGAGATAGCGATTTTGCCTCGCGAAAACACCTAACGAACCCGTGAACAAGAGAAATCATCAATACGCATAAAATATTGCCCAAAATCGCAAGGCATCCAGCTAAGAACAGAGCCTTTCAGCCTCTCACTCTATTTCCTGCGATTTTCCAATAAACACAAGAAAATCCACTATATCCAGAGCTTCCCAAACAACTGGTACGACTACATCAAATACGTCACCATCAATGAACTAACTATCGCTCTTCACAGCACGCAGGCTTCTCCCAGGAATCCGCAGCCTATACCGAAGCCTAAGCCCAGCCTATTGCGTATGGACGAAGAGGAAACCTCCATCTCGACGTGCAGAAATAGCGTTTGGTGTTTTATATGAGGGTGTTTTGCATGTGGAAGACTTACTGGCGCGCCGCACCAGACTCTGTTACGAGCATCAGAATCGCGGATTGGCTGCTATTGACGAGGTTGCGAAAATAGCTGCGGATATTCTTGGCTGGGACGAGGCGGCCAAGGCGCATGAGATAGAAAACTACAAGGCCCGGTGTGATGCCGAAGAAAAGGCGGAGGGGATAGTTAGCGAAGACGAAGCTCAAAAGGTACGTGAGCAGGCGGTGCCTATAACCGAATTTGTTGATGTGGCTCCGCAAATTGACGGTTAAAGCCGTGGGGATTTTTGCCCTTTAAATCGCTGACTCTAAGGCCTTGGAGGCGTGTACTCCAAGGCCTTAGACGTACTTAGGATGCCAATAGGCCCTCTCTGGCAACAGAGCAAAATTCAGTTTTAGGCGCTTGCTTTAAAAGCACTTTCGATAACGCGGTATTCGGGCTAATGCCCGAAAATAAGACAATATCATTCTAAGTTTACTAACCTAGAACCAACACCACTGATCCACCGTTAACGCCGGGTCACAGAGGCGCATTTTTCATCTCCGTTAGCGAGTTGAACCCCGACACCCTACCTGAACAGGGAAAACAGGATACTAGGTAACGGAAAACCCAAATCCGCTAACGCAAGCGATTTTCTTGACCCCCTTGGGGCGTACGCACTAACGCAAACGCCTACTTATCATTTTCGACGTCATGTTGGAGCGGGTGACGGGAATCGAACCCGCGTTCTCAGCTTGGGAAGCTGATGTTCTACCATTGAACTACACCCGCAAGCACCAGAAACCAGGCATATCTGGCGTCTAGTTGCCCGATCAGTATATAGCCGGTCCCTCGCACGCGCCAAAACTATCTAGCCCGTGCGCATACAGTTTGAAAGCGGCCTCCACAATCGGCACATCCGGCTCTATCCACGTGATCTCATGCAGGTCGCTGGCAGCCACCCATCGTGCCTCCAAGTGACCGTCACCCACCTGCGGGGATCCAATCGGGCGAGCCAGCCACACCAGCATTCGCCGTCCGCCCAGCACCGGCCATGCTCCGTCCTCGTCCTTTGACAAAACCGGTTGGCCAAGCTCGATGTCGCACCCTAGCTCCTCGCGGATTTCACGAACGAGGGCATCGCTGGGCCGCTCCTCCGGTTCGACCTTGCCGCCCGGCAGCTCATACAAGCCGCGAAGCTCTTGAGGATATGCCCGCGCGGCCGCGAACACCTGCGCTTTTGCACCTTCACCGCGCATGAAAGCTGCTGCCACTACAAGTTTCTTCACGCCCTCGAGTCTACCCAAAACGATTTTGCGACACTTACGGGAAAAATGTCACAATACATCTATGCCGAAAATCTCTGGGACAAACCTTGCCGAACACCGCGAAAATACCCGCGATGCCCTATTTGCCGCGCTCGCATCGCTCATGCGCGAATACTCCTTCGAGCAAATCTCGATCGCCCAAATCTCGAGGCGCGCAGGCATCGGCCGAACCGTTTTTTACAACCACTACGAAGACAAAGAAAGCCTGCTGGTGGCGCTCACCCTTGAGAGCACAAAGCGCTTCACCAGGACGCTCGGCGAAACTCTCAGCATCATCGATGATCCGATTCAGCAGCTGCGCGTCTACATCCGTGCCCAGCTAGAGCTTCGAAACCAAAACCACTTCAGCTATCCGCTACGCATCACTTCAGCGGTTCCACAACAGCAACTCAAACAACACGCCCGCACAATTCAGCACATCATCTACCAGCTTTTGAACGGCGCATACGAGGCCGGCAAAATCACTCAAAACCCGGACGCTAGCACGGTGCGCCTGGTGCTCTCCTGCCTGTCCAACATTGACCTGCCCGCCAATCCGCAAGAGCGTAGCAACGTCATGGCCTGCACTGAGGCATTCATTTTGCGAGGCCTCGGGGCAGCCGAATCCGATATCAACCACATTGATCCAGCTGTCGCGAACTTGAGGTTCAACTTCTCCATCCTCAACAATCGCGACGACGATGCCAACCAGCTTGACCTTGCCAAACAGAGCGCGCAGGCTCGTTGCCCCGTGACCGGAGCCATGCATTACAAAACCGCGCGCTAACCCCGCGCTCACAGACACTACAAAAGGGTTCGGGCACGTAAAAAGGTTCAGGCACGCATATCGCGTGCCTGAACCTTTCACACTTTGGCGTTAGTTGCCTTCCGTGCCTTCACCATCAGCCTGCTGGATCTGCTTGCGGACCTCGTCCATATCCAGCTCCTTAATCTGACGGATAATGTCATCCAGGGCCTCACCCTGTAGCACACCCGAGTGGCGGAACACCGCGATGCCCTCGCGGAACGCCATCAGAGTTGGAATCGACTGGATCTGCGCGGCAACGGCCAGCTGTTGCTCGGCCTCCGTATCAACCTTCGCGAAAACTACGTCTTCGTGACGGTTCGAAGCCTCCTCGTAGATCGGACCGAACATGCGGCACGGACCGCACCACGCTGCCCAGAAGTCCACTAGGACAATATCGTTTTCCTCAATGGTCTTACCGAACTTCTCGAAGTCCACATCAACAGTTGCCATTAGGTAACCCTCCAAAAGTTATTTGCGTTGCTAACACCCTAAACCACAAGCGCTACGAATGTATTCCGTAGCAGTGAGTGATCTAGGCAACCGAGCCGGAAAGCTCCTTGGCAACAAGCTCCGCAACCTGCACCGCATTAAGCGCGGCGCCCTTTCGCAGATTGTCACCCGCAACCACAAACACCAGGCCGCGCCCATCCGGAACTGCCTGATCCTGGCGGATCCTGCCCACCAGCGTTCCATCCATGCCAGCGGCCGCCAGCGGAGTAGGTACATCCACAAGCTGGACGCCAGGAGCCTCCTGCAAAAGTTCCTTAGCACGCTCTACGCTGATCGGCTTTTCAAACTCGGCGTGAACCGTTAGCGTGTGGCCCGTAAACACCGGCACGCGCACACAAGTTGCGGAGGCAGCAAGCGTTGGAATGCCTAGAATCTTGCGTGATTCGTCGCGAAGCTTTTGCTCCTCATCCGTTTCCAAAGAACCATCATCAACGAGGCCACCTGCTAGTGGCACCACATTGAACGCGATAGGCGCCACGTACGTTTTTGGTTCGGGCAACTTAACTGCCTTGCCGTCAGTGGTGAGCGCCTGCAAATCCTGCTTCACGCCAGCCTCAACCTGGTCGATGAGCTCACGCACGCCCGCCAGACCCGAACCTGATACGGCCTGGTAGGAGGACGCCATGAGGCGCTTCAAACCGGCCTCTTCGTGAAGAACTTTCAGCGAAGGCATTGCCGCCATCGTCGTGCAGTTCGGATTCGCAATAATGCCCAGAGGGCGCGACTTCATAGCCTGCGGGTTGACCTCGCTGACCACCAGCGGCACATCCGGGTTCTTACGCCACGCGGACGAGTTGTCTACAACCACTGCTCCGGCCTCGGCGAACTTTGGTGCGTACTCGCGTGAAGCTGCTCCCCCAGCAGAGAAAATCGCGATGTCGATGCCGGAGTAATCAGCGGTAGCGACGTCCTCGACCACGATTTCTTCACCGCAGTACTGGAGTTTTGTGCCCGCCGAGCGCGACGAGGAGAAGAAACGCACCTTTGTGGCCGGGAAATCGCGTTCGGTTAGGATCTGGCGCATCACGTGACCCACCTGGCCGGTGGCGCCAACAACAGCGAGAGTTAGTTCTTTCATCGTCCCGTTCCTCCATAAACAACGGCTTCAGATTCAGTGGAATCAAGGCCAAACGCCGAGTGCACGGCGCGCACAGCCCGATCCAAGTCTTCAAGTTTGGTAACAACCGAGATGCGGATCTCGGACGTCGTAATCATGTCAATGTTGATCCCTGCGTCGGACAGGGAGCCGAACAGTTTGGCGGAAACACCCGGATTGGTCCTCATTCCCGCACCCACGAGCGAAAGGATGCCAACGCCGGGGCTGTAACGCAGATCCTGGTAGTCCAGCTCATCTTTGGCCGCCTCGATCGCGGCGATGGTGCGCTCGGCGTCATCTCCGGGAAGCGTGAACGAAATATTCGCCCGGCCCGTGCCCGACGTGGGAATGTTCTGCACGATCATGTCGATATTCGCACCGGCTGCCGCAACGATTTGGAACAGGCGCGCCGCCATGCCCGGCGCGTCCGCGATTCCAACGATCGTGATCTTATCTTGGCTGCGATCATGCGCGATACCGGAAATAACGGGAGCTTCCACTTGATCCTCCTCTAGGGTTTTTAGGGCTGCATCTGGCACGAGGCCAACAAGTTCGGGGTGCGCGTCAGAGTTCGCGATCCACGTTCCGTCCTTATCGGAAAACGAGGAGCGCACGTGAAGGGGAACGTTGTACCTGCGCGCAAACTCGACCGCGCGAAGGTGCAGGATCTTAGCGCCGTGGGCCGCAAGCTCTAGGGTTTCTTCTTGACGGAGCCTGCGCACGCGCCTTGCGGTGGGCACGATGCGGGGGTCTGCGGTGTAGAGGCCGTCAACGTCCGTGTAGATTTCGCAAACATCGGCGTGGAGGGCGGCCGCGAGGGCAACTGCCGTGGTGTCGGAGCCGCCGCGTCCAAGCGTGGTGACGTCATCATCGGAGGACACGCCTTGGAATCCAGCAACAATGGCCACCTGGCCCTCGCGAATGGAACGGGCAACACGTTCTGGCACCATGCCTGTGATTTGGGCCTTTCCAAAGTGGCTGTCGGTGAGGACGCCTGCCTGCGCTCCCGTGTATGACACTGCGGGCACACCCATTTGGTTGATGGCCATGGCGAGTAGCGACATTGAGATACGTTCACCCGCGGATAGGAGCATGTCCATTTCACGCTGGGGGGCCTCTTCGGTTAGCTGGCCCGCCAGGTCAAGTAGGTCGTCAGTTGTGTCTCCCATTGCGGATACGACCACTACGAGTTTGTGGCCCGCATGGTGGGTGTCGCAAATACGTTTGGCAACGCGTTTCATTGCTTCCGCGTCTGATACGGATGACCCGCCGTATTTTTGCACTATTAGCGCCACGTCGACCTCTTCTATGTTGTGGGTGGCATTGCCACTGATGTTGTGATCAGTGTAGGCGCGGTAGTGGGAAGCGTGTTTGTTGGATCCACCTTGCGAACATTTTGGCCAAAATTGTGACCTTTTTTACGCTTCTAGGAGCAGGTTTGGTTAACTTCCGATGGTGCGGCGGCCTTCGAAGGCGCGGCCCAGGGTGACTTCATCTGCGTATTCGAGGTCTCCACCAACTGGCAGGCCAAGAGCGAGGCGTGATGCGGGCACTCCCATGGTGTCTAGCATTCTGGCGAGGTAGGTTGCGGTGGCCTCGCCTTCAATGTTGGGGTCGGTGGCGATGATGATTTCGTTGATTTGGTTGGAGGATAGGCGGCTCATGAGGCCGCGGATACGCAGCTGGTCAGGCCCGATGCCACGGATTGGATCGATAGCGCCGCCAAGCACGTGGTAGAGACCGCGGTAGGACCCGGTGCGTTCGATGACTTCAACGTCTTTGGCTTCTTCAACTACGCAAATGATGGTTTGGTCGCGGCGTGCGTCGCGGCAGATGTTGCACGTTTCTTCTTCTGCGATGTTGCCGCAGATGGTGCAAAATCGGACTTTTTCTTTGACTACTTGGAGTGCGCGTGCCAGGCGCATTACGTCTTCACGGTCGGTTCCAAGAATGTGGAACGCTATGCGTTGGGCGGATTTTGGGCCGATGCCGGGGAGCGCCCCGAGTTCATCGATGAGGTCTTGGACTGCACCTTCGTACAAGGCTATTTGTTTCCTTCACTCGTGTCTTCGATGATTGTTGCGCCGAACATCTTTTCAACTAGTGGGAGTCCCACGAGGTTTGAGTTTTCAGCGTCGGCGTCGTCCATATTAGCCCCGCCAGTGTCGAAGTCGTACTCCGACTCTTCGGGCTGCGAGGTTGGCACGGTTTCCTGCGGTGGTTCGGGGACGGCTTGTGGGTGTGCAGCTGTTGGGCTGTGCGGGCGCGAGGATTCCTGTGGACGCGAGGACTCTTGAGGGCCAGCGGTCTCCTGCGAGCGCGCGCTCTGCTGTGACGGTTCTGTGAGGACGTGTGGGCGCGGAGGCTGGTCAGGCTCTGCAGCGCTGGACCGGACCTGTTCAGCGTGCGCACCCTGTTCACGAGCCTGGCTGTTTAGTTGGCCGTCAGCATTCGGACTTGCCGTGGCGGCCTGCTGTTCTGGAGTGCGCGGCTGGGCGTTGGGTACTGCGCGGACCGTGGGCCACGCCGTGTCCTCGTTGTCGTCTGAAGCTGGCTCGTTTTGAGTAGCGCGGTTTGCCGCGTGTTCGCGCCCATTATTTACCTGGTTGAAACCCGGCCGGCTACTTGTCTGATTGCGGCTGTGCGCGCTATCAGCGTTAGCAGGTTCCTGGTTACCGTGTGGCGGCGGCGTGGGACCAGAAGGCGCCGGTTGACCACCCACTTGAACTTGGATGGTTTTTGATACACCGGTTATTACTTGGATGGCTTTTAGTGCGGTGTCTTGGTGTCGGTTGAGGAACACGTTCGCAAGCCCTTGGTTTGCGAACCCGAGAATAACGGTTGAGGAATCTTCCGAGATTAGTTTGGCGTGCTCCCCAATCAGGAAGGCCGAGGAAGGCATGATTACGCGCACGGCTTCTACAAACTGATCCCACTTGCCGTGCAGGTTTGCGGTCACGTTGCCCGGCGCAGGCGAGGACGTGGCTTGCTTCTGCTCCGCAGGTGCCGCTTCAGGCTTCGACTGCGGTTGAGACTCGGGCTTAGACTCCGGTGCTGGCGCAGATTGCGAGGTTGGGGCGGGTTCCGGAGTTTGTGCAGGTTCTGGCCGTCGCGAGGCTGGCACAGGTTGTTGGGGCTGGGCAACTAGCTCGGGCCTGGTTTCCCCGCGCCTGGTTTCTGTTTGCGGGGCACCTGCCCGGGTTTGCTGATGCGCAGGCGCATTGGCGCCGGCGGCCTGGGCGGGCTTGTTCACCTGTTCCTGTGCCCGCGAGCGCCTTAGCTGTTCGCGCGCAAGCGCGGCTCCGGTCAGTGGCTTGCCGTCCTCGCCTAGGATTTGCGGCCCATCTTGCGCAGGCCCATTAAAGCCACTGCCTCCACCGAACGAGGACGCGGCTGAGTGACCTGCCGAGCCAGCCTCGGCCTCGCCACTACTGGGGCGGACTCGGGCGCCGCTTAGCTCAACGAGAATGCGGCCAATCATCAGCTCTAGTTGCAACCTGGGTGAGGTGGCACCAACCATGGAGCGAAGCGCCTCATCGGTTAGGTCTGCGGCCATCGAAAGCGCGGGGGCGCCCCACTGTTTTGCTTGCGTAAACATGCGTTCGCGTTGTTCCGCGGGAAGTTGGCCCAAAATGTCTTTGGCTTGCTCGCCCGCTACCGCGATGATCAGTAGATCGCGGAGGCGTTGCAGGAAGTCCTCCACAAACCGGCGCGGATCATGGCCGGATTCAACCATTTGTTCAATCGTTGCGAACAGGCCCGCCCCGTCGCGCTTGGCAAGCTGTTCAACCGCGGTGTCAAGCAGATTCGTGTCCGTGTATCCAAGCAGAGCGACAGCGAGGTCATACGGGATCTTCGAGTCAATGCTTCCAGCCATCAGCTGGTCAAGCACCGAAAGGGAATCGCGAACCGAGCCGCCGCCCGCGCGAATAACGAGGGGTAGCACGCCCTCACCAACCTCAATGCCTTCAGACTCGCAGAGGTTTGCCAAATACGGGAGCAGGACGTCACCGGGCACTAGGCGGAACGGGTAGTGGTGCGTGCGGGAACGAATTGTGCCGATCACGCGCTCCGGCTCGGTTGTGGCGAAGATGAACTTCACGTGCTCGGGTGGTTCTTCCACCAGTTTTAGTAGCGCGTTGAAGCCTTGGGTTGTGACCATGTGGGCCTCGTCAAGGATGAACACCTTGTAGCGGTCTCGAACGGGCGCGAAAGAAGCGCGTTCACGTAGCTCACGGGCATCATCCACACCGTTGTGCGAGGCCGCGTCAATCTCAACAACATCCAAAGAGCCAGTGCCGCCGCTGGCAAGCTCCACGCAAGATTCGCACTTGCCGCAGGGCGTGTCCGTGGGGCCTTCCGCGCAGTTCAAGCAACGCGCGAGGATACGAGCGGACGTGGTTTTGCCACATCCTCGCGGCCCGGAGAACAGGTAGGCGTGCGTGATGCGGTTAGACCGAAGCGCTGCCTTCAGGGGTTCGGTCACGTGGTCTTGCCCGATCACGTCGTCGAACGTGTCGGGCCTGTAGCGGCGATACAAAGCTATGGTCACAAGTGAACTCTATCGTTAAGCACGGACAAAAGTTTTGAAGGAGAGCAAACCGGGCGGAATCGCTCGTTTATGAGGCCGCAACCACGTCCTCCACCAGCGCCTTCGCAGCGTCTACAAAATCCAGCACGTCCATGCGAAGGGAGAAACCGCGCCGGCCTCCAGACACAACAATTGAGTCTTGATTCAGACAGCTTTGGTCAATGATGACGGGCGCCTGCTGCTTTTGCCCAAACGGAGATATCCCGCCCACAACATAGCCCGTGCGGCGCTGCGCCACTTCAGGAGGAAGCATCTGCGCCTTCTTAGCGCCTGCCGCTCGCGCCACTTTCTTGAGAGACATGCGATGGTCTACCGGTACAACTACGCACACGATTTCTCCATCAGCGTCAACGAGGAGGGTTTTGAACACCTCCGCGGGATCGAAACCAAGCTTTTGTGCCGCCTCAACACCGAACCCGTGGTCGAACTCGCTGGAATGCTCGTAGGTTAGTTGCGAGAACGGGACTCCCACCTCCATCAAGTACGCGACTGCTGGAGTAGAAACTGACTGATCCACCGCGCCCCCATCCTGAACGCCCAAATGTTGCCTATCTGACAGGTGTCACACTCATGCTAACTCGACTAATGCGCCCGTCATTCGGTAGACTATCGAAGCGTTACCGCGCTCACGCGTGGAAACCCACAGGAGGATTCGCATAGTGGCCTAGTGCGCTCGCTTGGAAAGCGGGTTGGGTGCAAGCCCTCGGGGGTTCGAATCCCCCATCCTCCGCAAACGGCCTCGCGCAACACGGCGCGAGGCCTTATTTCATGTGCAAAACACGCCACAGGCCCCGCAAACACAAGGAAAACCGCCACCAGCCAAACGCCAAACGCCAAACGAAATCAAACCAAATAAAGCTAAAACGTTCACAGTTAGACGGCTTGGGGGTAATTGTGGGGGTAATGAAACCCTACGGTTGGGATGAGCAGAACTAGTTAGCCGGTTAGATTACAGGCCGCATCTAGCCACGTATTCTTCAATAGTTTCTTCATCCGGACGATACACCCACGGCTCGTCCGCAATAGTTTCTGGAACAGGAGATAAGCCCACGGAACGAAAAGCTTCCAGCATTTCATCTATGTCGTGAGAATCTTCCACATAAATCTGTGTTTCATAGTCCGGGTAACACGACACCTTGAGATACCATTCAACATCACTCAACAGTGGCGCTACCTGTTCTCTATCGACCTGTGTCTTGAAATGGTACGAATACTCTTTAGCGTTGCCGAACAAAGCAGTCTCCCTCCTCTCGGAAAATATAATTAACGAATCCAATTCTTGACCAGATCTTTCGAGCCTAAGATGCAAGATTAGTTCTGCAAGCTCTCCATCGAGACTAATACGAGTTTCAAAAGCTAGATTCCTTGTCTGGCGTGCACCATCGAAAATGTCGTCCACGGCGGCTAATAAAGATCGCTTTTGCAGAACCCGGTCAGAACCTAAAGCCAGCTTGGATTTAGCAGAAACATTTACAGTTAGAGGCTTGAGACAATTTAAGAGGCAATTCCGAGCTGATTCACCGCGATGACGTGGCCACAGGACCCTTGATGCTGTTCTGTCATATGACCGATTAAGGCTATAACAAACTCCCATAATGCAGTTCGTCAGGGTATTGTCGCTATCAAGAAGGGAGGAATGGTGGCGAAGCAATTCCTGGGTTTACCTGATCGGAACTGCCGCAGAAATCAAAGCCACAGCCGAACTGATCACAGCGGTAAGTAAAGCCCAAAAGGCTAGAAAGCCAAAGCGAAAGAAGAAGTAAGGCAACGGGGCCGAAAGTAGACTTAGTACCTTCGGCCCCGGGCCTAGCCATCATTATACGCAATGAAAATAGACACAACCTGGTACATCATCGCCGCCGCGGCAGCTAGCGGCTTTTGCCTCTTGCGAGGCCACCTCGTCGCAGGAGCCATATGCGGTGTCCTCACGCTGGCCGCCGTCGCGGTCAGCACCGCCGCGCGCCGCGTCAAAATAGAGGCGGGGCAAGATGATTAAATACCTGTCACTGTCCGGGCTAGCTAAACGGGTAGGTATTGCGGCCAGTACGGCAACTACTTACAGGCGTGACGGTAGGCTCCCAGAGCCTGACGCGGTTATCGGCGAGCCTCCATCAGTACAATACGGCTGGCTACCTGAAACTATCGACGAGTGGCAGGCAAACCGACCAGGGCGAGGCAACTGGAAAAACCGGTAGGCATATTCAGAAAAATCCACCCGCAACCACAGGAAAGTAAGAAAGTAACTAACACTTTAAATATTTAAAAGTTACAAATTCTCAAACTTACAAATTTGTAAGTTTAGTGTAAGTTTGTTTCTCACTTTCAAGCCTGGTTTGTAAGTTTGAAAGGGCGTGTCGGCCAGCTCGACGTCTTCTACTACAACCTTATTTGGCCGGAGTCCTCGAACGCTCAGCGAGGCGAAAAGCTCTAGCCGGGACGCGTTTTCCAGCTTCCCACTTAACTTCCCACTCAACATAACACTTTGGGAAGTTGAGTGGGAAGCTTGTGGGAAGTTTGATGGCACCTGACTTCTGGTGCTTGGCTACGTCTTGATGCGGTAGCGTTGCCGAGGGCTTCTCAGCGGCTCAGTGCGCTCGACGACACCTTCGGAAATAAGCTCGTTCACTGCATTTTGCACTGCTGTGCGGCTCAGTTTTGTACTCTTGACGAGTTCAGTTGTGGAGGCAGACGCCTGCCCTTTTAACGCGGTGAGTACTTGGTCAAATGCGCTTGCGTAGCGTTCTTTTTCTGCCACTCTTCGCCGGCGGAAAATAATGGTGAAGCTGTCTAGCCGGTTGATGTACTCAGGTGGCGGCATTAGGGCATCGGCGAGCGAGCGTTGAATGACCGCTATGCCCGTGCCCCTATTTTCAGCGACCACGCCTTCTCCGCCTCCATCGGCGTGAAACTTCACATCTTCAAGAAAAGAAGAGAGGCGTTGGTTTCTGGTTGAACTCACGCCTGGCTTTCCTAGGTTTCGTACGGTAACGCCTCCATATAGACCGCCGGGGCTCGTGATTTCGAGGCGGTCAACGAACATGTTTATTTGCACTTGGCTGCCTTGCGCGTGGGGCGAGTAATCGCGGTGCATGAGGGCGTTTACGAGCGCTTCGCGTACTGCGATAGGAGGATAGTCGGGCAAATCTGAGCGGTACTTTTCGCCAATGAGAGCGGCAGTGCGCATGTTGTTTTTGACGACCTCGATCCCTTCGTCAACGAGCTCTGGAATGGTTCCGGTGAGGGTTTTACTGTCTAGGAGTCGAACTCCTTCAGTGACAGAGCCCTTCGTTGTGCCCGGGAAGCTCGCAAATGTCACGGTGAGGCGCGGATAAAATTCTTGCGGATACTCACCCATGACAAGCAAGGACGCCAGGGTTGGGTGTCCGTCCTTGAGGATGCGTAGACGTTTCATCGCGGTTTCGGTACCGTCATTGAAGGTTTTGGGGCGACGTTTGCGTTGAACAGTCATGTAGGCATTCACGGTGTCTGAATGCAGGTCTTCAAGCTGCGCTTCTGTTACTGGCTGTTCGTCCCATTTGGGTTGGGCCCGCTCCTCAATGAGGCGGTCGACTTCGTATTGCGTGAGGCGGATGTCGCCGTCACCAACCCGAATATAGCTACCGCCATATTTTCCCTGCTCAGTTACGTAGCAGGGTTTGTCTTCGGAAGTCATTTCATTGATTTGCGCTACAACAACCAACGAATCCTCAAAGGGAACAATATCGACGAGGGGGCGTACAGGGGGCGTGGTTTGGGCGCATCGAGTTTCTAGTGCGTCCCGAGCTTTTGCTGCATCGAAGCCGTCCACGGGCAGGAAGCCGTTTGCCTCTTCGAGCCCGATGATAATGAGGCCGCCATTGGCGTTCGCGAATGCGCTGAGTGTTTCGCGAATTGATTTTCCAACATTGCTCTTGACTTCGATTGGTTGCTTGTCTGTTCCGATCAGGCGCAATGCCTGGATGATTGGCTCTAAGCTTTCGGTGTCCATTGAGCGCTCACCATCTTCCCACTTAACTTCCCACTTAACATACCACTTTGGGAAGTTGAGTGGGAAGCTTGTGGGAAGTTCTCGAAATCGCGCGCGAAGGCGGGATTTAGCGCGCCCGCCACGAGTCCGCAGAAAAGTGCCGCTAATAGTCGATATCAGAAGATTGTTTCAGAGCGAGGACGCGCCTGGCTTGCTCCGCTTCCAAATTATTGTCCGTGGCCCTGGCTAATATTGCGTTAGACACTTAGGGAGGCAATGTGGCTACCGCACTTTCACTCGATGAGATCCGCAGGCGCTGTAAAAAGTATGCGAAACTGCGCGACAAAATCGGACAACTCCAAATCATGGAAACTTTCATGCCACGCCGGATACAAACGCGCGCTAACTACGTTTTAGCCGCTTGATTGGTTCAACCAGCGTCGGTTGGAACCGAATGAGGTGAGATATAGCAATGAAGCCTTGCAACGTAGATGGGTGTAGCCGTCCTGGAGCGTTTGTCACGAGAACCAAACCGACGTGGTGCCTCGTTCATCTTCGCGAAATCTATGGTGAAGGCGGCCTGATCCTGCTCGAGGATTTCACGAAGTCATCTGCCTACTTACTTACTAGGTGTATACAATGTGGGTTCGAAGCGCACTACCGCTTTGACTACGTACTTGATCGGCTTGATGATGGCGAGGCAGTTTGCCGAGCGTGTTACTGGCGTGCTTGGGCAAAGAGTGCACGTGCCCTGGCTGGTATCACCGATGACCCGGTGAGTATTTCCGCTATCCGGAAGAAGGCTGAAGAGAATGGGTACACCTATCTTGGTCCTCTAACGAACCCCAGTTTGGCAGACGATCCGCACGCCACTCGCTGCAACTTTTGTGGGCGGATCGCAGCACTGCGAAGCGAAGATATTGGTTGGGGTTGCCCCTGCCGACGTAACCCCAAAACAGCTACGGCAGGGACTAAGAAAGCCCGAGGCGCAAACCTGTTGAAGAACTCAGACAATCGAGCAGTTAGCTGGTGGGATCATCAACGCAACGAAGAATCATTGTGGAACACTGCGAAACTAAAAGGGCGGCAGGAAGCATGGTGGATCTGCCCTGAAGGGCACTCATTTCAGGCTCGCATCCTTGACGTTACAAACAAGAACTTCTCCTGTCCCCAGTGCGCCTCGCTTCGGCAAGCTGCTCAGGAAAGAGAGATTGCCGCGCTCACTGGAAAGACTATCGCGGACGTGCCTGTACTTTTATCGGCATGGGATGATGATACCCCGCCGGATACGGTGCCAGTAATCCAGAACCACTGGGGTCCCGGCTATAAATTTCGATGCCCGGCGGGGCACCGCAACACCCGGGACCCGCGCAGCTACTTCTTCGGCGGCTGTTCTGCGTGCAAGGCGATTGAGACGCGCAAAGCTAACGCGAAAGCTGCGGATGCAGATCCATCGTCAAGCCGTTTGACGCCCGAAATCAGCAGTCAATGGCACCCGACGAGAAACGGCAACCTTCGACTCGCAGAAATTTCGCCGGAGTCTCGTCGTACAGTCTGGTGGCAAGACCCTGTGTGCGGTCACGAGTTTCAAGCCACGCCACGTGAACGCGACAAGTACGACAGATGGCGGTGCCCTATCTGTCGTACGATCCTTGACTCACTGGCATATCACTATCCGGAGCTGGCCGAGGAATGGTCCCCGGAGAATCAATTATCTCCATGGATGATTCGACCAAACACAACGCAATTAGAAGTAGTCCCACTTTGGGTTTGCAGGAACGAAGCAAGCCATGTCTGGCGTGCTATGCCAAGCGCACGAGTAAACGGGTCACGATGCCCGGAATGTCTCGAAAACGGAAAATCACAAATCGAGCTTGAATACTATTCGTCGGCGCTAGCGCACTGGGGAAATGCTAAATCGGGGCCGCGAATCCATTCAAAGAACTTCAAAACGCACTCATCTTGGACCGTTGACATTTTGGTCAGCCTTCCTTCAGGCAAACGCCTCATCATCGAATATGACGGCTGCTACTGGCACCGAGACAAGGCCGACATCGACCACAACAAGAGCATGGATCTGCTAGCTGAGAGATTCATACTCGTTCGTCTAAGAGAAGCACCACTGTCGTCATTGAAGATCTCGCATCCGAACTACTACGAAGTGACCGTCTACACGACCGCCCAGGATCCAGATAGTGACGTGGCACGGATTGCTGATCTAGTCAGGGAATGAGCGAATTAGTCTGGGACCGCCCAGCTCGAAACACAAAGTAGGTCGCCCTCTCAGTGACCTCTGTGCGGTTGAGGAGGGTGTACCAGCGGAATGGGCCGTGTTGCCCTGCATGCCGCTGAGGGTGGCGGCATGCAGGGCAAAGGGGGTGTTCACGGGGTGACCTCCTGAAAATCGTGGTTGAAGTATTTGATTGGCAGTTCAAGATCGTGAGCCCAGTCGTCTCAAGGTGGTAGTGAGTGACGATTCCCTTGCAGTGACGCGCCAGTTCATCTTTCGTATTGGCGCAGCGGAGGGCGGTAGCCACGTCCTTGCCACACAACAGGATCTATCCGCCCGAGGTGAGGGTTCGGATCGTGTCGAACTCGTGGTAGGTGAACGCAAGTAGCGCGGTAGCCATGATCGGCTCCTTGTCTGAGAGTCGGGTAGACAATCGCGGGCGTGGGATGCGCCATGCTCTCACCTGGCAGTCACGGCAGGCACGGAAACTGGACACGGTGTGAGGAATGCTCTCGCCCGTACGTCCCCGAGGCCCGGCGAATCCGGGCGGGTCAGAGGGCACACTGGTGTGTGAATGTACCGATGGCTCCGTGCCCCGTGCTATTGCTTCGGCGCCATCAACCGGGTAGCCTTGTAACCAACATGACCGGTTCCGCTACCCGCCTCGGTGGGAGTCCAGGGCCGGTCTTCGTTTTTCGTATCAAACAGGGGTGCGCGTGGAGCAGGTGAAGCAGTTCAAGACCTACGGTGAACAGGTCGAATTGCTTCGTCAGCGTGGGATGCGAGTGAATGATCCCCAGCATGCTGAGACGTTGCTGGCGCGATTGAACTACTACCGTTTGTCCGGATACTGGTACCCGATGCGTCGTTTCTCCCAAGGCGACGGCACTGCCCGAGATGAATTCGTTGAGGGAGCATCGTTTGACCTGGTGGTAGCCCTCTATGGGTTTGATGAACAATTGCGCCACAGCGTGTTCATCGAGCTTGATCGCGTGGAGTTGGCTATTCGAACCAAGCTCGGTCACGAACTGGGTCGCCTTGACCCGCTGATCTATTTGGATCCCCAGCGTTTGAGTGCCCGGGCACGGCAGCGAAACAAAGACGGGCGTAGCGTGCACGAGGTGTGGTTGAGAAAGTACCAGTCGGCATTGAAAGCGTCGAAGGAGGACTTCGTCGCCCACCACAAATCCAAATATGGCGGGACTCTACCCATCTGGGCAGCTGTCGAAATCATGGATTGGGGGATGCTGTCGTACCTGTACGGCATGTCACCCAATATCGTGCGCAAACGGATTGCCGAGCCCTGCGGCCTAACCGGTCCTCAGCTTGAATCATGGATGAAATCCTTGAATATTCTGCGTAATTATGCAGCTCATCATGCAAGAATGTTCAACCGTGTTTACGACATCAAACCGAAGCTGAACAATGACGTCAGGCTGGCTCCGGTAGCTAGAGGGATGAATCGCGTGTTCGGGCAGCTCTCCCTTATCCAATACTTGCACCGCCAACTGGACTTGTCTCCAGCCGACCGACTACCGAAGCTGTTCGACACTTACCCGCACAATCCCATCGTGCCGTTTTCTCGCATAGGCGCACCTGACAACTGGCGCGAGTTGCCTCTTTGGCGCGTCTAATCCTTGCGGTAGTAGTCGCATTCGTAGCCATCGCCACGAATTGGGTTCCCTTATCTAGTTCAGCTCCAGGACTTGGGAAAAGCGTTGCGCTAAGTCTTCAAGATAGTCGCGGCGTTTAAGAGGCGCTAACCACTGCGGCGGTATCGCGTTCACCTTGGTACAAGCCGCTCCAGCGATTGCCGCGTAAGTATCAGTATCGAAGCCAAAGCTCACTGCAATCTGCATCGCCTCACGGTACGTATCGGCATGAAGGAGAGAATAAAAGACAATTTCCAAAGTATCGACCACGTAGCCAGTCGCATTGAAATCACTTGGCGTAAGCCCGATTAGCTCTGCACTCAAGATCCGCCTATGTGCCGCCAAAGCTGTCTGCCACTCTTGGTCACCCGGCAACCAGTCCTGGTAAGGAAGATCGATAGCCGCTCGATACGCCTGCTCTACATCGTCTCCGCGAAGAATTGCGCCAAGAAACTCACCATAGATGATGCAGGAAAGCTGAGAAATAGCATGACCATGAGTAACACGAGAAGCCTTACTAATGGTCTCCCACCTCTCTTCACGGCCAGCTTGCTTCGCTAACAGGTAGAGCACCACAGGGAAGATACGCATAAGCGCGCCATTGCCATTATCGCGCTCACGAGTTCCACCACATTCAAGTGCCGGCACACCATTCTCAAAGCGACCAATCGCCATACCAACAGTGCCGCCTAGACCGAAAGAATGATCGAGCGCGCTATATTCTCCTTTTTCCCACCACGCCACAAACTGATTCATCAGGTCAGTAAAATCCAGTTCGCCACCAGTGCGGATAATGGATTCCATCGTAGCCACGGCCATTGAAGTATCGTCACTCCAGGCTCCGGCAGGAATTTTCTGCCCCCAATAGGAGTTAACCGGAATATCATCACCAGAACCACGCATCGCGTCCAATGAATACTGCGCTATTTCATCTGCCAAGAGGAACTCGAAAGGAACTCCGAAAGCATCACCAGTAGCAGCCCCCAGCAGCATCGCTTCGACCTGAGCTGCAGAGAGTTCATTTCGTTTGTCTAACTCGCCCATGACTGCCTCATCCTAGTTGTCATTAAGACCCTGCTACCGAGCTAAAAGCACGCGCTTCCAATACGGTTCGCGTTTGATAACGTCTTCCAATTTAGTTTCGTGTCGAAAACTCGACGATCGAGTACCGGAAATTATCGACGAGGTATAGCTCCCCTTCTTGGGCTTTGCGTAGCTCCAGCTTACGATACCCACCCGCGAGGTTACGTGAGCCAGCGTATGAGACCCAGCGTTGCCACAACCCACGAGCATTGCCGGATGCGGAACCAATATAAGGTTTCCCGGTGTGTCGAATTCAAGGTGCAAAAGCCAACGGGTGGAAACAAGCTGTCAACCAACTAGTTTATTTGGCTCCCAAGAAGAGAAGCGTAAGTGGGGTTGTTTTTGAGCTGCTCGTGGGCCCCGTCAGCAACAATGCGCCCATCCTCAAGAACAATAATGTGGTCAGCAATCCGGATAGAAGCAAGCCGGTGAGCAATAACAACCGTCGTGCGATCAGCCCGCGCGCGGCGAATGTTCTTAGCAATAGACGTTTCAAGGAACGGATCGATATTAGCTAATGGCTCGTCAAGGATGAGCATATCCGGGTTGCGCAAGAATGCACGCGCAATCCCAACGCGCTGGCGCTCCCCTCCAGAAAGCGTGGTTCCTCTATCACCCACCCTCGCGTCAAGCCCGCCAAGCGAAGTCACCAACTCGCTAATGTCCGCATCAGCAAGAGCCCGCCAAATATCCTCATCAGAAGCATTAGGGTTCGCCAAAATAAGATTATCGCGCACAGTTCCAGCAAAAATATGACAGTCCTGAGGCACCAGGGCCAGTCTGTCTCGGTAGCGGTTCGGCTCATAGCCACGCAAATTCTTCCCATCGAAACGCAGCTGCCCCGACCGCGGATCCAAATAGCGCATAGCGAGATTAGCCAAAGTAGTTTTACCCGCCCCAGACTTACCAACTATCGCCACAGAACGTTGCGGAGTAGCAGTAAGGCTGACTTTGTTGATAACCGGAAGCTCCAGCTGGTAGGCAAACACCGCGTTATCAACAACAAGACAGTTCTCCTCCCCGTCATAGGCGGTGTGGTGAGGTTCAGGTACAGCAGGAATCGGGTCTTTCACGTGAAGAATCGTATTGATCCGGTGTGCACAGGCACCGATCTCTCCAACGCGTCCAAGCATTCCCACCAACGTGGTGGCCGGCGTGGGTACAAGCCCCGCCAAAACCACAGCAACGGGAAGTATCGCCGCATCCAAACTGCCGTCAAGCACACGTCCAGTGAGGATAATTAACAAAATGGTAGATCCGATCGTGGTAACGATCATCGCGAACGCTGACTCCCACGCTTGCCGCATGGTTTGCGCATTTTTTGTGGCCTGCACTTGACGTGTCAAGTCAAGAATAAGCTGATTTTGTTTCTCAACCATTCCGAGGGAACGCAACTCACGTTGCCCCTGAATGGAGTCCAACACCGCAACCCGCAACCCGGCTAGCTGACTACGCATCTGTGTGCCCTGCATACGCTGAATGGGCATGAGAATGAAGGGGAATACGATCATAGCGATAGTGGGAACTAGCATGATCAGCCCCAGCGGCCCCACAAAGCTAACAAGAACACCAGTGAACACTACTGGCGAGAACACCGCGCAGATTGCGGTAGACGCAGTGTGCGCATAAAACCACTCAAGCTGTTCCGCATCATTCATGGCCGCTGACGCCACATCGCCAGTGCGTTTCCCGTGGAGCCCGAGTGGTGCGATTCGTTCGATAGCCCCATAGATGTGCACTCGCAAAGTGTGCAAAATTCGATAGGCAACTTCGTGCGACCACCACACTTCAAACAGGGTACTGGCCGCATGAACCACCACCAAAGTGAACAGCAAAGTCACCAGCGGCGTGAGGTCATGAGCCGGGTCAAGAATGAACCGGGTTGAAACCCACACGGACGTAACCGACACACCCACAACACTGATTTGCGCCAAAGCGGTAACGATCGTGGAGGAAACGAAAAGGGGAACACATTCGCGTAGCCGTTTCATCAGCGCAGTGAAGTCGTTAAACGTAGAAAACATGGCGGATCAGGCTCCTAACTGTGCGTCGATAAGCTGTGACCACGCGTTGTCTTCACCAGCCAGAATCTGGGATGCACCAGCGCAGAGCACGCGGCCATCTCCCATCACCACAACGTGATCTGTTTGCGCAGCGGCATCCGTGCGGTGGGTGACCAGAATAAGCGTGAGATCCGGATAAGCACGGCGAATATTGGAAAGCACAGCGGTTTCCGTCTGGGTATCTAACGCTGACGTAGATTCGTCGAGGATCAGCAGTGGACACTGGCGAATCAGAGCACGCGCAATCGCTAACCGCTGTTTCTGCCCGCCAGAAAGATTGTGGGCATGCTCCTCAATCACCAAGTCAAGCACACTGTCATTTCCTGCTTGACCGCTGACATCCTGGTGCAAATCGTTAGCGCAGGCCAAAGTTAAGGCGTTCATCATTGCCTCGTCATCGGCTTTCGGGTTAGCTTCAGCCAATATGGATCTGATAGTTCCAGGGAAAATAATGGGATCTTGCGGAACCAGGGTAGCTACCTGCGCAATGTTCAGTTGGTCTGCTGGCACGCCACCAACCGTGATCGTTCCACTATTGGGATGGTCAAAACCCATCAGTAGCCCTAATGCTGTGGATTTACCTGACCCGGACAGGCCAACCAGAGCAGTTGTCTTCCCTGGCAGCGCGTCGAACGTAACGTTTGAAAGCGCGGGCTTCGTCGCACCCAAATACGTGTAGCTGGTATCAATGAAGGACACCCCGGTGCCATCATGGTGACGTTCAACCGTTGCGGAGGGTTTGGTTTGGACACCCTCTTGATCGAATAGTTCACTCATTGCTGGCAGAGCAGAAATCCCGAAGAATGCCTCATGCCAACACGTTGACAATGCAGTGAATGGGCGAAACAGCTCAATCGATAACAAAGTGATGATGAACAAGTGGTTCATCGGCATATCGCCGGCCCGTATCAAGCTGATAGCAATAACCAGGCCAAGAGCAGGACCAAGCACCTTCATCATGCTGGACAGGCCGGTTTCCCCCAGCGAAAGGCGAAGCTGGCCCATTGTTGCTGACAACAATTGGCGTGATTGCTTAGCTAGTTTCTCACCGTGATTTTGGGCGGCCCCAAACGATTTCAGCGTTGCCATTCCCATCATGGCGTCAACAAAGTCCGCGTTGAGATCCTCATACGCGATCCAGTGGGACTGCCCCCGATCGGAAAGGGCTTTGTCCCATAGCCGTGGGATAGCGATAATAGCGACGCCGCAGATCAATAGCGCTCCCGCAATCAACGGGCTGATTGCTCCGATAGCTATCGTCAACCCTGTAGCGGTAATAACAGTGACCGCCAGCTGGGTGAAGTACTTAACGAAGTAGGGCTCCACTGCCTCGACCCCATCAGTCACAACCGACTGGATTTGCCCAGAACGGCCAAACCCCGCCCGCATGGGACCGCGAGCGTCGATTTGTTCAAGGAGGGCACGGCGCAACCGGCTTTTCACCACCAGTCCGGCACGGTTTTGTAACAGTTGCCCGCCCACCTGCACTAGTGGGCGAACCAAAAGCAAGATGACGATAGTTACGATCAGGCCCATCACTGTAGGCATGTGGCGGGTAGTGAGTAGTTCATTAAACAGGATCGCGTTACATACCGCAGTGGCGATGAACAAGCCAGAGACGAGGACGCCCACTAAAACGGCGGGAGTCAACATCCTCACGGATAGCCCGGCTGCGCGCATCACTAAACGCTGCTTCATGAACATGGTTATCCACCTTCGCGTGTCTGAAGAAAGCAGGACTAGCCACAAAACTAACCTTAGGTTAGGCTTACCTAAGTGCAGTTTGGCATGTTTCTCTCAGCATGACAAGAGCGCACAGCTTTATCACACCAGCCAGGAGGGCTTGTGAACCCGCAGATTTTGCAGCGCAATGAGGTATGCGCGGGCAATGCCCAGCTTCTAGAACAGATCCGCTTATCTGAGGGAAATCTGCTCCACGTCAGTGGCGGAACTGCTCTGACCACGCAAATCCATGGGGGTTATGTTGCGACAGGTAGTGCGAGTATGAAAGGCATGAGCGCACCATGTTAACTAAGCGCTATCAACGCCTTGTCCTAGCCGCCGCGTTATCCATCCTGCTGGTGTGCGCCCTTGTTGTTGCGGTAATCGTAGGAGCCACTGACATCTCCCTATACGCAGCGCTCGAAGGCATCAAAACCACCCTATTACACACGCCCACCAATGACGTTGACACCCAAATCATCGGGCAGGTCCGATTCCCCCGCGCTGTTCTTGGAGCAATAGTTGGTGCCGGACTTGGCATATGCGGCCTCATCACCCAGTCACTCTTACGCAACCCATTAGGCGACCCCTACATCCTCGGCATCTCGTCGGGTGCATCTGCCGGCGCGGCCGCCGTCATCGTCCTGGGCGCCTCCAGCAGTGTACTATCCGCACTGGGCGTCACCATCGGCGCTTTTCTTGGGGCACTAGCAGCCATCATCCTCGTCACCCTTCTGGCCTCAGCCGGCGGGAAAATCACTCCCACGCGCATCATTTTTGCTGGCATGGCAACCACCTACCTGTTTTCAGCACTGACCAGCTTGATCACGCTCATGGCAAAAAACGCTGCCGGAACCAAATCAGTCATGTTTTGGACACTCGGCTCTTTATCCAACTCCAGTTGGGGTGACACCGCGCTTGCCGCCACCGTGGTCATTGTCGCCCTCGCCTGCTTCGCAATGTGGGGCAGGAGGGTAGACATACTGAACCTTGGTGACGATACCGCAATCTCACTAGGGACAAGCCCCCGCCTCTACCGCAACCTACTGTTCCTCGTCGTAGCCTTAACCGTTGCCGTCCTCGTGTCCCTCACCGGAGCAATCGGCTTCGTTGGCCTTGTGGTTCCCCACATCACCAAACAACTGGTTGGCTCCACAACGCGGGCCGCACTACCCATCGCCGCCTTGTGCGGCGCACTCCTAGTTGTCATAGCCGACACCTGCACTCGCATCATAATCCGACCCGCCGAAATACCTATTGGCATCCTTACCGCGCTTGTAGGAACTCCGATGCTAATGGCCCTAATCAAAAGATATTCCAAATAGAAAACAGAAAGGAAAACCCGTGATGATGAAGAAACAAATCATCGCCGGCACTCTCGGCGTTATGCTCGCCGCTGGCGCGCTAACCGCCTGCTCAGAAACTGATAATCCCAACACCAACGCTGAAAACGACGCTATTACCATCAACAACTGCGGAGTAGAAACAACCTTCAACACTCACCCGAAGAAAACCGTTTCGATGGGTGTAACCGGCTTGGCTTACCTGTTCGCCGCTGGCGCGCAGGACTCCATCATCGGCCGCGCCAACGAATGGGGCGAAGAACCACCAGCGTGGATTGGCTCAAAAGCAGACAGTATCGACGTGCTTTCCAACGAGTCCATCTCAATGGAAGCGCTGCTGAAACTAGAGCCCGACCTGGCCTACGGTGGCGGGTTCAGCTCTGAAAACTCAAGCCCTGAGGCAGTCGCGGCGAAAGGCATCCCTGCCATCGTTGACGCACCAGAATGCTCCTACTTCTACCCGGATCAACCAGAAAACGAGTCCTTCGACGCGATCTTGGCAGAAGTGACCCAGCTCGGCAAGCTCATGGGCACGTCAGACAAAGCCGACGCCACGGTTGCTGATCTCAAAGCCCAACTTGAGCAAGTCAGAAGCGAAAAAATCGGTAAAGGACGCAAAGTTTCCTACGCCTACTACTACGGGGAAGATCCTGAGCTGTTCAGCTACGGCAACCAGGGCGTGGTGGGAGAAATCAACAAAACCCTCAACCTAGAAACCGCAATTGACCCGAACTACCACCCACACCAAGGCCCCATTGCTCCTGAAGCTTTCGTCAAATCAGACCCCGACGTCGTCATCGTGCTCACCGGCATGGGCGGGGCTACAAAAGAAAGCTCCCTAGAACGCCTTGCGAAAATTCCCGGCTACAACGACATGAAAGCCGTGAAGAATGGCAACATCGTCTACGCCGAATCAGCTGCTGCCTACGCCTCGCCCACGGCAATACACGGCACCCTTGAGCTAGCCAAGCAGTTGAAGGAACTAGGGAAATAAACCGATGAGCGATTCTCCCCTCAAGATAGAAAACGCTAGCGTCCGGTTTGGGAACACCCAAGTCCTTACCAACGTCTCTTTTGAGGTACCTCGAGGACAAATCCTTGGAATTGCCGGGCCTAATGGCTCTGGAAAAACCACCCTCATGAGATCCCTATTCGCTGCGCAAAAACTATCCGAGGGGAGAATCACCATCAACGGTGACCCACTGAGCACACTCAGCCCAGGCCAAGTTGCCAGACGCATCGCGGTCGTTTCACAATTCGAACAAGACATGGACCAAACCCGCGTCATTGACATCGTGCTACTTGGACGAGCACCCCACCGCAAAGACATCCAAGGCTACAACGCCACCGACCATAAAATTGCGCGCGAAGCCCTCGAAGCCGTCGGAATGAGCTATGCCCAAGACCGATACGTTCACACCCTTTCTGGAGGAGAACGCCAACGCGTCCTCATCGCCCGCTCACTCGCTCAACAATGCAAATGCATCCTTCTTGATGAGCCCACTAATCATCTGGACGTCAAATACCAACACCAAATTCTCAGTGTCATCAGGAAAGTCAGCGACACCGCCGTTATTATCCTGCACGACCTCAACCTCGTTGCACGCTACTGCGACAACGCCATCATCCTCAAAAACGGACACCTGCATACCAAGGGCAACCCGGCGGAAATCCTAACGCCGCAACTTATCCGCGAAGTCTACGGCGTCAGCGCCACCGAAGTAAACGATGCGGGCACTAAACAATTCAGCTTCAAGCCATTGCAGGAACCGCTGCACCTCAACCGTTGATAACCTGCAGGCAGGCACTCACTTTCTCCTCACCGAACAGCCGGCAAGCCTCCACCTTTTGTATTCGCCGCGCGGTTTAGTAAACTGGGCGTGATCCCTCGCGTGACGGTATCACCCGAACCTCCCCAGGGCCGGAAGGCAGCAAGGATACGGTAGCTCTGCCGGGTACGTGAGGGATCCTTTATATTCACCAGCGCGGGAGCTCAACCAGACCTCGAGTTCAAGCCCGCCAACGAGTTCAAATCAGCCCACGAGGCGGGCGCGCTTCCGTCCGATAACTATCGGGCTCAACTACGAGGGAGCCCCTGTATCGTGCTCAACTGCGAGGGAACCTAGGAACCTGCCTCACAGGTTTGCTTACTCGCGTATCAAACTGAGTTGATGCAAGCTTACGCTCGCTAAGCGTTACAAGATCTAAAACCTCATTCGCAATAAACGCCGTAGTTCCACGCGCAATCGAACGAGTAGAAAAGATACCCGCATCAGCTAACTGAGTTAACGCCTCTGAAGCATTCTGAACCGACAAGCCATAAATCTGGCTTGCCGTCTTAACCGTCAAAACCGGAGTGCCCGCAAGCCGCCCCAAAATACGCGCCACGCCCGAATCTGAACGCAACGCGCGCGTGTAATTATTAGCCGCTCGGAAAGCCTCGAGCTGCCCGCGCCACTGCTCAGCCAGTAGCAACAGCTGTGCCCGCAGGTCCTCAGCCTGCGTCACAGCCTCGTCCACCGCCCTCGAAAATATTCTTATCCACTCAGCGATCCGCCTAGCATTCTCGGGCGCTTCAGGCGATCCTTCAAAACGAAGATCGTTCAAAGCGGCTACATACTGTTCTCGAAATGTTGCCAGCACGAGGCTAACCGGCAGCAGGCGACTTGAAGTGAGGCCGCGGCGAGTCAAAACCGTATGGATCAGCGCACGCCCAACACGCCCATTGCCATCAACAAATGGGTGAATAGATTCAAACTGCGCATGAACGAGGGCAGCCTGCACAAGTGGACCGTGCGTCGCACCATTCAGATAAGACAGTAGGTCTTCCAATAAGTCGGGAACAAGGCGTGGCGCCGGCGGCACATATTCCGCGCCGATTGGATGATAGTTCGACGTTCCCACCCAGTTTTGTACCGTTCGGATCCCAACTGCCGGATGATCAGCTCCCAGTAACGCTCTTTGCAGCTGCTCTAAATCGGTGATAGCAACACCCTGCGATCGAGCAAGGCGATCCGATGCCTCTCGAACCACAGTCATATTCCGGGCGACGAGCTTCGCCGCATCCGAGATTCCTCGAATATCCTCTGCTTCACCTATCTCTGCCAAAGCGACCTGTTTTGCCGCGGGCACGATTCCTTCGATTTGCGAGGATGCGATGGCTTCGGAACGCAACAAGAAGCGGGACAAATCTTCAAGCTCTGTGATGCCATCTGCCTGCGCTAGGGCGAGGACGCGGCGCTCAACAGCAGCGATCTCCTCGCTAAGCTGAGGACTGATCGAGACTTGAAGCGTTGTTAACCGGTCAGGCAAGTAATACCAGTACGATCCGCCGCGCCTGTTAGCTCGTCCCGGGAGGGTGGGGTCAGCTTCCCATTTAGCTTCAGTGAAGATACCCATGTTCACCCTTTCCGCTTATCCATTAACAGAGTCGCCAGATTATCACCTTTAAGGGTTAAACATGAATAGAAACCGATTTTCTGCACTTTTAGCGATTAAACATGAACAGCGGATCCGCACATTCACCTTTACGCCCTAACGAGCGCAACCAAATCCGGCTACCCATCAAACCCGCACGCGACCAACTCGGCACCAAGCCGGGGCCTCGAACATAAAAGGAATCCGCCTACTCGCCCTGCTCTATCACCGGGAAGTAATCAATACTCACATATACACGTTCAGTGTTTTGCAGCGTTTCCTCGCGCTCACCCGCATCAGCGAGGCGCTTCTTATGCTCGTCATTTTGACTCATCGCACGTTCCAAAACACTGCGCACCCCTGCAAAAAGCTCATTCTTCTGCTCTTCAGTTAGGCGGAGCACGTTCTGAAAACCAAAGACAACATCATCTCCGCCCGGAGCATTTGCGGCTGCCGCGCGATAGCGACTAACTACCGACGAGTTGCCAACCGAATCATAAAGCTGCTCGATAACAGCACCCAGATCCCTGCCACCGGCTTCAGTGGAAGAATCAACTTTGATGCCTTCTCCTGCAATGCGATACCAAGTCTCACGCGCGTCGCCACCCGGAGCATCAAACTTTTCAACAATTCCTGCTTTTGCCAGTTCGCGAACATGATAAGACACCGAGTTCGGCGCCTCCCCTAGCGCTTGCGCCAGATCACTCACGCGGGCGCCCTCATCATGAAATGCAAGCTGGTACAAAATATCCATCCGCTTTGGATTTGCCAGCGTCTTTAACAAAACTTCGCCGTTAGTCGCCATAAATAAACAATACAGAATATTTTGCGCAAGGTTTCTTGCGCAAACTTATTTGCTGATCTATGGTTGTTGCCATGAGCATCAACGAAGCAACCCATACAAAAACAGAGAACACCGTGGCAGCGAAACCTTTACACCGAAACGCGGACTACCTGAAATGGTTCGTTTCAGACGTCGCGGCAGACGCTGGGAACGCTATAAGAGCTTTCGCTATGCCCCTCATCGGGCTTGCAATCACCGGATCACTCAGCCTTGCCGGAGCCATAGGGGGCGTTTCAATGATCAGCTCCTTACTCATGTACTTGCCCGGAGGAGTAGTGGCCGACCGTGTTGACCGAAAGAAACTACTTGTAGTTGGGCACGGGCTCGGCGTCTTCATTTGGGCAAGCGCCATAGTTGCCTACCTAACCGGCAACCTCAACACGGCCACTTTGTTCGCACTTGCGGCACTATCCGGTCTACGCAGTGGATTCTTTGGCGGAGTCTCCATTCCCGCGCTACGCCAACTCGTACCGGGCGAGCAGCTACCGCGCGCCCTCGCCGCTAATCAAGCGCGAGACGGAGCCATACAGATGGCTTCAGGCCCGGTGGGAGGATTTCTCGTTGCCCTCTCGGTCTGGGCCCCATTTGCAGCGCAAACCATCGGACATGCTATTGCCTGGTTTTTCTCGCGCACTATCAAAGCTGACCTGAGGCCGGGCAGAGCACAAGCCTCAAATGCAACGTCCTTATCAGAAGAAGCCGACGCAACCACCGAAGCACTTCGCGTGCGCGATCAGATTGCGGGAGGCTTCAGATGGTTGAAACACCACCCGACCATCACAACTCTGACCGTACTCGTCGCCATTACCGCGGCTGCACTCAATGGAACCATTCAAACCCTCATCTTGAGTCTTGCCGCAAGTGGCGCAAACGAGGCTCGGATTGGACTTGTATCCACAGCTATCGCTGTTGGAATGATCATCGGATCGCTAATAGCAGGGCGAATAACTAGCCGCATACCCACGGGAAAACTAGCCATCGCCTCCCTAATTTTTGAGGGCGTGGCACTCACTCCCCTGCTTGTGATCGACAACTTCTACGTGGTTCTCATTTTTGTAGCGATCGCAGCGCTGAGTGTGCCCCTATTTAATTCCGCCGCATCGGGGTGGTCCATCGCGCAAATTCCAGAAGATCAAATCGGATCCATCGGGGCAGCAGCCGGCCTCATCAACGCCGGGCTTCTACCTCTTGCACCGATTATGGCTGGAGTTGGACTTGACGCATTCGGATACACCGCCACATTGGCGATGTTCATTGCCTTGAACTTGCTAGCCGGTTGCGCAACCGCGCTCCTGCCCGAATTTCGTAGGGTTGGGATCCCTTCCGAGTGGGGGATTACAGGGCGATAACACTGGATTCCGCGGCCCGGCACACTAGGCCGGGTCGCGCGATATTGGGCAAGACATGCAGCGCGGGCCTCCTCGGCCACGGCCAAGCTCCCCGCCGGGAACCGTCAAAACCTCAACGCCCTGTGCCGAAAGGAACTCGTTGGCAGCCTCGTTCCTGTCATACGCAAGCACCACCCCGGGGCGAACCGCCAGCAGATTACACGAATCATTCCACTGGCCCCGCTCCGCATTTGGCCCCGTCTCCGGCGTCGAAATAAACCGCAAATCCGGCTCCCCCAATGCCTTCGCAAACACGCCATGCATATTCGCCGCATCCTCCACGCGCACATCCAAACCACCGCGCGCACCCCGGCGAATCACAACCGTATCCAACAGTCCCAAATGCTTGTACACCATGAACGTGTCCGGCGAAACCATCGTCATCACCGTATCCAAATGCATCTGAGCGCGCTCCCGCTGCATCATCACGCCCACAACCGTATGCACATCCGGATCCGCAAACACAGCCTGCGCCAAACCCTCCAAACCGGCCGGCGTTGTGCGCTCCGACAACCCCACAAGCAGAACGCCCCTGCCGGGCACCAACACGTCGCCGCCCTCTACCGTTGCGTCACGAACGCTCCACCGCGCCCAAAACTTGAAATTCTCGCCCACAAACCGCGGATTCCAGCCATACACCGCGTTGTAAATAATCGTTTCGCGCCGGCGCGCCCTCATCTGCATCGCATTAACTGACACGCCACCGTACATCCACATCGACGTATCGCGCGTGAAATACAAGTTCGGCAAACACGGCGCCACCAAATCATCGCCGTGGAAACGGTGAAAATACGTTGATTCCACGTGGCCAAGCTCGTCTTCAAGCTCCTGCTTAGTTAGCCCATCTATCAGCAAATCCGCCAGGTCATCACTGTCCAACCCCGCCGCGTATTCACGCAGCGCACTCGCCGCACTCACCCCGAAATAGTCATCCAAAAATGCCGCATCTACCGCGTACTTTCTAGCCTCCTCATTACGCAACGCCGCTTTCAACAAGTCATTCAAATACAGGGTCTTCACACCCTGACTAGCAAGCGTTTGCACAAACGCGTTGTGATCACGCCTCGCCTGCGACAACCACAACACGTCATCGAACAACAGTTGTTCAATATTCGAGGGCGTCAGCCGGTCCATCTCTTTACCCGGCCGGTACACGATTACCTCGTGTAACTGCCCAACCTCAGAATAAACACCTAGCGACATCACTAACTCCTTCGGCTTCCTCTATCTTTGCGCAAAAACCGTGCCCCCGCACCGCATGTAAACAAAAGAGGGGACCGGGCAGACACCCGATCCCCTCAAAAAGCCGAAGCTACTTAGACTTGGGCCCCAGTAGCATCGCCGCCCAACCCGAATACACGGACTCGGCATCCGAGGGCTGGAACAAGCCCGCAACCACATCACGATAGAGGCGCGAAAGCTCCCTGGAGTTGTAGTAAGACGAACCACCACACGCGCGCACAGCCTGCTGCACCGAGAACAACGCGGCCTCAACAGCGCGGTGCTTAACTGCCGAAAGCTGCGGCAACCACAAGAAACCGCGATCCTCGAATGCCTCAAACGCGTTAGAAATGTGCTCAATATGCGGGTGGATGCCGTCCATCTCAACCGCCGCCGCGGCGATGATGCGGCGAATATCAGGATCATCCGAATAAGGCGCATCATTCATAACCGAACGACGCTTCTTCACTGTCTCTACCGCAACCTCAACCGCGCGATCGCCAATACCCGCGTAGGTTGCAGCCAGCAAAATCTCAAAGTTCGCGTAAATGCCGAGGAATACCGGGTCGAGCGACGGCCCCTCGTCAATGCGCGCAAGTACCGCGTCCTCATCCGCGTGAGCCCCCTCAAGCACCGTGGAGTTAGATTGCGTGGCCCGCATACCCATCGTGTCCCAGTCATCCAGAATCTGGAAGCCACCGCCCTCGCGCGACAACAATGCGAACACCGACTTCGGACCATCCTCTGAAGCGGAATCGCACCCAAACGTCATCAGCTTGGTCCACGCCGGCGACAGCGAGGTGAACACCTTCTTGCCATAAAACGAGTAGCCACCCTGGTCATCAGGGCGCGCCTCGGTTAGCGAACCGAGTAGTACGCGGTCATTGGCCGGCTCTGAAATACCGAAGCCATACAGCTCGCCTGCGGCCGCTCCGCGAAGAATCTGCTCGCCCTTCATATTGCCGCGCGAAACCATGTGGCGCCCCAAACCCACAATGATCTGATGCATATTGATGCCCAGCGCCGTGCCCGGAGCCGCCTTAGCTAGACGCGTCTGTTCCCTTGCAATTTCCGCGAGCGTAAGGCCTGCGCCTCCATACTCTTTTGGCACGAATGCGCCGTAGTAGCCCGCCTCTTTTAGCTCTTCATAGTCTTCAAACGGAAACTCGTTCTCGCGATCATAACGGTCCGCACGCGAATGGATGCGCTCTAGCAAATCCTCATTGAGGAAACCCAATTTGAACTCCTTGCAATAGCTTGTTGGACGCGAATGCGCTCCCCTAAGACTTACACGCTCGCTCAAGGCTTCGCACTATTGGCGCGCCGCCCACGTCAGGTTGGTGCACAATAACGCCCAATTAGACTAGAGTTAACAGGGTGAATCCCACCTCGCCCCAACCAGTAGAGCCGCGCAAAACCAGCCCTCGCTTACAGTTTCGAGAGGCACGACAGCGGCGTCAAAATCTTGCGTTTTCCGTGATCGCCTCGATCATGGTTGCCCTTTCTCTGCTGTCCCTGCTTGTTTTCACAGGCATTTTGCCCACCCCGTTCTTCAACGAGTTTTCGCAGGGCAAAGATGAAGCGAAGGCGGGCGAGGTGCCGTGCTTCCCTGAAGATTCAAAACCTGCAAGCCTCGACGGCATTCACGCAACCGTCCTAAACGCCACCGGCAGGCCCGGACTGGCAAACTCGATTGCCCAGTCGCTAGAAGAACAGGGCGTAACCATTGACGCGACGGGCAACTACGAAGGCCAGTTCTACGGAACCGTGAAGCTCACAGCCGGGCGCTCCCAAGTGGTAGCCGCCTACACTCTGGCACGCGCGTTCACCGATTCCACGGTCCGCTACGCGCCGTCCGACCCTGCAAGCGTCACCATTATTCTGGGCGAACGCTTCACCGACCTGCCAAGTAGCGAGGAAGTCGCGGCGTTGCTCTCAAACACTGAGCCGTTGAAACAGGTAGAAAACTGCAAGCTGATTCCCGCCGAGGATGAGACCGAGCAGCCCGGCGAAGAAGAAACCTCGCCCAGCGAAACCGGAACTGAGCAGGCCACAGAACCTGAACCTAGCGAGTAACTCAAGCACAAAAAGTTAGCGGCTTCCCCACTACGGGAAGCCGCTAACATTCTCTGCCGGTTGTTACTGCTGGCCCGTACCCTTGTGACGGGACGCGTAGCCCTCCCACTCAAGATCGGTACCAGCGGGCGCCGAGGCCGGCGAAGCCGCCTCTAGGTTTGTGCCCCGCACCTTCGAAATCCACCTCATCAAGTGGTACACGCCAATCGCTGCCGCAGAGCCCAGCGCAATACCACCAAACTCCATGCCAGCCGGAACCCACGTGAAGTTTGCGATCGCAATAATCATTGCCACTGCCGCGGTATTCAAGTTCACCGGATCAGCAAAATCAACCTGGTTCTGCACCCAAATACGCACGCCCAGCATGCCGATCATGCCGTACAGCACCGTGGCCGCACCGCCCAGCACGCCCGCGGGAATCGTTGAAATGATCGCACCAAACTTAGGCAACAAAGACAGTGCCAGTGCGAACAGTGCGGCAACCACGTACGCAGCCGTCGAGTACACGCGGGTAGCAGCCATAACACCAATATTCTCCGCGTAAGTAGTGGTACCCGAACCGCCACCAGAGCCCGCAATCATCGTGGACAGGCCATCAGCAAACAGGGCGCGGCCCGTAATATCATCAAGATTTTGTCCCGTCATAGCGGCAACCGACTTAACGTGACCCACGTTCTCCGCAACCAGCACGAACACCACCGGAACAAACAGGCCCAGCGTAGACCAGGCAAACTGCGGCGCGTGGAACTGCGGCAAACCAAACCATGCGGCCTCACCAATAGCGGAATAATCCACCTCGTTCTGAATCGCCGCGGCCGCATAACCAATCAGCACGCCCACCAGAATCGACAAGCGGCCAATAATGCCCTTAAACAAAACCGTGGTCAACAAGATCGCAACAATCGTAATCACCGACGTGACCGGAGCCTGCTGCACCCAGTTCCACGCGGCCGGCGCAAGGTTAAAACCAATCAGCGCAACGATTGTGCCCGTAACAATCGGCGGCATAACCACGTCAATCCAACGCGCGCCCGCAAAATGCACAATCACGCCAACCGTCGCCAGCGTTGCACCCGTTGCAATGATGCCACCTAAAGCAAAAGCCGGGCCCAAAGACTGGGACACGGCCACGATCGGAACAATCAAAGCAAACGAAGAACCAAGATAAGACGGAAGGCGCCCGGCAGTAATCGCAAGGAAGAGGAGGGTTCCAATCGCCGTGAAGAACAGCGTCGTGTTAGGTGGGAAACCCGTCAGCAACGGCACCAGGAACGTTGCACCAAACATTGCAACAACGTGCTGCGCGCCAATACCAATAGTGCGAGGCCAAGTCAGACGCTCATACGGCATCACTACCTCACCGGGAGAAATCGACTTGCCATCCCCGTGAAGTCGCCACGAAAAGAACTTTTGAAGCTGGGACCTGCGCCCCGAAGCAGATGTGCTCATGGAATTCCGATCTGTGTTTTGTCACCACGGCTAAACACACGCTTAGCCCGACCGGAATTCCACGGTATCGCCCTGCCCCCAATCCACCAAACTCGTGTCCAACCCGTGGCCGCCCAGGGCTCGGGCCGGAGTCCTCGGAAATTAATAGACCCTCACTTAGCCGCGACATTTTGCGGTTTTCCGCGCCTACAATGGGAAATAGGGTGATCTGAAGTGACTAATTACACGCAACTTAGCGAAACGAACCAGGCAAAAGTTGATGCACTTGCGGACATGATGCGCGGACACACCACCGCCATCATTGCGGGCGCAGGCATGTCCACCGACGCGGGAATCCCCGACTATCGCGGCACGGGATCCTCCGGCGGCCAAACCGTGGACTTCGACCTATTCATGTCGGACCCAAAGTGGCAGCGCTGGGTGTGGCAGCGCAACCAAGAAACCTGGAAGACCGTTGCCGGCCTATCCCCCACCCGCGCACACCTGGCCGTTGCCGCCCTACAAAAGGCCGGATACGTAAACGGCATTGCCACGCAAAACGTGGACGGACTAGACGCGCGAGCCGGCATTGACCGCCCCGCCCTGCTACACGGAACCTTCGATACTGCGGACTGCGTCATGTGCGGCGCCAACTATCCGCGCAACGAGGTTGACCAGTGGCTGCGCAAACTAAACCCCGACGTGGTGGATGACCCTGATCCAGCGCACGTGGCAATCCTCGCCAACGTGGACGAGGCTGGCGCTAACGCTTCAACCTTCAAGGTTGCGCCGTGCCCAAAGTGCGGCGGCCCGCTAAAGCCCTCGGTAGTATTTTTCGGCGAGATGCTGCCCGCAGACGCCATGGACCTGGCGTTCCAATACGCGCGCGAGGCAGACGTGCTACTGGTAGTTGGCTCCTCGATGATCGTGGGAACAGGAGTTTGGGTAGCTCAAGAGGGGCTGCGAAATCCCGGCACCAAACTCGTCGTGATTAACCGCGGCCCCACCCAGGTAGATGCCTATGCCGATCTACGAATAGAGGGAGGGGCCTCGCAAATCCTCACCGCCGTTGCCGAAAAGCTTGGCGTGGAGGTTTAGCGCCCGCGGACCTACTGGACCCAGGGGAACTGGTCTTCGGGCACGAATCCCTTATCGGTCGTAGCCCAGCCCTGTCGCGATACGGCGAATCCCTGGCCCGTCTTCACGTTCCAACACGAGATGCCGTTGTACTGAGACCCGCACGCAACGTCCCCGGACTTGCCGAACTGCCCGTAATCCACCTTGGTTGCGCCCTCCGCATTCACGCGCAGCGAGCAATCGCGCTTAACGCCCTCCGCGGTTGCCACAACCGTTACAGATCCGTCATCGCATGCCCCGCCATGCATACCTTGTTGGGTTTGCAAAACCGTGCATGCCACCGACCCGTCTGCCAGTTTGCAGAGAATATTTCCCGAGGGAGCCGCAACCAGCTCCAAATCCGCCGCCTCGCCAGGAGCCGGGAACTTGATTTCCGCGGCCGTAGTGGCCTCCTCAGTTACTTGCGTGTCCGAGGGGGTAGCGGTGGCCTCCGACTCTGCAGAAACGGTAGTAGAGGGTTCCGGCTGGGGAGCCGTGGGAGTGCCAACAAGCAGTTTCGCAGCTACAAACACCAATGGGATCGCAATAACAAGCAGGATGATCAGCGCGATCAGGCCCGTCTTATTCGAATGCTGCTGTGAGTCTTCCTCGCTTGCGTCCGCAGTCTGTGCAGAGTTACGCACCGGCTCCTGCGCCCCCGCCCCAGTTGTCGCGCCGGCCGCGAGCGGTGCACCCGCCGAGTCAGAGGGGTAGACCGGGCCGGATTCCTCACGCTGCTTCAGGGCAGCCTTTAGGGCCTCGTCATCAAATTCACCCAGCCACTCCAAAAGACCCGGATAGGTGGATGGGTTCAGCGCAATCACCGGACGCAACTTTGGGTATTCAAAAGCGAGCGTGCGTAAAACTTCCAGGTTCGTTGCCGGGTTGGCGGCAATCTGCGCTAAATCCGGTCTTTGCGGTGAAGCAGTCGGATCCGTGTTCATGGAAGTCCCCTTATAGGCAAATATCTGACGTGGCTAGTATTCCATGAACCTAGCGCATTTCCAGAGTTTAAGCGGGGCGAACAATGAAGGAATCAAACCCAAGAGCGCCGATATCGCGAGCGAGCGCATCGAACTGATCCTGCCATCCGGGCAGATCCGCCTGGAAATTATCGGGCGCCCCTTCTGCCCTTGCCTGCTGGAGCGCGAAGGATTGCACGCCTGCCTCCAAACATCCGCGCGCCACGTCCAGCTCATCACCAGACGAGGCGGGGAAAGCGGTTAAGCGCACTTCGTAATCAAAGCCCTGCTCGCGAGCGCGGCGAAGCAGAATATCCAGTGACTCCCACGCCTTCTCACCCGAGTTAGGCCGGCCCACAACGCGCGGATAGTTCTGCGCGGTGGCTTTCACATCCATGCCCACCCAATCAACCAGGCCGGTGCCAAGCAGTTCATCAAGCAGCTTCGGGTATGGCCCGGCAGTGTGCAGACCCACCTCGAAACCCATCTGTTTCACCTCCGCCGCGGCGGCAAACAGAGCGCGCTGGCGCGTGGCCTCTCCCCCGGAAAACACCACGCCATCGAGCAGGCCCTGACGGCGACGCATCAAAGCAACCACCTCGTCCCACGCAACAACGCCGGGCACGCGCGTATCAATAATCGCGTGATTGTGGCAATACCCGCACGCCCACGGGCACCCCTGCGTGAACACCGTGGCAACAAGTTTGCCCGGCCAGTCCACGGTAGACATGGGCGCGAGACCCGCAATCTGCAGGTCCCGCGCATCCGCCTCAAACACTATGCTTGCGCCTCCAGCTGCGCCTTTTGTGCAACTCGAGAGCGTAGCGGCCCGTGCTCACTTGCCGCCTGCTCAGTGAACATCTGGCGTTCCTTGTACTCCGACTGCTTGCCAGAGTTGAACGAAGTTACCGGGCGGAAGTAGCCCATAACCCTGGTCCACACCTCGCATGCCTGCTCGCGTCCGCGATCCGCACACTTGGGGCAATCGAAGTGCTCTCCCGCGAGATAACCGTGCGTTGGGCAGATCGAGAAGGTCGGAGTGATCGTAATGTAGGGAACCTTGAACGCGGCCAGCGAGCGGCGCACCAGTTCCTTGCAAGCCTTAGCCGAGGAGACTCGCTCGCCCATGTACAGGTGCAACACCGTTCCGCCCGTGTACTTGCCCTGCAACTCCTCCTGCATTTCGAGGGCCTCGAACGGATCATCCGTGTAACCGGCCGGTAGCTGCGAAGAGTTGGTGTAGTAGGGCGCGTCCGGCGTGCCCGCCTGAATGATGGTAGGGAAGCGCTTCTGGTCCTCGCGCGCCAGGCGGTAAGTGGTGCCCTCCGCGGGCGTGGCCTCCAGGTTGTACAGGTTGCCCGTGCTCTCCTGAAGGTGAACCATGCGCTCATTCACGTGATCGAGGATGCGCGCCGCCATGTCGTGGCCGTACTCGCTCGTAATGTCATGTTCATCCAGCGTGAAGTTACGAACCATCTCGTTCATGCCATTCACGCCGATAGTGGTGAAGTGGTTATCCAACGTACCCAGGTAGCGCTTGGTGTAAGGGAACAGCCCGTTATCCATGTAGTGCTGCACAACCTTGCGGCGCTTCTCCAGCGTGTCAGATGCAATATCGATCAGCTGGTCCAAACGCTTGTACAAGCCGTCCTCATCACCCGCAAACAGGTATCCGAGGCGCGCCATATTGATCGTCACAACGCCAATCGAACCGGTCTGTTCTGCCGATCCGAACAGGCCGTTCCCGCGCTTGAGCAGTTCACGCAGATCCAACTGGAGCCTGCAGCACATCGAACGGATCATGCCCGGATCAAGGTCCGAGTTCAAGAAGTTCTGGAAGTAGGGCAGGCCATACTTCGCGGTCATCTCAAACAGCAGATCCGTGTTTTCGCCCTCCCAATCAAAATCGGGAGTGATGTTGTAGGTAGGAATCGGGAACGTGAACACGCGCCCGTCCGCGTCACCGCCCGTCATGACCTCCATGAACGCGCGGTTAATCATGTCCATCTCCGCCTGCAGGTCACCGTAGGTGAAGTCGCACAGCTCATCGCCAATGAGGGGAGTTTCGTTCTTCAAATCCTCCGGGCAGGTCCAGTCAAACGTCAGGTTCGTAAACGGGCACTGCGAACCCCAACGCGAGGGCACGTTCAGGTTGTAGATAAGCTCTTGCATGTTTTGCAAGATGTCCTCGTAGCTCATGTTGTCCAGGCGTACGAAAGGCGCCATGTAGGTGTCAAACGAGGAGAACGCTTGCGCTCCCGCCCACTCGTTCTGCAAGGTGCCCAGGAAGTTCACAATCTGGCCGCAGGCGGACGAGAAGTGCTTGGGCGGCGCGGATGCGATAGCGCCCGGAACCCCGTTGAAGCCCTCTTGCAGAAGTTGTTTGAGGGACCATCCGGCGCAGTAGCCCGACAACATATCGAGGTCGTGAATGTGAATGTCACCCTCGCGGTGCGCAGCGCCGGCCTCGGCACTGAAAACACGCGTGAGCCAGTAGTTTGCAACCATTTTCCCAGCCGTATTGAGAATGAGGCCGCCCACGGAGTAATCCTGGTTCGCATTCGCGTTTACACGCCAGTCAGACTGATCCAGGTACTCGTCGATGGTTGAGATTGCGTCCACGTTGTAAACCGGAACGGCGCCATTTTCTGAGTGCATACTCGCTCACTGCTTCCTTTTGGGTTGGGGTTTTGCATCGTTACGTAAGAGTTGGCGCATGACATCGAAACCGCACCACAACCCCTACATGTTGTGTAGTTACACTGTTGCAACTACTAGATAGGGGGTCAATTCGTATATCGTTTCGGCGTGGCGCGGACTCTAAACCGATTTTCGAGGCGAGGCAGACGTTAGTTTTCCTAGCATTTCGCGCAATTCTCGCCCCAACCCAAAAACCCGCCGGACACATAGGTACGATTAACAAGAACGTATTCGCTATTTTCTGCGTCGCGCGCATGTGTAATGCATCACAAAAACGCGCAGAGAGGGAAACATGAGGGCTTCCAGAATCCAAAACTACGGCGTCAACGAGTACGCGCCAGCTCCGGACCGCTACAACAACGTGGAATACCGTCGCCTGGCCAAGACCGGCCTGCAACTTCCTCCCGTCTCACTTGGTTTTTGGCACAACTTCGGGGACGACAAGCCGCTACAAACCCAGCGCGACATCGTTCGTCGCGCATTCGACCTGGGGGTTAACCACTTCGACCTCGCCAACAACTACGGACCTCCATTTGGTAGCGCAGAGAAGAACTTTGGCCGCATCCTGCACGAAGACCTGCTTCCCTACCGTGACGATCTCATCATTTCTTCCAAAGCCGGCTGGGACATGTGGCCCGGCCCCTACGGCAACGGCGGTTCGCGTAAGTACCTGACGGCCTCGCTGGATCAGTCTTTACAGCGCATGGGCCTGGACTATGTGGACATTTTCTATTCTCACCGCCCCGACGCCGACACCGACCTTGAAGAAACCATGCTTGCACTCCACAGCGCGGTCAAAGCCGGCAAAGCGCTATACGTGGGTATTTCTTCATACTCGCCAGAAGATACGATGCGGGCGCAGGCAATCATGCGCGACCTGGGCACGCCGCTGGCTATTCACCAGCCGTCCTACTCGATGTTGAACAGGTGGATTGAGGAGGGCGAGCCGAACCTGATCGAGACGTGTGCGCGCGAAGGCATGGGCATGATCGTGTTCAGCCCCCTGGCGCAGGGCCTGCTTACCGGACGCTACCTGCACGGCATTCCTGCGGATTCGAGGGCGGCCGCAGGCAAGTCGCTCAGCCACGACATGCTTCGCGAAGAGAACCTGGATCATGTACGCAAACTGTCAAAGATCGCCGAGCAGCGCGGCCAGACGATGGCCCAGATGGCGATCTCCTGGGTGCTCCGCGACCAGAATGGTTACAGCGTGGATTCGGCCCTGATTGGTGCTTCTTCGGTGAAACAGCTGGAGGAGAACCTCAAGGCCACCGAAAACCTGGAGTTCAGCGACGAAGAAATCGAGCAGATCGACCAGTACGCGGTTGAAGCCGGCATCAACATTTGGCGCGGCGCTACAGATTCAACCAAGAAGTAGCAGTTGATCCAGATAACATGAGCGAGGCCGGGCGCGTCCCGGCCTCGTTTTATGCGCGTTTGCGCCCGGTTTGAAGGTAGACCACGAGGTTAATGGCTAATACAACCAGGGCGGCGAGTATTGCGCATGTGCCGGCGGTGTATATGTGAGCAAGCGCGCGAGATCCAGTAGCTAAAGCGTCTACCGGCACTCCCTGCGAGACGTGCGTAAGAGTTGCCGCCAACTGATCGCGCTTAATCATGAACGCGGTAATCAGCAGAACGAGGACTACCAAAGAACCGATGATTGCCCCGGTATTTAGGCGGTCCGAGGGCGGGCTGGGTTCCTCCTGCGGCGCAAGCGCCATTGCCCACATGAACGCCACCAGGATGCCTCCGATGACGTCGAGAGGCCTATGCCAGCCGAGGATAACTATTGAAATGACCAGGCCGGCCACAACAAACGACAGTACGAACCCCGTGATTGAGCGGATTTTGCGCGGCAGCACGACCGCGAGCGCCAACGCTAGTGACACCAGGAGTGTGGTGTGTCCCGATGGGAACGAGTTGGGCAGGTCAAAACCTATCCCCAGGTAGGGGCGGTGTAGCAGGTAGGTTTTCAGCACCTGTGTCATCAGGTTTGCGCCGAGTATCATCACGCCGGCACGCAGCGCGAGTGCGAAGCGTCCTCGCACGGCCGCAATCAGCATGATTACGCCCGCGGCAATCGCGACGGTGTACAGCGAGATCGAGTTGGTCAGTATGCCGTTAACCCAGTCGAAGCTGGAGGCGCGCTGCATCGCAACGTCCAAAGCCGCCTGATCCAGAAGTTGGCCCGTGCTCGTATATAAGCCCCCGATGGCCAGCAGAAGTAGCGCTAAGAGCGCACCAAAAGTGAGTACGACGCGTAGTGTGCGCCGACTATTCGCTGTGAATATCGGGGTTTGCCCCTGGTCGCTCACTCTTGTTCCCTCCACGTGTTACCAGTGAATAATAATCTCATCCCGTCCCATTTGATTCGATTCGACGCGCGCGAGCGATCCACCTCACCTAACCTGTTATCAGATCAAAGAGTTTGAGGCTTATACGAGGAGAGTGGCAGTGACGGCGGAAATCCCATCGCTAGTGACACCAGAACGCGTCCGACATTTCCTGTGCGAGCTTGATAACTCAGAAGATGGGTTCGACATTCACAAAAATGGTGAGCACGAGTTCGTGTTTGCGGCGCAGACGGGCCTCATTTTTGTAAACTTCTCGTCGCCGTCAATCCTGCAGATTCGCGGACTTTGGCGCGGCGTTTCAAAGTCCGAGGACGATTTTGGGCTACTAACTCAGCAGGTGCACGCGTGTAACGTGCAGCGTTCTGGCCCAAAAGCCTATCTGGTTCCTATAAAGGAGGCCGCCGAGTTCAGCGTGGGAGCAGAGGCCAGCCTCGTGATTTCAAAGGGTGCCACAAAGGCGCAACTGACAGATTTTTACGAGACGGCACTTACCATGGTGCTCGGCTACTTCCAGGATTTAGAAAAAGCACTGCCCCACCTCGTTGATGCATCGCGCGATGAAGAGGAGGTCGGCCGATGACTTTGCACGTGGTATCAGATGACCCGAAGGTTCCCGCGCCGGTAACGTTTGAGCGCATCGGGCAAGCGGTTGAGTCGATGGGCACCTCGTTTGAAGTGTTCGAGGAGGAGGACTTTGGCCTGGCGAACTTCTCGGGCTTCCCGTTCCAGTTCGCTTTCACCACCGCGGGTAAGTTCTTGTCGGTTCGGATTTTGTGGAAGACGGATCTGCCAATGTCGATGCAGGCGATGGCAACACTGTTCACGGCTGCGGACCAGTGGAACCGGGAACGCTACTTCCCCACGATTTACACGCTTGTAAGCGACGGCATGATTGAGGTTTGTGCGGATTATATTTGCTCGGTGGATGCGGGCATGAACGAGGAGCAGCTGGTGGATAACATTTCCGCTGGCGTGGCCTCTGGCATGGATGGCATCAACTTCATGCAGTCGATAGCTAAGGGCGTTGCAACGCAGTTAGCGAACTAGCGATGGGCGGGCAGGCGGAGTCAATGGCGCAGCGCCTGCTGGGCGCACTGTCTTCGATTGCGGGCACCAGTGACCGCCTGGTTTCCACCCTGACCGTACCGGGGCGCGAGGAGCGTCTAGCTGATTGGCCCGAATGGGCGCATCCGCGCGTGGTGGCCAGTTATGAGCGGATGGGAATTAAGCGGCCCTGGTCGCACCAGGTACAGGCCGCCACAGCGGCCTACGAGGGCTGGCATACCGTGATTTCTACGGGCACGGGCTCGGGCAAGTCACTTGCCGCTTGGCTACCGATTCTTTCGGGCATCGAGGAAGAATCTGGCACCCGGCTTTCGCAGATGCGACACCGCCCCACCGCCTTGTACTTGACGCCAACGAAGGCGCTGGCAGCGGACCAGTTGCAGCATTTGCAAGCCGTGATTGCAGGTGGCAAGGAGCCTCTTTCGGTGCGCATCGGCACGGCAGATGGGGACACGCCTCGCGAAGCGAAGGATTGGGCTCGCGGGTTTGCCGACGTGATCCTCACAAATCCAGACTATTTGCACCACGTCCTCCTGCCCGGTCACGAGCGGTGGACGCGCCTGCTTTCTGGTCTGCGGTTCATAGTGATCGACGAAATGCACTATTGGCGCGGCGTTACCGGAGCCCACATCGCCCTCGTTCTGCGCCGCCTGCTACGCATTGCCCGCCACCTTGGCGCGGATCCAACTGTGATCATGCTTTCGGCAACCGTGTCCGAGGCCGAACGCACTGCCGCGAACCTGATTGGAGTTCACGAGGGCGAGGTCGTGTGGGTGACGGAAGACGGTTCACCGTCCGGCCCGAAAGACCTGGTGCTCTGGCAGCCGGCATTCATGGCCCCGAAAGATGTTCCGATTGAAGACTTCCTTGCTGCCATCGAGGCAGAGGGGGAGGAAACCCGCGTGCTCTTAGCGGGCATGCAGCGCCGGTCTGCTACCTCGGAGGCCGCTATCTTGATGGCCGAAATGGTGCAACGCGGCGCAAAACTGCTGACGTTTGTGCGCTCGCGGGCGGCCGCGGAATCTGTTGCGGCTAAGGCGCGGGACGTGCTGTCAACGCGGGCGCCGCAGTTGATGTCTAAAGTGGCGTCTTATCGCGGCGGATATTTGCCCGAGGAGCGTCGCGCTTTAGAAACCTCGCTTCGCACGGGCGCGGTGGCCGGGCTGGCAACCACTAACGCGCTGGAGCTCGGCGTTGACGTTTCTGGCCTGGACGCGACGATCACGGCCGGTTGGCCGGGCACGCGCGCATCGCTGTGGCAACAGGTGGGGCGTGCGGGCAGGGCCGGCGCACACGGAGTATCGGTGCTGATTGCCTCGGATAATCCGCTTGATTCATTCATCATCCACAATCCCAACCTGATTTTAGAGGCAGCCGAGGCCACCACGTTTGACCCGGCAAACCCGTACGTGTTGACACCGCACCTGTGCGCGGCAGCGAGCGAACTACCGCTAACCGAGGCGGATTTGCAACTGTTTGGGCTGGAGTCGACAACGGTTTTTGACGCGCTGGCGGAGCAGGGTTACCTGCGTAGGCGCCCAAGCGGGTGGTATTGGAACGTGGCGCTACCGATGCGCGCTCACGACCTGACGGAATTGCGCGGCAGCGCAATGGAGGTGCAGGTGGTGGAAGAAGCCACGGGCACCGTGATTGGCACCGTTGCATCAGACCAGGCTAGCGCGCAAGTGCATCCGGGGGCGATTTACGTGCATCAAGGCCGCACCTTCCAAGTCACCGAGCTGACTTCGCAGCCCGCAGTTGCGGGTGGTACTTTGCGCGGCACTGGTTCGGGCGCAACCAGCGCAGCTACGGGCGGCACCCGCGTGGCTTTGGTGCGCCCGGTGGTGACCGACTTGCGCACTCGCCCAACCGTGCAGTCGCGCGTGCAGATCCTGAACGCCGCGGATACCTGGAGCGATGGTGCGGTTACGTGGAGTTTTGGTGAAGTGGAAGTGTCTTCCCAAGTCACCGACTTTGACACGCTGCGTCTGCCCGGCCTGCAGTTCATCTCGAACACCAAGTTGGACATGCCGGTACAAAAGCTCCTGACCATGTCCGTGTGGTGGCAGATCGACGAGGCCGTGGCCGCGAAGCTCGGAGTGTCAGCCGCGGACCTGCCCGGCGCTCTGCATGCGGCAGAGCACGCCTCTATCGGTATTTTGCCGTTGCTAGCCACGTGTGACCGCTGGGATTTAGGCGGCCTATCGGCGGCCGACCACGAACAAACGGGCATGCCCACGGTTTTTGTACACGACGCCTACCCCGGGGGCGCTGGTTTTGCCGAGCACGCTTGGAAGAATGCCTACGAGTGGGTGCGGGCAACCCTCAACGTGATTGAGGCTTGCCCCTGCGAGGACGGCTGCCCCTCCTGCGTGCAATCACCCAAGTGCGGCAACCGCAACGAACCCCTGTCTAAATCAGGAGCCCGCACCCTCTTGCGCTATCTGATCGAGCACTGCCCCACCTAGCCGGTCCCGCGTTGCCTAAGCCGCATCATCAACGGTCAAACTGAACTTGGCTAATCACCTGCGGATTCTTGGGGCCCGCCCGCGAGCGCACATGTACGTCACACGAGGACACCCGCACACTGGCTGCGGTAACAACGTCGAGCCCGTCAGCGACGCAACTGGTCAGCGCGATGCCATTGCTTGCACACACTTTGCTCACCACCGCGCACGGATCAGCCCCGTAGGTAGCGCCAACTGAATCGATCAATGCCGACGCGCCAGCTAACGTGGCTAGGTCTAGAGCCGCCTGCGCCCTAGTTTTTGCGGCCAAAACGTCAAGTGCAAGTGCCGCCACGGCCGCAATCATTACCAGAGCTGTCACAACCGCAATCGCCCTCACAGTGGCGTTGCCCGCCTCGCTGTGCGCACGCCTTTTAGAAGCCCAATGTTGCGCCGCAGCAGGTAATCCGCGGGCCACACGCTGGCTACCGCCCCGTGTGAGCGCAGCCGTGTTCGCCGCTTTCATAGCCGCCCCTCCCTGCTCATCACGGTGCAAAGCTGGCCTCTTTTTGCACGGAAACCTCACACCGAACCGGCACTGCTAGGGTGCCCGCAGACATCGCCGCGGTTACCGTGGCGCCGGCTCCCGCGTGCGCGATCGACACGCTTGCTTCGCGTGAAACCGACTGGACTGCCAAGCTGGACGCTTGCGCGTCACTCATGCCAACGGACACTGCCCGAGCAGCTGTTCGCGCCGCGTGGCATGCCTGACCCTGGCTAGTAGCGGCTGACACTCCTGCAATCATCAGAGCAAAAACTGCGAGAAGTGCGGGGATAGTAACCGCGGTTTCAGCCGTCACCATCCCCGCCTCGCCCTTCAACCTAGACACTGAGCGCCGACTGGATGATTGACGTGAGCATCGACTTGATTGCCCCGGACTTCAGTACCGCCAGCAAAACTCCAGCGAACGCGACCGCTGCCAAAATACCCACCGCGTATTCCGCGGTAACAAAACCACCCTCATCAAAATCACGCCGCGCGCCATCAATGTCTCCGCGCATACAGCGACCCTGCCAATAGGGCGCGAACATCCGCATGGAAATTCGTTTTTGTGGTGACATATTTTCCCTCCTTCTCGATATGTCACCGGAACTTTCTCGCACCCTTAATCCGGATTCGAGGCCACCTTGTAGGCGCTGTGGACACGCCCCGGTTTGCCGGACCTGTGGGTAGCTTTCAACCTAGGGACACGGCAAGGCCGCCCCGGCAGATGCTCGAGGCGGCCTCAACAATCAAAACTACGTTTAGCCGTGCACGTGCAGGTAGGCGTCAATGAAGTTTTCAACGCCCCCGTGGTTGTGGTGACCAATGACGCCGCGAGCGATCGCCTTCACCTCATCGCGGGCGTTCTCCACCGCAATGGGCCAGCCGGTTTCAGGCATCCAGTGCACGTCATTGCCGCCGTCACCAAACCCCGCAACACGCTCCAGGTCCCAGCCCAGCTTGTCCGCCACAATGTGTAGCGCCTTCTTCTTGCCTTCACCGGGTGAAACGATCTCAAAATAGTTATTCAAAGAACGCTGCAAATCCGGGAACTGTTCAAGAAGCTCCGGAGTCAGCTGGTCAAGCACCTGAGGGTCGGGATGGGCGTACATAATTTTCAAAATGAGGTCCGGATCAATCTGATCGATGTCCTCAATCCGCACGGCCAGCCCCTCATTCGCGTCCTTCAAGAACCGGGCAGAAAAGTCGTCGCGATCAGAAACCATTGAGTTGAACAGGAACAGCGTGATCGACAGGTCGTGCTTACGGCCAAGATCGATGAGGCCGCGCGAAAACTCCGGCTCCATAGGGTGCTGGTACAAGATTTCATCTGTTTCGCAGTCCCCCACTACCGCCCCGTTTGAGGCTACGACAATGCCCGGGCAGTGCGCGTCGTGAAGAATCTTCGAAGCAGCCGGGTAAACACGTCCGGTGATGATTACTGGCTGAACTCCGGCATTTGCGAGGCGAGCTAGCGCGCTGATCGTGCTTTTTGGAACGTACGAGCTTGCATCTGCAAGCGTGCCGTCCACGTCAAATGCCATCGCATCCACGCGTCCCATGGCACGGGCGAGGCGAATGAGGGAGTCTCGGTCAGATCCAACGAATGAGGTATCAGGCTTCATAGCGCCGAGTATAGGTGAAATTTGGCAACGAATTGGAAAGTTCTAGAGCTTTTTCTCAAAACTAGTATCGCGTATATCATTTTCTTGATAACTTGGTGGCGTTGAATGCAACAAGCGATCAACGATGGCTGGCAAGGTCAAAGGAGATTAAAGCCATGGCAGATCTAGTTATAGGCATTGATATTGGCACCGGTTCCACTAAAGGGGTGCTTTCAGACACCAAGGGCAACGTGCTCTACTCGGAAGTAGTTAGGCACGAAACCTCATTCCCTAAGCCCGGATGGGCAGAACACGATGCGGACGCAGTGTGGTGGTCCGACGTTGTTAAGATTTGCCGCGAACTCGCAACCCGCGCGAAGGGCGACGTAGCAGGTCTTTGTATTTCGGGTATCGGGCCCGTGTTCCTCGCCGCTGATGAGCGCGGCACGCCGCTGCGCAACGCAATCCTCTACGGCGTTGACACCCGCTCTTCTAAGGAAATCGACGAGCTCACCGAACGCTACGGCGAAGAGGCCGTGCTGAAGAAGTGTGGCAACGGCATGACGTCCCAGTCCGTGGGTCCGAAGATCGAATGGGTTAAGCGCAACGAGCCCGAGGTTTGGGCCAAGACTCGCCGCTTCCTGATGGCACACACCTACTGCGTGTTCCACCTGACGGGCGAATACGTACTAGACCACCTGGCCGCATCCATGTGCGAGCCTCTCTACTCGCCGTTTACCAACGACTGGGTAGATGAGTGGGTCGAGGACATTTGCGGCGATCTTCCAATGCCGCGCCTGATGTGGTCTAACGAGATTGCCGGCCGCATCACCGATAACGCTGCTCGCATCACCGGCCTCCGCCCCGGAACACCCGTGGCCGTAGGCTCCGTTGACGCCTTCGTTGAAGCACTGTCGGTAGGCGTGCGCCAGCCGGGTCAAGTCATGCTGATGTACGGCTCCACCATGGTGGCAGTACAGATCTCGGACCGTGCTCTCGAGGGCCCGTCGCTGTGGTCTTGCGCAGGCCTGCTCGAAGGCACCTCGAACCTATCGGGCGGCATGTCAACCACCGGCTCTCTCACCACGTGGATCAGCGAACTCACCGGCCTCGGATATGACGAGCTTTCCGAGATGGCCGCGCAGTCCAAACCCGGATCGAACGGCCTGATCATGTTGCCTTACTTCTCGGGCGAACGCACACCTATTGCAGATCCGGACGCGCGCGGCCTTCTGGCCGGCCTGAACCTTACACACAAGCAGGGCGACATTTACCGCTCCGCGCTTGAAGCTACCGGATTTGGTTCTCGCCACCTGCTGGAAACGATCCGGGGCTGCGGCGGCCAAGCAACCGAATACTGGGCTGTTGGCGGCGGAACCACCGGCGGGCTCTGGCCTCAAATCATGTCCGACATTATCGGCATTAAGCAGTACATCCCCGAGGTAACGATCGGCGCCTCCTACGGTGACGCACTACTAGCCGCAATGGCAGCCGGATGCGTAGATGAAACCACCGTTTGGAACCGAGCCGAGCGCGAAATCGTGCCAAATGAGGACAACCTCGAGCTCTACTCAGAAATGTTCCAAACCTACCTCGACCTGTACCCGGCAACGGCTCCGATGAGCCACAAGCTTGCCGACATTCAGCGTCGATAAGGAGAAAACCCGTATGAAAATTCCAGCCGTTGCGTATGGCACATGGAAGCTAGATGACGCGCACGCAGCCACTTGCGTAGCACGTGCAATTGGCGACGGCTACCGTATGGTCGACACCGCGCAGCGCTACCACAACGAATATGGAGTAGGGCAAGGCGTCCTAAACTCCGGCGTGGAGCGAGAAGAGGTACTTGTTGCCTCGAAACTGCGCGGTGGCGACCAAGGGTTAGAGCAAGCTAGACGCGCATTTTTTGCCACGCTACGAAACCTTGGGCTGGACTACATCGACCTGTACCACATTCACTGGCCCCTACCGCGCCTAGGGCTCTACCTCGAGTCTTACGAGGCGCTCATGCAGCTACGTGAAGAAGGTTTCATCAAGAACATTGGCGTATGCAACTTCCCCATCGCGCACCTACAAAAAATCCGCGAGGAGTTCGGCGAATACCCGGCAGTGAACCAGTTCGAGGTACACCCTGGGTTTGCGCAAATCGACCTCGTGAATTTCTGCCTTGAAAACGACATTGCACCGCAAGGTTGGGGAGTTATTGGACGAGGCAAAGGCCTTCTTGAACACCCTGACGTCAAGAAGATTGCCGCTGAGCACTCTTGCTCGCCCGCGGCAGTGTGCATCGCGTGGGCTTCTGCCCGCGGAATCTCATCGGTAGCTAAGTCCGCAAACCCAGACAGATGGAAAGACAATCTTTCGGCCCCGCGCATCAAACTTAGCGAGAACAACATGCGCACGCTCGATCAGATCGCAGTTGGCCGACTCGGTAAAGACCCCGAAGTAGACGAAGAATATTAGGAGAAAACATGACCGGCAAGAACATTCGACTATCACGAATTTTTGACAGCGATACCAACAGGTCATTCATTGTGGCATTCGACCACGGCCAGTCTCTGCCAATCCCCGACGGGCTGGGCAATCCCGTAGATTTGCTAGAGAAAATCGTTGAGGGCAACCCCGAGGGTATCCTCCTAAACCGCGGAATGCTTGAGCAGGGAGCACACCTGTTTGGCCGGCGCGGCGGCCCCGAACCGATCCTGCGCGTAGACTGGACCACCCTGGACCCGAACATGAAGAAGGAGATGGGAGAGGCCTACCGGGTTCTCACCACTCCTCAAGAGGCCCTTGAACTTGGCGCCACCGCCGTATGCATGTACCTGATCGGACGCCCCGCTGCTGACGGCATGTTCTACGACAACGTGCAGGAAGTTGCTCATTTCATCGCGGAAGCTCACCAGATTGGCCTGCCCGTGATTGTTGAAGCAACCCTGTGGGGCCTGCAAAACGAAGACCAAAAGGACCCCAAGCTCCTGCGCCAGATGTGCCGCATTGCCGCTGAGATCGGTGCTGACGCTATCAAGACCGAATACGTGGGCGATGTTGAAGCTGAACGCACTTTGATTGAAGAGGTTGGTAACATTCCTGTTCTTACTCTCGGCGGCTCCGCAGCTGACCGCAGTGAAGTTAGCCGCCTAGCTGGCGAGGCCATCGAGTCGGGCGCTCGCGGCCTGATCTACGGCCGCAACGTCTGGCAGGTAGAAGATATGGCTGGCGTCATGAAGGAACTCTCTGCGATTGTTCACGGTGATGCCAAGTGAAAGCCGCGGTTTTTGCAGGACCTGGACAGCTCGAACTAAGAGAAATTGAGAAGCCTAGCGCAGGTACCGACGGCCTCGTTCTCCGCGTGGGAGCAAACACCGTGTGCGGCACGGATGGGCGCATTCTCCGCGGTGAGAAGACCGCGGGCATCGACCTTGGCATCGTCCTCGGACATGAAATCTCTGGGTACGTTGAAGAGGTTGGCTCCGAAGTTGAAGGCTTCGAAGTTGGAGACCTGGTAGGCGTCCTCCCAACCGTGCCGTGTGGGCAGTGCTACTACTGCCGCCGCGGAATGGAACACCTGTGCACCGACTCTGAAATCTTCGGATACGGGATTAACGGCGGCCTGGCTGAATACATTCGCATCCCCGCCGAGGCGCTGCAACGAGGTGGCGTGTTTAAAGCGCCCTCGCATCTAAGTGCCGTTGAGGTTGCTTTGGCCGAACCACTTGGCTGCGTGATTAATGGCGCGCACAACTACCAGCCCGGCATTGGAGACACCGTTCTCATTGCTGGTGCTGGGCCGATCGGTTTGCTACACACTCAGGTGTGCCGCCTGGCAGGAGCCAGCAACATCATTGTTTCTGACCCGTCAGAGTCGAGGCGCGAGTTCGCCAAGAAGATGGGTGCCACGCACACTGTGGACCCCACGCAGACGGACCTCGCTGAGTTCTGTAAAAACCTGACCGACGGAGAAGGCGCAGACATTGGCGTGATCTGCATTGGCAGGCCTGAACTTGTTGAGGACGTGCTTTTGTGCATGCGCAAGGGCGGTCACGTAAACGCTTTCGCGGGCTTCTCTAAGGTCGCAAAAGCGCAGATCGATCCGAACCTCATTCACTATCGCGAACTCGTTATCACCGGCGCGTCCAACGCGGGCCGTGCAGCGCATGAAAAAGCGCTACGCCTTATCGGTGAGGGTAAAATAGATGTGAAGTCTTTGCATACTCACACGTTTGAGCTTGCGGACGTTCATGAAGCTATTACCGTGGCGGCTAATGGCACCGGAATCAAGGTGGCGGTAGTCCCGCACAAGAAGTAATGAGGACTGTTTGAAAAAGCTAAGTGCACAAGAGCGCCGGAAAGCTCGGCTTGTAGGCGCCGTGCTCGAAGCTGGCGGCCTAGACGTCGAGGAGCTTGCAGAGCTCCTCGACGTCTCCGTTGTCACCGTCTACCGCGACGTCTCCCAGCTGGTCAGCGAAGGGCTGGTTAGTCTGGGCCGCGGGTACGTGGAGCCGGCGGAGTCAACCGTTGTAGACCTTTCCTCCATGCTCCGATCCGGCATTTTGACCGAGGTTAAAGAATCGTTTGCCCCGGTGATTAGCGAACTGATTCCGCGTGCTTCATCCCTACTGATTGACGATTCCTCCTCGTGCCTGCCTGCGCTTCACGAACTGACGGGGCGCTCTCCACTCACGGTCATCACAAACTCACTGGCCGTGGTGCAGGCGGTGGGGCGAGCCCCCATGGTGGAGTTGCATTGCTTAGGTGGGCGCTATTCGTCGTGGTCAAACTCGTTCTATGGGGCGCGCACAGTTGCCGAAGTGGAGCGGTTCCGTGCCGACTTCTGCCTAATGTCCGACACGGCCATCACCGACGGAGCGGTGTACAACCCGTACGATTACGTTGCGGAAACGAAACAGGCGATGCTGCGGGCCGCGCAGGTTCGGATTCTGGTGGCTGATCACACGAAGTTCACTCGCCGCGCACTGTGCAAAACAGCTGAACTTGGCGATTTCGACTACCTGATTACCGACGTTGAACCATCGCGTTCCGTACTTGAAATCTGCCGCGAATCGGGCACCGAACTGATCGTCGTGTCCCAAACTGCCAAGCAAAACGACGAGGACGATCCGGCCGACGCGTAGGCGTAACGCCCCTAAAACCCAGGCAGGGAGATTGACGCTACTATCGGCACTACACTGATTGCCACGAAAGCCGGAAGCAGACACAAACCAAGCGGGAGCACCAAGCGCACAGCCAGCTCCTGCGCCTCACCGCGCGCCTTGGCCGCCCTCGTGGCCCGAATCCGCCCACCAAGTAGCCGCAACATTGGAATCGGGGATGCCCCCAAAATCCACGCCGGCCGTAACGCCGCAACCATAGGCAGCGCATCCTCACTAACCTGCTCCTGCAACGCATCAAAAGGCGCGCCAATACGGAGCAAAGCTGCGCAACGCTCAAACTGAGCCTGCCCACAAGCCACCCCAAGCGCATCCAACGAATGCGGAATGGACGCTCCCGAATTCAAACTGGCAACCAGCAGATCCACCAGCACCACCGGGTCAATCCGCTCCCCCTCCTGGGACGCCGTCCCAATCAACCGCTTCGCCCACAACACGCCCGCAACCCAAAACATGGCCCCCACAACAAGTCCAACCGTTGCCGCGCCGCCCGCAAACCAAAGCCCCACCACATCCACACCCAATGCAGACCCCGCCACCACACCCAAAAGAGGCAGTGCGGTAAGTAGCTTCGCCGTGGTTTCCGGACCAGCCCGCGCCACCTCACGATCCCGATTTGCAGCATCGACCTCATCAATCGTCTCCAAAATCGACTCCAAAATCTGGGCCAGAGGCGCCCCAATCTGATGCGTCAACCGGCACGCCGCCTCCACCGACGAAGCGGATCCGCGCAACTGCCTGGGCAACTGTGGAACGCCCCGACTATCCATCCCGCCCCACGGCAAACCCGCGTCTAGAATCGCGCCGCGCCAAGCCGCTTCTACACCCGCTCCCGAACGCAAACGCGCCACCACGTCCGCAAGCAGCATCGCAGCAGATACGTCCGCCGCGAGCTTTCGTTCCACCTTCCTCGCGCCCTTCCAAGCGGTGAACGCTCGCTGCTCCCTACGCCTGCGAACCACCAACGATGAAGCAAAAAGCACGAACAAAAGCGTCCACGCCAACGCGGCCAGCGTACTCATCTAAACGACTCCGCCGGGCGTCGCCATATCCGTCGTCATAAGGACTGATCCAAGACCAGATACTCCACCGGCATGAAGACGCGCCTGCAGAGCCGCGAACCCCGACCCCCTGCCCGCAAGGGTTAAAGCCGGCAGCACCCGCAGTGGAGTGCCAGGCTCCACCACCGCTATCTGAGCGACCTCGCGCTTGCCATCAGCGCGGCGCTCCACGTGAATAATCGCATCTAGCGCGGCGGCCGCCTGGGCGTGCACGGTTGAGTCAGTCATCCCTGCGAGCGCTCCAAGAGCCACCAAGCGCGCTGGCACATCCGCCGCAGTATTCGCGTGGATCGTTGCCCACCCGCCCTCGTGGCCCGTATTGAAAGCAGTGAGGACGTCACGCACCTCTGCCCCGCGACATTCGCCAAGCACCAACCGGTCCGGCCTCATCCGCATCGCGGCGCGCACCAAATCCGCCAGGCTCACCTCGCCCTCACCCTGCACATTCGCCCCGCGCTGACACATCGTTACCGCGTGCGGGTGAGTGGGAGAAAGCTCTGGCACCTCCTCAATACAAATGATGCGCTGGCCCGCATCCACCTTCGACAAGATCGCAGACAGCAGCGTTGTTTTGCCCGTGCCCGTGGCGCCTGACAGCAATACGTTTGCGCGCGCCTCAACCAGCCCCACAATCGCGTCAAACATTGGCCCCGTGCACGTGCCGTTCTGGCGTAGCTCCTCCAAGGTGAAAGACTTGCGCCGTTTTGTGCGCAAAGAGATCAGTGGCCCGCCAACCGCGGGCGGAGACAAAACCGCGTGCAAGCGCGTGCCGTCGGGCAGGGTGCCATCCGCAATCGGCATGGCCTCATCCAAACGCGTGCCCGCAGTTGCCGCCATGCGCACCGCTAACTCCCGCACCTGCGCCGAAGAAGAGAAATCAACCTGCGCCCGCTCCATACGTCCGCGCCGATCCACCCACACCGAGGTTCCATTCACGAGGACGTCGCTAACCCCCTCTTGCGAGATCAACTCCATGAGAGCTGGGCCGGGCCCGGCGATAGTTGCGTCCAAGGTCCACGCGGAGCTAACCAATGCGCTCGCCCCCGCCAGCGGGGAGGCCGCCTGTCCAACCGCTTTGGCAGGCACTTCTCCGCGCGCAATCCGGTTTTGTAGATCCCTAGCGCGCACAAGCCACCTCCAAATCCTTTAGCTTCGGGTTTTTTGGAAGCCAAACCGCACGGTCTGCAAGGCCGAAATCAACCAGGCGCTGCCGCGCAGCCTCAACCTGAATGCGCGCGGCCCGGACCTTACCTAGTAGCACCGGGCGGGCGTCCTCACGCGCACAAAACTGGGCCGCCTGACGGGTCCATTTACCCGCATCAATCAGAACCGGACCCACGCGGCGCAAGGCGCGTACAAGCGGCGCCACCTCCGCTATCTGAGGAGGGGTGCAACCATTAGCCCCCACAACTGCGAGGATTCCACGGGGCAAGCGCGATAGCACCACGTCCTCGCAAATATTCACGTCATCCCACGTCAGCAGCGTCACGCGCGTATCAGCCAAAGCTACGCGTAGCGTTGGATCATCACCCAAATCCAGCACAAAAACCGACTCATGCTTCAGCCCTTTTGCAGTGCGGGCCAGCGCGCTTGTTGTTCCTACCCCTCCGCGCACCCCTGCAAAAACGACCGTCGCAAACCTGCCAGAGGCAAAACCAGCGTCAATGATCCTCATCAGCTGGGCTTCTCCCCCGGGCAGCACAACATCCACACCCAAGCGCACCACATTCACGCCGGGCCGCACCCCTGTGGGTCCCGATTCGTCCTCAACAATCAATAAATCGCCCGGTTTCGGCACGCTTTCGCCAAACCACTCGAACGTATGCCCCATCAACTGCAGGACGCGAACAACCTCGTTGGCCTGGTCTTCCACTTTCAAAAACACGCGCATAGAGCCATGAAAATGCGGGGGCGTGAAAGCTTCCGGCTCACTTGCGCAGTGTTGTGGGTAAGACGCGCTGCGCCGAACCTGTGGAAACTACTGCGGCAGTTTTCCGGCCTGAACGCCCCTAATCATGTCTAGCGTGGGGTCAATCGCCGCGGCCATAGTCTCACAATAGGCGTACAGCCAGGGCTCTGGATCCTCATTATTGAGGGCGAGGCTCGCCTGCGCGTCCCCCGCCAACTGGCGTGAAATCAACAGCGTGCCACTGGGCTCGAACCCGCTCACCACCAGATGATGGCGGGCAAGGACGCGGCCGAGCTGCTCCGAATGAGTAGCAAACAGCGGCCTATTCGCAAACAACCAAATGAGCAGACCCGCACGCATGGGAGCCGGCAACTTGGCCTCCAACACGGCCCGCACGGCCGTGAGCGCCCGCGGATCTTTAAGGGTGGCAACGTCATCCTCAGCGATCACGCCCGCGCTACAAAGACGCGCGGTTAGAGCCTTGTGCGCTGCCGTAAGAACCTGCGGCAACGGGTGTCCCACAGTTTTTACCGGCCGCCGCGAGTTCAACGGCGCCCAATCCCGCTGAGCCAGGCGGTGCGCCTTCCAAATATCGAGCGCCGCAAGTACTGCCGGATCCTCCGCCGACACACGTCCCATTGTGGCCAAACGCAACTGCGCTAAATCCGTGCGCGCCCCCACCAGGGCCGCCTCATAGTGGGCGAGCTGCACGCCGGCCTCCGCCCGCGCCGCCTCCCAGCCGCGGCGCAACCCCTCCGAAAAACGGATGCGCGCAACACCTTCATCAATTTCGCGCAACAAATCCCGCATTTGCGCGGACGCCGCCAGTGACGCGAACTTCGACATACCAGGTTCAACCACGGTCTTAGCTTAGCTGGGTACAGTGTAGGCATGAGTTTAACTGCCGAAAACGTTCGTGCTCACGCCCCGCTCGTAAAACGCGAAGCCCTGCTGGGCCGGGGCACCATCGCAGTATTCTCATTTGTTGTCTCGCCAATCATCCTGACCCTGCTCTACAACTCAACGGCACTACTGCAAGAGGGAAGCATCACGGGTATTCCCCTCGGCTCGCCCACAGGTCAGTTAGGCATCCTCGTTGTTGCTATCTTGATCATCATCCTCGCCTACCTCACACGCTGGTCTGCGATTGGCATCGTGATTGCAACCACGTGGGCCGGCGCGTTCGCAGCCCTTTTCATCGGAAACTCAATCATCTCGCCGGCACCAACCAGCTCAACCCAAGCGATGCTCATGTGGCAACAGCTTCCGCTACAAACCTTTGTCATCCTCTTCACGGCCCTCATGGTCACGCTCGCGAAAAGACGCCAGAGTAAGCGCAATAACTTTAAGCCAGAGAAAGAGCCTGGGCCGGCCGCTCTTTCGGGCTACTTCATCGTCACGCTACTTTTTGCACTCTCTCTAATCTTCCTAGTGCTCGCAAGCTCCCCAAATACGATCACGCCAACGATTTTGAACGTGCCTCAGCTCATGCCAAAACTTTCCGGAAGTGACTGGCTTCTGGTGCTGTTAATCTCCCTTGCCCTCATGGCGTTCACAGCGATGGCATACAAATCGGTTCTTGCCGTTCAACTGGTAGCGTGGTTCTTACTCCTCATCCCCGCACTATTCTTAGGGCCACTGTTCTCACTTCTGACCAACAAACTGGTTACGCCCCAAGACCCATTCATGATCTCAATCGGATACACAATGCCTGTACTGGGCGTATTCGGCCTCATCATCGCAACGTGCACGTATTCGATTAGTATCTCGACGAACCCCGACGCTTGGATCCCTACCAGCATCAACTCAGTCACTATCTAAAATCGTCTTTTCAACACGCCGGCCCAGCCTCGGCCTTGCAAAAAACCGCGTGTAATCATGGTGTTATGGCTCATTGTGTGCCCCCGCGCGCGCAGTTGGCGACAGATTATTGGAGGATTTCATGGCTGATCGTAATTTTGACGACCCGAACGAGACCGATGAGGCACAGCGCCCCACGTGGGATCTAGGCGGCCAGGTAGGGGACGAAGCACAGCACCCCGACCTCATTGATCCGGCATCAGAACCTGCCCCCTCAGATCCGCTCGAAGCTGATAGCACTCTCGATGCTGGTAACGAGGATTTGACGATCGACGAGGGCGCCGCCGTATTTGGCGACGATCAGCCGGAAGACATCGTTGGCTCGGCTGGCGACGAAGTCCTTGAAGACGTTGAAGCAAAAACCACGGTTGCCCCTGTGGCCCCCCGCGACGCGGACACCGAGAGCGAGACGGCTGCACCAGTGGAACCGGTTGCAACGCACCAGCCAGATCCCGTCCCCGCCCCCGAACCCGTGGCGGCACCAGAGCCGACGCCCGCTCCTGAACCCGCATCCGCGTGGGAGGGACAGACCGAAACCTCACTTCCTAAAGCCACGGATACGGCAAACTCCATCCCGCATGTAGCGGCGAGTGGCAACGATATTCCTCGCGACGTACTTGAGCGTCGCCAGACCCCCGAAGACGAATACGAGCGTATGCGCGAAGTACCCGCCTTCCCGGACGTTGAGCCCGAAGCAGCTGCGGAGCCCACGGGCGAGCCAGCGGGTGCCCCTGCTACTGAGCCTGCATCCGAGCCGGCCGCACCCATTGCGCAGCCCGATACTGAGCTAGCCGCAGGACTCGGCGCCGCTGCCGGAGTGGCCGCGGTTGCAGCCGGAGCTGACGCAGACGACGACATTGAGGCCACGAAGGTGCGTCGCAAGTCGCTACTGCGCCCCGAGGTTGCCGAAACGGAAGAGCCCGAGGCAACATCCTCGTGGATTCCGCGCGAACCAGTGGAGCTAAACGACACGCAATCGATCTTCGAAGAAGCCACGGTGGTGCCCGAAGTTCCATCGCGCGTTGGAGCCCGCGTCTGGTCATTCTTCCTCACGCTAATCGGCGTTCCCGCCGCCTGGTACCTGCTGACCGACTCGGCCGCTCGCCTAACGCTGGCGCAGGACAACCCGGTTGCAACCGGCGTTATCAACCCCGCAGCTCTCATTGAGCTTGGCGCTGGCGTAATCGTTGCAATACTCGTGGTTATGCTGACCATCAGGTCTTCGCTCGGCGCTCTCATCTTCGGCATCCTGGCGATGGCCGGTGGCATCTTCTTCCTCGCCGCGCCTGCGGTGACCGCAGACTTCATGGAGCCCGCCTACAACTGGCTAACCGCGTTCAACGCGTTTGGTGGCAACGTGGCTCACCACATTCAGTGGACGGGATACACGGGCGTTATGGCGGTATCTGGCCTGATCCTCTTCATCATTGGTCTAACGTCCATCTTCGCGCGCCGCGACGGACGCCGCGAGCAAGAGATCCGTACCCAGATCGAGCAGCTCGCCCCCGGAACATTGAAGAAGAAGTAAACCGCGCAGGCTAACCGCCCTCGAAAATGAGGACGATTTTAGCTAACTTGGAGTCATGAGCTCTAACTTTTTAGACCGGCCATCCACGTCGAACACGGATGGCCGGTCACTATTGTTGCCCGAGGGCGAATGGCAGCACATCACCGTGAATGCGGGAGGCGCGAACTTCCACCTGGCGCAAATGGGACCCGCCGACGGTGAACCCGTGATGCTACTGCACAGTTTTCCGCGCACCTGGTACTCGATGCGCCATCTGCTGGTGCACCTGGCAGCCGAGGGCTACCGTGTTTGGGCTATGGATTTGCGCGGCTTCGGCTCCTCCGACCTGCAACCGCACGGTCAAGATCCGGTGCGCATGGCGGCAGACGTAACCGCGGTGCTCGGCAGTTTGAACGTGGCAAAAGCACACATCATAGGCGAGGGCATGGGCGGTATTTTCGGGTGGATTCTGGCCGCTACGAATCCGCGCGTGGTTGCCTCCCTCATGTCTATCGCGCAGCCCCACCCTCTAAACCTGGAGCGCTCCAGCCCCTCCCCATTCAGCGCGGCCGGCCGCACGGCGATGAAGATCCGCGCCCCGTGGTTTAACGTGCGAAACCTGCGTTCAGGCAAGATTGTTGCAGACGCCGCCGCCTCTTGGGCAGCGCCAAAAAACAGGTCCAAGTTGCAGGCTGATGAGCGCGTGTACCGCTACGCGTTCTCCCGCCCATTCGCAACTGAAACCGCCCTCGAGGCCGTGATCCGCGCGAACTCGTTGACCCGGCGCACCCGCGCTCGCATCGACACGGTTGTAGACATGCCCGTCTCTCGCGTCATCTGTCTACAGGACGGGCTGCGGCCTCCAAAAACGTTCCTGCGCGACCAGCAGTGGGCAAAACAGCCGATCACTACATTCCAACTGGACTGTGGCCACTTCCCCACCGAGGAAGCGCCCGAGCAGTTGAACGAGGCCGTCCTTAACCACCTCAAGGCCTGCACCGGCTGAATCTTCCGCTGGCTGCACGAGCTGGGCTCCAGCCTCTTTAATCGATCTGCTTTAACCCGCTGGTTCTAATCGACTTGCGCAGAAGGACAAAGGGGCGCGAGGGCGCAGCTATCGCACTGCGGGGACCGCGCGTGACACACGCGCCGCCCATGCTCGATAAGCCGATGGCACAGCACAGTCCAGTCCTGCCCCGGTAGTGCTTTCGCAATGTCTCGCTCGATCGCAAGGGGCGTCTTGGCACTGGACCAGCCGAGCCGCTTCGCTAGCCTGCCCACATGCGTGTCCACGGTGATCGCAGGGACCCCAAACGCGTTACCCATGATGACGTGCGCGGTCTTGCGCCCTACTCCGGGTAAAGACTCAAGCTCGGACCGCGAGCTTGGAACCTCGCCGGCAAACTTTTCATCCAACGCCTGCGCCATCTGCCGCAACTGGGTTGAGCGCCGATTTTGAAAACCCAAGGGCCGCACTATCTGAGCAATGTCAGCTTCGTTCGCATGCGCCATGTCGCGCGGCGTGGGATAGGCGGCAAACAGCGCGGGGGTCACAGTGTTCACCCGCTCGTCAGTGGTTTGCGCAGACAGGATAGTGGCTACGAGCAACTCAAACGCATTCTCATGCACCAGGGCACACTTCGCGTCCGGATACAGATCGGCCAGTACCTGCGCAACTTCTTCCGGCTGACTTTTGATTTCTTGAACGCTCATACCTAGAGCATACAAACCGCGAAGTTTAGCGCCTGGCAAACGTGCGCCGCATGCACCAAATCGTGAAGGCATGTGTTGTTTTCCTCATAAACGCAAGAAGAGCGGTTAAACTGGTGTGTAGGTGCGCACATCCACGTTACGGGGGCGTACATACGCTTATAACCACTTAGCCGCTTTAGCGGAGAATGAAGGTGACCGTGGAAGGAAACTACATCAGCCAAGTCCCTCTGTTTGAAGGGCTAGATGAAGCGCAGCAAAATTCGTTGCGCTCCAAAATGGGACAGACCACCCTGCGTCGCGGGGAGGTTCTATTTGAAGAGGGCGAGCCTGGCAACCGTCTTTACATCATCACGGAAGGCAAGGTTAAGCTCGGCCACACCTCTATGGATGGGCGCGAGAACCTGCTTGCAGTGCTTGGCCCCGGCGAGATCATTGGTGAGCTGACCCTGTTTGATCCGGGCCCGCGTTCCACCACCGCAACCGCGGTTTCGCCGGTAACGCTTCTGCACCTCGATCACGCTGATTTGAACGCGATCTTGGATACGAACCCAACGATGGGCAAGCACATGTTGCGCGCGTTGGCTCGCCGCCTGCGTCGCACCAACGAGAGCCTTGCGGACCTCGTCTTCTCCGACGTTCCGGGCCGTGTCGCTAAGGCCCTGCTAGACCTTGCGGATCGTTTTGGAACCCCGGCCGAAGATGGCGTTCACGTGCCGCACGACCTCACGCAAGAAGAGCTCGCCCAACTGGTTGGCGCTTCTCGCGAAACCGTTAACAAGTCGCTTGCCGACTTCGTCTCCCGCGGTTGGATCCACCTGGAAGGCCGCGCCGTTACGCTTCTTGACCTCGATCGTCTGGCACGCCGCGCGCGCTAGTTCGATATACGAGGCAGCAGCCTGAACAACAAAAATGAGGGAAGGTGAAAACCTTCCCTCATTTTTTAAACCCGTGTGGGCACTACGCGCGGCCTAAGCTTTTGGCCTCTTCATGTACGCCACGAGGTTGTCTGGATTATTGGGTGCCGGCACAACCTGAACGAGCTCCCAGCCGTCCTCGCCCCACTGGTCAAGGATTGCCTTCGTAGCGTGAATGATTAGGGGGACGGTTGCGTATTCCCATTTAGTCATAGGTCACTCCTGTAAAGAGATATGCGGGCTAGCGACGAACGCGAGCCAAGACGCGGGGGATCTGCGGCGAGCGAAGCTCTTCCGCGAGCGGGTCATCAGACTCCATGATCCACGTGCGCCAGTCAGTTACGTGAGTGTAGTAGCGTAGCATCGCGCGGCGCTCACGTTCTGTAAGACCGCCCCAAACTCCGAAGTTTGCTTCGGATTGCAACGCGTCCGCTAGGCACTCAAGACGAACCGGGCATGCAATGCAGCGGGAACGAACCTGGCGTTGCGCCGCACCCTGTACAAATAACGCGTCTGGAGTCTCAGTTGCGCAAAGCGCCTTTGCCGCCCAACTTTGATCTTTGTCGGAATGTGCGTAGCTCATCTTCACCCCATTGTTCGCATGTGCTTCAAGCACTGAATCTGATGTGACCATACACACAATTTGGGTTTGGGAGCAAGTTGAGATCCGCTAACGAGCCGCCCAGAACCGATCGTTTACACAAATCACGCCCACCTAGCAGAAAAATTTTCAAAATCTCTAGGCATAAGGTCCGATTACAAAGTTTTTCTAATTCGCGGCGTTTAGCGCCCGGTCGTTACAAAAAAGCGTTTTCAAAGTAGGCTTGAATCATGTCGAATTCAGGTTCTCGTCACGTCGGAAAACGGCAGTTCGCCACGTTGCTCACTACCTTCTTGGCGTCTTCCGCGCTTTTTGGCGTGCTCTTAGCGGGGCTAGCTGTTCCCGCTGCGGGCGGAGTTGGGCTTGTAGCTAAAGCCGGCCCGCAGGTGTTTGACGCGCTACCCGCCGAGTTTGAAATCCTCCCCCCATCCGAACAGTCCACGCTACTTTCCGCCGACGGCTCAGTGCTGGCAACGTTCTACGCCGAGAACCGAATCATCGTTCCCCTCGAAGAAATTTCGCCCTACCTGCAAGACGCGATTATCTCCATTGAAGATAGGCGTTTTTACGAGCATAAGGGTATCGACCCGAACGGCATGGCCCGCGCTGCCATCAACAACGTTTCAGATCAGAGCACGCAGGGTGCTTCCACCATCACGCAGCAGTACGTGAAGAACACCCTCCTCGAGGCCGGATTGCAAGAGGGCGATCAGGACAAGATCGACGCGGCAACCGAACAGACCATCAGCCGTAAGCTTCGCGAGGCGCGCTACGCCCTCGCACTTGAACAAAAAATGTCAAAAGATGACATTCTGACCGGCTACTTGAACATCGCTCCGTTTGGCACGAATGTTTACGGGGCGGAGGCATCCGCACGCAGATACTTCTCGAAGTCCGCAAAAGACCTCACGATTGCCGAGGCCGCAATGATGGCCGGCATGGTTAAATCACCCATCCAGTACGATCCGCTTAACGATCCGGAAGCCGCGCAGAACAGGCGCGACACGGTGCTTGCCGCGATGCTTGCCGAAGAGAAGATCACGCAGGAAGAGTATGATCAGGCAACCGCAATCCCTATCGCCGACATGCTGAAGCCAAACTTCCGCTCACAGGGCTGCGCGGGCGCGGGTAACGCCGCATATTTTTGCGAGTACGCGCGCCAATACCTGCTTTCCTCCGACCAGTTTGGCGCCAACGAGGCCGAACGTAAACAAAAGCTACTTCGCGGTGGCCTCACCATCAAAACAACGCTGAACTCAAACATGCAACAGGCCGCGTTCGAGGAAATCACGGGCCTGATTGGTGTGAATGACGCATCTGGAGCCAACACGGCGCTGGTCACGCGCGAGGTATCCACCGGACGCATTCTTGCCATGGCGCAAAACACGAACTTTGGTGTGCCCACCGAAAGCGACCCCCAGGCCACGCAGTCGAACTTCAACGTAGAGAAGGAAAAAGGCGGCGGTGACGGCTTCTCCGCAGGATCAACGCTAAAGCCCTTCACTATGCTGCAGTGGTTCCGCGAAGGGCACGGCGCGTGGGAGCGAGTGGGCGGACACTCCTCGCACTTCGCGGCCTCCGAATTCAACATCCCATGCGGCCCCGGATACGCATCCGACTGGACGGTTGGCGACCTTGCGGGCAAGGGCGGCACATTCAACGTGATAGACGCGACTTCGCTGTCAATCAACCGTGTATTCGCGGAAATGTCAACCAAACTGAACATGTGCGAAATTTTTGACGGCATGGCTGCGCTTGGTATCGCAGAGGCAGACGGTTCGCCGCACAAGCCGTACCCGCCGCAGATAATCGGCGCTCCCGCAACCCCACTGGCCCTCGCTGGCGCATACGCCGCGCTTGCGAACGAGGGAGTGCTCTGCCAGCCGCTACCGGTTGACGAAGTACTTGACCGTGACGGTGAACAGATCGTGGCATACAAGCCATCCTGCGAGCAGGCGGTTCCCGCTAAGGAAGCGAACATGGTTTCAACCGTGCTACAAAGGGTGGGCCGCTCCGGCTCTTACGCGAATATCGCTATCGGTCACCCCTTCATCGCTAAGACCGGTACTTCTGACGACAACGCTAACCTGTGGGCAGCTGGCGCAACCAAGCAGATTTCGACGGTTGTGTGGGCGGGACACGCTCGGGCGTCGTCGCAACCAATGAACGGCATCTACGCCAACGGCGTGCAGTGGGGCTACGTATACGGCGGCACGTTCACCGGGCCCGTGTGGCGCGCATACATGAACCGCGCTACCGAGGGAATGGACTACATAGACCTCCCGCAAGCCGAGCTTGGCGCCACGCCACCGCCACCCGCACCGCCAGCACAAAACCAAGGCAATAACTGATACTAAACCCCGCGAAGCCGCACGTAAGTACTGCCCGCGGGCATGGAGGAATATGAGCGCGAGGAAGTTGCTTAGCTCCACCGCCGCGTTTGCTACCGCGGCCGGTGTGGGCGTGGCCGCGTGGACGCAAATTGAGCGGCGGATGCCGACGTTGCGCCGCTACGCGGTAGAGCTTCCCGAGGGCCTCGAAACCCCGGCGCTGCGCATACTGCAAATCGCGGACCCTCACCTGTACCCTGGCCAGGACTTCCTCGTGGATTTCATTCGGGGACTCGCAGATGAAGATTTCGACTTCGTGGTTGCAACGGGCGACAACTTTGGATCGATCGCGGGCGCGGACATGGTTAGGCGCGCTTTCGAGCCTCTAACGGACCGGCCTGGAGCGTTCGTTTTTGGCTCAAACGACTACTATTCGCCACGCAAGAAACGCTGGTCCACGTACCTGACCGGCCCGTCAAAACACAGCAAGAAAAGAAACGTTCCGGACTTGCCGTGGGAAGATCTCGCCAGTTTCTTTGAAGCGGCAGGTTGGGTGAATCTAACTAATCAGGCAGAGATCATTGACGTGCCAGTAAAGACGCCCATTTTTGAGGGTGACGCTAACCGTACTGACCTTGCGCGAATTGGCTTGATTGGCGTTGATGACCCGCACATCAAACGCGACCGCATCCCGGAGCTGCCGGACGGCTGGTACGCGGCTGACACGATTCGACTGGGCATAACGCACGCCCCCTACCAGAGGGTTTTGAATGAGTACACCTCGGACGAAGCGCACCTGATTCTTGCTGGACACACGCACGGAGGGCAACTGTGCGTGCCCGGGTATGGCGCCCTGGTTACAAACTGCGACCTTCCGCGCGAGCTTGCCTCCGGTCTGGCCACTTGGAGCTTTGCCGGCAAAGAGTCGCCACTGCATGTGAGCGCGGGTCTGGGGACCTCACGCTACGCGCCGGTTCGCTTCGCGTGCAGGCCAGAAGCCTCCATTATCGAAATGAGGTCGGCGGCCCGCGCCTAACCGTTGGAATGTGAGGTAAACGCATTCCTTTCAATTTTGGGGTTTGGCCCCCGCTGGTTATACTTGTTGAGTCCAAGAGACACGGGGTGTGGCGCAGCTTGGTAGCGCGCTTCGTTCGGGACGAAGAGGTCGTGGGTTCAAATCCCGCCACCCCGACACACTGCAAACCGCGGAAACTCAAACCAAAATGAGTGTCCGTGGTTTTTCTAATTTCCAACGCAACCCCATTTTGCCACCCATATGACACCCGCACGTCACCCACTCCCTAATTTTTCAGCAGCTCAAAAGCACCTGGATTAATATCCATACCCAAATACGACGTATAAATATTCGTTGCTTCAAGGTCCGAGTGACCCAACCAAGCCTGAACCGTATTCACGGGCACACCACGCATTAACCAGTTACAAGCCGCCGTGTGCCGCAAATCATGAATCGTCCGACCATGCCCGTTAACGTCCCAATTGCTCCCAGAAACAAAACGCGACCGCCAAATTTGAGACTTCCCATCACGCGAAATCAAATAATCAGACTGAGCACGATCCTTACTCATCTCCAAAATGATCGGTTGAATCTGCGGAGCAACCGGAACCGTTCTTGAACGCCCCGATTTAGGAGGCTTCTCATCAGCACCCTCGGGATGAGACTTGACGATATTAAACCGCCAATACGCCCCAGTAAATAAGACATCCTTAACACGCAGAGCCCGCATCTCTGCCCACCGCAACCCACTGTAACCAAGGACTTTCGTTATCTGCCCGTAGTATCCGCCAATAGTTTCAGACACCAAATCAAGTTCAGCTTCAGTAAACGGCGCTATCAGGTGCGGTTCTTTGCGTCTCTTCGGCAGCCTAACCCGATCCATTAAATTATCTGGCACATAACCAAGCTCTGCTGCCCAGGCGAAAAACGCTCTCAAACTGTCAGCGTAACGGCGAACTGAAGACACCTTCAGACCCTCGCCCCATTTATCAATCACCATCTGCAAATCAACAGGTTCAATCCCCCGCATACGCCTATTGAGCAAATGACTGGGCAACAAACCCAAAACAACCTTGTCCGTATTAAACGTCATGCGTTCAACATCGCGCTCACGCTCTACCAACCAGGTTTTAACCACATCGCGCATAAACTTGTTGCCACGCTGAGCGACAAAGTTTGAGTTCACATATCTATCCCGTTGAAAGTCATGCCAGCTGACCGCCTGCTCATAAGTATCAAAAGTCTTAGTCGCAACCACCTGCTGCCGATACTTCACAACGGCTTGAAAAGCCTTACCGCGCTGGCGAATCATTTGAAGCACTGACCCCCAACAGATTCATCAAGTCAGCCCGCGAATACCTAACCGTACGCTCCTCATAAATCACCGGTTGAATCGGCCCCTGACCAGTGCGTCGCCACAAACACAAAGTCGCAGGCGAAACACACAGCACCTTAGCCACTTCCTGCGTGGTCAAAGTAGGCCCATAATCTTCCAAATTCCTCGACCTAGAACCCATCGGAAACACCCTCTTCCACCCTCGAAGACCACTTCAAAATCTCTCGATCACTAACCATCGGCGCTCTAAACCGCACAGGCACCGGCTCAGCATCAGAACGCGCATACCCAATACCAGCCGTTCGATAGCCATTAGTCTCAGTAGCCGGTTCAATCAAATGAGACAGTGCCCCAGCCTCAACCGAGCCACTACCCAATACCAAATCAACCTCTTGAGCAGTTTCAACACGCAAACAAAGCCGATTCATAAAGTGCGCTCTGAACGGACCTAACACTTCCTTTTGAGGCTGTTGCGCAGCCGCCACCACATAAATCCCCGCAGACCTACCCTGCGACAAAAGCAGCTGCAACTGCTCAATTACACGCTTGCGCCACTTCGCATCTGTAGAGGCAAAAATACTGTTGAACTCATCAATCACCAACAAAACAAATGGCTGATCTTTACTAGCAGAGAAATCCCGACGCCCCACCGACTGGCGTTGCTTCATCAACATCACCAAGTCATCAAGCAAGGCCAACCCCTCACCAGGGGAAAACCCCACACGCTCCAACCGGTTCCCAACATTAGCTAACTCGGCATGCTTCGGATCCCACCCATAAAAGCGAACCAAATCCGGCCCACCCAAGCGGCAGACATATTCCTCAACGCCCATCAGATAAGACCAAATCAAAGAACCCTTACCTGAACCAGTAGCACCCACAATCAACGTGTGGCCAAGCGATACCGAAAACGGTTCACCATTGTCCTTAATCCCAATCACCACACCAGGCCCCGGAAGCGATCCAGAATCTAAATCCGGCCTGCTATACGCCACAGGCGCCGCATCCCGAAGAAACACCTCAACCAACGCCACACCAGGACGATCACTAGGCGAAACCCTCACCTCACGCGCCCGCAAATGATCCCGCAGCGCCTCCTGGTAATTCACAATATCTTCAATCGAAGCACCCGTATTAGGACGCAACAGGAACTGATAACCCCACTCAGTTTTACGCCGCTTGAACGGCTGCAACCGATACTTAATCAAAACCTGCTTACCATCACGCATAGATGTTGAAGTCGTAGTAATCCCAGCACCATCAGAAAACCGCGCAATCGATCTTTGCAAACGCGAACTCGGACTAACCCAAACAAACAACAGCAACAACAAGCCCAACCCAGCAATACCAAGCATTAACAAGGGAAACGGCTCCAACAGGCCCTCTACAAACTTCTCAGCCATGTTAATCAGCCTTGCTTAAGGTTTGGCCTATCAACGACGACAGAATCAACCAGCGCACTAACTCGAACGTTGTACTCATCTCGCGCAGAAATCGTAATCTCACCAGACCCCTGACCGCGAAGCACCTGCCCAAACGGAACTTTCGGTAACGACTCGAGCGTTGACTCAACCCGAATCATTCCCAGATCCGTATCTCCATTCAACTGAGCCATCGCATCAAAACCATAAACCGGCTTGCCCTCATGCAGCACTTGCTCACCAGTCTGCTGCCCATTAACCCACTTCATCTTGGGCCTCGGCTCCGAATCCCCACTAACAACCAGCGCCAAATCACTACCCGAATGAAGCTTCAACTTAACCGAATACATGACTAAACCATCTTCCTCTTATTGAAACCTTCTTAGCCTGAAATCAACGAAGCTAATATGTCTCTTCAGCTCCGTTAACCACACTATACGCTGCTTTTATCGTTCTATACTCTATTTTCTCGTATGTTCCTCTTTTTTAGCGAGTTTTTATTCGTTTCATAACTGGGTTCGGTATTCTCGACATGTGTCGAAGACTAAGGAAACTCCGAAAAACAAGCCGTGGACAAAGGAAGTCGTGGGCCACCTCGCGGCGCTTAATTTGTGGCGAATCCGCCACATTCTCGGCATCTCGTTAGCCGAGGCAAACCGCAATACCTCGTTGTCGGCTGAGATGCTAAGCCGTGTTGAACAACGTACCCGGTCATTAGAAGCCGGCGAACTTATAGACCTGGCAGCCTTTTACGACGTTCCCATTGAGACGGTTGTTAAGCCTTGGTCCTGGGATGATCTTCCCGATGGAATAACGGCTACCGATCTTCCCTATCTAAAGTCCAAGCCTTTTTCCGTACAACCACCAATCCAAATCGGTTATGAATTCGCTCTACTACCGATAAAGCAACTGCGCAAGAATGCTCGAGATTCAGTCTTCTCATCAGACGAAGGCCTCAGAGCCCTCAGCAAATCACCGACCCCCGAAACGCTGAATCTTCTCATTGAACGTGAACTAATCAATCAGTTAAACGAAAAGATAGACGCGAGTTATGAGTACACCGCAAGGTTCACGCCCGTGCTTGACCATTTTTACGACGCCGAAGATTTAGAGGGGAAATATTTTTACGCCACGGCATGGAGGACTCATAGCCACTCGATACGGAGTGGAATAGAAGCATATTTGAACGCCGCATCTACATACGCCCTACCAAAATTCTTGTCGGACCTACTTGAATGTCTTGATCGAGACTTGACGAGAAACGATGAACGGTTCTCCGATGAACTAGCGTCAATGCGTAAGGATCCAGATTTCAAGAATTTAACCCTCAACAACGAAGGGAATCTCTCCGACCGGAAGCATCCTATGAACTACCTAACAACAGATGGGTACTACGGACGCCCTTATCCAAATCGCGCCAAAACTAACAAGACACCTAACGAATAATTCCGTTCAACACAGACCCACCGCACCCATTACCACTAGGAAGGAGCCAACTTGTCTAGGCTTTCTGACCTAATGCGTCAACTACACGTCACGGATCCACAACTCGGAGCCGACCTCGAAGAAGAGATCAAGGCGCTAACAAAACGCCGCAGCTTCGGCCTAGTGTTTGAACGCCACCAGCCCGAGGCTGTTGAACTACCCGGTATTAAACCTAGACGCGGCAGCAAAGTCCATGTGCTGCCACCACGAGGCTCAACAAAAAAGGCCGATCAACGCCTATGGCAGGTCATCAGTATCGCACCGACCAGCACATCAGGAGTGGCGGAGCTAGTCGAACTGTACGCCGAAGAACCAGAAGAAACTCAAGTGCCACTTGAAGATCTTGTTGTCGTTGCCGAATTCAAGGACGGAATCTACCCCGGACTAATCGAAACTGGAAGAGTTGAACGAGGTGGCGACAAACCATTCCATACAGTAATAAACGCGGAAAACTACCATGCCCTCGAAATGCTCACATACACCCACCGAGGACGTGTAGACGCTATTTACATCGATCCGCCTTATAACACCGGCGCAAAAGACTGGAAATACAACAACGATTACGTCGAAGGAGACGACGCCTACCGCCATTCAAAATGGCTAGCCATGATGGAACGTCGCCTGCTCATAGCAAAAGAACTTCTAAACCCCGAAGACTCAGTCCTCATCGTCACTATTGACGAAAAAGAATACCTACGTTTAGGAATTCTTTTAGAACAGACATTCCCTGAAGCTCGAATACAGATGACTTCAATTGTCATCAATCCAAATGGCGTAGCCCGTGACTCTGAACTTGCGAGAGTTGAGGAATACGCATTTTTTGTCGCACTGGGAAATTACAGGCCTGCGCTCCTAGAAGACCCGCTCTTGACAAGAAATGCAGAAGAAGAAAAATTTGGAATGGCTACTAAACGTAGTAGCCTTTCCCAACGAAAAGTTCGTTGGGAATGGCTACTACGTGGGGGAACAAATTCTGCTCGGGCGCACTCCCCTGGTTGTTTCTACCCGGTGTACATCGATCCAAAAAAGAAGAAAATAGTAAAAATTGGCTCTCCTTTAGCCGAGAACGAGCCACGAGCGTCAGCACCTGCCATAGATGGTCTCGTTACCGTACTGCCGATTGGTAGAGATTTAGACGACGACCGAGTTTGGCGTCTCGCTCCCGATACTTTAAAAAACCTCGTCGATTCTGGGATGGCAAAAGTAGGCGCCTACGACGCTACTAAAAACCGATGGACACTCCTATATTTGCCGAAGGCCCAAAGAAAGAGAATCGAACAAGGGAGCATAAATATTACGGGAAGAGACAAGAATGGCGTCGTAGAGGTTGAATACAGTAGCGAAGTAAAAGATTTGCGGCTGGCTAAAACCGTGTGGAACCGTCAATCGCACAATGCCGGGGAGTACGGGTCGCGCCTCATTCTCAAACTCCTACCTGGCAGACGTTTTCCATTCCCGAAGTCGCTATATGCAGTTGAGGACGCTCTACGTATCGCAGTAAAAGACAAGCCTGAAGCTGTCGTCTTGGACTTCTTTTCTGGTTCTGGCACGACCGCTCACGCTGTCATGCGACTGAACAAGCAGGATGGTGGTAGTCGTCAGTGCATCATGGTAACCAATAATGAGGTTAGTGCCAACGAGAAGAATAAGCTTCGCAGACAGGGTTTACGACCTGGCGATCCTGAGTGGGAACAGTGGGGTATTTGTGATTACATCACTAAACCGCGTATAACTGCTGCAATAACAGGTAATACGCCTGAGGGAGACCCGATTAAAGGAGATTATAAGTTCGTCGACGAATTCCCTATGAGTGACGGATTTGAAGAAAACGCAGCATTCTTCACGCTGACATACGAGGCCCCCTTAGCTGTACGCCACCACCGCGCTTTCGAACGCATCGCCCCCATGTTGTGGATGCGCGCCGGATCGCAAGGCAAAATCATCACTTCGCTAAGACAAAAAGGATGGGATATTTCCGAAGTTTACGGCGTACTTGAGGATTTCAACCATTCTGCTGACTTCTTCAACGCGTTAGAACAGTCTGAGACTGTGCACACCGTGTTCTTTATTACCGATGACGACGCAGTATTCCAAATGGCTTGCCGCAAACTCCCCGACAGTGTCAAACCTGTGCGTTTGTACTCGTCATATCTAGAAAACTTCGAAATCAATAGGGGACGTGCCTGATGCGTTACACACTTAAGGATTACCAGGCTGACGCTGTAGAAAACGTACTGAACAATCTGAACACCGCCCGCGATTTGTATTCCAGTGCAAATGCCTTATCCCAGTTCTCCCTATCAGCTGCAACCGGAGCGGGTAAAACAGTGATGGCTGCCGCAGTGATCGAAGCTCTCTTCTTTGGCTCTGATGACTTCGGCTTTGAACCAGACCCTGGCGCCGTAGTTCTATGGTTCTCAGATGATCCCTCATTGAACGAACAATCGCGCGCACGCATCCAATCAGCATCTTCTGAACTCGCAGGCCGACTACGCGTAATCGAACCACCATTCGCCGAAACATCACTCAAACCCGGCAACGTGTACTTCCTAAACACACAAAAGCTCTCAAAAAATTCCCTACTTGTACGCGCAGATCAATCACATGAAAACGGAGACGAGCTATTTCCTAAAACTCCGGACATGCTCCAAACCAGCATCTACGACGTACTCGCCAACACCATTGAAGACAAATCGCGCACGCTTTACATGATTCTTGATGAAGCACACCGCGGTATGCAACCAGCGAAAGACCGCACGACCATTGTCCAACGCCTAATCAACGGTCATGGAAATACGCCACCAATGCCGATCGTGCTTGGCATTTCTGCAACCGTGGAACGCTTCGAAGAAGCAATGAAAGGCGCCTCGAACCGTATTGCGTTCCCTTCAGTGGAAGTAGATTCTGCGCTTGTGCAAGTCTCTGGACTACTCAAAGACGATATTGTCCTTTCCATTCCCGCAGAATCCGGCACCTTCGACACAGTTTTGCTAACACGCGCGGTTGAAAAACTACGCGCATCAACACAAACCTGGAAGGAATACACCTCATCTCAGGCAGATCAAGAAACCGTTGAGCCACTGCTCGTAGTTCAAATGGGCGATAAGCCCACAGATGAAGAACTAGCCAGAACACTAACAACCATTTTCAGAGCGTGGCCCGAACTACCCGAAACCAGCGTTGCAAACGTCTTCGGTGAACACCAAGACCTAAGAATTGCTGGCTACGACGTGCCATACATCGAGCCGCAACGCGTCCAAGACTCCACATGGTGCCGAATCCTACTAGCCAAAACAGCCATATCTACCGGCTGGGACTGCCCACGAGCCGAAGTACTCGTATCATTCAGACCCGCCTCAGACCCAACACACATCACGCAACTTCTTGGCCGCATGATCCGCACCCCACTCGCACGCCGAATCCCCTGCAACGAATTACTAAACTCCGTTGACTGCCTGCTGCCATTCTTCAACAAACAAACCGCGATGAACGTAGCCGAAATGCTCATGAGCGGAGCAACAGGAAAAGACTCCGACACCGGCGGCGGCCAAGGCCGACGTGTGCTATTCGACCCCGTGGAACTATCCCCCAACCCCAACATTCAACAAGAAGTATGGGACACATTCGCATCACTACCCACGTACACAATCCCGCGCAGCACCGCCAAACCGATTAAACGACTCACTGCACTCGCCGCCACGCTTGCAAAAGACCAGATCCGCCAAAATCCCGTATCAGACGCCAACCAGCTTCTATGCGACGCGCTAGATGGCCTAAGCGTGCAATACAAGAAAAAAGTAGACAAAGCTCTCCAAGACGTGCAAACCATGTCCGGTGAAGAACTACGCCGCAATATCAGAAGTGGAAAATGGACATCCAGCAGCTTCGACGCCGCCATAGATTCACGCGCACTCGATGACTCTTACCGCAGCGCCTCACGCATACTCTCACCAGCACTTGCAGGCGCCTACGTAGAACACCTAGCACCACATGATGACTACGACGCGCTCTTAGACGCTCAAACTACCGTGTCCGCAATAGCGCTCGTGCCCGAAATAGTTGAATCCATCGAAGAACAAGCAGACAAAATCGCCCGCGACTGGCTCACAAGCACTCGCGTTGAGCGAAAAAACTTGTCCGACACACAACAAGCCGAATATGAACGTCTCGAAGGAATGTCCAAGACCCCTGAACGAATCTTGCTTACCTTACCCGAAAAAGCCCAAGCAGAAACCAAAGAACGCGATTTCGACGGCAACGAAAAATCACTTCCCATAAGCAAAACACATATTCTCACCTCGGCCGATGGAACCTACCCTCTAGACCTCAACGAGTGGGAACAACACGTGCTTGCAACCGAAGAACAACGCCCAGAGTTTGTCGCATGGTATCGAAACCCCGAACGCGCACTAAAAGAATCACTAACTATCGCCTACCAAGATAACCAGGCGTGGAAAGCCCTACGCCCAGACTTCCTATTCTTCGTACAAACACCAAACGGAATAGGTATCGACCTTGTAGACCCACACGGAACACACCTATCCGATGCGCTACCAAAACTCAAAGGACTAGCAAATTTCGCCAAGCAACACGGCAACGAATTTAGAAGAATCGAATCCGTAGCCGCAGCCAACGGAACACTACGCGTACTCGACCTAACAAGCTCAAGAGTACGACAAGCCATCGAGCAAGCCACAGATGCAAAACTCCTCTACGCATCCGACATCGCGCACGACTACCAATAGCCCCGAACCGACCAACACGATAGATCTCACCTGATTCGCCCTCTACCATGTGCGCGCGAATCCCAGCAGTCTAAACAACCAAGCCACACCGGCCAACCAGAATCGCACACAACGAATTCGAAATTCTCTATACATAATCAAGGTTGGGCCGTTTCACGGCCCAACACGGGCTTCGCCCTGGCCTTTTCTAAACGAACGGCCCGGTCGAAAGCCCTTATTAAGACCAGAACACACCAATCAGACATGCTTAGAGAACAAGGAATCCAAACAAACGCGCTCTAAACACGCCAAATGGCAGGGAGCCATCGACACCCTGCCAATCACACCCCACAACTAGACCCGAATAACGTTGAGCTCCATCAGCTCCAACGGCTTCACCCCAGCAGCCGAACGCGCTAACTCCGCCACACCAACACGCAAAGCCTCAGCCATACGCGCAAACTCCCTACGGCGCGCCTTCAAATCAAGACGCCGCACCCGCGACCAAGGCAAATGAGACTTAGACTCACGCGACTTACTCAACACCGAAGAACGCGCACCCCAACGCCGATGCGACAAACCACCACACGGCTCATTCCAATCCCTGCATCGATCACACCTCATACGACTAGCAGCCAGATCAAGCAGTCGATAATGCACCTTCGCCTGCGCAGACACCACCACACAATCGTCCATCACATCTTTAGTCACATACGCCAACACCTTCGCCATGTAATAAACAAATCGATCACGATCCTCAGCCTGCACAATCCGCTTACAATCCCCCTGCTCACCCCAACGCAAACCCGACCTAGTCGCACTGGACCGAGCAACCTCCAGCAAAGCCTCAGCACCCGTCAACTCGCCATAAATCAACGGAACACCCAAAGGAATACGAACTAACACATGAACATGCAACGCACCCCTAGCCTGATACTCACTGACCTTCGCATAAGACAAACCCGGAAACCTTTGACACAACCGCGACCTCGTGGAATCCCACAAATCACCTAACCCATAATTCCAACGACAGCACCCCTCAAAATCATAAGAATTTGGGTCAATACAAACCCCACGCAAATCAGCATCCTCAACCGGATCATGGAACGCCCCGCACCTACAACGCTGCAAATCGCGTCCCGGCTTAGGAACACTATGAGTCGGCCCAAAAGAAGGAGCCGTTAAAGTCAAAAAGAAGAAACGAAACTCACCAGAATCAACATCAGTGAACCCATCCCCAATCAGCCGCTGATAATCACGGACAGCCAACCGAGAACACGACTCACACCGATTAGCCAACCTAGACCCACATCGAACCGCTACTTCCTCACCAGACTCGGAAGAAATCACCCAAACGGGATGCTCACACTCACCAACCGACCGATAATTATGCGTTCGGACGGATGACCCAAGCTCTAAGCTCTCTCGCTCCCCAGACACTTCTGTGTCACCCGACTTCGCGCATCTGATTAACTTTGATAAGCTCAAGCCGTCCTGAACACTTGGAATCAAGCGGTTCGGAAACTAGCGAAATCATTCGGGACGAAGAGGTCGTGGGTTCAAATCCCGCCACCCCGACACACGAGGCTAGGAGTTTGAACCTCCTAGCTTTTTTGTTTCCCGCAAAACTCCGACGAGATGAGGCAACCATGTCTGCGCGGCTCACCTATGACCTCGAAACAAAAATTTCTAGAGCACTAAGCTCGGAAAATTTACCGGAGCTATCTGAACTTATTGCCGACCTATCCGCTGGCACAGTTCTTGAACTGATGGGGCGCTTTGGCGAAAAGGAGCGCGCGGTCATCTACCGCATGCTGCACAAAGACACTGCTATCCGCGTGTTCGACCTCTTGCCGCCATCAATGCAGGCAGATCTCATCGGAAGCTTGCGCGACACCGAAGTTGCAGCGCTTTTTGAACAGATGGACCCAGATGACCGTGCCGAACTACTAGACGAAGTTCCAGCGGTTGTGGCCAGCAACCTAATGGCCGGCCTTTCACCTGAAGAGCTTAAACTCACCGGCATCGTCCTCGGATACCCAGAGGACTCCATCGGGCGCCGCATGAGCCCCGAGTTTGTGCGGCTCCACCCAAACTTCACCGTTAGTGAAGCCATCGCAACCGCGCGCCGCGAACTCGACAACGCAGAAACCATTTACACCCTGCCCGTTGTCAGCGACCAGCGAAAACTCGTAGGAATTGTTTCGCTCCGCGACCTCATGCGCGCAACCGACGACACCCTAGTGGGTGCCATCATGTCTCGCCCCGAATACGTGAACGCCACCGACTCCGCGGAACTCGCAGCGCGCAGATGCGCAGATCAACGCCACCTCGCCCTCGCAGTTGTTGACGCCGAATCCAGGCTGGTCGGTATTTTCACCGTTGACGATGCGCTCGCAATTCTTGAAGAAGAAGACTCCGAAGACCACGCGCGCATCGCAGGCACCGAACCCCTACGCCACCCCTACCTTGCAGCCCCAATCCTATCGATCGTGCGTTCGCGAATAGTTTGGCTACTCGTCCTCGCAATCGGTGCAACGCTAACCGTTCAGGTGCTCGAAGTTTTCGAAGATACCATCGCGCAAATGGTTGTACTCTCCGTTTTCGTTCCCCTCCTAATCGGAACGGGCGGCAACACGGGTAACCAGGCGGCAACAACCGTGACACGCGCACTGGCACTCGGTGATGTGCGCCCGCGCGACGTACTAAAAGTCATGGGCCGTGAGATCCGCATCGGCCTACTCCTCGGCTTCATGCTCGGAGCGATCGGATTCCTAGCCGCGTCGGTCTTCTACAGCACCCAGATCGGCATGGTGATTGGCCTAACTCTCCTGGCAATCTGCACTCTAGCTGCAACCGTGGGCGGCACCATGCCCCTCATCGCCCGCAAGATCGGCGTGGACCCGGCCGTGTTTGCAAACCCATTCATTACAACGCTGGTGGATGCCACCGGTCTGGTCATCTACTTCCTCGTAGCCAAGGCAGTACTCGGCATCTAACAACCTCTTTATTGAGGCGAGGGGCAGGCCGCGTCCTAGTAACAAAGAGTTGGAGGGCGCCGCCGCGCCCTCCAACCAATATCAGCTCTTTTCAACCACTACCGGCTAAAACCAGCCTCTTGAACCGTCTTGCCAATGCGGTTTGCGATCCGCTGCTTGACCTCATCGGTAGCCGTTTCACTAATGAGCTTCGGGTTGCCAAATGCATCCGGGTAAAGCTCAACCTTTAGCGGGTTACGCTTGGTCTTTGCGATCCACCAGATGTGGTAGACAAACAATCCTGCGTTGAACGCTAGCGCCAAGAAGGCGATGGTGAACATTGCCGTCGGGTTTTGGCTGTGCTCGTGCGCGAACTGCGTCTCATAGGTAAACCGTGGGAACGTGAGCACAAACGCAGACCAGAACGTGAGGGTGTAGGCCCGGTACTGGATCCAAGCACCTCGACCCGTCTTCATGAACGCAGGAATGGTACATGCCGCAAGCAGAGCGACACCCGAATACCACGCGCGATCAGACAGACAGTTGTACACGTATGCAAAGTTCCACAAGTCGTAGCCGATGATCCACCAAATCGTCAGGTCAGCCCAAATAATGTGCTTGTCCTTCTTCGAAACGTAGATCCCAACCCAGCCCGCAATCATGATCATGTTCAAAATGCCTGCAATAGCATTCATGATGTTCCACGGGCCACCCATAGTCCAGATACCGCTAACCGGGTCTGCACCATGAATGCCGTAACACTGGAAGTCACGAATCACGGCCTCCAGGATGTTAACCGCAAGGATGATCGGCGGAATCAGCAAATAGTAGTTGTTACGCCGCAACTTAGGGAAGTACTGCAGCGCCACCAGAGACAGTGAACCGAGGAGGGCGGAATATTGCTTAACAATCGCGAACCAGCCCGCACTCTGAGTGCCCTGCGTTGAGTAAGGCCACCAGAAAATGGTTAGCAATACGGGGATGACAATAAACAAAGCTATTGCCGCCCACTTGCTACGCACCGCTATCCAAGCCAGGAACGCCAAAGCGGCGATCACAACGGCCAGCATCGCGTAATCCCACCACTGCCCTACTTCAAAAAAGAAGAGATTGGCTTGCAAAGGTAACACGGTTAATTATCCTTTCCCCATCCGGGAAGGTACGTCTTCTCCATCTTCTGGCGAATCTGCTCATCCCAGCTAAATTCCGGCTCGGACCAGCCGTCGAAGTATTCCTTATCAACGCGGTCCGCCCAAGGCGAATCTGGGCCCGTTGGCGGCCAATCCGGGTTGTCAGTAACCGGCGGCCTGATCTCCGCAACCGCGGGGGCCTGCCTGCCGTAACGGAACCACTGGGTTTGCGTATCCTCAAACAGCGGGGTGCCAGACCAGCGGCTTGCGGGGGTTCCCGACTTGAAGAACTCTCCGCCCAAAACGCCGCGCATGAACTTCGAATGCCACTGTTCCTTCTTACGGAACTCAGCAACACGCTTCACGTAAATGTTCTGCATGTGTGCCATCACGCCGCCGATCAGCTCAATGTTGATCCAGTTGATCGCGTTGTTCCACAGGTTGTCGTCCTCAAAACCAATGCGCCAGTGGTTGATGAGGCGGGTGCGCTCACCCTCCAGTGGAACCACATAGAAGCACCAGGCCGCAGCGTAATGTTTCATGCCCGGGTAGCGGAACGCGTACGAGCCGGGCGCGGCCGGCGGATTCTTAGTGTCAACCCACTGCACCAGGTACTTGCCCGGAACCACGTCTGCCCACTCCATTGACATGCCGTGGTAGTCAAACGCTGCAATATCGCCTGGAGCAATAGCGTCAGCGTTTTGGAACTCCTCCTGAATTTCGTACTGGTTAAAGAACGGTAGCCGCGCGAACGCTCTTTCTAGGAACTCGGAAGAGTAGGAGCCTGCCTTCTGCGCACCGATCTGCTTGAAAATGCGGTACACGGCGTAGGCCGGCGCATCGATGTCGATCGCGTAGGTCGACGAGCGTCCGTTGGTGTAGTTCGCATCGATAATGTCATCCGCGGGATACACCCACTCTTGTTCCGCTTTTGTTGCCTTACCGCTGAACTGGGAGAAGTAAACCATTCCTCCCAATGTTGCGGCGCCGGCAACGCCAGCAGCTTTTAATATTTTCTTCGTCATTGAAGAGGCCAAATTAATCACCTGCTATGTACTGTGTAAACTTCGACAAAATTTGTGCCAAAGATTTGATGGATCATATTACAAATTAACATTGAGCTACATCACAAAACCTGAACACAACCTGCAATTTCGTTCAGCTTTGTGCGGATCTGTTGAACAAATTTTGAGTTCAAAATTTAGAACCTCCTCAGCGATAAGCTTTGAGTGGATTTTACTTATGTGATCCACATCATCCCAACACAGTTATTAAGAAAGTCGGAAAGATGGATTCCCTATTCCTATGGGAGGTCGGACCTCTTCGCGTCTGGATCATCTGGATAGTAGTTTTTGTAGCGCAAATTGCCATCGCTGAGATCAACAGACGATGGAACTGGACAATTTTTGCGCTGTGGACAGTAGGTGGCGTCCTCATGATGCCCTACGCCGCAATAGTTGGTGAACCCGTTTTTGGTTGGTTCCCGTTTGGCAAATACGTCCTCATGGTCCTCACCGCAACTATGACAGGAACACTGCTGGTCATAGGTAAACGAAACCCTGAACTAGCACGCAGATACGCCATTTGGTTTGGCGTAGCCCTGTGGATCGGTCTTGTTTTCAACATCATGGAAGCGAACATCCGCGACGTCGTGATCTACTTCCAAGCAGACACGTACTACCAGTGCGCAGCGGACTGGCAGTGCTTGAAGGGCATTAATGACACTCACTCGGCGGACATGCTGGCCGGCCTACCCGAGGCGCGTGGAGTCACCGAAGTCCTCCACTCTGACGCCTGGTATCAGGCTCTTGCCGCTAACTTCGCAGCCGGCCACGTAGGCATCGACCCCGCAACCGGCTTCCGTACCATCGGCGGATACTGGAACCTGATGAGCGCGGCCGCCGGCCTCCTCAACTGCATCACCGTAACCGGCCTGGGCAAGATCATTGTCTCGTCCAGGGGCAAGCAGAAGGTTCAAGGCCTGCTCTGGGTTGACCAGGTGTGGCCCTGGATCATCGCCTACGACCTGTGGAACCACGCCTTCTTGTACAACTCCCTGGCGGACTACACGTGGTACTGCACGCTAGCGCTGCTACTGGCCTGCACAATCCCGGCATTCACATGGGCTAAGGGGCAATGGATCTGGTTCCGATGCTTCACCCTGGTGTTCTGGATCAGCTTCTACAACTGGTTCCCGTATCTATCAACGCCACCGGGGGCGATGCACAACTTCGCAACCATGGATCCGAATGCGAACATTTTCAGCTCCGGCTTGGCGCTTGCGTTCAACATTGGCGTGTTCATCTACTGGCTCTACAAGGTGGTGAAGCACCGTCGCAATCCGATCACCAACGCGCTGTTCTTCGAGATGGGTGCTTTCCGGAACCTCGTTAAGGATCACTGTGATGACAAGGACAAGTACTTCCTGACCGACATGATCCCCGAAACCCCGCGCGAACTTGGATTTGAACCCGAATCCGACACGCCTCCGGTTGACGGCTACGTAAGCTACATGCCGTGGTGGAAGAAGGTAGACAAGCGTTGGCCGAAGCTGCGCACACCGCTTTCTGCCGATCCGAAGCTGGTTGAAAAGGGCGTTCAGTCTGACCCTCAGTGGGACGTGAAGCCAAGCGATAAACAAGTTGAACCGTAACCGATTCAGCTAGATAGTTTCATCACCTAAGCGGGACGCACGTCTTGTGCGTCCCGCTTTTGTGACGCTCTGTCTGAATCTCATAACGCCACTCGCAATAGCCCATATCACGCGCATTAGTAGTTGCCGAAGGGCACGCGCCCCGTTTGCTCGCCGCTCTGCTCGCGTTTAATTGGGGCATGAGTAGCGTTAGCTCAGCAAGAAGAAAGAGGTCTCCCCTCCTCCAAAATGGCTGGATTCCAGACCAACACGGGTCCTGGCCCATGGCGCTCATGCCACTTGCCGCCGGCCTCATCATCGCTACACCCAAGACGCCCTCACATATTTTTCTTGTGTTCGCTTGGATCAGCGGGTTCCTGCTGTTTAGCGTCAGTGAAAAGTACATTAAGTCCCGCTTCCGCCCTCGCTATCGCACCGCAACAATCACTTACGGGGTGGTAGCCGCCGCATTCACTGGCGCCCTCCTTGTAACTTCACCTCACTTGCTTTGGTGGAGCATCCTGTTTGCCCCTCTGGTTGGCTACTGGTTTCTCAGTGTGCGTAACCGAAAGGAACGCGAGCTCGCTTCCCGTTTTTCTACGATCGCAGCCGCGGCTCTGGTGCTCCCCGTGGCCGTCAATGCGCCACTGCTACAGCCGTGGTTCACTCACTTCGACACGCAGTCGTGGCTAATGGCGGGTCTGCTTGGCACTTATTTTGGTTTGACGGTGCCGTATGTGAAAACTCTAATTCGCGAACGAGGACGTGCCGGCTGGCTGTGGGGATCGATAATCGGACACGTAGTGGCAACCTCGATGGCACTCGCGCTTGCACTATCGGGCTGGATTTCGCTTTGGCACGCCCTGGCCTGGGTGGTGGTGTGCGTGCGCGCGGCGCTAATGCCCTGGCTTGCTAAAACTCGCAACAAACCGTGGAGGCCGGCCGTGGTGGGGGTCTTGGAGACAGTTCTTTCACTGCTGGTTTTCGCCACTTTGCCGTGGACCTAAACCCAAGCATCTACTGTCAAGGCGCGGCTGTGGCGCTACGTGCCTAGACTGGAAGCATGAGCTTTTTACTTTTGCTGCTTGCAAACATGGTTGGCATTTGGTTTGCCAGCCTCATAATTCCTGGCATTACGCTACCTTCTTCTGAGGGAGCCGTGCAGGCCATTTTGATTCTGGCCGTTATTGCGCTGGTCTTCACAGCGCTTAACCTGGTTGTGCGCCCCTTGCTAAAGGTGCTCACATTCCCGATCTACATCCTCACCTTCGGCCTGTTCTCCCTGGTGGTTAACGCCCTCATCTTCATGCTGACCGGCTGGGTAACCACCCAGATTGGCTACGGCATGGAAGTGACCGGGTTCTGGGCCGCCCTCTTTGGTGCGGTAGTGACAGCAATTTTCTCGTCCATCGCCGGCGCTATTTTGGGCGCCACAGTGGGGTCGAAGAAATAATCTTGCTGTAGGACGGCCAGCGTTACCGCCTTGTAAACGTGTAGCGCTGGCCGGTTGTTTCACTATTTGCGGTGAGCCCAAGGGCACGCTCACGCCTCTCATTCCACGCCTGCAAGTCCGCGTTCCCCTGCCCCTCCGCGCTTCTCGCATCTAGCGCATACTGGGTTAGCGAATGTGCATCTTTCGCCCTCCCGGGCGAATAGACCGCGATTTTCGAAGGTGAGGTTTGTTGCCTCGCCCCATCTAAAGACGCCACAAAATCATCGGCATTCTCATAGGAAAGCACCAGTGTTGAGTTTGGAATCGGCATCGTTGAAATGGGAGATCCAGCCGCCACCACACTGGCCACCTGGAAGCGACTATTGAACACCGGGTTTGCCGCCATCGCGCCTGCCACCATGCCACCCTGCGAGTGCCCGGCAAGCTCCACCACATCGCCGGGCTGCGCACCCTCCAATTCCAGCGCCGCCATGATCGCCGACTGTTCATCCGCCGGAACCGCGGCCAAGAGCTGCAGATTCGCCTGCAGATCCTTCGGGTTAGGTGTGCCCGGCACCCACTGCTGCGTGCCCCGCACGATCACCGACCAAGAGGGCCTTCCCTCCCCGTTGTTGTGACGCAAAATCTCAAACTCGCCGTGCGTAGAGTCATCACCCTTTGCACCGTCAGCAGTTGGATTCATACGCATTTCACGCACCCGTTCCACCAAGTCGCTAGCCTTGCGCGGTGTGGCCACCCTGGAGGGCGGACCTGAAGCGGGGCCACCAAGCCCGCGCACCGGCAGGATCGTTGCAGTTAGCGGCGGGTATAGCACCTGCTGAACGTTGGAAGAAAGCTTTGCGTCACGGCGCAAGTTAAACCCCTCAAGACCGTATTTGTACGAGTCGCGGCTCCAAACGAGGGCCGGGGTAGCAGATTCAGATCGGTGCATGACCAGGTTGCCTTTGTATGTTCCCGTTAGCTTCTCAAGCGTGGGGTAAACCTGCGTGAGTATTGCCGCTGAACGCTCCAGTGGAGTGTCCCCACCCCGCTGTAAGCGCCCACGCTGCGCCGCGAGCGCAGCGAACGACGTGGCCGCACTTACGCGATAGTTCGTGACATCAGAAAAGCCCCACGCGGCTGCGATCAGGGCACGCGCATACCAATCTGCCTTCGAAATGAGGGGGCTCAGGTGCTCGCCTAAAAGGCTCATACCTGCCTGCGCGCGATCAGCTATCCCCAGGTTGGTTGGCTGCAGGCCGAGCATCTGTGCAAATGTCAGGGTCGATGCCCCCTCGGCCCCCTCATACACGTCCGCTCCAAGACTTAAACTCGCCGCTAAACAGCTCAAGTTTTCCCGCGCTATCTCAAGCAAGCCGGCCACGTCCGACAGCTGCGAGCTTGCGTGCAAGTAGCCTGCTCCTCCCGCATTAAGCAAGCCACTAAACCCGGTGGAAAACAACGGTTCAAACTGGAGGGCTCCCGCGCTAGCCATCACCCGAGCCCGAGCTGAATCTAGTGCCCCAGCCGCAAGCCCTACTAAGCGCGCCCCATCCCGCACACTTCCCGCGTTCACGCGCACCGGCCCCGAGTCGATAAACACTGCACTGCTCACAGCGCCCCCAAACACGCGGCGCTCATCTGCGCGTAATAGTTCACCCGAGCTGCAACGGCGGCCTCTCGCGCGTCAAACAGGCGGTGGCGCAAATCCACCAGTTGTCCTATTTGAGCGTTCAGCGCTGCGTTTGCCGCTCGCGCGGCCTCACCGTCCCAGTCCATGCGCACGCCCGCCGCGTACGAGATCGCCAAATCTAAAGCCTGCAGGCCAGCCTCGGCCTCCAAAATCGCATCCATGGTGCAAAACCTAAGAGCCTTCTCGAGCCCGTAGCACAATCAATATTTGAGGTCGTGGACAAGCTCGCACACGCAAGTGTTGTGGACGATTAGCCAAAAGCCGGACCAGCGTCCAAAATCCGCCCGTTTTATGCCACGATGAAGACATGGCGTACGCAAACGAAACAATGCAAGACATGGCTCAAATGCAGCCCCCAATCGCACTTGGTGCACTAGATGGACGCTACCGCGGCGCGGTGGCACCACTTACCAACTACTTCTCCGAAGCCGGCCTAAACCGCGCGCGCGTATACGTAGAAGTGGAATGGCTCATCTACCTGCTGGACAACAACGTCCTGCCCGGGGCTCCGAGCCTCACCGACCCCGAGCGCGACTATCTGCGCGCACTCACCCGCGATTTCAACTCGGGCACCATCGCGGAACTTGCTAAAACTGAGGCCGTCACGCGCCACGACGTCAAAGCCGTCGAGTACTACATCAAGAACCGGCTCGAGGCTGCGCCTGCCGTACTTGGCGAAACCAGCCTGCCGAGCCTGCACGAGGTAGTGCACATCTTCTGCACCTCCGAAGACATCAACAACCTGGCCTACGCCCTCGTCATTCAAGCCGGCATCCAAAACGTTTGGCTACCCGCCGCCCGCGCCCTCAAGAATGATCTACTCACCCGTGCCCGCGAGAACGCGGACGTACCGATGCTTTCACGCACGCATGGACAGCCGGCCACCCCCTCAACAATCGGGAAAGAACTCGCCGTATTTGCCTACCGCCTAGGCAGGCAGATCAAACGCGTAGAAAACACCGAATACCTGGGCAAAATCAACGGCGCTACCGGCACCTTTGGCGCCCACATCGTGGCCGTTCCGGGCGCCAACTGGTTTGAGATCTCGCGCGGATTCGTGCAGCACCTGGGGCTCACCTGGAACCCCGTTACCACGCAGATTGAGAGTCACGACTGGCAGGCCGAACTGTACGCCGACATTGCGCGCTACAACCGCATCGCGCACAACTTCGCAACCGATGCGTGGACCTACATTTCGCTGGACTACTTCCACCAAAACCTCGCGGCACAAGGATCCACCGGATCCTCCACGATGCCGCACAAGGTGAACCCCATTCGCTTTGAAAATGCCGAGGCGAACCTGGAGATTTCCAGCGCCCTCCTTGACACCCTCGGTGCCACCCTGGTGACCTCGCGGATGCAACGCGACCTCACCGACTCCACCACGCAGCGCAACATTGGCGTTGCCATCGGGCACTCTCTGCTTGCCCTCGACAACCTCCAACGAGGCCTGGCCGGCATTGACATTAACGCTGAAAAGATGGCCGCCGACCTCGACAGTAACTGGGAGGTACTGGGTGAAGCCGTCCAGCAGGCCATGCGCGCGACGTCCATCGCGGGAGCCAGCGGCATGGAAGACCCATACGAGCGCCTCAAAGAACTCACTCGCGGCAACCGGGTAACCGGCGACCAAATGCGTGAGTTCATCAAGGGCCTGGGCATGCCCAGCGACGTCGAGGAACGCCTGCTTGCGCTCACTCCCGCAGCCTACGTTGGGCTGGCCGCAGACGTAATCAACTACGTGGACTAGCGCTTGAACGAGGAGGCGCGGACACCGCAAGGGTCCGCGCCTCTTAACAATTCTGACTACGCCGGGCTGGACTCAGTTAACGGCTTCTTAGAAATACTCACGGCTTCCACGTTGGATCTGAGGCAGGGGCTCCAAACCTCTCATACAGCTCGTAGGGGCGCGCAACCTCATCTGGGAAATCCAAGTCTTTCAAAGTCCACTGCTCGCCCGGACTCGACAGCGTCACCTGTAGCGCAACCGGACTCTTGGGCGCCCCATCCCACACGTAGCGAGCCACGCGCTCCAGCAAATCCGCGGGCGAAACCGGCATTTGCAAGAGCTCAACAGACGTGCGTACAAGCAACGGTTTGCCAAACGACTGCTTTGTCTCAACACCAATATCTGCCAGCCCCGGCACGCGCTCCAACTTGGCGTGCAACAACTTCAACAGCTGCTGATCCTGTCTCGACGCGGCCATGGGCTTCAAATACTTCACCGCTGCCCCCGCACCTACAGCCGCCACCCCCAGGCCGCCAATCAGTACCGGATTACTAATAGTTGGCATTCTGCGCGAGCGGCGCGCACCCGCCTCAAACTTGTTCACCGGCAAGTTCTCACCCATGCTGCGCACAACCCTGCGCCACCTGTCAATGCCAGGCAGTGGCCGTGGATCAGTCATCGCGCCTCCCTTTACCCATTCTGCGCTCTTTCCATTGTGCCAGCGCTGGCCGCACCAAAGTGGTAACCCGGCGATCACTAACCTCACTACCAACCAGCGAGGGAGGATAAACCCCCTCCGGCATTGCCGCAAACACCTCGATCGCCTCCTCTAAATCAGGAGCCGAACCGCTCAGTAGCTCTTGAACCACCTCATACACATACACACGGCACGCCTCGTCCTCGCGTGGCAAAAATGGTTCAATGCGCTCCACCATTCGTCCAATTCGCGATTGCGGCGACACCTTTGCGTGGCGCTCCATCAAATGAACCGTTTCCGTATAGGTCGACGACGCATGCGCATAAAAGAGAGCGCCAGTGCGGGGGCGAATCAAATGCCGGCCCACAACCACGCGATCATCCACCCGGCGACGCGGGCGGCCATCAAGCGAGGGAACTACGTCCTGGTCATGCTCCAACGTCAATGCCGCAACATCGCGCGACACGCGAAGCCTACGGCCCGGCGTTCCCAAAGTGACCACTGCACGCACGTTCACCTTTCGCGGATGCTTATCCGCCAAAGAAAGCGCCACCATGCCGCCTTGCGAGTGGCCCATTATCACCACCGGCTCGCGCACCATGTCGCGCTCACTCACTCCCTCCAACGCCATCGCGTGGCGAAGCGCCGCTACCACACCCGACTGCATTGCTGATGTAAGGCCCAAAACCTCGCGCACATTCGTCTCCGGATCCGCGGGATTCAGCGTAGACGCGGGGTCCATGTGGTCCGTTCCGGGGAGCGAAATCAACCACCTGCGAAGCTGCCCCTCGCCCACGCTCGTGATCTTCACCGGCTGGCCCATGCCCTCAATCCAGTACATGTCGTCAATATCAGCCGCCATGTCCGTGAGCGTTCGCGGCGCCTCCAACCTGCGCGGACGCACGTTAGGGATGCCCGTGGGCAAATCCAAAAACTCGCCGTTTCGGTACCACAAATTCGCTGTTACCGTTCCCCCACGGAACCAGCCCACAGCTGTACCAATGGTCAGATAGCTAACCATCAGCGCCTCAAAATCTCGCTTTGGCACCAGCGGAAGCATTCTTGCCGCCCGGCCGTCCCCATCCAAGCCAAGTGCGATCTTCGCGCGCAGGTAACCTCTGCCAGCCTTTACCGGCACACGCCACGCCCGCGCAAAGGCCTGCACCACCAGCGTGTCCAAACCCGGATTATCAAAGAACCGGCGCTGTGCGTCCTCCAACAACTCCTCACCCTGGCGAGCAGAGAACTCTCTTATGATGGCCTTCGCCGCGGGAGGTAGCGGGGCGGCCTCGGCAATCATTGAGAGTGCAAAATGTGCCCCCACCTGTGCAACCAGTGGCCCCAACACATCTAGGGCGTCACCCAGCCACATCGTCTCGGGCACCCTGCGCGCCCCGTAATACCTAGGCGTCTGCCGGTGCCTACGCGGCGTCACATCCGCGTCTTCCGCTATCGGCGAACGCTGCCAAAAACGCCCAGAAAGCAGTGCTTCACGGCGCGCGAGAAGTCGAGAAAGCCGCGACCTGCTGGCCATAACACCATCCTTCCGAGACGAAAATACCTGGTTATGAACACCACTTTAGCGCCCCACTCTACCTGTCGACACTGCAGGCTTTGGGGGCTACTCTTGAACGTGGAACACGCGTTTTAGGCGAATATTCGCGCAAAATTACATCTAGGAGAAGCAAATGACGAACATTGATCTTGACGTCAAAGGCATGACCTGTGGACACTGCGTCATGTCCGTAACCGAGGAGCTATCTGAAATCGGAGCCGTCGAATCTGTAAACGTAGACCTTTCCGGTAGCGCCGACGTAGCGTCCAAGGTGCACGTAAGCACCACCGGCACTGTCAGCGACGATGAGCTGCGTGAGGCTATTGCCGAGGCCGGATTCGAACTCGCAGGTATCAACCGATGACCTCAAGCCCGCTGCCAGCCCGATCTCCACAAGTTGGTGAAGCAACCCGTGAGCGCGCCAAAGACCTAAAGAAGAGGTTAATCGTAGCCGCAGTATTTGCGACTCCTGTAATGGCCCTTTCTATGGTTCCCGCACTCCAATTCCCCGGCTGGCAGTGGGCGGTAGCCGCAATGTCCGCACCCGTCGTGGTGTGGGCAGCGTGGCCCTTCCACGTTGCGGCCGCCAGAGCGGCAAGACACGGCTCTTCGACCATGGACACGCTGGTATCCATGGGTGTGATTGCCTCCACGCTCTGGTCTCTTTGGGCCCTATTCTTTGGCGGAGCAGGCCACATTGGCATGACCATGAACATGAGTTTCATGCCTCGACACGCCTCCACTAACCACGCTGAAATCTATTTTGAGGCCGCCACGATGGTGGTCACCTTCCTACTTGCCGGTCGCTACGCGGAAGCCCGCTCGCGCTACCGCGCAGGAGATGCTTTGCGGTCCCTCTTGGAACTTGGCGCTAAATCCGCCAACCGCGTAAAACCAGAGGGCGGCATAGAAGTTGTACCCGTTGACGCCCTCCAAGTTGGCGACAAGATCGTGGTTAAACCCGGCGAGAAGATTCCTGTTGACGGCACTATCGACACCGGCCACGCCGCCCTCGACACCTCTTTACTTACCGGCGAATCCATTCCCGTTCACGTTGGCCCAGGCGATGCGGTAACCGGGGCGACGATCAATACCGACGGGCAGCTAACCATTACCGCTACGCGCGTTGGTAATGAAACTACACTGGCTCGCATCGGCCAGATGGTGGCCGCCGCACAAGCTGGTAAAGCCCCCGTACAACGCCTAGCCGATCGCGTCAGTGCAGTATTTGTACCCGTCGTCATTGTTATAGCCATCCTGACCCTAATCGGGTGGCTGGTCTTTGGACCCGGCGTCCAACCCGCGTTCACCGCGGCCGTAGCCGTACTAGTAATCGCATGCCCATGTGCCCTTGGCCTAGCAACCCCAACCGCGCTACTGGTTGGATCCGGCCGTGCCGCCCAGCTAGGCATCGTCATTAAAGGCCCCGAGATCCTTGAGTCCACGCGCGAAATCGACATGATGGTTCTGGACAAAACGGGAACTGTAACGAAAGCGCAAATGCACGTAGCATCCCACTTTGGGCCAGACGAAGCCCTGCGCATGGCCGCGAGCGTGGAAGCGGGTTCATCCCACCCCGTTGCCACTGCAATTACAAACACCTTCGAGGCCGACGCCGAAGCCGAAGGATTCGTAAACCATGCCGGCTCTGGCGTTTCCGCAACGGTTGAGGGCCAGCGCGTATTTGTGGGCAGCCCCGCGTGGATCCAAGAGGTTGGCTTCTCTTTGGAGAAAGTCCAGGAAGCTGTCTCAGACGCTCAGCGCGGCGGCGCCACGGTCTCAGTGGTTGCAGCCACTGACCTCGCCAATGTGATTTTGGGAGAAGAACACCAAGTAGTAGCGGTGGACTCTAACGATTCTGCGGCCAGCAAATGGGCCGTGGACCTTAGCGTTGGAGGAATGACCTGCGCGTCATGCGTGAACCGAGTGGAACGCAAACTTGGCAAAATTCCAGGAGTTAGCGCGCAAGTAAACCTGGCCACCGAAGCAGCTCACGTCGTTCTTGACGACGCAGCGATTACCAATGAGCAACTGATTCAAACCATTGAAAAAGCTGGATACACGGCCTCTTTAACGGGCCGCACGCTAATGCGCGAAGGCGGGGCGACACACACCTCGGTAACCACTACGGGCTGGCAAGAAGCCCGCGTTAGTGAAGGATTTGCAACCGCTGTAATCGCCGTTGCGGACGAGGTCAAAGAAACGTCTGCCGAGGCTATCTCGCAACTGCGAGAGCTGAACATCGAACCTGCATTACTGACCGGCGACAACGAAAATGCCGCCAACCAGGTTGCGAAAGAGGTAGGTATCGACCAGGTTTACGCGAACGTTCTGCCAGATGAAAAACGCGACATCGTAGCCCGTCTTCAAGCTCAAGGACGCAACGTCGCAATGGTTGGCGACGGTGTGAACGATGCTGCTGCTCTTGCCCAAGCTGGTGTTCAAGGCCTTGGCATGGCCATGGGTTCGGGTACCGAAGTAGCAATCGAGGCAGCTGACATCACGCTTACCGGATCCGACCTGCGCTCGGCGGCAACCGCTATCAAGATCTCCCGCAAGACTCTGCGAATCATCAAACAGAACCTGTTTTGGGCATTTGCCTACAATGTTGCGGCCATTCCCCTAGCCATCGCCGGACTCCTCAACCCCATGATCGCAGGAGCCGCCATGGCTGCCTCTTCCGTCATCGTCGTAAGCAACTCACTAAGACTGCGCAGCGCGGAAAAATAGGCTTGCAAGAGGGCTAGCCGGAGGTTTGCAGGCGGTCTAGCCGGATATTTGCAGACATTCTAACCGGAGGTTTGCAGAATTTAACTACCTGCAGGCCGTCAGCTCGTACAGTGTTCCCCCGTCAACGCTCTTCACAACTTCAAAACCGTGAGACGTATCCACCCCGTAAAAACCCGGGCGAACCTCGGAGCGCAGCGTGCGATAGTACGGCCTGTCCGCACCCTCGTAAAAGTGGGTTACGCCAATCCGGTTAAGGGTTTCACACACCGCTGGATCTGTGTGTAGCTGATTGAAATTCCACTGCAAAGCACGCACGTCCGCATCTACATCCGCGTTAGACAAGCCCGGAAACACCACGCGCACGCCTCCCAGCGACTGGAAATATACTGTTCCCACCGACGGATCACCCAGCACCAACGCGTCACCGGGCAGCACAGATCCGGCCGCGCGGAACAAATCGATTTGCTCACTAGACGCCATACCTGCCGGGCCCAGATTCTGCGGGTCATAAACCGAACGCACTGCCAATGACCTCGAATCAATAGCGCCAACGCCACTCAATACGACTATCAGCAGCACCGGAAGAGCCCTATGCATTGACTTCTTTTGCCGCAACCACGCCGAAAAGCGCATAGCGCCCAGCGTAAATAAAAGCACCATCACAACCTGCATTGCACCCATCAAGCGGCGCGGATCTGAATACCACGGACCGGTTAATATCTGCAGGCCGAAGTTTGGCGCGTACGCCAAGAAAACAAGAACCGCGAACATCGCCCACGTGCCAATCAGCCAGCGGGACTTTGAAAGCTTTCGCGCACGCATCAAACCAAGCACTAACAATCCGGCAAACACTGCCATCGCAAGTACAAAACCCGGTGCCAACGGGAACGGCGGAACCGGCATAAACGGGCGTACCAGTGCATCTATCAATGAGCGCTCACGTTCAAAAGTAGCCGTGGCAAGAGTCCGCGGATTAAACACCGCGAGCGCCGTCAGTAAGAGGGCCCCGCCCATGGATACACCCAGAAATGCGACCAGGCCGCGGCGACCAGCCTTACGCGCACCCCGCATCAGGCGAACCATCGCAGCCGCGAAGGGAACAAGCACGAACACTAGCGCGTTGAAGAAAGAAATCGGATGGATCGCAACCGCACCCAGCGCAGCGAGCAGGAACAGCGCGGTCCAAAGCGTGGTGGCGCGCCACTGATTGGAAGAAAACAGGGCTCGCACCCATGCGTTTCCCACCACCCATGCCAGCGTCAACAGGCCGGGCAGAAGCGCCATTGAAACCGCGTTAGGCCACTGCGCGTACATCGACACGAAGTCAGCTGGGAAACTCAAAGTAAGCGACGCGAGCACCGGCGCAGTAAGAGTTGCCACGCGATTGTCCCACAGGTAGTGAGCGAAGGCCGCCATCCCCACAATCCACCAAACCAAAAGCGCCAGGGAAGACGTATTCACCGTCTGCACAACAGTTGAAGGCGTTGCAAACAAAGCTGCGAACGCGTGCCACATAGACGGATAGTAGGTGCGCGCCTCGCCCATCAGGGAGAACATCGGAGACAAACCAAACAGCGAACCGTCGCCCGAATGCACCATCTGCCACACGCCGTTGTAGTGGAACGACGGATCCCACTGTTGCAGTGGATTACGCGGATCAGCAAACACCAGCAGCGGTAGAGCCGCAATCGTGACAGCACCCGCGATAGCGCCAATCAGGGGCCAATCCCACCTCGCAGGCGAAGTCCCGGCAGCCACCGCGCGGCGTCCTCGACGAACAATCAAATCAACCACAAATCCAGCAGCCGCAACCACCATGAGCGTAGTCACCGCGAAGCCCGCCGACCAGCGGATACCCAAGCGGGGCGCCAGATTAGCTAAAACCGCAAGCAAGCCAAATGCGAGGAGCGGAGCGGTGGCAAGTTGTACCAGTGTGCCCACTCGCCTATCCGCAAAACGGAAGCTAAAAACGCGCAACCACATCCAACCTGGAAGCGCCACAACCAGCAGCATTGCCACCAAAATTGGTAGCTGTAAAACCCAGTCCATCCGCTAACCTAACGCCGGTTTTACTCCGAATCAGAAAAAGAGCTAGAGGCAGATGAGGACGGTGCCTCCTCGTCATCGCCAACAACAGCCTCGGCAATCTGCTCCGCCACATCAAACTCATTCTTGCTACGAATACGGTGCAGCACGTATTCGAACACCATCGGCAAGAGCGACACGAAAATGATCACGAAAATGATCACCGTCAAATTGTCATGAATAAACGCCACACCGCCCAGCGCCGCTCCCACCAGTGTGAGGCCCGTACCCCACAGCAGTGCGCCCAGCAGGTTCCACAGCGTGAACCGCATGTGATTATACCGCGCTATACCTGCCGCAATCGGCACGAACGTACGTACAAACGGCACAAAACGGCCGATCACCAACGAGCGTCCCCCGTAGCGCACAAAAAAGTTCTCCGCCTGCACCAAATACTCGGTTTTCAAAACCCGCGCATCATCCTTAAACAGGCGTCTGCCCCAGTGATGTCCAATGTAATAACCCACCTGCGAGCCCGCTACCGCGCACACCGTAATCGTCGCCACCAACACAAACAGGGACAACCCCAGCTGAGAATGCAACAAACCCGCGGAAAACACCAAAGAATCGCCCGGCAAAACTGGAAACAACACGCCCGATTCAATAAACACAATCAGCGCAACGCCAGCCAGAACCCACGGCCCCATCGCCACCAGCAGCGTCTCCGGATCTTTAAACCACTCAATCACCGTCTCCAACCAAGACGGCGCACCCGGCACCACCTGCAAAACCAAATCCGAAATCGCATCAGCAAAAGCAAAAGTAAGCGACAAGGAATCCCCCTAACAACAGTTCGACAACAGCCTAACCGCGCCCGCAAACAAAGCCTCAACGCAAAACACAAGTGTTGTTAGGTTCACCAAAAACCACTATCTGGCCAACTCAACGTAAGCTATAACCATGAGCGCAACCCCAGTAAGCTACGAGCCCACGCCCGTATCGCGCCTACGCGGCCCCGTGCTCGTTGCCGACCGGCGCAGCACTCGCGTACGTCGCACCCGCGACCTCATCGACACAACCCTGGCACTTCTTGCCATCGTCCTCGTCATCTTCATTGGCGCCTTCGCTCAATCTACTACCGTCGCCGTCACCGAAGACGTCCGTAGCGCTCTATCTGGCGTACTTCGCCAAATCTTGCTGCTACCCCTCACGCTCGTCGAATCCGTCGTGGTCCTGGCCGCCCCCATATTCATCATCGTTCAACTAGCTATCCACGGACGGCTGCGCCAAATCGTTGAAACCATCATCACCACAACCGTCACCGCGCTACTCATGACCGCGTTGATCTCCGCCGGTCCCCACCTCCCCTCCGAAATCACCGGGCCCCTAACCATTACCAGCATCACCAGCACATACCTGGCCCTCGATACGCTCATCGCCGTCCTAGCGGCGTTCCTCACCAGCGCATCCGAAGCCTCCGAATCCAAAGCCGTACGCTACACGTGGATATTCCTCTACGCCATGGCATTCATCTACGTGCTCCGCGGCACCCTCACCCTTCCCTCCGCCCTTGTCACCCTCCTTATCGGGCGAGCCATCGGACTACTTTCACGCTACGTCCTCGGCTACCGCGAAGAACGCGGCGGCCCCACCGACCTCGTTGACGGACTCCTCCAAATCGGCATCACGCCCACGCGCATCGTTCGCGCCGACCTTGACACCGAGCAGCACCCCCTTGAAACCACCATCGTCACCGAAAAACCCGGCGACCAAACCAGCTGGAGCGCCGCCTACCTTCCCCTCATCGAAAATCCCGAAGCTGCCGCCGAACACGACCTAGGCACCCTCGAATTCAACACTCTGAAAAGCCTCGCCGCCGAATCCGACCGCCACTACGTCTGCTGGGACACAACCGGCAGTCAATACGACCTCATCGTGCTCGACCCCGACACCGAATACACCTCCCTCATCCACGACCTGTGGAGCAACATCCGCCTCAAGAACCTCAGTCGCTGGATTGCTCCATCCCTGCAAGCCACAGCCGAACGCGGCCTGCTCGTCAAAATCTCCGCACACAACGCCGGCGTTATGACGCCCAAGCCTATCGCCGTCACCTCCGCCGGTAGCTCCGTATTCACCGTCCAAGAACCCGTTTTCGACGCCACCCCCCTAACCGAACTTCCCGCCGAACGCATCACCGACCAAATCCTCGACCGCTTCTACACCGAACTAAAACGAGCCCACCACCGCGGCATCGCCCACCGCTCCATCACCACCACCTCACTAGCCGTAGATGAAGGCGACCGCACGTGGATCCTCGGCTGGGACGAAGGCCAAGTTGCCACCTCCAACGTCAACCGCCACATTGACATTGCCCAAATGCTCACCGTCCTCGCCCTCATCACCACACCTGAACGCGCCCTCGCCTCCGCGAACCGCGTGTTCGGCCAACGCACCCTGCAACTCACCGCGCCCGTACTTCAAAAAGTTGCGCTCCCCGCCCCCACGCGCGCGAAGCTACGCCGCTCCGGCCTTCTGAACGAACTGCGGCAAAACATGATTGGCGAGATTCCTCCCCAACAGGTGCCCGAAACACCGCTCACTCGCTTCTCGCTCAAAACCGTCATCCTCGCCATCATTGGCGTCATCGCCCTGTGGGTCATCCTCGGTTCCCTCAACTTCGAAGCCGTATACGAGGCCGTACAAACCGCCAACCCCTGGTGGATTCTCGGCGCCTTCGCCCTCGGCCTACTCACATACGTGGGCGCCGCCATGCCACTGTCCTGGTTCGTACCTGAAAAACTCCACCTGCGTGAAACCACACTCGTTCAAATTGGTGCATCCGTCGTATCTCTCGTTGCCCCCGCCGGTATTGGACCCGCTGCACTCAACCTGCGCTACCTAAATAAACGCGGCGTCTCCACACCCGTTGGTCTAGCCACGGTTGCCCTCATCCAATTCACCCAATTCGCCACAACCGTCATCACGCTACTGCTCATCATCCTTGTAACCGGACGCTCCACAACCCTTGAAATTCCATCCGGCACCCTCGTCTACGTGATAGGCACAGTAGTCACAATCGTGGCGATCATCCTCGTCATCCCCAAACTGCGCAACATGATCTGGGAAAAAATCCAGCCCAGCTGGAACCAAATCTGGGAACGCCTCGTGTGGGTAGCCAGCCAGCCAAAACGACTAGCTATCGGTGTCCTCGGCAACCTCATCATGACCGTCTCCTACGTTGCCGCATTCGGCGCATCCCTCGCCGCATTCGGCTACAGTCTTGACGTCACCACACTGGCCATCACATTCCTTGCCTCCACCTCCCTCGGCTCCGTCATCCCCGCACCGGGCGGCATCGGCCCCGTCGAAGCCGCACTCACGGCCGGCCTCACCGTCGCGGGTATCCCCTCCGGTATCGCCATCTCCACTGCCCTCGTCTACCGCCTCGTAACCTTCTACGCCAGGGCGCCACTAGGCTGGATCGCCCTGCGCATCCTGCAGCGCCGCAACCTCATCTAGTCTCTCCAAACCCGTGACGTGGACACGCCAAGCTGCCAAATAACACATAATCCACGCCGAAGATGACAAGCCCCGCAACTTATGTGAGTGTTTAGACATGGAAAAGACTTCAACCACCACTCTCAAGAACATCCTGATCGTCATCGCGATAATCCTCGCCATGGTGATCTCGTTCTTCCTTGGTCGCGCAAGCGTTAGCACGCCAGAAGCACAGCCAGTATCTAACGAGCAGACAACGGCCGCGACGGAACCCGAAGCAGCGCAATCGCAGGATGAACGCCCCCAATACTCCGACTCGCAGGAAAAGCCTGAAATTCTGGAGCTGCTTCGCGCCCAACCGCGGCGCGAAGACGGCGATCCGCGCGCATTGGGCAAAGTGGATGCTCCCGTCGTTATGGTGGCCTACGAAGACTTCTCCTGCCCCATGTGCACCGTCTTCTTCACCAACGTCTACCCGCAGCTCAAACCCCTCGTTGACGAAGGCAAACTGCGCATCGAGTTCCACGACCTCACCATCTTCCCGAACTACGGGTCCGACAAAGCCGCACACGGCGCACGAGCCGCCGCGAACCAAGGCAAGTTCTGGGAATACACCGAAACCGCCTACGACATGGCCGGAGCCGGCAATCACCCCACCTACGACGACGCAAAAATCCTCGAAATTGCCCAGGCCATTGGTATTACCGACCTAGACAAATTCGAAGCCGACTACAAAGCACCCGAAACTGCGGCCTCCGTCAAAGAAGAAACCGACCATGCCATGATGAAAATCGGCATCACCGGCACGCCATTCTTCATCATCAATGACGCGGTAATCTCAGGTGCCCAACCCGTCGACTACTTCATCAACACCATCCAGCGCCAGCTAGAACTAGCAGGATAATCCATGGAAATCAGCTACCTAGCTGCCTTCCTTGGCGGCGCCCTCATGATCTTCGCGCCCTGCGCTGCCATGCTCCTCCCCGCGTTCTTCGCGTACGCCTTCACCTCGCGAAAAACACTGCTCGCCCGCACCCTCGTATTCGCCCTCGGCGTCATCATCGTGCTGGTCCCTCTCGGAGCTTTCGCGGGTAGCCTCGGAGCCCTCATCCGCAGCTATTCTCAAACAGTGACCCTGGTAGCCGGTCTGCTCATCATGGCGCTCGGCATCATCCAAATGTTCGCCATCTCTATACCCACACCGCGCTGGGCATCCTCGCTCATGGCCCCTAAATCAGCGGGCAATCAAGAGGGCGGTGCAGGGGCGCCTACCAACCTTGCGGTATTCCTGCTGGGCATCGGCTATGCCATCGCCGGCGTGGGGTGCTCCGGGCCGATCCTCGGTGCGGTTCTCTCCTTCGCCACCCTTGGCGGGTCCACTCTGACCGGCGCCCTGCTCATGGCCACCTTCGCGATAGGCATGGTCCTGCCCGTTGCCCTCCTCGCCCTCCTATGGGAACTGTTCAACCTCAGTGAAAAGAGCTGGCTCAAACCCAAACCCGCCAAACTACTTGGCCGGTGGACCACTCGCATGAACATCATTTCCGGCACCATCTTCGTCATTCTTGGAGCCGTACTCGTATTCTTTGGCGGACAAGCCGGGTTGCCCTCCATCCTCACCGCAACGCAACAAGTCGAACTAGAATCAAAGATTATAAGCAGCGTTGCCGGCGTGCCCGGATGGCTCTTCTTCGCATTCGCGGCCGTCCTCATCGCCCTCATCATCGTAACCGTGAAAGAAAGGCGAAACCGTGGCAAGTGAAACGCGAAGGCTCTGGATCAGACTGCTGCTCCAGTACTTCGCCGTATACGCCCTTGTTTTCGCAACTACCCTTGCCGGCCACTTCTGGGTAGTTTCCAACGGCTACGAGCCCCTTCCCGCCCTGCTGCGTCTGCGCGAGCCGATGTTCGCCATTTACGAGGTTGCAATCCCCATGATTCTCGGGACAATGCTCGTCAAGTACTTCGCGGTGCGCGCCCACCTCACGCACATCATCTGGCGCGAACCCGAATACGTGCTCCCCAAGAACGGGGGCAAGGCTCCTACGTATGCTCCGCCCCTCGACACCTCGGATGATCTTCTACTGGGCACCGCACTATCGTCAGAACCCGAACCACTCTACGAAATCAACGTCCAACCACGCATTTCACGCCTGTGGTGGTTAGCTGGAACACTCGCAACACTCGGCGCCCTCATAGTCATCACATTCGGCCTTGCCGACAGCGAAGTCACCCCCACGGGTGCCATAACCGGCCTCTTCGCCGCTTTCTGCTGGGCATTCACGCAAGAATACCTGCTACGCGGCCTCGTGATTGCTCAGGCTCGCAAACTCTCCCGTACCGACGCAAAACCGTTACTTGCCTCTCTACTGCTTTCAATCCTGTGGATGATTCCCATCGCCACCACCGCACCCTCCCTCACTAACGGCGTGATTCTCGTAATCCTCGGGCCCGTTCTCGGCGCCGGCACTTTCGCGCTGCGTCGCATGTTCACTACGCTATGGGCAGCAATCGCAGCTCAATTCCTGTTCATCAGCGCGTTCTACGTGCTGATCTAACTAGCGGCGCTCAATCACCCTTGCAGGAACGGCCGGATTCGCGGGCGCCTGCGTGATCTCCTTCGCGTCCCCCATCACCTCTTTCAAATACCCGTAGTACGCGGCATTTGTCTGATTCGACAGAAGTGATTCCGGGTGATCCGCCTGATTGTAATTCGCAGCAACGTACACGTGGTTCGTGTCCGTATCCAACACGAGGCCGGTATAGCCCACCTCATCCACAGTGGCAGCTCCTTTAGCGGGAACCGTGATGGTTGCTTGGGCAATGTAACCGTTCTGCGTTCCCCAGCCCATGTGCGGCCCCATGTTTGACACGAGGTTGCCCGTACCGAAGAACGCCCACATTCCCTGGCCTTCAACTCCGCCTTCAAACTGTTGGATAGGTTGCGGTACGTGCACATGGTGGCCCAGGTAAAGATCAACCACGCCAGAATCTGCAAGCGTTTGCGCCCATTCCACCTGCTGTTGCGATGGTTCCGCCTGATACTCAATGCCGCCGTGCGCGGAAACGATCACTACATCGGCTCCCTCGCTTCGCGCCTGCTTTGCCAACTGAATCATGCGGTCCGGGTTATCGATGTTCACCAGCCAGGGGTTTTGCTCGACCTCGGGAACATACTCATAGTTCAACCCGTACGTATACGCGAGGTGGGCAACTAAAATCTTGCGGCCCGCGCGTTCAAGCTCGTAATACTGGATGGGAGACTGCTCGGCAGACACCGACGTGCCCACAGCTCCCAGACCGTTCTCCTGCAGAATCTCCACCGTCTCAACAAGGCCATCCCAACCTCGATCCCACGAATGATTCGAGGCCGTTGAGCAACCGTCATACCCCAAACCAACCGTTGACTTAGCCCACCCAGCCGGCGCGGCAAAAACCGGGTACCCGTGCGCAGAAGCCTCATCTCGCGTCAGTGGAACCTCCTGGTGACAAAGCGCCAAATCCGCACCCTCTATAAACGGCCTTATATCCGCTACCAACGGCGCGTAATCATAAGAACCATCAGCCTGAATCGAATGCTCCACCACCGGCATGTGCGACAGCACATCACCCGTACCCACAACCGTGAAAGTCACCGGCTGGACCTCAGGCTCAGTGGGCTGCGTAGCCGCAAGTGTAGGCTGCGTTTCGACAACCGGCTCGGCCTCGTGCGAAGGCGAACAAGCGGCCAGCCCCAATGCTGCGGCTAACCCTAAACCAATCAGTGGCCTGAAAGACCTCACCATAACCACCCGCCCCTCACTATCTGCTAGTCGTACAAATCACTACTAATTGCTGCAGAAATGGCACTCTCTACACTCGAGTCAAACCACGAAATATCCGCTCCACGATACGGATTTACTCCCGTATAGCGTTGCGACTCCCCATTATTCACGAGGCCAAGCACCTCGGCCCACGCAGGAATGAACTCACGGTGATAAACGTGGCCGTGCCCGTCCGCCGCCAAACCGGCAACGGGCAGATCCGCAGTAACCTGGATAAACGTGGCGAGGCGCGTCCACTGCATGTCCGGATTCAAATCCGAAGGCGGACGCTCCTTAAGCCAATCCGGCTCGCGACGGATAATGTGCGTGTTCCACCACACCACCGGGTCCGTAGCATGCTGCAACACCGCAACCCGCGGATACTGCCACTGGGGCAGGTCTCGCCCATAAATATCGGCCCTCAAATCCTCCGGCTTCGTAGCGAAACGAATATTATGACCGCTACTCACCACCGGCGCGATCATTGGGCTACCCCCATTACGTTCGCGCGTCATCTTCTCCCACAGCCGCGTCACATTAGGCGTTCCCGCCCACACCGCGCCATCCACATTTTCGAGCAGGCTAGCTTCATCCTCAAAAATCGACTCCGACCCGAACGCGCCCAAAGACACGCCCTGAAGATAAACCGCGGGACGCTCATCCTCGGGAAGCTTATTCACCTCATCCATCACAGCTTCAAACAAGATTTTCGAGGCGGTAACCGGCTGGTCGAACTCACGCAAGAACGCGATGGCAGAAGGCACGTACGAATACTGGGTTGCGACAATCGCGCAATCTCCGCCGGTCAAATACTCGAACGGCTGAACAGACCATTCTTCTACCCAACCGGTGCCCGTAGTGGTCACAATCATGAGCGCCGAACGCGACAGGGCGCCCGTGCGATGCATCTCGGCAGCCACCACGCGGGCACTCTCCTCCAAACTGCGGTGCTCGGCCAAGCCCGCGTAAATACGGATCGGCTCCATCGCCTCCCGGCCCGTTACCTTCTCAATCTGCTGCGCTCGCGGGCCCTTGGACAGGAATCTTTTGCCCTGCTTGCCAATATTGTCCCAATTCTCATACGAGTAGATCGACCCCGACCGCTGTGGTACAACCGGACGAGTCACGCCTTCCTCTTCCGCCTGATCCACTGCCGCGAACGTGCGATAGGTGTACTCCATGCCGCGCGTGAACAACACGTCTGAGATCAAGAAAGTGGACAGCACAGCGAGAATCACCGTAGCTACAATGCCCGCACCCCACCTAGGAAGCAGGCGTGACGCCCATTTCGCGACCCAGCGCCACAGTCCGACAATCAAAATCGCGAGCCCTGCGATTACTGCGGCGGTTAATACGGCCATCGCGGTTGCAGCCAGATAGTCAATAACACTCAGAGGGGTGAAACCCATGAGCTTGGCAGCGCGATTGTTTGAGATGAACGATCTCACCAGCATCCACACCGCCCATGCGCCGATGGACAACGAGAGCAACCATTTGCCGGCCCTCACCCACTTCGGGTTCGCGCTGATCCGCACGTCAGCGCCGCGCCAAATACGATTCAGTAACCAGCCAGCCAGCGCACCAACCGCGTAGCTAACCTCGATCACAATGCCGGAAACCACGCCCTGCCACCACCACATACGTGGCAACAAAGACGGCGACATCGAGATTACGAACATTATCGCCGTAAGCGCCATTCCGGCCCGCGACGATGGTGAAAAATCTGAGAGCGTGGATACAAATCGCTTGAGACGCGACGTGCTTTGGCGTGCAATCTCCACGTTTGTTTGGCGAGCTGTATCCACGCTCTCGATCTTATGGGACAAGTGCGAGTTAGGCCTCCACAGACTGTTGGTTTGGACGCTTGGTCCAGATGTGGTCTCCCTTAACAGTGTCGATAATCAGGCCGATAGCAAAGCCCAGCAACGCGGGAGTAACCCACGACATGTTGACCGGCCCTAGCGGGAACGAATCCAGGAACGGCAGTAGCCAGTTGAACGAATCACCGATCGAACGCAGTGCTTCCAACACGCCAAAGCACGCGCCAAGCCATGCTGCTAGACGGTACGTCCAGTAGAGTTCGCCCGGTACAAAAATATCGAACAGGGCGATGAAGACGATGCAGATGACGATCGGGTAGATCAGCTGGTTGATTGGAGCCACCACGTTAAGGATTGTTTGCAAACCGAGATTTGCGAGGGCGAATGAAACCAGCACGTGGATAGAAACCATCTGGATGCGCGAGATACGCGGGAACAGCGTCATAAAGTATTGCGATGACGCTCCAACCAGGCCAACCGCGGTAGTGAGGCAAGCGAGCACAACGATCAGGCCGAACAGTGCCTGACGTCCTGACCCAAACAGTTCCACGGAAGCGATGGCCAAGGCCTCGGCACCGTTATCCGGGTTAAACGGACTCATGCGAATACCGATCTGGCCAAGACCAAGATAAAACACGGCCAAGAGCGCACCCGCGATTACGCCTGCCGTGGCGGTGCCAGCAAAAACCTGGTTCTTCGTCTTGAACAAGCCAGAGTGCTGAAGCGAGGAGATGATGACAATGCCAAACACCAGGGAGGCGATCGCATCCATCGTGAAGTAGCCCTTCAGTAGGCCCTCAGCAAACGGAGTTTGGGCATACTCTGCGGTGGGCTCTCCCATCGCTACAGGAAGTTTTGCCATGGCAGACACGATCAATACCACTAGCAAGACAAGTAATGCCGGCGTCAGCCACGCACCAATGCGATCCAAGAATCCCTTCGGATTAAGCGCCAAGAAGAATGTGACCGTGAAGAACACTGCCGTGTAAATCATTAGCGCTCCCGAGCCCGCACGCTCAGCGCCAATCAGCGGTACCGCCGCCATCTCGTAGCTAACCGTGCCAACGCGCGGAATCGCATACAGCATGCCCGTGGACAGGAAGATCACAATCGTGAACACCAAGCCCGGATACTTACCAATGCGAGACGAAATGCCCGTCACGCCCTCCTGCGACGTAGCGGCCGCAACAATGCCTAGAACAGGTAGTAGCACACCGGTTCCTAGGAATCCTAGAATCGCGGGCGTGAACGAAACGCCAGCGTCCACGCCAATCATGACGGGGAAAATAAGGTTGCCCGCACCAAAAAACATTGCGAACAAAGCCATACCGGTTACTACAAGCACGTACGTGCGACTGTTACGCATTTTGCGCACCATCTTTCAAACGAAAATCGGACGGTCACATTATTATCAAGATTGCTGAAATCTCCGCTAATCCGTCCATTCTCTGGAGAAATTAGCCATTTTGTGAGCTGTTAGATATCAGATGCTCCAGATTTCAGCGTCGTTTTCCACACAAGTGTGTAATACGGGATCTCGATAACGTCCGTTTTGCCATAGCCAAGATGCTCCGCCAGGTACCATTGCAAGTTCGCCTGCATCTTCTGCCTGTTCGCCGGCGTGGACTTCAAGTAAGACGAGCGTGTGCGCGCCAGCGCCTTCACTCCTTCAATATCGAGGCCGGATACAAAATCAGTTTTATGCAACGAGGGCGCTGTCCATCCTGCGCCGAGTATCGGGGGCCGCGAGGGAGTGTGAACATCTCCCGAACGCATGATTCGCGTGAGGCGATGCACCCACGGAATCGACACATCCATCTGGTTAAACACAATCGCAACATGCCCATTTCGGCGCAGAAGCCTTGCCGCCTCGACCAGTGCCGCGCCGGGTTCAACCCAATGCCAGCTCTGCGCAAACACCACCACATCAGCAAACCCCTGTGGCAGACCCGTAGCCTCGGCCACTCCCTCAACGACCTGCAGATCGTCCGAATAATTCTTCTGTGCCGTAGCCAGCTGGCGCCTCATCGCCAGCGCGGGCTCCACCGCCCATACTCGCGCCCCGGCCTCCAACGCCCGGCGCGAAAACTTACCCGTGCCTGCGCCCACATCCACAACCCGCAAGCCACGTGCATCATCCACGCCTAAGGCTGCCCTCACTGACTGGGGCGGATATGAAGGACGATAATCCTGATACTCACTGCCGGCACGCTCAAATGCGTTAGCCGGCGCGCTCTCATCCCACGGATCACAAGCGCCCACATATCCTCCTTCAACTCCTTCGCACAACGTACCACGCGGCAAAACTGGGCGAAAAGTCGCGCAAATCACTACGTTTACGACATGTCATTTTGGATTATGGGAAATCCCAACGCGGCGTTTGCATCGTCTTGCCTTCCCGCTATTCTCGTAAGTAGTTGCGGCTTCTTGGACTAAAGAACCGGTAAAGCCGCCTTAACCTCGAACACAAAGGAGCAGTTTTGCGCATAGGGGTTCCAAAAGAAGGGAACGGGCAACCACTTGTGGCGGCCACTCCCGATACAGTCAAAAAACTTATAGCACTGGGCTACGAAGTTGCCCTCGAAGAACGCGCCGGAGAGTTAGCCAGCTACCCCGATGCGCAGTATCAAGAAGCCGGCGCGCGCATCGCCACGTCAGAGACCGTTTGGGATTCCGACATCGTGCTAGCGCTCGATGCGCCCACCACGAGTCAGCTAGACATGATGCACGAGGGAGCAACCCTCATCGCTCGCCTAGCTCCCGCACGTAACCCGGAGCTCATCGAAGCGCTTGCGACCCGAGGCATCACCGCCCTCGCCATGGACACCGTTCCGCGCATTTCTCGCGCGCAATCCATGGACGTGCTCTCGTCAATGGCAAACGTGGCCGGCTACCGCGCCATCATTGAGGCCGCCGCCGAATATGGCCGCCTGTTCACCGGCCAGGTCACGGCCGCTGGCAAGATGCCACCCGCACGCGTTTACGTGATTGGCGCAGGCGTTGCCGGACTGGCCGCAATCGGCACCGCAAACTCTATGGGTGCACAGGTTTCCGCCACCGACGTTCGCCCCGAAGTTGGCGAGCAAGTCGAATCCATGGGCGCCGACTTTGTTGCCATTCCAGCAGCCAGCGAGGTTTCCTCCGACGGCTATGCCAAGGAGATGACCGACGCCCAGCGTGACGCCGCACTTACGCTATACACCGAGCAAGCCGCGACCTCCGATATCGTCATCACCACGGCAAACGTGCCGGGCCGGAAGTCGCCGCTTTTGCTCACCGCCCAGGCCGTTGCCGGTATGAAGCCCGGTTCGGTCATCGTCGACATGGCCGCCGCAAATGGCGGCAACTGCGAACTCACGGTTCCCGGCGAGCGCGTAGTCACCGATAATGGCGTGATCATTCTGGGCATTACCGACCTTGCGGGCAGGCTACCCGCTCAGTCATCGCAGCTTTACGGCCAAAACATTGTGAACCTGCTAAAGCTCATGACGCCGGAAAAGGACGGACAGATCGTTTTCGACCTCGAGGACGAGATTGTGCGCGGCATTACCATCACGCATCTGCGTGATGTGATGTGGCCACCCCCTCCGGTAAAGGTGTCGGCGGCCCCCGCCGCTGCTACCCCCAAGCCAGACCCGGCACTCGAAGCCGCTCAAGCGGCAGAAGAGGCACGGAAGGAGGCCGCTAAGAAGCGCAACCGGTTTATCTGGACTCTGGTAGCGGCAGTTCTTGGCCTGGCTCTGGTATGGGTTTCACCCGCGCCCGTGCTCGGTCACTATATGGTTCTAGCCCTGGCTATTATCCTCGGGTTCTACGTGATCACCTCAGTCACCCACTCGCTGCACACGCCCCTCATGTCTGTAACCAACGCTATTTCCGGCATCATCCTGGTGGGCGCAATCTTGCAGGTTGGCTCTGGCAACCTCCTCGTCTCAACCCTGTCGTTCATTGCGATTGTCGTGGCTTCCATCAACATTTTTGGTGGCTTCACGGTCACGCACCGCATGCTCGCCATGTTCAAGAAGGACTGATATAGATGTTTACTTCTCTCATTAAAGCGAGCACTCTGCTTCCTGCCGCTCCCGTTGAAGCCACCTCCGCATCGAGCGTCCAAACGTTCGTGTCGTTGGCATACATCATCGCGGCACTGCTATTTATTCGCGCCCTCGCAGGCCTGTCTAAGCACGAAACCGCCCAAAAGGGTAACAATGCGGGCATCATTGGCATGACCATTGCGCTCATCGCCACGATTGCGCTGGCGATATCTTCCAACCCCGATCGCGGTGTAGCCGTCACTGCCATGTTGATCGCAGTGGCAATGCTAATTGGAGCGATGATCGGCATTTGGAAGGCACGCAACGTCGAGATGACCGGCATGCCCGAGCTCATCGCACTACTCCACTCGTTTGTTGGCCTTGCCGCCGTGCTGGTGGGTTACAACTCTTACCTGGCGCCAGATGCGCAGGCCGAGCTACTCGGCGGTTTCCACCTGGGTGAGGTTTACCTGGGCGTCTTCATTGGCGCGGTCACGTTCACGGGTTCGATCATTGCCTACCTGAAGCTGTCGGCCAAGATTAAGGGCGCCCCGCTGATGCTACCCGGCCGCAACTGGATCAACCTGGCGGCCCTAGTGGTGACGCTGATCATCATGGTGGTATTTATTCGCGAGGGCGGTGTTACGCCGCTAGCAACAGCGATGCTGATCCTGATGACGTTTATCGCTTTGGCATTCGGCCTCCACCTCGTGGCGGCTATTGGTGGCGGAGACATGCCTGTGGTTGTGTCGATGTTGAACTCCTACTCCGGTTGGGCTGCGGCCGCCGCCGGCTTCATGTTGAACAACGACCTGCTGATTATTACGGGCGCCCTCGTTGGTTCTTCCGGTGCCTTCCTCTCTTACATCATGAGTAAGGCCATGAATCGCTCGTTCATTTCGGTAATCCTGGGCGGATTCGGCTCGGATGGCGCGGTAACTTCCGGCGACGAAGAGCAGGGCACTCATCAAGAGATCCAAGCATCAGAGGTTGCCGAGCTGCTGAAGGACGCGAAGCGCGTCATGATCACCCCGGGATACGGCATGGCTGTTGCGCAAGCGCAGTACCCGGTTGCGGACCTGACTCGCAAGCTCCGCGACGCGGGCGTCGAGGTCGAGTTCGGCATCCACCCGGTTGCCGGTCGCCTACCCGGCCACATGAACGTGTTACTGGCTGAAGCGAAGGTCCCTTACGACATCGTTAAGGAACTGGACGAGGTGAATGACGATTTCGATGATGTGGACGTCGTCCTCGTCATCGGCGCTAATGACACGGTGAATCCAGCAGCTGAGCAGCCGGGTTCGCCGATTGCCGGCATGCCGGTCTTGAAGGTGTGGAACGCCCACGATGTGATCGTGTTTAAGCGCTCCATGGCCACCGGCTACGCGGGCGTACAGAATCCGCTGTTCTTCAAGGAGAACACAAAGATGCTGTTCGGAGACGCAAAGGCTTCGGTAGAGAACATCATCGCAGCGCTATAAACCAGCGCTGAGCTGGAAGGGCGCGGGCATCGGCTCGCGCCCTTCGTCTCTTCTTGGATTGGATCAAGGCGTTTTCAGAGGGGATTCACTGCTCACTTTATCCACACAGACGTGAGATGCTAATCACATTTTCTCGAGGTGTCGTATACGAAGTCACATATTTTGAGCTGTTTTTCGACTCGGTGACGTGGCTAACACGCGGGCGTCCTGTTAGCATTGAGGATGTAGCTCGACCCGCACAGCGCAGTGAGTTAAGAGCACAAAGTTGTGTCAGCTGAGCTTAATTTATTGTTGTCATATTTCAATTCCGACGATTGGAAACACCGTGGCTCAAATTGTCGTTCTTGGTGCAGGCATCGCTGGTCACACGGCCTCGATGATCCTCGCAAGAGAGCTAAAGAACACAGAACATCAAGTCGTGGTCGTCTCGCCAAAACCAACCTGGAACTGGGTTCCTTCCAACATTTGGGTTGGCACGGGCTCAATGCCTCGTGAAAAGGTGGTCTTCGAACTTCGCCCGCTTTACGAAAAGTACGGCATCGATTTCCGCCAGGCGGCCGCTCACAACATCTACCCGGAGGGCACGGAAGATAACCCGCGTCCGCAGGTAGAGTTCGAATACACCGATCCGGCTCATAAAGGCCAGACGGATCGCGTTGAGTTTGACTACTTGATTAACGCAACCGGCCCGAAGCTGAACTTCGCGGCAACGCCGGGTCTTGGCCCGGACGGCGGCTACACGCAGTCCGTGTGCACCGACGCTCACGCTGAGGTCTGCGGTGAGGAGTTCCTTCGCGCGGTTAACCGCATGAAGAATGGCGAACGCCTCCGCTTTGTTATCGGCACTGGCGCCGGTAACTGCACCTGCCAGGGCGCTGCTTTCGAATACACCTTCAACACCGACTTCGAGCTTCGTCAGCACGGCGTGCGCGACAAGGCTGAGATCGTTTACATCACGAACGAGCCGAAGCTGGGCGACCTTGGCGTTGGCGGCATGACGTTCAAGCAGGACGGCTACTACACCACCTCACAGCTGTGGACCGAGTCCATTTTCCGCGAGCGTGGCGTTAAGGCTATTGCTCAGGTTGCGGTCAAGAATATCGAGGCCGACAAGCTGACGTACGAGAACGCTGACGGTGAAGAGCACGATCTCGACTACGATTTCGCTATGCTTCTACCTCCGTTCACGGGTATTCCGATGAAGGCATTCGACCGCGAGGGCAATGACATTTCTGACGTTGTCTTCAACCCGGCGGGCTTCATGAAGGTTGACGCGGACTACACGCCGAAGCCTTACGAGGAGTGGCGTGCAAAGGACTGGCCGCGCACCTACCAGAACCCGACCTACGGCAACATGTTTGCTGTTGGTATTGCGTTCGCTCCGCCGCACGCAATTTCTGAGCCGACCAAGACGCCGAACGGCACGATGATTGCTCCGGCGCCTCCGCGCACCGGCCAGCCTTCGGGCACGATGGCAGCTAAGGTTGCTGAGTCCATCCTCGATCGCCTAAACGATCCCAATGCTCCGCTTCGCGAGGCATCCCTGGGTGATCTCGGCGCGATTTGTGATGCTTCTACCGGTCGCAACATGCTTTCCGGCTCCGCTGCCGCGATGGTCATGTACCCGGTTGTTCCGGATAACACCGTGTACCCCGAAACGGGTCGTCACCCCACCCTCACGCAGGGTGAGCTCGGCCTGTTCGGCCACTGGGTCAAGATCCTGTACCACTACCTGTTCATCTACAAGGCGAAGGCTCTTCCGGGCTGGAACCTACTGCCGGAGTGATCAACATGTCAGAAAAAACTGCGGAAGCAATGAAGACTGTCGAACAGCTTGACCCGCGAACGGCTGCACGTCTTGCACGCGCACCGCTTCCAACCAAGTACACGACGTTCAAGCGGAACTTCATTCCCTACCAGCTTGTACGCTTTGCAATGTTTAACATTCGCACGCTCGACATCGTGCGTCGAAGCATGTAACCGCGCTACTTAGCTGAATACTGATTTTGGTGGGCCACGAAAGTGGTCCACCAAAATTTTTCCCAAGAAACTTCCAGGTTAGTTTTAAGCCCTACCCAGAATAGGGGCTTACATTTTAATTGATCGCTGAGGAGATCAGCGAGGCGCTGTTTTCGGATTTGTTTCCTCGAGACTGAAAACCTTGCATTGTGTTGATGGGATGACATGGGGGCGGCCCGAGTAAAAGCTCGGGCCGCCCCCATGTTTTACGTTCGGGTCCGAAACTTTATTTCTCGGACCCGAACGGTTTTACAGTAGGTCTTCCTGCAGTTTTACAGCAAGCCTTCCTGCTTGAGAACCTGGGCGATTGCTACCCGGTTCTCGCCCTCCAGAGGCAGTACTGGTTCTGGCATTTGCGCGGAGTCAAAGACGCCCATCAGGTTAAGAGCGGTTTTGAACGCTCCTACGCCGGCAGCGAAGCCGAACTCGCCGCGGGTCACCGAAGTGATACGCATGAGGCGTGCGGCCTGGGTTTGGAGTTCGCGAACTCGATCCCAGTCACCGGCCTGGTATGCCTTCCACTGGTCTACGTACAGATCCGGGTTAACGTTGGCGAGGCCGGGAACGGAGCCGTCCGCGCCGGACAGGTATGCGCCGTCAACTACAACTTCATGTCCGGTGAATACCTGTAGCGGGTGGCCTGCAAGGTCGTTAGCCATCGTCAGGTAGCGGAAGCTTACGTCGTCTCCCGAGGAGTCCTTGACACCGGCTAGTACGCCGTCAACGCCGAGTCGCACGAGCATGTCGCCCTGCAGTTTGATGTGGACACACTGCGGCAGATCGTAGGCGAAGATTGGCAGGTCGGTGGCCTCGTGGATGAGGCGGAAGTGGCGCTCAACCTCTTTTTGTCCAACGATTGCGTAGAACGGGGCGGTGGCAACGATCGCGTCGGCACCCATTTCTTCCGCAACGCGCACGTGTTCGAGGACGCGAGGAGTGGACGTGTCAATAACGCCAACCATGACGGGCACGCGGCCATCGGCAACGCGCAGTGCCGTTTCGACAATTTGGCGCCTCCGCTCGTCCGTGCAGAACACAACTTCGGAGGACGATCCCAGTACGAATAACCCGTCTACACCGGCCTCGATCATACGATTCAAAGACCGCTCGTAAGAAACGACATCAAGTTCGTGATCGTCGGTAAGTGGGGTTACAACAGGGGGAATGATTCCGTGGAATTTCATTATTTTCCTCAAGCCTTAGGGGTTCCTAGATCCGGGTGTAGCAGTGATGGTGCCGCACCGAGAAGAGTCTTTGTGTATGGATGCTGTGGGTTTTCGAGCAGCTGCTTCGCAGGGCCTTGTTCCACAACTTTGCCGGAGTTCATCACAGCAATAGTGTCGGAAATGTAGCGGACGGTCTGAATGTCGTGAGAAATAAAGACCATTGCGAGGCCGAGTTGGTTCTTCAAATCCATCAGCAAGTTCAAGATCTGAGCGCGCACTGACACGTCTAGTGCAGACGTGGGCTCGTCTGCGATGATCGCGTCTGGGCTGAGCGAGAGGGCACGCGCAATAGCGACGCGTTGACGCTGGCCACCAGAAAGTTGTCCGGGAAGCGCATCTAGAGCCGAATGAGGTAGTCCCACCATCTGGATGAGTTCTTCCACTCTGGCTTCCCGATCAGCTTCACTACCGATTCTGTGGACGCGAAGAGGGTCCATCAGCTGCTCGCGTACAGCCATGCGGGCGTTCAATGCGGTTGCGGGATCTTGGAATACTACGGATACTACGCGCCCGATTTTGCGCCTGTCAGCGGCTGACCGTTTGGTGACTTCTTCGCCGCGAAAGAACACTTTGCCCGACGTTGCGGACTGCAGGCCGCACATAACGTTGGCGGTAGTGGACTTTCCGGAGCCGGATTCACCCACGAGGCCGAGGACCTTGCCGGGCATAAGTTTCATGCTGACGTCTTGCACAGCGTGAACCTTGTGTGGGCTAAAAACCGAGCCGGTACGGGTTTTGAACGTTACATTGACGTCCTGTAGCTCAATGATGGGCCCATCGTAAGGGGCGAGTTCTGGCATTGAAGCTTTGCTAGCCATTATTTTGCCTCCTCATTCAACTCGGTTTCAACTGGCTTGCCTGGCTGTTTGGGCGGCTCGTAGCCGGCCTCAATCCAAGCGCTGTCTGGCTCAGCTGCGTACCTGTGGCTGACGCCCGGAATGCTCATGGTGATCGGCTTGGTGTGCAGGCCGACGTCCGGGTGTGATGAGCGGGGCGCGAAGCGGTCTCCGTCGGGGAAGTCTCGCGGTGACGGCACGGTGCCGGGAACCTGGTGGAGGCGTCCCGATCCGGCTTCGATTGAAAGCACGGAGCCGAGGAGGCCGCGCGTGTACTCGTGTACCGGGTTGGTGAGCAGTTCCGAGGTGGTTGCCTGCTCTACAACTTGACCGGCATACATGACGGTGATCTTGTGGGCGACTTCGGCCACGAGGGCGAGGTCGTGTGATACGAACACCATGGCGAAGCCGAGCTTTTCTCTAAGCTCGTTGAGCAGATCGATCACTTGGCGTTGAACGGTGACGTCGAGTGCCGTGGTGGGTTCGTCTGCGATGATGAGTTTCGGGTCGCGGGTTAGGGCCATGGCGATGAGGACGCGCTGGCGTTGACCGCCGGAGAGTTCGTGCGGGTAGGACTCGAGCGTGCGCTTGGGGTCCAGACCGACGAGTTCGAGAAGTTCTTCTGCGCTGCGGGTGCCGCCGCGGCTGGTTAGCTGCTTCATTTGGGAGCGAATCAGCATTGCGGGGTTGAGCGAAGATAGGGCGTCTTGGTAGATCATTGCCAGTTCGTGACCGAGCAGCTTCTGGCGCTCCTTGGGCGTCATCTTCAGCAGGTCGCGGCCCTGGTAGAGGATTTCACCGGTGATCTGTGCCTTCGGGTCGATTAGGCCCATGATGGTGAGCGCGGTGATGGACTTACCGCAGCCGGATTCTCCTACGAGGCCCATGGTTTCGTTTTCGCGGACCGAGAATGAGACGCCGTCTACAACGTTCACGTCGCCGTGGCGAGGGAACTTGATTGACAGGTTCTTGACTTCGAGTAGCACCTTGCCGCTTTCTACGGGGGCAAACCGGTCGGTGCGTTCGCGTTCAACGACAGCTAGTTGATTGATGCGCTCCTGTAGGGATTCGGCCTGCTCGGCATAGGCGAGGCGCGGGTCAAGGAGTAGACGGTCTTCCTTCCGTTCGCCGGACACGGCTTGCACCTTCTGGCTGGATGCGGGAGCTGCCACCATTGCGTCCGTGATGCCTTCGGACAGGATGTTGAGGCAAAGGACGGTCAGCATGATCATGATGCCGGGGAATGTTGCGGTCCACCACATGCCCGCCAGGATTGAGCCGGACGATGAGGCTTCGGAAAGCACGTTACCCCAGGTGGGGACCATGGTTGGCTGCAAGCCCGAACCGATGAAGGTTAGGGAAGCTTCGAGGATGATCGCGTCGGCGACTAGGACGGTTGCGAACACGAGGACGGGTGCCGCCGTGTTGCGCACAACATGCTTGGTCACGATCCATGGGGCCCTCGCACCGGAAACGATAACTGCGCGCACATAGTCTTCTCCGTAGGCGCTCATGACGTTTGCGCGGACGATGCGTGCAATTTGGGGCGTGTAGACGAAACCAATTGCGATGACGATGACGGCGACGATGCCACCTACGTTGTCTACGTCCAGTCGTTTACTGAACACGAGGACCATGACGGCAGCCATTGCAATGCCAGGAACCGCCATGATGACGTCCATGATGCGCATGATGACTTCGTTGACCCATTTGCGTGAGACCGCCGCGATTGCGCCGATGATTGATCCGACGAGGAGGGCACCGAGGGCTGCGAACAGGCCGATGGCAATCGAGTAGCGGCCACCGTATAGGAGGCGCGAAAGAATGTCCCGGCCCACGTGGTCGGTTCCGAACAGGTGCTCACCGCTGGGGGATACCCAGTTGGCGAAGGTTTGGGATGGGCTGTAGGGCGCGATTAGGGGCGCAAGTAGTGAGAGGATGACGACGAACGCGATCACGAAAACAGAGATGCGCGAACCGATCGACATATTCTTGAAGCGCGTGAATTTAACGCCCGGCTGAGTGACTTTTTCTAGCTTTTTCTTTTTTGAAGTCATCACTGTTTACACCGACCTTATGCGCGGGTTGATTAGCAGGTAGAGCAAGTCGACGATGATGTTGACGATGATGAATGCGATTGCCACAACGAGCACGCCGCCTTGCACCAGGGTCACGTAGTTCGCTTGGATGCCGGTGACGAGCACACGTCCCATGCCCTGCAGGTTGAAGATGATTTCGATAACTACTGCGCCACCGATCAGGTAGCCGACGCGCAGACCGAGTACGGTTACGGGCGTGATGAGTGCGTTGCGCAGCACGTTGCGTGAGATGACGACGGCGCGGGGGATGCCGGCGCCGAGTGCGGTGCGAACGTAATCGGAGTCTAGTTCTTCAACCATTGATGTCCTAACCACGCGGGTCATTTGCCCAACGACGGGGGTGGCGAGGGCGATGGCGGGGAGGAGCATTCGGAGGAACCAGCCGGAGAAGTCGCCGGTGATTGAGGGCAGGGCGCCCGACACGGGTAGGGATGATCCTACGAAGCCGAGCACGAGGAGGCTGGCCAACCAGAATGACGGGGTTCCAAGGAAGATGACTGACAGTACGCGGATTACCTGGTCTGGCCACTGGCCGCGGTAGATGGCGGCGATGATGCCGAGGGGGAATGCGAAAATGACCGCGATGATGAGGCCAAAGAAGGTTAGTTGTAGTGTGATTGGCAGTGCTGTGCCAACGAGGTCGGAGACGCGGTTTGCGCTACCAACACCGTAGGATCCGAGGTCGCCTTGGATCATGCCTGCCAGGTAGTTGAGGTATTGAACTAGGAACGGATCGTTTAGGCCGTTGTCGATCCGGTATTTTTCCAACGCCTCTGGCGTGGCAAATTCGCCTAGGGCCGAGTAGGCCGGATCAATAGGCGACAGGTACATGATGAAGAAGACCAGTAAGGTCACTCCAATCACCATGATCGGGAGGGCGACGAGGCGCCGTCCGAGAAGTCTAAGAAGATTGTTCACAACCCATTTCCTGTTCTATCTTCGCTAAGAGCTCACGCAGATTTTTGATGGGATTTATTGTAAAGCTGAAGGGAGGGGCGGGACGTAATCCCGCCCCTCCCTTGGTTAGCTACGTGTTACTTGACAGTTACACCAAGTGCTTCAAGGCCGGTGGTGCCGATGCCTTGGAAGCCAGAGACCCTGTTCTCGTTCACACCGGTAATCATGGTGCGGTGGAACAGCGGGAAGAGGGGTGCGTTCTCCGCGATTAGATCCTGAGCTTCGCCCCACTTGGCCTTGGCTGCATCGCCTTCAAGCTGGGAGGCTTCGGCTACGAGGTCGCGGAGCTTCTTGTAGTTCTCCGGATCCGAGGTCTGCCAGAAGGTACGCTTCTGAGTCCATACGTTGTCGCCGTACCACCAGTCGATGATGATGCCTGGATCCTGTCCGAATACTGACGGGTCGCCGGGTGCCATTGCAACGTCGTAGGTTGCGGCGTCAACGTCCGCGTAGTTTGCGTACAGGTCCGAGGATGCCATGGACTGTACGTTTACCTTCAGGCCGGCTGCCTCGAGGTCCTGCTTAACTTGCGGGATGAGGTTTGCGATCCACGCGTGGTCGGTGGTGATCAGCGTGATTTCGGTGAGGCCTGCATCTGCGAATGCTGCCTTGGCGGCTTCGGTGTCGAAGTCGAACTGGGTAGCGGCCTTCTTGTATGCCGGATTAACTTCGGGCAGGAACGAGGTGGATGCTACTGCGTCTCCTGATAGACCCTGCTCAACCAGCTTCTGACGGTCGATGGCTTGGTGGAATGCCCGACGCACCTCCGGCTTGTCGAAGGGAGCCTTCGAGGTGTTGAACATGAGGAACGCGTTGTCGTAGCCCGGGGTTTCCTGGATGGTCCAGCCGGCGCCCTCAACCTGCGACTTCAGCGCCGAGGGAACGGTTTCCATGATGTCGATGGTGCCGCCCAGTGCTGCGGAGAGGCGGGCCGAGTCATCCTTCAGGATGTCCCAGTGCATCTTCTCTACCGTTGCGGGCTTGGAGCCGTTGTAGAACTCGTTCGGAACGGCTTCAATGGCGGTGTCGGTGATGGATTCGTACTTGTACGGGCCGGTACCAACGGGGAATGCCGTCATCTCTTCCTGCGTGGAGGAGGCGGGAATTACCTTAACATTCACGAGGCGCTGTGCCAGGTTGGCGAACGGGTACTTCAGCTTGAACACGAGGGTGGAGTCGTCCTTGGCGTCTACCGAGTCAACCATTGCGAAGAACTGCTGGTAGATGGAGGTCGCGTCCGTGGTGCGTGCCCAGGACTCGAGGTAGTCCTTTGTGGTGACGGGAGTGCCATCGGAGAACTTGGCATCCGCACGGAGCGTGGCTTCGTATTCGGTCTCGGAAACCTGCTTGAGTTCCCCGTCAGCAAGTGCGGGGTAGACCTCGTAGGTTGCCATGTCGAACTCGTACAGGCCTTCCATTACGTGCCAGTTCGAGCCCATTGCGAGGGCTGAGGACGTGGTGGAAGGATCGTAGTTGGTGGTTTCGTAGGCTACACCCAGGTTCAGGGTGCCGGTGGGTGCACCATCACCGGCCGCACCTGTAGTTTCTGTGGTGCCTTTGTCTGCCCCTCCGCCACAAGCCGAGAGCGCGAGTGCCGCGGCTGCCGCAACTGCGGCTACTTTGGCCCAGCGTTTCGAAGAACTCATAACTTTTCCTCTCCATTGAGATGGGAATGAAACGGATTCGCTTCACTTCTGAAACAATAAGCATCGTTGCTACGTATCAGTTAGGATAATCGTATGATGACAGACAACCTGATGCAAGTGTTTTTAGGGACTACTTCAAAAAACTTGCCGAAAAAGGCTGAGTCCGGCCGAATTGCGTCTGTTCACAGATCCAAAGCCACGATGGATGCGGTGAAGGCGTACATACTCGACCATCAGCTAAAACCTGGCGATCCTCTTCCTACGGAAATCCAGCTGTGCGAAGATCTTGGCGTTTCCCGTTCCTCTGTGCGCGAGGCGATTCGTAAGCTCGAAGCTTTAGATATTGTGCGCGTCCAGCAAGGACGCGGCTCGTTCGTTGGCGAAATGTCGCTTCAGCCGATGGTTGAAACGCTGGTTTTGCGCTACGCCCTGGACCATTTTGAAGGATCGGAATCGCTGCGACACGTTGTAGCTATTCGCAGGTACATTGATCTGGGGATGAGTGACAGCTTGGCGCGGGAGATGAAGGGAACTTCTAATCCGCAGCTGGAAGAGCTAGTTCAGGTGATGATTAAGAAGGCCGAGGCCGGGCAGACCTACCTGGAGGAGGACATTGCTTTCCACAATGGGCTCTCCTCCTACCTAGACAACAGCCTGCTAAATCAGCTGGTTGCGGCAATGTGGATGGTGCACCAGTCTTTCATTCCAGACATGGAGGAAACGATCCGGCCGGACTTGGTATCGACCGCGAAGGCGCACGCCCTCATGTTGGAAACTGCGCAGGCTGGTGACGCGGATGCGTATCGCGCTGCCGTTTACGCTCATTACGAGCCTCTTGCAAACATTCTTGATCTCAGCTGATTTTAGAGCAATGAACATTTCATCGCGGCGCGCCTCGCATGGGGTAGCGCCACGTTTATTTTGGGGACGACGATGATTATGCCCGGTAACGTTTGGTTTTCGAAGTGGACTGGCGGTGCGGCCACGGTTATGAGCGGCCCTGGCTGGACTCTCGAGGTGGATGGTGACTGCCTGGTATTCTCGGGAGACAAACCGGGACCCTTTCACTACGCGATAGAGGACACGCGCCTAAGAGGCGAGCATACGGTTGCGGTTTATACGGGCGGGCCTACCCGCATTTTCTTGGACGGATACGAGGTGTGGTCTGCGCCGGTAACCGTTGGCGACCCGGTGGATGCGGATTCTTCAATTACGCTAACTGAAGCCGCGTATGAGGACGTTGCTCGCGCGGTAAGGCAAGGTAGCTCCCTACCGGCCGCGTTGGTTGAGTTCGCGGCAATGGAGCTCAATGAACGCGATGCCGCACGCATTGGTGACTTGCGCGAATGGGCGGTACACGCGCGCTTCCGGGTGCGCGGGAAAAGCCAGTACGGCACCGTGTTTGCTGCCCAAAGCCAAGGCAAACCCACGCTCACTGCTTTCGTGAATAAGGAAGGTATCCGAGTGGAGCTACCCGCGGCAGCTACCCGGATGGAGTGCGCTGGTGCTTGGTCTGATGGGCGCTGGCACGACCTCGCAGTCGCATTTGGAGGCGGAGCAATCGAGGTGTTTGTGGACGGCTGGTTGACGGGCCACGCTCCCGGGTATGCGCCGCACCTTGATCGCTTCGTGGTTGGGCAATCGCTACACGGCGAGCGTCTGATGGGCGAGGTTAGTCGCGGCGGCATCTACCCGGCTTTGAATGATCAGCAGATTGCAGCGCTAAGCAGGCGTGCGCCGGTGGCCCAAACCCCCGTGTTCGACCTCTTCCCAAACGGGATTTTTCACCGGATTCCTAGCCTTTTACGCCACAGTAGCGGGCGCCTGGTTGCGTTTGCGGATGCTCGCCACGGTCTACCAAATGATTCTCCGAACGTAACCGAGATTGTCACGTCATTTTCTGACGACGAGGGCGACACGTGGTCTGATCCGCAAACTATTGCTGGCTATCAGTCAAACCCGGAGGAGCCAATTTCGGTTACGGATCCGGCGTGCGTGGAGGATGCCAAGGGCCGCATCCACTTGCTGTTTGACCTGTATCCATCTGGCATCGGTCTGCTGAATTCGCAGCCGGGTCACGGCCATGACGGAGAAGATCTGCTACTACAAGCGAAAGACGGGCAGGAGTTTTTGGTGCCCGGAGGTTGGCCCGAGCGGCCAACACCGGTGATGACGCGAGACGGTGAGCCCACCGAGTTTGTTGCTGAGGCCGGACCGCAAATTCTTGGAAGAGGCCCGCTAACGGTAGTCCCAACGGGGCACATCGCTATCGTGACGTCTTCGGATAGAGGAGAAACCTGGTCAAGTCCTCGTCTATTAACTGCCGATGTTAAAGACGAGTGGATGACGTTTCTGGGAATCGGACCGGGCGCGGGGATCCGCTTGCGCCATGGGGATAACGCGGGCCGGCTGCTGGTGCCCGTATATTTTTCAAACGAGGACGCTTCGCAATTCTCGGCCGCGGTAATCTACTCCGATGACGACGGCAAAACGTGGCAACGTTCCGCTTCCACTAATGACGCACGCACGGTTGAGGGGAAGCAGGTGGATCCGCGCCGCTTCACTAATCCCGCGGCAACGATGTCAGAGTCCGCGGTAGTTGAACTACCCGATGGAGACGTTGTGATGTTTTCGAGGTCGCAACGCCCGTTCGTCCAGCGCGCGGTTTCACGAGATGGGGGTCTAACTTGGGGCGAGGTCACGGAGGAGACACAGATTTCGGAGATTTTTTGCCAACCGGCAGCCACAGCCCACGAAGGCTTCATATATTTTGCTAACGCCTCCCGAATGTTGCCGTACCGTGGGTGCGGAACGTTGTATCGAACCGACGCGCAAAGCCTGACGCGTCCGGATGCGAAACCAAACTGGATTAGCCTAGCGATCAATCCGCGCCACCACGGCTACCAGAGCATCGTTGCCCTCGAAAATGGGATCGGAATGCTGTGGGAGCGAGAAACCGCGGGCGTATGGTTCAGTTTCATTCCCTTTTCCCTTTTTCCGGCCGCTGAATGAGGATGCACAGCGACACGCGCAGATTTAACTAGTGCGGAATTGAAAATTTCGGCCACCCACAAAGTAATATGCTCATAAATACCTAACTAAAGCGAAGCCAAAGAGGGCGCCCAATGAACGCACACCCCACTAGAACTTTCATAATGCAGATCCTGCGATTACTAGTCTGGGTGGTCATCGCCGTTGCGCTAGTTAAGTTCGCGTTCTTTCCAAACCAACAAAAGGCGCCGGATTTGGTAGGAGATGGGGACTTCACGTTCCCCACCACGCAAGTGACGCGCTCCGATATTTCGCACGAGGTCACGCTGGATGCGTCGGTTGTGCGAAACAAGTCTGAAACGGTGAAGGCAACGGCGCAGGGTACCGTCGTGTGGCTGTTCGTTGAGGACGGCGCAAAGGTGAACGCGGGCGATCGCATTATGCAGATCATGCAAAAGGAAGTTCCTGAGGCTCCCGATCCGGGCCCCGATGGTGAAGCGGGACCGCCCCCTGCCGCGGTTGTGACTTATCACGACGTGATTGCGGCCTCGCCCGGCACGATTTCTTTGGATGCCCTCATCGACCAGCAGGTTGAGGTTGGCACGCCCGTTGCAACTATCGTGCCCGACACGTTCCACGCAGAAGTTCCCGTGACGCCCGATCAGTTGTATTCGCTTCAGGGCGTTCCCGAGGAGGCCGAGCTGGCCGTCACCGGCGGGCCCGCACCGTTCAAATGCACCGGTCTTAAAACCGTTACCGGCTCTCCGGCACAAAAAGAGGGCGAAGAGCAAAGCAACTCCGGTCCTCAGCTACGCTGCGATATTCCCGAATCAGAGCTCGTGTTTGACGGCGTGAAGGCCAAGCTAATCATTCACGGCGGCGAGGCCAAGAACGCCCTCGTCGTACCGGTTACAGCTGTGGAAGGCCGCTACCAGAAGGGCACGGTCTACCTCCCCACGGACGACATTACGCAAAAGCCCGAAAAAGTTGAGGTTAAGCTTGGCATTTCGGATGGCTACCTCATTGAAATCAAAGAGGGCCTAACGGAAGGCCAGGAGATTTTGGAGTTCGTCCCCCGCCAGGACAACCAGAATAATGATCCGGCAGGTGACGACATGGGCGCGGGTGGAGTCGGTTAAACCGTGTTAGAACTTACCGGTGTAACCAGAACGGTCACTCTTCAAAACGGCAATCCCCTCCCGATTTTGCGCGGGGTTGACCTAACCGTGTCCGCGCGCGATCACATTTCGATTGTGGGCCAGTCCGGAACGGGTAAGTCGACGCTACTAAACATCATTGGCATGTTGGATTTACCTGATTCGGGTTCATACATTTTTGCCGGCGAGGACGTAGCTAAGCTCTCCGAAAGCAAGCGTGCGGCTCTGCGCGGCAGCTCGTTTGGTTTCGTATTCCAACAGTTCAACCTGTTTAATGCACGCACTGCCCTGGAGAACGTAGAGGTGCCGCTACTGTATTCGTCCTCAACAAAAACGCTGTTTCGCCGCTCGAGTTTGGCTGCAGAAATGCTTGAGCTTGTGGGCTTAGGGGACCGTTTAGAGGCAATGCCCAGCCAGCTATCGGGTGGTGAGCAGCAACGCGTTGCGATTGCTCGCGCCCTCGTGCGCAGGCCAAAAGTGATCCTCGCGGATGAGCCCACGGGCGCCCTCGACCTGCAAACCGGCAGTATGGTTATGGACCTGCTGGAGCAAGTGGCAGCAGAAATGAACTCCGCCCTCATCATCATTTCGCACGACATGCAGGTAGCAGCTCGCGCGAGGCAGATTTATCAAATTTCCGAGGGCGTGCTGGTTAAACGTAGCCATGAGCAGGTACGCGATGCTTTAGCTACCCGGTCCCTAGAGGTGGAGGCGCAGTGAACAAGATTCTGAGCGCCCTAATCGAGGCCTGGGGCGAGATCAAGATTAACAAGGGTCGGTTTGTACTATCGCTGACGGGTGTGGCCGTAGCCGTATGGGCAATGGCAACCGTTCTGGCGTTAGGCTCGATGGCACTTGCAACCGACGAGTATTTCCAAACAATCTCGGGAAACCGACCGGGTATCCTCACTTTCCAAGCCACTCCTTCAAGCGGTGACAACGCCAATCCAGAAAGCAAGTTTGGTCCCTACGGTCCGTACGGCCCCGCCGGTTACGGCGCTGGGTCGGATCAACCGCAGTTTGGCAAGAGCGCCGACCTCGTAGAGGATTCCACCGGCACGCGTACAAGCAAGTTCGGGGCGGCCGCGCGCGCAACCATGACGGACCTAAAGGTCACCAACTGGTCGCGTTCGGTGAGAGTATCTCCGAACATACGCACCTCCTCGTGGTCCTCCAAATGCGATTACAAACAGGAAGACTGCTTTGATAAGCAGGTGGAACTAAGCGGCGTTGACCCGATTTACTTCAAGTTTTTTGCGCGCCAGCTTTTGGTGGGGCGTTTCATTAATGACGCCGACGCGATGCTGCAGATGAATCCTGTTGTGATCAACGAGAAGCTGTGGGACAACATGGGCAGGCCCAATCCGCTTAACTATCCGCGGATCATTGTTGAGGGCGACCCCGGCTTAACCCTTACCGTGGTGGGCGTTGTAAAAGGGCAAACGCGGTGGGATCAAAACGAGATTTTCATGCATTACGACGGCCTGATTTGTTCACAGCCTCGTCTTGCCACGGGAGAAAACGCCGCTCCGGATCTGGAATCTGGCGAGCTACGCGCACTGGTTCCCGTTGGCGAAGAAGAAAATGCGAACGATGTTGTACTAGCAACGCTAAAGTCTCAACTTGGGCCTAACTGGCAAGTTGAAAGCTACTGGTCCGGTGAACAATCCGATGTGGGCGAGGGGCAGCGAGCCATCATCACAACCATCGTCTCCATCATTGGTGGCATTGTGATTATGCTAGGCGCGTTTGGTTTGTTAACCGTTTCGATTGTGACGGTTCGCCAACGCATTCGCGAGATCGGCATTAGACGCGCAATGGGCGCATCCGCTCGGCGCGTGTTCTTCTCTGTGTTCCTCGAATCCGTGGTGGCCACTACGGCCGCCGGCTTTACCGGCGTGCTGCTATCTATCCTCACTATCCGGCTTGCCCCGAATGACTGGTTAGACTTCCCGATCCCAATTTCATCCATCCCCTATCCGATGACCGCCGCCCTTCTGGGCGTTCTCATCGCGGCCGGTGTGGGAGCTCTTGCAGGTATCATTCCCGCGGCCATCGCGGTAAAGGTAAAACCAATCGACGCAATCAGGTACTAACACCTACTAGTATTTGGCCCGCTTACCCCGATACTTATCGGAATGTAAGCGGGCCTTTTCACGGCTGTGGTTGCGATTTGCTAGACAAACTGGCTTATCCACGAAGCCTGTTTTAGGAAGTGGTGCAGGCCGCCGCCATCATGCCCGGCGTAGGGGTAAACCTCCATTTCGGCGGGCGCGTTATAAACGTTGTAAGCCGCATATGTGGTTGAAGGCGGCACCGTCACGTCCATCATGCCGAGGCTGAACAGTGCCGGGGCTTGAGCGATGCGTGCAAAGTTCACGCCGTCAAAATAGTTCAGTACTTGCTCATAATGGTCTACGGAGCCCGGGTGGGTGTTGAAGAAGCGCGCTAGTTCGCGATACGGATTGTCATCCGTGAGGTCAACTCCCCGCATCAGGTAACAAAAGCCCGCAACATCGGGCATGGAGGCACGCACGCGATCATGAAGAGCCCCCGCCGCGATGGACAGGTAGCCGCCCTGGGACGCACCCGTAACGAACACCCGCGACTTATCCACAAACGGAAGCTCCAACGCAGTATCCACAGCCATTACTGCGTCGGTTACCAGCCTGCGGAAGTAGTAGTCTTCCTTGCTTTCAATCCCGTTCGACATGAAGCCGCGAGCGTGAGGAGAAGCTGGATGAGGATCCGGCGTAGCAGCGTATCCTCCAAAATCACCGCCCTGCCCGCGCGAGTCCATCGACAGGTGCACGTAGCCTGCCATCGGCCAGTGCGGGTAGGCGCCGGGGATTCCTCGCCCTCCCCCATAGCCGTGATACTGCACCATGATTGGCAGATCGTTTTGTTGCATAAAACCGGCCGGCCCGGACAGCCACCCCCGGATTGGGTCCCCCATAAAACCGGGGAATTCGAGGTCGTAATAGTCGATCTGCTTATACGGGGTGTCAAGTGGGGTTAGCGAATAAACCAGGCCACCCCGAGCGATCTTCTGGCGGGTTTGTGCCAGCGTATTCTCCCAAAACGAGGTGAAGTCAGAGGGCATGTGCACGTCGGGTTGGAACGTGCGCATCTCGGTCAAAGTCAGATCTGTAAGTGCCACCCCACCAGATTAACGCTCGCCCGCGAGCGCGATTCCATTTTCAAGACCAACACCCCTTTCGTCTGATGTCTTATTTGTTAGGATTTGAGAGAAACATTTGTGCACGCAAAGGAGCCAGCGGTGGCACCAACCTCCTCAGCCACAACCAGTCCCCGGCGTTTTATCGCCATCGACATTGGCGGCACCAAAATAGCCTCAGCCATCGTGGAGCTTGCCAGCCCCCTCCCCCTCGTTAGCAACAAGTCCGAGGTTCCCACCCCCGCCAGGTCCGGGTCCAAGGCCGTAGTTGAGGCCGTGTTTGAATCAGTTCGACGTTGCCTCGCCCTCGAAAATGAAGCCCCTGCGGCTATCGGCATTGCATCTGCAGGCGTTGTGAATACTGAAACCGGAGCGATCATTTCCGCAACGGATTTGATCAAAGGCTGGGCCGGAACGCCGCTGGCAAAGCTGGTGGAGGAAGAATTTGGCTTGCCCGTGGCCACCTTGAACGACGTGCACGCTCACGCCCTTGGCGAATGTACTTACGGGGCGGGGAAGGAATACGGCTCTGTGCTCGCGGTAGCGGTTGGCACAGGCATCGGCGGGGCTATTGTTGCAGACGGCAAGCTCCACATGGGTGCGCACTTCGCCGCCGGACACGTTGGCCACGTTCCCCACCCGCTCGCGGCCGGTTTCCCCTGCTCGTGCGGCGCTAGTGGACACATCGAGTCCGTTGCGTCCGGCACCGGCCAGGTTGATCTTTACAATGCGCGCACAAGTGCGAATGAGGACCAGGCCAAGAGCGGGAGAGAAATCACTCAGCGCGCGCAGGCTGGCGAGGCCCTTGCCACTCAGGTTCTGGCAGATTCGGGCGCCGGGCTGGGCGATGCGATTGCGGGGATCGCGAACTGTGTTGACCCTCAGGCGGTGGTTCTATCGGGTTCGGTCACAAGGTCGGGCGAGATCTGGTGGTCCGCGCTCAAGAATGCCTTCCAAGCCGGAGCCCTGCCCATTCTTAAAGAAATCGAAATACTTGAAGGCACGCTCGGATCTGACGCTCCCCTACTTGGCGCCACCACCTGGGCCGCTTCCAAACTTGAAGGAGTAGAAAATGAACGATAGGGCAAACACCCTTCTGCAACAGATCAAAGGCGGCCTTGTGGTCTCGGTTCAGGCCTACCCGGGCGAGCCAATGCGCCACCCCGAAACGATGGCGCAGATTGCGCTTGCCGCGCAGCAGGGCGGAGCGGTGGCTATTCGCTGCCAGGGCCTAGCCGATATTTCTGCGATTCGCGGTCAGGTGGACGTGCCCGTTATCGGTCTGTGGAAAGACGGCCACGACGGCGTATTCATTACCCCCACGTTGCGCCATGCGCGTGCGTGCATGATGGCCGGAGCCGACATTGTTGCTCTTGATGCCACGCGCCGTCCCCGCCCAGATGGCCTAACCTACGCACAAACCGTGGCGGCCCTGCACGATGAAGGCGCCGTTGTGATGGCTGATTGCGGGTCTTTTGAGGATGCTGTTATGGCCGCCGAGGCCGGCAGTGACATTCTCTCCACCACGCTTTCGGGCTACACCGGTGAACGACCCAAAACCGATGGCCCCGACTTTGAAGTACTCCACCGCATCGTCAAGGAATTCCCTAACCATCCCGTGCTGTGCGAAGGCCGCATCCACACGGTTGATCAAGCCCGTCAAGTAATGGAAGCGGGCGCCTGGGCAGCCGTGGTTGGCACCGCAATCACGCACCCCACGTCAATCACCAGGTGGTTTGCCGCCGCCGTCAAAGAGGGCGTAGCCAAGTAGCTAACAAAGAGCCGGTAGCAAAATCCCGCTACCGGCTCTTTGCCTAGTCTTGCAGTTCGAACTCGACTTCAACCTCAACGGAAGCGTCGAGCGGGAGCGCGTTTACTCCAAGCGCGGAGCGCACGTGCTGACTACCAAAAATCTCCTGGTACAGCTCCGACGCCCCATTAATCACGGCCGGTTGGGCGTGGAATGCGCGCGAGGAAGCCACAAAACCCGTCACCTTCAACACTCGCTTAATGCGATCCACTCCCCCGGCGGCCTCAGCTGCGGCAGCCAGCGCGTTCAAAGCACATAGGCGCGCAGCCTCGTACGCCTCCACTGGACTGGTCCGGTTCGGCCCAACGCGGCCCTGGCACGTCACCCGCCCGTCCGCCATCGGCAACTGACCGGACGTGCGCACCGTGTTTTCAAAAACGAGGGCCGGCGTGTACGCCGCTACAGGAGCCACCACCTTCGGCAACTCGATACCAAGTTCTTCCAAACGCTCACTAACACTCATAGCAGCTCCTTCCGCCCCAAATTTATCAAGCAGGGCCCGAGCCAAAACTCAAACCACGCGCACACACGCCTGGATTTGCGGCACTCGGCACAAAGAATTGAACGCGCCCTTACTTGCGGGTATCGTCCACAATTCGGGCAGAAAACAAGCGCCCTTCGGAGCGCGAAGCGTTTTGCTGTAAGTTTCCCAATAGAAAATAGCATTCGAGATTGGAACCGTGATGAGCGCTCCTCAAAATACCCCATCGGGACCACAGGCTGGTGAGTCTGGGTCAAACCCGGAGAAGTTGCAGCGAAAGCTTGGGGCTCGCCACCTGAACATGATCGCTATGGGCGGCGCTATCGGCACCGGCCTCCTCGTTGCGTCTGGCGGTTCCATCTCTCAAGCGGGACCGGGTGGCGCCCTAGCCGCCTACGCAGCCATCGGTTTCATGGTCTACCTGCTGATGCAATCGCTGGGGGAAATGTCCACGTGGCTACCCACTGCTGGTTCGTTCGAGAACTGGGCAACCCGCTGGATCTCACCCTCATTTGGCTTTGCAACCGGATGGAACTACTGGTTCAACTGGGCTATCACCCTGGCCGCAGAGATCGTGGCCGTTGCGCTAGTCATGCGGTACTGGTTCCCAGACGTGCCCTCCTGGGTGTGGTCAGCCGTGTTCCTCACCGTCCTATTCCTTATCAACGCATTCACTGTTAAGGGATTTGGGGAAACCGAGTTTTACCTTGCCCTCATCAAAGTTGTTACGGTGATCGTGTTCCTAATTGTTGGCGTTGCCATGATTTTTGGCATTTTGGGCGGCCCGTCCCCCGGCACCCAAAACTGGACTTCTGGTGATGCCCCGTTTGTTAACGGATGGTTGGGATGGTTCTCAATTATGATGATCGCGGGCTTCTCGTTCCAAGGCACCGAGCTTATTGCGGTTGCCGCGGGCGAGGCCGAGAACCCTGAGCGCACCATCCCTAAGGCTGTGCGCACCGTATTCTTTCGCATCACCTTGTTCTACATTGGTGCGATTGCTGTCATCGGATTCCTGTTGCACTACTCTGACCCGCACCTACTAGCGGCAGATATTGGCGACATTTCCATCTCGCCCTTCACCCTCATTTTTGAGCGCGCGGGCATTCTGGCTACGGCAACCATAATGAACGCAGTGGTGCTAACCGCGATCTTGTCAGCAGGAAACTCCGGCATGTACGCCTCATCCCGGATGCTGTATTCGTTAGCTCTGTCGGGCAAGGCCCCCAAGATTTTCACCAAGGTAAACAAACGCGGCGTCCCCATGCCCGCCCTCCTGGCCACCACCGCGGTAGGCGCATTCGCCTTCATCACGTCACTGATTGGCGATGGAGCGGCTTACCTGTGGCTCATCACCGTCTCCGGCCTGTCCGGCTTCATCGTGTGGGCGGGCATCGCGTGGAGCCACTACCGCTTCCGCAAGGCCATGAAGGTCCAGGGTCACGATCCGGCCGAGCTTCCCTTCCGCTCCAAGCTGTTCCCACTCGGCCCCATCGTTGCCCTCATCATGGTTCTGGTCATTATCTTCGGGCAGAACATGGAGATATTCTCAGGCCAGTTCAATGTTGGCGCAATCTTCTCAACCTACGTTGGTCTGATCGTGTTCCTGTTGCTGTGGATCGGCCACAAGATAGTTACCCGCTCAAAAATGGTAGACCCCGCAACCGCCGATCTTTCACGCGTAGACCACTAAAGCATTCGTCTTCATATTTTAGAGGGCGCCTACCGGTAAAAATCGGCAGGCGCCCTCTGCGTAAACCATCAGCTGCAGATGTCCCCGCGGCAAACCGTGCTGCACTCCAAGCAAAACTCGTGAGAGCAGAGGCTCTTGTTAAGCGATGCGCAAAACGTTGCTGAAGCGGCGTAGCTCCTCGATAGTGGAAGTTGATTTTGCCAGACCTTCCAGGGAATTAACCTCAATCAACACACCAAGAACACTCGGATTGTGGCGCAAGCCAGAGATGGTCTGGGCGGGCGTATCAGCATTTACCGAAACGATCACGGTGGTTCCCGCTCGGCGCGCCGCCGCGAGGATTCCTGCGGTGGCCTCGGCCCCAAAGTCCGATGCGTTAAACGAGACGTAGCTAAGACCCACTATCGACATTGCGCGCATTGCCTGACGGACCGTGCGCACACGCACACCCCAATTGCGAACCAGGCCCTCATCCTTCAAGGAGCGAAGCGTCTGCACCTGCTTGCGCGACAGCAAATGGTCGGCGCACTGTCCGGTTAGCTGCACGATGTCCAGGTTTTCTCTGCCCGTGCGTTGGAGTGCCGCCAAGATGCTAACTTCAAGGAGCTGCGGGTCCATACCAAGATCGGGCAGCGCCGCGGATTCGCTTGGGTTACCAAGGTGGATACTCAAAGCGGACTGAGCGGGAGCATCTGCAAGAAGGGATTGCGAAGAGGAGTCCGTGGCCTCAACAAAACGCAGGCCGGAAAGATCAACCTGTTCCACGCCGGCGCTCTGTGCGCAGCGAGCGAACGCATTGGTCAAGCTAACACCAACTGGAGCGTCCAGACTCACCGATTGTGAATCGAATGCCGCACTCATCTCAAACATCGCAACCCCCTATCCTCTTTTACGATTAGATAAAGCTACTTTACCATCTATTGACTTTGTTCTTTGCCTCATTTTGCAAATTGTCTAATTGATCGCAAAAGGCTCGCTCCTTCGAGCGAGCCTTTCCTTAAATCATTAGCTACTTCAACGCCGTCTCAAGGTCTAACCTCAGCCCGGCTTTGCAAACTCCAACCCTCGCCGGCTAGACACACAGACCAGTTCACCCGTTTGCGGATCAGTGAACTCGAGATTCTTCGCCAGCAACTGTAGCTGCGCGAATCCCGGCGGGGTTTCGTCTAGCCCGTACTTTGCCGCAAACTGTCCTCCATACAGCGGGTCACCCACAATCGGAATACCCACCCCAAAAAGTGTGCGCGAATCTGATGCGTGCGCCCAGTCACCGGCTCAACGTCCCACACCTGCAAGCCCGCTCCACGCACCGGCCCGGAAGCCTCGGGAACAAAACCGGTAGCGGGGCGCATAATCGTCTGCGAGTTAGGCTCACCAGCCTCGTTAAAAACCCTCATTCCGCGCTTTTCAATACGCGAAGTAACGCACAGGTAGGGGCCGCGCTCATCCACGCCGCCTGATACTGCAACATTCTCGTGCGCCCGAGCCGCAAACCAGCTCACGCCCAATGCGCCCGCACTATCCACGCCAGAGGGCTCTCGGCCCGGCAACCCCGCAGCGTACTCCGCTGGGAGACCCGTAACCGCAAGGTATCTCTTCTTCACCTCGCCGCGCGAAAACATCTGCTGATACATGCCGCGCTTAGCCGGATCCGAGGTCGCTAAAATCACCCCGGCCGTGGCTCGGTCCAAGCGGTGCGCAAACACGATGTCATCATTGCCCTCCTGCCGGCGAAGCGCCACCGTTAGCGTGCGCGCCACAAACCTACCTCGCGGCATTGTGGCTAAATCATGCGGCTTATCCGCAATCAGCCACCCCTCACCGCGAGCCAGCACCTCCACCTCAATCGCGCTCGAAGGTTCATCCGGGATTGGCCTATAAATCCACACGCCCTGCGAAAGACTTACCGTAGAAGCGTCCGCATCCAAGCTCCTCCCTCGCGAATCAACCACATCCCCGGACGCAAAAATTGCTTCAATCACGGCCTCATCCAGGGTTGGAAACCGATTCACCAGGGCGTCGCGAAGCGTCAAAAAACCCGAAACGCCCACGCGAATCGGGCGCACTCCCCCACGAGCGGGAGGCACGTGCCTAACGGATCGCATCCATCACGCGCACAGCATCCAACGCCCGCATATGCGGCAGCGGGTCAACGCCCATCGAGATCACGTAGTCCGTCAACTGTTCGCGCACCTCGTCTACAAGTTCCTGCACGTTCCACGGCTTTGTGAAATAGTGATCCAAGCTCGCCTCATTCAGCGCCCGAATCGTGTCTTCCTGATCCGCCTGGCCCGTCACCAGCACCTTGCGCGTATCTGCCGTCTGCTCATCGGAGGCCAGCGCAATCAAGAAGTCAACGCCAGACTCTCCCGGCAACCTGTGATCGGCCAGAACCAGCGCAAGCACGTCGCCGTCCTCTTCAATCTCATCAATCGCAAGGCGCGCGTCCTCCGCCGAATCAGCCACCTCAATGCGGCATACGCCCTGAAACGACTCGAGGTCACGCTCTAGCGCGTCGCGAACCTCCGGCTCGTCCTCCACAATCAAGATCGCAAGCTTCATCATTCCTCGTTTCCACTATCTTCTAACAACAACTTTTCCACATCTGACCCCGCAACGGGTAGAACCACAGAAATCGTCGTGCGCCCTGGCACGGACGCGATCGAAAGCGAGCCGTCGTGATCATCCACAATCGACTTCGAAATCGACATTCCCATACCCAGCCCAAACCGCACCTGGCCGCCCTTCGTAGTGAAATGAGGCTCCAAAATGCGATGCACAAGCTCTTGGGGGATGCCCGGGCCGTTATCGGTAATGGCAACCCGCACGTGCGCTTCATCCGGAGCCGACGTTTCCACCACAATCTTCGCCGCTTCCTCACCGCGCGCCGGAAGCGAGGGGGTGGGCGCCTGCGCCACCTCTCCAGCTTCGTCCTGGATAGCCTCTGCTGCATTAATGAGTAGATTGGTCCACACCTGCTCCAACCGCGCCGGATATGCGCGGATCGGTGGCAAATCCGCGAAGTGGCTCTCCACTTCCACCCCGCGCATGCGATGCGCGGTTAGGCGTAGCACGTCCTCGATATTCTCATCCAGATCCACGCCCTCCACAGGGGACGTATCCGGACGCGCATACGCCTTCAAAGAAGACACCAAATCCGTAATCCGTCCCGCGGCAACCGTGGAGTTTCGCACCGAACGTCCGATTCCAGCCGCGGCCTCAACAACCTCCAACGACGGGCCATCCGAGCCGCGTCCAAACCGGCCCTTCTTCTGCCCGCGCAACACATGTCGCACCTGATCTGGATCCGTAATGCCAGCGCCCACCAGCCTCTTCGCCAGCTCCCGGTTGTCATCAGTTAAAGCCATGACCTCGCGCACCAAAGCCCGCTCCTGCGCCGTTGAACGCGGACGCGCATCGCGGGCGCGCACCATCGCTTCCGCCGCATCCTCCATGCCACCGCGAGCGCCCAACACTGTAGCCACATCGCTGGCAATATGCTCGGTGGCCCGCTGCAGCGCCGCCACGGGATTGTTCAACTCGTGCGCGATGCCAGCCGAAAGCTCACCGAGCATCGCGAACTTCGTTTGCTCCACCAGCTGTTCACGCGCTGAACGAAGCTGCTGAAGCGTTTCAGACAGGTTCTTCCGCTCCATCTCAAGCTGTTCGGCCAACTCATGGTTTTCGATATGGAGGTACTCGGCGCGCACCAACCGGGCGGTGAGAGCCTGGATTGCCACCACCGCCAAGTTGGCTGAAGTATCGGGAGAATGTTGGAGCACGAACTCCAACTGCTCAATAGACAGGCGAACCAACTCCACCTGCGTTGTGGTGGTGGACGTGAACATGGCTCGCTGCTGGCGGGCCAGCGACAGCAAGCCGATAAGCGGCCCAGAAGTGGCGTGATGCAAAAGCACGTCCCCAAACTGGGAGGAGCGATGCAAAGCCACCGAACCGCTGAGCACCAGGTACACCGCGTCCACAGACTCGCCCTGACGTGTCAGGTCCACACCCTCGGGCAACACCATGCGTGGGCGCGGCCCCAAAATCCGCTCGATGCCCTCCAGAAGCACGCGCTGCACCTGCTCACCCGGAGTGTCCAACCCGTACAGCAAATCACCCGCTCGCGGCTCATCCCACGCATCAAACCCGGCAGTCACCCGCGTTATTTCCGCGTCCGGCAAATACTTGAACAACCACCTGTTGATCACCGCCGAAACCTGCTCAACCAGTGCGGGCGGAGTCCACGGCACCGCCACCACCGACACCAAAGAGCCATCATTCACAGACCGGGCCACGTCCTCGTGCCGCTTCTTATCCGTAATCAACACAAAGCCAGAGCGCGCCAGCACACTAAACTTACGTAGGCGATCCACCACCTCGTCCACATTTCCAAGATGCGGGGAAATGAGGACGCCCGGAACTAGGCACTGGCTTGTCTCGCACTGTGACGCCAGTGTCCTCTCCACCTGCTCAAACCCGAACGCAACACGCACGTCACAGTTTTTAAGCTGCCCTTCAATATCAGAGGCCGCCTGGCAAACCGGATCGCTCTCATCTGCGGCAACGGCCAAAATATGTAGCATGTATTCGGCCGAATCGCCGCCCACGCGCGTTACGCTCACATTTACCTGCTTTCCGCTAAACGCCTCGCGTTACAACAGGCCTGCCCCGCCCCAGTACAGCGGCATCACAAAAGCGAGCAGCAGCGTGCCCGAAACGCCAACCACAAGACCCGTCTTGATCATGCGTGGCGTGCTGATTTCGCCGGTCGAGTAGGCAATCGCGTTTGGAGGCGTCGAGATCGGTAGGCACATGCCAAGTGAACAGCCCAGTGCCAACACCACCGCGATCTCGGCCGGCGTTGCCGCAACCGATGCCCCCAGGCCCATGCCGAGCGGAATCAGAAGGTTTGCCGCGGCCGAGTGCGAAATAACGTTTGACATCAAGAAGCCCACTCCCGCGAGAGTCAGCATAAGCAGGGCAACCGGCACGGCCTCCCAATTAATGAGGCCAATTATCCAAGCGTCAAGACCCGTCTTACCCACACCAATACCCAGGGCAATACCACCCGCCACAAGCCACAGCACAGGCCAGTCAAGGTTGCGCAGATCATCGCCCGACATCGCCTGCGTCACCATCAAGAGCACCACGGGTACGAAACCAACCGTGTTAGACGAAATGCCGTGTAGCGGCTCCGTCATCCACAGCAGCACGGTTATCCCCGCTACTACATAGAAGATAGTTGCGTTTCGACCACGATCGAACTTGGCGCTTAGATCAAGCTCGATTTTGAGGTCCTTCGGCATGTAGGCAAATGCCAGCCATGCCCACGAGATTGCCAGCACCACAAGCATTAGTGGGATCGCCAGCGCCATCCAACCAATGAATGAAATGTGAATGCCTGCGCTTTGGAGCGCACCTAGCGCAATAGCATTGGGCGGCGTACCCACGGGCGTACCAATACCTCCCACGTTCGCGGCCACCGGAATCGCCAGGGCCAGGCCAACTCTAGACTTCCCCTCGGGCAACTGCGTCAAAACCGGCATGAACACCGCAAACATTGTGGCTGTTGTGGCCGTATTCGACATAAACATCGACAGGACGGCTGTGATCAGCATGACGCCCATCAACATCATCTTCGGAGAGGACAAGAACGGCTTCAACATAACCGCCGCAATCGCCTTATCCACACCAAACTTTGCTGCTCCATCCGCAAGCATGAAACCACCCAGAAACAAAATAATCACCGGGTTAGCGAGGGATGCAAAGAACGTGGCAGAAGTGGGCACACTATCAGGAACCGGCAAAAGAGCCTGATCAGAAACCAGCAAAACCTCTGCCATTATCACGAGCACAGCGGTAGCTGAGAGGGGGATAGCTTCGGTCACCCACAGCATGATCGCGGCCAAGAAGATCGCCAACATGCGTGACCCAACCGGATCAAGACCCGGAATATCGACAACAAACGGAACAATAAAGCCTATTACTGCAGCGATCTGACCAAATCGCTGAAGTTTGGTGGTCTGCTGAGCCATCACTGCTTTTGGTCCCGCCTTACGGGGCGCGGACTTCCTAACCGTCGGCGTAGCTGAACGACGCCGAACCTGTTTAGATCCGGGGGTCATAGTGCGTCCTCATCCATATCTACAAATGCCAGCTCTTCGTTGAGCGCGGCTTAACGCCCCTATAGTCTAGCTCACACTTACGAGGCAAATTGGGCCGAATGGCACGTCCTTTTATCTATTCAACGGCCCACTGCGGACACACAGGTACAAAACATGCGGGCAGTGGAACTTGCCCGCAAGAATCATGTTCGAATACCTCACTATTGGAACGACACAAACCAGGGGTGCGGTTCAATACCCATGGTCTGCTCCGCGTTCAGCATCGGCTTGTCCTCATCGATGAAGTTCTTCCACGCCATCCAAACCCATGGCTGCATGTCTTCACGAATCACGTCCCACGTATGCATCTTTGCTTCCGGACTTCCGTGCCCATCTACGTGAACAACCGTTGCAAGCTCGGGATACTGCACCATCTGGTCACGATCACGAATCATCTGCAACTGAAACTGGTGCAACATAAACACCTTCTGCGGAAGATTGTTATCGCGCACAAGCTCGGCGAGCCACTGCGAAACCTCATTCACTTCCGCAATCTCAACGTGGCCAACCTGCTGCAAATGCACCTGATCGCCATACAACTTCCACTCCGGATCGAGCGCCAATCCAACGTTCGGGCGCTTCAACAGTTCCGCGTAAAGCTTTGCCTGATCAAGCAGTTTCGCATGCCCCGGCTGCAGATCGATAATCGCGTAGCCACCCACCTCTGTAATCGCATCAACAGACGGAGCCAAATCAGCTGCCGGCGTCACATCCGAATAAAGGCCGTCATCTCCCGCACCTGCCGATGCAACCGTCGCAATGATTTCAAACGCCGGAATAACCGACACATCACTGAACTGCTGGTACTGTTGCGCGTACTGCAATGCCAGTTGTGCTGCTTCGGCAGGTGATTGCTCACCTAGCACTCCCAAAGCCGCCAGCTTCGGGTGGCCGTACAGGGCCACCATTCGCCTGCCGGGGAACACCAGGCCACCCCCGCCCGGCAACTCATCCGCAGAAGTCGCCAGGTGGGCGGTTTGGGCCAGCATCTGCGTTCCCCCAAAATCCGGGCCTAAACCAACCGCAACCCTACCCTCGCGCATCATCTTCATTGACTCACTCGTCGCACGCGGATCAGCCTGCGCCAGCACGCTCACGTCAAGTCCCGCAGTCAGTGCGTTAGCTACCACGCCCAAAGGAGAATCCTGCATGGCAAAGCCAACCGCATTTGGATTCGCTTTTCCCGTTTCACCGTGCGGAAGGGAAGCTAGCTCCACCATTCGCGAGGTGGGGGCTGCCTCAGTATGTCCCGTCTCGATTTCCTCCCCGCCGGTTTGCTCTGTCTGAGCGGGGAGTTCCGTGACGTTCTCGGCCACAGGCTGTGGCTCAAACTCTGGCACCGCCACATTGGCTGGATCAAGACTTAGCAGATCATTCACGCCAAACTCATCGGCAACGCGGACTTCGGAACCCAAAACGGTGCTCAGCGCCTGCACGTTGCCCGCATCCGTCATCACATCCACATCAGCTACAACGTCCACTGCGCCCACGGCCAATACCGTCTTCACGCCCAAACGAGTTAGCTCCGCACCCACGTCACTGGCGTCCGTCTCGGTCAATATCGGGATTGAGAGAGCTCGCGCCACCGCGGCCGCCCGCGCCTGCGCAACCGGTTCTGTAGATGTAACCACCGCGGCCTCAGCCTGATCAAACAGCGCCTTTGAAACCTCCACATCCGTATCAAAAGCAACCGTTTCAGTAGGCGCGGCGGGCTGCGTGGCCTCTGTAAGTTCAGACGCGGATTCAGAGGAGCCATTAGGCGCGCTTGAGCAGGCCGCTAGACCACTCATCATCAGTGCGGCAACCAAACCGGACAGAAGCCGTGCCCTAATCGAAAACGCGCGCATACCAAACCCCTCAGATCGCTAGCGTCCAAAGTCTAACAAGTATGCGAGCATCCACCTGCACACAGGTCTAATGAAGCCAGCCACACCCAGAGGAAACAAAGCCGAGTGCACAGCCTTACTAAACGTAACGAGACACCCAGCTGGCGATAATCTCTCCCGCCCAGGCAGCTACACCCGGCCTTGTCAACAAATGATCCGCTCCGTCTAGTGCCACGAAACTCTTCGGCATCTGCGCAGACCGGTAAATATCCATTGCGTTATGCACGTCCACAACCCCATCTTGAGGCGAATGCATCACCAACAGAGCAGCAGAGAGCGAACTGATCTTCTTATGAAAATCGTCCTGATTCTTAAGGTCGTGAAAAATTGGTGCTCCCACTAGCATTTCGTGACCCGCAATCTGAATGACAGCCGTGCCCTGTTGAAATACCGGCGTCAAGCGATCCTTCAAAATCTCAGCCACATGCCCCGGATCCGAGGGCGCCGCAATAGTTGTAACCGCGACAACCGAATCTAAATCCCCAGCTGCTGCAAGTACCGCTGCGCCGCCAAGTGAATGACCCACCAGTAGCTTCACTGTGCGTCCCTGCGAGTTCATCCACCGGCAGGCGGCTTTCAAATCTTCAACATCGGCAGAAAACGTAGACTCTGTGAAGTTTCCAGCCGACGCTCCCAGCCCCGCAAAATCGAAACGCAACACGCCAATCCCGCGATTCTTCAAAGCTTTCGCAATCCGTGACACCGCGGGAACAGAAATGTTGCACGTGAAACAATGCGCAACGATGGCCCAAGTTCGCGGCTCGCCATCGGGGGTATCCAACACCCCGCTGAGCTTCAGCCCCGTCGCGCCTTCAAACGTAACCTGTTGCGCCATGCCCCGCTCCTTCGCGTGCGCACCGGCCTCTTAGAATCCGACCTCTTTATCGACTACAAAATGAGGACGATGCTTAACCTCACGATAAATTCTACCCACGTATTCGCCAATCACACCCAGCGCAAGTAGCTGAATGCCTGAAAACGCAATGATCGCCGCAATAGTCGTAACGTAACCGGGGGTCTGCACTCCGTAAATCGACCAGTTAACAATTAGCCAAATCAGGTAAACAAGGGCCAAGGCGAACATGAAACCGCCGAGACCCGCAACCATCCGTAGCGGTTTCGTGTTGAACGAGACAATCCCGTCCCACCCGTAGTTGAACAGTGACTTCAACGACCAAGAAGAAGCCCCCGCGATGCGCTGCTCATTGTCGTACTTCACGTAGGAAGTGGGGTAGCCAATCCAAGAGAACAAACCCTTTGAAAATCGCGAGCGTTCGTCTAGGGCGAGGAGTGTTTCCACAGCGCGGCGCGAAAGCAGACGAAAATCGCCGGCCCCGTCCACGAGCTGCACTTCCTCCATCATCTTGTTGGACAACCTGTAGTACATGCGCGAAAAAGCGGTTCTTAGCTTCGAGTCACCATCGCGATTGCGAAGCGCAACCACCTGGTCAACGCCCTCATCTTCCATCGTCTGAATCAGCTTAGGAATCAGCCTGGGGGGATGCTGCAAATCCGCATCCATAATCAAAGCGGCGTCACCATCGGCATACGTCAGCCCGGCGAGCATTGCCGGTTCTTTCCCAAAATTCCGTGCAAATAACACGCCGCGAACCCGAGCATGTCTGCCCGCAAGCTCCTCAATCACCACGGCAGTATTGTCCGAAGACCCATCATCAACCAAAATGAGGTCCCAATCTTGCGTACCGTCCACAAACACGGCCTCCACCTGGCGAACCAGCTCAGGTAGGGTCTGCTCCTCATTAAAACAGGGCACAACAATGGAAATCTTCTGTAATTGCACGCTTAAAGTATAACAACGACAAAAGGCGCGCAGTCTGGCCGTCACCCAGTCCAAAAACGAGGGGAGCGCGGCAAAACCGCCGCGCTCCCCCTAACCGCAAAGCGGCCAAGGCCTCACAAAATCAAACCTGCTCGGGAACCATCGAGATCGAGCCGCACGGGCACTCCTCGGCACAAATTCCGCAACCCTTGCAGTAGTCGTACTTGAACTCGTACTCGCCCGGCTTGATCTTCGTGATCGCATTATCTGGGCACACTCCAAAGCAGTTATCACAACCAAAACAGTTGCCACACGACATGCAGCGGCGCGCCTCAAACAGTGCCGAATCCTCGTCCAGACCCTTCACGACCTCATCAAACGTAGACGCGCGGCGCGGCCCCTCCAAACGAGCGCGCATACGCCTTGGCGCATCCGCGTAATACCAGGTGGTCAGGCGCTCAAACGCAGCATCATCGTGCTTGACCGGCGGCTCGTACTCGCCTCCGCGCAGGTATGCGTCAATGTAGCGAGCAGCCTTCTTGCCGTGACCAATCGCAACCGTAACCGTGCGCTCAGATGGCACCATGTCACCACCCGCGAACACGCCCTTCAGACCCGTCATCATCTGGCGGTTAACCTGCACCACGCCATCTTCAATCTGAATGTCCTTAGCGTTTTCAATCAGCGACAGGTCGGCCTCCTGGCCGAGCGCCATGATCAGCGAATCCGCGCCAAGCTCTTCAAACTCGCCGGTGGGCTGAGGGAAACCCTTCTCATCCAGCTCCATCTTCTCAATCGTGATGGAACCGCCGTCCACGTGCTTAACCGTGGACAGCCAGCGCATCATAATGCCTTCCTCCTCGGCCTCCTTGACCTCAGAATCATGCGCCGGCATACGGTCACGCGTGCGGCGATACAAAATCACAGCCTCTTCCGCGCCAAGCCTCTTAGCCGTACGAGCAGCATCAACAGCAGTGTTGCCACCACCGTAAACCACCACGCGGCGGCCCAGCAGCGGCTTGTCACCCGTCTCCACCTCAGACAGCATCGAAACTGCGTCCATGATCTTTGCCGACTCACCCGCAGGCACGTAAGCGCGCTTACCGATATGAGCACCGACCGCGAGGAACACCGCGTCAAAGTCGTCCGTCACGTCCTCAACGTTCTCAACCTTTCGGTTAAGCTCAATCTTCACGCCCATATCCACAATGCGCTGAATCTCGCCCTCAAGGATGCCGCGCGGCAGACGATACGACGGAATACCAAACCTCATCATGCCGCCAGCCATAGGACCAGCCTCGTAAATCGTCACATTATGGCCCAAACGGCGCAGGTGATACGCCGCAGACAAGCCGGACGGGCCCGCACCAACAATCAGCACGTTCTTACCCGTATCCGCATTCACCGGCTCAACCGTCCAGCCTTCCTCAAGCGCCTTATCGCCCAAGAAACGCTCAACCGCGTTGATCCCCACGGTCTCATCAACCTTGCCGCGGTTACACATCGTCTGACACGGGTGGTAGCAAACGCGCCCCATCACGGCAGGCATCGGATTGTTCACCATAATTTCGCGCCAAGCGGACTCGTAGTCGCCCTCTTCTGCATGGTAAAGCCACTGCTGAACGTTCTCACCAGCCGGACACGCCTTATTACAAGGAGGTAGCAAATCCACGTAGATCGGACGCTCCGTGCGCCACGAGCCCGTCTCATTTGCCAGCGACGAACCCACGTCCAAAGTGATAGCAAACGGCTTCGTATCACCGCTAATTCCAGAAGTTGCGTCACTGCGTGCCGCCGCCGAAACGTCTACGGCCTCACTTGTCACATCACTCTTACTCATCGTCAGTTCTGTCCTTGCTTATCCGCCATGCCAGCGCCCTCGCCAGCCTTCACATTTGCAGCCCCGTCAGCGCGCGTTTGCGCGCCCGCAGAGTATTCACCCTGCGTTGAGGTCGCGTCCGTCTGCTCCGTGGCGCCCTCATCAAACTCATCAAATGGCTTCCTGAACCCGTAGCGAGCCTCTTCAAACTCCACAAAACGCTCAGTTGCGAGGTCATAATCCTCATCATCCACCAGGTTGTAGCGGCGAATATTCCTATCCGCGCCCGCCTGGATGCGCCTAATCGCCTCCTGATCGCCACCCTTCTTAAACAAGTGTGCGAACCGGCGTTGCGGCTTCAAATACTCCTCAACCGGAGTGGGCCTACGTAGCTTCATCACCGAAGTGACCTCACCATACTCGGCCTCGTAAACCGGGAAAATACCCGTCTGCACGGCAAGGCGTGCCAAATGGACCGTCTGCGCCGAGGCCGAGCCCCAACCCAACGGGCACGGCACCAAAACGTGAATGTAACGCGCTCCGTGGAACTGCATCGCGCGGTTCACCTTGTACTCCAAGTCGCGCAAGTCCGCCACGGTTGCCGTTGCCACGTACGGGATTTCGTGAGCCATCGCGATGCGCGGCATGTCCTTACCCTGGCCCCACTCGTTGCCCGGATTCGGACCCACCGGCTGGGTGGTAGCTGTGCGCGCCGTAGCCGGCGTAGCACCCGAACGCTGTACGCCCGTATTCATGTACGCTTGGTTGTCGTAACAGATGTAAAGCACGTCATCATTGCGCTCAAACATGCCAGACAGTGGGCCAAAGCCAATATCTACCGTGCCGCCGTCACCGCCCTGAGCCACCACGCGCGTTGTGCTGCCCTTTGCCTTAAACGCTGCGGCCGCGCCCGTTGCCACCGCCGCCGCGTTACCAAACAAGGAATGCAGCCAGGGAATAGTCCACGACGTTTCCGGATAAGGAGTTGAAAATACCTCCAAGCAGCCGGTTGCGTTAATCGCCACCATGTCCTTATCGGTTGCACGCATCGCCGTATCTAGGGCATAGCGGGCACCCAACGCCTCACCGCATCCCTGACATGCACGGTGACCGGAAGTCAGCGAGTTATAACGGTCCGGATCCGACTGGACCGAACGCAACTGCTCGTCAGCCAGACGGTTACCCACCGCATAAGAGCCAACCTGGTAGAACTTGACCTTCTCTCGCGCCGGAATAGCAGTTTGGCGCACCTGCGGAAAGCCCTCGTGTACTCCACTATCAGTACTCATCAGTTATCCGCCTTTGTAGAAACTTCCAAATCCAACTTCGCGTTCACCCGATCTTGCATGTCGCGAATCATGTTCTCTGCGGGAGCACCCGAACGGCGCGTGCGTGCCTCGCGCTCCAACTCGCGCTCAACGAGTTCCTTATCCAAATCCAAGAAAGTGAGGTGATCGACGTCGTCAACAACCGCCCTATCAAGGTATTCATGCAGTGAACCCGCGGTAATGTTGCGCCCACCCAGGCCTGCGATCAGCTCGTGACAAGTGAAATTCAAGCCGCGCATTGCCGCCCGGCAGTGCGATGACACGATGCCGCCAATTCCAACGGAGAACGCCTTTTCCAAAACTACAAAACGCTTCGCGCCCTGCAAGACTTCACGAACAGCGTCGGAGGGGAAAGGACGGAACGAGGTAATACCGAGGACGCCAATCTTCTCACCGCGAGCGCGGCGAGCATCAACCACGTCCTTGATCGTGCCGAGTACAGATCCAAGTGCCACGATGATCGTCTCCGCGTCCTCGCACTTGTAAGGGCGTACCAAACCGCCAGAATCGCGGCCAAACACCCGCTTAAACTCTTCTTGAACCTGCGGAATCAGCTCCAACGCCTGCAACTGCTTCGCGTGAGCCAGGTAACGGACCTCAGTGAATGCCTCCGGACCCACCATCGCGCCAATCGAAACCGGATCGGACGGATCCAGCACCTGGCGCGGCTCGTAGGACGGCAAGAACTTCTCAACCTGCCCGGCCTCAGGCACATCCACCTGCTCCACCGCGTGAGTCAAAATGAAGCCATCCATACACACCATGACAGGCAACGAAAGCTCCTCCGCAATGCGGAAAGCCTGCACATGCAAGTCCGCGGCCTCCTGGTTGTTCTCCGCGTAAAGCTGCAACCAACCCGAATCGCGCTGGCTCATCGCATCCGTATGGTCATTCCAAATGTTGATCGGAGCACCAATCGCACGGTTCGCAACCGTCATCACAATCGGCAAGCCTAGACCCGAAGCGTTATAAACAGCCTCAACCATGTACAACAAGCCCTGCGACGCCGTAGCCGTGTACGCCCTCGCGCCCACCGCCGACGCACCAATGCATGCCGACATTGCAGAGAACTCCGACTCCACATTCACATACTCGCAATGCTCCAACTTGCCGGACTTAACCAAGGCTGAAATGGCCTCCACAATATGGGTTTGCGGACTAATCGGGTAGGCCGCAACGACCTCGGGATGGCACGCAGCAACAGCCTTCGCAATGGCTTGCGAACCCTCAATCTGCTCAAGCATTATCTACCTTCATTTCCTCAACCAAACGGAATGCGGCCTTCGCGGCCTCCTGGTTCGCCTCGCCAACCTTGCCTGCAAATCGGCTCGAGATCGCACCGAGCACCGACTCCAAACGCACAATCCCAGTTAGCGCCGAAACACCGCCCAAAAGCACCGCGTTAGGGAGCGGACGCCCCAGGTGTTCCAACGCAATCTCAGTGGCTGGAATCGTAACGATATGTCCCGGTAAAGAGCGTTTCTCCAACTCGGCAAGTCCGAGCTCTTCCAGCGACTTTGCCGAATTCACAAGACCGTAGCCGTCCGGCTGCAAGCCTGAAAACACGTCCATAATTGGCAAAAGAGTTGGATCTTGAACAATAACCACATTTGGCGAAAGCACGGGCTCGCGACTGCGAATCACTTCATCGCGGATCCTGCAGTAAGACACAACCGGGGCGCCCGTACGCTCAGACCCAAAAGAAGGAAAAGCCTGCGCGTGGTGGCCGTCTTCGAATGCCGCCATTGCCAACAGGTCCGCGGCAGTTACAACACCCTGTCCGCCTCGACCATGAATTCTTATTTCGACCATATGTTCATGCTAGGCACGTGCCAGTTGCGCAATGGTGCAAGCCAGCAGATCGTTGAATTAGTGCGGCTTAACCTCTCTAAACAAATACGGAAGTGACAAGGTTTTCATAATTTGCGCGTTACATATATGTCCCTGTAGCTAAGCTTCAGCAGACTCTTCCAAGCGCACGGCAAGCCGAGTGAACACGCGCTCAATCACCTCGGCCTCCTCCGTCGACAACTCGTTCAACATCAGTTGCTCGACCTGGCGCGCATGCAACTTCCCAGCCTGCAAGAACGTACGCCAACCCTCCTCGGTGAGCTGCACGTACACGCCACGAGCATCACCCTCTACCTCACCTCGACATATCAAGCCGCGCTTCTCCAGCACCTTCACCTGATACGACAAGCGGGATTTCGAAAACGACATCTTGGCGGCGAGGTCTTTAAATCGCAACCTGTGTCCCTTGGCCTCCTGCAACAACACGAGTACGTTATATTCCGCGAGCGTCACGCCAGCGCCCTTGCGAAGCACCGCCTCCATCGCGTCCTGCGCGCGTGCCGTAGTTTCAAAATAGACACGCCAGGCACGCCACGTAGCGACCTTGCGTTTTGCTTCCTCCGGCGAGGTAGCTGCGATGTTAACGCGCGGTCTCGCGTCCTTTTCACTCAACTCACCCAAGGGAACCCAGCATTTCTTCCAGTGGCGTCACGTTTTTGAACTTATCGTCGACCTCCGCCCGACCAATCGCGGGGCGGGCAATTAGAGCCTTCGCGAACTGAGCACTCGCGCTCTCAATCCTCGCGTGCAACGGCGCGTCGCGCGTGCCGTCATTCTTATCAATCACGTCACCAAAATCATCGGACGCCGCGAACACGGCCGATGGCATTACGTCCATCCGCAGATACGAAAACAGCGGGCGCATCGCATAATCGATCATTAGCGAGTGCCTGGCCGTGCCACCCGTAGCGCCAAGCAGCACCGGTTTTTCGCGGAGCGGATCCTCAAACAAATCCCAAAACGCCTTGAACAAACCTGAATAAGACGCTTGAAATGTAGGCGAAACAGCTATTACACCATCGGCCCCGCGCACCGCCTGCAACGACTCAGCCAAATCCCCGACCGGGTTCATCGTCAGCATCGCGTCCATGATCGCACCAGCCAAAGGCCGCAACTCAACGTCCTGCACATCCGCGTCCACACCCTCCTGGGACAAGTGGTTCGAGGTTGCCTCAGCAAGCGCCTTAGCCAGCCTCGTCGACGACGCCGACTCGGACAGGCCACCACTTACCACCACCACGCGACGCGAAGCCGGAGTGAACGGATCACGCGTAGAGTCAATCGCTCCGCCCTCAAAAATCTCACTCATCTTTCCTCCAAATGCTCTACTTCGAGCCGCTTTCGCCACGTTCGGACCGATCCGCGAAGGCCTGTGACCCAGGGCCACCACCCGCTATCGGCGCCCTACCCGCACGGTCGCGCTCCACCAGGAACTCGTGAGTGGGACCATCAGGGACGTGCGCGGGCCTCATAGAATCAAACTCCGCCCGCAAAACCGGAAGAACCTCACCCCACATATCAAGCTGTTCCAACACCGTCTTTTGCGGCAAACCAGCATGGTCAATCAGGAACATCTGGCGCTGATAGTCGCCCACCCATTCGCGGAACTCGAGCGTGCGATCAATAACTTCCTGCGGCGACCCCACAGTCAGCGGCGTCATACTCTGATACTGCTCCAACGACGGGCCATGGCCATAAACCGGCGCATTGTCGAAGTACGGGCGGAACTCATTCACGGCGTCTTGCGAATTCTTCCGCATAAATACCTGGCCACCAAGCGCCACGAACGCCTCATCCGCCTTTCCGTGACCGTAATACTCGTAGCGTTCACGGTACAGATTCACCATGCGGATCACGTGTTCCTTCGTCCAAAAAATGTTGTTATGGAAGAAGCCGTCACCGTAGTACGCAGCCTGCTCCGCAATCTCGGGACTGCGGATCGACCCATGCCACACAAACGGGGCCACCCCATCCAGCGGACGCGGCGTGGCAGTAAATCCCTGCAGAGGCGTGCGGTACTTGCCCTGCCAGTTGATCACGTCCTCGCGCCACAAATGGTAGAGCAGATTGTAATTTTCAACCGCCAATGAGATGCCTTCGCGAATATCTCTTCCAAACCACGGATATACCGGGCCGGTATTCCCCCGTCCCAGAGCGAGGTCCACGCGACCATCAGCCAAATGTTGCAAGTATGCATAATCCTCAGCCAGGCGCACCGGGTCCATCGTGGTGATCAGCGTGACTGCGGTTGAAAGGATGATGCGCTCGGTTTGCGCCGCCAAGTATGCCAGGAGAGTCGGCGGGTTGCCGGGCGCCACAAACGGAGGATTATGGTGCTGACCGGTTGCAAAGACGTCAAAGCCGACTTCCTCGGCATGCTTTGCTATCTCAACGGTGTTCTTGATGCGCTCGTTTTCTGAGGGTGCGGTGTGGTTTACCGGGTCACGCGTAATGTCACCGATGGTGAAAATCCCAAACTGCATGGCTCTCCTAGATGCAAAATCATACTCAAAACACGATTGTTCAAGTTTGAACGACTGTGTTTAGTCTAACAACTACGCTCCCACACGCAACGGATAAGCCCATTTATGACTCATCCAACTGCAACCTCCTCGCACGATGCATACAAAAGCGGCCGCGAGACTAAACTCGCGGCCGCTCCCAAGTAACTAACAACAGCGCCTCATGCGCCGTTAACCATTAACTAGGCCTGCTGCCACACAGCATCAAACGGGGTGTGCGCGGGAAGACTTCCCGCAATACCGCGCGTCACAATCTCCTTAGCGACACGTACAGCCTCGTAAATGTCCGAGCCCTTAGCAAGCTCAGCCGTAATCGCGGCAGCAAGCGTACAACCCGCACCCGTCGGACGCTCATCGCCAATCTTCGGAGAGGCATAGCGCGTGATCTTCTCGCCGTCCCACAGCAAATCAACGGCCTCGTCGCCTCCAAGCTGCATGCCACCCTTAGCAAGCACATACTTCGGACCAAGCTCACCAATCTTTTGTGCCGCACGAGCCAAATCGGCCTCCGTGCGCACTTCGATGCCAGAAAGCTGCTCCGTCTCAAACAAGTTCGGCGTCACAACCGTTGCCAGCGGCAACACCTTTGTCTTCAGCGCCTCGTCCGTATCGTGCGCGTCACCGGCCTCCTGGCCCTTACAAATCAAAACCGGGTCAAGAACAATGTTCTTCCACTCGTTTGTCGCCAGCGCCTCACGCACCGCCTCAATAGTGGCGACGGTGCCAAGCATGCCGATCTTCGTCGTATCCACATCCCAGGTAGAAACTCCAGCCTCAACCTGATCCTTAATTACCTGCGGATCAACCGGAACAAACCTGTGAGCCCAGTTATTCTTCGGATCGAATGACACGATGCAAGTAACCGCACCCATACCAAACACGCCCAGCTGGTGGAACGTCTTCAAATCCACCTGTAGCCCGGCACCACCAGTTGCTTCGTTGCCTGCGATCGTCATGACCTTAACTGGATTGCTCAATGACATTTCCACCTCGATATAAATAGTTCGAAAGCATAAGCAAGCGCCTAGCGAGCGCGCCTACAACGCAAAGATTACACTCAAATTACTGCCTTGCCATATCCACAAAACGCGCGTAATGACCCTGGAAAGCAACCGGAATCGTTCCCGTCTCACCATTGCGGTGCTTCGCAACAATAATGTCGGCCTCGCCCGGGCGCTCATCCTGATCGTAATAATCCGGGCGATGTAGAAGCATGATCACGTCCGCGTCCTGCTCCAGCGATCCCGACTCACGCAGGTCGGCAATCATCGGCTTCTTATCCGTACGCTGCTCCGGACCGCGGTTCAGCTGCGCGACCGCAACCACCGGGATCTCCAATTCTTTTGCCAAAAGTTTGAGGGAACGGGAGAACTCCGAGACTTCCTGCTGACGCGACTCCACCTGTTTGCCTGACGACATCAGCTGGAGGTAGTCAATAACTACGAGTCCAAGATTGTGCTGCTGCTTCAAACGGCGACACTTCGCGCGAATCTCATTCATCGCCATGTTCGGCGAGTCGTCAATAAAGAACGGCGCCTTTGAGATGTTCGATATCGTCTTCGACAGCCGCGTCCAGTCGCGATCTTCCATCTCACCTCGGCGCATCTTGCCGAAATGCACTCCGGCCTCGGCGGCAATCAAGCGCATACCGATTTCTTCTCGTGACATTTCCAACGAGAAGATCACTGAGGTGATGTTGTGGTGCACCGACGCCGCCCTCATGAAATTCATCGCGAGAGTTGACTTACCCATTGCCGGACGAGCGGCAACAATAACCATCTGGCCTGGCTGTAAGCCCGTAGTGAGGTGATCCAGGTCTGCAATCCCCGTAGGCACGCCCTTCGAAACGTCCTTGTTCTGCGCAAGCTCATCAAGATGGGCAAGTAGTGGATCTGCGATCTCAGACAGCTGCACGTAATCCGTAGTGCTCCGCCGCTCAGAGACCGCATAAATCTCAGACTGCGCGGCATCCACAATGTCATCAACATCCCCACCCGTCTCGGCGTAACCGAGCTGAACAATACGAGTGCCTGCCTCCACAAGACGTCGCAGTTGCGCCCGCTCCCGCACAATGCGTGCGTAATAACCCACGTTTGCAGCCGTCGGAACCGAAGCGATCAGAGTGTGCAAGTACGTTGGCTCTGGCAGACGGCTTAGATTTCCCTGGCGCTTGAGCTCACCGGCAACTGTGAGGGTATCCACAGGCTCGCCGCGGGAGTACAGCTCCATGATCGTGTTGTGGATCATCTCGTGATCCGGGCGGTAGTAGTCCGAGCTATCCATCGCCTCGATGACATCATTCACGGCGTCCTTGGAAAGCATCATGGAGCCGAGAACGGATTGCTCCGCTTCAATATCTTGCGGAGGGATTCGATCAAAACCCGACTGGTCTGCCACAAAAACCGCCTTTTAGTTACATGCACCCTGCGCCCACGATTTTAGTGAGGCCGCGCTAGAGACGCGCTCTATTTTGCACACAGGCGCGGTTATCAACAGTTACTGAGGGAAACAGTTAATACCGGTAAGGTTATCCCCGAAAGGTCAACTTCAAAAACCCTAAATGTTAATAACTTGTGCATTTTCGGTGGATAACTCCCGTAAATTGTTTAAAACCTGTGGATAACGTGTGGATTGTGTGGAAGTCGTGTCAACGATGTCCATTCTCAAACCCTTGGAACAGCGCCAAATTATCCACAGTTTTGTTCACACCCTGTGGAACAAAAGTCGAAGGTAAATAGGTGGATAACTTTGGCACAACACTCAAGTAATACTGAACCGCGACTTGAAGGTTTAGAGCTCAATCGAGAGATTCTCCGTCTCGCCCTCCCCGCACTCGGGGCACTTTTGGCTCAGCCACTGTTCACTACCATCGACTCGGCTATGGTGGGGCACCTAGGAACGGAGCAGCTAGCGGGCCTCGCCCTCTCTTCAACGATCCTTATGACGGCGGTAGGCCTATTCATTTTCCTGGCTTACTCCACAACATCGATCACCGCGCGAGCACTAGGTGCAGGGAATATTGCTTCTGGCTTGCGTGCAGGCATTGAGGCAATCTGGTTAGCCGCACTTCTTGGCGTCATAACCGCGAGCGCTCTCATTCTGGCAGCCCCCATCATCATCAGCTGGTTCCGAGCCGACACTACTGTTATCCCACACGCCATCGCCTACCTGCAGTACTCATCACCCGGACTCGTAGGCATGCTCGTAGTTCTTGCAGCGACGGGAACATTACGCGGTCTCCTCGACACAAAAACCCCGCTGTACGTTGCCACGGCAGGTGCAGCCGGCAACGCAGCTCTAAACGCGATCTTCATTTACGGGCTAGACATGGGGATTGCCGGTTCTGGTTTGGGCACCGCAATAGCACAAACCTTGATGGGGATCATCCTCGTGGCCGTAGTGGTTAAAGGCGCTCGGCGTGAGGGCGTCAGCCTGAAGCCATCATTCGGAGGATTGCTAGGCGCCACAAACGCTGGCCTGCCACTACTTGTGCGCACTCTGACACTGCGCATCGCGATCCTCGCAACCGTTGCTGTAGTTACGCGTGCGGGCGCGATTGCCCTCGCCGCCCACCAGGTTGTAAACACAGTGTGGAACTTCGCGGCCTTCGCTCTCGATGCTCTTGGAATTTCCGCCCAGTCATTAACCGGCTACTCCATCGGTACCGGCGACCGTGCACGAACCCGCGCGCTCGTTCGCCGCATCACTATTTGGGGTGTTGCAACTGGCGCTGTGCTCGGACTTGTGATTATCGCTGCATCCGGCCTACTTCCATGGATCTTCGGAACCGACCCAACCATGCACAGCGCAGCTATGCGCGGCCTGTGGATTGCGGGCGGTTTCCAAGTTCTGGCCGGTTTTGTTTTCATGATGGATGGCGTGTTGATAGGCGCGGGAGACAACCGTTTCCTCGCTGTGGCCGGCATACTCACGCTGGTGCCATACCTGCCCGTTTTGTGGATTATCCTGGAGGTTTTCGCGGATGAGAAGACCCTTACTGCCACTACGCAAACCACAGTACTTATGTGGGTGTGGGTAGCATTTGCCGGCATATTCATGGGAGCGCGTGCGCTCACTACCGGACTACGCGCTCGCGGATCGAAATGGATTGCTCAAGCCGAAGAGACTCAGTAACACGCGTTTTCGTGGGAGTTGCTCACATTTGTTCGCGCGGTCTGGTACATAAGGGGCCATCACGGTAGCATGAGAGTTCGGTCCACATTTGTGTACCGATTCGCATATCCCTCCTGTCACGGAACTACCGTGACCGTTGAGACCAGAGGAGGTGGGGAAACATGCGTAAGTACGAACTGATGGTGATCTTCGATCCCACCGTTGATGAGCGCACCGTCGGCCCCTCGATGGAGAAGCTTCTGACCAAGGTAACCGAGGCTGGCGGCTCCGTTGAGAACGTCGACATTTGGGGCAAGCGTCGTCTTGCTTACGAAATCAACAAGCAGTCTGAAGGCATTTACGTGGTTGTAGACATGACCACCACGCCGGAAGTTTCCAAGGAAATCAACCGACTGCTGTCACTAAACGAATCCGTGATGCGCACCAAGCTGATGCGCCCGGAAGCGTAACACTGGATGAGAATCTGAGGAGCCAAAGATGGCTGGAGATACCGTAATCACGATCATCGGCAACCTGACTTCCGACCCGGAGCTTCGTTACACCGCGTCGGGCGCACCGGTTGCTAACTTCACCGTTGCGTCTACTCCGCGTAGTTTTGACCGCAACTCTGGGCAGTGGAAGGACGGGGAAACCCTGTTCATGCGCTGCTCTGTGTGGCGCGATGTTGCAGAGAACGTAGCGGACTCCCTAACTAAGGGAACACGCGTGATTGTTCAAGGGCGTCTCCAGCAGCGTTCCTACGAGACCCGTGATGGCCAGCAGCGCACTACCATGGAGCTCGCGGTCGACGAAATCGGCCCGTCGCTTCGTTACGCGCGCACGCAGATTACCCGCAACCCGTCCAACTATGGGGGCGGCGGCGGATACAACCAGGGCGGAATGCAAGATTCCTCTGGTTCAAGCGGACCGTCTTACGGCGGTGACGCTGGCTACGACGCGCCTCAGGGCGGGGCTTCTAATGACCCGTGGGCAACGGGTGGTTCCACGAACTTCGATTCGGAGCCTCCGTTCTAACGGTTCTTATCTAACTTTGCTCAACAACAAGGGCGCACGCTAGTGCGAGAGATTTTTAGGAGACACCATGGCGAAGCCTCAACTTCGCAATAAGCCGATTAAGAAGAAGGCGAACCCGCTAAAGTCCGCCAAGATTGAAAAGATTGACTACAAGGACACCGCGCTTTTGCGCAAGTTCATTTCGGACCGCGGCAAGATCCGCGCCCGTCGTGTAACTGGCGTGTCTGTTCAGGAGCAGCGCAAGATCGCGAAGGCCGTGAAGAACGCCCGCGAGATGGCTCTTCTGCCGTACTCGAGCTCCGGACGTTAAAGAGGGAGGAGACTGAATAATGGCAAAGCTAATTTTGACCCACGATGTCCCTAACCTCGGTGCTGCTGGTGACGTCGTTACCGTTAAGGACGGCTACGCTCGCAACTACCTCGTTCCGCGTCGTCTAGCTGAGCGTTGGACGCCGGGCGCACAGAAGGCACTGGACAAGATCGCTGAGCGCGCGCGTGCGAAGGAAATCGCAAACGTGGATGACGCTCGCGAGGTTCGTGACCAGCTTCAGGAAATCAAGTTTGTTGAGATCTTCAAGCTTGCTTCCACCACCGACGCCCTTTACGGCGCTGTCAAAACCGGTGATATTGCTTCCGCTATCAAGGAAGCATCCGGCATCGACATCGATCGTCGCAAGATCGTCGTGGAGAAGGCTATCAAGTACGTTGGCGACCACAACGTGACCGTCAACCTCCACCCGGAGGTTTCCGCACGAGTCAAGGTTCGTGTAAGCGCCAAGTAGTTTACGCATAAAAGGTGCCGCCCTCATGATTTTGAGGGCGGCACCTTTTATGTCCTACGAAATTGAAGGGCGCCCCTGACGAGGCGCCGTCCAACCTATGGGTTAATGATCCTCACCGGGTTCAGTTGCTGGCTCGGTGGGAGGATTAGTTGCGCCTGTTTCGTTCGGAGCTTGCGTCTGCGCTGGTTCCTGGTTCCTCTCTGTACTCCTAGTTTCTGTAGCTGTAGTCTCCGTTGGAGGCGTGTAAGTTTTGAACGTGGACTTACGGAAGTCAGGCTTGTACCAGTCAAAGTCTGCGACCTCGTACTTGTCGATCGCTTTCAACATGTACGATTGCCACACGGTACCCGGCCATGTGGATCCGGTAACTTCGTATTCTCCACCGAATGGGGTGATGGAGACTTCGTTGCCGTTTTCGCCGATCTGGTACATCGACACGACGGTTGCAAGTTGCGGGATTGCGCCTGCGAACTGTGCAGAACGATTTTCTTCAGATGAACCGGTCTTGGCCAAAACGGGTCGGCCGATTATTCCAGCTTTTTCACCGGATCCCCACTGGGCACTGGCCTGCATGCCCGGAAGCGCAGCGGAAATGATTTCGGAGTCGAATACGCGCTCGGTGCTTGTAGGGCCTTGATAAATTTGTTCGCCGTCGTAGCGGGTAACTTCCTTAATTATGTGAGGCGTGCTACGAAGGCCCCCCGACGCGATTGTGGCGTATGCGCGGGTTAGGTCCAGATTGTGCGGTGATGCTGATCCGAGGATATTACGGATCGTGTCGTCAAGGCCCAGCGTGTCTTCTGGAAGGCCAAGCTTAACTGCAGCCTCGCGCGTCTTGCCCGGCCCCATTTCGTTATTCATTTCAACAAATGGGGTGTTTATGGATAGCGCGGTCGCACGAATCATATTGACGTAGCCGAATGAGTAGTCTCCATAGTTACTGAGCGGGGGCGTGACTTCTCCGGTGCGCTTGTCGGTGATTTGTAGCGGCGAGTTGCCGTTGTACATGTCCTCGATTGTTCCACCGGCTTGCATGTATGCGATGAGGCCAAATGACTTCATCGTTGATCCTGCCATTGCCCTGTCCTGTGTAACGGAGTTGGATTGGCGTTCCTGGTAGTCGGCCCCAGCAAATTCGGCCAGTATTTCTCCGTTGGCTGGGTTAATGGACGAAAGAGCCACCTGAAGTCCTGCATTGTGATCGTCCGGAAGTTCATTAACTGCCTCAACGGCAAAGTTCTGCAGGTCCTTATCCAAAGTTGTAACAATCACGTAACCGCCCGAATCCAGCTGTTCAGGCGTGATGCCTGCACGGCTTTCAAATTCGCTGCGGATCTGTTGCATTAGGTGACCCTTCCAGCCAGTCATGCTGGTTTCAGATTGCGGGTCAATAGTTTCGGGGAAGGCGGTGTTATCTGCTTCTTCCTGAGTGATCCAACCATCTTCAACCATGTGTTTAAGGACGCGGTCAAAGCGGGCTTGTGCCATGTCGGGGTCTACTGCAGGATCCCACGCGGAGGGCGCGGGAATGATGCCGGCAAGCATGGCTGATTCGCTCAATGTCAAGTCTGTTGCGGGATGCCCAAAGTATTTGAGCGAAGCTTCTTCTACTCCGTACGCGCCGCGCCCAAAGTAGATGGTGTTCAGGTAGTTCTCCAGGATTTCCTCCTTGGATTGCTGCCTGTTGATTTTGAGGGCTAGCAGGGCTTCTTTAATCTTGCCCGGGATACTCGTGGTGGTGTCCAGGTAGTATCGCTCGACGTATTGCTGACTGAGTGTGGAGGCACCCTGCAGAGAACCACCGCGTACGTTGTTGATGAAGGCGCGGGCTACGCCCTTCAGATCGATACCAGAGTTGGTGTAGAAAGTTCGATCCTCAGAAGCTATGACTGCTTTCCCAACGTAGTCGGGAATGGTTGAGGTGTCGATTATGGTGCGGTCAATTTCGGCAAAGGTGCCCAGTTCGGTTTCACCATCGGAGTAGAAGACGGTCGTTTTTTGTGCCATCGCAAACTCTCCAGGTTTTGGCACAGTAACGGAGGCGTAAGCGAGCATAAACCCGACGGAGCCAAGAATGACCATCATGAGGATGGTAATGAGAATGCCGATTCCAATACGCGCGCCGGTAGATTTCTTCTTTTTCCCGCCGCTTGTCTTTTTGACGTTTTTGCTAGCGGGTTTGTTCGCGGTTTTCTTGCCGGTTTTGCCGCTCGGTTTACTCGCACTGTTTGTATTTTTTCGAGGCGAAGGCGGCGCTGTATCGGCGGCTTTACTTTGGGGGCGCTTAGGAATAGAAGAGGACGCCTTAGATCCGGTATTGGCGGTCGAGCCCTTGTGGTGGATGGAGCGGCGCGAAGGCAGCCCGGAAGGTTTCCGGTTGCTGTTTTTATTAGGTTCGCGACTGTTAGCCATGTGAACCACCTTTCTAGAGCATTGCCCGGCGGCTATCGGATGCCGGGTTCCTCGTTTCGTCTATGTAGTAATTGTGCACGGATTTATTGCGATTCCCACCATTTTAGTAGTTCGTGTTCGGCTTCCGCCTTGCTAAGGGGGCCTCGTTCCATGCGTAGTTCGAGTAAGTATTTGTATGCTTTTCCAACTTGCGGACCCGGCTTTAGGCGCAGCAGTCGCATGATTTCACCGCCGTCCAGGTCGGGCCGTACCGCGTCTAGTTCCTCTTGTTTTTGGAGTTCGTGGATGCGATTTTCGAGGTCGTCGTAGGCGGCTTGGAGGTATGCGGATTTGCGTTTGTTGCGCGTAGTGCAGTCGGCGCGGGTGAGACGGTGGAGGTATTCGAGGTAGGGACCGGCGTCGGTAACGTACCTGCGTACGGCAGAGTCGGTCCACTGTTGTTCACCGTAACCATGGAATCGTTGATGCAGGCGCACTAGTTCGACAACGGCTTTGGTGGTGGCTTTGTCAAAGCGGAGGGCGACCATGCGTTTTTTGGTCATTTTCGCGCCGACGATTTCGTGGTGGTGGAATGTGACGGTTCCGTCGGGTTCGAATCTGCGCGTGGCAGGTTTGCCAATGTCGTGCATTATGGCTGCGAACCGGAGGATGAAATCGGGGCCGGGAACAGGCCCGTCGGGATCGGATTCGAGGGCGATTGCATGTTCGAGGACGGTGAGGGTGTGTTCGTAGACGTCTTTGTGTCTGTTGTGCTCGTCTTTGAGGTCTTGGAGGTTGGATAGTTCAGGCAGGACGATGTCGGCAACCGTGGTGTGGACCATGAGTTCGAGGCCGCGCCGTGGCTTAGGGGATGTCAGTAGCCGTTCGAACTCGGAGCGGATGCGTTCTGCGGAGACGATTTCGAGGCGGGGTGCTTGCTGCTCCATGGCTTTCATGACGTCTTCGGACACGTCGATGCCAAGTTGGGCACTGAACCGTGCGGCGCGCATGATGCGTAAGGGGTCGTCGTCAAAGGATTGCGTGGCGGTCACGGGCGTGCGCAGAACGGCATCTGCGAGGTCTTGGAGGCCGCCGTGCGGGTCTACGAGTTCAAGGTCGGGCAGGGTGATGGCGCAGGCGTTGACGGTGAAGTCTCGCCTGGTGAGGTCACCTTCTAGTGTGTCGCCGTATTCAACTTGGGGTTTGCGTGAGTTCGGGTCGTATGCTTCTGTGCGGTATGTGGTGACCTCAACTTGGAGGTCGCCTTTGCGCGCCCCGATGGTTCCGAAGGCTTTGCCGACGTCCCAGGTTTTGTCGCCCCAGATGCCAAGGAGGCGTTCGGTGTCATCAGGTCTGGCGTTTGTGGTGAGGTCGAAGTCGTGCGGTGTTACGGCAAGGAAGGCATCGCGTACTGGTCCGCCTACGAGGGCGAGTTCAAATCCGGCCTCGTGAAAAACGTGGCCAAGTTCGATGATTTGTGAGGGAAGTTCGGCGAGGGCTTTTTGGGCGTTGCTACGAAGCAGTTCGAGGTCGCCGCACCCCACGGCGTTAAGTGCGTTCGCATTTTGGCTTGCTTTAGTTGCCCGTTTGTTGGTTTCTTGTTCCTTTAGCATCCCTATTAGCGTGCCATGAATCCTCCCAATTCGGTATATCGGACGCGCCACGTCATAGAGTAGGGGCATGGATATTCATGACGGCACTCCTCGGATGGGTGTTCCGCGTCCCCCGCGTCGCCATTTTTCGGTGCGCGGTTTTAGGGTGAGCGCGCGGCATTTGCCGGTTGTGGATGAGACGTCGGCTGGAGGCCTAGTAATTAAGGTGCGCGAAGGCGTGCCGTGGGTCGCTGTGATTGCGCGCCGCAATCGGGCAGGCAATATCGAGTGGTGTTTACCGAAGGGCCATCTTGAGCGCGGGGAGTCGGCGGAGGAAGCCGCGGTTCGCGAGATTGCTGAGGAAACCGGTATCACGGGCCGATTGGTGACGGGTTTGACGTCGATTGATTACTGGTTTTCTACGGGAGATCGCCGGGTGCATAAGGTGGTGCACCATTATTTGCTCGAGTACGTGTCGGGCGAGGTAACCGTAGAGAATGATCCGGATCAAGAAGCCGAGGACGCCGCGTGGTTCCCGTTGGATAAGGTTTCGCGAATGTTGGCGTATCCGAATGAGCGGCGCGTGGTGGCAATCGCGTTGGATTTGCTGTACCCAGAGGCGAACGTGTGAGCGGGCGTTTTAGAGGCATTGCGATATTGCTGGCGGGAGCTTTGGTTTCCGCTGTTTGCGGCGCTTTTGGGGGTTTCGAGGCGGTAGCAACCCCAGCGGCCCCCGAGTCTGGATACACCGTGGAGATTGATGATCTGGCGCCCCGTGTTGTGACGAATCAGACGAGTGTGAAGGTTTCTGGCACGGTTAGTTTTGCGAAGGCGCAAAGCGAGGCGACCTTGAGCGTGTTTGTGCGCGCAGATTCGATGGTGACGGTATCGGATGCGAAGGCATATTTGGAGGATTTCAATTATGCGGGTGATTTTGTTGCTGCAACGACGCTGAAGGATGTGAAGGCGGGCACGCCAACTCCGTTCTCGATTTCTATCCCCACGGACGATTTACCTTTTTATTCCCCGTTTTTTTGGGGGCCGCGAGGCATCGAGGTGCGGGCTGAGGTAGAAGGCCGCGTGGTCTCGGACAGGTCTTTGTTGCTGTGGGATTCGGGTTACGAGGTCCAGCCTTTGAACCTGTCTGTGGTCAGTTCAATTGCTATGGGTGTGGATGAAACTGACCAGGGGGTTAGGGCGACGAATGCTCGCGGCGGGCAGGTCCGTGTGGCGCAAAGTTTAGCTGGTGTTGAGGGCGTGACGCTTGCGGTTGGAGCGGGCTTGCTTGAGCAGGAGGATTTCGCTCGGAGTCTGGTGAAGGCGGGTGCGGGTCCGGTGATTTCACTACCGGCAGCGGATGCGGATGTGGCTGGTATTGCCCATATTTCGCAGCGTTCACAGATTGTGCAGTTGGTGCAAGATTCGAAGTCGGCAACAAATCTGCCGGTGGCGCGCGGGGCCGGTTTGCAGGTTTTGGATGATTTTGTTTTGCCAGAGGTGGAAGAGCTTGACCGCCAGGTAGTGGATTTGTGGGCCGATCAGACGGTTGTGAGCACGGGCCAGGGACTGGCGCCTTTAGATGTCCTCACTTATGACCCGTCTGCGTGGTCTCGCTACGACGCACAGACCGGCAGTGCGGTGAACGCAGAGGAGCCCGGCACGGACCTTTTACTTGCACACAACGCATTGTCGGATCTTCTTTCTTCTTCCGCTACTTCTAAGAGCGATGAGCTAGATGTTCAGCAGATGATTCGTTCTACCACCGCGATTATTACGCGCCAGTTACCCAACCAGTCACGCACCGTACTTGCTTTGACGCAGCGTAATCCGGATAGCGAGGTCACCGTGGCCCGGGTGAAGGCGGCGCTGGGAGACCGTTGGGTGAACCCAATCTCCGTGGCGGACGTGAAAGACATGTCAGGTGCGCCCGAGCCTCGCACTGCCCTGCCGGATCTGGTTCCTTCGGCGGGTAGCATCACGGACGCGGAGGTTCGTTCTCTGTACGAAGCGATTGAGTCTACGGCTGCAATGACTTCGGCGCTGGAGGATTCGACGGGCACGGTTGCAGAGCAGCGCTCTCGCGTGTTGCTGGCGACATCTTTGGCGTTGCGAGAACAGCCAGACTTGCGCTCGCGGTTGATTAAGGGAGTGAATGAGGAAGCCGAGGCGTTGGCGACGTCCGTGAAGGTTGAGCAGTCTGCTCCCATCAATCTGTTGGATCGCAAGGCGCATTTACCTGTACGCGTTAGTTCGGCACTTGATGAGCCGGTGAATGTGGTTGTGGAGCTGGTTTCACCTGATCCGCGCCTACAGATCGAGAAGAGTGTTGATGTTAGTGTGCCGGCGCGCGGCTCATCGCTGGCGGAAATTCCGGTTCGCGCGATTGGTTCAGGTAATGTCGCCGTTCAAGTTAAAGTAAAGGGCCCAAATGGCCTCGTGATCGATGATGCGGCACGGTTACAGATTCGCGTTCGCGCGGAATGGGAGTCTACAGGTACGCTCGTTTTCTCGATTGCTTTGGCACTTTTGTTGGCGGCGGGCATTTGGCGCACTATTAGGCGAGGCCGCCGCGTGGATATCGCCGAGGAAGATGCGAGCGGCGGTTTGGAAACACCGCACGTGAACGAGGGTGCGCCTACTGATTTGAGTTTGGGAGGACATGATGAGTGAGGCCGAGTTGGCTGGCGATCACGACCAGCCGGTGGGTGATCCGAAGGAGTCCTCCCTGTTTAGGTCTTCGGCGATCATGGCGCTGGGCACAACGTTTTCACGAGGGCTTGGCTTTTTGCGTACTGCGTTGCTTCTCGCTGCGTTGGGGGCGGCTGGGGCGAATGATGCGTTTAACGTAGCAAATACGCTGCCGAACGTGGTGTTTAACCTGTTGGCAGCGGGTTTGCTGGATGCGATTTTGGTTCCGCAGATTGTGCGGGCATTTAAAACGAGGTCTGGCTCGGATTACGTGAATCGCCTGTTGACGCTGGCTGGCCTGATCATGTTCGGTATCACGATAGTGATGGTTGCTGCCGCTGGCATTTTGGTTAATTTGACGGCCGGTTTGATGGCTCCGGCGTGGAAGTCGCTGGCAATCGTGTTTGCCATTTGGTGTTTGCCGCAGATTTTCTTCTACGGCATATATGCCCTCTTGGGCGAGTTTTTGAACGCGCGCGGCATTTTTGGTCCGTACATGTGGACGCCGGCGGTTAATAATGTGATCGCGATTATCGGTTTGATCGTGTTCATTGCCGTGTACGGTACGGCCTCGGACGTGAATGACCCGTCGGTTTGGGATTTCCAGCGCACGGCGCTTTTGGCGGGGCCGGCAACGTTGGGTGTGATTGCGCAGGCCCTGCTGCTGATTATTCCGCTCCGACGCGCGGGTGTGCGGCTACGGTTGGATTTTCATTTCCGAGGCACCGGCTTGCGCAGAGCGTCAAAGATTGCGGGCTGGGTGTTCGCAACGCTGGTTGTAGGTCAGGTGGGCTACCTGTCTACGTCGAACATCGCGGCAGCGGCCAACGCGTGGAGTGCGCAAACCGGTGTTTTTGCGGCGTCAACTGCGGCGCTGGGTATTACGTTTACGGTGTACATGCTGCCTCAGTCGATCGTTTCGGTATCTATTGCTACGGCGCTGTTCACAAAGATCGCATCGGCAGCGGCTGATGGCAACCAGACCAGCATGGTGCGTAATTATCAGATTGGCGTGCGCTCCTCACTGTTGTTGACGATGTGGATGGCAGCGATTTTGGGAGCGGCGGCGATCCCGGTTTTCCAGATTTTGGGGCCGTCTAACGCGATTTCAGAGATGGTTGCGTACGCGAACGCTCTGGTGATTATTTTGCCGGGCCTTGCGGGCGCCGTGGTGATTATTTTCAGTCAGCGCGTGTTTTATTCGATGGAGGATGGCAGGCCCGTCTTTTATACGGTGCTTTGGCCAACGCTGGGCCAGGTGGTTTTGGGCTGGACTTTGATGATGTTCCTTCCTCCGGTGTACTGGCTGTTTGGGGCGCTATTTGCCGAGACTGTCTCGCGCATTGTGCAGGGTGTTTTGTCGACGTATTTTGTTCGCGCGAGGTTGCCACAGGCGAATCCGTGGGTGGTTATTGGAGATATGGTGAAGTATGGCGCGATAGCGCTTGGCGCTGGCCTGCTAGGTATGGGGGCGCTGCATATTGTGGGCGCGTTTGATACGTCAAACACGGTAACGGGCGCAATTTGGGGTGGTTTCTGGCGTGCAGTTCTGGTGGCCGTGGTGGTGACCATCGGATACTTCTCGCTCATAGCAACGATTGATCGCCAAAATTTCCAGACAGCTCTAGGAATGTTGGGGTCGCGAATCCCGTATTTCCGCCGATTCGCATCCGAGGAGGCGGCTGCGGGCGGCGGTGAAGGCTTAACCGACAACGGGTAGCCCCGCGTGCCGTCCTAACTGAGGATCTGACTTGCTAGAGCCCTATCGATGGCGGGTTTTGAGCGACACTGGGCGGCGGCGCGGGTTTGCCTTGCGTGCGTGTATTAGTCTTGCAGTTGATGTTATTGAGGGGGCTCTATGTCTAAAGACGATCTTGGGTCGAATGAGGATTTCGATTCTGAGCAGGATCGCGGCGATCAGTTCACGCCGGAGCAGACCAGTGGATCTTTTGATGCCCTGCTTGTGGATTTGAACGAGAAGATGGTTTCGGGCCGCTTGGCTAGTCGTTTGCGCAACCCTTTTTCGTGGGCAGGCAGACGCGGTAAGCAAACTTCAGAGATCGAAGATGAGCTGAACGATAGCGCGCCCACCTCCGATGACGCCGAGCCCGATGCGCATATCGTGGAGAATGACGCTACCGAAAGTTCGGATGAGACGCGAGAGTTTATCTCATCTTTAGATGAGCGTTTCCCTAGCGTGCGCTCTCCGAAAATGCCCCCTCCCCCCACACCTGAAGATGAAGCTCAGACTTCGGGGTCTAGTGAGGAAGCTCAGGCGATCTCGGATTCGGATGATGATCTACGCGAGGATACCGTCGCCGATCATTCACTCACAGAAGAAACTAAACATTTAGCAAATATTTCGAAAAGTTTTATTAAAGCAAAGGCCGCGAAGATTGCTGCTGCAGCCGCTGCTCGAGAGAATGCTCGCCGCGCCAAAGCGGAGGCTAAGCGCCTAGAGAAGCTTGCAAAGGAGGAGGAAGAGGAGCTTCCGGAACCTGTGGAGACCGGCTGGGGCAACATCCTTGATGATGCCGTTTCTGACTCGGACAGTTCTGAGAGTTCGCCCAGCGTTGGCGAACCTTCCGACGATGAGAGCGCGGCAGTGGCCTCGAAGAAGGAAGAATCTGTCCGCGAGCGCTCTTCTACGAGCATTCCGAAAGCAACGCCCACAGGTGCGCCGGTACGGATGGCTGGGGACACGGACAGCTTGAAGGCCGTCGATTCGGATTTGCCGAAGAAGATTAGTTTCACGCGGCGCGGCTCCTCGATTATGAAACTGCCTTCGGGCACACGGGTTATTCAAAACTCGATGCGTTCGGTTCGTTCCACTGTGGATGCTTTGAACGAGGGCCAGAGTATCGATCCAACTCGGCCTACGATTGCGCTGTTTGCGGCGCTGATGGTTGCCGCTACGATCGTGTCGCTAACTACGATGGCGGGCACGCACACGTTCTCTTCATCTATTTTCAACATTGATCCAAAGCCAACCGAAGTTGTTGAGGCTACGGAGGAAGCACCGTCGGAGGCTCCCACTCCACCGCCTGCGGGCGCACCCAAGATTGCTTCGATTGACGTTATTTCATATAACAACGATGACGGTGACCACCCAGAATGGGCGCAGTACCTGTTTGATGGGGATCAGTCCACCAGGTGGCAAACGCGCTATTTTGCCCAGCCCGAACTGCCTGAGGATAATCGCATTCGCCTGGTAATTCATTTGGCAGAGGAAAGCTCTGTTAAGAGCGTTAGCTTCCAGGGTCCGATTGATGGTGGGCAGGTAGATTTGCGGGTGAATGATGGTTCGGATCCGTTTGCGACGCCCGTTTTGACGTCCTCGAAGATGGCTAAGACCACTACTCTCACGCCGTCCGAACCAGCTGTGGGAACCACGGTCACGTTAGATTTCGTGGCTCTTCCCACGGATGACGAAGGGCAGTTCCGCGCAAAGATTGACGAGCTCACTCTCAATTAGACGCGAACCAGATCTCAAATAGACGTTCGTTTAGCTTTTTGCGCCGCGCATGAAATATTTACGCGCGCGAAGCGGTTAGTTAGAGTGTTATTGCGTGTAGGCCTTTTGTTTTGCACAGAAAGTTGTTTGTCTCATGGTCCATGATCTGATCATTGTTGGTTCCGGTCCCGCTGGTTATACCGCAGCTATTTATGCGTCGCGCGCGGGTTTGAAGCCGATTGTTTTTGCCGGTTCGTTTACGGCTGGCGGAGCCCTCATGAACACTACGGAGGTAGAGAACTTCCCCGGTTTTCCTGAGGGAGTGATGGGTCCGGAGCTCATGGTGAAGATGCAGGAACAGGCCGAGAAGTTTGGTGCTGACGTGAGGATGGAGGACGTGGAACGCCTTGACCTTGCATCAGATGTGAAGGTTGTTGTTTCGGACGGCGAGGAGTTCCAGGCTCGCGCGGTGATTGTGGCAACGGGTGCTGCGTACCGCACGCTGGGTTTGGAAGGCGAGCAAACTTACGCTGGTCGCGGGGTTTCCTACTGCGCTACGTGTGATGGTTTCTTCTTCCGCGATAAGCAGATTGCCGTTGTGGGCGGTGGTGATTCCGCTATGGAAGAGGCCCTGTTCTTGTCGCGGTTTGGCAAGGTTACGGTGATTCATCGTCGCGACGAGCTTCGCGCTTCGAAGATTTTGCAGGAGCGCGCGCTTGCGGATCCGAATATTTCGTTCGCATGGAACTCTGTTGTTGTGGACATGAAGGGTGAGACGAGCCTGCAGAGTCTGATTCTTGAGGACACGGTTACGGGTGAGCGCCGCGAGCTTGACACTGACGGTCTGTTTATTGCTATCGGTCATGATCCGCGTACGGAACTGGTGAAGGACCAGCTTGAGTTGGAAGGCGCCTACATCAAGGTGGCTGATCCCACTACGAACACTTCCGTTCCGGGCGTGTTTGCGTGCGGCGATGTTGCAGATCCCCGTTATAGGCAGGCCATCACGGCTGCTGGTACGGGCGCGAAGGCCGCCCTTGATGTACAGCATTACCTGGAGAACCTGTAGATAGTTGTAACGCTTAGTTAGGGGTTAAGAATGGCTGAGACAATCGAGGTTTCGGATGCCAATTTCGAAGACGCGGTGAAGAGCTCTGCGTTGCCGGTGCTGGTTGATTTTTGGGCGCCATGGTGCGGCCCGTGCCAGCAAATGTCTCCGATATTGGATGAGATTGCAAACGAACTTTCAGACAAGATTGTTGTTGGCAAGGTAAACGTCGATGATAATCCCACGCTCGCCACGAAGTTCGGAATCGTTTCGATTCCTACAATGATCCTGTTTAAGGGCGGCGAAGCGGTCAAAACAATCGTTGGTGGTCGCGCGAAGGCCAAGCTGAAGGCCGATATCGAGTCTGGTTTGTAGTTGCAGACCTGAAGCGCCGTCTTATTTTTGAGGTTTTCTTTGGTTCCTTGTGATTTGGGTGGCACAATCAAGAGATAAGAACTTTCCCTTCGCTTTGAAAGATTGACTACATTGGTTGAACGTCCAGATCCGCATTCCGATTCAGGTACTTGGCTAGATCCCTGGCACGGAGCGTATGCGGCGCGAGCTCATGGGTTGCGTTCGTCAGAAATCCGCGCTCTGTTTGCCGTGGTTTCGAGGCCAGAAGTAGTGTCTTTGGCTGGAGGCATGCCAAACATTAAGGATTTGCCTCTGGATTCGTTGGCTGAGTCTGCTCGCACGCTCATTTCTCGTCACGGCGCGCAGGCTATGCAATACGGCTCGGGCCAGGGGTGGGAGGATCTTCGCCAGCGGATCACTGAGGTGATGACGTATGACGGTATAAATGCAGATCCTGATGATGTAGTTGTCACCACCGGCTCGCAGCAGGCTTTGGATCTGGTTTCTGAGATTTTCTTGGAGAAGGGCGACGTCGTGCTGGCGGAGGCTCCCTCGTATGTGGGCGCGCTCGGCACGTTCCGCGCGTACGAGGGCGAAGTTGTCCACGTGGACATGGACGAGGATGGCCTGATTCCCGAAGCACTTGAAGAGATGATCCGCCACCTTCGCGCACAAGGGCGTCGGATTAAGTTCTTGTACACGATCCCGAATTTCCACAATCCGGCGGGCGTAACTCTTTCGGAGCAGCGCCGTCCTGTAATCGTCGAGATTTGCCGCCGCGAGCATATTTTGATTGTTGAGGACAATCCATACGGCCTGCTTGGGTTCGACTCGGATCCACTTCCAGCGCTACAGTCTTACAATCCCGAGGGCGTGGTTTATCTGGGCTCGTTCTCGAAGATGTTCGCTCCTGGTTTCAGGATTGGCTGGGCGCTTGCTCCGCACGCTATTCGCAACAAGCTGGTTTTAGCTTCGGAGTCTGCGATTCTTTCGCCGTCTATGGTTGGGCAGATGGCTATTGAACAGTATTTGTCTGATTATGACTGGTACGGCCAGGTTAAGGTTTACAGGCAGATGTACCGGGATCGTTGCAACGCGATGATGACCGCGCTACAGGATTTCTTGCCTGATTTGCAGTGGACCACTCCGAAGGGTGGTTTTTACACGTGGGTGACGTTGCCGGAGGGCCTGGATGCAAAGGCGATGCTTCCGCGCGCGGTCACAGGATTGGTCGCGTATGTTTCCGGCACGGCGTTTTACGCGGATGGTCGAGGGGGCGACCACATGAGGCTCTCGTTCTGTTATCCGCCGCCCGAGGAAATTCGTGAGGGCGTTAGCCGCCTGTCTCGCGTGATTAATGCGGAGCGCGAGCTGGTTGAAATGTTTGGCACGAATGATCGCGCAGAGTTGCCCGATGACGCGGTGTCAGCGCCGGCTCCGGATCAGGTTTAAGTGAGGAGATCGCTGTGTCTGAAGCTTTGAAGATTTTGGTTGTTTCTGGCGGTTTGACGCACGAGCGCGACGTTTCGCTACGGTCTGGACGTCGGGTGGCTACAGTACTTCGCCATGCTGGTCACACGGTTGAGGTTTGCGATCTGAATTCTCAGTTTTTACCTACGGTTGCTGAGTTCGAGCCGGATGTGGTGTGGCCACTGATCCACGGATCGGTGGGCGAGGATGGTTCGGTTCAGGATCTTCTTGAGCTGATCTCGTTCCCCTACGTTGGTTCCACAGCATCCTCGTGCGCGTTGGCGTCTAGTAAGCCAACGGCTAAGTCTTTAGCACAGCTGAGCGGGGTAAGGACACCGAAGTGGCTATCACTAAAGCAGGCTTTGTTCCGCCAGGTGGGAGCGCCCGCAATCATTCAGTCGATTGTCAATAATGAAGCCGGGCTTACTTTCCCTCTGATCGTTAAGCCTTCGGATGGTGGCTCTGCGCTGGGCTTGTCAAAGGTATTTAACGAGGAAGAGCTCCGCTCGGCGATGGTTGACGCTTTCGCCTATGGAGACACCGTGATGGTTGAACAGTTCGTTCCGGGCAAGGAAATCGCGGTTTCAGTGCTTGATCTTGGCGCGCCGGTGGCGCTCCCTCCGGTAGAGATCGAAACTGATGACGGCAGGTACGATTACGACGCCCGCTACAACACGGGCCGATCTAAGTTTTTTGTACCCGCGCGCCTCTCCGAGGAAGAGCTGGCGGCTGTAAGCGATGTAGCGCTGAAGGTTCATAAGACGGTGGGAATGAGGCACTTGTCTCGTATTGATCTCATCCTTGGTGAAGACGGCACGGTCTGGTTCATTGACGCCAACGTGAGCCCGGGCATGACGGATACTTCCCTGTTCCCGCTTGCCGCTGAGGAATACGGAAGTCTTAGCGGTGTATTGGAAGATATAGCCCAGTATGCTGCGGGTAATCGGGACTAGAACTTGATGTAGCACTTCTCTTTTGGCCAGCTCTTTAAGGGCTGGCCAAAATTGTTTCACGTGAAACAATTTACGGATAGTGATGCTCAGTTCCTGCTGGCAAAGGTCTGTTCGCGATGCTTTTGAAAGTGATAATCTGTTCAAAAATGAATCGCTCTAGCTTATGGTTCGCTTGGCTTGCCGTTTTAGTTCAGTCGTCTAATTACCGTTCTGGCAGAATCCATGCATAGTTATCTACTTGCATAGTTCCAGTATTCTGACTCGACGAATCAGATCACTCGCCTATTTGCCGCATTGACACTTTAATCAGGTTCGCGAATCTGCATATGCGCCAGATCAACACGCTCTCTGAAGAAGTCCGAACGCCCGCACGCACTCTCTCCTTAAACGAGTACGGCCTTGGATTACTTGCTGTCACCCAGTGAGCTCAAGTTGCGATAATCAATTGTTTCACGTGAAACAATTGATTGGGTAGAAAGAGTTCCACACAAAATAATTCCACACAGATAACTTCAATGTTCTTGGCTTTGATCTACATGGTGCCTACTCAAGTCGTGCAATGAGTGGCACATTGGACCGGTCATTTCATCCGTTCGATCCGCTAGACCATTGATGTGAAACCCGGTCCATTTACAGCGTAGAGCGATCCGCTAAGCATGTCGTTCCCGAGGAATAATGTCAATAGCTTGATGCTCAACCAGATGAGTTCACATGCATTCCAAGAGCGGTAAGCAAAATTGTTTCACGTGAAACAATTTGTGGAATAGCGTCTATCGAGAAGATTGCTTTCAATCAAGTATTCATTGGCACAAGAAGTAACCGCAGCTATCTTCGCGTTCTAGATAACTAACACTCGGTCTTGTCTCTAGCTCAGTGGCTTCACGACGCGTTAGTGTCTGTGCATCAGAGCGACATATATCGGTTTGCGTAGACCCCAGCCATCACACGATTCAGAAAGGGCTGATGAAGTTGTACGTGCGCGCGTGCCATCGGACTGGAATGCTGGTACTGAATGCGCGACCTGTCATGAAACCAATTGTTTCACGTGAAACATTTGGTAACGCGCACAACGTTCGCAAAAGTCGGCGGCCGTGGTTCGCCTTACTTTCCGTAGTGATAACGTGAATCCTAACAACCTACAAAAGGAACACTGTAAAAGGACGCCGTTCTTACTTCCAGCACACCCTGGCACCAAAACACTAGCTCGCAACTCTACATCAGCTCGTGCTCACTGCGTACTTTACCCGGCGCAGATGCGAGCGGAATCTCCACAATCGCCAGAACCATTACGGTCTTGATCTATGACCATTCCGTTGTTGACCTACTTGGGCCAGTGCGGGGCACAAACAGGGCAGAAGCTTCACGGTGCTTACCGAGCAGACCTGTTGAGCGGGCACACGGAACGCTACCGCGCAGATCTAGTTTCCGCCTACAGCGGCGTAGCTGCCCGTCTGGTAGTAGGCGACGATCCTTACCTACGGAGGTTGGCGATTACTTGGGTAATTCTCTCCAGGTCCTCTGGGCCGGCGTACTCAATCGAGATGCGTCCTTTATGTTTGCCTTCAACTACTGTCACACGTGTGTCCAGCAAGTCAGTGAGGCGTTCTACTACGTTCGAGGCGTTTTCTGACAGGGGGCGTGGAATACGCTTCGCGCTCTTCTTCGCGGCAATGGTAGAGACTTCTCCTAACGCAACAATCTCTTCCGTTGTGCGAACTGACAGGCCTTCCGCAATGATGCGATCGGCAAGGGCATCCATCTGTGCAACGCTTGGCAGGCCGAGAAGTGCACGCGCGTGGCCCGCACTGAGCACGCCAGCAGCAAGTTTGCGTTGAACCGAAGGGGGCAGCTTCAGCAGTCGTAAAGAGTTAGCTATTTGCGGCCTCGAACGCTTAATTCGTTCTGATAGCTCCTGCTGCGTGTACCCAAAATCAGACATCAGTTGCGCGTACGCATTTGCTTCTTCAATCGGGTTCAACTGCGAACGGTGCAGGTTCTCCACCAAGGCTTCACGCAGTAGCTCATCATCTTCGGTATTGCGCACGATCGCAGGGATAGTCTGCGCGCCCGCAAGCTTTGAAGCACGAAGTCTGCGTTCGCCCATTATCAGCTCGAACTTCGGGAGCCTGTCCAGCCCCTCTGCCTTTCGCTGTTCAACGAGTTCCTGATAGCGCGCAGCGCCGCCATCAATTTCGCGTACAACGATAGGCTGCAGAACTCCGATTTCCTTAATCGACTCAGACAGTTCTGCTAGTTCGAACTCGTCAAAAATTTCACGAGGTTGCTTAGGGTTAGGCACCACTAAATCAATGTCTATCAACGTGAAGTAGACTCCGGGAACCTCTACCAGATCCGGCGCATCAGAGGTCGTTACCTCGGCATCCCCAGCTTCAGTGTCCTCCGGAATAATGTCTGCAAATAGGGGACGCTTTTCACGGCCAGAACCGCCGCCACTAACAGCGTTGGAGCCAGAGTTCAAGGGACCTCCGGCGCCCGTAGTGCCACCGGAACCACCGCCCACAGCATCTAGCGAAGAAGAACCTACATCTCCACGAACCGCACGTGCATCATCAACAGATGCGCCCCTCTTCGAGGATTTCGTTGATGAAGAAGAACGCGCTTGACTTCGCTTAGAAATGCCAGCGGTCGCCGAACCGCCCTTAGCTGCTCCCTTTGCCAAGGTGTTTTTAGCCCGTGTCCCACGGCCCTTGCGTGGTGCTGGCTTCAAGAGATCAGCGGAGAGAGACTGGGAACGTCTTTCTCCCGAGTCCTTACCCGAGCCACCCGCAAAAAATAGGTCAGAGGGCCGGCCAACTTTATCCTCGTGTGCAATTGTTTCACGTGAAACATTTGCATCTCGTTCCGGAATTAGGGAACCAAGCCCGCGCCCCAGTGCGCGCCTTTCACTCGCCGCCATCTTCTACTCCTAAACTCGCCCAACGCGAAGCCAACTCGTACGCGGCCGCCTTGTAGGCAACAGCACCCTGGCCGCGTGGATCATGCCCAAAAATACTGGTTCCGAAACTTGGAGCCTCAGAGAGCTTAACCAGGCGCGGAATGTAGTTCTCCAAAACCACTCCTGGAAAATAACGTTTGATCTCGGCGGCTACTTCGGAACTAAGATTTGTACGCCTGTCGTACATCGTTAGCAGGATCGCGCCAATGGTTAGACCTGGATTCAAGTAGTTCTTGATCCGCTCAACGGTATTGACCAACATGGATAGGCCTTCCAGCGCGTAATACTCGGTCTGGATCGGCACGATTACTTGATCCGCAGCCACAAAAGAGTTCAGGGTAAGCAGTCCCAGACTTGGCGGACAGTCAATCAGCACAACGTCCACACCTCGATTGACCGCGAGGAAATCCTTAATGGCCTTGCGCAACACGAATTCGCGGCCGTCGACGGTTGAGAGTTCAAGTTCCGCACCAGACAAGTCAATCGTGGCCGGACAAACAAGCAGGTTCTCAGACTCCTCGCACGCGTGTAGACACTCAGCAAGGCTCATCGAGCTGCTCAATACATCATACGTAGAGGGGGTACCCGGCCTGTGGTCCACGCCCAGCGCCGTAGAAGCGTTTCCTTGCGGATCAGAATCAATCACCAGCACGGAAAGGCCTGCTTGAGCTAATGCAACCGAAAGGTTCACAACCGATGTCGTCTTGCCTACTCCGCCCTTCTGGTTCGCGACTGCAACAACCAGCGGTCGCTGAGGACGAGGAAACACAACACCCTCAAGTTGTGCACGCAAACTAGCTGAGCGCGCGATCTCATCTGCAAGGGGACTAGAACCAGTGGTCACCAATGCTCCTTTCAACTACGCCTAGTGTAGTTGTTTTGCACGGTCTGGAACTCGCGGGCTTGCCGGGTGTGAACAATACCCCGCAGCGAAGCCTGTGGAGAACTGCGCTAACGCTTCTTCTGCATCTCCACTACGCGCGTTGATTCTTCTTCCATGAGAGAGGGCACTTCGTGAACATGCACGCGCCCCACGTTGAACTTCTTGAGCAGGGGCCGCGCGGCCTTCACTTCCTCAGCGGCTCGCCGACCTTTCAGAGCAAGCATCTTCCCGCCGGGCAATACTAGCGGCATTGTCCACCGCGTCAACTGCTTAAGGTTGGCAACAGCGCGAGAAGTTACAATGTCGGTTTCGCCAACATTATGAAGCTCCTCCGCTCGCGCATTGTGGATCGTAACGTTTTCGAGCCCGATCTCACCGGCCACATCAGCAAGCCACTCACACCTGCGCACCATAGGTTCAACAAGGTGTACATCCAGATCCGGCCTCGCGATGGCAACCACCAGCCCGGGGAATCCCGCACCCGAACCCACATCCAGAACCTGCACGCCCTCGGGAATGAAGCCCAGAACGGCTGCCGAGTTCACGATGTGTCTGGACCACAGCCGCGGCAATTCGCGTGGACCAATGAGGCCGCGAAGCTCGCCTTCTTCAACAAGCATGCGCGCAAAGTGATTCATTGCCCCAAATTGCGGGCCGAAGAAATCGCGAACTGCCTCATTCGGCTGTTCAACAAAAGAGCCGTCCGAGGCAGCCTGCATAGTAGTTTCCACCTTGTTCGAAGGCCCTACCTACTCCGCCGAATCCGAGCCCTCGCCGGGCTCTTCTTCGCTATCTTCCTCAGCAAGCTTGCCGGGCAGAATCACTACGCAGCGGTTCGGCTCAACGCCTTCGGACTCAGACATGAGGTTCTCGCGCGCGGCCACATCGTGACAAATTTTGCGCTCAAACGGGTTCATCGGCTCAAGCATCACGGCCTCGCCGGTGGTGCGCACACGCGTGATTGCCTCTTCGGCGATCGCGGTAAGTTCCCGGCGCCTATCGGCGCGGAATCCCGCAATGTCCAGCATGAGGCGCGAGCGCTCACCCGTCTCGTTCTGTACCGCTAGGCGCGTGAGCTCCTGCAGAGCGTCGAGTACTCGGCCATCCTCGCCCACCAGACGCTCCAGGCGCGAGGACGGGTCTTCAGAGCCGATTTCCACGAGGGCACGATCGTTCTCAACGTCGAGTTCAATGTCGCCGTCAAGGTCAGCAATGTCGAGGAGTTCTTCGAGGTAGTCCGCCGCAATGTCACCCTCTTCAACGAGGTGAGCGATACGGTCCTTCTTGGGGGTTTCGTCAGTCATTTTGTACCTTCTGGATCTTTCTAGCAGTACTCGTGGTGCTGCTATGCCTGATCGTTTTGATCCTTACCTTGCTTCTTTTTGCGTGCGGCGTCGCGACGCTGCTGGCGGCGCTCCTCCCGCTTGCGTTCAAGTTCTTCAGGGGACATTCCCTGCTGGCGTTCCTTGATCTGGCGTTCGCGTTCAAGTCGGCGACGCTCCGCCTGGTCTCGCAGCTGCCTCTCACGCTTAGTGAGGCGTTGAGGTTGCTTACGTTCTTTCGCGGCCTCCGCGTTGCGTTTGGCAATTTCAAACTTTCGAGTCCAACGCTCATCCGGAATTCCATCCCATTCGGAATACGCCAGCTCGCGGTAGGCGCCAAGCTGCTGTTCAGCGGTGACATCCGCACCAAACTTCGTGGGAATCTTCTGCTTCGGAGCAGATTTCTTTACCTTCTTCAAAGTGCGTTCAACGAGCTCGGCGCGGCCCTGCTCGTCGTCAGTATCAAGCGTGCGAACTTCGTTGTCATATGCTTCGAAAACGGGGCGAGCCCACTCAATGTAGTCCTTGCGGCGCTTTCCCATGAGTTTGATGTACGCATCGGATCCGGGAGTCGGCATCTGCGCAATGGTCCAGAACTGCTGGCCCATGGTCCACAGGTTGGTAGTGAACCAGTACACCAGCACACCCGTTTGGAAGAAGAAGCCTGAAACACCCATGATGAGAGGCATCGTGTACATCATCATCTGCTGGCTACGCATCATCGGGTTCGAGGGATCCTTCGCCGATTCCGGCATGTTCTTCATAGTCAGCTGACGCATGGTGATGAACTGCGTGATAACCATGAGAACGATCATGACGACGATGACGATCTTCGGAGTAAGACCAACAGCAGTTGGGAACGTTGCAGATAGCGGCGCACCAAATAGGGTGGAGCCTTCAATCTCTGCCGCCTTCGACGCCGTTAGCGGGCCCAGCGAGGAGTACTGGTATGTGCCTTCTGCAATCGGTCCGGTGGATGCAAGCACACGGAAAAGGGCGAAGAACACCGGCATTTGAAGCAGGACTGGCATACAAGAGGAGTACGGGGAGGTCCCGTGTTCCTTGTACAGGGCCATCATTTCCTCGCTCATGCGCTGGCGGGAAGCTTGGTCCTTCTTGTTCTTGTACTTGTCCTGAAGCTTCTTCAACTCCGGCTGCAGTGCCTGCATGCCTCGGGAGGCCTTGATTTGCTTGAAGAATAGCGGAATAAGGAGGATACGAACGATGATGGTGAGGCCAATGATGGACAGCACCCATGCCGGTCCGGAACCGTCATCCATGCCAAGGAAAACGAAAACGTCGTGCAGACGCACCATCACCCAGGCAACTGCAACCTTGAAGGGGTACAGAAGCTTGTCAAACCACACGGTTAGACTCCTTACTTATTTTAGGGTTCTTCCCATTCGTCGTCTTTTGGCCTCACGTAGGGCTCTGGTTTCCACTTACCCTTATCGGGCACGTGATCCACACCGCCCAATGACCACGGATTGCATCTGAGCAGCCGCCACGTCGCAAGTATTAGCCCTTTAGCAGGTCCGTGCACTTCCAACGCTCTGACAGCGTAGCTGGAACAACTCGGATAGTACCTACAGGTTGGCGGCATTCCCGGAGATATGAACTTCTGATAGAAGCGTACAGGCGCTACCAGGATACGCGAAATAGGGTTCATTTCGCGCTCCGCGCTAGTGCACGTGAAAGCGCATCGTCTACTGCCTCTTCAAGTTCATGGTAGTCGCTACCGCGAGCTCCTTCGAGAACTCGAATCACGAGGATGGTGCGAGGTGGAAGTGTTTGCACTCTTTCACGGCAAATGTGCCGCAACTGCCTCTTCACTTTATTGCGAGCAACTGCCCGGGCAAATACCTTCTTAGGTACGACGAAACCGACGAGGCGCTCATTTTGAGAAACCTCGCCGGTCAGTACGTGAACTACTAACTTCCGGTTGCCCGCGCGTTCACCAAAGCGGAATACTTTGCGAAATAGCTCCGGGTCTCGTAAGCGGTTTTGAGCTGATAGCACTCAGGCAGATAGCTGCTTGCGGCCCTTGCGGCGGCGGTTTGCCAAGATTGCGCGTCCCGCACGCGTGCGCATACGCAGGCGGAAGCCGTGCTTCCTGGAGCGGCGGCGGTTATTCGGCTGATAAGTACGCTTCGTCACTTTGATCTCCTCAGGCTTGAGGGCGCCTGAAGGGCCCTCCCTATCTCCACATTTACTGCTAACGCAAAAAGCGCGCACTAAATGGTGCAGTGTCTGCACATACAACGATCCAGCTTATTGATTGGTTTTCATCTAGTCAACGTGGTAAGAAACGAGATTCACCACATTTACTATCAACAACTGTGAATAACCCTGGGCATAACTACACCGTTGTGGCTGTGCATAAGTTCAATACGAAGTCGTTGTATATGAAACTTAATTGCTTGTAAACAGTGGGAACCACATTCATGTAGTTCAATTCATGTTATCCACAAAGTTTTCCCCATTGTGGGGATAACTTCACTAATTTGGTGTAAAAGTGACAAACTAAGGGAAGTTGAATGATCAGCCGTGTGTTAGGTCACGTTTGGATAAGGAGCTGAGGTGGACGGCAAGAAGTTAAGCGCCGCTTGGAACACCGTTATTACGGACCTTTTGAAAGACGACGAAATTGGTCCCTCCGTTAAAGCGTTCCTATCTACAACGCGTCCACTCGGCGACCTGGAAGGCACCATTTTGGTGGCAGTTCCAAACGAGTTCACTAAGACTTTTATTGAAAAAAACGCCAATGACGCCATTTGTAGCGCTCTTTCAAACTATGTTGGCTCCTCGGTTAGGATCGCGATCACAGTTGATCCCTCTCTCAATGAGGAAGTCGAAGCCGAGATTGATAAAGCTGAGCAGGCTGAAGACGTGGCTCCTGCCGTAGATATTGCTGGCCTGTCGCAATCGCGTCCATCCACTGCAGGGAGGGTCGAAACTGAGGTGGACCCAATCCAAGCGGGCAGCCAAGCTACGTCCTCGCCGATTGATCTTTCTGGCTCAAGACTCAATCCCAAGTTCACCTTCGATACTTTTGTTACCGGCTCTTCCAACCGTTTCGCTAACGCCGCGGCCACGGCCGTGGGTGAAATGCCGGCCAAAGCCTACAATCCTCTTTTTATCTACGGCGGTTCGGGACTGGGTAAAACGCACCTGCTGCACGCGATTGGTAACTACGCGCTTTCGCTCTACCCGAATCTGAAGGTCAAGTACGTGAGTTCAGAAGAGTTCACAAATGACTTCATTAACTCGATTCGAGACGACCGCGCCGAGCAGTTTCAACGTCGCTACCGCGAGGTAGACATCTTGCTCATCGATGACATCCAGTTCATCCAGGGCAAAGAACAGACAGTCGAAGAGTTTTTCCACACTTTTAACACGCTGCATAATGCAAACAAGCAGGTAGTTATCACCTCGGATGTGCCCCCGAAGAAGCTCGAAGGCCTAGGTGACCGCATGCGGTCCCGCTTCGAAATGGGGTTGCTCACTGATATTCAGCCACCGGATCTGGAAACCCGTATCGCGATTTTGCGTAAGAAAGCTATCGCGGAGAACCTCGATGTTAATGACGAGGTACTAGAGTTCATCGCCTCACGAATTTCCTCAAATATCCGCGAACTTGAAGGCTCATTACTTCGCGTCACGGCATACGCGCAGATCACTAATCAAGAGATCAACAAGTCGCTTGCAGAAGTGGTTCTGAAAGACGTTCTTTCAGACCCGGATGACACCGAGATCACGATCGCAATGATCATGGGGCAGGTTTCTGACTACTTCCAGGTAAGTATTGAACAAATGAACTCAGCTGACCGATCCCGCCAAATTGTCGAGGCGCGGCAAATTGCCATGTATCTGTGCCGCGAACTGACCGAACTCTCTCTACCCAAGATTGGCCAGGCATTTGGGGGCCGTGATCACACGACTGTTATGCACGCCAATAAAAAAATCTCGCACCAGATGACAATGAAACGTGAAATCTTCAATCACGTCACCGAACTCATCAGTCGAATCCGCGCTCAGGCGCGGCAAAGCCAGTAGTATCCACATGGTTTTGTGAATTCATGTGGATAAGGGGCTGATTCTTTACCTTGTACCACGAAATTCTGTGGATATATTTCTATAGGTAATTCCCGTATTCACAGCTAGTATTCTCAATCACGAGGGTTATCCAGATTTCATTAACAATGTAAAAGTGCACCAGATCGGCGAAAAATCGACTTATCCACAGTTTGCACAACGCCTATGACTACTACTGGAATTACAAATTGTTATTTCTATGTCCGCACAGAAAAGAAAAATCTGTGGATTACAGGTTCGCGGCGTGGCACCTTGCATCAGCGCTAGAGTGTGATCCAGCAACGTGCCTAATTGGATAAAATAACGTAAAGTGAAACAGCTAGTACTAATGATTGAAAGTGAGGCGGACTGTGAAGTTCACCGTTGAGCGCGACGTGCTATCTGAAGCCGTTAATTGGACTGCACGTACAGTTCCCACGCGTCCTTCCGTGCCTATTCTCGCCGGTGTTCGCATGGAAGCAGCCGATGGAGTTCTTACGCTTTCATCATTTGACTATGAAATTTCAACGCGTTCAGAAATTCCAGCAACCGTTGATGTTGCAGGAGAAGCCCTAGTTTCTGGTCGCCTGCTTGCATCGATCGCTAAGTCATTGCCCAATCAACCGGTTCAGTTCACGCTTGAAGGCCCGAAAATGAGCCTGGATTGCGGCACCTCGCATTTCACCCTGGCCACGATGTCGGTTGATGAGTATCCTCCATTGCCAGTGATGCCCGAGGTACGCGGAACTGTTGATGCCCAGGTTTTTGCGCAAGCCATCGCTCAAGTTTCAGTTGCAGCATCCTCTGATGACACCATTCCACTTTTAACTGGCGTGCGGATGGAAATTGAGGATGACACGATTACGCTTTTGGGTACAGACCGCTACCGTCTAGCCATGCGTGAGTTTAAGTGGGAGCCGGCTCAGCCCGGTATTTCCACAGCTCTCTTGGTGAAGGCGCGGGTGCTTGGCGATGTCGCAAAGTCGATGACTTCAGGGGGAAGTGTTGAACTAGCCTTCGACACTGAAGCCGCGGGCGCAGGGAACTCTCTAATCGGTTTTGTATCTGGCTCCAAGCGCACCACGTCAACTCTCATGGATGGAGACTACCCGCCGGTACGTCGTCTATTCCCCGATGATGCGCAGATTCAGGCAGTGGTCGATCGCCACGAGCTTGTAGAGGCAGTTAAGCGCGTATCTTTGGTAGCAGAGCAACGCACTTCTGTTCGTCTCGGTTTCGAAGACGGGCAAGTGAATCTAGAAGCGGGTACTGATGACAACGCGCAGGCCTCTGAAGTAGTAGCCGCGACCGTGGAAGGCGGTAGCTTAACTACTGCGTTTAACCCGAGATTCCTTGAAGGTGGACTTGGCGTAATTGACACAAGTCACGTCCGTTTCTCTTTCACTGATGCAGCTAAACCCGCAGTGATTACCGGACAAAAAGATGAGTCTGGTGATCAAGATGATTCCTTCAAGTACCTCATTATGCCTATCCGTTTTGGAATCTGATTTCACTAGCGGCACCGCGGCGTATTTGCGCGGGGATTGACGGCGCCGATTGGTAAGGGAAAAGTCAAAGATTAGCTAGTGAGGAGAAGATATGTATATCTCGCATCTAGCTCTTGATGACTTTCGGTCCTACAAACACGCAGTTGTGGAGTTTGCACCGGGCACCACAGTTCTACTAGGCCGCAATGGACAGGGCAAAACTAATCTCGTAGAAGCTATTGCATACCTTGCAAATCTTTCTTCACACCGCGTGGCAGCGGACACTGCTCTCGTTCGATTTGCCAAATCGGATGAGCAATCCCCAGCCGGCGCAGTAGTACGCGCGAAGGTAATAACCGGGGGCAGAGACCGCGTAGTGGAGCTGGAAATTATTCGCGGACGCGCAAACCGAGCCAAGCTTAATCGTGCGCCAGTGCGGCCAACTGGGTTAATGGGAGTTGTCAAAGTTGTCGTATTTGCTCCCGAAGACCTCGACCTAGTCAAGGGTGATCCAAGTGGCCGACGCAAGTTTATTGATGAAATAGCAACGCAAATGTGGTCTGCTGCCAGAGTTGTAAAAAACGATTTTGATCGGGTGGCAAAACAGCGTGCTGCTCTGTTAAAACAGCTGGGAAAAGATCGTAGAGCGGGTAGGCACGTAGACTATTCGGGTATAGAGATCTGGAATGAGCAGTACATTCCGCTGGCCCGCCAGGTACTCGCATACCGTTTGAAGACCATTCAAGCCTTACATCAGCCCGTCACTCTTGCTCATGACATCGTTTCTGAGGAAGCTCGTAAGCTAACTCTAAGGTATGAGCACTCGTTAAATGAGGTTGACCAGGTTGATACCAGAGATCTATTTTCGCAAGTTCTCGAAGAGCCCGGGGCATACGAGGAACGACTTCGACTCGCGCTGAGTCAGGCGATTGACCAAGAGATTGCACGGGGCGTGAATTTAATCGGACCTCATCGGGATGAACTTGGAATGACTCTCGATGAGATGCCGGTCAAAGGTTTTGCCTCCCACGGCGAATCCTGGTCGGTTGCACTAGCCCTGAGACTAGGCGCATTTGAGGCTCTTACTGGCGAAGCAGAAACTGGTGAGGAACTGGATCCTCCTATCTTGATTTTGGATGATGTGTTTTCCGAGCTCGACGGTAAACGACGAGAGGCCGTATTGGGAGCCATAGAGCGGGCGCAGCAGGTATTCATAACCGCAGCGGTTGGAACGGATTTGCCTGCAGAACTTGACGCTACGGTAATGACGGTTCATCTTGACCGGCAGGAAGGCTCGATTGTCGAAGAGTCCCTAGCAGCAGATATTCACGAGAAGTCAACTACGCCAATTGATGATGCACATTCCACAGGATCTGATGGAGCGAGTGCTCCATGACATCAAAGAATGAATTTGAAGTAAGGGCGGCTAGCTATGCCCAGGAGGCCGTGCGCCGGCAAAAGCAACTTGCACAAGATTCTGGCTACTATCCCGAGACGGCTGCCAAGGCCCGATTGCTGAGCGAGCGCAGCGGTAAATCACGCGCTAGCTCATTTCGTAGCAAAGGCGGCCGATCTAGGAGCAGGGGTCACGGCTACGAGCACGAGGGTTCGAAGGAAGGGCTCGCCACATCCAAATTGGGTACCGGTCCATCAAAATATGATCCGCAGCCGGTGGACAACGTAATTGGCAATTTGGTCAACAGACTTGGCTGGTCTTCAGTATTAAACATTGCCACGATCGCAGCTAGGTGGCCGAGTATTGTAGGTCCTTCAGTTGCGCAGCACTGCAAGGTGGAGACGTTTGAAGACAACGTCCTTGTGGTTAAGACCTCATCAACCGCTTGGGCGAATCAAATGAAGCTTTTGCTCCCTACGTTAGAGAAGCAGATTGCACAGGCTTTTGGAGAGAATGCGGTAAAGCGGGTCATTATAAGAGGACCTCAGGCACCGTCGTGGAGAAAGGGCCGCTTACACGTTCCTGGTCGCGGTCCGCGTGACACATACGGGTGAGAGATTCACTAAGGAAGGCACATTAAACTCGCCTGTAAAAGTTATGCACAGGTTTTCCCACCATTGTGAATGACTTTTAACCGTCATTTTTGGGGTTTTTGAATTACAAGGTTGACTGACCTAGAGCGCGTTGCTCGAATCTGTGGATATGATAAAAAGTGGTAAGATTATAAAGGTTTTTAAGTGTAAATCTGCGTGTTTATGCGGTTTTTGACAGTCATCTTTCCGTGACTTGAAATCCCGCATCTGATTGATCTTTCGGGTTTAGCCCGGGCGCAGTTTGCTTCCCGCTAGAAAGGGGCTAGTTTGGCTGACCTAGAAGCCCGCCAGGCACAGCAAAATGGTGGTTACGACGCATCGAACATTACCGTTTTGGAAGGTCTAGAAGCTGTTCGCAAACGACCGGGTATGTACATCGGTTCAACGGGCGAGCGAGGTCTTCACCACCTGGTGTACGAAGTCGTTGATAACGCAGTTGATGAGGCGCTGGCCGGATACTGTGACCATATTGAAGTTACGATCCGCGAGGACGGCGGAGTCACGGTTCAAGATAATGGCCGCGGCATTCCTGTGGACATGCATCCCACGGAAGGTCGCCCAACCGTCGAGGTGGTAATGACCATCTTGCACGCGGGCGGAAAGTTCGGAGGCGGTGGATACGCTGTGTCCGGTGGTTTGCACGGCGTGGGTATTTCGGTGGTCAACGCGCTTTCGTCTCGCGTGGAAACAGAGGTGCGCCGTCAGGGTTACGTGTGGAGGCAGACGTTCGGTAACGGCGGTCACCCCCTCACTGATCTTGTGCGTGGGGAAGAGACCGACGAAACCGGCACGTCTCAAACTTTCTACCCGGATCCTTCAATTTTTGATTCGGTTGAGTTCTCGTTCGAGGTTTTGCGTAGCCGCTTCCAGCAGATGGCTTTCTTGAACAAGGGTCTGCGGATCACCCTCACGGATGAACGTCCAGGTGTGATTGACGAGGGTGACGAGATCACCGGGGACGACCTCGGATCTAATGACGATCCAATTTCCGGTTTCCGCCAGGTTACTTACATGTACGAGGGCGGCCTGCGTGACTACGTCAACTTCATTAACAAAACGAAGAAGGCTGAAGTCATCAACAGCGAAATCATTGACTTTGAAAATGAGAACGCTGAAGGCTCCATGTCTATCGAAATCGCGATGCAGTGGACCCGCGCCTACTCCGAAACGATCCACACATACGCGAACACGATCAATACCACCGAGGGTGGTATGCACGAGGAGGGTTTCCGTTCCGCGCTGACTTCTATTGTCAACAAGTACGGGCGCGAGAAGGGAATCCTTAAGGATAAGCAGGACAACCTCACCGGTGATGATATTCGTGAAGGCCTAACCGCTGTTGTGTCGGTAAAGCTCACCGAGCCTCAGTTCGAAGGTCAGACCAAGACCAAGCTCGGTAACGCCGAGGCCCGAACTTTCACGCAGCAGCAGGTGTACACGCAGCTCGGTGACTGGTTTGATGCGCATCCGACTGATGCGAAAGCAATCATCCTCAAGGCTCTAGCTGCTCAGGAGGCGCGCTTAGCTGCTCGCAAGGCAAGGGAAGCAACCCGGCGAAAGAGTGTTCTGGAATCCGCATCGATGCCAGGTAAGCTTCGCGATTGCTCGTCGCGCAACCCGGAAGATTGCGAAATTTTCATTGTGGAGGGTGACTCGGCTGGCGGTTCAGCCGTTATGGGCAGGGACCCTGAGCACCAGGCCATCCTGCCTCTGCGCGGTAAGATTTTGAACGTTGAAAAGGCACGCGTTGATCGTGCACTAGACAGCAACGAAATCCGCGACCTCATCTCCGCACTCGGCACGGGTATTGGAGAGGAATTTGATATCTCCAAGATTCGCTACGGCAAGATCGTATTGATGGCCGATGCTGACGTTGATGGCCAACACATCACCACTTTGCTCCTTACCTTGCTGTTCCGCTACATGCGTCCGTTGGTGGAAGAGGGCCACGTGTACCTGGCGCAGCCGCCTCTCTACCGGCTCAAGTGGACCAATGCGCCACACGAGTACGTTTACTCCGATAAGGAGCGTGACGAACAACTCGCAGCGGGTAAGAATGCGGGATACAGACTTCCTAAGACCGGTGGCGTGCAACGCTACAAGGGTCTTGGCGAGATGAACCACGACGAGCTTTGGGACACCACGATGGATCCTTCAAGGCGACTACTAAAGAAGATAGATGTTGCCGAGGCGGCATCAGCTGACGAAGTGTTCTCCGTTCTGATGGGGGACGACGTGGAATCTAGGCGTTCGTTTATTCAGCGCAACGCACAGGACGTGCGCTTCCTAGACTTCTAGTCAACCTGGTCAAATTCGGATCGAAAGCTTATAAGGGACGGAAATAACGTGAGTGACGAAAATCAGACTCCTGATGAGGTAGCCGCAACCGAACAGACCGGTGCCGTGGTGGCTCAGAAGATTAGCCACGTTGACATTGAAGTTGAGATGCAACGCTCCTATCTCGACTACGCAATGTCCGTAATCGTGGGACGCGCACTGCCAGAGGTTCGTGACGGTCTAAAGCCGGTACACCGACGGATTCTTTACGCAATGTATGACGGCGGCTACAGGCCAGACGCGGGTTTTTACAAGTCGATGCGCGTAGTTGGAGACGTGCTATCTCACTACCACCCGCACGGTGATGTTTCGGTTTACGATGCGCTCGCTCGCCTCGTACAGCCCTGGTCCATGCGCTACCCCCTGGTGGCCGGCCAGGGTAACTTTGGTTCGCCAGGAAACCTAGGCCCCGCTGCTCCGCGTTATACGGAGTGTCGCATGCATCCCATGGCTATGGAGATGGTTCGCGATATTGACGAAAAGACAGTTGACTTTATTGACAACTACGACGGTCGTAACCAGGAGCCAACGGTATTGCCGGCACGGTTCCCGAATCTCCTGGTGAACGGGTCTGAGGGTATTGCAGTTGGTATGGCCACTCGTATCCCGCCGCATAACCTGCGTGAGGTTGCTCAGGGCGTGCAGTGGCACCTGGATCATCCGGAGGCAAGCCGCGAAGAGCTTCTAGAAGCACTCCTCGGCATCATCAAGGGCCCTGATTTTCCGACGGGCGCAACGATTCTTGGTAAATCCGGCATTGAGCAGGTCTACCGCACCGGGCGCGGACCGATTGTGCAGCGCGCAGACGTTACAGTTGAAGAAATCAAGGGACGCACCTGCCTGGTGGTCACCTCATTGCCGTATCAGGTCAACCCAGACAACCTCGCATCCAAGATTGCGCAGCTCGCAAAGGATGGAGTAATTCAGGGCATTGCGGATATCCGCGATGAGACTTCGGGTCGATCCGGTATGCGTCTTGTGCTTGTTCTGAAGCGTGACGCGGTTGCCAAGGTTGTGTTGAACAACCTTTACAAGCGTACGCAGTTGCAAGATTCGTTCCCTGCGAACATGCTTGCCCTCGTCGACGGTGTTCCCCGTACGCTTTCCATTGACGGCTTCATCTACTACTGGACCAAGCACCAGATTGACGTTATTGTGCGGCGCACCAAGTTCCGTCTAGAGAAGGCACGCGAACGCCTACATATATTGAACGGCTACCTTAAGGCACTTGACGCACTTGACGAAGTGATCGCATTGATCCGGCGCTCACCAACCGTGAACGATGCGCGCACAGGCCTTATGGAATTCCTCGAGATCGACGAGATCCAAGCAGACGCAATTCTCGCTATGCAGCTTCGGCGCCTAGCCGCACTCGAGCGCCAGAAGATTATGGATGAGCACGCAGAGCTTTCTGCTCGCGTAGCGGATCTTGAAGACGTTCTCGTAAAGCCGGAGCGTCAGCGGCAGATCGTTTCAGAGGAGCTTGCGGAAATCGTCGAGAAGTACGGTGATGATAGGCGCACGCGTATCGTTCCGTTCTCGGGCGAAATGTCCACGGAAGACCTCATCCCCGAGGAAGATGTGGTTGTCACAATTACCCGTGACGGTTTCACAAAGCGCACTCGCGTGGATTCCTACAAGAGTCAACACCGTGGCGGTAAGGGAATTCGGGGCGCGAAGCTACGTCAAGATGACGTTGTGCAGCACTTCTTCGTCACTACGACCCACCACTGGCTGCTGTTCTTCACAAATCTTGGCCGCGTTTACCGCGTCAAGGCGTACGAGATCCCTGAGGGTGGCCGCGATTCGCGCGGACAGCACGTTGCGAACCTCCTGGCATTCCAACCGGATGAGGAGATCAGCGACGTCCTCGCTATCAAGGACTACGATCAAGCCGATTACCTGGTTCTTGCAACCAAGTCGGGCCTGGTCAAGAAGACCGCCCTTCAGGATTACAACTCGCCGCGAAGCGGTGGCCTGATTGCAATCAACCTTCGGGACGTTAATGGCGAGCCAGACGCGGTGGTATCGGCAAAGCTTGTGAATGCTGACCAGCACCTCATTCTCATTTCTAAGATGGGGCAGGCTTTGCGCTTCGAAGCTAGTGACGAATCTGTGCGTCCTATGGGCCGCGCAACGTCAGGTGTGCGCGGCATGAAGTTCCGCGACGGGGACTATTTGCTCTCCCTCGACGTTGTACATGAGGGGCGTGACCTTCTCGTGATCACAGAGGGCGGATTCGCCAAGCGTTCCGCTATCGACACTTACCCAACGCGCGGCCGCGGCGGACTTGGCGTCAAGGTAGCGAACCTCGTGGATGAGCGCGGCGACCTCGTAGCTGGCCTTGAAGTCACCGAAGAGGATGAAGTGCTTGTCATCATGGAGAGCGGCAACATCGTGCGGAGCGCGGTAAGCGAAGTTCCGCGCACCGGTCGTAACACACAGGGCGTGACCTTCGCGCGCCCCTCGAAGGATGACCGTATTATCGCAATCACTAAAAACTTGGAATCACAGTTGGATGACGATTCCGAGGCAGTAGACTCAGGTGATGAGACCACAGCAACCACGGAAGCGCAAAATGCAACTGAGGTTGCCGAAGGAGTCGAACCCGATTCCGCGGCGCGAAATGAGGAAGGTGACGAATGAGCGACACCTCGCGAGCTGACGTTCAGCAAGATTGGGAGCAGGACACCCCGCATCAGGTAATGCTGGCAGTTGCCCGAGTTGATCCATGGACCGTCATGAAGGTCAGCTTCATGCTTTCTGTGGCATTTGCAATCGCAACGGTTATTGCGTCTTTCGTGATCTGGCTGATGCTCGACGGCATGCACGTATTTGCCGACATCGAACATTTCCTGGTCAGTATTGGTGCCGAATCGTTCGTCAAGCTACTTGACTACGCTCGCCTGCCGCAGGTGATGTCCATGGCAACTCTTGTGGGTGTGGTAAACATCGTGATCCTCACGGCGCTATCCACACTAGGTGCGCTCATTTATAATCTCGTCGCTGCGCTTGTGGGCGGCGTGCGAGTCACCCTCATGGACGAATAACCAACCTGCGAAACGAAAGTCTGGTCGTTCTAAATCCTTCTAATGTAAGGATTGTCACTGATGGCAGTTTGGAATTGTCCAACTGCGTTGGGTAATCTTATTTGGTGCGAGAGCGCAAGGGCCTATAGCTCAGTCGGTTAGAGCGCTTCCCTGATAAGGAAGAGGTCGCTGGTTCGAGTCCAGCTAGGCCCACAGGCGTTTGAAGCACAGTAACGGAGGCTCGTATGATTCGCGAAGGACTACGAAATCTAGTTATTGGTGGGATCGTTGGTACAGTAGGTCTTGTGACTTACCAGATCACCCGCGATCTTTCAGACGATAAGAATCTGTGGCAGCCCGTCCAGGCTGAACCATCTAACGCGATGGACTAACAGATTCCCAATAGGGGCTATGGCGCAATTGGTAGCGCACCTGCTTTGCAAGCAGGGGGTTAGGGGTTCGAGTCCCCTTAGCTCCACAACCACCCGGCCTAATAGGCCGGGTTTTTAATGCCCGAGGTTGTCCGCGCGGTTGTCCATAACCGGAGCCGATTGTGGAGCGCGATTTGGGAAACACTGCGGCGCTATGCAGCATATTCGTTCAGATTCTCTAACAAACAGCACTTATGCACAGGTATATCCACACCTGGGGAAACTTACATATATGTAGTTTCTACAATGTTGTTCCTTGGAATCTCAGGTAGTTTAGAGTACTCAAACAGTAATAGAACCCGACCTGTGGAAAACCAGCAGGTCGGGTTCGAAATAGTTGTGGAAAGCTGTGTATAACTAGCTGTAGAACTGAGTAAGCCCCCAGTAGATCCCGTAGTTCAGGGCTAACAGCGCTACAAAAATCCCAACAGATGCCAACACCGTAGCGGTGGTTTGGCTCTTTTCAGTCTTTCCAGGCCTCGGTCTTGCCAGGCGAACCAAAATCCATGCAACCAGTGCGCCCGTGATCAAACCACCTAGATGACCTTGCCACGAAACTCCAGACACAACGAAGCCGTAAACAAGGTTCACGGCCAGCAAAACCACAATCGACGTTGTATCTGAGCCGGAGGCCTTTTGGAGCACGAAAATAGCTGCAAACAAACCAAACAGTGCGCCCGATGCGCCCACCGTTGCTCCCACTAGAGAAGTAGGATCAACAAACCCCCACGCCAGCACAAACAGGGATCCGCCCATTGCAGAAGCCGCGTACAGAACCAGGTAGCGCCCGGCCCCAAGGACCTGCTCCACGGGGTTACCAACGATGTATAGCGTCAGCATGTTCAGCCCTAAGTGCAACAGTCCGCCGTGCACGAGGGCAACTGTGAGTAGGCGCCACGGTTCGTGTATTGACCAGGCGGGCACATACATTAGCCAAACCTGGAGCGGCTTGTAAACCGTAGCGAGAAGCGAAACCGCGATGGTTATGCCAAGAATCCAAGTGGTGATGCTCTTGCCCTGCAAGCGATATGAGGGCCTGCGCAAGCGGGCGCGCGTGCTACTACTCGCGCACTCGGGGCAGATTGAACCTACTTCGGTGTGGATAGTGCAGTCTGAGCAGGTGCCCCTTCCGCACCGTTTACATGTGGAAATGGCGGGGAGGTTAGGGTGACGAGGGCAGGCCACAGCGGGCTGTGACCTGCGTTCACCATAGCGTGGCTGGTCGCTCACTCTTCGATGTCAATCGTTTCGATTACAACGTCCTCAACTGGCCTGTCATTCATACCCGTTGGGACTGCGGCAATCGCGTCTACAACCGCCTTAGACTCGTCGTCAATAACCTTGCCGAAGATTGTGTGGTTACCCTGCAGCCAGGTGGTTGGAGCAACGGTGATGAAGAACTGCGAGCCGTTGGTTCCGCGACCCATACGCTTGCCTGCATTAGCCATTGCGAGTACGTACGGTTCGTTAAAGTTCAGCTCCGGATGGATTTCGTCGTCAAAGTTGTAACCGGGGCCACCAACGCCAATGCCAAGAGGGTCGCCGCCCTGGATCATGAATCCGGGAATAACGCGGTGGAAAACAACGCCGTCGTAAAGCGGTGCGTTGGTCTTTTCACTCGTTGCCGGGTGCGTCCACTCCCGCTTACCTTGCGCAAGTTCGGCAAAGTTCTTCACCGTAATCGGTGCGTGGTTGGGGAAAAGTTCGATGGCGATATCGCCCATATTTGTGTGAATTGTTGCTTTCATACTGCAATTGTCGCAGATTTGTTTGGATATGTCTTTATTGATCGCCCAAGATTAGCGGCCGGTTCATCCTGCAATGCGCGCGGTTTCAGTGCAAAATGGAAGGGATAGTGTTTCGCTAACGCGAAGCTGATTCTCAACGTAACGGAGGAAATGATGGGCAAGCTAGATACTAATAAGCTCCATCGTGAGGCCGATGCCGCAGCTGAGGCCGCGATGCGTCATGGCGAAGAGTTTGTAACGAAGGCGCAGAACCTGGCGCAAGAGGGCGCAGAATGGGTTGCTCCTCGCGCTCAGTACCTGTGGGATGAGACGGTTAAGGCAACCGCCCCGGTGCTAGAGGAAGCCGCGGATCGCGTCCGTCCCTACTTGGATGATGCTCAGGCTGTAGCCAGTGATTACGCCAAGCGCGGCGAGAAGGCTGCTCGTGCAGCGTCCGCGGCAGCAAAGAAGGACGGTACTATTGCCGAGCGCGTACAGCGCGCGGGTGAGGCCAGCCGCAAGGAGCTCACAAAGCCGAAGAAGTCTGTTGCCGGTACGGTAGCTAAGACGTTCGGGTGGGTACTGCTCGGCACCGCGGCAGCGGGCGTTGGCTACCTACTTTGGCGTCGTTCCCAGCCGATTGAGGATCCTTGGGCAGAAGAGTACTGGGCGGACCTCGACACCGATGTTGACATCGTGGAAACCCCGGCAGAATCTGCCGAGGAAACCGAAGAGTAAGCCAAACTTAGCTTCTTCTCTAAGGGAGGTTGAGGCCGCGAGCCTCGGCCTCCCTTCAAATTTCAAACCCCTTGGTAGCTACAGCTTTACATCGGTGACAGGCATGCTAGAAGCGGCCTAGAAACACAAAAATGGTGGGCATTACGCCCACCATTTTGCGTGAAACTTTAACGCCAGCGCAGTGTCATGAGGAATCCGGTCATCATGAAACCAAGGCCGATTGCGAGATTCCAGTTGCCAATGCCAGGAATTGGGAAGCGAGCCCCCGTCATGTACATGACGACCAGCCAGAGTAGGCCAATGATTAGCAAAGTTACGAACGTGGGAGCCCACCAAGACGGGGAGAGTGGGATGCCGTCAGTCCACGACTTGATTTCCAAATCATCCGTATGAGACGAGTTGGACGTCTTCTTGCGTTTTCTTGATTCAGGCACGCCTAATACCTTCCGACAGAGCCCTACCCGTACACTGGTTACATTGGATTGGGCAAATGATTAAAATCCTGTAATAGCGTACCAAAAGTAGCAGGCATCGCGAAGAGGAGGGCTAGTGGAAAACGCGGATATGCGCGGCGCTCACCGTGGCGCGCACAGTCGCGGAGCTAACCATAGCCGCAAAACTCCTTTTTCAGAGCGCCTGAAACACTTTTTTGGCCGTGGATTCGTGCTGTTCTTAGCTGGTTTGCTGTTTGCTGGTGCAATGACGTTGCGTCCTTCCGCTGGCTCGAGGTACGACTCAGATCTGTTGTCTCTGGTGGCCCGCAAAGAAGTTACCGTGAAAGAGCTATCGGCGGCCAACGAGGACATGTATAAGCAGATTGACCAGATGATCGCGGCTGTTCCAGATCAGCCGCAACTGCCCATTTCAGAACGTACGCGTGTGGAGTTAGCCGGGCCAGGCGTCACGGTAACGTTAAATGACGCTCCGATACCGGAACCATTACCGGAGGGCGTTGTGGCGGACGACCTCGTAATTCACCAGCAGGACATAGAGGCCGTTTTTAATGCTCTGCTAAGTGGCGGTGCAGAGGCGCTCAGCGTGCAGGGCCGGTTTGTGCGCGCCGATTCGAAAGTTTCATGCGTGGGCAATGTAATCAACATCGACGGTAAGCTCTACTCGCCCCCCTACGAGATTGGGGCGATTGGCGATTCCGCCAAAATGCGCCGCGCGCTCTCGCAGGATCCACAGATCGCCATCCTGGGTGAGTACGTAGCTCGGTTCAACTTGGGTTACAGTGTTCGAGATGAATCAAACCTCAAAATTAGTGCCGTAAATCAACAGCCGGTATTCAACTTTGCGAAAGTGACGGCTAGCAATGACAACTAGCTCTTACCCCAGCAGACGTGCAGTGGCGCGCAAGAAACCAAGCCTGTTTATTAGGTTCATTGGTGTTCTTGGCGAGCTCATGATCACGGCTTCGCTTGTGATTGGGTTATTTATCTTCTGGCAGCTGTACTGGACTTCCTGGGAGGTCGAGGCAGACCGGGAGCAGGCGATCAGTGACTTCGAAGCGAAACTTCCAAGAGTTTCTGTCGATAAGGTTCCTCCGGCTCACACGGAGGCTCCACCTGAGTTCACCCCGGTGGGTTATGGCGAAACCATGGGCATTTTGCACATACCCGTTTGGGACAACATGAAAGTTCCGGTGGTGCACGGAACGGCACAGTACCTGCTGGATCAGGCGCTGGGCGGACACTATGAGTTCACGCAATGGCCGGGCGAGGTTGGCAACTTCGCGGTCGCTGCTCACAGACGATCGTACGGTAACAACTTCCGTTACGTAGATACGCTCGAAGAGGGCACACCGGTAGTTATGGAGACCTCGAACGCATTCTTGGTCTACAAGGTGGTGCAAAAAGAGATCGTGCTTCCCGAGCAGACAGAGGTTATTAACCCGGTTCCTGATCAGCCGATTGGCACCACTCCCACCAAGCGAATGCTAACGATGACCACGTGTAGTACTGAGACTGGAGGCCAGTTTGGTAACAGTCACCGCTACATCGTTCACCTGGAGTTCCAACACTGGTATGAGCGCGATGAGGGCATGCCACCCGAACTGAAGTCTGAGAAGGAGGGCGCATAATGTATGCCGCTATCTTCCGCCTGCTGCCGGGCCCGAAGTGGTTAAAGGTTGTCTGGTCGATCCTGCTGATTGTTCTAGTGGCCTGGCTACTTCTTGAGTTTGCCTTCCCCTGGGTCCAAGACACGTTTAACGTGGTTGACAATACGGTGGATGTGCCGGATGTGACAACAACAAGTACGTAATCGTTTCACATAAGCAAATAGATTGGCGGCCCGTGACATGAGTTCACGGGCCGCCCATCTATCCGTAAGGTTTATTCCCCATTTTCAGAGGGCTGTTCCGCAGGTGGTTGTGGCTGCTCCTGAGCGGGAGGCTGTGTGGGAGCGGGGGCCTTGGCAACCGTGACGGTAATCGTCGTGTCCTTGGATACCGTTCCAGTTGCGGAAAGGCTCATTACGGTGCCCTCCGCGTGGTCTGCGCTCTCTTCGGTCTCCACGTTGGTGTTGAGGCCCAGCTCCTGCAGTGCTTGGAGCACCTCGTCGCGGGGGCGCCCAACCAGGTCGGCTGGTACAGAAACGTTGCCAGACGCGATGAATAGCTTCACCGACTCGCCTTCGCTGATTTTAGCTCCAGCCTCTGGATCGGTCTTGATAACCCGTCCCTTCTCCTGCGATGGGTCGTCAACGGTGACAACGTCAGAAACCTGTAATCCGTTTTGCTTGAGTTGATCTCGAGCTTGTTGCTGGGTTAGGCCGCTAACGTCAGGAACCGTTGTGTCTGCAGGACCTGAAGAGAGGACCACCTTGACGGTTGTGCCCTTATCTACGATCGTGCCTGCTTCCGGGTTAGATGAAATGACCGAGTTTGCAGGAATTTCTGAACTTGCTTCGGTGCTTGCAATGGCAAACTCTAATCCGGCTTCCTTTAGCGTCGCGATTGCTTGTTCTTGAGTCTGTCCAACAACGGTTGGAACCGGAACTTGTTCTACTTCCGGCTCCGCGGAGTTAGTGGCAAACCACCACACCAAGCCGCCAATCATGGCAAGGGCAACAACGATAAGTAAAGCGATTGGCCAGCGCTTCTTCTTGGGTTCCTCCTCCAAGGTGTCAATGCGCGCCATGGTTTGCGTATCGTAGGCGGGGGCAGGAGGTGGCATGGTTGCTGCAGGCATCGTCATAGTGGCTGGGGACATAACCTGCGTTGCTGGCGCCTGCCATGAGTCCGTTTCGGGGGCCATTACGAGAGCGCCGCGCGCAGCTCGATTGAGGTCGGCACGCATCTCTTCGGCAGAGCTGTATCTGTCGTCACGGTTCTTCGCTAAAGCCTTGAGGACAACTCGGTCAATTGAGTCCGGCACGTCACTGGTGATGGACGAAGGTTTGGGCGGAATCTCTGACACGTGCTGGTAGGCCACGGCGACAGCAGAATCTCCCTTGAACGGAGGTTGTCCCGTGAGAAGTTCGAACAGGACACAACCCGTGGAGTAAATGTCAGAGCGGGCGTCAACCGGATCGCCGTGCGCCTGTTCCGGGGATAGGTACTGAGCAGTTCCAACCACGGCATTCGTCTGCGTCATAGTGGCTTGAGAGTCCGTGAGGGCACGCGCGATACCGAAGTCCATGACTTTGATCTTGCCGGTGTTCGTTAGCATTATGTTGCCCGGTTTAATGTCTCGGTGAACCAGACCGTGCACATGTGAATATTCGAGGGCGGAGAGCACGCCAGAGATGATCTCTACGGCCTCATCGATAGGAACAGGAGCTCCTCCTGCCAGGAGGTCGCGCACCGTGTGCCCTTCTACGTATTCCATAACGATGTAGGGCACGGAGACGGTTGAGCCGTCGGGTGTTGTCACGTCCTCTTCGCCAGTGTCGTAAACCGCAACTATGTTCGGATGGTTCAAAGACGCGGCAGCCTGCGCTTCGCGGCGGAAACGGGTTTGGAAAATAGAGTCTCGCGCAAGGTCAGTGCGGAGCATCTTGATTGCGACCACCCGAGAAAGGCGCGTATCGAAGCCAAGATGTACCTGCGCCATGCCTCCACGGCCGATCATCGACCGCACTTCGTAGCGTCCGGCTAGGCGGTGGGTGTGGTTGTCAGCCATACTTGAACCTCCGTTGATGTGTTATCTGCCAGAATACTCGTAAATCGTCCGTGGCTCGCAGTAGGGCTTGTGGAGCTCGGGTTGCTGTTGAAAGCAAACATGACTAGCAGTGTGACAATAAAAATGACAATGGCGACAAATAATAACTCTTGTAGTTTCACCGCGTAAGCGTTTGACGCTGCGTGTCTAAAGGCCTTGTTATTAGCCGGTTGTCGCCGTGATTTAGGGGCGTATTGTGCCCGAGTGGGTAAGTTGCTTTTAGTTGCAGGTTTTGTGGTTCGGTTGTGTTGGTCAGATTTGAATGCGGGGGGCGCGTCAGATCGCAACTTTGTGGCAGTGGTTTTGCGTGAAGTGGCCACGTCAGTGCGTCTTTTGGTTGCGGCCTCGTTAGTGGATTGTTTCTTCGGGATCGAGGTGGTGAAGCCCGCGCGATTGCGTTCGAGGGCAACTGGTGGCGCGTCAGGTAGCGAGACCGGTTGAGGATTGGTGGGGAGCCCAAGGGAGAGAGCGGCGCTAGATAGCTGCTTCGCGAGGGTAGCACCATCTTTTGGCCGATCTGATGGTTTCTTTTCCAGTAGCTTCATGACGATTCGCGCCAGCTCTTTGGGAACATCGTCGGGTAGCGGCGGGACTTCATCGTTGACGTGGGCAAACGCGACGTCCACCTGAGTTTTGCCGGTAAACGGACGCTTTCCAGCAAGTGCCTCGTAGGCGATAACGCCTAGCGCATACAGGTCGCCACTGTGGGTTGCGGGATCTCCCATCGCCTGTTCGGGTGGTAGGTACTGAGCGGTTCCCATAACCATGCCGGCCTCAGTCATGGTGGCTTGGCCAGGTGTTGTGGAAATGCCAAAGTCGGTGAGCTTAACCAAACCCTCGGGCGTGATGAGGATGTTGGAAGGCTTAATGTCACGGTGGACGATTTCGCGGTCCTTGGCTGACTGAAGTACGTACGCGGTTTGGATAAGGATGGGTAGTAGCTGGTCTGGCGCGATGCGGTTACCGCCACGCAGATACTCGTTGAAGGGACGGCCCTCAACGTACTCCATGACAATCCATCCGGTGCCATCCTCCTCACCGTGGTCGAGGACCGCAGCGATGTTGGGGTGTTGGATGCGCATGGCGTTGGTTGCTTCCATGCGTAGGCGCTGGAGGAAGGTGGCCTGACCGGTGAGCTCTGGTTTGAGGATCTTCACGGCAATGTGTCGGCCAGTGACTTTATCTCGCGCGGTCCAAACTTCGCCCATGCCTCCCGTAGCAACCTGGCGGACAAGCTTGTAGCGCCCGCCCAGTACTTTTCCGCTGTAGTTACTCATTGGCAGACTCAACTTCCAAGAGTTGGCGGACCACTGGGCCGGCGTCAGTTCCGCCACCCACGTACGGGTTGATGTCATCGCCCTGGATGGCTACGGCAACAACTACGGGGTTGTCATTGGCTATAAAGGCTACGGACCAGGCGATGTTGCGATCTGCTACCTCGGCCGTACCGGTTTTTGCAGCAACGGTGCGGCCGGGCAGATACATGGTCCCGCCCAAGCCGTACCGGGTGTCAACTACCGCAACCATCATTGTGCGCAGTTGAGAGGCAACTTCGGGTGTGATTGGGGTGGCGAGGAGCTCTGGCTTAGTGTTGGTTTGAACCTCAAGATCGGCGTTTACTACCGAATCGATAAGGTACGGCTTCATCAGTTGGCCATTGTTTGCCACCGCTGCAGCGATCATAGCCATTTGTAGAGGCGTGACTTGCACGTCGCTTTGCCCAATCGCGGCGAGGGCTGTTTGGGCTTGGTCTAAGTCCTCGGGATATGCGGAGGGAGTAACTGGTAGCGGGATGGAAAGATCCTGCTCGAAGCCGAAGTCTAGGGCCTTCTGGTGGAGTTTTTCTGCGCCAACTGTTACACCGCCCTCGGCAAAAGTCGTGTTGCACGAGCGCGCAAACGCCTCGGTCAAGGTCGGGTTGCCGTCACCGCACGCGAGGCCGCTAATGTTAGGCAGGTCGGTTTCAGTGCCGGGTAGGCGATATGAGGCTGGGCCGCTCACCTTCGAATCTGGAGTCAGGCCGGATTCAAGCATTGCTGCAGCAGTTACAAGCTTGAACACTGAACCGGGCGCGTAGCGATCGCCTGCAATGGCGCGGTTCTTGAGCGGTTTTCCACTGTCTGCGTCAAGCTGCTTGTAGTAGTCCAATGCGGCCGCCCCGTCTGGGTCGGCTAGTTTGTTCGGATCGTAGGATGGGGAGGAGTAGAGGGCGCGGATTGCTCCGGTCTTTGCCTCGATGGCAACAACGGCTCCTTCGCGTCCTCCAAGGGCAGATTTAGCAGCTTCTTGGAGAGCGGCGTCGATAGTTAGGTTGACGCCGCCACCACGCCGCTCCTGGCCGGTGAGCAGGTTTTGGAGTCGCTGGGTGAAGAGGGAGGGTGCGTCGCCTTCAAGAATGTCGTCGGCGGCGGATTCAAGACCGCTGGATGACCCGAGGTTTGTAGAGAACCAGCCGGTGAGGTGCCCGTAGAGGTCGCCAGCCGGGTAGCTGCGGTTGTATCTGCGGGAGTCCGGGATTTTCACTGACTCGGCGATTGCAGTGCCGTTCACGATGATGGGGCCTCGGTCGCGTTCCGCGGCGTGCAAAATGGTGCGCGAGTTGCGCGCGTCCGCGTTAAGTTCGGGCGCCTTGTAGAACTGGATGTAGGTGGCTGCTAGCGCCAGCGAACACACCATGGCGAACAGGATGATGTAAAGCTTACGGATTTGATCGTTCATCTGGCGCCTTCCGCAACATCATTGGGGATAGCAACCGGGGTTGGGGGGCGGCGCGACGCGTCGGATATGCGTAGCAGTAGGGCCACGGAGATCCACGAGGCAACCATGGACGAGCCACCTTGCGCGAGGAAGGGCGCGGTGAGGCCCGTGAGTGGAATCAGGCGGGTGATGCCGCCGAGTACTACGAATAGTTGGAGTCCGAGCGAGAAGCTGATGCCGGTGGCAAGTAGTTTGCCAAATCCGTCGCGCACACCGATTGCAGCGCGCAGTCCGCGCTCGATCAGGATTAGGTACAAGAGCAAAATGGCCATCAGGCCGGTGAGGCCAAGTTCTTCTGCGAGGGAAGAAAGGATGAAGTCAGACTGTGCAAAGGGCACTAGTTGCGGGTATCCGCGCCCCCAGCCGGTACCGAACAATCCGCCTGAAGCCATGCCAAACTGGCCTTGCACTACCTGGTGTGAACCGCCGATGGCGTTGTAAATATCGTTGTCGTACGCGTGTAGCCAGATAGTGATGCGCCGTCCAACGTGGGGGAAGGCTTGGACTGCAAAGTAGGCGGCTGGTGCAAATAGTGCCGCGCCGATGATTAGCCAGGAAACGCGAGCGGTGGCCACGTAGATCATGGCGATGAACAGGCCGAAGAATAGTAGCGATGTCCCAAGGTCGCGCTGTAAGACGAGCACGAGGATCGCTACTAGCCATGTGAGCAGGATGGGGCCGAGATCGCGTGCGCGGGGCAGGCGGATACCGAGGAACTTTTTACCCCCAACGGTGAGCATGTCGCGGTTGGTGACGAGGTATCCAGCGAAGAAGATGGCGAGGGTGATTTTTACGAACTCGGCTGGTTGGACGGAGAACGGTCCGAGGTAAATCCAGATGCGCGCACCGAAATGTTCCTGTCCTAGCCCGGGAATTAGGGGCAGGATGAGTAGCACGATGGACACGAACATGGCGATGTAGGTGTAGCGGCGCAGGTTTCGATGGTTGCGTACGAGGATGAGTACAGCTGCACCGGCCAATAGCCCCACGGCTACGAAAATCAGCTGTTTGATACCGACAATCGGGTATTGCGATTCTGGTGGGAGGTTTTCGTTTAGCGCCTTGTAAGACATGTCGAGCCGGTAAATCATGGCGAGGCCAATGCCGGTCAGTCCGACAGCCACGGGCAGGATCACTGGGTCGGCGTGTGGAGCGAGTTTGCGCACCCCAAGGTACGCAACGGTTGAGAATACGACGAGGATTACCACGTGCCAAAGGATGTTGGCAGGCAACTCATCGGTTCGATTGAGGGAAGTGAGGGCGTAGCCTCCCAGGCCCGCGGCCGTGGACAGGACAAGCAAGAGCAGCTCTAGGATGGGCCGCGATCTTGGAGGGGAGATCGTTACGGTTGCCATTAGCTCTCCTTAGTGGCAACCGTTGTCGACGAGCTGGTTCCGGATTCAGCCGGCGTGCTTTCGCCTGTTTTATCATTCGGCTCAGTTGTCGAAGTTGTCTTATTACTCTCAGCTGTGCGCTTCAAGGACTCAACATACTGGTTGATTTCCTCCATTGAGGATCTGCGTACAGGTTCTTTTAGGCGTGTTCGCTCAACGGGGAGGAGGTCTGCGGCCTTAAGCTCGGTTAGTTCAACTGGGTGAGATAACTCGAACGGGCCCACCGCCTGCGGAATGCCTTGGAATATGACAACCCGGTCTTCCACCAATTGCACGTAATACTGGGTTTGCGACCAAACGTATCCGCCCCAAGCGCCTAGAATCACCAGCGTTGTAGCGATGAGGGCGAAGAAGGGCTTAACCCAAGATCGGGGTTTCAGATCTTCAGGTTCTTCCTCATCAACGATGGTTTCGCGCGGCGCGAGGTTGGCGGCGCGTGCGGCAGCGCCCCCGCCTCCACGGCTAGGAAGGTTGCGATCAACCGCTGCGGCGCCCACTACCTGGGGGGTTTGCGCGTCGATGGAACCGGCAGGAACGACGTCTGCGATCACGCACGTGATGTTGTCGGGCCCGCCCCCTCGTAGGGCAAGGTTGATTAGCTCCTCGGCACATTCGCCAGGATCGTCGATGGTGGATAGCGTTTCGATGATTGTGTCGGCGGAAACTACGCCGGACAGCCCGTCGGAGCACAGCAACCACCGGTCACCCACCACGGCTTCGCGTACGGATTCGTCGGGCACAACGTCAGAGTCAGAGTCTCCAAGAATGCGTAGCACGATCGAACGTTGCGGGTGGTTTTCAGCCTCTTCTGGCGTGATTTGCCCGGTTTGGATGAGGTATTGCACGAACGAGTGGTCGGTGGTGACCTGCGTGAGGTTGTCGCCGCGAAGCACGTATGCGCGCGAATCACCGATGTGTACCATCGCAAGTTTTGACCCTGATCGCATGAGGGCAATGCACGTGGTGCCAAGGCCTTGCAGTTTTGGGTCGTTCTTGGAGCGTTCAACCAGTTCCTCATGCGCGGCATTCAGGGCGTCGCGGAGGAGGGGAAGCATTTGTTCGGCCGGATGGTCGTCAGCGTCAAGGGGGGCGAAGTGGGCGACGGCCACGGATGATGCTATGTCTCCGCCCGCGGGCCCGCCCATGCCGTCGGCTAGCAGGAGCAGGTGCGGCCCGGCATAACCGGAATCCTGATTGTTTTTGCGCACAAGGCCCACGTCGGACCTGGCGGCGAAGCGGAAGTCAACTGCCATTAGCTCACCAGCTCGAATGTGGTTCTACCAATGCGCACGTTAGCGCCAAACGTGAGCCGGTGGGGCCGGTCGATGCGTTCGTCATCAACGAAAGTGCCGTTTGTGGAGCCGAGGTCTTCAACCCACCAGCCTTCATCGTCCAGGTGCAGGCGGGCGTGGCGCGAAGACGCGTATTCGTCGTCGATTACAAGCGTTGAGGCAGGCGAGCGGCCGATGGTGATGTCCGCATTACCTAGCTTCATGGTGGTGCCAACCAGGGGCCCTCCGGTGATGAGGAGTTTGGTTGGCATCGTTGGGGCTGCACCGCGTTTGCGGCGCCGTTTAGATTCAGCGAGGTGCTTGTCAGCCTCTTTACGGCCCGCACCGCGCGGCGTGACCACGGTTCCGAAGATGTCTTGGCGTAGCAGTGAGACAGCTCCGAGCGCCACCGCCCAAAGTAGGAGGAGATAGAGGAGTCGGAGCAGCGTGAATGCTAGGTCAGAAGCCATCTACGTGTATTGCTCCTTTGCTGGGGATGTCCAAAACAGGATGCGCGTGCGTCCAATCACCAGCTGATTTCCGTCCACCAGTGTGGCGGCGTCTACCTTGTGTCCTTCGACGTAGAGGCCGTTTGTGGAACCGAGGTCGGAAGCAATCACACCGTCCGGGGTTTTGCGTAGTTCGAGGTGGCGGCGAGAAACTCCGGAGTCTGAGATGGTGATGTCGGCTTCGGCTCCGCGGCCGAGGATGGTGACGGGCTCGGTGAGGATCCAGCGTTCACCCTCTACGTCGATGATCGGGTTGGACTCGGTGGCAACTTGGCTGGTGGCTGGGGCTACCGCCCCGCGTTTGGTGCCAACTTCGATTTCGAGTTCACCCGTGAGCTCTTCAGGACCTTCCTCAATATTCACGTCGATGGGGCCGACGAGAGCGAAGTTGTTTTCTTCGGCGTGTTCGCGCGCAGTGTTTTCTACTTCGGTGGCGAGGACGTCAATGCCAAGCTCTTCGAGTCGCTTCATGTCGGAGGGTGCGACGCGGACGGTGTACTGGTTCGGGGCGATAGCGCGATCCCGGGAATATTCCTGGACGTGGTTGTCCATGGCGCTACGCACCGCCGAGCTGACGTCTACAGGCTTTAGTTCAGAGCGGAAGATCCGGGAGAAGGTACCTTGCACGCCTTTTTCGATTGCTGATTCGAATCGGTCAAGAAACCGCATTGTCCACCCCCAATAGGTAGCTCCATGGTTTTGCTACAAGCTCGGAATCTACGCTACTACTTTGGCCATATTATAGCGATTGCGCGAGGTTGGCTGAATTTGCCTCGCAGGTTTTGATTTTATATGCTGATCTAGCTTTAGCCCGGGTGGCGGAATTGGTAGACGCGCACGGTTCAGGTCCGTGTGCCCTTACGGGCATGGGGGTTCGACTCCCCCCTCGGGCACGATTGTTATGTTTCGGGACATCGTTCATACGGTGTCCCGACACTTTTTATGCTTTGGGGCTTTGATGTGTCCCGTCATCGTTCCGTTTTTGGGTTGGTAGTTTCCGGTTATCGCCACGCGCTGAGCCATGGTCGGTTAGCTTGTAGCTAAGAGATACGAGTGCCGAGTGACGTTATGGAAACGGGCGGAAAGAGCAAACGATGTTTGAAGACGACGGGGTAGACAAGCCACTCGCGTATAGTTCAGCGGTTTTATTTCGTAAAACTGTGCGGGAGGACTTGGAGCGCGTGTCAGACGGTTCTAACCCGGTAGTGGCAGGGTTTGATCGCACCGGTTACATCATCGACACGCTATCAAAGCTAAGAGGCCTCGCTTCCAGGAGTTTATCTAGCGGTAAGGCAGAGCTTGAGGTGCCGGTGCTGGACGTGATGATCGAGCAGTACAAACGCTACGGGTACTTCATTCAGGCAAGGCCGTGTAGAGATGCAGTGTTGCACTGGCTGGAAATGGAAGAACGGGCGGGGAGCGCGGGCGTCATGCCGTTCACCATGGGGTTCTTTGACATGTGTGCCGGTCGTGACCGCGAGCCAGACGAACCGCAAGGCTACGAGGACCCATACAAGCTAGAGGACTGGATCAAACGCGCCGAGCCATACTTTAGTGACCTGGTAGAGCGCTACGCGCTCACGGTAAACGCGATGGTGCACGAACAAGCAAACAAGTACTACAACTAGCGTCTGGGTACCCTTTCGCCACCCCGGCGGGTTGTCGTGCCAAGCATTCGCCGAAGCCTCCCCCTGCGAACGAGTGTGTGCTGCGTCATACTGGAAGTGTCTCGATTGCAAACGGATGGGTGAGGGACATGAGCGATTCGCTTGTTAGTTGCAGGTTTCTAGGTGCGGCTGGAACCGTGACCGGATCGAAGTATTTGCTTGAAATCGATGGCCGTAAAGTGCTGGTTGATGCGGGCATGTATCAGGGCGAGAAGAAATGGCGTGTCAAGAACTGGGAGCCGTTCTCCCCAAGTCCGCAAACTATTACCGACATCTTGGTTACACACGCTCACGCTGATCACGTGGCCTACCTGCCGGTGCTTGTGAAGCAGGGTTTTAGAGGCTCGATTTGGGCTACGAGGGCAACTATAAAACTCGCTGAGATAGTCCTGCGCGATGCCGGCAACCTGCAGGTGAATGACGCGAAGTCAGCGAAAAAGGGCGGCTACTCTAAGCACGAGAATCCGTTGGCCCTCTTCACTCCAGAGGACGTGGAGAAGACGCTGCAGTATTTCCGCCCCGTTGAGTTCGATACCGAAGTTGATTTTGGAGAGTTCTCCGCTCGCTGGGTGCCGGCCAGCCACATCCTCGGGTCGGCTTCGATTCTGATAAAGACAGGGGGCACGCGGATCCTCTTTTCTGGCGATCTGGGCAGGGAGAACCCGTACCTGCTGAAGCCGCGCGGGAAAACCCCGGCAGCGGATTGGGTGATTATGGAATCCACGTACGGTGACCGGCTACACGAGGTTGCCGAGGTGCCGCACGAAGAAATGGCGCGCGCGATCCGCGACACTGCGGCGCGGGGTGGAAAGATCGTGATTCCCGCATTTGCGATTCACCGTACGGAGTCGGTGCTCGCCCAGCTGGTGTCGATGATGCGCGAAGGGCGAATCCCTGATTTGCCGGTGTTTGTGGACTCGCCGATGGGTCTGCGCGCCCTCAACGTGTACGAGGAGTTCGCGGACGAAGAGATGCGCAGCGGTATTGATAAGGAAGACTTCCTCGGCATTCCGCGGCTGAAACAGATGCTGAGCGTGGAGGATTCGAAGAAGATCAATGAGTTCAAAGGCTCGTGCATCATAGTGACATCCTCAGGAATGTTGGAGGGCGGTCGCGTTTTGCACCACCTGCAAAGGTTGCTACCGGACCCGAAGAACTGCCTTATTATCACCGGATACCAGGCTGTGGGAACGCGCGGTCGAAAACTGCTTGAGGGCGCGGAATCGATCAAAATGCACGGCTGGTACGTGCCGGTTCGCGCTGAAGTTACGCAAGACCGCGAGTTCTCTGCCCACGCCGATCGTGACGAACTTTTGCGTTGGGTTGCGCAGGTCGGTGAGGGCGATGACGGCGAGGCGGGGAAGGCCCCGCACGCAGTGTTCTTGACGCACGGCGAGCCGCGGGCAGCCCAGGCGCTGGGCGAGCGAATCAAGCAGAAGCTTGGCTGGAATGTGGTTGTCCCGCAGTTTGGCGAGGTTGTGAGGCTTGCGCCAAACCCGGACTGGGTCAGGGATTAACGCAAGCCGCCTCTAGATATGTAGCTAGTCGTGTCCGCGTAGCACGGCTTGCAGTCTTGGGTCCTCCAAGTAGCCGTCCAACACGTTGCGCGCCACGGCAATCGAGTCAACTAGCGGGTGGCTTGCAATAGCGTGCCAAGCGGCTCCCTCGTTGGACTCAAAGAACGCGCGTAGCAGTTCTTCTTCCACGGCCTTGACCGTTGAGACGAGGCCAAATTCAGGGCCGGTCAAGGGCTTTACCTGATGCGGGTGGATGCCGCCAGCATCAACCGTGCAGGGAACCTCCACGACTGCGGATTCTGATAGTCCAGGCACTAGCAGGCCGTTCGGCCCATCGCTGTTTGCCACGTTGAGGATCATGGTTGCGGGCTCGCCCTTGGTGATGGCTTTCATGATGTTGAAAGCAACCTCTTGGTAGCCGCCGCCCATGTCCTCATTGCGGCGCCCGGCCCGCTCTTCCTCAGGGCGCGATTCGGCCATGTACGTGGCTTCGCGCTCGTTGTGCGTAGCCTGCCACAGCTCGGCTGCCCGCTGCGGGTTGGCTGTTGCCGCCTCGTAAAACTTTTCTTGCTGGGCCCGCAAGAACTCTCCGCGCGTCTCATGCTCGTCCAGAATGCGCTGTAGCGATTCGCGCGCGTAGTAGTAGTAGAACAGGTACTCGTTAGGCAGAGCGCCAAGGGTTCGCACCCAGTCGAAGCCGAGGATGCGAGCCTCTTCAATATGATCGAGCATTTCGTCGGATGCGAGCAGCTCCGGCAGGCGGTCAACTCCGTCTACGCGTAGTTCGCGCAACCATCCGAGATGGTTGAGGCCAACATAGTCAAACTCAACATCGCTTGGCGAAACTCCTATCGCCGCGCACGCTTTGCGCATGAGGCCGATCGGGGTATCACAGATGCCAACAACGCGATTGCCTAGCACCGTGCGCATTGCTTGCGTGATGATGCCGGCCGGATTGGTGAAGTTGATGACCCACGCGTTTGGCGCCACTTCGCGCGCAGCCTCCGCTAAACGCATGGCCTCTGGCAGTGTGCGCAACGCGTACGCATTTCCGCCCGGACCCACCGTTTCTTGTCCAATAACGTGATTAGAAAGAGCCACTCGCTCATCGCGAACACGCCCATCGGTGCCGCCTACGCGGATTGCTGAAAATACGAAGTCCGCGCCAGCAAGCGCCTCGTGAAGATCGGTGGTCGCAGTGATTCGAGGCAGGTTAGGCCGATCAGAATACAATCCACGGATCACGTTTTCGATGACGCCCATTCGCATAGTGGAAACGTCATACAACGCTACGTCAGTGATCTGGAATACAGAATCATGCTTTGAGAGGACGTCCAGAACTTGAGGGACGCGAAATCCGCCGCCTCCAGCGATCGTTAGTTTCACGGGCGAATACCTTTCAGATCGAGGGAAAGCACAGTATCTTGCGCATACCCTCTCATCTTATTAAGTCTGCACACCTGCGTGGATAGTTCGGCAAGGGATGCGCGCATTGTTTGTCATGAACGAGATGTGGGGCGATACTGATCGAAACGGTACGCAGAAGGAAGCAGGCTGTATGTCTACCGGTGCAATAGCGGTTTGTGGCCCAACGTTTTTGGACGTGGTGATGGCTGGGATGCCACATGCTCCAGTGCTGGGCGAGGAGATGTGGGTTGAATCTTCGGCGCTCACCGCAGGAGGGGCTGCTAATCAGGCGGTTGCCGTGGCAAGGCTGGGGCACCCGGTAGAGCTGATAACTCGCCTCGGAAATGATCGAGCGGGTCAGATTGTGCGGTCAGTGCTTGACGAAAACAAGGTCGGTACCGCGTATGCTACGCCCGTTGAGTGCCAGTCTGTAACTGTTGCGCTTGCGTGGGACGCAGACCGGGCAATGGTCACCCATGGATCGGATGAAGGTGGCGCATTACCGGAAGACTTCGCACCTTCCGTGCTAATCGCAGACCTGCGTGCGATCGATAAGAATGTCGAGGTTGTGAAGAAGTGGCGCGCTCGCGGCACGAAAGTTATTGGTGACGTCGGTTGGGATTCTACGGGCGCGTGGCGCACCAGCGATCTGCTCCCGCTTGAACACTGTGATTATTTTGTTCCCAACGAGACCGAAATATTGCACTACGCCCGCTGTTTTGATGTTCGCCAGGCTGTTTCGATGATCGGTCAGCTGGTGGAAACCGATGCGCGAATAGTTGTAACAAGAGGCGGTCGTGGAGTGGTTCTAGGACCCGATAACTACCAGACTTTGCCTGGTATCTCGGTTGATGTGGTCGATCCAACGGGGGCGGGGGACGCGTTCAGCGCCGGGCTCGCCGTAGCCGTTGCTAATGGGGCAACGGAGCGTGAGGCCGTGTCTTTCGCCCTCCTTCTAGGCGCACTATCGGTTTCTAAGGCGGGAGGAGCTGGTTCTACTCCTACCGCTTCAGAGCTTGCAAAAAGGATTAAAGAGCTCGATATTCCTGGATCTTATGATTTGGGTTTCGTTCACCAATTTGTTAAATCACTCGGGTTTAACACCAAATAGTTTCGTGAGGTGAAACACTAGAGCAGACGGAGCAATTTTCGAAAGGGGAGGCAATGAGGCCTGCAAAGTTTATTGCACCTGCTGCAGTTGCGGCTGTGGCGCTAATGCTTGGAGCATGTGCTCCTGGACCTTCTAACGAATCGAGCCCCAGTGAGGGTGGTACGTCTAGTGAGGTCATTACGGATATTTCGAGCTTGCCTGAGCAGACTCTGACGGTTTGGGACCAGGAGGTTCGCGGAGGCCAGGATGAGCAGATGAAGCGCCTGAATGAGGCGTTCATGAAGAAGTATCCAAACATCACCATTGAGCGGGTTTCGCAGTCGTTTGATGACCTGCAAACTACGCTTCGCCTCGCACTTTCGGGTGATGACGCGCCCGATGTTGTGGAGGCAAATAATGCGCGGTCGATGATGGGGCAGTTTGTTTCGGCTGGACAGATCATTCCGCTGGATCCATGGGCGGATGCTTACAAGTGGCGCGATCGCTACTCTGACAGCATTCTTTCTTACTCTTCCTATTCGGCTGACGCCACGAAGTTTGGCGAAGGATCGCTTTACGGCTTGCCGCAGGTAGGCGAGGTTGTGGGTGTTTTCTACGCTCCTTCACGGCTTGAAGAGCTGGCCCTGCAGGTACCGAAGACGTGGGATGAGTTCAGCGACCAGTTGAAGACCATTAAGGACGCGGGAAAGACGCCGCTAATGCTCGGCAACGTAGATAAGTGGCCTGCGTTCCACCTGTTTGGCGCGGTTCAGGCCGCTCACGTTCCGGCGGACCAGGTGCGCCCACTTGGTTTCGGTAATGCGGGTGCTACGTGGAAGTCGGATGAGAACGTTGCGGCAGCGAAGCAGTTGCAGGACTGGGCGACGTCCGGCTACTTCAACGAGGGCTTCAACGGCGTTGATTATGACTCGGTCTGGCAGAGCTTTGCCAAGGGTGACGGCATTTACTTGATCGCCGGTTCTTGGCTCGCTCCGGATCTGATGGAGGCGATGGGTGACGACATTGCATTCATGGCTCCACCGATGGCGGGCGATAAGCCGGCAACAACCGGTGGCACAGGCTTGCCGTTTGCGATCACGTCTTCGGCAAAGGATCCGAACGTAGCCGCGGCATACATTGACTTCATCACCTCTGATGAGGCCATGCAGGTGCTTGCCGACACGGGCAACGTGCCGGTTAATGACGCTGCGAAGTATGCGGGTGGAACCAAGGGTGTTGTGGCAGACGTTTTGAACGTGTTCACAACCGTTTCTGAGGATGGCGAGATTCTGCCGTACCTGGACTACGCAACTCCGACGTTTGACCAGACGCTTGGTGATGCGTTGCAGCAGTTGATGGCGGGAACGATGACTCCGGAGGCATTCGTGGATGCTCTGGAGGCTGACTACGCCGGTTTTGCGAAGTAGGCACATGTCAACGGTTTCTAACGGTCCGCGCGCAGACTCAAAGAGTGGGGCTGCGCGCGGATCGGCCGTGAAATTTAGCCAGACTAAGCGAGGTAGTAATACGCTGGCCGCGCTGGCTTTGATGGCCGTGCCTTTCGCCGTATATGCGGCGTTCATGCTCTACCCGTTGATCCGCGTATTCCAGTTGTCTTTATATAAGTGGGATGGGCTGGGTTATTCAACGTTTGTAGGCTTTTCTAACTACATTGAGACGTTTTCGAATCCGCGGTTGTTGGCAGCGTTTTCGCACGCGCTGATTTTGATTATTTTTTACGCGGTTATACCCCTGTGCGTGGGCCTGGTTTTGGCGTCGCTGTTGACAAGGTCGCAGATTCGCGGTCTGGGATTTTTCCGCACGGTGGTGTTTTTACCGCAGGTGATCGCGATGGTGGTGTTAGCGATTGCGTGGCGAGGCATTTACGCCCCGGATGGGCCAATTAACGGGTTTTTGCGTGCGATTGGTTTGGGATCGTTGACGAGGGCGTGGCTGGGTGATTTCACGTTTGCTTTGCCCGCGGTGGGCTTGATTGGTTCGTGGGTGAGCCTGGGCCTGGTGACGGTGCTTTTGATGTCTGGCATGGCCGCGATTCCGCGTGATTTGTATGAGGCTGCGATGCTTGACGGTGCGGGCAGGGTGCGTCAGTTCTTTGCAATAACGGTGCCCTCTGTTCGCGCGGAGATCATAGTGTCTTTGACTCTGACGATTGTGGCGGCTTTGAAGACGTTTGACCTCGTGTATGTGACCACATCGGGAGGGCCGGGAAGTGCTACAACCGTGCCGTCTTACGAGGTTTACTATCAGGCGTTTCGAATTGGTGAGGTGGGAACAGCCTCGTCGCTCGCAGTGGTGCTGACGCTGGTGATCTTCTTGATTAACTTGGCCCTCAACCTGGTGGGGGAGCGTGAATAATGAGACCCTCGCGTACGGAACAACTGATTAATTACGTGGTGCTCACGCTGTTTGCAGCGGGAGCGTTGGTGCCCATTTTGCGGATTCTGGTGCTGTCATTGCAGCCGGAGTCTTTTGGCGGGGAGGGTTCATTCCATTTTGAGAACTACGCGGCGGCGTGGGAGCAGGGGCGCTTTTCGGATTACATGCGCAACTCGATAATGGTGGCGTTGCTGGTGGTGACGGTGGCGCTGGTGTTGTCGATAGCTTCCGGCTATGTTTTGGGCGTGTTGCGCCCGCGCGGGGAGAAGATCTTATTCTTCACTTTCTTGCTTGGGATCATGGTGCCGTCTGAAGCAATTGTGTTGCCCTTGTTTTTTGATTTGAGGTCCCTGGGGCTTACGGACACGATTTGGGCTATTGCACTTCCCCAGATAGCGCAGTCACTGGCTTTCGGAACGTTCTGGATGCGCGCGTTCTTTAGGAGCGTGGATAGGTCTTTGATTGAAGCCGCGCAGATAGATGGGGCCGGAAATTTGCGGATTTTGAGGTCGGTTTTGGTGCCGATAGCCGTGCCAACGGTAGTTACGCAGGTGGTGCTGACGTTTATGTGGACGTGGAATGACTTCCTGATCCCGTTGGTCATGTCGCCATCGGGCAAGATGCGCACCGCACCGTTGGGGTTGGCGTTCTTCCAGGGCCAGTACACGCAGGGTTCGAGCCTGCTGGCTGCGGGTGCTGTGCTGGTAGCTTTGCCGATGGTGATTTTGTACTTTACCCTCCAACGCCATTTCATGGCTGGTATGACAGATGGGGCAGTGAAGGGCTAGATTCAAAGCTTTTTGCGGATCGCAGGCAAAAATTGCGTTTGCCGGGTGGCTTTTGCTGGGCATGGGTAAGCTTTCAGGTATTGGAGGATTAGTTATGCGTGTTCCACTTTCTATTTTGGATTTGTCGCCGGTTTCTGCTGGTTTGGGTAGACGCCGGGCGCTGGATGATTCGCTTGAGTTGGCGCGCCTTGCGGAGAGCGCGGGGTACAAGCGGTATTGGATGGCGGAGCACCACGGTTCTCGTTTGTTTATGTCGTCGGCAACCTCGTTGTTGTTGGCGCGCGCAGCGGAACACACTTCCACGATTCGTTTGGGTGCGGGTGGCGTGATGTTGCCAAACCATTCGCCGCTAATGGTTGCGGAGTATTACGGTACGCTCGCAACGATTTATGGTGACCGGTTTGATTTGGGACTTGGCCGCGCGCCGGGCACCGATCCGGTGACGGCCTCGGCTCTGCGGCGCGGAAGCGGCCAGTTGGATGATTTCAGTGTTGATGTGGCCCAGCTAGTGCAGTATTTCCAGCCAAGCCCGGTTGACGATTTTGGTCTTGCTGGAGCGGAGGCCGCGGCGTTCGGGCTGTCTCCAAATCCCGCCTCGATCCGCAATAGGATTTTGGCGATACCCGGTGAAGGCACGGAGGTTCCGCTGTGGATGCTCGGATCTTCGCTCGGCGGCGCCCAGGTGGCGGCCGCGCTGGGCTTGCCCTACAGTTTTGCGTCGCATTTTGCACCTCAATACTTGCGTAACGCGGTAGCGACGTACCGCGCGAACTTTAACGCGGAGGCTCCCACGGCGCAGGTGGATCGCCCGGTGTTCATGGCGGGCGTGAATGTGCTGGTGGCGCCAACTCGGGAGGAGGCGAACTACCTGTTCACCTCTTACACGGATTGGAAGGATGGGCTTAGCAAGGGCAAGAACGAGCCGTTGTCGAAGCCTAATGCGGCCTTGCATTATGACGTTGCAGCGCAAGGTTTGAACACGACGGCCGTGGTGGGCTCGCCTGACGATGTGGTGGAGTACCTGGATGGTTTTGTGGAGCAGTTCCGTGTGGACGAGCTGATTGTTGTCTCTTACGCGTGGGATCCTGAGCTTCGCCGTCGGTCTTTCCAGCTTCTTGCCGACGCGTGGCTGGAGCGTGAGTGAGTTAGACGCGCCCACCCCACAGCGCGGCAGGCTAGTGCGCGTGCGGCGCGAACATTCGGATGTGGCGCTATCTGCGGTGGGGGCGGTTTCGGCGATGGCCGTTGGGTCTGCCCTCGGCGTGCCGTGGGAGCTTGCCACGCCGCCCACAGACGCGCAACGTTTAGATTTGCGAGGACGCAGCGGCCAGTTTGATGAGGGCGAGTGGGGCGCGGACGTTCAGCTGGCTGTTTTGGGGCTGGAGGTAGCGGCTCAGAGCGCGCTAGGTTCGCAGACGGCACTCGATCAGTTGGCTGTGCGAGTGATGGCTTGGTATCGCTCGCATCCGGCGCAGGTGGCTCCGGGATTGCAGTCGGTTCTACAGTGGGCGGATCAGCCTTCGCTTGCTCCAGCGCATTTGCGGGGGCGGATTGAGCGAGAGCAGGGCGAGCCGTTGGGGGCCGCCCGTTTGGTGGCTGCGGCGAGTGCCCGCTGGGAGAGTTTGCGTCCGCGTGCACGCGTGGCTGGCAATGAGGTGTTTGCACTCATGGTGCCGGTGGCACTGTCTGCGGCGTTGGATTCTCGCGAGTGCACGCGGGTGAGTTTAGAGGTTGTGCGCATGGTGACGCCGGATCCGCGTACCGCTTTGCTGGCAGCCTCGTACGCGCAGTTGCTACGCGGGGCGCTCGCGGGTTTTGCGCCAGGAAAGCCATGGCAAGAATGCCTGGACTGGTATGCGGCAGTTGCAAATGTTTTGGATGGAATCGGCAGTCTGGGATCAGAATGTCCCATTTTTGGCGTTGCAGGCGTGGCGGGCGAGGACGAAGCGTTCTTGCTGTCGATGGTGCGAGGCGATGATGCGGGCGTAGCGTCTGGGTTGGGCGCTGGTTTGGATGCGGTGTCGGTGATGGATCGAGTGTTGGCGGCTGTCCGGGTGGCCGAGTGGGAGCAGCGCGGCAACGCGCAGTTGAACCCGGTTTGGGTGGGGGTCAGTTCCGCGGTGCGTGCGGGCGGGGACACGGACACGGTGGCTTGCCTGGCGGGCGCGTTGCTGGGCGCGGCGGCAGGGGTTGGTGCGGTGCCTGCGGATCTGACCGGCCAGGTGTGGGGTTGGCCGGGCTTGCGCCAGGATGGTTTACGCGATTTAGCAACGGCGGCGGTATACGCAGGTCTTGCGAGCTAAAGCCTCGCCACCAGTGCGCGCACGGCCTGGGCGCTGATTGCGGCCGCTACTTCGCCGTCAATGTGGAAGTCTTGGTTGGCGGCGGGTCCGCAAAGGTCTGAAACTGCTCGTACAGAAATGAACGGTACGCCGGCGCGGGTGCAAACCTGGGCGGCTGCTGTGGTTTCCATGTCGGCACCGAGGGCGGCGGGGAAGATCTCACGCATTTGCTCCACGTTTGCCGCGGTGATGAAAGCATCAGAAGAGGCCACTTGGCCAAACCAAACCTTGCCCATGCCGTGGACATGGTTGGAATCCCCAGATTGGTTGGCCCCCTCAGGACGGTCAGTCGCAGAAAGATCGCCGGGCGAGTTTTCATTCGCGAGGGCGGTTCGAGCTTTCTCTACGAGTGTCGGATCCGCGAAGTACTGCTCAGGCATGCCCGGAACCTGCCCGGGAGCGTAGCCAAAAGCGGTGGCATCGGCCCTCGAGTAGGTGAATGACGTGCCCACCACAACGTCTCGCACACCTGTTTGCGCGCCGAGGCCACCCGTGGTGCCGCCGCACATATATGCGGTCAAGTTATCTCCAAAAAGCAGGTGCGCTCGGGCGGCTGCGCTCGCGGCGTTAGCCAGGCCAATGCCCGTGGTGATAACACAAAGTTGGAGCGGCCCCGCCTCACCCTCAAAAACGCCTACACGCCAGGTTTGGCCCGCGATGTCAACGCTTGTCTCAAAGCTGGTGAGGTCAAGGAGCGGCTCGGTTTCCATATCCATGGCGGCCGCAATGGCAACCGTTTTAAGATCAGTGCTTGCGTGTAAATCTCGTAGGATGTGCATGTGCCCGCTTTCGCTGGTGTTTTGTAAAACCTAATTTAGCTCAAGGAACCCGATGGTTTTTGAACCTTCTGCCGCTCCAGCCCACGTGGATGGGCCAAGCCCTGCCGGCATGATTTCCGGTTTGATTGATGTAGAGGATTCGGTGCGCCCCCTGTCCGTGTTCGACATGTTCCGGATTGGCGTGGGCCCCTCGTCTTCACACACGGTTGGGCCTATGCGGGCGGCGCAGGCGTTCGCGCAGGAGCTTTACGAGCTGGATTTGAGGCCGCAGGTGGTGCGTGCGGAGCTTTTCGGTTCGCTGGGTGCCACGGGCCGCGGCCACTCCACCGACCGCGCAGTGTTGCTGGGCTTGGAGGGATACATGCCGGACACGGTTCCGGGCGAGGTGGTCACGTCAATCTCACAGCGCGTGGAAAGCACGGGTGTGGTTAGTCTTTTGGGCGGTTGGTGCGAGGCGCGCATGGAGCCGATCTTGATGACGCCGTTCACCGTCTTGCCCTATCACGTGAACGCTCTGACGCTTACCGCGAAGCGTGATGGCAAGGAGTTCTCGCGCACCTACTATTCGGTTGGTGGCGGTTTTGTGATGGAAGACCTGTCCGATGATCCGCAGCGACCAAACGTGCGGGCGCTCGCAACGCCGCAAGCGGCGCAGCTGCACGCCACTGCCGCGCCTTTCCCGTTCACCACGGCCTCGGCTCTGTTGCAGACGTGCGCGCGCGAGGGCTTGTCAATCTCGGATGTGGTTCGCGCTAACGAGGAAGCCGCTCGCTCGCGCGAAGACGTGGACGCCTACCTCGATTTGATTGCAAAAACCATGGAGGAATGCGTCGAGGCGGGATGCAATACCGATGGCGTTCTGCCCGGTAGCCTGCGGGTGAAGCGGCGCGCGTCGAACCTGTTTAAGAGCCTGGGCGGGCGTAGTTCTGGCCCCGCGCAGGGTGATAAGTGGGCGTGTAGTGAGGATGACCCGCTGCGGGCGATGGATTGGGTGAACCTGTATGCGCTCGCGGTAAATGAGGAAAATGCGGCGGGTCACCGCGTGGTGACGGCCCCAACTAATGGGGCGGCTGGCGTGATCCCTGCGGTGCTTGGGTACCTGTGGCATTTCACGCCGGAGGGCGAGGCGAACCGCTTGGAGGCCACCCGTAAGTTCTTGTTGGCTGCTACGGCGATTGGGTCGCTGATTAAGACGAACGCTTCGATTGCGGGCGCCGAGGTGGGTTGCCAGGGTGAGGTAGGTTCGGCCTCGGCAATGGCGGCTGCTGGTTTGGCTGAGGCGTTTGGGGGCAGCGCTCCCCAGGTGGAGAATGCGGCGGAGATCGCGATGGAGCATTCGCTTGGCCTCACTTGCGATCCGGTTGCGGGTTTGGTGCAAATCCCCTGTATTGAGCGCAATGCGATTGCGGCTGTGAAGGCGATTAATGCGGCGCGTATGGCCATGTGGGGAGATGGGCGTCACACGGTTCCGTTGGATGCGGCGATTGAGACGATGAGGCAGACGGGCCTAGACATGATGTCGAAGTATAAGGAAACTTCGGCTGGCGGCCTGGCCGTAAACGTCGTTGAGTGTTAACGAGTGTGCGACACGCCCGAGCGCACTAATTCTCGAGGGCATTTAACATCCGTCCACTCCACAGTTTCCACAGCATGTGAATATCTGTTGTCCACAGTTTCAACAAGCCCTGGACCGGGCGCAGCAGCGTCTGGTTTGAGGCTTTCAAAATGTTTGTCCTACCCCTGTTAGACCATTGTTTATGGCCGGTTCCAGACAGTGATGAAGAGGGGGTGAGGCCGCGTATACAGGGCCGTTTCACGTCCACAGACTGCCGTCAGGCCATCCACAGCCTCTCTTTCTCGGGTGAACAAAAATGCTCCATATTGTGGTCGTGATGTAACTCAACCACTAGGTATAGTGTCTAGAAGTTACATACGGGCTAAACATCTAGTACAATCACATGAGTGTAGTTACAAGGCGCGGATTCGTCTGGGTCTTAGATAAGAATCGTTAAGGAGAATGCCATGAGCATCACCGTTTACAGCAAGCCGATGTGCGTCCAGTGTGACGCTACTAAGCGCGCGCTGAACAAGCAGGATTTGGTGTACGAAGAGGTCGATCTGACTGAGGATCCAAATGCGCTTGAGTTCGTGAAGTCGCTCGGCTACGTGCAGGCTCCTGTAGTTATGGCTGGCGACCAGCACTGGGCGGGCTACCGTCCCGATCTGATTAAGAAGATCGCTAAGGAAGCCGCCCTCGTAGTCAACGGCTAAAGCCAAACCCGGCCGTCACATTTGGTGGCTGGGTTAACTATGCGTGAAACCCTTTCGAATCAGAAGTATCCAAAAACAGCAGTTGAGCAGAAGGTAAGCCATGTCGGAAAAGAAGAGTGTGGACAAGGACATATTTCTTGTGTACTTTTCGTCAGCGACGGACAACACTAAGCGGTTTGTGGAAAAGTTGGGGTTTAGGAACTCGCGCATTCACCTGTTGCCGCGCGATGAGTTCTTGTATGTGCATGAACCGTACGTGCTGATTGTTCCCACCTATGGGGGTGGAAACTTGAAGGGCGCGGTTCCAAAACAGGTGATCAAGTTTTTGAACGTGAAAGAGAATCGAGATTTGTGCCGCGGAGTTATTTCGGGGGGCAACACGAATTTCGGTCAGGCTTACGGCCTTGCGGGCGATGTGATTGCTCGCAAGCTGGGTGTGCCACACATGTATCGGTTCGAACTTCTTGGCACCAGCCAGGATGTTTCTAAAGTGCAAGAAGGATTGAGAGAATTTTGGCAGAAAATCTGACTGACACGGGGTTGGAAAGCGCGCTTCCGCCCGAGCTGGATTACCATGCGCTGAATGCTCAGCTGAATCTGTATGACCGTGATGGCAAGATTCAGTTTGATGCGGATAAGAAGGCCGCAAGGCAGTACTTCTTGCAGCACGTCAACCAGAACACGGTGTTCTTCCACACGCTGAAGGAAAAGCTCGACTACCTGGTGGAAGAGGGCTACTACGAGAAGGACGTTCTGGATCAGTACAGCTTTGAGTTCATTAAGTCGCTGTATGACCACGCGTATGAAAAGAAGTTCCGTTTCGAAACGTTCCTTGGTGCGTACAAGTACTACACGTCTTACACGCTGAAGACGTTTGATGGTAAGCGTTACTTGGAGCGTTTTGAGGACCGTGTTGTCATGGTTGCCATGTACTTGGCGCAGGGCGATGAGGAACTTGCAGTCAAGATGGTGGATGAGATCCTTTCGGGTCGTTTCCAGCCGGCAACCCCCACGTTCTTGAACGCGGGTAAGCAGGCGCGCGGCGAGCTCGTTTCGTGTTTCTTGCTTCGCGTGGAAGACAACATGGAGTCGATTGCGCGCGGCATTAACTCGGCGTTGCAGCTTTCGAAGCGTGGTGGTGGCGTGGCACTGTCGCTGACGAACTTGCGCGAGGCGGGTGCGCCGATCAAGAAGATCGAGAACCAGTCTTCCGGCGTAGTTCCAGTAATGAAGTTGCTTGAGGATTCCTTCTCGTACGCGAACCAGCTTGGCGCCCGCCAGGGCGCTGGTGCCGTGTACCTGCATGCGCACCACCCCGACATCATGTCGTTCTTGGACACGAAGCGGGAGAACGCGGATGAGAAAATCCGCATTAAGTCGCTCTCCTTGGGTGTGGTGATCCCAGACATCACGTTCGAGCTGGCTAAGCGCAATCAGGACATGTACCTGTTCAGCCCGTACGACGTGGAGCGCGTGTACGGCGTTCCATTCACGGAGATTTCGGTTACTGAGAAGTACCACGAGATGGTGGAGAACCCGAAGATCCACAAGAAGAAGATCAACGCTCGTCGTTTCTTCCAAACGATCGCAGAGATCCAGTTTGAGTCGGGATACCCCTACATCGTGTTTGAAGACACGGTGAACCGTGCAAACCCGATTAAGGGCCGTATCTCTATGTCCAACCTGTGTTCGGAGATCCTCCAGGTGTCGGAGCCTTCGGAGTACAACGAGGATCTGACGTTCGCCAAGGTTGGTAAGGATATTGCTTGCAACCTCGGTTCGATGAACATTGCGAAGTCGATGGATTCACCCGACTTTGGGCTTACGGTTGAGACGGCTATCCGCGGCCTCACCGCAGTTTCAGGTCTTGCAAATATTGCGTCTGCCCCGTCTATTGAGCGCGGCAACCAGATGTCGCACGCCATTGGCCTTGGTCAAATGAACCTGCATGGATACCTGGCTCGTGAAGAAATCTTCTACGGTTCTGAAGAGGCGTTGGACTTCACGAACATGTATTTCTACGCCGTGGTTTACCAGGCGATTAAGGCGTCCAACAAGATTGCGCGTGAGCGCGGGGAAACGTTTGTTGGGTTTGAGGATTCGAAGTACTACTCGGGTGAGTACTTCAAGAAGTACATTGAGGGCGAGTGGGTGCCGAAGACCGATAAGGTGAAGGGCCTGTTTGAGAAGTCCAACGTGTACTTGCCAACTCCTGATGATTGGCGTGAGCTGGCAGCGAATGTGCGCGAGTACGGCATGTTCCATCAGAACTTGCAGGCGGTTCCGCCTACGGGTTCGATCAGCTATATCAATAACTCGACGTCGTCGATCCACCCGATTGCCTCGAAGATTGAGATTCGTAAGGAAGGCAAGATTGGGCGCGTGTACTACCCGGCTCCGTACATGACGAACGAGAACTTGGAGTACTACCAGGACGCTTACGAGATTGGTCCGGAGAAGATTATCGACACGTATGCTGCGGCAACTCAGCACGTGGATCAGGGATTGTCGCTCACGCTGTTCTACCCGGACACGGTTTCAACGCGCGACTTGAACAAGTCTTACATTTACGCGTGGCGTAAGGGCATCAAGACGATGTACTACATGCGTATTCGCCAGATGGCGCTTCAGGGAACAGAAGTTGAAGGCTGTGTTTCCTGCATGCTGTAAAGGCTGACTTCAAAGGCGCGGAGCGTCTGGATGATTCCAGAAGCTCCGCGCCTTTTGCTTGCGAAGGGGTGCGGAAGAAGATCCGGTCCTCAGACCGATCTGCCAGAGAGCCCCAACCTGTTGGTCGAGGCCCCATGACAGCAACTAGGTTTACGCCTCTAATACTGATTTTGGTAGGCGATGCACCGTCACCGCACCAACTGCGTTGAAGGGGTGTAGCGGGTCAGGGTTTTCAGAGCCGGTGGGCCCACCTAGCTCCGAGTGTGCTAGGGCGCTCATCACCACGTAAGCATCCCCCTCATCCCAACCGTTATTGACGGTGAGAAAGTCGAACATATCCTCATAACCATTAGTGATCGACTGTTGCACTGGGTGGCCAATACCGATGAAGCACCACTCATCAGCTGTCTCAATGCGGGGTGCGCGAATCTTCTTCCCTTTAACCAAGTCAATCTCAACCACAGCTACGCCCTCTGCCTCAATAGCGACAAACGAGGATTCGCCGCGCGCCATAATCGCGTGAATATCGCCAATAGAAAGGTAAGCGCCCTCCACCTCAACAGGTAGATAAACGATGGAGCCCGGCTTCGCGTCCGTCAGGTCCATGTTGCCGCCGGAAGGGAAGCTCGGCATGATCGTCGAACCCGGCTGCCCCGCAGGAGCCGTACCAATACAACCAATCATCGGGCGAACCCCAGCTGAAAGGTTTTCCGTCAGCTTAACCACGCCATCCTCGATTGGAATCTGACGCGAAAACACATCCTCACCCATACGGCTCGCAAGAGCGCCAGAGCCGGGAAGCGACACGGACCAGCCGTACTCCTTCAACTGAATGTCACGAATCGTCACTTTCAACGTGTCACCAGGCTGCGCACCCTCAACATACACCGGGCCCGTAACCGGGTTAATCGTGGATTCACACTGGCTTAGATCCTTCTTGTCGTGCAGCTCCGCGTAAAGAGCGTCATCAGTTTCAAAACCAATCGTCTGGCCCGTTCCCGGCTGGATGCGCAGAGCCGGAGCAATACTGGCATCAAAACTAGTGCGGCCATACTCTTTGCCAAGAAAATGATCAATATGCGTCACTTGGACTCCTACCATTCAGGTGGCGTTCACGGTTTCCCGCCACGGGTTTTGGCCATGCTATCCAAATGCCATGCGAGGGGGGCGAAGCCAGCTCTAAACGATCCACAAGGTGGACAGCGTGCTCATCAAAAGCCTTGCTCACTTACGCGCCGCCGAGCCCTCTATCGCTAAACTACTCAGCGCAACGCGGCTCCTCTGAAATCGAACAAAGACGTATCAAGCGATTCGGATTGAACGGTAACGGTTAAGCGCCGCTGCTAAATCAACCATGCGGGGCCGCACCATGAACGCCGACTTCTCTGGACCGCCAAGACCATCCAGGCCGTGCTGCTCGATAATCTCATCCAACGCCCTCAAAGCATCGGCCAAAGTGGTTTCGCCGTCAAACGCGGTTGCACGCTCCCCATCGGTAAGCGCCCGAATCGCCCACGCGATTGCCTCCGTTTGGCCTCCGTCCACAATCTGCTCCACGTTAGACACGTCAATATCTTGACGATCCAGCGAAATGCTGTCCAGCCCCTTAGCCTTCGTTTTCGCCTTACCGCCATGCGCCTTAAGCGGGAGCATCACGCGTTGCTTCACAGCCGGGAAATCCTCCACGTCCATACGCTCACGCGGCTGAGCAGCCACAATCTCGCGCGCCTTCTGCGTCACATCATGCGCCACATAACTATCCATCATGAGCACCAAGTCCACCACATCCAGATAGTCTCCAGAGCCGCCCATAACCAGAATGGTTGAAACGCCAGCCCTCGCCAGGCCCCCAATGCGATCCACAAACGGGGTGATCGGCTCCTTCTCATCCGCCACCAAAGCGCGCATACGCTCATCACGAATCATGAGGTTAGTAGCCGAGGTGTCCTCATCCACTAACAGCACGGGGCAGCCCACCTCCACGGCCTCCACAATCGAGGCCGCCTGCGAAGTTGAACCCGACGCGTTCTCCGTAGAAAAAGCCGCGGTATACGCCCCGCCTGGCAGGTCATTAATAAACGCGGACACGTCAACCGAAGTGACCGCCCGGCCGTCCTCAGCGCGCACTTTCACAGCACTGGGCACAACCGCAACAAGTTCGCGGCCATCGCCCGGCACGTGAGCGTAAACGCCGCGCTGCAAAGCATTCAGCAACGTGGACTTACCGTGATAACCACCGCCCACAATCACCGTGATTCCCGGCTTCAAAGCCATGCCCTTAACCTCTCCCGCGTGGGGCAAGGTCACGGTTTGCTCCAGTGAATGTGGCGAAGTGAAACGCACGGCCTCATCCATTGGATAATCCGAAATGCCGGAGCGGCGAGCCAGCACCGACTCATTCGCCACAAAACCAATCCAACCATTATCAGCCAGTGCGGCCTGCAACGCCTGGTAATCCACGTACGTCTCCACGTGGCGACGCAGGTTAGCTAGGTGTTGCGCGGCGTCCTCGGAAACAAAATCAAACGTGTCCATCACCGTGTACGGAATATCAACGTCTGCAAGACGCGCCATGGAACGCCCCATGATTGTGCGTCCGCGAGCGGGGAACTGGCACTGGAATCGCACCTCAACCGCGGTTTTGTCAACGGATGCGTAAGAGCGCTCCAAAATCTCTTGGCCGCAACGCGCAATGCGGATCTCTGGGGTCTTTGCACTGTTCTTCGCAAACTCGCGCGCCAAGAAATCAGCCACAGCCACGCGCTTTTCACGAGTATCAAGCAGATCTTCAGGGATGCCCATCTTCACCGGCGATGCGGTAGCACGCAACTGCGATGGTGGCGCGTACGGATCGGACTGCACGCGGTCGATATGCAAAGTGAAATCGCCATAATCGTAATCGCCAACCACGGACTTGTACTGCCCATAGTTGCGGCCATCAATTTCGTGGAACCGATCAATCAGATCCTGATCCGAACCCGACTTGCGTTCAAACTCGCGCTTACCGCGGTATCCGCCCCTGTCGCCGCGGAACCCGCCGCGGCCTCGATTGTCACGAAAACCGCCGTCGCGCCCGCCCCGATACTGATTGCCGCGATCATAAAAGTCTGCCATGTTACTTCCTAAAACCTGTAAACCCGCTCTAATTTAACAAATCAAGATATTGTGTCCGAGCCTTCATTGCATGAATAACGAGTTCATTTCCGCTGTCAAAGATCAGCACGACGAGCTCTAATAGTCTTCCTGCGTTGTCGAAACCGAGCCTGAGTTCTCGTTGGGGATTTTCATCATCTAAAGCAGCGACCCACAGAGGGAATGTTGCTGCCTTGAGAATGTCGTCATCGTTAATATGGTCGCGTTCTTGGTGTTTTCGTGCCGAGTTGTGCAGTGAAATCTTCACGCCAGAACTGCTTCGCGGATCAGTGCGGATCGGGTGATGTTTTCTTGGGCCGCGCGTTGGTCGATGCGTTTCAATTCGTCGGCAGTGAAACGGATGGCAACAACCTGACTTGGTTCGGCTCCGCGGCCTGGCCGACCGCGTTTCTTCAGCTGTGTAGCGTTGTATCCCGCTTCAGCTTCTTGAACCCACTTCTCAATCTGTTCTTCGGTGACTTCTTTCCCTGCAATAGTTTCACGCATATGAATATCGTAATACGAAATAGGTAAGGAAGGAAAGAGCGATTGCCTGGTAATCATCGCTTGACGAGGATGTCTGGCTTCATCGTTAGAATGAGCGTATGACTTTGATTGCTGCCACCGACGGATCCTCCTTGGGAAATCCTGGCCCCGCCGGCTGGGCCTGGTACATGGACGAGCAAAACTGGAGTGCAGGGGCACTAAAAGAGAGCACGAATAATGTGGGCGAGCTGCTCGCCGTGCTCGACCTCCTACGCCAAACCAGGGACGCGTCAGAAGACCTGCATATTTTTGCCGATTCGCAGTACGTCATTAACGCCCTCACTAAATGGCGTTTCGCTTGGAAACGTAAGGGGTGGAAGAAGGGCGATGGCAAACCGGTAGCTAATCGGGAAATCATGGAAGCTTTGGACGAAGAACTTGAATACGCTCGCAAGAAGGGCCGCAAAGTCGAGTTCGAGTGGGTGCGCGGACACAACGATCACAACATGAACGAGCGCGCCGATGACCTTGCCCGCGGCGCTGCAACTGCAATTCAAAGCGGGAAAACGGTTAAAGAGGGGCCGGGGTTTTCTCGCCTCGGCCAGGGTGAAGCTGACGCGAGTCCGTCCGAAGAGGTGGGTCCGTCCGGTGAAGAATCTGACTCGTCCTCGAAAAGTGACAACGTAGCGCACGCAACCGGCGGTCAGGACAGAGAACTAGAAGAGCCTGTGAATGAGATGGACATGCTGTTCTCATTCGATGAGCCCGTTAAAGGAATCACGGTGAAAGAAACCAGTAACTCAGACGATAAGCATGTAGAAAGCAGGCAGCAGAAAGAAAAGAAGGTAGCTTCGGTGAGCAGCGTGGTTTCAAAGTCGGCTAGTGAGGGAGCGAGCCGCCGCACTTACATTCAGCACGGCGCACACGTAACTGAACACCGTTTGCAGGTGCCGCTGGATTACTCCGACCCAAATGGGCGCCAGATTGAACTGTTTGCCCGCGAAGTGACGCTGGATAAGAACGGTCCAAACACTGACCAGCCCGCAATCATTTTCATGCAGGGAGGCCCGGGCGGACGTGCGCCGCGCCCCGGCGACTTCAACAGTGGCTGGATCGGTGAGGCGCTGAAAACCCACCGGGTGATCCTAATGGACGAGCGTGGCACCGGCCTTTCAACCCGCCTGGACGCCCTGACGCTTTCCGAGTTCGCTACGGTTAAAGACCAGGTCAACTACGTTAAGCACTTCCGCGCAGACAACATGGTGCGCGACGCGGAGCTGCTGCGCGGTGAAATCAACGCCGGCAAGAAGTGGGCCAGCCTGGGCCAATCCTACGGTGGCTTCATCAACACGTCGTACCTTTCCCATGCCCCCGAGGGCCTCTCGGCGGTCTACTACACGGGCGGCCTGCCTGGCCTGGTAAGCATTGACGAAATATACCGTCGCACCTACCGCGCAACAGCGGCTCGCAACGAGGTTTACTTCAAGCGATACGAGGCGGACCAGCAAACGCTGAAAGACGTGCTCACCCACCTCGACACACATGAAGAGATTTTGCCAACGGGGGAGCGCCTGACTTCCCGCCGTCTGCGCATGCTTGGCCTCATGCTCGGAACCACCACCGGATTCGACCAGTTGCACTACTTCTTTGAGGGTCCGTTTGTGAGCGTGCGCGGGCAGAAGCGTCTGAACACGCAGTTCCTCGACATGGTGGGGCGCCAGCTCTCGCAGGGCGATTCGCCAATGTACGGGGTATTGCACGAGACGATTTACGCCGGCGCTACGCCAGACCTTCGCGGTGAGGCCACAAATTGGGCGGCTGAGCGCTTGCTAGCCGAGGTGGGATCAGGGATCCCTGAAGGGTTCGCGCCCGCGCCGGACTACCGGGCTGAAAGTCCGGTTTATCTGACCGGTGAGCACATGTACCCCCTCATCTATGATGAGGATCCAGCGCTTGCTCCCATGCGCGAATTGGCGCACGAACTCGCGGCTTTCACGGACTGGGAGCCGGTTTACAACCCCGAGCAGCTGGCAAACAACGAGGTACCCGGAGCCGCAGCCGTCTACTTCGAAGACATGTTTGTGCCCACCGACCTGTCTCTTCAAACCGCGGAGCTCGCCGGCATTCGCACCTGGGTGACCAACGAATACCAGCACGACGGACTCCGAGCTAACGGAGCTGCGGTGTTCCAACACCTGCAAAACCTGCTTGAAGATTAACTGCCTAGACGTCTCGCCGAAGTCTGTCGCAAACTGTGATGGTTCCAGCCGCGTAAGCCGCATCATTTCGTAGGAAAATGAATAGTTACGATTTGATCACCTATTGGCGTGTCCAGTTGAAACCGCTACAATTGGAACGTTCGAGTGCGAATGTGGGGTTTTATGAGGCAAAAGAGGCTTTTTAACAGCCGCCTCCTAGCGATGGGGGCGGCAATTGTTCTGCCACTCTCCCTTGCTACACCAGCCCTTGCCGCGCCTGATCTCTCGGTGGACGCGCGCACAACCCTCATCTCCACCACTTTTGCCGGCGACATTCAGATGGTGCGTTACGAAGAAGCCCCTAGCGAAGCCGCTATTGCAACTTCTATTCGCCAATTCAATCAGTCCGCAAAAACCGTTTACCTTATCAACCCGTTTGTTGATGGCGGCACCGCAACCATCGCGGGAGCTCCCAAATCGCAGCGTCCCGGCCCCGTCCTCTTCACTGAAAAGAATGGGGAACTTAGCGAGCGCACACTACTTGAAATCGCGCGACTTTGCCCCGAAACCGTAGTTGTTGTTGGTGAGGGAGTGGCTGAACAAGCCGGCGCGTCCGCACGCGAATTCGCGCAAACCGCTCGTGACAACAACGGTGCCCTTACCGGACAGGTTGAACTATTGACCTGGCAGGGTGAATCCGCCGAGGCTACTTCAAACCTGATTGCGGAGGCCATTTACTCAAAGGGCGCCAAACGCGTTTACCTGGTGGGGGCTGACGACGAGAACAAGGATGCGCTCGCGGCGATTGCTGGCACCATGGGTGATGGCCCCGTGCTCCTGGTCAGCAAAGAGCACGTACAGCAGGCCAAGCAAATCGCTGCAAGCCTAGAACCGGATTATGTTGTAGGAATCGGTGCGCTAGACCCGAAGCTGGTGGACGAAGTAGCAGGATCGTTCCGCAAGAGCTCCATCAGCGGGTCCGTTAAGTCAGTTGCCCTAAACGCTGCAACCGCGCGGAAAGTTGAAAAGAACTCCGTGACAGCGGTTGCCGCGAAAGACGACCCAGCCAGCCTCATTTTGGCGGCTGAGTCCGCAAGCGGTCCCCTTATTCCACTACCTGCCGATACAAGCGAAACCGAAGCGGTAGCTACTGTGCTGCTGACAAATAAGCTGACTGAGGCCTCGTCAAAACGATTTGTAGTCTTTGGCGCAAAGGATCCTGACGGCAAGCTTTTCAAAGCGGCGCAGAAGTAGCCTGTTGCTTGTCTCGCCCTAGTCTGCCAGCCGAACTACACTAGAGCGTAACCGTTGTTAAGAATGCTAGGAGCAGCCATGAGCACGCAAGCCGCACTCGAACAAGACTTTAAAAGCGAGGTTGTGAAGACTTTGACCGAGCTGCACGACTGGAGCGTTGACAACCCCGTTGAGACCGAATCTATCGTGCTTGGGCTAACCATATTCGCATGGTATGCAATGCCTGACATTCTGCGCGGATCCGGCACTCGCTTTGTGGCAAAGAGCGCTCTGCTTGGTGGGATTGGCGCCTACTACAAGCACGTGGGTTATACCGCTGAGGACGTGAAAGAGGCGGGAGCGCAACTGCAGTACTCCTGGAAGAAGAACTTCGGTGATCTGCCCGTGGCTGCGCAGGTGGGTATTGGCGTTGGGGCGGTAGCGGCCGCACTTAAAGTGAACTCGCTTGTGGAACGCTACATCCTCCATCGCGGCGAGCGTCGCAAGCGTGCGGGCAAGAAGATGCCACACATCCGTCAGGGGCTAGCTCTTGGCGCAGTGGCCGGCGGGGTAACCTACTTCGCCCTCAAAAATCAGTAATAGTAAGGAAGTCACGCGGCACGCGTGCATGATCGGTTGCAAGTGAAAGGAGCAGTTGAAGTTGGCTGAAGGAAACGTTTTCGAAGCGATTAACTGGAACAAGCTTGAGGACGAAAAAGACCTGGAGGTTTGGGACAGGCTTACGGGTAACTTCTGGTTGCCAGAAAAGATTCCGTTGTCGAATGACATCCCGTCTTGGCGTACGCTAAACGACGCTGAGAAGGATATGACCAATAAGGTTTTCACAAACCTCACGCTTCTTGACACCCTGCAGGGAACGGTCGGCGCGATTTCGCTGATTCCCGACGCGCGCACGCAGCACGAAGAGGCCGTTCTCACGAACATTGCGTTCATGGAGTCCGTGCACGCCAGGTCTTATTCCTCGATCTTCTCCACGCTGCTTTCCACCAGCGAGATTAACGAGGTGTTTCGCTGGTCTGAAGAGAACGCGGAGCTGCAGAACAAGGCGCGGATCATTAACAGCTTCTACGTGGGTGATGACCCAGAGAAGAAGAAGGTTGCCTCAACGATGCTTGAGTCGTTCCTCTTCTACTCTGGCTTCTACGCGCCCATGTACTGGTCTGCGCACGCCAAGCTTACGAACACGGCGGATCTGATCCGTCTGATCATTCGTGACGAGGCCGTGCACGGTTACTACATTGGTTACAAGTACCAGCTGGCGGTTGCAGAGGCGTCGCCGCAGCGCCAGGCCGAGCTGAAGGATTACACGTTCGAGCTTTTGGACGAACTGTACGAGAACGAAGAGAAGTTCACGGAAGACCTGTACGATCCGCTAGGTCTAACGGAAGACGTGAAGAAGTTCCTGCGCTACAACGCGAACAAGGCCCTCATGAACCTGGGATACGAGTCGCTATTCCCGCCGGAGAGCACGGACGTCAACCCCGCAATCCTCGCTGCGCTTTCGCCAAACGCGGACGAGAACCATGACTTCTTCTCCGGTTCAGGTTCCTCTTACGTTATCGGCGACATCGAAGACACTGAGGACGACGACTGGGATTTCTAGTTTGAAAACTGAGGTTTACCACCGATTTTGAGGTGGTTTGCCAAGGTAAAGCAGAAGAGCCTGGACTTGCACATACGAGTCCGGGCTCTTTCATAAACATGGCGCGCGTCACAAAAGTAATCAGATTGTTACAAAATTTGTTTGCTACGTGGCAAATGTCTTTGCTACGTAGCATATAGTCGGTATATGAGAGTCAACGATGACAATTTCTTCAAATGGTTAGAAGCCGGCTATCCACGGCCGCAGCTGTGCAGAGAAGAATGGCACAGTCTTAATGGCGAATGGGGATTTCAAGAAGATCCCGATGATGTTGGGCTAGATCAGAAGTGGTATAAAACCGATAGGTCGGATGCCTTTGGTCATGCCATTATCGTGCCGTTCCCACCGGGGTCAAAGAAGTCTGGCTATACGTGGCAAGACGCTCAAAATGACTCGGAAGTTGTTTGGTACAAACGAACGATTACAGCTGAGAATCTGACAAGCTCATTGAAACGTCCGGAGTGGTTCATAAACTTCGAAGCGGTGGATTATGAGTGCGATGTTTGGGTTAATGGTCAACATGCCGCTCGTCATCGCGGAGGTTATACGCCGTTCTCGGTGCAACTTGAGGGCGATGCTCCTTTCGAAGTGGTGGTTCGGGCGAAGGATTGCCCTATTGCTAGCCAACCGAGGGGTAAGCAGTCTTGGCGTAAAGAAATTAATGGAATTTGGTACGAACGCAGTACAGGAATTTGGCGCGATGTTTGGCTAGAAGCTCGCCCGGGGCTGGCTATCGAAGATCTGTATTGGCGCTCTGATGTTGAAGGTGCGCAGCTGATCGGCCAGATCACTTTGTCGAAGGAGCCTGAAGCGAACACCAAGTTCACGGTTCGGGCCAGGAGCAAGAACAACGATATTGCCGACATTTTGGTTTGCCCTAACACGCGAGTTTTTGATGTGGTGATTCCTCTTCCGCAAATCAAGAACAACATGGATTCACAAGAATGGTTGTGGGCGCCAGCGCATCCGAACTTGATTGACCTCTTCCTAACCTTGGAATCTGGCCGCGGTGTGGATCGCGTAGTGTCTTATGCGGGTATCCGAAGCGTTAGTGTGTCAGAGGACTACCTGCACATCAATGGCCAGCCTGTATACATCAGGGGAATTCTGGACCAGGGATACTGGCCAGAGAGTTACTTTACTGCCCCCTTCCCTGAAGCCATTCGAGATGAGATTCGACTTATCTTGGACCTTGGTTTCAACCTTTCAAGAATTCATGAGAGAACCCCGGATCGCCGCTACCTGGCGTGGGCAGATTCCCTTGGGCTCCTACTTTGGGCAGAGTTCCCCTCCTCATATGTTTTTGACGACAGCGCTTTGACTGATCTGTCTGCAGAATGGCTCAGTGCGGTTCGTAGAGATAGGTCGTCTCCGTCAATCATCACCTGGGTTCCAATAAACGAATCCTGGGGTGTTCCGCAGATAGCCGCCGATGTAAGGCAGCGAGCCTTTGTGGAGGGGCTGGCGAATCTAACCCGCGCGGTAGATGACACCCGCCCAATAAGTTCAAACGACGGTTGGGAACAGCCCGCTACGGACATAGTCACCACCCATGACTACGCGGATAAGCCGGAGCAACTCCAGTGCGCGTACGTCAGTGAAAGCGCCATGAGGCAATCCGTAAACGGCATCGGTCCCCAAGGGCGTCGAACCCTCCTCGATTCGGATTGGGATTTCGATAAACCCGTCATTGTCTCCGAATTTGGAGGAATCGCCTTGGCCGAGGGGAATTCGAAGCACTGGGGTTACAGGACGGTTGGTTCTAAGGAAGAGTACGAGAAAGTTTTTAGAGGACTTGTCTTTGCTCTACTTGAATCACCTTTCTTGGCTGGTTTCTGCTACACGCAGCTAACGGATACCGCGCAGGAGGTAAACGGGATTTGCACTCCTGATAGGAAACCGAAACTGCCTAAGCAAACCGTTCGAGAGATTATTACCGGCTCAAAGCCGCACGATTCTCAAGTGCGTCCCCGAGTGGTAACCGAACACGCAGTGGGGGTAGCTGAAAAATGACCTCAACACGTAGTGCTCGCGACATTAGACGATGGTTCACCAATTTTGGTTTCACAGTTCCATTTCTGCTGTTCTACATAGCGTTCATCCTTTACCCCGTTATCCAGGCGGTACTGATGAGCTTCTTCGATTGGGATTTACTTGGTAGAACACCGCAGTGGGTGGGATTCGATAACTACAAGCAGATGCTCGGCGGAGTCGGGATTGAATGGAGCGTTGGATCCTCTTGGTGGGTGCAGCTAACACTTCTGATTCTTGCCGCAGTAGCTGCAGTTTGGGCAGTACGCAATAATCGCCTTCGTTCAGGTGAAATCTTGCTAGTTGCTTCCCTGATCGTAGCTGCCTTTCTGCTCGGCTTTAACGCGGGAGACACCGGGGCTTGGAACGACCCGCGCTTTTGGAACGCCTTCAAGAACACGGTGGTTTTCACAATCGTGTCAACACCCATCATTGCTGGGTTGGGCCTAGCTTTTGCACTATTGCTTGATCTGGGCAAAAAAGGAAATGGATTTTACCGAGCAGCCCTTTTTGTCCCGTACATCCTTCCAGTATCGGTAGCCACCCTTATTTGGGGATACATGCTCAACCCCTCGCGAGGAATAGTTGCCAAACTGACCGACACATTAGGTGTTGGCGTAGTGGCTTGGCTGTCGGATCCACGCACTGCAATGGCCGCAATCGTTGTGACTACCGTGTGGTGGACGGTGGGCTTCAACATGATCCTGTTCGGAGCCGGCCTGCAAGATATTGATCCCACTCTGTATGAAGCTGCAGCAATTGATGGTGCGGGGCCATGGCGAAAGTTTGTATCGATCACCTTGCCTGGACTGAAGCACGCGACGCTACTGGTTGTAGTTACCCAGGTGATCGCCTCATTCCAGATTTTTGGTCAGGTGAACATCATGACAAATGGTGGGCCTGGAGGCGTCACAGATGTTTTGGTTCGATACATCTACCAAACCGGTTTCAGGGATTCGAACCTGGGGTATGCCTCCGCGATGTCACTTTTCCTATTCGTAGTCATGGTCTTTGTTTCACTTATCCAGTTCCTCATGTCGCGCGAAAGGAGCAACTGAAATGACTGCTCAGACACTCTCTCTCGCTCCGGAGGTAACCGAGCCGAAGCCAAACCCTAAGCGAAACACAGCTAATGTGCTGTACCACGCTTTGATGATCCTAATCGTTCTGATTTGGCTCATCCCTCTAATCTGGATGTTGTCTTTGGCGCTGACGCCAAATGACGTTCTAAAAACCAATTCGCAAAGCTTGCTTCCGCAGGGATTCACGCTCTCAAACTTTGCTGATGCGTTCCTTACAGGGGCAACTCTGCGGTGGTTCCTAAACTCCACGATTGTCACGGTCATAACCACTATCGTCACGGTAGTTGTATGCGCGATGGCCGGGTACGCCTTTGCGAAGTTGCCGTTTGCGGGCAGATTAGCGGTTTACTCGCTCACTCTGGCCGGAATGATGGTTCCTAAAGAGGCAATGTTCATTCCTCTGTTCATGATGTTTAGCGACATTAACCTGCATAACACCTACTTGGCGCTGATTCTGCCACGAATTGCCTTTCCTTTAGGTGTTTTCATAATGACGCAATTCTTCGCGCAAGTTCCGGATGAGATTCAAGAGGCAGCCAGCATTGACGGGGCTTCTTCCTGGAGAATTTTCTACTCGGTAATGCTGCCCCTTGCCCGCCCATCACTGATCGCTCTAGCAACATTCACATTTGTGCAGACGTGGAATGACTATCTGTGGCCACTCGTATCTGCCACGAAACCAGCGATGTTTACGATCACGACAGGTCTTGCATCGTTGCAGGGGACCTTCTCGCAATCAACGGAACTAGGTTCATTGATGGCTCGAGGAATCGTGGGAACGTTGCCTTTGCTACTTGTATTCGTTTTCTTCCAGAAGTACCTCATTCGAGGCGTGTCCATGTCTTCTGGAGAAAAGTAACAAACCCAAGAAAGATTGGAGAGAAAAATGAGGTTAAGGAAATTAGGTGTTCCAGCAATGGTGCTGGGCGCTGTTTCACTAGCTCTTACGGGTTGCGGTGTTAGTGGCTCGGGAGGATCCGGAGACGAATCCGGATCTAGCGAGGACATGCTCCAGAAAATCGCAGAGGTTTCAGATGCTGACCTTCAGGGCGCCACGATAACCTTGGCGCGGTTTTTTGGCGATTGTAACGAAACCACCAATGGCGTTACTGACATGGATAAGGCGACCACAGAATGTGAAGCTATCCAGATCCTGACAAACAAGTTCGAAGCTGAAAATGCTTGGGGGATCAAGGTAGAGCGGTTGGGTGGATCCGCCTGGCACTCGTACTACGATGGCCTGAATACAGCTCTGGCTAGTTCGGAAAAGCCTGATATCGCCGTAATGCACGGATCGAACCTGCCTGAATATGCAGATAGGGGCCTACTCATGGAGGTTCCTGAATCTATTGGTGTTGACACCTCTGATTACACTGACCCGGCATCTGCAGCGGTTGAGTATGACGGTAAGCAATACGCGCTTCCCTTCGATTCGCACGCAACGGTTTCCCACCTGAACATGGATATTCTTCGCGAGGCAGGTTTGGCCGTGGAGGGCGAAGTGTACAAAGTTCCAACAGACCCGAAGGTATTCCTCGAGCACGCTCAGATTGTGAAAGACAAGACCGGGAAGAACTTCCTGGACGTTGCAATGACTGCTGATCCGATGGCTTCGCGCCTGTGGGAGACTTTCATCTACCAGCAGGGTGGAACGCTTTTGGATCCGCAGAGCGGTGAAGTAAACATGAACAGTGAGGAAGCTGTAACCTCTCTGGAGCTCGTCAACAAGCTAGTTGATGGAGGATTTACCGCAAAGACTCACGACTATGATGCTTCCATGCAGGCCTTCCTGCGCGGGGAGTCGGCCATCATGTACAACGGCTCATGGGCAGTCAACCAGTTTGAAGCTGAGACGCCTTTTGATTACGAGGTAGCTGACGCGCCGATGCTATTTGACAAGCCTGCAACTTGGGCGAACTCGCACGTCTGGACGGTTCCCGTTCAGGAACAAGGCGATCCTGTACAGTACCGGGCAGCATTTGAGCTTGCTAAGTTCTACTACGAAAACACTGGAGTCTGGGGCGTTAAGACGGGACACATGCCGGCAAGTAACACGGCTTTGAACTCCGAAGAGTACCTCGCAGCTCCGCACCGCGAGCAGTACCTGGAAACTGCAAAGGCATACGGTACGTTGCCTCCACGTGTTGTTGAGTGGTCTGCCATTGATTCATCTATCCAAGAGACCATCGAAGCTACCTGGCTGAATGATGCTGACATTAAATCGACGCTAGATAAGCTTCAGACAACTGTTGAGGGAATCCTCAAGTAAATCGACAGCCATCTGTCCACCAACGTTGGGTGCCCATCGGTTTGAATCGGTGGGCACCCTACGTTTAAGTCGCAATATGGGGATCGTGGGCACTGTCTGTAAACTTGTGTTTGATTCTTGTTTTGTAGTTTCACTATTTCCAAAATGGCGATGGAGTTAGGGCTTGCGACCACCAAACATGCAAGACGTTGCGGCGCTTGCCGGCGTTTCGCAAAGAACTGTTTCAAACGTTGTTAATAACTACGTGCATGTTTCTGACCAGACCCGCAAGAAAGTGCAGGACGCCATTCAGGAACTCGGTTACAGGCCAAATATCGCTGCTCAAAGACTTCGGTCAGGGCGTACCGGCATGATCGCGCTGGCCGTACCAAACATTTCTTGGCCATATTTTGGCGAACTAGCGCACCTCATTCAAAAAGAAGCGCAAAAGTACGACCAAACCCTACTCATCACCGAGACCGAAGGAATGCGGGAGCGGGAACTGAAATCCCTTGAAGGTTTCCGACCAGACGTAGTTGATGGAGTGATCTATTCCCCGATCGTTCTCACAGGGCAAGAGCTACCCAAGATTGACGTGCCCCTCGTTCTGTTGGGAGAGAAGATCTCTGATATTGGCGTCCCTCACTTTGCAGTTGATGGGGAAGCAGCCGGAAAGGCGATCACAGAGCATCTATTGGAGCGCGGGGCGAGAAGATTCGTTGTTGTCGGTTCCTCCGAAACCGTTATGACAATTGGGCCAGGGCCTCAACGTCGACGCGGTATTGAAAAAGCGCTTGAAGAAAAGGGACTGAGCCTGACCCCAGATTGTGTGGTGGAATCCCCGTGGACATACGAGGGCGCGCACGGCGCCTTAACGTCCTGGCTCACTACTCATGATTTACCAGATGCGATCATTGCCCTCAATGACATTGCTGCGGCGGGCTCAGTGCGTGCATTGGCCGATATTGGCGCACATGTGCCTGACGATGTGATGGTTACGGGCTGGGATGACACGGACGTGGCGTCCTATACTCTTCCATCTCTAACCACAATCAGTCCGGACAAGGTTGCTATTGCCAGACAGTCCGTAAAGGCGCTCATGGAACTGATTGAAATCGGGAACACCGATTGCGGTGAGGAACGAGTTGATTTTGAACTTGTAGTCAGGGAATCTTCGACGCGGCGCTAATGCATACAGATCGTGCAAAAGTGCGCGTCCAGTGCACGCTACTCCTGCTCGTGCCGGCACCCATTCACGACCTAACGTGTTCAACTGCGGTTTTCGCTTTCTCACTACGTTGATAGGCTGAGCCCCATGACGTTTCGAGTACTTTTTGTTTGCACCGGAAACATTTGCCGATCCGCCATGGCCGAGGTTGTGCTAAATCAGCACTTTGAAGCCGCTGGCCTTGACGCCGTAGCTACCTCTGTTGGTATTTCTGACGAGGAACACGGTAACCCCATTGACTACCGCGCTCAGCGCACTCTAAAAGCCGCCGGCTATGACATTCCCAATCACTTCGCCAGGCAGATCACTACGCAAGATCTCAAAGATTGTGACCTCGTGCTCGCAATGACGTCAAACCACTATGCGGCAGTCGAACGGTTGGCCGCACACACCCACATTGACGTGATCGAAAACCCGCAGGTGGGGGACGAGCGTTCAACTGATCTACGCATGTTCCGCGCAATGGACCCGGCGCTTGCGGGTGCGCGCAGGCGAGAACTCGACGTTCCTGACCCCTGGTACGGCACCCAACAAGACTTTGGGGACACCCTAGACGTCATCGAATCAGTTGCCGACTACATAGTGGAGTATGCGCGCGAGGCATCAGAAACAAACGCGTAAGTAGTTGTCCTTTTGGGCCGCGAGGGACTTCACGCGCGCAACATGGCGTACAGGCGCTTCAGTGACACCTTTCGTGAGGTGCCAAGTTCCTGGGCGAACAGGGACACGCGAAGTTCTTCCACCAGCCACAGGGCCTCATCCAGCTGCGCGGCTCGGGCGACCTCGTGAGCTGGAAGTGCCGCCCGGGCAGACGCCAATGCAGCCTCCACATCCTTAACGGAGCGCCACAGCCCCTCGTCGCGTGCAAGTACGCTCGCGGACTGTGATGTCTTCTCTACCCGCAACCGGTCAGCCTTCACAAACCGCGCCACGTGCTGCAACCACTCAAAAGGTACGCGCGTTAAGAACCCTTCAAACACCAAGCTATTCGAATGCTCGCGCACATCCGCCAGCACCCTGACCATCGCCGGCGAGGACACCGAACGAACCAACCGGTCAAGCTCGCCAAACTCGGCGAAAGCCTCCACGGCCCAACCCAAAATCAGATAGGTGCGATCCTCAATCCGATCCTGCACCCACCCGGCCAATGCCTCAAACTGAGCCTTGGAGCGTATCTGCACCGCAGGAGTTTCGTACTCATCAATTAGCGACGCCACAGCTGCTATCTGTGCATCCGCCACCAAGCTTTCCGTATCCGGGTATGGACCGCTAGCTAGAATCAGTGCCTCCCGGCCCGTCCAACGAGTAGACACCCGGGCCGTTGCCAAACGCGTGTGCGCCAGAACCAGACGAGCCAGACCCTCTCTATGGCTCGCATCGGCCTGAGTGTGCTCCGCAATAACCCGCACGCCAGCGGACGGATCAGACGCTGACCCCTGCGGCACCAACGCCGGGAATGCCCGAACAGAAAGTCCTGCCTGCGTGCGCGCATCCACGCTGAGGGGCAGAGCACCTCCTTCAACAACGGGCCAATCCGACAAACCATCCAATTCCGGGACCGACGCAAAAACACCTGGGGTCGGTTGATCCCCCGAAGTAGCCGTACCTTCCGACGCGCGCCCCTTCGGGGATGCCTGCACTCCCGCAAACGCCTTTTTAGTGCGCTTAGACGGCTCTGACTTTGCACCCGACTCCTTCATCGCCTGATCCAAAGCCTCGCGCATTGCCGAACGAACCGCCTTTTGCGACTGCCCGCTCAACTGCTTTTGCAACCACGTCAGATCTTCACCGGAGCGCAACTCGCGACCCTGCGCATTGACCACCACGAACATGGGCGTAACATGCGAAGGTAGCGTTAAATCGTCCCATGTTTCACGTGGAACATAGACGCCCTTAACTGCGTCCGTAGCGCGTACAAACGCATCAAAATAGTGGGGGAGGAACTCGCCAGCTTGAGTACCCGGAATCCGCTTCACTCGCGGTTTATCTTGATTTTCGAGGCCGGCCTGCGGCTGTTTGGGCAAATCCGACTGCTGGTTCTGCGTTTGCTGATCCGTGGGGGATACCGGTTTGCGCTTGGCTGCCGGATCCGTTTGTGACTGCGAGGAAGAACGCGCGGACGCCCGCTTCATCTTCGCAATCGACTTCTGATTCGCTGTGCCCGACTTTGAAGCCCAGGCGGCAAGCCTTCCAAGCGAAGCTTCAAGCGAACGAGGGTCCACCTCGTCCTCGCCTGCAGACTCCGGCGAGCTCGCGGCAGACACAGCTGAACCTGACGAGTTCCCACTCGAAGCGATAACCCGCTCGTCCGAGTTTACCTGCCCAGATGAGGGGCTCGACGCATCCTCGGACATCCAAATGTTGTGCTTGATCCAAGTGGCGAGCTCGCGCGCAACATCGGGCGCGGGCACAAGCTGGGCGCGCAACTGCTTAGGCAAAGCGCGGATAGTGGCCGTGAGCAACTCTTCCAACATACCCGGAACCAACCACTCAAAGCCCGCATCGTGCAGACGCGGCAACACCGCCACAGGCACGCGAACCGTCAGCCCATCGCGGGGCGAACCCGGATCGAACTCATAATGCAGCGGCAAAGTGATGTTCCCTTGATGCCACTTAGCCGGATAGCCGCGCTGATCCACCTCGCGCGCACCCGGAAGCACATCCGCGCGCTCCATCTCCAGCAACCGCTTATCGCGCTGACGGCGCCACCACGCATCAAAATGTGCAGCTGACACGATCTCACGCGGCACTCGCTCGTCATAAAACGCGAAAATCGCATCATCCGAAACCGTGCCGCCCTGGCGCAGCTTCTTTTCTGCCTCGTGAATCTTTGCCAGCAGCTCACTGTTCTTGCGCACAAACTTATGGTGCGCATTCCACTCACCATCCACGAGGGCGTGCTGGATAAACATTTCGCGAGCCACCTGCTGGGGGGACCCACCCAACTCGCCGCCGGTAACTCCGGCCCGGGCCGCAATCGAGGTGGCGTTCGTTGGCGCCTCCACCTTCGCTCCATGCGGCACGTTTGCGAGTAGCAGGGGCCGATCAGCTACCAGAGTGAGGCCGTACAGCATCACCTTCTCGCGCACCATCGCCGCCCCCATCTTGGAGGACCAGTACGGTTGCGAATACGAATGCTTCAGCAAACGCTTGGCTGACTTCTCCACCCACTCGGGTTGGATCTTCGCGACCGTGCGAGCGAACAGACGTGACGTCTCTACCAGCTCCGCAGCCATCACCCAGTCATAGTGCTTGCGCGCCAAACCAGAGCCCGGCCAGACCACAAATCGCGTTCCACGCGCCCCCTGATAATCCTGACTGGTCTGATCCCACGAACCCAAGTTAGATAGCAAACCAACCAGCAGGGCCCTGTGAATCTGTTCGCTGTTACGGCCGGATGTACGCGCGGTCAACGCCGTGGTTGCGCGCGCCGCAGCATCAACCGCTCCGCCCTCGCGCTCTTGATCGCGAACCTCTTTGCGTGACGGAATCTGGAGCGCGTCCACCTTCAAACCGAGGGGACGCGCCAGATCGCGCAACTGGCCAGCGACGTCCTGCCACTCACGCCACCGCAAGAAGTGCAGGAACTCGCGCTTGCACATCTTTCTAAACTGAGTGCCCGAAAGTTCACGCGACTGCAAACGCAAATATCGCCAGAGCGACAGGTAGGTGATGAAATCAGACTCCGGATCTAAGAAGCGCTCATGCGCCCTATCCGCATCCTCTTTGAACTGCTCCGGGCGCTCGCGGACATCCTGCATGGATAGCGCGGCCACAATAATCAAAACTTCCGAGGCCACGCCCTCTCGATCCGCTTCGATCAGCATGCGCCCCAGGCGCGGGTCGATAGGCAGGCGAGCCAACTGGCGTCCAACACGAGTGAGTCGCAGGGGATCACGAGGGGAACGCCTGGTTACCGCTCCAATTTCTTCTAGCAGACCGACACCATCACGCACGGCCTTAGAGGCGGGGGCATCCAGGAACGGAAAGTCCTCTACCGCGCCGAGCCCTAGCGAAATCATCTGCAAAATAACGGAGGCCAGCGACGTGCGCAGAATCTCCGGTTCCGTGTAGCGCGGCCGCGCCTCAAAATCTGCCTGCGAGTAAAGGCGAATCGCCACACCATCGCTCACGCGCCCGCATCGACCCGAACGTTGGTTTGCAGAAGCCTGCGACACCGGTTCGATGGGCAATCGCTGCACTTTAGTGCGGTTCGAATACCGCGAAATACGGGCCAAACCCGGGTCCACCACGTAGCGGATTCCTGGCACGGTCAGCGATGTTTCCGCAACGTTGGTGGCCAGCACAACTCGCCTGCGCGGGTGCGGCTTGAAAATACGCTGCTGCTCCTGGGCTGAAAGGCGCGAATACAAGGGGAGAACTTCCACCCCGTTAGCCGGACTCTTATCGGTTGCATCACCGGCGTGAATGTAGCGCGGGCCCAGCGAATCTGAGAGCGCGTGCGTAGCGTCGCGAATATCGCGCTCGCCGGGCAAGAACACGAGGATGTCACCCGGCCCCTCATCGATGAGCTCCTCAACGGCTTCACATATGCCCGTTAGGTAATCGATGTCTTCACCCATGCCGTATCCGAGGAGGGCGAGCGGCGCATCCGCGTCCTCTAAAACTAAGCCCTTAACTGACACCGGGGCGTCGTCCGTAGCCTCAGTATTCGAGGGAGGATCGGACTGCTCTAACGGGCGATACCGGATTTCCACGGGGTAGGTACGTCCCGAAACTTCCACAACCGGAACCGGCTTTCCCAGTGCTTTTGCAAAATGATCTGCAAACCTGTTCGAATCGATCGTTGCGGACGTGATGATTACCTTCAAGTCTGGTCGCTTTGGCAACAGTCGCGTCAGGTAGCCAATCAGGAAGTCGATGTTTAGAGAACGCTCGTGCGCCTCGTCAATGATTATGGTGTCGTACTTATCCAGGTTCGGGTCATTTTGCACCTCGGCCAGCAAAATGCCGTCCGTCATCAGCTTTACGAGGGTGGTGGGGCCAACTTCGTCCGTGAAACGCACCTGGTAACCAACCACGTCACCGGGCCGCTTGCCCACTTTAGTGTCCAGCTCATCAGCGATCCGGTCTGCAACTGTTCGAGCTGCCAACCTGCGCGGCTGGGTGTGTCCAATCATTCCTCTAATGCCACGGCCGAGTTGCAGGCAAATTTTGGGAAGCTGAGTGGTCTTGCCCGAGCCGGTCTCACCCGAAACAATCACTACCTGGTGATTCTCAATGGCCTGTGCAATATCTTCGCGCCGGGCGGACACGGGAAGTTCTTCTGGGAACGCTATTACCGGCAGCGCCGCTACGCGACCTGCCAATTCTTCGCTGGAGAACCCAGATTTTCTTCCCTTCATGCTTCTATCCTAAAGAAAATAGCTAGAACACAAGCATTTGAAGCGTCTCGTTATCTGGAACGAGAATTTCGAAATAGTAAGCGTACGTCACAAAAATCTACAGCCGGCAAAAATTACAATCCCCTACATACAGCGCAAAAGTGTCCTTTTGGTTTCGAAATGCTAACAATAAAGCGTCTCAGACTTAGAACGCCCAGATTTCAAAAAATCGCATCCTGCTAAAGTTCAACGCAAATGAAGCGCGACATTTCGCCCTTCATCGTTATCCGACTTTACGGAGGAAAAATGAAACGTTCATACTTGCGCCTAGTCGCCCCCTTTGCGGTGGCGGCACTTGCGCTGACCGCCTGCTCCGGCGGTTCCGGTGACGGCGGCGCGAACGCGCCCGAGGGTGAGTCCGGTGGCGGTGTTGTTGTAGCAAACGGCTCCGAACCGCAGAACCCGCTCATCCCGACCAACACCAACGAAACCGGTGGCGGCAAGATTGTTGACCTGATCTACGCAGGCCTCGTCTACTACGATGCAGACGGCGCCGCGCAGAACGACCTCGCCGAATCGATCGAGACTGAAGATTCTCAGAACTTCACGATCAAGATTAAGGAAGGCGAGACCTTCTCTGATGGTTCTCCCGTTACCGCTAAGTCGTTCGTTGACGCTTGGAATCAGGGTGTAGCGCAGTCGCACCTTTCCTCCTACTTCTTCGAGCCCATCAAAGGCTACCCGGAGGGCGGCGAGGCTCCTGCTGACTTTGCCGGCCTCGAGGGTCTAAAGGTTGTTGACGACCAGACGTTCACCGTTGAGCTTTCCCAGCCTGAAGCTGACTTCCCGCTCCGCCTGGGCTACTCCGCGTTCTACCCGCTTCCTGAAGCAGGTATTGGCGACGCCGACGCGGTTGCAGCATTCGGCGCAGCTCCGGTTGGTAACGGCCCCTACCTGCTAGAGTCCGGTGACGACTGGAAGCACAACGAGTCGATCATGCTGAAGCCGAACCCGAAGTACGACGGTCCGCGCAAGGCCCAGAACGGTGGCGTTGAGATCAAGTTCTACGCCCAGCAGGACGCGGCTTACAACGACCTCCTTGGTGGAAACCTGGACGTCCTTGACGCAGTGCCCGACTCGGCATTCTCCAGCTTCGAAAGCGAACTTGGTGACCGCGCTGTAAACCAGCCGTCCGCTATCTTCCAGTCCTTCACCATCCCGGAGCGCCTCCCGCACTTCGGCGGTGAAGAAGGCGTCCTGCGTCGTCAGGCAATCTCCATGGCAATCAACCGCGAGGAGATCACCGACACCATCTTCCAGGGCACCCGTAGCCCGGCACACGACTACACCTCGCCAGTAATCGACGGTTACAACGAGAGCGTTGAAGGCAACGAGGTTCTGAACTTCGATCCGGAGAAGGCTAAGGAACTGTGGGCCAAGGCTGACGAAATCTCCCCGTGGGAAGGCTCCTTCGAACTCGCTTACAACGCTGACGGTGGCCACCAGGCATGGGTAGACGCAACCATGAACTCCATCAAGAACGTGCTCGGCATCGACGCGAAGGGCGCCCCGTACCCCGACTTCAAGTCGCTACGTGACGAGGTAACCAACCGCAAGATCGAGACCGCGTTCCGTACCGGCTGGCAGGCCGACTACCCGGGTCTTGGTAACTTCCTCGCCCCGCTGTACGCCACGGGTGCTGGCTCGAATGACGGCGACTACTCCTCGGCAGAATTCGACGGCTTCCTCAAGCAGGCAGCTGGCGCCAAGTCGGTTGAAGAGTCCAACGAGCTTTACCTAAAGGCTCAGACGGTCCTCTTCAAGGAGCTACCGGCAATCCCGCTCTGGTACTCCAACGTGACCGGCGGTTCGACCGAAGCTGTAAGCAACGTACAGTTTGGATGGAACTCCGTCCCGCTTTACTACCAGATCACCAAGTGATTACCCGAATATAAGGTAGCGTAGGCTCGGAGGGGTTTCCCTCCGAGCCTCGCTCCTGTGAGTGCGGGGCTCGCAACTGTGAGACCATAAACTCACAACTAATAAATAAAAACTGCGTAAGCAGTTACCCAAGGAGACCACAATGATCCGATATATCGGACGTAGACTCCTGCAGCTAATACCCGTCTTCATAGGCGCAACGCTGCTTATCTACGCATTAGTGTTCCTCATGCCCGGTGACCCAATCCAGGCTCTCGGTGGCGACCGCGGCCTACCACCGGCAGTGGCGGAACAAATGAGGGCGCGCTACAACCTCGACAAGCCATTCCTCGTCCAATACCTGCTTTATCTAAAAGGTATTTTCACACTCGACTTCGGCACCACATTCTCTGGCCGTGAAGTCACCGACGTGATGGCAGGCGCATTCCCCGTAACCATCAAACTCGCCCTAATGGCACTCGCATTTGAAGCAATTTTTGGCATTGGCTTTGGCCTCATCGCTGGCATGCGTCGCGGCGGCATCTTCGATGGCACCGTTCTCGTGGTCTCCCTATTTGTCATCGCAGTGCCCACGTTCGTTATCGGCTTCGTCCTCCAGTTCCTCATAGGTGTGAAACTCGGGTGGGCGCCAACGACGGTTGGTGGAAACACCACGTTTGAAGCCCTCCTAATGCCAGCAATCGTGCTCGGTGCCGTGTCCTTCGCTTACGTACTTCGCCTAACCAGGCAGTCCGTATCCGAAACCATGTCATCCGACCACGTGCGCACCGCATACGCCAAGGGCCTCTCCCGCGGCAAGGTGATTCAAAACCACGTGCTACGCAACTCGCTTATTCCAGTTGCAACATTCCTAGGCGCCGACCTCGGAGCCCTCATGGGCGGCGCAATCGTTACCGAAGGTATCTTCGCTATCAACGGCGTAGGCGGCAACATGTACCAGGCCATCATCAAGGGTGAACCTGCAACCGTCGTGTCATTCACGACCGTCCTTGTGATCGTCTACATCATCGCCAACCTGCTAGTAGACCTGCTATATGCAGCTCTGGATCCGAGGATTCGCTATGAGTAATCAAACTACCTACCGAAAAGGCCAAGAACACTTCGTCTCTGACGTAGACGAAACCGGCCTGGGGGCCGTTGACGCCGTAGCGGACGACTCTGCGCCCTCGTCCATGTGGGGTGAAGCCTGGAAGAACCTGCGCAAACGCCCCCTATTCTGGATTTCAGCCGCAATCATTGCTGTGGCTCTGCTGCTGGCCGCATTCCCCAGCCTGTTCACCTCAATGGACCCGAACTTCTGCGAACTCTCGCGTTCTATGGAGGCCCCATCCGGCGGCCACCCATTCGGTTTCGACAGGCAAGGCTGTGACATTTACGCGCGCACTATTTACGGCGCTCGCGCATCTGTAACCGTAGGTGTATTTACCACGATTGCCGTGACCATCATGGGCGCAGCATTCGGTTCTCTGGCCGGCTACTTTGGCGGCTGGCTCGACTCGCTACTTTCGCGCATCACCGACGTCGTGTTCGCCATTCCGTTCCTACTTGCTGCAATCGTGGTTATGCAGATGTTCCGCTCCTACCGTGCAACTTGGACCGTGGTGCTCGTCCTCGCAATCTTTGGATGGCCACAAATTGCGCGCATCACGCGCGGCGCGGTCATGAGCGTTAAGAACGAAGAATACGTGTCTGCAGCTAAGGCGCTAGGTGAATCCAAGTGGACCATTCTCATGCGCCACATCCTGCCGAACTCTGCGGCACCCATCATCGTTTACGCAACCGTAGCGCTAGGCACGTTCATCGTTGCCGAAGCAACCCTCTCATTCCTGGGCGTGGGTCTACCACCAGACATCGTCTCGTGGGGCGGCGACATCAACAAGGCGCAGGTTGCGCTACGTACCCAGCCATCCGTGCTGTTCTACCCCGCAGGTGCTCTAGCACTGACCGTGCTCAGCTTCATCATGATGGGTGACGTGGTACGCGACGCTCTCGACCCGAAGTCACGAGAGAGGTAAACGAAGTGGAAAACGAGATGAACACTGACGTCGAGCCCCTGCTCGAAATCAAAGACCTCGAGGTCGCCTTCCAATCTTCCACGGGCATGGTTCCCGCAGTGCGGAAAGCCAACCTCACCATCTACCCTGGCCAGTCCGTTGCCATCGTAGGAGAATCAGGCTCCGGTAAATCCACTACCGCGCATGCCATCATCAACCTCCTGCCCGGCACCGGCAAGATCGTGGGCGGCTCCATCAAATTCCGCGGTGAAGAACTCACCACTAAGAGCCGTAAAGAGATGGAACGCATTCGCGGACGCCACATCGGCCTTGTTCCGCAAGACCCCATGTCGAACCTCAACCCCGTTTGGAAAATCGGCTTCCAAGTTCGTGAAGCCCTCAAAGCCAACAACGTGGTTAAAGGCTCGCAAATGCACCAGCGAGTCAATGAACTCCTCGCTGAAGCCGGGTTGCCCGACACCGAACGCGTTGCGAAACAGTATCCGCACGAGTTCTCTGGCGGCATGCGCCAACGCGCCCTCATCGCTATCGGCCTGGCCGCTCGTCCCGAGCTACTCATCGCGGATGAGCCGACCTCGGCCCTTGACGTGACCGTGCAGCGGCTCATCCTGGACCACATGGAGTCGCTCACCCACGAACTTGGCACCGCAATGCTGTTCATTACGCACGACCTCGGCCTGGCCGTTGAACGCGCTGAACACCTCGTTGTTATGCACCGCGGCCGTATTGTGGAGTCCGGGCCCGCCATGCAGATCTTGCAACGTCCGCAGCACCCCTACACCAAGAGGCTGGTTGCCGCTGCTCCCTCGCTAACCACCGCGCGTATCATGACCGCGCACCAGGCTGGCATTCAGGTGACCGAAGAGGAACTGCTGGGCGCAGGTAAGGGCGCAACCTCAACTGAAGCTGCGGTTGAAGTTAAGAACCTGGTGAAGACCTTCCCGATTCGCGGCAAGCGCGGACAGACCTTCAAGGCGCTTGACGACGTGTCATTCACGCTGCGCAAGGGCACAACGCTAGGTGTTGTAGGCGAATCCGGTTCTGGTAAGTCCACTGCGGCAAACATCATTCTGGGTCTGCTAGAGCAAGACTCAGGCGACGTCATTTTTGAGGGCGTAAACGTTTCTGAACTTTCCAAGAAGGAACGCTTCGCCATGCGCCGCAACCTTCAGGTGGTGTTCCAAAACCCGTACGGCTCCCTGGACCCCATGTACTCCATCTACCGCGCGGTTGAAGAACCCATGCGCGTACACAACTGGGGGACCAAGAAGGAGCGCGAGGAGCGCGTTGCCCAACTACTCGACATGGTTGCCCTCCCTCGCTCCGCGATGAGGCGCTACCCCAACGAGCTGTCCGGCGGTCAACGCCAGCGTGTAGCCATTGCTCGTGCACTTGCGCTACGCCCGCACGTCCTTGTGCTTGACGAGGCCGTGTCTGCGCTGGACGTGCTGGTGCAAGACCAAATCCTGCACCTGCTAAACGACATCCAAGCCGAAATGGAGCTGTCTTACCTGTTCATCACCCACGACCTTGCGGTTGTCCGTCAGATTGCTGACGATGTGGTGGTAATGCAGCACGGCAAGGTAGTTGAAACCGGTGACACGGACTCGATCTTTGATAGCCCGCGCACCGACTACACGCGCAACCTGATCGACTCGATCCCCGGCAAGAGCATCGAACTGGGAATCACCGACGACTAACGCGTTCCAACTCGACAATGATCGCCGCTGGTAGCCCAAGCTGCTAGCGGCGATACTAATTCGCTTTCAAGAACGAAAACCCGCAACCAGCCTGAGATGTTCGCTAAAGCCGAGACTAAGTGCCTAATGGAAACTCGTTGAGGGATTGATTATCCCCCTTAGTAGATGACTTAAGTGTCGAGTAGTGACTCTATTTGGTGACGCCGGCTTGAAAGCTCTCTTTGAGCCCCATGCAACGGGGATCCATCAAATGGTAATTCGCTCAAATCGATACCCTTCGCCACTCTTAGTACCAAACGTTGAGCGCTGCGCGCCGCTCTAATTGGCAGACCGATATTATCTGCAAAAGCATCCCAATGACGGCCCCGGAGATTCTTCGTTTGCCCATCAATCGGGAGCGCCATCGTGAAATCGCGATAAAGAGCCGTGCAGGGTAGGTCGTACATCGGAGCGACCTCCCACACGCCCTCCGGATTTCGTAAAATTGACAGGTTCTTTGCGTGAACATCACCGTTTCCGGTAAGCCAAGCGAACAGGAACTGTACATATAGAGCTCGAATAGCAACCATAGGGGCACTGGTGTGTTGCGCGAGCGCCGCAACCACGGCTTCGGATTCGACGTTGTACTTTTCAGATGGTGGAATCTGCAGAACTTGCGAAGCGTCCTCTTGAGCGAGACGCACAATCTGTCCGCTCGCATCAACACGGCGGTCAAAACGCTCAACGAGTAAGCCTTCTACGCCTTCTTTATCTACAACCAACTGAGACTTAGCTACAGGGATTTTAAGGCCGCGAGCATGACGTAGATGTAAAGCTTCATTGCGCACGAGGTGAGGGTACTGGGCCGGGTCGATCTTGAGGATCGCGTGCGTGCGTCTCGTTCGAATCGGCATATTAATCATCGATGCTGATGCTTTTGGCTGAACACCGGGAACTGCGTAGGGGTCAACCATCTCGGTTAGATCTTGAAAACTCCATCTATATGGGTCCTCGTATAGTGGTGGAACTTCATTAGGCGCAGCCTCGGACGCAAAAATCCTTACATCGCCGGGAGTGTCAGCGCCCACCGCCAGAAGCATCGTAAACTCATCATTCATAGATGTTTTGGTTGCTCTGTTCAATACATTGAGGCGGTGTCCCTCTGGTAATAGTCCCGCGAAGAATGCGGGGAGCGCGCCACCTTGTTGTGTGGAAGTTTCACCCAACGGCAGCGAAAATGCTACGGGATCCCCCACATAGTCATCCCTGTATTTGAACTCGACCACTCCCTCCGAGTCGCGTGACAACGTTCCAGCCAAGTGGTTGCCTTTGTAGACATTTGCGCGTTTTACAAATCGGAGCTGATCAAGGCTTATGGATGCAATACTCACCTGTTGGATACCTCTACCTTCAAGCCCAAGGTCCCTGTGACCGCCAGTAACGACCTCAATGTTGGGCCGAGTCCGCCCTGCTCCAAAGTGCGCACCGTACGATCTGAAACCCCAGCAAGTTCAGCCAACTGTTGTTGCGTCAATCCGTATTCTTTGCGAGCAGTTTTAATCACTCCGCCAATCTGAGCTGCAGGTAGGGGGAATTGCCCAGATGTAGAATCATTGGCGCGGTCAGAGGCTAAATTATTCGGAGACATATTTCCGTTTAGAGCGTTCATGTATATGAATCTACACTCTAAACGCTGGTTTCGGAAGCATGCTTCCTATTACGATGGGCGAGCGAGCGAGAAGAGTTATTGTTCACGCCCCTGCGTCCACTATCAAGGAGCGTAATAATCGCGTCCTCCTATTCCAATGAGATACTTAAACCATGTACCGACTTTTCGCTGGGATCACCACACTCGACGTTGCCCAACTAACCGCAGGCACAGTACGCGAGAACCAAAAAGTAACCTCACTTGACCAGATCCTCGCTGCGGGCGGGCCCGCAACCAATGCGGCCGTTGCGTTCTCTCACCTCACCCGCGCAGCCACCCGTGCCGCGAGCGCGAGCGACTTCAATCGGGGTGCGAATCCGGGAGGGGCGATGGCCTCCCTCCTCGTTTCCGCAATCGGTGAAGGCCCTGCCGCGCACCTCATTCTTGAAGACCTGGAAGCCCAGGAAGTGGCTTTGGTGGACTGCACCGATTACGAGGCTGAGGCACCCGAAACCACCGGCAAGCTAGATCTCACCCCCAGCGTGTCCGCGATCCTCATCAACGCGCAAAACAATGCGCGCACCGTTGCATCCACCAACACGCGACTGCCGCTAAAGCCCGCAATCGCGCTGGAAACCCTAGAAGCCATGGGCCGGCCGCAGGTTGTGCTCGTTGACGGGCACAATCCCGATCTGGCGATGGCTGCACTCACCATTGGCGCTCCCGAAGATGGCGAGCCCTTCGAGGCGCAAGAATACAAGCCCGAGTATCTGCGCATCCTTGACGGAGGATCCTGGAAACCGTGGCTGCCCACAATGCTGGGATACATAGACGTGGCCGTCATCTCCGCAGACTTCCTGCCACCCGGATGTACGAACTTCGACGACACGGTGGCCTTCCTCAAAGGCTTCGGCATTGAACGCGTAGTGCGCACAGCCGGACCAAACCCCGTGCGATGGGCCTGGCTGGGTGAAACCGGAGCCGTCACGCCCCCGGCAGTTGACGCCATCGACACCCTTGCAGCTGGCGACACGTTCCACGGAGCCTTCGCGTGGGGGTGTGCTCACGGCCTCGTAAATCGAGAAACAACCGACCCGTCTGCGCTCATCGACTTTTCCAACCGTATCGCATCGCTTAGCACCACCAGCTTTGGAACGAGGGCGTGGCTAGGTGACCTCGAAAATCTGGAAGCAGAAACCGCGCGCGTACTTTCATAAAATGCGCGAGGGGATGGGGAGAAGCCGGGGTTGCGTTAGCCTACGCGAACGGGAACGTGGCGGCTAGCCCACTGCACGGACATGTCGCGAAGCGTATCTACGCCCTCGTTTGCACCAAAACGGGCGCCCCGCACAACTTCAACGCGAGAACCACCCGGCAGGCGCGCAAACTCTTCCTGAGCCATCTCAACCAAGCCAAGTTGCTCATCGTCTGCGTCATAAATCGCCAGGATCGGGGCAGACAAGTCATCTAGCAAGTCGTCTGCCTCATTCATCGACAGATCAATCAACGTCTGCTTTGAAATCACAAAAAACTCGCGTTTGGAATACGTGTCATCTGGGATCTGTGCGCGGCCAGAACGCTCCAAATCATCCAACTGTGTGGACGAAAAAATCTGATCCCACTCAAACGACAGTGGGCCCGTAATCATGCCGGTTAGAAGCATCGCTTTAGCGTCCTTCGGGCGGGCCTTCAAAGCTACCAGCGTGCCAAACGAATGCGCGTGCAAAATCTGGCGGTTAAAACCCTGCGTGCGAAGCCACGCCGAAGCCGAATGTAAATCCTCCACCTGGCTGGCCAGCGTAATCACGTCATCATCAGAATCGCCGCAACCGGAAAAATCGAACTCCAGAGTTGCATAACCCGCGCCCCGGTATGCTGCTGACAAGCGATCGAAATGCTCCCCTGAATGCCTATCAGCCAAGAACGAGTGCGCAAACAAAACCGCGGCGTTCGTCGAATCAACAGGGTCCACAAACGTGCCCGCAAGCCGAGCTCCGCGGGGCGTCGTAATCTGTACCTCTGTCACAACCTAAGCCTAAGCGAAAACCATGGATAAAGCGCTCCTAAACCCCGGCTTGTTCAAAACCGCAGGCAACACCACCTCGAAACACTTCCAGCAAATGCAAACCCACCGTTCGGCCCGGTAAACTAGCTAAGAAACATGCAATAAGGAGGAGCCTTGGGCGCAAAATTCGGATTCATTGTAGGAGCCGGCCTTGGATACGTGCTCGGCACGCGCGCAGGACGTGAACGCTACGAGAAAATCAAGATGCAAGCATCTAAAATCAGGCAAAGTCCGCTGGTAGCTGAGCGCATGGATCAAGCCTCTGAAAAAGTCTCCGAAGCCCTCAAGAAGGGCGGTGCTGCAGCCACCGACAAGCTCGTTGGAGTGGTCAAAGAGCGCGTCTTTGGTGAACCTCAAGACCAGTATGTTGACGTTACCGTCATAGAAGTTGATGACATAGACAAAGAAGAATAATCAGGCGAGGGCGGCAATACCGCCCTCGTAGCAATTTCAACAGTCTTTAGAACAACCCCACACTGCCCTTCGTAGCATTGGGGTGAAGAGTTTGGTGTGAGGAACAATCACATGACACCTGGCAATCAGCCAACCGAGGAACAAATCAAACGCTGGCGCAAATACCTTGCCGATGAGCAAATGGAACGCCAAACCTATTTGAACCTAGCGCAGCGACGCACCGGGGAAGAAGCCGCCATTCTGCAAGCCCTTGCCGATGCCGAAACGCGACACATTGAGCACTGGACTTCCCTCCTTGGCGAGCACGCACATCCCGCCCCCAAACCCACGCTCTACTCGCGCGTCCTCGCCCGGTTTGCCGCAACGTTCGGCTCCATCTTTATCCTCGCCCTCGCCCAACGCGCAGAACAGCGCCAGTCTTACGACGTTGACCAAGACGCCACAGACGCGATGGCTGCCGACGAGCACATTCACGGTGAGGTTGTGCGCGGCCTCGCCGCCCGCTCGCGCGCACGCATTGCCGGCACGTTCCGTGCCGCAGTGTTTGGAGCCAACGACGGCCTGGTATCAAACCTCGCCCTCATTCTCGGTATTGCCGCCACCGGTGTGCCAAACAGTATGGTCATCACAACCGGTATTGCCGGTCTGCTAGCCGGCGCATTATCAATGGCGGCAGGCGAATACATTTCCGTCACCTCCCAACGCGAACTACTAGAGGCCTCGGACCCGTCCACCGACGCGCCCGTGCAAGTATCCAAACTCAACGTGCAACAAAACGAACTGGAGCTCGTGTTCCGCGCTCGTGGTGACACCGCTGAAGAGTCTGAAGAACACGCGCGTATCATCTTCGACGCGCTTAACCGACCGGCCTCGGAAATGACCACGAGCTCGATCATCACGCCCCGCTCCCTGCTATCTACCAAGGAACGCCACCGCGACCCGTCCGAATCCCACGCGGAAATCGGACACCCGTGGGGCGCAGCCGCATCCTCATTCCTGTTCTTCGCAATTGGCGCGCTGGTGCCACTTCTGCCGTTCCTGTTTGGCGCTAGTGGAAACCTAGGAATCCTGCTGTCTGCGATTGTGGTTGGCGTGGTCCTCATGTTCACAGGCGGTGTAGTGGGCGTGCTCTCGGGCAAACCGCCCGTGAAACGTGCGATTCGCCAGCTCCTCATCGGCTATGGGGCCGCGACCGTCACCTACACGCTGGGCCTCCTGTTTGGCGCTAACGGAATCTAGCGCGCAGGTTTAGGAGGATCTATGTGCGGTCGTTACGTACTTTGGACGCCTGCGGAAGAACTTACGGCCATCTTCGACACTGACTTTCGCATAGGCGAAGTTACTCCCACGTACAACGCTGCCCCCTCCCAACAACTACCGATCGTGTTTGAAAGATACGAGGAGGAGCCCGGACGGGTGCTACGGCGCATGCAAACCCACCAGTGGGGGCTGGTGCCTTCCTGGGCGCGCGATGCCAGCCGCCCCATGATTAACGCGCGAGCGGAAAGCCTGGTGGACAAACCCTCGTTCAAAGCTGCTGCACGGCGGCGCCGGTGCCTCGTGCCCGCCAACGGCTACTACGAGTGGCAGGCCGGCGCTGGCGGCAAGCAACCCTGGTTTCTGTCCGAGGGGGAGGGGGACCCGGTGATGGGCTTTGCCGGCATTTACGAGGCGTGGCAAGGCCCTCGCGACCAGTGGTTACTCACCTTCGCTATCGTCACGCGCAGTGCGCCCGACGCCGTCGGTCACATTCACGACCGCTCCCCGGTGGTGGTGCCGCCCTCCATGTGGAACGATTGGCTGGACCCTAAAACAGAAACAGACACCGAGGTAAGGCACTTGCTGGATGCGATTGCCAGCTCCGTCCTCGTTCCTAGAAAAGTTGGAAACGCCGTGGGGAACGTGCGAAACAACGACCCCAGTTTGATCGAAGAAATTGCCTAACCGGCATGTTAAACTACCTAGGATTTGTGTCGAATAAATTCTGTTTGACTAACAAAACAGAAATATAAGTCTCAATATGGAGAAAAATCTCTAAAAAAGGCGCTTACGCATTAATATTTAAATATGAAGATACTATCTTTCAGCGTCAGTAACCATCGTAGTTTTCGAGATGGATTCTTTTTGGACCTAACAAATGGAACTCTTAAAACGAACACTCTACGTTCAGGAGAAGAATGGACTGACTATACGCTACCTGTTGCTGGGATTTTCGGAGCAAACGCTGCTGGAAAAACCGCAGTAATCGATGCTTTTCACTATCTAGGATCGGCTATCGCAAATTCTGGAACTGCTTGGCAGGGTTTTCCAACTATGATGCGAGCGCCCTTCCTATTAGATGGCGAATCTGAACACGAGCCCAGCACATATGGGCTAGATTTTGTTCTCGATCTAGGGCGAGAATTTCCTGGAATTCCAAAAGGACAATATCGTTTCTGGTACGAATTTGCAGTTGACCAAAAGGGAGTTGTTGGCGAGCACCTGGACATCTATAAGAGCCGCAGACCTACCCTGCTTTTCGATCGGCATCGTGAAGGTGAAAACACTCCACTAAAACTTGGTCACGGAATGGGAAGCATTGAAGTAGCCCCCAAGGAACTCGTTCTTTCGCGTGCCCTACAGCTGGACAAGGGGCTACTGTCCGAAATTGCGAAGAAAATCCTGAGGTACTTGGCGATCTACCGAGTAGGCGACCAAGCTATGCAGCAAAGGCTGGATTCAATCGCTACTGAGCTTAAAAGCGGTGATCTCCAACTTGACGATCTTGTTAGTCTGGCTTGCGTTGCTGACGTCGGAATCGAGAGGATATTTGTCGAAGAGACGGAAGCCCCCAAAGAATTCTCGAAATTCGTTAGAGCAGTTCACCGGACAATGCAGCAAGAATCTTCTGCAGATAACCAGGAAGAAGCTCTCAAGCCTGAAGACATTGAAGAGAATTTGATCATCAGATCACTGCGATTCAAACACCGGTCAAGCGGAAACTCCGCGCACAAATTTGAGCTCGAAGATGAGTCATCCGGCACACTAGCTTGGCTTGCACTCGCAGTTGATGTTGTAAAACGGTTACGCGAAGGGGGCGTATTGTGCGTTGACGAATTGGACACTAGCTTGCACCCGTATCTTGCTGCTCTAGTAGTCTCCGTATTCCAATCACCTGAATACAATCCTCACGGAGCGCAATTAGTGTTCACCTCACACGATACGACGCTACTAGGACAACAATCTGAAACAAATCTCAGCAAGAGACAAGTTTGGTACGTAGAAAAAGACTCTAACGGGATATCGGATCTATACTCTTTGGCCGACTTCGCAGACGTTGGCAAGAAGTCCAATTTCGCGAAACAGTATTTGGAAGGTCGATTCGGTGGCGTGCCCAGGGTAGCTCCAGCACTTCTTTGGCAATTGGTCCATAAAGACGATGCTAGGGACGCAAACAAAGTGGGAGCGATGTCTTAATGCCTAGAGGAGCAAAAGGGCGCAAAGTTCGGAAGCAACGCAAAATGCACCCACGAGTGTTGGTAGTGGTTGAAGGCTCCAAAGGAAAATCGGAAGAAGTATACTTTCAACGCCTCGATCAGGAGTTGAGATACGATGTAGCACTTACAGTTGTAGCTGGAGCAGGGGAGCCAACAAAGGTGCTCGATGCGTGCTACCAACGTATCGAACGAGAAGCCAGCAAGGTAGGTGACGGCAGTAAACCTTTCGATTACTGTTTTCTGGTCATGGACGAAGACAACCACCCACATCTCAATGACGTTCTCGAACAGTGCCGCCAAATGGGTTTTCATGCCCTCGTTACGAATCCAAAATTTGAGTTATGGCTCCTATGGCATGTTGAAGATTGCAAATTTGTGAGTTCTTCAGTACTTGATAAGCGTGTCAAAAGGAGATCGTTGGTTAGTGGCAAGAACGGTAAAGAACTTGCCGGAAGTTTTCCGGTCAAGGATTACGCTGCGGCAGTTGAACGAGCAAAGAAAGCTTGGCGAGGCTTAACTTCCAATGAGGCGGGGCCGAATCCTTCGAGTGGAATCCCTGTATACCTAGAAAAACTAGACGCGATCTCTTCCGAAAATACGAAATAACAGCTACTCAGTTTTCTGTAATGAAAAAGTGGTGGGACAGTCCAATTGAACTGTCCCACCACTGGATTGAGCTTCACTGAACTCGTTTACTTCTTCAGCTGGCGTTCCTTCTCCAGCTCATTTTCATAAGCGGGAAGATCCAGCAGACCATTACCGGACAGGCCAATCACGATGACCTCGCCATCGCGCGCCTGGCCAGACTTGATGTAGTTCAACGCGCCCGCAACAGCGTGCGTGGACTCCGGAGCCGGAATGATGCCCTCCGCGCGAGCGAACTCCAGGCCCGCAGCGAACGTCTCATGCTCACCAATCGCAACCGAATCAAGTAGACCCAGCGACTTAGCGTGAGACACCATCGGGCTCATACCGTGGTAGCGCAAACCACCAGCATGAATCGACGGCGGCACAAAATCATGACCGAGCGTGTACATCTTCATGAGCGGCGTCATGCCAGCCACATCACCAAAGTCGTAGCGGAACTCGCCCTGAGTCATCGACGGGCAAGCCTGCGGCTCACACGCAACCACCCTCGTGGTCTTCCCATCGCGCAAGTTCTCACCCAAGAACGGGAACGATAGGCCAGCCAAGTTTGAACCACCACCGGCGCAACCGAACACCACGTCAGCCTGCTCTTCGCCTGCCTCACGCAACTGCTCAATCGCCTCCAGACCAATCACCGTCTGGTGCAACATCACATGGTTCAAAGCCGAACCGAGCGCATAGTGAGCTTTATCCGACTTCAGAGCAACCTCTACGGCCTCCGAAATCGCCATGCCAAGCGAACCCGTAGTGTCCGGATCCTGCTCCAAAATCTTGCGACCGGCCTCCGTTAGCGTAGACGGCGACGGATGACACGTGCCGCCATACGCCTCCATCTGCATGCGACGGTACGGCTTCGCGTCGAACGAGGAGCGAACCTGGAATACCTCGCACTCAAGCCCAAACATCGCGCAAGCCATCGACAAAGAAGCGCCCCACTGGCCAGCACCAGTCTCGGTAGTTAGCTTCTTCGTGCCCTCAAGCGCGTTGAAATACGCCTGCGCAACCGCCGAGTTCGGCTTATGCGAACCAGCGGGAGACACGCCCTCGTACTTGTAGTAAATCTTCACCTTCGTATCGAGCGCCTGCTCTAACCTACGCGCGCGAACCAAAGGTGACGGGCGCCAGCTCGCATACACCTCGCGAACAGCCTGCGGAATCTCGATCCATCGTTCGGTGGAAAACTCTTGTTCCACCAACGCTTTGGAAAACAGAGGATGCATTTCCTCTGGCTTAAGTTCCTCACGAGTCTGCGGATTCAAATGCGGAGCCATCGGCTCTGGAAAATCAGCAGTGAGGTTGTACCAATGCGTGGGGACTTTCGACGGAATTGCAAACTCAAGCGCGTCAGTAAGCGCATGTTTCATAGCCAATTTCATCCCCTTTACTCAAGATAAAGCTGTTCTCGCAAGGTCCTTCCTAGCGAGTGGCAATAATGCCGCCTTCAACATTACGCACCAAGCAATGAACAAGACGACACGTTCCAAAGGATGATATTACGAGTGGCGAAAATTAGCGAAGAATGCCAAGGGCCCTTGCCCGGTGCAGGAGCTCGAAGCCGTCCTCGCCAACTACCACCGGGATTTTTGGGTCAAGAGAGTCGATCAGTGGGCCCAGCTCCTCGCGCGGATCGGGCGCGCCGTGATTCAAAACCTGCTCGGTCGTAGTCAAACTGCGAATAAAAATCGCCGCCACATTTTGCGGATGCTCGCGCGCGAACTCCGTATAGATCGAGGGGTCGTGCTGACCATCATCGCCAACCAGAACCCACTTCACCCACGGAAACATGCGGGCTAACTCACGCAACTGCGAACGCTTATGTTCCCGCCCAGAACGGAACCAACCCGTCTGAGAAGGCCCCCAATCCGTCATCAGTGGCGTGCCCGTAGGGAAGTTTGACCGGAACAAGAACCGGCGCAAACTCGGCGCCACATTCCATGCTCCCGTAGATAAATAAACCGCGGGAGCCGGCAGAGTTCCCACTCGGCCCTTCGACGTTTGCATATGCGAAATCTGCTGCAACAAGTTCGCCATCCCCGGCACCGCTTGGCGTGACGACACGTACGTGAAGAACGCATTCTTTGCTGCCACCAGTGGGCGAGGCAACCACGACACCATCACCGTGTCATCCACATCCGATACCAGGCCAACGCGTTCCTGTTCCGAAACCACCCGAACCGGCACCGCAATCGGGCGTGACGCGCGCACGCGCTTCTCGCCCCGCGCCACTTCATCGGGCTTCAGCGCCTGTAGCGTCGCAGCATGCCAACCCGGCTCCAAACCGTGACCCTCAACCACAAGATCCACATAGCCGCCACGATCCGTATAAACCAGCAGCTTTCGGCTACCGACCGTCACCAGCACCGGCGCTCTCGGCACTTGCGCGTCCACAAACTGGCGCCACCCGCGTTCACCGCGCATATGGGATGTTGTGTTCGTATCGTCGCCCTCGTCGGCGCCAATCGCGTCTTTCACCACCTCGCCAAACGCGTGCGGAAGCCTATCTGCCGCGCGGGAATGAAGTTGATACCAGCTAGGTAAACCGTGCCGGTTAGCCCAAACCTCGTACTTTTCTTCAAAATACGTAGGGGCCATCAACGCCCTGGCAATGATGCGTACGCGCTGCGCGTTTCCGAAGCCGCCGTACGCGATAAGCTCTGGGCGCCAACCCAAATCCGAAAGCGTGCGCGCTACCTGCGTGTTAAACGCGTCTTCCAGCCGAGTGACAGCAGTTAAAAGCACGCCCTCAGTCTATCGACTTTCGCGGCCGGCGCTTCCACAAACCCCCAAGACCCATGCGGCGTGAACGCACCTGCACCGGGATCCGTGCCCGCTTCTTATGCGAGGTGGCCCGCAATGCCGGAATCGCAATCAGAGAAATCGTAACCATGACCCACGCGAAACCAATTGCCGTGTGGAAACCGCCCACGTGTCCACTGTGGTCAACCACGCGTCCAGCCAGTGCCGAACCCAGCGAACTACCCACATTCATAGCCGTGGACATCCACGTGAGGCCCTCCGTTAAACGCCGCGGAGGAACCGCCTTTTGTACCATCGCGGTCACGTTAATCATCGTGGGCGAAATGGAGAATCCCGTGAAGAACAAAATGACGCCCAGGCCGATTATCGTCCGCGCAAAATATGTGAGACTTACGCCCACTGCCAGCAGGAAAACCCCACCGACAAACAACTTCCACAATGGGATCGACGTTGCCCTCGCCCCATAAAGGAGGCCCGCCAGCATAGAACCGAACGCGAACACGCCAAGCAGGACGCCAGCCGTCGCTTTTTGACCCATGGACTCGGTAAACGCAACCACCGAAATGTCGATTGAGCCAAACATTGCGCCCGCACCCACATACACCAGAGCCAACGCAATCATTACCGGTTGCGCCATCACGGAGCCTTTAGGACCGTGAATGCTTGAGGTGGAAATAGGCGGCTCCGTTGCCCGTTGCGACAATAGCCAGAACCCGCCAGAAATCGCGAGGATAAATGCTAAAACCATGCCCGCAACCGGGTTGACGTTAGCCGAAAGAATGGTTGCTAAGATCGGGCCGATCATGAACACGACCTCGTCTAGCGTTGCCTCCATCGAAAATGCCGTGTGCAACTGCGCCGGATTTTTTACCGCTACCGTCCACCTCGAACGCACCATCGAACCCAGCGAACCCGAAGTTGCACCCGAAATAGCCGTCAAAACGTACAGGTACACCACCGGCGCGTGCATTGCTGCCGCAACGATCAATCCCAACAAGCTGGTAGCAGACACCGTAACCAGCGGAATCATCACGCGCGCCTGCCCAAAACGGTCAACCAAACGCGCCACAAACGGGGCACAAATAGCAAACGCAATAATATTTGTTGCCCCTACCTGGCCCGCCAACGTATATGAGCCATACAGTGTTGAAATCATCAAAATCTGCGAAATTCCGACGATTGACATGGGGAAACGGGCAATCAAACCCGCCAACGAAAATTTCAGTGCCCCCGGAATCGACAAAATTTCGCGGTAAGAATTCAACACAAATGCAGTCTACGGCAAAGCAGTCCGCACAGACCTCACAGGACTAAAAAACAACAAAAACGTTCCGGGTACGCATCAAATACACGTACCCGGAACTACAACTAACCGAACGCGCTAGCAGACCCGCTAGGCTGCTCGGCTCTCAAGCCGTAAAGGTTTAGGCCAGAGCCTCCTTCACGACTTCCTTTGCTTCCTCCAACACCTCTTGCAAGTGGTCCTCGCCCTTGAACGATTCCGCGTAAATCTTGTACACGTCCTCCGTGCCAGAGGGGCGAGCCGCGAACCACGCGTTCTTTGTGGTCACCTTTAAACCGCCAATAGCGTTGCCATCGCCCGGAGCGTTCACCAAACGAGCCGTGATTTCCTCACCCGCAAGCTCCTGCGCCGCCACGTCCTCCGGCGCCAACTTCGCAAGCTTCGCCTTCTCTTCACGCGTAGCTGCATTGTCAATACGCGAGTAGGAGGACGCGCCGAAACGCTCCACCTGCTCTTGATGCAATTGCGACGGAGTCTTACCCGTCACCGCGATAATCTCCGCAGCTAGCAGGCACAGCAAGATGCCGTCTTTATCCGTGGTCCAAACCGTGCCGTCCTTGCGAAGGAACGAAGCGCCCGCAGACTCCTCACCGCCAAAACCGATCGTGCCGTTCATCAGGCCCGACACGAAGTACTTAAACCCGACCGGAACTTCAATCAGCTTGCGGCCCATGCTCTCAACCACGCGGTCAATCAGAGCAGACGACACCAGCGTCTTACCCACCGCCGTGTCCTTGCCCCAACCCGGACGGTGCGTGAACAGGTACTCGATCGCAACAGCCAAATAATGGTTGGGGTTCATCAGGCCATCCGGTGTAACAATGCCGTGCCTATCCGAATCCGCATCATTGCCCGTAGCAACATCAAACGGAGTCTTACCGGACGCATCCGGCTTCATGCGTTCACGAACCGATGCCATCGCGTAAGGGGAGGAGCAGTCCATGCGGATCTTCCCATCCCAATCCAACGTCATGAACCTCCACGTCGGATCCACCTTCGGGTTAATCACCGTGAGATCCAGACCGTAACGCTCCGCGATCGCGCCCCAGTAATCCACGGACGCACCGCCGAGGGGATCTGCGCCGATACGAACACCGGCCTCGCGAATCGCATCAATGTCAATCACGTTCTCGAGGTCATCAACATATTTCTTCAAATAGTCGTAACGATGTACGTGCGGGTCCTCTAGCAAATCCTGCGAACGAGCGCGCTTTACCTTAGACCAGCCGTCCGCCAAAATCTCATTAGCGCGGTTCGCAATCCAGCCCGTCGCATCCGAATCTGCCGGACCGCCGCTTGGAGGGTTGTACTTAAAACCACCATCACGAGGCGGGTTGTGCGACGGCGTAACCACGATGCCATCAGCCAACCCTGGGCCGGACGTGCGCAGACCCTGTGCAGACCCCGCGCCGTTAGCCACGAGAATCGCGTGCGAAACCGCCGGAGTGGGCGTGAACGATCCTCGCGAATCGATCTGAACATCCACACCATTTGCCACCAGCACCTCAAGTGCCGACCTCCAAGCCGGCTCTGACAGCGCGTGCGTATCGCGGCCAATAAACAACGGACCGTCAAAACCCTGACTTGCACGGTACTCCACGATCGCCTGCGTTGTTGCAACAATGTGCGCCTCATTAAACGCGCCATCAAGCGACGAACCGCGGTGCCCAGACGTGCCAAACACGACCTTTTGCGCGGGGTTATTTACATCGGGCTCAATCTCGTAATAAGCGGATAGAACCTCATCAACATTAATCAAATCTTCTGGTTTAGCCAGTTGGCCAGCTCTTTCATGCATACCTACAAGTGTGGCAGGTGTCACTGAAATTTTCATCCCTATTCCAGCAGATAAACATCGCCGGCCCCGCATGCTTTGTTTATTGGCTTCACGCCGGTAGCTTTGGGCTAGATCGAAATCATTTACCAACTTAGGAGACCCACATGGGAAAGAAATCACGACGCAAAAAAGTAGCGCCCGGCAAACCGATTCGCCCCATCATCGCGCACGTCGCACGCCCCTTTGAAGGTATGAGCGCCGAAGCTGACCTCGTTGCCATGCGTGAAATTATCCCCGCTGCCACCCTTGCAGCGCAGACCACGGCAGAATACGGATCTGAACCCTTCCATTTCGCCTCCATCCTTCCCAACGCCGTTCCTGCCCTCGTACGCGAAGACGGACAGATCCTCATCGGCTTGCAAACTCGCTCCTCCAGCCGCGACATCGGCCACGACCTCGGCGTTGCACTCAAAGTAGCCCTGGAGCGCAAAACCAAAATTGAGCGAGGCGAAGCCGAATATGGCCCCGTGCCAGTAGACGTGCGCGACGCCGGACCGCGCATCCCCGACATGATCGAAAGCACCCAACTGATGGAGCTACAAAACGACCTCGGATACTGGATCGCCGACGGCCAGCGCGACGAAGAAGTTGAAGCCGCCATCGCGCAAACCTCCGCCGAACTCATCCCCACGCGTGCCATTCCCGGCGTGGCCAACACCTACTGGCACGACATGGGCAAACACTTTGTGCGCTGGATCCGCCTCGAAGACGAAGATAAACTCTTCACTGCCCTTGCCCGACTCCAAGCCGCAGGTGAACTCACTCTCGCCGGCGCGCACTTCATCGGCGCATTCCGCGCCCTCGGCCTGTCGATCCCCGTATTCGAATTCGAAAACGAGGTAGATCCAGGCACCCTCACCGAACCCGTAACGGAACTCGAACGCAAACTCGAAGCCGCGCTCGCGGAAACCCAGCCGCTAACGGACGACGAAAAACGCGCCCGCGCAGGCCTCGTATCCCGTCAAGTATCCCTATAAAACAGGTTAAAACACGGGGCGGGAACGGACTAAACTAGACGCATGAGTAACTCCGGTCCCGCCCCCTCAACCAGTCGCGTCAGCGAATCACTCAAACAACAGCCCGAAAAACATAAAGTTGCGGTCATTATTCCCGCCCGCAACGAAGCGCGCCGCATCTCCCACACCGTGCGTGCATGCCGGGCGCTACCGGGCGTTGACCTCCTCATCGTTGTAGATGACGGATCTGAAGACAACACCGGCGACCACGCGCGTCAAGCCGGAGCCGTCGTCGTGCGACACTCCGTTACCCGCGGCAAAGCCTCCGCCCTTGAAACCGGAGTCAAAGTTGCCGCCATGCGAGACCTCGCCAAAGGCCTACCTCGGCACCTGCTATTCCTCGACGCCGACCTGGGGGAAAGTGCGCTGGAAGCAACCTCCCTCATCGACGCCGTACAACGCGGGATCTGCGACTGCGCCATCGCCACACTTCCCAAACAAAAAGGAGCGGGCGGACACGGATTTGTGGTTGGGCGCGCCCGCAAATCAATTCGCCGCGCCACCGGCTGGCACGCCAACGCGCCACTGTCCGGGCAGCGTTGCATCACTCGCAAAGCGGTTAACGACATCATGCCTTTTGCCCCCGGATGGGGCGTTGAAGTAGCCATGACCATCGACCTTCTGGTCAAGGGCTACACCGTGCAAGAAATCCCCTGCGACTTCACGCACCGCGCCACCGCCAACGACCTCATGGGGTACATGCATCGCGCCGACCAATTCAAAGATGTCTGGAAAGCCACGGCGCTGCGCCGCGTACACCGCCACCGAATTCCCGTTCGCGAGCGAGTGCAGGCGGCTATACGTCAAACCGCGGGCTCTCCGTACAACGCGTACGAGAAATTTGTAGACGACGAGCAAGAATAGACACCAGCGCGGGCGCTGCAATCGCAACGGTGTCCACCACAATCAGCAAACCTGAATCGTTAATCGGTACGGCCACCAGCGCACCCACCGCTATTCCCGCCGCAACTGCGGCTAAACCCGGGGGAGTGGCTTCACGCAGGGTTTCCCAGTGCGGATTCGGTGAGGGGGCCGGGTCCATTTCGCCGGTTTGGGGCGGCTCTTGGTGAGTATCAGCGGGTAGCTTTTTGGTGCCCTCGCGCGGTTCGAACAGCTTTCGGGCAAAACGCGCCCCAACCACCACGAGGATCGCCGCTGCTGCGACTGCCGCCAAAATCAGCGGATTTCCGGCGAACGTAGTTGCCATATCGCGGGCCTTGTCCGCTACCAAAGTGAGCGTTTCTGGCGAACCAAAATTCTTCCAGAACAGGCCGATGTGCGAGGGCGAAGCCGACCTTGCATCCAAAGCTCCTGCAAAAATCATTGCCACGGTTGTCAGCAAAACCCACCACGCGGCGTGCTTCCACCTCGGGCGAATACCGCGCACCATCAAATACGCAATCCCAAACCCGGCGATAATCCCCGCAGGTCCTCCAAAATCAGCACCCCAAAACGGTAACGCATCAATCGCCAGCACGCCCACGCCCATAGCGGCGACGCCGCGCGCCGCCTCCTGCCTCTTTTGCGGGAAACGATCCGCAATCCAGGGCAGCGTTGCTATCAGCGCCGCAGCCAACAAGATCACGTACGACCGGTTAGAAATGCCGTAAAACCGCCTGGAAGCGAGCGTCATCGAACCGAAGAAACCATCGCGCTGCAAATGCGCCCCCGACGCGATATCCACCGCCACCAACAGCACAGTCAGCGCCGCGAGGACCGCCACCGGCTGGTTCGACGAGCGCGCCAGTGCCAAAAGCGCTGCAGCAATGGCGAAAACCAGCAAAATCGGCAGAAGCGGATTAGTAGAAAGCCGCCACCACGGAACCAGATTTGCGATCATCGCCGCCGGAACCACCGCGAAAGCCAGCGCATTCCACACCGCGATATTTCTCCAAATCCACGCTGGCGCCTGATCTTTTGCCGGCTTGCGCACAAAATGCGTCAAACCAGCTAACACTCCAACCAAAAGGAACGCACCCCACCCGGCAAAAAATGGTGTCAGTGAACCTCGCGCCGCCAAAGCGTGGGTGGCCTCATCCATTAACTGGGCGTGTGCGGCGCTCATCGACTTTGACTCCACCTGTACCGGCCCGCCCGCAACCAAATCACGCACATCGCCCAACGTTGCCAAACCCGCCGAACGAGTGGCCGATGAGTAGAAGAGACCGGGGGTAGCTGTTTCCGGGGCAGGCGCGAGGCTGGTTGTTGAGGTTTCGGTGCCGGCGGTGGTTGCGTTTGATCCCGTGGCGGTAGCGGTCGGGTCAACCACAGCGCCAAACTGCAGCGCCGGGCCGGGCTCACTGCGACCAACAGAAGCGAGCACCACGCGCACCGTGCCAGGATTCTGCCGCTCAAACTGCGCGTACGCCGCCAAAACCGCCTCGATCCGTGCATTCACCTCGTCTACCGACAAACCCGTAGGGCCAGCCGTCGCAGAAGCTCCGCTAGCGTTAGCAACGTCAGAGGGGCCGCCGGAAGGATCAGCAGCGTTCATACCCGCTTTAGCCCACCCCGCATCAACAAACACATTCCCGTGCGATTCGCGAAGAGCCTGCAACACAACCGCGCCCAACTCATCCGCCCTGCCCGGCGCGGGCAACCAACTAGCAACCTCGCCGCTCTGGCTCGCAAGAACCAGAGCGGCTCCCGGACCAACCCCAACGCCGGCAGCCGGCTCGGCCGGCCACTTCACGCCCCGAGTTATCTGCTCAAAATCCCGCACCTTCGCCCTGCCGGGTGTGCCCGCCTCGTCCTCAACAATCACATCTAAGAACGGCCGGCAAACACCACCGCGAGCCTGTCTTCCCTCATAATCAACCGCATTTCCAGGCGTGCGAACCGACATCCAACCATCAACCGGACACGTATCCGGACTCGATGTGCGCGTATGCAGATTCATCAGTGCGGCGCCATGCCCCTCCAGCGCGTTCAACACGCCCGGCGACACATTACCGGCCTCAACACCCGCAGCGCCCACAAACAACGTGCGAACCGGCTCCTGCGCCACCGCAAATGGCGACGCCATCAAAAACGCGAGAGTGAAAGCCGTAACAAACCTCAAAAAACGCACCAAAACCACCTGAAAATAAACAAGAACAAAACTAACTGTATAAGGTGAAAGCCGAGAAAAGGAGGCGCCGTGCACACCCACACCAACACGACAAGCGCGCAAACGAAGCCACTCAAAATTGCTTTCCTTGGCCCATTCGGCACATTCACCGAACAAGCCCTTTGGCAAATCGCGCCCGAGAACGCTGAAGCGGTGCCGTGCACTTCCGTGCCCCAAGCACTCGACCTCGTGCGAAACGGGCAAGCGGACCGTGCCGTCGTGCCCATCGAGAACTCCATCGAAGGTGGAGTCAACGCAACCATCGACTCGCTCTCACACGGATCTCCCCTCGTAATCGAAGCCGAAATGGTAGTCGAAGTATCCTTCGAACTCGCCATCAAACCTGCCGCTGATGGAAGCACCCCCAACATCCAACGCATCGGCACACACCCCCACGCGTGGGCGCAATGCCGCAAATGGGTAGCCGCCAACTACCCCGATGCCGTGCACGTGCCCGCCACCTCCACGGCAGCAGCCGCGCGCCTCATCGCCGAAGAAGAAAACCCGGGCTTTGACGCCGCACTATGCGCCAAAACCTCCGTTGAACGATACGGCCTGCGCGCCCTTCACTCCAACGTCGCAGACAATCGGGGCGCAGTAACGCGCTTCGTCCTGGTTGCGCCCCTCGGCAACGTTCCTCCCGCCACCGGCGCCGACAAAACCACCGTGCAAGTGCGCCTACCCGACAACGAAGCCGGAGCCCTGCTCTCAATGCTCGAACAGTTCGCAGCGCGTGGCGTCAACCTCTCGCGTATCGAATCACGACCAGCCGGAGGGCCCCTCGGCTCCTACGAATTCTCCATCGACATCGAAGGCCACATCAGTGAAGAACGCGTAGCCGCCGCCCTCATCGGCCTGCACCGCACCTGCCCGCAAGTACGCTTCATCGGATCCTACCCGCGCGTTGATGGACAGCGCCCAACCATTAAAACCGGAACCAAAGACGAAGACTTTGTAAATGCGCGGGCGTGGATAGCCGGCCTGATGAACGGCACCAACAACTAGACGCGCAAAAAAGAGCTTGCCAGCCTGCGATTACGCTCCAGGCGGGCGGCCTCACGGCGAGTACGCTCCGCCAGTACGGCGGCAATAAACTCCTCGTCACCAACCCCCGGTGGCGGGCCCGGAAAAACATACTCGCGAAGCTCGCTCGCGATACCCGCCAGCAGCCTGGCGCGGGCCTGCTCATCAAACTGCGCGCCGCGCATCAACAACGAGCGAGCATTACGCGCCAGCTCCGGGGGCAACCTGCGCAAATCCGCACTTTGAATCCACGAGGGGGTAGCGGGAGCCTCATGCGCTTGAACAATCGCGTCAGCACGCTTACTCGCAGCCTCAACCGCACGCGCGCCAACCCGCTCCTTAATCACCACAGTGCCCGCAGCTAAATCACCCAAACGACGATTCTTTGGGTCAATCAGCGCGGCGGCCGCGGCAAGACCACCTATCGTTGCCCAAATCTCAACCAGGCCGACCATCGCCCGAATCGCCGCCTGCTGCATACCAACGCGACGCAAATCCGAGCGCACAACCCTGGTGCCAACCACAAAACGGCCCACAGACTTTCCGCCCGTAGCCGTCTCAATCAAAACCGGAGCCACGAACACCGCGAAAACAACTAACAAAATGAACAGTGCTTCCTGGGCGGCGCTGGTATTAGAAAACAAATAATTAAACTGGGCGACCGCCACCCAAATCAAAATGGCAACCGACAACCCCACATCTATGAGGGCTGACAACATGCGCAAGCCAATGCCCGCAGGCACCACGTCCAGCGCCACTCCCTCACCAGTTATAACCGTCGTCGCCTGACTATCCATGACACAAACGATACCTTCTAGTAATCTTGGCGCATGGATTTGGACGCATTCGTCAGTGCAAACAAAAGTACTTGGGCCAGGCTCACAGTGCTTGCAAACAAGACCGTATTAACCCCAGACGAAGCTCGCGAACTCATTGACCTTTACCGCAGCACGTCCACACACCTGTCCATGATTCGGACAGGAGCGCCCGACCCTCAACTCGTCAAAGAGCTCTCCGCCCTCCTCATTCGCGCTCGCGGCAAAATGGCCGGCAAAAACCGGCGCGTCCTCACCTCTATCGCCGAATTCTTCACAACCACTTACCCAGCCGCTCTCTACCGGTTTCGCGCCTGGTGGATCAGCGCCGGCGTCCTCTCCATCCTCTTTGCCCTCGCTGTCGGCTGGTGGATCTACGCGCACCCCGAACTACATGAGCAACTTGGATCATCCTCATCAATCCTGCAATACGTTCAAGAAGACTTCGAAAAGTACTACACGAAGGATCCTGACGCGGACTTCACGATGCTGGTGTGGTCAAACAACTGGTACGTTGCTGCATTAACACTTGCGTACGGAATCACCGTGATTGGAGCTGTGCAAATACTGATTAGCAATATGGCAAGCCTCGCCATTGCGGGAGCACTAATGACGTTCCATGGGTACGGCACCACTTTCTGGACGTTGATCCTGCCTCACGGCCTGCTAGAACTGACCGCTATATTCGTATCTGCCGGTACCGGCTTAGGCCTTTTCTGGGCCATAATCCAACCCGGCTCGCGCACCCGCCTCGAATCCTTCGTCCGCACCGGACATCAGGCCATTCACGTGCTTTTTGGCCTCCTGCTCACTCTCTTTATCTCCGGCTTCACTGAAGGCTTCGTCACCGCCTCGAAAGCACCTTGGCAGGTGCAGGTAGGATTCGGAGTGCTCATCTGGGTCGCGTTCCTCATCTACGCTCTCGTCCTTGGGAAAAAGAAACAAGACTTGGCCGAATCAAGTTTGAAACTGCCCGAACAAGTAGCGGTCGAATAATCCGAAGCGTGTGGCTACAGCAGGCCGCGCGACTTCAAATTCAAGTAGTGATCCACAACCGCCATGGACAGTTTCGAGGGCGGGGCCTCAACCACGGTGATGCCTGCAGAGGCGAGGGCTTGGGCAGCCTTTTCCCGCTCGGCGCGCGAAAACTCTGTGGCGGCCACAAAGTACGGGTCCTCGATGTTAACTTCCTCTTCTACTTTGTGAAGTTGCGGGTCGGAGGCGTTCGCAATCACTACGCGCGTGTGCTTCGCAAGGTTCAACAACGCGGGCAGTAAAGATTCTTCCAGCACGGTCACGTCAAGGGCGGTGAATAGAACCACAAGCGACATCTTGTTGCCGAAAGCCGTTAGTTTCCCAGCAATCTGAGCCCGGTTCGCTTCAACTAAAGCAGGGTCAAGAGGTGCCATTGCGGATGAAAGCTCGCCCAGCACGGTTGTGCGAGACGGGCGAATCACTTGCGCCCTAATGGCCGCATCGGCAGCTATCATACTGATCGAATCTCCAGCTTTTGCAGTCACAGCGCTTAGCAGAAGAGCGGCATCTAGATTCACGTCGAGGCGAGTTTGGTTGCCCAGACGTTGTGCGCTCATACGTGAAGTGTCAATAACCATCACAATGTGGCGGTCACGCTCCGGCCTCCACGTGCGAACAATAACGTCCTTTGAACGTGCGGTTGCGCGCCAATCAATGGAGCGCTGGTCGTCGCCATCGACCCATTCGCGCAGGGAATCAAACTCGGTGCCCTGACCGCGCGCACGCGCAAGAATTTGTCCGGTCATCTGCTGCAGTTTTGCTAGGGCACCAGGCAGAAGCTGTTTTGATGGGAACTCTGGGAGTACGCGGATTGTGCCCGGCAGGTCAAACGTAGTTTGAATAGCGGCGAGGCCGAGCGGGCCCCACGAACGTACGGTAACCGCGTCAGCTTTCAGGATGCCTCGCCGGGTAGGAAGCAAAGCGGTAGAGAAATCCTCGGACTGGCCGGGGGAGAGCTTGAACTTGTGGCGGTTTCCCGTGGCTCCGGCGCTGGGCTGCCACGCATCACGCAAAACCCCGCGCATCGTCCGATTCGCTCCTCCCACGTGGATAACCGAGACGGAGCGTTCATTAGCACGAACTGTTTCAGGTGCTTGTCTGGTTATCTGAAGTTTGCGCGGTGAGGGAGCTAAAATCGCGTCAACGAGTGTCAGGACGATGACGAACAGTAACCACGTTGCGAGGGTTCCAGGGGTGGGCGAAAGCATGATCGGGATGATCCCGATCGCAACTAATGCCGCAACTCTGCTGGAAACTGTCATCGTGGTACCGCGATTGAGTCCATGACGGTTTGTAGGACGGAGGCGGCCTCAACGCCTTCCAGTTCGGCTTCAGGGCGAAGCATGAGTCTATGTGTGATGGTTGCGGGGGCCATCTGCTTGACATCATCCGGGGTGACGAAGTCTCGTCCGGACAACCACGCCCAGGCCCTCGAGGTAGCTAGGAGCGCGATGGCGCCGCGCGGGGATAAGCCGAGTGAGAGGGAGGGGGCCACGCGCGTTGCCCGCGCAATGTCCACGATGTACTTCTCTACCTGGGGGTGCACTTCGACGGCGGCTACGGCTCGGGTTGCAGCCTCGATATCGGAGGCGGATGCAACGGGTGTTATGCCGGCGGCGTCTAGGTCCGAGGCGTCAAATCCGTTCACGTGACGGTTAAGGATCTCGGTTTCTTCCTCATAACTGGGTAGGTTCACCTGGACTTTCAACATGAAGCGGTCCAGCTGAGCTTCGGGAAGTGGATAGGTGCCCTCGTACTCGATGGGGTTCTGCGTGGCTGCAACCATGAACGGGGAAGGCAACGGTTTCGATTCGCCGTCAACCGACACTTGGCGTTCCGCCATGGCTTCAAGCAGTGCTGCCTGGGTTTTTGGAGACGTGCGGTTGATTTCGTCAGCGAGAAGCAGGTTGGTGAAGACGGGGCCTTCGCGGAACTTGAACTGTGACGTCTCGCGGTCGTATAGCAGTGATCCAGTGAGGTCGCCAGGCATGAGGTCGGGGGTGAACTGCACGCGTTTGGTGTCGATGGATAGCGACTTAGCTAGTGCGCGCACGAGGAGGGTTTTAGCGGTTCCTGGCACGCCTTCGAGGAGTACGTGTCCGCGCGTGAGGAGGCCAATGACGAGGCCGGCTACAGCGCCGTCGGATCCGACAACGGCTTTGGCAACTTCTGCGCGCACGCGCAGTAGGGCTTCCCTTGCATCTTGCTCGGTCATGAAACCTCCTGAATGAGCTGGTCAATTTTATGTGATCGCTGGGTAAGTTCTTTTTCGTTTAAAACGTTCGCGTCGTACAACAGTGTGTGTAGTTCGCTGGTTGGCGTGTTGAGTTTGGCGGCCAGAGTGTTGGTGAGTTCCTCTTCGCTGGCCCGATTAGGCAGGTAGAGGGCTCGGCGTAGTTTACGGCGGGCACGCGATTGGATGAGAGACATGGCCCAGCTGGCGTGTTTGCCTTCACGGGCGAGGCTGGCGCGCGCCTCTTCAATTTCGCTGGCGCTGATGATGACCGGTAGCGGTTCACGGGCGAGCGGGCCGAGCCGCCTACCTTTGGCAATCATGAGAGCGAGGGCAGCGAATAGCAGTGTCATGCCCGCCCAGAACACCCACGGAGGCAGGAGTTGCCACAATGGTGCGTTTGCCGGTGACTGCTGCTGGATGTTTGGCCGCTCGTAGTGGAATACGGCTTTGGGGTTGGCCCCGTAAAGAGTGAGGGCAAGCGCGGCATTGTCGAGGTTTTGCACGTTGGCGTTGGTAAACGCTGCGGGGTCCGAGACGAGGATGTATTCCGGGCCGTCTTCGGCAGGCCAAATGCTGAGGAGGCTACCGCTATCGGTGCGGAAGCACTGAATAACACCGGGGGTTTGGTGTTCGCGCACGATGGTGACTGAGGCGTTCTTAGCTTTGCCGATGTAGGGCAGGCACGCGCTACTGTTTTCGTTGACGCCGGGCATCGCGACGCCGTTGGTGTAGCTGTCAATGTCGAGGCCAAATTCTTTGAGGCGGTAGTCTTGCACGCCAAATAGGATTACGCGCCCGGCCTGCTGTGCTTTGGTTTTGAGGCTGTCGGTAATGTCAAACCAGTCCAGGCCATCATCTAGTAACACGAGCGTGGTGTCGCGATCGACGGCGCCGATGTCGCTGTCTTTGTAGGCGATTTTGGTTTGTATTCCCTGCTGTTTAAGCACCTCGATGACGGCTTTGGTGCCGCTTCGCCCCGGGGATTCGGGTTCGTAGTCCCTATATTCGCCCTGCGTGTTAATCCCCTTGGCGGTGATGACGAGCACCAGCAGGATGAATATCAGGATCAGCGGTAGCCAAGTTTTGCTGAAAGTTTTGAGCGTCATTCCGCGCGCGGTTGCGTTCATACGCTCACCTGCGTACTTAGGCGTTTTTGGATTTCGTTGTCGAGGGCGAGCATGGCATCCACGTCTTGTGTGGTGACGGTGCCAACGGTTTCGAGCCGGTAGGTGGCAACGTCGAATTTGGATGCGCAACGAGAAATATCGTTCTTAAGGTCGGGATATTCGTGGGCGATGAGGCGGGTGATGTCGCCTGTGGTGCGTCCGGGTGCGGCGGTGGCCGCAGTTTTGTCGAGTCGAACGATGATGGCGCGGAACCCCGCTTTGAGGGCTTCGGTGGGGTCCGTGTTTTTGAGGTCGAGGGCGCGGCGGCGGTGCTCGTCGGCGCTTAGGGAGGTGAGCTCCTGGGCCGCGCTGATTGTCTTTTGTTCGCGTCCAACTCTGGCGTAAACGCCGATGATGAGGGCAATGATGACCACTGCGATGATTGCAAGAAGCATCCAGTTGAAGGTGCCTTCTGCGGTGCGGAATACGGTTGTTCCGATTTTTTGAAGGAGCCAGTCGAGGATGCTTTGCAGTCCGCGGCCTTCCAGGTATTCGCTCTTGCTGAGTTCACGGCGCAGAAGCTCGCGCGCCTCGTCCGGTGTGGGTTCGAGGGCGAGAGCTACGTGCGCCGCGAGTGTGTTCAAGTTAGAGAGCCTCTGCCTGTCCGCTGCGGGCTAGTTCGATGTCGTAACCTTCTTTGCGAATGCGCGTGTCTACGTACATGAGGGTGAGAGCGTAGACGGTGAGGGGCGCGACCAGAAGGTAGATTAGCGCGGTGGAAATAGAGGTTACTAGGGCCAGTAGTTTTGTAGATTCGAAAACTATGACCAGCCCGCTAATCACGCCGAAGAACACGCTGAATGCGATGGTGATTGCCAGCAGGGCCAGACCCATAAGTAGGGAAGTGCCGAGTAGCGGCCAGAAACGCTCGCGTGTGAGCTTCCAAGACCGCGATAGTGCGGACCTCATTTTTTGGCCTTCGACGAGGATGATGGGGAACGCGAACATGAAGCGAATGGCGATCAGGTAGAACGCTATTTGTAGCACCACTGAGATACCGAGGAACAAAACTAGGGAGGAGAGTCCGGGATCGATGAAGAGGAGTGGAATACCGATTGATATGGCTGTGATTAGTGGTGGGATCAGGAATGTTAATAGGGCGAGGAGGATGTAGCTACCGCGGTTTCCGCGCGTGAGTTCAACGGCTTGTTGCGCGCTGATTTTGCGGCCGAGTACGCCTTCCATCGCTACGAAGATGAGGGGCGCTGCCCCAAGCAACAAAATGATGCCTGCAAGGCCTTGGGCAGAGAAGCTGGTGTAGTTGGTGATGATTTCCCAAGTACTCTGCGTGGTTAGCAGATCCAGATCGGTGATGGTGGATTGCACGAGGTATTCGAGGACGAATACGAGCAGCGCAATGATGGAACTGATCGCGAAGGTTGTGCGTGCGTTGAAGCGGAACGTGCCAAATGAGGTGGAGACGATTTCCGAGGCCGTCTGGGGACGCAGAATCATGGTGCCAGGCTTGATTAGGGGTTGCCGGTATGGGGCTGGCGCATAGCCGGGCCCGTAACCCTGGTTTGGTTGGCCGTAGCCTGCGGCGCCATACCCTGGTGCCGCGTACCCGGGCGCCTCGTGTGCGGGTGTTCCGTACCCGGGTGTTCCGTACCCGGGCGTGCCATGCTCCGGTGCCCCCTGCTGTGGAGTTTCGGTTTCGGGTTGGCGGGCGGGGTCTGATCCGGGCTGGTTGTTTCCGGGCGAGTTAGGTGATTGCCAAGGGTTGTTTGGGTTTTCGTTGGCCATGATTCCTCGCATCTTTTAAGAGATTTTGGACGTTCGAAAACTTGTTATCCGTGTCGGATTCTAAGAGCTTTGTGGTCTACGCGCACGCGCATTTCTCGCGCGTTGCCAAGCGGGTCGCCGTCCACTTGAATGGGGTGGGCGTCCTTGACGAGGCTGTGAGCGGTGGCAGCTTGAATGAAGTCTAGCCGCCCGGATGTGCCTGGGAGGACGTCGTTTTTTATGCCCACTCCTTGCGCGGCGATTTTGGTGAATAGGTCGGCCCAGCCTACAAGGCCGTCGCTGGTTTCGAGTGTTGCCACGTCAAGCATGCCGTCGTTGAGTTTCGCGTCGGGTGCGAGAACTACGCCAAGCATTAGGGATGAGCAGTTCGCGAATAGGATAGAGCGGCTGTTGATCACGTACTTGCGGCCCGCGTCGAGCTCTAGGAAGGTCCTCATTCTTGGAGCGGTGAGGGCTTTGGCTCCGGCAACTACGTAGGCGCCCCAGCCCACGCGGCTTTTGAGGTTGGAGTTGGTCTCGGACATCATGCGTCCGTCCCAGCCCTGTCCGGCGATGACGATGAAAGCGTATTCGTCTTCGCTGGGTGGATTAAATCCGCGCTGTTTGAGGAGTTCTTTGTGCTGCGTGGTGATGTACGTGCCTTCGGGAGGTATCTCGGGTTCGCCTTCGAAGCCGTTCACTTTCATCCACGCAATGTCGATCTCATTTTCAAGGCCGAAGAAAGCGATGTCGATGGCTTCTTGGATGTTGTCGGCGGGCACGTGCAGGTTGCGGGAGAGGAGGTTGCCGGTGCCGTAGGGCAGGATCGCCATGGGCGTGCCGGTGCCAGCAAGGCCGGCGGCTACTGCACGAACTGTGCCATCTCCGCCGGCGGCAAGCACGAGGTCGGCTCCGTCTGCCACAGCCTGGGTGGCTTGTAGGGTTCCGGGTTGTTCCTCGGTGGTTTGAATCCACACGGGCTCGTTTAGTCCTGCTTGTGTGGCCGCGATGGTAACCATTTTTCGCAGGGTGTGCACTTTGGCAACTTTTGCGGGGTTGTAGATGACATACGGAGTTTGAGTTTTAGGGGCCATGACTCCTACCTCCGATCGAAAAGTGTCAAGGTAAACATTACCGGATCTGCAAATCGGGTGGTTTTTGTTGTTGGGATGTGGATCCTGGAAAACGGACGGCCATGTGACCGTGTTGAAATGCCGCGGTAGGCTTGGAGCATGATTGATCTTAAAGCTCTTAGGGAAGATCCGCAGCCGGCTCGCGATTCGCAGATTGCGCGCGGTGGTGATCCGAGTCTTGTTGATGAAATTTTGAAGGCCGATGAGGCTCGTCGCGTTGCGCTTCATGATTTTGAGGCTGCGCGTGCGGAGCAGAAGTCTGTGTCTCGTTCGATTGGTAAGGCTTCTGCTGAGGATCGCGAGAAGGTTTTGGCGCATGCGAAGGAGCTTGCCGTTTCGGTGAAGTCGCTGGAGGCGCAGGCCAACGAGGCTCGCGAGAAGGCTGAGCGTCTGGTCTGGTCTATGCCAAACATTGTGATTCCGGGCGTTCCTGCGGGTGGCGAAGAGTCGTTTGAGGTTTTGCGTTTTGAGGGCGGGGAGCCGCGTGATTTCACTGCTGAGGGCTTTGAGCCGAAGGATCATTTGGAGATTGCTGAGGGCCTGCGCGCGATTGATATGAAGCGCGGCGCGAAGGTTTCGGGCGCTCGTTTTTACTACATGACGGGTGTGGGAGCGCAGTTGGAGCTGGCTCTTTTGCGCATGGCGATGGATCAGGCGGTCGAGGCCGGTTTCACTCCGATGATGACGCCCACGCTGGTCACGCCAGAGATCATGGGCGGCACGGGTTTCTTGAATGAGCATTCGGACGAGATCTACTACCTGCCTGCCGATGACTTGTACTTGACGGGCACTTCCGAGGTGGCGCTCGCGGGCTACCACAAGGATGAGATTATTGATGTGGATTCTCCGAAGCGCTACCTGGGTTGGTCCACGTGTTATCGCCGTGAGGCTGGTTCAGCCGGTAAGGATACGCGTGGCATTATCCGCGTACACCAGTTCAATAAGGCGGAGATGTTCTCGTTTGTCACCGCGGATGAGGCAGAAGCGGAGCACGCTCGTTTCCTCGCGTGGGAAGAGCAGATGCTGGCAAAGGTTGAGCTTCCTTACCGCGTGATCGATACGGCGGCTGGTGACCTGGGCACGTCTGCTGCCCGCAAGTTTGACTGTGAGGCGTGGCTGCCAACGCAAAGCCGGTGGATGGAAGTGACATCGACGTCTAACTGCACCACGTTCCAGGCGCGCCGTTTGAATATTCGTGAGCGTACCGAGTCGGGCACGCAGACCGTGGCGACGATTAACGGTACGTTGGCAACCACGCGTTGGATTGTTGCGATTTTAGAAAATCATCAGAATGAGGATGGTTCAGTCACGGTTCCGCAGGCTTTGCGTCCGTACTTGGGAGGTAGGCAGAAGCTGGAGCCTGTAGTTGGCTAAGTCGCTCCTCACGCCTCCGCCAACAACGTTGGCGCCGATCCCGTTTGAGGATTTAGTTGCTCAGGCAAGCGTAGCCCTCCCAGATTCTTTGCAAGAGGCCGGGCCCAGCTTGCTGGTTGCGCTCGATATTGATGGCACCTTGCTCACTGCTGATGGGGCCTCCAAGGCGGTTGTGGACACCATTGAACGCCTGCAGAGCGCGGGCGCGAACGTTGTGATTGCAACGGGTCGCGGTGTTGGTGCCACTTTGCCAGTGCTTCGCGAGGTGGGGATTCACGACGGCTGGGCAGTGGCGTCGAATGGCGCGATCGTTTTGCGTATTGTGGACGGCCAGCACGAGGTGGTGTCGAAGCGCTACTTTGATCCGGGCCCGCTGATTGACCAAGTGGCACAGCATTTGCCGGGGGCGATTTTAGCGGTTGAGGATGACTCGCCCTACTACCGGGTTTCGCGCGTGTTTCCGCCGCGGGAGCTCATTGAGGATTTCCGGATTGATGATCTGGAAGGGTTGAAGTCTAAGCCGGTTACGAAGCTGGTTGTGCGCATGCCGGGAATGAGTGTTGAGGATTTCGAGGCGCGCGTAAACGAGCTGGATATGTCGAACCTGAGCTACGCAATTGGCTGGACGGCGTGGATGGATGTGAATGCGCCGGATACAACCAAGGCGGGCAGTCTTGAGTGGTTGCGCGCTGAGTTGGGGGTACCGCTAACTGGCAGTGTTGCGGTTGGTGATGGCACGAACGACATGGCGATGTTGCGGTGGGCGCATCATTCGGTGGCTATGGGTGGGGCCGTCGAGCAGGTAAGGCAGTGCGCTAACGCGGTTACCGGCCCGGTTGACTATGACGGGGCGGCAGCGGTTATGGAAGCGATACTTAGAAGAACCTCTATCAACTGAGGTGGGCCACTAGAAGGGGCCTGTGTTTCGCAATTCGCGCAATAATGCGCGGCTATTGGTTACAAAATGGTCACATATGCACGTTCGTGAACCAAAGTGGTTGCACAGGTCACATTTATCGCGTTTGGTTATATGCATGGACGGCCTGGGAAGCAGGTCTTAGACAAGCGTATACGATTTCGTATCGCGTGCGAGGTCGCGGTTTGTCAGTCCCAATTGATTAACACTGGAGGTTTAAATGCGTTCATCGCGCATGATTTCGACGAAGAGAACTCGATGGAGCGTTCTTGCAGCCGGCGCAGCGGCCACAGCAATGTTGCTGTCCGCATGTGGTGGGGGCGGCGACATCAGCGGCGGCGGTTCTTCTGGCGAAGCTGGTGGAGATACCGATTGCTCCGCGTTTGAGGAGTACGGCCACTTCGATGGCGAATCCGTTTCGCTATTCTCGTCCATTCGTGAGGTTGAGGCCGATCAGCTTCAGCAGACGTTTGATAAGTTCACCGAGTGCACGGGCATTGATGTTCAGCACAACGGTGTTGGAGAGTTTGAATCCCAAGTTGTCGTCCAGGTTGAGGGCGGTAATGCTCCTGACCTAGCGATCTTCCCGCAGCCAGGCCTGTTGGAGCGCATGATCAAGGATGGTCACGTAATTGCGGCTCCTGCAGAGGTAGAGAAGAACGTTGACGAGGGCTGGTCTGAAGATTGGAAGGCCTACGGCACGGTTGATGGCAAGTTCTACGCCGCACCGCTGATGGCTTCTGTGAAGTCTTTCGTGTGGTATTCGCCGTCCATGTTCAAGGAGGGTGGCTACGAGGTTCCGCAGACTTGGCAGGAGCTCCTTGATCTGACTGAAAAGATCGCCAAGGATCACGAGGGCGAGGATGTGAAGCCCTGGTGTGCAGGTATTGAGTCCGGTGGCGCTACCGGCTGGCCGGCAACCGACTGGGTTGAGGATCTAGTTCTGCGCTCGGCAGGTGCTGATGCTTACGACAAGTGGGTTGCGCACGACATTGCGTTTAACGATCCGGCTATCGAGAAGGCAACCGAAGAGGTTGGCAAAATTCTGCGCGATGACCGCTATGTAAACGGTGGTATTGGTGACGCTCGTTCGATCGCTACGACCTCGTTCAATGATGGCGGTCTGCCGATCCTTGAGGGCCAGTGCTACATGTACCGCATGGCTTCGTTCTACGAGGCACAGTGGCCGGAAGGCACCGATGTTTCTGAAAATGGCGACGTATTCGCTTTCTACCTACCGGGCATGACTGCTGATGAGAAGCCGCTTTTGACCGGTGGCGAGTTTGTTGGTGCGTTCAATGACCGCGATGCAACGAAGGCTGTCCAGGCCTACATGTCCTCGAGCCTGTGGGCAAATACTCGTGTTGAGATCGGTGGCGTGACCTCCGCAAACAAGGGTGTTGACCCGTCGCTCGCAACGTCTGACATTCTGCGTCTTGCAATGGAGCTGTTGCAGGATAAGGACGCGGTGGCTCGTTTCGATGGCTCTGACCTGATGCCTTCCGAGGTTGGTGCAGGCTCCTTCTGGACTGCAATGACTCAGTGGCTGAATGGCGAGAAGGACATTCCGACCGTCCTTGGCGAAATCGAAGCCTCTTGGCCAACTAAGTAACAGGTGCTGAGCATCTGATTTTCAAGAGCGGGGCGTACTAGTTACGTCCCGCTTTTGGAGGATCAATGGACTACTTTCTAAATACAAAGATTGGCCAGATGATCTTTGCGGTCATCTTGCTGGCAGTTGTGGTGCTGGTGCTGCTAGGTTTGGCGTCACTGGCAGACAGGATGAAGGGGCGCGGGCGCACGATTGCAAGTGTGGCAGTGTTCCTCGGTCCCGGTCTGCTGCTGTTGGCACTCGGCCTCATTTATCCGGCTATTCGAACGATTCTCATGTCGTTCATGGATAGGCGTTCAACGCAGTTTGTGGGCTTTGATAACTACGCGTGGTTGTTCACGGCCACTGACTCTAAACAGGCGTTCATCAATACGTTCTTGTGGGTGCTTCTCGTTCCAATCATTTCCACTGTTGTCGGTTTGCTGTATGCGATCCTTATTGATGGCAAGCGTTTTGAAAAGCTAGCGAAGTCGCTGTTGTTTATGCCCATGGCTATCTCGTTCGTGGGTGCGGGCATCATTTGGAAATTCGTTTACGAATACCGTGGTGCTTCTCAAACTCAGCGCGGCTTGCTAAACGCGATCATCGTGGGGCTCGGCGGCGAGCCCGTGCGTTTCTTGCAGGATTCACCTTTGAACACGATCTTCTTGTTGATCGTGATGATTTGGATTCAGGCTGGTTTCGCAATGGTGTTGCTGTCCGCAGCTATCAAGGCGATTCCGCATGACATTGTCGAGGCTGCAATGCTTGACGGCGTGAGCCGGTGGCAGATGTTTAGGAACATCACGGTCCCGTCGATTCGCCCAACCCTCGTGGTGGTGCTGACAACTATCACGATCGCAACCTTGAAGATCTTCGATATTACGCAGACGATGACGGGTGCGAAGTTTGGCACGCAGGTGCTGGCGAACATGATGTATGACCAGTCGTTTACGTACGGCAACAATGGGTACGGTTCGGCGATGGCGGTTGCCATTTTCGCGCTTGTTATTCCGATTGTTCTTTACAACGTGCGGCAAATGCTGATCAACAAGGAGGTGCGTGGTGCCTAGCTCTGTAGATGTTGCGCAAAATCCTGCCGCCCTGGAAGTGAAGAAGCCAGTGCGAGGCGAACGTAAGACTGCTTCTGCGGAGGCAAAACGCGCCCTCTCGGGTAGGTTTGGATCGTTTGTTGCGGTACTGATCGCAGTCTTTTGGACGATTCCAACGTTTGGCTTGTTCATAACCTCGTTCCGGCCAGAAGCCCAGATTAAGAGTTCGGGGTGGTGGACATTCTTTGCTAACCCGGATTTCACGCTGGAGAACTACCAGACGGTGTTGTATGGAGCGAAATCGCAGGGTGATCTCGCCTCATATTTCATTAACTCCCTGGTAATTACGGTTCCGGCCACTCTAGCGCCACTGTTGTTTGCGACGATGGCGGCGTACGCTTTCTCGGTGCTTAAGTGGAAGGGGCGTGACACGGTTTTTGTGATTGTGTTTGCCCTGCAGATTGTGCCGCTGCAAATGGCGCTGATTCCGCTTTTGCGCGTGTTTTCTGGAACTGCGGTTGCGAGTGCTTTCCCGTTCTTATCGATCTGGGTGGCGCACACTATTTTCGCCCTGCCTCTAGCTATCTTCTTGTTGCACAACTTCATGGCTGAAGTTCCTAAGGAACTCGTGGAGGCTGCACAGGTTGATGGAGCGGGGCACGTGAAAACATTCGTGTCGGTCATGCTTCCCCTGATGGTTCCGGCGATCGCGTCATTCGCGATTTTCCAGTTCCTGTGGGTGTGGAATGACCTGCTGGTTGGTTTGACTTTCTCGGGTGGCATGGAGCTGACCCAGCCGCTGACTGCGCGCTTGGCTTCCATGGCTGGCTCGCGTGGTCAAGACTGGCACTTGCTGACTGCAGGCGCGTTCGTTTCAATGATTATTCCGCTGGCAGTGTTCCTAACTCTGCAACGCTACTTCGTGCGCGGCCTGATGGCCGGATCCGTGAAGGGATAGCGGGTGTAGGTGCCCTGAAAGTGGCGGACATGCTTAGAGCCCCGAGCTTTTGCTCGGGGCTCTAAACTATCCCATCAACACAGTGCGAGTTTCTTAGCCTCTGGAAAGTCCATGAAATCTCGAACCCTTCAACCAGTCGGTTTAGCCGATCTGGCGAAGTTATTTCTAACAGTAGGTTTTGAAACTGTGCGTAGGTTGAAATGAATCTTAGAGTTTCCTGAAAATTTGGAAATAAAATGTGAGCCTCGTCTCATTTAGGTGATGTTGGGGCCGGTTTTCATTTTGAACTTAAATTCTCTTTGCGAATTAACTTAGGCGCAGACAGGGTAACCTCAAAGAGTTAGCAATGTTGCTTCTTTAAAACCAGGGGGATTCACTTGGGTTGGATAGAGTCTGTTGAACATAACCGCTGGCTGAGCCACCAGATGCAGGCCTTGATCTGTGTGGGCCGTAAGGCAATGGTTGAGACTGGCTTTGGTTTTGTCACATCCGAGGGCGAGATTGATACGTCTCAGCCGGTTGATCTTGCAATGACGGGGCGTTTGACGCACGTGTTTTGTCTTGCAACCCTCATGGGCTTGCCCGGTTCTCGTAAGTATGCGGATCACGGTATTAAGTGTTTGCGAAAGTATTTTGTTGACCCGGAGCACGGTGGTTGGTATCCGGCCATTAAGCATGAGCTTGATGCGGATGGAAACGGAATTCCGTGTGAAGAGGCGCTGGAGTCGAAGTCCCAGTATGCGAACTCATTCATGATGTTGGCTGCGGCTTCGGGCGTGGCGGCAAACCGTCCGGGAGCGCATGATCTGCTACTGGAAGTTATTCGTGATCAAGAGGCGCACTGGTGGGATGAGAGCGTAGACCGTGTTCGCCACCGGTATTCGCGTGACTATTCTGAGGTTGCGAAGTACTACGGTATGGATTCGAACTTGCACACCACCGAGGCCTACCTCGCGGTTGCAGAAGTTATGAATGATCCGATTTGGATTGACCGCGCCACTTCAATCCTGAAGTTTGTTTACGAAGAGGCCGGTCGAAATGATTGGCGCATTGGCGAGCATTACGACGAGAACTGGCGTGCCATGCGTGAGCATTACGGTCATTCACGTCTGGATAAGTCAGTGCCGTACGGCGTAGTGATTGGCCACCAGTTTGAGTGGTCCAGGTTGGCGTTGCATGTTCGTGCCGCTAACCGCACGCTGGGTAGGCAAAGCCCGGATTGGTTGCTGGAGTTTGCGCGCGAGATGTTTGAGCGCACTCGCGTTGACGGATGGCGCCGTAACGGCAAGCCGGGGTTTGTGTACACGGTTGATTTTGAAGGCAACCCGGTGTCTACGAACCACATGTACTGGGTGGCTGCGGAGGGTATTGCCGCAACGGTGGCTTTGCGCCGTGCTCATCTTGATGACGGTGCCAGCTTGGGTGAGGTGGAGCATTACGACCACTGTTACCGCTCGTGGTTGGACTTCATTGAAGAGTTCGTTATTGAGGAGCCGGGTCAGTTTAGGCGCGAGCTTGATGAGAATAATGATGTTGTGGAGTCCAGCTTGCCGGGCTTGCCGGATAACTATCACGCCGTGCAGGCTTTGCTGATTCCGAGGTTGCCGTTGTGGCCGCCGTTTGCGTCCGCACTGTCGCGTGGCTTGTTGGATCATCCGCAGGAGCCGCCCAAGGATCGCAAGGGGTTCAACCTGTTTAAGCGTCGTGACGCTGAAGACTGATTAGGTAGTCAAATGAGTGGTGGTCATCTGGAAATCCGGGTGGCCGCCACTTTTCTGCTCGCGGGCTGCGCGGAAGGTTAGCCGGGCTTTGCTAGAGGGTGATTACGATCTTTCCGAAGGTGGAGTCGCCGCGCCCAGCAATCGCTTTGTGGGCGGCAGCGATTTCTTCGAGTGGGTAGGTCGCTCCTATGACCGGCTTGATCTGGCCCACTTCAACAGCTGGCCACACGTGTTCGCGCAGTTGTTGAAGGATCTCGATCTTGCGCTTTGGTGTTTGGGAACGCAGGGTTTGCGCGGTGATAGAGGCGTTCTTGGCGAGGAGGTAGCCCAGGTTTAGCTCGGCTTTCGCCCCTTGGAGCAGCCCGAGAACAGCGAGGTGTCCATATCGCGCGAGAGCTTTCAAATTGGTGCTCAGGCCGCCTGCTCCAAGTACATCCATGATGACGTCCACGCCGCTTGGTTGTAGCTTCTTCAGCTGCTCAAGCCACGCGTCGTGGTAGTCAAAACACTTGCTGGCGCCAAGGTCTTGCACTCGCTCGCACCGCTCGGGCGTGCCTGCGGTGGCGTACACAGTGTTGCCCATCGAGTTGGCTAGCTGCACAGCGATGGAACCGACTCCGCCTGATGCCCCGTGGATAAGAACGGACCGGCCAGGGTTTGACGCAAGCTTGCCGATGTTTTCCAAGATCATCCACGAGGTCGCCGCTGACTCCACCAGGCCCATTGTTGCTACGAGTGCGCCAAGATCTGGGGCGCTCGCGGGTGCTCGGTGAGAGGACTCTTGCATGTCCGGATTGGCGTTTGCCTGGTTAAGCTCGGCTCGTATGGTGGCGGTTGTGGAGGCGGGTAGCTTGGGAATAGGCAACACTTGCCGAGCGTCAACAACGGCATAGTCGGCGTACCCGCCACCTTCCAGCAGTGCGCACGCAGCTACGCCCTCATGAATCCACGAACAGCCGGGTAGAGAGGTAGCTTCGGCGCCAACTTGGTCGATGATTCCCGCGCATTCGAGGCCGAGGACGCGGCTGGCGCCCCGCGGCGAGGGGTAAGCGCCTTTTGATTGCAACACGTCAGCGGGGTTCACTGCGGTTGTGAGCACCTTGATGCGGACCTGGTTGGGTGCGGGGCTTGGAGGCTCGATGTGGATCAGCGAAAGGCGATCGCTAAGCTTTGCCTCGCTAGCGGCGTTCGCAAAGCGGGGTTGGTCTGCAGCGCTGATGATTGCTCTCATGCTTCCATAATGCCCGTAGAGGCGGACAAAAATTTTAAAACCTGCCTGTGGCGCACTTTGCAAGACTCAAGTTTCAAGGTTTACGCGAAACCGGGTTACACTAGGGAATCGTCGGGAGGGTTGACCGAGCGGCCGAAGGTGACGGTCTTGAAAACCGTTGTGTCCTCACGGGCACCAAGGGTTCAAATCCCTTACCCTCCGCAACAGGCCCCGCGCAACACAGCGCGGGGCCTTATTTCATGCGCAAAACACGCCGCAAGCCTTACAACGACGCGGAAAACCGCCACAAGCCAAACGCCAAACAAAACAAAACCAGATAAAACAAAACCGTTTACAGTTAGACGGCTTGGGGGTAACTTTAGGGGTAACCACACCCCACGCCACGCAACGAAGCGAAAAATTGCCCCCAAGGAGACACCATGGCACGCCGATTCGGCACCATAAAACCCACACGAGCCGGCAACTACATCGGCCGCTACCGCATCAAAGGTAAGGACTACTACACGCCCGTGGAACGCACACGAGGCGAAATCGAAGCCCACCTACGCCGCACACAGCGACAAATCCAAAACGGCGAATGGGAAGCCCCACAGCCCGCGCAAACCACCAAACCCGCCCCTTCCACAACTTTCCAAGACTGGGCTACAACGTGGATCAGTCAGGCCGAAAAAATCGGTCTCAGTCCAAACACGGCCCGCTCCTACCGGTCAATCATCAGAAAACATGTCAATCCCCGCATAGGCACGATGCAACTGCGAGACATAAGACCGGATGAAATCCGGCAATTAAAAATCGAAATCGACGCTACCAACGCGCCGGGAACCGCGCGCAACATCCTCCTCGCCACATCCGCGATCCTCACTGCAGCAGTCGACGCCGGACTAATAGAAGCCAACCCCGCCAAGGCCGTTAAAGGCATCTACGCAAAATCTGCCCGCTCCATCCAACCGGTCGCCCTAACTAGCGCTCAGCTCAATCAGTTAATCGACAGTGCGGATGAGAACCTGCGCGCCGCGTTCGCCCTCGCCGGGTGGGGAGCCCTACGCTACGGCGAAGTCGCAGCACTGCAAAGAAAGCACATCAACCCTGCTGAGTCTACAGTCACCATCGAGCGTAGCGTAGCGCGAGAAACTGGCGGCAAACTCATCATCAAACCACCTAAAAGCAGGGCAGGCTATCGCACAATCACCCTGCCACCCCACGCCATGCAAATAGTGCAGCACCACCTAGATACCTACACGCCGCCAGGGCGTGACGCGTTAGTATTCCACAGGCCATCAGGCAACAACGGGTTCGTCTCCGACCGCGTACTGCGCAAACATTTGCAAGACACGTGCGCAAAACTCGGCCTGCCGCGCTTACGCTTTCACGACCTGCGCCACACCGGCCTCACCCTATACGGACAGGCAGGAGCCACGCTCGCGGACCTGATGAGCCGCGCGGGACATGCGGACGCTAAGACGGTGATGATCTACCAGCATTCGTCATTGCAGCGTGATGCAGAGCTAGCGTCTCGCATGGGGTAGGCCTGTTCTTGCCAGGCTTGCACCACCCAGCACGGTAGTTCTAGTTCGCGCGCGATCGCGCCCGCGTGAGGCCCGCATAATCGCTCCGCCTGCGCGTACTCAGCGGGGGAGATTAGGAGGCGCGCGGCGAGCTTATCCACCCGCGCTTCTATTGCTTCTGTTTGTGGCCCGTCGTGAGCGTGCAAAGCATGGATCAGCTCGTGCGCGAGCACGCCCACAGTCTGGACGGTAGACAGGCGGCTGTTAATGGTGATGCGGCGCTGGGCGTGTTCGTAGAAGCCGTCCAAGCTACTGGTAGGCGTGTACTCTACCGTCACGCCGGCCACGTGGGCGACGCTCTCCATCCATTCAATACGCCTATCAGTCACAGTCCCCATTTCTACACCAGGGGTAGGACAAGAAAAGCGCGCAAACCTTTTAAGCTCGGGAGTCCTCGTACTCAAACACGTCGCCGCCATCGTAGGAACTGACCATGTTTTGAGTGACTTTCTCGCTTAGCTGAGGTGGTAAAAGAAGATGCGGTAAGCCTAGCTGGTAGTTCAAAAGCGATAACGCTTGACGCAGGGGCGGGTACATGACGCCAATGCAATCATGCGCAAGAAATGAGTCAGCCACTTCTTTACGTACCTGCCAGCCTTCGCCCAGGTACAGGTCGCAGTTGCCAACAACTTTAAGCTCTGCAACTTTGCTTGTTAGCTTAATTTCCATTCGCACTGCGATTCCCAGCGGTTGAGAATCAACATTGATAGCGAAATTCACGTCCGCAGGTATAGACGGGGGCATTTGTTCGAGTAAACGCTTGCCCGTTACTTCCTTCATTTCAAATTTGGAGTTGGCTAGAGCTTCTTTGAGCTGTTCTCTTTCCTGTTCCACTCTAAACTCCCTGCACTCGCAACTTGTATTGAGAAGTGTCCTCTTCCCACACGTCTTCAGCAGGCGCTTCGCTCTTGTTCACCTGCTCCGTATTGGTCACGTCTATGATTATTTCGGCGTGTACCGCGTCAGCATAGCGGCGTAGCGTAGACATATGGAGGTCTCGTTCCCCGGCTTCTATGCGTGAGATCGTCCCCTGGTCGGTACGCATACGGCGGGCCGCTTCAGCTTGGCTGATATTGTTTTTGATCCGTACTTGTTTCAAAAGCTCTGGCACGGCGTACCTGTCTGCAGCCATCCGGGCGGACGCCATGTCTAATGGGTTGTCACTGTCAATACCAAATAGTTTGAATAATTTATCCACGATTCGCCTCCTCACCTGAAACCAGAATTATGCTTTTAACGCCATAATATGCGCGGTCAGCATATTTTGTCCTGTTTTGTTAGCCAATCGTCACCACGCCATTGACAAACGGCGGCATGCTCGTCTTGCTGCTGTCTGCCAATCGGATAATCCTCCTTAAACAAAGTACCCAAAAACAGGATCAGACCTTCAACAGTTTCAGGCTCGGAGAATAACAGACGCACATGTAGTTGCGTGGTTCCGCTCGCGGCTGCTTTTAGGCGCGCTTCGAGAATTCCTTGTTGTGATGCGATTTGGCATACGGTGCCCGTTTGGGATGGCTCGGAATCGCAGTCGTATCTTAGCATTCCGTTCAGTGCCCGGTGGGCCATTGTGAACAGGTCTGATCGTATTGTTCGCGCCATTTCGTCAGGTATGTCGTAGCGTGCGCAGAACTGGTCTAGGTCCTTAAGGAAGTCTGGGCGCTCAGGATCTCCTGTCGCGTCGAAATCGCATGACGAGTGTAAGCCTCCTGTTGATCTGATTCCTGGAGGCTGGGCTAAGCGCAGCGTTCTAACTCTCATAGGTTTACGGGTCTAGTTGGGAGAGTTCATCTTCATCTCCGTGCGCGTGATATTCCGAGCGAACGGGCGCGGCCGCCACGCTGTTAAGATCGACAGTCCGATCTGTTCGCGCGGGAAAGGGCGTCACGGGCGCGGGCTTAGAGTCTTGGCCTGTGCCTGAGGCTTCGTCTAGTTCTTTTCGCATGTAGTGACGCGCGTTTAAAGCGATGCGGGCAAGGTCTTCGTCGTCTACCTTGTCAGGATCGTACGCGGCAAACACTCGCAGAACCCTGTCAGTGCCTACGGGCACAGAGTCCCATGCTTCCTCGAAATCATTCCAGGTCATACCAACCGGAGCGCTCTCGGTAGAGGTGTTGCGGTCTGGATATTCTCCGGTGCGCAGCAGATGCTCAGAGGTGCCGGAGACCCAATCAAGAGCATCATCAACGGCAGCAAGGGACGCCAATGCATAGTTACCCTTGCGCCCATTCTCGATGTCGCTTATCAGGCGCGTGCTAAGACCGCTTTTTTCGGCCATTTGCTTTGCTGTGCGCATCCCCAGTTCTATACGGCGGGAAGCTACGGCTCGTGCAAATGCTTGCTTTCCGTTCATATAGTCATCTTATTTCATTTCGTACATTTGGTGTAATAATGCGGAAACTACACCGGTGTTATATTTCGCGTAATAATGCAGAATCTGGCAAGTGTGGCAAAGCGTTTTATTACATTTCATGAAGTTTACTTGCTTTTAATTACAGATAATCGTATGGTTTATTACATGGAAAGTAATAAACCGGAATGGCGGAGGGTGGGAGAGACGCTCCGCTTCATCCGAGAAGCAAGGCAAGTAACTCAGTCAGAGCTTGCCGAGCACGCGAACATCTCTCAAGCCCTCATATCGAATATCGAAGCCGGTAGACGCGGCATGACCATAGAGACAGCGAAGGCAGTCAGTAGCGTCCTGAAGGTCCGCCCAATCGTGTTTATCAACGAAGACTTTCTCAACAAGGACCTGAAAGGAGACACGCACTAATGGTCACGCAACTCGACACGAAAATGTTCCTCACCATCGACGACGTCGCTGCCTTGATGGACGTGTCGAAACCGACCGTCCAATCCTGGCTCGCCGACCATTCGCTCAGAGCTTTCCGCAAGGACCGGACAGTGCGAGTCAGCCGCAAAGCCCTCGAAACATTCATCAGCGAACACCCCTGGTAAATAAGGAGCCCCCACAATGATGCAACCCCGCAACATCCGATTAGTCCTCGCCGGCGCGGTCTTCTTCCTGATTGGAACGATCATGCTCTACTGCACAAGCTTCGACCCCCAGTCCGCGTACGCCGGCTACGCGCTCGCCAGCCACATTGGCGGCCTAGCCATCGCGTCAATCGCAATCAACGACGAAGCCAAACAATCCCGAAAAGACAGGAGCCACAAGTGAGCCAGCTAGAACAGCTATGGGCGAGCGACCGCGTCGAAGCGGCAACAGCCACCACCATCAAGACTATTGCTGAAATCGACACTCTACGCCTACGCCTAGAAGCCTTCGAAACCCGCCAAACACCAGGACTAACAACAGATGCACTCAAACACATGCAGCAGGAAGTCGCCGCCGCCAGCGTAAGCCTAATCGAAATCCTCGCCACCCTAACCCGCATCAAAAAAGGAGACACAAAATGAGCCAGCTAGAAGCAGTCCTCACCCAGCTACTCGACATTAAGCACCAGATCGCCACGCTAAAACAGCAAGCAGAACAGCTAGAAGAACACTTGCGTAACGAATACGCCCCAGGCACTTATGCGGCAGGAGAACACAGCCTCACCGTCACGAAACCAACCCGCCGCCTAGACGCGCGCAAACTCACCGCTGACTTCCCACCAGCACAGTACCCGCACCTATACAAGCAGTCCCTCGACACTGGGCTAGTCAAACAGAACTTCGCGCCGGACTACCTGGACACTCGCGGCTACTACACACAAACCACGAGCCAGATCAGGGTCAAATAATGCAGCTAAAACCAATCCCATTCCACCGGCTACAGCCCGGAATGCTGATACTTACCAAGATCGCAGACCATCAAGACATCCAAGTCTATAAAAAGGCAGTAGTCGCAGGATTCACCAACAAGTACGGGCCCACCATCGCTATTAACCAGCACGAGCGGCCCATCACCGACTCGTCATGCCCCACATGGGAAATCACTGAAAACCAACTCCCATAACCCCCACGAAAACAAAGGAAGGAGACTAGAGGATGCCTGCGCTCGCCTACACGCAAAACATCAACCTCACCGCAGACCCGGTGGCGGCCACGGGTGAGATCACGCGGATCATTCAAAACGCGATCACCAACCAGCCCCGGTCCTTACAAAAGACGATCGGCCCGTCCGAAATCGGCAACCCCTGCGACCACTGTCTAACAGCACGCCTAGCGGGCTGGGAAAAACAGGAATATGGCACGCCCTGGGCGTCCACCATCGGTACCGGCGCGCACCTGCTGTTCGAAACATTCTTCAACAACTACGAAAACCAGCAGGGTGGGCGCGAACGCAGGTTTTTGACTGAAGCGCCTGTCATGGTAGGCCAAGTCGGCGGACAACAAATCTGGGGATCAACCGACCTGCTCGACACGCGAACCGGCATGACGATCGACTGGAAATTCGTAGGAGAAGCGAGCCTGCGAAAATACCGGCACGGCCCCTCCCACCAATACCGCGTCCAAGCCCACCTATACGCCAAAGGATGGAACGACACGGGCATCCCCGTACGCCACGTGTCGATCTACTTCCTTCCCCGTACGAGATCAAAAATGTCTGACGGGTTCTGGTGGCATGAGCCCTACCAGCCCCAAATCGCACTCGACGCGCTTAGCCGTGTGAACCAGCTTTACGCGCGCCTCCAACACGCAAACCGCACGGGCAATGCTGACAGTTTTATTACGGGTTTGCCGCGTGCGGACGGGTGCTGGGACTGCCGAAAATACGCGGACTACCAGCCAAGAATCGACACCTACCAAGGCGTCGACCTAAACCTCTAACAAGCAAAAAGAAAGTAGGAGCAATCATGAGTTTCGAAACCTTCGAACAGGAATTAGACCGGGCCATGCGCGGTAGCCAGGCCAACATCATTCCCACCGGCGCTCAGCCCGGCTTCACTGCCGGTGGCGTGCTGAAGGACGCGCAAATGCGAGACGTGTACAAGTACGGGACGAACGAGTTGGACACTTGGCCTAGTGGGGATGTGAAGCGCCAAATCGTGCTCACCATCCAATGCGAAGCCGACCCGTCAGACCCAGACGATGACGGAATGCGCAGCGCATACATCAAAACCTGGGGCACCCAGAAACAAGCGCTAGCAACAGCTATCCGTAACGCTGGGTCGAACAAGGCGTCAGAAGTGCTACTGCCTGGCGCGTACTTCACCATCACCTACAAGGGTGAAGAGCAGGTGCAGGGCAAGAAGAACATGTTTAAACAGAAGGTGTTCGAGTACGAGATTATTCCGCCCTCCAAGGCGGAGTTGAACCAAGCCGTACAACAGGCACCTGCCTCGCAGGCACAGGCCCCGCAGGCACCGGTGCTAACCACCAACCCGTGGAACGCGCCAGCACCCACCACGCCCGCGCAAGTAGCCGCCGTAAACCAACAGATAGACCAAGCCCAGCAGGTCCTAAACCTGGCCGCCAACGGCATGGACCCGGCAACGATCGCTAGCGCGCTCGGCCTACCAGCAGACCAAGTCCAACAAACCATCAACAACAGCAAGTAACCGCCATTAATGGGCCGACCAGAACCAGCTGGGCACCCGTCTGCAAGCAGCGGGACGGCCACCAACAAAAACATTAAACGCACGCGCCATTAGAAGGGGAAATACGAGTGGAAAACCCAGTATTAGAAACCGCACTACAAGCCCAAGCTATGGGTATAAGCGTAATCCCCATCCACCCCGCCAACGAGCAAGGAAGCAAACGCCCCGCCGTAGCGTGGAAACAATACCAACAGGGGCCTGCAACCGCCCAGCAGGTGCGCGAATGGTTCACCGACACCAACTATGGGCTGGCAATCATCACCGGCGCGGTTAGTGGCAATCTCGAAATGATCGAGCTAGAAGGCCGTGCCGCACACGAAATCAGCCACCTAAAAGACCTCGCCGAAAACAGTGGACTAGGCGGGCTATGGCAGCGCCTCACTCGAGGGTGGAGCGAAGCCACCCCCAGCGGCGGCATCCACTACTACCTACGCAGTGTGCAGCCAGTAGCAGGAAACACGAAACTAGCACGCCGCGAAAGCACGCTCAACGAGCTTGAAACCCACCCAAACCAGAAAATCCAAGTCCTGGCCGAAACCAGAGGAGAAGGCGGCTACAGCATCTGCGCACCCACGCCCGGCACACACCATGAAACCGGCCGGGCATGGGCCAGCCTATTCGGCAACCCCACAACCGTGCCCACCTTCACCGGGGACGAAGTAGAAGCACTCCACAGCCTCTTCAAGACGCTCGACAAACCAATCGAGAAACCCGCACCCACACCCGCGCTCGCGCCCGTAAACAACCTAAACAGTGAAGGAGTGAAGCCAGGGGAAGACTACAACCAAAAAGCCACATGGCAAGACATCCTCGAACCTCACGGGTGGACCCTCCTATACACCGACTATGCGGGCACAACCTACTGGCGCAGGCCAGGTAAAACCACGCCAGGTATTAGCGCCACCACCGGCCACGCAGACGACGCAGACCGCCTCTACGTTTTCAGCACCTCCACCGAATTCGACACTGAAACACCAATCTCCAAATTCCACGCCCACGCCATCCTCAACTACGCAGGTGACCACCAAGCCTGCGCCCGCGACCTCGCCAAGCAGGGCTACGGCAAGCCAGGCGAAAAAATCGTCCTAGACATCCCCCAACGCCAAAACAACCCCACACCCACAAGCGCGGAACAAGAAGTGGTGGAAGGCAACACGGTAGCCACCATAATCCCTATGCCCGGCAACACCGCCACATCAATCGAAGGATCAGAAGACTACGACGCGCTAAACATCGTCGAAACCTACCAAAACGAAATCGCCTACTGCGCGGACCGATCCAAATGGCTCCACTGGGACGGCCACAAATGGCAATGGCAACCCACAGACGGCGGCTACGTGCGCGAACTCGCCCGCCAATACGCGCGAACCATCCAACCCCAAGACCCGAAACAAGAAACTTGGAAAAAAGCCGCCCTCAAAAACAGTGGCATAACCGGCCGCCTGTCCCTAGCCAGCACCGACCGGCGAGTAGCCCGAATGGCAAAAGAATTCGACGCCCGTCCCCTCGAACTAAACACGCCCGGCGGCATCATCAACCTCGAAACAGGTCAACTCATCCCCAGTGATCCTGCTCGGCTGCACACCAAAACCACCCGCGTCACGCCACAAGAAACACCCACACCAATGTGGGACAAATTCCTAAACCAAACCTTCCGTGGCGATCAGGAAACCATTCAATACATGCAAAACCTTCTCGGATATGCCTCCACCGGCGTCATTCGAGACCACATTCTGCCTTTCTTCTACGGGCAAGGCGGAAACGGCAAAAGCGTCCTCACCGACGTCACCATGCATTTGTTAGGCGATTATGCGGGCAGCGCGCCAGCCGGCTTCCTCATGGCCAAAAGCATCACCACACACGAAACCGAAATCGCCCGCCTAGACGGACTACGCTTCGTCGTCTCCAGCGAAATCAACCCCTCCGACCGGTTCGACGAGGCCAAAGTCAAACTCCTAACCGGCGGCGACCAACTCACCGCCCGCCGCATGAGAGAAGACCACTACGACTTCAAACCAACCCACAAACTCTTCCTCATGGGCAACCACCAACCCCGCGTAACCGCAGGCGGCCCATCATTTTGGCGACGCCTACGCTTGATCGGTTTCACCAATCAAGTGAAAAAAGAAGACATGATTGACAACCTCACCGACCTGTTGATCGAAAAAGAAGGCCCGGGCATCCTCCAATGGATCATCACCGGAGCCGCACGAATGCTCACCAACGGGCTCAACGAACCTGCCAGCATCCTCGCCGCCAGCCAGGAATACGCCGAAGAAGAAGACAGCCTAGCCCGCTTCATCACCGAACAAATAAAAATCGGAGGCGGCGACAACGTGCGCACCCCACAAGCAGACGTGAAACGACGCTACAAACAATGGTGCGACGAACAAGCAGAAAAACCATTAAGCGGCCACATGTTCACGCGCGAGCTTAAAAAACGCTTCCAAATCGGACGCTCCCATATAAGAGGGACCAGTTTTTACACCAACGCCACCCTGTACGAGCCAGACGTAGAAATCGACGAGCCCGGAGCCTGGAAAGAGCTAGGAGGAGCGCTGTGAAAAACCTCGAAAACATAGCCAACAATTATGTGGCCAACCAGCTTCAAAACATGGCCGCATCCAATAAGCTAGAAAACTATTTAGAAGCTGAGGGCCAACTTATAACCTCAAAAGCCAACTTTTGGCCAACTATTAAGCAGCAAACATGGCCGCACTTTTCCGCTCTATCAAGCCGAAAAAACGAACACGGCCAACTTGGCCATGTTTTTTCAGAGTTAACCACTGAAAACACGAAAAGTAATGCAATTAGGGCCAAAAACGTAAATTACGATCATAATTACAAAAAACTTGGCCAAGTTGGCCACTCGCTAGAAAAAACAGGCCCCAGCTGGTTCACCCCGCAGCCATATCCATACCAAATCCAAGGCGCGTTGAAAGCCGCCTACCAAGGCCACAATCTAATCGCCGACGAACCCGGCCTGGGCAAAACCATCCAAGCCATCCTCACCGCCGGCCTTATCAAAGCCACGCGCATTCTCGTCATATGCCCACCCGCACTAATCACCAACTGGGCAACCGAAATCAAAAACACAAACCAACTCGACCACCTCCACCCCACAAAGCCAGGCCAACTAGTAACCATCACCGCGAGCAATAAAACAACCCCGCGCTTGCCTGAAGTCGGGTATGTCGTTACTTCTGACACGTTGATTACCGCACGTCCGAAACTGTTAGAAGATTTATCTAAGCGGCGGTGGGATTTGTTGATTGTTGATGAGTCGCACCGGTTGAAGAATTATCAGGCGAAGCGCACGCGCAGGGTTTGGCATTTGTCGAAGTCTTGTAAGCGCACTATTGCTCTTACTGGTACGCCGATTGTTTCTAGTCCTTTAGACCTGCTGCCAACTTTGGGCATGTTAGGACAGTTGCGTCATTTCCCAGAAAACTTTATTGACGCTTACACGGTGGAGAACTTTTGGGGAGGGCGCGATCCCAAGCAGGACAGTTTGGATGATTTGCGCCGGCGTTTGGATGAGCATGTTTGGGTGCGGCGAACTAAGCAGCAGGTTCTCACCCAACTACCCTCCAAATCTCGACATGCCCAGTTTGTTGACGTCGACGATAAGCAGTTGCGGGCCGCTTTCAAACCCGTAGAGCAAAAACTACTAACCCACGTCAAGAACCATGGTTTAGACGCGGTAGATGAGTGGGCAAAAGAGTCACGCCCCCTGGTTTCGCAGTTGCATAGGGGCACCGGTTTGGCAAAGATTCCCGGCGCGCTCGAATGGATAACAAACCACGTAGAAGGCACCAACAATCGCCCGCTCATTGTTTGGGCCGTGCACACTGACGTGATCCTAGGCTTAGAAAAAGCCCTCCGTAAAGCTCACCCTGATCTGCGGGTGCGAACCTTCTACGGAGCCACCCCACCAGGCCAAAGGGACCAGACGGTCTCTGCCTTCCAAGCTGGTGAAGTGGACGTGCTTATCGCCCAAATCATTGCGGCAGGCACGGGCCTTACGCTCACGCGAGCTTCGGATGCTTTGTTTGTGGAAACAGACTGGACACCCGCCAATGTTGTGCAAGCAGAGGACCGTATCCACCGCATTAGTCAAGGCCAGCCGGTAACGATCACTACCTTGTTGGCGGCGGGAACTTTAGACCCAGTAATCCACCGTGTCTTAACCGACAATATCGAGACTCTTGACAAGCTCACGCCCGGATCAGACCACCAAGTCACCGGCATACAAACCAGTGCGAGAGTGAGCCAAATTCTTAAAGACTTCGCACTACAAATCCTCAACCAGCAAGGAGACGAGCAGTGACGGCTAGGAGGCGCTCGCGGGCTAGCGCGAAGGCGGCTGGCTCGGCGTTTGAAAAACAGGTTGCCGAGTATTTGGCTGCGCATGTTGATGACCGGGTGGAGCGGCGCACCAAGAACGGCGTTAACGACCGTGGCGACATCACCGGACTAAAACACATGGGAATGCGCATAGTCATCGAATGCAAAAACACGGCTCGTATCAACCTCGCCGGCTGGGCTCATGAGGTGGAGGTTGAGCGTGGTAACGATGATGCGGAGGTTGGCATTATCGCTCACAAGCGTCACGGTAACGCCAATCCTGCTGATCAGTGGGTAACTATGACGCTTCAAGACTTGGTGGCTTTGCTGACAGGCAGCAGACCCCAATAACCAAACCAATAATCAAGGAGACAAAAGCCATGAAACTGACGCCCGTTAAGAGCCTTCCCCAAGGTAGGGGAGGAAACCAGGTTGCATTGTTTGACCGCGTGTTCCCCACCCCAGTGCGCCGAAAGCTAGCGCTTACGCCTGGCCAGGCTTTCCGTGTGGATGATGTGCTTTTCACTTTTAGTCAGGTGAGCACGCTTGTTTCTAAAGCTAGGCGTGAGGGTTACACGATTATGAGTCGAGCAATCCACGACCCAGCACAAAACGATTGGGAGTTGTTCGACAACGCTACGCCAAAAGATCAGACGGATCGGCGGGTTGTGTTTATTACTTTCACGCCCGCCATGCTCAACAAGAAGAAAGAGGCGAACAAGTGAACCCAAGTTTGCGTGAAGAGTACCAGACAATACGGGCGCTAATCACAGACGGTAAAAACACAGCCGTCCAGCTAAAGGAAACGCTAAGCCGGGTCAGGGAAGCAGACTCTGCGTTAAGTAAAGAAGGCAAACGTTATTTACTTTGGGCCATCGGTTGGGCTGGTGGAGCCGCGAAATGCTTCGACATCATCTTAGAAAAAGTCGACCAGGCAACGACACAACCCCAAACGCTAAAGGAACTCACCCCATGGAGAAAATGAGCGACGCTCTAAGCGAGGCCATGTGCCTCGGCGGAAAAGCGATAGACGCTGTTAATCACTTCGTAAACGCAATCGACAAGATCGCCAAGATTAACAGCCCATTCTTTGGTGAGCAAGACCGAATAGAGCTCATCAAATACAGCGTGTTTACAGGCACATGTACAGACGACATATACGCGGCAATGAGTCACCTTGCCGAACTGCACGAAAATATCACCTGGCTAGAAGAAAGAGGCGAATAAGTGACGGTTATTGAAATGGAATGCGCCTGCTGTCACAAGCCAATCCAACTGACTAAAACCGCGAGCCTATTTAAAACAAGTGGGAGCGCGTACCGCATTTTTTGCGGCAACTGCTACCCACGTAAAGAGAGCGAGTAATCATGATTCCTGATTTGTCTGGCGTGCAGTTCCTCAGCGAGTTTAGAAAAACTTACCGCAAAGGAATCTTAGTGCGCTGCGCAACCTCCTATTACGCGGCCGCCGTCCCGCACTGGCAAGATTGCGAGCCCCATTGGATTGCCTGCGTTTACAAACGCTCAGACACAACCCGCATTGAACTGACAGTGCAGTCTAAGCCCGTGTTCGAATATGAAGGTCCGGCACTCCAATGGGCGATCAACCAAGCGCTAGATCAAGACAGTCAGGAGACATAGTGAACCGGGACTGGATGGACCAAGCCGCGTGCGCCCATCACCCACAGGCGCACACCTGGATAAAACCACGCGCCAGACAAGTCCCCAAACACATCGCCCAAACCTGCGGCGCGTGCCCAGTGAAAAAAGAATGCCTAAAAGACGAAATCGAATACGCGGCACAAACCTACCGGTGGACCTACAAGCCAGCCGGATACCGGGCCGGATTAACCCCAGCCCAACTCCAAGCGCTCATCCACCAACACTTAAAAAACAATCCAATAAGCGAGGCAAGAAAATGAAACCAGCCTACCGAGCAGACCCGAAACTAAAAGCCATACGAGAAAAATACCTGCGCGCACGCCCACAGCCGTGCATGAGGTGCGGTCAGCCGATCGACTACGACGCGCACCGCAAAAGCCCAAACAGTTTCCACTTAGGACACAAACTCTCATGGGCAGACCATCCAGAACTTCGTACTGACCCGGGCAATCTTCAGCAAGAACATGCCGGCTGTAACCTCAGCGCGGGCAAGACAAATGAGGTTGATACTTTCCAAATCGGCATATCTAGCCGTAAATGGTAGTAGGAATCCTTATCAAAACAGGGTAGGGGGTTAAGATCGCTAGATTGCTTCGGGCGCTTGCCTCGCGGTCTAGCAATAAGTCATCCCCCTCCATTAAAAACTGGCCCTAACAGGGCGTAAGGCGGTGGAAGTAGTGAGTGAGAGCGTTGCGGTTGAGGCGCGTGAGGATTTGGAGCGGGCGCGCCTGGCTTTGTGGGCGGCGATTGAGGTGGCTGAGCCGGGCCAGTTGCCGGCGTTGGTGGCGCAGTTGCGTATGGTGCTTCGGGATTTGGGTGAGGTGGAGCCGGGCGTGTCTGGTTCGGTGGAGACGGTGGCGCAGAGGTTGCGTCGGGAGAGGGAGTCTAAGCGTGGCGCGTGAGCGTAAGGGTTGTCAGGATCCGTCGTTTGAGTTGGCTTGTGGTGAACCGGTTGATTTTAGTGATGGGGATGAGGCGTTGTTGTTGGCTCCGGCGTATGGGTTGGTTCCGGACCCGTGGCAGGCGCGTCATGTTCGTTTGGCTTTGTCTCGTGGTGCCGGTGGTGGCGTGGCGTTTAAGCGGGTGGCGCAGTCGGTGCCTCGCCAGAATGGTAAGAACGGGATTATTGAGATTATTCAGTTGCACAAGATGATTGTGCAGGGCCGGCGGGTTTTGCATACGGCGCATGAGGTGAAGACGGCGCGGAAGGCTTTTATGCGGTTGGCGTCTTATTTTGAGAATCCGGTGCAGTATCCGGATTTGGCTGCGATGGTGCGGTTGATTCGTAAGGCGAATGGGCAGGAGGCGATTCTGCTGCATAAGCCGTCTTGTGCTGCGCCTTGTGGTGGGGTGTGTTCGTGTGGGAATAATGAGGGTGGGTCGATTGAGTTTTCGGCTCGGTCTAAGGGCGCGGCGCGTGGGTTTACGGTTGATGACTTGTTTTGTGATGAGGCGCAGGAGTTGACCGATGAGCAGTTGGAGGCGTTGTCTCCGACTTTGGCAGCGGCTCCTTCTGGTGATCCGCAGCAGTATTTTTATGGCACGCCTCCGTCTGTGGATTCGGTTGCTGAGGTGTTTCCGCGGATTCATGAGGCGGCGCATTCTGGCAAGACGGTGGAGGGGATGTTTTGGCAGGAGTGGAGTATTCCTTCGGATATGGATCCGGAGACGGCGCGTGGGGATTGGGTGGATTTGGCGTATGAGACTAATCCGGCGTTGGGGATCAGGATTAGTTTGGAGACTGTGGCGATGGAGCAGTCGGTGATGAGTGGGGTTGGTTTTTCTAGGGAGCGTTTGGGCCAGTGGCTGACGGTTAAGGCGTCGTCGTATTGGGATAGTGGCGAGTGGGAGCGGGCTTGTGATCCGGCTAGTCAGATTGGTGAGGATGTTCCGTTGGTGTTTGGGGTGGAGCGCTCGTCTAATAAGTCGCTTACTCATATTGCGGTAGCAGGGTTGCGGGCTGATGGTGTGCCGCATGTAGAAGTTGTGGCTTCGCGTGCTGGTACTGACTGGGTGCGTAAGTGGTTTGAGGACCGGGTTGGCGAGTATGGGGGTATGCAGGTGGTGATTAACAGGTCGAGTCCTGCTGATATTTTGCGGATGGATTTAGAAGAGGTTGATGGGGTTAGCGTGTACCGGTCGGCGTTTCCAGAAGAGCGGCGTTGGACGGAGCGGTTTTTGAACTTGGTGGAGGAGTCCACGGGCGGTAAGGGTGGTGCGCGTCGGGGGTTGGCGCATTTGCCGCAGCCGGTGTTGGACATGGCTGTGGCGGGGATGAAGCTGAATTATTCTCATGGTGGCGCGCCGGGTGTGGACCGGAAGAATTCGGCGACGGATGTTACCCCGCTTATCGCGGTGATTATTGCGTTGGGGTTCTTGTTGGAGTTTAAGGAATCAAATCAGGTTCGTAGTGTTTATGAGGATGATTCTTATTCTATTGTGGTGTTGTAGTTAGAGTTTTCCGCTTGTTTTCAAGGAGAATCGCCTGTGGGAGTCAGAGATGTAGTGCGTCGTTTGTTCTCTGCTGACGCGGGCACGCCGGTGGTTGTCCAGCCGGGTTTTAGTGTGGAGTCGATTGCGGGTTTGTCGCCTGCCCAGCTGTACCGGTCACAGCCGCATTTGCGGACAGTGATTTCTTTTATCTCTCGTAATATTGCTCAACTGCCTTTGCACGTGTACGAACGCGCCTCGGATACCGATAGGCGGCGGGCGCGTGATGATGCTATGAGCGTTTTGTTGGGTGCGCCTAATCCGCGTATGACCCAGTATGAGCTGGTGTATTCGCTCGTGTCTGATTTGAAGCTTTATGACGTGGCACTGTGGCTGTTGGTGCGGGATGAGTCGCGTGCGGGAGTGTCGATTTATCCGGTGTCGCCTGCGTGGATTGCGGGTACCGGCGGTGGGGACGCTTGGGGTCCGGAGTGGGTTGACATTCAGCGGCCCGGACAGGCCGTTAGGTCGAGGATTACTAATACTGATTCGACGCGCTTCGTGTTGTTTCACGGGTGGGACCCGGCCTCTCCGGATGACTGGTCTAGCCCGGTGCAGGCTTTGAAAGACATTCTTGAAGAGCAGGTGCAGGCTTGGACGTACCGCCAGCAGGTGTGGAAGCGTGGCGGGCGTGTGGGCATGTATTTGAAGCGCCCTCTGGATGCGCCGGCGTGGAGTGCGGATGCTAGACAAAAGTTTGTGCGCGAATGGGCTGCCGCATGGTCTGGGGCTAGTGGTGCGAACGCCGGGGGAACTCCTTTGCTCGAGGAGGGAATGACGCTTGAGTCTACGAGGTTTAACGCGCGTGAAGAGGAGTGGAGCGAGGTTGCTAAGCTCGCGTTGACCACGGTTGCGGGCGTTTACCACATTAACCCCACGATGCTTGGCCAGACTGACGGGGCGAACTATTCAAACGTTCGCGAGTTCCACAAAATGTTGTATCAGGACTCTTTGGGTCCTGACTTGGCGATGATCCAGCAGCGGATTAATGCTTTCGTGGTGCCGTTTGTGACGGATAATCCGGACATTTACGTGGAGTTTAATCTGCAGGCTAAGCTTGCTGGCACGTTTGAGGAGCAGGCCGCGATTCTCTCTTCGAGTGTGGGCGCGCCTTGGCTGTCGAGGAACGAGGCTCGCGCGCGTATGAACTTGCCGCGCGTTGAGGGTGGGGATGAGATTGTTACCCCACTTAACGTGCTGATTGGCGGGCAGGCGTCCCCACGTGATTCAGGATCACAAAACCTTGCCAGCCCGCAAGGGGTGGAGCGCAAGCAGATTGAGCCGGAGGCTCGAAAGAGCCTGGCCAGGATTACCAGCCTAGTTTTTGATGAGGCTGGGTACTGCTCCCGGTACGAAACGGTTATCAGTAAGTCTTTGGACAGTATCCGGTCTGACCTGGTCGCCTACTACTATTCCAAGCCCTCCACAGTAGCTGTTGCGCGCGAAGAAGTAGAAGCGATGGCCATGGAGTTGTCGAAAGCCTTAGTGGTAGTGGCTAAGGATCAGGCCAAGCACGTGGGCGGCGCTTCTGCGCATTTGATGGGGCAGGGCCAAGACTTCTTCAACCTGACTGGGCGCGAGCTTGAGTATCTAGAACGCCGTGCGGACACAAGAGCGAGCGCGTTGGTTGAGCGGCTTGTAAGTGGTGTGGAGAAGACTTTGCGAGAGTCCGGAGACTTCAAGGACCCAGAATCTTTCACCAATATTATCGACCAGGCATTTGGCGAGTACCAGGAGGTTTACACGCCTTGGAGAGCGGCAGAGCACTCGCACCAGACCCAAAACTGGGCGCAGCAGGAGGCCGCCTATAAAGTGCGTAGCCAAACGGGTGGGCAAGTGTTGAAAACCTGGGTTACCACCAGTGGCGACCCGCGCAGTGACCATGCGCAGCTGGATGGCGAAACGGTTGCTTTAGATGAGGAGTTTTCAAACGGCCTGGCCTATCCGGGTGACTCTAGTGGGGCGCCTGAAGAGTTCGTTAACTGCCAGTGCGTACTGGAGTATTCATACCAACCTTAAGGACTAGCAATGAAGAAAAAGCTTATCGATATCAGCGTCAAGGCCGACGGGCAGGAGCAAGGCCTGTTCACTGCTTATGCTTCAACGTTCACGCGCACACCGGATTCTTATGGGGATGTGGTAGCGCCAGGAGCGTTTAAAGACAGCCTGGAAGAGTGGGCGGATTCGGGTAACGTGATCCCGGTTTTGTGGGGACACGATTTTTCCGACCCGTATAAAAACATTGGCTCGGTGGTGGAGGCTTTCGAGGATGAGCACGGCCTGAAGGTTACCGGACAGTTAGATATGGATAATCCGCTTGCCCAGCAGGTGTACCGGCTGCTTAAGGCCAAGCGAGTTAGCCAGATGTCTTTTGCTTTTGATGTGCTGGACTCGGTTTTGATTCAGGAAGATGGCGAGCAAAAGCATGAGTTGCGCAGGCTGAAGCTGTATGAAGTGTCGATTGTGCCAGTTGGGGCGAATCAGGACACGGAGATTCTTGAAGTTAAGCACGCTAGCAAAGCTGAGGACGGGGAGCGGGCGCAGGAACTAGACGAAGAGCCAGTTTTGCCGGCTGACTTGGTGGACGCTTTGGAAAAAGCAAAAGAAGCGATCTTGACGGTATTAGAATCCGCGCAAGGTAATGATAATGAGAATCAGGGGTCCGCTAGCGAACAGGAAACCAGTGAGTCAAAACAAGCTCCGGTTGAGCTCAAATCGCAGCTGGAAGCTCTATCAATCGAATTAGCATTTCTAGATCTCTAGAGAGGTAGAAAAGTGGGACTTACAGAAAAGCGTAACGAGCTCATGGCCCTAGCCCGCGAGCTCGTGGCCACCGCGAAGAGCGGTGACGAGGACGCGGCTAAGAAGGCGCAGGAGACGATCCAGGAGATTCAAGACCTGGATAAGCAGATCAAAGCGGTAAAAGACGCTGATGGCCTGCTCAACCAGATCGGTGCAGAGCCGGCAGACAAGCCGCGCGGGGGTGTTAAGTCGCTCGGCGCGCACGTGATCGCGAACGTTGAGGACAGGATTTCTGGTTTCAAGGGCTCTCGTGGCGCATCCATTACCGTACCGGAGTACAAGGCCGCGTCTGACGCGCACGCGACCGGCGGCACGTCCGGCGTGTTCAGCCCGGCGCTGGTGGATGTTGATAAGACCGTGGTGTCCACGGTTCCGCGTCTTACTGTCACTGACCTTTTCACTACCGGCATGGTGTCCGGCCAGGCTGTCACCTATTTTGTAGAGACCGCTCGTGAAGGCGATTTCGCGACGGTTGCTGAGGGCGGCAAGAAGCCGCAGCTGAAGTACAACTATGAGCGCAAGATGGACGCCCTATCGAAGATTGCGGGCTTCATCAAGGAAACTGATGAGATTCTTGAAGATCTTGAGTTCCTCGCTTCAGAAATCAACACGCGCCTACTACAAGACCTTGAGCTTGCTGAAGAGGCTCAGCTGCTTAACGGTGACGGGCAGGGCGCTAACCTGACCGGCGTGCTCAACCGTTCTGGTATTCAAACCGAGAAGGCCGCTAGCGCGGCTGACCTGGCTGACGCGCTCTACCGTGGTGTTACCAAGATTTCTACGGGCGCACAGTTGTCGGCTGACGCGGTAGTGCTACACCCAACCGATTACGAGTCGCTTCGCCTGGCTAAGGACCAGAACCACCAGTACTACGGTGGCGGTTACTTTACCGGCGCGTACGGCCAGCTCAACAATGTTGTGCTCATGCCTCCACTGTGGGGCTTGAACACTGTGGTTACACCTAACATTGCTGAAGGCACTGCCCTGGTGGGCGCGTTTAAGACTGCGGCGACCCTTTACCGTAAGGGCGGGGTTCGCGTGGACATGACGAACTCCAACGAGGATGACTTTACTAACAACCTTGTCACGGTTCGCGCGGAGAAGCGTGCGGCGCTGGCGGTACGCCGTCCGGCTGGCTTCGTGAAGGTAACTGTCGGAGGCTAAACGGCGCGGGGGAAGTGTAGCGGCTCGACCTGGGGTTTGAGCAGCGTGGTTAGCGCTCTCAACGGGTCTACCTAGGTCGGGCCGCTACTTAATAGAAATAGTTTTGGGTGATAGCAGTGGCTTTGAAGCAGTACGAATACCGCGGGTCCACCTGGCAGTTCGAAGAAGGTAAACAGCCAGCGGGCGCGGTTGAAATCGAGACCGGACAGGCGCAGACAAAGGCCAGACGGCCAGCCAATAAGGCTCGCAAGACGGCAGATAAGTAAAAGGGGCGGGGTAGCGTGGTTCCTAGCTTCGTAACCGGGCAAGAAGTCATATCTGCCAGTGGCGGGCGTCTAAGCGTTGAGCCCGGTGTGGCTGACATGATGGCCAGCGCGGTTAGTGCCGCTATCCGCTCTTACTGTGGCTGGCACGTGGCCCCGATCGTGGAAGAGACTATGACCCTCGACTATGACGGTGGCGGGATCCTGACACTACCTACCTTGCGGTTAGAAGAGGTTATTAGCCTGACAGTAGATGGGCAAGATATTCCTCAGCCTGAGTGGAGCCATACCGGCGACATTAAGCTTGGCCGCCGGCCGTCTAAATGGCGGGGTGTTAAAGCCCATGTCAGGCACGGATATGACCTGGCGCAGGTGGCGGACTTGAAACAGGTCGCACTGCAGGCCGCACTAGTTGGATTGGCTTCTCCTACTGGCGTGGTTAGAGAATCAGCCGGCCAGGTGAGTATCGAGTTTGCCCGCACGGGCGTGGGTGTTGCGGGTGGCTTGACGTTGTTAGAGCGCGACATGCTGGTTTTGGATGCTTACCGGCTGCCAAGGAGAGCATGATGCTACCCGGGTTTGCTAGCGATTCCATCATTATCACCGAACCAGTATGGGCGGGGGAGCGGGGCAAACAGGTGAAAACCTACCCTGCGCAAGGCAGCGTGGTTTCACCGGTGATCGTGCAAGATGGATCAACCTCGCCCACTTTTGAACTGCGTGACGCGGTAGAAATACGCAAAGTCGTATTCCTTAACCCTGGCGTGTCCGTGTCGAGGCACGCGCGTATCACGATTGACGGGCGTTACTACAGGATTTACGGTGCTCCGCACGTGTGGAAAGGGCCAGCAGGAATAGCGAGCCATATTCACCTTGATCTCGTTGACTGGGAAGGGTAGAACTCGTGTCAAAAGTGCGTATCGAGTGGAACGAAAAAGGTTTCCGCGAAGTCTTAAAATCCGTAGAACTAGCTGCCGCTACAGAGGCGGAGGCGAGGCGGATCGCCCGCGCTGCCGGCGGTGAAGACGACTACAGTGTGCAAAAGTTTGAAGGCAGTTACGGGGGTTCTCCCCGCGTGATGCACGCGGTCAAAACCGCCACTGACAAAGCACGAAAAGCTCAAGCTGAAGACGAGACGCTCACTCGAGCCTTATACGGGGGCTGATTATGCCTGGCGATTTTGAAATGAAACTCGTAGAGCGCCTCGCCCGCACGCTCACCCAAAACACGGGACTGAAGGTTAAACCCATTGCGGGCGCGCTACCACCCGATTTGCCCGAAAGGTCCCTGCAGTCGGTGAACGTTGGTGGGCGTGTAGGAGAGCCCGGCATCGCATATCCAGCGTTGAGCCTACACGTGCGCTCACGCAGCGAAGCGGAGACTGTGCGGCTTGCGAACGCGCTACCAGCCGCAGTGTGGCAGACCGACGCGGAGAGGATCAACGAAGACGGGGTGAACATAGTTCACGTGGGTCTAGCGTCTTCTCCTTACGCGAATTTTGATCCGATCAACCCAGAGTTTTTCCGGTATTCATGCCAGGTAGTACTGACTTTGAAAATCGGTAAATAGACTGAAAACAAGCAACTATTTTGGAGGGAAATCATGGCGGGTATTGATTCAACAAAGGTTCTGGTGGGCGCGCCAGAACAGTCCGGAGCGGCGGGAGCCGTGTGGGCGGCACCGCTTGGAACTAAGATTCCAGATTCAGCGTCAGCCGATCTGGATAAGAATTTTACTTCGTCTGGATACGTCTCATCTGATGGAGTAACACTAACCCCGGACATGTCTACCACGGACATTACCGACTGGAGTGGGTCCACGGTCCGTACCCTGTTGGAGAACTTTAAGGGCTCGGTTGCCTTCTCGTTCATCCAGTTTGACGCGGACTCTGCGCGCATGGTCTACGGGGATAAGAACGTTAAGGTCACGCCGGCAACGCAATCTAAGGGCGAGCAGATCACTATCGCGATGGGCCCGCAGCTTCCTGAGCCGCGCTCCTACGTGTTCAAGATGAAGGACGGGGACAACCTTATTCGTATTGTGCTGCCGAACGCGCAAGCCACCTCTTGGGATGAGATGAGTTTTACAACCACCGACGCGATCCCGCTTGGCTGCACGCTTTCGTGCTACCCCGATGAGAACAACAAGTCGATCTACATTTATGTAGACAACGGTGTGAAGGCAGGCGTGTAAATGGCTGAGAAACTTCCCATGTTTGAATTCAAAACCGCGTCAGGCGACCTGGTGAGTATCCGTAAGTTCTCTTCCCTGCCGGGTAAAGCGTTTCGTAAGATCCGCAAACTAGACGTGGCTGACCAGATGTTCACGATTCTGGAAGACTATGCGAGCAAGGAGGCCCTGGCGATCCTTGATGAGCTGCCAATGGAAGAGTTCAACGAGTTCACCCGCGCGTGGCAAGCTGATTCTGGTGTAAGCGTGGGAAAATCCTAAGCTTCCTCCAAATCATTGACAATAATGAGGAGCCTATACGCTACGATCTGCTAACGCTTGGCATGAGCTTGGATGAGGCTGGACAGGGCAGGTCGAATTGGGCGAATATTCTCGCCGCATTCGAATACAGTCCGTCATCAAGCGCATACCATCACGCTAAAGACGCAGAAGGCGCGCAGTGGACACTCCAAATTGAACTATTGGCCCAAATCCGGGAACGGTTAGACGGTATCGCCTGGCTTTTGCAGGGTGGGAAAAAAGGAAGCCGGCCAAAGCCTATTCCTCGCCCCGGCGATAAGAAGCGGTTCGGGCAGGGAGAATCGTGGACTGTGGATAGTTTGGATGAGTGGATCCGCCTCAAAGAAGCTTCAGCGGCGTAAAACCTGGTTAAGGCCCGTGCACTATTGGTTTAGTGTACGGGCCTTAACTATCGCTCAAATAGTATGAGAATCAGGGCAAAACATAGGCAGGACGGGGTTTAATAGTGGCTGAAAATTACAATCTAGCGAACGCTTACCTAACTGTCATCCCGTCTATGCAAGGCTCGCGTACAGAGCTTACTAAGAGTCTTGTAAAAGAGGTCACGCCGGCGGCAGACAAGGCCGGTAGTGAAGGCGGTAAAAGCCTAGGCGCGGGCCTGTTGGCGCAAACAAAAAAGGTCCTCGCGCCAGCCGCAGTTGGCGCGGCCTTGGTTGGCGTTGGTACGGGCCTTTACAAGATCGGTGAACAATTCACCAACATGTCTAACACGATCCGGGTAGGAACCGGAGCCAGCGGCAAGGCCCTCGACGGGCTGGTGGAAGACGCGAAAAAAGTTGGCTCCAAGGTTCCTGGAAGCTTCGAACAAATAGGCAGCGTAGTCGCCGACGTCAACACCAGGCTCGGACTATCCGGCGAAACAATGCAAACCGTTGCCTCCCAGTACATGGAAGCCGGGCGCATACTCGGCGAAGAAGTAGACATAAACAAAACCTCCGCCGCCTTCAACGCTTTCAGTATCGAAGGCGAAAACGTATCACTGGCCTTGGATGACTTATTCCGCGTGAGCCAGGCCACTGGCGTGGGTATGAATGAGCTGGCTGACGGAGTGAAAATGGCTGGGCCAATGGCCCAATCATTAGGCCTGGACTTCAAAGACACGGCAAGCCTGATCGGCACTTTCGACAAGGCCGGCCTGCAAAGTAGCCGCATGATGGCAGGACTATCACGCGGACTAGTCAACCTAGCTAAAGACGGTGAAGAACCAAAAGACGCTCTAGCTCGCGTCACGGGCAGCATTAAAGGCCTGATGGACCAAGGCGACATTGCTGGAGCCACAGACCTCGCCGCTCAAGTTTTTGGCACCAGGAACGCCCAAGCCTTCGTAAAAGCAATCGACGACGGCTCACTGTCATTAGACGACCTTATGGGAACCATTGGGGCAACCACTGACACAATCCTTGGGGTAGGTGAGGAAACACGCACCGCGGCAGACACCTTCGACCTAATGAAAAACAACGCCGCACTAATGGCCGAACCATTAGCCTCCCTCACATTCGAAACAATCAGTAACGGGTTGGAACGCATAGCCCCCTACACTCAAGAATTCTCCCAATGGCTACAAGACAATCCCACCACGGTGAAAATCATGGCCGGAGTACTCGGCGTGCTAGCCGGAGCGCTCGCGGTGGCCGCCGCGGCACAGTGGATCATGAACTCGGCGTTACTGGCGTCTCCGATCACGTGGATCATTGTTGGTATTGCCGCGGTTATTGCCGCTGTGGTGCTGCTTGCGACGCATTGGGATGAGGTTACCGCGTGGATTAGTGAAACGTGGGGTGCGTTTACAGACTGGCTTAAGACTAGTTTTGACTCGATTGGTCAATGGTTCGTGGATTTGTGGACGGGAATGAAAGACAAAGCAGTGGAGCTTTGGACACAAATCACAGGCGCTATCAGTGAAAAGTGGGAAGGTATTAAAAGTCTGGCTGGCGAGAAGTGGAATCAGATCACTGGCGCGATTAGCGGCGCGTGGGATTCGATGAAAACCAAGACAGGAGAGGTTGTCGGGTGGATTAAAGACCACACGATCGGCAAGTTCACAGAGCTTAAAACTGGTGCGGTAGATGCGTTTACGAAGATGCGTGACTCGATCGGACAAGTGTGGGACGGTTTGAAGGGGATAGCCGCAAAGCCGGTGAACTTCGTTATCGAAACCGTGTACGGCAAAGGTATTAAGGCTTTCACCGAGTCTGTGGCGGGCAAGCTTGGTTTCAGCCTGTCCCTACCTAGTATCGCTCCGTTGAAGTTCGCTAAGGGCGGTGTGCTGCCTGGTTATGCTCCTGGACGTGACACTATCCTTACCCTCTTGTCTGGGGGTGAGGGGATTCTGGTTCCTGAAGCGGTACGCGGCTTGGGGCCAGGCTTTGTGGGATGGGCGAACCGATACTTCTCTAAGGGCCGGTCTAACGGTGGTGTCGGCACCGGTGTAACCAGTAGCGGCGGATGCGGTGGCGGCTCATGCGGCATACCTGGTTTCGCTAACGGTGGCATCGTTGGCTTCTTCAAAGATGCGGCCAGAGGTCTTGGCGGGTTCCTCCGTGACCCTATCGGCTCCGCGATTGATCTCATCGTGCGGCCGGTGGAGCGCATGCTTGGAGGCGTTGCTTCCACAGTGTGGGGAGACCTCGCTAAAGGCGGGGCTAAGAGCATTCTTAGTGGCATACCGAACTTCTTTAAGAAAAAAGCTGACACGATCGGAAACAGTGGCCTAGTCGGTGCGGCTAGGCGTGCTCTGGGAGTGCCTTACGTGTGGGGTGGCTCTTCAATCCCTCCCGGCTTGGACTGTTCTGGCCTGGTGTACTGGGCGGCTCAAAACTTGGGGCTTGGATGGCCGCGTCTTACCGCGGCGGGCTATCAGGCGGCAAGCCGATACAAGCCTATGAGCCAGGCCGCTCCTGGTGACCTGCTGTTTTGGGGTAGTCCTGCTCACCATGTGGGTATTTATACGGGGCCGGGAATGATGGTGCACGCGCCAAAGCCTGGTGATGTTGTCAGGAACGCGGCTATCTATGGTTCCCCAACGGTTGGGGCCTACGGTGGTGGCGGAGGCCGTGGCATGACCCACACGTATGCGGGTCTTGTGCAATCTACTGCGCGAAGGTCTACCACTACTGACCAGATGGTAGGCCGGCTGCGTAGGTTGCAGTACGACAGTGGAGGCTGGTTGGAGCCAGGAGCCACTTTAGCCGTGAATAAGACGGGCCGGCCTGAGCCGGTGTTCACGTCAGACCAGTGGGACAAGATCAACCGTGGTGGCCTGTCTTCGGGTCCGGTGACTTTGGTGTTGAAGGCGTCGGATGGGTCTTTGAAGATGGCTGTGGAAGCCGAGATCGAGCAGGTGCTTGGTGCTGGTGGTAGCGCCAGGGCAGAGTTTGGAGTGGCATAAATGGCTATCACTTGGGGTAACACGTCTGGCTATTTCCGCCTAGGCATAGACGTTCAAGTATCAGGCACTACGGCGACGATCATCGTCTATGGCCAGTCCGTGGGGTATGGGCATAATTGGACTGAGCGGATGCAGTACACGGGCGCGTGGTCGGGTTCGAGAGAAGTGTCCTTCTACTCCGGTTTTGGCGAGACCGTGACTAGAGAATTTCTCCGCTGGTCTACGTCCTTTACAGGGACACGCACATATGGAGTGAGCATCTCCTATTGGAACGGTTCGTCCTCCGTATCTCGTAGTGTGACGATCGCTAACCCCGATCCGCCTTCAGATCCAGCACTCAGCCAGGTGAAACGCTCTTCGGATACGCAACACACCCTCACTTGGTATCAGTCAACTGGACGTCCTGTCACGGGTTTCGTTGTGCAACGCAGGAATTGGACTGGGGACTCGTGGGATGCGTGGAGGGAGCTAGCGCGCCCCAGTTCAGGAAGTCGGTCTTACACTGACACGACCACGCGGGCGGGGGCCTCCTACCAGTGGCGTGTAGCCGCTTACAATGGGGCCGGCCAATCCGCGTTCACCACTCCCAGCTTGCCGACTCCAACCACGCCCGCGCCCGTGGCAAGGGCTGAGGCTAAAAGAGTCGGGGGCACAATTGTCATATCCTGGCCGCGCATCCAGTCCGCACCTGACAGTCGGATAGAAGTAGAACGCAAACAGGGCTCAGGATCGTGGACGAGCTTGACGACGGTGGCCAGCACTCAAACTGAGGCTGAGGACAAGAGCCCGTCGACTACAGTGTCACAGTCTTACCGTGTTAGGCAGACTGTGCGGTCCCCGCATGACGGCGGGCTGACGCTCTACTCGAACTGGATGACAACCAATGCGGTTAGCATTACTGCACCGCCTTCTGAGCCTGCCCTAATCGCACCAACGCCCTATTACATTTCTACAGGTCCTACAGTCTTACAGTGGCGACACTACGCCACGGACGGTTCAGCCCAGACGCAAGCACAGATCGCTTACACACTTCCGAACGGCGCCACCAGGACTCTCACGGTAAATGGGTCTAGCGACCGGGCGCAGGTGGACTTTTCTGAACCTGGATCGTACAAGTGGCAAGTTCGCACTAAAGGCTCCCATCCAGATTATGGGCCCTGGTCCAAACACAAGACCCACCAGGCGATCAATGCTCCCACAGTCAGCATACTCACACCCGAAATGACGGTGTCCACACGCTTCACAACCGTAAAGTGGGAGACCTCACAAAAGAATGGATGGAAACAAAACGCTTGGGAAATAGCTCTAGCAGATGACAGCGGTATAGAGCTTGGAAAATGGGCGGGCACAGGAGACACCACAAGTTTTCCTTTACCCGTACCTGTTGAAAACAACAAGACTTATAAGGTCGCAGTGCGTGCAGCCGTGTCAGGCGTATGGAGCGAGCCGACTGTCTCATTCTTCACGGTTGAGTACACGCCACCCGCACCACCTGACGTTAATGTGTCTTGGGACGATACAGCCGGACAGGCCACGATCTACGTGGACGCAGGTAAAGCACCTAAGGCCGAATCTACAGCCACGATCACACTGTGGCGATCCATAGACGGTGGCGTTACGTGGGAAAGCGTGGCCGAAGATTTAGAGCCAGGAAGCGTAGTCAGCGACTATGAAGGCCTGTCTAACGGCACTACTTTGTATCGTGCCACCGCTTATACAAGTATCGGAGGCGAGGCATCAGCCGAATTTGAGTTGGCCGCTACATCGCGCAAACTATGGGTGGGTGCCGGACCAGGGTACGCGCAGCAGGTGAGCTTGGAGTTTAACCCATCGGCGGGAGCATCTTTCACGGTTGCGCGGAGTGCACTGCACTTTGACGGCCGGGCGCTGCCAGTACCAGTACTAGGTGCGGGACGTGGAGGCGAACTAGACGTATCCGGACTAGTTTTCGACGGCGACGCCCCCTCACTTGATGACATCATAAAACTCGTTACGGGAGACTACATCACCCATCTTGTACGAGTACCGGGAATACGCAGATATGGAATTATTCGTGGCATAAACACGGACAGGACACACGCACAGGCGTGGCAGGTAAGTCTAAAGCTGGAGGAAACCGAGAAGGAGACCGAAGGTGAATAATCGACTATTAGAAGGACCTCGCCAGCCTCAATGGGTCTTCACGCTGCTTGATAACGAGGACCGGCCCTTACGCCGACTGCGCACGGTAAGCGAGTGGAGTTTGGAACTGAACCCGCTAGCGAACCTAGGCGACTCAGGATCACTAACTCTGCTAGCTGGATCCGAGAATGTGGACTTTATGAAGCACAGGGTAAGGGTTTCCTATGATCCTGGAGTGGATGGGGTGAGCGCGTGGGACGTGGGGGTTTTCTTGTTCTCTGAGCCGGGGCTGGACCGGGAGGAGACTCACAGTGTCACCAGTGTCGGGCTAGTGTCTAAGCTAGCGATCTTAGATGACGACGCGGTAGAGGGGTCCTACACGGTGCCAAAAGGTGCAAACGTGGTCGAGACCGTGCTTTCTTTAATTGAGAGCACAGGTGAGACGCGGGCAACCATAGCCGCGTCACAAGAGTATGTTAGGGAGCCGATTGTCTTCGACGCGGGAGAAAGCAAGCTGACCATAATTAATCAGCTTTTAGACGCTATCGGCTATTGGGCGCTCACAGTAAACGGTGAAGGTATCTACGTGTCGGGCCGGTATGTGGCCCCGGCTGACAGGCCCGTGACGTGGGATTTCGTGGAGGGTGAACACGCTACTCACGCGGCGAAGTGGAGTAGACAACAGGATCTTACGGGCGTGCCTAACCGTATTATTTGTAGAACTACAGGGACGGATGAGGAGCCGGCACTGGTGGGTGTGGCCCTAAATGAGGACACGCGGAGCCCGTTCAGTTTCCAGGCTCGTGGCCGGTGGGTGACTCGCGTGTATGACATGGAAGCTACCAGCCAAGCACAAATTAATGCAATGGCTCAGCGTCGCCTGGTAGAAGCAGGAAGCCCGGTGTCAACCGTTTCACTGACCCACGCGGTCTTGCCCATCCGGCCACGAGATCTAGTCACTTTGCGTTCTAGGCCGTTAAATACCTGGGCAACGGTGCAAAAGATTAGTGTTAGTAAGCCTGGGCACGTGATGCATTCAGAGCTAAGAGAGGTGGCGTCGTGATCACTATCAGGGATGTTGTGGACCAGCTACAGCGCATTACGGGCAGGCTGGAGGCGCTCCCCCAATTCAGGTGGGGGCGGGTTGTTTCTTTAGATCCCTTGCAAGTGGTTTTGGATGGGGAGACGAAGCCGATCGTAGGCGTGGGAACGATTACAGTGCCTATTGTGGGTGCCCGCGTGCTAGTACTCCTGTGGAATCGGAGGGCAACGATTCTTGGCGTCGCTAGGCCGGAGCCTACTAAGACCGCAACGGAGAACACGATTGTTGTGGGTGGTGTGGAGTATCAGGCGTGCGGCGTGCAGGACGTACCGGAGTTCGCGTTTGCCTACTCATCGCCTCCTGTCCATGCGGGAACAATAGAAATGCCCTATCCGTACACTCCGCCGGAGGGTTGGCGTTTCCAGTACTTCCCGATGCATTCCAGTTCTTTTACTTTCGTCCAGTCCGCGCTACATAAAGATTCCCAAAAAGTTACGTTAGTGCGCGTAGCACAGTTTTTTAATGGAAGTACCGGGTTTTTGAAGAAGGTCGGCTGGAGACTGACCAAATTCTCATAATATTGTTTCGTCTTGCCGTTTGATGTCTGACTGGACTTTGTTGACGGTATGGCAGTGACGAGCTGGCCGTTAGAATTTGAGTAGATATAGGCCTGTTGAGAGCGCCACCACTGTATAGAGGTTGGTGCAGATGTCTTACGAATACGTCACGAAGTTTACGAGTCCTAACCGCACGCGCGGGCGTGGAGGCAGGAGGATCTCGGGGATTGTCATCCACTGGTGGGGTGACCCGTCGAGGAAACCCGCGTTTGATACGGTTGTCAGCTGGCTTTGCCGGCCCGGGGGCACGTCCAGCGCGCATTATGTTGCAGAAGCCGGCCGGGTAGCCTGCCTGGTGGCCGCTAGCGACACTGCGTGGCATTGCGGGCACTACCCGTCTAATCAAGCGACGATCGGTATCGAATGCAACCCGCGAATGTCACAAGGTGACTTGGAGACGATCGCCGAGCTTATCGCTGACATTCGCAAGACCTACGGATATTTGCCCCTGTCGAAGCATATGGATTATCAGCAGACATCTTGCCCAGGCACTTACGCCGGTAAGATCGCGTGGCTTGATAAGAGGGCTGAGGAAATCAGGGCAGGCGGCAAAACCTCAAGCCCAGCCAAGCCACAACCGGCCGGAGTTGTGGCTGTGGATGGCTATTGGGGTGCAGCTACTACTCGAGCATTGCAGAAGATTAACCAGACACCGATCGACGGGATCATTTCGAGCCAGGAAGCCGCAAATCGAGAGTTCTTGCCAGCGGCCACGGGTGGTTGGGAGTGGACTTCTAACCCTGTCGGCTCCCAGCTAATTATCAAGATGCAAAAGGCTTTCGGCACGACCGCTGACGGCATCATGGGGCCGGGCACAGTAAAAGCCATGCAAAAGTACTACGGGGTCACAGTGGATGGCTACATGGGAGTCGAGACCGTTAAAGCAATGCAGACGGCGATCAACCGACAGCTAGGAGGCAACTAAAATGGGAACTGAACTAACCGTAGCCGCGCTCGCGGGCCTGATCGCCCCGTGGTTAACCGCGCTGCTTACTCAGGTAGATTTGCGGTCGTCATACAAGCGCCTGATCGCCATCGCCGTAACCCTCCTCCTTGTCGGTATCGGCATTTTCGCTACCTACCAGCCAGCCACGTGGCAGCAGATCGCCGCAGTAATCGCCGCCTCCATCGGCGTAATGCAAGTCGTGTACACCGCGATGAAGCCCGTGCTGGACGCAGTGGAGCTTAATCTCGGAGTGAAGGGCGATGCTGATGCGGGCGATTAAATGGCTAAAACCACCGAAAGAAATTATCGAAATTCTTTGGGAGCAGGTGCACGAGCCGAAGTCTGTGACAATTCTTATGACGACATCTTACGTCCTGGCTTTAGTAGTGGGGCTAATCACGATTAAGGACTGGACAGACGCGGCCGAATTCACCCACGCCGCACTACTGGTCACCGGCGGTTGTTTGGGCGCGTTTACTAGCCTGATTGGATACTACAAACTGGAGCGGCCCGCGATCGTCCTGTGCTGCGGGGGCATAGTGACCTGGATTGTGGCAGCAGGATTGACGCGCTTCACGCTACTGGGTTTGGTGGTTCTGCTTTTCCTTTTTACTAGGTGGCAGCGTATCCGCGTTTTTGACGTCACGCCTGGCGAGCCCGTGATCGAGGTCAAGGGCTTGACTAAGTAATGCGGATAGGAGGCACAGCTTTTGAGTTTAGACTTGCTCTCTATCGTGCTGGGGTCAGGCTTTGCAGGTGCGGCTGTTGGTCCGCTGATAAAAGCCGTGGCGGACTGGTGGACCGGCCGGGCGAAAGAAAAACGAGAGGCAGAAGATCGGCTAGCCGATGATGTGGTGAAGTATAAGGAGGCGCACAGGGCGGCGTTGGAAGAGAATTATCACGCGATTACTGCCTTCTACGCTGCGCTACGCGAGCTGGATAAACTGGGCGCGCCTTGCGAGGTGCGTGACAGTCTAGAAAAGCTCGCACACGGCCACGTTGAAGAAGAATAGTTGGCGGCCTCTACCCGGCTAGTGCATTAATGCTGGGTAGAGGCCGCTTTCGTGTTTAATAATCAGTATTTTACGTTCACTATTTCATTAACGCGGGCTTGCACTGCGGGATACAAATAGCCCAAACGAAGCCGGCGCTCCCGGCCATCCCCAAACTCGCCGGCCAACACGCGCCGCGCGTAGCCGTCTATTTTACGGTTTACTAGGGTCTGCACATCGTCGTATTTGTGGCCTAGCACTTGCATACGGTCTATCCCGTCTCCAAGTTCGCCGCGTAGCACGGCTTCCGCAAGAGCATCAGTGGAGTATTGCGTCACGTCAATATCCGGTAGCCGCCACGTGTAGTAGCCTTTGCGGCCTCGTCTTAGTCGCATATTTTCACCTTATTTCGTAGGCATGCGGGGGCTATTACAATCCCTGTCATAATATGACAGGTTAAATAAAAACCCTTGTTTTATGACAAATCTTGTCCGCATTATTCTGATCTTTGGTCGTCTTACACTGCGTCTACAAGCCGGGGCTAGCGGCTTGTTTTCCAGTTGCCCCGCCCCGGCCTGTTCGCCTGCCACTCGTCGACCGTTTCAGGAAGCCATCCGAAGATTGGGCGAGTGTCGGGGCCTATGATCACGTCGGGCTTGGGGAGGTCATAGCGGCTAAGCGTGCTGGTTTTCACGCCTATGCGGCTAGCGAACTCTGAGCGTGACAAATATCGTTTAGACATTTGCATGTCGCTTTCTTTCTAGTGCTCTCGAGATATTCATGCCTGCTGCGATTCCCCACAAGCACCAGGTTAAGGCGGTGGTCCATAGGGACATTTTGGGTGTTAGTAGGACGAGCGTTATTAGGGCAAGAGCTAGTGTGATTCGCCCTAGCGTTTCTGTGCGCATTTTCTCTCCTGTTCATTGTTGCTAGAGTGGGGAGGGGAGGGGCCGAAGGTAGTAGCTTTACTTTCGGCCCCTACTTAGCGAGTTAGTCCTTTCTGTGTTTCCCCTTTCCGTTTCGTGGCCAGGACTTGAATAGTTCGATGATCACTAGGATTGCTGTCATGGTGATCATCGCCCAATCTTTGAACTCGCTCATTCTCACCTCCTCTATTTAGTTGTGTTGGCCTTGCCAACAACTCAAGCTTAGCATACGTGTATATGTATTGGCAACTAAAGAAGCAAGATGTGGGAAGGGGTAACTCCGCAAGGGGTAACCCCTAAGTTAAAACCGACGCAAACCGCGTAAACACAAGGATAAATCAAGTTAGCGCGGATAGTCCCTTACCCTCCGCAACAGGCCCCGGTATTTCGTTGAAATGCCGGGGTTTTCTTCGTCGGCCCTTAAAAATTTCCGGGCCTGAGCGCTCGCAAGTTTACGCGCCGCCTAAAGAGTGGCGCATTTTCCGTACGCGCAGAGTCTTGAGAAGGCCGGGGCTTTGGGTGTGGTTTTGGCCCCCATTTAGCGGATCGTTTGGAAACGCATCGCCCTACCCTTTAAGATGGGTTGAGTCTGGAGCTGTCGCATAGTGGCCTAGTGCGCCTCCCTGCTAAGGAGGTTGGGGCGTTCGCCCCTCGCGGGTTCAAATCCCGCCAGCTCCGCCAAGTGAAGTCTCGCGACAAAGTCCCCGCTGTGTCGCGAGATTTTTTATTGCGCGAAGGGGCGTAGATCCTGCGTGTGGATGCCGGTCCGGGATTCGTTTCAGTGGCCCTGAACGTTTGCTCGAATCGTTGAACTGGTATACCCCGAGGGGTATCGTTGTCGATAACTCGTTCTCGAGAGTCCCTAAAAGCGAGATGTAACGCTCCTTATCGTGAGATGAGGTGTTCTGGGGCTCCGGATGCGAGCAGGTCCCTGTCCTAATCACGCGAGTGCAAAGACGTACTCGAAGGAGATACTCATGAGCTCCCAGACGAAGAACTCTTCTTGGATGCCTCAGGAGATTCTCGATTCAGCACCATCTCCTCTTGAATGGAAGCGTCGCTGGATCGGACTCCTGCTAGGTGTTGTTCTAGCCGGCATTGTCTATCTAATTTTCCCATCGAGCGGAGCCGACCTGGTGAACGCGACCGTTACCGACGGAGAAACTGTTTACAGCCTCACTTCGCTTAGACTCACCGCAGCGGGCGCGGTACTGATGGGTGTTTGGTGGATGACCGAAGCGATCCCGCTGGCAGCCACTGCGCTCGTGCCACTGGTTCTGTTCCCGACCTTCCAGGTCATCGACTTCAAGGCCATCGCAGCTCCGTATGCCTCCTCGACAATCTTCTTGTTCATGTCCGGCTTCATTCTGGCTCTTGGCATGCAGCGTTGGAACCTCCACCGTCGCCTGGCCCTGCTGGTTGTGCGCACGGTTGGAACCAGTCCTAAGCGCCTCATCGCTGGCTTCATGATCGCCACCGGATTCTTGTCAATGTGGGTTTCCAACACGGCTACCGCAGTTGTGATGCTACCGATTGGCCTGTCCGTCCTCACGCTCACGGCTGATCGCGTGGGCGGATTCAAGAATCAGAAGAACTTCTCTACGGCGCTTATGCTCGCAATCGCGTACGCCGCATCTATTGGATCGCTGGGCACCGTGATTGGTACGCCGCCCAATGCGCTGCTGGTTGCATACCTATCGGAAAACCACGACATTCACATCGGATTTGGTCAGTGGATGCTGGTTGGCGTGCCACTATCGGTGGTGTTCATGACGCTCGGCTGGCTGTTGCTAACCACTATTTTCAAGCCGGAAATGGACACGATTCCGGGCGGTCGCGAGCTGATCGGTGACGAGCTGAAGAAAATGGGGAGGATGACGCGCGGCGAAAAGATGACCGGCGTGATCTTCCTACTTGCAGCACTATCCTGGGTGTTCATTCCGATCATCTTGAAGATCACCGGATCGAGCCTCAACATTGCTGACGCTGGCATCGGTATGACTGCGGCGCTACTCATGTTCCTAATTCCCGTTGATGCGCGCCGAGGAATCCGCGTTATCGACTGGAAGACGGCCGAGCACATCCCGTGGGACGTCCTCCTGCTGTTCGGTGGCGGCCTCGCTCTGTCGAAGATGTTCACCGAGTCTGGGTTGTCCATTTGGATTGGCCAGGTTGCGCAAGGGCTATCGGTGTTGCCAACCCTGCTCATTGTTGTTGCGATTACTGCGCTCATCATCTTCCTCACCGAACTCACGTCCAACACGGCAACCGCAGCCGCGTTCCTGCCGATCATTGGTGGCGTGGCCGTGGGCATCGGCCTCACGGATGGCGCACCGCAGAACGTCATGCTGCTAACCATCCCGGTGGCGCTTGCCGCGACCTGTGCGTTCATGCTTCCTGTGGCAACTCCTCCGAACGCCATCGCGTTTGGTTCTGGCTATGTGAAGATCGGCGAGATGGTGAAGGGCGGCCTGTGGCTGAACCTGATCGGCATCGTCCTCATCACGATCACCACTTACGCTCTCGCGGTTCCAGTGTTCGGCCTCGTCCTGTAAACACCAGCCGCTTAGATAAGTCAGTCCCCCGATGGTTTCACATAGGGGGACTGACTTATCAGTTGCTATAGCGCTGATTTGTGAGGTGGAATCACTTCACCCGCGAGGCGCGAACCGCGCCAACTCCAGCACCTGCAAGCATTAGGGCAACAATGGCGAGAAGCCCCGTCTCAACACCCGTCTTGGCCAGTGGCTTGCTTACACCCGTGTTGCACTTGTCGTTCATCATTGCGGTCCAAGACCATTCGGTCTTAGCGTTCGGTGCGAAC